>JAABUM010000003.1_pt1 | contig 1377673 bp, 1149 predicted proteins | sample 5559161 | NCBI WGS metagenome assembly JAABUM01 (sample SAMN10711868, study PRJNA513369) | rock metagenome | isolation source: Antarctica rocks | place: Antarctica: Victoria Land, Siegfried Peak nord | reverse complement strand
ATGCCCCAGTCAATGGGAGCCAGGCCAATGGAGGTGTTCCAGATCCGAATTTCACCTTCACCATCGCCAGAAATGGGAGCCCGCAGAATGCCTCCAAATACTTTGGGGTTTCCGAGCCGATGCTGGAACGTTGGAATTTCACTTGGTTTGAAGGTGCACATTGATGAAAGACCTCAATCCTCAAATCACCCATTGACTTGAGATACCTGTCTCGTAGATCTCTTCGCGCGCGACAGCAAAAAACCCTCCGTTGTCAACGTAGCCGCGAAAGCCTATCGCAAAGTTGCCCTATACGAGGCCGGCGAATACACTGCCACTTTGACCTACAACAATGGAACGAAGACCTCCGCATCATGGCTTGTTCGAGATCTTGCGACTGTGCGAAAGACAAAAAACATTGTGCTCTTCATTGGCGATGGGATGACGACCAACATGATCACTGCGGCACGTCTCATAGCTCACAAAAGCGTCAACGGTCGCTACCAGAGTAAGATGCAAATGGATCAGTTTCCTGTCTTAGGGCACCAGATGACCCACTCCTTGGACTCTTTCATCACGGACAGCGCTAACAGCGCTACGGCGTTGTACACCGGGCACAAGAGTACCGTCAACGCGTTGGGCGTCTATGCAGACAGTTCGAAGAGCCCGTTCGACGATCCCAAGGTCGAAACTATCGCCGAGATGTTCCAGCGCTTGACTCGTGGCGGAGTCGGTATAGTCTCAACAGCCTTCATCGCTGATGCTACCCCAGCAGCTCTGACCGCGCACACGCGAGATAGAGGCCAATACGGTGCGGTTGTCGACTCTTTCCTGAACGGCATCACAAACTATACGTGGACCAACTGGACCGGTCCAGATGTGCTTTTCGGAGGTGGTGCTGAGCAATTCATTCCCGGAACAAGATCATTTCAGGGAAAGGACTACTATGCAGCTTTTGCCGCTAAGGGTTATAATGTTGTCCAAAACAACACCTCACTCCAAAAGACTCCTAACACCTCGAAAACCCTGGGCATATTTTCCATCTCCAACATGGCCAAGTGGCTTGATCGTAATGTCTATACGAAGAATCTTGTTGGCAACAAAGACGCACCGGATGGCAAGAACGGTTCGGCAACCGACCAACCAGGCCTAAAGGAAATGACGCTCAAGGCCATCGACATCTTGCAAAACCGCAATTCTGAGAAAGGCTGGTTCTTGATGTCCGAAGCTGCTTCCATCGACAAGCAAATGCACACACTCGACTATGACCGCGCTCTCGGCGAACTCCTAGAGCTGGATGACACGGTCAAGGCGAGCATTGCGCGTCTTGAGAGCCTGGGGATCCTCAAGGAGACTCTCGTCCTTGTGACCGCTGATCACGGCCACGGTTTCGATGTAATGGGCAGCGTGGACACCAAATACCTTACCGCACAAACAACAGACCGCGCAAAGCGTGGTGCCATTGGGACTTATCAAAACAGCGGTCTGTCCCAGTATACAAATCCAAGCGCAGAACTTGGACCAATGTCGAATTCCACCAACCACAACAACACCAGTTTCAGGTACACAAATGGCACTTTCTTCCCAGCTACTTGGGATCCACGCTATACGTTGTTCTCTGCACTTGGCGCCGATCCAGATCGCCGCGAGAACTATGAAGTTCATAAAGCTGGACCCCGTGTTCCTGCTTCAAACTCCACACCAAGTGATTACTATGTTGATTACAAGGACGCCGTCAGTGGGTTTGTCATCAATGGTACTCTTCCCGTGGACCAGGACCAGGGCGTTCACAGTCTTACGGACGTCCCAGTGTTCGCTCAGGGACCCTGCCAGGAGATGTTTGGGGGTGTGTACAACAACATCGACATCTTCTTCGGGATGGCCAATTGCTTCGGCCTGGCGAGGAGAAATAGTACGATGTAAACGGTGTAAAAGAATGCTCTCTGCAGTCTACCTTGTCACACTCTGCTTGTAAATAAGTACATAATAGACTGGTATGTGGTAATATAAGGCCTAGTCGTTGAACGTTTAGCCAATCCTATTTGATCCCGGTGAGAGAAAATGACACGACCTCCACTATAGCAAGCGCTGACACGAATCGGATCCGATTCCAAACTGTAAGTCTTGATTGCGAGCACTCAGCAATCGCCGTCACGACGCGGCATGCCCTTTTCCACTTCTCAAGGGCAATTGAATTCATCACTCACCACTAACTTCCTGGAAGGGCCCTTTACCACGTGCTTTGCAAGCCCGATGCACCATAGTGGCCTCGACTTCCGCATGAGATCCATGAGGTCTGACAAAACCAAACCCTGGACGAGACTTCGAATGCCGTCCCTTTGAAGACCTAAATAGCGTTTGGATCGATGAAGTATGATGGTTGACACCAATAAGTATCAGATTGACAGGACATTCACGTTGGCTAGTCCAGGTTGTCTTTTGATCGCGATTTACTCAGACCATTTCCATGATTGCTTTCGCTATGTGGTGCTACGTTTCTAAGCTCGTGCCCTAGTCTACTTCGCTTTGACACCCAAGGCTACTTGGTCGTCAATCCAGATCCGAATCTGGCTTCCAAGCGACTTGCGCGAGGGGCTGACTCGAAGGGCTTGACGCGATGAAGTTACGGGGCGGTTGTCATGCTTTGCGATATGCGATCGTCTGTTCTAACGCTTCTCCAGGAAAATGTTTGGGGAACATTCCTCTGAAGTATTCCTACAATGTGGTCCAAGTGCCCCGACACTCTGAATATCGCTGCTGCACCAAGACACTGTGCTATCCAAGTATCTAAGAATGACTCATGGCTCTGTCCTTCTCCTTGCCTTCACCGCCAGCCTCATTCATTCAGCTCTCTCTTCAACACTTCAGCTCCCATCCACGAACAGAGCAATCGACAACAGTACACAAAGCAGTACAAATGTCCACCTATCCCTCCCCATCAACGACCCCAGACCCGCCGTCTGTTTCGAACCCTCCCTCTTCTCCGCCCAACTCGCACAAACATACGACTGTCTAGACGCCATCATGAAGCTGCCAATCTCATCCCAAGAAGGAGATTTCTACAACGACCCCCATCAAGTGACCCATAATCCATTCAACCTCCCCGTCAGCAAGACGCACGGCAGCTGCAATGCCACAGTCAGCATCAGAGCAGGGAAGCGAGATAAGAGCTCCTGGATCAGTGTTAGCGTTGGCGCGAATCAGCTGGCGCAGAGGTGTTCGGTGGGGTATTATCCGAGGGGGAAGAGTGGGGGGGTTATGTATACGGGGAGCGAGAATTATATACAGATTGTGCTTGTGAAGGTTGGAGGGATCCCGGTACCACCGCTGCTGTATACGAAAAGTGAGAACGGGACGGAGGTTGTGCTTGATACGAGCTGAAACGTAGGCGATGTCTCGGGAGATGGGTAGGTGATTACCTATGTGTCATTCATATGACTGATGGGCACTCCGAACCACGCGATGGAATGGCGGCGGAAGGTAGGTCCGTGAACCGAACCCAATGGAACAAACATAAGATCACGAAGCAAAGAGAACAGGTGAATTTTCCAACTGACGATTGTGGGAATGAGGACCCATGAGCTCAAGAACGCTACTGCACCCAGCGCCACTACATCGTTTCGGAGCATGTGAAGAGATCAAGGAAACATCGATCGAAGGATCTAAAAGCCATCATTACAACACCAAGAGTATGAGACCCGAACGAAGCCGGAGCGTACCCAAGTATATACGATCAAGGATGAAATGATACAGTTTCCGCTCAAGGCAAAACCGGCGGTGCCGAGATCCATCGCTCGAATCAATCTGTTTGAAAAGCGAGCTCGATGAAAAGTCAACGAACTGTGGAATATTGTACGATATATCCTGAGTCCACAGGCTTATATATCTTATAATCCAATCATGTTTTTCCAACGGATGGACCGAGATCCGAGTCCTGATACGGCGCCTCTTATCAAGTTTACCCCGAAGCCTATGCCGATTACGGCATGTGAATTGCGTGAGTTCTAGCCTTTGGTCTATACCGCCGAGCTTGTGGGGCGATAATGAACTGGTTATTGAACTTCCCGTCTCCTTCCGGGCACAAGAGATAGCCATGGAAAGCCGCAATATTTGCATTGCGTTGGAGGTGAACCACAAGATCGGCCGTCACCCGCTGAGCCCCTCCGCAACTTCCCACCTCCGAAATCCTTGCAGGCTTGAAGACCCAGTCAAAACGGAGGTGCAATTAGAATCCAGTAGGATCCTCATGGAGTGGCTCGTTCGTATCCACTTGCTTTGATGTATGCCACTTGGACAAATCACGCCTGCAGCGGTATCCCAAGATCGTAAATCAGAGCATGAATGCAGCATCGTACATGCGCCGAAGTAGGCCAGCTATGTTGAAGTTGGAGTGTGTGAGTGAGAAGAGTGTACTAGGACAGTTGAGTGGGTCGTTGAAGGTCCAATTATAACCGAGGGGATTCTGATTGATCCATCCTATCGGTCCTTGAGCTATATTTGTCACTTGTGGGTTGATCATGTTCTGCGTGCTATAGATGGTCGGTGCTTGACGATCATGTCCAGTAACAAATGCGATAGTGCTATGGTATTTTTATCATGTATTTGTATTTCAACGAGGTCTTGGGATTATTATGGTTGACCCTTCTCGTATGGCCAGATTATCAGCAATTATCAAATGACCGTTTAGAGAATGGTGAGCCAGATGGAGAGGACATTTCGAGGCCGGAGCCGCGAATATGAAGATCTGTCCATGTCCTTTTGTGATATCAGTATCCCATATCATGGCATGGCATCCGTCGACAGTACCGAGGTTCACCCGGGGTTCCTGAACACCAAAACAGCTTACCGTTCATATCGGGAGTGTTATATTAACTCCATTTAGGATCAACGTGGACGATAAAAGGTACTAAGATCTAGGTACGCCTATAGGATATCTAACATGTATTTTTGTCGCGAAATGCGATGTTAGAAGGAGCATTTTAAGGCGTTTCCGTAAAGCAGTCAGAAATTTGATGGTCCTTGCCAAGAAATGACGGATGCCAGACTTGCCATGTTTTAGGAGTGGCACGTCGGTGACAGAACAATTCGGACACTAGGCCAAATAAAGAACCCCATTAGAGTTCAAGCCTAATATTATATACGAAAGTCTTACAGCCACGATAACGTAGAATTAGGGCGTATACCACTTAGAACTCGTCGCATAATATAAAGGGAAAGACGCTATAATAGGTGGTAGGGAACTCTTAGTGGTAGGAGGAATGAATGCATATGATATTTGGCGCGGTTCTCTATCTAGTCTAGTGTCCGAATTATTCTGTCACCGACGTGAGTGGTAACAAGGCTTCGACTGGGTATAGCCGGATATCCCTACTACGGTCTCCGGCGAAATGAGCTCCCCAAATTAATCCCTGTCACGCTAACAACTATTTCCCCTGATACGTAGTATACTACTACTCTCCGCTCCCTCTTGGCCTGACCTCCCGAGTTCAAAGAAGAGGTGCGGGAAGACTAGGACAGCGAATATCCACTGCGTCAAAGTCATGATTCCTGTCCACTTTTGAAATTGAAAACATCTATAATGCTTAACACCTCCTGCTTACCATCAAACACCTCCGAGCACAGATATCACTGCCCTCTTCTTTGTTCGTAATATCTCAGCGCGATTCCATCAGGATACATGACTGCAGAGTGCAGCGAGCCGATCGAAAATGGCAGCAAATCTCCATTCGCCGTGATAATGGGTATGTACCGCATTCGTGACATCGGAACCTTGAATAAGGCAGTGATCGTTGGGGACAGGTAACAGCCTATCAAGTATCGAACAGTGTGGTTAGCGCACAAGCGCCGCTATTTGCGTACAGTGATGTTGTAGATCTACATACTCATTACTCCTGCACAGACTTCAGAGTTTGACTTCCGCTCGTTTTATTGAGTCTGCAGTGCACAGGTACACTTTCGCGGTCGTCTTCGCGTTCGAGCCATCTAGATGGTCTTACTCGAGATCTGCGCGTCAACGCAATGCCAGAGGAATGACTGAAGATCGAGGTGTCGCAAGACCTGGTATAGGCGCGCGTTGTCACCGTTGCACAAAAGACGCATACATTTGGTCTGATCTCTCCTACTCTCTCTGTGGTATCGACATCGTAATCCATCATTCAGTATTTGTCTCATCACCAACATGGTCATCCCAGTACTACTCAGTCTCTTGATCGTCTGCGCACGCGCCTATTCCTTGGTTGTGCCAAGCTCTTTGAATGATACTATTTCGATCCATAATCGAACATCAGGAAGCAGTGTCTCGGCCAATAACGAGCTTCAGATCTCATGCAACGCGCCATTATATGGCCAGAATCTCAAAGTACCGAGCTGCAAGAGAGTGTTCGGTCTGATCAATAAGGACGATATGCAACTCACGTTTGCAGAGCGTGGTGCCAGGGTTACATATGACCTACCCTTGCCATACAGGCTGCAAAGCAGTCAGTGGGCGTCATGAACACATACTGAAATCTTTGCTGATTCATGATGTCAGAGGACGGATTCTGCTATGCACAGGTTGTGCTCACTCCGGGTGCTTCCTCTGGGCATGCGAGCCTGCTAGAGATCGGTACAGCGGCAATCACTTTATTCGACCAATGTGTCAAGAAGTATGGTTATGGAGGTATAGTCTCTCAGATAGGTGAGCTTCCCGATCACACTTTCACCGGAGCCCGAGCGACATGTTGAACGGCTCATCTAGGCGGCGACAACAAGCTGAACGTGGTCTTTTCATCTTACAAGCCACGTGTGAAGTGCAATCAGCGCCCGGCACCTCCCTGGCAGTCGACAGTAAACATTTTCGCAGATATGGATGCTAGCAAGGGCCTAGCCCTGTTCGGACGTAATGGAGCGGCAGGCGTGGCAGTTGGACTGCCGTTCACAGTGAAGGCCGGTAAGTCGGTTTTTCGAGAAGTGACCGTAACGTGTTCACACTAACCTACTATAATTAGTCGATGCAAGAGCCATGATTGTGGTTGACTTTGATGGTCGTAGTACTCCCTCGTCCTGGTATGAGATCTGGGAATCTGTCAATGCCATCGCATATATGTGTGTAAGACCCCATGGGAAAGGAGGGAAAGCCACTGGGATTGGTATGTACAATAACGATTTGATGTACAGTCTAGCGTTACTCACATATGTTCTATAGGCTCCCTTGGCAATATCTGGGTAGACCTTTTGGATGAGCATCCAGATCTGACAAGTATCCAGAACATATCCTCGGTGGCGGACTTACTTTTACCGATTGGGAGTGCAGCCAATGTCGCCCAGGCATAGAACCGACCAGAACTTGCATCAAGAACCATTGTTGTGCAAGCCAACAGCTTTTCTGCGTATGTAATAAGCACCATCGGGTTGATACGCCTAATAGTTGCATTAGCATGCCTGTGTGACGTGCCTTTCTTTCCATTGCAAAAGACGAGCACATCATGAATAGAGCTTTCGATGGCAAAACCCAAGGACTTATCTTTGCATGCTTGATTGCTCACATGATAGGCTTCATGCAGCTCGTTCAGCTTCCGATCAGTATTATCAGCCAGGCTCGTTTGCTACAGATCCTCGCGCATGTGTAGACGAAGCTCGGACAATTCCGGAGATAGCAAACAAAGAAAAAATCTCGACCTCGGGTCCAAAGCTGGGACTACAAACTAAGGTGTGAAAGGTAGATCAGCTTGACCGCCTATCAAGGCCTCTTGATCACATTGAGGTTAGGAATGCGACCCGTCTTCTTAGAGGCAGCTCAGCGTCACGCACTCTTTCACGATGAATTCGGATGATTCATCGCCACCCAATTTGCAGCCGCTTGGAATATTATGCGGATCTTGATCAGGCATATATCATGTCCTTGTCAGTACTGCTGTATATGTACTTACTCTTCTTCCACACACAACGTTGTCCCACAAAGGCCGTAAAGCGAGTCAACCAAGCTTCTCGGCTTCGTAATAGAAAGGTTGTGCCAACACTTCAAGGCGTCTTCTTCGTCACAGCCTTGAAGTACAACGAATAAGTTCGTGTACGAAAACATTGCCTCCAAGGCTTCGCCTTGCATCAAATGGCTGACGCCCGAATTATTGACTACGCTGACTTGTGATGATTCCAACAGAGATATTCCTGTTTGAGGACGGAGTTCCGTGTGATAGCGACGTTCAACAGAGCAGTGTATCAAAAAATATTATAATGAGTGTTGAGAGGGATTTAAGCTGGCCGAAGCCCCAGCGTTTGAAAGAACACCGGGACACAATTCGCACAACCCTCAAAATTCCCATCTCATGGCGTCAGAACTAAACAATCCTGATTCCCAGTCAGGGTCAAGGTTCATCCCGTAAGACTGCATTCTTAGCCAACTCAAATCAGGTTTTATCTGTGAGAAATATTGCATAGGCGAGAACATGACCCAGGGGATACAGACGCAAGAGCTCACATAGAGATTCAACCCCTACCTTCGTCTCGTAAGTGTCCAGTGCTGCTTCCTCGCTTAGGAGTTCCAACCCTAAACATGATCTGCCTGGCCCTATTGCCTTTGACTTTGCCGATAATCCGGCAGTAATGACCACAGCTCCAAAGTTTGGATCCTGCGGACATCGATCGTCGCCATCAACTCACATTGAGGGACCGAGACATGAATGTGACGATGTGCGGAAACCTCTGATGGTATCCCGAGCCTCCTTGCTCCCTTCCCTCCGTCAAATTCATCAATATATCGACGAGGATGAGGTCACTCTCGAGTCTCATCACCGTTACAGAGGGAACTCTTGATCCTCTGCAATTTCGGACCATTTTGTACGACTCGTCGTTCCAGCGCTCGCTCGAAGTGAGCCAAGCCCGCCAAGCTTTGCCAAGGATCCGCCATCTCCCTAGTCCTGTCCAACTCTAGCGTAAACTTTCTTCCTTCCGTGCCGTCCTTGCAACTCATCGTCCTCGAGATTCCCGCCAGATTTATGTTCGATATACACCGCCGACCATGATGTAGGGATCCTGAGACTGCGTTGGCAACACGCACTATTCTGTCGACATGTTCCCTGCTGCAAAGCGAGTGTCAACTGGCGTTGACCGTGTTGCTTACAACGTTTACGACGAAGCTGAACATCACCTTGTAGCGCCAATCCACGAACAGTGTCAGACCTCCAGAAGTGATCCTAGTGATATTGACGATGACCAAGAGGATACACTCGCAAGTCCTCGAAGCTTTGCAAAGGTTCGACGGGTCTCAGAGAGGGTGCGATCGAAAGCGAAAGCAAAGACAAACAAGATCCTACATCCCTCGGCCAAGCAGTACACGTCTCCCGTACCTCTCCCTGCTCCAGCTCTAGCACCTGCTCCGGCCACCACAGCTGACAATGATCGTCTCTACAACCCATTACCAGAGCACAAAGGCCCGCAGGCGAAAGATCTTCTACAACACCCTATCGATACCGTCTCATCTGTTTTACATGGCGCGAGTGGAGCAAAGATGGCTGAAGTCATGGACAATCAGACAATCGCCCATGGCGCCGACGTCAATCTGGTCCGCGCTCACGATAAGGTAGCATCCGCAGAGAACAAGGAGGAAAAACAATCGGCCGTGGATGACCTAGAGGGGCTCAAAAAGGCTAGACAAGACACATATGTGAGATGGACAATGGATCGCCATGTGTTAAAAGTTAGGAGGATACCGCCACTCGAAATACGGCGACCGAATATGAAAGACTACACCGGAGGGGAAGAGAAGGGTATAGGTGCCGTCAACTGGATTCAGTACTACCAAGACGTGGGTCATCTTCTCGTGACAAGAAGTTCTACACTCGCCGTTTCATCTAGCCAACTTAAGCTGCAGTGTGGGTACACGTACTAAATGGGCTCGTAGCTTGCTCGCTTCTATGCCAAATTACATGGCGATCAATACATTGATGAGTCCCCGAACTTGCCGCCAGCGACGGAGGAGTCACTGAAGGTGAGCTTTGAGAGGCTCCTCATGACTTCTATGCCCTATCAGGTCGTTCTCATGAGAATCCGGCGCATCTACCGCTGGGAAGACCCCACGGAAACAGCCATATGGTTGACAGGCTACCTGCTCTGCTGGGCATTCAACCAACTTACCGGTGCTGCGGTACGTCAAGGGTTTTCTCTTTCATTGACAGGCGCAAGGCGTTCTCTACGGTTGTCATTTACTGAGGAATAGTCAGGTTCTACTAGCAATATGGCTGGTACTACGCCGCCGCTTATACCCTCCGACACTTGATGATCTCCGCGATGACATCAAGCGCTCAGAGGATGTCGAACAGACAGCAACCAACCTGACCCAGTTGATAGAGCAACATGGGTCAAGAGGTTGGGTTGATGCTTTGATCACCGATCTAGGACCAAGATCGTTGTTACAGCTTACAGATGCGGCTGATTCCCTTGAGATCATTCGAAAGTAAGAGCCAACCAATGCTGACTGAATGTGGCGTATTGCCAATTCACGTTAGGGGCCTAATTTTCTTCTCCCAGTTTCTATGAGTGGCGAAGTCCACGCCAAACCCTGATAAGCCTTGCCCTTCTCGGCTTCTTTTGGCTCTATGTCACCGTCACACCACTGTGGCTTTTTGCCAAGTCAGCTCAACTCACAGCAGCTCTTATGTTCTTTGGGATGTTTCCTGTTGCCAGCCGGTATCCGCATTATAGGATCGTCGTGTCGCCACTGACATGGCTGTTTTGGAAGATTCCCACAGATGGTTAGCTCCAACCCCCATTTAATTGTTTTCGTTTAGAGTATTGACTGACGGTCGCTCATTCAGCCGAGTGGGCCATCGCCCGGCTCCAAGTTGAGGCTAGTCACACAGTAAGAGCGGTGCTGCCGCCAGCCAGTGCCAAGCACCCTAGAAACCAAAAAGATTCGACAGAGAAGTTAGAGGATCCGGAGGACGTGGACGCTACTATTGAGATTGGCAAATACCACTGTACCAGTCAGAATCATCACGGAGACATGATTTTAACCGCTGAAGGTGTTCGCTATGTGACAGCTGTGAGGTCGAATGTCTTATGGAACTTACGCTATGACAACGTCAAAAGTATCCAGAAACCGACATCTGGCGACGGAATTCAATTCGTACTAATGGACGACACCGAGCACAAAGTCATGGGACTGAAGCAAAGGAACGAAGTTTTCACTCAAATCATTGGGTACAGCGGTCTACGTTGGCAAGCCACCGGCTAGCACCATATCTGAAGCGGAGACCTGGGCAGCCGTGCTCCATTGGTACATACCAAGCTTAAAATGAGTGGCTGTTAGTAGGGAGTAGTGACAAATGGAGGCTGCAAGCAGCTAGTGATCGCCACTACGACTTCCGAAGACATTAATGTGGACTATGACATGACCCGAGTGAATGACACGGTTGATGGATTTCCAGAAAGCGAAGTTGATATGGCGATATGGCCGTGCATAATGACAGCGTGTCTCCATGTATATACCCACTTTGATTTGCAAGACTTATGAGGTAGTTGTTTGATACAGGTCAGGGTCAATGCATGGTTCGTCGACCATGTTATGCTCCACATGAAGCAGATACCGTCATATGTAGTGCGCCTAACGAACATGTTACAATTCATCACCATAGGCTCCTACTGCGCCACAATTAGCCTTCGGGAATAATCGGCCCGTGAAGCATGAACAAAACCCGCTTCGTCCTTCGCTCTCCTCATACACGATTGTACGTACTAATCTCTTCAAGCTTTTGATCCATCAAAATGCAGTTACGTGCTCGGTTGCAGCCTCAAGCAGTAGCCTCATCACCTCCGAACCAGCTGGGCGTCCAAGCGCCCAGAGTTCTGATACCTCGACTGCGCTTGCCCATCGGCTCGTCCAGTTCCAGGAGTATGGTAGGCTTGCAAATCAGCACCTTCCCCTTTCGATCCTGGTGAACGCGTAGCAATGCCGGCGACACAACGAGCTTCTCCTCTCCTATGCGACCATCTTCTGCAACCTTCAGCATGCTGTCCGGTCGAATGATTTTGTGCGACATAATATCGATCATGCTAGCATTTTTGATCGCGGATTGAAAGACGCTGGCGGTTTGATCGGAACTCTTGGGGAAAATGTGGGAAGTGAACTGGTAGTCGGCTGTTGAGAGTCGTATTTTGGTGGCGAGCTGGATGGCTGGGAGGGTGATTTGGTTGTGGAGTTCTTCCCAGCCTTCTCCGCTGTCTGGAGAATCGGAGATCAGGTGTGAGAGCGCTGACTGCAGGGTTTGAGAGAGGAGTTGAGCTTGGTTTTCTTGCTCTTCTAAGAAGGTGTCGATCTTGAGCAGACTTTGGAGGGTCTCGGATCTCCATCGTCGTAACGTAACGCCATCTGCAATGGTCAGTCCTTCGCCGTTCGTTCGACATGTTGCATAAGGACTGCTCACCTCGACGCGGCTCGAGTAGCTTCATGCCTTCCTCTAAGCCTTTTAGCAAGGCGATGTTGTGTGAGTCGAGGCCGAAAAGGTATATATCATCGTCAAAGATGAACGACGTAAGGAGGCGATAGACTAAATATCGAACGAGAATCGGCTGTGAGTCTGGATACTTTGCTGCCATCTTGAGATGATCACTGCTGAGATACTCCCTGAGCAATTCCGGCAATTCATCGATCGTCTTGATCTTGTCAAACTGGGCTTCGAGGAACTGCGGATCCTCTGTCTTGTCATCAACCCAGCCGGATATCTGTTGATCAAGATCCAAATATTGGTTAGAAATCTCATTGTCAGAGACCTGGTTTGTTGGCTGTAACCTCAGCAGGTCATCTTTGCAATCCGTCAGATTGGTCGACAATTCCCTAATCTGCCTTTGCAGTTTTCTATTTTCTGACTCGATCGAGGCTTTATCTTCGTTCGCTTCTCGAGTTTGCTCCGTCAAGAACTCCATATGGGCTTCTCGCTTTTGCCGCTCATATTGGAGGCGAGATATAACCTCGTCCAGATGTTCGATATGCTCGTGGTACTTGGCCTTCTCGCTTTTGCTGAGCTTCTCACCACTAGTGCGAATGATATTTCGCAGATAGCTATTCTGCTGGCGCAGTTGATTCATTCTCTCTTGTGATGCAGAATTCGCTCTCTTCAGATCCCGAAGCTCGAGCGACTGGTCTCTGTTCTCGCGGCTTACCGCCTTCAATTCTCCACGTGTGCTCTCATACTCTCTCTGAACATGATCGAGCTCCTCGGTCAATCGAAACATGTCTTTAGGGGCTGCTAATCTGGCTGAACGCGATGTCTTCGGTCTTGGAGCTATGGTCAGATCTAGAGCTCGCAACGTTTGGCAGGCCGGTCCGTGATGATCTGTATTGACAGATCAATGCTCTACCAACAGTAATCAGGAAATATTGGATCATACCATCGAACAGGTCATACTCGTCATCACTCTCTGGAACCTCGTCCAAGGCTGTTCCAGTCCCAGGCTCAGGAAAGGTCTATTTGCTCTAGATTAGAAGGCATTGACACATTCGGGAAGCTCAAGACGTGCCTGGCTCTCCGTTTCAATCTGTCGCATCTCTTGTTGTCTCTCCATTGCTTCCATTCAGGAGACTGGTGTATTTTCGGAGATTGGCATACAGACCGTGTTTTCCAGAAGGCTCTAGGAATCGCAGAAGCAAAGCTCCTAAAAACATCTGGTGAAGTGTTGTACTAAGGTAAACACCAGATCCCATGAGTCTCGGCGCTGGGTTGAAGCACGGTAGGCGGAGCTACGGTTAGTCTCGTAGCCTTATGCACTGCGCCCCCACCATCCTTGACCTTGTTTCGCTAAACACGACTGCAGCTCGATAAGGCTACCAATGAGTTGCGAATCAAAGGATACTGCCAGCTGAGCCCGCTATGCAAGAGGGGTGACTCCACAGCTGAATCAATAAAGTAATGATGGTAAATACTCAGGGCTTGGCGGCCCGAGGTTCAATTAGCGCCTTGACATCGGCAAGGTTGAATCGACCGCTGCTCCCATATCAACACTCAGAGTATAATTTATGATGACAATCCTCAAAGCCAACCCAAGGCTGACATCTTCGAACATCAACTAAGAAGTCGATCGTTCGGTCATTGAGTTTCAGGTGTGGTAGCCTTGCCAGTGCCTCCCTACATATTCGTCCGCTTTACCCCTCAACCATCCGGGTCGATCCTCAACCAGGCTACTTACATCGAACTCCGCATTAACACAGCACAAGAATTGTACAAGAACAATGACGGTAAAGAAAGGAGATCTCGAGAAAGTGGATAATGCATCGTCGGAGATGAAGGTCGACGACGACGAAACTTCGGATCGAAAGCTCCTCATCGCTGTCGATTTTGGGACAACTTTCTCGGGAGTCGCATGGGCGCAGACTCGTAGGGTGAGTCGTCGATGCGATGATGGTTATCGCGTTCTAACAGATGCTAATTGGGCTCCAGCCTGATGTGCAATCTGTGATCATTCAATGGCCAGATGCAGCGACTGGTGGTCTCGAGGGTATCAGCAGCGATAAGGTTCCAACGTAAGTCACTGACCATTGAAGGTGTCGACTTTCTTCCTGTTCTTCGATGGAAGAGGTGTCCGGTTTTCGAGATCACAGGTTGAAGCAGATGTCACTACAAAGCTGATCGAAATATAGCGAGCTCCGTTACGAAAACGGCGTCTGCAAATGGGGGTTCCAAGTCGACGATCACGGCCTCCGACACCAATGGTTCAAACTCGACCTCGATCCCACTGCCTCGCGCTCCGTCTCTGATCTAAGCCGTCAATTCCCAGATCAACACGCCCTCCCACCCGGCTACAGTGCCACGAGCGAGAAACTCTGCACCGATTACCTCAGCGCGCTCCGCTCTCACACTGAAGAGGTACTCAGATTCAAGTTGCCCGCTAGCATCTTACGTACCACGCCCATTGAGTACATCATCACTGTGCCAGCCGTCTGGTCCGACTCTGCTCAAGCAAAGACGAGATCTTGTGCCGAAGCAGCCGGCATGGGAAAGAACCTGCAGATCATCTCGGAGCCCGAAGCTGCAGCTATCTATGCATTGCACGCGATGGATCCGCATAGTATCCAGGTCGGCGATACGTTCGTGCTCTGCGATGCAGGGGGAGGCACTGTCGATCTCATCTCATATACCGTCACCGAGTTGAAGCCTATGTTGAGAGTCGCAGAGGCTGCAATGGGCTCTGGGAGGCTCTGCGGAAGCACATTCTTGAACCGCATCTTTCAGAAATTTTTGGTCGATAATCTGGGCTTGAACGAGGAGTGGGATGATGAGGTTGTCGAGGATGCGATGAAGCGATTCGATCTTGTCACTAAGAAAGCCTTTCGCGGCGGTGCTAATGAGGAGTTTGCCATTCCAGGTGAGTCTTTGTACCATGTCTCAAGCTCACCATGGTTCTTGAGCTCACTTTATAAGTCCCCGGACTGGCCGACGATCCATCCCACGGTGTCCGACGCGGGAAATTCAAGATGACAGGCACGGAGGTAAAGAAGATCTTTGACCCCGTAGTCGATGAAGTAGTCGCCCTAGTCCGAGGCCAGATTGCCGCCACCAACAAGAAGGTAAAGGCAATCCTCCTGGTCGGTGGCTTTGGCCAGAATGCCTATCTGCGCGAGACCGTTCGAGCAGCGATCGACCCGAGTATCGAAGTCATGCAGCCGCCAAATGGCTGGACCGCCGTCGTCAGGGGTGCTCTTATGAAAGGGTTGAGTCAGCTCGAGCCTGACACCGAGCGAGTCAGGGTTGCAAGCAGGACGGCAAGGAAGCACTATGGAACTGAGATTATGAGCAAATATGATAGCAGCAAGCACGCAAAGAGCACGACCTGGTTGTGGGTATATCCCTCCCTCTTGTCTCTCTCCTTTGATCAAAACATTCTGCTGTATAGATGCTAACCATTAGTGAAGCGACAACTACTACGGCGAGCTCAAAGTCTACGACATGGACTGGTTCATCACAAAAGGAAGCCCCGTGACTGAAGACCGCGCTTTCGTCCGCAAGTACCAAAAGGTGTCGAAGGTGACCCACGGCCCGGTGCAAACGGTAGCGCAAGACATCCTCATGTCTGAAGATTTAGACAACCAGGGGGCACCGTTATACAAGAGCGATGTTGACGTGAAGTATCTGGCGAGGCTGACGGCGGACCTGAGCTGTATCCCCGTGGCGGACCTGATACAGAAAATGGGCAAGGATGGAGAGATGTACTGTAAGTTTCTCTCTCTCTCTCCCTGATGTCTCAGCCATCTGGTCCGAAATTCTCATATAGGGTATGCTAACGTAGTGGTGCGCAGATGTCACCAATTTCGATATCGAGATGACCTACCACAGTGCACAGACCAAGTACGTCTTGGTTTACAAGCAGGTCAAGTATGATAGTGTGACGGCAGAATATGTTTGAGAACGCACGGGGTGTCCTATGAGTATGGCGAAGGGAGTTGGTGACGATCAAATTGTATCCCATGTGCTGGCAATTTTGGTACTCGACTTGGCGAGGTTGGAACGGTACCATCCCAATATAAGTACATCAGCGACTCTTTGAATAACCAACCTTACAGCAAATTAAGACAAAACCTCTAAGCACTTATTCCAATTCATTACTAATCAGTAAATCCTCACCCACGTCGCAAGCTTCAGCTAATCCAATAAAAATCCCCACTCCAAGACCAGCTAATCTACTCCGCAAACTTCGCTCTACATAGTATGCTGTATCTCCTCCGCCACACCCACCACAACTGTACAATCATCACCTTCAAGCCCCACCACCTCTCAACCTTCTCTTCCCCACTCCCAGGACATACCATCAGCTCGCTCCATCCCGTCTGCCACCCCTACCACATACGATCGATCAATCGCATGCATAGCCTTGCATTACGTACCATACACCATCCTCCTCTCCCTCTTCTCCCCCTCCCTCTTCTCCCCCTCCCTCTTCACCCCCTCTCTCTGCGCCTTGCCATTACAAATCTTCTATGTTGTACAGCCATTCAGGCCAGGAATTGAACACTTGCACACTCGCCGAACCCATATCCAGCTCCAACAACATGTAAAGTAACCCTGCAACACAACGACTCGGCCGCGAGTGAGTATTGCCCACTTATCTGCAAGTAGCTCTTTCCGATCGAGTCATTACGAAACTTCTTTAAATGTTCAATTGGCAACAAGATCTCCATGTCTCTAATGTCAAAGTCAATGATGAATAAATCTTGACATGAATCCTACAGAGCCGGCAGAAAGATACAGTGATGATGTTGGATACAGCACGATGGTAGTCATGTCTATGGAAAAGGTTTTTAATTCAGAATAAGTATATATTTAGTGGTACAACACCTGGGCCATTGCCCCATCGAATGAAAAAGCCGCCACCAACACTTCTAATCTTGCCGTCAGCGTCTCAAATCCAGTATTGCACAGAAAACCGAAGCTCACCTCTTAGCCTCAAGCGCTTCGAGAACCTTTCATTATGGCCTCATGGGCGTTGGCATGTAGAACATACGCTGCCATCGCAGGGATTGAAGATTTCGTTCCCGTATGTGTGTCGCGCTGACATCAAGGTTCCTCCCGATTCCTGTTCACACCCGTCACTCTGCCTCCCTAGGAGATTCCACATCACACATTTCATATGTTCTCATTTCTCTAACCCATTCTTAACCTTCATCTCAAACTGGATTGAACAGACTTCGAAGGACGCCAGACCTTCACCGCCGTTTTGTCCACTTGATGAAAACCTGCAAGGCGGCATCGAGGGCCTTTGACGCATTCTGGCTGGCTTTGACACACATGACCATACATGCAATCTGGCGAACGACAAAAAGAGCCAGCTTTACAAGGCGACTTCCTAGTCCAAGTTTCCAGAACGTCACGCTCTTGTTCGTTGAGGGCGGGATGATGTCGGTACTTGCAAGGTACGCTCGTTCTCCCGCTGGGACAGTAACCACGTAAGTGATAGAAAGAGCAAAATCTTTGCAGTTCAGCACGATTAAGCATGCTTTCTCGGACTTCAACCTCTTCTAATTTTGGGGGCGGATCGACACGCTCATTGTCCAGATTGAGCAGTACGCTCTTCCTACCCAACAGGCTCTTGTTTGGAGACTTTGACAAAGGGCGCTGGTGAAGTGGCATGTCAACGGTATCCTCGGCCGCTTCTTGCCATTTAGCGACTACTTCTTCCGTTGTAACTTCATTCAAGCTAGTAGTCGTTGGGGAAAGAAAACCCCCAGGCTGAGAACTTCCTGCCTCGCTAATCGAACGGTCATCCTTAGCCGAGGAGGATGTGGGCCTGAAAACGTGGGAAAGGTCAACGACGTCGAAATGTAAGGATCGGTAATAGTCGTCAATTGACCCCGATCCGAGTAGGATGATTCTGGGAGCGATGAGGGGATGACCAACATAGGTGGCGAGGGCAGAGGTGTAGACGCTATCGTGACAGCCACCGAAGAAGATTCGTTTGCAGTGGACGTTGTTTGCGAAAAGATGAAAGATTCCTACGACCATCAAGAATTCGCAATTAGCAATCATGCGACAGACCATACAAGAAAGTAGACGTACGTTCAATTTTACGGGATGTATTTTCGCAAGACGGCCCAACGTCCACTACGTTGAAAATGGGGCCAACCAGCGACAGTGTAAAGCCACGCATAAAGTCTCGGAGACCAGCTTCATTGAGATGGACGTTGGGTATACCGCGCTTATCCAGTAGAGCCTCCAAGTCCACGTACATGTGAATCATGATGACCCAGTCTTTAGAGTCATTGATCTTCTCTATATGATCCCAAATTCGTCTCACTAGCCGATTCGCGGCTTCGACCCCTCCGGCTCTACCATTCCGAATAAGGTCTTCATGGAACTACAGTCGAGCACAACGTTAGCTTTCGCAGCTGGCAATAAATATGATGATAGAAATTACGTCGTAGCAGTTTCCATCGATTAATACACTAACGAAAGGGCTCCTTTGCTATAGTAACATTTATGTCAGCAAGCTGCAGAGATGGGAGGATCTCCTTAGGTCAACTCACCATATCCTGCCGAGCCTCGATCAGACTTCTCTCCGCTGCTTCTGCTCGTGGATCGTTGCCGTTCAGCTTTGGCCCGTCGAAACTCGATTGGGTACCACATTGTCGGAGATCTTGTATCTTTTTGTGAAGGTCCTGAAGCTCTGTCAGCATGTGGGAGGCTCGAGGATCTCGAAGTAGAGTACTCACGATCAATAGCGCATCTCTCGCCATATCCTGCTGGTGTAAGTCGCCCAAGCGCTGGCGAAAGACATCCCATTCGCTAGGATTCTGCGATGCGGCAGGTACATGAGGATGAGTGGAAGCTTTCTTGGTGCCATTAATGCCACGAGCCTTGTCTTCGTCATATGAGGATGCCTCATCGAAGACTCCATCTTGCTCAATAAGTTCTGTCTCGTTTTCGTACAGCCGCTCGACTGGCTCCTCTAGTATCTGATCTTCGGTGCCCAAGTGGTCGGTAAGCTCACTACAATCGTCTTCATTCTGACTGTCAAGGTACCCTGTCATTGTATAACAGCCATTTGGCTCATGTTGGAGGGGGTGGTCGTTGACTACTCGCGAGACGGGTTCATGCTTGATACTTGCATCGCTGTTGATGTTCTCCAAGTCACTGAGAAGGTTTCTTCGTGGGCGGGGGTGCGATAAAGCTGATGCATCTGTTGAGTCCTTGTCTTGGAAGTGTCGTATGTAGTCGCCCTCATCCTCATCGTCATCGTTTTGGTCTGCACTCCGTGCTTCATGATTGGTAGACTGGTTTTCCATAGAACCATAGACATTGGCTACTGGTAAGACCTCTTCTCTCCGAAAGAGCTCACGATAGGCATCTAAGTCCATGATGCCGTACCCAGCAGAGTGAGCGGACGCGCGGCCGCCATTGAAAGGCGTCGTCGCATATTGAGGCTGGACAACTGTAGGGGTTGACCGTGAAAGATTGACCATGTTTGTGCTTGTGAGCAGCGTAGAGGTGGTAGATGATGTTGCTGCTGGTACCGGAGCTGAGACATCAACATGACGAGGCTTCGCTCCAGCAAAGTTTGGTTGACTCTGATGCACGGGTAGAATACTCAAAGATCCAGGGTCATGCCCACTGAAGTGCTCCACCAAGTCATCCATGTTGAATGGCGAGGGTGGACATTTAAGTTGATGTGAAAGAAGGAAGGAAGGAAGGGTGAGGTTTGTTGATAGGAAGCTTTGTATTTTGGCTAGCGTGATTGCCAAGAACCCTTCCAAAAAAGCAGCTCCGTCCGATGTTGCTTGGTAATTCTCTCATAACTTACAGTTATAGCTACGGGATGGGAACCCAGAGAAGTGACAACTGTGCTCCGAATATCCTGTAGTTAGAGCGCCAAGTTGTGCAGATTGTAAGTAACGACTTGGAAAATCTGTCACTCAAAATCTAAATATACAGTTAAAGTGGTGAGATTGAAAGCAAGTGCAATGTTACTCGATCGCAAGCATGTACCAAATCAAGGTGTACTTTATGATACTGAGATGGAACGTGGGGGTGCTCGATCGTAAGATAGTACCGCATCAAGGAGTACGCTATTCTAATGCGTAAACGACTTGTTAGTCTGCTCGAGATGACAGTGGTGTCAATGTGCACACTGTCAGCTATTGATCAGTGTAATACTTTCCAACATCTCAGTAGGATTTCCGACTGATGACGGTATACTCAATTGTATGCTATTCAATCTAAATGCCATTGCAATGCGATTCAGTTGAGAGGATGAACCGGTGCTTCAGTCTTCATCTATTCCCATCTCCATAGCGCATGCTAGCTGTGACAGCAGCGTGCGCCTTATTGGTAGCAGCAACATGATATGGTACCAGACTCTTCACCGGATCTACAATGCCTCTCACCCTTGCTAGCAACCCCAAATTTCTGTACCACCCTAGCATGGCATTCAACAGCGGTTTCTGTGGCGTTTTACCGTGTATTACATTCACTCCCATTCTTACCAAGCCATCCTCGTCCCTCGGCCCAGCTCTCTTGACCAGATACCCACAGGCTAAAGCTGGACAGTGGTCTGAAGCAATGCAGAGATCGTCAACTCTCGTTTTGGTGACCACACCCCAAGTCTGGTCAGCAATATCGATGAGTCTAGCATCTCCATCGTGGTCACCGAAGGCGGTATTGGGCTGCGGGGTGCTGATTTGTGTGGCACCTCCGGGCGTTGAACCCAAGCCAGATACATCAGGCGATGGGGGATTAGCTTGTGGGGTATCATCTGGCGTTGCGAGTGATGTCGCCGCTATATCCAATTCCCCAACCTCCAAAAACTGTAAGGGAAAATCAAGCATAGGAGTGAGATCGAGGGTGAATAAGCTTGATCGAATAGAGGATTTAATCGAAGCATTGTTAACATCTTCGAACACCGATTGCCAAACTATGCAGTGTATCAGCTTCCAAGAACATACCGTCTAACAGCGCACTTACTAGCTAATTCCTTCATAAGGACAGCACCAGACTTGCATATGAAGAGATGCCAAGGGCCACCGCGCGGCTGTAGCATGTCGAGAGTTGTCTCCCAGATCTCATTCACTATATCTGAGATCATAGGCCAAGGATTCTCCATGTTTCCTTCGAGACAGTAACAAGAATTCCACGACAATAGGCCAAGGTTATCGGTCCATGATGCTGTAAGCCAGTCTTCTCCAGGCCTCCATGCATATGCAATATGAAGACAGTTGTCGGACTGTAGAGACAACGCAGAGTTTGTAGGCGTCAGTCTGAAGTCAATTGATTTTGGCACAACCTTGGCCAGTCGTATTAGCGGTGCGCTGACGTACGGCGACATCTGTCTCTGCTGACTGTTGTCGCTGGGACCGCATCGATCGTACACCTCGAACGCGAGCCTTCGGTAGTCCGAAGGAGAGGGCATCGGCAGAGCTTGGGTTGAATACATGAGATCAGATGGGACTATCTGCAGCACTAGGTCATTTGGTCTGTCAATGTTTTTTCGTTTCGTGGTGGCAAGGTAGGCGTCGAACAGCTTCAGAAACCCAGTGCACAATGTTGGCAAACGTTGCCCACTGGGCAATGGGTCCGCCATGTAGATGACAGTGTTGCCGCCTCGAAGATTCAGTCTGCCAAGCGTCCTACCAACATCCTCGCAAGCTGAGTAGAACGCTGGGGAAGAACCTTCCAGTCCACTCTTGCCCATGGGGGTCTGAAAGAGGCCGCCATTTTGTTCGATGTCTCCAAGATCATGCAAGCCGAGGTTGCAACTCTGATAAGCACCTTCCATCATTCTCAGGAATGTCAGAACCTGGTCCTGGACACTCTCGAATGGGCACACGCATATAGCTACGACGTTTTTGGGACCGTAAAAGGGCGCAAGGCTGAGCTCTTCCCAGAATCGAAGCGCTTTTGCAGCTATATCAATAGGCGTACCCGTCCGTTGCACGCATGTGTGCGGTGCATGGAGCTTGACTACGGCTTGACCCATCATTGGAGAGGCTCGCCTAGGGTACAGAGGTCTGGGTGGCTTTTGTTGAGAAGGGTACTGATCCCGCGATACATTTATAGCGTCATAGTCGTTCAGCTCGACGTACTCTTTCAGCGTGCACTGCTTGGTGATCTTACCCCACTTCGATGAGACACTGGCCAGTACCTCTTCAAATTGTCGACGCATCCCTGTCATTCCAAGAGATTGTATCTGGGGAGAACATAGACTGGAGACCCGCAGAGTATCTAGTCCAGATACGGCTTGGTGTGCCACCATCTGTGCGACCTGGACAAAGCTCCGGTCATTCCCTACATAAGCAGCAGTATCGTGGACATCACCATGCAGTCCAAATTTCAAGTCAAAATTATTCTGCTTAGTGACTTTTGATGAATACAGGTCGGTTGGGAAGTCCATAGTATTGTGATTCTCGATGATCTTTACCTGGTCTTCAGCTAGGAAAGTGGAAGACAATGGCGTCGCGGGAAGGTCTGGGGTTGCCGACGAGCAACGCTTTTCCTCAAGAGTGTACCGCTGGTGGGATTCTTCGAGGCTTCGCTCCTCATTTCCCTCTTCTTCGTCATCGTCATCGTCTTCTTCATATACTTGAAAGGCGTCCGGAGACCCAACAAAAGATTCGTCGTCTATGTCATCTGCTCTCGTAATTTTAATCATGCCCTGAATTGGTGGGTATCGATGTGTGGACTCACCTATATCCATGCTGCCTTCGAGGGGAGACTCGTCACTCTCAAGGACGTCAAAACGAGGAACATATTTTTCGTGTGGCATCTTATCCAAATGGTTGAATTCTTTAGGAAGATCATGCAAGTTAAAAGCGTAACGGCCGTGAAAGGCGTATTTACTATCGAAGCTCAACGAAGTGTTGCTGAAGGGCACAAGGTCGAAAGAAACCTTCTGTGGTTGAGGGGACTTAGGGAGTAAAGATTCGAGCTCAATGGCAGAGCAATTGGCCACCAATTCTCTTTTACTCGTGGTCTCACGGCTGCGCTCATACTTGTCGTTCAGAAGGACGGTCTCGGCACTGATGTCTTCCTTCTCGATGTTCTCAATGTCGAAGCCGTCTACTTCGTTGTCAGCCATACATATGGGGCAGGGTACCAATGAAGGACATGCATACCCGAAATTTCGGTTGCGTTAATTACGCCCAAGGGGAATAAGCTTTGTGCATCATCAGGGACCTCACGCGTCGGGCCTGGATGTTTATCGGAGTGTAATTCACTTGTGGGAGCCATCGCTGGCTCTTCGAAAGTGATTGAATCGCTAGGAAACGTTGCAGCAGCGCTCTCTTGCTCGTACTCTTTAAGACTTGGCTCATCAAAGAAACTAAAATCGTCTTCTGTGAGTCCGTTCGTTGCGAACAGGTCTATATCCATTTCTTCAAATAAATCATCCTTTCTCTGCTCGTCGTACGACTGGTGCACGTCAATTGAAGTTATTCCTCCGCACGCCCCATCAGCGTTACCAACTGAATGTGGCCCATTGTTCAATGACGACTCGTGTACAGTAGACAATAATCCATCTGGTGGAGTAGGATATATACCACTAACGTCCCGAGGGGTTACCTCCCGACCATTTTGTGGTTCAGAGTAGGACATATTGTCTTCATCTGTCACGTCTGCCGCTTCTTTGGTTCTTTCAGCTTCCGCCAAATCTTGCAGCCGTTTCGCCTTGAGAGCTTCCATCCGTGGTGGCTTCTGATTAAACCATTCTTGAGCCTCTTCCAGTGGATCGCTGGTAGATGCAATGGTAGACTGTGGTAGGGTAGATATTTCCAACTTTCTAGTACGGTTTTGAACGTCCTTGCATAGGCATAAGTGCGCGGGCCATAGCTTCATACATGCAATTTTCCGCGGGGTCTCCCCGCTGCTTTCTCGCTCGTTTGTGTCAGCCTCCGCCATCACCAGTACCCACTGCGGTTTTGCCGGCAACCAGATACCTCTCGACATGAGATCAGAAGAGATTGAGGATTTCATTTCAGCTCTCGTAAAATAGAAAGGGTGGCTTTCCGGAGTGTTTTCGATTCCATGGAAGTAGCCAATAACGCCAGAAGGTGATAACAGCACGGACTCTCCAAGAGAGATTGCACTTGAGCTTTGAGAGCCCGAAAAGATATAAGCCAATGTGGAAAGCCGGGGTAATGTGTTTCCAGACAAGACGAATAAAAGTTTCCCTGACGAATGCCACCTGACAGTACAAGAAACGGTAGCCGTTCCACCTGTACCTAGACCTAATTCGGGATACTCATATGCATGGTCGCCAAGAGTACGCACATCCACACACATGCAGGACCCAACAAGCAGAAAACCACTCGTTTGGGATAGAATATGCGACATAGAGTGAGATATGGCGGCAAGCAGCTTTGGATAAATATTCGGCAAGGTATAGTCTTGGTCAATGCTTGCAAGGTTAGTCTCAGGATGATCCGGACCAGTGACCAGCGGCCGTGGGTCAATCTTCGCATTCGCATGGAATTTCTGATTGTTCATCTCTCCAATACGGCTGCCGGGACGAGATGAAGAATTCGATGTGTATATTGCGTTTCTGGAAGCGCCTGGAGCAGAAGAGAAATCCGATGAGCGAGCGAGTCCGGAACCCAAACCTGAATAAACTTATTAGCAGAGACATTGGATATCAGTGAGTATACTTACATGCAAATTCATTCGGATCTTGAAGTTGGGCGATGCCTTCCATTTCGGCCTCAGAACGACAGAAGACCCAGAGGCCAGGTTCCTCCTCGTCCAATAGTACATGATAACCTTGTTTTCTAAGGCTGTACTCGATGATCTGAACAGATCCTCTCACATCCTTCTCTTCTTGATCTGGCTTCTCATCATGCGCTATCCTCCCTTCTTCATCTTTCCCATGTCGCCTCGAATAGAATGCCCAGTAAATCTCCTCTAAATCATCCTAAACATGCATTAGCTAGCGTAACGTATGATGATGAGGGAGACACACAATCTTATATACATTCGTAGAGACGTCGTTGGGAAAGTCCATGCCCCCTATGAAGCGATACTAGTCGATGCTGCGGCCTGTTGCAGCTCATCGACTTGTATGCTGCTGTAGCGTACCCCTCTCTCTGCAATACCAGGTTCATCCTGACGGCTTCGACCAGCAGTAAGGTATTATGGAGCGTAGTTGAACTTTCCCATTCGATGCGAAGTGGAGAAGCTCGGCTGCATGGCGGAAGTAGACGCATAGCCCTGCGCAGATCTATCCATTAGCGCCGGAATGACCCGCTGTCATTTCTTGTGGCTTGTGTGGTTCAGATTCGAATTTGTAACAAATCTCAATTCGCTCTGCGTCGCGATGAGAATCAGCAACCACGCAGCAGTGCCAGTATACACTATCTCGGGCTCTTCGACAGCCCGACCTCTCCCCGAATGGCTGGCCCGAAAGCGAAAGAGAAGTCTCAAGAATGATAGCGAATATGCGAACCGGATTGAGCTTTTGCAGGATTTCGAATTCGAGGAAGCCAGCCAATGTGTCAAAGTCAGCGATGACGGACAATGGATCATGAGCACTGGTATACACAATATCTCGTCTTGCTATAACTCGGGGCTACCTCCCACGAGCGCCTCATCAATGTGAAATCTAGGAACAAACTAACGTACAGACGGCAGGGACATACAAGCCTCAAATACATACACACTATCTCCCTCATCTGTCACTCTCATTCGCCCGACATACCATATCTCTGAATACAACTTTCCTTCTACTTTCGTCCGATTACTCCAAATCACTACACTTGCAGTCAGATCGTTCAATCGAGTTTCACACCCCTTTAGGCTGCCATTACACCACGCGCTTACCAAGATATGGAAGAGATTTGAAATACGACAAGCGCTCTGCGGAGGCCCTAATACCTGCTGTTGGGGTAAACGAGACTGGTAATGGAGAGGTATTCCGGTTGAATCTGGAAGTGGGGCGATACATGAGGGGATATGAGGTCGATGTGGGCGGAGATAACTTTACATCGAATGTCAGTGGGGCTCTTCAGGATGGTGCTGCCATACGGGGCGTCAATACAGCTGCAATTGCCGAAGATAGTCACAATCTTCTGGCTTTTGGGACATCTTTCGGCACAGTCGAATTTTGGGACTCGCGATCACGAGGCCGAACAGGCATACTGCATAGCCCGCAACAGTCTCATTTAATCGATGGAAGGCAAGAGATAACAGCTCTAGAGTTCGACCGCTCGGGGTTGGGCCTCGCAACGGGATCATCTACGGGTCTGATCCGTCTGTATGATCTTCGGAGTCCGAACCCAATCCTGAAAAAGGACCAAGGCTACGGATATCCAATCCACACTCTGATATACCTAGATTCAACAACCTCTACTCGAGCGCAAACCAACGAGCCGAAGATATTATCGGCAGACCAAAGGATCATCAAGGTTTGGAATTCGCTGGATGGATCGGCTTGGACATCTGTTGAGCCCGCGGTGGACATCAATTCCGTGGCCTGGTGCAAAGACTCCGGAATGCTGCTCACTGCTAACGAAGGAAGACAACAGCACTCCTTCTTTATCCCACAATTAGGGCCGGCTCCGAAGTGGTGTTCTTTCCTCGATAACCTCGTCGAAGAGATGGCCGAAGACCCGAACGACCAAAACGCTTACACTAGCCATAAAACTGGAGACATTTACGACAATTATAAGTTTCTGACCGTGCAACAGCTTCAATCGCTGAACCTCTCTCATTTGGTCGGAACTACTACTCTCCTCAGACCATACATGCATGGATTTTTTGTGGCACAAAGACTTTATGAAGAAGCCAAGCTTATAGCGGACCCTTTCGTATGGGAAGAAGAAAGGCATAAAAAAATCAAAGACAAGATCGATACAGAGAGGGAGAGCAGAATTAGAGGCAACAAAAGGGTGACCGCGAAAGTCAACAAGCGATTAGCAGAGAAAATGATGGAGCGAGCCGAGAGAGAAGAGCGGCACCAAGCCAAGAAGATACTTGAACCTGGTGGCGCCGAAGGCCTGGATGAGGCTAACGAGGTAGACGACAGGCGTGATGAAAGGCCGGCTCCGGGCGGGTTGCTCTCTGACCCTCGCTTCGCAAAACTGTTCCAAGACGAAGACTTTGCCATTGATGAAAGGTCTAGAGAATTCCAGATGATCAACCCAAGCACGAAGCCTGCCCCACTGGAGATCATGAACGATAACGAGCCCAAACTTACTGCGGTAGAGCAAGAAGAACTCGACGAAATCGAAGGATCAGCAATTGACGAATCGAGTGCTGAAGATGGACCAGCGCCCAAAGTGAAGGACAGTGGAAGGATCTCATCCATTTCGTACAAGAAGACTGGTCACCGAAGTCAGCAGCCGCAAATGCGTATCACCTCTTCCCATAAGCCTCAGCAGGCCAAAGATCGATCATTTGGTTCCAGAGCTGAGCGGAACAAAACTGCTAAGACGAGTATTAGCAGAGTAGTAGGCGAGCGTGAGATTACGTTCGCTCCGGAGAAGATGAAGCTCGCCAAAGTGGAACCGAGAGAGGGTCGGCGAGACAAGGGGCGGAGAAGCGCCAGTGGAAATGTATTCAGAAGCATGTAAAAATTGTCTTAGCGATTCGGCAATACCCATATGGCGTTATGTCACAACTAGGAAGGACACGGTGACTCAACCCTTGCGCTACTTTTTGTGGCGGCTGTTGGAAATTGAGGCAGTCAGCCCTACCATACTAGTGGCTTGGCAATGGAAACACCAATTATTTTTGTAACACCTGTATTCTTACTTCCTTAGAGTATTATTTATATAGCTTATTATTACGTTATTTAATAGGTTATAAGGCCTAGTTATATTACTACCTATATAATACTCTCTTATATAAGTATTACAGTACCTTACCTATAATAGGAAATAGTCTACTAGTAGTAGTAAAGAAAATCTACTTATAGTAGTTAATAATATATTTACTTATAGTAGAATTAATAAAATAATAGATAATATTATAAAGGATATATACTAATTAAATAAGATCCTAATCCTCTCCTCCCTTAACTATAAAAAATAGTTTATAATTAACTAAGTAAAATTATAGGTAAAAGGTAGGATATATATTCTTAAAAAATCTAAGAAAGAATACCTTATATTATTTTTAGATATACCTCCTTTAGAATATAATAAGCTTAAAGGAATAGCTAAATAGTTTATTCTTAAAGGGGTTAATACTATTAATTTTAATCTTATTATTAATAAAGATATAGTAAGAGACTAATAAAAGGTATTAAAAGGGAAATATATTAATAACTATAAATAAGTAGTAGCTTATAAATAAAAGGAACTAGTTAACTATATAAAAAAGAGCGGATATATAATTTAAGATACCTAGGTAGTACTTTATAAGATTTATAGTAATATTATTATTATTAAACTAGCTCTTAAGTAAGTATATCTTAATAAGGAGCTACTCTACTACTTATATAACTCCTTACTACTTAAATACTCTATTATTATAGTAACTCTTTAAGCTTATAAAGAGATAGATATAAATAAAGTTCTTTAAATCCTTTAAGAAGCTAAAGACTTTATAGTTTATAAAATTCCCGTAGTTAAAATAGGTATAATTACTTATAAAGACTTTTTATATTAATAACTATATAGGCTACGCTTAATCTTATATCCCGCCTTTAAGAGGGGATTATCTACTTAATAAAGCCTAGAAGGAGATACTAGAGTATTAAAATATTATATTTATAAAAAAGATAGTTATAAGGTTTAAGACTATAATATATTTAAGGCTAATAAGAAATTAATTTATACCTTAAAGAAAAAGAAGACTAGGTATATAACCTTCTATAAGATTAAGAGGGAGTATAAGGCTTATAAGGCTAGCTCTAATAACTCTACCTCCCCTAGTAAAGATAATTTAATAGATAAGGATAAGGAGATTACTTATATTACTAAGGAAGTAGTAAGTAAGCTTACCCCCTTAATATAGATATTTAATATTTAATATAGCGGCCTCCTCTTATATAACTAATAAGATCTAACTCTTTAATAGCTATCTTATAAGAATAAAGAGATATATAATTAAGGTTAGAGGAGGAGTATTATATATAAACTATATAGGAATAGTAATTCTAAAGATATAGAAGGTTATGCTAATTAGAATTAAATAGGTATATTATATTCCTAACCTTAGGGTAAATTTATTATTAAGTAGACGATTATATATACTAGGAATAAAAGGGTAATTTAATAGTAACTCTATCTACTTATATATTAATAGAAAAGACATATTAAAGGCTACCTATTAGGAAGGAGTATATATACTTTTATAGATATTAAGGAAATTTCCTTTAGTACTAGACTAGATATTAATATTACGTATATATAAGGTAGTATATACTACTATTAAGGAACTTAATACTAATATAACTAATATTAATAGGAAAGTATTAGAGTATAATAATATATACGCCTCTAATATTCCTAATAGCTTAATTCTTTTAGAAAAGATATTAGACTTATTAATAAGGATTATACCTAACTATTTAGATACTAAGCTACCTAATTAGTTAGAAAATCCTTCGGGTATAACTAATAAAAAACTATAATCTATTAAGAATTATTTCCTTATATACTAACGATTTACCTACTTTAGAACTAACTTAATAGCTAAGTTATATAAGGTTATAATATATAGGAAAGTACGCCGTTTAAAGATAAAGACTCTATACTTATTATACTTTATTAGGAAGATAAAGAAGAAGATTAATTAGGAAGTAGTCCCTTATAAGGATAATATCCTAGACCTAATCCTAATTAATATATATAGTCTATTACTATTTAGTCTTACTAGTAATATATACTTCCTTTAGATAGTAGATAACTAGTCTTAGAAGATATAAGTTATCTATATTAAAGATAGGAAATTAATTACTAGGGAACTTAATATATAGAAGAGAATAGTTAAACTATAGATTAATAAGAGATTAAAAGCGGTTTAACTTAATAATATAAAGGAACTATTATTAATAATTAACTAGTAGGTTAAAGAATATAGACTAATACTTTAAGATATAGAGCTATATATATTATATTAGAATAGGATTACTAAGAGGTTAATATAAATAACTAAGGGATATATCTAAGTAATATTATATAATATAGGACTACTAATAGAATTTTAGGATAAAGCTATTATAACTAGTATATATCTAAAGAATAGACTACTAATAAGACCTATTATAGATAAGAAAGCTAAGTATCTAGAATAGATATAAATAGGAAAGACTCTATTAATTAACTATATCTAAATATAGGGTTATAAGTATTTTACTAAGATTAATTTAAACGCCTACCCTTCTAGGATAATATAAGATAAGTTAATACTAGTAGGAAGGGAAGCTATCCTAATAGGGTTTAATATAGAAATAATAAAGTAATATAGAATATATATACCTAATTTAGGTAGGTATATTAAGTTATTATTAGTTAATTTTAATAAGAATAGTAAAGGTAGGAAAATTAACTTAAAGCTTAAAATTATAACTTTAAATTAGCTATTTATTTATAAGATATCTAGGTAATAAAGTCTTCTACTAATATCTTCTAAAAATATACTAATTATATAGGCTAATACTATAGTATCTTAACTAGTATTATTAGAAGCTCTATTAGAGGTATTAATATTACTTATACTAAAGGTAATAGTATTAGAACCTATATTAATACTACTTAAACCTCCTTAGATATCCTTACCTCTAGTTAAACCTCTATAATTACCTCCTCTTTAGGTGTTATAACTACCTCCCTTTATACTACTATTAAGGGCTCCTAATCTACCCTCTCCTCCTCTTATATTAAATAAGATTACGGTATTAATACCTTAGTTACTAGCTTTAAAGAGAAAGAGGGATAATAAAATTATAGAAGATAATAGAGTTTTAAAATATATTAGAGTATTACTAGTAATAAAGGCTATTAAGATAGAGGACTAGAAAATATCTATTAAGTATATCTACGTCCTAGATATATATAAAGAAGCTATTAATACTCCTAAATATAGACCTTAGTAGCTCTAGGCTTATAAGAATAAGATAGCTTAACTAGAAGGTAATAATACTTATATAGCTAAGATTCCACCTAATAAAGTAAATATTATTACTTATAAATAGGTATTTACTATTAAATATTAATAAGATAGGATAGTTAAAAAGTTTAAGGCGAGGCTAGTAGCTAGAGGTTTTAGTTAGATCTATAGTATTAACTATAATAAGATGTTTACTCTAATAGTAAGAATAGATACTATATATACTATACTAGTATTAGTTACTATTAAGGACCTAGAAATAGGCTAGATTAATATTAATAATACCTTTATAAAGGCTAGTCTTAATTATCTTATCTATATAAAACCCCCTTAGGGTATAGATATAAAGTAGGGGGAGTATTTATAACTCCTTTAAAGTCTATATAACCTGAAATAAGTAGCTTATAACTAGTACTTTATATATAATAGGGAGTTACCTAGGCTAGGTTTTAACTTATCTAAGTTAGATCTATATATATATATTTATAAAGGAAGAAAATTAATAGTATTAATCTATATAGATAATATTTTAATAGTATTATAATTTAAGGTAGAAATCTTATAATTTAAGACTTAATTTACTAAAACCTTTAAGATAAAAGATCTAAGGGAAATAAAGAAGATACTAGGTATTAAGATTAAAAGAGATAGGCTAAATAAGATAATAAGACTAAGTTAGATAGCTTATATTAAGAAGGTACTAAAAGGACTTAATATAGAATAAGATATTTATTATACTACGGATATTCCCCTTAATAGGTATAATAATATCTCGCTAGCTATATTAGATAAGGAATATATTAATAGAATTAACTACTTATAAGTAAATAGATAGCTAATATATATAATAGTATATACTTAGCCTAATATTACCTTTACCTTATATAAGCTTAATTAGTTTATAAGTAATCTAATAGTATAATACGCCTAAGGGATAAAATACCTACTTAGGTATTTAAGATTATATCTAAATCTTTATATTACCTACTATAGAAAGAATAATAAACTATTATAAGTAATAGGCTATTCTAATATAAATTATATAGTAGATAAGAGTAATTAGAAATATATTATAAGCTAGGTCTTTATACTTACTAGTAGACCTATCTCTTAGTTAAGTAGGAAATAAAGATTAGTATTAATATTAATAACTAAGGCTAAATATATAGCCCTATTAGAATACTTAAGATAATCTATTTAACTAGTAAACCTATTTACTAAGCTTAGATATCTAGGAATTATTAGTTCTACTAGTAAAAGGATAAATATTAATATAAATAAAAATCTAGATATAATTATAAAACTTAAGGGTAATAATAATAGGGTAATTATACTAGTAAAGAATTATTAAGTTAGTAAAAGATCTAAATATATTAATATAGTATATTATTATATTTAAGAACTATAATAGAAGAAAAGGATTAATATTCGCTATATTCTAACTAATAAGATAATAGTAGATAGTTTTACTAAGCCCCTAGTAAAATAGAAGTTCTAGTAATTTCTTAAAATAATAGGAATAAGGATAATAGAATAGGGGGAGTAATAAAGATATTTATAGAATAGAGGCCTACTATAATTATATTAACCTAATTTATTTAGAAATAATATAATATTTATTAATAAGGGGTCTACCTAGCTATTCTAATAAAATATATAGTTATAAAGGTTTTTAATAGTTCTTATTTAGGATTTACTTATTATATAATTATATAATAACTACCTATTAAATTTATATTAGTATATACTCTAGTATATCTTTAAAATAATACTAAGTACTAATAGAAGTTACTATATAATTCTATTTAAGGTTACTATTACTATAATATAGGATAGATCTATCTAAGGGGGAGTATTAGAAATTAAGGTAGTTAGCCCTACTATACTAGTGGCTTAGTAATAGAAATACCAATTGTTTTTATAATACCTGTATTCTTACTTCCTTAGAGTATTATTTATATAGCTTATTATCACGTTGTTTAACAGCGGCAGTAAAGTGCGAAATTGAGAACGTGGATAACCCTAGCCCTGAGGATATATCTATGCCGAGGCATTTTACCACGCCTTTTGTCCGCAAGAACGACACCGTCAACTCCCATTTCATTTCATTTCATTACGAGATCTCTTCATCCTATCGCAAAAGATGGTTGCGGACGCCGTGGTCTACCACCCAACAGTATCCCACTACCTCCGCTTCGTTGCGACCACAGGTAGCATAACCCGGCCCCACCCCGTTTCCTAGCAGCCAACAACGGCCCAACTCACCTCGGAGCCAATGCTAATATCTCCTCATAGTCGGTCGCGACAAACTGCTCCGTACCCTCCAATACTTCTCCCGCTTCTACGCCTGGTACTTATTTCGTACCAACAATCCTGCCTGGCTGATCGCTCCCTTCGAGGCCATCAAGAAGAATTTTGCACTAACACGCAAAGCTCTACGCATTGGCAAGAATGTGGAACATTTCAAGGCCGCTGCCATGGCAGCTGACAGCAAGAGTATGGATCCAGTGTTGAAGTATTGTGCTGTTGGCAGGCAGTTGGGGTATGCGACCTATCTGAGTGTAGATACTCTGACTTATGTGGGTGATCGATACTCGGGCGAATGGGGTGATGTCGAAGCCAGATGCTGATGAGCGCACGTAGCTTGACTCAACGGGTATCCGGCCAATGGCTAGTGCAAAGAGGTTGCAGCAAGAAGCTTACAGGGCGTGGTTTGTCGGCTTGATATTCAATACGGTGGCTGGCGCATACACACTATGGCAGCTACGACAAAAGGAGCAGAATATCGACAAGAAGGAAGCAGAGGGAGTTGTAGAGAGCAAGAAGATGGTCAAGTATGGCCCTTTTGCAACTTATCTGGTAATGGATGCTGATCGGCCTCTGCAGGGAACGGAACGCCACGAATCTCCAGCTTCTCTCTGATCTCTGCGACCTCACTGTCCCAAGTTCTGCCCTGGGTTACGCCAACCTTGATGATGGGATTGTTGGACTTGCTGGGACCGTGAGTAGCTTGATTGGGATATGGAATACCTGGAAAAAGACTGCGTAGGCGTGTGGTGCTCAGGGATGGTGGAGGTCCTTGCGGGATGTCAATAGCGCGGTAGTGATGGAAGACTGCGCTGGGGTTTGGATTGCCTGACTTGAAACTATGGGCTTTTGACATCTGAACATCGAAATTGTCTAAGAGGTGTCCTCGGCTTTGGGCTAGCTCTTGAGCTCGTCCCTTACAGACGTCATGCAAGATAGGTACGAGCCCGGGACTCGCGCCTTCGTGCTCATCTGCTGTCCTTGGTTGGCGTAGTAGTTTGATACTGTCAGGACGCACCATCTCGTCTTATCACTGTCAGAGCGCTTCCAACCATCTCTTACCACAGCAGAAATCGGAAATCTAGTTTCAATATTTTCCTCAACGCCTCAATCTTGGAACGACCGAATTGAAGGAAGAAACTTATTGAAGTCTTGGCGATCGTCTCCCAGCTCGCCACTTCTCTCTCATCACGCTCGCTCCTTCCCTTTCTCATCTCTCCCCACATCGAGCTCCCTCTCAAGCTTGCCATTCCCGAAGGAATCCCCGAAGGATAGGCTGATCTCTCGAATGTCCCTTGTCGCACTGCTACTTCTGCTTGCACTCCATCGTCGTCCGCAATGGCAACGGTTAAATTATGACGAAGCGCTGCTGTTATCCCGCACTCCATCAGGTAATGCTCAAAGCTTCACTCTAGACTGACCAGTATGGCCATCCTCGACAGCAACACGGCTAGCGCGGAGGCTAATTTGGCTTGCGGTCAGCCAACAGACACTCACAAGGCCATACCAGACGCCTTGATGCAAGCTGAAGGCAATGAGTGGCCCAGCCAGCCTTTTTCAAGTATACAACAAGGCAAGTAATGCTGCAAGCACTGCCCTCACAGTATCAATCTGATAGACAACCTAGACGGTCAGCTTGAGATTCGTGCAGACAATACTACCGAACATGCTGTTCCAGCAATCCACAAGGGGCAAAGTCCTGAGATGGTAGAGCAAGAATCTCAACATGTCCCAAAGACTATACCCCTCCTCATCAGGCCGACATCCTCTGGCCAAGACCCAGCTGCCGGATTCTCATTCGGAAGGGCCCCGCCCATGCAAGTCGACTTTACGAGAAAAAAAACGTCGAATACGACTGGACATACCTCATCTAGGGGCCAACCAGTATGCCGTCGAGTAGAGGCAGAAATGAGTGATCAGGATTCATCAACTTCAATGCAGATCAACGCCACGGACACTCCAGCCATTGCTCCCAGCAACCAACCAACATTGAAGCTATCCAGTTTACCATTCCCGAGTGTAGGCATCAACGTGTCTCCAAAGTACATATATCCGGCATCGCCGGCACCGCAGGCACCAAGCGAAATACATGGACCTTGCCCAGTACCAATCACGCCGTTAGCTCAGAATGAGGCCTCAATGTCTGCAGACTACACCCTCGTTGGATCGGACTTTGATCGTATGAAAGATACGCGTACAGAAGACGAGTTGTCCCACGGCCTCGACAAGCCTGTGGAGAAATCTCCTGTATTGGGCTATAATCCTGACGTATCTGCAGCTCATGGCCATCAGCAGGATAATGTGATCAGACCCACAGGTAAGGCCTCGGCCCAGGGAGCAGACGCAAATCCACGTCTCAGGGTCACGAAGACTCGAAGGAGAAAGCAATCTTCAATACCTATTCGAGGACCCCATCATAGCCACAACTCGCCAACAGAAGAAGACCTTCTTAACGTATTGCTATACAAGCGAAAGCAGGCAGCTCTAGAGCGCGAGAAGATAGAAGAAATCCAGCAAGCCAAGGATGCTGAGCTTCAACGTTCCATAGAAGCCGCTAATGAGCTCTACGCACAATTACAGGATGTTTCTCAACGATGTAGTGACAAGGAGGCGGAGTTATCGAAGATCAAAGCGTGCAAGCCGGGCTGGGAAAACAAGCTCAAGAAGCTTAGTGACTACGTCAAAGGTCTCACTAATGATCACAACAAACTTAGAGACGACGCCAAACTCATTAGAGAGCAACAGACTTCTGTCCTCCAAGATAAGAATGACTTGTTCGGCACGCTACGGGAAGTCTACCAAGTGACCCTGGAAGGCAACGCCAGATCCAACCAAGCTGTGATAGATTCCCGCCACGACTTGGAGATGCTTGAGCAACAAATGCAACATCTACAAATCAAACTACGGGAGGAGGAAACGCTCTTGGTCTCCGAGCGACTAAGGAGCAACCATCTTGAAGAGCAGATTTCTGCGTTCCAAACTGGCCGTGTCGACTTACAGAATTTGTTTGCTGAACACCGTGAAGCTATTACACAGAAGATTTGCGACTCACTCAACGCAGTTTTCGAGCACATTCAAGTGACGTCCTCCAGAGCATCAAAGGACGATATGAGACCTATTTTAGAGCGCTGCCTTACACTGATTGAGGCGCTACCAAAGGCTGATGGTAGTGCAAAATCAGCAGGTATCCAGCAGCTTGAAGATTCTATGCTCAAATGCTTTGAAGGGTGAATATAATCACTGCCACTGCTTTGAGATGCTAATTTGACTCAGCATTACCCGTTCCATTGAGAAATGCGAGTACAATACCAGCACGACAGAATCAGGCCAGCAACAGCTTGCCTTATCCATACATAAGGAACTTCGAACTCTAGATACCAATATCTCCACGGAACATAATTTGTCCGAAGAGATCATGGAACTTCGGGAAATGAGAGCCACCGTCAGGGAGCGACTCCACTCAAGCGAGACGGCGCTTAGAGACTCTCGTTTGCAAGTTGTCGCGCTACAACAAAAAGAAGCAGAGCACTTGAGAATATTAACACTCCTAGAAAATAACCAGAGAGCTCGACAGCCTTTCGAAAACTCACAAACGTTGATCCATCTCCAGGAGACTGACGCCCTCAACAAGGATCTCCAAAGGGACCTCGCTACTCAAAAAGTAGAAGTGAATGCCATAGGAGAGCAACTAGAACAAAGAGAAGAAGAGCTACAGCTGTTACAAACTCAATGTGCCGAGACCCAAGTACTACTTGAGGAAGCCCGGCAAAAGGCGACACTTTTACAGAACGAAAAGCTGAGTGCCGAGAAGCAGGGTGTTGTTGAGCGCGAGGAAATGCGGAGCCAGCTATCCAAAGCCGCCAGCCTTGAACTCGCGAATTTGAAGAGTAAGCACCTTGACTTGATACAACAATCAAAGGCAAAGGACTCCCCAGCAGCAAAAAAGTATCGAGAGGCAGCGAGTCAGCTTATCTTGACAAGACAAGAAAAGGAGCGGATCGAGAGGGAGGCCACCACGACAAAAGCTGCCCTTGAGACACTACAGAGAGAGTGGCAAGACGAAGTAAGTCAAAAGCTGGTAAGCACTCATTGCCGCGCTGCTGATCTCATGCGAAGGCTACATCTGCTGAACGGTTTCGCCAACAATTCATCAAACTTCAGAAGCAGGCACAAGAAAAAGATGCTTTGTACGAGGGTCTCCAGCAAAAACTCCAGGGTGAGATCGCTGATAACCAAGCTAAGGATGGCTACATCAAAGCTATTCTCGCCCATGAGAACGAGAAGAAGAAACCACAGCGAAGCCCTGCTATTCGTGAATCTGGTGTCTCCATGACGCTTCCACCACACCAAGCCACTATTGTCAAAGACTCTCAACCTATTGAACACCTACAGTTTGCTAGCCACACAGAAATCATGGGCATTGGTGATCCAGGCTTTGACCTAGGGGGAACGCCTGACGAAAATCTATTCGAAGGATTTCGAGGCCCTGAGGACCTCACCGGTCTATTTCCCGATACACCAAAGCAATTGCGTACTGTAGAGGTCACGAATGTTTCATACTCGAGGAGTAGAGTGAGCTCGCGAGAAAGTGGAGAGAAGCCCAAGGGTCAGAAATTGCAGTCGGGATTTGTTCGCCAACCGTCAGAGCAAACCGGATCAAGAACCAAGGAGTCATCCCATGCAAGCAAGAGCCGTAATGCAACGAGCCAAAGGCGCCATCTTAATCCTTCAGCACCTGACCCTTCATCAACAAAGTCTCCTCCAAAGTCCAGTCAACTGCAACGTGCGACCCAGCAGACCACCAACGCCCCCCGTGGCATCCTAAAGCAAGCGACCCAAGATTTAAGAGGTCAGAAGCGACCTGCGGTGGATACAGAAGTTTCCAGCGCAGCTGGCTTTACTGCCGCTAAGAGACGCAAGTCAAGCGCACCCACCAACGGCCTTGGTCCAATCATCGCAGATTCTCAATCGCCAGCCAAAGGTGTGGTAGGTCGAGGAAGAAAGCAAGCCACCAGACACAGTACCAAACCAAAAAAAGGTACGGCACAAGCACCAAGCTTGTGGGCATTACTGAAAGAAGGTTGTCTTAGATGACCGATTCCTCCAAACATTCAAGGGATACACGAATAACGGCCAGCTCAATGGATCACAGTGAGCGATAGGGTAGGCGTGCAGCATGTGCAAATGTATCGGGATACGCCGTTTGCTTTTTCGGGGCAAAGTCTGGACCATCACGTCACCATTTGCCAGCATGCTGTCTCCAGGTCTTGCAAATTGTATTGCATCTTGCTGAAGTAACCATGTATCAGAAGTCCTTGCTCATGTATGCTATAGCTTCGCACTTAGGTAGATTATTCAATCATAATCATCACTGGCGGACCACTGTCAAAGGTGCGAAAGGCTCAACCCTGCCGAAGGCCGTTGATGCCGAGCGTGCACGTTCTGAACGTGAGAATCATCGAGGTGGTGTTGCCATCGCCGTAGCCTCGGCCTCTTGGTCGTTGACCCTTCACAATAGCTACGCCTTCGTGACAGATGATCGATCACAGGGCCACATCTGCAACTTCGCACCCATGCCCCCAACACCCACTTCTCTTCCCCAAAGATCTAATCGCTAGTATCATATCTCCCTCCAACGCTCATTTCCCACCTCGCTTCTGCTCCAAAAACAGAACCTGTTTCTTCACTGTTTGAGCCATCAGCCTTCATTCCTACATCCCCAATCCCCTAATCCCCTTATCCTCACTTCCGGCACCTATCCATTTTTGCTCTAAGGTGGGAGGATGGGGATAGACATACCGACGGGATCGTACTTCATCATGCTGAGGGGACGGTGCACGCGCGGTCGTCGGAGGGTGCGGTAGTAGCCTGTCATGGCCATGGAGAGGAGGCGGACGGCTACGGTGCGGGATTTGGCTGGGTGGTGAGGGGGCCTTGTTAGTGTGTAGGCTTTTGAGAGGGGGGAAGGAGGGGGGGAGGGTACGTTTTCTTGCCATGGGGGGTGGAGGGTAGAGGGAATTTGGGGGATGGGTTTGGTGTTGGCTACGGAAGAGACTGGGGGCGGAGGAACGTTTTGCCGAGGGTCTTGGCAGTCACTCACGGAGGATCCGAGGGAGAGGACACCCACCGGACACGACTTTTTTTTACCGACCCTCGATCTATTGAAAAAAGACGATCTGGGTATCCATACACCATCGTTCGATGATGAAGACACTCTCTTCGAAGGTCCAAGCGCCGAAATCAGACGGTGACGCGTAGGCAGCTTTTGATTCTATCACGAGAGTGTTCTGCATCTGTCGATGGTTCAGGTTGCGAGATTCGTAAATGGGCCGATGGTCGCTCTTGAAAGTCAAAGACCGAGGGACGCCTCATCGTGTTAGCGGACACATTGGCATATATGAAGACAGGAATCGCTGCTGATTTCTGGTACTGTTGCTAATCTACTTGTCCTAGAGCTTTCATTATATCCAAGATGCAATACCGCAACGTACTACGATCGTTGGCTTGCTTTGCCGTCTTTATCACTTCGCTACTCGATGTGCATGCCTTTCAGGCATCAATCATCCTTCCGAGCCTCGGTGATACTTCTCCGGTAGGTGTCAAGATCATGGCCCTGGAAGACCAAGAACGACTGGATCCCTTCACGAACAATACACGGCACAGGGAAGTCATGCTCTCCCTCTTCTACCCCGCGAAGCTTGAGACATTCGGTCTTCAAAATCAGCAACCCATAGCGAAGATCTTGGACGCTGCTTTGATGCCGTACATGCCGCCAGCCACAGCAGCCATCTATGAAGCAGCATTTGCAGAATATGGTCTTCCCAGTGGTACACTTTCACGAATATTCACTCGCTGCTGTCTTGCCGCTCCCATGTCCACCCAAACCGCGCTTCCCCTTCTCATTTTCTCACCTGGTGGGGGCGAGTCACGCTTCCTGTACACCACCATCATGGAGGAGCTTGCCAGGCGTGGCTACATTGTAGCGGCTATCGACCACCCCTATGATGCATTGGTTGTTGAATTTCCAAATGGCCGACTGGTCCATGCGCAAGGCAAAAAGATCGATAGAGACCTGGTAGAGCTTTTGGTCGACACGAGGGCCAAGGATGTGTCGTTCGTTCTTGACTACCTTTACTCCGACCCTAAAGACTTTCCATTAGCTATAAACACCTCACAAGTCATAGCATTTGGCCACTCACTTGGAGGCGCTACTGCTGCAGAAGCGATACTGAATGATACTCGTATCAATGGCGGCATCAATCTTGACGGAAGATTGTTCGGATCTATGGAGAAACCGAATGTCACGCTCTCCAAACCCTTCCTACAGTTTCGATCTGAGTTCTCGGCATCTAAGCCGTATTGGCATTGGGACCAAGCATGGCAGCATCTCTCAGGCTGGAAGGTGGAGCTTTCGCTCAACGGATCACGGCATTCAACTTTTTCGGATTTGCCTTTACTGGCTGAGGTGACAGGGCTGAAAAAGAAGTTGGGGAAAGAGTACGGGCCATTATTAGGCAAGATCGACGGTCTGAGGGTGTTAGAAATTGTTGTAACTTACGTGGATGCCTTTGCGAAGTACGTGTCCACAAGGAAAAGGGGGACGTTACTAGACAGTGACGCCAACAAGAGATTTCCCGAGGTCAAGATCATGAGGCACGGATGATATTTAACTGTCAAACCGAGGTCCCAGGCAATGGTACGTCACCCCGATCGTACAGCGCCACGAAGGATTTGCGGCGCAGTGGTGAATTGGGAAGCTCGAGCCAACACCCCCGCAAACTCGATGGACCGAAGGAGCAACGCTGCAGCCTTGCCGGCGAAGGCATATGCATCCTTCCAACACGGATATGGAGACTGGTCCATCTCTCTATCGACGACCGCACACCATCTCGATAAGGTATTGCGAGAATCGGGGCTTTACCACCGGGGATTGGTCTCCAACAAACACCTCCGTGAACATGGAAGGAGCAAAGGCTCAGCCTTGTGTGCTTTGCTGTAGCCCGAAATGGCAAAGCCCATAAGACGAAACCGGACACTGGTAGGCATCTCAGTTGAAGGCTCCATACCATCACTAGACTATATGTCGCAAGGTGGTAAATCGACCCCGTGCAAACAAACACCTCCGCAAATACCCAAGAAAGGAGGAAGCCGCAGCTTTATGGATCAGGTTGGGAGGAAGCCATCGTTCACTCCTCCAATGTGATACAGTGTCTACAGGATCGACCATGACTAACTGTCCATCTGTACAATGGGAGCACTGCATCACCGGATCGGGTGATGATGGTGGTGCTGTTGCATCAATTACTCAGTGAAACGGGGCGTCGGTATCCTTTACGAATGATACAGGCCAGGGTGGCCACATCTGCCATGGTCAGATTGGGTCACCAGGTCGTCTACCATGAGGCTACGTGATGTCAGCCAGAGTTGTTTTGTTGTTGTCGCAATGGATGAGCCGGAAGGCGAGGTGTTCAAATCAATGCAAATCATACGATCCCCTCAGGACTCCTAGGCTTTCTCTTGATGCACGGCAACGAGGGTTCTCAGAATGTGTGATAGAAGGTCTACGTAAGCTCCAGCGGATGTTTCCGTTAACTTGCAGGAGAAGGGTTAGGATTCGCTAAGAGTCTGATAAATTCAAGCCAAGCTGAGTCTCCCGTCCCAGTGAGCTGCAAGCATATACCTTACGTACCCGATCGAGAGGGAACGCATACTGTGTACGTACATGATGCAGTAATCTGCCTTATGGCCGTCTTTCAGCTGTACAGGGTACTGTCCAAACTGCATGCGGTATCGTTATCTCGCATGGCCGGCGCAGTCGCAGTCATGAATGCGTACGCTACTGGCTGAGCCACGCCGTAAGAGGGCAAGCTCGTTCGCTAAGAAGACGCGAAGGATCAGTAGCGCCAAGCAATACCCCACCCTTTTCCCTTTGAACTCTTGTCCCTTTTTTCTGGAGGAGTCACCGATTGCCTGAGGTGGTAAAGGCCAGATTGCAGAAAAGATCAAGCATTGAAGTGAATGAGCACTGGATGAATCACAGAGACTCATTCCCTTGGCTCGACTGTCGCAGCGGTGAAACTCATCGTGCACCATGTTCCTCCCGCAGGGGATGATGTCGAACATGAACATGGGAATGAACATGAGGCTGTGCCCCACCAGATTACTAAAGTGGGTACTTTCAATTGACAAATGGCCGCAGCCACTCCAAGTGCAAAGTGCAAAGCCACCACCAGCCCGACGGTTCACTCAGATTCCCCCAGGAGACCAGGGTCGGTAGACGGGACGGCCAGAAGCAGGCTGAGAATTGACCACTCAGAATGGTCAGCTGGCTATACTTTGTACCCATAGTATGCGCGACCGGTAAGCGGATCTGTCTAGTGCTGCAGGTTGCAGCTCTGATGGTGTGCATGGATGCCTATGACTCCATGCTAGGCAAGCTAGGCAAGTTAGGCATGTTTGGCACGAACAGGCATCAATCCATACTTCATGCCTCAATCCCGTCGCTTCTTCTTCTTCTTGTCCTTTCACAATCCATCAACTGCCATTGTCTCTGCAGTCGAAACAGAGATCAAACGGGCCTGTGCCCAACAACTTCGCCCTCCAATTCCTTCCCTTTGTCTCCAACAACTACAACATTCTGTCGAAACACCCCACTGTCGAGCCAATCCTTTGCATCGCCGTCCAGGATTCTGTGAAAGGATAGTCCAAGACACACTTGTGATCAACATACGTTTCAAACATCTCACTCCCAATACATAAACCATCACCTGCGACCACTTCCAAAGTGTCGTCTCAGTACACCAAGACAACCTACTACCACGTCACTCCCAAACCAATACTCAAGTCGATCTTGAAATCCTCTCAGAGCTTACCCACCACAATGCCTTCAGCAACTAGCCCACGGCAGGTGGGATTCGCACCTGCGACCTACTCACGCCTTCCCCACGACGACGAACTCTACGTGATGAAAGCCTTCACCCGGCACGCCTCGCACTGCTCCGCCTGTGCACGCCCATACGAAGTCCACCGCAAGGGAGGCAGCCTCTGCTCCAAAGGCCACCAACGCGCCCTCGACGTCGCCCAATACGTCTTCAACAAATCTGGGCAAGCATTCTCCGTCGTCGACATGGACGATGGCCGAGCCGTACAAATGGAGATCCCCGCCGACTGCGGCGTCGTGCGCGAACTCCTCAAAGCCATGGAGCGCGGACTGCGACTGCGAAGGAAATTGCAACCGATCAGCTACGACGCAACCTACCACGTCGCCCCCCGCATCATCCAACCCAATCCTCCTCGACAACAGCCGTCCACGTCTTCAAGGGAACCGCGGTACACTCGCACACCGACGCTCGAGACCTCGCTCCCGCCTCCAACGCTCGTGCGCACATACTCGCGACGAGAGCGCGACAAACCCACCCATATCGGCCGAGGCAGCTTGTACGAATCCGACATGAAAGAGCAGCGACGGCAGAAGGAGCAGCGGCGGCAGTCGACATACTACAACGTCGGATCACGGGGTGTGCTGCCTGTGCCTGCGAAGGACGATTACTACTACGATTGAATAGATGCCGGAATGAGAGATGATGAACACAATCACAATCACAATCACAATCACAATCACAATCACACAATCTATCTGATGGACGAGTGGAATGCCATTGGGTCCCTTGGTGGGAGACTCCCATACGATGCAATCCAGGCAACAGCCTTGCCTCGGCGAAGGAGCATCCCCTACGTCAAGGTATCTTCGGAGACGAAGTAATGGTCAACATCATCCACCTGGTGTGGCAGCCGGGATCACGTACCCGAGCGTTGGCCCCAGTTTGGAAACGATGATCATGAGATGGATGAGGAATGGAAGTATCTATGACGACGATGAGGGTTTATGAAGAGGATTAGAGAACGAGCAGAAGTTAGTGTAGCATTATTATCAACAATGGAGATTACTTTTAAACCTTCGCAAAGTTTTCCGCATCGCATCCTCTGACACTGTGATCCCCCCCCTCTTAAAGTATCCACCTGCACACTCCAAACCCATCCAACACCCGCATGCCCTGCACGAATCCCTCACGCCCAAAAAGAGCACAGCCCACCCTAACCCTCCCTCCCACACTTATATAACAAAAGGAAACAACCACGACCCATCACCCACCGCCAAGAAAGATCATCACGACCATGGAATACTTTATAGAAGAGGTAAAGTCGGATAATCTTCTCGTTGTTCTAATATTATCGCGTAGTTGTATGTTAAATGAAAAGACACGATTGAATCGGAATCTTCGCGCGGCGGACCATTCCACACTGCTAGTCTCTATTACCTATAGTACTATCAAATGAATGTCCGAGTACTTTTAAGGTAGATATCTATACCTGCCATAAACGCAGACGGCTCGTAGAATAGGTACCGCGTAAAGTGGAAAACGGAGACGAGCTTCACGACGATCCGCATAAGGTAGAAAATGCAGACGACCTTCACGGCGATCCGAACTCGAAAATGTGCCCGTCAAGGCTTGTCGTTGATCCGCCCGCGTGTTGAGCTTGTTGTTGGATGCTGCAATTGCCTGTGCAAGCGCTCTATTAGGCGGTATGCGCAATCAATGCACTATGAGTAGGAAAAAACTGCTTGTTTATTAGTTTGTTAATACCTACGATCCTCCCCGGATATTTCCTCGCTGGCAATAGAATATCATCATGAATTCCCGTAGTAATCGCCTAATAAAGGTGCTGTTGATATCGCTTCACGTCCTCTCGGCGTCCTCGGTACCCTTCATTATGTCAGATGCATTCATCATTCAACCTTCTTTACTCAACACTACCACAAACGTGACAATACCACCTCCTTCGCCCGCCGATCCACGAATGACGATCAGAGCTTCCTACCGACTAGACGTCCTCCTCGATCCAAAATCAGTGCTCGCAATCGTGACGAACGAGATGGCAAAGCTTGCCATAATGGACTACAACGGAAGGCTTGGAAGCTTCCAAAGTACGCCGTGGGCCGGATATTCCGATACGAAGATTCAATTCAAGGTGGCCGCTGCTGCGCAACGAGTAGAAACTCGGATCGCTGTTTGGTCCTTATATTATCTGGCCGCGAACATGGGAATACTGAATCGGTACTGCCACGTACAGTTCCGAATCCTCTGGGACAACGTGCAGGTCGCCACGCTGCGGATCTCCCCTGCGAGGTCGTCACAGGCGACCATCGAGCGACGGGGTGGTCAACAACAACAGAACAACATCGAGGATTTACCATTCTTACCAGATCCTAGCGCTTCGTTCGGAGTTTCCAACAACGGCGTGAATGGTACGAGCCTGACGTATGGTGAACTGATTGTCGGATGCCTCTACAACGAAGACGCCGTGGATCTATCCGTCACAGAAGTCCTAGGCGCGGTGATGGCCGGGTTGAGAAACGTCGCGCCGATGTCGAAGACTGATCGAATGGACGGGATCTTCAAAACCAGTGTTGAAGGGATCGACTCCGAGGTGTGCTTTGCAGGTAACGATGTTACGCCGGACGAGCCTAGATATCAGTATCAGTTCGTTATCAGCACCCTGCGTACAATGCCACAATGGCTCTTGGGTGAAGGACGGTTGGCCGAGATTCACTGCGGGTTAATCATTTATGGACGATATGTAGGGATTTCGCTCTTGAACAAACTTAGACCCGACTAAGTCACAGCTATCCTTAATATACATCTATATTAATAAGATGTACGCGGACGTGTAGCTTTTATTATATAACTACCGTTCCTAACTTGCTACCGCCTATAGACCGTCCGAAGGATCGTCGCTAAGGTATCTCCCGTGCATGCCAAGCACTCTTTACACGCCCGAGTGTGTTTTATGCATGCACAATTCTAGCTTATGTATCCGCGTATTCTCGCGTCTTGTAAACTGAAAGAACTTCTACTCATCGAACCTGATTCTGTCCAGTTTAGAGAGCACACAAATGGCGTCTTCAGCAAGATCGCGGCCATCTGCCACAAGTAATCGGCAGAATCGAGGACCCACACCGCTTCCAGTGTACCAACCTCCGCAACACCCATTGAATGAGTCCGCCCAACGCGCTCTTCAGAACCTTCAACGGGACCACAAGCTCGACTCCCTGAAGCAAAAGCTCAAAATCGCTAACAATCACCTGACCACCGCAGCAGCCGATATCAATGACCGCTTCCAGATACAAAGTATGAATTACGAGAAGCAGAGAAAAAGGCTAGAGAAGCAAGGCTCGCAGGATAGCAGTAGTGAATTGGACACAAGGATAGCCGAGGCGAGGGCACAGACCGATGAGATGACTGGAAAGTTGGATGGTGGAGTCCGCAACATCATCGACGCTAGTGCTCAGGTCGAGAGCATGGAGAAAGCTTTGAACGAACTGCAGGAGAACGTGAGGGATGGGGGAGGCCGTGTCGTGCCTACACAGAGCACACTCGGCGCCAGCTACAACAGACCAGCTCGTGGTGGCCGCAGACAGGGAACAGCTTCCGAGGACGAAGGGAGCGACTCCCAAGCCGACACCACACAACCGATCCCCGAGGATGAAAGCGTCGTCGGAGTATTGAAGCGAAAGGTCGCAGATCAGCAATCTGCATATCAAGCCATGTCGATGGCAAGACGGTACGTCCATCCCCACCAATTGCGCTAGTAGCTATATACTGAAACAATTCCCCTACCAGCTACGCCCAACACAACGACTACGTCGGCTTCAAAAAGATCGTCCACGACGCCCAATACCCAGACGACCAAGCCCCCCCCATGCCCAACGCCTCAACCTGGTTCCCCCCCTCATCCCCCGATCCCACGCTGCCGCACAATACCCGCTCGACAGCAGCAGGCACCAACGACCCCATCGACGACAACAACGGCGACGACGATGACGAAGATCTCGCCGTCGCCTCCGAGCGCATCAGCATCAAATGTCCCCTCACGCTCCTACCCATGAAGGATCCCGTCACGAGCCAGAAGTGTCCGCACAGTTTCGAGAAGGAAGCTATCCTCAGCATGCTTGGCGCCAGCGACGTGTGGGTAGGCGGGAGCGGCAGACGAGGAGACGGGCAGCGGGGGATGAAATGTCCTGTGTGCGAAGTGGTACTTTCCCTCCCCTTACTCAATACCCATATCCATACCCATACCCCTATCCATATCTCCACACTTCCAAACCAACCCAATCTAACACAACACCCCCCACACAGCTCCTCACAGCTTCCGACCTAGCCCCCAACCCCGTCCTCGTCCGCAAAATCAAACGCCTCCTCGCCGCCCAACAGAACACCCAGATCGAAGATTTCTCCGACGACAACGACGATGACGACGACAATGGCCCGAAAAACCCGTCGTCTTTTTTCGGAGGAGGAAGCAGCCGGAAGCCCGAAGAAATCGGTAGTTCGCCCACGGCGACTCGGACGCCGAGGTTGAAGAACGAGAGGAGGAGTGTGGTGCCTGGGTTTAGAGGTGGGGGTAGAGGGGGGAGCAGACAGGTTTCGATGGTGCCGAATTCGCAGGTTGGGGGGTCGCAGGTTGTTGATCTTGAGGATGAGGATTGAGAGGGGGTGGCGGATGGTTTGAGGAGTATGTATACGAGGTTGGAGGGGTGGGGTCGCAGATTGTCGATCTTGAGGGTGAGGATTGAGAGGGGGTGGCGGATGGTTTGAGGAGTATGTATACAATCCAATTGTGAAGTTGGAGGTGGTGATCTCCTTTAATACTCAGTCGATAATAGCATGTTCACGGAAGACACTGTCGTCTTCAGTGCTGAATATTTCAGGTCATACCCAAGGACCACACAATCATACCATACCATACCAACTTCCCAAAAAACGGATGGATACACACTCGCTCCACAACCTAGCCAGCAACAGAAAATGCCCATACCAAGCAAGTAATGAATACAAGTCGCTATCCGACCCAAACCCCAACCCCAGTCCCATCCCATCCCAATCCATAACCAGAAAAAAACTCCATCGCTATTCGACCCACCGCAGAGCCCATGCCACGCCACGCCACACATCCCCTTCACCTAGTCAAAACACCAAGCCAATCCGCAACGATGAGCGTGATCATCCTGTAGGTAGTCCAGTCACGTCAGCAATCTGGGCAGTCTTGGCTAAGAAAGGTACTGGACATACGCATGCGGAGCAATCCGAACATAATACGTCCCAAACCCGCGATAGAACCTCAGCACCCCTTCATCCCTGGCCACTTTCCGAAAACAATCCGCCATACCATGATACGGCAACTTTCCCTTCCCCATCCCCTCGCCCCCCCTCTGCTGTTTCTGCAGTCTGGTCTTGACAAAGTCAAACGGCAGACTGAAAAAGCTAGCGAAGAATCCCGCAACTGCACTCGCCGTCAACGTCTGCTGCATCCCCGACAACTGCGTCTTCGTCTTCAATTGCGTCTTCGCCTCGGAGAAGAACGCCAACTGTCCGAAATTCAGCGCCATCGCTCGAACGATCGTGGGCGATGCGCCGTTCCACAGCGCGAAAACACCTTCGGCTTTGGCGATCCGCGTCAGGGCGTCGATGACGCTTTTGTAGTTCGCCCGCATCTCTGGCGGTTTCAGCCCATCGCTTTGCATTCTTATGAGCGCCAGATCTGCTGGGTTTCCCACACAAGCCGCCAATCCGCCCGCCGTCAAGCCCGCTCCCGCTCGTTCTTTGAACCCAATCCTCCCTCCCGTGGTCTCCTTCCTCGCCTTCAGGGCCGTCATGAAGGTATCGAAGAACCCCAACCGTGCCGTCGTGTAGACAGCCTGCCGCAGCAACCCAGCGCTCAAGCCGGTATACAAGTCTCCAATCTTCCCTTGTGCGATGATATCTCTTGTAACACTGAGAGGACTCGCTCTCGGTCCTGTCTTGATGCCTTCGCCTGCTAATTGCAACCGGACTTTCACCATGTCGATGGGCTGGATGGTGGCTGTGGCGGCCATGCCGGCAAGGCCTCCATTGACGAAGGGGAGGGCGGGGCGGATGTAGGGGTTGTGGAGGAGGGAGGCTGCGGTCGGGGAGGTCTCGGAAGCGGGCTTCGTGAGGGCGGACTTTGTTGCTTCGGAGGCGGATTTGGCCGTCTCGACGGCTCTCGACATGCTGAGGAGGGTGGGGGAGGAGGGTAAGGTAAGGGAGTAAAGCTGATACGGAACGAGCGTGCGTGGTAGGACGTCGGCTGAGGAGAGAAAAAGTCCACGATTCGCTGGCACCTACCCATGTAGAACGATAGTCAGCACCTTAAATCGTTTGAGCGGTGAGACGATGATGCCTCCTCCCCTCGTTCACCGGGACCGGAAGTGCCTTCGGTGAAAGGGAAGGGGAGCAGATGCAGGTACATACAACTCTCCGACAATGGACCTAGCCAAAACGTGCCCCGCAGAGCCGCCTGCAAATCTTATGCGTCTATGGCTGTATCGAGATGACAACAGACAGATACGAACCGATACTATTCACCGAGAAGAGACAGGTTCACAAGGTAGGGTTCAAAGATGGTAAGAGATTGGGTTTGTGCGGGCTAGATGACTCCATCTCTGGTACGGTAAGGCCGCCCTCAACGAGCGGCCATTCGCGGTGGTTGTTGAGTGCGGGGAAGCCGTTTGGTGGAAGAGGACGGTTGTTTTGCGGTTTTTGGTGGGGCTGAGGTTGAGATTGGCGGGTTGCATAATTCTTATCAGCAGAGGACATTCTGAGTTATGCAAGACGCTTGCGAAAGCTTGGCATATAAACGTCTCTGGTTCAGGTCAATGATATCAGCATACCAAATCCTACAGTACATTCCCAACTATCCATGTGCACAAAAGCAAAGCACAGGGCTATTGAGATCTATTCCCATGAAGGGACTTTGAAATCACTTGATTGAATGTGGCCAGCGGAAGTCAGAGGAAGGCATCACTCGTGAAATTCAATTGGATTCTGGATATATCCAATCACCGCACTGCGATACTGGGTCTTGCAAAGAGGTCGGACTGGCGTATGAGGCTTCTCACGGAGGCAGCCATTCCTGCTCCTGTACAGTGAACGCCCAGCGACCAGTCACTTCTCAACGACGTTAAAAGACAAGGCCTCCTGATTTTCCTTCCTACGCTCCTCGAGTGCGCGGAAGCGTCGCTCCCATTTCGATCTCATTGATAGTAATAGATTCGGACTGAGAGCCATGGTCTGCACATCCGCCTTCTCGTGGTCCTCTTTGCCGGCATCCATCGTCGCCCGCAACATCGTCGAGCTTATGGTCTCCTTCCTGTATTCGGGATGAGCCAGCCGGTTGGTGCGGACGAAACGCCAATGAATGTTGGGATTGCGTATCTGGTGACACGTCCAGATGCTCTCGCTATCGTTCATGGTTGCAGTCACAGGTTGCTTGATGGTATGGTCTTCTAGCATTAGCCACCACATATCAAAAGAGACGTTGCAGATGTGGACTCACCACCTCTCTCCACAGCCCTATCATATTCCCCCGGCGCCTTCGCCCTCAAGATGGCCAACATGTTCTCGGCTTCCGCGCCGGCCTCGCCCTCCAATGCCTGCTCGTCCAGCTTCAACTTCTTCCAAGGTTCGAATCCGCTCAGCGTCTTTAGCTCGGCACTTTGCAAGCCGGCTTCTCTCGACACATCGCAGATCAAAACTTGATTGGAATCCCTGCTGCGAAACCTGTCGTCCATACTCACCGTACTGTCACCCCCAAACAGATCGAGCCCATCAGGCCCATACAAACGCAGGTACTCAAGCTCGTACCCTGCCGTATACGCGTTTTCCTTCAAGCGGCGTGTGAGCTTTTTCAACTCATCGCTCGAATCCTCATATACCCACACCCAATTGGGTAATCTCACGTCGTTCTTCCAAAGCTTCTGTCTGTCTTTCTTGCTCAATCTCATGGTCTCGTCAGCGTTAGTGAACTTCGTTGCCAGAGACTCATCGCTCGCTGTCATGATGATCGCAGCTCTTATATCCTGGCCCCCGTGATAGAAAGCATATGTCAAGAGGTTGAGATGTCCAACATGAGGTGGATTGAAACTGCCGCGGAAGACGATGATGCGGTTCGTTTGCCCTCTGACAAGTGTAGGTTGGTGAACGGACCACCCGACCGGCTTGTTCCTAGGATTTCTACCCGGATACGACTTTTGAATGTTGAGGATATAGGTTGCAAGCGATGCTGTTCTGGAGTCATCGCCGACATCGCAGACATGACACTGGACCATCTTCGACGACTTGCAATGCCAGGCAGAGGGTTATGCCAAAGACGTAAATGAACACTTACGATAGAGAGTCTCGCGACTTTAGCGGTCGGGTTCGATCAACACATACGAGGAACGTCAAATAAGGAGCCCATGAGAAAAGACACTTCTGAGAAAAAGTGCAAATAAATCGGACGCGTAATGAACAAAATGTTCTGAAAATATTAGGATTTTTTCATTCACATAGCTGATCCTCTAATAAACAACCTTAGCCTCTCGCAATATTCACTTCAACAGCATGTTTTTGCCGCCACGTCTAAACAAGGCTCACTGTCATCAACACACACCATTGTGGCAGAGCATCTGTTTGTTCCCAAATCTCAAACATACAACAAAGAAACACCCCCATATCCAAACCGAACACTCCATTCGCGACCCACCGCAACCGACTCGATCGTTCCTTCCTCGACAAGAGCATTCTCTCCAATTCCTCAGACCAAAGAATGCCGTCATGAGTCCTCAACGCAGACGCGAAAGATCAAGCTTCTGCTACATACTTCCCTCTCCGACCCGCTCCCTCCTCCGCTTCTCCGTCCACAAAACAACATCACGTCTCTCCCATAATCTAATCACGACTGAACTCCAGAAACCGGCCCTGGACGGTGCCCTTAGCCGCAATTGCGCAGTGGGTGAATTCAACCAACACACGTATGCGTTCTACCTTGATATCTCCTACGCGTCATAATAGATGGACAGACGCTGATACCATACATACATACATCCATCCATCCAACTACGCAAATAACGCTCCTCTAATCCGCACGACCATATATCAGAACCCTACAACATACGTAGTATCCGTAAGCACAACACAGAATTCCGTTCCTACCTCTCATAAGCCTCACCCTACTTTTATCAACTATCAATCATGAACTCTCTAAACGCAAAGTGAAATAGATACCTACCTCTACCTCTGACCTACCCATCCCTCACACTCACACTCACACTTACTTTACACCTCCACCCACCCAACCACCTACCCACCTAATCATAATACTAAAACGAAGAGATGAATCACGGAAAATAGAAACAATCAAAGCCCAAGATGCAAAGGAAGATTCAAGTTTTTTTCCCCTAAGTGGATAATTATTCCACTTCTAACTCTTTCCATCGATGTAAGTAAGGTACCAAAGATAGATAGATAGCGTACGCCCTTAGTCGAGAGAGTCGAAGCGAATGGATACCAGACAAAGCGTTTACCGTAGACCGCCAAAAACGCGTTAAAGCAGTCATGTGCATGTCTACGTATCACCACCACATATCGTAAGGTATCCAGATACGGGAATTCTAACTTCTACATCAGTATAACTTCAGTCCTCTAAATTCACTGCCGACGCTGATAACTTAGTGCAGTATCGACCAGCGCGCTCGTTCGTTATCTACCTACCCAGCACGATACGTACCCTTGTCTATATACGAAGAAATCCCCTTTGCAAAAGAAAATCTGCGATTCAACAACCGCCCCAGCAATGATCTATCCACCTCATGCCATGCCATGATCTAAAGTAGCATCCCATCCCCATTCCCATATTCCCTCTCCCTCTCCCTCAGCTTGTCAGATCGTCCCAACTCAGATACAAACATTCCCCTACCCACAGTACAGTACAGTCACCTTCTCCAGCGCGCTGTTCCTATCCCCATTCAACCTAGCTGAGACTGTAGGATTTTATGCTGTGGTTTGTTTTCACGACGTTATGTTGTACGTGGTGGTGATGATGATGATGATGGTGATGAATGTGGAGTGGGGAGTGTGGATTGTAGATTGTAGATTGTGGAGTGTGGACCGAAGGTGGAAGAAGATGGAGGTTAGAAGATGGGGTGGTGTGTATGTATGCAAGGTATAGGATCAGGGTTGTGATGGGGAATATTGGTTCATGGTACGCGAGGGTGCGGAGAGGCATGTGGGTAGAGAGATGATTGCTGTGCTCTATGTAATTTGGTTGCTTGTATGTAATGTGATGTGATATGTGGCTAGTTAGTGGGTGAGGGGGGATTCATGTATGGGAAAACGGAGAGGAATGGCAGGGCAGACTATCCGGGTCCAAGTTGGTTCACTATGAAGGGCAAGACTTGATGCTCACAAGGACGGCGTGCAGGAGAAGTCGAAGTCGAAGATCTATCTTTAGAAGCGGTACTAGTCGAGTGATTATTGGAAGGATGAGACATGGTTTGTTGTTGTTGTTGTTGTTAATACCGAAAGTTGAAGGAAGCGATATTGTTGGTCGCTATGTGAAGGCTCCTGCCAAAAGAGAGACCACATTGACGATTGATCATATCGAGACATCAGTGTGTTGAGTATGTTACTGGCCGAGAACAGATTCAGCTTTCAAGCGAGCTTTGAACGCTCCAACACGAAAGAGTCGAACGTGGTCACGCTCATTGTACATGGTTCGATGTCGGAGCAGTCCAGCCTGAGCTTTCTGAAACAGATCACCGAATATGAAATCTTTCGTGGGCCCTACTAGGCCCCATCTCAATTCCCCTTCATTGGTTTTAAGCAAGCTGTCAAGATAGATTTTGAGTTAGCTGCACCTGCATATACGTAGACAGCGTCGTAGAGAGATGAGCTCACACCCACCAGTAGCTCATTTGGACGCTTGTTGTCGGAATTGGATAGTCTCGCTACTGGAAACTCGGCATGCGAGGTCAGACTGAGTGAGTGAATTGTTCCGCACAAATCCGAGGTCTGAGGGTTTGATTAAGCAACGAAGTCTGTATGTCATAACATGTCGTAATGGATGTGCACTACCAGTGTCATTTCCATGGGTGGTGCACGGGCTCTGATCAAATGAAGATCTGGTACAGACTGTCCCAATAGGAGAAGAAGTGAAAGTGACGGGTGGAGTGGATATCAATTGCGGTATGACAGCACTACATTGTCCAGGTAGCAGGATTTGTGCTTCGCATGCTTGTTGCTCATAGCAGCTGATGCAGCAAATGTACCCCGCATGCAATGCATACCTCGCAAGGCTAGAACCGGTGTCAAACAGTCGTAGAGAATGTTTCGTTTTGCCTATTCCAGTTCATGCGCTTGTTCGGGATCCCTTTCGTTCGTTGGCGACAAGCGCTTTCAGAATTGGGAGGCCCGGGCCCCACAACAGACGTCCAGCAGTGGCAAGAACATGATACATAGCTGAAACCAGGTTGAAAAAGCTCTCTCAGGTGACCAATGTGACAGACGTCTGATCGGTATGGCGCTTGTAGAGTTTGGAGAAGCTTGCTGGCATGGTGGCGCTTCGAAGAGTGTGACACTAAGCAAGCGAGGCAGACATGTGAGATGTTCCAAACTTGCAGTGAAACAAGCATTGAGACGAAGCTTTTAAGCTCTTGGACCATACATATGTCAAAGGCCGAGGCGAAGCAACCGAAAACACGGCAAGGGGATTTGGTGTCAGTGGGCTGAGGCTTTGGCTCTGTTTCGCGGTCCATCGCTTCTTCCTACTCAAGAAAGTTAGCAGCGATGTATGCCACCTCAATTGAATATGAGGATATTCCCATTCTTTTTGAGACGTCCTCACGCCACTTTGTGTCCGACCGATGTAGACCATGCGCGTTGACCATATCTCTCTCTCACACTTGCTTTGGATCTGCCAGCTATTTCCCACGATCCAAGCACGGACATTCCGTCTCAACGCTCTGACGATTTCCAATGACGGCACACGGACGGGTCCCGTCAGCCAGCCCTCGGACAATGAGATCATCACACGCAGTTTCAATATGGCCCCTATACACGGTCTTCCTCATCCATTGCAAGGCGTCTTCGAATACGCGTCGAGCTTCCAACCCCGTTTGCCCATAGCAAGCTTCATAAAATTCTTCACGGACACCGCAACACTTGTCCACAACGATCCTGTTGCAGGGCGATTCCATCAACGCTTCACGTATGGCTCACTAGCTCTGGAATTCACGGCCATGACTAAGGTCAGGGTCGACGGAAAGCTCAAGTACATCGAGGCCATTGTTTTGAAAGAGTTCGTTGAAGCGACTGCGTTGTGGCTGCTCGACTCGGCGCAGAAAGGGTGGACTGAATTCTTCCTGGCACGAGTTATCGACAACGCTGTTGGTGACACTGTATATTATATACATATGTCCAACACCTGGGATTCTTGGATGCAAAGGTCAACGGCTCTTGATTTCTTGGAAACAGGAGCAGTGACACTGTCTCCAAAGTGAATGACGATGAAGAAGAAATTGTGCATGTATGGGCTCTGTTTGATCCTGCGAATCGTCAATAAGATACCTACCCAGTCTTCTCTCGCGATGTGACTATTGCCATCCGTTGTTAGCATGGTTCTGAATTGAATTTCGAGACAACGTTGTTAGATTGCGTCATAATTTGCAATGGGATGACCCCCAGGGCGCGAGAAAATTGAGTGTCGTCAAGGACGCGACATGGACCTGCTTGCATTGTGCATCTGCTCGTTTGACCAGGCAGAGGATGGTATTGACAGATCAAATTTATAGCTTCTAGTTCCTAGCTGGCTTCATAATGATAGCAAGCACATGCTGAGGCCTGGCATATAGATGGTTGTCGGCTTGTTGATCATCTCATGAGGCCGGAGGGACATTGAAGCAGAACAGCATGGATGCCCTACCCATAGCGAAGGCATTAGGGTGTAGGATGAAGCTGTGGAGAAAGAAGATGAGGCTCATGCCAACAGTAAGGTAAGGTACCTACGCACGTCGGTGACAGAATAATTCGGACACTAGGCCAGATAGAGAACCCCGCTAGAGTTCAAGCCTAATATCACGTACGAAAGTCTTACAGCCACGACAACGTAGGGTTCGGGCGTATGCCACTTAGGACTCGTTGCATAATGTGAAGGAAAGACGTTATAATAGGCAGTAGGGAACTTTTAGTCGTAGGAGGAATGAATGTATATTGATTTCAGCGCGGTTCTCTATCTGGCCTAGTGTCCGAATTATTCTGTCACCGACGTGCGTAGGTACCTATCTTTGGGAAAGATCCCAGTCAGCTCGACGCAAGTCTCTCCCGACTTTTCACGACTAGTGTCTTGGCAGGATTATCTCCTAAGGTAAAGTACTTTACCTTAACGTAACTCTACTACGGTACTCTGTGTACACAGTACCACGAGGAGCAAGGGTACTCGGCTGGGCGTCGGGGAGCCATGCCATGAAGAAAGGTTATTGTGTGGTCCCAGCTGTTAACCTTTCGACATGTGTCCGGAAACGATGAGATCTCGCATCTTGATTGGAGGGTCAAGGTGGACGCTGACGCAGACGAGTCAGATGCGCTTTCTGATAAACATTTTCGAGGTTGGAGGTGCGGGGTAGCTCATGGCTGGTTGCGGAGATTTACTGACCACTCGGCTCGATGGACCCTGACATTGGCTCTGGAACCTGTGGTATTTTTGAATTTGCCCCCAGTGTACTCCGTACTACCTTACTGTAGTTCCAGCCTCCTTTATTCTTACACCATGATAATCACATGATGACTTGACTTTGATGGATTGATGTCCTTGGGGGAAGTCTGTATCCCCCGAGTATACTATGTAATTGCCGTTGACAGATCCCCGCAAGGCCCGTGACACAATGCTGCAGCCAATCAGCATGGTAAGGATTCAGCTAGTCATTCAGCTTTCAGCAAGGCCCGGGAGGGTTGGTGTGAACGAGTCGTGGCAAAACGGCGCTGAACGATTGTCAGTGCTTCAGGCCGACTACAGGTCGGTTTAACTCGCAAGAATATGTGCGACGGGAGAAGTGTGGATGCGTGCAGTCTTCGTGCGCTACACCATATGAAATTATGGTCGCATCTATGTCCTTTTGCGGCGGAGCACCAACGCAGGTCGCATCTTGGGGCTGCTTGGCATGTGGGTCGCTTGCATGCTTTCTTCAACGAGGCTTGCCCGTGACTTGATACCTGATAGAATGGAGAATTCACGACTCAAGATGTGTTCATCTACCTAACTTTACCGTCCATCTGCTAACCGTTAATTAAAAACATGGTCTCCGCAATAGCGTTTGAGAACGACCCAACGCCTCCCACACCATGCTAATCGCTAAGTAGGAATCCTCCACGGCGCTGCCGGCCTCTAGCTCGCGGTTTTCCCCAGGAAATGGCTGGCCTCGGCGCATGTGCCGGCCCAATCTCCAACATGCTGCTAACCATATGCCGGAAGGCTTCCACCGCCCTCCAGTCACGCCAAGCATGAGAAAACGGCCAATGCCTGTAGAAGTCGCACAGCCCTTGACTGAATCGGTGATGGATTCTTTGGTTCAAGTGGTAGCACAGTAAGCTGCACGGTGGGACGCCGTATTTGGGGTGGATCATCACTCCTGCTCCTCTGTCGAATGGAAGGAAGCACATTCCACAGCCTTGGCCTGACTTGCTCGGATACATAATCTCCTCACGCCCCCTCCCTACCACTCTTTTTGCTTCTACCTCCCCACTCCCATCAAAGATCCCCCCACCACTGAGATATATCTTCCCCTCCTTATCCCTCATCTTCAGTCTTCTCATCATCCTTTCCTGCTCCATCGAAGCAGGGTCACACAACGATGGCCGACTACAATGAGAAAGCCGATCTGTCGCACATCGACAAGACTCAGTGTGTACTCCCATTGCCACATCACAGAATCAATCAGACTGATTCGCTACTAGCAATGACACTTTCGATCCCGATAGTGAGAAGATGGGGGGGTCTCGCCAACAGTCTGTCAGCTTGAATCGCAATGTTACTGCGAGGTGGGTCGCCTTCCTTCCCGCATCGTCTTCACGGAAGCCGCCGAGCCTGTCCTGACCAGCCGTTCGTGTCTACAGAATCCAAAACCCCCTGGCTGGCATCCCACGCGAGACCCTTTTCTACAATGTCGAACAGTTCGCTCAAGAGGCGAACATGCAAGACATGGTGCCGCTGTTGAAGAAGGGGGCTTTAGTGGCCCAGGATCCTCCTGGGTTCGAGCAGATAGCCGAGCTCGACGAGGTCGAACGAGACGCCCTCCGCAACGAGGTTCTCCACAAATGGCGTCAGCCAGGCGCTCTCTACTTCACCGTCATCCTCTGTTCGATCGGTGCTGCCGTGCAAGGTTGGGATCAGACAGGTTCGAACGGTGCCAACCTATCATGGCCAGTTGCCTTCGGCGTGCCCGACACGGCTCCTTCTGCTGCCAAGGGCGGACCGGTTCCTGGGGTCAACTATGATACCAATTCCTGGATTGTCGGTGTGGTAAACGCAGGCCCTTATCTGGGCTCTGCATTCATGTAAGTCAGACTTCACAGGATCTGGCTGCAAGTGAATCATTACTGAATACTTGTTATAGTGGCTGTTGGTGCTCGGACCCTCTGAACAACTTCTTCGGTCGTCGTGGCACAATTTTCTTCTCGGCCGTCTTCTGCTTCCTGTCCGTCATCGGTTCCGCTGTCTCACAGAATTGGCCTCAACTCTTTGTCACTCGACTTCTCCTTGGGATCGGTATGGGCTCGAAAGCCTCGACTGTCCCGATTTACGCCGCGGAAAACTGCCCAGCTGCCATTCGAGGTGGTCTAGTGATGAGCTGGCAAATGTGGACAGCGTTCGGAATCTTTCTCGGCTTCTGTGCCAACTTGGCCGTCTACAATGTTGGGGCTATTGCATGGCGTCTGCAGTTGGGCTCTGCTATGCTTCCCGCGATTCCCCTGCTCGTCGGTGTCTACTTCTGCCCGGAATCACCGCGTTGGTACATCAAGAAGGGTCGTTATTCCAATGCCTTCCGGTCACTTTGCCGTTTGCGCAACACCCCCCTACAGGCAGCCCGCGACCTATACTATATCCACGCTCAGATCCAAGAGGAGGCTGACATCATTGGCCGCAGCAACTACATCACTCGCTTCATCGAACTTTTCACCATCCCTCGTGTTCGACGTGCAACGGGTGCCTCTTTCACTGTCATGCTGGCTCAACAGATGTGCGGGATCAACATCATCGCATTCTACTCCTCGACAGTGTTCGTCAATGCTGGCGCTAGCAACTTGACTGCTCTGCTTGCCTCTTTCGGATTTGGTCTCGTAAACTTTGTCTTCGCCTGGCCCGCAGTATGGACAATCGACACCTGGGGTCGTCGTGCTCTTCTCCTGTTTACTTTCCCCAATATGGCCTGGACTTTACTCGCAGCCGGTCTCTGCTTCATCATTCCACAGGAGCAAACTGCTCATCTCGGGCTGATCGCCTTTTTCATTTTCTTATTCGCGGCATTCTATTCGCCCGGTGAAGGACCTGTGCCCTTCACCTACTCCGCCGAAGTCTTCCCACTTTCACACCGTGAAGTGGGCATGTCCTGGGCAGTGGCCACCTGTCTCTTCTGGGCCGCCGTGCTCTCCATCTCCTTTCCCCGTATCCTTCGGGCGTTCCATCCGGTCGGCGCATTCATCTTCTACGCCGCCCTTAATCTTACCGCGTTGGTCCTCATCTTCCTCTTTGTGCCAGAGACCAAACAGAGGACGCTTGAGGAGTTGGACTACGTTTTCGCCGTGCCTACCCGCACCCACGTCAAATATCAAGTCACCAAAGCCCTACCGTGGTGGATCAAGCGTTACATCTTGTGCAACAAGCGGGCCAAGTTGGAGCCTCTCTACCACTTCGAGGGCGCAGTGGCTGACGACCAGAAGATTGCCGTGTTGTCCAACATGGCACATTAGGTGCTTGTCTACGGTAGCTGCGTTTGCTTTGCGGAATTGTCATTCATGAGTATAGTTGTTCGAGGCTGGCTGGCTGAAGCAATGTGTGATATGTTGAGGAGTATTTAAGAGGGGAATATGATAGATACCTCGGATATAGCATAGATTTACTTCAGTGCAGTTACGTGCAATCAATCAACGAATAAGATACCCTTTGGCTCTCACGGGATATTTGACACTGCAATAATAGCACTCCTTGCTTGTATTAAATGACTTGATGTTAGGTATACGTTGTGAAACTCACCCAAGGGCCATCGAGCGGCTTTATGTGGGAGCTAGTTCTAAATCGTGGGCCCCATCCACATTGGAGATAAGGCACGTCTCGATTTATCATCCTCACTTCAGGAACTACATATCAAACATGAGCTGATTCTCATTGCCAATCATGCCAGTGGAGCTGCCGGCCACTTACGCCCTTCGTGAGTAACGAGCAACAATAATGACACTTCGATAACAGAAAAGCAATTCGCTCTAGATCTCATTGTAGATCTAGCGGCGAGAGATCTCCCGCTATCGGAGTTGAAGATGCCTTTGATAATTGCCTCTTCTACCACCGCCGTTACTATAAGACCTCTCTTGCTGTCTCTGAGACTGCAAAGTACTTGCTTAGTACGATCCAAGAGTCTAAGGAGTATCCAACAGAGCTGCTTACTAGGTACGTTGAGCTCTACCGTCTTCTGCATCTATTGAATTGTGTATACCAATTTCCTCAACATCCTTTAACTACAACATGCTTTCTAACGCCCTGCAATAGATCCCAATCGACCCTTCTCACTCGCCTCATCTCCTGGTACTGCCCGCACCATGTCGACTACAAATTCTGTCCGCAGTCTCAATATCAACAACATAAACCAGAATGTTCGCGAGGCCCAATACGCAGTTCGCGGCGAACTCGCCACACGAGCAGAGACCTACCGTGCCAATCTAAAGAAAGGCCACCCTCCTACTCCACCAGGAGACAAGGACTCCCTCCCCTTCGACCAAGTCATCTCCGCAAACATCGGGAACCCCCAACAGCTCGACCAGAAGCCCATCACCTTTTTCCGCCAGGTGCTCAGCATACTCGAATATCCACCCCTTCTCGACAACGAAGAAGCTCTCAAGACCTCGTTCGGGTACAAGCAAGATGTCCTCGACCGCGCGAAGTGGCTGCTCAGCGAAGTGAAAAGCGTAGGCGCATACAGCCAAAGCCAAGGCGTGCCAGGCATACGAGAGAGCGTGGCCAAATACATCGAGCGACGAGATGGCTATCCCTCCGACCCGGGCTCCATCTTCCTCAGCGCCGGCGCCTCGTCAGGCGTCAACACGCTCATGAACGTCATCTGCGCGAAGCCCGAGACGGGGATCCTGGTGCCGATACCGCAATATCCCCTCTACACCGCCACTCTCTCCGTGCTCAACGCACGCTGCGTGCCCTACTACCTCGACGAAAGCAAGACCTGGGGCACGGATATGTCTGCCATCCGCGACGCACACAAGAAAGCGAAAGCAGAAGGCACAGACGTGCGCGCGATCGTGGTCATAAACCCCGGCAACCCCACCGGCGCCAACCTCTCCGCCGCAGACGTGCGCAGCGTGCTCGAATTCGCCACCGAGGAAAAACTGGTCGTGCTCGGCGACGAAGTCTACCAAACCAACATCTTCACCGGTCACTTCACCTCCTTCAAAAAGGGCCTCCGAGACCTGCAAAAAGAAACCCTGGGTAAATACGACAGTCTGGAACTGACCTCGCTCAACAGCATCTCCAAAGGCATGGTGGGCGAATGCGGGCATCGGGGCGGATATTTCGAGCTCGTCGGCTTCGACCCGGAGGTCGCGGCGCAGGTGTACAAGTTCGTCAGCATCATGCTCTGCGCGCCCGTCATCGGGCAGTGTCTCGTGGAGATGCAGGTGAATCCGCCCAAGGAGGGGGAGCCGAGCTATGCGCTTTACAAGGAGGAGTATGAGAGTATTGCGACGGGGTTGAAGAAGAGGGCTGGGGCGTTGTTCGAGGCGTTTCAGAAGATGGAGGGGGTGGAGTGTCAGGAGCCTCAGGTATGCATCTTCCTCCTTCCCTCTCCCTTTCCCTTTCCAATCCCCCACCCCCAAAATCTCCCTGTTCTAAAACCACCTCCTAACCCCTTCCCTCTCTTCCCATCTCCAGGGCTCAATGTACCTCTACCCAACCCTCACCCTCCCCCCCCGCGCCATCGCCCAAGCCAAACGTGAGCACCGCACCCCCGACGAATTCTACTGCTTCCGCCTCCTGGACGCTACGGGGATATGTGTTGTTCCCGGAAGCGGGTTCGGACAGAAGGAGGGGACGCTGCATTTCCGGACGACTTTCTTGGCGCCGGGGGAGGAGTGGGTGGGGCGGATTGTGGGGTTTCATGAGGGGTTTATGGGGGAGTTTAGATGATTGGGAGTGTTGGGGGATGGGAGTGAAGGGGGAGGGGGGTGGGTGGACATGATTGAATGGAAGGAGTGGGTGGGGCATGGACAAAAAGGTGGATAGAAGGGTGGATAGAAGGGTAAAAGGGAAGGGAGGAGGTGGTGTAGATAGATGGTGAAGGTTTATAGAATGAATAAATGAATGAATGAGATTATTTCGGAAGGGAGGCGAGAGATAAAGAGCGTATTTAATGAAAGAGCGTACACTGGCATTGAGACAGCATAGAGCTAGCCTTCGGTTGATTACTATCAGCGTTAATAACAGACGGCAGTAGGGACGACGCTTCTCTACCGTCTATACCACAATCCCTCCCCCACCCCCCAAAATCCACCCAGCTCACCACCCCACACCCCCCAAAATTCCAACCCTACCCCCTCTCACTCCCCCTCAACCTGACCGCCTGCCCATACTTCTGCAGTTTCGTAATCAGCCCGTCCCCGACCTTGACCACGTCGGCATACTGGCGGTTCTTGTCGTCCGGGCGGTTGGTCTCGATGATCTTGTTGACGCGGTCGATGGTGCAGGGGATGCGGTCTGCGGCGATGAATTTGGCGAGATCGCTGGATGGGGGAAGGGGGGGTGAGGTTAGCTTGGATCGCTGCGCGATGGGTTGGGTAGGAGGGTGAAGGGGGATGGGGGAGGAAGGGTTGGAGGGCTGCGTGATGGGTTGGGTAAGGGGATTGGGGTTTGATGGGGGGATATAGGGATGAGGATGAGGATGGAGGAGGGTGGGAAAAGGGTGAGGATGAAGGAAAGTGGGAAAGGGGGGAAGGGGAAGGGGGACATACCGATCTAGAAAATCAACCGAGACGCCGAAATCGTTCGCCATGCTGCCCAGGCCTACGACGCGGTAGCTTTGAAGCAGTTGCTGATATCCCCGCAGGCGCATCTCTCGCACAAACCAGGCGCGGTGTTCGTAGAGGTAGCGGTCTTGGCTGAGAAAATTCTCTTCGACGGCGGCGAGGGCGAGGAAGAAGGATTGGTAGTGGCCGTTGTAGAGACTTCGGACGAGGCCTGCTAGGGGTGTGAAGTCTACCGGTGCCTCGACTTCTTGCGGGGCGGTGGAGGAGCCGAGAGCTGGTAGGTTGACGGCTGTGGGGGCGGGCGTGGGTGTAGCTGTGGAGGAGGCATCTTTCATTTCTCCATCGGTTGTGCCTGGGGTGGTGCCAGAGAGGGCGGAGAGTTTGTCTTCGCCGTCGCCGAGGATGGCGCGGATTTCAGGGGCGTCGACGACTTTGGTTTTGAAGTCTAGACGTTTGAGGGACTCGGAGCCGGCGAGGACGGAGTATACGACCAGTGAGGAGTAGGAGCATAGTTCGTAGCTGGTGAAGGTGGAGAGGCTGTCGAGGAGGAGAGGCGCGGCAAGATTGTAGGAGCGTGTGGTTAGGAGGTGGAGGCCTTGATAGGCTTTCAGTCTGTTGCGACGGTCCCAGTCGCCACCGCTTTCAACGAGGGTTTTGGCTCTGTCGACGTTTTTCTTGACGCTGAGGCGGTCGCCGAAGAAGATGCCGATGCGGATGATGGCGAGGACGAGGTCGATTTTCGTGCCTAGGATGCCGGTTTTCTCGAAGACGGCTTCGTAAGATGAGAGTGCTTTGTCCTGCGCCATCGAACTGTGTTAGTGTATGTAGTAGATGTTGTTGGTTGGCTGTTGAGTGAACGAACCTTATCGCCCACTCTCGCCCAGAACTCAGCTCTCTGCCCTCTCGCAGCTTGCACTTCAGTCTCCCCAGCACTTTCAGCTGCCTCATCCTCCTCCTTCTGAAAAGTCTCCAGCTCCTCTTCGTTTTCCGCCTTCAGCTTCTCATAGAGAGCCTCGTCCCACGGGAAGTTGAAGTTGGCACTGTTTCTCCGTTTCGATACCATACTCGCGGCGCTATTCGGCTTTCTCGGGTTGGGTACTGATGGACTTTTCGCCGTGCCTTCGCCTGAGGCGTTGAGTATGCCGTCCGTTGGGTGCGCCAGATAGCGGTATAACGGAGCCATTTTCTGTTCAGAGATGGCATTTTGGAGCTTTTGGAGGGAGGTCTGTCGAGAGGTTTTGGTGGACGAAGGGTTTGTGAGGGTGAAGATGTCCTGGGCGAGGGACAGGTTGGGATATTTGGCGTATTGAGGGTCGGAACCCATGGTGGCTGATTTGGAGGAGGCAGAAGCGGTTGGTAGAGCTTGACAATATCGAGAGGAGTGTATAAATCTGGACAAACCCTGGATCCCGTCAATGTGACTTCGATGATGCTCTAGAGCTATTCGAGAAGCAAAACATGAGCTCTCATTATTGTAGAATAGACGCGTTTATTTTTAGCGCCTGAAATGCGAAATAAATCTAACGGTATTGATCGGTAACTTTCAGAACGATTTGACTGCCGCCTACGAAGGTAGATGTCTGAATTACAGAGAGTCCCCTGAACTCCGAATCTCAGAACATCGTGGGCCCAGATTGTGAAAACGGTAAGATGCCTGAATGGGAAGGGTTCTTCGTCTCTTTGCGCGACCAGACACCCTCGAGGATTGAGCCTGTTCTGGGATGCCGACCCTCCAGTAGGGGAAAGGTGGGGAGACCACGGGAGCACTGACAGCATATTTCACTCGCACTGAGGCCAGAAGCCGTCACTGGGAGCAAGGCAACGGTGGATATGGTGTCAAAAGCTTGGTTCGCAAGAGTGGGAGAATGATATGGCCAGGGCTACGGGATGCATAGAAATTTCCGCTTTTGCAAGACGCGGTCAGCCTGCACCAGGTACTCTCACAATAGTCTGGTCGCTGGACGAGATGTCTATAATCAACATGAAACACGAACTCTACAGTGAGCTTGTGGGGCTTGGCATGGAATAGTGGTGACTACCTAGGAGCTCAGATGAGTACGCATACATGTGGCTTCAAGGACCTCATCCCTTCGCGGGGCTTTGACCCTCGGTGGATGGAGACGGCGGGTGAAAGAGTATAGCGGTCGGTGCGGCGCAGCCGAAGCCGTTATTGGGAGGGAATGACTAGCGGGATGCACGGAATTGCATAGTGACGCTACATGTGAGGAGCGAGAGGAGGAAGATTTGATGAATAGGATGGTGATCAGATGGCATTAAGGGCTGTGGGATAGAACGAGGATGAGGAGGGATTTTTCTATACGACCATGGAAAAGAGCATGGCCGCTTCGACAGGAGCAGCAAGGAGGAGTGCGAAAGAAGCAAGACCCTCGAAATCCGAAGGCCTCATGGGAAGGTCTGTCTAAGCTCTCTTTACCGCAGTTGTTATGCCTAAGAGAATGTAACGACCACGACATTCAGCTGTAATCGCAACAATATCTGACTCTTCGCCTTCCCTAGCATCAGACCACACCAACTTCCCCCTTGTTTCCCCAAACCCAGTCTGCGTTCATCTACCAGTTGAATCTATATTGATGGTTCAAGATTCCGGACTCATCGTCCCAGTGCAGTCAAGCCTGGCAAAGGGATATATATCGATGATAGCGTAATATAATACCTATCGCCACTTCGCCACAACTTCTACCTAGCGCGGTTCGTATACACGTTATGTTAGGGAGTAGCCGGAGGGTCGGGCACCACCCGGAAAGTAACAGCGGCGCCCTTAAAATAGCCACTCGAACGAACGTCCGTACCTTACGGTATACCCTGAACCTATTCTACCTGTCCTTTCGTCAGACAGATACATGCGCCTTGATATGAGGTTGTCGAATCCCACCTCCGGCTTATGGTCCGCTTTAGAGGAAACGCCCATGATAACTTTTTCATGATTTCGAAATGCCTGGGTGAAAAAAGTACAGAGCAGATGTTATGCGAGATGTGGCCAGAATTTCTGCCAGTCCACCGTTGCATAAGCGCTCGCCGGCAGAGATCTTAGGTCAATGATATCGGCGACGAAGACGTAGGTACGAGCATAACAATAGAAGACAGCCGTAACGTAAATAGGTAGAATGAGTCTTAAAGGGATATAGAACTCGGGATCTTTCGTGGCTGAATTGTTTCTGACGTGATCCAGCACACGATTCAATGTTTGCAACATTTGTCTACCCCTCCTCGGTTTCTCGGTTTGAAGGATCCGCCCAAAGAGTTTCGTCTTAACGCCCTCTGGAATGGGGTGTTTGTTCCAGAACGTTGTCAACTCAAGGGCGAACAAGAGGACTGTAACGGATCCCATCATCGTACCGCATGCTGCACGCCAAAGAGTTTGGTCTACCGAGGTGAGAAATTCGTGATTCCAGCCAGCAAACAAGACAGCCAAATAGACATATGCCAGCAACCCAATTATCCATTGTTTCCCTCTTGAAACCGCTTTTAATTGGGTATCTCCAATACGGTCGATTGGCTTGACATCTGAACCGAATGAAAGACGCATGTTGCGAAGTATGTTCACAAAATTCGACCAACACTTAGACCACCACCATTCTTCGCGACTCACAAAGTCTAATGGAGTGCGGTTCCATGCAGTGAGTGTCTGAATTTCCGCTTGTAGGAGGTTGGACATGCTGATATCGCTATCAATGTTCACCGGTAGGAGGACATCAGCCGGCTTGCGCCACCAGAAGAAGGCTGTCATGGAACTGCAAAGAATGAAAGATACCGTCGTTAATTCAAGGGTGGTAACTACCAGCCTTTGAGCCCATCGGCCAATGACATTGACTAAAAACCATAGAATTTGACAAAGTGTGATAGCTCGAAGGAGGCCGTCGGCTTTGTTCTTATCTTCAATGACTCGCTCGTTAAGGGTAGGTAGATCCATATGTCCATTGGAGACTAAATAGTGGACCTGTTTGGCATCTAAGGGAAACGCCGCAAAATCTCTTGTGCGGAGCCTGAAACCACCCATCTCTGCGAAGAATGCCTCTTTCATGGTCCATCTTGTCGTTGAGCGGCTCTCTGAGATCAAACCGGTGCAAGTAAATATACCTTTAATCCATCCCAATGTAGACCGTTTGTGCAAGGCTGGGCTGTCTCCTGGGGCAGCTTGGCTGAAGTCTCGTACGGACTGACGGGCCTGCAGCCATTGACCATATGCAAAAGAAAACATCAATTCAGGGCACAATACGCCCAAGGCTGTCAGTGACAACTTGCGCCAAAGCACCTGGAAACCGGTTTCCTTTGGTCCTGGAACGTTTAAGCATAGAATGGACCAAGAGCACAAGAACATAGTGATAATGCAGCTCCAAGTAATGTCAAGTGTTCCCCGTCCAGCTGGTCCATTCGTCCATCCTAGTCTGGGAGGCGAATATTCAACATGGCTCATGTCTGCGGAAATGGGTTCTGATTTCATAGCGATATTCATTTCGAATGACTGGACACGACAAATAGAGACATGTACAGTTACAAACCGCAATATTGTAGAACAGAAAATAGCGATGCATGATGAGAAGCCCGGATGGGCTGATAGAGAGTCCCATACTTAAGCTGAAGCCGTGCTCGTTTCAGCGGCGGCAACAGGCAGGAAGTAATTCAGCAGAGCCACCTCAGCAATGCTATAAAAAGGAGGGGCATGCATGAGGGTTGCATTCTTGGGCGCTAAACAGGTCCTTTAGGTGTTGGGTTCTCCTCACTGCTTGGTTGGCTTTATCTCGGCAGTTGTTGCGATACAGAGCACCATCTTAGTCCTGGGCTAACAGTGGGGGCTGAACTGGGATATCTTACTTAGCTTAAGCGTTTAGGCTCAGTTGTCGTACTTACAAGATAGTAAGGGGGAGAGAAGGGGCTATAGTGTTGGCAAAAAATATACATTGCTGAGTACGACTTTTTACCAGCTGGTAGAGCGGTAGAGAGCACCGCCTTAGTCGCAGGCTAACACCCGAGGGTCGGTACCAAGAGTCGTTGCCAACTTTCTACCGAAATTAGGCGGGTGAACGTCGGCAACGACTTTGTAAAAAGACGCGCCGGGGAAGCCCTCGGAACGTGCCGTAGAATTAGAGCTAGCAGGTCTGTCACACGCTAGCTTCCCTAGGGCTAGGCGCTCCTAACAGAATTTTCCCCCTCCAGTTTTGTTGTGGCATGAATTCGCATACTGTTAGAATCATGCCACTACCACCAGGGAACATGTGAATATGTACGAAGCCTGACCAGGAGAAAGCCAAAGGAAAATCATCTACCCATTCAACGGCCCGAAAAGCATCTCTTTCATGATGGACGAGCAAAAAGAGCCTCTCATCAATGACAATCCATCACTTCAAAGCTATTACACAAGCTTGGAGTCTAGGATCGGTTATCGGCTTTTTCTGGGCGGCACAAGGCACTTTGGATACTATCAGCCCAATGTTAGATGGCCTTTCCCCATTACTGCCGCGCTTCGAAGGATGGAAGACCACCTGTTCAACTCTCTGAAGCTACAACCGGGTGCAAGGGTTCTTGATGCTGGGTGTGGTGTTGGCCACGTTGCTATACACTTAGCTGGAAAGGGGCTGCAGGTCTATGGGATTGATGTCGTGAAGAATCACGTGCGATGGGCCCAGCAATGTATTAAGGACCGAGGATTTGAGAAGTCAGTCACAGTCCGCTTAATGGATTACCATCACCTTGAGGAATTGCCCGACGAATCTTTCAACGGCGTCTACACCATGGAGACTTTAGTTCACGCCACAGACCCTGAAAAAGCACTGGGAGAGTTTTTCCGCGTGCTCAAACCTGGTGGTTCGATTGCTCTGTATGAATATGATCACCCCAAGCGTGACGCTCTTCCTAAAGATGTGCCAAATGATCTGTTGAAGTCGCTGGAACTAGTCAACCGCAGAGCATCAATGCCAGCGAACGAAAGTTTTGATTATGGCGTCTTACAGTCCATGTTGGAAAGACGTGGTTTTCAAGACGTCGTGGTGGGAGATTTGTCAGAAAATATCAAGCCTATGATAAGGCTCTTCTACATTGTGGCGTATATACCTTTCCTCATCATCCAGTTTTTGGGACTTGAAGCTTGGTTTGTGAACACTCGGGCAGGTGTTGAGGGCTATCAAGTCCTAAAATGGGGTCTTTGGAGATATGTTGCAGTGACGGCCAAGAAACCTTCAAAGAAGGTCTCGGATGATGGTGGGCTTCGTGAGAGGAGGACTGGGTAATGTACTGGAAAGATTTTACCAATACTTGATGGGAGAAAATATATCTGTCATAATTGTGCATCCATCTGAGCATGTGAAGGGATTATGCACTCAGCTACATCTGCATATATCAAGTAGAATGCAAAGTAAGCTCACGGCTCTCAAGCGTCCTTCCGAGGCATCATAAGGGAACAAAATCGATGCAGCTTTGCATTATCGCCAACACACTCCTCATCGAGGCACAGGTTTCCCTAGAGTAGTTTACCCCCAGCACGTGATCTGCACTATCGTACAAATGTCATTATCTCAGCAAGCTCAGACCCTGGCCGACGATGGGTACCTATCGGCGCGCGCTGACCGCAAGTCGTCCTCGGAGGGTCTGAGAGAAATTGTAACTCCTACCTGTGTTTGGCATGATCGGATAGACGTTCGTCGGGACTCCTGGGGGGTCAAGCTTGGCGAAGATAAGGCTTACACCCTAAAGTATATTTATAGTTTCTCTGTCGCTTTCTCAAGGGACAAGAGTGGCTCTTACTATACTACTCAAGATACGGAGGTATATCCAAGAGGGCCGGAATCCGATGGGAGGGCAGCATTCTACGGCTACCTTACCTTAACCAGATACGGCACGCTTTACCGCAAAGGGTAAATTACTTGCACCCAAACTACGCGCGGAATTAGCGCGCGTTCGCTGGTACGACTCAGTATTCTAGTACTCTTCCACCTTCAGTCTCTCTCATGTACGCACAATATAGTGTGGCTTCGCCTCAGCCGTCTTACTGTCTTCTTTGAAGAGGGTATTTTACACTATCTTGTCGGAAGAATTAGCTTCTCTCCCGCATGAATAGTCTTGCATTTCTTCCGCTTCGGATTATTCCCACCACAGAGTCCTTACAATGGCTTCACTTAGCTCAAAACGACCTCGAGAGGATGAGAACCATGCTCAAGGTGCTCGACCTCGCAAACGCCCCGGTGGAGCAGCCCGTATTTCCAAACATGACGCCGACGTAGTCCTGCAAAGACAAGAACAACGAGCGGAGGCAGAACGCCAAGCAGCACAGACACGTGGAGTTGAAGAGGTAGTTCGGCAACATTACAATGCAGTGCCCCAATTCGGCAGGGAATATCGAAAAACAGACAGCAGGATCAAAGGTCTACGAAGTTTCAATAACTGGATCAAAAGCACCATCATCCACAAGTTCTCACCTAGCGAGTCACGAGAAGGTCGTCTTAGAGTCTTGGACATCGGGTGTGGGAAAGGAGGCGACTTGGGTAAATGGCAAAAGGCACCACAGCCCGTCGAGCTCTACGTTGGTGTGGACCCTGCAGAGATCTCAATAGACCAAGCAAAAGAACGATACACGGAAATGAGATCTGGTGGTGGACGGGGCGGTAGAGGAGATAGGGGTGGGCGTGGTGGATATCAGGGCGGAAGACCGCAACAAACCTTTCATGCAGAATTCTTTGCGGAAGATGCTTTCACCTACTCTCTCGGTGATCTTCCAATTATACGAGAGGTCGGATTTGGTCCCGGCTCGCGATTCGGCCCCACCGGTGGATTCGATGTGGTGTCGATGATGTTTTGCATGCACTACGCTTTCGAGACCGAAGCCAAAGCTAAAGGAATGCTGGCAAATGTGGCTGGCAGCCTGAAGAAGGGAGGGAGGTTTCTCGGCGTGATCCCCAATTCTGACATTCTACGGTCTGGTGTTGAGGCTTTCCACCGTCGAAAATCAAGACCTCAAGCGGTACCGCATGGAAGTGCCGACGATCAAACAACATCGGGAGACAAGCCTACTGGCATCGAACTATCCGAGAGTCCGCCTTATGTTGTAGGCTCACCCTCGCCAGAACATGATGCAAGCGATCCCGTTACCAGTGAGCTACCGACCATATGTGTGAATACCGACAATGACAAGCATTCGAACGACTCGCAGACAGCTGCTGTCAACGTGCTCACGGAACCACCTCTTGAAGGGCCGCCTTCAGAAGCAAATGGCGTCCGATCAGCGTGCACGACAAATGGCACGTCTCTGAAGGACCACTCGAGCCAAGCTGTACCACATGGAGCTTCTCCGCCTCTTGGAGAGGTCTCGAATGCCCAAGAAGCACCAGCATCCGAGGCTCCGGTTGCTGAATGGGGTAATAGCATCTACCGAGTGCGCTTTCCCGGTGATACGCCAAAAGATGGTGTTTTCCGTCCACCCTACGGATGGAAGTATAGCTTCTTCATGGAAGAAGCGGTGGAAGAAGTGCCAGAATATGTCGTACCCTGGGAGGCTTTTCGAGGGCATGTACATCTCTTCTTTGCTCTTGTCAATGCTGTGCGCTACTATGTAAATGGCAATACTAATCGTAATTCATCCTACTAGTATCGCGGAAGACTACAACCTCGAACTTCAATATCGCAAGCCTTTCCCTGAAGTCTGGAAGGAGGAACAGAATCACTCTGTTTTTGGACCATTGAGCGAACGAATGGGGGTTAGAGGACGTGATGCGGGGCCATTACTCGTTAGCGATGAGGAAATGGAAGCTGCTAGTACGACTCTCAGTTCTGGTCTGATGAGCAAATCTACTAACCAAATGCATAGGTTTCTATCATGCCTTCTGCTTTTACAAAGTCTGAGGACAACCTTTTGGAGCTTTTGGCGTTATACCATCATAGTGACTTCAAAGATACCCAAATATATTATATGGACTGCAGTATTCGAGATGGATATCCTCCGATGAAAAATGAAGAAAAACATTCGAGATCTTGGTGCCAAGCTCTGCCCTTGCAATTCCACCAGTCTACTATTCTGTATGCGCGTGAAGGCAAGCTTGACCACAGCATCATCTCGCCTATCAATCTTCCTTCCGAAATTGTACACTCATCTATGCTCCGAACCTGCAGGTGCAGCCAGGAAGTATGCCTCCGCGTTCGAAGAACCCAGGCTGATGTTGATTAGATATTTGCTGGTGCAATGCTTCGCATCACCTACATAGAATCCCAGATGATCGTCATGCTCATGGCAACTTTCACAGTCCTCCTTGGAGACCCTGTGATGTCGACCTGTGATTCTACTACCAGACAACGCGTCATTCAATAGCAAATTCTCTATCTGGACCCACAACCCAAACCCTATCACGCTCAAGAAGACAGGTCGCCTACCTCCCCAACCTCCCCCTCTTCGTTGTCTCTGGGCTTTCTATTATCGTCACTCCGAGTCTTGACATAGCAGACGACGCATGAAGCCTGGGCTGCGTATCGTCAATTTTGGACGAAGAGTTCGGTGACTCTGTTCTGAAGTTCTTCGTTATTGGTGACCTGGAATTATAGTAGTTTGATTCATAGAGAGACAACACGATACTGGATCTCTTGCTATGCTCTCATCAGAGAAGTTCTAGTACGTGTGATATGTGGTAGTATCAACGACACCTTCTGCATCCTGGACTTCTATGAGATGCTCAGCTTAGCGCTCATGATACTCTATTCCAGCTGACGGGCGTTCTGAGGCTGCAACGGAAAGCCAACCACAACGCAATCACCGGAAGACGCCACCCAGACCTTCAAGGGCTCCAACTATGATGAGAATAATGCCTTTACAGAGCCATCATGTTTAAGCTTAATACAAGCCACCCGCGCATCACACACAATAATCAGCATCAGATCAAAGCCATGCACTTCAGCACAAGTCCTGCCCGCACATTACATTCATCTATCTGGGTATCAGGGCTATCGAATGATGGGCTACAGCTGGGAGTCTGACAGTGTTGCAACCTTCAGCAAACTTCTGTGCCACCGCGGTCAAAGGTTCCCTTCCTGCTGATGGGAGTGACAACTAGCTCCAGGTACATTGGCTTGAATTCTTCATAGACAACCTATACGGTGCCAACATGCACATCTTCGCGACTACGCGACAGTGTAGAAGCAAATTCGGCAATGTCTGAAGAGGCGTTCGATAACAGGGACAGCAGGTTGGTAACTAGAATTCCCTGGTTGCTGTACTTTACTATTACCAAGCCAATCCGCCTGTCGGCGTGGCATAGTTTAGGATGTGGGGAGGGTATGAAAGTTCTCTTGACACGGTGGAAACCTAATATGTAACACAGACCCCCCAGGCGACTGGCCTATCGTGTGACCTCGAAGGACTTGAGTGGGCTAGGGAGAATAAGGGGGCCCCTGGATTGGAGGCGGTGGATTGGTTATGCATGGTGATGATGAGGGATGTGTTGATGTGGAAGATAGTTGACGGACATCTATGCGGTGGAACAAGTGCAGTCTTTATTCGTATCTTCAATTACAGTTCAAAAATTGTAAACAAGCTCGCAGATCTAGCCAGCATTGACTAAGAAGTATGGACACTGACAGCTCGGCAATGAAGATGAAGTCATAAGATCATACTATTCAAGCGTTTGTGCGAAATCTACCTCAATCGGTTCCTGATCGCCTAAGGCCCACCACGGATCCAAGGCTTTCCATGAGGATACCTTTTCTCCAGCTTCCGCTACCCTCGTAAATCTTCCATTTTCTTCTTTGTCATAGTGCACTTGAATTTAAGCGGATAGAGCGGTGGACAAACACTCGAGGGAATACCTGAGAGAAATTCTTGGTAGATAATAATGTTTTTGAATCACGCCAAGGTCCATGAATGACCTGTATCATCAATTTCTTATACGTTCCCATATGGAAGATATCTGATACTGCAACCCCCACGCAAGTGATTGAATGAATGCTTGCTGAGAGTAAGAAATCAAGTCTTGGTCCGCTGCAGAGACTACTATCTCTCCGCGTGATATATCGTTTCTCGAATACAACATATTCCATTCAGAATGATCCTGGAGAAATTTATGCTGTTCTGGGTGAATGGAACGAATATAACGAAAACCACTACGTACAGCGGATCAATACGCCGATGATATATTGCAGCAGAAGGAGGAGGGAGATCTTAGTAGTGTCTTCGAAACTGGCAAGGCGGTTGGGTACATCAGTGCGGACAAACACTTAACAGGGTCAAAAACGAGAACTTTGAGGCTCTTGGTTCTCAATGTACTGCTGTCGAAAGAGCTGAGAGGAGCCGCTAGAGTGTTGATGAGGCCTCCTGATATTGGAGCTGGTCGTCAAATCTCCACAAGCATTCACTCGACGCTACCAATAAGTCTTGCCGCAGGGCCATTATCCATCTTGAGGACGAGGCATACTATTGCGCCTGTGACGATAATGCTGACTAATGCTGGTAGAAGCAAGCGTAAACGACAGCGTGAAGTCAACCTTCAAACAGAAAAGACAATCTCCAATCTTCGCCGCGTGGTCCGATCGCATCCTCACATGCCGCAAATTCCCTCATACAACGCTGGCACTCATATACCCTAACTTTATTCCCCAGCACATAACGATCCACCCCCTGCCTTGGCCCTACCATCGTACAGACATAGCAAGGGGCTTGATCAACCGGAAGCAGATACTCGAAGTCGTTGTCAGCGATGACGAGTTGATGGCGTAATTCGCTTTTTGTAGGTTTGTTGCGAAGGTCAGATTTTGGGATTGCGGCCAAGAATGAGGTGTGGGTTCGTCTTAGGATGGCCAGGGTAGGCAGTTTATCGTGGATGAGATAGTCGAATATCTCTTTCTTGATGTCGAGGGGTAGTGTAAGGAGGGTAATGGGAGTATGACGTGCATCCGGGCTCGTGGTGTTCATGATGGCTGATTCTTTGAGGTTTAGAGCGACGCTTTCGTGAGTGCCTGAGAGATATTGTGGGGCTCAGGAGCGTGAGACTGTTGTTGTGGTGTGGAAGTCTTTGAGGGTTAAGTAGATGTTGAGGCCCGAAGTGAAGCCACCTTCCAGCAAATGAATATCTCTCGTAGTAAATTCCTTTTCAATATCAAGACATCACTTGAGAAGTGAGAACGGAGAAAAGTTTGATAGTTATCTAAGTCGAAAGTGGAGACATAACATAGAACGTACCGGTAATAGCATTAAAAATTGCTACGCTTTGTCGAAAAACTAAGCAATCATGCTGCTGCGGCTTACTTCAATACCGGTAATTGCAGTCACTTGGTAGAGCAACAGAATCAAATTGAATCGCTCAGTCGGAAAGCTCTATTATCAAGCCTCCCACAGCCATACGAAAGTCGAGGCAGTATGCCCGATAAATCCCTTGCTCTTTAGCCATTACACAGAATCATTCTTCATCAGCCGAAATTAGGACGCTTATTTCAGTGGTTAGACCTTGTCGGGTGGCTATATGAGTCAACGCGCGTCTATGTATGTAGTGACAGAGCTTCATTGAGACCACTGCATTCAAGTTTCATCAGGCAACATATAGATAGGGTAGACACCTTCCCTTAGCATTTCATACCTACCTAGAGAGAGAAAAATACACTAGCCTGTTAGAAGGTTAATCTCGGGTAGATCCGATAGATAAGCAGAGTGGCGTCAGTATCAACAGCCACACAGCTCACAGACTGAGCTAAGCCAAAGATAGTAGAAATTGAACAGATACACGAACGTCTCATTGAGGCCTGGAGTGACCATGCACACATCACACAGACACATTCATTAGACACAAGTCACGCGGTGGGCGGCGAGAAATCTGCTAGAGCGGGTTATGTAAGAGAACACTGTACTGACTAGTGCTTACGATTGACTTCGTTTCAGATGAACCCCGACCTACCCTAGACCTCATAGCATCGACTCACCACCAGTAATGACTTCCAGAGGACCCATAGACACCGCCCCAGGTGCAGCCATCTATTCGCCCTTCGCGCTTCGTTTCCTATACGACATCTGGGTCCTCGGTATAACAAACACTTACATCTGGCGCTGCTCTACTTCCCGCATTCTCCTCCCCTTCTTCAGAGCCAACATTAGCTCCAAACATCTCGACGTCGGCGTTGGCACAGGTTACTTTCTCGCTCACGCCGGATTCCCAAAAGATGCTTCAATCACGCTGTGTGACCTCAATCCAGACAGTCTAGCAATGGCAAAGAGCCGCATACCCAAATTGGAGACGGACTGTTTGCTACATGATATCTTTGAGCCGCTGCCAACAGAGGAGAGATATGGAAGTATAAGCTTGATGTACCTGCTACATTGCATGCCTGGTCCACCCGAAAGGAAAGCTGCGATCTTTGGGAACCTGAAGAATAATTTAAAAGAGGATGGTACGCTATTCGGAGCCACAGTGTTGGGAAAGGGTGTGGAGCATAACTGGGCAGGGAAGGTCTTGATGAAGCTTTACAACAAGAGAGGGGTATTCGGGAACTGGGATGATGGTGCTGAGGTATTTCTGAAGGAGTTGAAGATGCATTTCGAAGACGTCGATGCGAAGATGGAGGGCGTGGTGCTGCTTTTTACAGCGAAGGGCCCAAGATAATGGGGATTATTCTGGAGAGTTGCTGGTAATCATAGGAAGGTGTTTGAATCATTAGAATTATCCATTAGCCTATCGACCATGGTATGATTAACAATCCCTTTAGCTGCACAGTCGACCACCTCCTGATGATGGATCTACTCATACCTACCACCCGGCTGTGAGTGAAGAGGTTAGAAACTCAAGGTATGTCCAAATGAGCAAAAGTCAAAACGATGTACTCTGCGACAGCGTTTTGATCTTGGTCTCAGGATGCTTAGGATTTTTTTTGATCTGCTTTCACACAAAGTATTGAAATGACAGCATTTGAATGAGTTTCACAGGCGGCAGTATCTGGAGGGGTTACCCATCTACTAATATGATTACCTCATCATACCCATTTGAATCCACTCTCGCAGCGTAAAGTCTACGTGATAAACTTCAAGGTGGGACTGATTTTCACGGCCTAGGCTAGATGTTGCACAGCATGAGTGAATCTCCGCACCCATAACAAGAAGCTGCTCTACCATGTCGATATAGACCTTCCCTATCAGCCCATCTAATCGCTGTGTTTGCCCTATCACATTAGGCATTATCATCCTGCCTCCCTCGGGTACCCAACTATGCAAAGGTTCACTTTTCCGCCATAACGTGCATGCAATTCGATATCTATCACATTCTTCTCACCATTCAGCCTATAACATTGGTACTCATCTAATTTCACGGCTATCTATAAGTCGCCGACCAGCTGTTAGGTCCAATATTAACGACAAAGATGATTGGGTGCCGGCAGTAAAGGGGCCTCTACCGAGAATGAAAGCCTGAGACTTGCCCATAAATCGCGAAACTGCTGGTTCATTGACGAGCCAAACAGAGCCACGTGCATCAAGGAGCCGATCGTACGCCGCATAGCTGGGGAGAGGGGTTTCACCAGGTCGACTCCGCAGCTGAAGGCACGACGGTAACAAAGACCAGATTCTTTGCCCATACTCCCCCGATATTCGACCAAAATTACACAAGAACTGCCAGTTCACAAAAAATCTATACACCGGCTCAGTCCTATCCATAGTACATTGGACTGTGGCATAGAATATTATGCGTAGAATAACGTCATGCCCGTAATGATTCACTGTGTGGGGACCGTGAGGTCTTACTTCATGCGACCTTAACAGGCTGTACATTATGTCCTTCGGCTACTCCTTCAGCGATGCCGTTCTTCTTACTCAACTAGCTTGGGATACCTTTCAGAACGCACGAAAAGCTTGTGGCGAATATGACGAGCTTACGCAGCAGGTATCAGCCTTGCATGTCGTGCTTAGACGCTTCCAGCAGGAGTTTTCGGTCAACGAAGGCAGGGGTCAGTCAGAAAACCCTGATCATGAACGGCAAGGTATCTACGACAATGAGATTCAGCCGATCGTAGGTGGATGCGAGAAAGTGCTGGGCACACTGGACAGGATTTTGATGAAGTATAATGGCCTTAACGAGCGAAAACAAGGTGGGAGCCCCAAAATGCTGTGGAAGAAGGTGCGTTTTGGGAATGGAGAGATGGCCGATTTGGACGAGCTGAGGGGAAAAGTGATTTATTACGCGTCTTTGCTTACGCTGTTCCTCAACATGCGATCTACACGCTCAATTGGACGAGTGGAGCAGCAGATAAATAACACGGGAGGCCTTTTGAGAGATATCAAAGGCATCGTGAATGGTATAGCTGCACTGCAGCTGTCCCAAACACACCAAGAGGGTTCAATGTTGTCAGCATACACCAATGACGACAGATCCGCCTGGAAAGATATCAGAAGAGAATTAAGACATAACCATGGGTTTAAGGACGCTGAACTACGCAAGTGTAAGGCTATGATCATCGACTATATCACGGAACTCGGGCATCGAGGGGTTCTCGATGACAGACCTCTGAACGAAGACAAGGAAGTGATGGAAAATGTGGAAAGTGTTGACCGAGCTGCTGTCCAGGCAGACCGAACGGCGGATGATCAGTCCAAGGCGCTACGGGACACGGACGACAAAGATCTGAAGCAGGACACTAACATTGCGTCGCATGTCACATTCGAAGATGACGCTTGTGACGGTGAGCCGATCCTGATGGGTCATGGAGATGAAAATCTGCCCGCATCATTCCTAGAACTACGGAACAAGTTCGATAAGGACTACGCCCCCTTGTGCCTAGAATTCTTGAATGCTCCTCCCAAGGATGAGGAGTCCAGTGTAGAACGCAATAAATTGTTGAGCGACGGCATCTTGACGGACATTTTGATTGAACTTGGTCCAATAAATCCGGAGAGCAATGACAATAGCAACAATCCCGAGGCCCAGATTCACAACTTCTCATATCAAGTGCAGCAGTGGCTTGCAAAGCTAGATGAAGCTGCGAGAGAAAATACAACCGAGTGGTTCGTCCAGCTTGGAGATAGACTTTATAACGGCCTTGTTGTACATTTTATCAATACCAGTGTACGCCGAGATTCAGATAGAATACGAAGGGAAGAGGCTTATGCCTTGATGAGGAAGAAAATCTCCCAAGAGTTGATACTGTTGGGGGATATTGAGGTGGATGGCTACCCAGGCCTGAGGATCATGAAGGCGTACCTCAAAAATGACTTGAAGGCGATGCAGAAAGCCATCGAAACGGTCCAAAAGAAAAGCAACTGGCAATGGAAGGATTTGCGCCAATATTTCTCTTTAGCGCCAACACAACGGGTAGTGTTGCTGATCCACGACAGTATAATTATCACCCGCTACGTTATGAGTATACAAATTGTTCGTACTCCGTCTCTCATACAGTCTCGCGAAGAACTGAGTACTCAAGATGCATGTATATCCTGTCGGCGCGTTTATGGGTTTAAGTATGAGAAATGCTTTCCTTGCGATCACACTTGGTGCTTTTATTGCGTGTACTTGTTGGTCGATCTTGCCATTATAGATCGGGATTTCGAGCATCCCACGTGCTGTAACAATGGTCTGCTAGACTCGAGCCGGACCCGCAGGTATCTCATGAACAAAAAGAATCAATCGAAGCTATCAGGATATCACGGAACATCGGCCTCTCCACTGCTCCGGTCGTAGTAGTGGAACTGTAATGAACACTGGGATCAAAGGCCGAGGGTACCTCCCACCCAATTCGAAGAGGGAGCGTCTAATGCCAAGGTCTGCTGCGGGGACGGAATACGCAAGTGCAGCGATATTCGAGGATACGTCGGGATTTGATCAGACGGGTTCATACGAGTATGAGATATTGTATGCTATGAACGAAATTTGCTTTCCTTCGTTCTGAAGCACCTGTTGAAGTAGGACTGTTGGCGCTGAAGGGGGCGTTAGTCATTGGCGCTGAGCGTGTCGTTCTGTTAGCGTTTCACCGATTCCGATTATTGATGGCACGAATTAAAGACACATGATGAGTTATGAAACACGGCAGATCTATTATATGGGAGCGATATATGATTAAGGATGGTGGAGATTCAGCTTCAAGTCTTTTGTCCCCCTCGCTCTACAATATAATGTCATACATTGCATTTAAAATCTACCGTATTCAATAGCCATATCTTGATGCTTTGGTGTTTGAGATGGAGGGTGGGGGAGGGCGAGCGCGGAGGCGAGGAGGAATGTGGAGATGTACATTGTTATTACGGACAGCTGATTGGAGTTGGATATGTGGAATGGACGGTCGGTAAGTGTTCTTCCGTAGGGGAAAGATGATGTGGATTATGGATAGTGATGGAAAGGGAAAAAGAGGGCTCTTATATTATCTAACGATATTTTCATACGTCATGATGAAAGTCCAGACTTCAACGAGTGACGCTCAGCCGAGCGCGGCCGAGACCGCTATATAGGTACAGGAGGAGCTGCATGACAATTACAGATGAACTACGCATTTAGAGGCCATATGCTAAAGCAGACAGGTGTTGTAGAATCGATCACGAGCGGTCGCTTTCCTAGTGATGTTGGTCTTGCACGACGATAACCTCCATGGCCTAGCACTAAAGACGACTCGAGGATTCGCAATGGACAGTTCATGAGGTTACTCACAATCCGACTATGATGATATTGACAAAGACATCATATCAATCTAGATCTGCTGTGGTGCTGGATTAAGCGCAAAGTGAATGAGTAAGTTGGGTGGGCCACAGTGTACCCCTACACGCGGATGGTTCCTCTTCAATACTCCCAAGGCTCAACCCTGCCTTTACCAAAGTATTTCGCGGCATAGGTGATCTTTCTGCGAGAAAGCATGAAGAAATGATATGCGCAGAACCAGAGCGGATCGATTGGTGCTCAACAACAGTCCAAACCGCCATGTTCTTCATAGGCCATATTTCACTCTCTGCATAATACCCGCGAGCACAGGTCTTGTCTTCAGATGAGTCAGGATACCGCGGTCTTTCGATCCAAAGCTGACTACCGTCGGAGGTGCCAGACCACTCAGAACGATGATCCCAGCTGCTTGCACCTTTGAAAGGGCTTCAACCAGTTCGCAGAGGCGGTGGGAAACATTGAATACCACGTTCTCGAAGCCTTGCCCGAGGTGAGATAATTCATAGGCACTGTGCATTGTATCAAAAGCCAACCGAAAGTAGAACATAATGCTGAAAAGAACTAACAGGTTGAATATAGCTAGACAACGCTCCCTGATCTCTGCAGAATTGTCAAAGCAACACCAGGAACTTGGACACAGCGATTGACAAGCTGTATTTCTATATAGCACATTGCCGGAAGCCGACTCTGATACATTTCGATCAGGCGGTAAAGTTTTAAACAAGACATGAAGCTCATTCCGCATTCGCGGCGCATTGAAGCGTAAAACTACATCTTTTCAAAAGAGATGTATACTTTTGCACTCATACCTGAAACGATGGCTGCTGAGATCCTATCAAGATCGAGAGCGAGGGTCGTTGCCACCGATAGCGAGCCCAGTGTACAGAGCCGATAGTGAAATACTAAGATAAGATGGCCGTAATTTGCTCTGTAAGGTAGGTGGACCAGGGTGGCAATATTTGGGCTCCTGAGGATGCAATCTCGAGTCTCATTTCTCCACAATGTCGCATGTCTCCTTCGATCATCGAAGGGCGTCGGTCACTATATGGGAGCCTCGTGTTCATATCACTATCGGCCATAGTCGCATGTGTTCAAAGCCTTCGATTCATGTTTCATACAGTAGTCTGCCAAATGTCGAAGAAAACGCGCTGTTAGCTGCAACCGCGCGGACAATGGATCTCATCGGCCCGTTAGCTCCCGAAATGCTATCCCTGCTTAAAAGTAAAGTACGTAAGTACTTGAGAAAGATCATGTTAAGCTTTGCGGCGTCTGCCGCCATCAAGATCGAACGCCTTGACTACTATCTGGGCATGAGCTGCTCAGAATGGCAGACGATACACGACCACTTCATCCCAGGATGACGCCAAATCATATATCTTTGCGAATTCGAATCGAACTTGTAGCCAATTTCCATCATTCTACCGAAAAGTACTGGAATGGAAGAAACCTAGCTCATCTCCTTAGCGCGACCCAACCTTCCACCAAGAACACCCACTATCTTTAGGGGTGGAATACCCTGAGCCATGGCTGCGGCGGAAAGGCCCAGCGTCCAGCTGACCAAAAAGTGGGGAGGAGAGCCTCTTGACTGCTTCACTCTAATCGAGAGAACGACTGCTTTGATCATGGTGTCAACAGTGTACCGCGACGATGATGTGGCCACTCAAGAGCAGTGAGAAAGCTATCGATGATTCTTCGCGCGAGCGCGCCGAGGTCGCGATCCGTGGCGCACCTCTTGAGGATCATCAGAAGAGTCGCTGGGAGCGCAGCTGGCCTCCTGGCCTACAATCGCATGTGGCGCTGGTCTCTTCTCTGACGGTTACCTGAATGGGCAAGCCTCCACCTGTCATCCCGGTACCTTATACATTGCAATCGATCGCTGACTATCATCCACAGTGTTATCGGGCAAGTCAATACCATACTGAAGACCCTCTACAAGAAACAATACACCAATTCTCCAGCCCAGAGCAATGTCAACTCCATCGCCTTTGCCCGCACAGTTGTCGGACAGCTATTCTTCGGATATATGAGTGATCACTTCTCGCGAAAATGGGCTTTGGTCATCTCAACCATCATTCTGTTCATGTTCGCAGCGCTCAGCGCAGGCTCTTACGGTGGAGGCTCGATCAATGGCATGCTTTCTGCCCTCACAGCCTGGCGATTTTTGCTGGGGATTGGCATTGGGTTGGGTCCACCGCCAACTCGGTCTGTACAGCAGCTGATGGCTTTACAGTGGCGAATATCCAGCCGGCAGCGTTGCGTGTGCCGAAAGTACAGGAGAACTCAAGGAAGGTCATGGGAACAGATGGTTCATCATGTTCACAAACGTCCAGATCGACATTGGATTCGTCATGTCGAGCTTTGTGCCCATGATTGTAGTTCTGGCTTGCGGAGACAGCCATCTACGAGCAGCATGGAGAATATGCCTAGGGTTAGGCGTAATCCCGCCGCTCAGTCTAATCTACCTATGTCTGAAACTGGACGAGCCTGAAGAATTTAACCGCGAGACCATGAAAGACACTCGTCCCCATGGTGGCTAGTGATCAAGTACGCACGCAGCGTCCATCCCATACCAAACACAGCCGCACTAATACTCCACAGATTCTACTGGTTCCGCCTCACCGTCGTCTCTCTAATCTGGTTCATCTACGACTTCCTAACCTACTCCTTCGGCATCTACTCCTCCGCCTGGCTCGCCATCATCCTCGGCAAATCCGCCCCAATCTGGAAATCCTTCGGTTGGAACACCATCATCTACCTCTTCTACCTCCCCGGCGCCGTCGGCGGAGCCTTCCTCAGCGACATCATCGGTCCCCGCTACGCGCTCGCCATCGGTGTCTCCCTGCAAGGTATCGTCGGCTTCATCATGGCGGGCTGCTACAGCGCGACAAAGCTGCCAACGTGGCTGGCTTCGTCGTCGTTTACGGCATCTTTCTTTCGTTGGGCGAGGCAGGTCCGGGCGATAATATTGGACTCATTGCGTCTAAGACGAGCGCCACCGCCATTCGAGGCCAGTACTATGCCATAGCCGCCGCTTTTGGCAAGATCGGTGCGTTCGTCGGTACCTACGTCTTCCCAATCATACAAGACCATGCTCCCGGCGGAGCCGATGGCACCAGGGGCGGTCAGGCTCCGTTCTTCGTGAGCTCAGTGTTGTGTTTCTTCAGCGCGCTGTTGGCGCTCTTCTTCCTGCCGCATATCGGGCAGGATACGATTACGTCGGAGGATATCAAGTTTCGAGCCCATCTGGAGGAGAATGGATGGGATACGCGACAGATGGGGACGAAGGCGTATCAGATGCGGAGTACGTCTGAGCTTGATACGCGAATTGATCGGGGTCCTGTGGAACGGTTGAGAAGGTTTGAGTTGTCTTGGGAACAGGGGCTGTATGAGTTGGATATGGAAAAAAGAGATGAAGGGAGATAGACCTTGCGTTTAGCTGTAGATATCCCTGTTCTATTTGAAGGCACTGAAGCGCACCCATCTGGGGAAGTAGATACCCGGGAGATATTCCCACTTTGATTGGCCGATGTTAAAAAACATAGGCAAGCTATGCAGTTTCCCATCTATCTCTATCCGTTTTCGTAACCATCCGCTTCATGCTCACATTCAAGCTCATATCAAAATCCCGCCTTTCATCCCCCTATTCCCCCTTCACCCACTTCTCCCCAAACAACCACTTCAACCTCTCCACCCCCTCCTCCCCCCTCCCATCCCTCTTATACAACCCCATAACCCCACCCCTACTCCCCCCCCTCCACCTCTCCGCCCTCACCACCTCCCCCCCCTCCTCCCCACTCAACGCCTCCAACACCGCCACAACCGCCCTCTTCGCATTCGCCCCGTTAGCGCCCATATGCCCCATCACCATCTCAACGCTAACCCCCTCATTCACATCATGCCAGCTGTCATAATCCGTACTCATGCACACGAGCGCATACGCCACTTCGGCTTCGCGGAAGAGCTTGCACTCCGGCACGGCGGACATGTTTATGATGCTGATTGGGGGCGTGGTGGGGAGGGAGCGGTAGAGGAGGGATTCGGAGCGGGTGCTGAATTGGGGGCCTTCGATGCAGATTAGAGTCGCGTCTTTGTGGATTGTTATGCTGGGGCCGGAGAGGGTGTCTGTGGGGATGAGGGCGGTGTGGATTAGGGTGGAGAGGGGGGCGTCGAAGGGTTGGGCCATGGAGATGTGGCCGACGATGCCGTTTTCGAAGAAGGTCCAGGGACGGACCTGTGGGCGCGGTGGCTTTTGTCAGCGTAGTCATCATTGTTTGACTTTGAGATTAGGTATAGTAGGAACTTTGATGATGGGGGTATATAGTATTGCAGTTCTGGCAGAGATTGGGGAGGAGAGAGAGGAAAGACCTACGCCCTTGGTCCAATCCACCACCCCCCCAGCCACCACAAAATCCCTCGGCTTCACCTCCTCCCTCAGACTCCCCACAGCACTAAAGCCTATAGCGGCCGTCACGCCCAGCTTCTTCAGACATGCCACATTCGCGCGGTTGTTGATCTCATGCGGTGCGTACTGGTGGTGTAGACCATGACGAGCGAGGAACGCAACAACGGTCGGTTTGGCGTGCGAGGCTGTCGAGGGGGGCGTGTAGGAGAGTATGGCGATTGGAGAGGATGGAAGGCCCCATGGTGTTTCGAAGGGGGGGATTAGAGCGATTGGGGTGAAGGGGGGTGAGGGGAGGGAGGAGAGGCCGGTGCCGCCGATTATGGCTATGGGGACTGGATCTGTTGGGTGATGTTAGGCGTTGTTTCTAATTGAGCGTCTAGAGGGGAGTGGGATTGGAGGAGCTCACCTGCGTATGTGGTTGGGAGGTCGTCCATGTTGGAATGGAGTGGAGATGGGATGGTGTGAATTGGTCGCAACTTTAAGACGTGTTCTCTACGGGCATGGAATCCTTGAAAGCGTGAGTGACGAACAAAGCTATGGATATGAAGGACTAGCACATTGATATGTCACTACTGTAGTTGATTGGGCCTCAACCGTGATCAGGATAAAACTTCACTGAAAAGCCGTGAATGCATGGGATGTTCACCTATGAAACCTCAATCGAACACTACTTTCTTCCCCTGAAACTGCACCAACTTCTTCTGCTCCTTTGCCTTTCTCGCCGCCTCCCACGATGGATGTATAGGCCCATCGCTTGCCGACTTTGTTTTGGTCACAGATTTCGCTTCTCTCAGAGCGACCGGGTCACTATTTGCGCCACTGGACATTGGACCACGACCACTCCTAGCCTTCGCCCTGCCTCCAGTCATATTGGAGTCACCCCGGCCTCTCCCTCTACCCCTCTTTCCCCTATCGTCTCCAGCGCTCGCGCCCTTCCTTGCGTCCCACCCCTCATCTCTATCCTGAGGCTGCATTTTCACATGATTGGCATTTTTCCCGAACTTCTTCTCCCACAGCGCTCGACGAGCTTGCTGGCCCATTCTGTTTGTCCTTGCCTTGGGTCCTTCGTCAGAAAGATCTTCGGCGGATTCGGAACCAGAGAAGTAGCCCATTGAAAGAGACGGGAGGAAGGTGGTCGAGTTGGGGGCCGCTGACGGTGGCTTCTTTGGCTTCCTGGGATTATCCATTGGTTTCGATACTTCTGACTCCTCCTCTTCACTTGCACTGTTGTCTGTAATACTATTTGGATTCAGGCCTTTTCCCCGATCGCTCTCGCTCTCGGAATCGCCGCTTCCCAAGTGTCCGTCTGAGAATGTGGCCAAGCGCGAGGCGTACCTGTCGTAGTCATCCTCGTTTTCTGTACTAAAACCTGGCTCCTGGTCTCTTCTGATCTCTCGTCGTCCTGATGGGTCATCTCGATCACTCAATACAGGACTAGCTCGCATTGAGAGCTGCTGTACTCTCTGCACTGTAGGACCGGCACCCAGGTCTGTGACACCCATGGCGTAGTCTTTCGCCCGCAGACGCTTTTTCTTTCCAGCCTTAACCTCCTCAGTCCCAAGTATAGCTCGGACACTATTCAATACTTCTGACATAACTTCCTGTACCGGACCTGACTTGAACAATCTCGCCTGGACATTTGCACTAGCATCATCCAGCTGCTTTCTTGATGAGCCAACGATGGTACGAACATAGCGCGGAAGTGCAGAAGCAGAGGAAATGTTGCCGAATTTGAGCAGTGTCTTGTAGAGGTGTAGTTCTGCAGTAGAGGCTAGTTCCAGACTCTGCAAACTTTTGTCAGGGAGCCTATTGCGCTTTTCAGAGGATCGACCAACAAACTTTCAGCGCAGACACTTCTGCCTGCAAGCGTGCATTTTCCTCATCATTGCCGTCTGCTTTCGCAGCCTTCTGCCGTCTTCCTAGTTTTTGACGCTCGATCCCTCGAGCGACCTTCAGAGCTCTGAAAAGAACCTTTTTGCCCTGCTCGAGGAAGCCAACAAGCTGCTGTCGCTGTGGACGAGGCTGTTCATCTATGTCTCCAAATTGTATTGCGTCGACCTGGCTGAAGTCTTCGAATGTACGCTTGGTCATCGTTGCGTAAGAGTGAGTATAGAAATTGCGGGCCATATAGAGGATGGTCTCAATAAGTTAGGAAAGCTTTAGCGTGTGCAATACTCTTGCGGTTCGCTGCGCGGCGCCCATGCCTCAAAATTGATATGAGATATAGAAGAAACTTCCGAGTACACTTGTGATACTAATGAGCACGCTAGAACCAGAACTGGGACTAGTCCTCTTTGAATGCATATCCTATTTAAGCGTCGATCCTTCATCGCAGACAACCCCTCCTTTTTCAATGCCTGTATATACTTTGTGGTCCTCTTCTATAATTGATTTGAGTCGAGATGTCGTCCCTTATTGACGCAACTAGATTCGGCCTACTTCTCCTCTGCGCAGCTGGCTGCTATGGAACGTGGTATATGATGCTGAACAACGGCACTACTGCATACATGTCCGATATACGGGATCATGGACCACGGGTCCTTCCTGGTACCGACGAGGCATTGAAGACCGTATATACTGGGGTTCCTGCCATTGATCATCAACTGGCAGTGCTCACTCTGTTCTTCTGGGAGGTTGTAGATGGGTCTCACCCCGCTGCTTCGCTGTTTTGCTTCCACTTTGCTACTCAGGTGGCTTGTGGTTGGAGTCTGCTTATGATTGAAGGCCTGAGACGCGGGCATCGATGGATGACAATCTCATTGTGAGCTATTATTGTTCATTCTCTCGCCAGACCTAGAGTACTACTAATGTCTAGTAGCATTGGAACACTAGGTATCCTTGTCCAGAATGCGGCATATGCTGTCATAGTGCCTCTGTACCTGATCATCTACCTCTCGACTTCGCCTCTCATCTCATCCCAAAAAGTATCAAATTACCTAGTTGATGCTGCGGACATTGCTGCAATTCCCATCTCAATGGCCCTGGGTTATGTAGTTCCCTCTATTCTGATGTCCCTACCAGCGCCATCGGTCATCAAGTTCGAGCAAAAGCAAATCTTCATAGCCATATGGCAAATGTTCCCTTTGTGGGTCGCCGTTCTGCAGACAATCCTGCCTTATCTAGTCGTAAGGACCACGAAAGGCCAGCTCATGACGCCTAGCGAGGTCCGCGGACATGAGCTGAGGTCTCTAAGAAGGCTCTACACAATTCTCCTCATAGTCGCGGGAATTGGTCAAGTCTCCACTTTTACGCTCCTTGCAACACCAACATGGTTTCCTGGCCTCTTCACTTCTGAATACACTGGTGTCTTCAAACCATCAAACGTTTTTGTCCCCACGGCCGTGTCTCCTTCCACGAAAATGCCATCAACAGGAGCAGGAGCTCACCTCCTACTCCAATACGATGAATTCATCGGGTCAACAAGCATGGCCCTCTTTACCACCGTGCTATATATAAATATATATCGAATCAGCAAAGTGTACAGCAATTTCACATACCAGGTAATGCATGGTATCGCCGCACTCGTTCTCACTGGACCCTTGGGTTACGCGGTAGCATGTATGTGGGCGAGGGATGAGCTGATTGCGGCCGAGGACCTCGAAGGTGTCAAGAAATCGAAATAACACTGGATCGAACGTTGCCAAGTGACTTCCTCCATGGCTCATGTAGCGCAGGTGGAGAACACCATTCACGCCTCATCATTTATTTCAATTCTTCCTAGTCCCAACAACAATAATATGCATTCACCAACCACCCACCAACAGAACTTTCATCCTCGCAGTATATTCCTACTGGTCATAAAGTCCAACACCTGTACAGGCTTCTGCCAACAATTTGATTTTGTGATTTTCTTGACATCTAATCCATCAAGTCCTGCAATCTGCACAAAGTCTTCCTGCTTCAGTCTCTACATCTTCTCAACTTGTCGATCACAGGGCATCTCAGATACTTAAGATGGAGATGAGCACGGATCTGAATGCATCGATGCCTATCGAGCAGGCAGGTGTGAGCCAGAACGAAAGGTTCAATCTCCTGGGTCTACCACGCGAGTTGCGTGACTTGGTCTACCAACACGCAGTCGTCTCTCGGACAGCCATACAGCATCGTCGGTCGGTACTTCGATCTAAATCCGAAACGCCGGACGTCAATACTGCTCTACTATGTGCAAATCGCCAAATCCACATGGAGGCCTCGGATGTGTTGTATGCTAGCAACACCATAAGCCTGCGACTTCACGTGGCCTTTATGTGCCGTGTGAGATATGCGCCCCCGGATCCTACCAGGGAAAAACGCTTTCTCCCGTACCTTTCCGCGCTGGCGTCCACACTGCGAGTCAGGATCAACTGGTTGGACAACTGGACTGCAGAATACATGGAAAGCCCAGCAAACACAGGCTGGTACAGCCGAAGCGATGTTCTACTGCTAAAGGAGTTGGTTTATACGATCTTAAAGGTACTAGAAGAAGAGGGGCCAGACAAAACCAAAACACTGATCCTGGAGTTCCCGTACGTCTCTATAGTTTTGCATCTGCCCCTTATAAGAAGTGAGCGCTGACACGCCGTACAGTGCTCTAGTATATTCGCCCAGCGAGAGCTTAGGTCGCTCCCTGCGCTACGTCGTCCTCACAGGCTTAGCATACACCCTCCGCCGTATCCGCCGATTCCGCACACTGCAGGTGAAGATCGGGCGATATCGAGCTGACGAGTATTCCTGGCTCGTGTTCCCGGGCATACCGGAGGGGATGTTCAACGTCTACGAGGAGTCTCTGGAGCTGGGCTGGGACTCGCTCGCTAATGACGGAAGTACGCAGGAGTCGGCGGACGCCGTACGAGCGGAGGCTGTTGTGAGGGCTGAGTTCGAGAGGCTGACGGAGGTGAGGGCTGAGAATAAGAGGCGGGCAGAGGTGCAACGTGCTGAGGACTTCAAGTCTTTTTTAGTCAAGGCGAGGGGTGGAATGGTGTGAAGAATGATTGCCCATCGTTGTTTGAAACAGTCATATAGGGTATCAGTGTGAATATCGATTACTTATCGCTCATGTTGCAGATGTGTCGAGCACAGAATCTATACAACAATCTACCGTGATCGACCAACATGCACCAAGGTGCCTGCTTCCTATCACTTCTCCCACGCCCTTATTAAAGAGACCCTTACGTCGTCTCCCTACAGCCACCCTCCAACCCACCCATAACCCTTCCACTCCATTCCCCTCCCCCTCCCACCAAACCACTCAATCCCCAACCCCAATCCCCCCCTTCACAATCCCTCACTATCTCTCACCATCCCCCAGCCCACTACCCCAAACCTCCCATGCCTACGCAACACCATCAACCGAACCAAAATGGAATCTGATACGGACATGATATCAAAAAATTTACAGGATACCGCACGTATGTAGAAGTAGGGAGCACAACAGGGTGGGGGTTGGTTGGGTACTTTACCTTAAGGTACCTTAGGTTCGGGATGAGTCCAGGTCCTTAAGCAGTGTAACAAATTCATTGATATTCGAATAAGTATGTTAGGACGATGTTCATATTCGAATATGAATATCATAGTAGCGTATTCATATTCGAATATCTAACCAAATACATTCGAATATCTATTCGAATATATTACTTAAAATAGTACTCCTTTTAAATTAGTAGGATTAGTAATAAATTATATACTTAGTAAGCTAGTTTAGATTATAAAGTATTATAAATAGTACTTTATTATATAATCTAACTAAAAATATATACTATTTTTTAGTATATAACTATAATTAGATTTATTTGAATATTATTCTAATATCCTAAAATAGCGTATTTATATTCGAATAAATATTCGAATATGAATAAAATCGTTGTTACACTTTTTTTAAGGCTAAGGTTTAAAACTAGCTCTAGCTCTAGCGGCCGATCGGCTTCTCCCGAAGCTAGTTCTAGGTAGTTCTAGTACCAAGCCAGCGGGATTTTCATTTTTGTGGGTATAAGCGGAGTACTCCGTGAGTAGGAAGTGGAGGATTCGACGCGGGAATGTAACATCCTTGCGTTATCCAGATGCGGCACCGAAGGATTATTGGGATTCACCTGTGCATATGGGTTTGTAAGCTGGGCTTGCTTTGAACAAGGGTGTGGTGTGGTGTGGTGGCTGCAAGGGGCCGTGGTACGTGTCTGACCGGGTTTAAGGTTAAGGCGTAGGTTGTGCAGAAGAGGCAGGAGAGGTGCAGGAGGAATATTTGAGGCGCAGTGCAGAAGAGGTGCAGGAGTGTTGGAAGTCTGACATGCAGGAACCGCGCGTTCAAGGCGTATGAAGTTTGGGACGAGCCGATGGCGTCTGACATGCAGGGTATGTGTATGCGGTCGTGAACATGGTTGCCCACCCAAGGTAACCTTTCGTGGATGGGATCGAGGGCTGAAACTGCGTTGCCGCTCTTGTGCAGCCTCGCTGCTGGGTATTGCCGAGAGGGGTCGTTTGGATTTTTCGGATTTGTAATGCTCGAATTTGCCTGAGTGCTTGATAAGCTCCCCTTTCCTTGCTCTCCCAATCCAACCTTTCCTCAACAACACATGAAAGCACACTCTCTCCTTCGTCATTAGCCATTCTCCAAGCTTTTCGAGAACAACTCCGTCAATATGCCTGGTGGAAGCCCTACCAGCGTTCTCATCACTGGTGCCAACAGAGGTAAAGCTTCCCTCACCTTTCCCTAGATCTTTCCACTCAATAACCTCCAGGCATTGGCCTCGGCCTCGTCGAGACCTACCTCTCCCGCCCCTCTACCACCGTCATCGCCGGCGTCCGCGATCCCAAACACCACACATCTCAAAAACTCTCCTCTCTCCCGAAGCACTCCTCCAGTAAACTCATCATTGTGAAGATCGACAGTAAATCCGAATCAGACCCCGCGAACGCCGTTGCCTCAATCAAAGACCAAGGAATCACCGGCCTCGACCTCGTCATCGCCAACGCAGGCATCTGCAACGACTTCGCACCACTTGCTACCTGTGACCCTGCCGTCGTCAAGGAACATATCGCCGTCAATGGACTCGGTCCATTGTACCTCTTCCAGGCCACGCTTCCAGTGCTGCAGAAGAGTGAGGGGGCCAAGTTCGTTGGGATCGGAAGCCCGATGGGAAGTATAGGAGGTATGGACCAGCGTCCCTTCCCTATGACGGCGTATGGTTCCAGCAAGGCGATTTTCCATTGGATCGTCCGGAAAATCCATTTCGAACACCCAGAGCTGGTGAGCTTGATCGTCGATCCGGGGTAAGCTATCCATTCCGCAGACCCTGTCAAGTAACGGTGGAGCGAACTGCCCAATGCTGAATGCTCGGTGCGTTTCTTAGATTGGTCCAAACGGACATGGGCAATACTGGTGCCAAGCGCTTTGGAATGAAAGAGGCCCCGGTGCCGACGAAGGATAGTGTTGCGGGTGTGGTGGCTCAGGTAAGTCTGTTTTGGAAAGAAACGCACTTTCGCTTCGTGTCGGTGGGACAGATATGCTAAATGGCAATTAGATCGATGCCGCTACAAAGGAAAAGGGGTCGGGGACTTATGCGGTTTGGGATGGGGAGGATTTCCCATGGTAGTTGGATGACAAGGGGCTGCGACACGAATGGTCGATGACTAGAAGACCGATGACAAAAGTCTCTGAACTGGCTCCCATTACTTTCGGACTACCTCGAGTAGAACAGGTACAAACACGAAACAAAGTCTTCATCAGATGCAATCTGACTGTCTCGGTGCATGCTAAAGTCAGTCACAACAACCCCATCTCCTTAGCCCGAGTAGTACTATCACTCGTAAGAATACCCTACCCTCAAGTTGTAGGAGTCGACAATGTCAGCCCAAGGTGGAAAATTGCCAGCGTCCGGATGGCCAAGTATATTGCCTAGAATATCTGACTCACTCCTGATTTCGGATTATGCAATCCTACATTCCGTCAGTCCTTAAGTTCCAATAAAAAAATGCTGGATGTGTTTGGATTGGGCCTTTGACCGCCCGTCATGGGATTATCGTTGGCCAGTATATTCGCACATACGTAACAGATTGTCATGAGAATCATCGCTAAGTTCCCATCTACCCAGGATGTTTGCATCCGTTCAAGATCTGGGCCTGTAAAGCTTTATGCATCCTCTTCTTTTAAAGCTGTGGATATTCGCTAGAAGCAGGATGCTGCCATATCGCGCTGACACAACGTTACCTTTGAAAATTCCATCTTGAGTCCTATTCCATTTCGATGGTTCCGCTGCACAATAGTCAGTATTATTGATCGAACTCTGACAGGATATAGATAGAGCTCTTACGGTGGTTTGGAAGTCACTAACATCCTATCTGTCAAATTCTCTTAGTCTTGACGGGAAATGTGCGACGTACCATCATACAACACCCTCGTGATTCCTTCAATCTCATTCGTGATCCTGCTGGAAACACGGTCTAAGAAATCACGATTCTCAATGTCGAAATGGGCTCTCGTCGCAGTCATGAAATCGGTAGTGACAACAGCCCTGAGAGAAATGATTTGCCCAGATACCCTGTGCGTTGTGGTCAGCAACGTCGACTAGATCCTAGAATGGAGCCACTGACCTTTGGTCGCCCATGACGCCGACGGCTTGGACGGGAAGTAGAGCTGCGAAGGCTTGGCTTACGCTTTTGTAAAGGTTGTGGGAAACAAGCTCGGCCATAAAGATGGCGTCTGCTTTGCGGGCGAGTGCGAGCTGGGATGGTGTGACCTGATGCTGTTAGATGGGGTTGGCAGACTGACGCAAGGTGAGGTGTTACCTCTCCCAATATTCGTACGGCCTACAATGTATGTGGTCAGCCTTGATGTCCATTAACAAGCATTGACGAGAGTCAGGAGATACATACCAATCCCGGGCCAGGGAACGGATGCCTATCAGAAATCAGATCTATCTAGTGTAGCACGACCATTGGAAAAGATCATACCGCCATATCAGATGCTCAGGAATCCCAAGGTTCAGACCCATCGCCCTGACTTCATCTTTGAACAATCTTTCATCGTTTGTTAGCCAGATCCTCGTAATGAAACGAGGAGAGTTCTGTCACAACGCACTCCCGTAACGGCTCAATCAGGCCCAGTTTCAAGTCCTCTATACCAGAGTCAGCTCGAAAATGTGACCCTGATGACATGGAGAAAAGATTACTTGGCAAGCCCCCTACGTTGCTAGATCCATGCATTAGCGCTTACATATGCTCAGAGTGTGGTTTTCCGTGCATTCTTACTGATGGCTCTTTATGGTATGGCTCGGTCCCTGAGATATGATGTTCTTTAGCACATGCTTCATAGTGATTTGCGGAGCCTTCTTGCCTTGTACGAGACTGACTCAATTACGTCAGGATAGATAGTTCCTTGAAAAAGCCACTCAATATCTCCTTCTTTCGGTGAGCCTCTTGCAGCTGCCTCAATTTGCTTGGCTTTCTCCTTGAACACCTCGATAAAATCTTTGCCTGCACCGTGTGAATATCACACCAACGTCAAAGACGGCGACATCCACCTTACCAATGATTTTTCGCTTCTGTTCTGGATCGGTGACTCCTTTAAGGTCTGCCAAAAAGCGATCCGTGGCATCCACCACCGTCAAATTTACTCCGAAATGTTCCGTTAGTGTCTTGCGGACATCTTCAGCTTCATTCTCGCGCAGAAGACCGTTGTCGACCATGACTACCAAACATTCTGCAGTCAGAAGAATTGTATGAGGAGAAGTGAAGGGGCCGCCGTGCTTGTATCGTTCAAACTCATCGCAGATCCTTATTGAAGGAGCTGTTTGGTTCAAGTCTGTTCACTTACCAGCATGAAATCTATCCCCGATCGCTGTATGCATGAGTGTCGCGGCTACCTACAATCTGTCAGCATCGTTCAAAGGATAGGGTATTTCTAGCACATACCGTTGAATCCACTCCGCCAGACACTGCACCTAGTACCTGGCCTTTGGGCCCTACTAATGCCCGAATTCGCTCTATCTCTTTAGGCACAAATTCTTCCATTGACCAGTCTTGCTTTGCCTTACAAATGCCAACAGCAAAGTTCTTGAGGATTTCTGTACCTTTCGGCGTATGTGAAACCTCAGGGTGAAACTGCAGGCCAAACCAGGGCTTGATTTCGTGTACAAGCCCAGCGAAAGGTGCGTTCTTAGTGGAAGCAATAGTCAAGAAGCGGTCAGGACACTTCTGTAATTTATCACCGTGACTCATCCAACACCTCAAGTCGGTTCCAAGATCTTTGAAGAGCCGATTGACGTGGTCCGACTTTCCTTCATGGCGTTCAATTGTCACATCAGCATGGCCGTACTCCTTTTTGTCTCCTGCCAGGACGCTCTTCCCATGGTGCCATGCGAGTTCCTGTAAGCCGTAGCAAATGCAAAGCAGGGGTACATTCAAGTCAAAGACAGCCGGGTCTAGACCATAGGTCAGGATCAAGTCTTGTCAATAGTATCCGCATTGTTTGCCTTACCTACATGAGGAGCACTCTCATCGTATACGGATGATGGGCTATGCAATATATAGGATCAGTCATTCTTCTTGGATGTTGAAGAGATTAAGCGTGCCAAGCTGAACATACCCACCACTCAGTATTATACCAATAGGCTTGAATTGAAGCTCTGCTACTTTCTGGGTGCAAGCAAGTAGCTCGGCATAAACGTTCAGGTCACGGAGCCGTCGGACGATGAGATGGCTGTATTGACTTCCGAAATCCAAAACTAGAATTGTACCTGCTCATGCATATTGAGTCAGAAGATCCTGATCAGATCACAGCACTCGGTGTCTGTGAAACAATTGTGTGAGGTTCCATATTGATGTCACAACTAAGTATGTAGATTTTCGAGGTTAATTGGATGAGAATACGTACTGAACGTCTGGTTTGGAGGCTTGACATCGGCAGCACCACTCGCAGACACCATTCTTATTCTGGAGGTCTGGAGTCAGGTGTATGAGTCTGAATTATCGAGTCTCCCACACAACATATGGAACGAGGGTCGGTCAAAACAGTCATGTCCGATGTTGGCTACTTTTTTGACCGACCCTCGGAATGCAGACTTCAATTGTCTAACTGCATTGGGCATGAGAATGCCAAGGAATGCTGAGTAGAATTAGACTTGAGGTCCCCTGCGAGCCCCAAATCCAGGTGGAAGAGGCCATACAACTTACTCAGTAGGATTTACTTGTGAAAATGTTCATGCTTTTGATGGACAAAATGTATGGTTTGAACCTGGAAGGGGGCATGATTACTGTGGATCAGCGCAGCAAGGCATACCGCGTCAGATAGTTACGTGCTATCGAAAGAATGATGGAGACGGCTGCGTCTATGGTTCGAAGCTCGAACGGGTTGTTTGCAGGGTGTTCCTCGCAAGCTTCAAGCGACCTTGGTGCCTTTCCTATGCTTTGGCAGGGTGCCAAATTGAGCCCCCTGTTCGAACTGGAACATGAGGCCGATCACGACGATGTAGCAATATGATGTGAAAAGTCTTCCGGATTTCATATCTGCAAGTAGCGTTACATCTATATACAAGCACCACCAGCTCACTTCTTGGGCTCCTCCTTCTTCTCCTCCGGCTTCGGCGTTGGTAGCTTGAACTGGAACACGGTCATTTTTCAGCCACCTGAGTAATCTCGTTCTATGGCAACAGCAGGTGAACATACCTCATCTGGCGTTCTATCCTTCCCCGGGCCGACTTGTTCCCAAGCTGTAGAGCTGTTAGCCTTCGATTGCACAGAGCAGCATATCTCCGACGAAGCACGTACCGGCTGTTCCTCCTTCAAAGTTACGAAAAGCCTGCGTCAACTCCAATGGCTCAACTACAATCCTCTTCTTCTCCTCATCGTACCGGACCTCGGTGTACCCAGTCAACGGAAAGTCTTTTCTCAATGGGTGTCCATCGAATCCGTAATCTGTCATAATCCTCCGTAGATCCGGGTGTCCAACGAAGAATACTCCAAACAAATCATACACCTCCCTCTCGTACCAATTGGCCCCATCATAGAGTGAGGTGATGCTCGGTACCGGCGTAGCTTCGTCCGCATAAGTCTTGACTCTTATTCTAGAGTTATGTCTAACGCTGAGTAGATTGTACACGACCTCAAACCGCTGACTCCGTGTAGGGTAATCCACAGCCGTTATATCTGCCACCATTGTATACTCGGCCGCGGTATGATATTTGAGGAAAGACATGACCGGGATGACACCGGATGGAGGTATGTAGATTGTGAGCTCGTCCTTCCAGACAGAAAATTGTTGGATGTATTTCGGCATGCAGGAGAGGAGGTATTGGCCGTAGGTGTGGAGGCTGGCGGCTTTCTCTTGGTACTTATCCGCTGGGTTGACTACCGGCGCGTACAGCTTTCCACCAGCTATAGGAGAAGATTAACCTTGATAGTCACGGAGTCACGATTACCAAACACTCACGAGGTCGTTGGGCATGCCGCATATTGGGCCTTTCTTCTTGGGAGGCCACCTCCTTTGTCCGAACCGCTGAACAGGTGAATTGACGGCAGGATCGAGCTTTCGCGGTCGTCCCAATCCTTGCCAACCTCTTCAGAGGAGCTGTGGTACCTGATCTCGCCGCCATGAAATTTAACACTTACAGTATCCCGCAGTAGTTGCATACGGCAAAGTGGTGATGCGATCCTTGCGGACAATCCTGATCAGGACTAGTGTGGGTTTGTCTTAGCGTGGGATGATCTCGTGAATTTCAAGGGATTGACCTTGCCCCAACCTCAACCCGTCGTTCGCAGTCACTACTTCTTTCTCCCTTACGCTGTCGTCCTTTCCAACCTCTAACTATCACCACCAGAACATCTTCATGCTGATATGATAAATTGACATTTCACCCCCACCTTGCGGACTGCCAACCCCTCGCCTTCCAATTTTACTCCGGGTGTAGGAATGGCAGGTCGAGTACAGCAGGACGCCTTTATAGATGACTCCGATGAATCATGGTGAGTCCACCATTCCCACACTTTAGACTAGCTTGCGACAAGTCAACTGACGAATACGCGCACAGTCCGCTCTGTGTTGAGGAGTTTGACCTTTCAGACAAGAATTTCAGGCCATGTCCATGTAGCTACCAAGTACGTGGGCATATGATCCTATCAAGCTGGAAGACCAGAATTGTGACAAGGTTTCCATATAAGCCCTACAAACTGACTGTTTCGCTTGGATAGGTGTGCCAATTCTGCTACAATAACATCAAGAACCACATGAATGGCCTGTGTCCTGCATGCCGACGACCCTACGACGATCAAAGTATCGAATGGAAGATCGTCAGTCCTGAAGAGTAAGCGCGGCACATGCAGTCAATACCCTTGTACATCACTGATATTGCGTTAGACAAAAAGCGGACATCGCCCTGCAGGCCAGGAAGAAGGCCATGGCCAGGAAGAAGGAAACCGAGCAGAGACAAGTCGAAACTTCAAATCGCAAGAATCTTGCCGGCCTACGAGTGGTGCAGAAGAACCTAGTCTATGTCGTTGGACTGAGTCAAAAGAGCAGCGAGGAAGAATTCCTACGGACGTTACGAGGGCCCCAATACTTTGGACAGTACGGAAAGATTACAAAGATCGTGGTCAGCAAAGCAAAGGAAGGACATACTGGGAACAATTCGATAGGAGTATATGTCACCTTTGAGAGTAAAGAGGATGCTGCGAAATGCATCGCGGCAGTTGACGGCTCACAGAACCTAGATCGTCCGTTGAGGTGAGTCCAATCATGGTTTAGTTTGAGCACAATCTGTTGACTAGTAAATCAAAGAGCCCAATATGGTACGACAAAATACTGTTCTGCGTTCCTGCGGAACGAGACATGCGGGAATCGAAATTGCACCTTCCTTCATGAGACTGGGGAAGACAATGATAGCTTCAGTCGTCAAGATCTCTCTTCCATGAATGCACTCTCCACACAACGACCTGCGCAGCAACCAAATTCTTCAAAACCGGTACAGCAACAACAGTCTCAGCCGCCTACTCAACAAGTCCTTCATACTATTACTGTATCGTCGCAATCTGGCACAAGCAAAGTGGCGCATGGCGAGGCAATGAGTCGAAGCGATAGTGGCGATGGCTCTGCCCTGCCGTCGTCCGCCAGCTGGGCTGCTAAGAACTCGCAAAACGAGAGCAGAATATCAAGCAAGCCTGCAAGTCTAGCAGCGTCTAGTCCCGTTGGCACAAACGCGACTGTCAATTCCCAACCCTCAGAGACCAGACAAGGGTTTGTCGAGCCAGAGAAACCGCAAAAACCTTCGGAACCGCTTCCTGAGGCCCGGAGGATACCGAACTACCAAATACTGCCGGAACCACCAAACCCACTGGATGAAGTGATGAAGAGGGTAATGAATGCGAATTTCAAGTTCACTTTCGACCGCTCGTTGTACACTGCCGAACAAATGAAACAAATCGAATCATGCCCACCACTGTTTGATCCTAATGGTGGACTGAGACGCTATCGAATGGAGAAGGCTAAGGAGCTCGAGCGACAAAAGCAAGAAGAAGAAAGAAATGTGCTAGGCGCTATGTCCGCCGCAGAGGATGAGGAGGAGACCCCTGCCAGTGGGAGCCTGCAGTTGGGAGGAGAGCCTGAGCCTCAAGATAGTCCGCATGACAGTTCTGGACGCATGAGTGCACAACAACGGAGTGCCATTCAGCCTCCATTTGCATCCTCGAGCGCTTTTCCCTTCAGTGGACTAGGCTTCCAAGCCTCCAGCGCAGCCAGTCTCGATCGGACACTCACCCCTCAGCAGCAACAACATTTCTCGCTTCTCCGTTCGCAAGGTGCTCGGCAGAGCCCTGTCAACAGCAATCAGTTTCAACAGGGATACCCTGGAAATACTAGTCTTCATCACCACCAACAATCCAATCCGTTCCAGATGCAGAATCAGACTCAAGCATTCAGTACCGCTCAGGGCCATGCAAGACAGTCTTCGCGGTTTTCGTTTGCCAACGACTCTGCGTCTGCCTCGACGGCCGTAAAGCCAGTAGCTAACCCTCAATTGATGGCCCAACAAGCCGCTATGATGCCTCCGAATCAAAACAAGCAATATCAAAGTCAGCCCGTCCAGCAATCGACCATACATGGCAACCACTTCTACAGCGGTGTCCAAGGCCCACCTCCAGGTCTCAAATCAAGCGGCACGCCACCAATCAGTGGTGGTGGAATGTTCGGTCAAGGTCATGGCTTCGCAATGGCTATGGGTGGCAGCGGCGGATTCGGTAACAACGTCGGCAGCAAGAACAGCAACGAAGAGCTTATGCGCGAGCTACTACGGACACGGACAGGATCTACCAATGGGCAAGGAGCCGATATTAGCAAGCGTGAGTTTAAATTTCCTTTTGCACAACAGTCCATGACCTCCGATGCCCCTGCCTCAGGCCTTCTGAGCTCGATGTATGGGTCACAACTTGGCGGTCATCATGGCTATCAAGACCACAACCTCCAAAAGCAGAAGAAGAAGGGGAAGAAGCACAGACATGCTAACACTTCCTCTTCTGGGGGAGGTGGTATAGTGGATCTTGCGGACCCGAGTATCTTACAAGCTAGAATGCACCACGGTGCTACAGGGCAGGGGCAATTCGGTACCCAAGGTCAAGGTGGGTTCACTCCGAACAATATGATATATGGAGGCGGCTACGGCGGCAGGTGGCAACTGTGATGTTTGTTTTGATATGAAGGGTTCTCTTCTTTATGTGTTACTTCATGACGATGGCGCAAGGCTCGATTTGTGGTCATCTAGCGAGCTTGGGCCCCAACAGGCGAACAACAAAACGGGAATACTGGAAGTCGCATGGATGCGACCTACTCATGATCTGGAAAGCCATCTGCCGGCAATATTGGGTTTCTTTTGCGGCATCGGCATACGCTTGACATGGGCATCATGATACCACCTACACCGTCATCATTGTGGCCGGCGCCCTGTACGTAAGCATCCCTTCCCTGACCTGAGGAGCAGGCAGGCATATAACAGTTTATTTTCTCACCACATATTTGATACATAGAATGCTTTCTTTCCACATGCCGTGCCACGCCGAGGCCGACCATCCAAGCCCACATGAATTCGTCCCACTATCGGGCACAACTAATGACCACTTAGAAAGTGCTTGCTTGGGGTCCATAGCTTCGTTTAGACCACACTCGAGCCTTCTTTTGTGTTCTTTCTCTTGTCTATGTCCTTTCGTTCAGCAACTCAAGTTTCAAGTGCTAACTAGCAGTCGCTCCAGAACCATCGATTGTCCCACGCCAGCAAAACGTCGCCCGGCTATTGCCCCCTCCAGACCTACCAGCGCCAGTAACAGTCAATAAGCCAGCCGCGAAGACAACTCCGGCTCCAACACCAGTCCCGCCAGGTCTTTCGTTACCTCAAGATTTCCCACCTCTTGTGGCACCTTCAGCTCCTCCTCCTGCACCTCCTCGTTCGCAGCGAAAAGCGGCCAGTGGCGTGACTATCAAGCCGGTTGTACCCGTCCTGCCAACATCGTCGGCACGATCTACCATTGTAGCAAAAGAGGTCCAGCCAGAGGAGGAAAACATCATTCCAGAACAGCCTACAACCACCCCTGCCGCGCCAAATGCAGAGACCAGTAAAGCCGTAGATTTGACCGAGGAAGCAGGAACTAGCGTTACTGCAGTTGTTGCTTCGTCAAAAGAGCCGAAACACAAGACTATTCCGATCCCTCCAAAGACCGTGGACAAGAAACAACGACCTGCAAAACTTGATATTGCAGCAACCAAAGACGCATCTAAGAAAACCGCAGAGCCTGGGATTGCATCTGTTGAAGGCACGAAGACTGCAACCAAAGGAGTAGATGAAGACTCGAGTGGCATTGGACTCTCTCAGCCTGCCACTCCTGAGACTGCGGCCTCCCAAGCATCTGCCCCTTCTGACGTTCGTCAAAGACAGCCTCGAACGATGAAAGTGCCTCCATTGCCGAAACCTGAGGCTTCATCACCGGGAATGGCTGCAAATCTGAGCAAGGAAGCGTCCAGGCGGCCCAGCTTTACCTCAATTCACCGACCAGAAACACCTACGAGCGAGAAAATATCCGATACGATATCATACACCTCTACCTCAAGAGCCAACTCACCTCCACCAAGCAAGGCTGGCTCCGTGCCTGTAAGACAGATCTCCAAAACTCAACAGAAGAGGGAGAGACAAGCACGTGCAAAGCAAGCGGAGCAGATTGACGGTAGCTCGAAAGCCGAAGAACCTGCGGCTAGAGTCGAGGAGGTTCAAGCACCAGTCATTGGTCGAAAGAAGAAGACTAGAAAGGAGATGACTCAAGGCACTGCCGATTCGACGCCTACGGTGACTCAACCTGCGTCTCCTGTTCACAAAGAAGAGTTCCCCGAGGACGTTGCAGCGATAGCGCCAATGACCCCGGTCAAGAATAGCAAGAAAGGCGTTTCCAGAATTACAGCAGAGGTCAAAGAACCAGACACTCCATCCAGCCCAGCAACACCAGCCTCTGTCGAGCAGCAGAAAGTTGCACTCACGGCGGCAGCCATATTCCACTCCATGCTCGACGCTGGCGAAATCAATGCAAACGCTAAAGACATCTTCAGTTCTGTTCCAGGCCTCAACCATCGCTTCGAGACCCTGGAGACAGACTTTGCCGAAGACAACGATTCCCTTGTTTCTGATGATCAACATCGCCTTCTCGTACAAGGTGAGGCTATTCAGATCGAAAGAGGCCCCAGCAATCATGTGGTCATGTTTCCAGACCGTCGCGCTTTGCAGGGACTCAGTGCGGCCCAAGCCTCGCGTTATCTCGAGTTGAGAAAGCAGACTCTTGTGTATGGAGATGTGCCCTCCCATCAAGCACTAGATGGCCTCATCCCAGCTCCGCCAACCGTGAACGTTGCAGCCGTGAGCTCGATCGCTCAACGAGGTCCTAAGCAGACAAATTTGAGTAACAAATTTCAAACTCCGGCTGTACCAACAGAGACTGTGGGATTGCACAAGTATGGCAGTCTCCCGGGATACGGCGATGAGGGCTCAACGAACCGGAAGCCAACGATGAGTCTTGCAGAAGCTGAAAGGCAATTGTTGGCTAGCAAGAAGGAAACCGAGGGGCTAGAGAAAAAGCTGAATGCGTTGTTGAAGAAGAATCGGCGTTTGTTATTTGGAAATGCTCATTGAGTAATGGGGAGCTTTTATCATAGCAGACGATTGTTGTTGGCATGTGGCCATAAACCTTGGCCTCAACATGGAAGAACTGTTATTTTGTTTCTGAGGGAAAATGGACTAAAGGCTGCCAAAGATGCAGGAAGAGTGGGGAGATGGCACGGTATGAACGAGGCGAGTTGCATATTTCCTTTGAACATGGAAAGGATTCGGTATTATGGACTGCTCACCGGTGCATGGGTTATGCATGCCATAAAGACGCTTCTATGCATTACTGTATACTATCTCCACTCTGTACAGAAGTATGAACAAATGGTATGACTCCCATTATTGTCTGCGAAGAATTTATTCACGGCATTGCCTCCTGTGGTCCTCTACTCCTTGCGTCTTCGAATTTGGTTCGTCAGGTATAGGCATGACCTCACGCGAACAATGTCCCATACAACATAACGGTGGCGCATGAAAAACGTCTTCGATCCTACGGAAGGGTGTTTTCTTGAGATGAAATCCTTCGTAGCTGATGCGTGCCCCGGATCCTGTATTTCGTATCTATATTGCGCCCGATGCCAATATAGGTTGGAAGATCGGCTCGAGGTATGAAAGCTTTTCATGTAGGATTGGATGTGAGTGGTTGAGGATGTGCTGTACTGGACCGTACGTTATGAGTGTTTTCGTCCTAGCGATTTGATTTCTGTACGTTGTGTTCGATTCATTGCATGGTTCATAGTTTCTACTATGCGTTGCGTTTGCATTCGGAGGCTAGGAGAGGATGTTGTTGGGAAGTGGAAATATGAGGAGATGTTAGTGGGAAGTAAGAGAGGAGAGGGGAGGGGCTATTAAGTAGGGTATGGGTTCTGGGGTATGTCTCATGTTGGGAGGGGTTTGAGAAGTGAGGAGTGTGGAATCCGGATGAGGCAGAGAGTTTGGGTTTTGGGTGTTCGGAGGTGTAGGGAGATGGTATGTAGAGCTTGGGGGACTGTGACTTGTTCTGCGGGGGGTGGCGTGGGTAGGTACCTGGTCCTGGGGTTTTGGCGGGGAAAGGGGAAGGGGAAGGGGAAGGGGATATATGAGACGTTTCCGTATTATAAAGCATGGTATGGGCCAGCGACGAGATCCACCTGTACGCGGTGCTGGCTACGAACCTGTTACTTATTAATAGAGCTAAGAGGTCTCTAGTCTAAACGTAGTTAGAACGAAACTAAGGCGTTACGTAGTAGTAGAGCCCCTTATATAAAGCTTTTATACGCGTAGCGAGCGCGCCCTTAGTATATATAATAGTACCTACCTTAGTTCCCGCTAGTAGCACTAGCTCTACGTATAAGAGACTCTAGGTTAAGAGATAGAAGGTATTATACTAAGTAGAAAAGTTAAAATAATAGGCTAGGGCTACCCCCCTTAATTAAGAGGATTATAACTACGCGTAGGAGTAGGAGTAGTAACCTTATAATTATAAGTATAACTAGTAGGATTTTAATATAATCTACTTTCTTTTATAAGTAGATTATTATATAGCCTAATACTAGGAAATAGTAATATAATAGTAGTAGTAAAGCATATTTATACCCCCCCTTAATAACTCTAATAGCTCCCTCTTATATATTATAAAAAAGATATATAATAATTCTTAATAGGAGTATTATAAGCCCTTTACTAGACTAGTAGTTATAATAACCTAGTATTATAAGTTAAATAGAAAAGGATACCTTAATACTAAATAATATAAGAGAGGAGTAGCTAGGATAGTAGTAGATTAATAGGAGGATTAAGGGTACTTATTAATATTAGTTAAACTAGTATATAAGGAAGGGTAAGAGGGTAGTTAAGAGAGTATAAACATATTAAGAGTAGAGAAAGGGGCGTAGCCCTAATAAGAGAGAGGAGTATATAAATAGTAGGATCTAATATAAGGATAGTTTAGAGTATAAGAGAGAGGATAGTATATAATATTTAAAGGCCTAGAAGTATTATAATAGATAGGGTAGGTAAGAGAGGTTTTTTCCTATAATTTATAATTTCCTTTTAAAGTTAGAACGCCCTTATTAGCTCTAAGTAGCTAGATAGTAGAGTATAAAATATAAATATAAATATAAGTATAATATTCTACTAGGGGTATAAGAGTAGCTAAATTAGCCTAGGGAATATTAGAATATATACTAGTAGAGGACTTTAACCTCTATTACTTAAAGTAGAATAATAGAGGTAGATATATATACTATAAAGTAATAGATATACTAATAGATATTATAAAAGAAAGGGGAATAAAGCCTACCCTATTAAAGGATATAATAACTTAAAGGATAAAGAAAGTAAAAAGTACTATTAATTTAATATTTATAACTAGAAAATACCTGTAAAAATTCAAGATTTTTACGTTAGAAATTACCCCTACTACCTGGCGTTTAGTAGGTAAGGTGAATAGCGGGGAGTATATTAGACACGTACTAACAGACTAATATAGATTATTCTAACAGCGTTATATACCTAGTAATAAGATAGATATTACCCCCTATTTAGACTAATATTAGATACGTTAGTAGGTAAGGTGAATAGTAGGGAGTATATTAGATATTTTAGTAGGTAGGTAGCTTATAAATGCGATAGCATTAGCTAATATACTAATAGACTGATATAGATTATTCTAATAGTGTTATATACCTGGTAATAAGATAGATATCACCTCCTATTTAGACTAATATTAGATATATTAGTAGGTAAGCTGAATAGTAGGGAGTATATTAGATACGTTAGTAGGTAGCTTATATATATAATAGCATTAGCTATATTATATATATACACCTATTCTAATAGCGTTCTATACCTAGTAATAAGATAGATATTTCCCCCTATTTAGGCCGATATCAAATATATTAGTAGGTGGATTTTAGATATATTAGTAGGTAATATAAATAGTAGGGTTTCTAGCTTATAAATACGATAGCATTAGCTTATAGACTTATACAGCGATATAGATTATTCTAATAGCATTCTATACCTAGTAATAAGACGGATATTTCCCCCTATTTAAGCTGATATTAGATATATTAGTAGGTAAGGTAGTAGAATAAATAATTTATAAATAATAATAGGATTTTTATTATTAATCTAATTATTCTAGCCGTTAGTATATAGAATTTAGTAGGTAAATCTATTTATTCTAATATATCTTTTAGACTACTAGATCGATTTTTATTATTTTTAAAGTGCTAAATAGTTAAAAGTAAGCTATATAACTTTATTTAAGTAGAAAATATTATAGAGCGTAGGTATAGATATAGGTAGAATATAAATAAAAGTTAGACTTTTAATATTCGCGCTAGTCTAGGAAAGGAATCTAGAGGACTTATTAACTAACTAATAAGCCGCGATAAGTCTAAGGTCTTAAATTACATATTTTCTATTATAGTAAGAAGATAAAGGCTATTAAATAAATATTACTAAAATATTATATTAAGTTAAACCTCTATTATAGATCTAACTATATTCTAATATATATTACAGTTAGCTTTAAAGTAGAGGTAGTAGTCCTACGCCTATAAAGGGTATAAAAGATAGTAGATTTAAAGGAGATAAAGAGGTAAATAGGCGCCCTTTAATACTTATTATTAAAAGGGAGGAGCAATGACTTGTAAGAGGAGGAATCAATGCATGCTTCACAGATGTGATCTACTACGAGATTGAAATGACATACTACAGCGCGCAAACCAAGTATTGCCTGGTATATAAGAACATTAAATACGATAGCGTCACGGCCGAATATGTCTGAGCGTCTAAAGGGGTGTTTGGAAGTTAGGTGCCACGGTAGTAAGGAGTCTAGCGAATGGCGCTGGTCGTGTGTTCTATTTACCATTTCCTGCGCTGTACGTATGCATAGAATAGACAGGTTTTGCAGTGGCAGATTCAATGTTGATTCAATGACTTTCAGGGTAAATTACGTGGCATGGCCTGAAAGTCGGCGTACCCGCTGCCACAGGACCCTGATATTACTAATCCCACTAGACCCGTAGATCACGAACATTAAAATTTCCGGATCTTAAAGACTTTATATCTATACTACGTATTCTAGGTAGAATAAGATAATAATTTCTTAAGTTATAAAGTAGCCTAAGGCGACTCTACTTATAAAATTTATAAGAAATTCGGCGAGGAATAGCCCGTAAGGTAGTAAAAAGGTATTTAGTTAGTCACGTAGATCATTAGGTCGGTGATTTAATGATTAAATCACCGATTTAATCCGATAGATAGCCTGAATAGGCTATCCGCAACATAGCCATTTCAGGTGTAATTTACATTGAACATTATTGAATAATCGCCACTGCAAAACCTGTCTAATGACCATACAATTCTTCGATATCCCAGACCTCATATAAGTTGCTCAGCTTCTATGGTACTAAGTCACTGGCGGGCGGTCATCAAAGGCTAGGTTAATGGCGAGTAGTAGCGTGTTATTTATAATTCTTCCATTTCAAGCCGTTCTTATCCGTTGAACTCTTGGCAAGCGCCACACTCATGCTTAGGGACTGGCAATGATTTCCAGAATACCACCCGGGTGTGGTTTCGGTCCTCATTGAGGCTCGCCCGCCCCGAGGGTAGGCATGTCAAGGTTGCCGTCCACGCCTATTGGGGTATCGCTCTTCAGGTGCCTAGGACGATGATTTGAGTGTTTGAAACTTCCCCAGAACATTCTCAGCATCGATCAGGATCCCCTCAGCTGGAAGCAGAGCCCTTCACGGGTTACAAGCGTCCCTGTAAGAAACCGAGTCATGGTAGCTGAGACTCAAAGTCCTCTTCATGCCAGTCAACCCGCTCTCTCGCTTTGAGAATCGAGAACCTTCGCTGGCTGGACACGAATTTGGACACCCCACGCGTGTCTACCATCAGTAGCTTTCGCCGCTCGTCGAGCCTCGTCCGCGCTTGGGAAGTCAACAAAAAGGTAGCGATGATTCCACGCTTTTGGATCGCCCATTGCTGGGGTTGCGGGAATGACAACTTTGCTGACTGCTTCGCTGCGAGTACGGTCAGTATTGCTCACTAGGGGGATGATGCTAGCTCTGGATCGCATGTACATTTCGAAGCCGTCGAAAAGCTCACGGATGCCCTTGTTGACGGCAGCGTGCTCTCCCATCTTTGGCAGTCCACCGACCCATAGCCTACGTCCTTGCTCGCTGTAGCCCTCAAAGTGGTCTTCTGCGTCGGCCCGGGTCCAGCGCCGGAAGACCTCTCGCTCGGGGTACTTTTGATACTTCTTGTGGTCGGCGGATGGTTTCTTCTTGGATTTAGCGACACCGGGTCCAAGCTTGACTGGGCGACCTAGTAGGTGTTGGCCGCTCAACTCTTGCATCGCTTGGTCGGCCTGCGCTTTGCTTGTGAGTTCGACGAAGCAGTACGATGGGTTTCTGCCTGAGTAGGGGTCGATTGACATGTTGATATGCTCTCTAGATAAAGTTTGTGTTAGCAGCTCACGCTCGCTTGCTCATGATTCATTCGAGTTGACTGCGGCGACAGTAGCCGCTGTATGTCCAAATCCAACTTAATGAGTGAGAGGCTTTATAACCCACATGTGATAGCCACTCATCACGAATAGGTTCTCTACGTCTTCCGTTTTGGCCATGTACGGCAAATTACCCACGTAGACTCGTCTGCCCTGCTCGATCGCTTGTAGTGTTCGTGGATCTTCTTCGCCGCGTATGTGATCTATGCTGGGGATTCTTGAGATGGGGTTTCTGAGATCTCGTTGGCCGAGGGTGGTGGGTGTTGTGTTGCTGCTTCTGCACTCATTTAGCCTATGACTGTGACTCACAATTTCGGATGGCGTGTCAGACTTGGCTCGCCAATTGTTGGAAAGCTCAGAACGGCCAGCCATATTATATGTATAAAAATATATGTGATTAATCGAAATAAATGATTCTCTATGCAAAGTAATTGGGACGGCTTCAGGTAGATTTTAAAGCATCGGAGGATGCCAAATGCATCTAGGATTTGGCAATTGTTTCTTCAGCTTATCTTGCACAGTGTCCTGGAGTTGGGAATGTGGAAGAGGCTGGGTGTCACGTGTCAATTCCACCACAAAATTTCTCTTAATACGCAACCCATCGGCTCATACAAGCTGAACATGAATTGTGCTACGAAAGCTGAAACAATCCAAAATATTCGGAATTTGCATGACAAATGTAGGAATTGGAGGTTCTAATAGCCAAATTCCAGGAATTGGATGAAAATCGTTCATCGGATTTCCTACTAGGACGCTAGTGAAGATCATCGCAAAGTGACCTTGCTTTGGTGGCACGAAGGCATTTGTTTCGTATGTCTGCGTGTATGCCGTCTCTTCATATGTGACAGGTATTTGGGCTCCTAAGCGCAGAGGTACCAGAGGCAGCCTGTTGATGTGCCATTGTTGCACTGCCACGTTGGCAGAATGGACGTTTTGCCACCTTGCAATGTCAATATGAGAAGCTCTACATTTCTCACTCAGCGTTTCTTGTGCAATTTCTGGAGTCAAATTCAAATGTCGAATTCGTCGGGATTGAGAGTGATTCTGTTTAAGGTAGCCATGGGCAAAGCGCGCTGGAATTTACCGTCCTCGGTGTAGATATTATCAATATCATCATCGAACTGGTAAGCTTACGTTTAGTTTAGCTTCCTTTTTCTTGTATTGTAATCTGTTGATCGTCATCAGCTTCATTCAGAGTCTAAACAATCTCTCGAAAAATTGTCGCTCGTCTCGAAATACTGCAAAGCATTGGTGGACCCAGTACTGTACCGATTTATAAGCCTAAGCAATACATCTATATACACTAAAGTCGAAAGAATAAAGTAAAAGATACGTAGGCTACTTGATCTAACTAACAAGCTATGTTAGCCTATGCGACACCTAGAAATCTCCAATCACCAACGGGATTTCTCATATATGAGACCTGGGGATTCCACAGACAGTAGCGATCTGTTCGGCGCAGCTGACCTCGAGGAAATCATTGGCAGATTATTCAGGCTCCAGTCTTTTAGGTGCGTACTTTCTAATTGAAATGTATACACCGTACATGATATCCAACCTTGCTGCAACTTCCACGATGACAAGCTCATAGATGCGCAGCTAGGACGTGAATGGAGACATTCCGGAGAACGTCTTATGCAAATTAGAGCAGTGGTGGCCCGTTGTTAAGCTTCTAGTGGGGAATCACGATCGTGCAAACACAGATGTGAGAGCATCATGTTCACTGTTGCTTCATTCCCTAAGTTTTGGCAAGTCAACCGCCTTAGGGCTGATTATGGCCCTTTTGCCCTGGCGCACTACTCAGAATTACATGAGCTGAAGGATGTTCTTTTTAAACTCCCTAGCCATTGGAAAATCGACATTATATTCAGATTCAATCGTCAACAGGTGGAGTGGATTGGATTGGATTCATGGCGACTCCACATGTCCTCAAACTACCCTGCAATAGTTCCAACCGTCCGAGCGTCTTGAGCTCTGACAGGTTGTACGATTATGATGATTCGCATTGCCCAATTTTCATTCGATGTAAAGATTGGGGTCGGTCACACGCCTTCGACCTGCGCATCAGCTGTCCACGAGACTGGTTCCAGAGTATCTGGGCTAATTCGGACAAATTGCCATCATTCACAGGGGGTGCCCGAACAGGTATAGGTTGCAATACTCACTGGACCCCAGGACCTCTCATTTGCACGGATGTGTATTCCACTATCGTCTTCACCGAATCTCTATCTGTCTTAGACGAACTCATTATTTCAGACCCCAACCCTATTGCTGACACAGTCGCGTCGACAATCACAGAAACTCAACAGTCATTGCAGACGCTGTTCTCTTTCATGTCCAGAAACCAGAGACGTCGATACGTCCCTCACGCATGGACCACTGAACAGCTTCAGCATCTTTACGAGCACGGTTTCGACCTTCCGAACTTCGAGATTAAGTTCCCACTTGCAGAAGGAAAATGGGTAAGCACATATCCTGTATTTACAGACATTATGACCGACGCACTTACTCTTTTTGAAGCCTGAAGACTATGCCGAAACCCTTGCCCGCCTGAACCACATTTAAATTGCTAAATGATTTCATCTGATTCCTGATTTCCTCGCTATGACTCTGAATTCTTTGCATTAGTGATGCCTCCCGCCCGATAATGCCTTGGGTATCGAGGTGGATGTCTTTGATAATGCTATGTTGATCTAGCAAGGTTTCTTCCATACGGCGGTGGTCGATGCTAAGATCATTGACCGTGGCGCCGATGTTCTCAGTGAGAGTCGTGTGATTGACGGTTTGTTGTTCAGATTTAGCACGCAGCCTGCCTTGATCGTCGATCTGTTTTCTTATCATCTGTTAGCAATAATGTATCTAATGCATAGAACAATACATACACATGAGGGGTGATCAAGAGCATCTGGATCGCATCCGACTGCTATCGAACTTCAGAGCGGAACTTGGCTACATCGGCCTTCTTCCACACAACCCATTGCACCCCACGCGCACGCTGCAGAAAGGGCTCAAGACTCCATCGCTTTCCAGGTATAGACTCCAAGCTCTTGAACTTGCTGTTTCTCCGCACGAACTTATCAACACACAAGCGGCAATCATTGACCGCAGCGTTTACGGCTGCAATTTGACTCGTCTGCACTGGATCAAGCGAAAGGCTTTGTATGCCATTGAGAGCATTCGTGAGGTTGGAAAGCTCTCTTCCTAGCTCTTGATAATCAGCTCGAGCTCCATAGGTGTCGTTGAGGCTCCTGACAGCGTCAATCAGGAAATTGATGCCGGCAATGAAGTCTCCCACGGCAAATCCGAGAGCCACCGGCATTGTTTGGTATGTACGCTGACATGGGGACGAGAAGATAGTTGATTCTCGTACGATGGTACATCTGTGTGGCGGAATTGATCAAGGCTCAAGGCTGAAGCGAGCATGGCTGTGCATCGGAGACGAATCGCACGATGTTATTGGATGAACGACCGATAAATACACCGTTCATGTACCAGCCAACGGCTGCAGCAGGATATGCCCTGCGACTCGCAGTTCAGCCTGTCATTGTCCCTGCTGCAAGCTGCAACAGAGAGATACTTCAAGGCAAAGGCCAACCAGATTAGGTAGAGTATGTCTAGGGACATTCCGTCCCCATTCTCTCCTTTGAATTTGAATTTCAATAAATGCTATTTGTTGCCTATATTTGACAGATTGACGCTTCGAAGATGAAGTAATTGAGATCGGATAGGTGATAATTCATACTATTATTCACAATAAGAGCATAGCGCAATAATTACATGGAATACATTATTGACCTAATTAGCTAGGCTGTTGAATCTTTCATGCCTCTTTCATTCGTTAACGGAACACACTTCAGTCTGTCATCCACAGTTTCCAGTTGCGCACAGCAGCGCCTACTGCGATGGGAATTGTCCGCGCACGACGCCTGGTACAGCAAGTGTGGAATGCACGTCTGCGAAGAACCCACTTGGATTTTGTTCGATCTGAGAGACTCTGAAACCAGTCCCGGTGTCCACGCCATTAGCCAGCAGACCAGTAGTGAAGGGACCTTCATCATGTCAGCATAAGCTCATGAAAGAACGACTATATCTCGATCTGACTCACCCTGCATACACCCAAAACTATACCTCACATCCCCATTACCAACCGGATTTGGAAACGCCAACCTCGGTGGTCCATTCTTGCCCTTCTCCGCCTGATGCACATGCGTTGCCGTCTTAGCCGGAGATACATACTCGCCCCTAAAGCCCACGAGCTTGATGCTAAAGCATATCAAATCGAGATCTGAGTTGATTCCGAAGTCGTACGTGCCAATGGCGCCAGGGAGGCCGCCGGTGAAGACTGGATTTGTGGTACCATTGACGACTTGGTCAGGAGTGGCGGTGATGTGGTAGGTGGAGGTGAACTCGAAGACGGGATTGGGGCAGTCGCTGTTGGGGTAGAAGGGGAGGTTTTCGCCTGTACCGGGTGGATATTCATCGAGATTCTCGCCTGTGCCGGGAGGGTATTCAATTTTGGAGAAGTCTTGGGGTTTGGCGACGGGTGAGGCTAGTAACGTGGTTGGCGCTAATGCGATGAGGGCGGTCAGGGTGGATGATGTCTTCATCTTGTCGAGCCAGAGGCTTATGATTGGAGTTTCGGTATGTGGTATAAGGAGAATATGGGCTGATGTTGGCGTTGTTGCTGATGATGAGAAGAGGGGAGCAGGAGATCTAGCAGTCTTTATACCATGCACGCTATGGCTTTGCGATCGCTTTTCCCCACGTCTCGATTCCCTTCCCACATCGGCGTTCGCGTGATCCGAGGAAGAACGCCCTTGCCAAGTGACAAGAGCATCGACGCAGGTGCGGTACGTCACATGTGGAATAGCCGGACGGCCACGGACCAACACGATGCCACAAACAAGACCTCATCCTTCTCAAAACCTTAGAGAAAGTAACGACGATTCCAAATGAGTCTTAGCTCCTAAGGGAATTCCTCTTGGCTAGAAGATATCGATGCTTTAGGGTATTTCAAAGCATTGGCGAGCGTACGATATGTGCTTGGCGCCAAGGTCTCCGCTCCTCCATCCACTATCCAGAATGGTCAAAAGCCTGAAAGAAGCCGATGGTGGCTGCTTGGTCTTCCGCATTGAGTATCCTGTCTGCTGCGGACGCCTTGGCGGTGAGGAGAAGCCGCGCGTTTTGAGTTACAGAAAAGGGGATCAGTCAACTAATGCTGGATGCACCGTTCTGAAAGTAAACTCGTACACCTAGAAATAACAATAAATGACATCAATGAGGCACCAAATCCGTGTATGTATGTGTCTACGAATAATCTAAATGAGTGTGATAGGCGATGCTTGCCTCAGTACCTCAGACGTGCCATTGCCCCATTGGCCAGCAAATTAGTCGCTAAGCCTATTTAAGCTAGTAAAGCTGACTACGTAATAGGAGGGCGGCACGTCTAAGCGTAAAACCCTATAATTTTACTAGATATTCTATTCTTTAGTAACGCGCTATATAAATTTTTCGCTTATTAATAAAATTTATTAATATTTAACTTTACGATGTACTTATATAGAATTCTACTATTAACTTACTAGGTATATTGATACCGGATTATACTCTTACTTCTTCTAATTCTAAATAGCCTACTTTTAGCTTAATCCGCTTATAATAACCTGTCTATAATACTATTACCGTCTATTAACTTTAAATTTCCAAAAATCCTAGTAGTTAGCTAGTAATAATAATAATAGGGTAGCTTATTTTTCTAGTAGTTAATAGGTTAGGTAGGGTATCTAAGGTACTAGAATATATATATATAATATATATTATATTAAATATAGGTAAACTAAGTACTATAGCTATTTTAATAGAAATAGTTATAGAGTAATAGGGTGTAATAGGGCTTAATTAGCTTATATTAATACTATTAGCTTATTTTCACGCCTAATAAGGGTTCTTAATATATATACTATACTCCGTACGTCGGCAAGATCTCAACTCGCCCCTATGCCCTTGGCAAAGGCCTTCGGCCCGTAGGCCCGGGGCCGGCCCCGGGGCCGCTGCGGGCTCCAAGGGTAGCGCCACGTGACTGCTGACTAAGCAATTTTTTTGAAATCTACTAGCTGGTAAATTCTACGAAATCACGTGACTGCTTACTAAGCAGAACTTCAAAAGTTTTGATGTTCCATGATCGACGGGGGACTCGGGTAGCGTACCCCGGAGCCACCCCCAACGCCACCCTAAAAGCGACCCCGGAATCGATCGATTCAGCCAATTTCTACGCGGGGGTGATGCAATGGGGCAGGCCTGGGTAGGGGTTGATGGCGTTCTAGCCATGTTGACTTGGTATGTTGGATGATGCGACAGCGTTGCTGTTGCGGGTACCTTGACGCTATTCCCTAGCGCCCGGAAGCCTAATGATGGTGTTCCGTAACGCTATCGCTTGGCGCCTAAACGCTTAATCTTAGCGCGACCCTTGGGGCCCCGGGCGCTAGGTAGGCTGCCCTTACGGCCCCTATAGCCCCGGGCGGACTCGTGTCTGCCCCTGCGGCCCCAGGGCAAGCTTTCTCAAACCACGGCCCTCGGGGCCCGGGGCGGCCCGGGGCCGGCCCCGGGTAGCCCTCCGGGTTTTCAGAAATTGCCGACGTATATACCCCGTAGTAAATAATACTAATATTATTAATATAATATTATTAATGAGTTTACTAGTAAAGAAATAAATATTTACGCTTAGACGTATTACCGCCCGGCTGCGTAGTTAGCATCGCTAACCCGAAGGGGCTTGGCGCCCGGCTTGGAACACGTCTGAGGGACTGAGGCAAGGCGATGCTACTAGCCGAGGCCTTATTACGTAACCATGCCAAGTGATTTCCTCCTCATCAGTTACCCTCACTTGGCGCCTCCCTTATCTGATCTCCTCGAGTCAGAAGCTGTGCCGATGATCTAACTTGACCAGCCGCTCCTGTGTGAACGTTTTTCCTAGATGACAGTGGTGTAATTTTGAGCGTGCATTCGACATGAGGGGTTGAAGTAATGTTCAGGTAATATTCCTACTCAGTCCCAGCTAAGGTCCACTTCGATTTGATGATTACGAGCGATGCTAATCCCTCTGAAGTTATAAGACTCGCAGCCCGTTTCTTAATAGCATAGGATATTATTACCCTTTTTAGATATTCACTATCTATTTAATTATTATTAAGGCTCTATTTTATATAATAGAAGTTAAATTCTCTTAATAAATAATCGCCTTTTTAATATATCTTTATTAATCTATTCTCCTTCTAGTATTAATACCTTCTTTAAAGCTTTTTAAACTACTATATTAATATAATTTCAAGAGATGTTATTTTATAAAGTATTTATTAATTCCTTTAAGTTGTTACTATGAGGACTGCCTGGTAATTTGGGAACAGGAGTGTGAGGTTTCGTGGGTTCTTAGGATGATTGCGTGGAGATGGTGGTGGATTATTGAGGGGAAGGGAGTTCTTGTGTACTTGGTTTGGATGTGTAAAGGAAACGAAGCCGCAAGGGAAGCAGTGGGAAGGGGATTTTCGGTCCTGCGAACTTTCTTCGTTATTGGAGGTTGACTAGACAAAGTTGCCTGGATGAACGAAGTAAACTGACGTTGAATAGGCAGACCTGCAGAATCCGAAGTTTATGTCCAATTTACCTGTCGATACAAAACCTCCCCATAGAATATGCAATAACAGCACTTTTGTTCAAGCTCCTCTCTGTGAAGATTCCATCACCTACTCAAACATCCATTCCAACTCAAACGTCTCCACAACCCTCCCACCCACCTCAATCTCCCCACTCGTGACCCCCACAGCGCCATGCACGCGCGTCAGCTGTCGCAAGCGGTCAAACAACGTCGCAGCCTGGGTGCGCGCAACCCCATACCCATACCCACTACCCGTCGCCACGAATCTGGCCTCCACCCCCGATGCGCTCTCGTTGAAATCGCGTAATCGCTCGTACGGCGCGGCGGGGACACGTAACACTTTACTCGCCAGTTTTTTGAGCAGATTTTCGGCTTCGATGGTGGGGGATGGGCCTGGGGAACCGTAGGCGTTGATTCTTACGGAGAATGTGAGGGAAGCTGGTGTTTTGGGGACGGTGAAACGGAAGGGCGCTGAGGGCCATGGCCTGAGTGTTAGGGATGATGAGTTGAGCGCCGGTAGTTGAAGTATTGTTGGGTCGATGGGTACTAATAGAGTGTTGGACAAATTGAAGAATGCGGGCAGTAGGAACGCCGTAAGCATGTAGATTGAAATCATCGTAAGGAGATGCGGATGCTAAGAGCTGAGTACAGCGGATTAGTTTAATAAGAGGAGACATAGAAGCGAGATGCACCCGCTCGACTTTGTAGCGATATCCTCCGCATTGTGGCGAAGACAAACCTCAGGGATACATTGAAGGGTGACCATGCATGAAGCGCAGATTCAGCAGATACTCAAACCCGTACGACAAGTCATCAACTAATCCTCAATCATAGCCTGCTCCCTCAATATGCACCACTCTGATGAGAAAGAGTCGTCGTCTCGAACCATTGGAGAAGAGGGTCAATCGCGGCTCGCCTATCGCTTACTGAGTGAGTACTATAGCCGTGTCTTCAGGCCTAGAATGACCCTCATCTATCCCACGAAGACGTTTCGGATGAAACGGGAGAATATTCTGCCTTTAATGACGGAGAAAGATCCGGCGCGCAGTGGCGCCCGCAGCAGAGAGCATGGCATAACGAAAAAGGTTTACCTACAAAATCTTCTCCCTTCCTACGCTGCTTAACGTGAAATGATACCATTCTTGCACAAAAGCAGTGTGGAAGCTGCCCTGTTACTGTACCTTTTTGTATATATCGTCAATTCCGCAGTCGTAAAGCCTAGCAACGCCTACTTATCAGATGGGCTCCTGCTAAATTCTTCCTCGCTCTTGATATTACCTTCCTCAACAAACACGTCCATCTTCGATTCGTTACTTTCAGAGGCTGCCGACTATCCCACCACTCCAGATGGATGTTTCGATCCGCCCAGCTCACCGAAAAGTCGCCTTCTCCCCACTGTCAAGGAAGACTGCTACCAAGCCGCCGATGACATCCTTGATGTGTTGTTCAAAGAATACAAGCGCGACCGTGCCTTGACGTTTGGTCGCAGTGGTTCAACTAGGCCAAGCACTCGCACTAGACGAGGTATTGACGTAGAGCTCCCCCAAATCTCGAAGTATAAGGCATGCAGAATATATAGCAGTATTCTATCCGATGATCAAGATACCGTTGAGCCTTGGAACCTGTACGGGGCGGCACTGGATCTTGTGGTTAGATGCACGACAGGAGGCAAGCGAGTCTTTGGCGGACGAAGAGCTGTCGGACCCAAGGGCGTTATTCAAATGATTATGGCTGGAAGAGCGTCAGAAGGAAGAACCCTAACCAGTGGTACATCTTAGGGATTAGATTCTGGAGAATATTGGGAGGTATCGGGGCTGACTTGAGCAACGGAATCCTGCGTTGAAAGGGCGCTATCATCATCTTGAAAGAAGCAAACCGTCAATACCGATCAATATATTAAACATCTTTGGGAATCTGCAGTGGGTCAGATGCGTTATGGGCATTCATGAGAGCCCGCGACCTGGCTCGTACATCGGGGGGGGAGTAGAAATGCAAGATACCGTTTCGTGCGTATGGTAAAGGTGCGAGAATACGAGTGATTCACCATTGATGATTAGCAACATTATAACAGGAGTATCAGGGCCGAATGAAGGTTCTTGTTGTTACGGGCCCTGATGCCTTATATTAGGTCCCACTAGGAACATATTGCCATCTTCCTTCTCCACATCATTAGCCAAATTATCTGCAGGCCTTGTAAGTGTCCTTTTACCTGATTTTCGCAAATTGAAATAGAGCTTTTCTACATCGCTATCGATGCGGATTCAAATGCCTCTCATAGTTCGTTTGTAAAGGTCATCAGGCCGACTGCATATTGATTGTCAGAATTGCAATACTCCACACATCCCGAGGACCCATGGAAGCGACATCAGGACATTCTCTAAGGCTCATTGTCAATTTCGGGTTGGAGAAATGCCATGGTAGCCGAAGGATGCCTTGTCATGCCAAGCTTTGTATGGATGACGTTGCTACGCATAACTTCAGATTGGTTTGCTACTCATAACACTGATTGGGGCACGTCTGTTTTTGATTGCTAGAAAGAATAATCCGCCGCTGGCTGACAATGGAATATGTACGATCATGTCAGCATCATCGAGCGCCGGCTGGAAAAGCCCCATCGGTCCAAATATGAGCACGAACAATATCCTGCGCCCGCATATCTCCATCTCATGCATGGTGTAGCCTATCGAACCCCCTAGATCAATTGCACTATTCCCAATCCACCTCCTCCTCCTCCTCATCATCATCCTTCTTCTCCCCACCCCTGGCCTCTTTGGGACTCCCAGGTGCCCGACTAGTCGCGCCACTTACAAGGTCATAGCTGGCGTCACTGCCCGGTTGGGATGATATATCCTCGGAGCGGCGCGGTTCAGCGGGTTTGAGTGTTGATGCTTCCGGAGTAGCTTCGTCGGGCTTGTTGATCGTTATCGAAGATCCTTGGGAATCTGCAATATCGGAAGCCTGTTTGGCCGAAGGGGTGGCTGAGCCGGGCTGTTGAGGGGTGGAGGGTTGTTCGTCGTCCGAGTCGTCGTCCCAGCCAATATTCTCAGTAGGAGACATGGCAGCACCTGTAAAATGGGCTTAATCCTAGTATGTTCCTTGTGCGATGTAAAGTACATACCTTTGAGCATCTCTCGCCTCCGCTGCTCCTCGGTCTCCACCACCATCCGCAAGAAATGGTATCGAGTCCAGAAAGCTGGGTGATCCACCTTCTCTGGCACCAACTTCACAGCCATCCGCCGGAGCTCCTCGTACTTCTCTAGGTCCGCACGTATAGCATCGGTCTTCTTCTCGACATCGAACTCTTTCTTCCACGGCTCATACTCAGGACTTATAGGATCCTTTGTGAAGCTCTCGACTGAGGAGTGTATGGCATGTAGCTGTGCGTCGAAGCGTGTAGTATGGATGACTCGCTTGCCATCTTTGTCTTTGCTCTCAAACAACACCTTCCGTGACCCGTCAGCATTAGTTTCTTCGGTGGGCGGTGCGATTGTGACAGCATCACGTAAGAAGTTGCCAATGTTCGCTCCAAACTTGAAGATAGCCGCATCTGCGGCTTCCTCTGCCTTCTCAAGATCCTTCAATCGCTTCGCGGCTTCGCTTCGAAAGCGAGAGACGACACCTTCAGATTCGCGCAAGGCTTCGCTATCAGAGCGCTCCTTGTCCTCCCCATCCTCCTCACACGCTCCACTAGATGTAGCGGCCGCAGGCGAAGCAGGCGGAGATTGACCCGTAGACATAGACCGTGCTCGATTGACAATGGTGGACTTCAGATCTGTGAAGCCCTTGAGCGCTTCACCGCTGGCAGCCGTGGCTTCCTGCCGAGCCCCCTCGTAGTATGTCTCCCCTTGTCTCTTGACATCGCTGAAGAAGCCACCAAGTTTGGCTCCCCATGGACTCGCAGAAAAAGACCTGTATGCTTCCTGAAACTCGGTATTCAAGTTGCTTTCCTTTTGTTTTTCGCTAGCTGCCTTCTTGGCGGCCTCGTCAGGGGAGAGGATCTCCTCTTGGATATGATCGTAAGCCACGTCCATCGTTCCGGTATTGGCTAGGAGGCTGCTCAACAGAACGACTATCGAGGCATAGCCTCTCTTCCCAAGACGGAATGTTTCACGAAAGGCTGAAGATCATATGGAAGTCGATGCAACAATGAGACGGGATGTTGTCATACAGCAGCGGGCTGCTTGGCGGCTCAGCGGCTCAGCGGCTCAGCGGCTGCCCGTCTTGGCACCCTGGCTGATTAGAACTGAGGACCCCTGCATCAACTATGAGTCCATGAAGCCTCAACTCTTTGAATTCTATGGAGTAGGAACAGATGATCTGAATATGCTCATGAAGGATGTATTGACTATAGAAATGGTATGAATGGAGCATTATGGATGTTCGGTGCCAAGGAGTCGCAAGAGTCTTGCACACGCTAAACGACCTAAGGATGCTCCAATTCCAACCGGATCTAATATCTTGTCAATGATATGAGAGCCAGACTCTTTTCGACATCTAGAGTCCTGCGGCATGAGAACCCCTTGGTACGAATATCTGCCCAAAGTACTCACACCCTCATCCACTAACCAACACTCCCAGGGATTGCCGCGCTCCGGCGCACCCCCCGAGCTTCCTCGACGGCAGCGCGGCCTCCCCGAAAAGCGCAACATCCGCGACGTCCGCAAAGTCATAGCAGTATCCTCAGCCAAAGGCGGAGTGGGCAAATCCACCATCGCCGTCAACCTCGCTCTGGCATTCGCACAGCAAGGCCATCGCAGCGGCGTGCTGGACACCGATATCTTCGGTCCTTCCATCCCAACACTACTAAACCTCTCCGGAGAACCGCGGTTATCGTCAAGTACAGACATACCCTCACTCTCAAATTCATCCACCCAGCTCCACTGACACCAAACGCCAGACAACCAACTCATCCCCCTCTCAAACTACGGCATCAAATCAATGTCAATGGGCTACCTGATCGACCCAAAAGCCCCCATCGTATGGCGCGGCCTCATGGTAATGAAAGCCCTCCAGCAACTCCTCCACGAAGTCGACTGGGCCGGCCTCGACATCCTCGTCCTCGACCTCCCCCCAGGAACCGGCGACACCCAACTAACCATAACGCAGCAAATCGCCCTCGACGGCGCCGTCATCGTCTCCACGCCCCAAGACATCGCCCTCAAAGACGCCGTGAAGGGGATATCCATGTTCGAAAAGGTCTCGGTGCCGATCCTGGGCATGGTGCAGAATATGTCCGTCTTTGTGTGTCCGAAATGTAATCACAGCACGCACGTTTTTGGCGCGGAGGGGGTGGCGCGGACGTGTGCTGATCGTGGCATCGAGCTGCTGGGAGACTTGCCGCTCGATGCGCGGATATGCGAAGAGGCGGACCGGGGGAAACCGACTGTGGTGGCGGATCCGGAGAGCTCGCGGGCGAAGGCTTTCTTGGGAATCGCGCAGAAGGTCGCAGCGAGGATAGGGTTGTAAAGCTATCTAGTATGAATGAATGAACTCGCGTCCGCAACATCACACATCATCTATCCAGCTCTCAAAGGCGCCCTTCACAACCCACCATCTCCCACAAACCCACCATCTCCCACAAACCCACCATCTCCCAAACCCACCATCTCCCAAAACAAAAAAACAACACCACCAGACCAAGCAACTAATCAATCAATCAGGAGTACAACCTACCTTACTTTATCCATCCATACATACACGTACCCCACTACACTATATAAAGTACCTTAGTGACCCCCCATGTCCGTAACGTAACGTAACGTACGCCAGTCAGTCTCCTGCTCTTCGTAGATTCTAGCACAACTCTCGTAGCTACAAGTCTCGTACTTACAATATATAACGTATAACATATATGCAAAATAATCGACTACGAACTCAGCAATCCATTTCTCCACTTCTACTTCTACTTCTACTTCCATATCCATATCCATATCCATATCCACCTCCACCTCCATCTAAGACAACAGAGCCATAACCCCCAATCAAGATTAGACTTTTGACCAGCCATCCAAATGACTTTTTCCGTTAGGAAGTATGTTTAGCACTAATCATCACGATGGGAAGAAAAGATACTTATTCGGCACATCGTTCATGGTTTGCGAGGTACTGTGATCCCTCACCATGTTTCGCATCAAGTTCATATATACGAACCCCCCCATCCCTTATCGCCGCTTCTTCCCCTTCTCTCCTCCTCTTCCGCCGCCACCGCTACTTGCATCAGCACCAGCACCACCCGCACTCCCGCTCGCCTCCCCTCTGTCACCACCGCCCTTGCCCCTACCCCTGCCCCTCGACCCACCTCTTCCCTTCCCCCTCATACCTTTCCCACCTCTAACGGCCGGCTTGGCAGCAGCAGCCACCGCATCCCCAGCCCTGACCTTCCGACTCTCCTCATCCCACCATTCCTGAAACGCCTGCTCTTCCTGAATCTCCTGCAAACTCCGCCTCGCGGCCGCTTCCTTGATGATTTCCTTTTCCGTCTGCTGCTGCGAGAGGATGTCCGCCATCGAGAGCTGGAGGGTCGGCTCGATCGGTGGGGCGGTGTGACGGATCGACCGGATTGGGGCTTGACTAGGGGACGAGTGCGATGGTGGAAGCGGCGTTTGACTCGTAAGGTGGGACGGATCAGGGGTCGAAATGCTACGTTTCGGGGCCGGTAGTGGAGATGATGCGGGACCGGTTACAGCTCTTCGGGCGGGCGAAGCTTTACCGGAGATGGTTTGTCGGAGGGTCATGGGTGAAGGTGTTCGAGCCATACTACCCCCGTGGAAGGACGATCCGCTGGACGCCGATCCTATGACATCCTTTAGAGATATTCTGGGACCTTTGGAGGCAACCTGCCATGGGGATGCTGGCTGTTGGCTCTGCGTCTGTTCTGTTTCTGCAGCATTGAATGCGGGTACCTGCTTGGGTGAAAGTGCTTGTTGTTGCTGTTGCTTTTTGCGCTCGCGTTGGGACAGTCTTGCTGGGAGCCCGGTGGATGAAGCTTCTCCTTCCTTACCCCGCAAAGATAATGCAGTCGATATATTCGAGACTCTCTTCGAAGAATCTTGCGCCATGATGTCCTTCATTTCAAGCTTTGACGTGGGCAATGTGGGAGGTCCCCAGGGCTTCTTGCTATTCAGAGGTATAGGAGAGCCCGTAGTAATAGCTATGCTAGCCTGATAGGTCAAGGGAGTTGTGGACGCTGCCGTTGCATGATCTTCCCTGGCAATAACATTCTCCTCATCATTTAGCGCCTCGGCCTCTAGTGGCAAGCTCGCTGATGGCAGTCTGGTTTTGGCCTTCGATATTGAATGTTGGAATTGCTTCGGGGTACTCCTGACATCCTCCTCGCTATCTAGTTCGCTATCCTCGTCCATGTCGAACATGAGGTCCGCGGCAGAGCTTTTGGGCTTTAGAGAAGGACTCTTCGAGTGGCTGTTTTCGTCTCGAGATGATTTGGGCCTAAGCTTCTGTGAAGAAGAAGATTGGTCGAAGTCCTCACGAAAGGCGGCTTTGGCCTTTGAACCCCCTACAGACCTCGCCTCGGGCTCATGGAGCCTGGTTTGTAAAGAAATCGAATCAATCTTAATGTGCTTGCCTCTTTCGATGAGGTCAGCTAGGCTAGGATAGCTTTCGAGTAGTTCCGCTTCGGCTTTCCCACTCTTCGAGATGGGTAGACATGCAAGCTGGTTCTCGCGGACTACTTCGTCCAGCTCCAGCATCAGCTCTCCGTCGAGCTCGCCCAGGAGACTAAGAATTATTAGAGACAGCTCCAATACGAAGAAACAATCGCCCTACCGATCTTCAAGCATTCCTTCGAGGTTGAGGCATATGTACTCGAGGGCAGCGTCCTTGAATTGTGTGACCGAACAAGGCGCAACAGCATTGAGTAGTTGGCAGACATTGCGCGTATTGACTGGAAGAATCAGTGAATGATTCGTTACACACGCAATACAATCAATTACCAAAGTTTCCAAGATGCTTTTGGCAGCACTGTGCCAATTGGTCTAACATCAGCTCATTTGCTACCGACATCACATCAAGAATGAGATCCAGGAACGCATCCAGGTCAGAGGTTATCACATCATCAAACATATCTTTGTCAGCATCAGCGTAGATATGTCGTAAGACATACTGAAAGATATCAGGATCCACGTGCCTCAAGTCCACCCTTATGGCTTCTTGCTGCTCTTGCATATTGTCACGTCGTGAAGATAGCCAGAGACCAGCAGAACGGCCTTCGAATAGACCCTGGAAGAAGGGGCATCTTTGAACCATCAATGCGCTATGGACTTTGGTGCTCTTGCCAACGAGCTCCACATCCACATCTCCATCATCGAAGTAGCCGGATTGACATATAGCAGCCTCGAAGTCCCGATCCAATGTCTTAGGCGGCTCTTGCATGACCCTTACAGCTTGCTCGAGTTTCGCCATATCTAGGTGAGAAGCAACTTTCATTAATTCCGTCCTGATCTGTCGATATCTAAGGGCCAGCGCCGGGACATGTCTGGTGTGATGCCATACATCGACTACAGAGTCTGTATAGATGTAGAGCACAAGGTTCAAGACAGTGATGAAGTCGACCCCTTGGAAGAGGATCAAAGCTTTCCCATTACCGTCATATTCAATTGTCATGATCTCAGGTATAGCAAAGAAATAATTCCGGGAAAACGTCAGGAGCGCCTGCGTCATGACCTCGCTGCGTGCTCTTAAAACGAATGCATGGATGGGTATACGGACCTCAGACAGTGTGGTGCCAACCCTTATGTCATACGTGAACTCCTTGGCGCCATTATGGTCTGCAAGGTACTCCGAGACTTGCTTCTCGAGGTTTGTGGAGGTCAAGACAGCCCTGCGGATGGTAGCAACATCATCCGCCCTACCTGACGCCCAAAACCGCAGCGCCGGGTTCTCAGTATCGGAGTCCTCATCTGCAAACCCATGAAGCGGTAGCAGCGGATACATGTCCGTCCACAGGGAGCTACACTCAACATCCAATTGGGTCTTGAGCACGTCAAAGTCCCGCCGGATTGCAGCATATGTACCAAAAGTGCTGCTTCGGACTGCAGCAATCTTCGTCAATCCAGGTACTCGAGAGAACTTGTAGTCCTTCGCTTTGTATTCAAGCAAGCCCGCCGCACGTGCATCTTTGATCTTAGCACGCTTTACTCTTTGCCATACAGATCCGGAATCGGTACAGATGATGATCGATCCATCTTGGCTTACGTCGACATCTCTGACTGCCATATGGGCTTTTTTTAAAGACCAGACACGTTGTGGTGTCGACAGAGCCCCACGAATTTTCGAGGGGTTGGTAGTAGAGGTAGATGCGATCAAGGGCTCAGCTTTCTGGCTGACATGGACGGTAAACACATCCCCCATACTCGACATCGCACAGATCGTATCGCCTCCCGACGCGATCTTGCATATTTCGTTCTCGGTGTTTGAATTCCTGGCGCCCCAGATGCTCCTCAAGAAGTAATTCGAGAAGCCTTCCAAGGGGAATGATATCTTTGTATAGCCATAATTAGAAAAGACCCAGACATCGTGGTTCTCGAGTAGACATGTTGTCGCTTTATCGATTGCCGAAACCGAAGTTATAGAGGATGAAAAGAGTGACGCAGCAACCTTCCGTGGGGTGTTCTGCACAGCGAGGGATCGAGCGTCAGAGTCCACCAGGCCAAGCTGGCCATCATTCTTCCCAAACGTATAAAGAGAGCTAGCAGTGTGGACGACGCTGTGGATGCGTGAAGCAGCAGCTCCGACCGCCATTTCGCGCTTTAGGGGACCAAATACCTGCCGCGGAAGTAACTGAAGAGGCTCTTCGTCCTTGACGCCCGAGCTATTAGCGGTATATCCAAGCTGACCATAGATATTGGTGCCCCAAGTATATGTCTCTCCAGCGTTGGATATAGCGATGGTGTGATTCTGGCCGAGTCCAATGTGAACCACTTTCTTGCCCATCAGCCCTCCGCCATGTATATTCACAAAATCAAATCGTGTCGTTTCATCTCCGGTGCCAAGCCTACCTCCGGATCCAAACCCACAAACATACAGATTTGCTTCAGGATCAGTAGTCAGCACAGCAGAGTGTAGCTTGGATAATTGAACATCTTGGATGATAAGAGGCCGATACTGAACGGCAGCAGGCAGTTGGTTTCTGCTGTGAAGAATCCCTGAGCTATTCTGCAACCGAGGTTGGTTGGCTTGTTGACTTTGAGCTCGATGTTCGTCGAGGAACAGTCTCATGAGATGATCTGGTCGCTTCAAGTATATTCTCTCGGGAAATTGACGGTCATCCTCGTCCCCAAAACCCAGAGTAAAGTTCTTGTTGCTACCAAAAGCAAATACCTCATCTCCGTCTATCCTTATGGCTGGCGCAACCGTCCTATTTGGACCGCTGTCTTCATTGGTGTCACCTGTGACTCCCTGCGCAATCTCATTATCCTCATCATCTTGGCTGCCATCCAACAGTGGTATTCCTAGGTCTTGCCGGATGTTCCTGCTTGTTGTTGATGCTCCGTAAACATCGAAAGGACTATTGCCCTCTCGATCTTTAATCTTGATAAGCCCGCCCGCGCCATGAGATGCGGCGATATTTGAGTGCTCAACTGAATCTTGATGATCTCTATCCATCAGCGCTCGCGCGACCGTAATGTTGCCGAAGTACAATGCGCGATGTAGCGCTGTCCATCCACTCTCATCGTCCTGTAGGTAGAGGTCCAGGAGCGGCAGCTGTAACAAAGCATTTGCAAAGCCGGATGCGTTCTCACTTGTCGAGGAGGCTATGTGATGTAGCAAGCTGACACCATGCGAGTCTCTCCAGTTGATGTCTGCCCTACTCAGTACTATGTTCGCCAACAACTTCGGTGTCGTGGTGTGCGACGGCGATTTCGCTGTGTTCCATTCTGTCTGTCGGGGACTCTTGCTCGTCAAGGTTGGCGAAGTGGCCAATATTGTGCCTGGGCTGCTGCCAAACCCTCCAATTCCCCCCTTTCCACTAGCTTTTGTGCTCTGCGCAGAGGCATTGTAGGTGGCTCGAGCCAGCACTTGGCGAAATTTATCGACATCATCTTCGAAGTAGTATTTCCAGAGTAGAGTACTCATATGCCGCTGGGGGAGCGATGGAAGAGTTCTCCCAATCGCCCCGAAAGACGCGCCTCGCTGTAACCTCGAGGGTTACGGCTTGTTTAAAGGCGCTGCTGGAGGCTGGAAACGGCCACAGAGGGTTCGGAGGAGGAGGAGGAGGAGGAGGGTTCAGAATACGCGTAGTTCGCCAAGTGTTCGTAGGCAGACGATGACGGTTGTGAGATCGGATTGCCGGATTTCGAGAGCAAATGTTAAGCTTTTGGTCTGTGATTTATGATGGGCCAGCTCAGGTAGATAAGGAAGCGAGTGTGAAGAAGCTACTATTCGAGAGATTTAAGGCAACGGTGGAGGGAATGAGGGAATGGTTTGGAATGGGTGTATCTACAACATATGTATGACTCGTATTATCCGATACCTGGTCGGTCCTTCCCGCTCAGGGCCAATCAGCAGCCTGAATTTTGGACATGACTGGCATCTGGCCTCTCTATGGGCCCCTTTTTTCGGTGCAAGTTCTTGGCGCTTCCACTTACTTACTTACATAGCTTTTGGACTCATATTTTGAGAAGTATACTAACTTGTCCTTTCTCCACCACCCATGTTTTAACAGAACGTTGTCAGTCGACATCCCTGCGCCGAGTTGCCCTCAAGATCCAATCTATATAACCCCCTCCCTCGCCGCGCTTAAATGCTGGACTGACAGAAACGTGTATATATAAGATCAAACGTAGAAGTCAAAAACGTCAATGGGAGACTCTTAGTATCCTCCGTTTGGAAAAATATGACTTTATCCCCTCCGTAAACGCCGGCTTAGGTGATCATCAAGCATGCTGTGTTCTGCTGACGCTTAGGAGCCCCCTCTTCTACTTCCCCTCCTCGAAGAAGCTCCGGAGTCCCCGCCCGACCGCTCGTAGCTCCCCTTGACACCTCGGGCCTCCTCCAGACTTCGCCGTGATTGTTGGGTAGGGTCCGAGTCACTCATTGCAAAGAGCAGAGGCTCCTCCTCTTCAAAGGTACTTGGCGGCCGGGTAAAACTAAGCCGCCCACCGCGGTGGTCAGAGCTACCACCGCTGCCGCTTCCTCGCTCCACAAGACTAGACGTTGAGCCGTGTGGTGGGGTGTTGCCCCGTCCGCTACCCCGCCCGATCCGAGGTCGGTAGACTCCGCGTGCCGGCATAGAGGCTCCTGCTTCACGGTGCTCCAACGACGGCGAACGCTGATGACCCATCGATGCTTGGCTCCGGCTGCTAGGGTTGAAAAGGCTGTCAAATGTCGGCTCTCGATCCTCAACGCTTGGGACTGCAACGGCGGACTCATTCTGCGTGTCTGTGTTCTGTATCCCAGCGAGAACGCTGAGGCTCAATGGTACACGATCATCATCAACGCCTAAACTCGCACTGCGTAGACCGAAGGGAAAGATATCGTCCTCTTCGTATTGCGCTCTTGGCTGCTGAGCAGCCGAACTCGACCGTCTGTAATTAGGCTGGTATGGGCGCGGAGAGGTAGGTATGTCAATGGCGCCCGTGCTTGGATCACGATGACTTCTAGATTCTAGGGCATTGTCCGTTCCCGCCGCCCGCGAGGACCGATCATCACTTCGGCTGGGTACCCTATGAGCGTATTCAGAGTACTCGATGGTACTATTGGCACTAAGTCTCGACGGTATTGTAGGCGTATGGGGCGTATGAGGCGAGACGGGCTTTCCAGGTGACGAAGACGTAGATTGAGAAGTACCAGCTATCATTGCTGGGACGCTCGAGAGTTGTCGACTTGAAGTACTAGATGAGCGGTGAACATGTAGCGATGAGTACATCGAATTCGATAGAGCATCGTTAGAATCTTTCATCCGTTGAAACTTGCTCAGTGCAGCACTAGTCCTTTTGGTATAAGCTTCTGACGCAGCTTGATTGCTTGGATCTCTGAAGCTTTTCAAGTCTTTCTTCTGATCCAGCATTTTCAAGAAGTCGGAAATGTTGTCATCGTCTGCTTGGATAGAGCCAGAACTACCTCCTCCGCCTTCTGCAAGCACGCCAGACCCCGGCTGAGCATTGGAAGACGTGATGCTGGCTCGGCCGCTACTACCGTCATCTTCCGTCCGACTACTGCCACCTGTGGAGAGTTTGGACTTCCGATGCCCAAAGCTACTGCTGTATCTTGTGGGTGGTCCAGGCTTGGGTGAGCTCGAGGTTGATAACGGTATTCCCTGCTCTGCAGCGCTCAGCGAGCCCCGTGGTACGGAACCGTACGGACTCAGACTCGTAGGAGCTCGTGCTTCTGCTAATGCTGCTAATGGTGAAGATTTTCCTAGCGATCCTCGAGGACCTGAAGTCATCATATTCTCGGCTTGCGAGGGTGATGCAGACAAGGATGGGCTTTTGAAAGGCTGAAAAGATACCGAAGGTCTTCTACCAACGCCTTGGCTCCCATCAGCGGAGCGAAGAGACGACCTTGATCCTTGCGCAGACCGAGTATTAGGCGGTGCTCTCTTGGACATCATGTCTTCTGGGGACTCTGACCCCACCGTTCGTGCCGCACGGAGAGCTGATAAGGGGCTTATTCCTGCCGGCGGACCCATCTGGTGAAAGGTGGACATACTGCCATAGGCTTGTCCTTGGTCAGGGCGCACAACATCATCTCTCTTGGTTTGTGGTAACGACCCAACTTCTGTTGTACCCCGGCCAGTGTAGTGTCTGCGTGTAAGCGAAGGCTTGAAGTAGTCTTCATCCATGCCCATGAATTGAGAGCTGAGGAAGGCTTCCGAGTCATCAATGCGGAAATCACACTGCGAACGGTAAGTGACATAAACAGAGAGCGCTCCAGCAGGTGAATCTATCGGGTCAAATGTAAAAGTTTCTAGAACATCGTCATGGCGTTCGAACAGCGGAATCGATAGACTATCATGCTTGGTGCCCTGAATCGGTTGAGGGCCTTCCAATATACGGTATTTCAATTTTGGCGTCTTCATTGGCGATCTATCTTTGAACAATTTTTTACCAAATTTCCAGGCCGGGAGAAGTCGAGCACAAGCGTAAAGCGACCGGAAAAGAACCACGCTATTCTTATAGGTGCGTGGTAGGATTGTTCCGAGGTCTTGCGGTAGTTCAGCAGGCGAGTCGCCAAGCCGTACCTCCCATCGCTCGATTATGACTTCGGGCCGCGAAGACGAATCGTTGCCACAGGTTGATGGCAATGCAGAATTGTTAAATGCCTCTTCAACGTCCCATCGTTTCCCTTGCTCGTCAATGACCACCAAACTCTGATTGTTCGTGAGATCTTGAGCATTGATGAATGTCTCTATTATCATGGGGGAAGGGCGATTGGTAAAGGCATCGCAATTCCTCCAGCGTCGAACATCATCCCGAATAAGATCGGTTTCGTCTATCTCAACATTGAACTGCGATAGATGAAGACGTCAGTGTGGATTTCGAGAGCCTTTAACTAGCTTTGTGAGGATACTATACTCACCCATTTATTGACCCGTCTTATCTTTGAGTCTTTAGAAAATGCTGGAGGCAGCGCGATTCTCGCGTGAAGAATCGTGAGAGCAGCTTTGGTGAAGTAGTTCTAGCACCCAAAGTAGGATTAGATGTTGTCTACCTCTAGCAAAGGCGTTAATCCAACGCACCTGGATGACTTGGCTCAGCTTGGCCAATTGGTCTTTGCCATGGCCAGCACTTTCTTGGCCTCGCATGATTGTATCTGAGCCTTCCACCATTCCACAATTCTGCTCGCTTGGTGTCCCTCTGTCCGAGCTTGCCCTTGACAGCGCCGCCTCTGATTCTCTGCGATTATCCGATCTTGTGGGGTTGCCGCGTGGCGAATTTGTAGGCGGAGCCGATACCGGTGAAGGCCGAGGGTGTTGATGCATGGTGCAATCTGTGGTGCTTCCAGGTCTGATCTGGGGAGAGAGGTTGGCAGTTCAACGCTGAAGGCCAGACCCAAGCTATTGATCAGTCTCTAGTACTATTCCAACTTCCCGTGCCGATCAATCAGTGTATGGAGACTCCATAATATTTTTACATTGTAACGACAGGGGTTTGATGGTCCCTTGGTTTGGCTCGCCGAAATGAGGATCGATGGGGAGGAAAAGGTGACATTGAAGTGCACAATCGATCATACTGCTATAGAGCCATCTGAAGGTTCTGCTGAACGGGGTGCTTGGGCTGTGGACAGCCTGAGGGCGAACACTAGGTTGCTGATGCCTACTCAAAGGCTAGGGGCCGATCAAAACGTAAGGCTGGAGCTAATGGCTGATTGGTCTTCGATTATCACGGCGGCAGCCTGTAGCACTGTGGAGGTAGCTCTCGAATAGGATGGGAGCGAAAGTTGTACGGGTGTCGAAGTGTGAAAGAGCGTAGATGACTCGATGCAAAGAGTCATATGGCTAGCTTGATGCAAATAGCTCCTAGGCTTGCACCCCTCAACTATGCGGGTCAGTATCTGCTATTTGACACATATTGCACTTGGGTGACCCGAGTGAATGATCACAATGTCAAGGAAGCAATAGAGGATGAGAGCACGAGGAAATCTTGAAGCACATGATAGAAGTTCTGGGAGCTTTATGAAGCCAAACGCCAGGCCGAATCCGGCTAGCGGTTCCCTTCTCAACGATCAGCCCTACGTTATCTCGGGCGATTAGGAGGTTCCTGCTTCCTCCGCATTGAGACCATGTCTCGTGGTAAGGGGTACGCCATTCGCAACTGGATCCGCCTAAATGTTGGATGGGTCAAAATAACCCGACCTACTGAAGTCAAACTTTGTCGTTTGAGCCCTGAGGAGCTGACCGCATTCGTACATATAATTATTGCCCCCCTTTCCTCTATGTCTATCATGTCTATCAACCTGGGGAAGATGCTGATCATCGCCAATGCGATCGTCATAACGATGTTATAATGCAGGTAACATCTGAAAATATGGCCGTCCAGAATATCAGCGCTACCGCGGATATTGAAACCCAAGTCCATCCAATAAAGCAGGACCCCCGTGTGCCTGGGGGCTCCATCTTGACCTATCCCATGTAATCAAAGCCTCGTTTCTGCGGTCTTCCCGACTTGATCTACTTCAAAGCACAACAGCGGTGGCAATGCTGCTATTTTTCAAGTACAACTCGTCCACTCGATTGGTCACCCCGATAGCTCCACCAGGATGATAACCGTTGAAAACAGCTGCTACATTGAGATGGAGACGCCGTGCAACTGCGAGCGCTAGAGCATCAGACAGCGTCAGAGCGACGGTGATTGATGTTGTTGGCGCCGCAACTCCAAACGAGACTTTTTCTGATGTCGGAATAGGAGCTGGAAGAAGTATAGACAATCCGAGGGAGCGTGAAAGAAAGAGCGGGCACGTCGAAGGCGTCAAGTAGGAAGTTAGTGCGATAAGCGGCAAGTCTGTAGGAATATGTTGTAAGAATGACAAGAGTTCCGGTGTTCGACCAGAGAAGGTTATAACAAGCAAAGTATCTCGCTGCATAGATGGTCAGGCATCAACAATCATTGTTTACAGAGGAGCTTACTCGATGGATCAGCCCGAGATCCCCGTGAAGGGCCTCGGTCGGGTGGAGAAAGACGCTCATGATCCCGAAGCTGTTCATTGTTGCGACCACTTTCTGCCCAATCCTCCCACTCTTACCAACGCCAGAGACTACGAGTTTTCCTCCACAAGTGATGGATGCAGCGATGGCGGTAACGGCATCGGCAAAAGCCTCTTGGGCGTATTCGTCAGATTCGTATAGATCTTCCAGAGCCGTCAAAGCATCTCTCTCCGTCCGTATTACGTGCAGTGCTGTTTTCAAGGCACCCTTGGCAGATGACCCTTCGAGAAAGTCTACATCGGACATGCCAGAGGACGCATTTGACGAGATGGGTGTCATTGGCCGTTGGAAACCGGAGATATCCATCTTTGCTTTGGGTTCGCTATTGATAGAGAAATATTGTTCGAGGTGATGAAACTTTTTGGCTGTAGGCCGTTCGTGTAGATATCGACAGGTTTCAGCTTGCGTTTGTCCAAATGAGAGCACGCAGGTCAGCTATGTCAAGTCCCAGATGTTGATGGAGTCGAAGGAATGTCGATGACGACAAGATTGCCACGCAAGAATAGAATATCCAGTTCACAGAGAGATTATTGAGGACGGTCGAGCAAGCAAAAGCGCACAGCGTTGAATTGGCCCAGGTATCTGTGTTTGAGATTTCGACTGAGTGGTGAGCAGTCAAGTCTGTTTAAAAACGGTGAAGACCCCACAAACGGTAGAAGAGTCTAAGACCCTGCATAACATACAACAGTATATAGTTCCCGGGGACGGGACGGCTAGAATGAACCAGTCATTCATCAGTAAGCAATCGAAATGCTACCCACGTTCTTTATCATGTACGGATGGTCACTACGGCCGAGGCAGCACCGGGGCGCGCACGCCATTCTTTCCAATCCTTGGCGGGCTTGGCTTCAGCTCTCCGGTAGAGAACGGGTGGTCTAGGCCGCATGCATAAGGTGGAGATGTCATTGATTCTGGCGAGCCATCGAAATCGTAGGAACAGGCCATTAATTCTTTTCGGAGTACTCTTTCTCGCATTATGGCCTTTCGTCGTAAGTAAGGTGAAACAGGAACGTTGTGGCAGCTTGAAGCGGCCAAAGTGGGGAAACCTGCACTAGTCAAGTTGGACGCCACGTGGCTCTTTACCTCGATCTTAATCGCCTCCAGAGAACCAAACGATAACGATATCGAAACCCAGGGGAAGCTTATCCTGCGATTCTCTTTTCTCAGATCTAGGGCTTTCTGCAATACTGGCCTTGCCGAACATGACGAATAACAGCACATGGCCAAACTACCGAACATCCTCGAGCAAGGCATCTTTGAAAAAGTTCTGATCGGACACCCGAAATGCTGTCTCCATGTATAGGCAAATTGGAACCAATTTAGCAAGGAGAAATTTCTTTTATCAATCGGAACGCGTTCTTTCAATGCGGTAGTACGTTGTAGCAGCGATGAGTAGGACGAAGAGGTAGGAGGATATCACTCCAAGATATATGTGATCCACCTAAGGGGTGCCGGTTGTTACGAAGTGCAATTCTTGAAGTTTTGTAGCATTGCCCTGGTATGGAACCAATCCATTCGTTGAGGCACGAACATGATGATGAAAAGCAAGGTACAATTCCCAAAAGAAACCGATGCAAATACGTCTGACTCGTTGGCCTTGGAGACGAATGTCGTATGCACATGAGACGCTGAATAATTGTCGAGCAAATCCGTTAATGAGTTGACATGAAGACTACCTTCCTGCGAGAGCTAGCCGACATACACATCGAAGTTAATAGTGCCATAGATTAGATGCATGTGATATGTCGGTAAGGAAAGTTGTTGATTTATGGCGCTGATTGTCGACGCGATCCCTATTATCTGTCAGAATCATACCTTACAAAAATTATATACAACATCCCAAATGGGCTCACAACCTGTCGTTATTCGTACGTCGCTTACTACCAACAAGATGCTGCATATGGGCTGCTGCTTCATCGTTGGATTTGTGGCTTCTTTTGAAGATGACGTTGCGAGCTCTACATGAGCTAATACTTGAGCGCTGCCTCCTTCTACGATTTGTTCGATGACCATTTGTCTTCTACCATCATTTTGAGCGGTGTGCGGGCTGACGTTTTGAGGCCATCCTTAAAGCTGATCAGCAATGCATATAGGCATGCTTTGAACCAACCAACCTTGTCGCGTGACCCTGGAGCTCATCAGAGTCGATCAGATCTTGGTGCTGCCTGTTATGCTTTTGAACTGATGATAGCATAATATTCGGGATTTCTCTTTGAAATTCAACGGCATCTTTACTCGTGAAAGTCGATGGTGAGTCGTATCAACAACATGCAAGGTACTTGTGATTACAGCGAGGTTCTCTGCGTTTCTTGGTCCTCTCAAGTCTCCTACCTTTCGTGGCCTCTCGAGATTTTTGAGACGATTGAGGGCTCAAGTAACACAAGAGCTTGCAAGGCAAAGCCTCGTACGACCTACGTTGATTTCCTGGGAAAACGAAGGTATAATCTTGGGCATGAGCGAGTATGCCTCCCAGTCTCTAGTCTTGAAATCATTTTGGCGTAAAAGGTTTGAGGTTTCTGATACTCCTTGATCCCAGCTAGCATATACCTGCTATCATGTCGCTCATACTTATGCGAAACATGGTCTACAGACCCAAACACTGCGAGAAGCCAGAATTGATGAATGATCTGGAAGAGAATGACCTGGCAGAGGAGGGTGGCAAAAACTCAACTACTTTAAGCGTGGAGGTCTCAGCCCTACGATGACCGCTCTAAAGGCGTTTAGCCAAGCCACTAAGCGGCCTGCGTCCTCTGTGACATCTCAACATTTTTCTGTCAGCGCATTGCGGAAGATCTCCTGTGACCACCTATTACCGAATACATGCAGTGTGGATCGTAATGGAGAACGACAACACTTTGAAAATCGGCGTCATCTTCCGGCTTCGCTAACTCGAGAAGAGGTCTGAGCCTCAGATATTGCTACCGTGCTTCGACCGAGCCAGTCAAAGCAAGAAGCCCATTCGTGGTGGCGAGCCGGGTGCTGTCAAGCTGAGCAAAGTATGACGAGCTGTCAGGTTGCCAGATCATGCCAGCAGTCCGCCATACTCCACCTACGTTGTAGACAAGTATGAAGCGGAGACACAGCCCCGTTTGTGAGCATGCATATGGGCAATATATAGCATGATTTTCCGGGATACCACATGGATGCATGCTAGTCCTTCTTTTGACCATCGACTTATCCTTGGATTTTCTTGTCTGCGTTAGTTCGATATTCCCCACACGCAAAGAAGCTCATCATTAATTGGCAAATCTTGGAGTACGAAAACCCCCAGTCGCATCTCTAATGACTACGAGGACCTTAGCGTCAGGAATGAACGACTAGGGGAAGCGATATTGTCATCTGTTCCACCATTTCTGCGTTAGATGAGCATCGGCACCTGGTGGTCTTTGCAGCTAGACTTGGCCGTGCTCCTGTACATCATCGACAGCTTTGAGCTCTTGCGAAGAGTATCAATACTGCCCTTGCGTCATGCTAGGGTTTCAAGAGTCAAAGATTGCCGTATGCACAGTCCCGAGAGAGCCGATCGATCTGAAATATCATCAGCACGATGCATCAATAATCTATTCTCCGGGATCCAGATTACAGGCTGAGCATTGGCCAGAGCGCTTTCAAAGCCTTCGGTCATTCATACGGTGCGACGATATCCATGATATGCCTTACAGCTATGTTTTTAAACATTCGATTTAAAAGGCGGCTGTACCGCATGTTGATCAACACTCTTATGTAATCCCCCACCAAGTCGCACGCTACGAGGAGCTCCACGCGTGAGCTTAGATTCAGAGGGACTGGATCCTCGACCCCACCATGATGATCCAGCCGCCTCTATCACCATCCTCTACCATGACACGTCTGATACGAAGTCCTTACTCTCAGACCTATACCTCGCCCAGGACCAACGCTCCCTTCCGCTCGTATACTAGCTACAACTCGGACCATAATTACCCAAGAATCCCCTAGGAACAGACTAAAATTACCCGTGGAGTGTTTATTCAACACAACGAATACCGCCGTACATCCGAAGCTAACCCTAGCATGAGAGATGTTAGCGGCCGCGTTGCAGGTCACGGAGAGATTCGACGTTGAAGCTAAGCTGACAATAGAAGTTCGTTTTGCTCTGTTCTTAGCAGAAATCAACAGCAACATCAAGATTGAGTTCTGTAGCGATTCAGTCTGAAACGATCAAGCCCTTCTTCGTACCAGCAGCTGAGCATGGGGGACAGAGCTTGAAATACACCCATGTACTCCGTCTGCGCACTGCAGCTAGCTGCTAAAATCCCAGACAAAGCGTAGGATTGTCCCCATCACCCATCCTTTCGTTAACAAACAGAGAAGAAATAGCAGCTACAAAGCAGTCTGGAGAGCTAGACCATCATCAGAACTACCTCATGCGTCCACTTGGTCTTTGGGGGAAAAAGATAAAGAGAAGACATTTATTTGCCATGGAATCCCCTCGACATGCCCCACAAACTCCCGAATCGGTATAAATTCTGTCCGACCATGGTCAAAGACAGGGGTCAAATCAACCTCTGGTCCAATTGCGCAACAACCCCTATCCAAGTTTTCAAATACGACAATGCCAAGCCTACCTTACTTGAGGAACCCTTACGGGCTAGCTCTAGAATGCTCAGTCTGCGGTAAACAAATATGATTGGTCTGTGCGTACCACCAGGTCGGATGACTAATATACCTTTTCCCTTTATGAGTATAGTGTACGAGATACCGATATCCACTCCACTATATTCTCAGCTGTATATTCTGCATACAAGGATCGCGCCCCTGCTCCTGATAGATCAACGTATTAATACAGAGTCAACATGCATTCTATTCATAAACCACCACATCCCTCTCCTAAACCCCCATCAAATTTCCACTTCTATCTGGAAAAATCCTGTTCATCATCCCCTCTTCCATCTCTACTTCAGCCAACTAACCATCGTCCCCTATACCAACTCATCCACCCCTACTTCCCTCTCTAAACGCTCCACTGCCCACTCCCTCGTCCCCTCTCCAACACCCTCTCACAACAAACATGGGAGAGTTCGCCCCAACCACAATCATCATCTTCGTCCTGCTAGGCGCCTGCGTAGCAATCGGCATGGCCTACGCCATGGCCCGCATCTTGGCCTCGCCCTCTGAATTCGATTCGAACGCTCGCGCGGCATCCGACGAGCAGAAGGAGTATATGAGAGACGTGCGGGGGAAGAATCAGGATGTCCTGTGGGAAGATGCGAAGGCGTTGAGGCGGGAAGGGAAGTTGAAGCGGCCGTTGAGAGAAGTCTCGATACAGGAGAGCTCGGGTGGCGAGTCGTCGGTGTTTAAATAGATGGTAGGTCTGGTACCTTGTGCTTCATGAGGTCGATTTGCTGATGGGATGGGTAGGTGGACTTTGTGCTTGGTACAGGTGATGGGTCCTGCGCTGAAGACTGGATCTTGTGATCGGATGGGATGAATGGAGTTGGGTTGCATTTAGACGGCGTGTGTTACTCGTTCGATGAGCAATCTATACGACCATCGGGTAGCATTCGACATTAATGAGAAGACTGCAACAAGACTGTGTTCTCGACCTATCCAGCAACATCCAGTCTTTAATTAGAATATAATTTGGGTGCAGAAGTTGTCGAAAGCCTTCCTCTCCTGGCGGATACAACACATCCCGTCAGAGCCACTACACTAAATGGTGAGATCTAGTCTCTCGATGGTCGGTAATGGAATCTCGTTGGAAGGAGGGCCGAAGTCAACGCCCCGCCCACGCACAACGACAGCTCCAAGATCTGAACTTCTTTGTCACAGCTTTCTCTCACATGTGGAATGATCATCGTCTTCCATTGCAGCAACAGAGATCAAAAGTCTATTCTCAAACGCTCCCAACAAAGTTTTGAATTCCCGGAAAATGCAAAACAAGAGAAGTCTCGATGTAGAACAGACGCTATGTAACTCCCAAAAACGACGCAGAGAACAGCTCATAATCAGGCGATGGACATCGAGTACAACGTCCCACTATTCTAATTTGTAAATCATATATTTGTTCAACATAGCTACCTTGGAGAAGACTTCATTACAACGAAGAGAAGTGTCGGTTGGATGCTGCTCTCCATGTCAACTGAAGGCTATCTTGAGAACAAAAAATCAAGCCTGTCCAGTAACCATATGGATCATCTCATACCTACTCTCCTCTTCTATACATGATACACCATACATTCACTCGTCCGATGCGGACGTCCCGAAGCGAGGTCATTTTGTGGAATGCCCAGCAGAAACCCATCCTTCCGAATGAGGCTTAGTGTACGAGTCTACGTTTTCAATGATATCGATCGGTGGAAAGATGGAGCGAAGTTGACTTTTCTAGCAGCGATAATTGGAACGCGTGATAGGACGATATGAAACGTTTGGTAGGCTCGGCATAAGGTACTTATTTGGAGTGTTATGAGGAGACTGATAATCGTGCAGTACTAGAGCCGCGACTGAAAAGGGGCAATCCCTAGCGCTATCTTGGAATGCCTTGGCGCACTATTCCAGAAAAAGAATAGCTCTCTACCAAACCTCAGCGAACTCGAGCAGACCTCCACCTTGCCATTGCACATGCTGACTTCTGGATGGCACAAGTCAGCATCGCCTACAGTGGCCGTGGCCACAGTCGCGAGTTTGTGTAATCTCCACGTACATGAACGGTCACGCTGATCCGATGACGTGTTTCTTTGCTGACATGCATGCATGTCACTATGCGCTCAGCCCTCAATGCGATCTTACCTGACCTCAGAAACCTTTCTTGACTCCACAACTTCGAGCTTGCATAACAATCACCCAACCGTGACTCGATACCCTCTCAAGGGTGGCTCTTTGCGAACTTAGTTAGGAGCAGCCATCGGCCTCTACCTAATAGTCCGATCGGTTCATATCGCCTTACACTGATCGTCATGCGAGATGCCCGACTCATTCGCTCCACCAGCGAAGCATCCCACCTCAGTGGTCGAACCCACTGCCCTTCCAGCAGATGACCCTCTCCCACCACCCGCCTATGAATCCCCAGAGGTATGGAACGACCGCCAACAACAGCCATCAAAGTCCTCATATCCCAACGAAAAACCCACAACCACACCCGCTCCCCAATATGTCCAGTCGCAAAGCCTTGACCAGCTTCAGTCTTCATCTTCTCAACGACCCGTCCCACAACGCCCTGGCACCCACCTTCTTCACATCTACCGCGAGAGCCTCCTTGCCCGTAACCTCACCATCCTCGACAGTGACAAGACCTCAGTTGCCTACTCTGTCGTCGCAAACCATGGCACCATGTTCAGCGAAAAGCCGCACATGAAAATTTACCGCGGATCTACTGGCCCTGAGCCCTCCTCGCAGCCGGTCGGAACCGCCACATTCCACAACTTGAGTCGTACCATCGACCTCACTATTCACAAGCGGGCCGTATTCATGGAAAGCACAAGCATGCTAGGCGTCACGCACGAGTTCCCAAGCGGCATCGGCCCACTGCGTTGGAAATCTGAAGGATGGGGCGACGATCTCGTATTGATGACAGGGGACAAGCAATGGCTGGCGAAATTCGACGCACGGAGTTTTTCGTTCGACAAGAGGGGCATATTGGAGGTTGTAAGTTGGGATATCCAGGGTGTGGGGTTGGATGAGATCGTTGTCTCCGGGGTAGCCATGATGGAGTTTATGCGGCGGCAAAGAGGTGAATGAAGGACGCTGTTTTTGGTATCAGGGCTGCAGATGGAGGGACTGGCCTCTTTGAAGTTCGATGTCTTATGATTGAATGCATTTCATGATCCACTAGTCACTGAGATACCTCTCAAGCATTTGAGACCGTCGAACCCCGATTGCAATAGTCCCCTCCCCCTTCCCATTGCTGGTGCACAAGAACGAGGAAGCGCCAACACTCGAAACGATAAATCCAAATCCATCATTCCCAAACCCTTATCGCCACACCTGGTCCTTACGGTACGGACTGTTAAAAAAGCTTAGCAAAAGACTCGACCTCAACTATTTATAGTAACAGTGATTCGTCTGCAGACTCTTCCACAATCCACACGTGCCATGACAGGCCACGACTTAATATGATACTACTCAGCGTTCCGGCTTGTATGACTGATTATCTCACTCCAATCGACAATCCCAGTCGTGATACACCTCTACGATACCAAGAAGCGGCCTCGAAGAGCTATATCGCAGATATGCCGTGTCTTCCCTATTCCGAACAGCACTGTAAACCAGACGGACGAGGAGACGAAATCCAGTAACTAGTTGTTGCAATTTCCTCCTTGCTCCCATTCGATTACGACTCATACTCATACAAATAGATAGACACTGATCCTGATCCGGAGGCTTTACGACCCCCTAACACAACGCCGTCACCTCCTTACTCCTACGAACCCTTCACCAATGCCTAGCAGCATTCCTTCCTCTCATGCACGTTGAAACTCAAGCATACATGTGTATAAAACCTCCCCCTCCCTTTCTGGAGAATGATTCCTTCAAAATAGGATGAATGGCCATCTACTTTATACATGCAGCACTAGCACAAATATCCATCCCCCATCTCACACCCTCAAGTCACATGTCACCTTCATCTTCGAAACTGCAACCACTTTCTCAAACTCCAGACCCCCATATCTATCCCCTCTGTCCAGACGCCATGGGTAAGGTACTATACATTTCACCTATCCAATCCAACAAACCATCCCATCGGGAGGCTACATCCCCTTCCCATTTCCGTTCCCCGCAATCCCGCATCTACATCCACAGGATAAGACTTCCACATAAACGGAATGGTAATTATACCATTAAGCCGCAGTCCTGAACCAGGTTCTCGATCACATCAGATGAGATGAGAGGAGAGGAGAGGAGAGGAGAGGAGATCGCTTGCCATGCATAATTCAAAAAATCGCATTCCCACATTCCACAATGTGAACATCTTCTACTTACGTAAACCTAGCAAGCACCACGCTCGTGAAAAGAAATTCAAAGTCACTGATACGCGAAAAACCCCCGCTTTATCCGGATAAGAGGGAAATAGTAAGTGGTAAGCAAGGAGGGAAGATGGGTAGTGGTAGCCATCAGTTTTCATAGAGTAATAGGTGGAGATTGATATATATAGAAGGCCTAATGGAAAGGTATGCTGAGCCTCTACATTCTTTGCAGCTAGAGAAGTCGATATATCAAACTTCAAGCTGAGATGTCCATCTTTTTGACTTGGAAATGGTCTCATCACGAGACCCACATCGGACAAGGTGGAATTGCAAATCACTACTCGAAATTGTTGAGATAGCCTTTCGAAGTCGCCACACTCCACTCGGCCGGTCCTCCGTTCGTAGATCCATCGCCCGGACCGCTACCCTTGGCTTTACCCACGGCAGCGTCGGCAAGCTGTTCCAGCCCTCCTTGATCATCGTTTAACTTCCTCGAAATGAACGCGCTGATCGCGGCATCCCAGCTGGTCTTTCCTTTGCCGGGGCGGAAGAGCGCAGTATCTAAGCCAGCGCGGAGATCCTGTAAGGCCGCATTGGTACTCGAATTTGACTGGCGATCGGCAGCTTCCCCGAGGGTGATAGCTGCAAGCGCAGTGATGTGGTGGACCAGGATCGAGCTGTAAGTGCCCTTCTTTTGCTTAAGAAGCGTGACGATGTGGAATGCCCCGTTGATGATCGCATTTGTGTTCGAAGTATGGCCCTCCATATGTCTGTCGGCGAGAAGCTGGAGGTACAAGTAGGCCAGATGGATCTCGGGTATTTTGGTATATTGCTGGTACACGCTCTCGCGAAAGGTTTCGATTTCTCCTGATATCGCCATATTGAGTAGACCGCCCTTTGATGGTGCAATAGATAGTTCATCCGGATGATGGATGGCGCCATCGAATAAATGACCGAGGATGCGCGAAAGTCCTAGAATACCTCGTTAGTCATATAGGGAGGGAGTTGATAAAGCCTGACGGTCTTACGAAACATGTTGTAGGTGGTATCACCAAGCAAATCATAGTCCGAATCCAGTAACTTGGCATTGTTTTCCTGAATCCGCAGCTGACCACATGTGCCGGCAGCATTCCAGCGATCGAGTATGAACAGAGTCAACCAGCAGCGTCGTCCAAGATCGCGCGTGTACGGTTCCAATTCCCTGCCATCATGAGGTGGTAAGAGATGCAATCTCATGTTAGTAGCAGTATCAATCGCGAGACCGAACCAACGATTATCCTGAACGTGAGAAGGTCCACTATGATCTGTAGCGATGATCATGAGGATCAACGATTGAAGATAGACAAGCTTGCTTTGCAATGTAGCAGTAAGTTGGCGATCTACTTGTATGATCGTGACTTGCTTAGCAGCCGCGGTCAGGGCAGGTTCGATGTGTCCAGAAGTAGACGCGGTGATCGCAGCTTCAAGTGCGGCAAAGAATGCTTCACATAAGCCTGCAGGTACAGTCTCAACATTGTGCTGGATGCCGCCAATCTGACGGGGTAGCAATGGGAATAAGGGGTGGATCAATTCATAGTATCTAATCGAGAGTTAGTAATTTCTCAAAATTTGTCAAGTCGGTGGCTTACGCCTTGACCCATTCCTCGTTGACTACCGTGGCGTTCATATTGCGCTGCTGCGATTGAGGACTGGCAGGAAAACCTCCAACAAGCTGTTCGGCGGTTGCTGGAGTGTCTGGGTGTGCACTCTGGTGCCTCGGGTTGAACTCAATCGGCGCTGCTTGTAGGGAGTTGTAAGTGTTGTCGTAAGGTGCCGGCCCGTCAAATGAGCCGTAAGGTCTTTTCCTATTGCCGTACTCATTCTGAGGGGTATAGCCCCTTGGTTGCTCTTGGACCATAGGTTGGTACTGTATGTCCGGAGGTGCCGCGCCGGTCTTGTATTCGAGGAAATTTACACGCTCCGCCAATTCTTTGATATAGCTATCATGTGGATTAGCGAAATAGTAACAGGTCATGACCTCTTCAGCCTCTGATTACCCTTTACTAGGACCTCTCTTTTGTGGTGCTCGGCTGAAATCGCAAGTCAGGCCGGCACGACGGCAGGCAGAGCAAATTGTACCATTGGTTTCCGACTCCGCATCACATCGGATCTTCAAAGTAATCAATTGACCGCCATTGAATAGCTGGCTCCTGGAGAGAAGTGTACCTTCTTTCTTCTGCATTCATCGCACGCTCTTGATACCTTTGACCTCTTCCTTGAAGATAGGTCTACGCCAATCTGATCAGGGCCTTGATCTACATCCAATGAACGCTGCGCAAGCTGCTGTGGTGTCGAAGGTTGCCCTTGTCCTCCGCCTATTAGTCCATTCGCGTGTAGAAAATTGCCCGAGCCATTACTGTCCCTCCGCATTGATGCTTCAAGTGGAATATGTGAGTGTCCGCCTGATGGCATAGGGTATTGATACGGATGTATTTGGTCGGGAGCCGTGTCTGCAATGATTTGGGGGTCAGGATTCCTCTTGTGGGCAGAAACATAAGATCCCAGACATGTCTGGAGTCCCTTCCGGGGTAGCTCAAGACACATGACAACCTCCAGATGTTGGAGTGATTAAGCAGAAGCCATACTGACCAGGCTCTGGGTACGATGTATTCTGCGCCATTGTAGCATGCGTCGCTAAACGGGTGCAACCGTCTGCTTGAACTTGACGAGAATCGCTAGTCTTGGTGGCTTGAGTCCTTCATAATATCGGAAATGCCCTTTAATCCCTTGATCTTCCAATAATTCCCGAGCATATTCCTGTGCTAGTCGCAGTATGGTGTAAAGCAATGCCTCTGTTCAATAGATGTGACCGATGAGGAGGGGGCGCCGATTGAAGAAGGTTTTGGACTAGCGCCATAGCAAGCAGGCTAGACCTCTTGCTGTCCTCGAACGTCATGTTGCAGTGTTACACAAGATGTCGGAGTTTTCGTGGTCATCAAAGAATGAAGGACTGGAAGATTGAATCTATTAGCAGGGAGCTCTACTGTTTACATCGTTGTTATACGGAGATGGAGGCATATTGTTCCTAGTGACGGCTTCGGAGTAAAGAGAATGCGGAAGCCTAAGTCCCACAACACTCAGACTTGCTCTTACCTAGTGGCAGCTGAGAGGGATGTGTCCATGGAGCTTAGATACTTTGGGGACTGGTATGACTTCGCACCACCAAGAGCCGTGGAGATGGCGCGGGGAGTTGTGGCAAGAAAAGATTGACACAGAGGATTGTCGAGTTACTGGAGATATGCTTTCGAAGGCTGTGGGGTTCGGTATCTTTATGGATCATTCCTTTCTGATTGCAGTCTCTTCTTATATATGACTAGCTGGGTTCTCAAAGAATGTTTATGATTGATCAGTGAAGGCGACCGACTGGGATCCAATCGAAGCGGCGACTTGAAGGTGGGAATTCCTTCTGAACTATCCTCCAGCATCTATGCCTCTAAGCTAATAGCTCGCATGGACCTTCAAGCAAGGCTAACCTCCTCTACAGGCCTTCTATGTGATTGGCTGCAAAACCATACGACAAGGCTCATTCTCACTACTTCCTCATAGACTGAACAGCCAGATACTAGACACCCGTAGATCTAAATCCATGTGATAGTAGGCGGAGCGAAATCCGAATATTGTATGTGGGTAAATTCAGGACCATAATCCGCCACTGTCGCTCTCCTAGAGCTATGGTCGCGTATTTAGGCATTGGGTCGAGTACTTAGGGTGTCCATCCACAATTCAGGGCCTTCAACTTCGTCTCTTCTTGCCAACGACCTCCGTAAAGCCATCGTCATCAACTTTGGGCTGGACCTTTTCCTTCGGAGCTCTCACCAGTGCCGGTGCTTCGTCCATATCAATATCAACATCTTCTCCTTCCATATCATCACTGTCCCAATCAGTGTCGTCGTCATCCTCGCCTCTTTCCACCACCTGAAAGTCGATCCTGGTGCTGCCACCCTTTGTCTGCCTCTCCTGCCATTGTCGATACATCTCATCGACCCGCGCGAAATCCCCTTGTAATATCAACTTCCGCAGGCCAACAACCTTGGCGGCAATCTCCTCGCCAGATCCGTCTTCCACATTGACATCGAATTCGTCATTCATGATCTGGAGCAAGAATTCTTCGACATATTCCACATCTACGTCGGGTGTTGCCGCTATCAGATCAGACACAGCACCAGCAAACCAATCACGCTTCTCGTAGGAATCAGGACCACCCCATGAATTTTGAACGGCATAGGTGAGAGCTGGCCAAGCGGCGAGCGACAGCGCAATAGCGAGATCAAATTGACTTTGGATCTTCTCTATCCAATTTCAGCAGTGCGGCTTTGGTGGCTAAGGCATTCGATTGTACCTAGGCTTGGCGGAAGAGCAATACCCCCGTGAACCAATGCCTTAGTAGGCCTGGTGCCAGACATGGTGGTCGTTCGTACCTGTCTAAGGAAAGGGACGCGGCAAGCAAAGTCGTGGAACCTGGGTAGGGCTGGCTTATTTTATTCTAGAATAGTCGGTAGTAGAATATCGATTGTTCGGGTAAACCCCGGCAAAATTGGTCACTATGTTGTACTTTTATTCTTGGATAAGGTATATTGGATATTTTGGGAATTGCCATGTTGTACATATTCCCGCAGACAACGTACCAACTACAGCAATTGCGTTCGTAGATTTTGACACTAGCTACAAATTCATTGGATTACAGTGGGCTTTTCAATTGCTCCTCAGTCGCCTTGATGTCCCCTTGCAGCGCTCGATTGCATTATATACCACCTGTGCCATCCATGCCGCCGTCTAGCAGCAACCGGAGTCGCGGCAATCATGGTGTTCAACACCATCTCCGTGGGTACAGCTGTCGCGCCGACAGTGATCGAGACCTATCTTTCCCATGTACGCGCACATTGGCGATATCTGAAAGGCGCAGACTCCATGCTTAAATCACTCATAGTACCTCAATCGCAAGCCACTCGGCCAAAAACCGACTGCCCACATCTCGTACCACGAAGGGGTCAATATCATTCGTCATTTTCTTATCCACGCTTCCCATCATACTGTCGAGGACATACAACGTTTCACCTCTCAACGGGTTCCTTATCCGCGCTGGGTCAAAGTCGAGGTGGTCACAATCCCCCAACAAAGCATGTTGGAAGCTGCGAATTTGCTCATCACCCAGCTGGGCCATCATGGCGTCGACAAAGTTGGAGGCGAGAGTTGGTGGCAGTGGAGGAGGGAAGGTAGCCCACTACAAGCCGAATGGATTGAAATGAAGAGGGATTACATTAAAAGGAAGGCGACTGGGGAGAAGGGAAGGAGGACTATGCTATATGTGCATGGTGGAGCCTATTTCTTTGGTAGCGTAGACGAGCATCGATACCAATTGCAGAGACATGCTCGCAAATTGGAAGCTAGGGTCCTCGCGCGGTGAGTGTACAACGGATATTGGTGGAAGAACCTACTTGCTGACTTGCTATAGTGAGTAATGGATAGGCCCCTTTTCAATGCAGTGCTGACGCACAACAGCGCGGTATCGGCTAGCCCCTCAGTTCCCATTTCCTTGCGGTTTGCACGATTGCTTGGCCGCGTATCTATACCTCCTGACTGTACAACACGCTTCAGAGATTGTCCTTGCAGGCGACTCCGCAGGAGGCGGCATGATCGTTAGGTATGTGATGGTATCAATGATCATGATACATGCTAATCGACCCAGCATACTTGTAATACTACGTGATAGCGGGCTCCCGCTTCCTGCTGGCGCTATACTAATATCACCATGGGTCGATCTCACTCACTCCTTTCCAAGCGTCGCCGGCGATGGCTCATTCGACTACATTCCCGCCCATGGCTTTCATCACCGCCCGTCAGCGTCCTGGCCACCGCCTAATACTTATGATATTGAAGAAATAGCCATGCATGCCATTGAGCAAGTGGCTGGTGAAGCTATGCCGCGAAAGTCTAGCCAGGCCGCAAGACATAAAGCCCAGGGAGAAGCTATTCAGGGCTTCTCGCTGGACAACAATCCAGGACTTCTTGATTCCGGAGAAAACCCGGGAAACCCATATGGAAGTCAGAGCGCGAGCAAGCGCCCTGACAATATGATGCCTGGTGCTGGTCATGATCTCTCCTTCATGCTCGATGGCAAATTGGTCAGAGTTAAAGACCAAATACAAATGTATACCACCAATCAATTGATATCACACCCGCTGGTGTCTCCAGTGCTCCAGCCGTCGCTCGGGGGTTTACCACCTTTGCTGATTCTGACAGGTGGAGGTGAGCTTCTTCGGGACGAACAAATCTACCTGGCTCACAAAGCTGCAAACCCGGCCAAATACCCTCCTGGAGAAGCTTACCTTGACAACTATCCCGAAGCAAGGGATTCGATGGCTAAATGGAAGCCTACCAATGTCCAGCTGCAAGTCTGGGATGACTTGTGCCATGTCGCGCCTACACTCAGCTTTACCAGACCTGCCAAATACATGTATAGATCTATTGCGCAGTTTGGAGCGTGGGCGCTTGCTCGTGCCCAAAAGACCGAAATTCAGATAATGGATGATGAAGAGGTTTCCCTCATCTCGGAGTCGGACACCGGAAGCAACGATGACCTTGAGAAGGCCAAAGCCAAGACTACAATAAAGAACAAAGTGACATATAGTAGCACTACTATCAACGACGAAGTTGGTAGAGCTGGTCAGCCATTACCGTCATTCAAGAACCATATGATCCGCCAAAGGGTCGACAGACATGGTAACATCTTCCCCTTGGATCCGCCGTCCTCCCTCCCAGCCTTGCAAATATCGTCAAACGAAGTAGGCGTCATCAAGCCTGGACCTGTTCAGAAGTGGTTGAACGCCAAGAAAGATTGGGATACTAAGTACGTCCGAGAGAAGCGAAAGGTCCAGAGGCAGCGGGTGAAGGAGATGGCCAAAGGATATCAAGGCTTTGGTGATGATGAAGTACCCCCACCGTCTGCTCTAGCGGGCCGAAGGGGTCTTAGTATGCCGAAAACAGAGAAAAGAAAACGAAGCTGGGGTATGAGCTTATGGGCCTCGTGGGGAAGTACGCACGATGAGCAGACTATGAACCGCGAAGAAAAGGCAGATAAGGAGATTGGTATATTTACTCCAACCGAGACAGATGGCGCAAAATCCAAGCCTACTGATGCCGAGCGAGGGCATGCTGTGTCACATTCTAGATCTCGACGGCGAAACGTTTCTGATGTAGGTCAGGCCAACGTCGACGAGAACACATCAGTGGTAGAACTCAGGAGGAGACTGGAGGAGATCCTGCCGACTGATGGGATGGCTTCGGACCATGAATCCTTCACTCCACTACTAGTGGCTTCCGAATTCTCGACCATGGAGCCCTATGGCCAAGTCGCCTCCCAGTCGTTGAGTCCAAACGTAAGCCGTCCCAAATCAGAAGGCATAGCATTTCCCTTTAAGTTGAGTACGCATCTTGTCGACGACGGGCGCAATGCGAGTACCATTACTCTCGAGAGTCAGGCGGGCGTGGTGACACCCCAGAGCTACGGGAACAGTCAACAGCTCGGCGACAGTATGGAGCACAGGATGGATGGCGGAAGAGATGGACCAGGATACGAACAAACGGAGACCCCTACCTCTGCACAGGAAGAGAAGTCCCCTGTAGCAGTGATCAACGACGAAGAATGGAAACAGGACTCTACAAACAAAGAGCAATCCCCTATAGCAGTGGTTACCGACGAAGAACGGAAACGCGCCTCTACACAGGAAGAGAAATCCCCCGTAGCAGTGATCGACGATGAAGGATGGAATCACGCCTCTAGACACGAAGAGAAGTTTCCCATAGCAGAACCAGCAGAGAGCGATGACGAAGGCTGGAAACAAGCAGCTCAGGACGCGAAGATGAGACTGATCAATGGCGGCGACGATCAAGAATACCCCGGTATGCGGCGAAGAGGCACACTAGAGGACGTTCAAGGTGACTCCTATCATGGGCCGAACAGGACCGAAGGACCGGAGAGGAAGAGACCGCAGCTTGATAGAGCGGAGACTGCGAGTCTGGATTGATTGTTGTATGTATACACAATGCGGGCTACTCAGCTGTATTACTATAGAAGTACCTGTGACAGAGATGGTGTTTCGTATGCTGCGGTGCACTAGAGGCTTGATGCTAGCATGAATACTACAATTTCTAAGAAGGCAAATCGATTACTTGTTATTCGCTATCTGTATGAATGACCTACCGAGCACCATACTTACATTATCATCCTCTTTTCTCAATGATACTCCATTCACCAGAAAGGACTACACAACAATCATGCTTTCTCAATCATCAATGCAATAATGCATTCATACCAGACTCCCTTCCACATGATCCTGCTATACATCATATATACAGGTAAAGTGAGATTCTCAATGTACGCTGAAGCCTCCACAAGAAAGGCGCAGCCACGATACGTTGAGATGGAAGTAGAGGGGTAGTATTCATATCGTACCCCAACTTTCTTGACATTAGAGTAGAGGTCATCTATCAGCAAAGAAAATTGTCAAAGATGTCGTTCTTGATACTAACAGATTTGAAACACTACTTGTCTTTGGAATGACGCTAGTGCAGGCAGATTCTAAATGAAGCTTGGAGCCAAAATGGGTATCTCTCATCAACAAAAAGCCGTTCGTTCAAACACCAGTGTCGCTATGCAAAAACCAATGCCTACCAGAACGCTTGTTTCTACTTCCCTCTCCTTCGAGTGAGTGAACGAAATCCGTAGTCATCGTTATTGTTTGCCCTCGTCTGGGCGTGCCGATGCAGGGCTCGTGCCCAATCCCTCGTCAGTGATCCCCGTCCCTGGTCTGGCAAGCGGACTTCCTCTCCTAGCTGCATCAAATGCACCCTGCCTCAGACCCTCTCGACCATCGGTTCTTCTCCTCAGGGGTGCATGTCTACCGATTGGGCTAGCCGCATTGCTCTCCGGCGTTCCACTTCGAGACCGATGCGTAAGAAGTAGGGGCGATGTTTGTGGCATCGATTCTCTAGGTGTGGTAGGTATGGAGCGCGGCTGAGTTTGATATGTATCGTAACCTTCGTCTTCGTATCTCGTACTGCTGTACCCTAAGGGACTGCCATATCGCTCGTACGACTCGTCGCCTCGGCCAGACCCGTCCCATCCTGAAGGAGTCCCTTCGCCACCACGGTACTGATAATCTTCGCCTCTCCTTTTCACTGGACTTTCATCATAGGGATCAAATCCAACCCGTCTTCGTGCCTCCTCGCGAAGCCGCTTACGTTCTTGTACGTCATTACTGCCGGCACCAGTGGAAGCTGATTCGCTGAGGAAGAAGGTGAGGAGCTCATCCGGTATGGATAGATGGGGTGCCTGTTGGAACTGCTGGAGAGAGAGGAGGCGAAGTAAAGTCTCAAGGAGTGAAAGTGATGTGCGTATAGGTGGAAGTGTCGGGCTTTGCTGTTGCAGCCTTTGTGGTATGGCAGATTCTGGAGATGGGGAGGAGACTGACGTCCGGGGATCCGAAGATAGATTGCGTGATGACCTGAAGGGTCTGCTTGGAGTATCGACCTCAGATTCCGTGTCTGAGTCATCTGCTTGGGTATAAACCTCGAAAGCTATCCACTCAGGGTCGAGATCTGGCGGAAACCGCCAACAATTTGGCGCATTCATCAATTGCTGTTCATGTGAGGGGTTTCGAATGACTGAAGAGGCTCGCTGTCCTTTTTCGGGCGAAAGAACGAGGGATTGGCCGTTGTCGTGGCCATTGGTAGGGGCGAGTGGGCCATCACCTGCGTAGTCTTGTATGTCGTCGTCTTCGCGACGGCCCATCATGCGCCTCGGTGGTATCGCATTCTGGTCTCTCTTCAGTAAGAGCACCGGGCTGTTCGTTTCACTGTCGTTACCAATATTCAGTATCTTTCCGGTGTCGGCATAGAAGATTTTTGATAGCTCATGTATGGGTACGACTTCCCTGATGCCAGCCGATTCAATGTCACCATAAGGTCCTGGCTGTGGCTCATCGTCGTCGTATGTGTGGACGCGGTCATCATCCAAGTCCTCCACAATGATAAGCTGGTAGGCGTACTCGTCGGGTCTGACTTCCGGCACCTTTAGTGGAGAGTAGCCATTGCCATTCTCCTCTGAGGTGCACGTGTTGAAGCTGTCTCCGTTCCCGTGTAGTGTGCCCGGCAAACTATATAGCGCACTTATTGGCACACGCATCAGTCTGACATCGGCCTTGTGAATTACTTCTTTCCAAGTACTCTCTCGAACGTCCTCTTCGGTCTGAGGGCGTGCATGGCCCATGAAGAGCATATACACCGACAATGTAAACGTGGGGCCGATCTGGACATGATTGGAATTAGAGGCCCCGTACTGCGAGTCACCAGCCGTTAGAAAGGTGCTAGCCTGCAGCAGCCGGGATGGGGAAACGCTTGAGGGCAGATTTGATGAAAGGCTAGCTCCGGATGCTGTGATGGCAAGGTTAATCAGAGGGACGGCGTCCTCGATACGAGTAAGTAATTTGCGGATGGCTTGGACAATTCGCTTCAGCTCTTGGTCATGTTGGGTCTTTGCTTGGGCCTTTGACCCCTTTCTCTGGATGGCTTCCTCGGCATTGGCCGCTGTTGAAAGACGCTGACCGAGAGCTTGGATTTCCCATCTAAGCGACTTGGTGAGAGAAACAGCAGATTCGAGAGAGGTGTTCCCGCGAGCCGAGCTGGCAAGGACATCAGGAGGGTTTTGGATCATTTTTGATAGCGAGTATTACGTACATCAGCTCAATCATATCAATTGCCGGAGAGATGATCTGCCCGGACATTTAGTATCGACCCAGTCTAAAGGAGCAAAATGACAAGCTATGATAGATAGTATAGAACGGTGGACAAAGTTAATATTGTGTTATAGTTCATTGGTAATGAATACGGAGAAAACGAACCCTAATCTTGCTGTTCAGACGGTCCTGCAGATCCTGAAGCTCTTCTTTCTCATTGCTGTCATCGACTGTCTAGCAGAGAGTAAGTAAGTACGGTTGGTATTGTGTTCATCCTATTGCATAGACCTTCAAGAGCCTGGCCGATTGCTTAAGAGCATAACCAGCAGTGATAGTGACGCCAGATCTGCGCAAGAATCAGTCTCATGGCAGATAATCGACATTCATCAGATTCGGGACCTTATGGCATAGTTCATCGCCTGCTGGGTCACCTGAGGTCACTGTCAGACTTCATCCAAGCTGTCTTGGCATAACATACCTTCCCCAGGAAAATATCCATGGTGTGATCCTTCGTGCATCCAGAGTATGAAACTAATTTGTATTTGCTACCATGTCAAAGTGTTATCACAGTAGCAAGGGCGCCATCTTCGAAGATGCCACCCTTGTTTGACAACATACTCTAAGTACTTGACCCTAATGACAAAACCTAAAGTTGCATGCTCCGCCAGGAGGCAACATTTGCCGGTAGCGTTGAAAGACCCGCAGCAGCCGAGGTACCGCGCGGATCTGAGTCTTCGATTTCAACTTAACGACGTTCGATTTCGGAGGATCAGCAGAATATATACGTTACATTAAAAGACTTCACGAGGCCGTCACATTTAGCCACACTCCTTCAACCTGCGCAGAGATCGGGGATCGACGAGTTTGAGTCCTATGTTTTGGCACTGCAAGTAGCCTGCTCGAGCTTTAAACAGAAGCTGCTCTTTGATTGTTCTTAAAGTCGAGAACCTCCGCACACAGCCACAGCCACCATGTCAGGTCTTGACTCTTGGGAGGACGATCCAGCAGCGCAAGACGAGCTCCTCTCGCAGCAAACGCAGCGATCTCTGAACATCAACGTTCACAACGGGCGCGGCAACACATTCACCCCACAAGCCAATACTTTTCAACCTGGTGCTCAGTCCTTTCAGCCAGGACAGCAATACCAGCACTATGGAGGTCCTGAGCAGTCACAACAATTCGGTCAATATTACAATCCCCAGCAACAGTATGGGAGCGCATATCCTCAGTACGGGCAGCAAAATTACAACGAGTATAATCAAGGCTACAATCAGCACCCTCAGACTTACAACCAGGGATATGTATCACAGCAACAACCGCCTCAGCAACGGCAAGTTCCCATAATAGCAAAAAGACCTACCGTTGAAGCCCCAGCATCCGGCACCACCCCCATTCAACAAAAGTCTGGCCCGCCTCAGATTGCTGAGACTTCTGGACCACCTGTGGTGAAGACCTTGTCCGTTGGAGGAGAGATACCTGGCGCAACGGCATCGAAACCTAAAGTTCTCTCTATCGGCGTTCCTGCACCCTCACCTGCCGAGGCCAAAACCGCCCCAGCAGAAGACGGGGCCAAGTTCGCAGCCGCTAAAGCCATCGACAAGTCAGAAAAACCATCTGGTAATGCAAATGGCACGACTTCTCCATCACCGTCCTCAGGCCGTTCCAGCCCAACAGCTGCAGAAGCCAGAGAAGCGAAGAGAGAAGCTGACGAAGTCGAAAACGAGCAAGCTGCACAGGTAGATGAGGAGGTTTTGGAGGAAGTCTACGGGAAGGAGCATGTAAATCTGATTTTTATAGGGCATGTCGACGCAGGAAAATCTACATTGGGAGGCAGCATTCTGTACGCAACAGGCATGGTGGACGAGCGGACAATGGACAAATATAAGCGAGAGGCTAAGGAAGCTGGGCGGGAAACTTGGTACCTTTCATGGGCTCTTGACCTGACGAAGGAAGAACGATCTAAAGGAAAGACCGTTGAGGTTGGCAGAGGGTTCTTCGAGACCGAAAAACGACGATACAGCATCCTTGACGCCCCTGGTCACAAGACATACGTACCGAATATGATAGGAGGGGCTTCCCAGGCGGATATTGGTATCCTTGTCATATCAGCGCGTAAAGGCGAGTACGAGACCGGCTTCGAGAAGGGCGGCCAAACCAGAGAACATGCTATACTTGCCAAGACTCAAGTGAGTGTTCTTCAGCCTATGATTTCCTGTTCTCCGTCAAATCTCGAGTCATAGACTCGTATTGAGAGTCGTTTCTTGTGACATCTCAAGACTTCGACCACTCTCTAAGGAAAGCCAGGTGCTGACCGTGTGCATCATTACTAGGGCGTTAACAAGTTAGTAGTCGCCATCAACAAGATGGATGACGTTACCGTCGAATGGAGCCAAGACCGCTACAAAGAATGTACAGATAAACTATCCAATTTCCTTGCGCGCCAAGTGGGCTACGCGAAAGCCGACATTACATTTATGCCCATCTCCGCCCAGTCGACGATTGGTATTAAAGATCGAGTCCCGAATAAGCTAGCGCCATGGTACGACGGACCATCATTGCTGGAGTTTCTAGATAACCTTAAGAGCCTTGAAAGGAAAGTCAAGGCTCCGTTCATGATGCCTATCAACGTAAGCGTGTTCCAGCACACGTTCTGTCATGGTCAACACTCTCGTTCATGTTTTGCGCTTCTGCGTTTGGTCTTGGCAGGGCCACACTAACTCGTAGAACACCTTTAGGGCAAATATAGGGATATGGGCACGGTCATTGAAGGCAAGGTCGAAGCTGGCCAGATCAAGAAGGGAAGCACTTACATCATGATGCCCAATAAAGAAGATGTTACTATCTCCGCTGTGTACGGCGAGACTGAAGACGAAGTCCCAGCTGCTACCTGCGGCGACCAAGTCCGATTACGCATTCGCGGCATTGAAGAAGAAGATATCTTACCTGGTTTCGTACTATGCTCGCCTAAGCGACCTGTTCACTGCGTGGCGGCTTTCGAAGCACAGATTGCCTTGCTGGAACTGAAAAGTATCCTCAGCGCTGGATTCAATTGTGTGCTGCACGTGCATTCAGCGATAGAAGAGGTAACATTTGCTGCCCTGCTGCACAAGCTAGAGAAGGGCACTGGGCGGAAGAGCAAGAAGCCTCCAGCGTTTGGAAAGCAGGGCATGAGCATCATCGCTCGGCTAGAGGTTATTGGAGGTGCGGGCAAAGTTTGCGTAGAGGTTTGTATTTTGGTGATCTCTCATACTTGAAGAGTGATACTGATACCAAACAGAGATATGAGGATTATGCACAGATGGGAAGATTCACTTTAAGGGACCAGGTGTGTATAGCACGCCTTGACTTCAAGTTACAGTTGGGTCAGGATGAGCTGACTGTTTACCTTTACAGGGGCAAACGATTGCAATTGGGAAGATCACGAAACTCATTACGGAGACCGTGGCTTGAAGGGCTTTATCGTGCGTTCGAATGTCGCATTATCAGTACAAAACTCACGATCATGGATGATTCGATACTCGTAGGCATCTTAGACAAACAATTGGCTTCATAGCTAAACATTGATTGATACTTGGCACGATCACTACTTATGATATAATGCATTAATTATCGGCGGTTGCGTCGACGGCTTGAAATCGTCCAATAAGATTCCCAAGGTAGGGCCAGGACTTATACACCTTATGCATGGCAAATGTTACTCTCAGGTAATTTCCAAATATGCACATACAGCCATACCAGAACTGCATATATCTCGACTTTTCTCTCATCCCTGAAACAAAAACATCGACCAACATGCCATCAACACTTGCAAATAGTCTCGAAGATCGGCCAACCGTGAGCCAACGCGATCTTTGCTAAAGAAGAATTGGTAAATGGGTATGAGACAAATGATATATTGAAATGGAGAACACTAACTGTTCCTACAACGATATTACTGGTCACTCTTTTTCCTCACAGTTCGTCATCTTCTCTGTGGTGCATGATGATCGCCGAGCTGCAGGCGAGTTTTAGCGCAGCCGCTAGAAGGGAAACCCTAATTAGCCGAGTAAAGTCTTTCGAAGTTTGGCGAGTCTCAACAATGCTGTAGTTTTTGCCAGTATGGATACCCAGAAGTTTCTTTCCCTTTTCCAGGAGGTGCTAGCTCGTAAGTTGCCCTTAAACTCTGCCTTAATAAGTACTGAGAAATGTATAGCGGACACAGGCCGCCTCAAGGCTGCAACAGCTCAGCTGCGCGCCGACTTCTACCCTCTACCAGAATCTCTGACTGTGCTTTTACAGCTACTACTTTCCGACCAGCCCTCCCCGATCCGACAGCTCGCAGCGACGCAAGCTGCTCGTTCGCTAGTACCGAAGCATTGGAAGAAACTTCCTGGGGAGCAAAAAGATGAGCTGCGACAACAGCTGCTGCAAGGCACCTTGCAGGAAGAGGACCAGCTAGTCCGACATGCCTCATCCCGTGTCATCACCGCTGTTGCGAAGATAGATTTGCAGAATGGGGACTGGCTAGATGTCGTGGATGTGGTGATGCGGGCAGCCAGCAGCCCAGACCGGCGGCAGAGAGAGGTGGGGACATATCTACTTTTCACGAGCCTGGAAGCTATTGGGGAGACAATGAAAGATCGATTTCCTGAGATGCTGCAGATATTCACGAAGACTATAAGTAAGGAACCCTAGACTGTCAGATTCGAGCGGACGTCTAACATTTCAAGGGGACCCTGAGAGTGGTGAAGTGAGGATCAACACAATGCTAGCATTAAGCCGATTAGCTATCACTCTGGATAGCGACGAAGATGAGCCGTCTCTCAAGTTACTACAAACTGCGATACCACAGATGGTAGCTGTTTTAAAGCAAGCTGTTGATGACGGAGATGAGGACCGAACCACACAGAGCTTCGAGGTAGGCCGTATTAGAAACGCTGCAAAAGTTGTGAACAGCGCTGATAGCTTATCCGAAGGTTTTTCAAACCCTGCTTGGCTGCGACTCCTCGGTTCTGAACAAACACTTCGGCGATATTGTGCAGTTTATGATCAATCTCGCTTCTCAGACATCCCTGGATGAAGACGCTAGAACACAGGCTCTTAGCTTCCTTATGCAATGCATCCGATATCGAAAGTTGAAGATGCAAGGGTTAAAGGTTGGGAAGCAGCTCACGTTGAAATGCCTAGAAATTGCAACAGAACTCGGAGACGCAGATACAGATGACGAGGATGTGACTACTGCCAGGTCTGCTTTAGGTCTCCTCGACGAAATGGCAACCAGTCTACCGCCTGCGCAGGTAGTCGTACCGTTATTGCACGCTCTTGGTCCGTATGTCACAAGCCCGGATCCTGATAGACGACAAGCGGGGATCATGGCATTGGGAATGTGCGTAGAAGGGGCCCCTGACTTCATTGCTACGCAGATGGGCGAGATCTACCCATTGATTTTGAGGCTGCTCGAAGATCCAGAGACAAAAGTCCGCCGCGCTGCTTTGGATGGAGTGATGCGAGTAGCTGAAGAGCTTCCAGAAGAGCTTGGTAAGGAACACCAAAAGCTGATGCCAGCTCTGGTCAAGCACATGGACATTGCAATCAAGAGCCTGAGTGGTCAAGATGACAAGCAAATCCTAGACATCATAAAAGCCAGCACGAATTGTATAGACTGTTTGGTGGAGGGCTTGAGCGCCGAGCATGTCGAGCTTTATCTACCAGAGCTAATGCCTCGGATGACCAGACTTTTCGGGCATCCCGACTTGAAGCTGAAAGCTGCAGCTATCGGCGCTACAGGGTCTATCGCCGCGTGTGCCAAGGAGGCATTCCTGCCGTATTTTGAGCAAACTATGAATGAACTCTCGGAATACATCCAAATGAAAGATAGCTCAGACGAGCTTGATCTACGGTCTGTTACATGCGATGCTATGGGCAACATGGCTTTAGCTGTTGGCGGGAAGGCTTTCCAGCGTTACGTCCAGCCGTTAATGCAAGCGTCCGATGAAGCATTGCATCTCGATCATCCCAAATTAAAGGAGACTAGCTATCTGTTCTGGGCAACAATGGCTAAAGTGTATGAGGGCGAATTTAAGCCATTCTTGGAGAAGGTTGTAGAGACCCTATTTGAGAGCTTGGAGACCGAGGAGTCTGAGCTTGAAGTCGACCTTGGTGACGAAGCTGAAGATCTGGCTGGAAAAGAAATTACGATAGGCGGCAAGAAAATCAAAGTTGCTTCTCTTAACGACGACGATCTCGTGGATGCAGCTGACATCGAGGACTTGGACGACGAAGCCGCAGCTGCTGGGAGTGACGACGATTGGGATGATATGGATGTCGTTACGGCTGTCGCACAAGAAAAGGAAATAGCGGTGGAGGTCCTTGGGGATATTCTAACACATACGACCCAAGACTATCTGCCTTATCTTGAGAAGACTGTGGGCGTGCTAGTTCCCCTCTTGGAACATTCTTACGAAGGAGTGCAAAAAGCGGCGATTAGTACACTGTTCCGGGCATACAGCGCGCTATGGGCCCTCCAACCAGAGGACATCCGGGATTTTACACCTGGCCTGCCACTGAAGACAACGCCGAATCCGCAACTCGAGCAATTCGGAGAACTCGTCATGACGGGTACTTTAGCCATCTGGCAAGACGAAGAGGACAGGTACGTCAATTTCTTCTCTCGAGCATTCAGCTCCGAGCTGAGCCATACATTGACATGATGACACAAATGTCGTTAATCCCAGCTCACTCAGACGCGCTACGGTGCATGTTGAGAAAACGAATTTCCTCTGATCAAATTACCAATGTCCACGTCTTGTTTTCAGCAATAAACCAGCATTCACTAACGGAAATCCTATAGAGCAACGGTGACAGAGATCAATCGTGCACTGGCAGCTACCCTTAAAGCCACTGGACCTGTGTTGATAGCAAATCTAGGCCGATTGAAATCCATGACCGAGATCCTGGTCGCCATCATCACCAAAGAGCACTCTTGCCAGAAAGACTTTGGCGACGAGGAAGATCTGAGCTCTTTAGAAGGTACATCCGAATACGATTGGTTGGCCATCGACACCGCTTTAGACGTAGTTATTGGACTTTCCATCGCTCTTGGAGAGACTTTCGGCGAGCTATGGAAGATCTTTCAAAAGCCGATCATGAAATACGCCAGCAGCAGCAACTCCGTTGAGCGAAGTACATCGGTGGGCGTGATCGCCGAATGTATTAAGAATATGCGTGGGCAAGTCACTCCCTCTACCAACATATTGATGAAGCTGTTACTCCATCGTATGGGCGATGAAGATAGCGAGACTAAGTCCAATGCCGCTTACGCTGTTGGTGTGCTGCAAGAGCATTCGGATAATACTCAGGAGATACTAAAGAATTTCCCAACCATCCTTAGCAAGCTGGAGCCTTTGCTGAGAACAGACGAGGCAAGGTGTAAAGATAACGCTGCTGGGTGCGTCAGTAGGATGGTTCTCAAGCATCGCGCGAATATGCCTGTCCCGCAAGTTCTGCCCGCAATCATAGAGATTCTACCGCTGAAAGAAGATTTCGAGGAGAATGAGCCGATCTACCAGATGATTGTTCAGCTCTGTAAGCTTTCCAATCCTACATATCTACATCCATGAAGCTCTCCCAGTACGTTTCAAGATCTCTCCAAGGCAGAGCTAATGGATCAAACAGACTCGGAAGGTGATCAAACAATCATCTCCCTAACGCCGCAGCTTCTCCCCATCATCGCCGAAGTCATGGCGCCGCAGCCGGAAAAGCAGATCAAAGACGAAACGCGGGAGAAGCTAACGCAGCTTGTAAAGTTTGTAGCTGGAAAGCAACCGCAGGAAGTGAGGAAATATGAAGCACTGGCTGCGCTGGTCTGAATCATGAACATCATGTGAGGTAAGAGATGAATGATGATGCACGCTGCGATGTTATGGACGCGATGATACCTGACGCTCAGCCATGAGCCATGAATTACTTTCTTCTTCTCAATGATGTTTGGGCACTAAGTCGGTCGGCACATAGAAGGTTGGCGAGCAAATCGCATAGAGTAGAGCAATGGGATTATCGTACTCGTGTCGTCCAGGTACTACAAGACCTACTAAACCCGAAAAACGTCAGCACTCAAACGTATCTCTGCGCCGATTGGACCTTAGCAGGGGCACACATTTGTTTCTTGCCTTTTCTTTTTCAAATCCCCGAAAGCCCTAAAGCTGCCGAAGACGCGGTGGCAGTATTTGTTGTGGCATGCATTGCTCCGCGGCATATGGCGAACGTGCATATCTAACTTTATCCCAAGCTACTGATGGTGCAGTGGCAATATCTCTTGATACACCAGTCCGTCTCTAGCGTACTTCCGAATGGACGAATGGCATCTTTGGCTGCAAGGACGTACTTGCGCTCGAAGTTCTTTTCGATTAAGATATCAGTCTTCAAAATTGGGGATTGTTCATCGGAGCTATAGTGGCTGTATGTATTCTGAAACCGGACACTATCCTTTCGTTGAACGTGCTTATCTGTCCCTTTCTCGGCTGCCACACGATATATCGGCAGTGTCAGCATCAATAAGAGGTTTTTGCAAAGTACGTACGCCCAAACAGTAATTCGATTGAGATGTTAATATTTTCATAGAAAACGATTTGCCCTTTGAATGTCTTTGGACGTGCGTATCTACTAATGTGATAAGCTGCTGACTAGGAATAGGTAACCTCGGGCTGTGTCAAGATAACTTCGTTCATTACATACAATTAATGATTGGATCAAGTTACTGCTGAGCATCTAGGTTGGATAAATTTCTCTAAAGCTGAGATAGCTCTTTGTCGGCCTTACCTAGCGCACTACCGACAGGCATACCTTGGCCTATTGTTGCCACACTTAGGTCTTCTTTGGCACAGCCACTTGTCTTCAGCACCCGATTTAGCGTGGCGAATCAAGTGTAGCTAACATTCCGCAGTCGGGTATCCTCTGATTGGTCAACAGTACAGTGGTACAGGTCCCGACAAGGCGTCACACCACACATGGACGAAATCTACGAGAACCAGATGCCATTCATTTGAATCCCAACCGACCAAGGTGGCTGCATGTCAGATTCGTTGGTCTATACTCACGTTGGGACGGCCGAAACTGGTGGGAAGAAAACACTTTAGTGGTTCTTCCGTCAAAATGCTATACCAATGGTAGCTTGACGTAACGCGAAGGTTTCTTGGGCTGATATCTCGAACCCCAATGTATTCTCGGAATACCCATCTGGAAAAGAGCCCTTCCGATTGGATCAGCTTCATGGACTGAAGATGCCTTTTAGCACTGAGCAGAAGCTCTGCTTTTGCTGTTCCAACCAACGTACGTATGACTCAGTATATAAGGGTGGTCTCTCCCCCAACTTTCCTTCTTCCATAAAACTTTGTCGCATCCCATTACCACCTCAAAGGTTCCCATTATTGCCTTGTTCCTTCACGACATTCTTAATTGTTGTCACGGCTTGTAAGTCCATCCCTGAATTCATTATACATCATCCTTGAACTCACAGTTGTCGTCGTCACCATACATATCTAGACAGAATGTCTGCCACGACCACATCCGCTGGTCAGCGTACGAAGTCTCCCACAAGACACGCACACAAACATGAGGATCCCCCAGACTTCTCCTGCAAAGAGCTAGCAGTGTTCATGAACTGCATGACCGCCTCGCAATTCAATGAGATTAGAACTTTCTTCCAGAACAACTGTGGCAGACCAGATGACTGGGTGCGGTTTCTCAAAAACACTGATATGACGTTGGATGACAGCAAGGATCGTACGAGCCCGGGCTATGCGAAGCAGCTCCTTCTCTTTGTTAGAAGACATTTGCTGATCCCTGATAGAGATCTACATAGTCACTATCGAAGTAACACTGAGGACCGGCCTTGAATATACGGCTTGGGAAAGTGGAAACAGTGATATCGAGGTGCCGGAAGATTTGTGCGCTCCTCACGCAGATCTAATACAGCGCGAATCCGACGCTTGGGGACCTCGGTATGCTGAGCGAGCTGCTCAAAGAGAGAAGGCCAAGGCTAGCAAGAAAGAATAAAGAAAAAGAGAAATGGCTACGGAAGCTGCTGAAATGGAAGGAGAGGAGGATTTCCTAAATGAATCAGGAGACTAGTAGGGCAGAGTATGCAAGCTCTTAACACTCTGTCACGAATTTGAGCTGGTAAAGGGGGGAGGGATAGCTGCTTCTCTTCTATTTTCTTTGTGTGCCTTGTGGACGAAACGATCCTACACTCATTTGATACGGCGAGAAAAAGTTTGCACAGGCTTATCAGCTTTGCGGGCAAATCTATCATTAATATTCTGTGGAGCACGGGAGAAGGGACGATATGTTTGCTTTTTAGATAGGGAAGATGGATCTGCAATGCCGAAGCTACCACTCTCATAATGTAGCACTTCGCATCCTTTTCAAGTAGTAACCAAATCATAGATCACGTTGTTGGTAGTGATATGTAATTAATCTATTTTTCGGGACTTTGGCTTTGAACATATTATATGGTCGTCGCGAGAAGGTAGCTATTCGCTCTCAGCTATCTACACCATAAACCATCTCGCCAATTTTAAATATGAATATCGAAATATATTATTGGAACTACTTTCTCGAATCCTCAAGCCGTATCTCCAGCAAGTGGCGTTGCCTGGAGAAAAGGTAGGATGTATCTGATCGTCTGATGTTGTCTTGCTACTATGGGGGTTGCTAAGGAGTAGGAATAATAGGGGCATTTCCCTCCCTAAATACATGCTTCCAACGCTAGTCCAATTACCCCTCATCACCTGGAATATATGTCGCAGTGAGTCGGACATAGACGAGTGGAAATCTGGTTCTTCGTTCAGCCACTTATAAAGCCACTTCGATAGACTGCAGTGGATCTTACAAAGTAGGTAGACTCCGTTAATAGTGTATCAGGAAACGTGTTAACTTTAGTACCAACAATAATGCCTTTAGTATTCGCTCTGCGATAACGTTGGGCAGAACCCACTGTCTTTAGACGAGGCTACTACAATAGGGTATGTATAGCAGATCATTAATGATTTGCGTTGTCTAAATTAAAGAGGATGGTAAGATATCAATCTATAAAAGTACTAGTAACGACGTTCCCTAGTCCTATACGAGATGTGAAAATAACAGATATACGCTCTCTAAAGAGATGAATTATGGTCCCATATCTGACCAGCAGGGCGTAGTTAGCTCCTATCTCGTACAGCTAGTATTTCATGGGGCCTCAGGCCATACGAGTACAGTCAGTGTTGTAGTGATGATCATGCCTCCAACTATCAGACGGCTTCGTGTAATGACCCCTGTTGGTATACCACACCACCAGGCCCAACCATCACCCTATCAAAGGCGGTTGCCGGAACCTTTTCTAGCACTACATACTTCTACCCCAGCAATAGAGGTTGCATGATAGCGACGATAAATCTTTTCTATAGAGACAGGGCAGCCATGCAATCCCGGTATCGAGATTTTCGAGGGGATTGACTTTCGGAGATTGTAAATTGGTGTGCGTACGTATATACAAGGCATTCGTCTGTCATTACGCGTTGCATTCGTATCCCTGAAAGCTCTGATATGTGGTCTGCCTGGAGTGTTGAAAGGAGATCTTTCCTTACTGTCGTGCCGCATCTAAACCTCCAACTTGGCTTTGCCGAAAATTATTCTGCAAACGCGTCACAAGATTGCGTAACATGTTTGATCTAGCATGCCCTGATGACCATAGAAATGGTGGTTTGGTCTTGCGAAGTAACAGAAGCGATACGAAAGCGTCCTAGTGATCGTAGGAGCTGATGCTAACCATAAGGTCAGTGAAAGAGACATTGAACTAACTCGTTAAGAGCATATGAAAGTACTTTGATTCGAGATATGATGTTCGACATCGGCTGTTACAATTATGTCAGTGGTCTGGTAACATCGTAGAAGTGTATGCTTGTGGGACATATCTTCCTGGACTAACGATCCGCCCGTCGCTTTGAATTCAACCATAGACCGTTACACTGAACCTTACAATGTAGTTTATGTGCAGAGGAGTCGGAGGTAGGTAGGTGGAACAGGAGTTCCGCTATCTTCCGATTAGTGACGATGATATGTGCATCCTTCTCAGCATGTTATTTTGCTAAAAGGGATCTAATTCTCTTTGGGAACGCAACGCAGGGAAAAGAGTATGTTGTATATCAGTACATCCAACAGCAGAAGAGACGTCAAAATCTCTTACTTCTGAGCATTGACTCTTTTCTTGAGCAGGTTCCTCTGTTTCCTATTCGCGGAAGCTCTTACAGCCTGTTCATCTTTGTCAGCCTTCTTCTGATCTCCCTGCTTCTTTGACGCATTGGCGTTCCTGTCCTCGGCCTAGAGATTCTGATTAGCATGCCATTGATATTTCTAGGGCTCTGTGTCACTCACGACTCTGATGCTCTTGCACAGCCTGCATTCTTCAGAGATCAGGTGGAAGAAGTAGCGATGCTTAGGATGCGTGCAGTAGACCTGATGGGTTTTGCAAAACCCACCTACCGTAGCACAATTGCCATTCCCGCCAGGGCAATGATGAGGTCCTCCGTATGTTGTAGGCATGTCTGTTAGATTGTTCTGAGATATGTGATTGGGTTTACAAGGAAATTGTCTTGCGTATTTGCAGTAGGGAAAACGATATAATATGGCGGCTGCAAAATACAAAAGCAACGTATTACAACAACAAAGTATCACCGTTCACAGAGAAAGAGTACGCTTATAGGACAGAGAAACAACTCTTTGATGTTAGTGTTCCATGGCGACAATGATATCAAGCATAGCGAGTATCTTTTGTTCCAGCTCCTGCATTCCGCCTAGCCATTGAATGATTTCGACCGTGTATGGATCATCTCAACATCATATTAGGAAGAGGTGGTTTGGTGTCCTAGCCAGTTCCTTTGTACTATTGGTGTTGTTGGTTGAATCAGACTTAGCTTTTATTTCTTTGTGGGGAGGAAATAAAGCTTCTTTGCTCAATTCTCGTCAATCAACATTCCTACAATTTCCGGCCAATTTCTTGGATTTACCGATGTTCACGTTAGATCGACCTTGCAATCTGTTGAGCCATATTTCTCGTTTAGCAGACCCCATTTTTGAACAGCAGTACAAAACGATTGAGTCCCAGAGCCGTCGCCAAGTTCCTGGAAGTCCAATGTCTCCTTTCAGGAGCATTGGCCGCTCTGATCCGGTTAGTAGCCACTCAGATATTAGCCCTACTCGACCTACCAATCTTGCCAGGCAACAGTCAATCGATAGACGCAGTCTGCGGAAAGGTCGAGTTTCGGATACCGACCAGATCAAGAGCACAAGCATGGCCAATTCGCCTGTTTCTCAAGCCTCTACGATGAAATTTGAGTACTGCGGACACGTCCCCTATACCCAGTTCGAACCTCAAGTCAGAGAGCTATGCCATCTACTATGGCCGGCATCTAATGCTGAGGCCACAGGGAAGCCGCTCGTTGAGCGCATACGGCAGCGACTTACGGATGCGTTTGGTCTGAATGACCCATATTCGCCCCCGCCTTCGCCACAAGCCCCCAAAGAATTCATCATCGAACATTTGCGAGGCGGTACTTTCAATCGAGTGGTGGGAGTAACGGCCGTTGAGAAGGACGTGCCCGAGTCTCGCATGGTGTTGAGGGTACTTCGAGGGAACTTGGCCGAGCCAGAGCACGATGTCACCATACTGCAATTTGTGCAGGAGCACGCAACGATGATTCCCATACCCGAAGTCATATCGTCTGACTTATCTCTTAATAATCCACTCAACGCACCTTATGTCTTGCAGAAAAGGATACCGGGTTTTGACCTGGAATCTAGAACACGATCTTACCCGGATCTTACCCACGAACAGAAAATGATGTTCGTCGAAGAATTTTGTCAGATTTTGGTAGACCTGCAGGGCATTGAGCATCCGTATGCTGGTAGAATCGATACTCGTGTCGACGACAAAGGCACCAAGGAATTCACAGTTGGTCCTTTCCAATATGGCCCAGAGTCCGAAGAACTTATTGCCAAAAGATCTCCGTCCATGCCATTCTTCAAGGTCCGGAAATATGGGGCTGAACTGGCAGGTGGCGAGGCGCCAAAAACTTCGGGCTGCTTGAGCAAGCCTATTCATCAGACCCCATTTTTCTTTCTGATGACCCAATTTGGCCGCTGGAAATACATGCAGCTCGAGCTATCTCCAGACTGCATATGGGATACCTACGATCTTGCGGATCGCCTTGTGACTGCAGCAATTCAAATGAATGAAATGGGGTTTCTCGATCCATTCCAGGACGAAGCTCATTCATTTTGCCTCACTCACTATGACTTGAATCCTCGTAACATCATGGTAGATATTCAAGAGGATGGGACCCTCAAGATCAGCGGGATCTTGGATTGGGACCTCGCTATGTTCGCCCCTAAATGGGTTCATTGTCGGCCACCTATGTGGATATGGAACTGGCTAGATGGTGGTAATGAAGATCAGAGGAAGGCCAATGATGCACCTCCAACAGAGGAGCAGCAGGAGCTCAAAGAGCTCTTTGAGGATTTAGTAGGTTGGGAGTTCACACACTGTGCCTACCATACGGCGTACCGATTGGCAAGGACCTTATTTCGACTTGCTCTATATGGCTTCCAGGGTGAGCATGCAATCGATGATGCCGAAAAGCTTTTGGAGGAGTGGGAAGAGTACTGCAAAAGCCGGAAGTCTGATGGTAAAAATCAAGAGGCAGACGAGCGCACTGACGGCGACGAAGACGCCGATGACCAAGTCTGATATCGACCTACCAACGTGTCAGCTATCGGTCTGAATAGGGGGTGATATCCGTCTCATTGCCAGGTATGGAATGCTGTCAGAATGGGTGCATGCATATTATATAGCTAATGCTGTCGCATTCATAGGCCAAATGTCTGATATGCTCCCTACTATCCACGTCACCTACTAACCTACTAACGTGTCTGATATCGGTCTGAATAGGAATACGTCAGATATGCTCCCTACTATTCACGTCACCTACCAACGTGTCTGATATCGGTCTGAATAGGGGGTGATATCCATCTCGTTGCCAGGTATACAACGCTGTCAGAATGATCCGTATCGGTCCATTAGTGCATTAGCTAATGCTGTCGCATTCATAGGCCAAATATCTAATAGCCAAAACGTCTGATATGCTCGCCGCTAATCACATCACCTACTAAACGCCAGGTAGTAGGGGTGACTTTCCTAAGTAAAAATCTGGATTTTTACAGGCGTTTTATAGCAGTTATGCTGGTGAATATACATCTACGTCATAGAAACCACCGCCCCGCAATTGTAGCTAGGGGGACACGCGGGTCATAAAAAGGCCGGAACATTCAAGCCAAGGATTTTGGTGGCTTTTTTGCGACCCGCGTGGGGGACTGTCCTGAATGGAGTTGGCGTCATACAGACCACCGCCCCGCAATTGTGGCTATGTGGAATTGTGGACATACCATATGCTTAGATACCTGTTTTATGGTAGTCTATTCAATGAGACTGGTCTGAAATGTAGGAAAGGCTATATATTTATTGGGAAGCTGCTGCGATTGTTATGAGATGTGGACTTTGTTGGCACGCATTGCTCTGCTGGCGGAGAAGGCGGTGATGCGAAGCAATGCGAAGCAATTTCCCGATCGTGACATCATGATAGCAGAAAATATGGAAAGCAGAGAGGAAGGTACTCCGTAATGCCGAAACGAATGCTATTCCACGAATTGACATGCTACAATCTAAAAATATATGTTGTACAGGATCTTCAGGGTTCGTAGGGCAATGGCTTGAAAAACATTTCCGCCACCCCCGCGACCCCCGCGTGCCCCACTTGGTGCCGTTTTGCTGGTGCCCGCACTCGTTGCACGCCATGAGGTACTTCCATATCATGGTTTTGATATTGGTGTTCTCTCGCCATCAAACACGGCTTCATTTGATGAATGGCTGCATGAATTTACGTTGAATTGATGTTCATCTCTTCGTTGATATCATCAATGTCTATCATGCATTCGACGAGAACTGCAAGGAATTGCCCCACCTTAACATTGTTGACAGATGATCCCTTTGCAAAGTTAAGGCAACACATAAAAGATAAAAGGTACGCTAAAGCAGCCTAGCTGCCGACCGTAAGATATAACGTAGCTTCCATGAGCGACCGCTTCTGTGCTTCACATTACATCCACTACCATCACATCCTTAATTATGGCTCTGTATCTGCATACGAGTTTTTGATATCCTCCGATCTATGTCCCCGCCATTCCTTCCCATCTCCCATGTCTGAGAGTAACAATCCGTGGGCTTGCTTGGTTGAAGAGCAGAGGTCCAGATTCAGGGAGAAAGGCTATGACCCACCACAGGCAATCAAGAGCAATGATACCTTTCGCACAGCTATCGAGAGACTTTGCGACGAACGCAAGGAAAAGTATCCTCAGAGGCTACTCTCTGGGCTTTGTTCGTCCTATGCCACCATCAACAACTTCGCCGAAGCTATAGCGCGTGCCCAGCGCCTTCCACCAGACGCAATCACGGGCTTGATTTGGGCAGCTTCAACATTAGCAATCAGTGTAAGCACTGTCTCTCACCAGACTTTGCTTTACTGATGTCGGCGTAGTGCGGAAGTAAAGCGGGGGCAAGCCTCAATGGCGTTGCGAAACTGGTCACCAAGTTGAATTTTACTGTACCAGCATTCAGTACAAGCCTTGGGCTGTTTGCAGAAGAACCGAGTGTCCAACGTCCCTTGCAGGATATTTTCAGTGAATACATCAGCTCCCTGCTTTCGTTCGTCACCGACTTCAATGACATGACCTACAGTAAGTTTATCATTATGTCTCAACGAATGGTGCATATCGCTGAGTTTGGTAGACCATTCATTTGACCCCTCAGAAGACGACAACCTGAAGAGACGAATCGAGGAGGTGGCTGAAGCATTGAAGGAGGCCAAAGAAGAATATGATGATGCAGTGGCTAGAGAGGAGAACAAACTGTCAAAGCGTCCCCGAATGGATCTGCCATCTCGCCAGAAGTCTTCATATCTCACCAATGGCTTGGGCGAACCCGAAAGACACGGAACAGATCTACACGCGCTCTTTATACATCAGCGTATGCTAGGACGCGGCACTCAGGGCGAGGTACACGAAGTCAAAGAGCCCACGACAGGGCAATGCTATGCCCGCAAGCAGATATATTTTCGCCGAGATCGGTCGTTCTCTGACGAAGAGGAGGTACTCAATGAGGTCAAGATCATGGGAAAGCTCCACCACCCACACATTGCCACGGTGTCATTCTTTGTGAAAGAGTCGGATGCGTACAGTATCATTATGCAGCCTGTGGCCGACTCGGACCTTCTGGGATACTTGAATCGCTGCATCCAGCTGGATTTCAAACCTCGTCTTGTGAAGTGGATTTACTCCTGGTTTGGAAGCCTTGTCGATGCCCTGAGGTACGCGCACGACTGCAACGTCAAGCATAGGGACATCAAGCCTGCCAACATCTTGATCAAGGATCATCGGCCCTATCTCAGCGACTTCGGCATCGCAAAAGATTTCACCGGAGTTGATACGAGTTCTACCCATGAATATTTCGCGCAAGGAACACCCGTGTACCGAGCACCTGAGGCCAAGGCTTCAAATGCCCGTGGACGACTTGCGGACGTTTTTGCTCTAGGCTGTGTTTTCTCGGAGATGCTCACAGTCAATCGAGGGAGGTCGTTGGAGGAGTTCCGGGAGTTCCGACAGGTGGAGGACAGCAGCAGTGGTCCATTTGCTTTTCGCGACAATTTGGAGAAGGTGGGAGAATGGCTGGCAAAGTTTGAAACGGGAGATCAATTGAGCAACATCATCGTTGAACAGATCCGCGACATGTTGAAGGAGAAACCATCTGCGAGATCGTCGGCGGAGAAGGTTCATGATTGTTTAAAGAGGGAGACTGCGTTCTTTTGCAGGGATTAATTGTGGACATATTCCTTTTGACGTGACGGCGGCAATGTTGTATTATAGGGAACGGCTATTTCATGGTGATATGGGATGGCGTACTTGAAGAGGCGCAACCAATGAACGAGAGTGGTCTTCACTTAAGACCGCTTGGTCATTGCCTTTTGTATCGTCTGCAGTATATAATTCTGCGAACTGTATATATCAAGCTGCTCCTTCTGCGATTGGTTCCAGCTCATCAAGCCAAGGAATAGGCTCCAAACAACCTATGTGCTCAATCACACGCGCCGAGGCCTGGCACGCAAACCTGACTGCCTTTCTGATATCGAAGTCCTTGCCCGAGCTCTTCTGCCTAACCACCTCTACACCATAGGCGCCGACAAACGTATCTCTGTAGTAATATACGTCAGCATGTGGGAGTCTTGTTGCGCCTCGTACTTCTTTAGCTTTGGGAAGAGCGAGGGGGATCGAACGTACCCAGCCCCTGTTGTATCTTTGACTTTCACGTCTTTCTCCGCCTCCACGTAGCCTCCTTTCCCTATTTCGGTGGAATAATATGCTCCTTTAGCCCCCAAAGTGACAACCACGTTTGGTATTCCCCTCTTCAAGAACTCGTCCGTGACCTTTCCGTACTCGGTCTCGTCCGTCATCTTATCCACGTCCATATCAGCCAGCATGGCAGCCTCCGTCTCGTTGACGACCAGGTGGGTGATCATCTTGTACGCGGAGTGTACCAGGGCATGTGCCGGGGCCGGATTCAGCAGCGTGTCCACACCGTGTTCGCTTGCCGTCTTGAGGAGCTGCTCTACAGTCTCGCGTCGCAGCTCCATCTGCGAAATCAACAGATCCGGCTTCTTACCATCGAGCCCGTTAAGACTCTCCAGCGTCTCGAACTCCTTGGGCATGAGATCGTAGTTGGCGCCTGGATAGAAAAGAATGCGGTTTTCTTCGGTATTGGTTTCTACGATAACGACACCGACTCCAGTCGGCTGGTCCTTCACCTTTCGCACCTTAGACACGTCCACTCTATTGTCCGTCATTACCTTAAGAAGCCTTTCTGCGAAGCCGTCGTCACCTAGCGCCCCAGTCATGCGCACCTGAATCTCGTTATCATCCACATCTTTCTGTACGTCCCTGTCGAGCTCGGCAACTTCGTTGACGTTCTCGCCACTGGGAAGCGCTGCAAGGCCTGTTTGGATCTCATCTTCTGGGTCTTCAATGATGCCGTTGACGTAGACGTCATTAGGAAACGTCACAGGCGCTGATTGCGATGTAAAGCTAGGATGCGTTACAGTGACTGTCTGTGTCGCAGAAGCCGCTTGAGCTGTGGAGGTTGGCTGTGCTGCAGAGACAGGTTTGTGGTGAGAGAGTCGGTAGGCAGCGACGGCTGAGTTGGCACCTTTTCCGCCAGGATGCTGGCTGAAGGAGGTCGAGGTCAGAGTCTCGCCGGCGTCAGGGCAGCGATTAGCTACGGTCACAAGATCGGTCACAAAACCGCCAATCACGACAATGGTCTTTGGCATAGTCTTGACTGACTTCAAAGAGACTTGCGCGAAATCTTGAAGACGGGAGGAATATGAGCTTTAGGTGAATGCATCTCAGACTGGCAGTATTGGTAGCCTGATGTTCATTCTAAAGCCCAGCGTTTGCCTCCCTGCGCGATGGCAGGGCGTCTGTCACCGGGACTTCGGGTACCCTTGCCGTTAATCAGGGGCCGTGAAGCAGGACTCATTCGATCCCCGTAAATACATTCATACTATCGTTTGACCTCGTGCCTAGGAACAGAGTATTTTTGGACCTTGTTGCAGCCATGTGTGCAAACTTGTGTACATCTCAAGATACTTTATAGGGCCTCAGAGGTTGAGTTTGAGCTAGAAGGGTTCACCCTTCTGGTCCAAACTTACTTCTGGTCCAGCCCTAAGGGGTTAGTAGCCCGGAGCTCTTGAAACTCTAGCTCCGGGCGTGCTCTAGGGTAATCTTAGGCCTTAATCCTGTCGCTTCTATAGATCCTCAGCCAGGCTTATTTTGTAATTAATTCCGCTGTAAGAAGTATTTATATCTAGGCGTTCTATAATTCACGTAGCGGAAATAAAACAATAAAGTGCGTGGTTACAGAAAGCGAGGGCGTGAACCAGAAGTAAGTTTGGACCGGAAGGGGTGAACCCTTCCACTGGACTACTGATTACTTATATATTGCGTTCGCGTTGTCACTATATAACATGGTTTGCTAAGGAGGATCATATGTTCTCTCAATGCGGCTTCATGTCGGCTATGTGTCAAAGTACGTACGTCTCTTGATCAAAATATTTGTGCATGGATGGCTTACCAACCAGTGACGCGAGCTTGGTGAGAAGCCCAGCGATATTCGATCCTTCTATCAACCTTTCCTCCTGACCCTTATGCGTGCTTTGTCGCCTTTTCGAGCTTCGCAACGATCCTAGACTTATATTGCTGGTGCACTGAGAACGCATCCATACCCCGGGTAATTTCTTGGAACCGGAGGCAGGCGTCAATAGCATCAGCAAAATTTTGGCCCACTAAATGCGGGATGTCTTCTTTAGTTCGGGCTATGAGTCTTGACTTTATGTCCCTAGGGCCACGTGGATGCATGCTCAGCTCTTTGAAATCCGTTGCTCGGTGCCACAGGGCGACTTCGAGAAAGACAACCCCCTCTCTTGTGTCAGTTTATAGTCGCCCGTTCACAGATTGGGTATGCAACATACCAACGCATAAACATCGTGGAATTTCTGGAATCTGCTCAGTGGACGGCCCCAACGTTCAGGGTGATGGTACGCATTGTTCTCTGGGGCGTAGTCGCTTTCTCGTGAAGTATCCCCGTCTTCAGGCCGGGAACTTCCAAAGCCGAAAAGGAAAGGCTGGCTGAGATCAACCTCCGCAACTTTGCTGGAGTCCGAACGTTCTGTCGTGGACCTTGGGTGAAAGAAAAGAATGTTGTCGCTTTTCAACTCTTTATGAACCCACCCGACTCTATGGAAATTCCCCACAGCAACAGCGAGGACGTAAGCTATGTTGATTCTAATGCCAAGAGCAACGTGTGTCTTGATCCCGTAGAGATTTCCCAAGGTGATTGGTAGCTGGGCTGTGTTTAAACCTTTGTGCAGCGCGAAGACCATACCGTATCTTTGTGTCTTTGGCTCCTCGATGTATCCAAAACAAGGTAGAATGTGAAGACTCGTTCGTTTAGATTGAGACAGCTGGGCGACCACGTTCTTGGATTGAAATGTTGTGTTCTGTAACGTTGCGTTCTGAGTACTGTCATATGAACCTCTAGGTATCGCCTGGAAAGTTTCGATGATGACCGGTCTCTCTGCAACTATACCAAATCGAAAGCGCTGATCAGAGCTGCTGACCCCTGATGAATCAAAAGTCATGATCTCTCCAGGAATCTGAAGAGCATCAGGAACCTGTGGAGCATTTTGGACGTACTGCCTCAATGCGATTGCGTCTTTTGCGTCTACGGCAGCTGCCACTTCATCCCCTGCTGCTTCTTCCAATGTGATGTTGGGGTCCAGTAGCAAGCCGTCCTCGATAGTGTCGCAAACGTTGGAGGTTATATCCTGGATGTCGTTGATGACACGCGTGCCAAAGGGCAATCCGGAGTCGGGCTCAGGGGAGGCTTTGTCGGTGCTTGACTCCCTATGATTTGCGTACGCTACTGTCTTGGACATGACCTGCGACAAGCCTTGGATACTTTGCAATATCTCTTTCTGCGCCGGAGGAGAAAGCTTTCCTAGAATCGTACCAGGGAAAAAGTGCTCCTCAACCTTCAGATCTTCAAGTCTTCTTGCCTGGAGTATGAGACCCTCGATATCAACATCTTGAATCACTGTTGGTGGGAAGCTTTTCAGCCAAGTAGCTATCTGCAACCCCGTTATATCTTTGCGTAGTGAGACTCTCAGAAGCATAAATGAAGAAGGAGGCCTGATTTTTCTCACGAATCCAGAGGGAGGTCGCACCAGGAGCGGCCTTAGCACGATGCTTGGCTGATCCTCCATGGACAAGTCAAAGTATACAGGATTCACTGACAGATATATTAATTTGCGGTTTCCAACGTTCGGGACCAATTGGACTCACCCTTTAAAGCTGATTGGGTACCGTCAGCCCAGAGATGCTTATGGAGCGTTCGGATACTAATAGATTCGCCTGCCCTCAATCGACGGCGAACCTCGCGAATCAGGACAGATGTGAACGAAGATCGCCCAGGTTCTGGTACCCTAGAATCCGAACCGCATGCTGCTAAAACCTCCATCTTTCCTTCCTTGGAACCACGCGATCGAATTGCAGCATAACAGCAATCCAAGATGACAAGTACATCGCCCTGCGCAAGATAAAGACAGGCTTGTACTTTGAACCAATCAAGGGTTGGGCCTCCTTCTCCCTTCCTGGTAAATTGATCAGTGTCGAACTCACAGATCACCGAACGTTAGACTTTACGCTCTCCATTCACTATATCCAGCTGAGGGTTCACTGTCCGCTTTATCTGCATGGCCAGCATAATACACGATTGCAAGGCTACGTGTGTTGACCGAGTTCTGGCTTATGAACTCAGCGATTTTCAATTGGAGGCTTATGCCCGGCCTTTCACTAGGGATAGCGTATGTCCTTGCGTTGAAATTGAGATCGAGCTGTAACAGCTGCCGTAGCTTCTGCACTTCGGGCACCACTTCCAGATCATCCTCAGCCCAATGAATCAGCAAGGCGTTCACCTCATCATAATCTCCATTCGTCGCCCAGTAATTGCGAGTGCTCTGTTTGAACTCGTTGCAAATCGTTTGCTCTTTCGACATTGCTAGAATGTTTCTGTGATGGAGCACTGATGATGATTATAGATTGGTAGGTTGGGGCAGCCTGCCGTGCCTGCCTACCCAATTTTCTGGCGTCCGATCGTGGATTTATACTGGTCGCCCCAAGCGGGCTGTCGGGCTGCAAGCCGCGCCCCGCTCAGCCCAACAACAAGACCTGAAGTATCTCTTACGCCCCGTTTGAAAGCGAAGGTCATGCATGACAAGGCAACAGGCTGGGCGAAGCTCAAGGATCAAGGAGAGCTTTGCCTATAAATGCACTGCCAGGCCACGTAACCAGGCTGCGGAACAGGCTATTGCAGAAACAATGTCACAAGCTGGGAACGCTCGAGGGCGGACTAACCCACCAGGGAACGACGAGAGCAGTGAGAGCGAAGAGGACCGAAAGGCATGTGCCCTTACCAGTCCACGGGCATGTCTCCACGACTGATTAAAGCTCCGCAGCACCTCAGCAGCTTCTCCGGAGCCGCTACGGGAAGGTTTCGCTCAAAGGTTCTACCTTATAAAGCTCAAGCGCAGGTACACATCCTAAGATTTCCTAAACCTCGCTATAAAATCGGATTATTAATTTGGAAAAGTTCCCAACTGCGCCCTTGTATCAGATCGATGAAGAAGTTTATCGTCTTGTCCCTGGCCAAGCTGCGCCAGCAGGGCCATATCTAGTAGTCGCGGTCCTCGACAATAGGCGATACAGGGTGAAGCGCAAGGACAATGGACAAGAGCACCCACAACTGGTCGAAGAGAATGACCTTTGTATTCCAACCTCTGCTTCTTGAGCCAGCATGACGCACCAAGCGGTCGGTACAAAGTGGTTGGTGGAGAAAGCCTAGTCTAGCCTTGCATAAGGATAAGCATGCAGCACGATGTCCGACCACACTATATAGAGGAGGCTCATCCTCAAGTGCATGTGCCCCAACTTCCCAGCCTGAATTGTGACACAAATGTATTTCACCCAGCGTAAACATTGTAAGTCTCATGAAGGTCCTCGAGTATACTGTCACGTACCAGGCTTAGGGCTGATTCGCCAAGCAGCGCCGTTTTCTATTTTGCAGCAAGCTCAAGAGTTCTGCCATCGAAGTCCATCAGGTAGGCTCGTCTGCTTGTACTCTCGCAATGTTAAACTCGTGCAGTCGAGAGCTATCGACATGGCTATCCAAGAATCAGCGCCTTCATGCAAAGTGACAAGGAATTTGTGCTGTTTCGAAGATTCGGACATCTGCATTCACGGATCCTTCTACATAAACAAGACGCAATCATCTGCTTGGAGCAAGAATTGAACGAATTGGACAATAACGAGACCAACGCCTTCTTTTTGAATTCGAGGCGAGCCGATCAAAATACCGCGAGGCATGATGTGCTTGCTAGACTTGAGCCTAAGTTGACTGAGTATGGTAAGATATGCGGCAGCTGCTGTACACTGAGTATAAGTGACGTGTTGTGGACCAATTTCTGGACGCATATATCCGCCAAGTAGAACGACCTCGACCACAAGAACGGAATATCCGGAGCGTTTCCAACTGGTTTATGGGAAACAAGCCACTGGTCGCCAACGAGTCGACTTACCTGAACAATTGGGATGACCTAGTCAGCCCAGATCGTGGGGTTACTGGTACCGGTATCGAGACGTTTGTTGAAAAGTGTGCAGCACTGACACGAGGGTGTTGGTTCTCAAGCGTGAGGGGCTATGTTCTAAACCATACGTCTGAAGCTCAACACAATATCTTAGGTCTTTACCTCAAGGGTTGCATGCTCCCTGACAAACAGTACATTCTCAAGAAGAGTCTGATAGAAGCGCAGGAAGACGCCAGAAAGTCGACCGACCAGCATTTGATCTATATCACATCCGCTCGGGTGGCTGTGGCAACCCGTCTGCTGACAAGCCTCTCGGCAGTCATGTTACTGACCTTTCCAATCGTCCTTTTGTACAACATAGGCTCAGTAGCCGTAAGGTTGGCTGTCATTGCGCTGTGTGCTACTGTCTTTGCCCTTTTCATATCATTATTGAGTCAGGCTCGGCTTATTGAGATTTTCTCTGCTACCGCGGCGTGAGTGGTAGTCTTCTTCCTGGTACCGCTGAGCTTGCTGACTGATGACTTTCCGCTTATAGGCTTTACGCGGTTCTGGTAGTATTCGTTGGTAATTTCTCATAGTAATACTGCATTGCTCAAATATGTGGGTGCGAATTGTAAGCGATAGGAGTAAAATCTCCGAGGGAAAATAGATAATAGGTAGTCACCGATGTTGTTTGTAAAGCGGTTGACCGGAAGCTAGTAGATCGTACATCGTCGAAGTTCCCCTAACTAAAATTAGGTAGTATACTTAGTACGGACTCACGAGAATGGTCGCCGTCGCCGATGGCTTGGCGTGGCTTGGCGTCTACGTCGATCACAGCCGCTAACAGCTAGCGGCTATCGGTATCTCGATTAGAAATCCAAAAATGCAGCATCCAACGGCATCGAACTTCACATTGCACCACCACTGACACCACTCCCCATCACTTGATTGGACGAGTATCCGAGTCTTGAAGGCCTAGGCGGTCGCAGAGGCCTGAAGAAGTGTGAAGAGCAAGGGGAACAGTCTTTCGAAGAGAGTGGGACACTATATCATTCAGTGACGACACCTTGCTTCCAATCGCTTCCGCGTCATCCTCATCTTCACCAATATCCAATTGCTTACAGTACTTGCGACTTTGCATCCCTGGTGCGATTCACCGGTGCTCAGGAACAAAGACTGCCTATTGGTCCTATCAGCATCAATTGGAGTCACTAAGCCGTCATCTTGCAGACCCACTGCCCGCTCCATCTATCAAGTGTTATCCTTCTCTGCCTTACCTCAACGCTCACTACATATACCACCGCTACACTTTAGGCTCCAGATTATCCCAACGACAACAAAGATATAATCAAAGTGGCAAACGTTGTAGCAGTGATCTCCTCACAGCAGTTCAACGAGGTGGGGTCGATCGGTCTGAATTATCCGCCCATTCTTCCCGTTCTCCCACCGTACAGTCATCAATAGGACATCATCGACATAGTCTGCTGCGGGACACCATGAGCGGAACAGCGTTTGGCCCAGATCTAACCCTGACTCGTTCTCAAGAGGGTCTTCTACGGACGGCTCTATCATCCAGTTCCACCAACGACAGCGCTTCTCGACGACCACACACCGCCACGCCGAGAAACTCGCGCTCATACACTGATCCCAAACAGCCCAGTACTGGCCTACTTCCGCACGGCGCAAATATGTACACCTCCCCAATCGAACAAACACCTGGTTCTGGCCGGCTAGATAGCTTTGAGGAGAGTCCTTTTCTGGACTATGAAAACCTAGACGACAGCGCCTTCGACTGGGATAATAGCGGTGATCAACTGTTCGGTGATCTACCTGAAAATGACTTCAATGATGATGGTGAACACCACGACAAGAGGAAGGCCTCTACTGACGAGGAAGACGAAGAGGAGGGCTCGAGCAAAAGGCGAGAAGGCGATGATAAATCTGTGAAGAAATCTGGGCAAAAGCCCGGGCGAAAGCCTTTGACGGGGGAGCCCACTACGGTATCTTCAATGAGGGCTTCTCATCTATCATTGCCAGTACTAATCATCTTCCCAACAGAAACGCAAGGCGCAAAACAGAGCTGCTCAGAGAGCCTTCCGCGAACGCAAAGAACGTCATCTCAAAGATCTCGAGACCAAGGTGGATGACCTCGAGAAGGCTTCGGAAACTGCAAACCACGAGAACGGGCGTCTTCGAGCGACCGTTGACAAGCTTCAGATGGAGCTAAAAGAATATCGGAAGAGATTGTCAATGAACGTTGCAGGCGCTGGACACTCTCCACCTCAATCAGTCACTCAATCACGTGTCTACAACAGCAGCAGTACTGGTAGTGACTTCTCCTTCGCCTTCCCCAAATTTGGTGACCTCCCTGGATCTTTTATGAATAATGGCTCCATCGCAAAAACCACTTCACCTACTCAAATTGTCCCACGTTCGACATCTGCTACCAGTTCAAGTCTTAGCAAGGACTCCTCAAGCCTAACGAAGCCATTGTCACCAACAAGTTTTGACACTACTGCGACTCCACTAGGTAGCTCTAAGGTTTATCAGACGCCTATGAATGGCATCAACAAAAACAGCTATGATGAACTCAATGGATTGTTCAGCCCCTCCATCCTAGAGAACGCCAGTCGCAGCAACTCGGCGGATTACATCTCATATCCTGGTAGCAAAGCTCCGTCAACAAACGGGGCAATCATGAAGCCCAGTGTAGGTACCACGAATGGGCATGGTCAGACACCAGTTGTCCGCCACCATTCATCTGCATCTATTACCGGCTCGCCTGCTTCTTCAATGTCGCACGCACTCGATTCCTCCTGTGGTACTACCCCAGAATCTTCGGCCGAATCGCCAGATAATCGCAAGGGAAGTGAGAGCATTCTCGATACCATAAATGAGGAAGGTAAGACGCAGAACAATACGGAAGGTAAGAAATCTTTTTGCGTCGATTTGGCTGAATCCTGCGGCAACATAGCCAATCCACCAGTCCGCATGATATCAGAGGCTAACAGTGCTTCAGCTGGTCTGAACTTGGTGAAGTCCCCAACCGCAGATATCAATGGCTTCGACTGGATGGCTCAACAAAATGGCGGCCAATTCGACCCTGTGCTGTTTGGAGATTACCGGGATCCACAGGACAACATCCTGAATAATTCGTTCGGAGACTACTTCAACGATGCTTTCCCTTTCAACGACTTTACGAGCCCTTACAACACTGCAGATATAGCCAGTCAGCCATCAGGACTGGACTTGATGGAGAAGACCGACATGCGACAGAATGAAAGTCCTAAGGAAATAGGTCCAGGTGGCGAGAAGCAGCAATTTTTGACATGTGCCAGTGTTTGGTTGGTACCTTTGATCCTAGGCCTACGCATTCGCTGACCCCATTTTGTCTTAGGGACCGTGTCCAGTCGTCGGAGCAAGCCAACTCCGGTGAGACAGACATGGATGACCTGTGTGCACAGCTCAAGTCCAAGGCCAAGTGCTCGGGTCAAGGTGCTGTCATCGCTCAGAGTGATGTTGATAAAATCCTGGGCCCTGCGCCGGCCGAGCCAACAGACTTTCTCAAGATGTTCTCGTAGCCAATGGTGGCCTTGAAGCCGTAATCCATGAGACGATGACGGCTAGGCTATGAGGAATCAATCAATGGCGTCTTGGTATGAGGCTCGATTGAAAGGAAAAGATACCAGGGGCAAGTTTAACTTCTCTTCTACTTCTCTCCTCATGTACATCGGATAATGTGGGATTGAATGCTCGACAGCTGCAATGTGAGCCATGATGGTGATACAGCTATACTTCTCATACCGGCAGGACGCTTACGATATCCGGAGATGACACTTCCTCTTTGAAAAAGTATCTCTACACCCCTTATCTCCATCCACAAGACTCACAAGACTCATACCCATCTTTTCGTTTCCTTTCCTTCCCAACCCAAGACCACCATACCATCACATCCACCACCACCACACTACCACATCACCACATCCACCACCAGCTTCACCTCCACCTCCACCTCCACATCCACAACACTTCCCTTCCTCACCATCCCCACCAACACATCCCTTCCTCACCATCCCAACCAACCCTATTATAATATCACCATCCCTAAAATCCCTACTACAACACCACCATACCATCACCTCCACATCACACCACCACACACCCCCCCCTTCCGCCTCTTCAATCCTCCTCTACAACCAAACCTACAACCAAACCTACTCGCTAGTCGATCCCCCTACTTTACTCAAAATCCCCGCTTCAAAGCCAACGCCAACGCCAAAGCCAATGTTATGAGTGTTTATAAAGTAAGGTGCACTTGACTGTTATTGGAATAAGGTTCATGCTAGTATTGATTATAGCTATTCGTAGGGATCTAGGGTGGATGGGTGGGCTTGAATTAGGGAGGTATGTTGTAGAGCCGCGCTTATTGGTTGTAAATGTGGATTTAATGAATTCTTTATACCCTTGCCATCTAATTTGCTCTCCGATCTACTTAATCGTTTTTTCCTAGATGTTTTCTCTTATCTCCAGGCAAATTGCAAAAATACCACACTTTCCTGAGAAAACTACAAAACTGCCACACTCGCACACACAGCGAAGTACTAGACGGCCCCCTAATCACCAGGGGCATGTGTATCACGCTCCTGTATTTTGCAGCCCCCGGCACATCAGTCCCTGGTACCTCAGCCCCCCAAATATCAGACACTCGCGCATGAGTACCCAGCATAACAGCCTCCCAGCGTATGAGTCTCCATGGGCACCCCCGCACACCTCCTAGATGTCGCTACTACCCATCGATGATAGAAGTCTTAGCGTCAAAGTATGCCTTTCTAGGTGACCTTCGGTACTCCACCATGCGAGTGTGGTATTTTTGCAATTTAGGTGTGGCAATTTTCGGCAAATTACAAAAATGCCACCCCCATATTTCAAAAATACCACACCTGGGGAATTGCGTACCCCGGAAGCAGGGCGCATCAGTCCCAGGGCCGCTTTCAGGCCTAAGACTCCGGGCAGAAGACCCCGTAGCAGCCCCCGCAGCAGCCGCGGTAGTCCGGTTACCTTGGTAGGGCTCCCGACGTAATTACCTAGCCTGAGAAAAGAGCGCTGAGTACCCTAAGCTCTAGGGATAAACCCCTTAAGATATTATATTTTACCACTAAAAATATTATTCCTTATGATGATAGCGACGGTCGGGAGGTTTATACAGGAGGTCTCTAGGCCTGCCTATGCCCTAGGGACGGACGTGCCTACTACGGGGGCTGCTGCGGGGTGTTTCGCGCTGCAAGGGGGCTGATGCGCCCAGCTTCCCGGGTACGCAATTTCCCAAGTGTGGTATTTTTGAAATATGGGGGTGGCATTTTGGAAAATATTCCAGAAAAGTGTGGTATTTTGGGCAATTTGCCGACTAGAATGATTGTTTTCCCTTGCCTTCCAATACTATCCGTTCATCGCTGCCTTCCAATCACTACACGTAACATCTTACGAATTGCTTCATGAACCTCCGCGGCATAAGAAATTTAGGGGCGTAAATATCCCAGTCCTTCATCCTCGAATACCATGCTAGGAAATCTTTTGATCGCTATATCAAAGACTTCCCTCGCAACCACCACGCAAGAACGAGGAATATCGACGTCAAAGGCAGTGCCACAGCAAAGTACATCCAGAAGTGTGAGCTGCCAGGCTGAAAGTCTCCACCCATGCTGAATATACTCGCTGTGAAGGATAGCGGAATGAAGATCAGAGCGACGACCGTCAGTTTTGACACTAATTTGGACTCCTCCAGGGATATGTTCGCTTGATTAACGCTCAGCATGCCCGTCACGATCGGCATCAGAGATTCCACCTTCTCCTTGCATCCTTGAAGTCTCACGAGGATCGACAGCAGCTCTTTGCCTTCGTCATTACTCCGTTCGTGCACATCGATCCCAAGGCTCCCCAGGTTCGACTCCACCTGATCAAAGTAATATGAGAGTCGCCTCCGGAAGAGATTGACCCCCGCTAATGTCTCCGCAAGATGCTTCGAATGCTCCTGTGGCTTCCGAAACCTCTTCCCCTCAAACTTCCCAAGCTCTTTCTCAAACTCGCAGAGTTTCGCCCAGACGTATTCGAGCAGGACGTTCCACTGCGATGCTACGATCTGCTTGAGAAATATTGAACTCATGGCCATATCTTTCTGCGCACCTTTGACTTGCTCCAAGCTAGCCACGTGTGTCCAGTACCACGCGATATCGTCAAACATCGACGTCCTAGGAGGACCGTGGACATATCCCCCCCGGATCAAGCGTGCGATCTTGCCGTTCCAGGGCGTCAAGTCAACGTAGCCAAAACCATAAGGCTCATTCGGCCATTGCTTTGTTTGGTTCTTTCTGACAAGCATCGAGTCCCCAATCGGAGGATCGACCAGGATAAGCGCTGTAGCTAGTTATGAATTCGTCGGAAACCAAGAGGGAGTGGAGCAGGAAGACAATTTCACTGACCATCCCAGCCTCCATCTTTTCTCACCCGCGACCAAAATGATGCATTCCTTCGAATCACGTAGCTATTCGAATTGTACCTTTGAAAATAGCGGTCCGGATCTCCTAATTCAACCTTCCGGTGAACATTTGATACCGTCCTGATCCCATTCCAGTCCTCGTCCCCTAAGGCTTTTACAACCTCATAATAACGTAGTGCGAAGTGCGGATCAGACTTCTGCACCGATGGCAACCGCCGAGGTAGTGCGTAATCCCACCTCGACGCCGTCCAATGTGTCGAATTCTCATGCGCCGCAAATAGAACCGGGTCCATCCAGAAATACGCGCCGAAAGCCTCGACGAACGGTCTGGACAGATCTTCCAGCAGATACAGCCGGTGCTTGCAGGCGTTTCGTGCAGTTCCTGAGAGGTACGCTTTCAGGTCATTGACGTCTCGAAAGTCGAATCTTTCGACTTTGCTATTATTACTGCTAGATCCGAATTGCAAGACGGCTGCTTTGCCTAGGAAGTATTCAGGTTCTCCGAGGAATCGGTTGAACTTGACCAAGTCGGGATATCTAGAGCAAAAGGATCTGATTGCGTCGATATAGGTGGTCTGGTTGCGTGCACTCATCATGCCGGGCTAGAAGATGGGATCAGTGAAAACACATGGCTAACCCTCTCTGTGTGCATCGAAGTCTCGAAGAGATCTTGCAATACAGTTAGTAGCTAGACTATTCATGCTTCCCTGTCATCACTTTTGTGCACCTCGCCGAGACGCTGAGGGGTGGCAAGAGTAGTAGAGCGTACGGTCTTGGGCTCCCAGTGGAATAAGAGGAGCTTCTTAGCTGTGGATAGGCTGTGGGTAGAGATCAGACAATAGGGCATCACGCGGGAGGGAGCAAGTAGAGCATGTAAGTCTGTATAGCTTCAAAACAGACTGCTACTCCGTAAGACTGTAATAAATGTCTCTTGCATGCATTTACGGGAGAACGAGGGTCGGGGACAAAAGTCGTTGCCGACTTTCTCGCATATTTCCGGGAAAAGGTCGGCAACGACTTTTGTTCGGAAGTTCTGATGTTTAGTGCCAAGCTTTCCCAAAGGTCTTGCACACGCTAATACTACCTTCTCTAACCTAAGGTAGTAATATGCAGCTCTTGACTTCGGTCGTCTTCATGGTCCTTACACCAGCTCACAGTGTCCTAGCAGATTTAAGTCGCCGCTCCTTGTCTACACACTGAAGTGTCGGCTGTGTCTACTTACGCAAAGGAGAAGTGACCTCCGAAACAGAGCAAGCCGTGACAGGAGCGCCGCCGAAACCATATGCAAGTAATTATCGTTGCCTCGCTAAAAGAGGTTAAGGACCTGGCAAAGACAATCTCCATAGCACGATAGCGTGCTTCACCGGTGGCGCAGTATCTACAGTCAGCAGGATCATTTGCATCATCGACGCTTACTAGATTAGATACTATATCTCGGTCCTGCCTTAGCATAGCGGCACGACCCTCGTTTGACGGGTCCGCTTTTAGAGAGAGATATTGCCTGCATGTCGTATTGTGGTGCATCTGAGCAATGCCTCCATTGTATGAGCTCTCATACCGTACGGACTCCGTGCGCCTTCCCCCAGGATCAGGGAATCAAAGAATGGTATGTTTTGTTTGGGATGAAGAAGCTTGATGCGGCGGATGTCGACACAACCCCTTCTCATCCAACTTACCCCCCTGACGAAACCCGGCGTGTACCGTACTCGCCCAAGGCTCAGTATTCGAGTAAGTATTTTGGTCCATGACAGGATGATCACAGACGCAAGAATACCTCTTAGAAGCTGTGGATACGAATTTCTGAAGGGATCAAAAGTACGTTGTATTCGAGACGAAGCACGTACAAGGAGCGATCTCAGACGTTCTAGATTGCCCTCATGCCTATTCTGAACACCTTTTACTCACCATCCGAAAAATCACCTAAATGCGTCGCGCTTAAGGCGATCGACCGCTGGCCAGTCGTTGTTAGTACGACTAGGACTCTTTCCTAATGTTTTGGACCAGCAACTAAACCAGTACACCTACGTTATGTGCTCAACGTCTCCAAAGCATAGAAACCTGCTTTTTGACGTGGTCCATATCCTTAGAAGTCGTTTAGTGTCCTGCCCCTGACGGCAATACTCTTCTTAGTTTGTTGTATGGAGTAATCTAATTCTGGGTATCGCTCCGAGTCAATCTCCTATACACAGTGCGGCAATGTTCAATGGTGGATGTAAGCCAGATATAGTGCATCGAGGCGGTGGATATGTACTCTATCGATGATGGCGCTGTTCGAGGTACAGATATTTCATCTAAGACGCCATGGGTAGATGGAAGCTCGTACAACGCGCCTGGGAGTTCGGATAGATATGTAGCTGGATGTTCCATTAGGGTGTTGCCTGAGTCTGTGTCATCGCTATTGCTCAGGTCTCCCGTCCTTGGGACGTCGATTGATTGAAGATTCCTTTGCTGTGCGACTGAACCCTTGATAAGAGCAACTAGGTTGACTATACTAGCTAAAGTCGCACTCACAGATGGCAGCGAAACACTGATGAGGTCTGCTTGCGATATGGTAGCTCCAGTCGGCGTCATGAATCTCACCAAAGAGAGGTTGATCAGAGTCCCAGCAAGGATTACCAGCAAGCTGACACTATAGAGAATCAGTAATTGCAAACCCGAAAGCAGAAACGTGTGACCAACGCGTCGGGTATACCGAATTTTCGGAAATTTGTGTAGCCATACTGAAGGGTGGATATAGTCCAGACGCCGAAGACCCTGATTTGAGCAATTAGAAGGATTCATAGTCAGCACTGAGGTGACACTCACGGTGTGGAGAGAGCCAGGGTGGTGGTAGGACCATTCCTGATCATCAGCCACGCATAGGCTGAACCAGCCATAACACAACCCCATACGTGGATCGGACCTTTTCTCGAAGCTAAATACTGAGCGATCAAAACAATGGCTAGCGCGACCACTGAATATCCCAAAACCGTAGCTGGTAAGAGCCCAACGTTTGGAACCCCTTCGCCATTTGCTGGCTTGCCAATGGGGCTTGCTCCTGTGCTTGGTAGAGCGATGCTTATGAACGCCAGAATGGTGGACCTTCGGCAAAGACAATCCCGCCTAAAGACCGCCGAGATCGAAGTAGCGGCGTTGGTAGTCAGCAAGACACTCCGGGTCACCATATCATGATACATTCGCCGCAGCGTCTTCCTAATTTCCAGCACGTATCCTGTCTTGGGATACAGACAGATAGGAGTAACAGCAAGACCGAGCCACATTATCCTTTCTATAATGAGTGCGAGCCATGACTCTTGGCCCATTGTATGCTCGCTACCGTCGATTGTGTCTAAGGTGAGAAGGTTATTGGGATACTGCCAATGATCGGATGACCAGCCCAGCATAATCATACGCATGGTGTAGTCCTCCCATATTTGGCGATCATGCGGTCCAGTGAGCAGATTTAGGAGAATGTCGTGCAGCGGACGGAGTAATCCCTCTGCTACCTCAGATAAAGGCGCCTCGTTGGGAGCATGGGAGGAAATTCGTCTTCCGTAGGAGAGATATCGATTTGGTTTCAACCGGCCGTAATCAAGTCTGTTGCCTACCACAAGAGCAGACAATGACCCGAAAGCGCCTTCAGCCAATCCGGTAGAATAGTTACACGTCAAACACCCCGTATATAACAAGAGCTGCTCTATGGTGTTAGGCCGGCCAAGCATAACTATATGATCATGTAAACGCCCCACGTTTGGAGATTCATCTGAGGCTTTGTTATGCCAAAATTCGGACACATCACTCCAGACTTCGCGGTCTGCGAATTCGTCTTCCTCCTTAACCATCCTGTATCTCCCAAGATCGCCTAAACACTCAATCCAGGTATCTTTAAAGGTAGGTGCAGTCTCGTACAATGAAGCTATCAAGACATAGACAATGTAGATGAAGGCAAGCATATGCTCAACGTTATTTGGGAGCCTATGTTGTAGAATCTCGAGAAAAGCGTGGATCCCGTGGCGCCACATCCTTGCCGGCATCGAGTATTTGGCCGCCAGTTTACTTAAGGCCTGATTGGCAGAAGGATGCTGCGAAGCTAGGAAGAAGTCGTGATGTTCATAAAGCAGCTGTTTTTGTAGTGCAATGAGTGACTGCCATTGATCGTTCTTAAGCTCAGTCTTCCTGCTGGGGTTTGATTCCCGCCCCACGGCTGATTGCCTCTCGTCGTTAACAATACATTTTGCCTCGACCAGGACCAGGCCAGCATAGATACCCTTGACCTCGACAACGAGTTGTTCATGAGATATGGGCCTCGTCTCGGGCTGTAACAGCACCTGAGGTTCCAGCTCTGTACTTGGCTCATTCTCTTCAACCCGTTTTGGGCGATATATCATGGGTTGCAAGCTCTTCTTCAAGAGATTGTCCACAAGGGTAGCATGAGACCGGCTGTGCTCACAGTCCATCTGATCCGGACAGCGTGCGGGAGGACGGCGTCTATTCATTGTCACGCTGGAATAAGGTCCCCTGATAGGCCCGAGGGCCGCGGCAAGTATGTTTTCCCAGTGAACAGCAAGAGGAGGCTGTTGCCAATTAGCCTAGTGGTGTATCTCAATCGGAGTAGGCCTGCACCTGTCTTAAGAAAAAGTCTTGTATGAGTACCTAAGTGATCTCAAGCTTGATGTCGTGATGCCAATAGCGGAAGACACCATTCATTGACGGGAGTAGTGTACAAGTATGATATTAAATATCGGCGCTTGCGATCTTGTCTGATGTGTTTGCGGCTCTGCGTGCGGCCTGTTGGCTCGCGACCGAGAAAGCGAACCAGGCAAAAGAGGTAAGTTGGATCTCAACATCAGAGGTGCACCGCAACAGCACTCTTCATCATAATCATCGTTCCCAAGGCATGGGGGCTCCCTTCATTGTCACGAAGGAGAACCTACTTTACGCAGTATTGCTCGTCGCTCAGTTCCCTAGTTCGCTGCTCATCAGCCAATATGATCCGTCTCACAGCATAAACCCTTTACAGTGCCCGAGTTGGCCAGAGCCTAACCTATGGACTCCTTCGTGGCAACGTTGCGTGAGACCGAAGGTACTGCTGTAGTTCAAGCCAGCGTCTTTCCATTACTGATCTTGATGGGCAGAGTATTCCTCTGATTCCGGCAATATATGTCTTCGACAATCCATCACCCGCAATTCTGGTTATGGCGGTGGCGATATTCACCTTCACAACCCTTCTTGTACATACGATGCACGAACATGATCATCTCCAAAATCGCTTCCTGGCTGGGGGAGCTGTAGGGGTTATCGTCATATCAAGCGTCAGGCAGTCCATGGCCTTCGACAGACTCTGGGCGCAAAGCGTTCAAAGCTGCCTACCATTTAGTATTGTGCTTGCACTAGGGATCAGCAATATATACCACCGAATGCATCCGCGGATCCAGTTAGATAGTACTACCCCGGAGTCTCGGTTAGAGAAAAGTAGGGTGATAGTGGAATAACAACAATCATGGCAATCGGAGAAGGCATTTTGAGGCAGGATTAAGAAGACGGGCAGAAGGATAACCAGATGGGAGGAAGGAATCGAAGAGATCGCATGAAAGTTGGAATTGTTCGCCACTCAAAGAGTACTTCTAGCCAGGGTACTTCTAGTCTCAAGAGCGACCGCTTACACTGTGACCGGACATTTGATGCCAGTGGTGCGGGAATGGAGATGGGGATGTTCAATAATGCGGGCGGCGGCATAGATACACCAGCTCGAGTAAAGTAAGGTAACTTCTCAGCCGGGCCGAAAAGTCTATATCTGTGAAGCTCTGGAGTAATACCGAAAGGCCTACGAGAGCCTACCAATTCATAGCTCTATTCTTTCATACTACTTACATGTCCGTCATACCACCAATATAATGCATGCAATCTTGGATGTCTGTGCTTATGAGTAGCATGTGATAATCTCGCGAGCCACAGCATCATGTTTTCCTGCTTCCCGAACCCGAAGCCACCCAATATTTGCGTCCAATCTTACTTATCACTTCCAGTGATAGTATCACAAGTTTTCCAATGGGGAATGATCCTTTAGAGACGCCACCTCCCGATGGTGGTGAGTTGATTGACGATTCTACTATTATGATTGTCTTTGAGAAACGTGCCAACATTATCCATTCTTGCTTTCCCAACCAGACCGGGTCGTCAACATTGTTACACCTCGTAGCAGCCACGGAGAGCGCAGGGGACCTGATATCCGGTGGGAGGACTGTGTTCCCATACCAGCGCTCTGTACCCTGACGCCATGTTCAGTGCTCACTCCATGGTGTGGCCGTGGAGATGTTATTACATAGAGAGATCCGATCTGCCTAGACTAGCATAGTCGCCTTCGGGAAGCTAGCGTCTTGGCACCAAAATTTGGGAGGCACGGAGGTTCTTACCAACGCACCTTCCAAGCTCTGAGAACCTGAACCATCAAAACACCCTCACCACTCTTTTCCTACCTTTGCAGACCTGCCGCACCTCATACTCTTGTACATCATCCCTCTCGGCTCCTACATAATCTGCTCCAAAGCCAGCAGCTCGATAGACCTACATACACCTAATAGACACTCAGCTTTGATGGCTTCTGTGAGTCTGCATTGGAATATCACAATTCTTTGCATGTGATGAGGATCAATTATGCCTTTACTTACAACGGTCTAGCCACGTCCTCCATACTACAACCAAGGTCAAATGCCCAATGGCGCCAACAATGCAACAAACATGAGTTCTGGGGGCCAAGGGTCAAACTTTCTACCAAACAATGGTCGTGTCATTCAGAATGGGGGAACTCGTATCCTATGTGTGGCAGACGTTCGCGGTACATAAGTCCCATCCGTTTGAGCTCGCGTGGCTGCCGCTGATATTGTGAAATGCTCGCAGGCAACTTGAAATCTTTGAACGAACTAGCACAACAAGCGAAAGCCAATTACATAATCCATACTGGTGATTTCGGTTTCTACGATGAGGACTCACTAAAGCGCATTGCTGACAAGTAAATGATTCCTGGCACTCTGCCCATCTATCTTCACCGAGAGCACACGACTGATCTTTCTTCCTAGGACTCTCAAGCATGTAGCTCAATACTCACCTCTCCTTTCGGAGAACACCAAACGTGTCATTCAAGCATCTCAACCTCAAAACTTCGATGTGAAGAACCGCTTCTCGCCTCACGAGCTTTTGCTATCGGAGCTCGGAATGTTCATCAACAAGCAACTAAAGCTTGATGTCCCAGTCTACACGGTCTGGGGTGCGTGTGAAGACGTTCGTGTTCTTGAGAAGTTTCGGTCCGGAGAGTACAAAGTGGACAACCTACACATCATCGATGAGGCCAACTCAAGACTTCTAGAGGTTGGAGGTGTGAAGCTACGACTACTAGGTCTGGGCGGCGCCGTGGTCATGCACAAGCTATTTGATAACGGCGAGGGTCGCACGACAATAGCCGGAGGTCAGGGCACAATGTGGACCACATTGTTGCAGATGGGAGAGCTTGTGGACACAGCGAATCGTGTCTACGACCCAACAGAAACCCGAGTCTTCGTTACACACGCCTCGCCTGCCCGTGAAGGTCTGCTTAATCAGCTTTCCGTCACCCTCAAGGCAGATTTCTCGGTATCCGCTGGGCTTCACTTCCGGTACGGAAGCTCTTACAATGAGTTTAGTGTCAATCCGACGCTGGATCATTACCGGGGCAAGCTCGCAGCCTCAAAGGCTTCTTTCAACGACGTTTGGGAGACCGTCAAAAGCGAGGTAGAGCCCGCAGTATCGCAGAACGAAGCTCAGCGACAACTATTAGACAATGCGCTTGACATCGTTCAGAAGATGCCTACCATTGCCAATGGGGGCAATCCCTTCAGCCAGGCCGTACCTGGACAAGGCACAGGTGGTCAAGTGGACGAAAGTGCTTTCAAGAATATGTGGAACTTCAATCTGGCCGACGCAGCGTTTGGTTACTTGGTCTTGGAGATTGAAAGTGGAAGAATCGGGACAGAGATGAGGGCCCAGGGGTTCAACTTTGCGCATCGAGGCAGTGGAGGCAGACAGGGTGCGACCCAGCCAATCCAGTCTCCCGCCCAGGGTGGACCTACCAACGCTGTCATGCAAGGTATGGGTCCGTCCAACAACCGTGCGCCTATCGCGCCATCCGCCCAGTCTAGTCAACAATTTAGTCAAGCGCAACAACCAGGTCAGCAACCACGAAGTCAACAGCCTCCGACGCAACCGAAAGCAGTCCCTCCTCCGCAACAGCAGCAGCAACAGCAGCCGCCGCCGCCCCAGGCTCAACAGCCTCAAACACAGCAGAATAGAGGACCACCAAATCAATCACAGCGCGCTGGTCCTCCCGGTCCCTCGCCTGCTCCACCTGCTCCCCCTACTCCTGCGGCACAAACTCAAGTCAAGCCTGCGACCCCTCAACCTTCGGCTCCTGCCCCAACGAACCCGACCGCTTCGGCACCAACCGAGAAGCCCGCTCCACCCACCCAAGCACCAACGAAAGGGCCCGAGAAGACCAATGGGTCCTCCTGGGATAACAGCACGGCGACACTTCCGGGAGAAAAGACTGCAGATAAAAAGCCAGCATCACCTGCTATAGAAAAGAAGCCAAGTACTGGTCTCTTCATCCACAATTGTGAGAACGAGCAGGCGGTGCGTGATATCTTCCCCGAAGAGGACAAGGCCAAGATAGTGAAGGTTGACCGACATGGAAAAACCAACCATGTCGTTCACTTTGCAAACCATGAAGACGCAGCTGCGGCACTGCAGCGTCAGCCTGCCGATCACAAGCAGAAGAATCCCGGCCCAGCGAAAGAGGGACAGTCACTGAAGCCGAATGTCAAATGGTATGACGATCGAGGACCAAAGCCAAAGTTCAACCGTGATAATCAAGGCTCACAAGGGGCTGGGACTTGGCAAGGCAGCAATCGTGGAGCCCCTGGCCCAGGGCCCGGACCACGACCAGGATACCAGAGCGACCGAAATGCTAGCGATAGCGAAGGAGGCCGAGGCCGCGGTGGCTTTCAAGGTCGTGGCCGTGGCGGCCGAGGGGGTGAGCGGGGCGGTAGGGGACGTGGACGTGGTGGCCGAGGGGGTGGCGAGGGTGGCGAGAATGGCGGAGCGGCGACATCGAACGATTCGAAGCCAGCAGCAACACCGGCGCCGTCGACAGCAACACCTTCAGGCGACAAGGCTTGAGATTTATCAGCCTGAATTGATCCAGCAGAAAATACAAGCCAGCAGCGACAATCTTTCCTTCTGGGACCGTGCACCATGTTGATGCGGCGTCCCGTTGTCTTAGCAATTCTTGACAGACTTCATAGATACGTGATTAGCCTGCAGGCGAAACAACGGAGGGAGATAGAGGATATGCTGGAGCCTTGCATGCGTCCATTTACTCATACGACCTTGGCGATCTCCTGAGCGAGGAAATCACTGTGCAGTTGTGCGATAGTGTCAGTTACTTAGCAATGTATTCTAGCTTCTAGAAGAAAAGGCAGTCGCTGTGTCTGTTCATACTTCTTATGCCACCTCGGTCCAGACATCAACAAGTTTCTCGTATATTGTAGATATGATACTCGTACTCGCGCTACCCCGGATTCCACCAACGATTAGCGGTCGATCTTCCGGATCCCGCAACTCTGTTCCTGTATTACCCTGTGGCTGGTGACGCCGATGTTTATGCCCTTTGACAGACATCGTTCATACCTCACCCAGTTGCCACAATTTACGGTGAAACATCGTGTGTCTTCATAGGACTATTCTGGTTCGTCTCGTCTCGGTTCCAAGAATCTTTCAAAGGACCTTGGACAACTCGCGGTTCTGAGCACTAGCTGCGGCTGTTGCCTGTTGCCTGCTTCCATCCTTCCACTCTTGGGCAGCGTGTGAAAATTTCAGATTACTCAAACGCTTTGCGCCCTGTATTGCTCGGTGGGATCAGCGCATCGAAGATAGTGTGGGACCCTCTGAAATACAGGGTCGAGACGGCCAACCACCTCAGAAATGAAGTGGCGGTCGCCGCCATTCAAGGTGGCTAAAACATTGCTTAGTCTGACAATAGCTGCCTCTCTCTGCGGGGATGTGATTGCGAAAGAGGGAAATTGGACAGAAATACATGAAGTTGGAAGATGTGCGATACGGGGCCAGTGCGGAAAAAAGTCTTTCTTCGGTGGCGAGCTGCCCTGTCCAGACAACCGCAAGGCGGAAGCACCGGACGAGGATACCAGGAAAAAGCTTGTTGCGATATGTGGTGACGAGTGGAGTGATGGAGATGTTTGCTGTGACAGTGCTCAGGTGAGATCATGTTGAGAAGAGGCACACTTCGCAATCCGGACTAATCGTCAAACAGGTTGACAATCTCAAATCCAATCTGAAACGTGCAGAATCTATCATCTCATCGTGTCCGGCGTGCAAGACGAACTTCTTTGACCTCTTCTGCACCTTTACGTGTTCTCCAGACCAGTCGCTCTTCGTGAACGTCACGGCTTCGCAAAAGGCCTCGTCCGGGAAGCTTATAGTAACGGAATTGGATAATTTATGGTCAGACGAATACGGAAAGGGCTTCTACGACAGCTGCAAAGATGTCAAGTTTGGCGCGACTGGTGGCAAGGCCATGGACTTCATTGGCGGTGGAGCGAAGAATTATACGTCCTTTCTCAAATTTCTGGGCGATGAGAAGTTACTTGGAAGTCCATTTCAGATCAATTTTCCCAGACCTGCGGTTCCTGCGTATGAGAACATGACTGCCGAGGACCCAACACCAAAGGCTTGCAATGACACCGACGAGGCTTACCGGTGTGCTTGCGTGGACTGCCCTGGCTCATGTCCCGAGCTTCTGGAGGTTACAGAACAAGAGTATTGCCACGTTGGAGCTCTACCGTGCCTCTCTTTTGCCGTTATCATCGTCTACTGTGGGGTTTTGCTACTGCTCGTGACCGCAGTATCTGGACATATCGCTTATCAGAAACACAACCAACGAAAAAGTGAGAGGCTACAGCTTCTTCAGGATGCAGCCCTCAGCGATGATGAAGATGAAGGTGACATTGTGCATAATGCTGGCATACTGGACCGACCCCACAAGCAGTACAAGCTGAACAACATTTGCGACGCAGCGTTCCGCAGCCTAGGTCGTACTTGTGCGATCTATCCTCTGATCACGATAGGTGTCAGCGTCTTGGTGGTAGCTGTTCTCAGCATCGGCTGGATCAATTTCGAGATTGAGACTGATCCCGTGCGCTTGTGGGTCAGCCCTTCATCTGATGCAGCAAAAGAGAAAACCTTTTTCGATGAGAAGTTTGGACCTTTCTACCGCGCCGAACAAGCGTTCATTGTCAATGACACTCATCCATCAGGGGGTGGTCCAGTGCTTAGCTACGACACCCTAGCCTGGTGGTTTGATATTGAGGCTCAAGTGCACCGAATGTTGTCACCGAATGAGGGCGCCACACTCAACGACGTTTGCTTCAATCCAACAGGCGAAGCGTGCGTGATACAGTCTTTGACAGGGTATTTCGGTGGCCAATTTTCGAGTGTGGACCCAGACACATGGAGGAAAGACTTAGCTCATTGTACCGAACAGCCAGGGGCACAAGAGTGTCTTCCAGATTTCCAGCAGCCACTTAGCAAAGACATTATCCTTGGCGGTTATGAAAACGGGGACGTACTCAGCGCCCGGGCCATGATCGTGACATGGGTCGTCAATAATTTCCAGGAAGGTACTGCTAAGGAGAAGCGAGCAATCGATTGGGAAGAGGGTCTTAAGAGTTTGCTACTCAACGCTCAACGCGAAGCCAAGGAAAGGGGTCTCCGGCTATCCTTCACCACCGAGAGCAGTCTCGAGGAAGAACTTAACAAATCGACCAATACTGATGCAAAGATCGTTGTGATCAGCTACATCATTATGTTCCTCTACGCTTCGCTGGCTTTAGGGTCTACAACTCTTTCTGTCAAATCGATACTCCACAATCCAGCGAATGCATTGGTGGCATCGAAATTCTCGCTCGGGGTTATTGGTATTATCATCGTACTGATGTCAGTCTCCGCTTCCGTGGGCTTGTTCTCGGCTTGTGGTATCAAAGTCACTTTGATCATTGCGGAGGTTATCCCATTCCTCGTCCTGGCTGTTGGTGTAGACAATATCTTCCTCATCGTCCATGAGTTTGAGAGGGTCAACATCAGTAACCCTGATGATGAGGTAGAGACTCGCATCGCAAAAGCACTAGGGAGAATGGGACCGAGTATCCTTCTGTCTGCCTCTACGGAGACAATCGCAATCGCCCTGGGGGCTGCAGTTGGCATGCCTGCCGTTAAGAATTTCGCTATCTATGCTGCGGGTGCAGTCCTGGTCAATGCTCTATTACAAGTGACGATGTTCGTCTCTGTGCTTGCTTTGAACCAAAGGAGGGTCGAAAGCAGCCGAGCGGACTGCTTTCCATGTATCAAGATCAAGCGTGCAGATGTCGGCAGTGCTCATAGCGCTGGTGCGTACGGCTATGATGACGAGGGACCTCTTCAAAAGTTTATTCGCAAAGTGTACGCGCCCGCGTTGCTCAATCGGAAGGTCAAAGTCGCAGTCATCGTCCTTTTTATGGGCATCTTTACCGCTGGCCTAGCCCTGATACCTGAAGTAGCCCTGGGCCTTGATCAGCGCATCGCCTTTCCTCAAGGATCATACCTCATTCCATACTTCAACGACCTAGACGCTTACTTCAATACCGGTCCCCCAGTCTACTTTGTCGTGCAGGATCTCCCCGTCACAGAGCGCAAGCATCAACGGGAGCTCTGCGCTCGCTATTCGACGTGCGATTCCTACTCTTTGACCAACGTCCTCGAACAGGAGTCCAAGCGCCCAAACGTCTCCTACATCTCCGGCTCAACCGCCAGCTGGCTAGATGACTATTTCACCTGGCTGAACCCAACCAACGAAGCATGCTGTGTCGAGAACGGCAAAACATGCTTCGAAGGCCGAGATCCACCGTGGAACACCACCCTCTACGGCATGCCCGAAGGCGAAGAATTCATCCACTACCTCACCAAATGGCTGCACTCGCCCACAAACGAAGACTGCCCCTTCGGCGGCGCCGCACCATACAGCACCGCCCTCGTCATCGACCCCGCCACCCACCCCCCCTCCGTCCCAGCCTCCCACTTCCGCACCTCCCACACCCCTCTCCGCTCCCAATCCGACTTCATAGACGCCTACGCCTCCACCCGCCGCATCGCCAACACCGTCAGCTCAGACCAACACATTAAAGTATTCCCCTACTCCAAATTCTACATCTTCTTCGACCAATACGCCACCATCGTCCGCCTCACCGGCACCCTCCTCGGCTCCGCCCTCGCCATCATCTTCCTCCTCTCCTCCACCCTCCTCGGCTCCCTAGCCACCGGCGCCATCGTCACCCTGACCGTCGCCATGATCGTCATCGACGTCATCGGCACCATGGCCCTCGCCCACGTCTCCCTCAACGCAATCTCCCTCGTCAACCTCGTCATCTGCGTCGGCATCGGCGTCGAGTTCTGCGCTCACGTCGCCCGCGCCTTCATGTTCCCCTCGAAATCCGTCATGGAGCAGGCGAAATCCAAGTTCCGAGGCCGGGATCTGCGCGCGTGGACGGCGCTGACGAATGTGGGCGCGAGCGTGTTTAGCGGAATCACGGTGACGAAATTCCTGGGCGTGTTCGTGTTGGCGTTTACGCGGAGCAAGATCTTTGAGGTTTATTACTTCCGGATTTGGTTGGCGCTGGTGGTGTTTGCGGCGGCGCATGCGTTGGTGTTTTTGCCCGTGGCGTTGAGTTTGGTCGGTGGTGAAGGTTTGTCTTGTCCTTCTTCTTCTTTCCTCATAGATTACTTAGGAGGATTTGGAATGCTAATCTACATGACCCTGACAGGTTACGTAGATCCCGAATCCGATGGCAGTTTGGAAGAGGATCTAGCGAATCGGAGGTACAGAGCGCTGTTGCCCGAAGACGACTATGATTCCGACGACTATTGAGTTCAAGTCCGGAGGTCATGCCTTGGATTCTAGCATTCATTGCGTGGACAAATATGCATTTTCATCTCATCCGTAGCGGCACTTTCATAGGTGTTGGTGGGTGTACGTATATAGCAAATCCATTTCAAATCCTCATTAGCATCAGCATCAGCATAGCGCTCCTTTACCGTCTGTCTGTCTGTTCTACACGAGCGCAGCTCCCCATCCAGCACCACTCTATCTTGTATGCTTCAGTACCTCATAGATCATATCACACATAGATATTCTATGTACCCAGTATCTGTGTTTCAAGTACACGCTTTATGCACGAATGAATGGGAGGATGTCGTATATTGTATATAGACACAAGGGAGTATCTGGGTAGTGGGAACAAGGAGGCTGTTTATGAGATGAGTGAACAAGAAGGGTTGGAGGCTGGTTGTGGATTATGTATATTGAAGGTACCTTAACTCGAGCTTCTGTGGAAGAAGGGAATTGAGTGAGATATGGTATGGTAGGTTATATATTTTGGATGGATATGCTTTCCCTCGTGGGAGAAGGGGTGTGGGAAGGTATCTTAAAGCGGTGAGGGTTTTGTAGCAGTCACGCAGGATGGATGAAATGTGTACGTAGCGGATGCGAAAGTCATGCAATGGGTTTGCGATCGGGTTGATAGGTACTGTACTGTACTGCGCCTTTCATCAGGGTTCACATGCGTTGAGTTTGGGTGGGTTTGGGTGGGATTATGTTGTATTTGTAGGGATTATCACAGGTCGGGAAGGGACTTTGGTGGGGGTGTTGTTGACGGTATATGGATGGGTATTCTGGAATTATAGGCTCTGAGAGAGGTAGGAGATGTCTGGGGCTGAGTTCGGTCGATTTGGGTCCGGTGTGATATCTGGTGCGAAGGTGGGATTAGTGGAGGAATGCGGAGAGTTTGCAGTGGGGGGTTCGAGAGCAAATAGAAGCAATCGCACGCTTCGCTGGATAAGTCCCTCTCACCCTTAGGAATGACCGCCATCGCTTTTCTCCGTTGCTTCGATGGGAGACTCCGCTGCCTGTCGCTTAGAGAAGCTTAGGGTTGTCATCACTTCTTTAATGCTCAGTATATATTGAAACAATACAGGGTACTAAAACATCTAGCAAGAAGTTCGTTGTCATAGATGAAAGAAAACGTTAAACAGCTAAAGCTCGCAGGAAGAGTACTACGGGATAGAGACGATTGTTGAGAAACGTAGTCAATCACACACTCTGTCGTAAGGTTGTCCTTGATTGGCTGATAGCGCCACCTGCCATTCACACAATCTTAGCCTGCACTCAATACAGAGACGTGGGCAAACCAAAGCAACTCGGTGCAGGAGGCGTTTCCTTCAATCCTTTCATACCGGCCCTCGGGAGGTTTGATTCTACACTGTAACGTGTCCCACCAAAACTCCAGTCAGCACGCATCCACGCCACGTAATCAATCATTGGGCAAGCCTTGTATCTCTAGCCCCGTAGCTCAGCAGATCTGAGTCTCTAAACCTCCTCGTCGCCCCCCTGCTGATAGATGTGTCGACTCCTCCCAGGATCCTTCCGCATCTGCTGGCCGGATCCGGTGAACCCGACTAGATGCCCAAGTTAGCCTAGTCCTCGGCTGCAGCGTAATTCCCATTTCCTGTAATTCACACATGCGGTGACTCACCTCGAGCGTTCACACCTTCGGGCGTCCTGAACATACTTTCCTTCTTGGGCTTTCCTCCAGTCTTCCCCTTTATAGCAAATTCCTGCCACTTGTTCTTCCCTGCTTCCAGCTCCTTGTTCGCCTTTACCTTTCGCGGTACTTTGGCTGGTCGAGTCGGGCCATCGCTTACTTTGCTAGGCTCCTTCCTCGCCTGATCTGCAAGGGTGGGGTCGATATTTGCTGCTGCTGATATCACATTGGTGTTTGCGGGCCTTGTAGGTGCGGTTGGCGTCACTGGTGTGCCATCAGCCTTGCGCTTTTTGGACTCGTTAGATATGGGCTTGATGTCGTGCGAGGAAAGAGTCTCGGTATTCGAATAGGATTTGAAAGTGACAATGTAGACAGGCTTGCTAGAGGATCCGGTGATTGACGTTATGCGTGCGGGATAGAAAGCTTTGTCTCCAGACTTCCATTTGGCAAGCACGGTATCATTGACCGAGAAGGTCGTCGGTGTCTGCGGCTCCTCCACGGCGTCTTGTGGTGCAGCAGGCTTGCGATAGCCCGCTTGAAAAGCCGGGTGGTTCTCCTTTGACCATTTCTCCTTCACTGGCGGTGGCGATGGCTTTCTGATTGGGGCTGCTGCTGAAGCTGGCTTTAGTTCTGCGATCGCGGACTCGGTGAGGGAAATGACTTCTTCAAGCTCTGTCTTGAGATTTTGCAGCTCTGCATTCTCTGGGTCGGCTTGGAGACCTGACTGCACGGACTCGAGCTATAACAGAAGAATCTGTTATTTGATAGCACTTTGGTGACGCTCTAGGTGAGAACGTACCTGGACCCTATACTCCTTGATCTCTGCCTGCAGGGCGGCGACCTCGCTGCTCATCTTGCCCACCGTTCTTTCCTATGATTGACCGGCTGTTGGAATCGTGTTCAGAGAGCGAGGTACTTAGACATCAGATACGAATATTAGGCTTCTTTTCTCGAAGACACTACTCCCCAAAGGCAATATAACATTGTGGTTTGGATCTCGACGATAGTCAAGGCGAGAGCGAGGTTCTTGGCACTAGAACTAGCATACGATACTTTACCTGATTAGGCAAAGCGTCCTTTGGCTGAGAACCGTACCGATTACAGTTCTTATTTCTCGTAAATTGATGGCATCTACAATCGATAGAGAATCAATAAGTCAGGTCTCCGAGCATGGATCCGTCGTCTACTATACTCATGCACCGGAGTTTTCTGTCGTGGAGGGCGAGTCAGTGCAATTCCATAATTCTAGGCGCAGAAATCAGCTTGTGCTGACCGTCATCAAGCTCAAACGTGTTCTACATTACCTAGCTTAGACATTGTAATTGCCGACTACAGCAATTTATCAGTGCAGTTGCGGCCCGGGGATCGAAACCTCAAACCACTGATATTCCGTAGATTAAACGCGCCTCTTCCTCTGGCATCTACTATGCCAACATAAGAACCCTCACTCCTCCACAGAGGAGACTCGCTCCTATACATACATTGGCGATCTCAAGTCCCAGATATCGCAACTATGAGGTTCCAGCCAATGATCGTGCTTCTTCCTCTCGTTGCGGTTTCCGCAGTGGAGGCGTCAATATTTCGGAGTAGAATCGAAAGATTTGGAGTAACTCATGTAAGCCAACATAGCAACGATTACTGTACAAAGAGCTGAACAAATCCAACAGCAAAATCTACTTGAGCGTCGTAAGCTCGACGGTGGCTCCCAGTATGTGATAGGTACCCAGCGTGATCCTGGAAAAGCGCCGTGGATGAATTACTCGCCGTCAGCAAGTGGAGGCCTAGCAGTGGAGGTATCCTCTTCCGTTGTCACTCTGATTCGTAAATCACAAGAGCTCCGTAACACTTGCTTACCCTCTTCAGGGTATTGCCTACTTTGCCTACCGAACCATAATCGGTATCGGCACCAAGCCCGTACAACCTCTAGGAGCCATGATCGATATCGAATGGGCTGATATGATCATACCTTCCGTCAACTGCACTGAGTGTGGGGAGGGTCTCAAATACAACTCCTCCGGATCTGCCACCTACGAGACAAACGGCACCGATCTAGTGATCCGAACCGGCTACATCTGGGGAGAAGGTTTTGTGGCTCAGGACACTATCACCGTGGGCGATGGCATCGAAATCCGCCGTCACCCATTCCTGGAAGCCAATAGAAGTTCGTCCTATGTTTTTGATGGATCTGATACCATACTTGGTCTTGCCATTGATAAGCCGGAGTATGTGGATTCATCGCAATGCTCTTCCAAAGGCAAGTATGATTCGGGAGGATGCCTTCCGAGTCCCTTTGCTACCCTCGCCAGATTAGGCATTTTAGACCGCAACGTCGTCTCGATAATCTTACCCAGAGACGACGACGGCGATATACGGGCTCCCCCTGGCGAAATCCTGTTCGGCGCTCTTGACCAAAATCTCTACGATGGCCCGCTGTCCACACACCCCCTCTATCCACCTGGCACAACTCAATGGCACATCGAAGCCACATCTGTAAGCGTATCCGCGGCCAACGGCACCCTTCTCGCCTCGGAAGCTCTGCCAGGCTACACCGCCCGCCTGCACACCCAATTCCCGTTCACTGTACTTCCGCCCCTTATTGGCAACGCAATTCTGAACGCTACGGGCGCAGATTGTAGCGATGTCTGCAAAGAGTGCGAAGTGAACTGCTCCACAGTGCACGAATTGCCGCATGTCACCTTTGATCTCGGTGGGCACAACATTACGATAACGGGCGAGGACTACACCGGCAAGTCAGATATCTGGTTACCATTTTGCGATTACCCCCGCGACTCCTGCCACGTGTATATTGGACCTGATTGGAGGGAAGGCGTAGAGGACTCAAAGACGATTGACTTGGGGACGAGCTTTTTGAGAGGGGTCTACAGCGCCTACGATTTCGACGATAGAAGCGTGCATCGTGAGTCGTATCCTCTGAGCTACCGGAAACCTTTAACTCACTGACTACATAATATCAGTGGCTAGAGCAAAGCGGTATACTCTGTGATCATAAAGATTATTCTAGAGGGTTTATTGTGGACGGTCATGTCTGGTAGGGATATATTCACTAGGTACCATAGCATACTGCTTGGAGAAGTCTCTTCCACATCGTTCCTGTGTGCAAGAGCATTCGATCTTGGACATTTCTAAACCTCTAAATCAAACCACATGCTCTACATAGACCCGAGAGGCATTTCCCCTTTCATGCTCAAATATGTATAGGTCACCATCCTCCATTCCTGCATCGATCATAATATTCTCCATCCCTCTCCTTCATCTTTGCACTCGTTACTTCATGTCCAGCGTCAGTTTGAATCAACGTTGAGAACATCGCACAGTAGACATCCGCTATCCATCCCATACTTTTCACGATATGACAGCAGAAACGCATCCATGAGCTCCAGCCTCTTAAGAGCGAGTGTATACGTGCTCCGCCCAAACGCATATGGCTATTCCTACACCTCCCCAGAAAAATCTCATTTGACCGATCTAGCTTAATCCTTTCAAGTCTAGCACCTGCCAATTATTCACCCTTCGAACGCTGTCAATGATCACACACGAAGAGTTCCTTCGCGCTAGCAGGATTACTTCATATACAGCAATCTACCATGGTATCCACGAAGCTCCTTAGCTTCTATCAACGAGTCTCAACGAAGAATATACGAAGGTTTTTTTTTAGGGAAGAGCAGGTCCGTTCAGAACTCTCTATACCACCTCGTCCTAAAAACACCACCCTCTATCCTCACACCGCCACAATGATCCCTCGACGTATCAACAACTACTCTTACCTCACCTCAACAGTACGCCTAGCCATGCTGCGGACCTTCTCGATGGGACAACCAGGGTCCCGTCCTTTAGCAACGAGCGATATATGCGGTACGTACTAATTAAGCATTCCTCGTCTATGTTCATGGTACTATGGATGGTAGCGCGAGAATTATATTTACGGGTATTGGTAATCAAATTGATAGATCTATATACCACGTCAAAGAAAGAGAAAAGCCACGCTAGGTCGAGATTTACTTCGCGTACGCTTGAATTGAATCGTGTATCAAGGGACAACAGTCCACCTTTGAGCTGTCCGCATTTACAGGGATGAGATTTGGATAAATCGATTCGCTGGGGGCTCGGAGGGAGGTTGCGTAAAGACCGGAGCCGAAGGCGAAGGCTTTGATTATAGGGAATGAAGACAATAAGCAACTTTCTAGTTGTCCAAATATGTAAGTATTCAATCTAGCCTGTCAATCTTTCTCTTGGATATGTTGTACTCGGTTCCTGCTTTCAGCTTTATCCGGAATGACACCTGTCAGTATATATGAAAAGTACAGGCAACTGCGGGATGACTGGCCCAGATCTTCCTAAGAAGAGTGAAACAACCGTTCACATACGGGCTCACAAAACAACATCCCAGACACTTCAAAAGTCTTGAACCCGTTTTTCAAAAAGTCGCATAATCATGATGATAGACACTTGCTCTCTACACAAGCAATGTCCATAGCTCTAGTACCTATAACCCAAGCTGTCGAGTTCGCCGTACTACCAACGTACAAGGTAGACAAATCTTCATCGAAAGTATGGGCGCTGCTCATTCATAGATTAGGAACCTTAAAGGTACTACTCGGCCATTGGCACTTAGTAGATGCCGGAGGTATCGATGATGTATCTTTGGTGTCATGCAATCGCAAACATCTAATGTCAGATTTCGGTTTTTCAAAACGAAATAAGAAAATTTGAATGTGTTCGAAAAGTCGTTGTGTCCGCCCGTCTTCCCCAATTTTGCAAACGACATCGGTGGAGAAGTAGAGGCAATGGCAGATTGAGGAGCCGAGATTTTGTGCAAAGAGGTGGCAGGAACGTTCCAGCTCTGGGTATTGCCCACGTTTCATCAATCAAACCATTTCCCTCCACAACGTATCCTTGAAAAACAACACTATCACCCTCAATCTCATCCCTTTCCTAGAATCCTAACACAGCATGTCTAGTATCGACATCTCCCATCCCACCTCTGCTCCACCAACCCTAGAACAGAGACTAGAAGGCGTGCCCGAGGACATCCGACAGTTCGTCCTCAAGCGCTTCCACGCCACAGTCTTCGCGCAGGAACTCGTAAAAGAGAAAATCACCCCCGCAACCCCATCCTGTGCCCTCCTTACGCGCCTATGGAGCCAGAGCGTGGGCCAGATCGAAGAGGGTACCTATGCCGGAACCCAGCTGGCGTTGACGGAGATGTATGATCGTATTGAGCATGCGTAAGCACCACGTCTCTGATGCTCTATCCTTTTCTCAGGACCGCTTTCCCAGAATTGATGACATAGCTTGATCAGGGCTGATTACCCTATCATAGCTACGGATCATATTTCGACACCATCGGCATCGAGCCCACGATCCCCCAAGCCATCGACCTGAAAGAAAAAACTCTCCGATACCAATGGACCACCAGGGACGGCTATCCGCCCCATCTGGCCTCTATACCCAAGAAGAAGCAGGTCTCCGAGTGGACCATCTTCAATAAAATGGGTCTTGCGAGTACGACGACGCTGTTGCCTAAAATTGTGCCAAACAAGCAGTTCCTTGGTTCTTTTTCGCAGTGGCTTTATAAAAGGGGCAATGATGAGATACATGGTACCGGGTATGATGGATTGACTATTGCTGATATCGAGGAGGGCAATCGGGAGCATAGGAATTCAGGCACAGGTACGATTTCTTTTCGCGTTGGGAATTCTCCCGTTCTGACCGTTTGACGCTTTGAGAAACTTCTGGGGGGGGATCGTTACCCTCTGACAGTCCTTCGTAAGCAGAATTGCACCCTGAAGAGTGAATACTGATCCCAGAGTTGTCCAGACGTGATGAGAGGCGATAATATTGGTTTAAAACCGGATTGGTGGTCCGACGCTCGTTTTGCACAACAACAGTTCACAGGTGCAAACCCAACCACCATCACCCAGGCCTCAACAGAATGGATCCAAGCCTTCAAAAATGCTGCAACGAAGCAAGGCTCCCACGTCGCTAGTGACATTATTGCGGATGCCGGCTCAAACGCGCTCTTCGTGCAGGATTGCAGCTACTTCTGTAAAGCTATTGGGATTGGAGACGCAGATATGCTTATCTCAAAGAACCCCGATGCTGACGATAGATACGGATGTGCATCGGTTACGCTGTTTGAGCTACACCAGAACGGCAAGTTGCATCCTCTCGCAATTGTCATTGACTGGAAGGGCACCATGGAGAAATCCGTCGTAATCTTCAACAAGCGCTTGCAGCCCCATGATCCTTTTTATGCGGACCCTCTAGAGGTTGAGAAGAACGACTGGCCATGGCGATACGCAAAGACCTGTGCCCAGACCTCGGACTGGGTACGCCACGAAGTGGCAATCCATCTGGTCCATACGCATCTTGTCGAGGAAGTTATCATCGTTGCAGCAAACCGTTCGTTTCCATCAGAACATCCTGTATTCCGTTTGTTAGAGCCCCACTGGTTGAGGACTCTTTCACTCAATGCTGCTGCGCGTGCGACTTTGGTGCCGGACATTGTCATTGACTTGGTAGGCATCAGCAAGCCGCAAGCCATGGCTTTTATTAACGACGCGTTTACCACGTTTGATTTCTGTGGGAAGTACATTCCTAATGATCTGGTAAGCCATCTTTTGGAGTTCCCAAGACTTGTGTCCAGGATTTTTCTCTCAAAGTAAACACAATTTCCGAATCGTCACCTTATCCACTTAACGATACACCCGATAGCGATGCTGACCCAGAGATTTGACAGCCGAACCGCGGTTTTCCACTTGATGAGCTTGACAGTCCGAGATTCAGGAACTATGCCTACGCTAGGAACATGTTATCGATGTGGGTAGCCATCCGGGGCTTTGTGGCTTCAATGATCGACATTGATTATGCGCCTGAAGGGGTTGATGTCGCGACGAAAGGCGCCCGCAAGTTCGTCAGCAAGGACCCTTGTGTTCTCGCTTGGTGCTCTGAGATCCAGTCGTCCCCTGCCGGAGGCCGCCTGTGCTCCTTTCCCACCATCCGAACAAAAGACCAGCTCATCGACGCAATAACGATGTGCATACACATTGCTGCTCCGCAGCACACAGCCGTCAACTACCTCCAGAACTTCTATCAGGCGTTCGTTATTGCTAAACCGCCGGCTTTGTATACGCCCCCGCCGACGGATATCCAAAGTCTGGAAGCTTTCAAGGAGAGGGATTTTATCAAAGCATTGCCGATCGGGCGCCAGCGTGATTGGCTGCTCGCAGCGCAGGTGCCTTGGTTGCTTAGCTTCCGTGTCGCTGATGAGTATAACCTCATCACTTATGCGGTCTCGATCTGGAGCGTATACAGGAAGAAGAGGGGTGTGAATGAGATACTTGTTGCGAAGAATGCTGGCGAGTTCTATTCCGAGCTGAAGCGTTTGATCGGTGAGTTTGCTAAGCACAGCGAGGAGATGGATGAGGGGAGTATTCCATACATAGTTATGGATCCGGCCTGCACTGCTGTTTCGATCCTTATATAGGTGAGATTAGTATTCCTAGAAATCCGATGACAATACATCCATTACTTAACACCTTCTAAGGTCTTTTCATTTGTTGAGTTGTCTGGTCAAGACCGTGTCTGTATCCTGAACCTCGTCTTTCTTGGACTGCAGACTATAGACTTACTAGGAACAACGTTGCTTCGAAAAGCAGATGCCTGCTTTTCAAGGGTCTTGAGCCTGATGAAGCGATTGCCCCCAAATGCATGGACCATGCCCCAAAGTCCTCACGATCTTCGCAGTCCCGTCGGGCTCGATACCGCATGTCTTCATCAACATACGAGCGCAACATAATATTTGTAGTAAGCCTAGAAAAGTCCCTTCAGATAAACATGTCTTCGAAGAAATCCAGAGCCATGCACAGCCAGTACCCAGGCTTCGTATCTGTCTGACGCGACAGAATTCAGCCATTACATCCCGTAAAGAAGTATTTCACTTGGTCGTCTTCCCGTACAGGCCCCCTTTCTGTCTGCGTAATTCTAGTGCTCTCTTGTATGGTGGTGCCGTGGGTGGTTGAACTGGATCAAGACTGACCCTATCTTTAGGCAGGTGGTAAGTAGCATCGGCATCCCAAGCCGACAGGTCCCCACAAGCCACGAACGGCGCAATCCACCGATTGTCATCTTCTTCATCGGATTCAAATTCGAGGGTCGTGACGCCATCCTCTCCCACAGTCCGCTTTTGGCCATCGACATAACCCTCTTTGCTCTTGTCTTGCTTCGCCGGTACAGGGATTCTCGTACCCTCGCCGACTGGATGAGCAGGATCTATTTTGTAGCCTTTGGGTAATCCAAAGCCTTCGCAGACCACGAAGGCTTCCTGGCTGCTCGCTCGAGAGCTCCTCGGTTTGGCCTCACAGACTGAGGTGAAGAAGCATCTCAGCTGAGCGTCGATCAAATTGTTATCCCAGGCTCTGAAAATCTTAGCCACAAACTTTCCTCCCGGCTTCAGTATCTTCAAGGCCAGATTTAGTGCGGCGTACAGTAGTTCCGAGGATATGTAGAGGTCAAAGTCATGTAACCCTGTGACATCTGGCGCGCCGTCGCTGATGACTAGATCAACTGGGTTGCTCCCCGATGCTCCAGCTCCCTCATCTGGCTTGTACGTCTCTGGATCCAATGCTTGTAGTATCCTCGGTATGGTAGACGGATGCGTGATGTCTCCCTTCAACGTGGTAACGCCCTCTAGAGAGGCCATAGGCTGCAAGTCGACGGCCACAATCCTGACACCCTCCCTCGGCTTCAGTGCACCTTGCCTTTGAGCTTCACCATCGCTCGCCTTTTCGCCCAGCACAACCTTTCGTTTTCGTTCCTGCTCCTCTTCCCATGCTCGCCTGCCGAAGCTTTCGCCCTTGATCAAGATTCTTGAGAGCACCTGGCTCCAGCTCCCCGGGGCGGCACACAAGTCGACTACACGCGTAGCGCCATTGAAGAGATCAAATTGTTCATCGAGTTGAATCAACTTGAATGCGGATCGAGCACGCCATCCCATTTCTTTGGCGAGGCGGTAGTACGCATCACGCTTGTCTTTGGAAGACTTCCCCATGATTACTGAACAGGAATTGCTCTATAGTCAACCTCGTAGGATAGTCTCTCTTATGTCACAACCAGAACTCGAGGTCTTGGCATCAACCGGAGTTAAGGGAGTTAAAGAATTTATTGTGCCAATGTCCTTCCAGTAAAGTCGCTCGTAGTATCTGTAACTCATGGCGCCGATAGAAAAGAAACGTCGCCGGGAGGACGCCTCTTTCGCGTCTAAGAAGAGGCAGAAAGCTGAACAATGGGTTGGCGGAGAAACGAGACCAGGTTCTGGCGCCACAACGGCTATCTTGGAGTCCCTTCCGTGGCACGAGGTTCCACTCCCAGACTATATTGGGGACGCTGAAGGCTTCTTTGGTCTGGAAGAGATATCCGATGTTGATGTCGTGAAAAGTTCTGGCAAGGTCGAGTACAAAGTTCGCCAAAGAAATAGTCAAACGCGGAGCAATAACAATGTCAATGAGTCTGCCGGAGATGAGGAATGGGAAGGCTTTGGGGAGACTCGACAGACAGGACTTGTGCATACAAAGTCAGCAGCAAGTAAGACGTCAAGGCAGACGGAGTCAAAGCCCATACCATATCCCAAGCAGAAGGGGGGCCAAAAGCTCCTGGAGCAGAATCAGGGTCGTTCGTCGGGCAATACCTTCGACGTACTGGGGGACGAGAATGAAACAGACCCGGGCGGAGGTGACATGTCGGCATGGGAATCATTATCTCTATCTACTGAAACTATTTCATCACTTGCAAACCTCAATTTCTACCGCCCATCACCAATACAAGCGTCTGCTCTTCCATACGTTCTCGAGGGCCATGATGCGATTTGTAAGGCGCCAACCGGCTCCGGAAAGACTCTAGTATTTGGCATTCCAATCTACGAGCACTGTATTGCGACCATGAAGGCGCGAGCGCAAGGGTCGTTGAAGCCTAAGCAAACGACAGAGCCAAAGTACAATCCTGTCGCCCTCATTCTCTCACCTACTCGAGAACTCGCTCATCAGTTGGCCAAGCATCTTCAACAACTTGGCTCGGGCTCGGATAGCTCTCCAAAGATCGCGACTCTGACTGGCGGTCTGTCCATGCACAAGCAGCAGCGTCTCCTTCCCAACGCGGATATTGTGATTGCCACTCCTGGTCGGCTGAAAGAAATTGTAGACGGCAATTCTGCGTTAGCGGAAGCACTGAGAGATATCAGGTTTCTAATTTTGGACGAAGCGGACCGGCTTCTTAGCTCTGGCCACTTCCAAGAATTGGAAGAGATTCTGATCGCGCTTGATCGGGAAAAAGCTACAGATAAAGGTGCTACAGCTGAAATATTAGAGTCTTCATCAAAACGACAAAGGCAGACGCTCGTCTTTTCAGCAACATTTGAGAAGGATTTGCAGCAAAAGTTAGCCGGCAGAAGCAAGTCTTCTAGTGGTGATTCCACAGGACAGGCATCTATGGAGTATCTCTTGAAAAGGCTCAATTTTAGGGAGCAAAAGCCGAGGTTCATCGATATCAATCCTGGTGTGTCTTTCTCCAGTACCAACAATCCCCCATTGCACCCATATGTGCGAGCCATGAGATGTCTTTGTAGGATGGAATTGAATTGTTCTCTTGGTCACTCGGCCTGTCTTGCATGTCCAGTGTCTCTTAAGCAACACCAATGCTGACTTCCCAACCACGCACAGTCTCGCAGATGGCGACGGGCTTGAAAGAGGGTATCGTTGAGTGTGCTGGGACAGAGAAAGTATGAATATTGGCTGCTTTGTAGGCGCGGCTGACATAGCATAGGATCTCTACCTTTACACACTACTTCTCCATTACCGGCACACACGTGTCTTGATCTTCACGGTACGTTGCTTCCGATACTATTGTCTTCTTGTCTGTCTCAAACTTCATGAGCATTTGTCAGTCGCGGGCTGCGATGGTACGTTGCTCGTATCTCCAGAGGGTGGCCGTCATATGTTTATACAAGCCACGCTAGCTTCTATCAGCAACTCGAGGATTTGAAATCTTGAGCTATCGTGTGCCAAGGGTGTGCCACTCTGCCCCTTTGGCATGCCTTGTCCGCTGGTCAAGCATAGGCGCGTGATCGTCACGCGAACTATCTTCCCTTGGACATGAACATTTGAACTAGCTGAAATACAAAGACTGGCGGGGGTAGCCATGGTAGCAGTCTTGCTAAGCACTCCGGGGCTCATTTTTGAGCAGTAGAGAGTGCTGCGGCCTCGGTCCACCTGTACCTTGAACATGAGTCCTGAGCTGCAAGGCATGCTTCGGGTGCGATCATGGCATTTACTCCTTGACATCTAACACAATCCGGAGTCAGTGGTAAAATATAGTACTGACTTTAGAGTATAAAATAGAATTCGATAACCTCAGTTCGCCGAGTCACTCTTTTCCTTCAAAGTTTAGCTCTACCGGCACACCCTCTCCACTCTCAAATGCCTCAAAAGAGCCGCCTCCGCTCAATCGAACGGTTTTCCAATCCTTCATCACCTACTATCCTGGTAGCGACTGATGTCGCAGCCCGAGGCTTAGACGTCCCTTCTGTCCAACTTGTCGTGCATTACCATGTCCCTCGAGCGGCCGACATGTACGTTCATCGCTCTGGACGGACTGCCCGCGCCGAGAGATCCGGTTCTAGTATCCTACTTTGTGCACCGGAAGAAGTTCAGGGTGAGTGGCAGCAAGGCATCAATCTCTATTTTTCCCCAACATTGTGTCATAAAACATGTATTGGCAGGGCTCACTTTATCAAGCATGTCTCGTCGCTCTATTCAGCCCTTCAACAGGGACGCTGACATGGGGATTACAAACAGGGGTTCGCCGACTCATCACAAAAGTACATGCGCGCAAAGCAAGTAACGCCCCTGAAGATGGCAAATCAACCTTCATGCGAACCATGGACCTAGACCGGCGTATCGTAGCCAGAGTAAAGCCGCGAGTGGCGCTCAGCAAGAAGATCTCAGACGCAGCATTGGCGAGCGAGAAGTATCGCCATGAAGATAATTGGTTGAAATCGGCAGCCGAGGATCTAGGTGTCGATTACGATAGCGAAGAGTTTGCGGCTGGGGAGGGGAGTAAGAAGGGGCGAGGGGAGGGCAGGAAGAAAAGGGAGAGGGAAGCTAGAGGTTTGAGTAAGGGGGATGTGGGAGCGTTGAAGGCGGAGTTGAAGCTTTTGTTGGCGCAGAGGGTCAATGTGGGGGTTAGTGAGAGGTATTTGACGGCTGGGGGGGTGGATGTTGATGAATTGTTGAATGGGGAGAGGAGAGGGGAGTTTTTGGGGAGGGTGGATGGTGGTATGGAACAGCTATGAAGTCGATTAAATATAATTGAATGAGATGAAAATGATGCTACCGTGATGATCATCTCCTGACTTGATCCAATTTGGCATGTTACGGCGCGTAGAGGCATCTTCCTTGCTAGACTACTTGCAACTTATAATTCTGTACGAAATTCACAATTGATGATATGAGGGTTCCTACCTGCAATGCCCATACCTACAAGATCTGCAGCGCTGCCATATCTAAAGTATGCTTCGAACATGAAAGAGTATCAATACCCGAAACAAAACTCCATGCGACCAATCAGGGGTATCATGCGAAAATCAGGAATCACCCAACCGCATACAACGGTCTTTCCCTCTAACATATGCGGTTTACTGCAAAGCCCGATGGTAGCGTGCGGCCTAACCTGTCTTCTTGACAGCACCATCTCTCCCCTTGGCTCTCTTCACATGAAAGACCTGTTTCAGCCTTTTCAACTTTGCCCACCGCTCCTTGTCCTTTTCATCTCGATCCTTCCTATCCACTTTGCTTGTGTCTAGAGCCACTACACCAGTCACTTCGCTGGCAGGATCATCTGAGGCTCTCAGCGGCACCACTGGTACTGTCTCGGCGTCGTAATTCTCGTGCAGCTTGCTTGACTTCACTGCCCGCAGCAAGACTTGCCAGCCTGCAAGGCCATCTAACGAACTTCGACGCGAAGCTGCACCATTCTGGGCAATCGGGTTGATCCAAGGACAGTAGTCGCGGTGCTCACCTAGAACGTCTAGGCAATCCATGCTGGAGGAAGTCGAGGGATCGGTAGATGGTTTGAATAACCAGAGACCAAGGCGCCGGAAACAAGCCGTGCAAGTTGCGAGCCCTAGAACGTGGCCTTCCTCAGCTTGCCAGCCAAAGAGCGCGAGCGAAAGGGCTGAGTGATTAAGCGTCGGAGGGACTTCGGGATCTGGAGGTGTATCTGTGGGTTGCGATCGGGTATCTTGATTGGCTTCTTGTTGTGGCTTCGTTGGAGATGGATGTAGGAAAGGCAGTATTTGCTTATGGATGCTCGAGAGGTCCATATCCTCGGGTATGGACGGATCTGGAGGTAGATCTGAGGCCATAGCGACAAGCGATACGTATCGTGCGCGTAGATTGTCCATTGCGGTCCGCTGATGTGCCAAAGGCAAACGTTGGATAGTATCTTCAGAATCCTTTAGCAGAGACATCATCTGTTCGTTGTTGTTTGCGTACCGTCACAACCCCGCCTCCGCCATAAGCAGCCTCCATCATGAGCAGAGGTGACCATTTCAGCGTACTTTTCAACCAATTGCGCCTGTGCTTTTTCTCGCCAGTCATCCTTGTCCTCCTCATTTTCCTCCTGCTCAGCTGTCTTCTCGCCTGCGTTCTCCTTGTCTTCCGGATCACTTTCGAGCAGTATAACAACCTCGCTTCCGCAGCCTCCGACACAGCCAACCCGTTCTTTGCTAACACAGGACCATCCGCGCTTGGCCCATTGCACTTCATTGATCTTTTCGGGCTTGCTCATCCACTTATCCACGTGCCGATAGGTCTGCAGCCTCTCCAGAAACTGGCTTCGGTCCCAAGGCGCGAAGTTTGGGGGCTTGCGCTCACCGTTCATCGCTGTTGTTGCAGGCTTGTGAATAACCGACGATGGCGGACTTTTTGCAACTGGTGTTGTCGCCAAGCTCGTACTTGTGGATGCGTAGGCAGACGAGGGCCGGGCGACTCGAGACCTTTTCATAGGAGGGTCCATGCTTGTTGGAAGTGTAGTGGTAGAGGCATTGTAATTGTCGTTATTTGCGATTAGCGATGTGCTAGACGCGTTTGAGATGGAGTCAAGGATCTTGTGGAATTTGCGCTTCGTCGTACTGAGAGCCATAGCAGGCATCTCTAAAAGCAAGCAAAAGCAAAGGTAGCGTGCAGGTTGAAAGTAAGGCCATCAATTATTCAACTGAATAACTACATCGATCGATTGCGGCGTCGTTGAAGGCTCGCTTAACGCGCTTAGATCCGACTACTTGCTGCTGGACTACAAGAGTCGAGGTACATCTGATCGTACATTGCTTCCTACTCCGCTAGTATCTGGAGCAAACGTTGATCGTATCCTTGGTCAGCCAGGTCGGGCTACCGCAACAAGCATATCTTGAATCAATAACCCGTTCCTCCAGCTCAGACTAAGTTCCTCTTACAGCAATATTGTTCCATGGTCCCAGCATAGTTCTACGTTATTAAAAAACTCGCCGCATGAATAGAAACAGGGCAGGTTCAATAAAATACTCAAAACGCTTCATCTTCATTCTACTTCTACCTCTCATAATCCTGGCCTTGAAAAGTTTCCTTCTCCTACCCCATCGCCTTACTCTCCTTTCACGACATTTCTTATCCACCACTCCCATACCATCTAACCAGAAGATCACTATGCACGCTTACCGCAAGGAATTGCGCGTCGCCGAACTTGCAGTTCAACGAGCTTGCATCCTCACCCAGAAAGTATTCCACGAAAAGACCAAAGGGACACTCTCGAAAGATGACAAGTCGCCAGTCACAATCGGTGACTTTGGAGCCCAGGCTCTAATTATACATGCCATCCGGAAGAACTTCCCTACAGACGAGATCGTAGGCGAGGAAGAGGCTAGCTCGCTACGAGAGAACAAGGAGCTTTCACACCAGATATGGGAGCTTGTAAAGGAAACCAGATTAGATGACGAAACTTCGGAGGATGTGACTGGAGGTCCGATAAAGGACGAATGGCAGATGCTACAGAGTATCGACGAGGGCAAGGGTGCTGGCGGCGGAAGCGGGAGAATATGGGCCTTGGATCCTGTTGATGGCACGAAGGGCTTCCTGAGAGGTGGACAATATGCCGTCTGCCTCGCTCTGATCGATGACGGACATGTCAAGGTCGGCGTACTGGGCTGTCCAAACCTACGGTTTGACGACTCAGCGCCATTATCCGCAGACGTCGGCAACGGCGAAGGAAGAGGGATGCTCTTCTCCGCTTCATTAGGAGGTGGAGCCACAAGCCGACCTTTAAGCCAAGGCGCCCTATCGTCCGGTCAACAAATCCACATGAAACACGTCCCAGACATAACCCAAGCCACCTTCTGCGAAAGCGTCGAAGCCGGCCACTCCTCCCACACCGACCAAGCCACCATCGCCAAAAAACTAGGCATCACCAGAGACAGTGTAAGAATGGATTCGCAGGCAAAATACGCCTCGATCGCTCGGGGCGCTGGAGATCTTTATCTGAGACTGCCAGTGCGAGCCGATTATCAAGAGAAGATATGGGATCACGCTGCGGGCGATCTCATTGTGCGGGAAGCGGGCGGACATGTGACGGATGCGGAGGGGAGGCGGTTGGATTTCAGCAAGGGGCGGACGCTGAGTGAGAATAAGGGCGTGGTGGCTGCGCCGAAGGCGGTACATGAGCGGGTATTGGAGGCGGTGATAAGTGTGCTTGCCAATAAATGACTGAATGAACCCACTTCTTTGCTTGCCATACCTCCGTGACTGAATATCCCTTCCAAATATGGGGTGAGAAGTGCGCTGTTATTCACGCGTTCTCCTGCTGCTTCAAGTATCAAAATAAGACTCAAACTTCTGTCCCCCGGGGGACCTAGTGCTGCAGCACTAGACTACACACATGACGAGCGACCGCGGCGGAATCTACACAGTTGTAAAACGCCTTCGGGGTTTTCGTAGGGACGAGATGTCCCGAGCTTTTTGCCCCGTTGAAGGTTGGACGCCCGGTGAGGGAATTTGTTCTGAAATATTCTTTGTATTTCGCAGAATCAAAGTTTGCCTTGAGGCGGTGTGCAATAAGAGATGAACGTGGAGGATTGGAAGTCTATACGTGATATTTTGGTTCGTTCCCACGTGATACCTTACAGCTCACTCTTTGGGTTTTGTGGGGGTGTTATTGAGGGGATTCGTTCAGCAGGGCTATACTCCTTACTCAAAACGGATTATCAGAGCATCCCTCACCCCTCGTTATTTGCAAGATTGATCCCCCGGTTAAGCTTATCACCACTGCTACAGGCATAAGGTAAGACTCAGACTCAATCAGCGCAGCAATAACAACAACAACAACAACAACAACCATCGTGGTCAAGAACAATACGGATATTGACCCTAAGCCTCCGCAGCAAAGATACTAAGGAGCCACTCCGTAGTCTGACGATCTTTCCTCATCTTCACGAACCCACCCAGATACCCCGTCTCAGCCCTAACGCACCGATTCAGCACGTGAGCCAGATATACACCCGTCGCCACCTCTCTGGACGACTGCCGGACAGCGCCCGTGCCCGCGAGCATCCTGAAGATACAATTGCCATTCTGCCGTTGGTAGGGTCTTTCACCGGGCGTGTATGTGATGTCCGCTACCAAGTCTGGTGAGAGAAAGATGGAGGCGAAGATTGGGTAGCAGTCCTTGAGGACCTGGTGCTCGCTTAGTCCGATGTTGAGGGTCTTGAAGAGGATGCCAATTGGTGTATTGAGAAAGAGAGGAATGATGCGCAGTGAGAGATCGATGGGCTGGGGAGTTGTTACTTACTGTGGGGCGGTACTGGCGTTGTGGCATCGCCGGCTATTTATAATATCGTACGATTGGGTTGTACAGAAGATCCCCTGAGGACGAACTGTCCGTGAATTTCGGAATAGTCAAGTTCAGCGAAGGGTTGAGTATGGTTGGCAAGCCAGGGCCATCCCCATTATAGGCAGGCTGGATTGATTGCGCAGCTGGCAGCGAGGCGGATAGGACTGCTGGTAGATTCATACCGAGGAATAAGATTAACATTGAGGTTGCCATGCTTCTGTTACAATGCTGTCTATGAGCGACTCATGGACAATGACGAGCATTAGCCACGTCTGGCATCGGGAGTTTATTCGAAAAGTCGACCTGTCGTTGATGTAGTTCCCGCTCCTCTATATTGGCGGCGATCTGAATGATGGAAGCGCATGGCATACGAGCGGGTATAGTCCCTTTCTTTCTGAAGCGGCGTTCGGGTCTGCGAATGCCAACCTTGTAATTGCCCATCCTGAGCAGGCTAGCAGGGCCAGCAAAGTATTCGCCGAGTCCCTGTACAAATTCGGAACGCTTAGGTCAACTCGCCCCATGAGTTTAATGGAGCTTCTGACGCATTGCCTCTTTCGAAGAATAAAGTAGGTTCATAATAGGATGTCGATTCTCATGTATACCCGCTGATCATGTGCATCGAATATTACTGTCGAGTCTTCAATTGCAGGAAATACTTCCGGAAGAACATAATGATTTGAGAAATGAGGAAAGTTTTATTGTCGTGAGGCTGGATAAAAGCAAACATGTTCATTGGCGCTGATGGGTACCTTACTCGTTTCAGGAATCTCGGCTAGCACCTTGGCAGGACTCCCCTGAAACGAATGCCCTACCATTATAGAAGAAATCCCTGAAACGATATGGGAAATCTAAGGCAAAACCCTGGCCCTTCGCAGATATATGTTGTAACAGTTCCGCGTCTTAGAGCCTGTGCCCAAAGCCGTTAGCCAGCATTACAGTATTGCAACATGAAAGGCTTATTAAGCGTAGAGTAAACAAACTCTGAAAACGAGTAGCCTGGGTCCATCGTTCGTTGTTCGGCTGCTGCAGAAGGGCTTTGCTAGTCCCAGCCACGGAGATCTTCACTTTTCATCAGGCATGCCAACCTGGTGAACAAGACAATGACTGAATAGCAGGAGCACGACTTCTGTGTTTGGTAGACTATGTGTTGCTTGAATTTAGTTGCCAGTCGTGACAGTGGAGTGTGCTGATCGATGTCGGCGCCAAGACACGCTAGATTAGATCTAAAGCTATTCTGATTAAAGCTAGCTCAAGGCTGGGTACTTTATTTACTAGTTTGTTATTCCACCCAGGAACTGACTCTTGGACGGGGTTGAGACTCGCAGCAGTCGCTCTACATGATGTCCCAGGGTACTCTTTGTCAAGATTCCCTGCTACATCATCTTCATAACGGCCCTACTTTCTGCCGGGACAATAATGTGCTGCGGGGGCTGAGCGAATCCTTCCATCCAAATTTAGGCCCAGGAGGCACGGCCTTGATAACCAAAGGGTACGAACTTCATCCTCTCTTCGTTCTTCAAGCATACTGTTAGAAAAGAATGAGGTTCCTCGCCTCCGCTGCCATTCATCGAGAATATCCAAACATTAGGTACCTAAGATAGAATGCGGGACCAAACATTAGCCCTGTCCATACTGTCTGAGCGAATTTGCCAGAAACCAAACACATGGAGGGTACATCACCATCACCTCGGTATCACCGTCGCCATCAGTCGAGAGGCTCCCACGGCAGCGAAGCAAGTGAGATAAGTGACCTCGAGGCCACAACCGGAAGGAGTCCGAATCTTGAACCTACCCCAACAACGCAGCAACTCTTGCGCCGAAATTCATTGGGAAGCACCCAAGATTCAAACCTTGATTCTGCCAAAGCAAAAGCGCTACCCGCCCGACGTCGTGCGCATTTCCTTAGGAACTGGTGGCTTGAGATTGGTGCTTGCTTCATCTTTGTGTTGGCTCTGTTAGCAATCATCGTTACTTTGCGTCCCCATCAGGACAAGCCGTTGCCGCAATGGCCTTACAACATCTCGGTCAATTCCTTGATCTCGATCTACGTGGTGATTCTGAAGGCAACGGTTCTGCTGGTGACGGCAGAGGGTCTCGGTACGTCCACCCTTGACAAAGGCTTCTTCCTCTCCTTTTCATGTGTTGGATGTGTGAGATTTCCTTCATAGGAACTTAGCATTCCAACTTCGACATGAATAGTCCTTCAAAAAATGTAGATGCTTAGTCCACCCACCGCTTCTGGTCAGGTTGCTTGAGGAATGGCGCTAAACCTTGAATCGGGCAGGTCAGCTCAAATGGCGATGGTTCAGAAATGACCGGCCTCTGGAAGACATTGTGAACTATGACTCAGCTAGTCGCGGACCTCTGGGTGCCCTGAAACTTCTCTGGCAACTTGGCCTACGACATCCCTTGTCCTCTTGTGGAGCTTTGATTACCATTCTGATGCTTGTAATCGATCCTTTCGCACAACAGATCATTCACTATTATGGCTGCAGCCTAGCTGTTCAGGGTCAGCAGGCCACAATACCTCGAACGAATTTCTACGTTTCCGGTGGTACCCATATCGGCGCTGGAGCCATCAATATTCCGCCTACGTTACAGTCTGCCATAAACGCGGGCATCTTTTTCCCTGGCGGCAGCGTGACTCCCAATTGCCCAACAGGGAATTGTACGTTCATGGGTCAGTACAGCACGGTCGGGTATTGCGGCGGCTGCAGAGACGTCACAGATGATCTCAAATTCATCTTCAGCAATGCCAGCAGCAAATACTTGGGGAATGGAGGTGGATTCACAGAGTCATTGGAGAGCTTCGTATCCTACCTCCCTTCTGGTACCTTCGTCAATTCCACTGGGACCATTGCCCCCAACGGAGCCACGTCAGACGTTAGTATGTGCAACCTCGCGACAATGAATCATACATATAGCGTCCCTACTGTGGAACGAAATCAAGGACATGGTGATGTGATGGAACTCATCGTAGGGCGAAATCCCCACTTTCGAGACCCAGTCAGTGCCGCCCATTCGTCTGCCTTGAATAAGACCTGTCAACCAGATGATGATACATGGCAATGCAAAGGCTATGGTGCAGCAAGCTGCATTATACAACCATGTGTGCGTACCTGTAAGCGATAGATTCTTTCCCAATGCAAGTCTCCAGTCTCGTCATTCTTCTCAGATTTCGTCCTTCAATTGGTGAATGCTGACTCCGATACCTTGCAGACAAGGCTCTGATGTCCAATGGACTGTTTTATGAGAGTGCGGTATCAGATTCAGGTTTCAACATGTGGGGCATGTCACTCAACACGCTGGGGAATCGCGGTTTACACTACATTGCCATCGTCGATACAGAATGCCTGACCCCGTCCGAGCGGAGTTCACTGGTTGGCGAGGGATATGTCATGCACCCGAACGCCCGATGGCTGCCCTATAATCTGACATTCGATCCAACCATGGTCAGTAACTCCTCGTACCCGTCGTCGATGCTGTCGAACGGATGTCTGTACGCCTACGATCAATATCTCGGAATGAGCCTTTGGTCTAACTACCTCACTGGCTTCCTCAATGGCACCATCTATGGATTCAGGGACGCGAACGGCCAGATAGACCGTATCAGCGGCCCGCAAAACCTGCAGACCATCTACAATTACGGCAACATCACTTTCGACCGTGTGAACAGTACACTCCATAATATCTCCGATAGCATGACTACGTTGGTTCGCCAAAACGGCCAGACGAACCACAGTAAGCCAGCATTGGGTGTCGTAATGCACAATGACACATGCCTCGAGGTACGGTGGGGCTGGTTGGCGCTTCCTGCTATCCTGGTGCTGTTGACAATCATCTTCTTCACCGCCATGGTAATCGAGACCAGGCCGACGGGGGAGAGAGCGCAGATATGGAAGTCGTCCCCACTGGCATTCATCTTCCATGGTTTGGAAGATCCGAATCGTCTGCATGAGAACCGGTCACTGGAAGAAGTCAGTGAGATGGAGCGCACGGCTCGAGGTATTACCGTCAGGCTGGCGAATACCGATCGAGGCGTCAATCTCGTCGCTGTGGGAGACGATGGGGGTGGGGAGAAGGGGATGCAGGGTCATGTTTGAGAAAATCCTAGGAAAGAACATATTTAAATTCAGATGTCTCGTCAATATTAGTCCAATCAAATCGAAAAGCGTTTAGTAGGCCATGCATCCGCGTCTCCGACGTTATCGCTCTCTATCTCTCCAGTACACGCTTGACCAAAGTAGATGCCATGCCACATCATTGTCCGTACAAGATGTCTGTCCAGATACGATGGGCCCAGCAGTAGGATGTAGAGAATGATGTGGGTGGTCAGAAAAGAGGAGATGAGAGATGGAAAGCATTGGTGTTAGGTGATTGTCCATAGAAAAAAGGAAGGATATTCCACAGTCGACCACAGTCGAAAGAAATGTACGTGTATATAGCAACAAGTAACCACCCCCAACAGCCTTCCCCTCCAACCCTTACTCTTAAACCCAACATCGTCCCCCCCACCCCCCAACACTCCACCTCCATCTCCCAACCCAACTCAACCCAACCCAACCCATACAAAACACCACAAACACCCCAACAAACTCAGAAATACAAAACCCTCACACCAACCACTCCGGCTCCGCATCCTCGTCATCGGGATCATGTGATAGCAATGAACTCTTCTCTTCACTCGAGCTTGAGCTTGTGCTTTCGGCTTCCAAGCGCGATTCGTTGATTTCTCGGTCTCGTTCGGGTGATGAGGGGGGTGAGGGGGATGAGGATGAGGATTTGGTTGGTGAGATGGATGTGGGTGGTGGATTCTTTGACGAGGATACGGGTGGTGGGTTGTTCGGAGGCTGCGATGTGGGGAGGTTGGGTGGAGTGAGGGGGGCGGTGTTTTGTGTTATGGTGGGGAGTGGAGGTATGTTCGGGGTTTCGTATAGTTGTTGAGACGTCGTCGCTTCCTGGTTTGATGGATCTGGGATTGCTGGGTGTGGGTTATGCTTGCTTGTTGAGATGGTGGTCGGCATCGGCATCGGCTTGATGGCTGGTTCATTGATGGTTTTGCTGGTAGGCTCATTCGATGATACGGCGCCGTCTGGCAAAAAACCACCAGCTTGTGGAGAATCCACTTGGTCATCATGGACTGCGGGATTATATTCCATGACTCGGTTGATGGACTGCGAAGGATAACGAGATGCCGCATTGATCTCCCGCAATGCTTCTTCGGCGTCCGCGTCACCGTCGTTGACTAAGAAGCCGCCACCGTCATCGTCCTCGAGGTTGTTGATGAAATGATCTCTTGGCCGTGGCGGGTCGATTTCACGTTGTGCGGGCGATGCTTCATCGCAGTCTTCCGGCAAAAAGCCACCACCATCGTCGTCATCAACCATGTTGGCCCAGCCTTCAGCTGGAATACTCCCGGCGGTAGGCTGAAAGTCAATTGCGGCATCTCGATCAGGTAAGAAGCCGCCCCCTTCGCCTTCATCGTCCTCCTCATCAACTTTCTTCATTCCTTCTTGCATGGCAATTTCTCGTTCACCGCGTTCGCCTTCCACATTATAACCCTCGATCCGCTCCATGATCCTTAGACCGGCCAGCATTCTCTTCCACATTCTCAGCGCCTCGAGGCTTCTTCTATCTTCTTCCGCTCTTGCTCGATCGTCTTCAAACGCTTTGATGACTTCTTCCACTGCCTCCTTATACTCAACGGCTATCACAGCCCCCTTTGTGACGGCAGTACCGTGTCTACCCTTGAATACGAAGCCAGTAACAGCATCTGCGTAGTCGATACCGATAATTTTGGCCGCTCGCGCAGTCTCTGGGTGCGGGATATGAATTCCGCCCGAAGGCACCATGCTTGGAACATAGACGTCAAGGTTTCTGTAGACATTCTTCGCGATTCGGCCGTTCACCACAGGAGGCGCCGAGTAGACTGTCGTTTGGTGAGCAGCGTAGAGCGCAGTCCCCGCGTTATCCTCATCTGCGACGTTCTGGTCCTCAGGATCTAAGCTCAATCCTCGACTTTTCCGCGCTTGAACACGTTTTAGAGGTTGCTCGCTAGGCTAGTCGTAAAATGTATGTTAGCTCGAAGGGCAGGCCTGGTATGGATTAAGTTGTTGCAAACCTTGATTTCTCGACCTAGTCGGTACCATTTGTCTGCGCTTTTGACCATCTGGACATCTCTACGACGGAATACTGACTCCAATGAGCTGATTTTGCCAGCTCGTCCAGCCCCCACCTTACCAACTTCTCGTTTCGGGTGGATTACTTCCTGTCTTTTCAGATGTCTCTCCAAGGCATAGTACGGATGATCCTTGAAATCTTGTACGTTCCTAGGCATCGGTTCTGCGGCTTCTTTTGAAGCTAATTCTGCGTCTTCGACTTGATCTCGGTCGAAGCTGTGGGGCCTTTTGTACATCTTCAGTACTCTCCGCCACCACCTTCCTCCACCATTTGCCACTTCAATTCTTTCTCTCCTTGTTTTGGCATTGTAGGCTTTGGTGTATCGCTTGGTGACATCACGAGCAGATCCGTCATCTTCGAAAGCTATCACATAGCTTAACCGGTTATCCGGCTCGCCTGCAGGTGGCTCGAATTTAGAAGGCTTCGCGATGGTCTGGGTGACAAGGGGGTCTACTGGAACCCATTTCTGCACTGCTTCATTGAAGGCCTCAACCCAGTAAATGGGATACTTGGATTCTCGGATGGGTTTCCGTCGTTCTGTTATCATTAGCTTGGCTGTTTTATACATGGTATAGTTGCACTGACTTCTGGATGGAAGAGGTTTCGTTGATGACGCTATTTGTATTATCTGTGGTGATTCTGACGCTGTCGTGTCTTCAGTACGACTTAGACCTGAACTATAACTAGTGAATTCAGTAGTACTAGGCATAGCCATTGTTGCCTCAGCATGACTTGGAGCGCGAGCCTTTTTCTCAGCTAATCGTCTTGCATGTGATTTTACTTCGTGCAGCTCGACTTTCTGGGATGGCTGGAATGGAAGCGGCTGTAACGAGCAAACAAGCCTTGCATCTACACCAGCTGAACGTAACATAGCACAAAAGAGTTGTGCACCAACATCACGTGAAGCCTCTAAATGATGGGCAGCCTCGCGGAAGTCTGAAAGCTGCATTGGGAGGTCGATATCATCCGGCGGCTGCAGCTGGAGAAGGGATATAAGCACAATCTTCGTGTACACACGGCAGCAACAACAAATAGGGAATTCAAAGAGAGCATACAAGTGCCAGTGTCTCTGGGCTGTCTGCCCACCTTGGTTTAGCCATGCCTCGTGAGGTTATCACGAATTCGCGTTTGAAAGCGTCGCTGGCTTGCGTCAAGCCATCCATGAACGATCGAGATCGCTGAAATTGCGAATTATCCTCGTCTGGGTTGAGGTAAGATATATTTTTCTGTGTCAAAAGCCTTCCCATGCTTGTCTAAGAATGACATCTTCAGCAGACGAAGATATAGAGACAAAGGGCTGGACGCATACATGAACACCGAGATCATTACACCAGTGATTCCGAAGATAAACATGAGCAAGAAGACTGCAAAGATGCACTTTATGGATCTCCAGCCTAAGCTTCCTGTCTTCTACCGTCATTGGCTTGCGCTTTACTTTCCTATAGGATGAGGTGTGGTGCTCGCTATCGTCGCCTCCTAATACAAGGTTAAGCAGTCCACTGTCGGCGTCTTCAGGCTCTGGCGTGTCTTTCTGTTTTTCGTGATCTCTGATCTCGACCTCTTCCCAATCCATGTCACTAGCTGCAGAGTCTTCCGAGTCTGTTTGCACTATCTGCCGCCGGATAGATCCGAGATCTTCGACCAAATCATCGAAGTCGCTAATTTCTGCGCCCTTGCTGCTGTGATCGGATTGGTGAGAAGGAGTTCCATCATTGCCCTGAGTGACGATACGCCCGCCGACTCGACGACGCTTTACGGGTCGACCCTCTTCACTCCTTTGTGTAGGTGACGAGATAACAGCATCAGCTAGCATCTCCCTGTACACATCTGGCACATCTCCGCTTGCTGGAGGTTTTCGAGTGTTGCCGGACTTGGCGCCTCTCCTACCGCGGGCCATGACCACCGAAGTATTGACTAGACGCTTGATGAGGTCACATAATCCTGCTCTTCAGGAACAAAATGAAATGAACCCCCCGATTGCCTGCAGTAATAGTTTCAATTGGAGAAATTTATGGTACCAAATATGGGCACCCCGAAGTCTGCTCTTCAGGGTAACGTAGTGCAGATAACATCATTTGGTAGGTCAAGGCCGCAGAGCTCTTTGCTGTCAAATCAATACTGAATTCGACGAGTAGATACTTATCTGGCGATAAGTTGAACGACGTCACGAGCGCGTCTGCCGCGTTGAGAAGGGCTTGGCGCTCACGGTGCTCAAGGCGCTCATAGCGCTCATAGCGCTCAACACAACTAGCGGCCACTGTTATATACAAATCACGAACCACAAACATGCCGGTGAGATCGAAGAAACGAAAGTCAAGCGGCAAGAGCTACGAATTAGTGCCCAACTCCAAGCAAGCTCAGTATCCAGCACCTAAGCAGACTATCAGAGAAAAGCCAAGATGGTCAGCACCCCCCAGATACCAGCAGACAATCACGCAGATGAACCCGTTCCGTGCCATATATCATCCAGAGTCCGAGGACGAGGCTCTTCAGACCGACGAAGATGAAGAGCAGAGCTATTACAATGAAGAAGAGGAGCCTAACTACATTGTCTCGCCTGTGGGGAGAAAGCGGAGGCGGATCACTCCGGTGAAGGCTGCGGAGCCAAAAGAAATATCAACTCGGAAGATGATGACAAGGAGTTCGGCACGAAAATCTGCAAACACAGAGCCTCAGCTTCAAGTGAAGGACGAAGACGTTGAGTCACCAGGCACGTTGAGATTTTACAAGCCTCCAAACCTTCACCCGACAGCGGCTGCCACACTTATGCCCCCACCAGTGACCCCTCGGACTTGGAGGAAGAGAGAGATTCCCTCATCACAGTCGCCGGCAGACTCTCCTCTTTCCACGCAGAGCCGAAGATCACCGCTGAAAGATAGGTCTGCAAATCTTGATCTGCCCGTAACATCTACAAGACAGGGCGTCTTATGGCCAAGAAAACTGGAGGTGGAGGACAGCATGGAGAACAAAGAAGAGGACAGTCCGATATGTACACGGATCGGACCCAGTACTGAACCCTTGCTTCCAACTGGCGAGCCGGAAGACCTTGTGGAGAACGACCGTCCTCATTCGTCTACGATTGAAATGGATCCTGGATGGAGAAGTTCTGGTGAAGTACTAGATTCAAGCCAGCAGCGAGATTCCGAAGCCAGTCGTTCGACTCATACTGAAGCTGCAAGATATTCGAACGATATCTTTGATTCAGATTGCGTTTATGATGGTGAAAATACCGAAACTGAGAGCATAGACTTGGTTCAGGGTCCCGTACCTGGTGAAACAGATATGGGTGGACAGACTTCCAAGCACGATACGTGCGATTCCACCCCAAATTCTACAGAAGGCCGAAGAACCTCAGCCAATCCACCGGCACTGCTCAACAGCTCCAAAGACGGAATCATCACCCCCCACAAGGAACGCTCGGAATCAGAAGAACTATCCGCCCAACTCTCCGACGACCTCCAACGCGCCACACAGCCCGTCGGCGGTCTACAAACAGACTCCCAGTACGAAAACGCATGGCATCCCTACAACCCCGCAGACACCCCCATCGACACCCTCGACGACAACAACAACGCCCCCACACCCTCACCACCCCCCCTCTCAGCCTCAGAATCCCACTCAATGCCCGCCCCCCTAACGATCCCAACCCAAATCCTCCCACAAACCCCAACCCCATTCCCATTCAAGCACCCCGTCCCGCCCTCCCAAGCAACAACAGAAGACATAACGCAGCCATCTCCACGCAAAATGCCATCTATGTCATCGCTAGCGTTCCCATCGTCGCCGCCGCCTATGCCGCCGTCTCGTTCGTCGCCGTTGGAGAGCGGCAAGGTGGCGGATATGTGGGTGGGGTTTGAGTGGAATCGGGTGAGGTTGACTGATAGTCAGCTTTTGCCGGAGAGTTTGATGAATGATAGTTATTTTGGACCGCCTGGTGGGTTGGAGTTGGATTTGAGTCAGGAGGGGGTGGAGGAGTAGGGGGTGAGATATTAAGCTCGTGGAAAGACAGATTTGGGCTTCAAGTGGACTCGGTATATTGATCTCAGCCTGAGATCTTTGGAAGTTCAAGTCCATCATACGCTTCCCAAAGCACGTTAAACATGTCTCAATACACTATATGGCGAATGTCACGACAAAGATTCAAAACCATATCCACCTCATCCAAACAATCTCAACCCCCCCTCATTCCCCTCACCAACTTCATCCCCTATCCCATCCCCTATCCCATCCCCACCCTCATCCTCACCCAACCCCACCCTCCTCCCCAACAAACTCGCAAAAAGCTCATTCCGCTGCCTCTCCCCCCACCTCCCCCTATCATCCGGCGCCATAAAATTCTGCAACTTCTCATGAACCGTATAGCGCATCTTCCGGCCCTTACTAGCCTTCGTATCCACCTGTTTCCTCACCTTCAGATCGCGCTGGCTAGGCAGAGGCGGTAAAGTCGCAAGACCGTTCGTAGCAGTAAGTGGTTGTGTATTTTGTGTGGATGTGGATGTGGAGGGGTCGGCCATGCGCTGGTCGACTAGGTCGCGGAGGAGGAGGGTGTAGAAGTCTGCGTCGTCGTAGATGGATGGGTCGTGGGGAGTGCGGGATGAGGCTTGGAGGGGGGCACAGCTTCGGGGGATTTTGGTCTTGTAAAGGAGTTTTTCGCGGTTGGGGCCTGAGAGGTGCTGGTCTAGGATGGTGGTTAGGGGTTGCTGTGTTGGTGTTTGTGAGAATCTGTTGGCGCGTGGGAGGGCGGTGGCTGGGTTGGTTTTTTGCGACCATTTTGTTAGGTTCGCTCGGCGGCTGGGGATGAAGGAGTCCTCTTGAGCTTTCATGTGGGTCCAGAGATCTGAGGAGGTGGAAGAGGATGTTGCGGAAAAGGGGCGTTTTTTCGAGATTGGAATTTGCAGCGAGGAGCGGAGGGAGGAGAGGGTATTCCATAGGTTTAGCGCCGCGGTCTCTGCAGCAAGTATCGATTCCGTGTGGTCGGGTGGGGTTGATGCTACGGCGGTCATGGAGTTGGTAGCAATGAGTGCTTTTTGTAGCTTGATTCGTGTGTTTAGTAGCGTGTCGAAGGTTGTGCGCTGCTTTTTGATGGCCCGGCCTTTCTCAATGTCTGCTTTTAAAGCTTTCGAAAACGATGCTGCGACTGATTTCTGTTCTTCGGCCATCATTTTGCGGAGGGCTGCTCGGTCATCTGCCTTGGGTTCATCGGACTCGTCGCTGTTGCTACTGTCATCACTGTCGCTCCCCACGGATTGTTCTTCGTCGTCGTCTTCCATTTGATTAAAGGTGTCGTCTTTGTGCCGGTCTGAGCCACTTGCCAAGTCCTCGAAGCTAGCAGCAGAAGAATCTTTATCCTCATTCTCAATTCCTCTGTCCAGATCATCTACATCCCCGTCCTGGAAGCGCGCTTCTTCGTGGTTTGATATGGTCTGTTTGCTACCTCGGAAAATGTAGCCTTCGAAATTCTGCTCGTCTCCACTTACGAACGCCTCGTCGCTATCGATCTCATCGTCTTTATCCATGACTTGACCTCCTAGATCATCTTCTGGATCAGCAAATTCCTCATTGCCCAACTCGTCTTGGTCGCTTCTTTGATCAAACGGTCCATCGTCGTTCTCCGCGTCGAGAATGTCGCGGCTGATCTTCGAGCCAGCATACTGTACTCCGAGGTCCGGTTGAGGGTCATTTTGCTCGCGAAGCTTGCTCTTCCTGGTTCTTGTCAGAGAACAATGATTAGGTTTGGGGCAAGCCTCTGTACCCAACAGTCACATAATGTGCGCGGGCATCATTCGAATCACTGGTCTCATCCTCCGAGCCACTCTGTAGTGGTTCATTGTTCTCGGGATCCAGCTCTGCAATTGAGTATTAGCAGTGTAGGGGCAACGATAATTGGATTTTAACGTTACCCTGTGGAGTAGGATCATCCAAATCTGCAAGCTGTTCAGCCCAGGACCTGGCTACTCCCGCTTTCACCTCCGCCATTGCGATAAAGGATGCGTTACATGATCCCCCAAAGAAAAAGTTCGTGGTCATGCCAAACGCCGAAGTTTAGCCATGCCGGTAGACTAGCGCCGCTCAATCGAGATCGAGCACGTGACTTGGTACCAAATGCGTCATTCCCCGTCATGCCGATCCCCAAACCTTGATATGGTTTGTTTACTGGCATACAAAGTTCACCTCATATACCATCGCCTACCAAATCACACCTTTCAACAATCATCAGCCACACTTTCTCTCCCATCACAACCATCCACCAACGCAGTTCCATATTCAAACATCCCCAACAACCATCCTCTAAACTCACCAGAATCCATTTCCCCCCCATAATCCAGCGAAAATGGGCCTCACATCCGGCATCCAACACCTCCTCACCTCCGTCTACGAAATCATCGCTGGCATCTTCAGCACCATCCTCTCCGCCTTCCAATCGGTCTTCAACCTCTTCATCTCCACCCTCCAGTCAATCTTTCACCTCTTCCAGAACATCCTCAGTTCAATCATCGACTTCATGAGCGGTGCCGTCGGGTTCATTCTTGGTACGCGTTTCCCGTTCCAATTATTCGTCTCGTCACGTCACGTCTCTCCATATTCACATCCTCACATGTCTCCACCCATATCATCTCCCATCCACGCATACATCCCCACATCATCCTCCCACTTTCCCCCCCTTCCTCCTTTTCCCATCCCCCTTTCTATCCCCCTCCTTCCACCTCCCCCCTTCCCCATCCCTCTCCGCATTCCCTCCCCCATCCCAATCCATACCTATCTCACCTCGCCCCATCCTCCAACTATATACCCTCACCTTCTCTTTTCCCCTTCTTTCCCACCTCCACCATTTCCCTTACACTCCCCCACCCTCCCTTCCCATCCATCCCATCAACCCCCTCAACATCCTCATCCCCCATCCCCCCCTCCCCACAAATCCAAACCCCACCAACCACCAACCAACCACCCGCTAACTCCTCCCTATTTCACAGGCAACATCGTAATCATCGGCCTCCTAGCCGCAGCCTACGTCGGCTACTCCGCCTACCGCCAGAAGAACCAAGGCGGAGGCATCACGAGCGGGAAGAAGAGGGCTTAGGATTCCCTATCTTCTCTTATTCCATCTCATCTTAGCCTGGCCTAGCCTAGCCTGGCCTCGCGGCATGAGTTGAGCTGAGAGATGAGATGAGATGAGGTCCTAAGAGAGTATGGTCGCTGCGGGGGTCTAGGATCTAAGAATGGGCGTTGGAAAGATGTTGGCACGGATAATGGGAAAGATGGCAACAACCTCACCACTGTGGCGATATCCTACGCGGCGATATGGATGTGGAAAGCGTGCTTTCGTAGTATAGATACCCCATTTCATTTCATTTTTAATTTTCATCGAAAATTGGCGGAAAGACGAAGACGGATGAGGCCTTTTAGCTAATTGAGGCATTTTACCCCCATGAATTCCACTCCATGCACATTGACTAAAGCACCTTGCTCCACTTCCCTCCCGTACCTCGCGAGCCGTAACCTTCGCCTCCGTCTGTAGCCTAGGTAAACCAAAGATGTTAAATCCAACGTCTGCCATGATCGGAGCACATGATGAGGCGGTTTTTCGTATTTCCATCTATCTAATATGAACAAACACACGGCGCCTGGAAAATGCACACATCGCCCAAAACCCCAAAAAGAACTTCTATCTACACAAACCAGGAGAGTATCCATCATTGACTCATAAAAATCTTCCCGCAGGCCTCCTGCCTTTCCACCCATGTCATTGACCCCAGTGGTTATTCTCCACCTCGTCCGGCTTGATGCACGGTCCCGCTTCGGGACTGAACCGCTTCGCCCATATATGCTCCTCTTCCGGTGCCGCCGGTAACGACAAGCCCCCCATAGCTTCCGTCGGCGTATCGGGGTGGGCAAGTTTCTGAGCGTCGTGTACGGTGAAAGCGTGCTTGGCGAAAGATTCCGAGGTCGTCGGGACGCCGATGGATGGCTCCTCGTACTCGTCTGGAGACGCACTCGCGTTCAAAAAGGTCTCGTAGTCTAGACTGTTCAGGTTGCTGGATGAGAGCATAGACGTCTGAGGGAGGCTGGTGAATGACGAGGAGCTTAATCGATTGTAGCTGAGATCGTCGGCCGATGACGATGGCAGTCCATGTCGAACGGAAGAGCGTTGGACGTTGTGCGACATGTAGTCTCCAACGTCTGAGAGCTCCCCGGACGAGGAAGTTGTGAGCCCTGATTGACCGACGTTACTGTGGTCGAAGCTCGCATATGATGGTGGTTGGCTGTAGGCGGCGGAGAAAGCTCCATTGTCGAGGTCAAGAGCAGACCAGTCCACAGGAGGCATGCTTAACCCTGCGGAAAGTACCGGTGGTTGCTCTTCCGCCGTGTAATAGTTGTCAAAGCCGCCGGGGGATTGTGGATAGTCCCCCAGATCGGGGAATTGGCCTATGGTCTCATTGTATGCACGATATGAAAGGTCCAGTGGCGGTACTTGTCCATTGGTGTAAGAGCGAGGTCTCGGCTCGGGGGATCCATGCTCAGATCTGACCAGCCGTACTTCTTGCTGAGCACTAGAAATAGATTCATGAAGCTGGGAGTGTGTCTCCTCTTTCTTCTTAAGCAAAGGCAGGCTGTCCGTGGAGCGACGGGCGTATTCTGACCCGGGAACGCTATGAGGTATGGGGATCTTGTACGGTAGGCCGCACTTATGGGCTGAATCGTTGTGCTTGTGAACTGGCTTGTGATGACCGTTTGTGAACACAGTCAGTGAGTTTTCGGATCCGGCTTTCAGTAGACGAGGCTTTGAAGAGCTCGCTGATCTCCTCGGAGGAACGACTGGTATATCGACAATTTCCGGTACGGCATCCAGGTATTCCTTCTTCAAAGCGCACGTGCACCGCATGCCATGAGTGCAGCAACATGTCTTCGATTCGACTGCACCAATATCGGAGCCAGCGTCTGATTGGAAATCGCCCGGGTCGCTCTTGTTATCGAAGCATTCTTCCTTCGACCCAGCATGCGGCTTTGCTCCGCACTCGCATTGTACATGTGACGACCTCGCCTTGCGCAAGCCTCTGCAGTGAGGACATTGAGAAACCGGTCTTCCTTTCTTGTTGATGTGTGTGAGAGTCCGGTCTTCGTTCTTGTCAGCAAGCGCCCACGAGAAAGCCTGGTCGGAGCCAGGGAAAGCTCCTCATGGGCTTACCCGAGTGCTGACAAGTACTGACTCGGTGCCCTCTCACACAAGCTTCGCAGGCGAACTTTTCGCCCTCGATCAACATCACGGTTGGGTGTCTAGGAAGGTCGGCACCTTTAGCGTCGAGGTTCGTACGGTGGGGTTCCTACACCCAGGATCCAAGCCGAGGTAGGTGAGTGAAGAGTCGAACAAGCTTGAGAGCGGATCAAAGCAAGAAGAAGGGAATCCTGGGAAGTTGTAGATATAGTTGGGAAGTTTGTGCAAAATATGCTCGAGATAATATGCAGTAGATAAGATGCTGGATAGAGCGCCGTTCCCCAACGCCAAAAACCCAGAGCGGCTGAGCTTTACCCCATCAAGGAGGCAGGAACGGCCGAGGGGCAGCGGGCAACAATAGGGAGTAGTGAAGGCCTTGAATCATCCACGTAACACAGACACAGTACGAAATGAGAAATGAGGCGAAGGGTGGGGGAGGTGTGAGATTTATATTGGGTGGGAAAGCCTATTCTAAGTCGAAGGCAATCCTGCTGTCGCGTGGCCAGGCTCACAGGGCTGGAATGGGGAAATCCGTGTATACAAACAATGTTTCTTGCGAGTATGCCTCGAAAGCTGGTTGAAGCTATTATGCACAATTGGAATTTCGATGCCGGCAGCATCGCTACAGAGACAGCCGCTACCATGACTCTATCCGGCCGTCTTACCATACCGCACACCGAAGCGCCTCCTTCTTTTCTATTTGTGGTATATCTCCGGCCCCGTGGAGCAGGGGTATATCGCGACCGAGAGGGAAAAGGTCTTCATGCCAAGACTCCAGGGCGAAGACCCTGAAACTGTTCGTTCAAGTCGGGCTCTATTTCTCTGCGGGAGTCTTGGACCTGCTGTGTTCGGACGGTTATCAATTATCATATGTTGTATCTTGGCATTGCCCGGAAATGCCGCAATATTCCCGTCTTGATTTGATCGCTTATCTCCAGAGCGTATGGCAAGCATCAATATCGTCTTCGAACACCCCATATCTTCCACTGCTCGACAGCAAAACTCGTCATCTGCGCTTTCATCATCGCTTCTTCGCTTGCTCAACGTTGCTGTACTGGGCTACATAGTCGTGCTGATCAGTATGGTACGGTGAAAGCCGGGCAATCTGATTGCTTCCTTCGATATCCGTTGCAGTGTCGATCGGCTGGCGGTGAAGGACGAACGAGTCCTATCCCATGATGACAAGTTGGAGCAGACTGTCTCTTGCTCTTCGACCTACGCAGTACGATGCAGTCATCCATCGATACTACTCTAGCAAAGGTGGCATTCATGATGACTGAGCATCGGTGAAGGGTAAGAAGATTACTTGCTCAAAGAAGTGAGTTTGAAGATTATGACATTCGGATCTGCGGTTCGGGTCGCACATGCACGCCACCATCGTGCCGAAGATATTCGGCTCTCCGCATACACAGTAAGAGCTTAATTGAACGAATGCGACCACACTGCGCCGGGTCAATGTCGTCTTCAATGCGCTGCAGAACTTGACACTCTCCTTGCTGGTGGCATATGGAGGTCAAAAGGGTATGGAGCAGACTGGCGTGGCACACCACTTCGTCTCTCCATGACCATGAGGCCACTTTGAGTGTCTTTGCAGAGGATGTTCGCAGCAAATGCCGTCGAAACTTGGCCATTGTGTCAGAAAGCAAGGACCGGCGGCTGGCCGTGTGTGCACATCAACAAGGATTTGTGTTGAGCGTGATGGGACAGATGGTGATGGCTGAGAGTGACCAGCCATCGCAGCGTCCCGAGCAGGATGCCCTTCGACATCGATCACTCATCTTCCTTCAACCCCTTCCTACCACCCTGAAAGTCGCTCACATCATACTCTTCGGGGTATTCGTCCAACAACCTACCCAGCTCCTTCATCTGCACCTTGCTCTCCTCACTCAGCTCCTCATACACGTCAGTGAAGATATTCTTCAACGGCCCCCTTTTCTCCTTTTCCGCTTCTCCGAATGCCTTGAGCACATCTTTCCTGATCTGACTCCTCGCCATCTTCTCTTTCTCCTCATCCCACATGCCTTGATTTTGCATCCACTTTCGCAATCGCGTGATAGGGTTATCTCGCCGCTTCCAATCTTCCACTTCCACTTTCGCCCGGTAGGCAAAGCTATCATCGCTCGTGCTGTGATGGGATACTCGGTAGCTCATCGCTTCAATCAAAACAGGCTTGCCGCTATCTTCGAGTGCCATCCGACGAGCTTCTTTTGTGACTTCGCGCACAGCAAAGATGTCATTGCCGTCGACGCGGATGGTGTCGATACCGTAGCCTACACCGCGACTTGCGATTCCATCACCCCGGTATTGTTCGATGGTTGTGGTTGAGATGGCAAAGCCGTTGTTGCGGCAGATGAAAACAACGGGGCATGAGCGTGTTGCTGCTATGTTGAGGGCTGCATGGAAGTCTCCTTCGCTGGCGGCGCCTTCGCCAAAGTAGCAGGCTACTACTCGAGGAGGGAGCTCCGGATTCTGCATGGCTTGGAGCTTGAGCGCGTAAGCTGCCCCAGCGGCTTGCGGAATCTGAGTCGCAAGTGGCGAGGATATGGTGTGCTAATTCCAGTCAAGTCGATCCCAAATGAGAGAAGGAGAGGAGAATGTACAATGTTGAGCTTGCTGCTACCATAATGAACGGGCATGTTGCGCCCTTTGCCATTATCTTTACAGTTGGCAAAGAGCTGGTTCATGAATTCTGAGAGTGAGAAGCCCCGTTGTTGAAAAACGCCTGTTTCTCGATATTGGCAGAAGAGAACATCCTCTGGGACCAACGCGGAAGCCGATCCGACTGCAATTCCTTCTTCACCCGCAGAGACCTGAAGAGCGTTAGACTCTAATCCTCACCCTGTTCAATTTGTTCAATTACCATATAGAAGCTCAGCCTGCCCTGCCTTTGTGCATCATACATGATGAGATCCATGATGCTGACTATGGCCCTGACACAGATCTTCAGCAAATGGATACTACTGCCACCCAGCTCCCAGTTTTAGGCTGACCTGTCAACATGTTTTTATACCATGTTATAACCTCCTCATTGCTTATTTCGGTAGCCTTTCGGGTCTTGTCAACGATTACGCCATCTGAGTCCATCACTCGATATGTCGGCATCGCAGGAAGCGTATCTGGACGAGCGAATGAGAGATGCGTGGTGAATTTGCTCTTTACGGCGCCAGGGAAATGGACGCTGGAATGTTCAGAATCTGTGATTGGATTTGACATGGAGGTTACTTACTGGTCTGATCCCGGTCGTTGTGAAAGCACACTGCCCCATCGTGTCTGAATAGGGTGTAGAGCATTGCGCAGCTGTAATGCTGGTGACAGACCTCGACGCCAAGTGGTACTTCGAAGGAGCGTTGTATTTTTGGCGAGGACGGTCTGCATTGTACAAATCCTATGTGCGGTACCACCATGTCGTATAGGCCACAATGAAATGGAGCAAGAAGCTTGCTTTTATGGCCAGAACCAGCGACCATGAAGAACAAAAGATTAAGTAGAAGAATTCACCCCCTTCTGGTCCAAACTTACTTCTGGTCCAACCCTAAGGGGCTAGCGTCCCGGAGCTACTCATTTCCGTACTCCGGGGTTTCGTTCCGGGGTCCCTTAGGCCAGAATACTGCCGCCTTCATAGATCAATAACCAGGGCAATTATAAGAAATATTCCGCGTTAAGAACTAATCAGATTTAGATACTCTATAATTCTTACAGCAAAAATAAGTTATCAGAGTTGTTCGTTACGGAAGTGGAGGGCGTGAACCAGAAGTAAGTGTGGACCAGAAGTAGGTGAATTCCATTCTTCTATGGAGCACAGCGGCTTGCGTCGGTCTATGGTGCTGCCAAGACGCCAGATCTAATCTCGCTAGTGGTATAGAGTCAGCCAGGCTAATCCGAAGGGGCTTCGCTACCGGCTCGCCCGGCTTGGCACATTCGAGGTCTATGATTTATGAAGCAATTTAAACCCATCTTCACATGACAAATTTGAAGCCGCCTATTAGACTGCCAACCTCTTCTCTGTTCCTCCCATTGCTGCAGAAGATATGTATATAAAGTATCACATTGACCGTCCTGAGCAACTTGCCAGCTCTAGAAGCTGGACGATGACAAACAGAAAGCCCTTCCTGGCAAGGACCCTTTATCCTGCTCTCTGAAGTTATACCAGTGTTGGCTTTGACAAAGGTCATCATATCTGTAATTGGAAAAGTCCTGGAGATGCGTCGAGGATGTGCCATCGATAGTAACAATCCTTCCGGGCTGTATGGTATCTTCTAGACAAAGACCCCTTGATTAGATGCAGCACCATCAGTGTCTTATTTCACGAGCTTTGGTAGGCTATTGGCGTCAGCTTGTTCTGGTATTTTCCCACCATTCCTAAGTGATCTGAAGAGCCATATCGTTCCAGATCCTACTAGATGTCGCTGTGTTGCCGTGTCATCTTGTCGATCTGGACTTAGATCACGATCTGTATGGGCTCGGGGGATCCCTTTCTTGTGGCTATAACAGCTTTACCGCCTCATTAACGAACATTACTTACGTTAGGGAAGGTTCGGGAAGAAGCCGGTTGCAAGCGGTAGCTAATTCTCAATGCGTACGAAAATAGTAACAAGAAGTAAAAAGGGGCTGCTTCTTACGACCATCGAAGTCCTTGTCGACAACATTAGCACGCCTCCGCCAGAGTAAATAGCGTCTCGACCACAAACATCCTCTCCACCATGCCACTCGTCCACATTCCCTTCCCGATCATCCATCTTCAGCTCTCCAACCCCCTCTTCCACCTTCCTCATCTCCAGCTCCTGAATCTTCTCCTCCTCCTCTTCCCGATCTCGCATCTCCAGCTCCCCAACCCCCTCCTCCATCCTCTTCATCTCCATTTCCTGAAATCTCACCTCCTCCTCCTCACTCCTCTCCAACGCCTCCAACCGCGCCAACTCCCTCTTGTACCCAGCCCCCATGTCCTTCTCCAGCATCTTTATGAGATAAGCACGAGCATGCTCATCGAGGTCCTTGAGCTTTGGTTTGCCTACACATGGTTTATTGCCTCGACTCGTTTTGTTGCTCATGTATTTTTGGAGCTGTTTGGCGCTCTCAAGCGGTAGGCCGTCCCGATCTGGTACGTATTTGACGACATGTTGGAGGCGTTTACGACGCTTGTTATGAGCAGTACGGGCGTTGTAGGCGAGCGTTTTCGGAGCTTTACCACATCGATCATCAGCATAAGCTGATAATGTGGGTTGCAAGGGTGCTCACTCATGGGTTTGGGAGGCTTCTTCGCTTTGACAACCTTCTTCTTGCCCCTTCTCTCTTTGTCCTGGAGGAATGTGACCAGGCGTTCCATGGCTTTACCGAACTTATTGTGGACCATGGCGACTTAGTGATGATATCAAATGGCTTATATTATGGCGATAAAAGCGTTCATACGAGTCGAATGGTAGTGCAATGTCGATGTTTCGTAGCCAAATGAAGGAAGCAGTTGATTGGTGTTGGTGAGTTTAGCAGCGTACGTCAGAAGTGATATGTGACCCTCTGTGGGCCAAAATGTCTTCTTGAGCAATATATTTCAAGATAGAAGGGAAAATATAAATGGAATCGATGGTGTAGAATGTCCCACTCAAACGTGCTTCGCGCTCTCGGAGAAGGAACTGGACGCAGTGACCGTCCCAGAGCTGCTAGTCTTGCATCGGATTCCTCAATTTTTTTAGCCGTCAGTTCGACCCCCAGCAGGTTCGATCACTCTCTGTTTTTTGCTCTAGTTCTTCATTGCTTTTCCTATCACGCTTACCCACGCCCTCGGTAGAGACAACCCTTTTTTTCGGGTCATCGGCGCCAAGACTCCACGCTGTCTCGCTTGGCTAGCTGTGTTGTTACACAAGGCCCTGCACCTCCGACGAGCCCCTTACCCTGGTCCAACCCGGATGAGGTTCGTCGAAAGTGAATCAAAGGATCGATGGACGGCGTTGGCTGCGATTTCGACTGCCTCCACTCACATTTTGATGCACACCAGCTGCTTTCTGATAATATTATTCGCAAGCGTGCACTCGACGACGGATATTAGCGACCTATCTTGCAACGACCCAGCGTATATCGTCGCTTCTCTTCTCTGGGTCTCAATAGCAACGTCCTAAGTTCCTGCACCATCCTTCCAGCGGCCTTCCTATCCTTCCTCTGTATCAATATTTTCCTCCACTGACACCCAAACTAACGGTCAAGAAGCCGATTCACCCTTTCGACGCCTCTCAATCTCTCAAACCCAGCAACAGTGTCTGTTCTTCCAACACAACCTCAGCTCAAGATATTGCAAATTATACACTCAGCCAGATATCCTAATGCTCCGTCCAGAAGCGCTTTATCATCTTCGGGACCCACAGACGTCAACGCTACAAATCTTAGCTCCGCACCACGTTGGTCCAATGTCGTTGAGGGATTGGATCAACTTTTGCTAAATTGGGAAGATCGAAGATGTTGGTCGAGTAGTAGACATGCCACGCTTCGGCATGGACCTGACGATATGTGAACAGAAGAGCAAGACGGGATTGTGCCTTGGGTTCCGCACGGGGCAGGAAAGTAGCAAGGAGAGCAGGCTGCTCGTCGAGGTGCTGAACCGTCCCAGGCCAACGGCGTTCGCGGTAGCTTATGCTTGCGGGCCGATGGTCTTTGATCCATTCGAGAGGTGGAGACGGATTCTGCCCTTCTCGCCAGCCGCAGTGAAGATTATTCTGGGGTGCCTGTTGGACCCAAAAAGCGGCAATGTGTATGTTTTCGCGAATCTCTGGAGACAAGCGACCGATGAACGTCTCTGGAAACTGCTGTGGCAAAGGCCGTTTTTGTGCTTCGAGGAAAAGTTCGTTATGATACATTGATACTTGACATAGATCTTGCATATTCTTTTTATATCTGGAGGCGATTGATAACGCTGTTGGCTATTGTGCCAGATTGGACTGAGTTGGAGGAGTATTTGTAGTCCCAATGAATTGAAAATACGCCCTTGGGCTACCCTATTGTTTTCCTTCATCGCGTTGGTTCATAGAGGTCTTTAGGACATTGCGTGACATTGGGCTGCTGTCATTAAATATTCATGGGTGGTTGGGACATAGTGGCTGTGCTGAAACAGCATTCATCGCAGACTTCTATTCGCACAAAAGGATTCTGCAACAGGCCTTAGGAAGAGGTCAGCGCCGACAAGCAGGGCTACTGCAGCGCTACCGTTAGCTACGCAAGGATTCCCAATCACACCAAGAGCGATCCTTCGAGGCAGATATCCCAATATTCTGGGCTTTCCGCTACGACTTCAGTTTCCCGATCTCCTCCGTCACAGCACCTACCGTCGTTTCCACCTTGCCGTTCGCCTCTGAATCGCCCTTCTTCAATGACGTGGAGTTCTTTGGCAGCTCTTTCGTGAACGGAATGAATTCGGGATTACCAGGCATATACGACCTCAGCACCTCCGGTACTCTCACCCCTTTCTCAGTCATTGTCTCTGTCACCGTTGTCGTCCCGTGCTCGGTCCTCTTCTCAACCTCCTTTTCCACCTCCCTCTCAGTCTGATAGTTCTCTAGAATGCAGCAGAGCGTTCTCTCCGTAGCTGTCAACGTCGAATTCAACGCGTGAACGTAGCTCTTCTTGTTGTCAGTCTGTTTCTTAGGCCCATATCGAATGTCCAGTGCACGAGATTGGTAGTCCGTACAGTTGCTACAGGAGACCAGCTCCTTGTACTCGCCCTGAAAAGGAAACCATGCTTCTAGGTCATACTTTTTCGCAGCGGCATTGTTGAGCGCGCCTGAGACAATAGCGACAACTTGGTAAGGTAGGCCAAGGGACTGGTAGAATTCTTCTGAATTGGCAAACATTTCCTCGAAAGCTTTCCACGAGTCTTCCGGATTGGTGAAGAGGAATTGCTCAATCTAATTCTTGTTAGTGAGAGAGGACAGTATGAGGAAGATGAACAAGCCTTCTCGAATTGATGGACTCGGAAGACTCCCCAAGCATCCTTTCCATGAGAGCCAGCTTCTTTTCTGTAGTTCGTGCTATAACCAGCGTACCTAATACTTCTGAGTATCTGCCAACAGCTGTCCAGCATTAAAGGAGACATACCTAATGGGCAGATCCTTGTCTTGCAGCCACTCGCCTGCATGCATTGCTGAGATAGGTTGTTCCGAAGTGGCAATAAGATATTTATCAGTATCGTTCTCACCATCTCCCGAGACCTTGTAGAGTTCCTCGTCGAATTGTTCGAGCTGAGCTGTTTTCGCCATCTGGTCCCGAAGCATGAAATATGGCGGCTGGCAGAGCGTGTAATGCTTCTTCCGCAAAAAGTGCAAGCCATAATTTACCAGGGCCATGTTTAGAAGTAATCCATCGTCGATCAAGCAATACCCTCGGTGTCCCGCTACTTTTACGCCTCGCACAGGGTCGTACCCATTGATGGCTAGCAGGACGTCGTGATGTGATAGACAGTCACGTTTTTCGACTTTGACTCCGTCCGGCGCCCAAGTCCGTATCAAGGCGTTGTTATCCTGAGTATTATAGTCAGGGGGAGCAGCACAACACTGTCCCTGGATGCCTTACCTCATTGTTGCTTATTGGAACGGAGTCGTGGACATAATTGCCCACTGTCTTCAGCTTTTTCTGTAGCATTACATCCTTTTCCTTTGCTGAATCTTCTAATAGTTTCTTCTTGTTCTCGAGATCAACTTTTTTCTGCAGCAGCTCGCTAGCATCTTCTTTGGCCTATGTGGAACGACGAATGAGCATCTGAAGCAGCCACCATGGTGATGTGTTCTCGATCGCTGAAGGGCCACACCTTCTTCTTTGCTCCAATCTCCTTTTGTGTGGCATTGATCTGGGCTCCCAATTGTGCCGCTGCATAGTTTGCTATTCGGCTGTCAATCTAGAGTCCTTACTGTATAATAACACCGTCAAGGCTCACTTTTCCTATGGTCTTCAAATGTAGCAATGATATCGTCCACTATGGTATCTGGAGCATGGCGACGACGCTGGGACTCGCGAATCTTGTCCGGATCTCCCCCTCGCTCCGCAATGAAATCCTGTATGTCGAGAACCATTATAATATATTGAAAGGGTGTATTTCAGGGGACATAGATGTATTCGAGACGATACGTTCATCAAGTGCTTTTGATAAGCAATTCGGATTGCAACTTGACCATAATTATACGTATATGGTACACATAAGGAACTCCACAGCACTTTGACTCCCCGCATATCTTTAGTATAGGACGAGATATTATTCAATTGATGACGGTCAAGCATCTACATTTCTTTGCGTTGATCAGATAGCTCAATTCTTCTCCTAAATCAGGCTACCCTTCGCAGGTCAAAGGGCAGCATCCTCCATACTGTTCAATACCATCCCTACATGGCCTCACCGACCGTCTCACGCGTCTCCACCAGACTCACAAGAAGACTCCTCGAAACCAGACAACCCTACAGATGCCTCTCCTGCACCAACCGCATAGCACAACAAGAGCAGACAAAACAAGATGCACGAACCACCCACTTCGGATTCGAAAACGTACCCGAAGCGGAGAAGGAGTCTCGAGGTATAAATCCAGCACATCCCCCTCACAACTACGCTCGTCCGATAACAATACGCTCCAGTCAACGCCGTCTTCTCCTCCGTCGCCACTTCCTACGACAGGATGAACGACCTAATGTCCCTCGGCATCCACCGCCTCTGGAAAGACCGCTTCGTGCGCTCTCTAAACCCCGGCTCCCAGCAAACCCCCCAAACAATGCTCGACATAGCAGGCGGAACAGGCGACATCGCTTTCCGTCTCCTCGATCACGCTTCCGCTATAAATAACGACCGCAGCTCCCGCGTCATCATATCGGACATAAACCCGCAGATGCTGTCTGAAGGACGCAAAAGAAGCGTGCACACCGCATACGCGAACAGCGAACGGATATCCTGGCTTGAAGCTAATGCAGAGAAGTTACATGCGGTTGAAGATGCGAGTATAGATCTCTACACCGTGGCGTTTGGCATTCGAAATTTCACCAACAAGCAAGCCGCGCTGCATGAAGCCTTTCGAGTGCTCAAACCAGGCGGCGTCTTTGCATGCTTGGAGTTCAGCAAGGTGAATAACTTTTTGCTGAATGGGGTTTACAAGCGCTGGAGTTTCGGCGCCATCCCGTTGATCGGACAGCTGGTTGCTGGGGATAGGGAGAGTTATCAGTATCTTGTAGAGAGTATTGAGCGGTTTCCGAGTCAGGAGGAGTTTGCGGGGATGATTGAGAGGGCGGGCTTTATGCTGCCGGCTGGAGGTAAAGGGTGGGAGGATTTGACGGGTGGGATCGCTGCGATTCATAAGGGGATCAAGCCTTTGAGGTGAATTGAAGGTAGCTTCTCGATGCATAGCGATGGCGTGCACAATGGGAGAATATCTGTTAGCGAACATTATATTGCATTATGGTGAGAGATAGGCTATCTAGAGTGCGAAAGATGGCTATCAACGCAACGCTTTGCAAATCAGGGTATATGCGAATGGCTCAGCAACAGCTGAAATCAGCATGATGTGGTCGAAAATTTCTCAAAGCGTAAGCAGATTTCCGTTCCATCTCTGTGGCCAGTGCATCGGTCTTGGTCTGCACTATAATCCGAGGCATATCCTCTTCCAATTCCTCTCGACGTCGTCGCACAACTTCCCGAAGTTCTCATCTTGCAAGCATTCGAGTATCATGTCATCGATGAGCTTGGCTCTTTCAGCGTCTGGCCTAGCAGCATATTCTGCGAGTTGCTCTTTGGCGGTCATTGGTGCTTGAGGTACTGGCATGCTATGGTACTTCCGAATCCATCCATCGAGAGCGTTCATGAATTCCGCTGGTTGAACGTTGGGTAGAAGATTGGGGAGTTGTCCCATCTGAGGCGGCTGCGCTGTTGGCGACGAATCCCGATTCAAGGGTTGAGTTGGGCGCTCATTCATCTCGCTATCGCTCACGGCTGATAACGGAGGCCTCTGGTTCCCAATTCGACTCGATGGTGGAGTCAATTCCGTTGTCATCCTCGACACGGTCTTCTCTAAATCCTCCAAGGTAGAATCTATCCTAGGAGGAGCACTCGACGCAGGAGCGCTTACAAGTGCTTTGTGGGCTCTTGTACGTTTTTTTGGTGGAGCACTTGACGGAAGGCTCTTGTCCGACTTTGCTTCAGTTGCCTCTGCCTTCCTACAGCAGACTGTGGGGGTGGAGGAGCTTGGAAGCGAAACGATCAGTGAAGGCTTTGGCTTTGTTGCTGCTCGCCCCTTCTTTGGCTTAGTGACTTTAGTTTCGGTCTCCTTTTTCGTTGATGCCTCCTTGGAGGATACAGGTATGGTGTCAGTGCATCGTATAGGCGCCCTATCTGGGAATGGTAGCACTCGCTGAGGCGGAAGCATCTGACTGATGGGGAGGCTGTCTATCAGCTGGCTATCTGATACTGTTTCTGGAGCACTAACGGGTCGCGCACCGTAGCCACCCAGAGTGGATGACTGATTGCCAAACTCTGGGCTAGGGAGTAGAACCCGCGATGCTGGTGGCAGCATCGGCCGTTTGGGAGCTGTACCTAGATCGGTAGACAAGAAGCTGGGTCGATTTCCGAAAGGGCTCGGGTACATGGCATTATTGGTACTGCTTGGTCTCTCGTCTTGTGATCTGGGATCCTGAACATATACGGTTGGCTTGCTGAAGTCGTCTGAATGACCGCGAGTGCCTGAGGAGCTAGAATGTGATTGACTTTGAGGTGGCTTTTCAAACGACGTGGTCCCGTAGTTCATGAAGTCATACTCCTGCGAATGAGGCTGCGAGCTTGGCAGGACATTTTGTGATGAACTTGGCAGAGAGTATATCGATACAGGTTCGCCAAGCTGGGCTCGAAGATGCTCGTCTGTAGACGAGCTTTCACGAGACAGAACTCTAGGCGGTTGAGCAGATGACGGGACGTCCCCAGATGCAGTAACATAACAATTCTGATACCCTTCAGGGCGTGGTTGCGAGCTTGCCAAGGCAGCCTGGGATGAGTTTGGACGCTGCTGTGGAGGCAGAGCAGACAGTGAAGCATTGTTGTAACTTGTAGTGGTGGCTAACAGCCTCCGCTGTGGCTCGTGGGAAGACCAAGCCTGTGTATTGTTCACAACATGCTGTGCAGATTGGGCGTGCAATCCAAGAGGTATCGAAACATACGGAGGTTGGTCCTTGGAAACGACAAATACGCCAGTGCCCTTCAGGATTTCGAAAGCAGCATCGCAGCCGGATGCTGGCCGAAAGTTCATTTGGATCCTACGGATCTTCAGATGGGTCACTTAGCCAGCTACAGAAGTGTAATCGGAGAGGTGTATACTCACTCGGCCGTCAGGCAGCTGGTACCGAAGGGCCAGCAGTGGCACCTTAACGATAAGTATGACATTGCGGAGGTCATCCGAAAGTGATTGAGATTGACATCTGTCCGTATCCACGCGTGCTTGATGCCTGAGAGCGTCTAGTTCGATCAGCTCCTATTGAAACCCAGCAGTCAGCACTTGATCCGCTGTAAAGGCCAATACAAGATACTTACTAGCTGATCTCCACCTTGGATCATCTTCAGGACTTTCTTCTCCAGAATTGCTCCACCCAGACCTCGGCTTCTCACGGTATCGAAGACGGCAAACATGTCAGAACGGTTTGGCAAATGTGTCCATAGCTGATTCCCTCTCGGTGATGTCGTAGTGCAATGAGACAGCTTGAACAATGGCAACGAGACAGGTCCTAGAGGAGAACTTGATGTTGTAGAACATGACAAAGGAGCCATGTTGTCTTGCGATTGATGGACTGCATGCGTAATAGCTGAAGGCTGTAAAATGGCCTGAAGATAATGCCTCAGGGCAGTTTGATACAGCTTGATGCTACCCAATAATGTATGAATGCTCACGGCGATGAAGTAAGAGAGGGAAGGGTCGGAGAAAGTAAAGGAAAGCGAGGTAAAATTAAAGTTTCACGCCCGTAGGCTAGATGGATGAAATCCATACCTTCTCCTACGGTCTTATCTCAGACATATCGCAGGCTTGGAGGCAGCCATCAGCGTCTTGCCCGTCAGGAAGGGGCTTGAAACACAGAGAACGCCATTGACCGGACCCTTGGATCCTACGTCAAAACCTCACCCTGGCAGATCTATGGCTCATGGGATAGACCTGCCGACCCTCTGACGCCTGTTTACATGCAAGTACGTTCGCTTGTTCATAACCATCGTACAGTGATCCTCGGCGTCATAGCATGACCATCTTCAGATCTTCAAGCCTTTTTCAATGTATCCAATCACATCGGAAACATAGGGAGCCATCGGCTTATTGTAGGCCACCACGAACATCAGCTTATCCCTTAGCGGGCTGAAGAGTAGCTCCATGACCTCTTTGCAGTAAGCTTCGCGATTGTCAGGCTGTAGCAACGCAGTTGCTTTGGGAAGGTTCCTAGCAATCATCCGCAGCACCAATACGCTTGGCAGCGGCAAACCCTCCGCATTACCCTGGGTGTCTGCGGTGTTTTCGTGTTTGTGGTATTGATACGTAGCCTCTCGTCCTTGCTCAGGATCAACGATGGAGCTAGCCTGACCGATCTTCGTGGGCAGTATTGTCTGGGTGGCAGAAGTGCGATTATGTTTCTGTCGAAATGAAGCCTTGCTCGATTGATCTGGAAGATGTGTCTTGATATGCATGCCTAGCTCAATGGCTGTTGGCAACGGACCATCCCGTTTCGTAAAGTGCCGGCAGTTGGCCCAGAAGCAATCGGGTGGTAGCGTTCCTGGGCGAGAATTTGATTGCAGATCCCACGCCGTGCCATCCATATTGCGATCTACCCCAATATGCGCGAACGCTATGTGGTCGAACATTTGCTTCGGTTTCATGAAGAACTCCCCACAAGGGCCCAAATCCGGTACCTTCCAAAGGCAGCGGCTGTAGACGCGTCCCTTAATGTCCATCGGATTATGACGAGGTCGAATACCCTTAATGATGAACTTCTGGGTAGTACCACTCACTACCTGAGCATTAGCACCCGCAAATATAGTACTGACATTTTTGATGAATTCGGCAGCAGGCAGGAGTCCGATCTGTGGGGTCGTATGTTCGCCAAAGCGATACTGGTAGGCTTGCCACAGCGCAATCTGGGTAATGTGGCTCTCTGGGTCCTCTTCAAACACCGCTCGGAGCCAGTGATTTGATCGATCTGGTTCGTCGTATGCCAAAAATTGCTGCAGCAATTCATCCGGAACATTCGGTATGTCCGTTGCTGCAGTGATTGGAATTTCGCGTGTGGTAATGGTTTTCGTGTATTGGGTTGAAGCATTGAATTGGAGTAGTCGGGCGAGTTGAGCGAGGAAGGAACTCAAGGGTATGTCGTTGATGTGAGATAGTAGGACAACAAGATTTCCAGGTACGGCGGTATATTGATAGAAGAAATCTAAACAAGCGCCGACGAGCTCTTCGTCGTCTAGTAATATCCATTCGCACAAGCGTCGAATGACTGAGACTGGGACACCTTTGAGCTGATTCGTATCTTCGAGAGTCATCGATATGCGGCTTACTGCACGTAGCGCGGTAAGAATAGCCCCCCGATCATGTCCTTCCTTAATGTGAAGGAGGAGGGACTGGTAAAGTGGATCCGATTCATCCATACGCCAATACTTTGTGACTTGCTCGGCAATCTCGAGGGCGTAGTGCTTCATTTCGGATGTGACAGGCAAAGCCGGAAGGTTCAGCGCTATGGAAAGGAAATCTCGAAGCTGAGGCATTTCCGACAAGTAGATTGCATTATCTTCCAGAAGAGATAGATTTCGAATAGTCAACCCTGCTTCGAGTGTCTTAGTGAGCTTATGAGCAAAATCCTCAGATTCCAATTCATCCGGCGGGTCGATGCGCCTTAAACATTGTATCCTTTGCAGGATGTCGGGAGTCCCCGAGATGCCATCGAGAGTGTTGATTTCGTGCTTATCTTCCGTATACGATATGTCCCACTCGACATCGTAGAATAGAGAGCTGACGCCAAGGACGTATTCTATGAGACCCTCAGCGAGGTTGGGAAAGGCATCGAACTTGTATTTGTCTCCTCGCTCATGTGAGATCTTGACAAGGTGATGGAGTGCGTAATCCTGTTCTTCGCGTACTTGTGAACGTAATCCCTGGAGCGTCCGAACGTAGATATTAGGACCTTCGAAGCCAGCTTTGTCGCAAGTTAGCTTCGGAGCTTCGGTTGAGTCCGTATAACACTTACCTCCAGGCTTCATCATGCCCTTGATGGTTGGTGACACCAGACCCAGCTCCACTTTTCGGGCCTCTCGCGCACGTCGTTGATTCTCTCTGAACTGTGCAGGGTTATTTCCCGGAGTCATGATCGGTCGCAAAGTCAGGGCCATTCGAGGTGGAGGCTCGTAGTTTTGGATTGCAAACGACGCGCTGTTAGGATTGGAAGATGCAGAGTAGGTGTAACCGCTGTGAGCTGCAACACCCGGTTGAGGAGATTGAAGGTGCCCCGAGGAGTGACGGGCCTGCCTTGATGCTGATAGGTCTGGTTGAAAAAGCTGTCTGGGAGCAGGAGCTTGGCGAAGGCCTAAAATGCTGTGAGTGAGCAAGCTGCCATATGGTGTAGACAGACTCACCCCTTGTTTGACGGCTTCCCCCGCTGCCAGGCTCGTCCATATCCATCTTTTCTTCCTTGGGTGTTCGAGAGCCATCCCGTTCAGAGTCGCTGCCTCCATTGGCGAGCCCGGTACGGACAGGTAATTGGAAATTTTCGATAGTACGAGTCCGAGTATCCCCTCCTTTAGCGGTTAAACTCTCGAGGATGGAGACAGGAGGAGGTTCTTGGCCTAAGTGGAATTTGATCTCGTAAGCTCTAGAAGTTGTTAGTTATTGGCATGACCTCCAAGTCTGTTACTAACGCAAGATTCTTGTAGTAAACACTCTTCAGTCCAAAGGCATATGCTGCTCCATTCGCCGAGCCGAGATTGAAGTCATTTCCAAGCCTTCGCCATGCCCCTCTCTCTGCCGTTACTTGATCATATCCCCCTCGCGTGGTTACCAGGTTATATAGCTTGAAAAGGTCGACATGTTTGCCGTTGACACGTGCCTGGAAATCGATTGAGGTCCTATTTCATCAAAGCTTCGTGTCAGCAAAGCAGTCACTACCGATGCTAGGTATGATGATATAAATCTTACCCTCGGTCCTCTGCAAAATTGGTAAGACTGGAAACAAACTCAGCACGCCCAAGACCTCCCTCTGATGTTCCTTCTTGTTTTGATGGAGACATTATAGCTGAGGTTTGTGATAGTGTTATCGCCTTTCGGCCTCCTAGATCATCATCACCGCATGCCTTGGAGTTACTCTCAGCTTCTCAAGAGTTCTCTGTGAGCTGAAGAGTAATGTTGGTGATGCTTGGGACCGGGGCGCAAACAATCTGCCAGTTTCACATGGAGCAACGCGAAAGATTTGATCGACATCCCATTTGTGACGCTAATGCAGGGTGGCCGAAGTTTAACCGATGACTATCATCTAAGCGTGCAATATCACTCCATCCCTTCCGCGAAGGATTTGGATTACAGTACCATATAAGCACGATCACAACAGACCTGAGGGTCTCCCTCTGCGAAGATGCAAGGATTCAGTAAGTGTTCGTATTCTGAGGATAGCATATCGCATACTGATTTCATGTAAGATATGGGACGTTATGTCCCGCCTGAGCTTGAAGGCACGATTTCTGCCAACAAGCTTGCCGGCAAGCATGCTCTCGGGTCCCGTGCTCGAAAATTAGGTCAAGGCATCCTGACTGTCCGCTTCGAAATGCCCTTTGCCATTTGGTGCACCACATGTCCTAAGCCCAGCATAATCGGCCAAGGCGTACGCTTCAACGCGGAAAAGAAGAAGGTTGGAAATTATCATTCGACACCTATATACAGCTTTCGCATGAAGCATATAGCTTGTGGTGGCTGGATCGAAATAAGGACTGATCCAAAGAATACTGCCTATGTGGTTACTGAGGGGGCGAAGAAGAGGGATACGGGAGAGGATAAAGTACAAGAAGGGGAAATTCGGATCAAGACTGACGAAGAACGGGAACGGTTATCCAACGACGCTTTTGCGGCTCTGGAGGGGAAGGTGGAGGATAAGAGGCAGGCTGTCACCGATAAGAGCAGAATTGAAGATTTGCAGAGGGCTAAGGAGAGGGACTGGGATGATCCTGGGGAGGCAAATCGCAGATTAAGGAGAACTTTCAGGGCTGAGAGAAAGATCAGGCAAAGGAAGGAGGGCTTGACGGAAGAGCTGAAGGATAGGATGAGCTTGGGCATGGACCTTTTGGAGGAGACAGAGGATGATAGGCGTAGAGCTGGGTTTGTGGACTTTGGAGAGTTCGGCGGAGACGGCGCGATCATAAAGGCACAGGCTAGGCCACTCTTTGCTGATACCTCGAAGTCGAGACAGGCTCTTACGAAGAGGATAGACCCGCTCAAAGGTGCATCACTAGCCGAGAAGAGGAAGGCGGCCCTCTGCAGAGAGCTGGGGAATAATACAAGAGCTGTCCTCGATCCATTCTTGAAGGTTGACAGACCTAGTACTCCAGCTCCGAGCAACGTTCGCTTGGTCAAGCGGAAACAAAGTTCGACGGGGCACCTTGACACGACCCCGGCTGTTGAGAGGATGGACGATGATGATCTTCGTGCCCCAGCTTTGGTAGATTACGACTCGGACTGATATGTGGTAACGATCTGCCTTCTTCTGCATTTTCAACAGCGTTTTAGCGAAGATACCCAACATGACAGCGTTCAACTTATGCATAAGTACTATATCAGATTTAGAAGATGTGCTCTCTTCCTTCATACCCTCGTCTTCTCTTCAGTGAGGGAAATCTAGTATGCACCCTTCTCCATACTACCAGAGACTTCCATCCCGCCGATTAGGAACCCGAATTAAGTGGACATCCATACGCGGATAGTGAATACGACTGCAATATCTTGGAGGATATCTTTAAAGCCAAATACGTTCTCTGTGAATCTGTGATCACTCAAAAGCGCAACAACAAGACACTGCAAACAGATATCATAAAGGGATGTGTGAAATATTTCAACAGAGTCGTCGTGGGTTAATGAGGAACCAAAGCTTATGCACTATTCGATCTCCGGTGTTTGAAAGCCCTCACATATCTTTGGAGTGACCTACCTTACATCAAGATACATTTCGAGGCAAGCATGACGATGGCAAAGCCTCAATGAAGCACCTAATGCATCTTTCAAAGGCTATGGTGTTCTGCAGAGATAGCGTCAGATAACAATTTATTATCCTTCAGGCAACGACATATCCAATACGAAGTAAAGATGCAGGGAATTGATACTTATAGTCATAAAATCAACGAACGCTATGCAATGCACGTCGTGCACAACCTGACCGAATGTTGGAGGCCTCATCTTAGTGTCCATCCACCGCATCGAAATTCTCATATACAGGCATGCTAATTCACTTGATTTTCTTCGCCTTCAGCTTGATCGTCTCTCCGTTTACGAAGATACCCTTTCCCTTATACGGTTCTGGTACTCTCCACTTCCTGATCCTGGCAGCAAATTGATTTACCACCTCTTTTTCCATTCCTTCCAATAGAATCCTTGTAGGCTGTGGTGTGCTCGCTTTCATGCCAAGCGGGACGCCGAGCTCGATGGGATGCGAGTAGCCAACCTTCAGGGAGACGTATTGCTGGCCTGGGTACTCTGGTTGAACCGAGACGGCTGTTGGCTCGACTGTAGCTCTGTAACCTACCCCCACAAGTCGTAATATCGCAGTGTGACCTTCTGACACGCCTAATATGTGGTTGTTGAGGTATGCGCGGGTCGTTCCTGTGACTGTCAGAGACCACGTTTGAAGGCTCCGCAGCCACGTGATAAGGAAAGCAGAACATACCCCACATCTCACGCTGCTTCCGCTCTTCGCGATCGAGTACACTCAAAATGGCTTTCCTTGTCTCCTTGTTGTGTTCAAGACTCATGTATGGTGGTAAATGTACGGACATCTTACCTAGTTAAAGTCAGAGAACGCATGCACTGGAAGGCTTGTACCGGCTCACCGAGAGGTCCCTCAACCTCCACCGTCTTCCGTAGCTCGTTCTTCATCCTGTCTTTGTTCCGTTGTGCTGGAGTATCGATGATTCGCAGATTGACCTCCGCTGGTAGCGATAACGACGCACCACCTATTCGAGATCTGCATTGTGAGGTCGCAGAGAAGGGCCTTATTGGAGTCCTGGAGATCGTAGCGGGTGCCAAAGACTCCGGAAATAGTATCGAGGCTCCACGAGGGCATGCACTAAGGCAATTCGATCTTATTATCATGGTGTGCGCCGACGTGTACAGGTCCTCTATCATTCAACGGAAATGCACTCGATGCCAAGCCATGTCACGTGACGTCGTGGTGACATCGCGACTTGATCTTTTAGCTCACAAATCATCCTACTTTGCTAGGACGTTCAAGCCTAAGACTGACTAGATACGACCACATCATTGCCTTTTGGTAATTTCGGAAAGAGCTATTCGAAGCGCCAGTGATAGGCTGGAGTGTGCTCTATTCGCACTGCTACATGGATCAAAGTCCTTGGAGGATGCGTTGATCGTGATTAAAGTCCCTCTCCTTTGAGTGAATAATTTCAACGAGGTTCGACAGTGAATACATGAAAACCAATATCGTGACCGACGGGAAGAGAGTGAACCCGTTACCGAGCTTATTTCTTTCAATCTCCTTTCTTTCTCAACCCTTCTCTTCGTGCACCTCCATATATTCTTATTCTTTAATGTTCTGATCTGGCCAAGACGCCGTCCACGGCGATGTCTTCGCCAGTCAAGCTCAATTGCCAACTGGCAATGCTACTCCTTTTCCTTTGCTTTCATGCTGTTGCAGCGTTCAAGTTCTCGAAGGCGAAGGCCAATGGTAAGTGACCTCTGAGATTGAGCGGAAGAGGAGACCAGCACTTGCCGGAATGAAAGTGGCTGACAGCCACAAAAGATATGCAATCAATTGAGACGCCGGCCCAACTCGCACCCAATGCAGAATTGATGGCGCTTGTCCGACCAATGCCCAACGATCCCTCCGGGACGTTCACCCATGCACTAGCACTCCTGGCCTCTATCCAGACTTCCCCGTCATGCAACAGAATTGCCGCGTCTACGCTTCTAGACTCCTGTCATGCAATTGAAGGCTCGGAGCGCGACAGTGGAGCACCAATCGAGGACTTCAGATCAATCTACGCTGCCCAGCTTGCTATGTGCGAGATTGGAAGTGCCAACTCAGTCAAACCTCAGTCCTGCGAGGCCTTGACTGTTGCGGCCAGAACCAAGTCGAAGGGAGCGAGAAGCATTCCGAAGGATCAGCTAAGCAAATGTCTTCAGTCCTTGGAATCTAGACCTCAGTGGTGGACCAGCTACAGCAACAACAGACAGAATGCTGGCGTGATGTGTCAGGCTGCACGCGTTGATATAGAAAAAGGCGAGTTTTGCAAATTCCAGCTTTACTTCAGCGCTGAAAGTCTATAGATCAGCTGATCAGGCTCCACAAATCGATGGTCGAGACGAGCGCAGATGCTAGTACAGCCCTAGGAAGAGCGACAAATGAAGCCAACGCCGCATTGACGCAGCTGCAATTCGACTTCACGTTGGCACGGAAAACCTTTCGAGATGAATTGATGCAGGATCTCGATGCAGCGACTGAAGAAGCACAGTCCTTTCTTCAGAAATTGGTTGCAAGTATGGACGCAGCTGTACAGACCGCGATTAGTAAGGTTATCTCAGCAACAAGGGAGGTCGAGTCTGAGACAGCTCACCTGATTCAGGTGAGTACTTGGGAAGAATAGTGCGTGTTGGACCGTGCAGCTGACGGCTTCAGAATGTCCATGAAGCAAACGCCGACTCGATTGACCTGCGTAAGAACGTTGGGAAAGTGTTTCAGCAGGTCGTTGAGGGCGGTGCAGAATTAGCTGCAACTCAAACACAGCAGTGGGACAGAAACCGAGAGTTGGCAAGCCAGCTTCAGGTTTCTCTTCACGAGATGAAGAATGCAGATGTCAATGCATTGCTTAATGCATTTCATAGCATGCATTATCAGATAGTAAGTTGGCTTCACTTGCCATATTGATGGGGCTCGGCGCTGACCTCGCTATTCAGCAAACGTCCAATGAGCTGGTCTCGTCATTACACGATAGACAGAGTGTTCTAGACAACGTATACTCGCCACCTTTATTTGTCTTATGGTTCCTAGCTAACGTCGGGACAGCAAATGATCAACCTGGGCAACTCGTTCACCGGCCTGGAATCAAAAGCAGAGGCATTCCACGCAGCACAGACTCGTCAGGCGGAGATGCAGACACGCCTGCATGATCAAATGCAGATCGAGATTCAGACTACACAAGGTTTGCTGGACGAGGTGACCTTCAGTGCAAACACTCTCAAAGCCACGGTCGACAGTACTGCGGCTATCATTGGGAAGCTGGCTTCTCTTACCGGTTTCACCAGATGGATCCCGGCTTTAGGTTTTGGAATTTCGCTCTTGTTTGCACTTTATCTGATTAGTCCGAAATATGCCGGTTTCACCGGTACAGCAATCGGTAATTTGACCCCAGAAACCCTCACTCTATCCCACTGACTCAATGTCACAGCATTTTCGTTCTGTGCGTACTTTTCCGGCGCGCTGGATCTTTTGATCTCGATCCCTTCCCCAGCGTCTTTCATCGATAACGCAATGGAATGCGTAACAATCACCCCCTTCCCGTATGGAAAGGCTACAGTCTTGTTCCTCCTGGTGTCGTTACTCTTTGCGATGGGTTACATGATCACCTGCTGGCTGATTGCTCGTATATCTAAGAGATCCGGCATTGCCTCCGATCTGCCTACCATGGAGAAGGCCTTCTCCGACCGCACTCATTCTCAGTACAGCATTTAGACTGTCCCCAATTCAAAGGTCTACTCAGCATGCACGGAGACCTCAACTGCGAATCTTTGTGGATCTGGCATTCCCACAGACTATACAGGAACAGTAATCGTACACGTCGGCACAATAATTTCAGGCTACGCAACTATTCGACTCTGTTTTGCAGGACCATTGGCATTTACCTACGCTCCACAACACTTCTGGCTTACGCATTATGATTTACGACAGGCATTTAGGCACCGGCGCTACCACATACGCTTATCCCTTTGCATTTATAACCAACGGCCTACATTTTGGGATCGGAGCTGGCCAGCTATAGAGCGGAGGGAGGCGTGCATCGATTTGCTATTTCGCATTGATACCCCTTTCTTTAGCTTGCATTTCCGTCAACGATAAACATGGGCACGAACAAATAGAAGCTTCATTGCGTGGATTGATGATCTGTGCAGGGGTCACCTGCTGTCCATTTGAATGTACCGACTGTGCAGAGTGATACATGACGCGAACTACCGATCTCACACATATCTACTTTACCAAGATTTCCAAGTTTCGATCTCTTGAGGACATCCCAATTCGACCAAGCAAAGCCGACCTGATTCATAGCACAGCGGCCTTCTCCTTCCCCATATTCTCATATCTCCTCCATCTCCATCTCCATCTCCACCCTCTCATCCACTTACCTCCTACCCCTCCCCCTCCCCGTCCAATCCCAATCCCCATCCCCCTACTAGACTCCCTCCCCCACCTAAACACCATACCTCCTCCCCACCACCACTCGCCCTCCCTCGCCACCCCATCTCCAAAACGTAGATGTTCATACCCATCACATCCAGCAGCAAAATACCACACCACACCACACCATAGCATACCATTCCTAATTCCACAACGTCATAGCATAACCATCATATATCAATAGGACACAAAACATAAATCAAGTGAGAACGTGAGCGGTTCACGAATGACTTGTATAAGAGTAACAAGTACAAGTACACAGATTCCATAAGTGAAGGCCATGCCAATACTAAAATCCCGTACACGATTCCCAACGAATAGACCAAGAAACCCATCGATCGTCCAGCCTAGCTCCAATACAAAATACAAGCAAAGACTCCCATGAAAGAGTCGTCACCAAAGCCAACACGTCGGCTGTGTCTCCTCCGCTCGAAAGGTCTAAACAAACAAACAATGATAATGTGAAAAAACCCCCAGAGTACCAGCAAAGCATATCCTAGATGGAGCGACCACGCGTAGAGAGGGAACCAAGCCATAACTGGTCCCCAGAGTCACCAAACTTCCCCACAGGTTCACTAAGAGCAGACCGAACCTTCTCGACGTCATATTCTCCGACTTCAAGGCCTGTAACTCCAGAGCCCGTAACCTCAGAGCCTGCGGTATCAGAGTCCTCAACCTTAGACTCCCCAATTCCAGAGCCATCAGCTTCCGGGGCCTTAGCCACAATAGCAGCGTTTCTATGGCGAGGGTCCCAACCCACTACTTGTAGATACTGTTTCAGCTCGTTCTCCTCGACCACGTCCTCAGTGAGCGGTGGTGGGCTGACATCGCCCTGTTCAGACTCAGTCCTTGCGGTATGCAGCACAATCCCAACATCAAGAACAGTCTTGGTATTCGAGTCATAGGATCTGGTTGATGGCGAGCTCGAATTCATCACGGTTGAGGATGGCGCTTCAGAATTTGGGGGTGCTATGATGCCATTTGATGGCATGCGGCCGTCTGATGGTCCACCATCCGACGATACATTACGCTCCAAGGCTTCGTCTGCGCTGCTTGACTCCATTGGTCCCTGTTTCGGGGCTAGAGCTGAGCCTGCCAACTCCTGTATTGGCGGAGGAGTTGAGCCACCGTCAGACTGCGTAATTGCTGCGCCTGCATTTGGCCCTGAGCCTCTTGGAGCAGGCTGAGGGATCGTAGAGGATACAGGAAGTGGAAGTGGGCCCTGCGGATTATTGGATCGGACTGTACGAGTGGCTGGGTGAGCGGTGTGATCTCGTCGAGGATTACCGTTATCCCAAGGCACTGAGATTGGCATCGTACGAAATCTACCAACGTTCTCATGGCTTGCTGACAATACTGGGGCATTAGCGGAATCCAATTCTGCTGGTCCTGTGGGGTTTCCACCGAGTTCGACGGGCTCAACTTTGATTTCCGAAGTACTGGTACTATCCACGATCCGAGATTTACTCATAGTGAAGGTCATTCCCGAGCGCGATCTTTTCGACTTTCTGTAATAGAAAATAGCCAGTATCGCGATAATTGTCAGTCCGCCCAGGATTGGAAGGCTGATCTCAAGCCCTAATGCCATCGCTTTATTATGTGGTTGCCGTGATGGGAAAGGGGAGGCTGATACGAGCGTAGCGGTCCTAGTCGAGGGTACGGAACTTGTCAAAGTGCTGTCAAAGCCATTGGTGGCTCTTGTGGAAGTGACAGCGGAGCTCATGTCTGGTCCTGTTGACGAGGTCATCGAGCTCAAAGTGTTTCCCGGCAAGATGCCAGAGTTGGAGGAAGTTTGGAAGCTTGACGTGCTGGCAGTCGGGCGAAAATTCGCTGTTGGTGACACTGTGGCCGAGGTCACCGCTACGGCCAAGTCCAAGGCATTGCCTGCAGAATTACAGCAGCTCCCACTGCCGTTCGCGTCACAACAGAACTTGCCATCTAGCATGGTGGAACTCTGGCACTGGACGACGAATTTGCTTGCTCCTATTTCACCAGTAAGTGAGTACCCGCGTAGAAAGGATGGAAGGGAGAGATACCCATGCAGAATGAAGGGCAGATAGCCGCTTTGTATGTCTTGTCGGTACAGGCTCCGCTGTAAAATTCTCCTTGTCCATTGGCACATAATCCATTGGTCAAGCAAATCTGACCCGGGCTACAGCACAAGCTAATGCTGTCCGAGCTGTTGTTGCAGGGCCCGTACTCAGGCACGGGCACAGCGTTTGGGGCATAACATATATGGGACATAGTGATGCTTCGATTGTCAATGTTCTGGTCGATAGATGGTAAAATGTTGATGATGTTGATGAAACCACAATTATTCAGACAAAAAATGTATGCTTTGTAGAGGTGGATGCAACTTCCAGAGTAGGCCGGCAGACGGTATTGGCTGCCTGCATCGTACGAGGAAGGAGCGTATCCCGACTGATACGTCTATTGCCATGCTCTAGGAAGGGAACATCGACCTGACGCTTGGATTCGCGAACAGCAGGGATATATGGAACGTCTCTCTAAGAGGGCATATCGGCTCATTATCGAGGATCAGTCGGCATCATCCTCCCTCCCATCATCATGCGTCCCCGGGATCTTCTTCAACTTCTCTTTCTGCCTCTTCTTGACCTTCTTTTCCCTGTTTCGTTTCGTCCGCTTTTCTCTCTCAGCTGCGTCTCTTTCGACCTGATTTCGTAAGGCGGCTAACTCCATCACAGACTTCGCTTGGATCCTCTTCCGCAGGACGATTCGTTTCTTCTTGCCACTTCGTCGTCTCTTCGCGCTCGAGTCCTGAGCAAGACTTACAGGGCCTGTTGCTTGAGCTGGACGTTTCACTTTGATAACACTAACCCTCCATGGGAGCTCGAGACCACGCTAGAGAAGCCAATCATGAGCTACAAGTGTCCACGACCAATCTAAAATATTACAGACATACCCATCTCATCTTCAGACCCTCGAGGACTTGTTCGCCAGACACGGCAACTGAAGAGAACCGTTCAGCCATTTCTGAGCTTTTGTCTCCACTAAAGTAATGTCCGTCCGGCCTTTGTGGTCTGAGAAAGCCAGGTTCACTATTGAGTGGAGTTGGTGACCTCAGAGTAATCCTCTGCAAGCCATTGTCTGGACGATTCGATGGCCTGTTCCCTGTTGATCCTGCGAATAGTCGGAACTCGTAAGCGGCATTATCTTCGTCTCCAGGTGGTGCTATGGCGGAAGGTAGCCTTGCTTGAGTTGGCCGGTCTCCATTCTCCACCCCACCCTGGTAGTACTCCTCCGCATACGATTGCTGAAGCTGGTAACGGAAGCGGCTTTCGAGTGTGGAATCTGGGCTACCGGGCCCTGGTGAGGAAGACGATGACTCTAGGTCCGTGCGCCGGACACTGCCGAAGACCGGAGTCAGTTCGTGATAAATATAAAGAAACTCTATACAGACCTTTGGACCTGTGAGAGCTCGAACATGTTTTCAACCCCAATAGAATGTGCAACAGTAGATTGTTAGATGATCATGAGAGTCCATCACTAGAATGGCCCATAATAAACCAACTATCGTATGTACGATTGTCCATCTGCAAGCTCGAATAATAGTTATTCTAGGAGCTTTGACGACATGGGGAGTGGCATAGATGTAGGCCCACCTTAGTCTAGCCTTATCTACCACATCACCCGCCATCAGGCAGCACAATACAACAAGTTTGGTGGAAAAGATAGAGTAGGCTCTCTACGCCAACCCTGCCTGCGGTCTCAAAACGCCAGCTCCGCTTTCAGGAAGGACAGACGCCCGAGTGTGGGCCCAAGGCGACAGTGCCGCTTTGCAAAACTCGACGGGGGAAATCCTTCCCTTCTTCACCCTACATGAGACAATACTATCAAATGTCTGTGCGAGAACTGATATAGAACCTGTCATCATCACGACCACGACTGCAAGCAAAATCGGCTTCGCATCCCGTGTCCTGGCGCCGTCCATCCAAAACGTCGCCAACGCACCCCCAGAAAGAAGAAGACAGTCACAGAAGTGCAGAGCCTCGATACCACGCTCAAGATGCTGCATAATCCCGAACGTTCCTCTGTCTTATGAATCGTCGGAAATGGGTAGAGATTTCTCAGACCGCATTGGCGATACCACAGGCCAGGACTACTGAGACATCTCCCCATAATCTTCTCAAGACGCCTTGACAATCGCGGAGGCTCAGACTGTGGAGTCAATTGTCTTGCCAAAAGAGGAATTGAATGTGAAAATGATTGCTTCCTACTTATTAAGCAACACTCACGTCCACCTGAAATGTCAGACTACATGGACTCTCAAAGCGCAGACTACTCGCACAACAGTATAAGAAGCTGCCAAATCTTATCGGTAAAATTGATTATCCAACACAGTGACACGAGAAAAGCAAATGTCGAACTGATCCTAAAGCATTCAGTCTGTTCTCAGTTCCTTTGATTGGTCTCATCATCCCCTTTCTCCATACAGCTGGTCTCTGATCTAATGACAAATTCCTCAATCCCTGGCAAACCTGCTCTTTTACATATCTCTTCTCCCCAAAAAGCTTCTCGTGCATCTTTGCTAAGACTTTTCCGGAAAGGATCAGCCTCTGTATGATCAGGCTGAGCAGCCTTGCCCATGCTGTACCCCGCATTACAAGTCACTGACCAAGTCAAAGGCACAGAGGCAAGAGGATCACTCGCCTCACTTTTCTTGCCAGAAATTAGCCCCAGCCTTGTTTGTAGCCAGTGGTACATGTCGTCTGGGCCATGACTCTCACTCGATGTCAATCTAGACTTCGGTCAATCTATGACATTGTCTATGCAGCATATGTCAATTTTGCAAGCGAGCCATACAATATGGCCGAAGTGGTTGGACTGGTAGCGAGCATAATTGCCATTACGGCAGTCGTTATCAAAGCTGTCAGAAATGTCAAGGCATGCTATCGGGCATCTGAAGAACTTGAGGCACTAGAGGCAAGTAGCAATATGAGTGCTCTGTTATGATTTCCATACATCAAAAACAGTCTGGGATACTGATGTCCGCGTTTTCCCGCAGGAGCACGTTGAGCAATTTGCGATTTTGGTGGAAGAGATCCGTGGTCAATGCACAGATTGTCCCTCAAGCGTAATCGCTACATCCCTTTCGAGGGCAAAGCACACCCTTGACAAGCTGGACCATCTTATCCAAGTGAATTTGGCTAAGAATGTCCACGGTACATCTCGAGCTCGGCGTAGGGTTTGGGCTCGAAACAAGTCAAAGATTTACGAAATCGAAAATGAGCTAAAGGAGCATAGGGCGAACCTGACGGCAGCTTTGAGTGCGAACAGTATGTGAGTGCTTATAGGATCAGTCTAGTCTGATTGATAGTGATGGTCTCTCAGTACTTCTGCTCTTCGCGCCGAGACGACACTAAATTCAATTGGAAGCGATCTTAATCAGTCAAAACAGACATCATTGAGCCTTGACAGGCATCTGTCGGAGATCCAGCAAGTAGTTACAAGTACATACCATGCCATCTCATCCCAGTCTACAGCTGTGAATTACCTATTACAATCGATCTCCCCCAGCTCTAGATACCACCAGATCCCAACCGCACAGCGGTTTTCATTGCTACCTGCGGCTAGGGGAGAATATCGAAAGGGAGTTTCAGATCTTGATTCGCAACGAAATGGACAACATTCGATATCGGGCTGGAACACATTTGACTCCACAAGCGAGCAAGAAGAAGGTCGTGAATATTAGCCCATAATGGAGAGGATCCATAGCCTTTGACTAACTTCAATTAGGGAGAGTACTTGCGCCGGAGCCTTATAGTCTTTTCGAAGTCTCACAAAGCTTTTTCCCAGAAACTTATACCGCTGCTCAGCGACTGCCAACCCACTCTCTCCTTGTCATCAGCTCTCATGAAAACCTCTCCTCCGCAGAATGCAACACGAATATCTACGAAGTATCCTATCAGAAATCTCAACGGCAATGGTGCACGCTGAGCATATCCCTCCAAATCCATAAAAAATCCAAATACTGGGCAGCTACAAGAGTGCCGCCGAAAAAACTCCAATTAGCTGAGGCAACCACCCCCGGGACAGGATCAGAGCTTCCTTGGTCACTTCGCAAGCAGATCCAGACAGCTCTTTCACAGGCTGAAAACTACGGTGAAGAATCCGATATAAAATATTATATATCAGATCAAGACTCATTCTACGTGCAAGGCAATGGGCCTTTCAATATCTCCCGCCCGAGTGAAAATAGATCAACAAGTCTCTGTCAAAACGCTTTGGCCTTTTTGGAAGATTTGGGTTGCCCCCAATTTTTTGAGAATCAGGTCCAACAAATCCAAATGCTCGATCGACCAAGTCGTTTCGCGTCATGCATCAACGGTATCCTAGTCTATGAAATACGGCTGACGAGTTCCAAACCGAGTGCGGAGTTCATTTATAATATAGAGCTTCTTCACTGTATGGATGGGGCCCCTGGTTTGGCTAGATTGGTAGGCATTGTGGTCGATATCAGCAGAAAGTACCTCAAAAGCTATCTGATCGAGTTCCCCAAAGCAAGTTGGAGGATAGATAAGTTGACGCAGGATACATCGATCACTTGGAACCGCCGCCAAAAGTGGGCGAGGCAACTTGTTGAATCGATCGCCCATATTCACTTCAAGGGTTTTGTAGCGGGCATGCTTTGTGCTTATCGAATGCCTGTCATCATCGACAAGTTGGACTGCGTGCGGCTTTGGGCTTTCAAGAGAAAGTTCGCAGTCGGCCGTCAGATAGGTTACTACTATCCTCCAGAATTTCAGCACCTGCGAGAAGCTTCTTCAGCCATCAGTGAAGCCGAATGCCCAGATTCCACTTCCAAGACCGACATATTTCACCTAGGACTGTTGCTCTGGGCTTTAGCTTCCAGTCTACCTCTATCCCAAAGTCTGGTGTGCACTAAACCTGACTGCAAGCAAGCCGGTTCTTGCCAAAACGAATCGCATTCCAGGCCTATCACGCTGCCCCCCCTACAAGCAAACGTTCCGCAATATTACAAAGATATGATCAATGCATGTGTGGCGGAGAGTCCAGAAGACAGACCCGCTGCTAGAGACCTTCTCCCGAAGTTTCCCGCCGAGGTCGAGCCTCAAGCCGCTCAATCAGATGCTTCTTCGGATGTGAACATTACCACCGGACCCGAGGACATTGTTGCACTAGCAAGGGGCATTTCATTTGGGGTGGCTTGTAGCAAATGTGGAACGGACTACATCCAACAAGCAAAGTACTTTCACTGCAACGTCTGCCAGATCGGATATTTCGATATCTGCCAGAGATGCTATGATGAGGGGGCGCATTGCCTCGACCGTGACCATGTCCTCGTTGAACTCGAAAAGACCGGGACGATAGCCGTTGCTGGGAAATACCATTCCAGCCCCCAGGGTTTTGAGGGGAGGATGATCACTGAAATTTGAACCCCTTAAGGACTGCTGATCAATTTGCTGGGAAGGAGGACCCTGAGCGACGAGGCGCAATAAGGTACACCAGACACGTTATGGCGATAGCAGGAAAGTGGGGACGATAGCAGCGAATTGTATCGCTTGTCAAATCTTTTGATCAATGAGTGGACCAGCATCGATCGAAATGAAGAGCAAGTAAAGAATTCGAGTATAGTCTAAATGTTCACAGGAATGTGATTGTTTACGAAGAGAAACAGTTATTGAGTTTCCTTACAGCTTTGGTATACTTCCATGACGAAATAAACAAAAGGGACGTACCTCGAAAACCCTCTCCATCTCCTCTCCCAAATTTACGAGGTGCGTGTCAGCATACCAAAGAACGACGCATGGTAGTTCCAACGATGGCGTAGATCCACACAACTCGAAAACCAACCCTTACGATGCAACGAACGTTAAAGAGCATGGAAGGCTTCAGATCTTCAAGTTTTTACAGTAGTATACAAACGATACAGATAGTGTCAGGAAGTTCGTGTCCTTTCGTCAGCACGGTGCGGACGCCAACAAGCGGCCACCGCGCAGCTTATTCTCATGACTCACGTGCGGACCTACATCAACTCCTCAAGGCTTCGATGTCTGCAATCTGTTCTCGCGTCAGAGTGTACCCTTCATAATGCTTGACTGGACGCCTAGGCCTTGGCTATGATGGAGCACTGCCTGAAGACGCGACGTACCTCTTTGACAGCCTCAGTGGTCAGCACATATGGATGTTCTTCTTGAACGCATACACTGTCCTCGATGCGGATACCCATACCACGGAAATGTGCTGGAAAGCTATCGGTGTCGGGAACGTATAGACCTCTGCCATGTAGAATGAGGATTGTTCGGACCACTTGATGAACGAAAGATGCTTACGGTTCGATGGTAATGCATTGGCGTGGGATCAAATCGGCTTTTCTTGATTGGCCTGGCGTATCATGGACGTCGAGACCGATATAGTGGCCCAAGTGGTGCGGGAAGAGAACGTCAAGAGCCTAAGACCTGTGCATCAGTCAGGGCTATGAGCAGGAATGGGCGGTGCATACCTTGCCAGACATGTCAAAGCCCAATTGTGTGAGTTGGTCCTTCAGGTGAGACTCAGCCATGGTGTGTAGCTCATCAAGAGATACAGAGGCGTTGGCACGGCAGAGGGAGATACAGTGGCGTTGAGTAGCAAGCACTGCGTTGTAGAGGTCTTTTTGCGCGGGGGTGAAGGAGCCTGATATAGGCCAGGTACGTGTGATGTCCGCAACATACCCGCCGAATTCCTAAGACCACAAGAATCAGCTTTGATAGTATACAACAATTTCCGAAAGACCTACTCCGCCAGCATCTGCTAAGACAAGATGCCCTTCTCTGGGAGCCGGGTTAGATCACGCACGTAACCAGGCTTGTCCACGTAGCATACCTGAGGAGATGATTGTTTTGGGTGTAATGAATGATGCTAGCGTTCTGAAGTTGTCAATACTTCCCAGGAGCTAAGGACGAGATACATTTACCTGTCCGCCAGCGACCACGGGCACATATGCAGATCCGTCACAGTCATTTACTCTGAACTTGTACTCTAAATGCGCAGCAAGATCTCTCTCCCTGGTCCATCCTTGTCGCATTGCATCTGTGAAGGCCCTCCCCGAAGCTTGTCCAGCCTTGCGCATGTTCGCGATCTCGGCGTCGCTTTTGATATTCCGGATGTCATTGATTAGCTCCTTCAGAGGCAGTACGCTGCTTGACTCCAGTAAGTTGGCCAGACCTTCTGCTTTCGGCGAACGGCCGTGGAGGAATCGGGAAAAGAGGGACTTGTGCTTCGAGTCGAAAGCATGATCTGTATAGATATCCGAGGCGTCTCCAATCAAAGGAGTGAGAAGACTCGATATTTGGTTGATGTCTCCCACCTTCGGGTCCCCTCAGTGATGGCGCCTCCATGTGGATTGACCCATACCTCATCCGCATTGAAGACATCCACCGCTGCCTGCGTCCCTGACCTGACCCCGTCCCATTGTTCCGCCTTTGCGTCCTTTGGTCGCACGAAGAGATGGAAGACGTGGTCGTTGGCGTCAGAAGTCTTTCCTAACAATGATGAGCATTGCTCAAGCCCCTCTGACCCCTTCGGTCCAGCCTACCTATCACAGCAACCGCTTCGGGCTCGTTGAATCCTGTAGTCCTCAGTGTATTGAACGGTGTTGAGGAACATGGGCCATACCCGTCAAGTAGAAGAAATCCGAGTCTTGGTGAAATTCGTAAAACACGACACCCGATCTGTACTTGATGTCGGAAGAGGCTACGATGGCAATGCCATTCTTTGGAAGCTTGGAGGCAAGCTTAGAACGTCGCTGGGCATATTCAAGGGCGGTAATTCCTGGCGTTACTGCGAACACGGCAGGCAGTGATCAGCGACGCGTTCTCATAGTCTGTGTGTTTGATCTCACATTCGCCAGCTTTGAGAAGGTGGGGATGGGTCTCATGCACAGGTTGGCCGAATGATAGCTTGGCCGCAGACACAGAGGCGTATGGGCGACGTTGGGAAAACGGTGCTTCTTTGTTCACTACGCGCCTTGCAGTGCATGGAGTAATACGCAAAGCAATCGATCTTGACACCTTGTTTCGCACAAGGCCACATGATTGCATGCTTGACTATTGCTAATCTAGAGCCATAAGAGAATCCGTTGAACAAATCCTACAACATAAGTTTTAGCCCCATCTAGGCAACTGGGGCCAATGAGCGTGGTTGACCCTTTTGGCAAAGATGACTTCAGGCCTCAGCCCCTGCCTAAGCACTGGCACTGCTATGTTACGTTTCTCGCATGAGCATCTTCGCAATTACATCCAAAATCGTTTGCAGCCATAGAATTATTTCTAGGACAAGGTCTCCTGCACGCCTAATGTCTTCCACCAGTACCAGTACCACCAAGCTTGATGACGCAGATGTTGAATCTTTCCAAAAGCATCTCCGATACTCGGATCGAGTCTTGGCTTTGTGTGGTGCAGGTCTGTCAGCAGCCTCAGGCTTACCCACATTCCGTGGCGCAGGAGGACTCTGGAGGAGCTACGATGCTACATCTTTGGCAACTCCTGACGCTTTCAGCCGGGACCCTGGTCTAGTATGGCAATTTTACAGCTACAGGAGACATATGGCTCTAGGATGTAAACCCAATCCAGCCCATTATGCTCTTGCAGAACTCGCAAGGCGCAAAAAGGGATTCGTAACCTTGAGCCAGAATGTAGACGGTAAACCTACCACCCCTCCACACGATGACAGACGGCTAAAGATTACCCAGGCCTCAGTGAACGAGTAGGCCATCCGCCATCGCAGCTTCACCTGTTGCACGGCTCTCTGTTTGACATCAGGTGCACCTCGTTTTTCTGCAACTACTGTGAGCGGAATGACTTCACGGACCCAATAGTGCCTGCCCTTGCAATACCCACAAGGATTTCGCAGTCGGACCCCTCGAAGACCTCCGAGCCTGGATCAGCACGTTCAGATATATCGGAGGAATCCACAAAACCTGCATTCCCAAAGCCCGAGGCATCTGAAGAGCTGGACATATCAGACGATCGAGTAGAGCTTGCTGAAGTTGGCATTGAAAATCTCCCCAAGTGCCCTCGCTGCCAAGATGGAATCCTCAGACCAGGGGTCGTTTGGTTTGGCGAGCGGTTGCCTGCAGAGACTCTCAGACAGATTGACGCCTTTCTCGCGGAGCCTAAGAAGATAGACTTGATTATCGTGATTGGGACCAGCTCCAAAGTGTACCCTGCGGCAGGCTACGTTGAGGAGGCGAGGGAAAGAGGCGCAAGGGTTGCAGTCATCAACATGGATAGAGCAGACATTCCTGGAGGGAGGCATGGACTTGAGAAAGGAGATTGGTTTTTCGGCGGTGACGCAGGCGTGATTGTGCCAGAGCTCTTGAGATCAGAGATTGGAGACGTCTCTCACAAGATGGGGTGAAGGTGATGACAGATTGTCTGTGCAACATACATTAACGGATGGGTGGAACATTGAATCTACTGTATGCTCCGGAGCTCTGGCCAAGGAATGCAAGGCTAGAGCAACGTTTCCAGATGCCGCTTGAACGGCAGTAGACCATGGGAAGAAAGGCATAGCTTTGATTCTCCATTTGTCCATAGATGGCCTTGTCCAATGGCGTTAACCAGAGTTACATAAGTCGTAAGAGCAAAAAGGCGGGGTTTAGATAGTTCCGACAACGTCAAAGCCAACAATACGATAAAATAGCAGCTGCATTCAGATCTATTTGTTCTGTTGGACCTCTTCGAACATCACAGGCTGACAGGCTATATCTACTCACAGCTCAGGAGAAGGTCCGGGCGAACCTCGGTAGGTTCCACCTATCTTGCTCCCCTCGTCCAGTGTTTTGACTTCCTCCCGTACCACCTTCAGCGCCTGTCAAGGGGTTGGCTACGACGAGGCGCAGTGTTCCGACATCTGCCGAAACGCTACCTGGCTAAACAGACTTTCAGGCACATGAATGATACAAAGCCATCGCCATGCCCACAAGAGACCTTGAACCGCCAGTCCGTCCGCAAACTCCACTCTCCGCAGACTACGCAGCACAGCGACAACGAAAACAGCAAGGCAATAACTTCCATTCCAGCTCTCTCAACACGATGATCAATCCAAATAGCGTCAACAAGACCAGTCTTCACCCAAGTGGAGTAGCGTATGTCTCCCTCCTATTCGGAATCTGGCCTCGGGGCAGGATGGTTTGGCTAACATGTGAGCCCATCTAGGCCACAGCGTGAACACACTGAGATTGAAGAAGAGCTCCATGAGGTAGCACACATCGACTATGACCGTGTTTCGATTGTTGGCTACACTGCCCCAATCCTTCGGACTCCCCATGCTAAGCCACGATAGATTGCCAACCCTTCGGTAGCAGCTTTATACGAAGATGCTTTAGTCTATGAGACCGGTTCAGCCATCACCTCGACCGGAGCATTGACCGCATACTCCGGAGCCAAGACTGGTCGTTCACCTCTCGATAAGCGGATTGTCAAAGAAGAGGGTTCTGAGAAGGATATTTGGTGGGGGCCTGTCAACAAGCCTATGTCACCGCAGGTCAGTGAGCTTTTCCGCAGTCATATGTGTCATATGTGAACGACCGCCGCCACCGACGAGACTTCGTGAATCAAGGATCCAAACGCGGTTGTTTGCATTGGCCTCGGCTCGCACCCCGCATTTGCATCTGCAGCCCCTCTTTTAGATAAGATACTTTATCTTATCGGTATCTGGTCACGTGCCTTCAGCCCCAATTTCTAACCTCTTTCTTGGCAGGTATGGAGGATCAACAGAGAGCGTGCAGTCGACTATCTGAATACTCGAAACAGAATCTATGTTGTTGATGGCTACGCTGGCTGGGATGAAAGATATAGAATCAGTGTTCGCATTGTCTGCGCTCGAGCTTACCATGCTTTATTCATGCGAAATATGCTCATCCGTCCCGCGAGAGAAGAGCTTGCCAAGTTCCACCCTGATTATGTCGTTTATAACGCCGGATCCTTCCCAGCCAATCGATATACCACTGGGATGAGCTCGTCCACCTCAGTGGCAATCAACTTTGCGGAGAAAGAGATGGTCATTTTAGGTACCGAATATGCCGGAGAGATGAAAAAGGGAATTTTTACCGTCCTCTTCTACGAGATGCCTGTGAAGCACAACGTATTGACCCTTCACTCTTCCGCCAACCAAGGCAAAGACGGCGACGTAACAGTAAGAGCACGCTCAGCTGTAGATGGCTTTCCCTACCCTGACAAGACATTATAATAGGTATTCTTTGGGCTTTCAGGTACTGGCAAGACTACGCTCTCCGCTGATGCGAAGCGAGCCCTGATCGGTGATGATGAGCACTGCTGGAGTGACACGGGCGTATTCAACATCGAAGGAGGAGTAAGTCTCATTTATTTGACACTCGATTCGTTGAATGCTTAATGCTGAATCTTGTGACAAGTGTTACGCGAAGTGCATCAATCTATCTGCCGAGAAGGAGCCCGACATTTTCAATGCTATCAGATTCGGCTCAATCCTTGAGAACGTCGTCTTTAGCCCCGAGACTCGAATGGTCGATTATGACGACTCGACTTTGACGGAGAACACTCGCTGGTAGAATGCACTGACAATGAAGCGAATGGTGATCGAACAGTAATGCTGACAATTTGCAGTGCGTACCCCATTGAATACATCGAAAATACCAAGATCCCTTGTGTATCGGACAACCACCCATCCAATATAATCCTCTTGACCTGTGATGCACGGGGAGTTCTCCCACCAATTTCGAAACTTAATCCCGAGCAAACCATGTTTCACTTCATCTCGGGCTATACGTCGAAGATGGCCGGTACCGAAGACGGTGTTACGGAGCCTCAAGCAACGTTTTCCTCATGCTTCGCTCAACCCTTCTTGGCTCTCCACCCCATGCGCTATGCAAAGATGCTAGCTGATAAGATCAAACATCATAATGCTAATGCATGGCTGCTGAACACTGGGTGGGTGGGTGCCGGTGCTACGACGGGTGGCAAACGATGCCCGTAAGCTTCGCTCCCTGTATGACTTCCCGCAACGACTCACAGGACGCAGATTGAAATACACGAGGGCAATTCTGGACTCGATTCACTCCGGGGAATTAGCCAAATCCGAATTCGAAATCTACGAGACATTCAACTTGTCCGTACCAAAGACATGCACAGGAGTACCCGACGAGGTGTTGAATCCGGCCAAGTCGTGGACGGGAACAGCTGACTTCAAAGAAGAGGTGACCAAGCTTGGTGGTCTGTTCGTTGAGAACTTCAAAAAGTACTCCGATGAGGCTACGCCGGAAGTGATCAAAGCAGGTCCCGCGGTCTAGATACGAAGGTGTATGAGCGAATAATAACAATTGTAACAACATGATGATGGAATCTTGGGAAAAGGCTGGATGGTTCGACCTGCTTGAAAAGTAGGTGCTCGCTGAATTGTACATGCAGCGCATCAATACTTCGGAGTGGTAGTTTGTAAGGTAGACAATAAACAGACCACCATCTTTCCGTGAGACTTGGCTCAGTGATGTCTCCCACTCCTAGCAACGACCTACAAATCCACCTTACCTCCAACCACAAATCTTCCACGCAGGCTTCCCGAGTGTGAATATCTCCATCCCAATCCCTAAAGTCTTGAGGATGTGGACTTAGGGCTCCTCGGCGCGCTTTCAGGCCGCTGTCAGAAGCTGTTCGAACGGGAAGGAGAGAGTATTCGCTTTCCAGGAAAGCGGAGTGCACTAGGAGGTTTGGCGATTTTGGCCCCAATGACCTGTGTTGTAGGCCTGATGGGGCCCAAATTGGAACACCAAAATTACTTTACGTGTTTAAGTACTTGATGATCATTTGCCAAGACTGTGGCTGTGCAAGAATTCAAACCCACCTTTCCTATTCTAAATTAGAGCTAAAACTAGGCCTCATTCGTAAATTTCGGATGCGACTGTCCTCAGTTGAATCCAGCCAATCATCAAGCCATCCATCCTTCACATACAGCATCGATTCCCCAGTTCTCACGGCCATCTTGGCCTGCACAGGCCAGCCATATGTGCTGACAGACGTTGACTATAAAGTACGGATACAATGGCTGTCGTACTCAAGCAAGCGGAGCAATGACCGCTACGTAAATGCAGAGTAAAGCTGTGTTCAGTAAGGCACAGCTACTGTCGAGAGATTGCTCCCTCCGTAGGATGGCACTCGGACTTCCTGCCACAATACTGGAGGAGACCAAGTCCTTTCAGATGATCTCAACATTGGATTAGAGACAAGTATCGCTGTTATGGACCCCGACTGGCAAGAGGTAAGCACCAATAAGTTAGATTACCACAGACAGGATCCCGAAAGGTGACCTTGGTATGCAACTAGATCCATAAGATCCAGTTACCATCACCCAACATCGCCCAGTTTGGGCCTACGCCGAACATCGGTACGATTGCGTTTGATACGCGTCAGGAATTGCTTTGGGTGGGTGATAATTTTGTAAGATAATCGAGAATGATCCCATGAAACGTTTGCCATCATTCAGCCTAATCATGCAAAGGGTCGGATAACATCGTTTTGTGGCCATCAACTTGATAAATATACGTCTCTCCGGGCCCATCCGGAAGCTGAGGGTTCAGTACATCAATTTCTATTCAATGAGAGAGGAGTAATCTCCTTGGCTGCGAAAAGTATACATCTCACTACTAGAAGGGGTTTGTCGCAATGGCACATCGAGTGCGTACTCAAAATTCTCTTTGCACTCGTCTGCGCTGACTTGGCTGTTAGGGAAGACGACATGACCGACTTGTCGTGTATGACCTTCCTACACAAAGATTCCCAGCACATCCTGGCGGCAGGGTGTCAGCATATCATGTACAAGGTTGACGTGGACAAGGGTCACATGGTCGAGAGAATCGACACGAAGTCTCAGTATACCATGATGAGACATAATCGCTACATTTGTGCAGCAACAAGTACAGGCGCTATCGACTTTCTTGATCTAGGTACTCTTCAAGTAGTCAAGACAATGCAAGCCCACACCTCAAACATCAACAGTATGGATGCGAGAAACGACCTTCTAATCACATGTGGATGGTCGCCAAGGCAGAATTCAGGTGCATTAGGCTTCGATATCTTTGCTACTGTTTTCGACCTCAAAAGACTGGAACAGCTTGGCCCCATACCTTTTGCTGCAGGCGCTGCCTTTGTGCAGATACATCCCAAGATGTCAACAACCGGCGTCGTCTGCTCACGGAGTGGTCAGGTTCACGTTACTGATATCATGAACGCAGGAAATGTCAAGATGATTCATGTAACACTTACGAGCTTTCTTACAGCTTTGATCATGTCACCTAACGGTAATGTTTGGGCGATAGCAGATCAAGAGAATAACCTCAGTCTCTGGGGTTCGCCCAACCATTTGCAATTTTTGGAGAACCCCAACCCTACCGAGTTCGCCGACCAGGTCGCACCGGTGCCCCAGATGGCTGTAGATACGGATCTGTATGTCAAAATCTCATGTGTTGGATGAGTACCGAGCTGACCATAGAGTGAAAGCCCTTTCAGTACGGTAGGCATGCCCTATTACCGAGACAAACTTCTCTCTGCATGGGGCAATGATCGAGTATTCGAAGTTGGAAAGCCACCGCCGGTAGTGGATGCCGACCTCCCTAATCTATCACGGCGTGGCCCTGCAAATATTGGGCTAATTGCACCCAATCCTCGTAAATATCTCAGGAACCAAGTTGACCGGCCATTGACTCCAGATACTAATGGCCACGCGTCAACGGAGCCGAAGTACCTGAGCGACAAGACTCGGATATCTACCAGTGACCACGATGGTAACGAGGATGTCAACGAGGTTACCGCAGCTTTTGCCAACTTTGCTCTGGCTGGCGACGCAGGAGACGCACCACATGGTTACGAGGAGCTGCGCATCAAATATGGCGGTCCTCGAGGAGTGCAAGATTTTGATTTTGGGTAGGTCTGGTACACAACGCTAATTTAAACTCCACTCAGTTGTATTTGGCAGATACTACAATCGAACCCGCTTTTCTGGACTCGAGAACGATATTGCCAACTCCTTCTTAAACCCTCTTCTTCAGATTCTTAGATTCACGCCACTTGTTCGCAACGTCGCTTTATACCATGTCGCAGGAAGCTGTTTACAGGAAGGCTGCTTGCTATGCGAAATGGGCTTTTTGTTTGACATGCTAGAGAAGGCTGGCGGCAACGCTGGGAAAGTGTGCAGGGCTACAAACTTTTTCAAAACTTACAGCAGCAATCCCAATGGTGAAAAGCCCCTGCTAGTATTGAAGGACCATTGGCTGATCTTCGTATGCAGCTGGCAAGATGAACATTGTGGAGGAATTGTCGCCAAGAAACCCTTTAGACGTGAGGCTATTGGCGGCTAATCGCTTTCTTCTAGAGCAAATACGTGAGGACTACAGACTAGTCTCTGGCCGAAACCCCTTACTAGATCAGGTCAGGATTCGAGATGGGATCACTGATAGCACGAGCTGACAAGAACAGACACTCACAACATTATCGATTCAGGCTGTCCGTTGTCTTAATTGTCACAATGATACGCGTCGAGAGGAAGAGCCAACTTGCACTACCCTCATCTACCAAGACATAGTGATTCATGCTGATTACCCTGCTATGTATCACATATTGACGAAGTATAGCATCCTGTGGGCCGGAATCGCAGCCACGCTCCCAAATTCTCGGAGGTGCTTAACCGGGGCTTCCACGGTGAACCACAGGCAAAAGGCTGGTGTCAACGATGCAGGAGATATACTTCAATGACCAGCCAGCGAGCATTCACAAGATCCGCAGATGTACTCATAATCAATCCTGGTCTCGACAAAAGCCCGCATAGCAGAAATCTATGGGCTACCCCAAATTGGCTTCCCCCGGAGGTCGGGATCACGGTCGAAGGTGGGAACCTCATGTGTAGCGAAGGCGAACAACTACGGCCGTTTCGAAACTATCGTGCCACCACTATATACGAGCTTGTCGGACTTGTTGTTGATATCGCAAGTGTTGAGCGACAGAAGCATCACCTGATTTCGTTTATCGATGGTACATATTACGCTACTCTGCTTTTGTAAACTTGTGCTAATCGACATTCAAGTGGCCATATCGCACTCCGATCGTCAACAACAGCGAAGCCAATGGCACCTCTTTAACGACTTCATGGTCGGACCAGTCAGCGAGCATGAAGCACTTAGCTTCGTCTCGCCGTGGAAGACTCCCGTCCTGCTGATCTATCAGGTGCAAAGTGCGAGACACCATGTCGACAACTCATGGAAAGACTCTCTGAATATCAATTCCCTCTATTACAACGGGTCTATGAAGTAAGTCTACGCATATCAGAAGCTGCGTCCAATGCTCATAGCGTGTAGCGTCGTACCCATTCCCGAAGGCTTCACTCTCCAACCAAACATTGAAATTCCCACGCACGGCTCTTATGTGGCCATCGACGCGGAATTTGTCGTACTTCAGCGCGAGTCCTTCGACATTAACGCCGACGGTGAGAGGAAAATTACTCGTCCCATCCGCCAAGGCCTTGGTCGCATTTCTGCCCTCCGCGGCAGTGGTCCAGACGAAGGCGTGCCTTTCATTGACGACTATGTCACGATCTACGAACCCATTGTCGATTACGTGACGCAATATTCTGGCATCGAAGTCGGAGATCTCGACCCCTCGAGATCAGACAAGGCCCCGATCTACCTGAAAATCGCATATAAGAAACTCTGGCTGCTGCTCAACCTTGGTTGCATATTCGTAGGGCATGGTCTGATCTCGGACTTTCGACACGCAAATATGTTCGTGCCAGAAGAACAGAGCATAGACACGAGTCTCCTCTTCAAAAAGGGCGAACGCACGCTCAAACTCAGTCTCCTCGCGGATTTCTTCTTGAAGGAAGAGATCCAAACGGGCAACCACGACAGTATCGAAGATGCACGCACGGCTCTGCGGCTGTGGCGGAAGTACCAAGAATTCGAGGCGCAGGGCGTGGTGGAGCAGAAGATCGAAGAGGTGTATCGGTATGGACGGAAGCATCAGTATCAGCCTCGGAGGGAGGAGAGGCATCATTCGAGGGGGGCGGCGGGAGGGAGTAGTAGTGTGGATCTGATGCTTCTGGGGGGCCGGATGACACCCGTTGGCGGCAGGGTGACGCCGGAGGTTGGAGGGAGTGGGGCGGTGACGCCGCAGAGGAGGGGGCGGGAGATGGACGGGGCGGGCATGGGGTATTTCGACAGTCCGTTGAGGTGAAGAGGGTCGCTTTGGCGATGCGGTTCACACAGTCTTCAAGGGTTCAATACATCGGTAGAGGGTAGAGAATTTGCACTTTACCCTCAATAGAACCATGGGATCTGTGATGTACCCTCCAATCAATTGTTGCCGGAGCTCCGTTACTTAGTAAGTAGGCCAGACGTTGTTTATTGTAAGGTAAAGGGCATCGCAATTCCACGTCAGATCTCTCGAGACTGCAGAAAACAATCGTGTCCCCTTGAATAGGCCAGTCACTCACTACATGAAGCGAAAATATTCCACGTTCGAAACAGTCCAGTAACGGAATTGGTTTTATCCTGTTACTAGTAGAGGCTGTGAATGTGGTAGGTATGGTACGGAGAATGGAGAATGGAGAACGGAGAATAAGGTGATATGTCATTACAGTTAGTGGTCGAATGTCTATTCAATGCCATCTTTCGCAAGCAAATGGATACATTTGAATTCTCATTAGGTGAAATAGCCTATTAACAGTTAGGAGACACATGTCTATTAAAACCATCGATGGCAAGCAAATGCAATGTAATGCATCGCATCCAGCTCCAGCAATATGTACGCCGGAACCCCACCCACCCCCTTCCACGCCCCCCGTCAACCCCCCGCCGGGGCTCCTTACGCCTTCTCATCCTTGGTCCGAACCTTCGTCACATTAGTCTGCGTCCTCGACACCGTATCCGCCGGCGCCTCCTCCGAAACCGTCTGCTTCCTCGGCACCCGCGCCAACCAGTAAAGAAACAGCGCGCCAAAGATGTTAAAGATGATAAACGCCCACATGATACCGAAATTCCGCCAGCGCGTGGAATACTGACTGCTCAGCGACGCCAGGTAGACGTTCGTGTCGGACGCGGTGCAGAAGTTGCAATTTTTGGTTGCGGCGGCGTTGGTGAGGTAGCCGCCTGAGGTGGCGATGTAGTCTTGCATGTAGCGGCCGCAGGTTTGGTTGGGGGGCGGGTTGAAGGTTACGTATTCGATGGAGGAGCAGACGATTTTGTTGTTGGCGAGGCCGGTGGAGAGGAGGCCGGAGAGGAGGTAGGTGAAGGGGGAGAGGCGGTACATGAAGATCCAGAAGCCGGGGAGGGTGGAGGGGCCGGCGAGGACACTGTGGGGTTTTTCGGGTTAGCGGGAGCTTTAAGGGGTTGATAGGGGATGGGTATTGGAGGAGGAGGCTCACCCGCAGAAGATTAGTGTTAGGGAGAAGAGGAGCTGAGCGATGTTGCCTGCAGTCTCTGCAGTTTCTATACCTGCGACTACCATGTCTGTGAATGTCGAAGTGAATAGTAGGAAGACCCAGGCGAATAGGAACATCAGCAAACCGCGCTCATGGACTTGGTGGGCTGGTATCGCGTTTTTGTACATGCCTATCGGGTAATAGAAGCAGACGAAGATGATGACGGACATCAAAGTGTTCCATGGTAATTCGACGATGATTTGGGAAAGCATGAAGACTTTCCATGAATACGTTTTCGAGGGCCGTTCTCGTACTTCGTAGAGTGCACGTTGCGTCACGAAATGAGGCATCGTTTGCTGCACAATGTTTCCAAAGATCATCATCAGCATGAAGCAGGAGAAGAGCTGATTCTGGAGTCCTTGTATGCTGATGGCCGAGTCCCAGAAGGAGAATCCGATGAAGAGTGCGGTGGCGGTACACAGGAGCGTCTTGGAGTATAGGTAGGATGGAGTTCGCCAATATTGTTCGAAGACACGCGTCGTGACCGTTATCAACTGGAGAGTAAATGGTTCCGCGAATTCTCGTAGAGCTGTAGGGTCACTGTCAACGTGCTCATTCTTGAGGCTCGATTTCATCTCCGACAGTGTTTCCCTGATGGCTAATTTTTCATCCGACTCTCGCCACATCTGAGGCCAATCGATGGTATTCTGTGATCCTGGAGCTGCACCAATGACATCTAACATCCACTCGGCCGGATTTTCGTCGATACCGCATCTCCTGGCCCCATTGCGTTCGAAGTAGTTTGTCAGCGTCTGCGACCTGTGACCGATACCCCCAAAGTAAACAGTCCGACCGCCACTTGCGAGAAACAGCAAGCGGTCAAATTCCTGGAAAAGTATGGCCGAAGGCTGGTGGATGGTACAAAGGATTGCCTGTCCGTTGTTGGCCAATTTACGTAGCAAGACACAGATCGACCACGCTGTTTGGCTGTCAAGTCCAGAGGTAGGTTCATCGAGGAAAAGTAGCAGTGCTGGCTTTGCAGCCATTTCGACCCCAATAGTCAAACGTTTGCGCTGCTCAACATTCAGGCCTTCACCAGGCACACCCACTATAGCGTCCGCGTAGCTGTCCATCTCAAGAAGTTTAATTACTTCATTGACATATTCTAGCTTTTCCTTTCTGGAAGTCGTTTTCGGTTGCCGCAACAAGGCGCTAAAGTTCAAGGCTTCTCTAACTGTTGATGTCGCAAGATGAAGGTCCTGTTGTTGCACGTAGCCTGTCTTACGTTGGAAGCCACTATCACGTTGTCGACCATTGACTAGCATCTGACCTGTAACAACACCCATCGTAACACGGCTTGCAAGCACATCTAGTAAAGTGGTCTTGCCCGCTCCAGAAGCTCCCATCAACTAACGAGGTCTGTCAGTATATGTCTAAAGACTGAGCTTAGGTTCTGGACACTTACAGCAGTTAGTGTCCCGGGCTTCACCCATCCATCAACATCGTCCAAAAGCCTTCTTGGCTCGCCCTTAATCTTGATGTCATAGTGGACAGCTTGCCAATGGAAAATAGCAGTCTGCTTCTGAATGTGCACTGGAATCTCGGTAGTTGTTCTATCAGCAACGATGCCTTCAGCAGTGGGCCGATCATCGATAACGCCCTCTTCATCGTCCCCAGGAACCACTGGGGGGGCGTGACCTCGACGGAAAAGCAGGACTTCGCCCTTGGACCGTGAGGCCGAAACGAATTCCGCAGCTGTCAAATAGATCGCGCCGAAGCCTATCGTCATTGCAAAGATAATTCCTAGATTCCTCCACAGGTGTGAACGGTAGTAGCTGAAGCTTGTGTTGATATAAGTGTCTCCATTGACAAAACTGGATCCAGCTACAGAGCCCACAGTACTACAAACCCTCTCAAGTGGTCCGGCGTTGTTGTATTTACCACCGATAGGTACAACAGTTGAGCAAGGAAAGTCTCGGTCGTGAAACTCGTTGATCATCACAGCCTCAAATGCGTATGCAACCGGATCCAAGTAATTGATCCAGCGAAACCCTGACCCCTAATTAGTAGAGCATCATTGAGACGGAATGTGGTACTGACATGGATGCATGTCTCTGATTGGGACGACGAAGCCGGTGTAGATGACCAAAGCTAAGATGAACACCGCTGCAGGAGCCATAGCTTGTGCGAGGGTCCGAGAGAGGGCGCCGATGGTCCGGAACAGCATGGACATAGCCAAGAGACAAGCAAAGGAGAATAGATAGAATATAAAGAAGGCTGATGGCGTCCTTCGAAGGTTCGTCATGAAGTATAGTGTACAATTGAAGAAGACTGAGGTGAGAATCTTATTCGGCAAATCACATATCATGGAAGCAATGGCCTCCGAGAAAGGGTGGTAGAATGCATATTTGGCTTGTTTCTCCACGATACCCCGTTGCGCGTACAGCGTCAAGATCTATTCGCAATCCTTAGTCAAAGGCAATCGGAAGAAATGGCTACAGATGCACTTACCTCAAGAAAACTGCTGAACGCGTTGAGCAAGATAGAGAAAAATAACAGTGCCCCACGACTGTAGAAGCTGCCAGTATTGGATGGGAGATTGTAAAAGACACTACCTATAATCAAGGCCATGACAAAGTTGCCTATCATGCCTGACAACATTAAGCTCATGTCACCCCGAAGTCTCTGGAACCCTCTTTCCATGCAGAGTTTTACTTGCATGGGTACGGAGATCGTATACGGTGATTTGATGCGCCTACATCTATGTTAGCAGAGGTTTCCTCGAATAGTGTATCTCGCCATACTGTCTTCTCGCCTGCTGAGCTTTTCGCGAATGCTTGAATCTTTGTAGATGCTCCCCACCCAGTGGATAGTCTCTATCGAAAGTGTCAATCTCTTGGATAAGTCGAGCCCTTTCGCCACTGTTTTGCCACACCGCTGCGAAGTCATCTGGCGTTCTTGGAACAAGGTGCTCAAAGCCTTCTCGGATGTTTCTCTCTGCCGGATTAGTCAATGAGGTGAGGAAGTCCCCGGTAGTTGCTCTTTCCGGGCAGGCGAAACCCATATTGACGAAGAAGGCTTTCGCTGTTTTGGTGTTACCAAAGTATATCTGACGGCCTTCATACAAGACGACGACCTTGTCGAAGATATCGTATATACTTTGAGAAGCTTGATAGATGGCTACGGCAGCAGTCGATCCCGCTAAGCTGGTTGAGATCCTCAAGGTTTTAACAAACTCCAAGGCAGTGGCACTGTCTAACCCACGGGTACTGTTATCCCAGCATTGAAGAGGACTGCCACCCAATGCCGCCTCGGCAATACTGACACGTTTCCGTTCACCTCCGCTAACCCCACGAACGAAGTCATTGCCGACTTTCGTATTGTAAGTATGTGTAAGGCCGAAGACAGCCATAATGACCTCAGTCATATGTTTAGCATACTGCTTTCGGGTTACCCCCGGTATGCGATTGCGTGGCGCCCTAGCCTGTGCTGCGAAATTGAGCGTTTGACCGACCGTCAATTGAGGGAAATGAACATCGACCTCGGCTTGATACATACACTCGCCTCGAAAGTCTTTGTGCATAGTCTCCTTAGGAATACCCTGATAATTGATGTTTGACTTCTCGTCGATGTAGAATCCATGGGTCTCCCCAGATATAGTCTTCAATAGGGTAGAACAACCTGAGCCGGGACGGCCAAGAACTACCAACATTTCTCCGCTGTGAACCAACCCCTCAAAGTCACGCAAGATTTGTATCTTTCTCTTGCCTCGACCAGTGAGCTTGTTGAATATAGAGACGAGCTCGAGAGGGTAATTTCCAAAAGTTCTGCCAGCCAATTGTCAGCCATTGGCCTTTCAATTTCGATCGTAGATCACACACTTTTGGTAATCGGTAAGACTTCCGAAGCCGTGTACATTGAGATTCTTGTATCCGATGCCTGCAACTCGCTGAGGGTACCTCTCGGGATCTCGTGATTGCAGCCCTACCAGTGTCCGCACCCATGCTTCAGGATTAAATTTTCCAGACCCTGGATCCAAGGCTGGATCGGCGGTGTCTATAAAAGAATTCCGGTACTGCCCCCCCTCAGTCTTGATAGAATTTGCTGTATCTATTCTTCTGAGCTTGCGCTCGTCTCCAGGTTCTTTGGGGGTTTGCGAAGTGAGCTGCCGGGCGAGCTCTGCGACTCCCTCGGTACTGCCAATCTTCTCGAGATCGCTGGAAGTATCTGTTTCGGTAGACGAGCCAGATTGGCCTTTGAATGGTATTCTTTCTTCAAAATTCCGTGGCAGATTCTCCTCAATCTTCTCGACCGCCTCCACAACGGCATTGGCGACGCTCTGGGATTGAGAGACGGCGCCCCATACCCCCGCTGATGGTGCGGCGGCCATTGGGATTGCAGGCGTTCGCTGAAGTTGGGCTCAAGTTTGGTAGCCAGTGTAGGAGTGTAGCATCGTTGATGACAGTTAATGCAGCATAATGAGTTTCCATAGAGATAGTCAGGCCGTAGTGACTGTTTATATGCGTCATGTCTGTGCAACACTTACTGCGTCGGCTTCGGATAGCCTTGCTCCGAGCTAAGTTCCTGGTAACTTATTCTGCGCTAAAAGCTGACAGCGGTCGGGTGGTCTGACGCTAGATAAAATACTTCAATACTACCTGTTTCCACCAATGGCATGTAGTTACCCAACTTCAAGTCCCTGCTGACTAACTATTAGGCAACAGGCATACGGCTCGGATGCGGGCCTCTGCCAATTTCATCGACATCGCGGAGTGATTCTCTCGCTCCCGAGCCATCAAATCGTCGATTACCTGACTCATCTTAGCTCTGACAGTTAAATGTTGCTGCCTGGTCGTTATTTTTGCTTGCGCTGTCGGAGTCAAGGTGTTGCCGAAGTTTGTGCTTGCAGATTGATGTGATGCTACTGGCTAAGTCATCGCTGCAACATATCGTGTATGGATGCGCAGCCATGAAAAGCACTGCGATAACATAGAGAACGAGTAGCATCTCAAAGAAATACTCGCATACAGGAATTCGCTACATCCTGCATGTTATTCGCTCAATTGCAAGTGCTGCTAGGAGTGATCTTATTCTCGGAACTTATACACGGGACTTCCGCGTTACCAGTCGGTGATGCAGGAAGTCGGTAGCCGGTGATAGACCGCTACACCTCCTGCATCACCATCCGTCAGCTTTCCTATCCACGATCAGGATGTACGCTGTTCTCTTAGTCATGCTTCATCGGGTGACTTACGCTGTATGATCCCGTCGACCCGACGAGATCAAGGCACCCAGCTCTCACATAGGACCTCCTAGGTAACTTCGTCGGTCGGGGCTCCGAATACGATGTTTCGGATAGATCTACCAGCATTCATCCATCCGATCAGGCAACAGTACCAGAGATTATCTGTGGGGAAAGCACCATGGAATGCTTTTCATTATCAAAACGTAGGGTTGGGATGTAGAGTTGTGTAATGGACACAAGTAAACTCGTAAAGCTCACGAAGAGAACAATTCCATGGTAGTCCAGTCTGCAAAGGGGTATGCCAATACTGATACTCTAGAACGAAGAAGGATGGCACAATCCTCACGGTACCTTAGTCATGAGCAAATTCAAAGCAGACCTGAAGTATAGACTTCGTCCGTATGGTATACATGTGAAAGGGATCTATTAACTGATCTATTCTCTTTCTCGCCACTCATCTGTGAAGGAGAGTGAAATGTATGTTGTGAAGGTATATTCCGAATGAGATAGCTGGTCACTCCTTTTACCCCTTAACATTCGTAACAATTCCTTAACTAGCCTCGAACAAACTTGGTCCTTCATAGACTTGAACAGCACAATTCTACATGATATGCTGCCATTGGCTGCTGGTCTGCTTTGGAGATTCTCAACGATGTGAAGAAAGCTGCGGCAAGATCATTATCATGAAGAGCTCAAGAACCCGTTCGTCGCCTAGCATTATCACTTCTTGAGGAATTTTATCGGTGTTACTTGGGAAAGTACTTCGCTCTTTCACGGCCATCTGGCGCCGGATGTCACTTGTGGGTTTCTCTGCAGCAACGATCGTGTTGCTTGTATTTTATTGGCCTGAGTCCAATTGTACAGAAGCTTCGAGGTTGAGATCGGTCTTCACGACCTCATGCTTGAAACATAATGTCATCCTCTTTTGCATCGGACCTTCGAGAGTATTGCGTTGGGAGACTTCCTCGATGGATGACATATACTTGTGGTTTGGACTTCTTGACAGCATTGGTGGCCGGCCGGCGTGGTAAAAACGCGCTTTGAGACCTGAAGCATCAACGGTAGAACTCTAGTCAGCTTAATGTACTACCACGGCCGTAATGGACAATGCTGAGATGTTTGGCCGCTTATCATGCTCATATGGAGAAGCCTGAGTCGTCTCCGATCTCGGAAACAACTAGCGTTGTGCCAAGAGAGTAATTTAAGCGAGCAGAATCACTTCAATGTGGGCTCGGCAAACCTTCCTCTAAAGTATACAATCATTTCCTCGTTCGCTCCCAAAGTAATACATTTCGCACAGCTCTGACCACATAGCAATGGCACCCGTGACCCTGCATCTTGTGAGTTAGGAGTCCTAATATATACTAGGACACAATTGTTGACCCTAGTAGCGCAGCGAAGACAAGCCTCTCGAGCACCGTTCAGCCTGCAAGTGGAAAAATCAAGCTCCACGTAGTGAATGGATTTGTCCTAACGATAGGAGACGCAGTGACCCCCTCTACTGTTCGCCAGCTACTCGACAAGGGCTTTGAGATCAATGTTGAGCGGAGCCCCGCAAGGATATTCGACGATAAAGAGTTCGAAGATGTCCCAGGTGTGACCATGGTGCCCATAGGCTCATGGCCGGATGCTCCCGAATCGGTACGATTCCTGTTCAACAGAGTCAAGGGTCTCGTAGGCGCTGCAGCTGATACTTGGGATATCCACAGCACCTCATCATAGGGCTCAAGGAACTGCCCGAAGAACACTGTAAATTCCTTGGCCTATCGCATGGTTGCTATGGTGAACTGACAGGCTTCGCAAACAGTCCCTCTAAAACAGTACAAATTCCTACCCGACCTCACTAACATCGGCACTAACCCGGTCCTTCCAGCACGCATATACAATTCGCACATTGCTACAAAGGCCAAGCTGGCTGGGAAGACGTCCTTTCTCGCTTCTCATCTGGTGGTGGCACATTATACGATATGGAGGTGAGATAAATTCCACCCGAAAATCTCGCAGGAATAGGACCTGCAACTAAATTACCTTTCCAGTTCCTTGAAGATGAGAACAAGCGGCGAGTCGCAGCTTTTGGTATAATGGCCCAAGCCATTGAATGCATGGGGCTGAATATGTGAAGGCTACCATGCGGGGTTCAGCGGCGCGGCGTTAGCGATTCTAGACTGGGCATGGCAACTCGAACATGGGGGCAAGACGCCATTGCCGGGCAAGGTATGTAAATTCACAATCTGAAAGTTCGATGATGAGCCCTCTTCGAGGTTGTCTGCTACTTCAGCATTTTCATATGTTGTGTACTAGACTCCAAAGGTATACGCTAATACAGAAGCCACGCGTAGACGCCATACGAAAACGAGAGGCTCCTCATCAAGGAAGTCAAGGCGGATATGGAAAAAGGGCTGGCGAAGACAAAAGATGAGTATCCCCGAGTACTAGTCATTGGCTCATTGGGAAGATGCGGTCGAGGGGCTTTGGACCTCTGCAGAGCTGTTGGAGTGCCCGAGTCGAATTTGCTGAAGTGGGATATGGACGAGACGAAGAAAGGCGGGCCTTTTGTCGAGATTCGAGAATCTGACGTGAGTAGCTAGACAACGCCTACCGCTCAACATCCTTACTGACTTTCCAGATCTTCATAAATTGTATATATCTCTCTGCCGATATTCCCAAATTCGTCACAGAGGAATTTCTCCAAAAAGGCGAGAGACGATTAGCTGTTGTTTGCGATGTGAGCTGTAAGTCATCCATCCGAACAATTCTCTACCACCATGGCTGATCCCATCCATAAGGCGATACAACAAACCCTAGAAACCCGATCCCGTTCTGCAACAAAGCTACATATTTCAATTCGCCAACTATCTCCGTTCCGGGATTCGAAAATCCGCCACTGTCATATATTACCATTGATCACCTCCCTTCACTACTTCCAAGAGTAAGCATGCTTTTTGCTCCCATAATGTCGGACCCCGAGGGTCGTCAAAAGACCTCTAGCCCCATCCTGTTTTGGGCACTGCTTTACTGCCTCGAGAACAACGGCTGAATTACGAGTGTAGGAAGCTAGTGAGGCATTCTCTGCGGCGCTGTTGCCGAGCCTACTAGAGCTAAAGGATCGAACGGATGCACCTGTATGGCGAGGAGCCGGAGAGTTGTTCAAGAGGAAAGTCGCGGAGTTGGATCAAGCGAAGAATCCTGCGACTGGCAGTACTATACCTGCTCCAAGGCCGTAAAATTGTAGTTTGCTTTCGAGACAAAGGATCACGACTCCAGAGAAGCCTGCCTGTTCGGTACCTTATCTCAACGGTCAGGGGCCCGACCCCTTGATGGCTGACAGCCAGCATCAATCCGCAGAGTCCAAACACCTTTCGACATCTACTCCGAGCCAGTCTCACTTTTAGGCTCGCAGGAACCCTTGTATTCAAGCAATTTTGCGCCATGCAGAGTTACTCGTCACCGCATCTACCTACTTTCGATGCATCTGTTTCCTTCGATTGGTCTGGCTGAACCCGGCCAAGCCACTAGACACCATTCAGGCCTAAGGTACGTGCTACGTAAACGGAGATAACTTATCATCGCAGAACGACATCTTCGTCAGGATACGCAAGCATTGAGATCTTTCGGGATGGCTGGTGGTGCACCTGTTCCGATACCAGTCTCTGACTCGGAGACAACTGTCCTTTCCATTGCTGATCTGAAGGAAGCCGCTTCGAAGAAGCTTCCCAAGGGTGCCCGAGGTAATCATTCATACTTTTCTTATGCAACGAGTCTTGAAAATCCGCTTGGGCAATCAAAGCATTGTCTCCATTTGGGATAGGTTCTATATCGTAAAAGGGCAGGACATAGCATTCTATCCTCACGAATCTGGTCGAGCTTTTTCAATCCTACTGCTTTTCGCTAGAAATTCACATTGACCACATCTCGATGCCCAGAATTCTACAACTCAGGATCCACCGACCAAACCACTATCCATGAGAATTCGACTGCCTTTTCGAAATACCGCCTGCGACCACGTGTCCTCGTCGATGTCTCTGGCGTAGACACATCCACTGTGTCATTGGGTCGAAAGATTTCATTTCCAATTTCCGTGTCTCCAGCAGGCTTACAAGCCATGGCTCACCCAGACGGTGAAAAGGCTACCAGCCGAGCATGCGCTACTAAAGGCGTCAACATGGCCATAAGTTCTTTCTCGAACTATTCCATCGACGCCGTTCGCTCTGCCGGACTCAGTATCGGCCCAATACACCATACAGTACAGTTGTACACCATGAAGGACCGTGCTTTGCAGGAAAGTATCATCAGACAAGCCGAAGCCGCGGGCTGCATCGCCATCTTCCTGACCGCCGACTCACCCGTCCTAGGTGTTCGCTACAACGAATGGCGCAATGACTTCCGCACCCCTGAGGGTTTGGAGTTTCCAATCATAGGCTTGACGTCGGAAAAGGTTAGGAGTCAAACCCATGATTCTGGCTTTGTAGCTTTTAACGACGACGCGCATAATTGGGCGCGGGATATACCGTGGTTGAAAAGCGTCACGAAAATGCAGATATGGATCAAGGGCGTGCTGACGGCTGAAGATACGGCATTGGCGGTGGAATATGGATGCGATGGGATTTTGGTTAGTAATCACGGTGGGAGGCAGTTGGATGGGGTAGTCGCCACACTTGACGCGTTGCCGGAGTGTGTGGAGGCCGCGAGAGGGAGGATTGGGGTCCATATCGATGGTGGCTTTAGATCTGGTACGGATGTTTTCAAGGCGCTGGCGCTCGGGGCGGATTGTTGTTGGGTTGGAAGACCTGCGATTTGGGGGTTGGCGGTATGTAATCTCTTCTGGTGGTGGCTTTCGGGTCTCTGGGCTGACGTTATGGTGGCTCGGTAGTACGACGGCGAAGCTGGAGTGAATCTCATGCTTGAAACTTTGCATAACGAGTTCCGAAGATGCATGCAATTGACAGGGTGCAGAACGGTGAAAGATATATCGAAAGCTTCTCTTGCGAGGATGAACGCCGAGGGAATTCTGAAACGATTATGAAAGTCATCCTTGATGAAGTACAGGATAGATACACTCCATCATGAAGCTATTTCGTTCAAAAGTGTCCTCATCTTTAATCTATGTAAAGGTCACCCATATCACGTTTTCTTACTTCATACAATTCATCACTAATCAACGGTCTGGGTAGTCGATTCTACATACGGCAGATATTATCTCAGCTTATTATGACCCATCTAGCATGGTCTTCCAACCAGTGTCAAATGAGACTGCAATTGGGAAATACGCAAGACTAGCGTCCATACCACATGTAATACCTCGAAACAACCGTGATTCTGCAAAGATTGATATGTGCCCACTGAAACCGAACACAACCGGCTCTGCAACGCGTTATGCACTACCGATGAATAGAGGATGGTGAGGCTTGAGGGAGCAGTAGCAGTCGCAGGATGTAACGGCCAATGCTGGAGCGTGAGTGGTTTGAAATTCGCGCAATTCAGCATCCTGATTCTTGAGGGCCATCTAGTGATTGGTAAATCGAATTTGCTGCGAGGTGCTGATCCAGTACTGCATTGATTGTTAATCTTGATATCAAAGGCGCTAACCGTTTGAGGTGATTACCTTATTCGGGGTCGAGACGTCCACTCATCAAATGTTTCTCATCTCTAGCTCCCTACTCCAAAGTTTCTTGATCCCACAGTTCTGTTGGCCACTTCATTGGCAGCAGGGATTTGATTCGACCGGCTGGAGCAGCAGAGTGGATTGCAACTCCCCAGGTATGCTCTACGTGGTCGCCAAGACAGCCAATATGTATGCATCCACGAACACACCCTCCAAAGCCATCAGGATTCTTCCCTCACTTCCAATATCACACAGCGATTGGCCGATATGCACGGCAAGTGCAGTCTCGCTAGGATAGGCTTTTCACCAAGAAGTGGAATACCCGAAGGCAGCACTCAAAGCAGTCATGCATGCAAGGATTGAATCCTGAGCAATGTCACCACATCGGTCTTGATTGGGATGCTTAATATTGAAATCTGCATGTCAGTGGCCTTGGTCGGACGATCGGGCACACCCAGCAGCAAGTGCAATCTAGGATGCAGAATACCAATCTTACGTGCATGTGGCGAGCAGATGTTCCACCCGTGGGAAACCGCTCTGGTTGATCTTGCTAGAGCAGAAGCTGCAACCGCTATGATCCCTTGTTATCACCTGCACAGATTTACCCTATTCAGGAAGCCAACATAGTTTCCGCGCGTATGCTGGGACCGAAAGGGTGGCTGAGACTTTGGTACCACAGAACGACTTGCTCTCACTCGAGACGAGTCATCAGACATTGCACCAGAATGCGCCTACGAGTCACCTGGACCGCCAGTGTCGATGGTTCCGCCGTGCTTTGTGATCTAACCCGGCGGCAATGCATCATCCCAGGAAAATGAGGGGTGCCCCACATGTTTGAACCAATCCATTCCGCCGGCCGAATGCTCGTTGCTGTTGTCGACTGCAGGGTCTTTCATTAAGCCGATGGCCTCATCCGAGGGACGGAAGAACGATTGGCCAACAGATGCAGGCCGTGTAGCCCGCAATCTGAAGTTAGATACCTTAGGGTCTACAGTCGCTGCGTTTTCAATGGGCAAAAGCATCGTGGCTTCCAGCTGCCGCTACCGAAAGCGGGGCACCACGCGATTATTATATTGTGGCTTTGTCGATCAAACGCTAGAAGGCAACTAGAAAGATAATGGAAGGAAAAGGTGGAGCTGCAATGCACAGTGCTTCCGGAAAACCGCTAGGGGGTTAGCGGCGAATGACTGTAGCTTTTTGTCCATGCAGAGTCGCCCTCCTCGCGTCCAATTGCTGCGCTCTGCAGAGATCAGCTATTTGATAAGATCTACCCTCTGCACTGTACACCAGATCTAAGAAACCATCCGTGGTCCCAACCCTTCTTTACCAAGAGCAAGGGCCACATGGCTATTGTCTCATCCATTGGGTCTTGGCAGTCTGGGGAAATCGTGCAAGTCTGTTATTAAGATACCGCTGTCTCGGGGTAATATGACCAGCCAGGGGTCGTCTGGGCCTTCGATCCCACGGCGACCTCATTCGAGGATTTCAAACCTCCAGCATTCCTATGGAGCGCGAGTATCATATGTCCTTGCACGGAATAATCGGCAATATAAATGAGACAAATCACAATTTTGAGACTTCCGAGTCGATCACACGACTCGACTTGCTTTACGACCATCTCAAGTACATGCGACGCTCTATGCGACCCAATCCCGACTGTCATAGCGATACCATATCCCGGCCACAGGTCGCTCCTAGGCTCTGCCCAACAAGCACTAGCGGGCCGTTCAGCCACCAAACGGCCCAGGGTAGGGAGCAAGATGGGGATATGCAGCAGTAGATCCACGTCATGCAGCACAACAAAAAACTTTCTGCACCGGCTGGCCAATTGCAGCCTGCCACAAGGATCTCTATAGTCTCAGCATTCCTTCGCTCTTTGCGCGTGTCGCGTCTACCTCAACCCTACTGCTGCGGAGGCTGCGGAGGACTTGCTGATCTCCGCGTGCTTCGATAGCTACCATGGGCCGGTAAATTGTGTCTTATCCCTCCAACGTCCCGCCATACCCTATACCATCTTCCGTCCCTCCATCTCTGTCTTCTTTACGTGTGCGGACACTCCCCAACTGTCTGATTGAATCTACTCCTGCTACATTGTTTGCTGCTATGGAGAACATCTCAAAATTCAACGTCGCTCGGCGGCTCGAGGGGCGGTCGCTGCTGATAGCCATCAATGCCGTGGCCTCGCTGTCTATCTTCTTCTTCGGTTATGACCAAGGTGTCATGGGTGGTGTCAACAATAATCGCGACTATGCGAGGACAATGGGCTTTGGCGATTATAATGAAAAAGACGGGACGGTGAACGTTTTGAAGCCGCTTCTTCAAGGAGGCATCGTAAGTTTCCATCTTCATTTTGGTATGGATGGCTTGGACTTAAACGGCGCTAGGTCGCTGTTTACTACCTCCCAGGAACTCTCTTCGGTGCATTCCTTGGAGGCTGGTTCGGCGATCGGTATGGACGTATAAAGACAATTGCGCTCGCCTCAGTATGGGCTATCATTGGGGCAACTCTTCAATGCTCTGCTCAGAACAGCAACTGGATGTTCTGCGGTAATGCTTAACCATCTGAAATTCGGCTTCACTTCGTACTAATCCACTTTCAGCTCGTGTATTCAACGGTATCGGCACTGGTATATTAAATGCAATTACTCCTGTATGGGCCACCGAAACAGCCAGCCATACTTCGCGAGGTCAATTTGTTGCCATTGAATTTACGCTTAACATCTTTGGTGTTGTTGCTGCCTACTGGATTGAATAGTGCGTCACTTCCACACTATTCCACTGAAGGCAGCGCTGATTCAAAGCTAGTGGAACATCATTCTATGGTGACGGCAAATCGTCCTTCATCTGGCGCTTCCCCATTGCCTTCCAGATTGTACCTCTTATATTTTTGCTCATCGTGGTCTGGCTGATGCCCGAGTCGCCACGCTGGTTGGTCAAGATGGGACGGGACGAGGAGGGACGTTACATCCTTGGCCGCCTCCGTGGCGAAGGCGATGGGCAGGCGGAAGCTGAGTTTCAAGACATTCGCAATATCGTCGAGCTGGAGCGCAAAACATCGACACAATCGAGTTATTTGGCTATGTTCTTTGGTTGGGGCTCCGGAAAACTTCATACTGGACGTCGTGTTCAGTTGGTCATCTGGCTACAGATTCTTCAAGAATGGTATGTGCAAATGGCTTTCACCCTTTCACGCAGTGATCTAAGATGATTACTTCCAAAATCCTGCCTCGCAGATTGTTTTCGAAATCAAAGAGCAAAACTGATTGAGGGTGCACACAGGATTGGTATCGCTGGCATCACGATTTACGGTCCTACAATCTTCGGTATCGCCGGTATCACAGCCAAGGATCGCCAATGGGTCTCAGGTCTCAATGATATCACCTACATGGTAAGGCTCATATTCTATCCTGGACGAAAATTATTGACAATTCCAGTTCTCAACCCTACTCTGTGTATTCACCCTCGATCGCATCGGCCGCCGCTGGACTCTCTACTGGGGCTCAGTAGGCCAAGGACTCTGCATGTTTGCAGCCGGAGGCCTTGCCCGCGCCACAATCAACAGACGTGACAGGGGCGAAGATGTGTCAGGGGTCGGTGGCGCAGCCACGTTCTTTGTCTTTCTCTTCACCGCCATCTTCGGCGCAACATGGCTAACAGTACCCTGGCTCTACCCGGCCGAGATTTTCCCCTTGGAAGTGCGAGCCCGAGGTAACGCCTGGGGTGTTGTAGGCTGGTCCATCGGAAACGGCTGGACGGTAAGCACTCACCCAACTTTCCCCCTCAGCATCCATAATCCAAGATCCATCAAATCACTAATAACAACCCCCCCCATTTCCCCACACACAGGTCCTCCTCCTCCCCACAATCTTCAAAAAGCTCAACGAAAAAACCCTCTACCTCTTCGGCGCCGTCAACGCCGCCACAATCCTCATAGTCTGGGCCCTCTATCCCGAAACCAACCAGCGTACCCTCGAGGAAATGAATCTCGTCTTCGCCTCCGACTCCATCTGGAACTGGGAAGCCGAGCGCAACTTCGCCGTCCTCAAGGAGCAGAACCCGGAGCTCGTACAGGCGGCGCACAGAGGCGGTAGCGTGGTGGATCCCGAGACTGGGTATGCGAATCGGAGGCAGGGCAGCTTGATTCCTCGCAATATGAGCTTGGATGCTAATGGCAAGGGGGGTCATGGGGTGGATGATTCGGATTCGGGAGAGAAGGTGCATGTGAAGCATGGTTGAGCACCACGGCGTTTTTGTCAAAGCCGAATGCTGTACCCCACCTGCTTCACATCTATCTACATCGATCTTTTTCTTCTTCCTCTTTTGCGATATCCTAAACAATCTCATTGGCGGATCAGGTCTACGCTATGGGAATGATTTTGGTAAAATCCATCTCTATCTTGCGCAAACAAGTCTTAGATATCAAATCAATAGATTAGATTTTTCCTCCGTTTGTATCATTCATGGACACTTTGCTCTCCAGTCCGCGCGCCCCAATCATCCTTATCAATGAACGCGATGCAATGCACCATCCTCATTCCTTGCATCGCATCACATCACATCATAGCACAGTCTTCCATAAATACCTGCATGAAAACGGATATGTATGGTACAAGTAAGTATAGCATTGCATACCCAAGCCCAATCTCCACACTTGCCAGAATTCCAAAATTTGCGAAAGCCGACACGTATTCGAAAGAACACAGGCAAACCCTCCAAAACTTCCAGCTATCGCATAGAATGATAAGGTAATCATAGGTTGATACGCACACAAGATATCAAATCAGCTGCTACCTTTTTTCTACCTCATGCAACTAACTCTATTTGTACGGAATAACCAAGATTGAGTAAATTGTGATTTCGCCCCATCTCCTCTGCTGACTAGAAGGAAAGAAATGGAAAGAACGTCAAATCCTAGATATAATGATTTCAATCTCGAAAATAGCCTCATCGATATAATTCCTTCCTGCAGTGGTAAAGGGAAGATTCGTGGGATGTTGAACGCAGTCTTGGTTGTCTACATAGAATAGGCCCACTGAGTCCGCGCCAGGGATACTCATCTACTCGTAGAAAACCCATAGAATGAATAGAGATTGCATCCCATCTCATCTTCAGATTCAGCTTCTCTTGAGCTTGAGCTTAGTTTCCTAACCACATTCTCTCATATCACCCAATTCGTTTCCAAAGAAAGTAGCATCTTCCAGCCTCCTCCCCTGTGGGCCATTGTAGATTTTGGGGTTTCGATCGTGGGAGGTGGTGGATTTCATCGAACCTCTCGTTGTGGTTTGAACTCATTATCTTTGGATGTGCGGCTGAGTCGGGGAATATTGGGATGGTAGGATGGCTGTTCAGGGGTGTGGTGAGGATCTTCATATGGTTGATGGGGCATTGCTACCTTGGGTGTGGCATGGAATTGGTTGGAAGAGTGCGGAAGGAAGGTGGGACTGGTCTTTATGGTAGGGTGACGGTGTCGTAGGGCGGAGTATACACCAGGCGGATATAATAGCGAGTATTACACTATTGCCAAGGAGTCTTTGGCCGAAGTTCTCGATACCGACCTTTATTGAAGGCTGCACGTTTGAATGACAGAGTGCTTTGCCTGTGTTTATGTTGAGTGATTTCGCCACTATGCGAGAGGGAAGACTTGGGAAGCTGTAGCCAGCGTAGTGGTGGACTTGGATGGAAAGAGGATGAAGCGACTCTTTGATTACTATAGAGTAGCAAGTCGGCTGTACTTTTCGATTGGAATGTGGAGCGTCGCAGAGCTACTGAGAGACGTTTGGCTCAGCCCACAGCCGTCAGCAATGACAGTCTGGTAATCTTGCTATCGCCTCCTTGGGAGAGAATGGTGGGAGTGGCAAGATCTTCATTGTTCCTGGGACCCAGCAGCGCCAATGACCACAGCTTTGTCTTGATATTGAGGGATGAGGTATCCCAAGCCATTCCGAAGGTCCAAAAGTGGGAGAGGATGAACGTCGATCCTCGGGTGCTTTCATGCGTTTTGGCAGCGTTGCTCTTGCCATTCGCTCCTCCCACCTATCCGTTCTCCGCTTCCTGATATCCAATCTTGTGACAGTGTACTCGGAGTAGCTCGGTGCTCTTTGTCAATTCAGAGTTCTGCCCCTAGCGCAAAGAGGCCGGCCCGAAATCAACGAGGTTTCCAGTCGGTCATCAATACCTAGTCGTTGGAGCATATGTAATGAAAGAGAGGGGGAAGCCATACGTGCCCTTATCACTGACTTATGTAGCATGATGTTTTGCCTCAAGTTACCGATCATGACTTATTGTTGATGCTGGTGTTGTCCCTTCTCCAGAGGAATGAAACCTTTCGCGTCTTGCCTCTTTGTATGCGGTGTTTTCGTCAACCATCGTGGTATCCTTGTCGAAACTCCAAACCACCATGCCCCCATTGAAAATATTTACAAGAAGGTTTTCATCACCAAAAAGCAAAGAGCGGTAGTGATTAGTAACACAGTACTCCTTGTTCAACCCTTTCTGAGGCCAAGAGTCGTACCATGATATCAATGTAGACATTGGAGCTCGACTACAGACGGACTGATCAAAATCAATGACTCGCAACAATGGATGTGCGATAAGGTAATGTCGATAGTATGCAGCGTCTTTATAGAAAAACATATCAGACATGGCATGTGAACGGTCAAACCCTTTTATAAGACGGGTATCGAATTCAACTCGGTCCCTATCAAAGTCGTAGCGTACACGTACAAACTTGGCAGAGCTGTCGTTGCCGCTGGCATTTCCAACAAAAGCCCATGCAGTGGCATATTGATTGGTCTGCGCGAGGATGGTGTCCTTCGCATAGTCCTCAAGACTTTCCCTACGGGGACCCTGCGCCGTCCCCTGAGCATGGATTACGCCAGTAAGGCCGGCACGGGTGAAGTGAACGGACTCGACCTCTCCAATACCACCATCGAGATCGCGCTCAAGGAGTACGACTGACGCTCCTTGCTTGTCTAGCAGAAGCTTGGTCTCCAAGAACTTTAGGTCAAATCCATGTAAGCTGAGCCAGAATGAATGAGTGCACTGGCTGTTCAAGGTCCAAGTGATCATCTCAATTTGCAAACCATCTCCCATGAAACGCGGATGGAAAGCCACTACAAGGCTGTTGGATGAGAGCATGATTTTTGTAACGCGAGCGGACGGCATCCTTAGCGACACGCTCATCTGTTCTCGGAACGTCCAGAGAAAGCACTTCCCGGATGTACTGATTGCTGCTATCATCGATGACGATATAGCTAAATGACGTATAGGACTCCTGTCTCCGGTCACGAAGGACAGTCTCATTCCTGTCTTCACGTCTAGCGACCTGCAAATGTAACAATCTCTGGCATCGGTCCAAGCCACCACGCCATCGGCATACGCCACAAGGTCGCTGTTTAAGTCATCCGGGAATACTTCGAAATCAAAAGTACTCATACTAAATGCGTTCCCGCTTCTGTAAGCATCTACGTGCTCGGCATTGAGCAAGGCAACCGTTTTCGCAGAAAGGCCATCACGAACACCAAGAGCAGGATCTGAAGCAGGATACCATGACCAAAGAACCGCTGTCACGACACCAGGAGATGCCAGGATATCCCGCCACCTGTGGGATACCTTTTGAGCTTGAAAGACTTGGCGTAGAGGTAGATACTGTAAGATCATCTCACTGATCTCATACGGTACTTTGGCGACGATGTCGCAATGAAAATCTACATTGTCGGTCATCGATCGGAGTTCTCGGATCTCTTGACGTGTAAGGGCATTCGTGAAGTTATGAAGCCTGTTTCAATGTCAACAGACATGATGTACTGGGGGACCAGTGGCACTCAAACGCTTGTCGGCGAAGTCTGTTGTTTTGAAGCCGAAGAAAAGCAGTTGTAGGTGCCCGGTAATCTTCAAAATCAATTTCCATTTCGCTTGGTTCCTGAGTAAAGTATGGTAACTTTAAGAGTGAAGCCGGTGGCAGATTGATGTTGAAGCATGTCGAGCATGTCCTAATTCTATAGGATTGGTCCTACGAATAAGGTACGCTGCTTGGATGATGTCCTACTGTCAGCTATCGGTGTATGTGACCCATCACGATTGCTCTTGTCGAGAGAACCTGATAAAAGTATTCTAGTAAAAGAGTAATGGTACAATAAGCGCACGCAGGCGATGGGTGGACTCTGGCGAAGGACCAAGCGCAAGTCCACCATCGTGATCATGCATACAGCAGCTAACCATGAATAGCTTCCGATGAACCCCAATCCATTACCCTCGAATCGATACAGAGCCACCTACAATCCTACCCGTCTCACATCCCACCCAAACTCCAAGCACTCGATGTGCTTCGACTGGAAGAAATACCGACAAAGCTCGCTCGACGGAAAAAGAATGGTGACGCTTTCCTCGAGAAGAACGAGGTTGCGTCGCTGGTAGAATGGAAGCTGTGCGTCTTCTTCTCAATACACCATGCAACGAGCTACAAGGCGCTATTCTGACTCTCATCCACAGTAAACACGGCACCTTCCGCCCCAACCTCGCAAACCTCGTCGCCTCAAACAACGACTCTGACATTCTCTCCGCGACCAAATCTGCCTTCGCGACCTACGAAGCCGACCATGACGCTTACGCCGCTTCCATAGCAGCACTCAGCAAACTCAAAGGCATCGGACCCGCCACAGCATCGCTCCTACTCTCATGCTACGACCCCATAAGAATCCCTTTCTTCTCCGATCAATTATTCAGATACGCGCTATGGCAGCGAACTGCAGGCTGTGGCTGGGATCGGAAGATCAAATACTCAACGAGCGAATACAAAGAGATGTTCGAGAAAGTGCAAGCGTTGCGAGAAAGATTGGAAAGTGAGAGCGGACAAGAAGTAAGCGCGCTCACTTTGGAGAAAGTGGCTTATGTGCTTGGGAAAGAGGCACAGTTGGATTCGAAGCAGGATGCTGTACAAGGGGGCAAAAGAGAGGAGGATGACGAACCGGTGCAGCCGTCTAAGAAAGGTAGAAAGAGGAAATGTGCCACAAATGGGGAGGAACCACAGCAGCAGCCCGCAACGAGGAAGAGGAAGAAGCGTTCTCGACCGTGAAGCCTGCCACGAAAAAGGACGACCTGGAACCAGCCCCAGAAGCGAGATGTAAGTCCGCATTGAAAGGACAAAATAACGAACGAGGACATCAAAGGGCACGAAGCTTGCCTACATAAAGCATCTAACGGCTCTCCAACCGGCAAAAGCCCAGTTCATAAGCTAGACTACGAATGCAGAGATTCAGTAAGCGATCCCCCTACTCCGAGATCGTGGTCAGAGTGAGAAAGCACCACAGCACTGTGAGCAAAAACCGAAGAGCAGAGAACTTCAACGCTGGTCATGGGGGAAGGGAGGATGTGAGGAATGAATGACAATCTAGTGGGAGACATCTGAGGTTTGGATCGAGTGGTATGAGCAATAGTAGAAAATGGTGGGGGAGGGGGGGGGTTCGATTCACACCCTAGAAACTCGACCACTATTTGTGAGGAGGAAAAGAAGAAGAGTGTCATGTTTCTATAGCCAAGAATGAGAGCAACACACTCCGTTCCATATTAACAATTACAACACACAAAACCAGCTCTATCTACAACGGCATGAGCAAACCGAACCCACGTCCACGTCGTTCGCCATCGCTCACGCCCATCCATCCGTGCACCAGAAGATGCAAATCCCAACTCCGCAAACACCATCGCTGTCGCTCCTCATTGATCAATCGCCTTTCATAAAAATAAAGCCCGGTCTCCTATTGACGCCGCACGCCACGCTTATTGCTGACAAGCTAGCCCACAAAATTCAACTCCGCCCCAACCTCCCCAGCCTCCCCAAGCCCTAATCCTCACCCACAGCCCCCTCCTCCCCCTGATGTTCCCACATCCGCCTCAACAGCCCCTGCACCCCCTCCCCCTCCACCCCCCCCTCCCCATCCCTCCCCCCCCCCTCGCCCGCGCTCACGCTCCCAACTTCAAACCTTACCAAGCTCCTGCCACCCCTCGTATCCCCGCTGCTGCCCACAGGCGTCACCGTAACAGGAGTCTTTCCCCCCTTCCCCTTCATCCCCACCGCTGCCCTCCTCTTCGAATCCGCCGCCTTCTTGCCCAATCGCTGGCTGACCAAGAGATCCGCATGGAAGCGACGCGCGTTTCGATACTCCATCCCAGCCTGATGGTACTGTCTCGCCAACCGCGCCGCCATCTCGCCGCTGCCTGCGTTGAGGTTCTGCACGCCCATGGCAGCGCCGTGCTGGTAGAGGAGCGGGTGCGAGCTGGAGGGTGTATCGTGCAACGTGCTGAGGCGCTGTAGGTCCAATTTCAGTTGGGTGAGTGATTTTCCGGCTGTTGGATCTGCGCCCCGAGCGGATTCGTAGGGGGAGACGCGGGGTTTGATGGGGCTTTTGGTGGAGGACTTTTCTGACTTTGGGGGGAAGACGGAGGAGCTTGATTCGCCGTTGTTGAGGCGGGGGTGGGTTAAGTTTGCGGCGGATTTGACGCGGCGGGCGTCTGGTTTGACCGTCGTCGGGGGTTCTGCTGGGGATGCTGGGAGGTGTGTGGAAGAGAGGTTCTTGGGCCGATGGACGAGGGCGCTTTGTAGATGCGAGACTGAGTCAGGCGTCGCGCTGCCGGAACTCGAGCCGGTGCCGCTGAGGAATCGTGAGATGCCATCTGCGGGCATCGAAGGCTCCTTGGCGAAACTTGGGTCGTGGTTGTGGCCAAAGGCTGGGGAGCCCGTGGAGCCATTGGGAGTGATGGTAGCAAATACATTGGACATCTTCGCGTCTGGTCGAGATTTGTTGCGATCGAGGAGGCGATGGGACACCTCATCGCCGTCTAATGGGTGCGAGTATTTAGATGTTTTAAGGTGACTGTTTTCTTTTGTGTGGTCGATAAAGGCGGATGGATTCAGAGGTGGAGAGTCGGGTGGGGAGTGAGGTAGATTTGACGGTGATCGAGCTGGCGGTTCGTCTGGAGAAGGCGGATCCTCCAATTGTGGAGTTTTGCGGCCAATTGAGCTGTGACGAGTAGTATGCGGAGATTGCGAATTACTCGCCTCCTCCCATTCCTCCTCTTGTTCGTCTCCTACCGAGAAGTTGACGGTCCCTTTCGAAACGAAATTGTCAGTACCGTTCCTGCGCACGTTGATCTTCGTTTGGGCTTTCTCCGACTTCGGCTGATTTTCTAATTTGTTCATAGCGGTGTTCGAGGCATTTTTCTTCAGGGAGGTTTTTGACCCAATTCTTGGCAAGCTGATCTGAGAGCTATTCCTATTGACATGCTGCGGTGTAGGACTTCCAGTAGGTGAATGCGACGCGGATCTAGTATGGTTTCTCGCATGACCAGTGCCATCTCCAGCTTCGGCAGGATTTAGCTTCGACAGCTTGTGTAATCCTTTGCCATAGGAAGGCACTCTTGGATGTGGATGACGACCATGACCAACAGCGTGGGCCTTATGTAGTTTTGTTGAGGATCCTTTGTGGGATTTGGAGAGGTGCCCGACCGTCGGTGAGCCTCTCGATAAAGACTGTGACGATGAAGCGCGTTGGTCTAGTTGAGGGCGCCGCGCTGGAGATGTTGAGTCTTGACCGGGCATCTTGCTCAATCTTGATCTGGTCCGTCGTGTCAACGCTGGTTTGTGGTGCTGATTGCGGTGTAATTTGAGCGGCGTAGGGTGTTGTGGGATCGCAGCCACTCGAACGTGGTGAAATGAGGGCTTGGACGGCGTAGCAGGATATATCCGTGACTGACTCTCAACCACGGCTTATTATATTAGTATCTAATGCGGGACAGTACGCCTGCAGGATGAGTGAGATGTTCGAGAAGGGAGGGCCTTGGTAGTGGCCTCATTGCCCAATCGGCTTTCTTCCGAGTCATCCCCTTTAGCGCTGCCTCGCAAGGCATTCATACCGGCACGACCGGTAAGCATGCAAATGCCACGATGGAAATGGGAATTTCAATTATATCGATCATGGATATGCTCCGTACGTATATATTCATTGTCTATATGGCGGAATATTCATTTACATGCAACTACTTACGCTTGAGCCCTTGTACGCCATGCTAAGAATCCATATATGCTGGAGAGATCTGCTCAATAGACCTCAAGCACATATCTAAGCTGTTCCTTCAGCTTTTTGATTTCTGTCCTTGGATTTATCTTCTTGCCCAAAGTTCTGGCATCTCTGGCGATGGCATCCTCGAGTACATTAGTAACGTCAGGCACTGGCCAGGTAGGACCGCCTAGGATGCCATCAGCATGTCTTCCATATATGGCAGTGATAAGAAAGACTCACAGAGATAGAAAGCCCCTTCCTCCTTCAAATAGGCCTGAATGATGTCGTTCATCGTCTGCCTCATTCGATCCTGAATATATATCTTCTGAGGCTGGTCGCGCGAGAAAGCGCGACCTAGCAGCGTAATGACACCGGCATCTTGGTAAGCTTCCCATTCCTCGCCATAGCAGTACTCCTCCCGTTGATGACGCGAGCCCATGTAAAGTAGCACAGCGCCAATCTCCTTACCTTGTGCCTTCTCCCAAGCGCGATGTTGGACAAAGGCACGAAACGGTGCAAGACCCGTTCCAAGACCAGCCATGATGAGCGGCTGAGTGGACTTTGGCGGAAGTTTCATCACGCTCGGTTTGACAGATACAGTGACAGGAGCCCCAACTCTCAACTTGTTCAGATAGCGAGTGGCTTGGCCAAATCTATCGCGGCCTTGAGGGTCGACCCAACCAACAACGACAATCATCAGAGCGACGCTGTCTGGGGTGACTTTCTGGCACGATGCAATCGAGTATTCTCTCCGCTTCATAGGATTGACAATCTTGACGATGTCATGGAATTTGGGATGAGCTGACGGGAATTCGAGAAGGATGTCAGCGTAGGTGATAGTGTCAACTTCTGCCCTTCTCTTGAATTCCTGGTTCCCCTCTTTGGTAGGACCTCCCATCGTGGTAAGCTCCTTACGCTCACTTGGATCCTCCGCGTATTCTGCCAAAGCTTCATAGAAGCGTTTTGGTGGCCGGCCGAAGATGTCAATGTTTTGTATGAGAGCCTGATAGACGCTACGATTTTCAAGTACATCGGGGTTCTCACGGCTAGTGACTTCGACAATCTCGTCCGGATCCAAATCATAGAACTTGATGAAATTGTTGACCTCTACTTCGTCGTTCTCGGCATGGATACCCAAAGCCTCTCCAATCTCGTATTTGAGACCAGAATCGCCGAGGTCGAATTCAATATGGAAGATATTCCTGTCGTACGATGGAGGTGTGAGTCTGCGATTCTCTCTCACGCGGACTGTGTATGTCTGAACGGAGAGATCTGGCCGAAGAGCAGTCCTCGTGCTGTAGGCTTCCCTGAACGCCAGGCCCTTGGCTGCCGTCTTCCAGTCTTTTAGGTAAGTAGGTGGCTCCACTTCGATCTTATCGAACGCATCGAAGCTGGTGATGCCGATATCTTTCGGCAGTGCAGGCAGAGGATTCTCGTTATTAGTTGTGGCCCAAGCCTCGGGAATCTCTACGAGACGCAAAGCATCATCCAAGACCTTAGCTAGGTCTTCCAGAATCGAATTATTGCCATTGACTGAGGCTAGCTTTTGTAGTCCAGTCTTTTCTTGGGCTGGCAAAGCTGTGCGCAAGAATGCGATCTCGACCACGTACTTCTCTAGGGCTGGATCATTCGTCACCACTTCAATAGCGGAAGGGTCGAGGATGTAGAGTTGAGCTGCTTTGGTAGCTAGAGCCTTTTGAAAATCCGCCGGCAGTTTGCTCTCAAGGTCATCATCCTTTATTCCTGGCAATCGGAGTAGTACTCTGCCGCTTGTCTTAAGCCCTTTGGCAATGTCAAATTCCTTGAGCAGACTCTGCTCGCCGACATAGACCACATCGGCAGCATCAATAGAATATGATGCCTCGATGGATTTCTGAGACTTTCGAATGTCGGTTCGAAATACTCCCCCTTGATGTAGGTTATCGTACCCAGTCTTTGTCGTAACATTGTTTGCAGAATCTGTTGCCAAGGCTTGACCAAGTGCAACAGGGGCATCGACGGAAGAGGAAGTATCGATATCCCAGAATGTATACTGCTGAACAGCTGCAGAGTTTAGCAGTTGCAGTGCTGGAGGAGGCTCTGATCCGTTGAATTGCTCTTTGTGCTGAAGAATCGGCTTCTTGACTAGTAATTGGAACGCAGCTGCAACAGACACTGATGTCCATACGGTTTCCCTAGGGTACTTGATATCAACAACGGCAGGATGCATAGACCATTTATCCGAGAAAGTGACTGCAGCTACCACATCGCTGAACAGGGTCGAGCGTACACTGCTGTCTGATGCAGCCTGTTCGTCGTGTACTTGACCGAGGACACCAATAGTCTTTACCGATCCTGGAAGAGCAGCAAGGAACTTGTCCTCAACAAAGGGCCTATAGACCCTAACATTCAGGACGCCAACTTTGGCACCATCTCTCTCCAGTGAAAGCGCCACTTGCGACGCAAGTGATGATTCAACCGTACCAAACACCACTAGAACCGAGTCTGGCGAGGCGTGACCTCGATATTCGAAAAGTCCATACTCCGTGCCTAGCTCACCATTGAAGGTATCCAATAGACGGACGACCTTCGCATCCAAATTCATGTCCTTCTTGCCATCGGCCGAGACATCATGCTGAATTGCTTTGTAGGTGTTATGCAAACCGGCTTGATCTAGTACGTCAATGACCCGGTTTGTCTCTCGCCCAGCGCTGACACCGTCATAGATATGTATGGTTGGCACGATACTCGCAAGCAGCGTAGCAAAGAGCGACATATGCTGTGCTTCGAATGTCGAGAACGAAGATACCATGCCGTAACCCAGCTCCTCCGCCAGCGAGAACGCGGCAAAATAGTCCGCGACAAGCCTGGAAGAAGCTCCAGCATAGTCAATGGCTGCTATGTGAGCAACAAAAGGGCTGGCAACCGAGTAGAGAAGCGACAGCTGGTCCAATGCTGCACGGAGGTATTGTAGGGTCGAAGACGATGCGAGGATCGATTGGGGGACATGGCGCTTCTTCAGATCAAAATCCTTGGAAAATACATATCCCAGAGCTATTGAGGCAGCACCTTGCCTGATTTGCATGGACTCGACATTTGTGGAGTATCCATATGCATTTTTCGCCCCTTCCTCAGACCAATGCTTGACCGCGACATCGAGGTCGAAGGTTTCAGGCGAGTACGTCCATAGCCTGTCCGAAAGGGTGTATGCAACTTGCTGAACCAGTGTCTGCGTCGTGACATACGTGGGTCCGCCAATCGAGGACAAAGACTTTAGCTGGCCGAATGGAAGGCTTGTCGAGAATTGCTTGAAGGCTTTCAATGGCTTCTCAGGTCCCTGCTGTGATGGCTCTGGCTCCGCAATACTGATCTCTGCTGGGCCATTGGACTCTGCTGACTGTAAACGCATGATGGCAGCAATTCAATGCGACGCTGGAGCAACCGAACAAACGATAGAAAGCGAATATTGGACGGCAATACAAGATGACAAAAGCGTTAATACTTTTCTTGCCTCTCACATTATCAATTTCCCGAAGCGATGGCGTGCTTTAAGCTAGTCGCGGATCTATCCGAGATTAGATAACCTTAGATATCATCTAGATCTCGGATGGCTCCTCAGCAGCATTGCTTCCCACTTGCCCATCCACCCTTTCGCCCATAAACCTCCCTCCCATCCCACCATCCACCGGGTTTCCCCCTCGCCCACAACCCTGCCCCCTGTAAGCCCAAACCCCTTCTTACCGCCCACCATCCACATATTCTGTCCTCATACACTCCTCCTCCATTCACCCCCCCAAAGCACACTAAAATCCAACGTCGAAAGCCAGCCGCAAAACCCTCACAACTCAGAGACACCTTCATATCAAAACTCATACCATGAGTGTCGGGAAGACGACAGAGAATCCGATCAGCAAAAGTGATCAAGCTGGAAGGAATAGGAGTGAGTTGGTGAGGGCTCATGTCCTTTCTGGGCTTGCTTGATCACTGTCTTCGATGCGTGACGACGTGCGTTATGAACAATGTGGGAGATTGCACATAGAATTCATGTTAGTGTTCCCAATTGTCAAATTCACTAATTTGTCATAAAACAATGATAGGGTTTTATGGAAACAAACTTTGATAGGTTATTCTTCGTAGCTGTTAGCTACTAATCTCCTACCTGATCTTGCCTTATCCGCGGTCGTAGACCCATGGCGAACTTCAATGCAACCCACTCTCTCCCGTGGCGGCCATATACTTCTGACACTTTATCATCATTTCGACCTGACTCGAAATCTCCTGCAATCTCCCGATCACTTTCTTATTCCCGTCTACAAAACCCAAGATATTGTATTCAATACCAGTCTCCTGGCAGAACTCCCGAACCAGGACCTGTAACTTTCTCAGATTATGCCTGGGCACACGTGGGAAAAGATGATGGACAGCTTGAAACTGTAAGCCACCATGAATGAAGTCGAGCCACGGAGGACACTGAACATCCATCGTTGTTCGCAACTGCCGTTGAGCGAATGACTCTCCGTCTCCGATATCGGCCGATGGCATTGCCCAGTGCGATAGTGTGATCTGTACATGAAGCGGCGCGGTAACCATGTGGGACATCACAACAAAAGCTGTGCGAAGTTTCCAGGTGGGAATGCTAAGCCAGAGCAAGCAATATCCGTATAGAAGCCAGTAGCACATGATGCCTAGTACTTCGACGGGCCGTGTCCAGGCCGCACAACCGAGGTTTGCAGAGCGGGGAGATAGGAGATGGGCCCAGGATAGAACATAAAGATTGAAGCGGGCGATGGCCATGATTGGATAATAGGTCCAGGTCTGGTATCTGACAGCAAAATCTGCAAAGGCATCCCAAACGAAGATAAACCCATCGTAATAGGTGGACTTGATCGAGCGGAAGTAGGCCGAAGACGTTGCGAATAAGGGCACATTTTGCAAGTCAGGATCATGGTCCTGGTGCAGTAAGCAATTTGTGACGTAGTAGGCTGGGAGTAGATGCTCACTGGCTGATTCGTGACAAGATGATGCACATTATGACTGCACTTCCACCAACCTATTGACATTCCACAGCAGACGTCGGCTATAAATATACCAATCAAGGTATCTATGACGAAGTTGTGTGTGATGCCCCTGTGGCCTGCATCATGTGCAGTAAACATGATTTGATGCTAGGTTTGTATCAGTATATTAGGATCAATGTAATTCGACAAGGATGTACCTACCCAGAATAGTCCGAGGAAGGTTGCAGAAGTCATGTACCATTCCGCTCGTAGGCACACAGCAAACATTACAAAAAGAAAAGTGTATCTGGTGAGCTCCTTGCCATATTCGACATAGTTGCAGTCGTAGAAGCCTTCTTTTTTGACCCTGTTGTGCAACCTCTGATATTTAACGGCAATCTGGCGTTGAACCTCTGGGTCTAGCGATGGACAACACTTTTTGTTGTCCTCAATTTCTTGTTGTAGAACCGAGGATATGTACTCCTCCCGTGATCTGGGTGCTGAGCTGATAGAAGGTTGGCTCACCCTTTCGTGAACATTGATTATGTTGCACCTATGCTTCACACCCCGATCTGACATTCCGATGATTGATGACGATGTTTCGAGACTTTTGGTCGGGAGGGCAATGGCGGGTTCGGACTGTCCATCATCTACATCATCAACCAGGTTGAGGCTCGTTGTGCTAGAGTTGAACGAGGCAGAAGATGAAGTCGAGTCGGTGTCAGTCTCGCCGTCGGTATCCGTACCAACATCTTCCTTGTCCACAGCTTCACGAAACACGCCTCCTCTTATTGGTGGTGTAAAGTTAGTCCAAGGCCCGTCGATTCGACCTATGCGGTATTTGTTCATCAAGCGTATGGCCGTCATGGAGTGGTATCTGCGAAGGCACAATATTAGTCTTGACGACTTCAATAATCTGGACGCGACCGAGATATTCCAGACAGATTCATTGGAGGACACTGACACCACTCACCTCCCAATGGCTTACCATTTCCGGAAGAGGTGAACTCAAGCGGGATATGCTAGACACGGAGTGACAAGGGAGAGAGGATGAGTTACGCATTGATCTCGTCCGTGGCATCTCGCCCAACCATGTGTTGTATAGAAAGCTTTCCACCAGGGTGATTGTCGAGCCATGCATCAAGCTGCATCACACTCTTGTTTCTGATCACGATGAGATGACCGGCAGCAATGAGGCCTTCGATCGTTCGGCGAGACAGCGATCGAGTGGGATCCATGTCAGCTGATACGCTGAGGATCTTTGTTTGGGGTGTTTATGGATAGTAGAGATGTGCTGCATGCTGTCAGGACACAATGGGCGGGGGATTGAGAGTTTTTGCCGGTAGGTAGTGTAATTTATCGAAAGAAATAGGTCAGAGCGAATGAAGGGTACGCGTGCGACATGACGGCTCTCCCGCAAACAATTGTCTCGTAAATCGTACCTCGTAAGTCGTCGATCCCCAATCTCTTGAATCGAAGGCTAACATTTTCCAAACAAACACTAGCCTCTCTTTGGTATGTATTGAACGAGGCTAGTGTAGCGCGGAATGCCTGATCTCATCATGTCAGTGGGCAGTGCGGTATCACCAGGCAATTACTCCGTGCGAGTACGGCGAAGGAAGCTGCGATGATACGCCGTGCAGCCTCTCAAACCAAGGTGACGTGCCTGGATGCAGGCGCGGCGGAAGGGAACGCGACTGCATCTCGGACCTGGCAGCCCCTCTTGCGGGTAGAATAAGATTCCGTCCATTCAGGGGGATTTAACCGAGGATCCCCACCAACCTTGGTATGCGCAAATTTCATCGAGTGTCTGTCAACGGTACTTCTTCCGTCATACAAAAGCAGTATTTTGGTACAGTTCCAACACTCCTACAGGCCGCGATCGGTAGCGATGGAGAGCTGACAAGGTAACGGACGATAATAATGTACACAGCACGCTGTTGATTAATGGAACGTGGATATTTGCTATTCTAACGCTTGGCATGGACGGATCTTACCTTAATTTATCCTACCCGTTTGCCCCTGTCTTGGACCCTGCATCCGTCCATAGAGTAGGCCATAGGTCCGGTACTGCGATCCTCGGCCTGGATTAGTCGATCCATTACATTACTACCTTACTAGGTAAGGTACTTTATCGAACAAACGGCGCGCTTGACTCCGACTCCTTCCAAGTTTAAAGTAGTACGCCGTATTATTGGTATCGTGTGCCAAATTGCCGACGTGGCTGAGGTCGTCGATCGACGCGCGTTCTGGCCAGATTCATTTTCTTTTGATACAATCTATTCCACAGCGCAAAAGCTGTTGCCTACTACCTTACCTTACCTTCATGCCAAAGCTAAGTAATCATTTGCTCGCCCAATGCTATCAATGTGAGGGGACCGGAACTTTCGTGAAGGCATGATTCGCTGTGGTATGATAGAGATATCTTTGTGAGGCCTTAATAAACAGCTCGGATATGTGCATCTTAAGCGCACTTTTTTATTCCATCTTCCTTGAGGCTTGCTCCTCTCCGGGTCTTTAAAATTGAGCGACAGGTACTCTTGGAAGAAGGACTGAATGCTCCACCACTTTTGGTCGTAGCGGAACCATTAGGTTCTTCCGGATCCGGGCAGGATGGAACAAACATCCTACAAAACTTGTTGCTCAAGACAGGTATGTGCACCAGGTCTGAGCAGGGAACGTCTGTTGTGGTTCTATTACATAGTCCTTGAGAAGCGTTCTCTCTAGCTTCGGGATCATGAGACCCCTTTGAAGTTCTTGAGAACTGTTGGCTGGTGAGCGGCCGGATGGGGTGCTCCAAAGCCACAAAGTGGACCTTGAATCTTAATGTTGATTGAGCTCCGTTATCACTGCGATTGACAACATACAAAGTACTCCGTAGAAATCTGGTAAAACCCTCCGGACTGTTAGGAGCTCTTCAACTTCGTCACACGAGATTAGATCATACCATCCACGGCTGAGCGGCGAAAATTGATGAATATTTTATATATTGTTTTCAGGACCGTAGTTAAGTAACTTTAGTGCCATGTCTCTCGGCTAAGTGCCGAACCTACAATCAGTGAAAGTTAACTTACTCGGACGTGTTTCCGACAGCCTAATCCGTACAAGTCTCAAATTGATATCATCGTCGTTGCAGGAAGCTGGCTCTGACAAAGCCAAGATAAAACTATCAGTCTTTAAACACCTGTGGTTGATTGACGACTGAGAACTCTCACGGATATCTTGGCGTGTTGCCCAGAACTTGCACCTGCTGGTATTGAAATTACAGGCCAAATTATAGGCCACTTCCGCCCGTCATGGTTGCCTCTACCACAAAAATATGGCAGGCTGCCCTATCTCGATCATTTGATCTCCGAATTCCAGCCTACACACGCATGCCTACTATTAGAACAAAGTCTCAATGCCAACCAGCATCCCGGAGAGTACTTGCCTCCCGCCGGTTCTCCCAATCCATACGGTCCGCGTATCCGAGGAAAGACTCGCAAGATAAGGATAGCATAAACACCGAGGCTACGGAGTATAGCAAAAGTGCGACAGATGATGAAGGAGCACGGCAGGAGGATGCGGCTTTCAATCCAGATATCACCAATCCGCAGGAAGAAATGGACAAGGCTGGAGAGCGAACTGGAAAAGGCACAGTGAGCATCCAGATACTGAGCGAACCCTTCCTTGGGTTCCAACTCTGGCGTGCGCAGCTATCTTGGCGCCTTCCCTTGCAGTTATGCAATGCTAGAATTGATTGAAGTTGTAACGCTATGTGAATCTGAATGGGATTACTAACATTGCTTCAATCCACAGGATACCAATAACCCACTCGATGTTAGCCCTGCAAATCCGGATGTCAGCAAGCAACGGGGGTCGACAGAAGGCGGAGCAGAGAATTCGAGTGCCAGCTCTGATTCTACAAGCGATAGGGGAAGATCCAGTGGCGGTGGGGGACCCCGAAAAGGGACTAAGGTGTCATGATTGCGGTCATATTGATCAAGACATTGCTTGCATAGCTGGTTCAAGCAGTGAGGCCAATCATATTCAAGTTATGACTATGCACCTCATGGCTCCCTGGAAACCGAATGCGTCTTGTCCTTAGGGCCGCACAACCATGCCCCAAAACCTCCGCCATCCCGGATGTACATGCCACAAAGACTATGCAGAGATGTCTCCGTTTGGGTCGGTATGATAGGATTGGCTACAGACGTACCACATTATGACCAGTGCACTGATCTTTTGCCCGAGAATGCTACAACCCGTCGAAGATTCGTAAGTGTTTCAGGGCGAAGCGAAGGCGCGATTTGATTGCATACATAAGGCGGTGTACACTACCGCGATAGCATTTGCTTTTCTCCCATAATCATTGGACAGACGGACACCCTACTGAAGTCTGCTCCAATGTGATGTGGAACATGAATATTGTTTCAGATTCTGTGAAGCATATAAATAGACGCCTGCATTCCCCCTGCATATCAAAAGATTTTAGCATCCTCACACAGCCTCCTCCACCAACTTCAGCTATTGACATCCCTATCACAATTGAACATATAGAAAGAAGCTGGAACTCTCGGCGCCTTTGAAGATGTAGGCAACGATATCAGCTTCGACTCCGGGAGTCGTTGCATCGCGGAATCCCCCAGTCGCACCATGCCTGGCGTCCGTAAGCTGGCTCTTTTTTTGTCTCAACGCCCCATCGCTTTCGGGTCTCCGAGGCCCGCTGCTGACCTCAGGCTTACGCCGCAGCTCCTGATACAGTAGCCCAAGTGAAGAAAGGCTTACGAGGCCTCTTCAAGCGTCGAAAATCGAAGGAGTCAAAGCCTCTGCAAAGCCAGCCCGAGCCTACGTCCACTTCGAGCTATGGCGGGACAACAACCACCACCGCGGCGGCCGCTGCGCCCGCGACAGCTGCAGGTGGAGCACAGGGATCAAAGAATCGTATGTAACTACTGGCTCACTTACTGTGTACCCGCTGACGATTCACAGGAGATTCGCCCCTCCCTCCTCCGCCCCAATCCGCATCAACGGACCTCAACAAAGCCCCGCAGCTTTCTGCACCAGCGCAGGTCGAGGAGGCAAATGCCATCGACCTAAACCCTTCGATACGCGGTGCCGAAGAACAACCATCGAGAGCGGTAACCGAACCCTCGACCAAGGCAACAACCGAATTATCGACAGGCCTGACTGAACCCTCAACCAAGGCAACGACCGAATTGTCATCAAAGCCAAACACAGTATCACCTCCACGACTGACCGAGACGACTACGGGCATGAGTGCTACAAGTGGACCGCTGGGCGATCATATGGAGGAGGGGTATGTAGATGATGACGAAGTCGTCGGAGCAAAGGGAGAGACGCTGGCGAAGAGCGAAAAGATGAAGAATGCGGATGGAGGGGAGAAGATTTGATAATACTTGAGATAAGGAGGGTTATGGCAGAAGCACAACCGCAGTCTTACACTACTCTCGTTATAATCAGATCGATAGCTGCTTGAAGCATGCACACAGACTGTTATGCAGGTGGGTTCTCTTGAGACAGAGGAATGAAAGCTATTCTATCACCGAGGAATATGATCCTGCTTCCTTGCCACACATATTCCCACTTCATTCGTGACCCGTACCCTACCTACACCGCACTTTTTGTTATAAGAAATTCAGATCTGGCGAAATACATACAAACATATCCTCTTCCTCCTGGCTCAGAGCTCTGAATGGACTTGGAGAACCAACTTGATGACAGGTACCTTATGAGAAGAAGAGTTGACTGTTCGGTGCAATTTTATCATCTTTAGTGTGGATAAGTAAGGTACCTTAGATGGTTGTCATACTAGTAACCACGCTAAATTCACTTGAGGCTGTGCCTTTAGGTACTTCACAGCCATGATCGCTGGGAAGAGCATCAGATCGTCCTCATTTTCGAGCTACCATATCTTTCTTGACTTCGGCTTCGCGACCGAAGAATATACGACGCCAGCAAATGCACATAAGCCGCGTATATACCCACGCACAATGCAAATAGGTAACAGGGGTATTCTATGTGCAACTAAAAAATCTCACCTCACGCCTCGCAATGCACGAACACCCACCACCCAACACCTCCTCCCCGCCCAACCCCCTCAATAATTCTCACTCAACCCCTCAAACCCCGGCACATTCCCCGTACAATTAAAACCCCTCTCCCAAACCCTCTTCGGCAAAATCCCCGCCTTCATCCCAGCCTGCCAATCCCACTGCGTCGCCCCCTCCGTCTTCCACGTCCAGTAAAACCAGCCCCACGCCGTCTCGTACGAGCTCATCTGGGCCTCGGCGTTGGTCATGAGCCAGGCCTTGTAGGCGTCGCTGTAGGAGGAGGGGTCGGCGTTGGCGTCGGCGCAGGAGCAGGCGGAGGATTTGGCGGGGCAGGAGGGGCGGAGGACGGAGGGGGAGCGGTCGGTGCTGTGGAGGGTGCCTTCCCAGCGGGTGCCGGCGCCGACGTCGTTGAGGTAGGTGGTGCAGTCTGTGTCGGCTTGGGACCATTCGCCGCAGAGGGTGGGACCGAAGCTTTTGCAATCGATGGGTCAGTCTTTGGGGGGTTGGTGACTGAGTGATATAGGGGAGGGGAAAGTCGGACTTACCCAGTCGTCTTGTCCAGACTCTGTTTCATCTGGCCCGTCCACCCTGTGCAAGCATAGTTGACCTTCGCAGTGTGATTGAAAGCGATCAACGCCGCGTCGAAAATCACATACTCATGCGCATCCAAGACCAAACCCTCGACGCCCTGCAGCTGTCCTTGCCATTTGGTGAGGCCGAGGAAACCGTCTCCAAACGCCACCGTCTGGGTCATGCCGCTCTTCCTCACAATCTGCGTCGCGCTCGTCGTCCAATCCACAACCGCGGATATCGGCAACTCCGTCATCTTCGGCTCGTTGACGAGGCCATAGATGGTGATTACGTTCTTATACCTTGGCTGTGCGAAAAAGGTCGACAGCTGAGTGTGCAAGTCCAGAGACCGTTGCGCATTTAATGCTCCATCGGTTCCATTCAGCCAGCCGATGGGCCCCTGCTTCCCACTATGATTCCATCCATTTTGACTACCCGGCAGAGCATGCAGATCCAAATCGACTCGGAGTCCGTACTTCCTCGCATACTCGATCCCCCGAAGCAGGTACCGCCAACTGATCTTCGGCACATACGTATCTCCAGGGTACGTCGTCACAGCCCAGTACGAGTACGGTATCCTCACATGATCGAAGCCGGCGGCCTGTATGGCCGCGAAATCAGACTCGGCAATGAATTGCGAATAATGCTTTTCGATAACCTGCGCCGCTTGACTGGGACCCAGCTGCTTCGAAAGCGTCCACTCGTCCACGATGCCCTGGTTCGACTTGTACGTGTTGAAGAGGCTCGGCGTGATGAATGGTTCGATCGACAACCATCCTCCAACGTTAACGCCTCGAATCGGCATCTGCCCGTACGCCCACGCTTTGTCCAACGCTGGCACGTACTGATTCGCCTGCACCGTATCGTTCCACGTCGAGTTGAGTCCCATAACCGGCAGGTCCCCAACCGTGTCGTTCGTAAACGTAACATTGAAATCTGTCGTGTCGTACCACGTGAAAGGATCCAGGATCGTGTTTTTCGCTGAAGTGGGTATATCGCTCGCACTGATGCCGCTCAACTCCTTATTACTCGGATTGCCTCCGCCCGACTTCGCACTACCACCGCTGCCAGCGCTATTGTTGGACTTCATCTTGCTCACCACCACGGCAACAACCACGATAACAATTACCAACACCAGCAACCCCAATCCAATCCAAGTCTTCCTTCCCCCCAACCCACCAAACCTCCTCTTCCCACTCCCCTCATCAACACTAAAATACCCACCCCTCCTCCCCTTCCCCCCCCCTCCCTCCTCAAGCAACGGCCCACTAACCCTCCTCCTCTCATCCCTGCCCATCCCCTCAGACCGCCGCCGATGCTTAACCTTCTCCTTCCCCACCCGCCCCGTCACCACCCTCTCCTTCGTCCCCCGTCTCACACTATACAGCCTCTCCTTCTCCTTCCTCGCCCTCTCCCCAACCCCACCCCCACCCTTCTCATTCAGCGCATCCAACCTCGCCAACGCGTCGAGAGAAAGCGGCGCCGTACTGCCAACCGTAGAATACGAATCATAGCTCTCATGCTTCTCTTCAACCACCGTTTTGCTCCTCCGTTGCGGACTCCTATCTTTCTGCCTTGAAACCCGCTTCGGCGTCCGCGGTGGGGATCGCTCCCCACTCCCCCCATCGTCCTCTGCATACTCAACCACTATCTTCTTCCTCTCCTTCCGTCGTTCCGGGCTAACCTTCCTCTCCCTCCTCCGCTCCTCATCCCTCCGCTTCTGCGGCGTCCGCTCCTCTTTCGGCGCACGTTCCGGGCTTTGATTCCGCCGCCGCCTATGTGGTCGCTCGGGACTCTGATCTGCAGGTTTGCGTGTTCTGGATTTCTCGGGCGTGCCGTGTTCTTTGCGCGCTTCTCTTTCGGCGGTGTGGCGGGTGCGGGCTCTTGGAGGGTGGGTGGGGGAAGGGCGGTGTTTGCGGCGGTCATCGGGGGCCATTGGAAGGGAAGGGTTGGGCCCTGGGTATAAGTGGAGACGCTATTGGGAATGTAACGGCATTGTTCTGGTGGTAGGAATGCGCGCAATGTAGTGCCTTTGCGGTGTGGTGCTTTCCGATATCAATATTTAGCCGAGGTTCGTTGTTGTCTGGGCAACGGTTTGGGATCATGATTTAGAATACAGCATACGTAGACACGTAGAATTATATGGTCAGGGCCGTGAGCCTGTTCGTAGAAATGACATGAAGTCTTCATCAATTTAATCCTGCTACATTGATTCGATCTACTTGTAGATTTGATAGGGAAAGGAGCATCATGTCTAAGATCACCACCTCCTCCCATAGACGCTGTCCTCCTGCCTGGGCTTCCCGGCAACCGGAGGTGTGACTCTCCTACTCTGCTCTCTCTCATTCGCCACGACATATGCACTCCCGGATGCCAGACCACCAGTAGTCAGCACCTTGGTCTTTACACCTAAAGTAGGATCGACGTCATGCCGTCCGTCGTGCTCTGCATCACGTTTGAATAGAGCCAGGATGTCTTTCATGCTCAGCTTGGCAACATCCTTACCCTCAATGGCTGCATTGGCCAACGCCCGCTTCTTCTCCTGCAACTTTAGGATTCGGGCCTCGACTGTGCCGGCAATGGTAAGCTTGTAGACCGTCACATCCAAAGTCTGGTTGAGGCGATGTACACGGTCGATGGCTTGCTCTTCGACAAATGGATTCCAGAATGGCTCCAGGATGACCACCCTGGATGCAGCTGTGAGGTTGAGACCTAGTGATCCGCATTTAAGACTGCACAACAGTATACGCGTCTGGCTATTGTTGCGCAGACGCTCCAGACTAGCTTCACGAAGGTCGTTGCGCATGCTGCCGTCATAGCGAGTAAAGACCAAGCTGTCTCGTTTCAGGAATGGCTCGATCAAGTCAAGCATGGAGGTAAACTGCGAGAAAACGATGAACTTGTGATTCGAGGATTCGCGATGAAGTATCTTCAGGAGATGTTGGATTTTGGTTGAAGTTGTAATTGATGCTGAAGATGATTCGGAGCCGGAAGATGAAGCCTCCTCGTCTAATTCTTCGTTGTCTTCTGTATCTCCTAGATCATCATTCCTGTCATCTTCGTCATCCTCTGTATCTAGACTGATCACCTTTGGTCGTCGGGATCCCAATACTTTGATCTCAGACTCGTCTTCGGTGTTCGTGTCGTCAGATGCAAGAGATTCGCCACCTCCTTCTGCGTTCTCATCATCAACGCCACCAGCTTTTTCTAGGCCTTGAAGATGACGCTGATGCTCAGGGACGATCCAGTGGGCGTCCTCTTCCTCATCCGAATCGTCCAGGATGACATTCCGCTTCTTTGGCGCTCGAGTCTGCAACTTCTCAGACTTCATCTTGGCCGATGAACGATGCTTTTCATGCTTTCTGCGTTTGCTCTTATCTTTACCAAGCTTTTGGGATGCTAGATCTTCGTCGCATTCAGTACATCTGATGGAGCTGGTAGAAACCTCAGCTTTGCTAAGCTCAATCTGGCAGACGTCACATTGCTTGGTCTGCATGCTCATGCCACCAAGAAGATCTGCCATTTCGTCCATGTCGTTGTCTGCAGCCTTCGTTTTGCGGGGATTTCGAGTGCCCACAGTGCGTCCGGTGGTGAGCGCATCTCGATCCTTAGCCATGCTACCTCCGACGAGCTGTGGATGATTGCAAGCTTGCCTCAGACGAAGCAGAAGCACCAGAGCGCTGGCGTAATTCATCTTCTCACCACCCATCATCTGCTCCAAGCTCCTATCAGTGCGCTGCTCCAAACGATCGTAAAACCTCTTCTCCTCAGGACTAAAAACAGCTTCGATACTCTCGATCTTTCGGGCAGTTATCTTGAAGCCGCTGCTCTGGCCGTCCTTACTAGGCTTTCCTCCAGGGTTGAGTGCTCCATTCTGCTTGAGCACATCCTTCGTGCGTCGCTTCATGAATGCTTTGAGGTAAAACTGTAACCGCTTGATTGCCACGCCCCCTTTCCCCTGACTCAGCGACCTTGTGATCTGATCTTTCCATACCGAGAGATCATTATAGGGTTTGATCCTCAGAAACTTGATGAGACTCTGTAGCTCATCTAGATTATTCTGCATAGGCGTCCCTGTCAAGCACCATCTATATTCAGCTCGAAGAGCGTAACATGCTTTAGTAGCCTTGGCGTTGCGATTTTTGATGGTATGTGCTTCGTCAAGAATAGTACGGTACCAATGGATCCCAAAGCAGCCTGCTTGAGGTCCATCCTGTCGTTCAGAAGAGCTGCCGTGTTCTGACACAAGGATCTGATAAGTGGTAATGACAACATCGTACTTCTTCAGGTCTTCGAAGCGTTTGGTTCGCTGAGGGCCATGGTGTACGCAAACCCTTAATCTGTGGCTATCTGATACTCGGTTCTTGATCTCTGCTTCCCATTGCTTGATAAGGGCGAGAGGCGCGACCACAAGTGTGCCCTTCCCGACAGTCGCTGATATTGCCTTCTTGTCGCTCACAGCTGCAGTGGATGAGTTCTGGGGCCGCGGATTGGTCAGCAGAAGCGCGATGGATTGGATAGTCTTTCCAAGGCCCATATCGTCGGCCAAGATCCCTCCTTTGGGCAGAATGCCATTTTTCTTCTTCGTTCCGACTTCTTTCTCTCTCATCCAGGCGACGCCGTCCACTTGATGTGGTAATAGCTTTACCTGCAACCCTTCCACAGTGCCGTCGTCTTCCACCTCCTCTTCATCTCCCGAGTCTTCGTGATTGTGGTTTTCCTTATCCTCGTCTGATTTAACGCCAAGACCCTGCAGCTTTTGAGTCAAGCCAGTCACAGCCGCCTCAACCTTCTTCTTACGGCCTCTCGTACGTGGCTTATCTTCCTCTTCTTCGAAAGCGCCCTCCAAGAGTGCTTTGATGTTCTCGGTAGCCTTCTCAGCATCGACGTACAGGTACGGGTCTGCGGCGCCGAAGCGGTTATCAAGAAGAGCGGCATCTGGGTCGTAACTATCATATGAATGAGGCTTCGTGAGATCAATAAGAGGCTTTTGATATGCATTGACTGCAGCGAAACCGCCTATCAATGGATTGAATGTCGAGAATGTCGGCACAGGGCGAGAATACATATTCCAAGCAGGGGCATCAGCAGGCCGCGGAATCTCCACCACCGCAGGGTCATGGCGTGGTTGTGTTGGCTGATGAGGTCGGAATGGATCTACAACTCGGTTTGCGTTCGCCGCCGCGCTTTGGAGGTGTGGCTCCTCGGCATTGGATGCTGGTCTATGGTGTTCTGGTCGTGGCTGGTTGGCTTTTGGGACGTTGAACACATTATTGGGCTGCAGTCGGTTCTGCAGAGGACTTGGCTCGCCGAATCTTGGCTGTCTTGCGCCCTGAATGATTGGTTGAGGTGGCTTCTGAGGGGTAGCCTTTGGTGGCTCTCGCTCGACAACCATCTCTAACAATAGGGTTTAGTCAGATGTGAAAGAGTCTTTAGTGATAGGTCCCGTTTCTTCGGAGTTGCGAAGTTCGACGAGTCCCGCACTATGTAGGTGGAAGTTCAAGACTTTATTCAGAGAAAAGCAAGCTGGAGTTCCCGGAATTTTTCTATATGTAGATCCAACCTTGACATATGTAGGCAGATGATCGGAACGGGACTCTTTCTCTTCGCTTCAGGGTGTATCCTCTTAATCCACTTCAGTCGAGCTGCCTTCTCTATGTATAGCAGTGAAATCTGCGTCGAACCCAACGTAGTTCTTGCTGGGCTGAGAGCAGGCTCTCCTCTTACAAGCTGATGCTGATGCTGGCGCTGTTGCTGGTGCTATCTACCCATCTGGTCAGTCAGCTACCCGCGACACCTTGTAGATTACTCACAGTGATCCAGTCGTTACTCACAGCAAAACTATGGTAGGCGATTTTGGTGACTGTTGACGTGGTCGATCCGATAGGCAGTTGATAGGGAACCAAACATTGGGCGCCGGAGCAACGTTAGCCTAGTACTAGTGCCAGGTTTATAATACGCTAATTTGCAGGCACGTGACCGTAGATATACAATACGTGAACGCGTGAATGTCATCACGATCACGCTTCTACGTTCATACTATAGTACTGCATCTAATTTTTTCGATATGACAATAGTGTGCGAAGCTACACACGAACTCGTCTCAGTAGTCAAATTAAAATACCATTCAAGTAGTAGGGAAGCTCCTCTCGCAAAACCCACATGGAGGGGATATGCTGGGTCGCGATCCGCTGGCAGGCAAGGAGGCCGGATTAGACCAACACAAACGTATCGCTTCAAATCCCAGTCGTGAGGTCTCTCAGCAAAGCTGGCCTATTGTTACTGACAGCGGGTTCCGCGGAAATTTCACTGAGCCATTGTTCATGCTGTTGAATTCGTGCATTCAATACTCACATATATTCTCCCTGCTAACTCCTGAATGCTGTGCCTTCGTGTCGCTGGTATCCTGCACTCCAAATCGTGATCCAGAAAGTTAACCATGATCATCAATGTCGTCTAACATTCTAGAAACGCATGCGTATGCCCAAACGAGCCGATTGCTCACACTTCCATCTGCCCTGCAGGTTCTTCATCCCCAGAATCGTAGCCGCCGACAGAGCTCATCTCGCTTTCTGATTCTTCATCCTCGCCAGCTTCATCTACGGCATCTCTACTGGCATATTTAGAGACATACTCTATCTCACATCAAAACTCTGTCCACTGGTTTTAGTTTAGCAAAGCAACATACCCTTAACTTTCACCTCATAATTCTTTGGATCTCGCAATAAGAGGGCCGCTGCTTCTCCATTCAGGGGATCTGTAGGGTTTGGATAACGCAAAAGCTGAGGCAGGAAGACTTCGAAGATATTGATCATGTCGAACATTGGCGACCATGTCTGATTGATGACATCAAGACAGACAGACCCCGAACTGAAACAATTAGCGATGATGTTGATCTCAAAACAAGGGCCGACAATACATCTCGTCAATATTTGGGTGGAAAATGCGGTTGACAAAGCCAATGCTGGGACTTTTGTACGGATAATTGTCCGGCAATTCTACATGGACTTTCCAAAACCCGCCTTTGAATGCTGCTAAAACCAACATGAGCCAAGTGTTGTATGCGTACTTTATCATTGCCTGGCATACTCTCATCAGGCCCCTTGAACCGAACGTAGAATTCCTGCCTGTAAGGTACTTATCGTAAGCCAGAATCCTATGTTTTCAAATTAGATGTAACCTTGGCCGATGAACCATACACTACCTAGTGATTAGTTTGGGGACGCTTGAAGATCTGTGAGGGGCCTGGCTTAATGCTTACTGTTGTCGTTGACTAGCGTCACCTCATAGTCACTCATCATCCTGTTATACACAATAAGCCCCCGCCGTTTTACATATGGCCCTCGTAACGATCGTGACAGACGCTTAGTCCGATATGTACGAGAAAAGGAGTCGCATACATCCTAGGTTAATAATTAGCATGGACATTAAGCTTGGAAGAGGTGACTGACTCACTTCATGACCTAGACAGGAATGACAGGCAGACAATTAGTCTAATCAGGACACTCGGCAAATGCCTCGTCACAATCTCCAACTCACATCCGTTTCGATCCTCCTCTTTGGGCTACTCATGGTGTTCTATGTTTCTCCCAGCCTCGGAGCAGACCACAGTGCTCCTGCTAAATATTTCTGACAATTTATGGTATTTGAGGTTCCCAGCAGTCAGCGGCGGTCTTGACACTCTTGTGTTGTAGATCCTTGGGCTTCCACGGTCTTGGTGCCCCTCGTTCACCCCGGTTCGTACTTCTTGTATGAGGGTGTGATATCTATTTGAAGCTAAATAGCTTCACTCTGTCCGTGCTTCTACTCGGCTCAGTATGCAGATATGAGTCATACAGGGTCGGGGATTCCTCAATCTGGAAGCACTCGGGTTGTTGAAGGGCGGACAATAGAAGGAGATATGCAAACACGTCAGGAGGGGAGGTCACCAACGTTCATTGTGATATGGAGAGGACAGCCAATACTCCAGAGGGGAGCTTAGTCAACAACGATGATCTTCGAAACTCCACTTTGAGTTCTCTCCACGAAGGACTACCAACCATCCTTTCGGACCCAAACACGCCAGCATCATAAGAAGACAATCTCCGCACACATAAGGGCTGAAAAGACATACTATATATCATCATTGGCTCAATGCGCCACACAGTGTCCCACACTAGCTCTGCTTGAGAAGTCACCTAACGATCACACTTGACAGCTCGGAGTCGGTCGATCGCCCAAGCGTAGGCAGGGTAGGAGGAGGCACCAAAAGCGCGAGTGCTGAATTGTGGAATACTAAGCGGAATCTTGGTCCGGCGCATCTTGCGTTCTGTCTCATACCTGTATCGCGAATCTTGAATCACTCTAGATACTAGCAGTGAGATCCGCGCACGTGTGTGGACCACATAAGCCATTCCTCCTCAGAGCTGCAGTAGATTATCCAGTGTACAAACAAAATGGGAGGTAAGCATATGATACTAGCGGGCACAAGCTGTCGATGACCCACATCTCCTTGTTTTCGAGGCTCTTTTGGTTAATGTTTGCGTTCTACAGATTCTACACGTCGGTCTGGGCGAGCTACGAAGGGTCAGCATAGCAGAGCTCTTGAAGAAGGCGAAAACGTAGCCGCCCCTCCTCCAAAACGTGGCGGTAAAGGGAACAAGGCAAAGAAGAATGAGCCAGAGCCAGAAGAAGAAGAAAACGCTATTATTCGCTGCGTCTGTGGCTATGTTGTAGAAGACGAAGATGATGAGCGAAAAATGATCTGCTGTGAGGGATGTGAAGCCTGGCAGCATAACGAGTGTATGGAAATGTCAGAGGATGACGACGAATTGCCCGATAATTACTACTGCGAACAGTGCCGCCCACAAGACCACGTAGAGCTTCTTCGGAAGATCAAGAATGGAGAAAAGCCGTGGGAGGAGCGAGCAAAACAGCGAGAGGAGGAAGAGCAGGGGAAGAAGGGCCGAAGGAAGAAGGGCAAAAAGGGAGGCAGAAAGCCCCGGCAGAGTGAAGTTCGGAAGGAAGAGATTCAAGAAAATGGAGCCATGGATATAGAACCAGACACAACGCAACAAGAGGAGCCATCCGAAATTGTACAATCGCCACCCCCAGAACCGGAGAGCAACAAGAGAAAGTTGCCGGAGGATCTTGAATCCAGGCCCAAGAGCCCAAGTCAAGCGGTAAGTCCAGGTTTGGAATCGTACAGTCTCGTTGCGCTAATCGCTGGTAGGAACCTGCCGCTAAAACACGTAAAATATCCACTCCGGCTGCTGAGAAGTCTCCGCTGCATCCCCCTTCGCGCCGTAAATCCGGCGCCCTAACGTCTAACAAGCGTGAATCTACAGGCATGGTCCTTCAGACGGAGCTCGTGGAAAACATCTCCGAGCTGCAGAGTGATGACCGTAAAAAGGTCGCTACAGCTTTGGGCAAAATGTTTGTGGACCAAACGAAGCAAGCTGAGAAGCAGCATGCTTTCAGCCTGCCAACCGGCCAGAAGGCCGATGCATTCGGTCTTAGACTAGGGCTTGCTGTAGAGTACGCTATGTACCTGAATTTCTGGGGTCATTCTGGGAAGCCTAGTGATCAGTATAGCGATAAGTTTCGAGCCATTTCGCACAATGTCAAGGCAAATGCCGAGCTTCGAGACCGCCTGCTGAATGGTTCCCTGTCCCCCAATGATCTCTCCAAGATGTCTCGGGATGACATGGCCAGCAAGGAATTACAAGAGAAGAAGGCTGAGATGATCAAGGAGGCGGAGAAGCAACACACGCTCATCCAAGAAGAAGGGCCGAGAATGAGAAGGACGCATAAGGGTGAAGAGCTCATCGAGAATAATACTTACATGGGTGATGTCGCCGACTCTGCTTTCACGGCGCCGGCAGTCAGGAAGAGAGCGTCCCAAATCGATACATCAGTCAAGCAAGGAAGTCCAGAGGCTCCGACTCCGCAAAGCCCTGCTGCCGTAGAGCTACCCGAGACCTTTGGTGCAGGATCTCCCATTAATGATATGCCCTTGAAAGTCGACACAAGTGCTCCCCCTCAACCTTCTGCTGCCCTAGACAGGAAGTCGTCGAACAACAACTTCAACATACAGGAGGTGTGGCAAGGTGTCAAGGGTCCAGAGCCGGGCGCACGCCAAACATCAAGGCCTTCTGAGTCAGTTGTCACACCAATCCAGCAAACGCCAGGGTCAGGCGTGCAGGCTGATGCCGAGATTGACCAGCTCCTGAAAGACGAGGAAGCTGAAGATGACGAACCGTACTCGCCTGTCGACTTCACCGCCGAACCGGGCTCTGCTATATGGCATGGTAAGATGGCCATGGCTGGTATTGCCAGTTTCAGTGGCAGCGCAAAATACGTCGCGGGCGCCGACCTCAGCTCTCATCTGCCATGGCATACTCTCATTCCGTCGTCCTTGGCTATTGAAGGCCGCATCGACACCGAGCGCGCCAGCGAGTACCTGTGTGGTCTTCGCTGGAGCAATACCACTGACGTCGTAGTGGTATCTGTGACTCCCACCGAGGACACGGAAAACACCGCACAATTTGACAAACTTTTCCATTACTTCACGGAGCGCAAGCGCTATGGGGTGATCGGGAAAAGCACCATTGGAGCAGTCAAAGACACATATGTCGTGCCTCTCGAGGCGGGCATTAGCAAAAAACCCGACTTCATCGAGTTACTCGAGTACTGCACCATCGAAGATCCCACCCCTGAGCGTATGCTCTTACTCACCTTCGTCGTCAAAGCCAACAACTCGCCCTCAACGGCGCAGACTCCACGCCATCTCGACGCCGCCTCTGTCGCCAGCCCAATCGGAGCCAACAATGGCCCACATCCCATAAACCAACATGGTGCCTATCAGACCTCGCCCACTCCAGCCATGCCCAGCCATCCACCCAACCAGCACCTTCCACCCTACGCCAACAGCCCCAGTCAAACTCAGCATGCGTACATGCCACCTCACCCAAACCAACAACACCAATCTGCCAACCTAGGAACCACAGGCATGGACGCGGCGCGCCAAGTGCTAGGGGATCTCGCTAACGCTCCTGTAATCGGTGAGCTCCTGGCGGAGAGTCCCAACGCTACCATTCAAGACTTCGTACCCATTGCCGACATGTTCAAGAACGTCTCGGCAAGCCAGCAGGATTATGGCCTGTTGAAGGGGATGCTAAACTACAAGCGTCAGCATCCAGCAGAGGGCCAAAATGGCGCGCAGTATCCGTCATGATCCCCGATGAGATTGGGAGACATGGCACTATCGAAATGTAAGGGGGGTGAGGAACGGGTAGCAAGTCGGGCTGGATTCGTATGTATTGCAAGATCCAGGGTTTTGGGTCACTTGGCGTCTGGTGTTCATAGGCGGGTCTTGCGATGTGAATGCGGTGGAACAAGGGGATGAATCTTTTGCTATCAGATGGTCTTGATAGTCTCAAGACCGTTTTAATGCCAGGAAAGCACTCTCTACAGTAGCTCTGATTTCATGAGCTCTTACAGAGGTGTGTGAAGATGTACTTGCGTGGACGTGGTTAGTGACATTTCTATGCTAGGCACAACAATTGGCAGAGGGCTGTGATCGAAGCTTTGAGGTCCAGCGATTGAAGTGAAGCTTACCTACTTTACTCTCGAATGCAAATATTTCCATTGGTGAACTTTTTTTCAATACTTTTTAAGTAGTATATGTGTATATATATATATTATTCCTACGCGGAGGAGGCTAGTTATTAGATATCTAATATATATATATACCCTCTAGTAGGATAGGTAGCCTCTACTTAATTATAAGGCTATATCTAGTTAAGTATATTATAGTATAATTATATATATAGGATAAGATATCTATAACGGGCCTAGTATATATATTCTATATAAAACCTATTAATCCTAGCTAGGATTATTATATAAGAGGAAGAGAAGTAGTATCTACTAAATTAAACTATTAAGGCCCTATCTAATCCCTTATAAGATAATAAGTACCTACAGGCCTTTATATATATTAATACTAATATAGGTAGTAGGTATTTATAATCTTTTACCCTCTAAATATTATAAGTAAGGGGGTTAAGGTACCTAAGTATATTAACCTATTCTTTAACTAATCTACCTCCTAAAAAGAACTCTACTAGTAGGGACTAAATACTAGTTATTATATCTAGGATAAGTTAGATTAATTTATAAGGGTTTAAAGGGTAACTAGTAATAGTAGTAAAGGGTTACTAGCCCTTTAAGACTATTATTATAATTATTATTAAAGGATCTATTATAAGTACGCGTAGTAGCCCTTAATCTACGTAGTTATATCTTACTATTTATTAAGCGTCGTTATAAACTAAATAAGAAGGAACTATTCTTTTTAACCTAGTATAAATAGTATTAGCGACGTCCCCTATTTATATACTAAACTAGTAGATATACGCCCCTAAGGTAAGATAATTTAGCTATTCCTAAATAGTAAGATATTTATAGCCCCTAGCTCGTATAGCTAATATCTTATAAGGGCTACTTTTTAAGTAGTAGAAATAGCTTATAATTAGACCGCCTTATTTACTTTATATATCTTTCTTTACGTCTATGTAGGCAAACTCAACTCTATTCCTTCGCTTAAATAGTTTGGGTTTTTAGTTAATTCCATACTACCCCTATTTATTAGCTTATGCACAAGACTCCGGAATACGCGTGTAAACACGTCTCTATCGCCGTTCCACTTATAACATTCCACAAGGAATTCGTTAGTCCGTATTTTCTCGTGAAATCTATTAAATTCTTAGAAGCCTGATATCTTGACGAATCTCTTCTAGACTGACCGCGTCGGTACCATTTGGAACCGAATTCATGATTATTATGCAACGCTAAACCTATATAGATAATAAGCTAGCCGTAAGTAGTTTAGCGAGTCAAGTCGATACTTAACATCACCTCCAAGTACCGAGAAAACGGTCAGTCTAATAAGTAGGGTCGCGTAACTACCTTATATTGCTACTACCGTTAATCTTGCTCACTGATACCTGATATGTAGTACGTTACACATACATAATAGGTGAGGGGGCGCGATTTTTTTACGCCAAGTATTCCATTAGAAGTTTGAATCGTCGTACCCCATGTCATGGGTCCTGACCTGACCCTCTTCTTCTCCGTCTTAACGCATCCGTCTTTCCAGAACCAACCGCGCGAACTGGATGTTCTTTCCATGCTTCAAAGTCACTGGTGTCTGTACTCTCCTCTTCGTCGGAGCTCGAGGTAGGACTGTCGTTCGGATTGAGAGTAAGAGCGTCAAGTGCATTGTCGAGATGTCGTTCGCGGATTTTGGGCGTAATGGATGAGGTGGTAGACGGAAGTGATAGAACCCAAGCGATTTAATCACAATGTTGCACCAATCCGTTTCGGTGGAGGCAATGATCTGGAATATGCAGCCCCTGACGTCCGATAATATATGAGTGTGCACTTCCACATTGGTTCCGGTAGTGTCATAATATATGCATCTGTTGGCACACTTATCTTACTATTGCAACTTCTTCTCCCTCCCATCCCCCATGATCTTATCCCTTAACAACATCGCTCTGCGCCTAATCCTTGCTTTGACAGCGCTTAGATCATACCCTTCAACCTCATCAGCGCCTACGAATCTTCTTACAAGCAAGTTGAATATCATTCCAAAGGCCAACGCCATCACCGTGCTTGTTAGAATAATGACATTGTATGGCATACTGAAATCAGGCGTCGGCAAAGGAAGCAGGAGACTGCTTGTGCGGATGTACATGGGTTCCTGTGAAAACTGCGAAAACGACGACGATGAGTCTGAAGCCTTCCCTAGGAGTCTTAAGACTGCAGGTGCAACATCAAAACCCCTATTGGCATCTGGAGGATACTCGGTATAGCGCAGGATGGCCTTATCGAAGTCGTATGTAAGTATGACTGTCGATTGCGCAGGGACAGACATTAGAAGTTCAAGCTGGGTGCCACGCCGACGGTCAAGGGCTGGGCGATAGATTGTTTCTTTGATAATGCTTCGATCGGCTACCGCAGATGTAGATACACGGGCAGCGAGGGTGTGGAGGTAGGGTTTCATGAACCATGGCAGTGTTTCGAAATAGACGAAGTCAATCGACTCGTTTACTGATGGATTGGTGAGCAGGCTCTGCACACCGCCACGTTCTTGGCCATGGCCAGTAAAAGAGCGAGATGCATATAGCGGGGGTTGGGAAATGTTGTTGAAAGTCTGTGGTCCCAAATGAGAAAGTACCATTTCGAAAGGACCAGACTCCGGTAATTCAAAGCTTCTGCTTGTGCCGGATTCATGCTGGGTTCCGACGCCCGAATTGATGTGCACTTCGCGGTCATTGGGGATATTGAAGATCACCGAGTCTTGAGAATGGCCTTCGAAGTTGTTCGCAAGGCAGGAGCCTTGGATTGGGCGACCGAATATCTCGGCTAGCGTCCATGATTGGCTGGATGAGATGTCTGTGGGGTAGCAGGTATCACCGGAGGCATAAGGCTTGGAATTATCGCACTGAAGGCCTTCGCTGGGTATAGGCCGAGGAATTGGGTTATCTATAACTGTGAGTACCGTGATTCAGGCTCCGGCGGGTTTGGGTCTCACCTCGAGGTCTTTTCGACCGCTCAATATCTAGAACCATATCCACGGTCTGTTCTACCTCGATAGTACACTCCAACCCGTCTTCTGGACACACCGAGCGAACATCGATAGCCATGCTTTGCCATGAAGCGTCGAAGAGTTTATGCCCATCTAGTAAGCTTGCTATGCCTGCTTTTCCCTTGCAAGGGAGTAGCTTCAGAAAAGGGGTCAGATTCTCCGTACAAACGACTTCTCGCGGAAGGGTGCCGTGCAGTAAATATAATCTCTCTGGTGGGATACTCAGACGCTGGCTGGCTGGCTCAAAGGTCATTTCAGGCCTTGTAGTTCGCGTAGAATCGATGAAGTTGAGCGAGGCGCAAAACAAGCCTGACAGAGCATTGTTCAGAGTTACCCATCTGGCAAACGATCTATATCGCAGTCAGCTTTGGCACTACAACTGCATTGTCCATCTCTACTCGTCGTCCGAGTCAGCTTCCACCCAAGCCCACAACTCCACCCCAGTGCCCCCCTCTTTCCTGCCACCCCATGGCCTCGAGCCCCAGCTCTTGTCGTCCCATCTTCCGGTGCTGAATCTCAGATGGAGCTCCCTTGTCTTCGCATGCTGTAGGATTTGCCCTAGGGATCGCGGGATGTATCTAAAGTGCTGCTGCTCGTACGACCGCAAGGAAGCGCTGCTCCGAAAGTTGAAGGATGCGAGGAGGGATGCAGGGGTAAGAGGTTGGAGACTGAGTCGCTCGTTGTAATCAGACTCCGCATAAACAACCGGCCAAGACAATAGAGACAGTGGGAGAAGGAGAAGAGAGTATTTCATGCCGGTATCTCTGGCCGTCCTTGCATTCACACATTGGGGTTGGAGAGGTTGGCGGAGGAAAGCCGCGTTCTGGCAGGGCTGAAGGGACTTTCCCAAAATTTACTTTTTTGCCCAATGCAAGAGCAGTGAACACCAGTCAGTCCAGCCAAACACTAAGCGATCATGGCAGCAGAACAAAGGAAGCTGCTTGGTAAGTGATCGAATATCCTGCCAACAAAGATTGCCGATATCGGCCAATCGATCGACTCCACGCTAACATGATATGATACAGAGCAGCTCATGGGCGCTGGAGCTTCCTCACGACACGCACAACTATCCATTACCGACCCGAAAGTCTGCCGCTCCTACCTCGCTGGTACCTGCCCGCACGATCTCTTCACGAATACCAAGCAAGACCTCGGGCCATGTCCAAAAGTCCACAGCGAGCCCTTGAAATCCGAGTATGAAGCATCTACAGAAAAGAGTAAATATGGGTTTGAGTACGACTACATGCGAGACATGCAAAAGTACATCGACGAGTGTAACAGGAGGATAGATGCAGCCCAACGAAGATTAGAGAAGACGCCGGATGAGATTAGACAGACGAATGACTTGGTACCACTTTCCATACTCTCATCTGCTAAGTATACGCGCTCACGAATATACTCAAGCTCAAACAAATATCAGAATTGACCAATTCCATAAATACCGGCCTTCTCGAGATAGCCATCTTGGGCGAATCCTCCTCAATCGCGCTCGCGGTCGTCGAGCACCACAAAATTCGCACCGCCAAAGCCGCCAAAGAGGAAAAGGAGCGAGAGCTCAAATCTCTCTCCGACACGTCCGGACCATCAGGACACCAGAAACTGCAAGTCTGCGATGTGTGTGGGGCATATCTGTCACGGTTAGATAATGACAGGAGATTGGCGGATCATTTCTACGGGAAGATGCACCTAGGGTATGCGCAAATGCGAAAGACGTGGGAAGGATTGCAAAAAGAGATGAAGGGACGGGCGCCACCGCAGAGAGATGAAGATAGGGGACCGCCGAGAGAGGATAGCTATGGTGATAGAGGTGGATATGGTGGGAGAGGAGGCTTCCGGGGCGGAGGAGGTTTCAGAGGAGGTGGTTTTAGAGGAAGAGGCCGCTGGTGAGCAGCGAAGGTATACCTTGTTGACACGTTAGCGAGGCGTTTGTAGGGAGGATACCCTCTGGCAATTGAATCTGCAATTTGAGATCTGTACCTCAGACTTCCATCTGAACAACTATGGAAGCCATAATGGGAAAAGGACCACCTCCCTCCGATGTAAGTACACGTGGTTGTTCCTTAGGGATCAAGTTGCTGCGCCATTGCTTAACCATGCTGATGAGGAGTCGATCAACTGTTGAAGAGGAGAGATCTGCCTGTCAGAAGCAGCGCGAAGTATCTAGCTTCCATTACTGCAATAGGTCCTCCATTGCAGCATATTGGCCCCCTCCAAAAGGGAAATTACATCATGATATATTTTCATTCGAGTTTCATCTACCTCATCAATAGACTGAAGCAACAAAATTGGGAATTGCAAACAATTGACGTGCCACCAATCAGTACTCCAAGCGCAATGCATACTAACCTATTCCCTAATATCATCATCCTGAATCTGGTGCTTTGGCCGCCTGAACCTCATCCGCCCAGCTCGTACCTTCTGCTGCTGGACTCAGAGGCAAATCAACTGTCTGAGCCTTTACTGGGTGAGCGCCCTTGGATGTGGCAGGCAAGGCAGGGAAGTCGGCCATCAGATCGGGAGGTGGTTTCTGGGCAATAGATTTCGGATTGAAGCCTCTTCCCCTGCCTCGGTCGCCTCGATCGCCACGACCTCGACCTCGACCCCTATACCCTTCTCTCCGCTCCTGAAATTCTTGGTCGTGGTCTCCATTCTGGTGATCAGCTCTGTCTTCCCTAGGTGTTCCTCCCCTACCTCCTCGCCCACGATCATAAGCAACTCCACCGTTAGCTCCCCTCCTGAACTGTGACCCTCTCTCCTCCCTCCTATCAACCTCTTCCTTCCCTTCGTCCCATTCTCTCCCTGCCTGAGCTCCCAGCTTTCTTAACCGATTCTTCTCCCGCTCCATATTCATAACTCTTTTCGCTTGACCTTCTTCCTTTCGCTTCTGAGTAGCATGTTCTTCTCGCTGTTGAAAATTTGCTTCATCTGCTTCTGCAAGACGGTGCGCCTCTGCTCGTTTGGCATTGCTGAGTTTGACGGCTGCGAGGCGGGCTGTGAGCTCCTCTTCAGTGAGTTTAGCTATCGGGGTACCACCAGTGGCACTCCGGTCACCACGTACGGCGGTAGACTGCTTAAACTGCGGAGTTGGAAATCCTTGTTCCGGGAGAGTGTTGGGATCTGTCTCGACTGGACGGTTTGAGTCTTGTTCCTTTGTTTTGTCGGATGTTGCTGAAGGCTGAGTCTCTGGGCCTGTGGTTGTAGGCTGCGACCTTTTTTGCCGTGAGAAGCTGCTTTGAGCACCATTCCCCCTTCCTTGAGTGGCAGGCCTATCACGTCCTCCTCGCAGAGGAAGCTGATTTCGGTTTACTTGAGGTGGAAGATCGGATTTCTGGACGACAGGTTCGGGGACTGGTGTGAAGTCGTCTTCAAATAGGTCATCAGCACCTCGAGTTTGAGCGAATTCGTCCATGGCGAGATTACAAGTCTGAACCTGAACAATTATTGAGATTCGGGGCAGGAATCTGGGGAGCTCGCTGGGTTCGGCAACATCTTTTTCCGCTCCGAGCAGGGTTCTTGCACAACGCGTAGACCTGGAGCTTTCCCTACTTTATGTACCATCATTAGGCATTGTTTGAGCCTCATTAAAACAGCTCCGTCAACTACGCCGATCTTATGATCACAATTCAACATGTCAAGAAGATATGATTCAAGGGCAGGTCCTTTGTTTTAGCTGTAAAATGAGCTTCCGTTGATTTGTAGCTTCTAGACAACAATTTTCTCGCCCGAGGGACGTTTATATCAGGTTGAATACGCACTCGAAGCTATCTCACATGCCGGCACAGCTATTGGAATACTGTCAAGAGATGGGATTGTCTTAGCAGCAGAGAGAAAGGTCACGAGCAAGCTCCTGGAACAAGACACATCAGCGGAAAAGCTATACATCCTGAATGAGTATGAGCATTCCCATTAGAATAGACCAGATGAGTCTGCTAACAAGACTACCTTCAGCAACATGATATGTGCCGTTGCTGGCATGACCGCTGATGCCAACATTCTCATTAATTACGCGCGTCAAGCAGCACAACGATATCTCCTAACATACAACGAAGACATTCCCTGCGAACAGCTGGTTCGGAGGTTATGCGATCTCAAGCAGGGTTATACGCAGCACGGTGGTCTTCGTCCATTCGGTGTCTCCTTCATATATGCTGGTTATGATCCTCAACGACACTTCCAGCTGTATCAAAGTAATCCCAGTGGCAATTACGGTGGTTGGAAAGCAACAAGCGTGGGTGCGAATAATGCCAGCGCGCAGAGTCTATTAAAGCAAGATTACAAGGAGGAATGCGACCTGAAGGAGGCCTGTGGATTGGCCGTCAAGGTGTTGAGTAAAACAATGGATTCGACCAAGCTGAGCAGCGAGAAAAGTAGGTGCATCGCTAGACCTTTCCGGGATACAGACTGATACATACAACAGTCGAATTTGCTACTGTAGGAAAGACAAAGGACGGCAAAGTCTACCACCACCTGTGGGGTGCAGACGAGATAACTACACTCTTGCATGAGCATGGTCTGGCGAAGCAAGAAGAGAATGATACCGGATGATCTGCTGGATACTAATCTTTATTCGTATCATCCTCTTGTCTCAAGGCCATGTATTCTAGGCTAAGTACTTACTCGATTGTTCAGCCATGACATCCCCATAGTCAATTTAGAGTAGAAGCTGAAGACCCAGTGTCATTTTTCCTTGGGTAGAAGTCCATTAGGTACCTCAGGCACCCACAATACCACGGTGCCACGCTAGCTGTCTTGGCAGCATGATCCTGGCTCGCCTGGTAGGGCTGACAGATAAAGCACTAAAGGATGGAACCCCCTCGCCTCCTCCTTCATCAAGACATCAAGACATTGAATGACATCCACAGACTGCTTCCCTTCTTGGAACATTGAGTCTTGTATTCACTACTGCCAAGAGTATGACCGAGTCCGCCAGGCTGAAAGGCATCAGATCGACGATCGAACAAACGCCTCAGTCAGCTCACCTTATTCTAGGAAGAAAGGCAAGTCATCGGGCGGTTACATTCCGTCTCAGCTCTGACGATGATCCCATTTCGACAAATAAAGAGGCTTCAAAATCTCCGAGAATAGTTTTCGTTTCATTAAAACAATTTTGTCAGAGAACTGTATTACTTTCGTCGTAAAAAGAAAAATTAATCATCCAGCAATGGCTCCGCCTCAGTCCGAATGAAGAAGACTGTCAACATATGTAGGACTCGGCAAAGCTTCAACGAGTGCTCTGAAGCCTCATTGCCCGCTCATTCATCATGCCCCTTATCTCATGCTCCAATCCCTGAACGATCTCTTCGGACCGTGCAATGGAGGCCGACCTGTTCCCCTCCTTCCTCCAGCGGTTAATGCGGTCCAATTCCGACGCTCGACGCCTCTTCTTCGTTTCGAATTTCTCGCAATGCTTGCAATTGCCTCTTACAGGGATTGTTGTCATAACAAGCTTAGTGCCGCATGTTTCACCCGTGCGGTATTCCCTGTTGCAGTGTTGCCTGAAGTGGTCCCATTTGAAGTCGCCACACTGAAATTTTCGTTGGTCGTAAAAGCACATTTTGTCACTACATTTGTCGTTAGTACTGTTCCAAGACAAGAAGCCATTCTCGACTCACCTAACTTGATGTGTTCTTCGGTTTGATGGTTTGACTGGCTAGAAATACCCGCTGTCGAAACCCTTTTGATTCGGGATGTTGACTACAATGTTGTTAGAGGAATGTTTGGCTCGGGAGCAAGGTTTTCGTACTGACTTGCTACGTCCGTTACTGATGTGCTACACGATAAGTCGTGCTTGCTGGAGGAGTTCAGAGTTTCGTTGGTGTTGAGTCTTCGGAAGCTTGAGACTTGGGCTGCGCTTGTATTCCAGGAGAATTCTGGAGAGAATCTTGTGGTATTTATGTTTCAGGAACAGCGTACGTGATCTGGCTTTGTGGTCTCCATTTCGCTCTACGTCAGTACGACATGGATCTGCGTGCCTTGAACGGAGTCAACATCATGTCCGGAATGCTCAATACGAGGCGGCGTACCAATCGTTGGGATCCGGCATGTTGATCGATATCCACCATCGTCGATTCATGCATGTTGCTTACACGCTTGCTGAGGCGTTTTTGCATCCAGCTGGACGAGATCAATATCGAACGTTTACAGCCAACGAATTCATGTCACTCGTCGACTCCCTAAGCTCGGGAAGGAGATTTCTGCCAAAGGATCGGTCCAGATCCACTCAGCTGCCGAATACTTATCGACTCTTTGACCGCTTGCAATAGGTTGGGTGGTCTAGTGATGCATCTTTATCATTTTTCCTCCATCACATCATTCTTGATGCATGCAGATATCTGCTCAACGCGTCACATGAGGTGAAGAGACTGCCAGGAAGTACCGGGTTGTTGTACAGCTTCCTGGATTTCTCTACATCATTGGAAGATCTTTGAATGGCTGCATGCATGGTCAGCCATATTAGCGGAATGGACGTGATCAAGTGATCGAGACCACTCCCTTTCGATTGTATCGGTATTGCTGTCACCCGGTCCTCCACCTCCGCATGCGTGCTATGCCACCCAACCATCGAAGCCATGAGCGAACTGTCTGCCGATCAACCCATTGGAAAACACACTATACACCTATCGTCCAGTAAGAATCCAAGGCTAGGCCTGCCCTTTCCCTGGCCACCTTTCGAACTTTTGCACAGCCTGGATGGCTTCTTCCGATCCCTTCCATTAGTAAAAGCATGGGCGGCCGGCTTTCATTTTGACTCGTCAATGCATCTCCTTGGGGGACTGTCATCCTGCCTACCCCACTCACACTGTTGATCTTGTCCTTGTTTTCCCCGGCATTACATCGAGTCTTGCCTTCCGGGTTGCTCAGCTTCAATGGTTCGTTGGATGGAAGATAAGGAGCTAGGCAAGGGACCACATCTCCATACTGTGTTGATCTTGAACAGCCCTGGCCAGTCGATACACCCTCCGCTCTGCATACCATGTCATGCCATTCCTGATCCCGTAATTGGCAGTTCTTCAGCGCAGCTTCCCGGCAATCCAGACATTGAAGATTGGGGCACCCGAAGGACCAACATGTAAATGAGATAGGTGGCCGTTAACCAATGGCGTTCAACACTTTTTCATATCCAAGCGTGATTATTCGAGGCATCCCCGACCTCCCGAAATGCCTGAATTGGATCGACGATGCAGTCATACGGCTCGCAAAAGACCTACTCTCTACTAGCCGGTATGAGTTGGATAGTCAAGGCGATGTCTCCGTGCGTGTATGTGTGGTCAATCACGCTACTAGTATGTTCTTACCCCCTGTCATCTTCTAACGAAGCCTATCCTCATCCACGATGCCACGGAAAGCTGCAGCCAATCGAAATACAGCATAATCAGCAACGTTTATCTTCTTTCATCAAATTGACCACCGTCATCAAAGATTTGGCAAGTTCTTGTGTCTTCGAAGTTCGAACGACGTCAAATTTTGCTACATGCGCGGTCCGTCCCCTGCGTGTTCGTTACCTCTGTGTCGGGCTCGTTGGACTCACATGAGTGACAGACGCTGCGCAGGCGAGTGCAATTAGCAACAAATGAAAGGCCTGCATCGGGCCCTCTAGGACCTAGTGTACAAGCGTGTTGTGGTGCATTCTTAGGCTCGAGGAGCTGATAGGCTATGCTGATGTGGTCGATCTTCGGCATAGTTGAACCAATGAGAGTTACAATGCATGAGCTGGTAGCATTAGCGTCATGTCGGTACATTAGCTTCCTTAATCCTGGTATCTAATGCATCTCCCTGAATTAAACATGCACAGCTATGAGACCTGCTAACGTTCAAGCATGCTATGATAGTCCCTTCAACTGATACGCTTACAGCTGGCACCGGTGTGCAATTACGTCGTCCGCAAGTAGGAAGTCGTCATCTCACGGGACACAGGCCTTCGCACGCCCAGTGTAGCTCCACACCGTGTTGAGGCCAGGCAACCAGTCGCGAGGATGCCACGAGCACTGACCATGTCATTAACGTAAAGCAATTCAACATCTTTAGGGCTATGGCTTGGTTGATGGTACGGTGGTAATAAGCAATGAAATCCACTCTATCAACGACGGGCGTGGGCCTCACCCCTCCCAATCATCAAGAAGACTTTTTGCAGAATTGGAGAGCGGCTTCGGATCCTTCTCGCCTTCGAAGCCATAGCCGAGGAGATTGATTCAATTTGGTCGCCCCTGGATGTGGCAGCTTGCAGGACCGGTGGATGATATGCCTGCATAGAATATCTTTTCACAGCAGTTACTTCATACTTGAAACATCTGCGGCTGAATAAACATCGCAATGCATTGAGAAGGGTTTCAAGACCTGCACACAATAATACTGATGATACCCATAAGCCAAGCGCAAGGCTGACCCGACAGACGAAAGCAATTTCACCTCTGGTCAAGAAAGCATGAGCTTCCGATTGTGATAATGTGCATTTTCTCCTCACATTGGAGTTTCCTTCCCTGACAACGCCGACTTGCAGACCTGGCCGTCGTAGGGACGATTAATGTTATGAACACAATTTCCAGTATTGATAGTAAGTTTCGCCTTAAGATTGACCTGCTCTCCTGAACAACAATGATATCGGTACAGCGACTGGCTAGATTGGTCCTCTCCACTTTATAGGACGCGGCCGTGGCCTTGACTACCGAAAGTACCTAAGTCTAGAGCGACGCTGCAGAGAACCTGAACGTTCTATAAGCCAGCAGCATAATCACATGCCCAAAGCCAAATGCTTGTATAGTATTATTGCCATTCGCTTTGTCTTTACGGTCGGCATCCGTTGAGCCTGCGCCCACGGCGTGCACTTCATAGGTCTTTCTCTCTGTACTGCTCATGATACCCAGATGTGAGTCCATATCTTTAGTGCGTGAGCGATAGGGGACGTGAGCATCGCTCGATTGGTCATGTCCGTGCCCTCGCAAGCCGATACTATTTCAACACGCAGCAACCTCTTCATCCCATGATGGCCTTAGCTGCCTCCCAATTATCCTCTCCACTCGCAGCATAATCTGTTCCGTGGCCCTGTGGAATCTTTCTCACGCTCCTATAAGCCATTTCCTGATACACAGACTCCTCGTCCTCTATTTTATACTGCTTGAGTGACACAGGACTTGGCTTGCACCCCTCATCAGAGGTGTTTGGAGTCTCTGGTCTGGGATCATCGCGCCCGCTCGTCTCTGCCTCGCTAGCGGGCCCACCATCAGCCCGCGGCAGGATCGTGAAGACATCTACCACCTCGCTAGAAGATAGGACAGTTAGTCAGGCCGTTCACCGAGGATGGTATGCATACTCCGACATAGAATGACATATCCCCTCTAGCGCTTCCCTCTCTCGGCGCTGTGTCTCCGGATCGGGCTGATAGGATTGCCGCTGTGGGGTCTGACCGTTCGTACCGTATTGGCTGCGGTAAGGATCGTCGTAGAGGAGGCGAGTTGTCTCGGGACTCTGGAGCAGAGCGCAAGGGAGGTCAGTGTCGGAGTCAAGCGATACAAGGGGAGAAAGAGGGATTTGCATACCGAGCCTTTTCTGCGGCCAATGCCCAGACAGGAGGAGCAGACACCCATAAGAAGGAATGTAGCAATGGGAGGTGGTGTGAGGGACCCATTATTCGCATTGTTGCGCCTTTGAGGGTGGTTGGATATAGGGCTGACGAAGGCTTGGCGCTGGGTGTTCCGACCACGCGCTTTCTACATTCTTCAAAAAGGTACTTTACGCGACACCTCTCCTCGTCATGTTCAGTAGGCTACGTGGGACGGACCAGTTCCAAGAAGAGTCCTTACACACCTAATGTGTTTTCCAATGGTGTTTTCCAGGTCGATATATCATCTCTGCTTCTCTGGCCTCGCTTGAAATCCAATATAAGACGAGCAAGAGGACTTTCTACGTGAACTTATTCGAGACCTTGCTTCCGCGTAACGCACAGGTTAGCCATGTGCTATACGTTACTCGGAGGCCTACATAGGAATAATGTCTCTGCATCTCATTCCAATGGCTCAATTGGGCAGTAGCAATTGCGCGTCCTTGAAACGCGTTCAAGATTCTTTATGCATCGTATTGCGTTGCTGCAAGGACTCGAAGTCATTCTCCCTGCCATCCTCTTTCTTGCAATATAAGTATTGCTTCATCTCGAAGCTCATCAGTCTGTTCCATATCCCTCACACTCGCTTCTTGCTCCCGACCTGTCTTCGCTTTTTAAGTGTAGATTGCGTTGAGTTCTGCTATCATGCCTTCCGCGTTCTCGCTGTGGGCAATTGCCGTTATCATGACATCTCTTTTCGGCTCGGCTCTGAGCTTTCGAGCGCCAGTGGATGAGTTGTTCAAGAGAAAGAGTAGATTTGACGTCAAGGCAAAGTTGACGAAAAGGGACCTCATATGCGTTGAAGACGACGTCCTGCTTGCTTTCCAGGAGTATCCCGACACCGTCGTTCCTTTTTGTAGATCTTATATTGGGATTCCCCAGCAAACTACCGTCTCGACTGTTACTACCAAAACGTTCGATGCCCTGGTAAAGGATTCCCGAGGGTCTGCTAACGTGCTATTAGCACTGTCATCGAATTGACTACCACTACCCAGACGTCCGAAGCGGTAGCAACGGTGGCTAGCGGCACGACGACGGTCACCATTACGCAAGCTCCGGTTGCGCAAATCCGCAAGCGCCAAGGACATGAGCAGGTAGTAATGGAAATTATTGCAGCTTGTACAGACGCTCCCACTGGACAGAACTTGTCCCTTATTAGCGCGGCTTCAAGTGCTTGTAGTTGTCTCACCATTACCGAGACTACCACCACCCTCTCCACTACCGAAACCTCGGTATGTCATCCTGCGAAACTTTGTGAATAAGTACTCACACCTCCACAACAGACACGAACCGAACAAGGCATCGATTACAGAATGTCAACCGAGACTACCACTACAGTTACCTCTGGCCAGGCTACCGTCACTATCACTGTAATGCCAATCACCAATACCACGCAGTCTGCCGGCTCCACTGGAATCGTTTGGCCGACCACAACTATGGCTAGCGTCACACTCCCGCCTTCCACCAACACTACGATACCCGGGAGCAGTGGTCTGCCCAGCCCTCCGTCGATGGTTGTGCCACCCAGAACTGGATCTGATCTTTCCTCCATTACAGCAAGCACGATCGCTACCTACACAATCCCGCCGTCTTCGGTAAATACGAGCGGCCCAGCCTCTGGGAGCTTTAGCTTACCAGGCCCTGGAACGATCACGGGGCCACCCAGAGCTGGCAGTACTTTCCCAACATCTTCTATAGATGCTTCCTCGGGTGTATCCATCAGTCTTTGGAACTTCACTGTCCCAGCTTACACTTCACCTTCGGGAGCGCCTACCTGGTCAGTCAACAGCTCGTCATCCACCGCGACTAGTAGCGCGCCGAGTAGCACTTCTTCCAACGTTGGCTGCCCAGTGCAGAATGGCTCACTCTATACTACACAAGGCCAGACTTTCGAAATTCTCTGTGATACCAATTTTGTCGGACCGGATTATCAAGGGCTTTATGTCCCTAGCTTATATGATTGTATCAACGACTGTGCGCTCGTCAACATAGGCTTTTCCCAGAAAAGTTGTTATGCCGCGTCTTACATTCCCAACAATGGCGTTGGATCCGACTGTTTCTTCCGAAATTTTAACGGGAGTACTCATCCGGAATTCGATCCAAAGGCTACAAGCGCAATTCTCATAAACAGCACGCAATCGACAAACACAACTTCGAGCGTTCTCCCTGTCCTTTCTCCATCTGCCTCGCCCACCAATTCCTTTAACTCGACCTACCCCCCTGGGCCCACAATGTACCCGAGCGCCTCAAATATTACTTCATTTCCATACACGTCAACAGTCTATGAGTAAGCGAGCCGCACAAAGTCTCCGCTGTGCTAATCCAGATGAACAGAAATGCCACGACCAGTCCTTCCGCAGGGCCCAGTAATTCAGCCAACCTCACAACTGGTCCTCCCGCTTTCCCGACCATTTCCCTCAACAGCTCTTCCTATCCCTTCCCACCCTTCCCGACGAATCCCACCGACAATCGTAGTGGCGATACGATAACAGCCACAGGAGGATCTAGCTCGGGATTCCCCTCACCTACTGGAAACTCGACCTCTTCCTCCGGGTGTCACTGGGTATGACGGTGACTGACAAACAACCATCTGGAGTTCATGCTGATGCAATTACAGGGGGCTCCCATTACCATCACCAACAATGTGACAGCCTACGTGACCGTGACCGTGACAGCGGCTCAAAGCCAGACTCTCGCTTGATAAGCGGATCGCCATAGCTCCAAGGGCTCTAGGGCATCATCATGTCATGACAACGCCTCGACGACGATGAAACTCTATGCAGGATGGAAACATGATTGGGTATGGAATGACATCTGGGAGGGATTAGCATGTCTTAGCTGTGCTTCTTTTGCTCTATTGGCGTTCGATAAGAATAGAGGTATACAGTAGAGTGAGGATAGATTCATGCCATCAGATTGTTTTCGGTAAACCTTTCCATTGTTTAACATGTGCCATTGAACGGAAAGGTTGAGAGATGAGGAATGTCCAACTTGGGAGTAGACTTTGCGGCAGTGAGGAGCTTGAACAAGGTCCATCCAGTCATATATCATATAGTGAAATGCTGTGATACATGCCTTTGCCATCCGAAGCATTTGGCCATATCAGGACTAAAGGGTCAAGCTAGCCCAAAGCTGTTTAGTGTCGATCTCCCGCTCTCCACTCCGTGACAAAATCGTACATGATAGATTAGCACTCGATTATGCACGTATAACGAGTCTTTCGAGCTTTGATGTACATCATGTCTTCAGCACACCTGAGCTGGGGAGTACTCAATTGGAGCGGTTGTAAGTCTCTCTACCTGTGGCATGATCTGCCCAGGTAGAAAAGCAAATCGTTGTCTCTTCTGCTCAGTATCTTCTGATCCAAGGGCATGCTACTAATCCTCCCATTTGACATTCTCTGCATATCATAGTCATGGCCCCTACCAATACAGACTCAGTATTAGAGCCAGAAGCTTCCGAGACAAGTCCCTTGTTGCACAACAGCAAATTCGATTCTCATGATCAGGTGGACGAAGCCGCACGCACGGCAAATACTGATTTATTTCCTCAGGAGAACGCCGTACCTTTGGTTGAAGAGCCAAGTACTGGTAAACTCCTCATGGTAATGTGCAGTATCTGGCTCGGCACCTTTCTCGCGGCTCTGGACTCCACGATCGTAGCCACATTGTCCGCTCCAATATCCACATCGTTCAGTTCCCTCTCACTCCTCTCCTGGCTCGCATCCGCCTATTTCATCGCCCAGGCTGCTCTCCAGCCTCTCAGCGGACGACTCACAGATATATACTCGCGAAGAAATGGTCTTGTCTGGGCAAACATCTTCTTCGCTGCGGGTAATCTTATCTGTGGACTGGCGAGGAAAGAATGGGTCTTGATCTTTGGCCGTGTCATAGCTGGCATGGGAGGTGGTGGATTGACGGCTATATCCACGTTCGTGGCTAGCGATCTTGTTCCCCTGCGCAGGAGAGGTGTGTGGCAAGGCTTCGGCAATATCAGTTACGGTATCGGTGCGGGTCTCGGTGGCGTCTTTGGTGGTTGGATCAACGACACTTGGGGATGGAGGAACGCATTCCTTATCCAAGTGCCACTGACCATTATTTCCGGCATCATAGTGTTCTTCACTGTCAGGATACCTGTAAAACATTCCGAAAAGGCTGCCATCAAACGCGTCGACTTCCTTGGGGCTGCCACACTCATCACAACCCTTGTGTTGCTCCTTCTTGGACTGAATTCTGGCGGTAATATCGTTCCATGGAATCACCCTCTCATTTATAGTACTCTTTCACTTTCATTCATATCGCTCATGTTGTTCATATATGTAGAAAATAACATTGCTTCGGAGCCCGTCATCCCGGTAAAGCTCTTGCTTGATCGTACCGTGCTCTCTGCATGCTTAACGAATTGGTTCATTACAATGTCTGTCTTCGCCATACTCTTTTACGGACCAATATACTTCCAGGTCGAAGGACTCTCCCCCACGGAAGCCGGTGTGCGTCTGATACCACAGTCGGTCGGTACTGCTTTGGGCAGCATAGCTACAGGCCTGCTTATGCGTTGGACCGGCCGATACTATGGCCTCAACATAGGAATCCAAGTCATTTTCATCGCTGCATGTCTCATCATTTCAACCTTCACCTTGGATACGCCTGCGTGGGAGCCTTATCTTGCATTTCTGATGTCTGGGACTGGATACAGCGGCATGCTGACCACAACACTCCTTGCCTTGATCTCAGCCGTCGATCATGAGCATCAAGCCGTCATCACTTCTGCTTCCTATGCATTTCGCAGTACGGGTAGCGTGATTGGGATTACAATAGCTTCTGCTGTTTTCCAAAATGTCCTAAAGATGAAGCTGTGGGCGACACTTGGTGGCCGACAGGGGGCTGCAGATATTATCGGTCGGCTTAGAGACAGTCTTGATGAGATTGGCAAATTGCCGCTGGAGTTAAGGGTGGAGGTGAGGGGCGCGTATATGGATGCGCTGCGGGGCGTCTTCTTGACGACATTGGGGCTTAGTGTTATGGGTGCGCTTGTCAGTCTGGCTATGAGAGAGCATAAGCTGCATAGCAATCTGGAAAGAAGGTGAGACGGGGTAGGTCATGAGGTAATGAAGGACGATTTCAAGTGTCATTACGGCCTAAAGACTAAGCTTCTCAGATCCTCGAAAAGTATTTTGGAGACAACCATGCTCGAGAACATGTCATCTTCCTCAGCGAGCCTGACGAGACGAGTCTGCTATGAGTTTTCTGTCCAATTTGCTACCCAGGTATATGTTTCCCTGACGTCTCATGTCAAGAGTCGTTTGTATTTCGCAACAGCAGCTATGGTCGTTGTTCTCATCACTATCGTGTCTCTAAACCCCATCTAGTCCCTGATAAACAGCATGCATTGGGATCATACCTTTTACCCATTGATACATACCTTCTACTTTCATCATACAACCATTCCAGCACAGCTGTAGTAATCATAACAAGTATGACCGTCTGCACCTCTACCAAGCAAGTAACAAACATACAACCCTCAAAAGAACGCTTCACCATTTTCCACAGCACCAGATCCAAATAGCTGCTTGCTCATTGACGGACTCTCAGCCCATTTGCTAGAACTAAATAACGGTTCAAGAACATCGCCGTCATCCTCTCCAGCGGCCATTTTCCATCCAAGTGGCTACGGCATGGAAAGCCTTGGTCTAGCGATCAACATCAGCGCGCTCCTGGGGAGGTGGCGATGACGTCGCCTCGTGCCCCATTAACGCAGCCAGCAGCTCAAAGAATCTCGCTTTTGCAATAGATACATAAGCGCCCTTTTCCAAGAGCTGCTAAGCTAGATCGTCTTGGTTACGGATTGCGACTGAAAATAAATAAAGAGTCAGGGGATACCTATCTATCTACCAATCGAAAGATTCCGCGTAGGATTGAATCTATACGATAGGTAATCACTTGGCTATCGTCATGAAAAATACTTTGGCAGACTACATTTCCCAAATGGCGTGGTACGCAACTAATCTTCCGATTTTGTTTCAGCTTCAAGTTCATGGAGATGTCCAAACCTACCTTACACGCCAAATCCAATACCGAATCTGGTCCATCTCCAAACAGAATACGATACTCCAAATTCAGAAGGTCATTCTCAGTTCAAAGCTCCAAACGATTTATCATGTCACAAGCGGTTTGAGTCGCTGGGAATATGTGCACAACCTTGGTGTCAATACCTTATTCAACGTAGAATATTACATATTTCTCTTCGGAATCTCTAGTGCTCGAACATGCAGGAAAGATGGCTAAATGCTGTAAATCCAACAGCTGGAAGGCATGGCGTACCATTATACAGCCGTCGCCGAAAAGTCTGCAAAAGTGTGAAAGCCATCGATACTTACCCTTTGATAGATGGGAGGGGGAAGAGGAGCGAAGTTACTCGCACAAATCAATATAATAATGTCATACATAGAAAATATCACGCAAAATCATAACATCTCCTCCCTCCCTTTCCCCCCCAATACCTTACCGCCATAATCCCCCCTCCACTCCAAACCCATCAACATCTTCATCAACGCCCGCACCCCACTCTCTCTACCCCATCAACCTACACCCTTCCCTTTTCTTCAAAACCCAAAACAAACATCAGCACTCACCTGATGCATCGACCACGATCCGCTAAGCACCATCAGATACATTCAAAAAAGATCATGATTCGCAAAAACCCAACGAACATCATCAACAAGGGGTATAAACACCACTCTGCTATATCACATCTTACTACTACTACTACTACTACTACTACTCCACCTGAATACTACATACTACTACTAGACTCGCTCACGAATACTCCCCTAGTGGAGTATCTTAAGTCATCTCGCATTTCCGTAGAGATTGGAGAGGGTTTGTTCAAAGTATGTTTCGAGGATTCCTTTGGGAATACAAAATAATACTATCATGGATCCATCTATAGATATACAACGTGCATTTTGAAAGAGGGAGAGAGAAAGCAAATCTAAATCGATTCCAATTAATTCCCCGCTCGACATCTATCCACATCCTCATATACACACATCCACATCCGCATCCACACCCATAGCAACACCAACACCAACACCAACCCCCTCCATACCCACTCCCAACCAACACCAACCCCCATCCCCCCTTCCCCCTTCCACATCCGCCCAACCTCCATCCCCACCCACTCCCTCACCTTCACTCCCACCCACTCCCACCCACTCCCTCACATCCCTCTATCATAACTTCAACCCAAACCATAACCCACAGAAATCAAACAAATCAAATCAAATCACCACACTAACTCTCAGGAACCGACCTAGTAGTAAAGCCATTGATATCGTACGTAAGCTGATACTACATCCCCCACCTGTCTACTTTGAAAAATATCCCCAATCAAATCCGAGCTATATCATGATCGTCGGTTAGGAGGTTACGCGGCATAACCTTCCTTCCCGTCCATTGACCAAGGCCTTTTTCCTAGCTCATTCTCCTATTTGGCTATTCCAAAACAATGCGTCAAGTGTACTTACTTATCACGTTGAGAACCAGGTAAGGTAAGTCTTTTCCATCTTTATGTACCACTCAGCCCTGCCGCTTGCGAAGTCCCAAAAATCCGCTATACATGATATATATACGGTATAATTGCTGCGCACTCCCGGACATGCTGCTGCTCAAAGGCGATATAACAACGGGAAGGAAAGGGAAGGGAAGCTGGATGTATTCGGGAGTGATGTGGGAGATGATGTTTCCAAGGCTGTAAGGTAGCTATGTCATCTATCGCCATTGCTGGCTTCAACATGTATCATCTGGCTGTAGACTGTATATATTCAATTCCGAGAGTTTTAAGGTGTGGAAACACTATTCGTATTGCAATTTCTATGATTTCTCGTCCGAGCAGATATCATAGAAACTGCACAGCTTTGAACATAAGCACGACTCTAGTTCCTGACGGGGTTGATTCGTCTGTTGTTGCTTCTATGAACATGCCCATTGCAACCATATCATTCGATAGACCGTGTCAACCTTTAAGGAAGCTCCAACGATTCGAAGATTCGAAATAGTGGCATACTACCAATCGAGCTATCTTCAAAGCGACTATGAACCTCCAGAGTGTCAATCATGCAAAGTTGAGAGGCAAGATCTCTTGGACGCCGATAAATCCACTTTCAGGTTTTGTTCTGCAGGCGAAGGCGTCGTGGGTTCTGTATAGTTTGCTTGTGTGCTTCAGTAGCTGATGATAAGGTTGATGCTGTAGGAGTTTGATTGCGGACGGGGAATTGGGTCGCTCGATCAAGACGCAGATAATATGGTAGACGTCTTTGGCGACTCATGGTTCTCATAGATGATATAGATCACTCCTCTGAGCCTCAATTCAGGTTCGATGAAAGATTCATCCAGGAATCGTTCACCGTGCCTCGGGTGCTGGGGTTTGGTAGGGGTGCTTGTTATAGTATGTCCTTTGCTTAAGCTTCGCATTGACCGCGGTCATAGGTGTTGGACGGCGATGCAGCAGCGTGTAGATTAATTCTGGAGCTGTATGAGACTCACAGGGGCTGTTGAACTGCCGATGTTGACCAGGTGATCTAGGTTGCGCTTACTGAAGAATGTTGCAGGATCGCGTACCAGATTTTGCTTAGGATATCGTGACGGTTCTCTTCTCAAGGATCTCACGGCCAAGGATCCAAAGCATGGGCGTGGATAACAAGTGTAACAAGATTATTCTATAATAAGGACGAGGGTTGCAGGACGATTTCTGTTAGAACCCACTACTACTTCCCACGAATCTAGCACGCTCCCTACTCGTATCACGCAGCGGCACATGATCTGCATCACTCTCCATGGTATCCTCGGAAAAGCTTTCGAGACCATCTATTCGTGCTTCTTCATCCTTCCTCTTTCCATGACCCTTCTTCAAAGCCCATTCTGCGTGACTGGGGTGCGGCGTATCGCAGCGAGGCGATTTCAGTCCTGGATAGTATCTAGAGTATGAGAAGTACGCCACTAGCAAGCCCAATGTTGATCCTACAGTGACATCGTAAACATCGTGTCTGTAGTCTTCCAGGCGGGAGATCGCGATAAGGGCGGCACCAATCAGCGGTGATAGGGCTAGGAGTACCCTGGCGAGGTCTGTTCGAGGTCGGAAGACGTGCATCTGGCCCGCAAGGAATCTGCATCCATTCATTAATCTCATGTTTGACCCGCCAGCTGGTATCACTTACAATGCCAGGTAACCCAGCCCACTAAACGCTAAGCTGCTGTGCCCACTAGGGAAGCTCCTCCAGCCGTCATGCAGTGTGTGGTAGTCCGTCTCTGTGCAGACATCTATGGTGACCAACGAATGGTCAGGCGTCCCTGGCTTGGGTTTGCAGCGCGCGACGAGGTCCGGCCTTGGTCGCCCCACAGAGTTTTTGACAACGTCTGTAAGGAAGGTTGCAAGCATGATGCTGATCGCTAGACCGAGGATTGTGACATTAGTTTTGTGAATGCCCGGCTGAAATAGAACGGCCCATAGTATGAATATGCATAGCGGAAGGATGACCGCGTAGACGACGTTCCATACTGCAAAGCCTGGTAAGCAGGGTGAGGGTCAGGGGCAGAGATGAGAGTTGCGTACTGACAGGGACACGCTCGACGTCCGCATGCGGGTATTGTATGGAGATATTGTCGAGCGAGAACATGCGATGAAAAGGGTCAATGACCAAGTGGATCTGGGCAGGGAATGAATATCATCGTCTCATGTGGTGAATTGATGGGGGCAAACCATAGCATATGAGACAAGTAGGAGGACGACGCCAACATAATCGGCGGCATAGGATCGCTAAGACAGATGAGCAAGCTGCAGAGTATTTGCCATCCAGATCATACCTGCCAGAACCTAGAGATGGATGCCAGGGTTCCTTCATCTCTGTCGCTCGATCTCTGGCCGGTTGGGCTTCGACGGCGCTCCAACATCGTCATCGGTAGTTGTTTTTGTACGGCCTCGTTTGCAAGTTTGCCCTCGCCATAACTGGATAAACGTCATGCGATTGGAGTGGAGCATCGAGAGTGGCCTAAGCTGGCTAGCGTGTTTACCCCAGGAAATCATAAACTCTATCTAAATGTAGAACTACTTTTACGACCGGGTACATTGCCAATAGTAAAACTATACAATGGCCGATCAGCCTCCTCCAGCTGCCATCAGCAGTGTCTACCCAGCTCCTCCACCCTTCTACAAGTCGTTCACTGCGGAGAACCTTGAAGCGCAGAAGATCTACATTGAAACCATCAATCAGCCTACATCAGGTCCACTACCAACCCCAGCTTCTGGCCTAGACCTCCTATCCCTCCCACCTGAGCTCCGCAATCTATTCCCGCCCGCACCTCCACCAGATGGAAAATACAGATCCTTCGGCGTCGAATACGACGTAAGCGTTGCCAATTCAAGCTGCCTAGTGAACAACCTGTCATTGACAAAGAGAACCCTCAGATCTCCCCCGCAGCATCTACAGAACCCGAAACCAGTCCCACATCAGCGCGTCTACAAGCCCTAACCCACAAGCTCCTCCTCTCCTTCCTCAGCTTGACCAACATACTCGCGACCGACCCTGGGGCATGGCCTCCTATATGGGACATCCTGCACGATTCGTTCCGAGAGGTTTATGAAGTCATCAACGGGTATCGCCCGCATCAGGCACGGGAAACATTGATAGTCATGATGGAGGAACAGGTGGAGAGTGTGAGGGCGGAGACGAAGGCCGTCCGGGAGAGTGTGGGTAGGGCACGGGATTTTCTTGAGAATTTGGGGAAAGAGGAGGGTATGGGAAGTCTGGATGTAGGGAGACAACGTGGGTTGCAGAAAGAGGAGAGGAAACGGAGACGAAAGCAAGATAGTGATAAAGGAGTTTGGGAAGTGCTGGAGAGGGAAGTGGGTAGGATCTAGCTGAGGCTTTGACGTTGAGTATCGGTCGTGTTTGGGTTATGAAGGATTGATCAACGCAATGCGTGTTACCTCGCCCATCTGTGGCTCGATGGGGTTTGGATATCACCTCCAATGACATTCCGTACACTTTACACTACATGCCCGCTATTCAGTTTCATGTTCTTATCTGCATCCGGCACAGTGCGACTCTCTTTCCATTGGGCACAAAGTCCAGCGCAATTCTCAACTCCTTCCCGATCCCCCCTCCTGCACTTAGTCACCAACCACGCGCACTAATTGCCACATCGTACCAAACCTCCCATTCCAGAGTATCAACAACAGCACCCGCAGATCTCCCTCGAAACTATTAGGACCGCGACGTCCGACTGCTTCTTAATCAAACGGAGAGGACGTATTCTATCCGTGTCACACAATCCTAATTTTCGAAAAAGAATTCATGCACTGGAACGCTGTGAATCGCACCTCCCTGTTGTGCAGAGGACAGTGCCCTATCGATCGTTCTTGGGTGACTACAAATCACTGGCAGTGAACCTGGACGACATGCATGAGCGAATGGCTAAGTGCTAAATATGGCTTCTTTGTAATCATTGACAGTAAGATCATTCATGTATCTAAACGTGCTATCATATACCGAACCCCCTTCCCCACCCCCCACCCTCTCAAGCAGTAGCAGCACGAACAAAGCCCCTCCCCCCAACACCCCGCTTCCTCTCCAAATACACCGCCATCGCATCCTCATACCCCCCACCCCGTGCAGGCCCCACATCCTCCTTCCCCTTACCAACCAACCGCCACTTCACCCACAGCACCTTAACCAACCCTCCCACGCCAAGAATGCACGAAATCAACTGACCAAGCGACGACAGCTCATTCAAGCCACTAACATGGTTCCACGCGATCGTCAGCTCAACCTGTAGGATCAGCACAGCGATGAAGAGGAACTGGTACGCGGCCGTGAGCATCCATGATCGCGTCGTGACGACGAGCGGTGTTTGCGTCAGGAGGATGTCCGACGCTATGGTGACGTGTTTCCAGTGAGGTGGGGGTGATGCTTGGCTGAGAGTGTACATGCGGTGGAGGAGGTGGGGCCAGCGCCATGCTGAGTGTTGGCCGGATGCGGTCATGTGGATGGCTAGTCGCCATCTTAGATGGAAGGGGGGTTCATTGGTGAAATAAGAATTGAGCATTGTCCGGCAGCAGTGTAGATAAGGGGTAGATGTGTCGGTACGGTGGCTTTTGTGTTGGGGTAGGTACAGGGGTATCAATCCACATAGTCGTATGAGGCGCTTTTTTTCCGTTGGTGGTGTATTGGTGGGATAGATTGAGAGCAGGTCTTCCATGTATCTTGTAGCGTGGTCGATATCTCTCAGTAGCTTCAGATCTTCACCAATTTCTACCCTGTGGGATACTGTGGTATTGTCCTTCCCGTCTTCGAGAGGTCGTAAAGGTTTTGCCTGTGTGGAATTCTTGAAAAGAGTGATCGAGCTGGAAGCTTGAGGCTCATTCAATGCTGGTAGGCACTGGGCTGGTAGACATTGCCCTCTAGAGCTTTGTCTTCGTAGCCTTTCTGGACTAGACTTGCGATTGTGTCCATGAATCAATAAGGAAGACTCGATAGCACTGATGAAAGCGGCCCGAGCTCTTCTCATACGGATATTGTAGAAAAGTACGACGATATCGAAGGTTATGATACGTGGGGCTGTCCATACAACCGCCGCAAGAGACTGCACCTTCATCAAAATGCCTACCCACCCATATATGTTCGCCTTGACAACGTAGAAAATATATGTCTTGTCCCTACCGCCCTGTCCCGAAACGAGATTATTGCATGGCGTTGGTAGCATCCGGTCTACCTCTTTCCACCAGAAACAAACGTTGAAGAGGCCTCCAGCCATGATGATGACCGTTCTCAGTATCAGTCGTTCATTTGATGTCTTGATATAATTCGAGCTATATCTAAATCCTTCAGTAATGCCGACTAAGCCAATGACCAATCCGATTTGTAACATTAAGAAAGCTTCGATGACATGGATAGTAGGTGCATTGATAAAGTAGATTGTCGCTGCGATTGTCAGGGCCAGAAGGAATAGATTGTTGGTAGCTTGCAATGCCTTAGCCTCGCGGTAAAGGAAGTAATTGGAAAACCACACTGCTATAGCTTGTGCATAATATCCAATGCGTATACCGATACCTAAGATGTCTGTATTACCAACGAAGCCGCAAGACATCGAGATATTTTCGAGTAGCAAAGACAAAAAAGTATGAAGGAGCCGAGATAATAAATACCAAGTACCTCGTACAAACGAAAGACGTCTCACATAATTCTTTCTAAGTACCCTACCCGAAAGTCTGCGAAATCAAGAGCATGGTAAGATGTCAATACAGAGATAATCATCCTGTTTCCTGTAGATATAATGGAACTGCAGACTTGCCACAATAGCCGCCAAGGATAATTCAGGATCACAAACATGGGTGCCTGCATGATTTGGAACAGACGAGTTGCATAGGAATAGCATCGCCCCCATTCAAATCATGGGCTGCCAGTGGCTCTTGTCTTTGCACCAACTTCGCTAAAGGACTTCAAGACTATTGTTGTGCACTATGTACCGTACGAGGGGTAGGTTACTTCGCAGCATAATCGCGGTCGGTCAGAGGCCAGCCGTGATTTCCAGCTCTGAGCTTCCACTTCTTGTTCGCATTTTTTGAAGATCGTCCGTTCTCTTGAGGCCCTCGAGCAGTTGTCTATTACCACTGTGTCAATTTCGTGATGGAAGAGTGGTCGTTGAGTTGCGTGGCAATGTGGCTCGTGAGAAAAGGTCTCGGTAAATCGGCGATCTCAGCCACGCGTGTCATTCGAAAGCCTTGCGACATCCATTGAGCCCTCCAGTGTCATCTTCAGCATCTTTCTTACCGTGATCCTGCCTATACATTCACGAAACCGATACTGAATCCATGTGCAGAACCAAATTCTTCAGATGTTACTTGCGCCACCCGTGCGCCCATTCTCTGCCGCAGTCCACCCAGCCCGTCAATCAGATCTCTCCGACCTCAAGCATCGATACGATAAAACAAACAAGACTCTAGTCACGAAACCCTGACAAATCACATACATTGAACCTGGATGCTGCTGCTGCGGTTGCGCCGTCGGATGTTGTGCCGTCATATATTCTAATAAGAATCTGTGTTAGGAGAGGAAGCTATCACGAATGAAAAATAGGATATGCAACGTGGACCGTTGGAAAAGCGAGGATTGACAAATAGTGGAGGGTCGAGATACCGTACACTTTTGGAGGCCTTGCTGAACAGAGTCGATTTGGACTTTACATGATGGCTACCGGTCCGGCTTCAGTGAATAATCGTGCAAGGGATATGTAATTTTCCTTACCTGAATTATGCGTCCTTGAGATAAACTTAGAGGATGTCGTACTCTATCGAGGTACTTCGTGGACAAAAGGACGTCGAACAGCGCTTGTTCCCCAGCGTCAATCTCGCCAGACCGTACCCTTGGGACAGGCTAGATATCTCGCCTTCTCATGCCATATTCGAACGTGATATTAGCGGTCTATGAGGGAAATCACAACGAGTATAAAAATCCTGCAATTGGTGTTGCATTATATATATGGTGAATTCAGACGACATAGATCGCAACATGGGTATATCCGCTGTAAGACCAGAGAAAGCATTTATCATATCCAAATGAACCGGCATCAGTCGCGATGTAGTGTCTCTCAATGTGCGCCTACAATGCCTCTAAGCTCGGCCCCAATCCCATGCATCTCCTTTGCGATTCTTTCCCTGCTCTCGGCCCTATTCCTCCATTCCTCTTCCCTCACCTCCCTCTCTGCGAGTACGCTGGCCTTCAGAGCTGCGACATCCGCCACATTCGTGGCATGATGCCTTGCTAGCATAGCCAGTTCCTCGCGCAGCTGGTAATGGACATAGGGAGCTGTATCCGGAAGTTTCGTGGTGTGGGCTTGCAATTCCTCTCGCAATGCTGCAATGGCCTTCTTATCCTGTTGGCTTTGCAGATCTGCGAGCTCCAACTTGTCCTTCAACAAAGCGATCTCCACATTCGACTCGTTCCGTGATAGGCTCGTGTCCTCGGACGCCGATTGTTTTTGAAGGTCGGCAAGCTCAAGCTTGTCTTTCAGCAACGCGATCTCAACATTAGCCTCATTTCTTTCACGGTTCAAGTCATCTTCAGTGTCGGCCAGTCGAGCTTGTATTCGCTCGATATCTTTCTGTAAGGAGATGATAACGTTGGCATTTTCGCAATTTTTGCGGTCAGCAAGTTCTTTTGTATCATCCAGCAATGCAGCTTCTACGGCTGCTTCCTTACGTTCGCGGTCGCGATCTTCTGCAGAGTGGGCACACTGGGCTTCTAGCCCATCGATGTCTCTTCGCAGCTCGTTGTTTATGTCCTTATGTTGGACAATCTCCCGGTCGGAGAGCTCCAGGTTGTCCTTGAGCAAAGCAATCTCTACATTCGCCTCTTCTTGTGCGAGGTCCATGTCCTTCAGCGTGTCCTTCAGAGATACAATTTCTCTAAATGCCTCTTCGCCCTTGTGCTCCGAATCCCGTAGCCTATGCTTCAACATAACCATTTCCTCAGTCAAATTGTCATAATCTTGACGCAGGCGGCCTACTTCCTCCTCATGCTTCAATGACGCGTTCCGCATTGATTGCTCGTGGTTACGAGTTGCACCAACAATTGCCTCACTTCGCAGGTTGTCTGAATCACTCAAGGCAACTTTATAGGAGGCGACCTCTGTGACTGCAGCCTCAACCTCTGTATATAACTGATTCAATTCTTGCTCATGTTTAGAAGCTACCTCAGTAAATTGTTGCTCGTGTAAACGATTCATGTTATCCTCAGCGACGCTTCGTGAAAGCTTCATCTCCTCAATAGTGACTTTGAGTGAGGTCGCTTCCGCGGCTGCACCGACGAAATTTTGACGCACTTGCATGATCTCACGTTCTATCTGAATGATCCTGTCTTGATGTTTCTGCTTGCAGCTGGCAATCTCTTCCGCAAGCTGATCCATTTTTGTATTAGCTTGGATCATGGTATCTTGATACTTGGTGGAAACGGTCTCCATCTCCTTTTCATGTTTGGTGGCCCACTCCTGAAGTCTTTGTCCTTGTATTCGATTCTCGTTCTCAAGCAGCTTATATGTATTCCGAGACCCCTCAAGTTCGCGATGGTAATTTTCGGCTCGAATTTTAACTTCATCGAGAGATGCATTTACTTCCTGAAGCTCGTGTTCGTAGCGAGATGCCTGGTCGGCAAGGCTTGTGGCAGCTTCACTAAGCTCCTGCTGATATTTCTCGGCAATCATTCTCAACTGATTTTCATGCTCCTGAGACTCATCATCGGAGCCTTGCCCGCGGAGCCTTTCGACGTCCGCAAGCTCATGCTGGTATTTTGTATTGGCTTCCTCTAGCTCCGATTTATGCCGCTGTGATTCTTCCTCAATGGCAATATCCGCGTTCCTAATGGCGGCTTCCACCTCTCGCGAGTGACCTACGCCAGCGTCTTTTAGCTCTGTTTCATGTCTCAAAGCCGCATCCCTGAGAGCCCGATCGTGAATCTCGGCATTCTCACCAATCTCCTTGCGAAATGTTCCTTGCATATTCTCAATCTCTTGCTGATGTCTTGTGGAAGCATCTTTAATTTCAGATTTTAGTTGTGTCATCTCGTTCCGGACCTCGTCCTGGGCTTCCACTTTCACGGCCTCTAGAGCCTCTTCATGCTTTCGTCTCGTTTCGCGAAGCTCTTGTTGGTGACTCATCTCTGCGACCTGTCGTTCCGCACTGACAGATTCCAATTCAGACTTGTGTGTCTTGATCAATTCCTGGAGGTTGGACTGGTATCCTGAGTCTATGTCCTGATGGCTTGCTCTGACAGCTTCTAGCTCATGCGCATGCTCATCATGTACAGCGCTAAGCTCTTTGTCATGTTGAGCCCTAATCTCCTGCAATTGTCCTTCATACTTCGTGATTGTATCGTCGAGCTCCCTTCTCTGGCCCTCGCGTGTTGTATCAATTTCCTTGCGAAGGTCATGAACCATACCCGTTATGTCCTTGATTTCTTGGTCTCTAGAGCGTAATAGGTCATCATATTCTAGCTGAAGCGCTTCTGCACGTTTGAGCGCCATAGCTTCTATATCCTCGATCTTACGTTTGTGCTTGTTCTGTAGATCTTGAAATTCGTCTCGCAGGCTCGTAACCGAATGGCTGACCGCCTGTTCTTTAACCTGATCAGTGGTCTCGAGCTTGTTTCTTAAGCCTTGTACAGTCTCTGATAACGAACGAATTTCGTCGTCCTTAGAACGTAGAAGCTGATTTTCACGTTTGAGCTTGCCTGCCGGCTCCGCAGCCTTAAGCTCTCCTCGTAAGTTTGATACAACGCCTGAGACCGACTCAATCTTCTCGTCCTTAGACTTCAAGAGCTCGTCGTAAATCTCCTTTGCTCTCGCGGTGTCAGCGGCTTCAAGTTGTTTCCTTAGATCCTGTACTATTTCTGACAGCGAGTGTATCTCCTCGTCTTTGGATTGCACAACAGTATCATATTGAAGCGGCCGCTGACCCTGATCTACGGTCTGAGACTTCTTCAAGGAGTCTGGACTATTCTGATCACTGGCTTCGTTATTGGCCTCGAGCTTTTCTCGTAGCTCTTGCGCCTCGCTCGATAGATTCTGAATGATCTTGTCTCTTGATCTCAAGAGACTGTCGTGCTTCTCCAGGGTTGACCGGTGCATATCTTCAAGATCAACGAGCGCACTACGGACAGTGTCAAGTTCGGATCGTAGGGGTTTGATTTGCGCTGATGCTTCCCAGTCCGACCCTTCCCCTTTGTGCTCCTGGGTGCTCCGCAGACATTGCAACTCTTTCCTGAGGCTCTTTATAGTGTCGTTCCTCAGAGTAATCTCACGGTACAACTCATCGTGAGCCTCACGATCTTTGCGATTGACCGGCTCCTCGGGATGTCGGTCGGAGCTATTGTGATCTACTTCAGGACCGGAAGACTTTCCGACACCGTCAGCGTCTTCGCGGTTCGAGTTCACAGGTGTTTCGTCAACTTTGTGGTCAGCGTCCGCAACATCTTCCCCTTCGGTAGCCGTTGTATTTGGTCCATTGTCCAAAAGTTCCTCTTCCTGAGCCTGACCAGCCAGGGGAGGAGATTCATGTGCCTTGGATGACCGCTTGTCTGTATTAGCCCGCCCTTTTGTGATCTCTGTAGTCTTTGGACTCCTGACGACTGGACGTCCATGCGCGGGGGAACCCGCTCTTGCTGTCCCTGACACTTGAGCTAATGTTTTTGTCCTTGACGACAGTGCAGGTACTTTCGCCTTGGCTACGATCGATGGTGGCTGTGTTGGTGTCCCCATCCGAGAAGCTCGTCCCGAGGTCACCCCCTTGGGAGCGGGCGTAGACGCAAGTTTTGGAGCTCGTTTTTCCACAGGTATGCGAGGTGTGTCGGTAGGGGTCGCAGGCTCCTCTCCCTTTGTTGACATCCTTCTGCTGAGCGTAGGTGCTTTGGACACGGGCGGTATCTTCTTAGCAGCACGGACGCGTGATATTTTGCTTAAGCCATCGGCCTCGGACTCCTGCGTCATATCTTCATCTTCTCTTGTCCCTCCGCTAGACCCTTTCGTTGTGAGACTATTAGCCTTTGCCGGTCTTCCATTTGGTGCTGGAGCCTTGTTGGACTTGGAGCTTTGAATCGTATGAGACCACATACTCAAGATCGAGGGTGGTTCTGGTGGTGCAGACCAAGGCTCAATACTGGCTTAGTCCATTCCATTGTAAGTCTTCGATTATACCTACATGTCCCTCTTTCAAATGCCTTGTTTCACCAGTCAGCCTCGGGGCTAGTTCTGAACCGGCATAATCTGCGCGGCAGGGCCCGCAGTCTGAAACTTAGCCTAAAAATTCCCTCGAAAGCACCTAAAAGGACTGCCAGAACTAGGTAGTTACCTACACGGTTCATAGCCTTCTCTTCAAAGCCTTATCTAGGTATCCCTCATGCAGAGAGACGCTTGTTCCTACAGCAAATTACATCATAGTAGTTCTATACAGTTTTGTCCCGTAGTTACATTGTCCTCCACCAGCCTTTTCCCAATTTCCACCCCCATCACGCTCTCAGCGTTACAACGCGCTCTATGATTTCAGACGAGAGCGTCAGAGGTGATGAGCTCTGTTCACAGCGAGCGGAAAGATATTTGCCACAAGAGCCATTACTTCAAGCTTTGAACCGTGCTTTTCAACACCAACATGATATTCCTGTTCATGACTGCGTTTGTCGAATTGCCGTCATGCTTCGAAGCAATTGGTCATGAATACTGTTTGTCCGAAACACCTGGTGCCACAATCTAAGGCCGGGAGTTCCGTGCATCAAGAAAAAAAGACAGGCTCAAGTCGTGGCATTCTAATTCGCTATGGACCTGAGGACGCGTCTTGAGAGATCTACCCACAGTATCTGACATCGATGAATTTGCCGTTTCTGCGGTGTCCTACCCTATCTTAGTAGCTTTGATCAAATCCAAAGTCGAAGGATGAAGAAGGGAGGACTGAAAAGGGGATTAGTCAAAGCAAACTTGTAATTGTGATGGCAATGATAGTCTTTTCTAGATTATAAGAAAGCGACCTAGCCAGCTCCGTTTGTGAAGACACACGATGGGCCTAGCAAGGTATATTACAAGGTGCAGATGGTACATGGAGGAGAGCACAAATTGCATTATATTGCAACGAAGTGATGCATTGTTAGGATTCTCACACATGTTATTCTCCAACTATGTCAAGCTACTTAGCCATGGGGGTGAGCCAAGTAACCCCATCAGGTCCGGTTTCAGGGACAGGATCTCCTCTCGAATATGTTGTGGAAGCATGTTTTGCAGAAGAGGACGACTGAGGGCGCCAAGGTAGCGCTGTTCGACTACACAGACTGGCTGTTAGTAACGACATTCAGGGTGTGTGAGGACCACTCACCGGGTAAATCCCTGGACTGATACAGATGTACTACTAGCTCTTGCGTCTCCTCCTCTGTCCATTGATGAGGGCCCGCGTTGTCATTTCGTGGTGAAGGGTGAGAGCTTGTTGTAATATCGTCTCTTCTCTCGTCCCTAGCGACCAGTGGCACAGGCACTACTCGACGCCCTCGGTTCCTCTCAATACGCCGGCGTTGCGCTTCTTCTTGGATGTTGTTAAGAATCCTTGGATCTCGCTGACTGCCCCGCTGGGACAAAGCTTCGGCTCCCCGTTGCGACTGCTCGAAGCGTGCCTCTTTCTCTCTAGCGGTCTTTAGTGCATTTGCCCTGACCTTCTCTCGGACCCGCAGCAGGTGGAGTTTGGGATAGTAGAATTTGTTTCTTATGCCTCGAATGTAGGGGAGTAGGACAGATATTGTTGGCTTCATTATCGGGTGGGCGGTGTTCGGCCTGACTTTCCAGCTTTTCGCTTTCTCGCATAGCCGGAGCGTCATATCTTGGATACGAACAATCTCTTCAAGGGCGTGGAAATCATGCAGTCCTCGAGGCTGTGATGAACGTAATGACAAAGCACGCTCGAGAAGGAAGACCATTGCTGGAATAGCCCGACCATATATGTCTGTGATCGTTTTTGATCTCTGCGAGAGAGCGTTGTGCTCTGATATGTCATTGATATGAGTCCCGATTAAATCCAAGCTATTCTGCAACTCTTCGTTGAGCACCACGAGCGCGTCATGGTCTGTTCCCCCGGATGCTTCAAGCCTCTTATATAGATACCTAGCTTCTTTGATTTCGTGGATGAGATCTTTGATCCTCTCCGTTTTCAGCTCAGTCCTGTGTACTGATTTCGCGGTTTTCAACACCTTATCCCACTCTCTGTGCTGGCCCAAGAGATCTCTGTTCTCTTCCGCAATTCCATCTTGGTTACCAACCTGTGATGAGCTTTCAATGCTCGGTTCTGGCACCTCCAAATCCTCGGAATTTTCCAGAACCTCCTCAAATCCGTCCTGGCTGGACCGTGTATTGTCAGCAATCTCCTCGTCCTCAGCCTCGCTTTCATCGCCCTCTCTATGATCGTTAACATTTCCTTGCCGCGAATCCTCCTCGTCTGCATCGCTTTCTCGGTCTGTATCATCATCGTCAATCATTACTTGTGGGGGTTTTTGTTTAGTTCCTTTGCTTGCTTTATGGACCTTTGACGTCGCATGACTTGCTGCTTCTCGATGCTTCGCGCGATCGCTTCTGGCCACGAGAGATGGCCTGGGTTCTTTTTCAACAGTAGTCGTTTGCATTTTCGGCCTGCCACCGTTGCGGCCAGGCTTTTCGGTCACATCGATTATACTCTTCCGCTTCTTCGGCCTTCCAACTTTGCGCCCGCTTTTCGTGCTCGAATCTACTCGCCTATTCGGTGAAGCACTCCCCTCAACTTCAATATCAACGGTAGCACGTTTCGACCTCTTCGCTGCACGCGATGGTATCGGGACCGGACTCGATTGATCGACTGTGGTGGCGTCGACCGCCGCGGTTCGTGGCGCCGCCTTCTTGGATCGCTGCATCTTCGTATTCGCCGCCTGACTCGGATGCGGCTTCTCGAAACTGTCGTTGGTGAATTCGTAGATATCTCCCTTTACCGCTGGTTTAGTATTGGTTAAGTGCCGAGTTGGCCGCACCTTTCCAGGTATACCTAATCTCTTGGCCGCAGGCTGGGCTTCCTGTCGCTTGGCGCGTTTACCCAGCGAGTCCTGAGTCGTAGCATGGTCTGGCCGCTTCCTCTTCGTTGGAGTGACAACGGTCGTATTTGGGTTTGTGATGTCGCCGAACGCTAGATCGTTGTTCAGGTTGGTTCGAGGATCCATGGATATGAGTTGCCGCGCAGCTTGTAGATCGTATTCTGACATCTCATCAGCTGCAACATAGATCCAGGGCCTGTTCTTAATGAGAGATCGTTGGGGCATCGCGCGCTCTTTGGAGTCGCCAACCAGAGTGGAAGGTTTTGCCGGGAAGCTTCGCGTCTTTTCGCCCGATATTGTATTCAACGTCCGCAAGCACTCCGAATATGAGGCTTTCAAACAACGTGTTGTCATAATTCATGATACAAAATGTCGAGGTCGGCGTTCACTCCCAATGCTCCTTCCTTACAAGTCTTAGATCCCTCCCGGCCTCATGCGTTTATCACACCTGTCAAAAAGATCAATGAAGGTCATGATGTTTCTGCTTTCCTGACCACAAAAGCCTATGGCGATATAATGACTTTCTTGCTGCAACTCAATCGAGCCATGTTTCCATGTACCATCACAGATTCTGATACGCAAACAACTAGTGTACAAATTTGGGAGCTGAGCTCTTGTGCAAATGTTCATGTTTCAGATGTAATTACAGACCTAGGAAACTTGCTGAGGGCTCTAGACAATATCATCGATGAAATACCACCAGACCCTGGTCCTCGTCGTTTTGGCAACATTAGCTATAGGAAATGGTACGAGGTCGCCGAAAGTCGTATGAAGGACCTTTTAGTGCGTTGTCTACCATCAAGAGCGATGCTCTTCGCCGCTGAAAATGAAGTGACAGCCAGGGATGAGCTCGAATCGTATTTCCTCGGCAGCTTTGGAAGTGCCCAACGACTAGATTACGGATCAGGGCACGAATTGAGCTTTTTAGCTTTTCTAGGCTGTATATGGAAACTGGGAGGCTTCACCTCCTCGTCCTCCGAAGCGTCGTCGCCCCCAGGAAACGAGGAAAGAAGCATCGTACTCAACATCATAGAGCCCTATCTCCGCCTCATCCGCCGTCTCATCAAAACATACACTCTAGAGCCCGCCGGTTCCCACGGCGTATGGGGTCTAGACGACCACTCCTTCATCCCCTACATCTTCGGCAGCGCCCAATACGGCCCAGCCATAACACCCACCTCCCAAACCCCCACCGAAGGATCTCTCCAAAGCGCGCCAGACCCAGCCTCCGTCGCGAAACCCGCAGCCGTAACCCGAGAGCGTGACAAAAACATGTATTTCAGCGCCATCGGCTTCATCCACGACGTCAAAAAGGGCCCGTTCTGGGAGCACTCGCCCATGCTGTATGACATCTCGGGCGTGCGGGCAGGATGGGGCAAAATCAACAAAGGCATGATCAAAATGTACAATGCAGAAGTCCTCTCCAAGTTCCCCGTCGTGCAGCATTTCCGCTTCGGTTCGCTTTTCAGCTGGGATCAAGATCCGACGGCGACTCCGGCCCCTGTATCGATGCACACGTCGAACCAGCCCATTAGAGACGGTCCTGCCTTGTCGCTGGAAGATGCCTCGGCGCGTGGTCCACCTCTGGAAGGCACCAAGGCGCCCTGGGCGAACAAATCTACGACTTCACAAACCTCAAGAATGGGCACAGCCGCTGCTCCAAGTCCTACCCTGGCAGCAGCGGCTTCTAGGCCTAACAGAGCGCCAGTAATGGCAAGGGGCGGTCTACCAATGAGGTCGCCGCAGCCTCCTTCAAGAGACGCTCCAATTATGTCAGCGAGGACACCAATGCCTCCCCAGGAACCTGGTGTTTCGTCGGACGGATCATCAATGCCGCCGCCACCCACACGAGCACCTTGGGCCAGCAAGCCGCGTTGAAATCCAGACAGTTCAAAGAGAGAGAGAGCGAGGCGGAAAACCTCGTTACTCATTACGATTGTATGATGGCAAATACGAAGATTACCCATCCCAGTGTCGTGGACGAAGTCTTATTATGCGAAATACCCACACACATGTCGATGTACATGTATGTATATTGTACGAATAGCATCAATCGCAGAGATGAAGAGATGAATAATACCAACCCCCCAAAAAACGACCATGCTCCCTGCTATCATCGGCATGTGACAACTGTCACGCGACAATAACGGTAGTATGCGTACTCTACAAAATAATACACACCAATCACGCCCAACGCCGCTTCGCTCCAAAACAAGCCCAGAGGTATGCGCATGTAGCAAACGGTCCAGAAAGAACACCAACACCAACACCCCCCTCGCAACAAAATGCAGCATCACACCCCCCGTCTCACATCGTCTTATAACAATTGACTAAACGTATGCACAACCCAATCCTTCACCGTCCACCAACCACGACCCTCGCCCCCTCCTTCCCCAACACCCCCGCCTCCATCGGTTTCGGGCTCCTCTCCCGTCCCTTTTTCCGGCTGAGGAAACCTAACATGGCAGTGGGCTTATGCTTGCCCATGGTGGAAGTGCCGCTGCTCGCGTTCCGCTCGTCGGACTGCCTCGTATCTTTATTCAGGTCGCCCCAGCTGCCATGCTCGTCCAGCACTACCTGCACGCCTCCGCCTTTACTCGCGGTCCTGGTCCCACCTCTTCCCGGCGGCATTCTTGAATTGTTATGTAGTGATGTCGCTGGATGGCTCGTCGGTCCTTCTTGCTGCTGACCGCCTGGTGAGGCTGTTTGAGCGTTATTGGGCATGGGAGGCGGGAAGGGGTGTTCGTTCGTGGGGTAGTAATCCGAATGGTTCGATGGACCGCCCGTCAAAGTTCGGGGCGGAGAACCGTTGGGTGAGCCGTCTGATAGGGCGCGCTGCGATTGTGTAGCTGCACCTTCCAAGTCGGGATCGTCGACGCGGGATTTGGGATTGGGGGTGGCGTGGTCAAGAATATCAATGGCCGAGTCGGCACCGGAGGAGGGGGCGTCGACGAAGCCTTTGTAGTCTCTGGTGTTGGGAAGGACTTGTTAGCGCCAGCTCAAAAGATCCAGACTGAATACTGGGGTTTCATACGTCACTGTTGTGTAGTCAAATGGTTCGAAGAGTGTTTCGATCATCCGGTGTAGCTCTTCTGTCCGAATCTCCTTGTCTGTAGCATCATCTTTGAGTTGAACCCTTGGCTTCTGCCGCCTCGCTCGCGCCTCTAACGGTGCCTCTTCCAGCAACAGCTCCTCCAGGTCATAAGTAGCGTCGAAATTGGTCTTCTCGCTCGAAGGTATGAAGACGGGTTTGATCTGCTTCTTTTCCAGCAACTCGAAATCGATCTTTCGGAAAAAGGCATGGTCGGTATAGGTTTCCCACCCTATAGCTCCTATTCGTTTTCGCCTGTCCTTTTCCATCAACGAGCTTATGGCGCGGTAGCAAGGCATCGAGACGGCGGGCTGGGTGACAGGGTAGTTGGGCGAAGCTTTGAGGATCTCCTTCTCCAACTTTTCATGGCCATGTGAAACGAAAGGCCTCTGAATGCTGTGAGTGACAGTTCGTGAGTACCAGACAAGACGTCCCTACCTTGTTGTATATGCATTCATAGAACGTTACTCCTAGTGACCACCAATCCACCTCAGTCAAGTACCCCGTCCCAGCATAGACTTCTGGAGCAAGATAAGCAAGTGTGCCAGACTTGCTGTGTAATTGTTTTTCCGGCTTGTATTCGGAAGCCACATTCTATGTAACATTAGTACTCGTCTATAGTCTTCCATCTCTAGGACCAAACATACAAAATCCGCCAGATGCACATGTCCATCGGAATCCAGCAAGACGTTATCTGGCTTCAGGTCCCGATGAACTATGCCCTGCGAATGACAATATTGTAGCGCGCAGCCCAACTCTGCCATCCAAAACCGTACTGCATCTTCTGTGAATGTTTTTCGTGAAATATGAAATCGCAAGTCGCCGCCATTCATTAGGTCCACAACAATGTACCTGCCAGCGGTCAGCATGTTAGGTGGGTTCGAGGCTCCGCGTACGTCGTACAGGTATTCGACATCCTGAAAGCTGTACCGCAGATTGCAAAGGAACGGATGGTTCAGGTGCTCCAGCATCCTCCGCTCCCTGATAATATTTCGCACGCTCTCCGATCGCACCACTATATGCCGTATAAGCCTCCTGCAAATGCCCAATCTCATAGTCAATCCACCAACCTTCATCTTTACGTATGTACTTCAAGGCGAAAGTCAAGCCTGTATCCTTCCTCTCGACGATGCGAACCTTGCCAAAGGCGCCCTTGCCCACCACTCGTAGAAGTCGAAAGTGATTGAGATTGACTGCAGAAGATACATCGGTCAGCCATCTAATTATGGATGGATTATCATTTGGCTCGTATGAGAGACACCATATGAAAGCAGTTTGGGGTAAAGCGGTAGAGGCTATCTGCACCGATACCAGAGATCGAAAGGAGAAGCTTGCCTTCATCGGTGAACACGACGGGCTTGCCATTGGAGTTGCCCATTGGAGGTTGGTGGTTATAGAAAAGGTTTCATATGGTGCATCTGGAAGGCTACGACACTGGATGATAGGATCAGGGGAGTATTGACGAGCTGTCATTCATGAAATGGTCAATGCGTTATGTGCAAAGCTGCAGCAGAGGTAGTGATATGACTGCTGAGATGTATTAGAGCTAGAGTCGTAGCAGATAAAAGACATGTCGTTACCAAGTGGTATGCGGTAATCAAATCTAGTCAGGTCCATGCGGAGTTTGGATTTTGGATGGGAAAAGATGGACCAATGATAATCGAGATGGGCTTGGCAGTCCGGCTGATGTTCGGCTTTAACTGCAACGGGTCTGGCATCCACGCCCAAGCACGCCAAGCACCCACCAAGGCGTTTTGGGCTGGTCGAAGCTATCTCTTGATTTGTTCGTCTATCACATCCTCCAATTCGCACTCCGCATCTTGGCGAATCAAGGGACCTCATAATGCAAAACCCACGTGGCCCTCGATGCGCACATGCCCACAGGCGCACCAGCCACTTTCAAGGGTCGCACATACCTTTCTCGTAGTAGTCCCGCAATTGATCGCTACCTAAAGGCTGTGTAATCTACAACTCCAAGGTTCATGCATCGTTAGGCCATGCATGTACAAAATATGATATACAAGAAGAGTACAGACCTCCCCACGCTCAGGGTCTGAGCTATCCAGCATAACAGAGGAGGGCAAATGCCGCTGCGGAACGTGGCACCGCTCTACCGTGTTACACCGAGGAGATCGCCACGCCAGCACTTGAGGTGACTGGCCAGCACAAGGTAAGCGCAATCCGGCTGGGAGAGAAGAGAGTGGCCCGTACTTGACGGGAGTTGATGGAGACGGGAGCCGGCCCGAGCGGTGGTAGAATGAGTGCGCCTGAAGTTTGTGCTTCATCAATCGGCGATGTGTCTGCGCTTGCCTACGAAGGGGGCTCAAATGGCTAGTGGGGGGTGAAGCCGAACGTTCGAGAGTGACCCGAAGAGACAGCTGGTTGTACGTATGTGGTGCGTTCAAGGCTGACTGGCCTCAGTGGCTTGCTCGATTTTGCCAGATTGATGTAGATCCTGCGGAGTGGACTGAGCGTGCACGGCATCGTTGTCGAGGTTGTTCAGCCGCTGTCGCTCCCTGTCTGTAGAACTTTCTCTCGGCTGAGCAGGATGCGACTGCGTTGTCTTCGAGTTTGCAACAGGTGAATGAACAGGTGCGTGAGCAGAAGGCTTGGTGTACGCCGAAAATACATCGGGCTGTCGTTTGCAGAACCACCCGCCTCGTTCCCACTCGCCAGGCTTATAGAGACATCTCTCTCGAGTACCTTCCTCCACGATCCCAGAGAGCAGAATGCTGAGCCGCTTGAAGTCAATGGGCTTGAGGATCCAAGCGTCGAAACCTGCGTCGATATATCTTTGGCAGTCTCTTTCGACTAGTGAGGCCGATACTGCAAAGATTGGAACTCGGCCATTCAGGGCTGCTCGTTTTGACAGAACTTCGCTAGGGTGTGTCTTTTCGAAGGACCGGATCATCTTCGTCGAGGTAAGACCATCCACGATAGGCATCTGGTATGAACAATGAGTAAATGGCCTGCTACATTCGAAGGGTCCGTCGATTACCTGCATATCCATCAAGACCACATCGAAAAATCCGGGTCTTTCTCCGTACATGCTGGAGCACTCTTCACCATTGATGGTCAGACGAACCTGGTGGCCTATCTTCTCAAGCCTCTTCTGTATGATCTTGCTGTTGATCGGATCGTCTTCCGCAACAAGGACGTGAAGTTTGTCAGCGTTAAGCGGCTCCTCTTTCGTACTTCTATCGGGGAGTTGAAATACGATTCGCGACGGCGTGCGGGCCGAGAAGTCTGGCGCGGAATGTTCAATACCAGGCGAACCAAGGCTTGTTTCTCCTGGCATGCGGATAGCTTTCACTGGGGTCTTTGCGTCTATCACATTGGTTAGCCCTGGACCCTGTCGCTGCTGAAGCGCTTGTTCTGAGGCTATCATGGGATTGGCTTTTAGGACTCCATTAATGGGTTTCCTAGATGGAAAACCTGGTCTCTGAGTAGCACGACTTGTCGACCGCGGTCTTTCATTGTCTGCGCTGCCTGCGGTAGCCTTCGCCATGTGTGGCTCTTGAATAGCTTCTATGAGCCGATTCACGTCGCTCTTTGCGCTCGATGCACTCTTATTACTCTTTACGCTTCCCAAGCTGCGCACGCTTTCTGTGCTTTTACGGTGCACCATCTCACTAGAAGTCCCGGGCGTCGAGTATTTTCGTGCACTTCTGTTTACTAGCATCATCTCGCCCTTTTCGAATGGGGGTGTAGTTGGTTGATTTGCAGGGGGAGCAACGCCAGCTCCCTTTGCTTCCTCCAGTGCTGATGCCTTTGGCTTGTCGTTTGGCAGATCGAATCCAAATTGTATCACAAAGCGGGAGCCTTTACCTTCTTCGGATTTCAATCTCAGCTGGCCATTCATGTTACGGACAATTCGCGCGACGAGTGCCAGGCCGAGTCCCAGGGTTCTCTGAGAGTGTTCCTCCCCTTTGATAGCTTTAGTATCAGGAGCCAGTTTCTCCTGTAGTCCTTCATCACTCTCGGTCTGTACTTGCTCAAGGTCCCTGAAAAGCGCATCGAGTTTTTCGGCATTCATTCCGATTCCTGTATCTAGTATTACGACGTCAATTTCGACGCGATCTTCCTCCTGACTGGTCACCCACATTTCCACTTTGACGGACCCCTTGAGAGTGTATTTGATCGCATTTGCCGTGACATTGGAAATCGCTTGCCGGACACGTCTCTGGTCTCCAAGAACGAGCTGAGGTACCCCTGGGTTTTCGATGACCTCAAAGTCAAGCTGCTTCCGTCTGGCGTCGCCGATAAACGCGTTCGTCGCTTCCCTTACAGTAGCGGGCAGATCAAATATTTCATCCTTGATTAGATTGTGACCTTCCTCGGTCTTAGTCAGGTCGAGAAGATCGTTAATGACGTATATGAGCGATTTCGAAGCCGAATGTGATCTGGATAGGTTGTCGCGGGTCTCCTGATCGATTGCTCCCTCTAATGCAATCTCGAGATAATTGATGATGGCATTCAAGGGTGTTCTAACCTCGTGTGCTGAATTAGCAAGTAACAGCTTCGTAAGCTCGCTATTCTGCAAGGCCGCTTCCTTTTGCCTCCAAACCTCGATGAACTTCCCGTAGACCAAACATAGGACTGCAGCTGTTTCAATTTCTTCCTCGGTCCATTCGCGGCACTTACCTACCACGGTTTCGCTCCAAGTCCGAAAACTCTTTCTTGGCTCAAGGTAACCTTCAGTACCTTCCTTGACGAATTTCTCATACGGATTGCCTGCCCATTTGACCTCCCGTGTTTGACCCTTCCGAAAAAAGACTATGAAGTCGCTGCCGGTCACTGACAAGGGCACAAGCAACAGGCCAGCGATGACAGAGAAACCAGGCGGGTACCGAAGGTCTGGGAAATTTACCCGAATGTCTGTAGAATTGGTAACACATGAAAACTTCCGAAGGCGTAGATACTCTAACATAGCGAGAGCTTCTTGTGTCTGTTCCAGCTTGCCAAGGATCTTCGTCTCGTCACGAATAGATAGGAGGCCGTAATCAGCATCGAACAAGCGCAGAAGGTCGTCGGATGATGCGACGATGTATCCACTGGGATTGCCTTCGGTAGGGACGGTATTGATTAGCTTTCTAGCTTGAAGCCGGGATGCGTACGACAGTCTTTCGATATTGCGGGATGCAGAATCGCCAACCAGTCGGCACATCTTACGGATAGGGAATGACACTCGCATGCCCTTAGAGCCATAAGAGTGGCAGGCGATCAGGCCCCACAATTCGTTGAAAGCATTAATGGAGATCGACATGGAGGCTCTGACCGCCATATTTGAAAGATACTTGATGTGTACAGGGGACATTGCTCTGAGGTAAGCAAATGTAAGGTCTAACGGAGTTTCAAGGTCTTCGATCGTTCGACAGACTAACCGAGCAGTCTCTTGATCGCGATCGTACAACAGCCTCACCTTGTTTATCTTGTACAGGTCTCGAGCTTGTTTGGGTATGTCGGAAGCGGGAAAGTTCAAGCCTTTGTAAAGATCTTTGGTCGCCCGTGGATCTACAAGCTCGGTCACAACCCTGCCATTCCATGTTTGATCAAATTGGTAGATCATGACACGATGAAATCCTGTCAATTCCTTGACAACTCCGACCAGAATCTTGAGGAACGTATCTAGGCTCGGAGCGTTGGCCAGCTGCTCCTGGACTTGAGACATGATATTGAATACTTCCATTGCTGCAGCTTCCCCTTTCCGCTTCCTTGCACCTCTCAATACGCGTAATGGCCTGCTAGTATTGACGGTACTCTCGGCGTATTCTTCTGGTGTGGGATCACTGCCCAAGGTGTCTTCCGGAGGCTCTGGCGTTCCTTCACCAGGGGGCACCAAGGGGTTGATAGGATCATCTTCAAGCTCAAATTCGCAGATGATCAAGTCTCTGTTGGCATCGTTGGTATGCAGGGCGCACCACATCTTCTGCATTTTCTGTGAAGGCGAGCGTATAGCCAGGGTAAACACTTCGGGTCCACTGATGGCAGGGTCTACGTCCTCGTCCTTGATAAAATCAATATGATCGAGAAGGTTATCCGTCTGCTCATCAGAAAGAATGTCACAGAAACTCTCTAATGCAAATAGCTGCTTTGGGGTATAACCAATGATCCTTTTGGAATTCTCGCTCACAACCCTGACGATCAGTTTGCCCTCGTCGACCTCTTGCACTGCAATCAACAATCCAAATCCCTGTACGGCGCCTGGTATATGGATAGGCTCGTCTTCACAGCGCTGGAGAGTATCACCGTCTCGGCCAACGATCGCCGCGTGACCTCCCTCTGTCACGACGTGTTTGAATCGCGCTGTGAGAAGTCCACCAGTATCGTCTGCGATATCGATCTTCGTAGGACCTGCTATACTTGACTCGTCGTCACTATCGTACCCGGCTGTAGTCTGTGACCTGATAGACGTGATGTCAGCGAAAGTCTGCAATTGCCTCGAGCCTCCCATTCGCTCTCCTGCGCTTCGCTCCACGCGACCGTGGAGCGATAGCACTGGGGCTTCTGATTCCCGTAGCCGCTGTGAAGGTGAGTCTACTGGCATCATCATTGTTGTTAATTCAGCAGGAGGTGCACTGCCAGTAAGAGTTTGCCGAGTACCGATCTTGGAATCACTTGCTGCACTCTTTGGCAAAGACATTCCTGGAAAGCTGTCGGTCTCATTCCTATCGGTTCTTGCCGTTGGAGTTGCCGCATGGTCCACTGACACGACAGAGCTTATGGGAAAGACTCGATCGGTGGCAGAGGGACTCAGAGGACCAGAGGGCAAGTCCACAAGATTGGAGATGGGTGAGCTGAGGTCTTGTATCTTCGACTTCCATGGTGTAGAGTGCGGCTCGTTGGAGCCCCATGAAGTGAGATCTCGAGACTCTGATCTGGACTTTGGGCGTTGACGGAGAGGTGAAGCGACAGGTCTGTCTGTTGTAGAGGACTCTCCCTCTGTAAATGGCTGGGAGGACGTTGGCCACATCTTCGAGGCTATGAGCTGCCCCCCTTAATAGGCAAGGTGGAGTGGTGGCTGCCAAGGAATTCACTGGAGGTTCGTCCTGGCGTGTTATCTGACGACGAAGCACCCTAGGGAGAAAGGCGCTCGAGGCGGACAGAGGGTCTCAGTCTTACATGACCCTAATAATAAAAGGGATGGTGTACCCTTCGAGGAAATACCATCAAGGATGCAGAGCAGCTGTGTCGCTATGAATCTCTCTATCATGTGTGGCGTCGTTCGATGTCCTAAGGGTTTGGCCGGGCAAGCCACAGCACTGGGATGTCTCCGATCTTATTCTATTCGGTGTAGAATATTCTATTCCACGTTGCCTCTCTACAGTTGCGAGATACCCAGATCTGTGGGCCCTAGTTTCTAGCTGTACTGCGTAGACTGCTGAGGATCTTCTCTTCACTCCTTTTCCCCCTCCGATCATCGATATTGATATTGCGATCAAACCAAGTACCGAATTGTGTTATTCCACGCTTGTCCCTTGGGCCTAGATCTCTACGCGCCACATTCGTCTGCGTCGATCCCTACTTTAACAGTCCGAGCCTCGGCGACTAGGGGTCCTAATAATCCTTGACCCAGGCACCAGGGATTTAGCCAATGTCCGGGATGTCAAAGACAACTGACTGTATTGAACTCCGTAAAGCGCATTCAATATGAAACAATCCAACAAAGATCGCTCAACACGCGGCTTCATTCGATTGCTACCTGAAGTCCAAGGTAGACACTCGGACTGTCATTGGTGGGCTTCCCAGCCAATGAGCAATGGTTCATATGTGCTTGACGTATGTATGATCGACAGATGAAATTCAAGTTTGACAACCGTTGCGATGGTTGCGAAATATCAATCTCTCATACTCGTAGTGGTTATAGCAGGTAATCATCCTCACTTACTAGAGCCATTATCCTGTTTCATTGTGCTTCGTCTCACACTTGCCATGACTTTGGCTCTGACCAATTAGAGTGGTGCATAAGAAATATACTCATTGCATACTCCCTGCACCTTCTCGGTCAACCTCCCTGTCATCTCAAACCATGGCCACAGTTACCAAGGAACCAAGCAGGATGGTCAATGTCCTTGTCGCTCAAGACGATATGCCAGATACTTTTCTGTCCGACCAAATTCTGAAATATGTCCAAGTCCGAAAGAACATCAAGGCAAGGACCTTGACCTGGCAATCCGGACTTACAGGGGGTAATTGGGAACTGTACGACTCCTGTGGACGTCGAAAGGAGCATATTTACACTAGTGAGCTGATCGAATGGGCTGACCTCCTTGTTGTGGTGTCCATGGGGGCCGGGCATTTGAGCCAGATGTTACAGGGAGCGACTGATGTCTTTCTACTGGAGCTTCTGAGGTCTTGGGATGTCACGAAAAAGATTCTCCTGGTACCCGGTATGTCATGTGCCATGTGGGAAAACCCAATGACGAAGAAGCAATTGAACAAGATCCGAAGGAAATGGAAGTGGATCCATGTCTTTGAGCCTGTCTTATGGCATAGCCGGATCGACCAACAGGAAGTAGGTCAAAACTGGGCTGGCATGGCGGAACTCGTGGAAGGGGTAAAGAATCACGCAGATCTGATATCTATTGGTCACGATTTAGAGCTCCTACCTATCAATCAGACAGCCATTCATGCCCACCCTGATCAGATGCGATTGCCCTTAGAGATCTGGTCGTTGATACTTGAATATGTTGGGGATTGGGAAATTGCAAAGGCCCTCAGTATTTACACCAATTTGCAAATGCCGCCGGAGTGGAAGGCATATAGTGCAAATGCTCCCAGATCTGCAAGAGACGTACAACGTACAAGTGACCTGGAGTGGGCCATTCTGATCGGAACCTATTCGCAAGTCGTCGAGTGGTTCACGCTTCATCCACCGTCACCTAGATGGCTTTCTAAGCTCAGCGTAAAACTCATCATCAAATTTGCACGAACTGATATTCTCTCTTATCTCGAATCATATCACAAAGACCTCTTTTGGTCCACTTTTGGCCACACCTTACTCCCCACTAAAGCATCTGCAGTCTTCGGCAAAATTGCAATATTGGATTGGTGGAAAACATCACCATCCTTCCTGACGAAAGAATACAATGTCGAAGCTCTTGATGCGGCGTCTAAAGCTGGCTTCGTCCATATCCTCGACTGGTGGCGTGCTTCCGGTCTTCCGTTGCGCTACACGGAAGCAGCGCTTGAACAGGCGTCCTCAAGAGGTAGCCTCGAGGTCCTTGGATGGTGGCGCCATGCCTCGCTTGTGCGTAGTGACCAGAACGGTACGGAACTTGAAGAGCCCAGTCCTACCACTTCCAATGGTGGTGATCATGCAAGCAATGTGAGCATAAGAACCAGTGGCGCTGTAGAGCACCTAGCACATCCAGTCCCCCTTCGGCTTAAGGTTGGGAAATCAATTGTCTACGCTACTCAGAACGGACAAACTGCCACGCTTCAATGGTGGGTCAATTCTGGCATCCCCACTGCTCATGAGGAAACCGTCGCACGTATTGCTTCAGCTAATGGCCATGTCAACATTTTGCAGCTTTGGAAACAATGCAAAGGTGAGAAGATGCAATACGACAATCAAGTACTGGTCGGACCTACCAAGAATGGGCACGTGGATGTGCTAGAGTGGTGGAAGGAGAGTGGGTATATAGTAGAGTATAAGACCTGTGACATCGAAGAAGCCCTGGAAGATAGTCTTGGAGGATCCGGGGAAGACAGGATTAGGGCTTGGTGGGCTCGTAATGGATTGAACCTGGGAGTGGGGACTAGCGAGTGGATGAAGGTCAAAGTATTGTGAGTGCATGGCTTCACTGTCAGTGGGCTTACCAATGTAGCTGCTAGACGTCAAGAGCCTTAGAGCACATGTTGGCGTAAGCTTAGGGTTAGTGTTGTCGCCTGCCCTGTAGGAATAATTCCTTCGATACGTACAAGGTCTGAAACTATGCTGAATGTAATGATCTTTAGAAGCGCGAGTGGATTTTTAAACCATGTCTGCGTTCAATGTTTATGCAAAGATACCTCAGAACTATGCCAAGAGTCCTAGTGGTTGCCATAGGCTCAGAAGCGAGCATCCCAGCATCAACAATTGCAGATTCCCGTTCTGATCTCCCTCCACCCCAGTCAAGCTTAACCACCTCACACTCTTTTTGTAAGTCTGGAACGTGGCAATCTGGACATATCATTACGAGTGTCTCGTTAGCTTTATGCCAACTTATTGCTAGAGTGGGAAGTGAGGCACGTCGCGCGCGTCGACAACCTCGACAGCCCCTCATACTGCCCCCACCACTGAGGGAACCCAGCATTCTTACGCATGGCAGCAGTATCCTTATCACCAGCACCTCAGAAGCTCGGAGGCATGACAAATCGAAGGGTCCCCCTCGGCGATGTTCCCAACGCTGTCAATTCGCCTTTCCGCGCTGTAGCCGCTGCAGCTTCCAAGCGATCTAGGGCACAGCTTGAAGCCCAGGAAGACATCTCATATGATCTCCAACCGGGAGCAAAGAGACAAGCTGTAGAGGATGTACGGCTAATTCAAAGAAGTACTCACCAGAAGCAAGCCTTACAGTCACTGGAAGGCCGAATATTCAACAGACGACCCACCAATGCCCAGCCCACTGCCTTCGAGAGGAAGCTCTTAGCGGCGAGAGAGGATGTTTCGAAACAGCGAGTAGACAGAAAAGACAAGGTGTCAAACGAGCAAAGGGGTGATATCAGGCAATGGCAGAAGCACTACAAGAAGCTCTTTCCATCTTTTGTTTTCTACTTTGAAAGTGTGCCGGAGGACGTTCGCATTTACTGTTCTAAATACATCAGGTTGCTCGGAGCAGTGAGTCTTTCTTCCTGGAATGATGGTGATAATCTTTGCTGAAACATCATGCAATAACAGAGAGAAGAGAAATTCTTTTCCAGAGACGTCACCCATGTTATCACGACCCGACAGATTCCTGTGGATAATGATACCAAAGACGCAAATGAACCTGCTACACCATCCTCTACGTCAACAAGTTCGCAGCCTACTAATTCAAGTCGCACGATCAATCCGTCTCTACTCGATCGACCCTCCAATTACCAAGGGGAGCCCCAGACGAGGAAAAGGTTCACCTTTGAGGCAAGCGCGAGCAGAAGGGCACCACCAATCAATGCTCGTGATGTTGAGCCACGAAAAAGTGCTAACAACATTGACATACTTGCTAGGGCAAAGGAGATGGGGATGAAAGTATGGCCATCGGAGAAGTTGCAAAGGGCAATAAGGACAATGTTCGAAATTCCGGACGAGTCGCAATTACATGCTGGACAAGGTCTGGGTGCTAAGGGCGCATCCGTCATCAGCAAAGGTGATCGTGAAGCCGAGCTATCGCGCATGCTCAAAAATGAACGGATAAATGGTCCTTCAGACCGAGACTCGAGCATTGCTCTCAACGAGACTGTACCGTTTAAGGGATACCATATCTATGTTCGAGATATGGACGAAAGGACGAAGCCCATAATGATCAGAGACTACATTAAGCCAGTCCACGACGAGCTCAGTGAATGGCCTCAGTTTCAGTGTGTGGGAGTGGGGAAGTGTCCATTTGTCCCAGAACCAGACCCTTCGACGCGACAAGAGCTCGAAAAAGCGAAAGCCCGTGAAGAGGAACTTCGTAGAAGAACGAAGTCACAGACTCGACCAGCTCCACGGACTCGTGCTGCAGTAATGCGGGACGATGCTGAAGCTCAGTCTGTCAGAAACCCAGGGCATCAGAAACCCCTCCAGGAGCTGAGGGACGGAGGCAATACTTCAGTGCCACCACCACCAAGAATGCCTACTCAAGCGTTCTGTCCGCCACCACAAACCAATACTAAAACCGCAAGTCCAGGAAAGGCGACAAGAGAATCGATAGCTAATATCGGCACGCGTCTCTTCGGAGGAGAGCCCGCTGCCTCCGGCATGCAACCATCAAATATCACCTCCGCCATACGGTCACAGATGATCTCATCTACAGCGGCAGCGCCAGGTGCTAAGGCCGGCACGAGCAAAGAGGTACACGGCCTGAAAAGGAAGGTATTGGAAAAGAACAGTGGGCCTGCACCTAGCGGTATCCAGACAAGACGTGGACAACATGACACTATTGGTGACGGCCGAGCCGAGAAGACTATACCCGCCGCAAGGCAGTCTAGAAGGCAAGCGCAAGGACCACTGATTCACATAGACGAGGAAACGACGCAGTCTGGGGCAGATGAGGATGTGTGGATGGCTGAAGGAGTACGGAACAAAGCTAAGGAATCGACGGAGGCTTTAGAGAAGAACGCCAAACCCGGGTATTGTGAGAATTGCCGGGAGAAGTACGATGACTTTGATGATGTGAGTACATTTCATGCCGTTGGTCTAAAATCTAACAATGTTACGTAGCATATTGTGGGTCGCAAACATCGCAAGTTCGCTCTTACACCAGAGCACTGGAAGGACCTTGATCGATTGCTTTCCCATCTGGGGAGACGACTCAAAGAGCAAGACTCGGACGGCTTTTAATCATATGGGCAGGCTCAGTCGCTGACAAAATGCACCCAATACCTCGGACATGTCCCACAGGCTATCATGATTATGGTCGTCCAACTTTGGTTACCTGTCGTTCCCCACCCACGCTTAGACTTGCAACACCAAGGGATGGCGTTCAGACAAGGTGGCTTTTCTCTGCTCTCTATACCGTTCTGCATTGATGGGTCCATAGCATCTACGTCTTGGCGAGCGTGCATGTAGATATATGACCTGCATCTACAAGGCGGCTTTTTTTTGACAAAGTAAGGCACCCCTCAAAGGAGGTAAACAAAACAGGAGTCAGTAAAGGGAAAGAGTTGGTTGTTCAACACCTGACTATTCATGCTTGACCTGGTACTAAAGTAATCATCTCAATTACTTTACTCGTTAGTTCTACAACATTCATACCTATGGTGGACTACGACATAAACGCCGTCACCGCTCGCTTCCGTGCCTTTTTCCCAGCAACTTCCGAATACCTTGTTACCAAGTCCAAGAGATTTTACCCAAAAGTCGATGACATTCGCTCCGCATAGGATAGAAACAATAGGATGTGAGTCTGTACCGCGAAAAGAGTTGAAGAATATGATTATTCGTAAAAAATCACTTGACTTACAGTCATTTCGTCAACCGTGATATTCTAAGCAAATCCCACTCCTAGCTCTATAGAATATATATCTCCGACACCATTAGTACAACTTTAGGATCTCCCTCCCCAGATGAATCGATCTTGTACCTCGCGATACCTGTGACGTATTCTAACATTTCCTCGGAAACCATAGGATACCTTCCAGCACAACCCCCCCCTCCCCTCTCCCACCCGCAACCCACCCGCAAACCCAACCACAACAATGTCCCCTCCACCCTCCCCATCCCCATCCCCATCCAACCCCGCCTCCGCCCCCACCCCCGCTCCAATCCCCGACTCCCCCACCCCCCCCACTCTCCCCCTCCCCCTCTCCGCCTCCCTAATCCTAACCGCCCTCCCCAAAGACGCCCACACCGCACTCGCCCGCGCCAGCGACGACGTGGATGGTATACCCGCCAAAGGTTCAATCCCCCCCTTCCCCTCCATCCATTCATCCCTCACATCCCAAACCCCCTCATCCCCTCCCTCTACAAAACCACACCACTAATATACACCACACACACAGTAACGATCCGCTTCCAACCCGTCGGCTCCGCCCCGCATCTCAAACAACGGCTTTTCAAAGTTAGTAGCACGAATCGGTTCGAGACTGTGGTGGGGTTTCTGGCGAAGAAGTTGGCTGGGTTGGGTGGAGGGGAGGGTGGGGGGGTGTTTTGTTATGTGAATAGTGTGTTTGCGCCTGGGTTGGATGAGGGGGTGGGGGGGTTGTGGAGGGTGAGTGCTTTTTTTTGTTTTTGTTTTGTTTTGTTTTGGAGGGGTTGTGTTGGGTTGGGTTGGGGAGGGTGGAAGAGCAGAGGGGATGGGATTTGCTAAAGGGATGAATCTGTAGTGCTTCAAGACGGACGATCAACTTATAGTTGCGTACTCGATGACGCCGGCTTTTGGATGAACGTGGCCGATAGGGTTGTCTTTGGGAGGGGTCTTCGTCCTCCGTAGTTGGTTGTGGGAAGATATGCTACGTGTTGAGGATGTGATGCACAGCGGGATTGAAGGATACCGAATTTGTGATGGTAGGTAAGATATCTAGTACTGTCCTGCACAGTGTATGCTTCTCTACTTAGCTGATCAACTCAGGTGCATCGGAATGCAACATAGTATCAAGATCAACGATCTAACAGACGACCTCCTGCACATGAAGGTTAAAGCAAATCGCTCAAACGCTTTGGAACATGCAAACAAACGGCCGACGTAGGATATAGAGAATAAAGGCACATGCCGTGAGTCGTTATTCGGAACCGATGAGCTTCTTGAAGTCCGCGAGCTCTTCTGTCGGCATTGGGTATGTGTGTGCTGGAGCTGGGTATTCTCGGCTTTTTACCTCGGCTATATTAAAGTTAGAAGCGCCGACAGCAATAATGGAGATGCATAGCATACACTTGTACTGTTCTATAGCTCTCATGCTCTCGCCCCAGACATTGCCGTATTGCTTGACGAACTTGGGTAGGAAGCGCCCAGGAGGAAAGTTGCCGGACATGTCAACTTGAACCAGCACTTGGCCCGAGCAGCCGTTGCCAGCACCGATACCTATGGTGGGAATTTTGAGCTTTTTCGTAATCAAGCTGGCAACCTCCGCCGGCACGGCTTCAAGGACGACAGCGAAGGCCCCTGCTTCTTGTACGGCCATGGCGTCTTCCAGGACCTTAATCGCTCCTAGTGTTGTCTTGCCTTGTACTCGGAAGCCTCCGAGGGCATGCTGTCGCTGAGGGGTTAGACCAACGTGGCCTAGGACCGGTATGCCGGCTAGGGTAATGCGTTCTACAGTCGGCGCCATCTCGAGACCGCCTTCGAGCTTGATGCCTTGTACCCGCCCTTCCTTGACGATGCGAATGGCAGATCCCAGGGCTTGCTCAGGGGTTATCTCGTATGAGCCCATTGGCAGGTCCCCAATCTCAAATGGACATTAGCTGGAGCTTAACATCGGGCAAAACACTTCCTAGCAGCTTACTGTGAAGGCCGACTTGGTGGCACGTGCCACACTTCTGCAGTGCAGAATCATCTCCTCTAATACCACTTCGCTCGTGTCCTCCATGCCGAGTGCTACCATGGCTAGACTGTCACCAACCAGTATCATATCCATGCCAGCATGATCAGCGACATGTGCACTTGGGAAGTCGTGGGCCGTGATCATGGTGATGGGTTCGTTTCTCTTATGAAGGGCTTGCAGTGTATTGATAGTGACCTTTTTCCGTGGTACGGTTGGAGGTGAGCCCAACGGCGAGTGAGATGATTGTCTAGTTTGACATAGTGAGATTGCGACCGGGCGCACAGCAGCGCAAGACAAGGAGCTTGTTGGGTTCAGAAGGGCCTTTTGAAGGTTTCTTGATCGCATGAGACGATGAGCCATTGCTTCAACCTGGTTCTTTCGCGTACGTCTGGGATGCTATCGATATACGAGATAGCCGATTGCCTCTTGATGAAGATGACAGATCCATCGTTCCGGCGGTGAGTTTGGGATTTTTCAACGGTAGGAGCCATGATGGTATATTCATTGAATTTCTGGTCCTGGTGGATGACTTTTTGGGAACACCGGATCCAGCTCTAGCGTGATGATTTTGGAACGATATCCGCTCCTCCGAACCCCAACATCGACCGACATTGCGATGACCGAAGCGTCCGCTGTTGTACCATGTAAAGTAATGGGTTGGTTGGCAAGAGTGCAGTGAAAATTGAGCTTGTCGATGAAGGGTCTGACTTGTGCCCTTGGTAGTGCGACACCGCTAGCCGAATCTGGAAGCCTCTTCTGAAGGTGCTGTCCCATACGCAAATCGAGCTTGATACCCAAAAGTCTGCGCTCCGTATCCACTCCTTCGCCCTAAAACCGATACCATGGCGGATGTCCGCTCCCTCCTCCGCAACGAGCGCGCGCAACGCCGCATCGATCACCCTCAAGCAACCTATACAGCTACCGGGACCCTTGAATGCAGTGTTTGTCACATACCGCTCAAACTCGACCAAGAAGTGTGGAACAAACATCTCAAATCTACACAGCATGCCATGCGGGCAGAAAGACTACGGTTGAGTACACCACGACGGCCGGAACCAGCTGCGAATACACGCGAAATCAGTGTTGGCAGTAAAAAGCGGAAAGCGAATGATGGAGAAGACGAATCGAGAAAGAGGACGAGGCCTGTGGTCGATGTGCCGGGAGGCTTTTTCGATGAGACAATTGAGACGAATAGTCGCAATGTGAAGTCGCCAAACGAGGAAGTAACACCGTCACCTGCGCCAACGCCAGCAGATGATCTACCTCAGAATACAACGACAACCACACTTCCCTCGCATCCTGTATCAGCCCCCGCCAAAGACGCAGCGATCGACGAAGACGAATGGGCAGCCTTTGAACGCGACGTCGCCACCCCACCGCCCGACCCCTCTCTCCCCCCAGCATTCACGGCCGAGGCAACCATTAGCGCTGCACCGCTCACAGCCGCCGAAATAGCTGCTCAGTCGAGAGAGCAGGCTAGTATGCAGGCGAAGGAGAAGAGGGAGGCGGAGGTTGAGGGAGAGAAGGAGGATGCGGCTAGGGCGCTGGAAGAGGAATTTGATGAGATGGAGGGGTTGGAGGAGAGGGTGGCTAGATTGAGGCGGATGAGGGAGGAACTTAGGAATAGGAAGGCTAGACTTGTTGATGGGGAGGGCGAGGATGATGATGTGGGTGAAACGTTGGATGGGAGAGGAGGTATGGTTGACGATGGGGGTGATGAAGATGAGAGTGACGAGGAGGAAGAGGGGGAGGATCTCTACGGCTGGGGTAATTTGGGACGCTGAGTGCCGTTCCCCATGTGAATCTTATATTGCAGCAGTTTAGCGAGCGTCGATATCTATCTATGAGCCCATGATTCCAACAATTTAGAGCTGGAATGTCATTCAATACGACTCGGTAAAGCATCGTCTTATCTCATCATAGTGGATCACAACTCGCTATCGGAAGGGTCTGAAACGTCGGCAATAGTACGGATTCAATACCGGCAATTGAGAAGGAATCGGGAAATTGCCATATCAACATGATGTGTTCGCTGTCCAAAAGAAAATCGACAAGGGATGCTTCAATTGCATCTGGAAGACATTCTTGTTGCCACCATTAGCGCTGTTGGAAGCCGTATTCAGCGATTGAAATCTCCCGACGCATTCCTTCCTGAGTCTGCGCAAAGGTAACAAACTAGCAGTGTAGATTTGAAAAGGAGACTTTTCTTAGCATTGAAATTGTTGAATAATTCATGAAGGGGGTATCGAGTTCCACTCACCAGCTCTTGTAAGTAAAGGTTGGGACTGGAATAGCTTGTTCATGTTGATCGTCTCAAGGGATTTATAAAACTTCTGACCTTCATTGATCAAGAGAAATTTGTCGACCTAAAGGTTAGCCATACGATGTTGATCAAAGATACTGTTTTGATCGGTCCCACAGGATTTGGTAGTTCCTTGACTCATGACCTCTGTAAGTCATCCTGCCCGCCTTTACGCAATGGACTAGCCAAGTAATCCTAGTTGACATGGCCCAACAACCCCTGCTTGCCTACCATCATGGCCCTTTTGAGCTCTTCCTCGCCATCGCGAAGCATACCTTTGCTATGCTGCAAAGCCCCAGTCTGCCGCCTCTTCTCCTCAGACACTTGCTTTTGTCGCGCGGTGAGGGCTTGCTCCCTTCGTTCCCTCTCATTCAGGGCTTTGATGTCGGCCTCTTCGGTCGGTGAATCAGTGGGAGCGGCCGATAATGAGGCAATATGGGCTTCGATGAGGGGATCGTGGATGCTGCTTCTCAAAGAAATATAGCGCATATCGGTCAACAGCGTGGCTGGTAGTGTCTCGATCGTGGTTGATTTATTGAGGTCATGTAGTGGCGTGGACTTCAGTAATTGGACAAGGTCCCTTTTCAGTGTGCTCTCGGGTAGCTTGAGTCGGCTGATGTACTCTCGATACCACTTTTCTCGATCCTTATCAGTCAGCTTCGTGCTGTGAATCTCGGGCTCTTTTTTGTATTTTCTGCGGAACTCTGGCCAATAGAGCTTTGGACTAGCGTGTGATTGTAGGAAGGCAAAGTATGGTATCCGCGGATCTTTCTTCTCTGTCATTTCTCGCTGCTCCTTCAGACTTTGAACGGTGTCTCGACTCCATTCATCCCATACATCTTTCCTTGCTTTCATGTTAGCTAGCACTGTGTAGCGGTCATCTTCAATGATGTGACCTGCTTCGATGACCTTGTCCCATGTTGTGTAGGGGCTGATCTGATTGTCACTGAGCATATCCTTAAAAAGGCTTTTAGAGTCCTCCTCGGTCAAAGCCAAACCCTCAGCACCTTCTTCAAGTTCTTCGTCATCACCATTCCCATATTCGCCTGGGTCCAGACCATAGTCTTCACCCATGGCAGCAAGCTGATATGCTATGTCATCTTCGTTGAACTCCAAGAGCTGCTGACGCACGTCACCATCCTCGGTCTTCTGTCGCTTGGAAAGGTGATTGTCTTCTTCGTCATCCGTGACTTCAACTTCTTCGTACTCTTCCCCATCGCTATCCACTATCTTCTGGGTAGGTGTTGGAATGTCTGGCGCTGGCGCCGTTGCTGCTGTCGGAACCCCATCGCCGGCTCTGGCGATCTTTGGCTCTGTAGCGACTTGCTCCGCATCTTCAGCGTCACTGATTTCCCCTCTTTCTTTCCGCATGCGCTTTTCACGTTCCAACCGGTCGTACTCAATCACAGCTTTCATGACATCAGGAGGAAATTTCCAGAAGCTCTCCTTGCGTTCAGAGTTGTATACGAAGCGCCTGCCGAGCTTCGTTTGCACAAGGAGCCATGGTGGGCAACCAGGTATGTGATCCTTTTTCTTCGGTCGGTCTTTGGGTTGAGGCCTTGGCTGATGGGCATGGCCTTCAGTTACACCTCGCCCTTGATAAAGCTCTTTCCGTCCAGATGGGTGATTACCAGGGGGTCCAGTTGTACGGGCGCCCCCATTGACGTGGGTAGGATCCTCCGTAGGGTAGGTATTGTGACGTTGTCCTAAAGCTCCGCCAAACGTGACAGGAAGTGGATGTAAGACTTGTTGAGGTTGTTGGACGGGTCGAACATAAGTAGATTGTTTAGAAACATCGTTATAATAGTAGGGATTTCCTATGAATATGTTAGCAATCCATCCAAACACTTTCTTGCGCGCGCGCTCAGCTAACATACCATTGGGAGCTTTGTGCTGCGTCCATCCTTGTGGTAGCGGAGGGAGCCCGACGGGTGGCTTGTATGTCGATTTGAGCATTTCCGTTGAATAGAGGTTTCGCCTGGGCAGTTTTCATCTCAATTGACATACACAATCTGAATATCGAATGGTCGAGTGCATGAATTCTACATGAGCTATTAAGTTGCATGATACTTCGCGCCAAGCCTGAAGATTGTTCAGGTAGCTAGGCACGCTAGCCTGCTTAGGTGTTGTTTGATACTAAGCTAGGATAAAGGATGGACCGCACGCTATTGAGAGTTCGTCTTACGAATCTATTCACATGAATAGTAGAATTCTCTAGTGGCTCGAGCCTTCATCTAAAAGGCATGAAGCGAAAGCAATGGCTTCGCTTATGATTTATCCCTCAAGCTTTTAACGGTTCAGACGTCGTTTTGCTTTTCGACCCATTTTCCTTGTCGTGCGGATTTGATCCATCATCTTCGTACAGCCCATGTTCGGAGATATAGGCATCCACCTCGGCCGGTATAAGGTACCTGACAACTTTCTTAGCCACATACTGGTTTGCTCGTGATTGCATTCGCTCACTTGATACTCATATCGCGGCGTTTGAAAAGTCGGACCTTGTAGGTATCAGCCATCGAACTATTTGAATGTGGAGATTCCTGTTCTGACCTTGGTGCTGCTGACGTCATTTTGTACAAGTTGCTGAATAACGTGTATGGATCCCGAGTACTGCTGCAAGGAGCTTATCGCGTCTTCGATATCAGTACTTTCAGCAGTGAATGAGTCAGTGTCAATCCTCCAAAGCAAAAAAAGGTTCAACAACATACCCTTGCCGCTCTATGATGAAGAGAGGGAAATTCCTGAGAATATGATCAAGGTCCTAGAAGTGCAATTGAATTCAGCAAGCAAACTCCAGATCGACCTGGGAGCACTAAGACCCCCAGGCGCGAGCGCGAGATAAGTGGGAAGAGCATTACCTTAGCACTCCACACGCCAGGCGTGGACATCTTAGATTTCGTCAGCACAGTTGCTGGTCTCCATGATTTGGATATGTACCGTTTGGATCAGATCTTCGCCGAACGTTAGGGTTGAGTTCTTAGTCCACGTTCTTGCACGCTCATTCGCTCACCTGCACCAGCTAGAAGAGCAACATGAATTTCTTTCCTGTCACCATCCTTGGTTCGAACACCGCCCATCTTATTGACGCTTTCCGCAAAGTGGTCGAGGACGACGGCTGTGCTAAAAGTGGTGGATTCAGTATCTATACAAAAATGAAAACGCAAATGAAAATATTGTGTAATTCAATACCCAGGCGGCATCTGGTAAGTCTACCAACCATAGCCACGAATCATAGGTATCTGAGTGGACAGACTTACGGCGTGTATTCATGTATCTTGGCCTCCCAGGGATCCACCATGATCCATTCGGAGCTCCTTGAGGTTGCCAGTTCCGTCATATTCAGTCTAGCGAATTCCCTTAGGTCAGCGTTTCTCTGTTGAGAATGTTGACGGCTGTTGAACAGACAATGAAGATGAAAGCGAGAGTATAAGGTCGCGATACTAATGGAAGATATTGCGAGGGCCAGGAATTAGACAGCGACCAAGAAATCGTACCTATGTTCTGCGCTCGCTAGCCCAGCCTAGAGTAGATGGATTAAGAATACTGGTCGATAGCCAAGGATTCAGCCTCCCCCTACTTTTTTGTATGCATCGCTGACTGGCGATAAGTATCCTAGAAAGCCAAGCTTAGACTATGCATTCGCGAAATTCTACTAACATACCCCCAACAAGTTCGTACGACTCATGTATCCGGATGTAGTCTTTGGCCATTTCGAACATCCCTTTCAAGCCCGAGTCAGCGCTATCTGCCGGTCCAAGCTTGGTGATACAAACTCAAGTGTAGATATGTAATACTACGAGACTTGATTAGGGTTTTCAATCGTATACCACACAGTGACGGCTTACGGCGAGAAGCTCCCACAGGCTACAAGAACCAGCGGCGTCTTCGACGAGTCCTCCATCACCTCCTTAAACCTACCCATAGGTAACTGATAGTTCTCTGAACCGCTTGAGTTTTTGTGATCATGAACAGATGATGAGAAATCCATCTTTGCACGACCGCTATGGCGCAATCTAATCCTGGAAAAGATCGTTCTCGATTCGATTCTAAACGCGTGAGTACTTTGAACTTTTGAATCTCTGGTTGCGTTGAGCAATGTTGAGCGCCTTGTGGACGTCGATAGGCGTCGTAGCAAGGACCAATGGCGGATTTTAGAAAGCTGGGATTGGAGTAATGAATAAATTGATTTGCAAAAACTGAAGAGGCTCCTTGGCCTTTAGCATGGACTGTACTGAGCAATGCGGGATGTAATGAATGATCAAAGGGCCAACGGAGAATCAAACACAAGTCTATTATTAGTCATGTATCGATAGGCTGCAACTGACACTGTTGTATTCAAGCTTCTGTCCAGAAGCCATCTAGTTTGCACGAAGAGAAGCCGATAGAAGAGCAGAGTAGTCATGTAATATATAGAAGAGAATCAGTTCGGGTACTCGCATGCCATACTATGTAGATATCTCGATTCAGGGTTCAATACAACATAGAACTATCTAGCGCCAAGCGATTTAGTGGAGGAATTCATTCTATCAGAAGCGATGATCTCTGTGCTGTCACACTTACCCATTACGAACCCACATTTCTTTCAACATTATACTGCCATATTACCCGTTGGGATTGCCAAGGGAAGTCCTAACATCAATTTCGAGAGGTTCAATTAGGCCGAGATGTCTTAGGGCCGTAGTGAGGTTTTTGATTCACCTCTCCTCTATGGAGGGTTGAACGCACCACATGGGCCGAGCTCCTTCCTCGAAGTTCGACAACACCTCGCCACAACATCTTTCTTCCCCATTCAGGTAGCTGAACCCGTACACACTTTCTTCACTCACTCCACATTCACCCTTCCCTAATCCCGTCAATAGCGAATCCTGCTTTCTCCCCGCACTGCTCGACTTCAAAGATCATTTTGGTTCCCATAGCAGGAGCTCGATGCCAGTCGTTGCAGTCTCAGTTTCTCATGTCTCTCAGGGTGACTCGCTCTGCAACGAAGCTTGCAGCAAATCCTTTGACGGCAGCAGCCACTCAATCCAACCCCTCAGCCTCAACGTCAACCACTTTCCAGCCTCAAACCCAAACCAGATCTCGCAAACGAAAAGCCACGACGGACTGTGGTCTAAGTCCGAAAAACACCTCAGCCACGACACAGGCTCACCCTACTCGACGTACAAAGAAACAGAAGCTAGCAGCTGAGGAGGTAACGGCACCGGTTACTTTGAACCTCAGTCGAGGAGGGGCTAAGCAACCAGCTGTCATGGCAAAACCAGGGTAGGATGTTCGTCACAGCTATGTTGATAAGGACTGATGTAACCAGGCCGTCTTCGGGCATTGCCGGGGAGAAGGAGAGATCACCACCTGACGTACCGGATACCTCACGGCGGAAGTCGAGCAGGAGCAAAAAGAACGGTCAAGGTTATTTTCAGTCTAAGTGGTCTACATATTACGAAGCTGACAACAAACTAGACCCGGAAACTTCCTCGATGCCTTCCACTTCGACGAAACGACCCAAAAAGCCATCCAGGAAGACCGTGGATGTTGTAATGAAGGAGACAGAAGAGACCTCCAACAACGCCCCTGAAGGCACTGCCGAGGCGTCTGGAGATGGAGACCAAAGTGAGGATAACGATACGGCAGCTCGTAAAAGATTCGAGGACGAAGATGAAGGAGACGACCCCTTCCGTGGGGGTTATCTCGGTGCAAGTGGACTAAATGCCAGCATGTCAAGTACTCTGCGGGCTTTAAGTGGCTATGTTTCTGGGGTCTCGCAACGTCTACGAGATATCTTGAACAATCTGAAGCAAAAGGACGACCCCTCAGTTCGATTGATCGCCCTGCAAGAGCTGTCTGAGATCTTACTTATCTCTAACGAGGATAATCTATCGGGTCATTTTTCTCCGGACCAGTTTGTGAAAGAGCTTGTGGCTTTGATGCAGCCGAGTGACTTTGGAGAGGAAAATCCGGAGATGATGCTCCTGGCGTGCCGCTGCATTGCCAACCTAATGGAAGCTCTGCCTCAATCGACTGCCAACGTTGTTTACGGTGGAGCTGTGCCAATACTTTGCCAGAAGCTGCGGGAAATCCACTTCATTGATCTTGCTGAGCAAGCACTGAGCGTAGGTCTCCACACAGGAATGTCCAAGACAATGCTGACCTATTCATAGACTCTGGAGAAGATATCTGCAGAATTTCCGTCTGTCATTGTACGTGAAGGTGGTCTTAAAGCGTGTTTGGAGTATCTCGACTTCTTTGCTACCAGTACGCAGAGAACTGCGGTGATAACGGCTGCCAACTGTTGTAAGAACATTCCGCAAGAATCTTTCCCAGTCGTCATAGATGTCATGCCCATCCTGTTGAATGTGTTGTCCAGCAGCGATCAGAAGGTGGTGGAGCAGGGTTCTATTTGCGTATCGAGGGTCGTTGAGAGCTTCAAATATCAGCATGACAAGCTCGAGGAACTTGTGAGCACCGACTTGCTCAAAGCCATCCGTCGGCTGCTTCAGCCGGGTACTACAAATTTGATTGGACCAGCAATTCACACCCAATTCCTCCGTGTGCTTTCTATCACTGCTCATGCAAGCCCCACTCTTTCCGCGGAGCTCTTGGGAATGGACATCGTCGACACACTATACCAGATATTGACCGGGGTATCGGCACCCAACGGTCTTGAAGACGTCTCATCTCAAATCAACAGCGTTTTCATCATGCAAGCCCTGATCCATCGGCCACGGGAACAGATTTCAGAGACTCTCAATGTCATCTGTGAGCTCCTACCAGCCGTGCAAGATGAGAGTCTTTCCTATAGAGAGGATGCCTACGATGTGGGATTTTCAGCGGATGGCACGACGCATCTGGACGGTGGTTCAGGCCCATCAAACAATTCCATCCGGCTTGAATTACTGCAGGACTGTAAAGAGGAGCTCAAGCGTTTCGCCTTCGTTTTATTTCCCACATTAACCGACGCTTACTCAAGCACTGTGAACCTCGTGGTTCGTCAAAAGGTTCTGTTGGCCCAGCTGAAGATGCTATCAAACCTGGATGCTATTATCTTAAAAGAAGCTTTACGTACAGTGCCCTATGCATCTTACTTGGCGTCAATCCTCTCTCAGGAAGACCACCCGTCTTTAGTGACATCCGCTTTGAAAGCCGCAGATCTGCTTCTCAACCGATTGTCGTCAATCTATGGATACCAATTTTACCGGGAGGGCGTCATAGCGGAAGTGTCTAAGTTGGCCAACAAGCCCGTATCTAAGATAGAGAGCAAGCCAAAGGTCATCAAGATGGATCCGGACATCCAACGTCCTGAACCAGATCTTGCTGCCAATCAGGGCGAGTCTGAATTCGTGAATGATAACCCCACAGTTGAAGAACCTTCCGAAGAAGACAGCGATCGAGATGATGAAAACGACGATGACGAAGATGACGGGGACGAAGATAACGGAGGACCACGTGAGATTCGAGAAGGCGTTTCGCCATCTCCTTCGGATTCCTCATCCTCCAGCAATAATTACCCGATTCCTTCTCTCGCCACTGATCAGGATCTCAATATCTACCGTGCAAAGAGATTTCTCGAAGTACATGAGACTGCAGATGCGAGGGCGATTCGTGACAAAACAGCGGCAATATTGACTAACCTTCAAAACTTGGCTGCTGACATTGAAGATCATTACCTAGGCGATAGGACAGGCAATGGACTCACACTCTTTACGCTACTCTCGAAACATTTCCAGGGAGATGCATTGGAAACAATCACAAGCTCCGAGCTACTGCATTCCGAGATTGTCCGCGTTTTGTTGGAGGTGTTTGGCAGTACCAAAGGTAAAGACTGAACGCATCGACTCTACGGTATAGAGGCTAATGATTGGATCTACAGATGGTGTTAGCGCTCAAGCGAGGGCAGAGTTCTTAGAGGTGTTCATGACTATGCCAGTACCGAATTCGAAGACTCCAAGCGCGCCGTCCTCACCATTCAATGTCTTTATACACAAGCTTCAAGATCTCCTAAGTCGCGCAGAGCATTTCGAGGTACTTACTGTGCATCACAACGCCTTGGATAACAACCGGAGCAGCCCCGCCTCTATGCTTTCGAAGCAGCTCCGCATAAAGCTTGTTGCTGATGATGATGCCGATATGCCTAGGGCATACAGGAATCTCATGATATCGATCCATGCAATTGCAACATTCAAAGCACTGGACGACTATTTGCGGCCGCGAATCAGCTTGTCCGAGCGGCCCCCAAAGGGTGCAAGACATCGTGAAGGCATGTCTAATGCTTTGGCTGCCTTTGCCGCGACTGCTGGAGTGCCTCATCCTCACCACCGAATGGTAGAGCGTGGGGGCGCAGCTAGTGGAGAATTACCAACCCCACCAACTCCATCTGACAGCAACGCTAACCCTCGTCCAAATCGGAAAGCTTCTAGATCTAAGAATGCACCTTCTTCCTCGGATTCAACACCGGCTAAGGAGAAGCCAGCTTCACGTCGATCGAGCCGAAGACATCAGCTCGCTAGTGAACCCCCCCCCAATCCCCCAGCTCCACCACCGGAGCGAGCTCAAACGCCATTGGAATGCGCAGATGAGCGACAGCTATCGGATGACGATGACATTGATGATAGGAGTGCTTTAGACGCTCTCGTCGACGATCTGAAAGGCGGTATGGAAGGTGATCAGCTACCAGACCCTTCTGCTGTCAACTTGGAGATAGCTGCCACTGGTAAGGTCACGGCCCGGAAGGAAGATGGGACTCGGGTCGCAACGCCATCCCACGTACTTGCACCGTCCCATGGTCCAATCTCTTCTCGTAGCCGGGATATCTTGGCCGCAAGTATCAATTCGTCTTCGGCAGGTCGTGCTATGTCGTATGCGGCAGCCATACAAGCAGTCCCACAGGACTGGCACATCGAGTTCAGCATTGATGATCAGCCCATACCCAACGAGACCACTATCTATCGTGCTGTTCATTACAATAGGCCACAACCTACCGACCTATCAGCTCGCAACGTCTGGTCTGCAGTCCATACTGTCAAATTCAAGCGCATGCCTGGTCCCCCACCAGCCGAATTGTCGCTGTTGAGGTCCCCATCCGAATCGCTGTCAAACGCTACATCCTCCGGCCTGCCTCTCTCTCTGCATGAGCATCCGGCAACTTCGAAGATCCTTCGATTACTCAACATCCTTCACGAAATGAACGCTAACCTTGATGACGTCTTGGATGACAGCAAAACCAATACACACGTGAAAGCCGAACCGGTGTCCCACTTTGTCAACACCAAGTTGACTGCGAAGCTCAACCGTCAATTAGAGGAGCCGCTGATTGTGGCAAGCAATTGCTTACCAAGCTGGAGCGAAGATCTAGCACGATTGTACCCCTTTCTATTTCCCTTCGAGACTCGTCACCTGTTCTTACAGTCCACCTCCTTTGGCTACGCACGTTCGATGACTAGATGGCAGAACCAGTCTGCAGAGGAAAACCGACGCGATCGTCATCGCGATGACCGGCCGTTTATGGGACGCTTGCAACGACAGAAGGTCCGCATTTCCCGTACTCGGATGCTTGAATCCGCCATGAAGGTCATGGAACTGTACGGAGGATCCTCCAGCGTGTTGGAAGTCGAGTATTTTGAGGAAGTCGGTACAGGGCTTGGACCGACTCTTGAATTTTACTCAACGGTCTCTAAAGAATTCTCTAAGAAAAAGATCAAACTGTGGAGGGAGAACGACTCAAATGACGATGATGAATATGCCTTTGAAAAACAGGGGATGTTCCCCGCTCCAATGGATGCAGCGCAAGCAGAAACCGAAATTGGCAAGAAGACACTTCAGATGTTCAAGATGCTCGGTAAATTCATTGCTAGATCCATGCTCGACTCTCGAATCATCGATGTCTCGCTCAATCCAACCATCTTTCGCATCGGAGACCATCCAAGCACAGTCCCGTTGTCGCTGGGAGCAGTGAGGACTGTTGATCCCCAGCTTGCGCAGAGCTTGAAGCTCCTCAAGCAATATGTGAGCGCAAAGAAAGACATTGACAAAAAATCCCACCTCTCAACAGCCCAGAGAGCATATGCTGCGCGCAAGTTCATGATTAATGGCGCACGAATTGAAGATCTTAGCCTAGACTTCACTTTGCCTGGATATCCGGAGGTTGAGTTGATCACAGATGGAGCCAACACTTCAGTGACCCTTGAGAATGTTGCTTCCTACGTGGATAAAGTCATCGACATGACTCTTGGTAATGGTGTTCAACGACAAGTGGACCAGTTCAGAGCTGGATTCTCGGAGGTGTTTCCATACTCGGCATTGAAGGCCTTCACCCCTGGCGAGCTGGTCATGCTTTTCGGGCGGGTAGAAGAAGATTGGAGTATCGAAAGTAAGGTCATCTACTGCATTTGAGAACTGAGCTAGCTAACATCATATCAGCCCTTCTGGACTCCATCAAGGCAGATCACGGGTTCAACATGGATAGCAAGAGCGTCCGCAATCTGCTTCAGACTATGAGCGAACTATCAGCGCCCCAGAGGCGGGATTTCCTACAATTTGTCACAGGCAGTCCAAAGCTCCCTATAGGCGGTAAGTGCCAGAGAATGACTATTCAGGTTTTGTCGATACTAACAGTGCTCGGTCTCTAGGTTTCAAGAGCCTGAACCCCATGTTCACTGTGGTGTGCAAGCCAAGCGAGCCGCCGTACGAGTCGGACGACTTCCTGATCTCAGTCATGACTTGTGCAAATTATGTCAAGCTTCCCGATTACTCGGACATCGATACCCTACGTAAGAAGCTTCTGACCGCCATCGAGGAAGGTCAAGGAGCTTTCCATCTCTCATGATGCAGGAGGTAGACATGTGACGTCTTGCTTCCGAGACTGTGATTTGATTTTGGCCATGAGCATAGCGGGAAGGGTGGTAACGGATTGTATGCGAGGTAGCTTTGATGCACCATCAACAATTGACTAGTGCAAGGCGTCAAAGATAGTCCTGATATTGCTAAGGCAATAGACAAAACATGAGCAAATTTGATGATGCATCTCAGGTCGTGTCAGTTTGCTAGATAAGCAGTAGCTCCAAAGGTATGAGTTCATGCCTACAAAAATGATAGCTCAAAATGCAGCTTCTTCACAGATATTGGTTTCACACCACCGTAGCAGAACTATTCATCAATTGTAACGTATAGTGATACCGATAACTAAGTGGCCCCTTTTCTCATTGGGCGTCGAATCACATAACTGAATGAGGCAAACATATCCACTCCCTCAAATGCCAAGCTTTGATGCGGACGATCCTCACCACGCATATTCTAGAATACACCGCCGACGCCTTGTAGCTTCTACTCATTATCGAGTCTTCACTCCACAATCGTTCACTTCACGGAGCATTCACGATGTCGGACACCAAAGAATACACATTCGAAGACGTGAAGGCACACAGTGGAAAGAAGGTATCAACGCCCCGAGCTCAGATAGTGCAGCAAGCTGCCGGCAGGGGGGCTAACTGTGTAGGATCTCTTTCTCGTCGTCCATGACAAAGTATACAATGCCACCACCTTCGTCGATGAACATCCGTACGTTCTCCCTCGCCGTCGTGGCTGTTCATTTGTATATCTTGTACCAAACCGATATTTGCGAAGCCATCTACCATTACTACGGCCATGCTGTTGTAATGTGCTACTTATGGCAGGGACTTGGGACTGATATCGTGGCTGTGCTGTAGGGGTGGAGAAGAGGTCCTACTCGATGTAGGCGGACAAGATGCGACGGAGGCGTTTGAGGATGTGGGACACAGTGATGAGGCGAGGGAGATACTGGATGGGTTACTACTTGGGGATTTGAAGCGGATGGTGCGTCGTCCTTGATGTCAGGCCTTGAAAATTGGGGGCTTGTTTGCTTGCTTGCTACTCGACACCCAATCCACTTTCCAGATCATGCCAGTACTGTACAGAGAATAGCTGACGGTATTGTTTGTCCATCACAGCCAGGCGACCCTGCTCCTCCAACAACGGCACCTTCGGCGTCAACCAGCACGGTGAGCAAAACGGATGGGGCGGGTATGGGTGTCGGTCTTTACGCGCTGGTGCTGCTGGGGGGACTGGCTGCGTTCGGTGCCTATAAGTATTTACAGATGAAGTCGGAGGGGAGCAAGTAATGGGGGGAGTTTAGATGTATGTTTCAACAAGAAGAGTGAGTGGTACTGTGGTGAGGTGTGGCTGATTTTGTAGATTCTCTTTTTTGTGGGTCATAGATGGGGGGAAATGTGCGTTTCTATCGAGTGGGATGTACAGAGTTTGTACAATTGGTTCGCGAGTTGGAATTGCGAGTTGTTGTCTATGGCAAAGAGTCCTTAACAATTCTACATCCATCCGCAAGCCGATTAAGGTAGGTACATTAAGTATGGCTACCTGCACGCAGCAACTCCCAAACCGTCCTTCTTTCTCTCCAAAAGACATACTTCCGCGTCTCAAACGACCCCTTATCAAATCAAATCACCGCATCACCATCTCTGCTAACCTGCCTCTCTCTCTCTCTTGTCAAAAAGATTGTTGGTATTCTATTCATCAAGAGCTTTAACCAACAGCCACTCCTGTCCTGAGCGAGAAATTCGGTTCAGAGCTTACCATCTGGCTCCTCTCCAGTGGCATTAAACGTCTACAGCAAATGTCTTGCTATTGAATTAAGGAATGCGCTTTCTTATACAATGTAATATATTGATGTGAGAGTGAGAGTGAAGTTTGCTTTTGTTGTTGTTCTAAGTTTCGATCATCATTATTTGGTAAGGGGAGAGCTGGTGCGGGAGATGCTATGGGGAGATGCAGCAGTTGTGCAGGTTTAGGGTTGAATTGTGTCTTGTCCAAGTGTGTTGGTGTGGTGGGAGGTTGGGGCGAGGTTGGGGCGAATAGGGAATGAGTAGGATTATGGTACGTGGAAAGGGAAGGAGTAGAATTGTGGTACGTGGACACGGATTATAGATTTCATTACCGTTCATTGCTGACATGAGAAGTGAGGGAGTTCGATTGGAGATAAGATACTACGTAATAAAGACGTATGAAAACCAAGGGAAATAGGACGGTTACAGCGGCCTCACTTACCCACCATAATTCGGGGCGCATGTCGATCACAGTAATCATAAGGTCTTTCAGGAGCCGAATTGTCATGCCCTTTTCTTGAAGGAGTCTGACCATATGCTATTGGCCTCAAAGCGTGAAGACATTGAACGCCCCGGGCGCCAATCCAGCCAATTGCATGCTTGCGTGGAATATCTCGAGGGTCTTCCTGCAAGGAGATCTGATCTATGGTGGGTGTACACCGTAAAAGACAGTTACGAGCTGACGTTGCCGAGCATTTCAGTATTCCCGATCCTTCACCGCCCCTTTTTCACTCTACTAAGATTTGCAGGACCCAGCAGTACGGTTGCCAATCAAACGGGCGCGCTCGATAACCATAGAGATACCTTACGTCTAGAATACATTTGACGACGAGAGCCTTTCACAACACGGTCATGCATCATGCCAGAGGTGTGAGGCAACAACACTTGGGGAATTGTCCTGTTATAGAATGTTCTTGTCTCATGTCTCCAATTTGGGCTTGGTAAGTAGCCTGTATTAATGGCAGAAACCAGGAGCCATTACAAGAGCCGTTCTCCAACGCAGGCTGCCAGCAAAATAACGATGAGGTTCCAGCAGCCTCAAGGTCTAGGACCTAAATTCTCCATTACCGGCTTCCCAGAGCCATCCGTCCTATCATACTTGAAAAACATAATCTCCATCCCTGCTTGCAAGACGGCAAACGCAGCTTTTGGAGTGGCCAGCTCCCCAGCCTCATCCCTTTCTCTCACCAAGTCAGTGAATTTGGCTATGAGCGCTTTGGATGGTTCAGCATGCACGTAAAGGTATAGCGAATAGATTATCCCCTTCCCCTCCGCGTCGATTGTGTTTGTCTCTTCGACACGATAGAGCTTTATGTGCGAGTCTGGGACATGGACTTGTGTGCCATCAGCGTTGCGGTAAGAGAACTCGGGCTGATGCTCATCGGCGACGACACGATACCGGGTGCCGTTGCCACAGTATTGTTGGAGCACCCCTTCACATATGGCTTTCTCTTTGGTGACTGGATCTTGTTCTTTGGAATGTTTGTTGACGATATCATAGATAGGAGTTTTTTGACTAGAGAATGAACGCTCCATCATGAAGATCCTCGACTGGAGAGGGATTGTGGTGAGAAGGGGTATATTGGATGGTCGTTTGGTGAGCTTGATGGGCGCAGGACGCGATACAAGAGAGAGAGGTATGGTTGAATATAGAACCTCAAGACTGGCGCGAGACTGAGCTCTCCCAAGGCAATTCAGACTCTTCATGTTGTGTGATTTTGGACGGTGATTTTGGTGGAAGTGAGCGTGCCTTGCCAATCCAATCTAGGCATCAGAGACCTGCATGTCCCAGTTGTACGGTTCCGCCAACCAGAGCCCAGCATTTCTGGCCTGCATGATCAGCAATTATGATCGAAATCTCATCACTTCTTGCGTTTATTGTCAGTCACTGGCAGATAACCCCCAAGAGCGTTCGACACAGGCTTTTCCATCCAACAGGGGAGCTTTCAAATTGGTCGTCGTCAGTCCATGGCTTCCAATGGCATACTTCGCACGCCGTCGTTCATTTTCAGAACCAAAACTTGCTCCATTCGCTCCCTCGGTCTTCTTCCTAGGCGCCCGATTGCAACTCAGCGCCATGCTACCACCCTCCCACCCAAACAGCCACAAAAGTCAAGTGGACAATTTCTCGCCGGATTCGCCATAGCCACAAGCCTATCAACAGTGTTGTGGCTGTGCTTCAGGTCTTCCCAAGTTCAGACCGTTCATAAGACTGCGCAGGATCCGAATAAAGTGGACGCAACACTTGAGGAGACTCTTAGGGACTGCGGCGTGGCCATAAAAGCACTTGTTGATCTCGCAGGCTTCGGACCAGACAGTCCACTCATGATACTGCATGATAATCTTCAGCCGATACTGGTCATCAATATGTCACAGCCGGAGAGATTCGGTTTGCAAACTGAGCTCTTCCGACTCGAACGGATGGGACTACCCGCAGATCAACCAAGTCTCCTCGGCTTATGGTGGCAGATACCGCCAGCTGGACTGGGCAACCACGACGAGATCGTTCCCTTTCTTATAGCCATGATGAAACGCTTCGATGAGAATGGCGAGTTCATGGTACCGGGACATGCGGTGGCGATGACGCAGTGGAGATCTTATCAGATCATTTGGGAGTATAAAGACGGGTGTTTGAAAGAGGTGCGGAGGTTCAGTAATCTGATGTCAGATGTTGGGAGCAGGGTATGGGTAATAGAAGAGACTGATTGCCAGAACACCAATTTGGGTAGTGTGCTAGCAGAACCGCTTGGTCTGTAGTCGCATCCTGTAAAGGATGGGTGGTTGCGCGTCTTCGTAGACTAGGTTACCCTGAAGCTATGCGAATAAGAGCGATTGCGATCCATGGCCATGCTGTGGACGATCGTGCTCGAGGATTTCTGGTCCCCTAGTCCGAGAGTAAGACCGTGAGATTGAACATGTGCACTTGGAATCCCGAACACTGAGACTGAAAACCCTCTGATGACAACTGCCTGATTACTCAAAGCCATGTAATCAAGTGTTGAGTAGCGAGACCTAGGCAACAATACTGTTTCAATCGAGGTCATGTTCTGGTGCAGTGAAATTGGGAAAATCCCAACTATCAGAGGTATTGGCCTGAGGAGAGGGATGCAACATCACTCAAGAAGACTGCCATGGTCTTCAAAAATTGAGACATGGTCTGACAGATGTAGTCATATGGTTCAGAGTATTTGACGTTAGCCGATAGGTCTCAGTGAGGATGGACTGTTGACTATGGCCGAATGTTGAAGATTGGGTGAGGGATTCGGAGAAAAGATTTCGAAAGCGAATATCGAACCTCAACACGTACAATGGGCATCGGTCTTATATTATCGCGCAAATGTACAGAATATGTCACTTGGTATGTGCATCCAATATCTCAGTATATACAAAGTATCCACACCCTCCATACATTTGATCAGATAGCTTCCAAATATCATCCATCATTCATCAACGAAATCCATATCAGAACTCCATAGCCTCCTCGAACAACCCCCTCAATTGCTCCCTCTCCTCACCCACCTCCTCGCTCAAACCCGGCGCCAACATCAACACCCTCTTCTGCGGCAACGTCCCCTCAACCAGCCCATCAACATGCTCCGCTCCAAACCCCAACGCCTTCAACCCCCTCGGCTGATCCCCCAAATCAACCAGAAACCTCGCCAACGCCTCCGCAAGCACCTCACCCGCACTCTCCCTCTTGACGCTGCTAACGTCCACACCGAAAGCTTCCGCCGCAGCAAGATGTCGCTCCGGATTCGACGCGCCCGTGAATTTGAACACCGCCGGTGCAGTGACAGCGACGCTCACGCCATGTGGGATGATGGGCGTATCGGTCACGTAACCCGCATGCTGATAGCCTGGGTTCTGACCGCTGATGGGATAGCTCATGCCATGACACAGATGGACACCTGCGTTGCCGAAGCCCACACCAGCGAGAGTGGCAGCTAGGAGCATTTCCGATTGCGCTTCGTGGTCGTCTGGATCTTTGGCTGCGCGGGGAAGATATTTGACGGTCGCTTTTAGGGCTTGCAGGGAGAAGATGTCGGAGATGGGGTTGGCACCTTGGTAGGCCGGTCGGTTGATCGGGTTTTCTGGGCGTGGCGTGCGGCTCTGGTAGGGTATGGCGGTCCATGATTCGAGGCTGTGGCAGAGGACGTCCAGTCCCGAGGATGCGTGTACGGCTGAGGGCATGGTACGAGTGTTGAGAGGATCACAGATGCCAATTGTGGGCTTGAGAGCGCGGTGGGCAATACCCGTCTTCGCTTTTGCAGCCACGAGGTCGAAAATCGCTGTTCCGGTTGTTTCGGATCCAGTCCCAGCGGTGGTAGGGACGGCTATGAGAGGAGACAATGGCTTCGTGATTGGTAAGCCTTTGCCCAGGGGAGCATTTACAAAGTCAAGGAAGTCAGCTTGAGGGAAGTTGGTATATAGATTCATTAATTTGGCGGTATCGATAACGCTACCACCTCCGACTGCAAGGAAAGCATCTGGCTGGTAGTTCTTGGAGAAATCGATCGCCTCTTTGATGCTATTGTATCATCAGCGAGATCGCCTCGTACGCACGGGACATATGCACCAACTCACGAACTATCCTTGGGCTCCACCCTGACATTATCATAGATAGTAAATTCCACACCTTCTCTCGCCAGACCCTCCTCAACCTGCTGCATTGCATCTAACTTCAGGACGTTCTTGTCCGTTACCACGCACACTCTATGTGCTCCCATATTCTTGAAGTCCATACCCACCTCTTTCGTGCATCCAGGTCCAAACCGTATAGCTGAGGCTGCCATTTCGAAGGCATACTCTCGTCTTCTAGACGCGTCGATAGGTGTGGCAAAGGATCTTTTGGCGTGGTTCAGTATCGGTAAGGTAGGTTGTTGCTGACCTGGGCTCGCATGACAGGGACAATTGGGCGGGTGGGTGTATTGGACTGTACGAAGAAGGTTGTGAGCCCGCTTCGCCGCTGTAGGTGCGAGACGGATATTAAGCGGCATCTCGTGGATCCGAAAGGATTAATCACAGATTGAGCATCCAAAAGAAGACATTGGCTCAATGAAAAAATAGACACGAAGAAGAATGCAAAGAAAGCAGCATACACGGACGTGAAGAGTAAGGCAAGGCGGAGCTGTAAGGTTGTCTTTCTTCCCCGCATGAGAAAAGTGAACTTCCCCACACCCTCGGTAGATCAACGGCGCTTCTCCCGTCTCCATATCAGACTCGATGTTTGGCAACAGAATATCAAACTTATTTCACAACGGACTTTTCTCTCGTCTAGACCTCAGATCAGCCAGCAATGCATGCACAAGATTCCTGTCCCAGATGTCCCAAACCCAGATGCCACCAAGTATTGTAAGTACAATAAAGGTACAATGCACGAAATGGCAGCTCACTCTCTTCTACCTCCACTGCCGCCGTTTTGAACGACATCCAAGATAATGTCTCTCGCATGCTCTACTCCTTCCTGATCTCCGACGATCTCAATGGCTGAGCCAGGGGTCTGGTCTCGAGGCACTGTGATCTTGCAGCCGGTCTGTTTCCTGATAGTGTTGATCTGGGATCCACCTTGACCAATGATGAAGCGATGAGTTTTAGGATCGGGTAGAACAAGATAGCCAATCGCTTGAGACTCTTCTGCTCTTGCCTGCTTGATCGCCCTTTCGAGCATCAAGCGGGCTTTGGCAACACTTTCGGGCGCACCCCGAAGTATCCACGGAATGTCACCTTCTTCTGCGCTCTCCCCACCATGGACAATTTCCCAATGGTGCTTGTCGATGGAATCCTGATCATCAGTGATTAACGGCATAGCACCACTGCCATTGATCTGAGACCGAGATTGTGCCGCCGATTTAGATCTTTGTGGCGGTTGATGTCCTCCGTGATCCACTGTAACTTTATGATCGTTCCGTAGGCGTCTAAAGAACTGCCCATTGTCGGAAACGGATTGGTGATATTTGCGAGGTACCTGCAGCGTCTCGCCCTCCTGGTCCTTCACGACGTCTTCAATGTGGAGCTTTGCCCTCTCAACGTCAGCAGGCTGTCCAGAAACCTTGACTTGAGATCGTGCAGGTCCTTGCTGGGAAAGCTTAGGAATGTCCAATCCGATATTAAATTGCGACTCCAGCTGTCTCCTGACTTCGCCACCACGACCAATGAGCATACGGTGTTTTTCGGGTGCAACTTCGATAATTTCCGTAGTATGATTCTCTCGCTGGCCAGCAAAAGCCTCAATAGCGGCCACTATTTTATCGACGACGGCCTTCTGACCCTCAACCTTTATGATGTTATCATCAGAATCTTGATGCGGGAAGCGAACCGCTCTGGCGAGGTTGCGTCGATCGTCTTGACCGCCGGCCTCAATGACAATATTGCGAATGTTGGCACCTGCAGCGGGTTAGTGAATGCAACAAGAAACTTGCGCGGACTTAGACGCACCTCCGCTACCGATCAAGGCTTTGTGATACTTCTTGTCGACACCAATTGACCTTGTGACACTGTCGTCGAAAATCTTGACCCTCTGTTCAAGCAGCTTCTTGGCATCCTCAACTTGTTTTTTAGTACCTTTCAATTGGATCTGTACACGACCACTAGAGTCTGCACTATCCCGGTTTCCAGGGACATCAATCTGCGCGCCTGTCTCGAGCCGTATACTTTCCATTTCACGGCCACCTGATCCTATAAGAGATGGTAGCTGCGCTTGCGCAACGGAAACGGTCGACATGTGCGAATTGTCCAGTGTCCATTGCAGAAGATTTAGAAGCTCGTCTCTGGCTTTATCGGCTCCATTCTTGGGGCCCCGAACGATGACTTCGTCTGGAGCTTGATTATTTCTCCGGTTCCTAACGCTCCCGGCTTCGCTCGCGTCATCAGCAACGGAGCGCTCGTCATCATGATGTGTCGAGCGAGGAAATTGAACCCGGACGTTATATTTGTTTTGAAGCTGGTTTACCTGGCTTCCTTTGACCCCAATCATATCTCTATGATACTGAGGGTTGATCTTGAGGACGTGAGTGGCCTCATCTTCAAGTTTCTTACCAAGGGCAATGATCTTGGATTTGGCCGCCTCTGCTTTTGCTTTGGGGCCTGTGATTTCAACCTTGCCATCCTTGACTTGGATGTCTACGTCAAATTCTTCACGATACTTGTTGATATTCTCACCCTTCTTCCCTATGAGGTAATTGGCATATTTCTGGGGAAATTCAAAGCTGGTAATATGACCACGCTCCACCTCATCTTGCTTCTCTTGTTCGACGAAAGCCGCTATCTTTTCTGCGAGAGCCTCAACAGCACTACTGGGTCCACGCAGAAGGCACTGACTCTCAGATGGGTCCCCTTGCGAAGTTGGCACTCCAGTATTGACGCCATTGTTCGCTCCGAAAGAAATTTGCACAGGGATCTCCGTACGGGGAAGATCTTGCTGCTCGGAACGAACGTGCTTGCGGACTTTGTCATGAAATTTTGGCGATACCTCGACGTTTGCAGCGCCGATGTCCTCTTGGCCCTGTATCAGACCAAGTATATGCTCTTGAGCCTGTGCGAGACTCCGTTCGAAGTCTGCAATCTCACGCGCTGAAGGCTGTTGTTTAGGGAACTGATACTCCTGCGCCTCGCCAGGCCCCTCATAAACCAAAATGACATGCGATGACTCTTCAACAGCTTCCGGAGCAACGAGATGTACTCCAAATTCGTTGCGAACGTGACGAGCCCCTTGCCTTTGAACGTGTTGATGGAAGAAGGGATCCATTTCCACATGCCTTAACCTCGACGGTGGGTGTGCGCTAATCATATTCATTATATCTGAACGAGCACGAAGTCCCTTTGTACCATCTCGAGAATAGATCTCCCAGTTCGAGGGACCATCACTTGCTTGCGGCAATACAATGCGCGCATCGTATTGTCGTTCAAGCTGTTCGACTGCCTTGCGCTGCTGCAAATATCTCGTCAAGGCTCTGGCGTGAGCTTCTGGACCTCGAGGAGCATCTGCGTGCCGCCGTGCAATATCACGCGCAATGTCCACACCTGACATTTGCATGCTCATGGCTAGGTTCATAACCTTGTCCATGCCTGCATCAATCTTGTCTTGCGGGCCAGTAATTGTCAGAATTTCGGTATCTTCAGATGACGGAGGTAAAATGACTGCACAGCCAGTTTCCTCGAGTAGATCATGTAAAGAGTCGCCCCCATGGTCAAGGACGAATTGATGTCTGCCTCGGTCGATGGGCACCTGTGCAAGTGTAATCTGATGGCGTAGCTCCTCGACTTGACGCTCAATTTCAGTACGTGCCTCTTGAGCTGCCAGCCTGTCGCCAGAGATCCTTATATGGCTATGTTGACTTGGAACAAAATGGGGCATGCCGGAAGACGGTTTTTGAGGAGGTGGCTGATCTGACCATGTGTGATATTGAGGGACGTCAATCTTTAATTGACGACCTCCCTCAAGAGCGTCAATCCTGGAGTTCCGTGGTCCAGCGATGAAAGGATAGTATTCTGTAGGGATATCTTTTAAACGCATATTGACAGTCGAAGTGCGTTCATTGACAATCGCCTCGATCTCCCGCCGAGCCATCTCGGCAGCGACTGCATCGCCTTCGATCGTAACGTCAATCGTAAGACCGTCATCATCCTCTATCTGGGGGGCAGCACATTCTTCAGCCTTTGGCAACTGAACTCGAGCGCCTGTTCTCTTCGAGATACCTTGGATTACCACGCCCTGGCGCCCAATAATATGTGGCCGTACGCTCAGAGGGATCGGGACTTTGACGTGTTGCTATTGGGCGTTAGAGAGAGAGATTTGAAAGGGGCTCATGCGACCTACTGTCGAGCCAACCTCCTTGGCAAGGTCTTTGAGAGCTTGTCTGGCTGCATCGACAGGACCTGTTCCTTCGAAAACGATGATACCGTTGGGACCAGCCTTCATCTCCACCTTTGCTTTCGACTTATTATTGATTCCGCGAAGGACTTCCTGTAATGGTTTTTTGAGTTTATTCTTTGGGAGCAACTGCGACGGTGCAAATTGAATGCGCTCGCTATGTCTGTTGGGCATTGCCATATGAGGCATGGAGAGTCCTCTTGGCTGGGGCGCAATCGAGGGGTTGACAGAGGCAGGAGTGGGCATCCCCGAAGCCGGCGTGGACGCACGAGATGAATTTATGCTCGACGAAGGGACGTGTCCATTGACGCCGTTGGCTCCTGTATGTACTGTAGAAGGCTTCTTCGCCCCCCATGCCAACGGGGTAGATGCCGGTGCGGCGGCTTTCGGTCCACCACCGAGAGCAGGGAAAGCCTCCTCAGAGTGGGTGTCCAATGAAGCGACACCATTAGACCGTTGAGTCTCCGGTAAAGAGGGAATAGCCTCCTCCCTTGCCTTCTGTTTCCCAGCAGCTTTTTCTGACATTATGTGTGCCGGCTCTACTGGGGCAGGCACAGATTGTGACTCTGCACCTACAAGCATCGATGGCGGTGGATGGGCGATATCCTCCTCATCAACAACATCTTCTATCATGGCATGATGGGCAGCCTCAGCTTCATGCTTCGCTTTGAGCCTTTCCGCTGCCGAAGACTGCCCAGAAGCCGCAGAGCTGGCCCCATTCACTGTGGGTTCTGTAGCCATCTCACACGGTGCGTTCGATTTAAATTGTTGATATTTAATGCTGTTAGAAATCCGCTGCTTTGGCGATGTTCGCAGAGGGTGGGAACACGGCGGCGATGCTACTGCGTCGGCATGATGGGTGGATGGGTACTCGAGATCCAACAATGAAGGGCTCAAGGCTTGCAACAGGCGATGAAGGAGATAGTCTAGACAAATTATCCAGGGTGGTGGAAATGCAAGACTTATATTTAGAGAAATAAGGTGAATCTGAAGGGAGCAATGTCCCCAGTCAACTTTTTCGAGGTTTCCAGAAGAACGGACAAGCTATTTACTAGCGCCTTGGGATTGGGCGGGCCCGCTATACCTCTTTCTCTCCAGCGCTGTCGATATCATTCAGACATTCTCAACACTTAGGAATGAAATGATGCAATTAATCTGAACATTTGGGCTGCTCAATCCGATCTTGATAGTACTGACCTGCGTACACCTGCTCAACGAGGATTTCATGATAAGCAAGGCCAAGAGATGCATTGCGGCGATTGGGCGGGACTGCACCCTCTTGAAGCGAGTTTTATGCAAGAGGGCAGATGGGTCAAACATCTTCAAACGTGTTGAGTTAAGAGTCGCCTGCGTACAATTGAGAGTTACCATATATAAGGGATACATAAATACATCGTTGCTTAAAGTAATCTACCTTAGCTTTGCTGGCAACGCAAGGCACTTGTAATGGCCGTTAAGCATAGGAGATGCGTTACTTTGAACCTCCGAATCATCCGCTCATGTTCCCAAAAGCTGACAGGACCAAATTGTGATAATGATATTGATGCCCAACAATGAGAACCAAGAGATCGGCAATCCCCACATCGTCGCCGCGCAATTCTGTGAAGACATCACCAGATGAGATGAACTTGCCGACCTACGAACCCAAGCTATAATATATAATCACACTTATCATACGTGAAAGTCTGTCATCATGGTGATCCATAGAGCCCAGACAGTTTGGGCGTTTGGCATTCTAGGGTTGTGATCGCGCTAGTTCTAGTGTCGCGATTGGCTGGCTGCAGCTCTCAGCCTTTTACCTCACCACCGACCGGTCATGGACAATCGCAATCCGGGTTCGTCCAGACACTGAATGCTCACCAAAGAACCCGTCGCAGTCATCCTCCGCCAAATCGAGCATGAATCCAAACACTGCCCCAAGTCTACAGCGACAGCCGCCGTCTTCACAGAGTCCTGCAAGCAGTAACGACAGCCAGACCCCCTCCTACCTGAGCAGCTCATCTCTTGACCGGTCCCCGCATCCATCAAACTCTCAGCCATCGGACACACACAATAATCGATCCCAGTATGCTTCGCGCCAGTCATGCGACGAAAAGACTCTCGATGAGTTCAATGCGCACCCGGGTACCCTGAGCACTCTCGACAGTACAAAAGCTTCAGGGTACCAGAACTCCCTCCGCCGTCCTGGCCCACCTCCACTATCATACACCACCCCAAATTCCAAAATGATGAGTCCATCCTTGCGTCAATCTGCCAGTTTCTCTATTGGCGATCGCACCGTCAATGCTACCCCACCCGACACAGACTCTGTCTCCGTTGCATCATCGAAGAGGTACTCAGATGAAGCTGGGAAGAGTTTGACGCCCTGGAAGAAAAAGGGTGGCATCTCCTCCTTCATAGGAAGTGTTCTGGGTTCTCCGCGATCGAATAGTGTCAAGATATCCGCCCCGGAAAACCCGGTCCATGTTACCCATGTAGGATTCGATAACGAAACAGGTCAATTCACGGTATGTCTCAGACATTTCCCCAGACTTCATCACCTCCTAGTCTCTTATATCCATGGAGCCATGCAACACCGCTAGTTTTATCTAGTAAGGCCAGGATAGGCGATATGGTACTTCCAGCTGCTCTATCATGCGATTCTCAGGTTTGATAGACGTTAATTGATAGTTTCTAGGGTTTACCTAAAGATTGGCAGAGAATGCTGCAAGAAAGTGGAATCTCAAAGACAGACCAGGAGCGCAACCCTCAAGCTATAGTTGATATTATGACCTTCTACAAAGACGCCCAAGGAGGTCAGGCAGAGGATGAAGTGTGGCACAAATTCGACCATGCGAGAGCCGGGGACCCATCAGCTTCAGGGCTTAGTCTTCTCATGCCCACCAACTCAGCTCCTCAGCCACTTGCGCATCTTTCAACCATCACTAGTCCTCCATCGAGTCCGCGCTTTCCGTCAAATCATGAGACCAGCTTTGAGAATCCACGCGCACCTCCACCTATCCCGCGAAGCGTGCCAAACCCTAGCGCTTTCAGCCCGACTGTTCCGTCTCCGGTACAAGCCAATCTAGTACCTGGTCGTCCAGCCCCACGAGCACCCGGCGCACCTCAAGCGACCAACCTTACGCCCGCTAGGGCTGCACCTCATGCACCACACTCTCCCAACGTTCCAAAGGATACCGCGCCATTCCAGAAAAGGCCAAGCGATGAGCTTCCGACTAGGAATCGTGCGCCGTCCAATCCAGAGCCCGCCGTGGACGATCTGGATCCTGACCTAGGCCTTCAACGTCAACCTTCGAAACCACAAACAAACGGCCTTTTCAAACAGCCTTCTACCGCTACATCTGTGACCACGCCGAATTACTACCAGCAGCAAAAAGAGCAGCCTCTCCCAGCAGCCCAGAAAACACCTCAAAGTAAGCAGATTGATCGATCACCAAGTCAACGGCAGCCTCCTCAACAGCTAGTCACACCGGTCTCTCCGCCTCAGCAGCAGTATTCGCACATTTCTCCAGACCCTCAAAATGTTCCCCATCCGACACATCAGGCCCGCTCTGGGCCAGCTCCTCGGCGGCGCCCCAACCGTAGCACTGGTATCGATATCGTTGCAAGACTCGAAGCTATCTGTACAAAGGGCGATCCAATGCGGAAGTACAAGAATCTCAACAAGATAGGCCAGGGGGCGTCTGGTGGAGTTTACACAGCCACTGAGGTGGGTACGAACAAGTGCGTGGCTATAAAACAGATGAACCTCGAGCAGCAACCGAAGAAGGATCTCATCATCAATGAAATCCTCGTAATGAAAGACAGCAAGCACAAGAACATAGTGAACTTTATGGACAGTTACTTGCGTCAAGGAGATCTCTGGGTTATCATGGAGTATATGGAGGGCGGCAGTTTGACTGACGTGGTCACCTTCAATCTCATGAGTGAAGGGCAGATTGCGGCGGTTTGCCGGGAGGTATGATGTTTGTCTGCCTAATTGAGACACCGCTGAGACACCTTCAGACATTAAACGGGCTACAACATTTACACTCGAAAGGTGTCATCCATCGAGACATCAAATCAGACAATATCTTGCTTGCTATGGATGGCAATATAAAACTGAGTAGGCTATGACCATGTCGTTGTTGTTTTTTGAAGCTGACGTATCATAGCCGATTTTGGGTTCTGTGCACAGATCAATGAGTCCCACAACAAGCGAACTACGATGGTTGGAACGCCGTACTGGATGGCTCCGGAAGTTGTGACCAGGAAAGAATATGGTCGTAAAGTAGATATATGGAGTTTGGGCATCATGGCAATTGAAATGATCGAGGGCGAGCCACCCTACCTTACAGAATCGCCTCTTCGAGCTCTTTACTTGATTGCTACGAATGGAACACCCAAGATTAAAGAGGAGCACGAGCTGTCGCAAACATTTAAAGATTTCCTCAATTTTGCACTTCGAGTCGACCCCGACAAACGTGCATCTGCACATGATCTTTTGAGGGTTTGTCAACTGGAATGAGCTGTGGTACCGATTGTTAACGTTGCCACAGCACGATTATATTAAGACTGCAGAGCCTTTGATCAATCTGGCACCTCTCGTACGGTCAGCCCGCGCTAGTCGTGCCGCAGAGAGGGCTCAAAAAGGCTCCTGAAATGCCTCTCCGCAATCGCCAATATACTTACGTTAGATGTCGCCATATATGTTGTTCAGCCATCACTCTGCCAATCCACCGCCATAGACAAAGCCATCCTGACAAACGGACTTCCTAACGGGTTCCATCTTCTTGGAAGGGTATAGTACCTTACACACGACGGGGTGTATCTGATTAAAATCACTGTGAGCCCCATGCATTCATCTTCTGCCGGTTTTCCACGATCTGCACAAAAACTTGGAAAACTACCCAATACGGGCTACCGGTTCTGCACCTCGCACATCATACCATTCCCATGCTGTTGAAGAATCTTGATGAAGTCATGTCTACGACAGGGGTTGATGGTACTAGGAATATAGGATCCATACTCGTCCTATTCCGAGCGCAATACCCCTTCCTCACAGGCATATGCATGGAAGACCATGCCAAGCTGGGTATAAGGCTGCTTTTCAAAAATAGCAATGAAAATGAATACTGAATTAAGCCTGCTTTTGTGAATGTATCTGGAGCTTCTGGGTATGAGCCTCATGGCCGTCGTCAGCTGTAGCGGATTTGGCGTGTGTAAGGTTCTTGTGATTCGTTAGCGCTGAAGTCGAAATGTGAACATGGATCGATCAGGATTTCGAGTGATTTTTCTTCCGTGAATGACATCGGTATAGAGACATGATAAAAATAGATAACTCGTTACCTCATTGTAATGAAGTAAAAAGTGCACACTACAATACATGTTTCTACAAAGTTGGAGGGGATTTGCCTTTTCAGTGGCAAGGAGTCGCAAGAGTCTTGCACACGCTAGTCTAAGCTTACTCCTAGGACCAGAAGCCTTGACAAGCTCTCCGGTGCTTAGAAGCCCCAGAGCTACTCAGTCCTTGGACCATCTTCCCTTCCATACACACCAATAAAATTCTCCACTACACAAAGGCCCTTGACTCAGTACAGATATTCATCATGTTCCGCGCCCAGCAGAATGCTTTCGATGACGCCGTTGGTAAGAGTTGAGAGTTGAAGCTCTAGGCATTCACTGAACATGGAGTAGCGAAAGCAACGGACGAGAACCTCACTTCAGAGAATTGGGAGCTGATACTAGTACGCATAATTCTCCTCGTATTGAAGACTCTCAAACTTACTCTAACGATCTCCAGGATGTTTGTGACCGGGTCGGGGCTGAAGATTCGGGGTTTGTTGCAGTCTTGTAGACCATACAGTGGCCGGGAATAATTGTTCCTACATTGCAGGGCGAAGGATGCGGTTGCATCCATGATCAAGCGTCTCGCCCATCGCAATGCCAATGTCCAATTATACACTCTTGAAGTAAGGGTACAGTACCATGATTCTGGAATCTTAGACGCTAAGTCCCAGGAATAGCTGGCAAATGCATTATCACAAAATTGCGGTCCCAAGATTCACACTGAGTTGGCATCAAGAAGTTTTACAGATGCAATGCTGCGACTGGCGAACGACCGGGTATGTGGCACTGGGCTTTTGGATCTTGAAGTAGGTAGAACTACATGCTAATACAAGCCCAGAATACACATCAGCAAGTGAAAACAAAGATATTGGAGCGTATGGGAGAGTGGACGGAGATGTTCAAGAAAAACCCCGATCTGGGCATTATGGAACAAGCATACATGAAGCTCAAGAGTCAAAGTACCAAACTTGCGACACTATCTATAGTCTTCACATTGCTAACGTTACGAAGATCCCAATCTCTACCCACCCGCTGCGCCCACAAAACAGCAGATTACAAATGCGGATAGACAGAAGGAGGAAGAAGAACTACAAATGGCACTCGCTCTATCAATCAAGGACAAACCCGAGACGTCACAGGGCTCAGGTAAGAAGCCCGGTCAAGCTACATCAGCATCATCGGCGGGAGCGGCAGGGCCGTCTCGACAGGCAGCACCGGTACAGCCGGTCTCACAAGGGACGACCGCGGCCACGGTCTCGCGAGTACGAGCATTGTTCGACTTCCAACCATCCGAGCCAGGAGAGCTGCAGTTCCAAAAAGGAGATATCATTGCCGTCATGGAGTCTGTATATAAGGACTGGTGGAAGGGATCTTTGAGGGGGCAGACCGGCATATTCCCTCTCAATTATGTAGAGAAGTTGGCAGACCCTACGCAGGATGACTTACAACGAGAGGCACAAATGGAGGCTGAGGTTTTTGGAGAGATAAAGAATGTGGAAAAACTCTTAACGCTACTCAGTACCAGCAGCTCCGAGCTCAATGTTAGGGATAATGAGGAGATCACAGAGCTCTACCATTCAACATTGGCGATACGACCGAAACTGATCGAATTGATTGGCAAATATTCCCAGAAGAAGGGTCAGTACCTACCAATCATGCATGATACGAAGCTAATACTTTGAATAGATGACTTCACCCAACTTAATGAGAAGTTTATCAAGGCTCGTCGAGACTACGAGTCTCTTCTGGAAGCGTCAATGTCGCAGCCGCCCCCAGCTCAATTTGGTGGACGTCAAAGCCAGCCACAGTACGGGTATGACGGCGGATACCCGGCGCAAGGCTCTGGTCCACAGCAGGCTCCAGGTCGGTTTTATACACCAGGCCCTGGAGGTCCACCCCCAGGTAGAGAGACTCTAGCAACAGCAATGAACCACAGCTGACAAGCCCCAGCAGAATCACAACCCCCCAAGCCACAGTTCCCACCCCAAAGTAACGTTCGACCCTTCTCCTATGCCGGCCAAGCCCCGCCATCCCAACAGCAACAACCTCAATACCCACCGAACGACCCTCGCGGACGGACGCCATCAGGTAACTCCGCCCCACCAGCAGCAGACCCATACAACCACCGTCCGCAATCTACGTACGACAACCCGCAAGAGCTTTCGTCATCCTCATATGCCAGTCCCACAGAGGCCAGACCGCAAGCATACCCGCCCCATCTCCAGCAGGGTGCGAAACAAGACGAGTACTCACCCTCCCTCTACTCCCCTACGGATGAGATACCCCATCAGCCACCACCACCACAAGGTCAACCGCAATACGGTCAGCCGCCGCCCGTGTCGCACGCACCTTATCCACATACTCCGCACGAGCCTCCCCAAACACAAACCCAGTACCCACCCTATCAAGCGCCGCCCTCACAGCCACCTCCCCAAGCGCCATCACCGGGTTTAGGTCAAAGCCCTTATCCAACGCTGAATGCTGGAGCGCCGGCTGGTGGTTATCAGGCTTATCACGCGCCTCCTCCTCCTCAGCAACAGGGCTATACGGCAGAGGCGGGTGGAAACCCCAATGACTTTTATCGATAGTGACAGATATGGAAGGGAATTACTTGGGATGCGGAAGCACGGCAAGGTGGGGGCGTTGAGACGAGGTATCGAGGTCAGTGGGCGGGAACTGTTCATGGGTTGTGAATATCCAAGCATGCTGCAGATAGGGAACATACGAGGCTGATTCTGGAATGATACCAATGTGCTCTGTACAAGCTAGTTCAATGGAACTTGAAATTGCCCTCTACACACTGCTGAAGCTGCTTTCTCCGATACCAAACTCCCTCCATGCACCACAATGTATGCCTTGTCCTTTTCCCTGCGAAACAGTTGTGGTCTAGAATGCCCAACCGCATGCCCAGCGATATATATGCCCATGGTATCTCCAAAGCGCCGCCCACATGCCACCGCCGCCGGCTATGCAAGATCCCGAAAAGCGCGAATCATTCTATGTACAAATACCGAACAATCACCAAAAGCCCAACAAACGCCTTCGCGACCGATCAAGCGTCGCTCTAAGAGCACCTCCTTAGCATGTCCCTATGATTGTCCACCGGCCGCGGCAAATGAGCCTGGCGAGTCGGCTGCGGCGCCGCAACGCTCTGATATGTAGGCAATCCGTCGTAGACCGGCGATCTTGTGGGCGTCTGCAAGGCGGTGGTGTAGCTGGGGACCTTGGCTAGGCTCTCGGCGCTGTATTCGATGTGCTGTGGCGTCACAGGACCGGATGCGGTGTCGTCTTCTTCGGATTCACGTCGTGTTACTGTATTATTGCCGTTGCTGGGACTTTGCTGACTACCCTCGCTTCCAGGATGACCAAAGTACCCACCGCGCGGTAGGGAGTTAGGCAACGATGTTCCGGAATCATCGCCACCGCCATGCTCCCCCTGACCATCGCCTGAACTTGATAGCTGTGAGCGATCGATCCTGCGGTCCCGCGTGATCTGGTTCGAACCCGCGACGTCTATACTGCTTAGGCGGGACTGGAGGACGTTTGCTGCGAAGTCGCTTGAGGCTACACCGTCTAGAGAAGCCAGGTTGTCTGATGAAACGCTCCGACTTTGGGACCGAAATGGAGTGCTTACACCGCTCGGTCCTTCGCCAGGGGTCATGTAACCGGTCGGATCGATATCGCTGTAGATTTGATCGAATTGGTGTTCGCCATACTGTGGGGGTGTCAGCTCGTCCATGGCGGTCGCAGCAGTCACGCTGTGTCGTCCTCGGTTGATGAGATCATTGTTGTCGTCTAGAGGCATGTTGGGCGAGATGAAGATGTAGAGTGGGAGAGTAGCATGCAGCTAGCGTATGTCAGAGATGACGGTTGTAATACTCCGCGCATTTGCTCACCTCAGAAATATGACCGTCAGGATTATGCATCTGAATGTTGAAGCTTAGACTGTGTCGAACCTTGATCCCAAGAACGTCGACAGTTTGGAGGCAGCTTTTCAGGCTTTGTGGTATCGATACAGCTCTCGAAAAGATGAACCCATCCTGGCCCTCAATATCTATACTCTCGGCATTATCAGGGAAGCAATACTCGTCCTTTGCGATCGATCGGTGGTTGTGCCGGCTCTTGGTAGATGCATTCCTGACTTTTACACTCACTTCTTGTCTTTCGTTCAATTCGGTCACCACCTTCCCGAATTTCAACCCCTTCAGGAGTGGTACAAGCTTGAAGTCCACCTGAATTTTGGTGCCGAATATTACAGCTTTGGTTGGGGTGCTAAGAGAATAGTCGACCTTTTCGGGCCACACGTTTTCGACAGACTAATCTGAATCAGCTAAATCTTTGATAGCATGAGTAAAAAGCGTTACCATAGCGTGAGCGAGTTCCAGAGCGGCTGTGTCCAACGTTCTGATGATGCGAACCTGCCTCCGAGCAATGGGATTTTTCGCAAACGCAAACATGTCTCTTTCTATGGTAGCTTTCATACGATATACGATCCAAGTGTCTGCCAGTCCTTCCACACTTTCTGGTGTAGAACCAGGCAATATGAAGTCGAAAGGGTACTCGTAGTTGCCTACGGGAAGAATCTCGGACGTTCTCTTGCCATTATTCTGAAAGTCCCACGTCTTCCGCAAGAACTCCTCCTCCTGTTTGATCAAACTAGCCCCAGACCCTCCAGATTGATGCCAACTGCCACCCAAATTAGTGGGCTGTTCTCTCCGTTATATCATATGCTTTTACTGACCTAAGTCGCTTTTCCCCCGTGAACCGCAACCTGATGCCTTGTATTCTAAGGGGTTCAGCGAGGCAAAGAACGAGCGTGCCCTTCAGCACGACGCTGGAAGCTTCATCTGGGGTGCCTCGAAGTATGAGATTGCTTGCTTCGAGCCTAGGATGACGTGATGTCCTCAGTAAAGAACGTTTGTGATTGTTTCGGACACGGAACATGGTCCAGGTTAAAGTGCATACCTGATCTCGAAGTACTTCACACTGCTGGTTTCTCTCCCAATGAATATTGGGGCCATTGGGAATGGTGGGACTGTTCTCCATCAGGCCACCGATCATGCAATACAAGACGTTGAGAAGCTGGCAAGGATTCCCTGCCAGGCAAAGACGCCGATCGATGCGAGGGGGACATGATGAGGGGGAGTGACGTGGATGATATGGGACTCACGTCGTACTGCCAACGTTCCTCAATATTAGAGCGGATACAATTCCGCTACTGGCTATAGATGCCTAACGACTGCCGAAGAATGAATGATGACACAGGAAGATATGAGCTGATGGGGATAAATTGAGGATACCAAAGCGGTGTGGTGTAGAGAGGGAAGCTTTCATAAACCCGTCAACCCGGCGGTAGGTAATCTCGTATCATGGCCAACTCCATTGAGAATGAGGGTGATAAAAGGACAAAGAAACTTGCAAGCGGCAAGTTCATCAGCCGCAGCGGCATCCCTAGGTCAGGCACAGGATGTATGGTTTCTCCCATCTCTAACATTTTGTCAGATCTTGGATGACGACGTAGCAAACAAAGCGTCATCAGATAGAGTCTTGAAGTTTGATACGGATGACTGAGTTGGCAGAGATGGAAACTTTGTTATCGCGTTATCGCGGGGCGAGCGAAAATAGCCCTCCGAGATTTCGCCGGAAGGCTCTATTAAAAGCAACATATGCAGTTTTTGATTTTCCGGAGTCGGTCACAGACGACGCAAAGGGCCAGTGCTTCCTCGTCGACATCGACTGTTTGCTACAACTTATAATTTTAACATACTAATTTCATACTTATCTAACAGGACCCCGGGAGCGTCGAACCCCCACACTACCAGTTGCTAGTCCTTTTCATTTTTTCGTTTTGGATGACTTCAATCCAATAGCCATCAGGATCGAGGATAAAGGCAATATTCTTCATCCGTCCGTCCGTCAAACGCTTCTTCCAATCTGCCCCCTTCTCTTCGAAGCGCTTGCACGCCGCGTCAATATCGTCCACGGAGATGCATATGTGGCCAAAACCCTGAGGCTCGTCGTTACCGTTGTGATAACTGAAACTCTTGTCCTTTTCGGTGCCATAGTTCCAGGTCAGCTCAAGCAGGCCCTCTCGCTCTGCGGTGGGATTGACGCCATTGGAGGACTTTTCCGGCACGGTCTCATCTCCCGGATAGGCGAGGAAGTACAGATTGAAGCCGCTCGACTCATTCTCCGACGTACGGAGGAGACTCATTCCTAGACATTGACTCAGCAACTATTTCTCTTAGAAGAAAGATGTTGGTAAACATGCCCATCACATCCTGATAGAACTTCAAAGATCTTTCGTTGTCCTTCACCCGGATCATGCTATGGTTCTAATTCAATGTCAAAGCAGCTCCCATGTCAACAAGGCGTTGAAGCCCATACAAATCTATAAGTGCCTGGATCTGTTTCCTTAACGTCTGCTGTCTTGTCGACAGGATTGAAAGAGACGATCTCCACCTAGAGCTGACATCAGCGCGAGACTGAAACCTTTCGCCCACTGACATACCCAATACCCATCGGGATCAAGTGCAAAGGCAATGCTCCGCATACGACCATCAGTCAGCTTCTTCTGGAATTTGTACCCAGCATCTTCGATCCTTTGGCAAGCCGCCTGGATGGCGTCAACGCTGACACATATGTGTCCGAATCCTTTTCCCGGCTCAGAGTTACCATTGGCGACCTTGAAGCCGTCGTCATTCTCGGTGCCATAGTTGTGGGTTAATTCCAGGACGCCTTGGCGGGCAGTCCAGTGTTCTCCAGCCGAAAGGCTTTTGGGTGAATCGTAGGCAAGGAAGTACAGATCGAACTTGTTGTCGGGATTCTCAATCTTGTTGATCTGCTTCATGCCAAGAAGCTCATAGTATTTGACTGAGATGAATTTCAGGCACGGATAAGCGTTCCGATTTACCGTACGACTTACGTGATCGCTGCGGATCCTTCACACGGAGCATCGTGTCTGGATATCAATCAGACATGGCCCCTACGTGCAGTAGGGCGAGACACACGGTTCAACTTGTATTTCTTCGGATCTGTTGTCATTGTTGCGAATGATCGAGACGCTGCTTGCCGTTAGTCCGACTGGCGTATCATCGAAATTTACTATTATACCTGCAATTGGACGTGGGAAATTGACAGGTGCTCTGGATCTTGGTGTACGTAGTAATGCTTTCAAGACTGACATCGACTAGATCGTAAAGATGCTTCGAACATCAACGAGTTGAATGCCAATGACGTGGGCAAACGTACATCAAAAGGGTAAGTAGCAAAACGGGCAGGTATACGCGGGTATACTGTATGCGAGACGACCTTGACGCCGCTTTACGAGGCCTTCTCACTCCTGAGTTTTAGCGTCTGAGATAAACATTATTTCTCGACAGCCTTCCACTGGGGCTAAACAGGGTCATTGCTTGAAGCTAGTAATGAGATTCCTTACGCTGCGTAGTGACAGAGGATTTGGAGGTGAATTGCACAGTAGTTTGTTCTGGATAGTCTGCCATCTGCTATATTCCGTGGCCCTGGTCATTCAATGTTCGCTATTTGCTATGCTTTGATTCAGAAACGCCCAATATCGTACTTCGATCCAATAGTCAAACCTCCTGAAATGCAGTTCAGGCTGGCATTCCCCACCTGCTACCAACCATTGGAATTCTCACCGTCAATTAGGACTACAGTTTAGCAACCCACCGCCGTTCGCTGCCGCCTGGAGAAGGTCCCGAATCGTGCATTTTGGCAGCGTCTTGACGGGACCCGACTTGGGAGGAGGCTCAGCCTGATACCAGTATTTCCCACAGCCGGTTTCATAGGAGCCTTTCATTGTCATCAGATTTTGCCCTGCCCCGTAATGACCACAGGATGAGGTTATGGTGTCCCAAGTCTTCAAGCAATCAAAGTCGCAGCTGCCGTCCCCGCCTTCCCAGACGAGAGCAAAGGTGTACAGGGTATTCTGGATGTTGGGATCTGAGTAGACAGGTGGCGTACGGGCTTCGAGGAGGGGTCGCTTCCTGGGGCCAATGGGATAGCCATGCCCGTCCACGATCATCGCTTTGTGGTCCTTTCCCAAGCCCTTGCAAAATGTGTCGTAGACGGTCGAACGCTTGTTGGTGTCCGGTGTATCTTTCGACGTGTCTCTGCAAGTCTTGGGCGCATCATTATTCGACCCATCATTGCCATTCTTTACGTCTTTGCAATCTGGTAGAATACCGTTGTTAAATACTGTTTTGAGGACCTCGGATGGGTGATCTGTATCAGAGCACTCGGGCCCTTTCTCACGGTATGGCAATCCGAAAGTGTTGGGACCGAACTGCTGCTGCAGCTGCCATACCGTATTCAGCCATTCGGGGTGATCGAGCATGTATGCAAAGGGATTCTTTTCCTCGATACAATCACAATCTTTCTGGTCGCCGGAGGTACACTTCGAATTTTCTCCCTTGCACCCTGGGCAGAGCGGCTATGACTAAATTAGCACCGAAAGACGACAAGTGTACACCATAGAAATTATTGGAGTAGAGCATACCTTTTCTTCGATTTTTGTGGGGCATTTTCCATCACCACAGGCACAGGATTTCAATGGATCCACCGTACAAAAGCCACCTGTACCTTTACAGATGGGTAAGTCGCATTTTGGAAAGTTTTTGTCCCCTTGAGCAGGACACACGACCTTGAATTGCTCGTTGAGTTTCACAAATTTTTCTTGCGCCAGCACCAATTTCGAATCTTTCATGACTTGATGGTTGACGTTGGCGGTGGACAGCAAGAAAATGAAAGTTGTAGCCGATACGATCTGATCCGGGCCAATGTTGGGATTGAGGCGTGGTAATCCATTGGGCATGGCCCCAGCGACCAAGGCCTGGCCGAAGGCCGCAGCGTATTGCTGATTATCAAATGTTGGTAGAGGAAAGTTACGGGCGACTTGCATTGCAGTATCGCGTAGCCCTTGAAGCGGTTGACCATTACCCATCGCGTTCATGATATCGTTGAACCCATTGACCAGACAGTCTCGGAGATTGGTATCAACACGCTTGTCAAGCTCTACTCCTCGCTTCTTCGTGTTCGCATTGCATTGTTTCTCCTTCTTGAAGAAATTGTTTAGGGCTTCCCCAACATCATTGTTGGGCGCGTCGATCTCTATATCGCCTTTGTGATGGCCGTTTCCGTCTGCTGAAAGAGTTTTGAGCCCCCCTGATGCAGTAATCGTCGCCGTAACTTTGGCCGAGATAGGGCTGGCATCGTCGTCAGCTGTCTTATAGATGATTTCGGTCGCCGTGGAAGCACTATCAAGTGATGAAAGAATCTTGCCCGGCACATGCATTTCTACGGGAATCGGTCTCGAGGAACGTTCTAATCTCTGCCAAACCTTGATTACAATGGCAGCAAGCGCAGTCAAGAATGCGCTTGCGGCTGTGGCTGCTTGAGGTGTCTGGCGACTTGAGAGGTAGTTTGCCTTGGCTGACTTCTCTACATCGACACCGTCGACTAATTTATGGAGCGTTAGCCTGAGTAGCCAGAAGAGTTTTTAGAGCACAACAGGCGATCTCATGGGCCCTTATAGAGCAAAGCACATCTTTCAGATAACCAAGAACGGCTCCGAGGAGTTGGAGAAGGGTGCTACTCAAGCCATTACGGAGCGAAAGTACATACCTCCCAGGATTTTAAGGACGCCGTCCATACATTTCTGATCACTTATGGCGGCGCAGTTGGACTTCATTGAATCCTGCAACTTCTTTTGGAGATCAACACCGAAGGACGCCTGGCAACCCTCCGGTTTGATATCCTTGGCGTCTGTAGGGTAGAGGGCGAATGAATTTCCCGCAGGGGTTGGTACACCGTTCTAATTGGGAACAGTCAGCCTTTCAGTCACTGACCTGCCAGAAAGCAAGCTTACAGTAGTCTTCGTGTAAACGTCTAGGTTCCCAAGATTGATATTCAGCACTCCGCCATCCCGCTTCTGTGGAGGGTTCGTTATTTGTGGAAGTGCGTTACTTAGAACGAGATCCAGCGAGCCCAGAAGAATAAAAAGCGAAGGGAAGGGATGCATCATGAGCAAGACCAGAGAAATAGCGAATTTGCTTTAGAAGTGACAGCCTGAACTCTATTGCATAGCGCTCATGAGATAGTAGTTCCGTAATACGATGATTACTCTGGTTTGAGTTATCATGGGCCACTGTCTTATATGGCTTCAGAAACAATCGAGGAATAGGAGCTTGGCAGGATCGCAAACAACTTGTTTCATGATAGAGCATTGCAGAGGGCGAAGTGATTATCTGGAAGTGGCAGTGGTGATGTTGTGCGACAACAACAAGCAGGACAATCGCTTTTAGACGCAGCTTATGCCTGGGGACGGTCGCCTTACGGACCGAACAGCCTCACACGGGCGGTGTGATCCCTTCAGGATGGTATGGTCGTTTCATGTTGATCAATGATGGAATATACTAACCCTCCGAAACCTGTGGGAAGGACTCCTACATGTTGTGAAGGTCAACGTGGCCGTGTGGATACTCCTCTAGTTGTAAAATCCCGTACGCTGGAGGCGCAGCCATAGTGTCAGTATTGACTGCATTGGAAAGCTAGATTCTGAATATTGATAATGGCTCTATCACCAGCGCCATACCATCGGGCATGGCCGCAATGGAGGATCTGATGGGATGAAACCAAGTTGGCATCCTTGGAGCTTCGATGTACGCCGCGGAACGAGGCGGGTTGGGGCGGGTAGAGGCCTTCAGCACCCGCGTGCCGCCCCCGTTTCCGCGGCGTACTTCGATGTTTCAGCATTTGGGATTAGATTTGGTGCGCAGCCTTGCACGAGGCAGGCTCGGCCACCAATATTGTCACAGCGAGGAACAGGATGGATCATACATCGACACAGACTTCGCGCTTCTCCTCCGCACAGCCCCGAACGACTATCCTACGTAAATTGGAATTAGATGAGACAAACGCAGCTAGGAAGCAAAGGATCATAGCCTTCCGTCAACATGCCTGTATTTTGAACTCGGTTCTATTACTACCTAGCTATCTGTGTTGGAATGTTTAGATGCACGGCGTTTAGTGACAGACTACCAGACAAATCACAACCCAAATCACAAGATCCCTGCCGGCTGTGTATATCTAGATAGCCAGGACGTATATGTTTGGAGTCCGCATGTCCAAGGATGAGGCATTGCGATGCCCATAATCTTAAGGCTGAGCTGGGTCCCAGGATCTCAAAGAGACACCACCGTTTCATAGTCCGTGTGTCCACAGTGGCTCTTGGTATAAGACCAGCCGCTTGCTCGATTGGTCGGAAAATGGAACGTGCAACAGAATCAAAGACACACAAAATCAACCCCTTCATTGAAGTGCCCAAAGGGTTTTTGTGTTGTACATCCTGTTCGGAAACCGACTTCAACTTGCACAACTCTGTCTTTGGTCCTGCTATTCGTTCGGACAGAATCTTTGAACGCCATTCACTGTCGCGACAATGCTATTCATCACTCCAGCAGTGGCTACGGCCATAATAACTTTCTGTGGACTCAGCAGCGCGAAATATATCATAACCAAGGATTGTACAGAGCCAGTTGATTACAGTCAGTATTGGCGGATGCTGTTTCTAATGGGTCCCCAGGATCCTTGCGATCTCGAAACTGACTGCTTGAATAGGTAAAAAGATCAAGGACCATTTCGGGATAGCCTTTGAGCGGATTGATCTTGCATCCACACAAATGGACAGAGTCTGGGGAGGCAATCCCAACCGTGATGTTGCTGATGTAGCTGGGTATCTTTTCAAGCAGCAGGACTACCAGCATGTCAGCAAACGACTGAAAGACATCAAAGATTGGGGCATGGATGTATCGAGAGACGTAACAATCACCAAATTTAACAACGACAAGACGAAGGACTACCAGGCTCCTCAACAAGGGACAGCCCCCGCACCACCGGCTCCATATGGTCGAGGAGATACGGTTAGTCTCGCTGAGCTTCGAAGGGTGCTGTCAATCGCATTCGAGCTGACTCGACCCCAAATCTAGGTGATTTACTGCACGGCCAAAAGATTCACGATACGAAAGGAGGATGGTCAGCAGTATCGTCTCGACCAACATTGGAATTATATCATCAACGATCACCCTCCAGAGGATTTCTGGGATCGTTGCTTCAACGGTGCCCGCCAAGGGCCGAAAACGAAAGCGTGGGTTATAACCGCAGGGGCAAACACTGTTGGCGACCGGAGCCCCGACATTATGCAATTTTGCCCATGGTATGAACCCTCCTCTCAATGCTCTGTTCCGCTTTCATGGGCTTTGCCTTGGCGTTTCTAAGAGACTGACGAGTGTCCAGGTACCTGGAGAAGGGCATAAACGATCCAGAACCAAAGACTTGCACCGACTTTTCGCAACAGGCCAAATCGCTGCTTGGTAAGATTAAAGAGCAGAAAAAGTCGAATGCCGATGGATATTCCGATTTCAGGCACACAATAACGCATGAACTGATGCACACAAAGATTGCTGGTATGGCAGAGGTAAGTGGTTAATCCCCTGCGTCTCTCTTAAAGGTCTTCCCATACCTCGGCTGACGGCGCACTGATTGACACTGACTAATTGACGTTGATGCGATCAGGATACACGGGGTAACGTAGATAGCTACGGTTGGACGAACTGCGTGGCATTGAAGGACAGTGACAATGCTGATAGGTACGTTGTTCAATCTCCATGGCCTCATGTCTACCCTCAAAGGGTTTCCGATAGCTGACATCTGCATGGTACATAGCATCGCCCAGTTTGTCGCCTTGACGAACGCTGTCATTAGTTGTGGTTTCAAGCCGAATGAACGTAAGCCATTCACTTCGGTCACAAAATCAATGCTATACTAACAAGACATCTATCACAGAGGGGGAGATAAGTAAAATCAAGGGCTGGCACAAACCTGGGAAACGATCGGTCGACTAGACCGAGGGCAGGAAAAGACCCTTGAAACGATCCTACGGCGATATCATGCAGTTAGCAGCAGTGCAAGTGAAACCTTAGGTCAACAGGAAGATCGATACGATTAGGCGCAGCAATCGAGGGATTTAGAATAATAATGGTAATCATGGAGAAGTCTTCACCAGCTGTTCACCAAGTTTTTCTACCAATTCCATCCTGAAATTACCTTACCAAAGGTCTGGAAATCGGGGATATGATGCATTTCGGAGAGCAATGTCTCCGTCACCTCGAGTGTAGAAAAGGTAGGATTTGTGATGTCGTCGTCTTGATATTGCTTGCTACTATGGGGGGTGGGGGGTTGCTGAGGAGTAGGAATAATAGGGGCATTTCCCTCTCCCTAGTAGTAAATCCATGCTTCCCACGCTAGTCCAATAACCCCTCATCATGTGTCGTCATTACTACTATTACACTTTACAATTCACCTTTAGAGTTTCCTTAGTTGGTTGTTAAAAGGGGATGAACTGCCACGTGACTGCGTATTCTATGTTGCCTCAGGACTTCGGGTACAACTTAGCACGCTAAACCTGAAACAATCATGAAACGCTGCACAGCTATTATTGTTGACCTGTCTAATGTCTTTATGGAGCAGAAGGATGACATAGCCCCGAAGGTCTAGAAGTAAATACCTGGCAGGTGTCCGTCGTTCATCTTCGGTCCACCACCATATATTTCTGTTTCTATTTCTATTTCTATTTCTATTTCTATTTCTATTTCTATTTCTTGTGAGCATCATCATAATGGTGTCTATAGAATGGGATTACAAGCCGCCCACCACTCGCAAGACATGGCTATCAAGGCTGACCTCGGCATTCCGGAAGTCCAACAAGAAGGAGCAGACGGGGAGTGAAGGAATGACAGATTCATATTGGGAGAGCTTGTCTAAACCACCTGACATCATCGCTATTGTGCCAGGGGTAGACAAGTTCATACAGATTGGAGAAAGCCGTTCGCAAGAACAATCTCTTCTGTTCAGTCTGCCTACAGAGATCCGGCAGACCATTTACCAACACGTCTATAGCCCATCCGTGATACATGTTGAATCTCGGCGTGATCGTCTGGCTCATGTGACATGCCAACAATGGCAGTCAGAGAATGGCTGGGACGGGCATGCACATTGTACCAAAGGTGATGAGACAGGCATCGTTTCTATAGACGAGACAGAAGATCCGAATGACCAACTGCTTGCAATATGTCTGACTTGCAGACAAAGGTAATGTTTTCTAGACCCATCTCATCCTCAAAAGATACCGTCGCTCACATCAGCCTCAACATACAGCTACATGGAAGCCTTGACATTCATGCTATCGGTTCCCCTGTATACAATCAAAATGCCCATCCGGATGTTCGTGAACGACAACGCAAAGCTCGGCACCCTCATGCACATCCGCAACCTCAATCTACAAGTCTTTTTTTCCAATTTCCCACAGTTCAGGACTGCCTGGCAATACCCATATAACAAAGCCGGATGGGTCCAGACTTGTCAGATGCTAGCTTCAATGACCAGCCTACGATACCTTCGTATAACGATGTTACAAGACAAGTTCAGCCGCTCCTTCGATACGCACAGTCAAGAACGAAATGCCGAGAATGTCAACGAGCTGTTGGAGCCGCTAAAGTCCATTGACATCGCATCTCGTGGAGGAAGCTTCGAAGTCGTTACCCAGGGTTGGAGAGTACCTCATGAGCTTCCCAATGATCTGCCTTTCAGGGTCATACAGGAAAGACCACCGTCTGAAGCCGAGCTCGCGAATCGCACACTGGAGCTGGGGATATCCTCGCAAAGTGAATACGTAAAGATGGTAAGTATGCCATGGCCTTATCCGTATAGGATTTATCCTCCTCGTATAGTTAACTTCTTTGCTCCCGCTCCATGAGGGCTACTTCGGCTCACTGCTAGCATTCAATCCCGCATACAGCATATCGTCTGGTTCATCATTCAGGCGAAACGGGCGTTTATGCGACTCCGAGGCAATACTATCTTCAGCAATCGAGAGGCCTTGATATTCAGAGAGCCGTTACTCTTATATCCTTCGTCAGTACTTCGCTTGTGTAGAAATTCCCGAATTCATCAATGAAATGGTATTCCGCGAGGCGTTCCTTCATGATACGGTTACCAAAAGAGCGGACATGATCCCTGTTGTTAAAAACGAGCCCATCAAAACTGGACTTCCAAGCCATTTATACTTTGAATTCCCGCTGGTTTCTCCATCTTCCGATTAAGCTGACTGAAAAGGTTTTCAGTGCCTATGGGCATTCGAGCTGTTTGTGCTATCCGTGGGGCTTGTCCTTGAAGGATGATGAAAGGGAGACTGGAGTGCGCGCTGTGGGGGCTGTTGATGAGTAGGGGCAAAGTGGTTGAGCAGCGTGCTTAGGTAGGAAGAAGGACCTTCGGGAGCCGGCTATTGGGGTTGGAGACTCAAGGGGAGGGAGCAGCTTTTCCTGGAAGATAAGGGGAATGCAATCTGAGATCAAACACAGGGAACTTTGTTGTCTTACCCTGGGCGACAGTCTGGCATGCACAAGCTTGCATGTGGGCCAGAGCAATAAGAGCATCCACTTCCCAGGTCAAGTAACGAACATATGTGAATGATCTGTACCGCACAACATCGAGCATCTCGACAAGACAGGAAGCATCCAGATCGACAATAGGGCTACATTCTAGGCTCGTAGTTCTGGAAGACCGAATGCGCACAGTCTGTACGACGTATCATTATATTGGCTTTTCAGTGCTATGACTGAACACAGCTTTCCGAGGATCCTGCGGAAGATGACCGTGGATCCGGTTTTCATTGATGCAGTTCCCCTATGATGGCCAGGGACGACTGTTTTCCTTCGAACGAAACCGATAAAAATATGAAAATTATGGACTGAAAATTCCCCCCTGTGGGCCGATACCAACTCCTGGGGGATTGAATTGTCAAGGTACATGCTCAATGGTGACAGGACTTCAGTACATATCATTGTACGCGTAGTGAGCTACATAACAAGTCAATCAATGGCTCAACACCATTCTCTAAAGTGGATATAACAATAAACTCATGCTGTTCCAGCGGCGCCAAAAACGTCGCCATCTGGCTTTCACCGATGGACCTATCCACAGTCGCCGCAGCCTTCCTTGTATTACTGAGGGTTTTGTCACCTGCTTCACGCTCTTGGTGGGTTTCGCCAGAAGCCTGTTGACGAACTCATCCCGCACGGGGGCCGACATCACGGAATCTGCCGTCTCCATGTCTCTCGCATCCATCTGGCGCTGATAGTCCCATGCCCGGTTCAACTGGACCACCGACTTGCCGACAGACCTGGCTCCGTCGGCATAATGCAGCGTCCCACGTGTGGCGGTGACGGCATCAGCATATCCGTGATGCGCATGGCCCACGACTCGCGCGGCGAGCGCTGTGCTCTTGCCCTAGGAGTTTGCGCTTCGGCCTAGGTTCCAGGAAGCCTTCCCCAGGGGTCTCTCATATTTCTCACGAAGCCTGTCACTCGGAAGGTGCTGGGCGCGGGTTTCGCGGTCAAGTCCTGTCACTTTGCCGGACTGGGCTTTCTCCGGGCAGCGGTCGCGTTCCGAGAGGGGGTTGGCGGAGGTGAAAGGTTTCTTGATGTAGGAGAGGACTTTATCGGGCATCTTTCACATTGGCTGGACGATCCGCTGAATACGAGGGATCTATTACGATATCCTAGGATGCAAGACTACCTGGTGGTAAGAGAAGGCGGGCTTTCATGTCACCAGCCCTGCCTAGAGCGTAAGAACACGCACTGAAATCAGGCGTGGCCTTGGGCTAGCGGTGAGAGGATGCACCAAAAATAAGCGTGGTCTAAGGACTAGATTACATCTTAGCTCAGAGAGTCAGTAAAAGCAATGATATGTTGTTCGAAAGCCCGTCCCAATCTAGCTACAAGGGTAAGTCCGGAGAAGGCCTAGAGTCTCTGGGTGGTATACATGAGCTGCTACAAATCATCTTGCTGTGATGTTGCCAGATCCATGCTCTGATCTCGAACTTTCTTCTGTTGGCATGAAAAGGTCCAAATCTACTGTCTCGGGTCTATTACTAACCCGCCCTAAAAAAGATCTTAATGATTAAAGTAATATAAAATAGGAGATAAATAAGGTACTTAAAGCTTTAATATAAGAAGAACCGGAGCTAGTGGCCCTGTAGGGCTGAGCCTCTTCCGGGTACGCGCCCCTTCTAGGTGAACTCCTCTAGACTACTCGAGTGTGTAGATATGTTGATCATCCTGGGGCAATTGTCACTACAAGAAAAGAGCTACAATCAACTATGAATTGCATACTGCCTTCTGCATTCATCTAACTTCATCCTTACGACTGTATCAGCCTATGGAAGGTGTTGACTTTCCGTACTGCTTTTCTCGTCGTCAGTGCATCCTGTAGTATCTATCATCAGCATCGTCACGACGTTCCCGAGAATTAAGGACGTCCGAATCAACACGAATAATACCCCATTTTAGGATTGGAACACTGGTATGTTCACACAACTGCACGAAGGTGCTTTTGGAAAGGCATCCACACTCTTCCTGTTCGAATAATTTGAACTATGTAAAAGGCTGACAGCGTAGGAACACGTATTAAGCCCATCAACGCAACCAAGTAAACCAGGTCTTACCTGCCTTGGAGCTCCATTGTCTTAGGCACAAACGTGGTAATCGTACTCGTCTTGGGAACTGTGACTACGAACACTTGGAGTCTGAAAAATTCCGCAATCTCAACGAGCTGCTCAAGATGAAGACCAATGGCTTCCTTAATCCGGTTGAGATCCGCAGGCTAATCAATGCCAACACTGACAGGCACGCTCCGCATTTTGTGTAAGATCCTCATTCCGCCCAATCTGAATTCTAAACGTTCTACTGACTTGAAACTGGCAGCTTCATGACCGTTCATGGCACGATATTCGGCCACGACAAGAACAACGACGTTACCGCCGTCCGCAAATTTGGCGCTTTTGCTGGCACAACCTGGCTTCGTCATGCCAAAGCCATTACCGAGACAGGCGCTGCTTCTACGGAAGCCGACTTTGGGTTGAACGGCAAGACGCTCAAAGTCGTCATCACTAAGGATGGCAAAAGCTTGCATCACATGATAGTCCAGGTGGACGACATGGTATCTGCCATTTATAATGTGAAGGAGAAGACTTTGTTGGCTGCGCAAATGGAAAAGGGAAACTTTGTGGCGGAAACCGATGAGATTTCCGCAATGTTCCTGGATTTGGATGTGCGGAATGGTAAGGATACTACGAAACCGGAGAATGGCACCAGAGTTGGGGACACCACCACTCTTAATGCTAAGAATGAAGGGAGGGAGGCCGAGAGTACTACCTCTTCTGAGCAATCCGAGCAGGGTACAGTCGAACATGAGAGCAGGAGTTCCGAATATGATGACTGCGCCAGCTCATCTTCATCACCAATAGCCAAGCTTTCCAAAATCCGCATATTGGAAATCCGGGCCGAGGCAATGGCCGAAGCCTTCAGAGAGGACATCTGCGGACCTCTTTTCAAGATGCCTGCCGAATTCAGATGAGGTCCAGAAGCCCCTAGCTCTGCCAATATGTTGCATTTACCCGCTGATTATGCCGCTGGGCTTCTATGTTTGTCTCAGTACGGATCAGTGTACAGTATTGAAGATGATCCTAATCCCAATCACGTTGCTCAAGCAGCGGTTTTGGATAAGATATCCAGCTTGGGAGGTGCTTACGAGGAGAAGGTCAAAGCATGCTTCCAAGCGAGGCAGGACCAGGAAGACGCGGATCAGGACATCATCCGCTCGAGGATTGAGGTAATACAGCCTGCAAGGATCTTCCAATCCATCGCCAGTGCCGATATTACTGAGCAGCAGAGAGTTCCCAAGGATTCGACTGTGCCTACGCGTCCCATGTCCATCAATGGCGTTGATAAGTCTAAGTATGGCACCCCATCTCAAGGACTGCGCTTGCATGTGCCGCAGAGTGTAATATCATCGGGTACAGAACCGAACGATAGGAGCTCGAGAACACATTGTATGGGAAATATCATCTGAAATTGCCAAGATCCAGGGATCAGCTGGTACCAATATCGTGCCCCATGATATCTATAAACGCAAAAGACGACACGGTATTTACAAGTGATCAGCAAGTAAAGCCACCAATACTGGGAACATTTCCAACCAGTGCAATACCTATCCGTACATCACTGCTCCGCACCGACCCCATCCTGCGGCCTCCTCCAAACCCTCACATGCCCCTCTCCACACGCAGTGATAATACACTCCTCCTCGAACCCGACCCAGCTAAGCGGATGCTCATCAATAACCTTACTCATAACCGGCGGCAACTCCGCCGTCACAGTCCTACTCTCAACTGGATGCTCAACCAGCTCATCCTCATCCCTCTCTTCAGTCGTCAAACTGCTCGTACTCCTCAATCGATTCGCAGTATGGCTTTCCATCCTCGTATGCTTCGTTCCCTGTCCAGCCTGCGTCGAGATACTCGCCCGATGCCGTATCGACGCCGCCCTCGGACGTCGCAGCATACCCACGCTGAAATCCCACAGCAGCAGGCGCCGATCTTCACCCACGCTGCCGAAGCGATAGTTGCGGGTGTCGCAGCGCCAGGGGTCGAACGCCACGGCCGTGACCCAGCTGTGGTGGCCGGGACAGCGGGCGACGATGCGGCGTTCGGCGAGGCTCCAGATGCTGACGAGGTCGTCTTGGCCGCCTGTGAGGGCGTGTTTGCCGTCGGGGGAGAAGCAGACGCAGGAGAAGGCGCCGTAGTAGGAGGGGTAGAGGTCGATGAGCTGTTCTTTGAGGTAATTTATTATTCGGAGGCTGCCGTCTTCGGAGACGACGGCGAGGTGGCGGGAGTCGGGGGAGAAGGCGAGGGCGGTGATGCGGTGGTTGGAGATTTTCCAGCTGGCGACTGGGTTTGCCTTTTGGTTTTTGGAGTTTACGGACTTGTTTATGTGCAGGGGTGTCAGTTCGCTGGCGGGATTCGAGGGATCGAAATTGGATGGTTTGGTGCCGTTAGGGGTGTTGGTGTGGGTTGGTTCGGGGGTGAAGGCTGCGTCGTCGCGTTCTTTGTCGTAGACGATCAAGGTGCCGTCCATGTGGGAGGCGAGGAAGAGGTTCTCCGAGCCGGGGAGCCAGCGGATCGAAGAGATGGCTGAGGAGGAGATGATGTTCTGCGGGAGCGTTTAGAATTGCGTCCTGCGGCTAGGATGATAGCAGGCTGCATACGTTCTTGTTTATCCGGACATACTTTTGTGAGTAGGCCTCGAACCAGACTATGTCACCGGTAGAAGCGCCCATTATCACGTCAATATGGTTGGGTCCTTTCGTGAACGGGTTGATATCATGACATAGTATGTGCGCCTTGGCGAAGAGAATTTTCATCATTGGTTGTGCCTAGGAAACAAGTTAACATATAAGCACCTGGCAGATCGAGTAACGTACTGACCCTTGCAGGTGTTGGAGAAGATAAATCAAGCCATTGAAATGCCCTATCTATATTTGCGAATATATACATACCTTCTGGATTATGTTCCTGTAACCGCTTGCTCAATTGATCATGTGGTATGACTCTCGAGATGAACTGCGAGTTACTTTTGACGAGATTCGTTTTTGGCTTCTTCCGTTTGACTCCCTCCTTGCCAGCCAGCGGCGTCAGCAGTACGTTGCCCTCTCCAAAGACTGGTGTTCGACTATATGCATTGCTCGATGGGAACTGAGGGGCACCGTCGCTACTTGTTTCACGAGAGCTTCTCGATTCTCTCTCATTCTCCTTGATACTGTACGTCCCGAGGTTGGACTTGGTACTTGACGACGTATTGACTCTGTATAGCTGTGGATACGACTTCCGTGGAGTCGAGATACATATCGAGAGCTTGATACCAGCTTTGGGCGGGGCGGTCGTAGTCGCGAGAGGGTTCGAGCTGACGACTGGTGCGTCTTGAGGATGTGGTGGAGGTGTTGCGAGGTGTAGGTTGTCCTGTAGTACATAGGTCCCTTCGCCCACCGAGAGCTGGTATTCAGGACCGCTGGGATGTGTGAGGACGTTGCTCATTTCGCTGGAATGCCCGCTCGTGGGCCCATTAGAGCTTGACGTCGTGGTAGTTATGGGATACCGGGGCGGTGGGGGTAGGACACTGTGAGTCTGTTCTTAGAGCTATCGGTATAGATTGGACTCGGCGCCACTTACAACATGCTAAAGTATGAAACCTATGCGGGTCCCTGCATTAGATAACAACAGAAGTGGCGTGGTGATAGTTCGTGGGGGTATATTAATTCCTTCTCGATGATCGATTGTACCTCAATCGAGGATCGCCAAATCGTACGGTGCTAGTACTTCGAAGCAACCAACTATCCTTTTGTAGGTAGACGTGGGAAATGCCAGCTGGAGCATATAGGGAGATATGACAATTGAAGTGCTACGTTGACTAGTGTAGAAACATCATGTGGGTTTAAACTTTTGGCTTTCGGGTACATTCAAGGCACCTCGGTTTTGGTACCAGCCCTGGCCCCTGAAGCCTTCCCCATAGAAAGCGCCCGTTAGTAGCGAGATTCCCGGGTCCCCTTGCCGCCGGCGCGTCACCTAGCCTTTTTTGACATGCAACGTTTTGTAAGTGAGCTGGCCCTGGAGGGAGGGATATACTATGAAAGCCTGATCATGTTACGGAGGAATATATGCCGCCGAGCTTCGCTCTTCCTCATGTAATCGTGACTTACGGGAAACGATGGCTACCGGTGGGTCCACTCCAACGTCGTCAAGTCGCTCGAATTCATATCCTGGAGGGTCGAGCTTACTTCTATCGTAGTCCGTATATGTTTATGCGGTGACGATGGCACAGGCAAATCCAGTCTCGTAACGAGCCTTGTGAAAGATGTTTTCGTAACGAACAAGATCCAGGCCGTCCTACCCCAAGTTACGTTTCCCCCAAGCATGGGCACACCGGAAAATGTCACCACTACCATTGTTGATACGTCGGCACTACCACAAGAACGAGCGAACTTGAACAAGGAGATAAGGAAGGCCAATGTGATATTGCTGGTGTACTCGGACCACTACAGCTACGAACGAGTCGCTCTCTTTTGGATGCCGCACTTTAGATCGTTGGGTGTCAACGTGCCTGTGGTGCTTTGCGCCAACAAGTCGGATATATCTGTGCATGTCACTACGGAGCAAGTGGTCGAAGACGAGATGCTGCCAGTCATGGCAGAGTTCAAGGAAATAGACTCATGTATTCGGACAAGCGCAAGGGAGCACCACAATATCAATGAAGTGTTTTTCCTTTGCCAGAAGGCGGTTACAGATCCTATAGCGCCTCTGTACGACTCCAAAGAATCCAATCTTAAAGCAGCATGTGTTTCTGCGCTAGAGCGTGTGTTCTATCTGTGTGATAAAGACCAGGACGGCTACCTCAGTGACCTCGAAGTCTACAATTTCCAAACCAGATGTTTCGGCAAACCTCTTGGGCCTGAAGATCTGGACCACATTAAGCAAGCCATATCAAAGTACGCAGCAACATCAGTGACACCGAAAGGCATTAGCCGTGAAGGCTTTATTGCCCTGAACAAAATGTTTGCCGAAAAAGGCCGCCATGAAACAATCTGGATCATACTCCGCACTTTTCATTACTCCAACAGCCTTTCTCTCCACTCGTCCTTCCTTCATCCCAAATTCGATGTCCCGCCCAATACCTCTGCCGAACTTTCCCCAGCTGGCTATCGCTTCTTCGTGGACCTGTTCCTGCTCTTTGACAGAGACAATGATGGTGGTCTCTCTCAATCGGAACTCCTCGCTCTCTTCGCTACAACCCCTGGCCTCCCTTCAAGCTGGTCAGCCGACAGCAATTCGTTTCCCTCTTCCACTGTTCGTAATGAAGCCAATCACATAACACTCCAAGGCTGGCTGGCTCAATGGAGCATGACGACCTTCTTCTCCCCCAAGACCACACTCTCTTACCTTGCCTACCTGGGCTACGATCCACCCGACCACTCCATCACATCCGCCTTGCACCTAACCAAGCCTCGGAAACGTACTAGCCGAGTCAAGAAGGCAGCAAAGACTGAGCGAAATGTGCTTTTAGCTTACGTACTAGGCGCTCCAGGTTCAGGTAAATCCTCGCTGTTAGATTCTTTCCTCTCGCGACCCTTTTCGTCTACTTATCACCCGACTATCAAACCGAGAACAGCTGTGAATTCCGTCGAGCTGCCCGGGGGTAAACAATGCACGCTGATCCTCGAGGAACTCGGCGAGCTGGAACCAGCCATCCTTGAAAATCCTGCCAAACTCTACGCAGCAGACCTTGTTGTGTATACCTACGACTCCTCTGATCCAGACTCATTCACCTACATTGCACAGTCAAGGAGTCAACATCCACATCTAGACGAAATGCCGAGTCTATATGTGGCGTTGAAAGCTGATATGGACAAGAGCACGCAAAGAGGTGATGTGCAGCCGGAGGAATACACGAGTGCGCTGCGTATGGCGAAACCAATTCACGTAAGCGTCACGTGGGGTAGTATTAGTGAATTATTTGTTCAAATTGCGGAGGCGGCTTTATGGCCTGGGGGTGCCTTGCCGCCAGGGAAGGAAGAAGAGGAGATAGACTGGATGAGATGGGGTATCGTTGTGGGAGCTGTTGTAGTTGTAGGGGCTGCCGCTGCTGGGATATGGCGGAGACTTGGAAGGGATTGAAGGGTCTATCATTCGTAACATGTATATTGATGGCTCTAACGCATCCAATCATTCGAGGTTGTCCAAGATACCTAGGAAAGCGGTGTATTTAACTATGATTAATTTCATAAGATGATCGGAGGGCCAGAGGATATTCTATCAAAGTTTACACGGATGAATTCATCAAATGATATAAGTGGTGTCAAAGTATGGCCCACGATCACACAGTCTCAAAGGCATCATTCCTGAGCCACACAAATTGTCTTGTTAATGCACGTTGACGCAACTTTTATTCCCTCCCGTATTGCCGCTTCCTTTACCTTGCGAACTGAGTAGGTTTGCATGTCTTGATCGATCAGAACCTGCAAAATACACGGACGCCCCACTCCTAGACCATGGCTACCAAAGGTCACAGCTTGCCGTTTAGAAATACTGGCGGTAACGGATCCGACGATGAGGCTGTACCGGAGACTGATCCTAGTGATGTAAGTTGGACCACATTTTTATAACGCCCCTTTAGATTGGTATGCATACACGACGTTGTACCTTCCCCGGTCCCTACAGCTAAACCCTCCTTCAATTGGTGTCGATGTGCTCAAAAGAGCGCTATCCTTTCTCGCCATAAGATCTTATGAGCCTGTACTGACTAGAGATCCTGGACATTAGACATGCAGCCTACTCCTAGAGCGCTTACAGGCCTACAAGCACGCATGTGGCTACCTAGAGAATTACATAGCAGAGACGGAGAAGGTTCACAAAGCACATGCCAAGGAATACGAGAGGTGCCTGAAAACGGTCTCCCATCCACTCAAGGAGGGCCACCACTTCGACCAGAACCTTGGTGGTATTGCAGGTTTATTCGAGAATATACGCTCCAATACGCAGAGCATTGCCAACTCCCACCTTGAGACGGAAAAGAACATCAAGGGATCTGTTCTCCCAATCCTCGAACGGCTCCATGCCGAGATCAAAAATAAGTCCAAGGAATTGTCCAAAGGAGCGGTGAAGGGATCCAAGGAAGTCGACAAAGCTAGGAACAGTACCCAGACCTACATTGAGCTTCTGGGGCAACACAGCGGTGCGTTCTCTACGGGTGGGAAAGTCGAGCCCGCGAACGATCCTTATGTTCTCCAGCGGGGAATAAAGGTACGTCGACTTCGGCGCTACCCTACTTTCATCTCAGTTCTGGGCAGTCGACCAGGTCCAAGAAACCTCTGCTATAAGAGAACTCGAGAACCGGTTTTTGTAGCACTTAATTTACGTCTCTGAAACAATGTTGACTCTGCCTCACAGCATCGCCTCCATAAGCAAGTACTTGAAGAAAACAACAATCGCCATGACCTGCTGGCAGTACAGGACTCTTTTCAACAATTCGAAGCTCATGTCATCCAGACTATACAGACAGCTATGTCTGCATTCCTCCAGTTTGTTGGTGGTCAGAGCGATAGGCAAAAGGTAAGACTCCTTCGCACCCTTATGACGTAGAATATCAGAGCATAGCCTCTAGTTGAATCTGTTGGTGCTCCGTAAGTTGCTGAATGCCTCTGGGGCTATGGCCTTTCTTTACGGCCCATTCTAATTATCGTCCGCGTTGAATGACAACGTGTTTTGGGAAGCTACCATGATTGGAACCGCATATCGCGTCATCCAGTACACTAGAAAGAGGTGCTGACTTCGAATATTGCTAGGCTATGTACTCCGACATGGTCGCTACCACACAACGAATTCCACAAGACTTCGAGTTCAAGAAATCTGTGCAGCGCAACAATGGCACGTTGATCGACCCATCTGTTCCTCAGCGATCCGTGTCAAGTATCACCTTCCCTAATCAGGACCATATCTCTACTCAGCCTTTGATTGAAGGTCTTCTAGAACGCAAATCCCGGGCTGCGCTCAAAGGTTATAACCCCAAATTCTACGTTGTCACTCATAGCAAATATCTGCATGAGTTTAAAGATGACGACGACTACCGGAAAGATCCCACACCCGAGCTTTCACTTTACCTACCAAACTGCACTGTTGGTGGTATCAGCGGTGAGAAGTTCAACATCAAAGGCAAGGATAGTTCAAAGGGGAAAGTCGGCTCCACATTGGCGATGAGGTACGTCTTCTCAAAGTTTTCACTTCCCTGCTACTATACGCTGGGGTTGAAGCCGTGTCTTGGTCGATTTGCTCCTTGTGCGTTATGACAGTCATGGGACCGGTCGTTGTATGTGATATTAAAAAGGTGTCCGGATAACGTACTTGGGGCAAATTAATCCTCGAGGACTCCCCGTCAACCTCCACTGGATAGAAGCGCTGACTCGTGTGTTTCGCACAGTCATGAGCTATCCTTCAAAGCACGCACTGCTTTCGAAGCTGAGAAATGGTGGAATGTCATTCGCGAAGCGGCTGGAGAGGCGAATTTTACGGGCTCAGTGCCCTCCAGTCCTGTCGAAAGTAGGACTGCATCTGGCCAACAGACAATTCAATCTCAGGATACCAAGCAACCTGCGCTTATGGACACTGACAGTGTCCCCCGCACTGAACACAAGGGTTCGGCATCAACGCCAGGCGCGGTCTCTGCTTCACACGGCTCTGCTGGAGGTTACGGTGATATGGGTCCTGCTCCTAACAGTGGTAGCGCCGGAGCGAGTCCCGCCACTGGGGGTAATCATCATCCCACCTCTGGTGTTGACAGAGCTCCTGGCCAGTACTGAGAGTTGATGCGTATAGGAGCCTGGCATTTCGAAGTACTCATGCCTCTATGCTGTTCTGTAATTTATTCCAAGACTATAGCCAAAGCATTACACAGTTTCGCTCCTAATAAGCTCCTAATAAAGTGATACCCCCTGTGCCCCTTTTCGACATGCGTGATACATTGCAGGTGTCGGTAGAAGGTAAATCCGGCGCCGAAAACAATTGCGGCCTTGCGGGTCAACCGTGGTTTGAGATTGGTCGATTTGAACGGCAGACACAACTCCACCTGTATTGTGTATGTACCACCAAGCACACCGGAGAAGCATATATCTGCTTACAGCTGCCTTTGCGACCTTTTTGTTTGTCACTTGTATAATTATCATGATTGCTAACAACGATCAATACCTGATGTGAATGTCATTTGGATCTTCCCGCACGCCTTGCCGCAACACCTTCGATGCTGTAGGCGGCTCATATTCTTGGGCTCTATCATGCAGGTATGCTTGGCCTCGTCTCACCACTTTGCAAATCGCGATTAGCAGAAGACTCTTGCATTGCACAGTACATCAAACCTTAGGGATCAGCGGGTACACTACAATTTGTTGAATGTATCCCGATCATAAAGACCACTAAATGTCCTCGGGGATACTATCAAGTGACAATGCTGGAAGCTGATCACGAAACATTACTTACAGACATCCTCAAAAACTTATACGTTTGCCGAGAATCATGCTGTCAACAGGCGAGGGCACGTGCCACAACTATCCATAAGTGACGATAATCATCACGTAACCGAAGCGATAGGAGACATGTATGGGGATCACCAGTATGGGCGACGAGATTCAAGGCCTTCAAATCCTGTTCCTTCGTCGCCACCTTACACAGATCCAAGGTCGAGGCCGGCATTAAGAGATGGACCTTCGCCCCCTCAATCGCTACGCAATGCTCGAAATTCCTTGGTCCGGAACATATCAAGTGAAAATGTGGATGCTCCTGCACATGTCAATGGACAAGGGATAAACATGCCCATGAGGCGGAATTCTGGCGAGGGCGAGGGTGGGCCACTATCGCCTAGAGGCTCGATACATCGATCGCATTCTGACACAGCGAACTCTCAATTTCCGCTCAACGACATTGACTACGAGTCTAATCCCAATGCTGTAGCTCAAGAACTCAATAATCTAGCGGCTCTGCGGCGCATGTCCATGGACGTCAATGCCTCTGGCGATCCTGATCTACCGTCCTTCCCTTCAAATTTTGGCATACCCTCAGCTTCACCTATAGGTGCCGACCCAGACGACAGAGCTCGACTCTACTGGGTGCCCGCGAGCGTGCACCCGGAGCTTGCGCCAATGGAATTCAAGACCTTTCTGGACAGAAAGGTCAAGTCGTTAAAGAGGAAGTCAGATGAGAAAGCACTATCATCGGATAGCCTATCACCTGGGCGTTCGAGTACTAGCTTGAGGAGGAGGAAATCAATGCTGTCAAGACAGATAGATAATTCAGGCGGACGTGGGGCGGACGGCTACACGGATGGTGCTGAAAGGCTCGAGCGTAAGAGGTCACAGTCAGGCGACGAGATCTTGAACTCTGGAATCCAGAATCTACAAGACCTCGAGGTCCTTGTTAGCGAGCCAGAAAGGGTCTTGCAGAGGTTGAGCTTAGAGTCAGGAACGGAGCGTACCAGCGGCGAAGTGCTGCCAGGGGAAGACATGCCGATTCTGCCTGCGATACCGGGCGGAAACAACTCACTACGACGATCGACACGTACTACGTATCGGAGAGGAGGTAGTCTACGCAAGGGCGAACGCGGTCCGATAGCTAGACGTGGGGCGGCAAAGACTGACGAGAGCGAGGATTCACCTGCGTCATCCCCAATTACTTCCGCAGGCCAAGGTTTCAATCTCTCGAGGGTTCAGACAGAGCCTATACCACCTCCAGAGCGCGTTACAGAGAATTTTTCAAGGCCTGGGAGATTAAATCGACGCCAAGGCATGGCACCTCGATCATCACACTCAGGCTCATTCGATGAGCCTTCTGCACGCGCTTCGACAGAATTACGAGATCAACCAAGCCTAGAGCCACAACCTAAACGTTTCGTCTCCCAGATTGCCTCGAACGGTCGGCTCGGTGTCACACCTGAGTCACTCGGAAAGGGCATCCCACATATCGTAGAGACTCCGCCACCGTCGGATGAAAGCAGGCCGAATTCTAGACAAGGCCACGTCCCCGAGCGTACATCCTCGCATGAACCACCACCAATGCACAAAACTTCGGCTCCTCCGCCCAATGGGCTTCCGATTGGTCGATCGCACATACGCCAAGCACAATCAAGGACCAACCAGACTGTCAAGAGTAACCAGACTCTGAATGATATGACTTCTCACCCATCTCCACTACCTGGAAACAATACTCGCACGGACAGCCTCTCTTTTATACCTACCTTGACCGAAGACAAGAAATCTGCGGAGCAAAGGAAGGCCAAAGAGAAGGCAGAGAAAGAGAGCTCGGATGGTAGCCGAAAATCAAGCTGGAGCTGGGGCTCCCTTTTGGGTAATGAAGAGAAGGAGAAAGAGAAGAGAAAAGCAGAAGAAGCCAAGCTGGACGCTAAAAAAGCTAGGTCCAGACTTGGAAAGCCAATCGAAAAATCCCACGATACTGCAAGACTTGATCTACTACAGACTACGATGGGAGAAAGTAGCCGAGGTAGGGAGAGTATTGTTCTGGATCGCGGGGAGATGAGACTTGAGGAAGAGAGGAAGAAAGAGAGTAGCCGGAAATCTGCTGGAAGTGATACGAAGAAAGAGAAGGAGACTGGTATCTTTTCGTCAATATTCGGTGGGGGCAAGAGGAAAGGGGAGCGCGAGTCTACAGGAAAGGGAAAGCACTTGTCGCGGAACTTATCCCCCGAACCTCCACCACGAATATTGAAGCCGGACATCGACTACAACTGGACTCGATTTTCCATCCTGGAAGAACGAGCTATCTACCGTATGGCGCATATCAAACTTGCAAATCCACGTCGTGCGTTGCACTCCCAGGTCTTGCTCAGTAATTTCATGTAAGAGCAACCTTATCTTAGAGTGCGGACCATAGCTAACTCGATCACAGGTACTCTTATCTTGCCAAAGTACAACAGATGCACCCCCAGGCTCAGCTCCCTCAATCTCCATCCCAGCGTACGCAGCAAGCTCCGCAGAAGAAGGACCAGCCAGAAGAGTTCTCGCAGTATCAGAAGTACCACGAGGTATGAGACTGTTAGACAATACTCGTCACGCTGCGCACTAACATCCATCAGCAGCAACGCCGCCAGCAAGAAAAGGAGGAAGCTCAGGCTCAACCGAACGTAGCGCCGCCGCAAGCTCCAACGCTGGCGCCCATTGATTCGGCCAGCTTTATGGATATAGACCATGATTACGATCAGCCAGAGCAGGAGAGCAGGCATGACAGCAGATCAGATAATAGACAAGACAACAGCGCAAATAGTAGAAATGACAGCTCCCATCGACCACAGTCACGCACGAGCCAGCGGGGTCCCGATAATAGCAACGGAAAACCGCACCACGGTCAAGGAGGTCATCATCGTCGCCAGCAGCAGCAGCAGCAGCAACGCGGATACAATCCTCAGCAAGTTTCGCCATACCAGTATCAGCAATCGCAGTTTGATGAGCCGGGTCGAGCCTCGGACGACGATATGTGGTGACATCAACACATATCCATCAGCGGACCGGCCGCCGAAAGCGAGAGCGCAAGATTTTCTCATTTTCGCAGTGAATTATCATAGATATTCACGAGCTTAGTCTTTGGTTAAGTAGCCATGGTTGCTCATGGCCGGCGTGTTGAATCATGTACATTAGCACATAGAGGCACCCATACATTCGGGGTCCGCTATGGTTGCGCCGCAAGCCCCTGCCATTGGACGAGGAATAGGCATGGATCACACGAGCTCAGTCGGACTCACTGGACAAACATTTCTTTCTGGTCCGGATACTATTGGACCAAATCCTCCTCTCAATGGGGGAACTTCCGATGGAAGGTATGGCACAATCATGCGCAGGTCAGCATCACACGGATTGGACAGTGGAGACTATCGCAGATTATGGGTTTAAGAATCGAATTATCGTCAGCATAGCGAGCCAGACAGTTGTCGGCGGCACCTTCCACTGGATAGAGGAAAAGAAGTCCGGGTTTCCTCTGGGACTCAAATGTACATTACGATGGACATGAACGTCGATTGAGATACTATATATGGGAACAACATCAAACCAATGAACATACTTGATCCACATACCTGACCTAAGGCAATCCAGGCATCACACTAAGCCCCTTGGTCTAAACTCATAAGTCTTAGCGGCTAAGTAATCTTTAGCTTTGTATATCGTCATCCCGCAGGTGGCGTCGAAGCGTCTGCGAAGTTGACGCATCATTCGATTTGCATTGCCTGCATCCATTGATTATGCTATAATTCCTCCCACACGCTTCCTTGCTTACCGTACTCATTCCTTATAAGAAACCTCACCTCCATGCGCTTCCCTTCCTTCTCGACTTTCATCCGTACTTTTAGCTTCTATAACTTCGTCAACGTTCGCACGCTTCCAGCTTCGTATAAGGGGATCCAATCTCCCTTTCTCAGAAACGCGACACTCCGGTCTATGCCCACGATTCCATTCCTTAGCGGACTCTTCGGCCAGCCCAAAGATATGAAAGAATACCCAGTGCAAAAGCTGCCTGAGGAATGGCAGGTGAAGCTTACGGACGACCAGATGAAGGTTATAAGAGGCAAGGGCACAGAGGCTCCATATGATGGCTCATACGACAATCACATGCCGAGCGGGGGAGTATACGTACGTCGACGTCCGTCGCTTGCCTGACGGCAGCTTTCGCTGACTTTCGTTCCTTCCTAGAAATGTGGCGCCTGCGAGGCCCCACTCTATACTGCAAATCACAAATTTAAATCTGGCTGCGGCTGGCCTGCGTATTTCGACTCGATCCCTGGCGCTGTACATAAGATCTCCGATCGTTCAATGGGCCTGTCCAGGATCGAGATTGTTTGCAGCAACTGTGGAGGGCATTTGGGCCATGTGTTCAAAGGCGAGGGTTACCCGACCCCGACTGACGAAAGGCATTGTGTCAATTCAATCAGCATGACTTTTGATGGACCAGGCGGGGATCCTCAAGAAGAAAAGTACAAGGGCTACCAAAAAAAGTCAGCAACGTAAGTACTTGCTGAGCATCAGTTTATATGTGAGCGAAACGTGCCCTAAGCACTTCTTCGCGATGTAATCGACAGGATTATGTATTTTATGCCGGGTCATACAATGTTTATAATGCTTCTTCAGTCTTGATGAGCGTGCAATCCTCCCTATTCTTCACCCTTGAAAAGCGATCAACCATTGAATAAGTCCTCATCAAGATGTGATAGTACAGACGTCGGCTCTTTTGACAACAAATCACTCCGAAATTATTTTCGTTAGGAAATTTTTAAGCGGCAAAATTGTTGAGCAGCATCACTCGCGCATTGTATCCTATGGATCCAAATAGACGGTTTCAAGTCACCAGATATCTAAGTTCCAAACACACGTCGCACCGACATCGGAAAAGATTCAATAGCGGAATGAGGAGGATATTGAAGGAGACCATGACGTGGAACCAATCAATCGGACCAACACATATGTGAGTACTCTCTAACTTTAAGGGGTGTAGTACGTGTGATTCACGCGGTAGGTTGCAGGTACGAATCCATCCGAACCGCCCACCAAGATTGCCAACGATTGCCAGTGGATTGCTTGTGCATGAACTAAGCATGCACTCGGTTGATGCGCGGTTTGACTGCTCGATGATGCCGCCACCTCATGCCTCTATCCCCTACGCAAGACACAAATTCCCTCAAGGTCTCTTGAGATAAGGAGACGCTTGGAGGTGTCCATAGTGGCATTTGAACCCGTTCGACGGTCTTCATCATTCGTTACGAGCTGATTGATACGGTGAAGCCGCAGAACCACTCGACAAGTCGCGAGGCATGAGGCAGGTCAATGGCTCCCACACCCGAACGATGTACGTATACAACGTCACTGTGCGCAGGGGGCTGATGCCTAGTACCTTTGCTGATTCCTTCCCATCCGATCCTATCATGTCTCACAATCTCACTCGCACTTGGATTTGGTTTTTCACGTGGTATGGATCCATTGAGCATCACTGCTAGTGCCATAACTATCATACAGTTGACCTTCGAACTGATCCAAGGAACTCGTAATTATTATAAGAACGTGAAGAATGCGCCGAGAGAAATTGCAGAATTTCTTGATCAGTTGGAAACTTTAGGAACCGTTCTCGAGCGTTTAAAGCAAACCTCTGAGAAAGCGGACGCCGCCCAATCTTCGCAAACGGCATTAAATGGCGGCGTTCAAAGCTCGCAAAACGCGAGCTGCCTGCCGTTGCTCAAAGAAATTCTACGTGCGGACGGGCCTCTTGCTATTTGCTATGAGCAAATGTCAGCCTTCAAACGAAGGCTCAATAAGGATCAGTCAAGATTCAAGAAGTCGCTCAAATGGCCATTCGAAAAAGATGAGATCAAAGAAGCTGTGACACGTTTGAGAAATCTCAAATCCGTCCTAAATACTGCAATACTTAGCGATAACTTGTATGTCTTGAATTGGTGGCCGTTTCCTGGACACTTTGGTCTTATAACCAGACAATATATATATATATATTGTATAGCCAAGCACTAATAGATCCCTAGAGCACTGACTCTCGAAATCCAAGAGAGCGTTGTCAAGATTGAAGAGTCATTTCAAACGGCTGCAATCAAAGGATTATCTCGGACCATATCTGCTTGGCTGTCTGCTCCCGATCCTTCTACAAATCTCGCTAGAGCTCGTCAAATGCGGCACCAAGCCACAGGAGTGTGGCTCTTGAACAGCCCTAGGTTTCTGACATGGACGTCGGAAGCCTCCTCTTTCTTGTGGCTGTCAGGTTCGGCAGGTTCAGGCAAGACTGTATTGAGCTCTACGGCTATTTACTCTCTTTTCGAACGAAGGGAGAAGGAGAGTACCGTCGTATATTTCTATTTTGACTTTCAAATCCGCGAAAAACAACTGCTCAAAGGTCTTCTAAAATCTATGGCAGACCAACTTTTCACTCATAACCATCAAACATTCGAGATAATGGAAGAATCATACAATTCACACTCTTGTGGGCGCTCTACACCGTCGTTGCAGGACTTGAAGACCGTGATCCGGAAATTGATCAATAAATCCGCAGCGGTATACCTTGTCATTGACGCTCTCGACGAGTGCGAAGATATAGAGGATCTGCTTGAAACTCTAGAGGAGATTACATGTTGGAAGCAAACCAATGTCCATATTCTCGTCACCAGCCGGCGGGAAACATGTATTGAGGATTCATTGAAAGACATCGCAACCAATGAGATATCGCTTGAGGAGAGCGTTGTGGACGAGGACATTCGTTCCTACGTTCGGCATCAGTTGCAGCACGAGAAGAAATATTCGAAATGGTCTCATGACATCCGAATGGAGATAGAGACAGCTCTTCTACAAGGTGCTCACGGTATGTTTCGTTGGGTCGAGTGCCAGCTAAACGCCATAAAAGGATGCTTGAAGCTTAGTCTGCTACGAAGAACGTTGAAATCGCTTCCGAAAACACTAGACGAGACGTATACTCGAATCCTTGATAAAATTCCAGAAGACTATATTGAAGATGTTCGCAGGATCCTGTCGTGTTTGATCTGTTCGTTCCATCCACTCGCAGTTGAGGAGATTGCCGATACAGTCGCTATCGTTGCTGATGGTGAGGTATTTTATAGTTTGGAGAATCGTCTTTCCGAACCTCGTGACGTTCTCTCGATTTGCTCCGGATTGGTCACGACAGCAACGTCGACGCGCTTAACATGGCTTGGATTTCAGCATCTCCCAATCGAAGAGCTTAGACTCGCGCATTTCTCCGTGAAGGAATTTCTCGTGTCAGAACGGAAGCACTCAGCTAGAAGTTTAAGTTTTATTCTGAACGAGCGTTATGCTCATGAGACACTAGCAAGTCTCTGCGTACGTTACCTGTTATGGTGCCACCATGAACGTCTATGCGAAGACCCCAACTTCTTGTGGAGGTACGCAACACTCCGATCGGAGACGGTGCCATTTGCGCCTTACGCTGCAACATCCTGGTCTCGTCACCTTCGGGCAGCGCAGCTTGATAGCTCATCACCTTTGGTTGGCCAGTGCTTGCACATGCTCACAAATTCAAGTATACTCAGGGACATCATCAGGTTGCATACACCATGGTTCCGCTATAAAGAGTTCAGAATCATGGAACAATGTGGATATGTAAAACCGATCAAAGGGAAGAATTCTCTGGTTACGACTGTTGATCCTGTGCCGCCTCTCTACTATGCGTCTTTGTTGGGCATGGATCAATTGGTATTCATGCTACTGGAAAAGGGTGATGATGTTAATTGTTACTGTCCCCACGGGACGTGTTTGACAGCTGCTGTCACCAGCAGTCAGTCTTCAACAGTCCAACTCTTGATTGAAAGAGGTGCGGATGTGAATGCAAGAATTTTACAGACAGGTGAAGGAAGAACCTGCTATTCGAAAACCGCTATTCATGAAGCGGTTCTGGGGGCTTTTCATAGTCAGAGAGAAGATATAGTTGCCATGCTGCTGGCTAGTGGTGCAGACGTTAATCTTGGCCGTGCAAACTCGGGCAAAGATCTCGCAAGCATCGAGGCTAATACGCCTTTACAGGCGGCGGTTCAATACTCACATAAGCGCCTTGTCCGGCTTATGCTCGACGCAGGCGCGAATCCTAACGCATGGGCTGGTAGATATTGTACTGCACTAGAGAATGCGGCGGGCGATAAAATCCGCCCAGATTCTTTCGAAATCATGATTATGCTCTTGGATGCCGGCGCAGATGCGAAGATGACGTCAGATCCCACCGGTATAAAGACCCCCTTGTGGATGGCGATACAAGCTGGGCATCTGGAAGGCGTTCGATTGCTTCTTGAGCGAGGAGCAGACCGGAGAAGCATAGAAGCTCGGATCATTCCCCACACGTTACGCAATAGCTTCATTTGGGAAACCAGATTCAAAGCCGCCGTTCAGACAATTTTGCAATTAGCGCCATTGATGCGTATCGAATTACCATTTGTGGCTGCAGCGAAGTACGGCTTTGCGAAGAGTATTGAATACATGTTGCGTCACGGAGCTGCACCAGACTCTCAGGAGCCGGATGGGACAACGGCATTAGAGGCTGCAGCCTTCACGCCTGCAAGCGATACCGAGGTGGTCGAGCTTTTGCTCGATGCTGGCGCTGAAGTCAGCCTAAGTGGAGGACCCTTCGGCAGCGCTCTGCAAGCAGCGGCATTATCAGGAAAAACCGGGGTGGTGCGGCTCCTGCTCCAGAGAGGTGTATCAGTCAACCATGCGGACGGCGAATACGGTACTGCTCTCCAGATTGCCCGTGAGAGGCTTGACGACCAGAATGGGCTTTGTCCCGGTACATGGAAGCATGGCGACAGGATCGAGCTATATGGTCCCAGCGGTTACTTTTCTGGAGATCGCTATCCTGCTGATGCAGATGAGCTGTCAATCCAGGGACCATCAAATACCGGGGACTATGAAGCTAAGATCAATATTCAACACTCGCCGGACGCAGACTACCAAGCTGTCATTGATCTTCTAGTTTCTCATGGTGCCGAGGAAAATTGAGAGATCAAGCAGTCAGAGACCTGTCGATGACTGGAATTGCATGTTATGGTTGAGTGCTTATCTGCCCTGAAAACCAAAAACACTGCGTCGTATAGAGTCGTACTACGCTTTGAGCTGGGTTCCTGACGGGATTGAAGCTCAGTAAGGGCAGGGTCACAATTATATCAGTAGGTAAATGTTGTATAAATCATGATCTTTCTGATCACGTCTTTGTATGGAACAGACTATTCCATGCTTCGCTTGCAAATACATCATTGTGGAATAAGCTTCTATCTCATGAGTGTGTAGGCACATTAAACTTCCAATGTCCACGATGCGTCAAGAGTGCCTAAAAGAGTATAATGCTTGTGGTCCTTAAACAAGACCTTCATATTTGCCTCTTCGTTGATGAGTGAGTACAGATCTCGATCTCGGATACTCATCATACTCTCGCTGTCAATCTTGTCTACATCGCTTAAAGCGATGAGCCACGATTTGTACGATCCTGGTAGAGGCTCAGCAAGTAATCCCTCGAATCATCACTCAATTTACCTTCGTACACGACTGGGAGGTTGTAAGGCCTAGGTACACCGTAAGCAAGGTTCGCTGCGCTCTTGGGGTGGAAGAGCCAAACATGGTCCTCCAATGTCTCAGTTCGGACCGCTCTATGCCTCGACTGAGCCTCGACGGGGGCTGCGCGATGATCTTGAACGGACACCCACTCATCTGGATCCAGGTTATTGCCAGTGAGACCATTACCGTTGTGGGTATAAAGCGGTAGCGCATGGTAATTGTTCTTGTGCAACGCAACGACGATGAATTTGCGATGCTTGGTAAATAGCCACTCTCCGGTCACTGTTTTGGTAAGGGTCCTTGCCATTTGTGCAGCCACATCTGGGCCACGGAACGACCCACCATTACCGCCATCGCGGTCTTCTTCGTGGTGAGGCGCTCGGATCACCACTCCAAGCTTGTACATTGATTTTTGCATTGTCTGACGCTGGGGTTTCCCCTTGGGTATGAACGTATTGGTCTGCCGCCCCAGTTGGCCGCCTAAATTAGGACACACACTGTTGCCGCGTGCTGGTGCATATATATTCGTTCGGTCAGCACCTCGGCTCTGTGAATGACGATCCCTGGAATCAGGTGGTGGACCTCGCTGTGCTCCGTTCATGAGTGCTACAGTGTCTACGTTAATCTTCCCCATAGGATGTCGTTCATTGCTGGACTGGACGTTGAAAGGTACCCCTGATTCGTTGTGCTGCTGTTTTCTTGGTTGCGCTCCCTTGTTCGGCTGGAAATGACCAGTAGCCTGCGAAGCCATGTGCTGTTGGGGTCTAAACTGTTTCAAGTCGCCTGGCCGAAGGTCAGCGCGGGATGTACGTGCCGTGTCCTTGACATTTTCTCTCCAGTTGCCGTACATGTTGATCTGATTCGAGATCTTTCTACGGTTCGTAACGATCCTGTAGCCGGTGATTTATTATGCTGCTAGGTTTGAAGATACTAGGATTGTCGTCTAAGCTAAAGGACCGGACTCTGTGAATGATGAAGAGGGAGGAGGTGAAATAGATTTGGAGGTCGTCATGGAGACTGCGAATAATACATGAGCATGGCATTGTTCGTCTTCCATAAATCCACCACGATGAACAATGGCTATCAGAAGTCATAATGCCTTTATAAGCAGCAGAAATGGCTAGCAACAGAGAGAATATTATGGGTGTGTAAAGGCCGCACTATGCAAGCCACGGGATGGCTCAGTGATGCTTGTACGACAAAGAGAAATTGCAAGCTCCCTGGAAATTCCTTAGTGGACGGATAAAGAGGTAACAACAAAGTGGTCGCAGAATCCAAATGGAATCAATTAAAGAGACGAAAATTTGACAAACGTGCAGGACAAAGAGATATCAGTCTGTAAAACGATCCTCCTGCTGTGCCTTCAATTTCTCGGGTACGATTCGACCTTTGGAACGTCATTCTCCACGGCAAGAGCTCATATTAGTAGGTCGACTCATTGACTCGGTACTTCACCGCGACTGGAGGTACCACACATTTCCATTCAACATATTCTCTAGCATGGATCGTCGCGCTGGCGCCATAATCAAGAAGGCTATCGATATAGTGCTGGAGTTGCCACAGATGGTAAGAGAAATTCTGGTCAAGTCGACTAATCCTGACGAAGAGAATGGGCTCCTAGGTAGTCTAGACTGCAAAAGGTGCCAACAATTATCGCATGACTCGTCCAGAAAACGACGCCGTGTAACATTCAAGGACGATGATAACGGCAATGAGGAGGACATACCTCAAGGACACCTGCAACCAGCGACGCATGAAGAAGACCCTGCCTTCAAGCCGATGGAGACAAGCACCGATGATGAAATGAATCCCCAGTACTCTCCCAACAGATACAGCCATGCTCGATATACGCCATACGCCGAAGATAACCATATGGTCACTTATCGCGATGGCACCAGAGAGCAAATGGCAATGCTATTTACCGAGGACATGGCTGTACAGATAACAGAAATTGGCAAGGAAAGCAGGCTGGTAGAGCAACAAGAGCATCTACTGCGCGACCTCGAGCGCGAGATACTAATCGCCAAAGTCGCCATATCCAGCCTTCGATCGAATGTTGACTCAACAGGGGACGAGGAAGAAGTACAGGGAATTCGAGAAGAGATCCAGGGTCATGAAGAGACGGTACACAAGTCTTCCAAATGCCGCGATAATGTCATTTCAGAGCTCACATGGAGTAGAAGAGACGAGAAAATTTCTCGGAATAGATTCCAATGTCAGATGGAAAGTATATTGGCGAAATCCGGCCTACTCGATCTTTCAGGTCTGGAACCTCCACCTGTAGAGGGATTTACTCATGAAGGAAATGACGACGATCTTTCCACGACCGCAGGCTACAGCGAAGAGATGGCAGTAGCCTCTGATCCAGAAACGTTACTTCGCTGCGCTGCTCAAGAAGAGATGGACATCGCTTTAGAAGAATATCAAAACGCAGACGAAGCTTTTGATTCCTTCGACGATTTCCAGTGGAACGAAAGGCAGGACTATAAAGCCGAGGTCCAAGCGGGAAATATCGACCTCAGTCAAGAAGCGTTCGACCACATGATGATCGGAGAGCAACGACAGCGCACCAGAGACCTAGCAAATGCGACAGATCGCTACGAGAGAGCCCTGGAGCAAGCAAAAGCCGTGGGTCTGTATACAGGACAGTGGGACGACATGGGTCCCGAGAACCGTGACAAGTTCGACGGTTTCTACGATGAGGATGTCGAGGCGGCGATAGTGAAGCAAGTTGATCCAGAAGTCATCGAGAGATGGCAGCACACTGTTTGTGCCGCGTTTAGGGGCCCGCAAGATATGGGGCTAAGGGAAAGCCCGGATGATGTGGAGATGTGGGATACCTCGTCCGTCGGGATGTCGTCGGGTTTCAGTGTTGTGGAGTATGGGATCTATAAGGATAGGATTTCTAGTTGGAAGGAGCATTGCAGGATGCTTAGGGAGGAATCACTCGCCAGGTGTTCAGGTCTTCGTATCGAGCCTTGTTATTCTCCTGCGATTGGCGAAGTAGGGATGCAGTGATTAAGAAACATCATTAGCACATCTAGATTAGTCCGTATCCGGTCGAATCCATCGCAGGTTCCTTAACGCTTATCCATCAGCGTCAATCTTCATTCATTCGAATTGGCCAGATATGGAGTTATCTAGACTTCAATTTACAGTAATGTGAGCGAGGTCCAAATCTGTAGTATTGACAACTATTGGTGCATCTTGTTGTGATAGACATCTCCTTCAAATTGCCGTTATTAGGGTTGTGATAATAAGTACTTGGGCTCAGGTGAACCATGAGAAAAAATGTAAGCCATTTAGCTGATGCGGTACTCGGTTCATCGTTGTGCGTAGGGCAGGCGACAGAACGATAAGCAAGTCAACATACGTAGTCACCTCCATTTCTATAGAGGCAGGCATATGTAGGTACTTGATGAGGGGTAGATGGACTAGCAGTAGCAAGACAATATCAGAAGACGACGAGATCCAAAACACCTTTTCTGCACTAGTCTTGCTAGTGTGTAGTGCCAAGATAAACTAAGATGCGAGGGAGATTAGCCTCAGCCCTACACTTGGCATGAACTACCCAATCAAATAAAGTAAAGTACCGTAGCCCTTCCACGACATCTCATCACATCATAATTGTCGTCCAAAGGAACCATCTTAGGTCGAGTTGAACTTTGGGGAACGGAAGAGAGCAATGGAAGTGCATCACTACACGGTGCAGCAATTACGCCAAAATGCGGTATCAATTGTTAGGTGCCAGCGCCGGAATCAAACATTACGTGTGTTGGCTACTTTGGCCGCCCTCTACAAGCTGCAGCGCTTCCTGGGAAGGCGGAAGTGGTCAAGATACTACTGCTGATTGGATCAGCAATCAAATATAGGGCGCGGCGACAAAATCACTGCTCTCAAGATTGGGAAGGACGCGCTTTGAAGAAGTGAAGTTGGGACGTCCCGAGATATGAGCTATGGTCAAAGATTTAGTGTGCTATGAGCCGAACGGCTACGTCTCATGGGATGGCTGTGCTGAGTATACTGCCAACATCCCGATCCAATGCGATGAAATGAAGCCAATATTAAAATTCTATACTTATCGGATGCAGACCACCAGACTGTCCTTCGATTACTCATATGGTGCCAAGGAAATGTGAAACTTACGAATCCAATAATACCGTGTTGAGGGTTCGTAAGACTCCTGCGCCTACTAGATAATGGTTCTGCTTGGAGCTGGATTCTCAGAGCAGGTCTATGGTATGTAATGACAAACTTGGCACTTTTATTCCGCAAGTAGGATCTGTAATTCTTACGCAATCTACAGCATAGTGATTGAAGTCTTATGTACTGGGCACGGTCTTCACACGTGAGTCATAGAGAGTTGTTTATACGTATTTTACTCATTTGAAACTCTTTGCTCTGCTACAGTAGGCGATTTAATGCGAGAGATGAGAGAAGTCAATATCTTTAGCAAGAAGCTATCAACATTCGAAACGTCAACTACACGCAAATTACTGGGGCTGCTCTCTTTTGGTGTCCAGTGGTTCTCGACTGATCAAACGCTGCCTCGGGTCAAATACTGATCTATAAGATGAAATATACCTTCAGTCTTGAATGTACATTGACCATAGTACAGCTCAGCAATTCTTTTTCGTGCCCCGATACATAATATCAAGCCAGAGTTTCACAACATAAGCTGTGGATGCCGAGTCCAGACGACCTTCGTATACGACAGGAGATCCGTATCTCCTGGCAACGGGCCCCCCCGTATGCGCTACGCTCAAAGGATGGTACGGGTCCACATGGTCTTCCAGCATTTGTGTTGTTATCACAGCGCCATTTCCCTGAGGTTTGATGCGCGCTTGACGATGATCCTGAACGGAGACATAGGCGGCAGGCTTTTTTCGGACCATGCCGTCGCCATTAAAGGTGTAGAGGGGTACTGCCATATACTGGTCCTCGTCGAGTAAGCTAACAACTATGAATTTGCGGATCTTGGAATGAACGTAATCCCCCAGCGCGCTCTTCACAATGGATTTTTGCATTTTCTCCTCGGCATCTGATCCACGGAAAGACTTACCGGTACCTTGGTCGAAGTCTTCCGTGTGAAGGGGTGCTCTGATGATAACGCCCAGCTGATACTTTTCTTTTGCCATTGGAGTACGTCTCGGCTTACGGACTCCATTACCAGCATGCGTCCGTCCTTGGCACTGAGGTCCGGTATCGTGATGAGGCTGGCCTCTCTTTTGTGCCAGATCTCGCATCAATGGTCCAGGGGTTTGTGCGGAATGTATGGGGACCGCAGACACGTGTTCCCTAGGACCCTTGGAATGCGCTCCTTCAACTGCCCTAGATCTGTCATATACCTTGGATCCACCATACTGCTGGTGTTGCTGGGGCCTGGATGTTGCATTCTCGCCTTGTTGTCTTCTGCTGTTCGCGTTAGACTCGTACTGTGGATTCTTCGATCTCGTAGGATCAGCCCGCAATGGCCTACTATTGGTATTACAGCCGCCGTACTGGGACGGTGTGAACACAGCGGCCTCAGCTCGCGGTGTGAAATTATCGATCTTGCACCCAGCCTCCCACGAGAAGTCCATGTTGGCAGTACCGGTTCGAAACGCAAAGGTCTTGTGTCTGAAGGCCAACTAATACTGATACCAGCCGTCGAAGCTAGACAAGTATGATCTAAGGTTGTCACAGATTTCAGGAATAACGGAGCCCAATGTGCTGAATTAAATACAGAAGCACGGAGTTCACACGGAGACTTGGCCGATAATAACAATAGGCTACAGGGAGAAGAATGCCATTGTCAGAGTATGTGGAACCAGTGACTAACCATGAGAAAGAGTAGCACAGACACAATTGACATTGTCGGAATATGTTAGCTGCCACAACTGCTTTGTCATTTCATTATAGACAGTGTCTGAGTATGCTGATAAAGGTAAGCTCAGTGAAAAGGACAAAGGAAGTGGTTCCGAATAAAGAGACTTTAACAAAGTTATCAATCTTCACATCCATCAGTTATGCTAGTAAGCGTGCCATACTTCTTACATTCTTAAATCATTTTTCCCACCACGATAATCTGTAACCAAATTACTCCGATAGAACACCAACAATCAACGTCTACCAAGATTGCAACTCCAACTGTGTCTGTTAGTATGGAACGTCGGGCCAGTATATTCCTCCAAAAGACGTTGGCCACCATCCTCAATATACCACACAACTTCATAGGTATACTGGGTCGCCAAAGAAACATCGAACGAAATTGCATAGAGAAAGGTTCGGTTGGCAATGTCGAGACTCAGCTTTTCGAGCATGCTTCCAGACACCTACAAGGATTAGAGCGTAGTGAGAGACCCCGGAAAAGAATTCGATTGGTGTATGAGGAGGGCGAGGACGAATGCCATAGCGATGAAATACAGGAATCGGCAACGGTAAGCCCCGCTTTTGCAGATTCGAGTCGTGTTGCCCGCGATGGAAGGTTCGACCAGCTGGCAATTTCACTCAGTGCTGTTCTTAATTCCCAGATTCATGACGCTGGGAAAGCAGCCCGAGCGTTGGAGCAGCAGGAGCGGCTGCTACAAGAGGCTGAGCAGGCCTGCCGTCTAGTCGAAGCTCAGGTCTCCAGCTTCCACATCGCGCAAAATTCCGTCGAGGACGATGAAGAATATGCAAGAATTCAAGAAGCAGGTGAGAGGTTTAGTGAAGCAGCGCAGAATGCCAGGGAACGACGAGACACGATAAAGACAAATTTGGAAGACCTCAGTCGCATTGAAAAGCTCTACAAGACCCAGCTTCAGCACTTTCTCGAGCGTACATTAGATAAAGCTGGCTTGTTAGACGTTTCAAGACTCGAGCCAGATCCACCTCAGTATCCAGACCAAGCAGATGATGATCGGAATGATTCGACATCACTCCTTAGCGGCGGTACTACTTCAAGCCCCTCGGAGATAACCCGCCGAACGGCATACGAGGCTCTTTATAGTGCTCAAGAAGCTATGGAGAAGGCGGAGCTTGATTACGACAACCGTGAAAACATCTATCTGACCCAGCTGGATAGATATGAGCAAGCCTACGAGGCAGGGCAGGTGGATCTGAGTCGATCGGAATTCGATTGCCACATGTGCAATCATACCAGAGGTCTTACGAGGACTCTCATCGATGCTGAGGAACAGGTCGAGGAGGCGAAAATCTCCGCAAAAGCCCTTGGCCTCGATACCTGGGATCAGTTCGACCTAGGTCCTGAGAATCGCAGCCACAAGGATGACGGCTACGGAATGAGTGGCGAAGCCTTTATGGTCGAGCGTCTGGATCGAGACAGAATATATAGATGGTGCGATGGCGTTATCGCTGCATGTCCGGTGTCGTTTCACGAGATAGAACAGTGGGACGAGCCTGATGTCGACGAGTGGGGAGCCAGATCTGTCGGAATGTCCGACGCTGCCAGTGCGATAGACGTCGATGAGTACGCCGACAAGCTCCAAAGTTGGAAGAAGCACTGCGCTCAGCTCCGAGAGGAGCGAGTAAGTCAGTGATAAGATGGATGTGGTGGATTACATCTGGGAACGTAGGCACAAAATTGTATATGATAGCCCGTACACCGTATACCGGATCAGCGACTATCGATGGTTGTTTCAACGTTCTGTCGTATTTCAGCGTGCATTCCGAGGCTGTCTCAGCCAAGTCAACCATCCTGATACGATCCTCTCTCTAGGGAAAGGTGGATAGTCTTTTAGTATTCCATTCTCAGATTTCTTTTTGAATTAGTAATGCATCTTCCTCATGATATCAGGTTGCTGCAATGTTCAAATACTCTTCTATCAAAGACACAAAGTCAAGGTATTCATTAATTCTATGGTGAACGACATTTCAATATCAATGACACGAAAGTCAAGATACCTGCAAGCTATATTGCGTGAAGAAGCCTTATAATTATCCCCCTATCTAGGCTCTTAGGCTTTAAGAGTATAAGGCTATAGACAGTGCTATAGTTGTCATGACTTGGATGCGAATTATAAGACGTGGCTTCAATGACATATGCTGGACTTTGGAGTTCCTGGTCTCATTATTGTTTTCCTATCTGTTAATCTTCATTTCCAGGTTTATCAGTTGAGTCCACAATCTATGTTATTCTCGTGCACTCGGGTCTTAGCTTTCATTGATCAATCAATCAATCAATCACTGAAGGAAGTTATTTATGCATATCCTGGCAAGGCATTCGCTTCACGGGTCCCTACCGAGGTACGAAAGCCCAAGTTGCTAGGACATGGGATATGCTGTAAAAAACATACTACTAGTTCACATATTCCTAGCGCCCGCCCGCCCGCCACTAGCATAATCGCCCGCCTAAATACCACTACCTCCTAGCGTGTTGATGGACCTCAGAAGTCCCAAGACCGATCTGTCATTGATCTGCTATCTCACGGTGCGACAATCGTGCAGAGTGTACAGAGTCGCGAGGATCCTTATCGATGACTTATATAACGTGGACACATCCTTCTGCATACACTCAATACCTTTGGGACAAGGATGAGTAGCATGACTGGGATCGATCATACTCTCCCTCAAGCTGGATAGTAAGGCTGTATGTGGTACACATAACGGAGATCGCTTTGCATAGCCTGCAACACGGTAGGTATAGTAGTGTATTCTACGACGCGATGATCGAGACTTTTGGACTGCATGATGATCTAGTCTCGCAGCGTCTCCTGTAAGCATAGTCTTTCATATTCATTACCTCCATTACTTCGATGAAAAACTCTTAATGATAATCGAGGTCTATGGTACTAAACAAAAGCATGCTTATCAAACTCTCTGCATCGCAACCAACCCCATCGCTATCAGCCCCTTCGGCAAAAGCTCGAAATTGTTTCAGGTTAGCCTTCCACTTCTGGTGCGGGCCTTACCTGAATTACATTCAATCATCCTCCTCCTCCTGTCAAAGGCTCATGCGGGTTTGCCAGAGTTTCACAATGTATTTCGTCGAGGCTTCATCTAATCTACCTTCGTATACAACTGGTTGGCAGTATCTTCTAGCGACGGGATTGCCAAGGTGTGCAGTACTTTTGTCGTGGTATGGTCGGACGTGATTCTCCAATTCCAGAGTCTTGACAGGAGTATGCTTTGACAGTTGCGATATTGGTGCGGCTCGATGATCTTGTACCGACACGTGTTCGTCAGGATTGATGTGGCTGCCAGTGAGTCCCTCGCCATTGTCTAATAAAGTCGATGTCAGCATATGATATTCAAATCAGAGAATGAGATAGGAAGGGAGGGTATACGTACGTGTATATAGTGGGACTGCCACATACCGCTCAGTCAGCAGACCTACGACGATGAACTTGCGGTACTTGCTATACAGCCACTCGCCAGTCACCGTTCTGGTAAGTGTCTTTGCCATGTCTGCAGCTGCACTGGGTCCACGGAATGACTTACCGCTGCCACGCTCAAAATCCTCCTCAAAATGGATTGCTCGTATAATTACCCCTTTCTGATACATGGCTTTGGGCATTGTGCGGCGTTGACCCTGACCGGTATGTCCGGGGGTATTGGCTTGATAGTTTGTACTGTTGTCTTGATGGATGGCGACTCGTGAAAGATCCCTACTAGATATGGATGTGTCAATGTTCGCCTGGAGCGCACTCGCCCGCTGGCTGTTCTTTGCGTGGAATCTCCCGCCTGACGGTGGCCCATGTTGTGCGATACCTCTGGAATGAGCAAGCTGTTGTGCAGCATTCATAGTGGATGCTGCGCTTGCATTGGCTTGGAAATGCCCCATACGATTGGCAATGGGAGGTGGCCCTTCCTGTCGAAAATTCTTGGCCGTATAGCCTTGTTCAGCGGCGATCCCCGGCGCTTTCAGGTTAGCATTCGTGTAAGAGGTGCCCATGACCTGTGCGCCGTTACCTGCATGGAATCTTCCTTGCCCCTGCGAGCTGCTATACTGTTGGGGTTTGGAGTCTGCTGCCTCGGGCCCCCGTGCCAAGTTTTGGGTTCTTCCTTTATCTCCGCAGTCATTCCTCATGATGGTTGATTTCGAAAGGTTGTCGTATTTCACAAATCTAACCGTCTATTCGGAATCCCGGGGTAAGTTTGTTGATGAAGAGTGTCTAGGTGTGATGGAAGAGGGGGAGAGGAGAGATTGTCAGGAAAGCTGTAAAATCAAGTGTGTGAAACTCGAATCCAGCATCGCCCATCTGCATGATAAACAATGGCTTTGATGGGGTTATAATATAAGGAGAAGGAGATGGCAAGACAATGTCCTTGTTACGCTTCCTTTATGCAAGAGCGAATTACCGTGACAATAAAGCGAACAAATAGGCGCAAACCGGTTTTACATTCAACAAAGTTTCAACAAAGAGAGCAGGTCTTTGAAGAAGTTACCGAACAAAGATATACCAGGACACTGCTGATGTTCTTCCCTCCATCATTAATTCAGCACTCTCTATCCTTTTCAACCACGATCTCTCCCGATGTACTCCAGACTGCCCAAATACTGATTATACTATAAATTAGCATACTTCGAAACACCGCACGAAAGTCTCTCGTCCGATATCCTTGGGATGGAAGGTTTCTTCAGAGGTGCCTTCGATACAATATTAGAACTGCCGCAGATGTTGAGAGACTTATTGGGTCAATCATCTGTCCGCGACTACTCCATGCTCGAAGATGGGCTTCTTGCTGATGGTAGCTCCGGAATATTCCCATGGGACCCTCAAGCGCGGTCTAGGAAAAGACCGCGGCTAGATATCAGTGCAGTCGACTGGGAAGATCAGCACGGTGACTGTGAAGCACGTAAACCGGCGCAGACTAGACCGCATGGCCACTGCCAGAATTGCGGCGTGCGAATCGGTTCACAGGAGTTTACTATGGGTGGAAATGGGCAGACTGATCCTGAGACCTCGGACGTGATCACAACGACACAAAGCCAGAATCCTCGCCCGAACGACGAGAGAGTGCCTAATCACCGATCTCCTCAGCCTTCATTATCTTCGGAAACGGGCGATATCGTAATGTTTCCACCTCCATCCGAACAGGAATCCCACGATCTTCCTTTAGAGCAAACCCAGGAGTTGTACGAACCATATGCGGAGGACGCACATATCGTCTTGCATAGCGACAGCATCAGTCATCAACTGGCCATTCTACTCACTAAAGATATGGCGTCGCAAATTCGCGAAATTGGTAAGGAAAGCCGAGCCTTAGATCAGCACGAAACATTGTTGGCAACTTATGGGCACGAAGTACTCTCCGCTAAAGCTCAGGTATCCTATAACGAATTCCTTCTCGAGTCCGCTAAAGATGACACAGAGCGTGCTAGGCTTCGGCAACAAGCCGATCAGTATCATGAGGCGGTCCGCACAGCCGAACAGCGACGAAGTAGATTAGATCAAGACATCAGCATGCTAAGGATAAATGAAAACTGCGGAAGGGACCGACTACAACATCAACTCGAGAAAATGCTGGCTGATTCCGGGCTCCTAGATCTATCAACTTTAGAGCCTGAAGCTATCGATTCACAAGCTCAAGACCCTCAAGCCAATCTCGAACAGGAAGGCTCAGTCCGCAGCGAAAGTTTACGACCCGCTACAGATCCAGAGGAGCTGCTTCGGTGCGCTGCCCAAGATGAATTGGAGGAGGCTTTCGAAGCCTTCTACAAAGCGGACAACAACTTCGATTTTTGGCCACAACATTACTGGAATGAAGAAGAGGAATACAACCGGATGATCGCAACAGAAAACTTCATATTAAGTCGGACAGACTTCGACCTCAGCATGTATGAGGAAAAGCAGGACTTCACAAGAGCTCTGATCGACGCGGAAGAGCGCAAAGAGAAGGCAATCGCCAACGCAAAAGCCTTAGGCCTGGACGTAAGCCTTTACTATGATCATGAACTCGCCCCCGAAGATCAGTGGAAAGACGACGGGTACCGTGAAAGTCTAGAAGCCTCGTTGGTGAACAATGTCGATCGGGGCATCATCGACAGGTGGCTGGAAGGGCTCTCAGCTGAGTCTCCAGACTCGCCTAACGTGGAACCCTCAGAACACTCGGACGGTCTCAAGTGCGATGCGGTATCGATTGGCTTGTCAAGCTGTGATAGTGTGGTGGCTGGGTATAGTGGGGAGTATGGCTGGCTCTTTAGGGATAGGATCGCGAGCTGGAAGGAGCACTGTAGTCTACTTAGGGAGGAACGGCTCGCTGGGTCTTGAGCAAATCCAGTAGGCAGCGTTCCCTACCTTTAGAGAAACATAAAACCAGTGGTAAGTAACAGCCTTTTCAACCTCGTCACTACTTGTCATACGAAAATTAAGGGGTCGCGCGCAACCGTTCCATTGGAGACTTGTAATTCAATGTATTACTGTTTATCACTAGATTGTAATCTCACATGTTACCGCGAATTACTCCTTAATCAAAACATCTACATAGGCAAATCACAGTGTATCATCAGCTATCCTAAATCCTAAACTTTAGCATTCTAAGCAAGCCCCATATTTGTATTTGTCCAAGATCCACATCCACCCTATTGGCATATCACTTCAATGTGCATCTCATCTGGAGGGCCTTATTCCATTCCCATTGAAATCATAGCTTCTTCCTCGTACTTCAAGCCAGCAATCTACTCTACACTACATACTATCCAGCACGTGCAATGTTCCTTCTTGCTTCAAGACTAGCAACTTTATACTTTCATCCTCATACTTCAAAGAAAAGCTCCATCCCCAATTAGCACTGGTATCGCCATCGGTAGAATTACTCGCACTCGAAAACATCACAATACATATTGCTCAGTACCCGTACGCTTTGTCAACGCAGCATGGAAACCCTGAGAATCACTTAGAGACAACGGAATCGCAAACCAAGAGGCCTAGATCTCTTCGTAGAACTATATGATGGAATTTTCCACCATCATAGCTATCAAACAGCTATAACGCAGACGCAATCGCCTAGATTGACAAAGCTAGTACTGCAACCTAAAGCGGGCTCAATGCAATTAATCCTGTGTTTCGGCAAGGACGATGGGGTTCCACTTGATAATTCTCGATGAATGGAAGATAAGACCAATTGACACTATTTATATTCTAATTTCAGCGCAGTTGATGATCAGGGCTATGGCGGAGATAACATGGTATGGAGAAAGGACTGTGGTTATAAAAAGCATGTTGATGGATAGGAAAGATATCTATCATAATAATTAGAGAAGAAAGTGTTGGAGATGGGTAGATAGGGTATGCTATGAGGATAACTAGAGAACATTAGTAACAATAGTCCATCCCTTGGCGAATCCTGTACTATCATATCCTCTGTGTACTCCAAGCCGAAGGATAAGTCCTTGAGAAACGACGCAGATTTCTGAAGATGTATGGACCGTATCATTAATTTTTTCATTTTGATACCAGCGACGATTCAGAGGTAGATCTTTTCATAGTATCTTAGGTGGATTTTGAAGTTCGGCAACGGGCCATGTCTCATTGTGAAGGGGCCGGGGACTGAAAAGAGAGGCATATGTTGTATTCCCGTAATTCCCGTATACACGCGATCAACAACTCACAGTGAGGAATACAAGTCAGCGATGGCCTGGTTGCAGCGGACAATTCACCGACTAAGTCTATTATCTGCTTTGCTAATCCACTTATGCCAGCGAAGTTCCATTGCTCGTATAGAGTGACTACTGTGAGTGTGTCCTCGTCGCAGCCTAGTCTTTGTGTATGGGACTAAACTTGTGCGCTATCTAGTAGCGTGGTAGGATCGGAACACTTGATAGAAGGGACATTGCTCCATCAGGACGGGAAGGACAAAGGTGGACAGTTCCACGGGAAACGCATGAGATTTACAGTTCTATCGACTATTCTTTAATTTAATGGAGAGGTCAGAAATTGAGCAGTGGCTCATATAGACCATACCTTACATTGCAAGCTGCGTCAGTAAGTACCCTTTCACGGATTAAGGGAGAACTAACTTTGTGAAGTCTCTCAAGCAAGAGACAAGAGGCCTGATAGAACTCGCGAACGCAGCTACTGGCCACATTATCTGAGGATTCTCAATCTCCTGCGACACCTGTTCCAAGCCACTAGACGTCGTATGGTCGCTTATTGGAGGCGCTCCTGTAAGTTGCACGCTATAACAGACATATATCTGAAAGAAGCTCCATATAGCGGAGTAGGCAATCTCAAATAGGCTTATGGGTCTCTCTCTATTCTGAGAGAAGATTACGCCAGTCGCTGCCAAACTCTGATGACCAGATTTTCGCAATCTCGTCCGCTATTTCCTGGCTGATGTCCTTCCACTTGGTCTGTTTTGATGAGTCTCTCTTGTGTCTGTCAAGAGTCGTGATATCGAATCGGTGTCCAGCCCATACGCCACGGTGGATGTTGCCGGTGTAAACCATTGAGCAGCTGTTATCTGAGGACCAGCAAATACGTGACCAAACAACATGGCCAAAGCCCAAACGCTCAATGTGAGGGCCGTGAATGTACTCAGGCTTGACGGCGATTGCTTCAGAGCGAACATACTCCTGCGTCGTGAGATTCCGAAGGATCCATGGTTGATCTTCAGGATAAAAGTCGGACAGCTTGTAACGATCCAAATCTTCAAAGATAAGTTCCCTGCGAGACTTTGGTAAGCGATGCCATTCTCCGAGGTTCGCCGCTCCTCCAATAAGCTCGTCGGCTAGTGATGAATGCCATTCCTTGACTTGTTGATATCGAGCACCGGCAAGATCATACAAATTAGTTGGGCTGGCAACGTATTCTTTGTAGCCTTGGTCATCCGAAACGTCCTCATAGATTTCATTTTCATCTAATCCTTTCTGCAATTCTTCTTTCTCGCTTTTGGTGAGAGTATTTGGCGGACAATCCGCAGTCTTGATATAATCACCAACACACATGATGCCGCTTCCAGCCCAGGCCCCGCAAGGAGAGGCACGGTAAATCTCGATATGTTTCCGAGTGATTGCCCACAAATATCGAGACTGGAGGCCAAGATAAAAGGCGTGTTTGATGTCAAGGTCTTGAAAGATGAGATCAAGCAATTCGACGGGGAGCCTTAATAGTCCGCATGTGTTATCGATGTTTAGTGAACTGATGATGCTGCTCAATGGTGATCTACAATTCTCCTGCTCTCTTGCAGGGGAGTCCCGACCACTGTCTGGCTTCGGCTTGATGATCCGAGACACTACGGCTGGAGAGTCCTCCTCCTGTACTTCTAGCAACAGACTGTTGCTCTCATTGAGATTCTCCACTCTTCTAGAGATGTGCTCCTCACTACGTATTTGTCAGAGAGAGTAAATATAGCCTTTTAGCGAAGGGAAATCACCTCAACGCTGCAAGATTCGCATCGGGCGGTTGGGTCAGACCATAACCTTTTGGAAGGACGGGAACCGCGAGTAGTAGCACGAGACCATATGGGGATCCATCAAAAAGATCCTGTCCAAGTTTATTACCGCCAAAGCCAAATTTCTGCCGCAGAGTGAAAGCGATGACTCGCCAATATTGACCCATTTGAGTAATTGAGATTTGTGATTCTGCAATCTTGCGGTCACATGGATCCTGGCTTAGGCCGAGCCTGAGTGAAAGTCATCAGTTCTATCTTCGATCCAAGTATGGTTGACGTGAGAAAGTACCACAGTACTTAAGTTCTTGAAGTAAACATATGATTAGCGCAGCCGCTAGAACTAGACGCGTCTCTAGCGCCGAGGCAAACGTCCATCGCCCTGTCCCAAAAAATCCTCGAGTAAAGTAATGGGAATAATTCATTGAAGTTAGCTACGTACTTGATATTGACTCTTCTCAATCTCAGGTTGTCAGTATGTCCGGTGCATATGACCGCGAACAGTAACGTCCCCATCCACTACGGTTATACTCACCCTGTTAACCCCTTTCTCCAACGCAGACAGAACAACTCTCGTCTCGATGAGCTTTCCTCTAAGGTATCCGCCCTCCGAGGGGTCACAGTCAACATCTACGACAATGCAAGGGACCAAGGCGTTATTGATAGCAGCGTACGTTATAACTGTTTCCACGCTCCTAGGACCGCTACAAACCCGAGTCTTGCTTTTTGTTTCGCGAATGCTGCTAACAATGGGCTTACCGTGCGTACAGTCGGAGGTCTTTTCCTCAATGGGTACCTCGATCAAAGGCTCAGCAGGCCGACTGGGCAGGATGGCGCAGCAGGGGAATAAAGTTGCAATACTGAAATTGGCTGGGATGATTATAGGGGTTGTGGTTGTGCTGTGGTATGGGATGAGCTGGGCATTCAGGTGGAAGTGAGGATGGTAATGGCGTTCCTGAAGTGCAATATTGAGAGGAGTTATGGGGTTGGGGGAGATCCGTATAGTCTTGGGAAGGACGAGCACACGGACGTCGTGCGCAGCTATCGTGTTGATCGTTGATTAGTAAGTTGTATGATCTAGATAGGGTTATTGGAGAAAAGGTACTAATATAGTTGACATGCAAAGGGAATCTTGGGAGCGTCATTTGGCAATCTGAAACTGAGCCCGTATGCTGGACATGCGCCCATGTATACATCTGATGAAGAGAAGCGGCTTATGAAGGACGAAGCTTACGCGTAATGGATATGAAGAATGTCAGATATGATTATATTGGTCTCATCTTAGTAGCCAACGCTGTAAGCCAGCATCATCCGAGGGTCGGTCAAAAAAGTCGTGTCCGGTGTCCTCTCGAAAATTGCTACCGACATCGGACACGACTTTTTGACCGACACTCGGTTGATACTTTAATAGACGTTCAGACTTGCAAATGATACAGAAAACCCGCTCCATGTCTTCCTACTCCCAGACGTTTGAAAAGAGGTCATCACTTCCACCAAGTCCCCCACCACCACTCGTGGCCTTGCTCTGTGCTGGTGGTGGATTACTAGCTGTAGGCATCGCAGGCGCAGCGCTGCTCCATCCACCAAAATCCTCATCTGGCGCAACCTTTGGGGTTATATGAGAGTTACGGCCAAAGCCGTTGCTGGGATTCGATGATTGGGTGTCCGAAGGCGCGGAAGTCCCACCCCAGGCAGAGAAGTCGCTTGACATGGGGATCGATGGTGCTTGTACCGGTGCAACAGACTTTGCCTTGGGTGCTGAGATTGTATTCGTAGGTTCGGGAGTAGCCCACGCGTCGCTTGAACCCCATGCGTCCATGTTCGAGAAGCCTGATGACTGGTTCACAATGGCCGGTTGCACAATTGGTACCATCTTCACGGATGGCTGAGATGGAGGCGTTGGAGTGGAAAGATTGAATGCTGAGTTGATGTTCGAGGGAGGTGCAGCCGCGGAAGACTTCTGGGGTGCTGGAGCTGAAGACTGAGGTGCTCGTGCGGGTGAAGATGGCTCGGCAAAGTCGAAAAGATCATTGGATGCACTTTTCATCGCTGGCTTGGATGGACCTGGCGCGGGGCTTGATGCGAAGCTGAAGTCGCCAAAATCAGCTGATGATAGCGGATCATCTTTTGGAATAGGGATCTGAGGCTGCTTTGAGATTTTGGATGTCTTCGAAGCTAGCTTAGGGCTTGTGTCAAAAAAGCCTCCACCACTAAGTGGCGGCGATGTTACAGGTGGTGCCGCTGACGATCGCTGATTGGGAGGAATGTTGAAACTGGCAAAAGGGTCAGATCTTGCTTGCTGTTGTGATTTGGGCGCTTGTGCCGGAGCAGAAATTGGAGGGTTGAAATTGAGCCCGCTGAAGGCATTGTCGAGACCACCAAAACTGGACTGTTGCTGGACGGGTTGAGACTGCAAGCCTCCAAAGGAAGGCTGGCGTTCGTCCTGTTGTTGTGGTGGGGGCTGACTCTTGGGTGCGGTAGCATAGAGCGAGAGGATGGACTGCTTTAGGTCTGGTCGGGAGGGCACTGCCGAGCCCGAAGGAGTAGATGCTAAGCTTGATGATCTACCAGCCATGGCAGAAAGCGGACCTCCAAAAAAGTCCATACCAAGTAGAGATTCTGAAGCCTTCGCCTGCTTTGGCGGAGCAGAAGTTCTAGGGGGTGGGGGTCGACCGCCAAGAGTGTCCGTTGTACTTGGTCTCACTGGAAGCTCTGGTTGACCATCGAATAGATCTATAGGGGGACCTGCGTTCGGCGCTGGAGGTAGTGGATGGCTTGATGTCGATGCGGCCCGTTGTGACGATTCTCTCGCTAGCTTAGCCTTCTGTTGTACAACATTGAGCGGCTATTGACTATCTATTAGCACCGGCTTTGCCCGCAAGTTCGATCGATGACGGACCACATCATCGTCTTCTTCGTCGTCCAATGTCTTTGGATCCATTGTCCATGGATCCCGGTCATCCATCACCCATCGTTTTGACTCGTACTTCGTCCTTATGAAGTTCTCGATCTTTCTAGCAGGCAGTTAACAACCAAAGTTGACCACGGCCTATGTTCGCTCATGCTAGCTTACCCGTCAGAAGGTACATGCCCTGGAGCCAGCTTTGCTTCCCACCATTTATTCGCTCTTACATTACCCCAACTCATGATATGCTTCAACTGGTCGTCCGTCCATGCATCAAGATCAACCGACTTGACTTTGCTAATATGCACACCCATTCCACGATGTATTCCGGAGCATCTTCCGATCTTGAATCAGTCGACCACGCTCATCCTTTGTACGTGAGGCCCATAACCCTACCGTATGCAAATAAATACGCCTCTATTCCAGCTCGCCCATCTGGGCGCTAGTCACAAGCCGAGTGTCAGCTTCATCATCTCTAGGGTTCACTTTTCATGATTTCAAGACAAGTTTGGCTCACATTTGTTCCGCTTGCAGTCTGCACAGATATTATTGCCCTCCCTCTTCGCCAATGCCTTGATGGTGTCCTGATTGTTGTTTGATACTGGTTTTCTCGACATAGCTTGAAACAAGGGGATCCAGACTGGAGACCGAGTCAGGTAAAAGGAAGTACAACTTGGGTTGCTTTATGCACCCAGAATGGGGATTCGGACATAGGGCTGAGATTCGGTTATCTCCACGCTAATTCAAGAAAGTCTCTTTATGTTTCAGCCTTGCAGACTCGAGACTTTTGACGTCGCTCCAACTAACAGCCATAGCAAACTATCTATCCAGGAGTTAATTATCAACCCGTAGAGAACCTCTTCTATCAAAGCTAGACACTGAAAATCTCTTCCAATTCTCTACGTGTCATCGCTTTCAATGACCTGTGTGATCTTCCATCGACGACGGACATCTTGACCTCTGTACTCCTCTGCTTCACGAAACCTTCTAACATCTTGCCGCATCTTACCCTCTATCCACATTCCTCCATTGACTCTGGCAGAATCTCAGACCCGCTCATATCATCAGACGATGTTTATGCCAGATTGCGCTTCGCATCTTCACCCCTTGGTTTCTGAATAAATACTTCGTATGAATATATAGTCACGACGGAACAGCTCACCCCTCCCTAACCCAAGATCCTTGCTCCTCTCTCCTCTCTCCTGGACTCTCATATGTGTTATTGAGATCGATCGTAGCATCCGAGATGCTTTCCACAGCTCCTTGGTCGAATTATTAGCCATTATAGCTGGAACTATGCGGTCTCATGTGAGCAGACTCGCGGGGGATCTGGTACGACGCCATCAAATTCTTCAAGCTCCTGATAGATCAGCTTTTGGTTGTCTCGGCGATCGCTAAGCTTTTGCACAACGCTAACGGACATGTTTGTCGGGCTAGTATGTAGAGTCAGAATTACCCCAGATCGTAGATAATTCAAAATAGTAGCAGAATGTCAGGAGGGATCCAATCGGCTTTGTAATGCTCAATAGTCGATTCTATTGTGGTCTTGGAGTATCTGTTGAATGTGAGCTTGATAGTCATTGGAAATTACCTCCCATGCAGATCCATGCATATTCATGTTGTCACAACACTATGGACCATTAGATGAACAGTAATGTTGTTCTGTGCTAGAATGATCTGGAATGCGACATTATTGCTATGTGGTGAAGACATACCTACACAACAAAGGGTCATCATGGCATCCCGAATCCCTTCGAATGCTGCATGGCCGTCTCCAACCCCTTTCTCAAATCATCTTCGCCATCGTACTCGGGCAAAAGAAGTCTTCCGAAACACGTCGAGCTAGAAGGCAGCCTCCCGTTACCCAGTCCGTTCTTCTGCACAACAAAAACAAGCCTCTCCACACCACCCGCTGGCAGCCTATCGCTTGAGGTGACGAACTCGAGTAGCTTCCGCACCTTTTCTTGGGGCCAGCTGTGGACTACGCCCCAGAATTGACGGATGGTAGGATGTTCTTGATCGTAGCCACCCTCGTACCTAGTCACGAGCTCAAGTCCACTGACATCGATCTCTGGGAGTCCCTCGACGAGCGCTTTCAGTGTGGCAGGTGTGAATAGACTAAGAGATTTCGGGTTGATGCAAGTGAAGAAGCCGGCGGCAAAGTGACGCCACTGAGGTTCAACTGTACGAGCTCGCATTGTCAGCATCGAAAGCATGGTTGTTACTGCATCAACTCGTGATGCGTTTTGGGCTGTGCATCAGGGGAAAGGGCTCCACACTAGCCTATAACATTCCAGCGGTAAACAAACAAGGGCCAGTTCCAGAGGGACATACCTGTGAAGTGGGTGAGGTGAAGAATATAATCACGAATATATTCCCCACGGTTCGCGTTCGTTACCATAAGTGGCTCAGGATCTGAACCGCACGGCCTGGTGCGGGGTAAATTAAAAGGGGAACAAGATCGGTATTCATGAAAGGCTTCATCCTCGCTAGCAGAGTAGTCTGAGTGCGTATCTTGCTCGGCCTTAGCCGCTGGAGTTGTTACTGCCCTGGCTGATATCCTGTCCTTTGTAATCTGCTCCTTATCGCCTTCTGAGCTTGGAAGGTCGGCATTCTTGTCATCTTGAGAGCTGACCTCTTTAAACTGTGGTTTACTTCCATCTCTCCAACGCTAGGTGGATCGTTAGTCAGCATTGCTTTACTCAATGGACTGCAGTAACGATGTATGCGTGTTTGTAGACTTTGCTCAAGGAATTTTTCAAACAGTGATATGTAATTGAGTACGTATGATCTTCGGCTTTACGCGCTTGCCGCCAACAGAAGGCAACAATTTCAGCCACTAGGGATAGGCTGGGGATAACTTCACACCAACATTTACCTTTACCACAACATTTGACAGTAAAACGTGGAGCAACCGAGCAGCGCTCACCACACGGTCTCAACAGCGAGAGCAACAGCAACAGGAGATAAATAGACTCGAAAATACGCACCTCCGCTCTTTCCAATCGTCGAAAGTGAGTCTTTCTGGCTTTGTCCATGTCTACATCCACAGTGGTGCCGAAGACGTTCACGCTAAATACAAAAGGTCGCATGAAGACACTTTCAACGTTGTCCTCAGGCCAGTCATGCAGGGTTCGTAGGCCTTTTGTAAGTTCGGGCCAACCATCTTCGATATCTGCAAGTCTTGAGACGGGCTGATCTAACAGCTTGGAATACAGTGCCAGTGGAAACGTGAAAGGGAGCGTTAGCCCGTTGTAGACTGCGAGGGAAGTTAGTAGCCCTATGAGTTCATATTTGTACAGTGGTTCGAGTGAGCCGGGCTGGAACCAAGACATCTGCGTTGTCGAATCTGTCGTGAAGACGCCTAAGACCGGAGTCAACCTCGAAGCCTTCACTGGTGGAGCATAGGTATACTCGTACCATACTTGGGTTCCATAGCTTCGGCGATCGCCACGCGAAAGAACTCCTGTTGTACTCCGCCATGATCCACACCTTCCTCCCCTTCTCCCATACCCATCTGGACTTTCAATGGTCTCATGAGTTCACGTCTCTCGCGCCGCCAAAGCTGGTTCATGGCATCGGTCAGGACATCCTTGCGACGTATCTCAAGCACTAAATAGCTGCTCTGAGCTACCCTAAGACGATCCTGAAGTCGAATTGCTCCCCGTCCTGAAAGGGGATCAGTGAAAGTCATTCTCTGTGCCAAGTGCTCAGCCATCGCTGCACTTTCGAAAGTTTTGTACATTGCAGCGTGGTTGATAGCTCGGAAGTACGTGACCAGGACTGATGGTAAGAATAGGAACGGGTAAGCTAGTAGATGTGTCGAAGTTCCATAGGAGTCGAAGTCTAGCCATTCAGGCGGCATATCCATCACATCAAGTCGTTCTGACAGAAAGGGGGTAATGAAAATTTCTGGTTCATCATCAAGCCAAGAACAATATTCCCGAATATACAGCAAGAGCTCCAACGCACAAGCGACTGGACCGTTCTTCCTGATCTGCGGTTTGCCGTCCCACTCCTTCATGATTACAGACCGAAGCCATTCGATGATTACCCTGAACGGTCTTCCGAGACCTTTAGATACCTGGTATGTGCCCTCCCAGCCGGATTCTCCACCTTTTATTGATGGGAGGGCAGCTTCGTTGTCTGGCATGAGCGCCCCGGAAACTTCGAGTACCAAGTATCGTATTACATAGGCAAAGTAGTTCGACTTGGCGCCTTTCACGACCTTTTCAAAGAAGTCGAAATGCCTGGCTGCAATTCCCCTTAGGAGCTTCGTCACTACGCTGAGAGCCATCTCATTCTCAAAAACAGCCCCTGTATCGAGGACCTTTCTGACCGACCTCTGCTCGGCTATAGTATCGTCTGCCCGTGGTGCGACTTGCCCAGCAGCACGTAGCTTACTGAGAGCGCTCCATGTCCTTCCGTGGCATTCTGGCACTGAAGCAACTAAAGCGGCGAATATGATTTTCTCGATGTGGCATACTGACAGATCGTATATTTGCGATACAACTTCAGACTTGGCCATCGAGACTGCCCTGCGGCGTGACGCATCTGGATATACATAACCAGCGCTTATCCAGAGACTCGAAAATATGCTTGATGGATGGAAACTGAGGGCCTTCAGCTGAAGGAATGAACGAACCATAAGGGCCAATCCATAAGACCGTACGGTCTTGGTCGATTTGTCATCAATTTCATAATGTATGAATGAATGCGTGAGAGCTTCAATGTTGCTTAAGACATAGGTCATGGACTGGGCGCTGTAGGCAAGGAAATTGTTATAAGATTCGGCCTCATCACGCGAACAGGTGGAAGAGCGAAGAGGAGTGTCTGTCCGACCTCGCATTCGCAATCGGCGGTGTGCTTCATACAGATCGGCGTGGTTTTCTACCATCATGTCCTCTAGCGCTTGAATGTTGTCTGCAGTGAAGTGTGAAAGAGATTGTGGTCGAAGGTCCTTAACATATCTGTTCTCATTTAAAGTTGTTCGCAACTTGCTCTTCCTTGTGTGCTGGAAACATAGCTCTGCTTTCATCGGCCCAGCTCCAGTCACACCATCCTTTGGTTGCAGTATATCTCCTCGCACTGGATTCTTCGGACAAGCGCGTAATCCCACGTAGCCACCAAGAGGACTGCGAAGATCATTAACTTGCGTCGAATGCTGTTCCGGATCAGAAGATGAAGGCGTCACAATTGAGTCATCGCGTGACCCTGGACCTGAGTTCGCTGATTCAAGGACACTTGCTTGTTCTAGTGTGCTTACATCGACAGATTCTCTTCGCTTCTTGCTCGGTGATACAAGAACCTTGGGATCTATTGAGCCATGTCTTGCATCTTTGTCAGCATCAACACGAGATTGGTCGTTGATAACAGCCGCGACCAGGTTGTGATTCCCGGGATACCTACTCTTGCGCCGCACTCGGGATATCCAACGCATCCACGACAAGTAGCCGTCAGGTATATCTGCTAATTGCAAGCATTTCATGGCGACTGTGTCAGAGAGGCATTGCGCAAATGATTTCGGATCCTTCCCTTTTTGAGTCGGATCGCCAGTTTCAAGAATCTCGCTGGATTTTACTGTGGCTTCTGACTTCACCTGCCTCTGTACTAGACTATCTGTAATTAAGTCCCCATTTTCGACATGTTGTGTGCCAGATATGGAGACTGGAGACTTTGTGTGCTCCGGAGCAGTAGCACGATTAACGGAACCAGTCGTCGGACTTCGCGACGGATTGTCAGACCTCCTCTTCCCCTTCTGCGCAAGCTTTGCATCTGTGCGGGTTGGTTCCGGCCCAGAGACAGCCTCGGAGGTCAGTGGTGGGTAAGGACACAGACCATCCTCAGGATGATCTTCTGAGGCAAGGAAGGTTGCTAGAGTGCGAGCGCTTGAAACGGTGTATGCGCGGAATGGACCCTTGGAGACCCTCTTCTGTCGACTTAGACATGTTGGCGTTTCGCAGTTGGGGTTAGTACATCCGTACAGGATTTGACGGTAGTATCTGGATCACACAAGCCCTGTCAGATGCAGCCACCCAAAGCCGAGCATTATTAGATACACACCTATTTTGTAGATTCTGAAATGATCGGCGCCTCACTTGCGACCTGGTTGGGAGAATGAAGGCTGGATCATTCAAGTAAACAGTATCCTTGACTAGCGTCTGCTTCGCATTGTCTGGCAAATGTGCGTATCTTGTCTGCTTGTAGGTAGGAAAGGCGACAGCGGGCTCATCATAGCTGGAGCCAAGGCTGCCTCCGGTCATCGTGTCTAACTGATGTCGAGGGATGGTGGAGCATAAAAGCTGTTATGTGATTTTGTGCCATCAGATACAGACAGGCCATGTTAGCATGGTAAGGCTTGCTGAACAAATTCGGTGGAACCAAAAGTACCACCAACAAGGCATCAGGGTGAAGCGCCTGCGGCGCGATGGTTTATTTGAGGTTCCGGAGCGGAGACCGAGCGGGCTTGGCAATCGTCACTGCAAAGGCTCTCGCACCTTTTTGAGACTCATTCAGATTCAGAGGCACAGTTTTCTTACTCATCATTCGTGAATACAGTCAGAGGTCTCGCTTTTAACACTTTTCCTTGTTGTCGATATCTAAGGACTCGATTTCTGGAAGATCTATGCTCTAAATATCGCCCACATTCCTACAGAGTCACTTCCATCACCGTCAAGAACGACTATGGGTACCATCATGGGGAACCGATCTATTGCAACTGGACCTCAGCAAGCCGCAGTCTCCAACACCGCTCAAACACATCCCTACACGTGCAACACTTGTCAAGTGGCGTTCAGAAACAGTGACCTCCAGCGTAGCCACATGCGTACGGATTGGCAGTAAGTGGTTGAAGCCTCACGTTCAAATGATATTCACTAATACAATGCAGCCGGTACAATCTAAAGCGCCGTGTTGCATCCCTTCCACCTCTCTCGTCAGAAGTCTTTGCCGAGAAGGTGCTTAACGCTCAGGCATCATCCTCTGCTGTAGCCGCCAAGGCATCCTTCGAGAGGGTCTGCACTGCCTGCCAAAAGACCTACTATAGCGAGAATGCGTACCAGAACCACCTTGGTAGCCAAAAGCACCGGCTTAGAGCAGCGGTATCGGCAAAGGATGGCAAGGTAGTGGTGGGTGACGGCGGTGTGTCCGTGACGAGCTCTGTCATATCTTTAGGGGAACCTATCAACACAGGTCAGATCAGCGGTGACCTGAAAGAGCCGCCAGTGGGATCGATAGACCCAGAAGCTGAGGCTGAATTTTCGAAGGTCGTTAACGGGATAAAGGAGGCTAATATAAATGAGACAGAGCCTACGGAGAAGGAGCTAGTTTCTCGTAGGCCATCGAGACCCCATCATTCGTCGAATGGAAAGCGCTCGGAGCATCCTTTGTCGCCGCAGAAAGACATGATTGGAAGCGCCACATTCACAACGGAAGAAACTCCAGCAACATCTGATGTGCCTTTAGAGCGATGTCTGTTTTGCAACTACAATTCTCCCACGTTCAAGCTCAGTGTCAACCATATGACAAAGTATCACGGCATGTTCATCCCGGAGCAAAATTACCTCGTTGACTTGGACGGTCTCGTCACATGGCTCTATGGAAAGATCTTCGAGGACAATGAGTGTCTGTATTGTCACAAACGCAAGAGCTCACCAGAAGGAATCCAAACACACATGCGGGACAAAGGGCACTGCATGATAGCATTCGAGTCAGAAGGAGACATGATTGATGTTGGCCAATTTTACGACTTCAGTAGCACCTATTCAGATGATGAAGGTGGTGATGAGGACTTGGATGATCTCATGAAAGAAGCTGATGGTGGTGTCAAAGTCGACCCCCAGATAATTCTCAAAACTGTTATATCGAACGCAAATGGGGACCAAGAGATGGGTGATGGTGAGGAGAACGCCGACGGCTGGGAGACCGACAGTTCAGAATCCTCTCTGGATTCTGCAGACCTCACAGCTGTGCCTATTGATCACGAACACGCCTACGAACGGCTGTCCATGCATCGACATCATTCGCACACGGATCCGAGGCCCCACCGTGCGGTTGACGGGTTCCATTCGCATGCTCACTCTCGCCATGCAGCTTTTCATTCGGACTTCGAGCTTCAGCTACCCTCTGGTCGTACGGCTGGGCACCGCTCCCTTTCGCGGTACTATCGCCAGAATTTGCATAACCACCCGAGTCCGGCAGAGCGCAATCAACAGCGTTTACTTCAAGACGTATCCGCCTCAGATCCAGACACCCAAATGTCCGATGGCAACGAACGAGGAAGACAGGTGGTTAGCCGAGCCAATGGTGGAGAGGGCATGCTAGGGGTGACTGATGCAAAGAAACGGGAAGTCCAAGCAGTTGAGAAGAGGGAGACGAGGCGTGCTCAACGGACGCAAAAACAGTATCAATGGGGTGTTGATAAGGGGGGAAATAGCCAAAAGCATTTCCGGGATCCCTTACTACAGTGATATTAATTGGATCCACGCATCGAGACCGCTTATGGCTGGTCGCTTGGTGGCTGCACTGCTCATATAGAATGTTCGTAGACTAGATTACTTGAGATGTGAGCGTGAGACCGTCTATTCAACTGTTCCATCACAATGCGTGCCAAACATTCGCCTCGCGACTCGGGTGTCGGCACGTGACTCCGCGATTTTGTTCAAACACGGTCACTTCCATGTCCAACATACGCCTTTGCCCTCATCAGTACCAATTGGCGACAGCGATGCGGGGCTCTTGTACATATCTAGACGATGACGCTCCATGACCGCATCTTCGCCTCGGTCTTTCCAGCTCCAACCGAGGTTGATGTCCCTACTCCAGCAACTACCCCCGCACTCGGCTCCTCTGCATTTGAAGAACCGTTTGGCTCACCAAGTCTCCCGCTACCAGCTGTTGAGTCAGGCGCCGCAGAGCAGATCAAATGGGATCGAGCTTGGCATGCGGTGACAACCTTCCTTACTCTCCCCAACGTGCCCATTCAGACAGATCAGGACGAGAAGATCTTAAGGGAAAAATGGATCAAACCATGTTCTACGCAGACAAAGACAGCGATACAGTACGTTGTATCTGCGAATTCAAGGGGACGTCAGTTGCGGAAAGACAAGGATGATTTATTGCGCTGGTACTTTGAAGAGGTGGTTTTGGCGCACTATGTAGAGTTCATGCTACCTGATTTGATCAAGGTATATCAAACGACACAACAGGAGCGTCGTATTCGTCTGATGAGTGTCAGATTTTGAACGGTGCGGAGGACCCTGATGCTTTGTTCCAGGTTGGTCAAAGATTGCACATTACGCAACTTGTATACCTCTGGCCACTGGAGAACCATATTGCGCAGGTACTGCCAGATGGCGGGAAGCAGGAGATTATACACTTCCGGACAGATATACACGGGCTTATTAGACATACCCTACCACTGCGAGACGTTTCGAATAATCTCAAGGTTTTCTTTGCGCAACAGTGTTCGCTCATATTGAATGTGGTTGGGACGAATGGATCGCAATATGACCTTGACTCACTTCCAGATGCTCGGCAAAGAACGCTCAGGCTCATGCAGAACCTCCAGAGTGTGGGGCTTGGTGGTCACCAGGCTCAAAGAATATTTGCTGAAGTCATGTCGGATACCTTGTCATCGTACATCAAGACAACGTACGCTGGGCAATGGACATCACAATCACAGGTTGTAGAGCAACTGCATCATTGGATCGAGAATACCTTTGCTAGATTTGTGGTTGAGATACTCGCGTTCATGAAAGAAAGATCCACAATGGCGGCCGATAGAGTGACCGAAATTATGCATACCGATGTCGAGAGGTGGCAGGAAATGGGCATCAACAGACTGGGAGTCCTTCGTACTGACGAGCTCTTCAATGTCATCGTTGACTGGGATGATAGCAGAGGCGCGATAGAAGACCTTAAGCGCTACGTGACCGTGCCATCGTCAAGGACGTACCTTACGACTACGTTTTCTAACGTTGTGTCGCATCGACTGCTTCAACCTGGGGCTTCTACGTACGAAATTCTGCAAATGTATATATCTATCATTCGGGCTTTCACTATGCTTGATCCCAAAGGAGTGCTCCTAGATCGAGTTGCTCGACCAATCCGTCGGTATCTCCGCGAAAGAGACGATACGGTCACGATTGTCGTTGGTGGTCTCCTTGCAGATCCCGAAGACGAGGCTATGGCGAGAGATGCTTTGACAGAACTTGCGGTTGAGATGAGCAAGAGCACCGAGTCGAAAGGAGCGGACGATGGCGATGATGGTGAGCTAGACTTTGATGACTTGAATTGGATGCCTGATCCTGTTGATGCCGGCCCGGAGTACAAGAAGTCAAAGAATTCGGATGTCATAGGCTCCATAGTTAGCTTGTTCGAGTCTAAGGATGTCTTCGTTAAGGAGTTCCAAAATATACTGGGGGAGCGCTTGCTCAAGAAGGAATACGAATTTGACAGAGAGATCCGCGTGATGGAGCTGCTGAAATTACGGTTTGGCGAGGCCGCGCTTCAAGCCTGCGAGGTCATGCTTCGAGACATCCAAGATTCTCGAAGGGTCGACACCGTCATCCACAAAGACCAAGTGCTCGACTCTGGGGACGGATCCGGCTCCGAACTCCACAGCCGTATCCTTTCTCACCTCTTCTGGCCTTCCCTCCACTCCGAAACCTTCTTCATTCCACCCGAGATCTCCACCCTCCAATCCCGTTACTCCGCCGGCTTCGAGAATCTGAAACAATCCCGCAAACTGACCTGGCTGCATGCTCTCGGCCAAGTAACCGTCACCCTTGACCTCGAAGACCGCACCGTCATCGAAGAGGTGCAGACATGGCAAGCCTCCGTTATCCACGCCTTCCAACCTTCGCCCACAGAAGACGCTTCCCGCCCCGTAACCCGCACCTTTGATGAACTCCTCTCAAGACTAGAAATGACCGATTCCCTCCTCCAAAACGCCCTCACATTCTGGATCGGCAAGCTCATCCTCAAACAAACCTCCACCTCTCCCCCCACCTACACCGTCCTCGAAACCCTCTCCGACGAAGATGCCGCCCATCCCGGCACGCTTTCCGCCGCGAACGCTGCAGCCGCCGAGGTAGCAACGGCGGCAGCGGCGCCGGCAGTGTTGTCGGAGCACGAAGTGGCGCAGGAGAAAATGGAGGTGTATTCGCAGTATGTGGTTGGCATGTTGACGAATGGCGGACCCATGCCGTTGCAGCAGATCGTCATGATGCTGAAGTTGACTGTGGCGGGGGGTTTCCCATTTGGGAACGAGGAGTTGAAGCTGTATTTGGAGGAGGAGGTTAGGGGTGGGAAGCTGGACTTTGCGGGTGGGTTGTATAAGATCAAACATTGAATTAACCTTGTGGTAGATCTATGTTGGTCGGGCGTGTAGAGAAGGGAAGAGGTTCGTAGGTTGCAGTTGTGAGACTCGGAAAGGGTCCTAGGTGGAATGGTCGATGATTGGTATGCCGCAATGCTTTGGTGTTCGAGGTCGAGCGTGAGACACGGCACTCCGTCTAGTAGTTTCTCTGGCAAATTTGGTACCCCTCCTACGGAGCCAGCGAGAAGCGGCGTCGTGCACATAGATGAGGGATTAGATAAAGTGACCAGGTTGAGGGAGTATGAGGTAGTAATTCACGGTCACGCTATTATTCGGTTCTCGACGATGGTTCGCAAGAAAGGCGATGGTACGAGGAGCATATTGTCATGTGTCAACGATTAGTATATAGATATTTGCATGAAGGACGGATATCATCATTCATTTCGATACATATCTAAAATAACCCCATCCTTTATCCCCTATCGTCCCCACTCCCATAAACACCCAAAGCCCAACCCCCATCCCATCCCACCCCTCCCAAAATAAACCTCAGACCTAGAAAACAGTACTCCTCTGCTTCGCCAACCGACTATTCTCATTACCACCACCTCTAAGACCCCAAAAGCTACTCTTCTTCTTCGGCGCCGCCGGCCGAGGCAGAAGATTGCTCGAACCAGATCCCACATAGCCGTCCGCCGCACCCACATCATGTGCAGAATGCAGGTTCGACGCAAAATAAGGCGCCGGCGCCGCACTGTGCGGTCTCGGCACCGGAGCGGGGGGATAAGCGGTGACGGCATACCCCTGCGGCGGCGGCTGCAGGTTACTCGGAGGCTGGTAACTAGATCTACTCGGCGGCTGCTGCTGCAGCGGCACGGGTCGATTGTTCATTGGTGCTTGTGGTTGTGCATAACCCTGATTCTGCTCCTGACCGTAGAGTTTCCTCAACCGTTCGGTTTCGCGATCGATCTCTCTTCGCTTCTCGCGCGCTTTGCGCTCTTCGTCTTCGAGCATGCGTTTGACGCGTTTGGTTTCGGCGTGTTCGGCTTTGCGGCGGGCGCGCTGTTCGCTTTCTTGCGCGGCGCGGAGGCGGGCGGTTTCGACGTCGAGTTCCCATTGGGAGCGGGGGTCTGTTGGGGGCGGGCGGGAGGAGGGGGGTTCGTGGGTTTGAGGTGTGGATGTGGATGTGGATGGGAGGGTTGGGGTGGAGGCTGAGTGGGCGTGACGGCGTGATGGTGGGGAGGTGGTCGCGGATGTGGTGAAGGGACACGAGCTGTTGTTGTTGTTGTTTTCGGCGCTGTTGCGGCGGGAGGATCCGGTGATGTTAAAGGCTTCGCGCATGTTGCTGCTGAAGACTTCTCTGATGACGATGGCGCCGAGGAGGAGAACGACTTCCAAGCCTTTTGGATCTTCCATGTCGACGCGGGAGAGGTTGGGCTCGTAGATTGTGATTTCTTTGAAGTGCCTGAAGAGCGCTATGGTGATGTCTGGTTCTCTGTGCTTTCTTTTGCTGCCGTCCGGGTTGGATGATTTGCCTGATAAGGTACATACGAAATCTTTGGAGAGTTTGCCCTCTTTCCTCCATTTGAAGCCGAGTTTGGGGGTGATATCTGATGCGGCGGGATCACTCTGCGTTCGATCAAGCGCTGAAGTGGATGGTTTCCGAAAGCTCTGTTGTGGCATCTCAAATTCCCAACACGCATCCGACCTCCAAGTGCTAGCATGCCACTTGATTATCACCTGTTGATCTGGATTATATAACTGTATGGTGAACTCCGTTGGTAGAACTGGCTGTGGTGGAGGTGGTACGCCTCCGTTGAGCCGTATCTGTTCTGCAGTGGGATTCGGTTGAGTCCATTCTGGAATCATCAAGACTTCGCCAAATAGAATCTCGGGGTTGTAGCTATCGTATAGAGCGGCGGCATATCGATTCTTGGATCCGGGGAGGGAGGGATCAGGATGGCGGAGGGAGTACTCGGGAAGAGCATCAGATCCGCAATGTGAAAGAAGGATGGAAGCATTGTGCTTTATTCCGTCATTTGAAGACCGAAGGTAGAACGCTAGGCCTGGTCAGAAGAGCAGTATACTACGGGCGATGTGAAGAGCTTACTGGGCAAGTTCTCGTCCAACATTGTAATGTCGCAGTTCTCCGTTCAAAATGGTCTTACCAGGTCTCGAGCGCGCGATGTTATAACGGCCGACTCCTATAAGCAGGCCTTGAAATGATAGCCTGCGGTCGCTGGTGGCGAGGCAGGTTTGCAAGGCTGTTGCGTAGTCAGACTGAACGTTGATGAACTAAAGATTAGCGTGATGTGGCGGAGTTGTGCATTAGCTCCCGTCTTAAGGCCATTATTAGAATGTCTGACGGGGTCGTTTCAGCCTTCTTATTCGTCGGCGATCCAGGGGACAATATCAACACTTTCCGCTGCATCACAGCTCTCACAAGAGAGATTCTTCTGCTGTCAAGTCTGGCAGAGTTGCTTTGGGCTCAATGCGTCGAGCGATATATATTCAAGGTTCTCTGCCCACTTACGACTACACCGAGCTAAAGATAATCATAAGTTCTGGGTGTTTTCTTAAACGCTGTCAGATCCTCTCATGTACAGCAAGCGCCCCATTTGGAGCCAGTATGTATGGAAGCACCAGCTGAGGAACACCATATGTATCATCCTTCCAGGTCTTCCAGGTGGAGCTAAAGCAGAGGGACGTTCTGAACCTTTATAGTTGTTGATACGCCTGTACATTACCATGCACGAAGCTGCTCACGACTATCTAATTACTAATGCGATAAGAAAGTATAAAGTGGGCACTTTCCGTACGAATACATCAAGATACTGATCAGCGTGAGGCTGGTAGTAGGGGTTAATGTTAATATAACTTTCTGTTGGCATACAATTTCAGGAGCATCGACGGCCAACAACATAGACGCTTGGCATCCGAGTCAGCTGTAGGTGGGCAACAACAGCTTTGGTATAAAATATGTGTCAACGTCAGCACCTACACTCATCAATTTCACTGTTGGCTCTCTGGTATATAAGGTTGCTCAGATGCATGGCCGGGTGGGCGGCTCCCGGGTGGGTCGGGAGCTCTGCCCGTTCGAGCCGTTGCCCACCCCGCAGCGCCCATTTTAACGTCAACGCGTTCCCCAGATACCTTCCTCCACGTCTCAATACACCCCTGAACTATGACAGCATCAACAGCAAGCAAGCGTATAGTGTTCACCGGCGGCTCAGGCAAAGCTGGCCGCCATGTGATTCCCTACCTCCTCTCGCGCGGTCACACCGTGCTCAACCTCGACTTAATCCCACTCCCTCATCCCTCCGTCTATACCCTTAAGACCGATCTCACAGATGCCGGCCAAGTCTTCAATGCTCTAACCTCGAACTTCCATATCGCCCACTACGAAAATCCTCGACACTCTGACACTGTGCCTGTGGGTCCCATTGATGCAGTCATACATTTCGCGGCGTATGCAAGAAATATGCTGGTTCCGGATAATGAATGTTTCAAAGGGAACGTGCTGAGCACATACAATGTGATCGAGGCTGCTTGTAAATTGGGGGTGAAGAAAGTTATAATCGCAAGTAGTGAGACTACCTATGGGGTTTGCTTTGCCCAAGGAGATAGTGACTACCACTCCTTCCCATTGGAGGAGGATTACGAGTGCGGTAATACCTTCATGACTTCAATAGAGGAAGATTTGGTGCGCTGATGTGTGTTGTGGTAGATCCAATGGATACCTATGCGACTAGCAAATTATGTGGAGAGCGCTGCGCAAGAAGCTTCAACAGAAGATTTCCAGGAACTGATATCTATGCCCTGCGGATCGGTAATGTTATTGAGCCACACGAGTACGAAACCGACTTTCCAGACTATGTGAACAAGCCTGAGTCGAGAAAGAGGAACGCATGGAGCTACATTGACGCAAGAGACCTCGGCCAGATCTGTGATTTATGCATTCAGAAAGATGGATTAGGATATCAGGTGTTCAACGCCACAAATACAACATCCTCGCTGAAGGTACCAACAACGCAGTATCTCAAGGACGCATGTCCCAACACGCCTATCACAAGGGAGATGGGCGACTATGAGGCGCCCTTGAGCAACAGGAAGGCGAGAGAGGTACTAGGCTTCAAAGAGGAGCATCCGTGGCATAAGTATGTCAATTTATGAGGACACGTTCATTCGCGATGCTATATAGCTCAAACCTCCGCTGATCACGACGAAAACCGTCGATCTATCGCCCCAATATTTCTGGTCCAGAGATCGTTCGTCCGCGGTCGGTTAGCTCCTTCATAGACTCCGCGAGCTTTCTGCCAACGATTTATCATATTGGTGTATTCACCGTCATCTACCGCACTTGTGCTGTCCGATATTTGTACCAGTCCAGCGTCCACATGTTCAGCGTGCATCACCTGGAGATCCTCTTGACAGCCAGAGGTTGTTACATCTGCTCTCCAGGCGTCGATGAATCTTCGGTCGATTGAAGACACTCGCCAGGCTACTTCCTCAGGGGACATACTCCCTTCACGTCTATGACTGTGGGGAGATGATCGGCCGGCATCGGAGCTTACGCTGAGCTCCTCTGCTCGTTCCTTCGCCAGTTCAAAAGAGGCTTCGCGGTCAATCAATACACCGGTAATCTGCTGGTTATATACCAGCATGCGCCTGTCGAATTCGCTTCGGGAGATATCAAACTCGCCATGCTTCCAATCTAGCAACCTTTCTTCATATTCTCTTTCCTTGTCATGGAAGAGTCTCTGCGCTTCCTCCAATTCGTGCAAGCGCTCACGGAATTCTTCGTTTGCCTCGTGGCGACGCAGCTCCGCAGGATCAACCATAGGACTTGCAGGACCAATTGAGACTACAGCTGACAATGCCGAACGCCTCGACACATTATCACAATCGTATTCGACAGGTATGAAAGATTTTCTTGGCTTCAAAAGGTTTCCACCCTCCATAGCTGTCTCTAGGACCCATTCTGTGTGGGCCCTAGAGATCTCAACTTCGTGGCGCAGGTTGCGAGTCGCTTCCTCGAGCGCATCCCTTCGTTTACAGATTTCGGACAGCCGGAATTCCTGGTGCTCCAGGTGCCTTTGAATATTGATCACTTCATCTTCGTTTCTTACAATGTCGAGCGATTCCTTGGCCATTCGTATCGAAAGTTCGGTATCGCGAGCGTCCATTGTGACTTGATTGAGTTGGCTTTGCATTACATCGATGTTGCTACTGTCATTGAATAAGTCTGCGAGCCTCTTGACGAACGTACTAGGAACAAGCAACGCCAAACAGTCCTTGGCGCCATCGCTTGTCATGAGGAATCGCGCTGGTCCTTCGGTACAAGATATCTGCGATTGGTGATCTCTGGGATTTTCCGTGTGGTGTAGCGGTCCTCGGGCACTCATATAAGACGATTGGCCAGACATCGTGGCTGGTAATCTTGGTATCTATCAGTTGGCTGGCAGATACCTGGAAGTGTTTTGCTGTTCTGTGCGATGTCTTGCGTTAGCTAGGCCAAAAGGCAAAGGTATATACAAGATGGATACTGATTAAGGAGCAGATTCGCGAGGATGGTGTTGTCCTGGATGGATGTCTCCTAGTTCTTATTGCCTGCCGGAATTTCAGATGTCCGTTAATAACCAAAATTGGGATCAAAGGGCGCGTAGTGCTGTAATTAATCAAGACATATCCTTTATTCATAGGTTTCACTTTATTTCTCCGCGGTTGCTTGCCAGGACAAAGACAAACTAAGCACGCTCAATCCGCTTTAACGGGATCGACCGTCATTCCTTTCTCGTGGCTTTATCTAGAAATTCATTGGAACACTAACGGTCAAAGACCAGATACACTTGATTCGCATTGGACAATGAGAACCATAGACATTTCCGTGATGACAAGGTCAAGATGCCGAATAGGAGATTGCCCGTGGCCTTATATGGGGTCTGGTTCCCATTTCCCTCGATAACCTTCCAACATAGACGAGGACTACTAAATCCACCAACGTTAACATTTTCACTACACTACACTACACTACACAGTTCAGGCTTGCACGACCGAATTTACACCACCGGCTACGACACTTACAAGAAAGGCGCTCTTCGCCAAATCCCAATTGAGATCCAATATGGCACATGCTATTAATCCATCACATGGTCTATTGAGACGCACTCATGGAGCGGTCACGCCAGGCAGTCAATGTAAGTACTCTTCTGGTGATACCATGCTGTTCGAATTGACTTTAGACTCATGCTAACACGCGATTAGATAGAGATATACCAAGGAGCATTCCATCAGGATACAGTATTCCATCTAAACCCAGTATTTCTGGCGATCAAAAATTATCATATAGCAGTACGAGTGCTTATTCAAACGACGATAGAGGCGACTACTACAGACCGGGTCCTCGACGGAACGAGGACATTCGATCCATACGCGATGATACTAATCGCCGCCGCTCACGGTCTCCAGTACGAAGCAATCACAGTAGTGTAAGTCGGTCCCCAATACGGACCACTGATATCAAGAAGACTCGCCATGAATACAGGTCGTCTTCAAGTCATACTGACGACGATGCAAGAGGCCGTGGATCTAGGTCTCCAACGATCAATGATACCCGCCACAACAGCTCGAATTGCGACGACAACAGACATCCCAAAGCAACATTTACCCGGGCAAGGGTTGCTGACAGTGATAGTGATTACAACTCAGCGTACCCGCACAAATATGCCAGTAGTACTGCGAGGCGGCTAACCAAGTATAAAGATGACGACACTTCTGACTCCAGGTCAAGCATACGTGGATCAAGACGTCCATACATCAGTATGCGAGACTCCAATACTTTTCACTATCACGAGTTCGCCAAAGACGAATTCAAACCCGGCGTCATTATCTTAGCCCCACTACACGAAGAAGACTTTAGGCGAACACCCCAACCTTCATGCCGAGAACCCAGTGATGCAATGTCCTATAACAGTGGGCAAAGATCCCATGTATCCCATACTGATTTTGGCGCGGTATACTCGGAAACCAGGATCCACATCGTCGTAGAAGCACACGGATCAATCTACGAGACCATTCCCCTATACACCTACAAAAACAAAGGCCTTCTATACAAGAACCGAAACGAATACGCATCGATTGTGGACCATCGGTATCCCGAGCTATCCAAGAGAGAGGCGCCGCGTGTGCTTGTGACAGGTAAGTTGCAACATGGCGTTGAGGCTCTCAAACCGTGTAGTGTGGCGCACTTGGTTCACCCTGTTACGCGACAGTATAACTGTCAGGTCAGATATATGGGCCGAATCCGCGATGCCGATATCCCGCTGTTGGTGAACCTCTACAGGAACCGACATAAGCTGTCCGAGGAAAGCGCATGATGCGGAAAAGGTAGGCTGAAAGCTCGAACCTAGATGCTGACAAAGATCTGGTACGTATATTGTTACTACCTAGCGTACTACCGTTTGACGTTGATATGTGTGTATTTTGGAAATTAGTATGACTGTTTAAGAGGTCATCAATATTGTACTACTATGAATTTTTTTTTGTTACTCTTCCCACGCTCCTTGTGAATGAGACATCGATGAAAGAGTATCAGGTGGATGCTTCATGATTTGAAAAACATACTACACGAAGTACTTTGGTATGATCACTTCTCTATCAAATGATGGCTTTGTAAACTGTCAGACCTCGAACATCTTGGAGCGTAGTGACCAGGGATTAACGACTAGCCAAAAGGAGTGTGGCTTGTGTTGGTTGTGTGGAACACTGTAAACTAGCTTATCACCTTATCCAGCAGCTCTTCGATGAGATATACGCTCAATAACTTTGCTATGTTATGAAGAGTGAAGTGACGTGCTCAAGGTTGATATCTCGGTTGAATCTCTCCAATCGCCGATGTTCTCCATAATCGGGGCCCCCCTAGTCGCAAGCTCCTATACCGTTGATCCGCGGTGAAGCCGCCAGAATGCTACGTCATTACCAGCTTTTTGGCGCGTGCAACCGCGAGCTTCTTACGTACTTTAGGAGGGAGCTCGGATGTAGGAACATACTCCGGTTGAACTGCCACATTCTTTACTCCCTTACCCTTTCTCTACAGATCAAGTGAGATATCAATTGAGTCTCCTCCACAATCTTTCAACATGTCCACCTTCAGAGTTGCCAGCAGAGTCACTCGTGGCCTGCCACTTCGCTCCTCTTTGCGCCAACTTCGACATGAGACTACAACCACTTCACATCCACAGAGCACCATATCGCCAAGTATCGTCGGGGGTCTTGTCGGTGGAGGAGCGGTCTTTCTCGGCGGCTATACCTACTATCACTTCTCCGGTAAGATTTCACCCCAAGCTCTTTTCCATCCCATTATACAACCCAAGCTCACGAAAAGTAGGTGCCAAAACCCTCGTCAACACCGCCAGACAAGCCGAAGCCACTGTAAAGAGATACACCGGTCAGCTCAAAAGTTCAACACCCGATTTCAAGCCCAATGAAGCCCTGGAATGGCTCCGCTCGACCGCCAAGTCCTACGCCTTTATGATCCCCGGTGCCTCGGGCTACATCGACAGCGCCTTCGACGACATCGACGCGATCCGCAACAAGCATGGTAGCGAAGTCGACAACATCCTCAAGCAAGCCTACACGGAACTCAAAGACGTCACTGCAAAAGAAGGCATGAGCTTCGCTTCCGCAGCGCAAGGATGGGAAATATTACAAAAGCACATGTCCAGCATCGCCGAACTGGCCGGAGACGCCGGACAGGACATACTCAACAACCACCCAGCCCTGAAAGCCAAAGTCGGCGGCAACCTCGACCAGCTGAAGCAAATGGGCGACAAATACGGTCCCGAAGCCAAAAAGCAAGTCGAGGAAACGACCCAGCAGATCAAAGACATCGTCAAGAAGGGCATGAGCGCCGACAGCATCCCTAAAATCCAATCCCTGATACAAGACAAAATGCACAAGGTGCAAGACCTGGGCGCGAAGTTATGGGACGAGAGTTTCGAAAAGGCGAAACCCCTGTTGGAAAAATCGCCAAAGGTGAAGGAAATTGTCGAGCAGAACAAAGACGCGCTCAAGAAATCGGGCAGCATCCAGGACCTCTACAACAAGATCAAAGACGCCGTCTCCTCCGGCAGCACCGACTCTCTAAAACAATATATTGACAAGATCAAGCAAAGCGGCAGCTCCAGCTCCAGCTCCAGTGGAGGAGGAGGAGGCAGTAGCGCACTATCATCCTACCTCAAAATGATCCCCGGCGGCAGCCAGATCGTCCCCGGCCTAACACAGCTGCAAAACATCGCCAAGACGCACGGCCCGGAGGCGGAGAAGATCGCCAAGGATACGTTTGCGGAGATCGAAGAGGTGTTGCGGAGGAAGGTGGGTGAGGCGCAGCGGCTGGCGAAGGATGCGGGGGAGAAGGCGAAGTAGGACATGTACGGGTGGGGATGCGAGGGAGGTGGTAGAAGAGGGTGTCAGGTCTACGGATTTAGCCTCGGTGGCATTCGTATCGAGTGGGACAGGCTCCCTTACCTCCTCTCATTAAAACAATGAACAGCTTCAAATCCTAGGGAGGAGATAGGATGGGAACGGGGTTGTGTGCGATGGATATCGAAAACAAAAAGAACTGTGTTTATAGAAATCGAGGGAAACGAAATGAAAAACTTCCAATTGATATGCACCAAATTCAAAGCTCATTCATCTCGGGTTCAGGGATATCGCCAGTACGTACCTTTGCAATCTCTGCGAACCCTGCTTTGCCCTCAGTTTTTCCATAGACTCGACCGTAAGAAAAGAAAAGAAATGAAAATCTATCCAAGTCGATAGACCGTCAGTCACAGATCTGAATCGCGCACACCAAAAATTCAAAGCTCATCCACCTGGGATTAGATTCAGCGAAATCGCCTCTTCGAAACCCCTGCCCTGGCAGATTCAATTTTCAGAACCAATACCTTTCACAAACCCCTACCATACTCCCCCCTTGAAATTGCACTATATAACCCAAACTTTATCTACATACAGAGCAATTGCATCCAAGAAGACCGACTCGGTTTAGCCTATTCTAGCTTCATGCTCTTGGATTCTTCATGCATATATTCTATATATATTTGTCAGGTATCGACGGCGGATGTGGAATATAGTAATTAATTAGATGCTAGGTATCAATCTCATTCTCACGACCACGTAAAAGCAGACAAATCAAAAGATACCTTATGGGACTCGGCTTCACGCAAGGGCACATATCTAAACTCTCACAGGAATCGATACACACTGCCCACATACATACAACGCTGCATTACTAGTCGTATGTTATATGTCAAGGTATAAACATGGAAAAATATACAAAACAACCACAACGCGCCGATTGCGGATTCCAATTAAGTTACCCAAAGACCCAATTCACGACATACCAGTCATCAATCTCAATGCCCACCAATCTGCCCCTTCGGAATTGGTTTGATCCAACTCAGCGAAACATGGATGCAAATGGTCATGATGCCAATGATCCAAAACACCTTCTCGAAATGCGTGCCGTTGTAGCGGAAGATGATGGCGAAGACGATGCCGCCCAGGTTTCCGATCCCGCCCGTGGCTCCACTCACGATGCCGTTGGCGTGCGGGTGCACGTGCGGCACGAGCGAGAAAATGGCGCCGTTGCCGGCTTCGAGGAAGAACGCCATGCCGGCGATGAGCCCAAACATCGTGCTTTTGTTGTGGCTGTTGGTAAGACCGATGGCGATCTGGAAGGCGCCGGTGACAATGGCGAAGCCGTGAATGAGGAACTTCTTGCCCCACACGCCGGTTCTGGGGTAAATGGCATCGGAGATCGCCCCGCCCATGGGCCTGAAGACAACGTTCAGTAACCCAAACATGGCCGCCCAGTTCCCGGTGCCGGTCTGGCCAAGCTTCTTGAAGTTTTTGAGGTAGTACGCGCCGAGGATAGAATTGATGGCGAGTTCGGCGCCGAAGGAGCAGAAGTAGCATCCAGCCGTGACGAGGGTTTGGAGGGAGAAAATAACGCGCATTGCTTCTTTGAAAGAAGGCTTTCGCACAACCTCCCCACGTGCTACGTCGAGCATTTGCTGTTCCCCAATCTGGGCTTCGCCATCATCGGTGTGGCCGGTGGGTTTGGCGTCGTACTCCATCTTTGAATCGTGGTGTGGATGCGGGGAGCCGGAATCTGGACTGGAGGCCGTCTTTCCGGAGATCTCGCCGGGAACCTCGACGACGTCGCCCGTGATCCCGTGATCGGCCAAATTATGTTGTGCAGCCAGATGGCGCTCGTTCCATTTTCCCGTAGGAGTGTCCGGGCAGACCAGAAGGAAGGTGATTGTTGTCGTGACAATGATGATGAAGGGGACGATAAAGGCAACGCGCCATGCCTTGTGTGGGGTGAGGCCTGAGTTGTGGACGAGGGAGTCGAAGATGGCAGGCATGAGGAAATAGGTGACACCTCCTCCAGCGTTACCAAAGCCAGCGGTGAATGCGTTGGCCGTGCCCACCACGTTCTTGTCAAAAAAGCCGGTGGACCAAACTTGACATGGGACAAAGCTACCGCCGAGTATGCCAACGAAGAATCTGACTGCAAGAAGGCCTTTGGCGTTGGTGACTGCACCTGCCATTACAGCTGGTATAGAGCCAGCCAACAGGCAGCCTGCGAAGGTGTATCGCGGTCCATACCGATCACACATCGGTCCAGCGACGAATCGAACGAGAAGACTAGTCAAAATTAGTTTCGCATAGTTGCATGGGCTTTGGAGCTTCGTACGTAGCGACGAGGGCGATGATGTTAGAGTTGGCAATGTCGAGCTGAGTGAGCTTCAAGTCTTTCGCGATGGTGAGCGTCAACTGCGGGCCGTTAGAGGGCAATCTCCTCGTTCATTTCTTCGTCCAACGTACCAATGGTGGAAAGGCATACCATGACCTGACGGAGATTAGCAACAGCGATTGGAGGCAGATTGGCTTGCGTAGCTTACCAGAAGGCCACGAAAAAGCCAAACCAAGCAAAGGTGAATACACGTCCGTACATGTTGAAGGGGTTCAATCCTGGAATGGAGCGCGCCTTGCGGTTGACTGGATTGACCACAGGGGCCCTCCATAACGTGGTAACATCAATCATCGTGAGGATTAGGGCGTCCGACTCAATAGGGAGATGGTGAGGATGGAACGATACTCAGACTATTCAGGGTCGAAGAGGAAGATACTTATGCAAGCAGAAGAGAGCAAAGTGTCGAAGCTAGACATCAGTAGACTGCTTGGCGGGTTTGCTTCTCCGGGATCTGGTGTATCTGGAGCCCCACGAAACTGCAGCCAAGTGACGACAAATCCGCGGATCGGGCAGGGATGGGGAAGATCTATAAGAGCCATACGCTAGATCTCCCTCCTCGCCTGTGGTTTGAAGGTGGGCTGATGGACAAAGTCGGGGCTCTGGTGTCTCGATAAGTGGGATCCGAGTGGCAGTGACAGCTGATGTCGAATCAGATGTGTCCCTGCGTGGGCCAATAACGCAAGAGCCACGAGGTTAGTGCATGAGAGCGCGGAGATCCAGTCCAAGGGTTGCAGTCTGCACTGTGCAAGACTGACGGGAGGCTTGGAGTAAGTGACAGTAGGTGGTCTGGGCGTTATGCAAGATGGAGCAGTTTCGCAGTCTTGACAAGGCAACAATGGAGACTGATGATATACAGCCAATAAGCTTCGACCGATCCCTTATCAGGTTCTAGACCAGATGTGTCCATATCGGGAGACTCTTGGTGGTCTGATAGTGTTGATAGGACGGTCTTGCTGTCAGGGTCGAAACACATTGTGCCCCTTATCTCGACTTGGCTCAAAAAGGACATGATCCTTATCAGTAACCCTGCACACGACCTTCGCGTCCGGAGAGCATCAGCAGCAAGCCATAAGACGATTTGACATCTTCTTCTCATCCATCTCCGAGGATAGAAAAGCAGCCATCGCCGTTCAATACATTGTCCGTGCAAGTCAGTAGGGATTGGTCGAAGAGCTAAGATTTGATGAGTGCCATCGCGAAGTCAGTGCGATGGGCACAGCCATACCGTCCTCGTGAGAAAGGGCGGCACTCATATGCCACTTGCTGCACTCATCCATTTCCCCCTCCTCCGATGTCCAAAGCAAAGTATGCACAGATCCTTCGTTGTTCAAGGTGACTGTTGATAAAGATGATCGTCTTGCAATTGGCAGAGTTGATAAAGTTCATCAATCTGCGAAACGCTTGTGGCTTGGCTCCTTAGCTCCTTGGCTCCTTGGCTCCCTCGCCCCTTCCCGCTGATAACCCCCACACCGTCCTCTCGCTTGTCGACCTATCAGACACTCAAGCTGAGATTCCACCACTAGGCTTTCTGGTCGTCCATATTGTAATGTAAAGTATGGAGTTCCAATGTACAAAGACGACGTCCGCCGATGATCAAGCCGTAGCACCTTCCAATGGTGTTCCAGTACGAGTGATTCGATTGATCAGCACAATTTATTCAACGTGCAATACCTGCCCGTAGTCATACTCCGCAAGGCCCAGTGCTCACCATCCCCTGCACCTTACCCAAACATCCACAATCACGTCTTGCCGCTCTTTCACACTGCTCGAGTCGACAATCAAGTACCATGAGAATCCTGCACTGGCGACGCAAGCATGGTTGGGAAATATGCGAAGCTTCTGTCCCACCTGCAAGCCTGTCTGCGCTTCCTTGTTGATGTCGATATCTTCCGTCAGGACACAATGCTCCTGGCTGATGCGTCCGATTTTCCATACAGATCTTCCTGAAGTCTTTGTATCCCAACCCCAACCCCAATCACTTACAATGCCCCATCCGTCGTAAGACTTGCAAGGTTCACGTCCTAGTGCTAGTGTGCCTGCCGCTACCAGCGCCTCTGGCTTCTCTCGACTTGAATATACGCTTGCAACTTCGACAAGAATCGTCAAAGCGATATCAGGCAGCCCAATAGGCCCTTGCCTCCCATTTCGATCTGCCGCTGCAGATGGACTGGCATGGGTCGCCAGCTGTTGCATGTCTAAGAACGGGTAGACTCCGGCATGGAGCTCGAGAGAGCAGGCTTTTTGGACACGCTCGATAATGCTGATGAGTTTCTTCGCTATCGGCGTGTTATCATCTTTATGCAAATATTCGATTGAGGTGGTGGTTGGTGAAGCTCCTACAGAAAGGATGTATCGTGGGACTGTAGAGGTAAGGCAATGAAGCGAGATCGCCTCAGCGGCAGCCTTCTCTAACCCTGCTATTTCTTCTACTAAAGTTTCCATGGCACCAATTGCAGAGTCACCGCCATAGCTATGACCGGCATGGGAGTAGAACCCAGCAAGCACGCCAGTTTTGTCGGACTCAAGCTCGAATACTCTTTTAACGAGGCCTTGGAAAGCTTCGGTACCAACGGGTATACCGGCTCGATGGTAGCCCGTGTCCACTTTGATGAAAATGTGAAGCGGAAATCCTGCAATTGATCTGAAGACGTTGGCCGCCGGTAGCTGTGATATGTCATCGACTAAAATGCTTATGCTCTTTGGGCCCAACTTTTCGCCCAAGTGCGCTAGCCTGTGGACCTGAGACGGTGGTAAAGGGATACCGTAGAGTACCTTTGTCACTGTTGTTAGTCTATGACAAAGAGCGAGGTTTAGGACTAGCTGCGTGAGGTAGAGGTACGTTAACATTCTTGCCATCCTCTCTCGACTCGACCAATAAATCAACGAGATGTTCGGCTTCTGCCACTGTTGAAACAACAACTCTGACATCGTTCGTGGCCTCGCCAATCTGCAGTCGGGCAACCTCTGCTGTCTTGATATATTGCATCAGTACAGTATTATCAAGTGCCATTTACTCTGATGGTGAAAGACACATGGCCTTGCGACGTAGCTGTTTTTGGGGTCCTCAGGGCTAATTCTAAAAGCTGAAGTCGATGACAAGAATTGGAAGAAAAATGCGAAGCACCGCCACTATATTCACTATTAAATCGGGGAGAAGTACAGCGAGGACAAGCTCATGACATTGGCTATGCGAAGTGGTAATATATCTGCAAGCACACATGAAGCAGAGACAGCGGAAACTTTGATGATGAATCGGTAGGGAATTGACAAACTCCAGGGTGCTGACTTGTCTTTCACACTGTGGTAGATAGACAGGGTGACTTCAAGTACCCTTCCCTAACTAGCGTCTACCGCAACTAAGAAAGCAGCATACCAACAAAGCAAATGCTGTACCTTGTGCGTCTTAACGTGAGGCCTGAAGTCAAGGTGAAGACCTTCGCAAGCTTTCAGCATCTGAATGCAATTCCTCTTCACAATCGCTATATCAACCACTGCAGCTGGTGTGGGCACATCTTGGAGATGCCTTCCCACGAAAGCTTCCCGTAGGTTTGCCTGGGATGGGAAGGGTAGAAGAGGCTGCGGGACGAATGCCATTGTGGTAGCGTCAGCTACCGAGCAAGATCAACGGAGGGTTCTATATTGATAGAGGACGAAATGCGTATGATCTGCTAGCCATGGAAATGCAACAGATGAGACAAGGGCATACCTACCTTACCTTACACAACATATGGGTTAGCGTTGAAGGTGCGAAGTAAGATAGAAGTAAGACAGAGTTTCGAGCTAGGCCTCCCGCCCGTTGACTATGGTCCCTACAGGCCTAGTCCCCCTGGAGGGCCTCGTGGAAAGCTGTTAGCTTCCTGTAGAGTACCCGGAGCGGGTCGTCTCCTCCTTCGAGATTTGGGCGACATAGGACGGCACTACAGCTCATGTATTTGGTTCGGCAATTCCCTCCCTCCGATATTGCGTGGATCTGCACAGTGTCGCCAGCGATCCACTGCACACTTCTCTCCATCTTAACGGGCTGCTGACCACGCTAAAGTTCGCTTGAGGTCGCATGTCGGGACCTACATACGCGATGAAAAGTGTACTGGCTCGCATCTTGTTGTACTATTCTCCGCGATGCATCTTTAGCAATTAATAGAATCTTCCTCGCGCCTCATCCCACATACTACGAGAGAGGAGTGGTCCGCGCTTTCGGCAGGCGTTCCTGGAAACGAGCCCATCGTAGGGCATTTACATACATAATGGTAATCTCTATGGTTAGAGAGGAAGAGGAGGACATAATAAGCGGTGAATGGCAGATACCTGTCAGTATGGCACTGCCAGACGAGGAGCTGGAGACCGACACCGAAAGCGATATGGACGCAACCCCACCTGCCCATCCGGTTCCGACCATGCAGGGCGCTTTTGAGGAGTCGATGAATGAAACCATGAATGATGATGAACCCGAGGTACCGGACCGCTATTCGAAGGCAGACTCGGTCACAAGACGGAAAATGTTACTGGAGCAGACGGAATATGAGCGAACAGTGGCAGGGCGGTGGAAGCAAAAGCCTGGAGAGAAATTTCATCCGCTGTGGAAGTTGGTCGCTCAAATATCATTTGGAATGCATCTTCTACAACAAGGTCTTGCCAAGTCAGATGAAGAGGTCCTTAAGATTTTACAAACACATGTTGACGAGGTCGATGGATTTCTCGAGCGGACCACGGAGGACTTCGACCTTGCCCAAGGCGACATCAACGAGCGAATTCGATATCTTAAGCTGCCCCTAGAACATGGCCAAGTATTTGACCAAATGCTCGGAAATCGAGAATTTCGAGTCGCAATCGTGGAGGGCAACGAGAAAATCGAACACATCATTGACCGGACAGCCGCAGCTATGAACGATGCCTTGAAGGATGTGCAGAAGGGCTTAGACGCTACGAGAGAGCTCGCCAAATATATGACTCGGGTGGACAAGCAATGGGGTGATCGTACTGAAGAGCATGATTCTGTATACCTGGCTATGATCGGAAACACAGAGGGCTGGACGCGAGCTTTTCTGACCTTACAGTCAAAAGGTGGTCATCTTAGGAAAGCGCTAGTTCAGCTTGGTAGCATCGTAGCGGAAATGCAGAGAAGAGCGGGCGCTGCAAGTAGGAAGAACCTGGCAAGCTGATAACACAATCATCATGTACGTACAGGATAGCTAATGAATTCCAGGTCCCTACAAGATCCGTCAATGGTAACAGGTATCAGCTTAAATCAAGAACAGACAGTCCTGAACAGCAGACTCCAACGCCTCCCAGATCGCCAATGAAGGCCCTTCCAACAGCTCCAGACCCAATCACTCGTGTTGCTGCATCGCAGAAGTATATCAAAACCTCAGTATCTCGATCTCCACTATCGTCCCCTTATCCGAATCGAGTACATATGGAGCATGACAAACCATCTATAAGGGACGATGGTGCGCTAAGAGCTGGAAGTCCCAATCACCCTGTGCCATCGCAAAGTTCAGAGCCGATAAAATCAAGCAAGAGCCAGAAACCAAGCCTTGTGACCAAAATCTCCCGGACATTTAGTCCGCTTAGAAGTCCGGAGCCGCCAAGATCCACAGATAGCCCGGAGCCGAAAAGAGCAAGGATGGGTTCTGGTGCGGAGAGACGAGTCAGAAGCCCGGACCCTGGCAGGAGCTCGATGACTCCCGAGCCAACAAGCGCAGCGATGATCCCGGAAGCATCGAGTACCACCAGGAACCAGAATCTCAGCATACCTGGTGACAGCCCAGACCCGATAAGGTCAGTCCACACCTCGTCCCCAGTCCCCAACGACTATTGGATCCAGAAGCCTGCAACACCAGAGGATCGTGCTCGAAGTCCAAATCCTGCCATCACGTTGAGGTCTCCAGTGCAAACATTCGCACAGATCAACGGACAACCGACGGACCTACTCCCAGACCGAGCGCCGTCACGTAGATCATCATTGACCAAGCGGACTCGTGACTCTCTACGCAAGAAGCCTTCCTTCGCTGTACAGCAAGATGAAGATTCTCTGTCCGCTGTATATCTGCCAATCCAAAGCCCCTCTGTTGAACACACACCATCCAAGCGACCAGCATCTCCTGTGGCAGCGGCTATAGTAAGACGTACGTCCGCTCGTACGGCTAAAGCTATGAGCATGTCAACATATTCTGCAAGCCCAACATCCCCAAACGGAACTGGCAAGACACCTCCTGTCCGCGAGGCTAGCCCTATCTTAACAAGAAATGGTAAACCTGTACCGTCTCAAAGTTCATATGGCGTACTCACATTACAACCCATGCGGCCTATGTCGCCTTTAGAAAATCCAGCAATGACCCGCGATGCGGCCAAGGACGAGGCGCCAGATGCTCCTGGCAAGAATAGCGTATTGCCCGTCTCAATCATGAGGACGAGAAACAACTCTGACAACACCGAGGGCAACGTAAATACCAACCATCCACTCCTTCAGACAGCGCGACACACCAGGTTCGCTAAAGTTAACAAGAATGATCTTCCTCTTCGTCACTACCACAGCCAGGGGGCGTTCACTTATTCGAATCCAGATTTGAGACACGACCGGTCAGACGATGTAAGACCGGCCAAGCGATCAAGTTCCCTTCTCTACCATCCAAATACAAGCCTCATGACATCGCCTGACCCCAAACTTTCAAGGTCCGCAACACCGACGCAGGGGCTTGCACATTCCAACTCACCTAATCTGATCCCTCAAAGTCCCGCTGCAATCACTGACCTCGCCCGCGGAAACACAGCTTCCGCGGAGTCAAGATTGGGAATTCACCCAGCCCATCGAACGCACGATCGTGCTTCCGCATCGACCGCTGTCTCTTCTGACTCGTTTTCAAATGGCTCTTCCTTGACCGAGCACGGCGCAACCCCACCCCCAATTGCAACCACCCGGGAGTCTCAACAAACGAGATCGGAGGCTGCATCGCCTATCACATCTCCGCCCGCTCGGTGGGCTCCTTTGCCACCCTCGCAGCCCAAGCAACAAACACAATTAGACACCGCACCTGTGACCGAGCAGGACTGGCAACCTCACCATCAACCTCAACGCTCAACCGAATCATCATCGAGCCCACTTGTATCAAGCGATCCCAAGTTTAAGACCTCCGCGACCAGCAATACCCCTTTCTACCTTAATCCTGCGTCATCATCGGCATTGATTGAATTCTTGGCGACTACGCCGCCTCAGTCTCCACCTCATCCTGGTACCAAGTTGAACAGAGATTTAACGCACTCGCCAGAGCTTCCTAGCCCAACAGGCGCCTTCTTCAATCGCCCCTTCGTTGTCAAGGGCTATCAAGATGGCGAGGCATCTCCGCCACCGCCTGCGCCAGGTAGTCGTGGTACCAATCACTCGGGAAGGGTCAACAGTGGAGATATCGAAAGAGAGAAGGTGAAGAAGGGATGGAAGAAGATATTCGGTGTCGGCAAAGGCGCAAAAAAGTCGAACCCGGTCAATGGTGCAAAACCGGTGAAGGGAAAGAAGAAGAAAGTCGAAACTCCGAAAGGAGGCAAGGCAACTGATGCAACGTTGAAAGAAGTAGGTCCAGATACCGAAGGTAGCAACATGCGGTCTGATAGTGGGTTTGTTGGAGTGGGACCTGATGGGAACTGGATATCGAGAAAGAATTTCGCGAAAACGTGAACCATTCTTCCAAGTTATCTTCCCCTCAAGATACTTGGTCAATGGTATTAATCTGTAACATCATCTTTTTCTTGCGTCTCAAGGGAGGCTTTGATGAGCGATATTAGCGATGTGTACCATATGAATTTTATGTTTCATATTACAAGACATACTGTAACAACACACTGGCTTTACAATTCCAAACAAAGATAAGCATCACCCATGCCTTCGCTATCATGAAAGCTATCCATTCGTACCCGAACTCATCAAGCCCCCACAGCCTCACATACCCGAAGCAACCTTCATACCCACAACCTCACAAAACAATTCACATATATTCCAACCTCATCCTCCATCGCGACCCACATCCCCCCACAAACATAACCTACCAGCCATCCCAAGCTTCAGCCTCCGCCGCCTTCAACACAGCATGTTCAGGTGCACGCCAAATTAGGTGGGTCCCTGGCGTCACTCATTGTGTTGAATAATAGGAATATAAAGCTTGGCGTGATCGTTTCGACCAACCACGAGCGTTTGAGGATTTACTTCACGCTCCACTTTGATTCACAACAATAATACTCAATTGTTTTCACGCTGGTTACCCAGCATTGGCGATGAGTACATAAGTGAGCCGCTTCCCTCGCCCTTCTTTTCATGTCCCTTCCCACCACCTTACCTCTCTCACTTACCATTTTCCTTACCTTGTCTTCCTTCAACACCAACACCTCTGCCCATTGCCTCTTCATCCATGACCTTCCATGACCTTCACCTTCACCGTCCATCACCTTCCCGTCCACCTCAACTCTCAACACTCACCTCACCTCCTTTCCCTAGGTATGTCATCCCTCCACTCCTCACCTCCAAAGCCATCACATCCTCCATAACACATACCCTAGCTCCCACCATCCATGCCCAATCCATTCAGCTCGTCCTGAGCAAAGACACGAAAACTGTTCCGTCCTGAGCAAAGACGCGAGAACTGTCTCCGTCCGGAGCATGACGCGAAACTGGTGCCCGTCCTGAGCACGACGCCGAAACTGTTGCCGTCCTGAGGAAACGACGCGAAAAGACTCTGTCCTGAGCATTGACAAAAAAACTGTTGCCATCCTGGGTACCTTCGATGCGAAACTACCTCGTCCTGAGCCACGACGCGAAAACTGATCCGTCCCGAGCACGACGAATAAACTGTTGCCATCCTGGGTACCTCCGATGCGAAACTACCTCGTCCCGAGCACGACGAATAAACTGTTGCCGTCCTGAGCAAAAAGACGAAAGAACTGTTCCATCCTCGGCACCGATGCGAAAAGGCCCTCGTCCTGAGCAAAGACACGAAAACTGCATGCCGTCCTGAGCAAAAGACGCGAGAAAGGCTACCATCCTGGGTACGATGCGAAATCTGCCTCGTCCTAGGAAGACGTCGAACTCATCTCGTCCTGAAGCATTCGACGTCAAAACTGCATCACAGCTAAGTCTTCCCCCTTTCCTTACACCTTTACCTACCATTTATGCCTCTGGCAACCATCTAACGTAGACGTCCCCAGCATGACGAAAAAAGGCTCCCCAACACGAGCTTGGCCTTGACGCGGCGTTGGGGCTTAAATCCTCCCTCGAGGGGTAACTAGCAAGCTCGTCCTTAGCAAGACAGTAAACTGCAGTCCTTCCTTCACCACCTCCTTCCTCTACTCCTTCCTTCCTCCTCTACCTCCTTCCTTCACTGACCCTACCTCACTGCCTCCTTCCTCCAACGCATTTTTCTATTTTCTCAATCTCCGCTTCTTTCTTCGCTAATCACTATCCACAGACGCATACATACACCACCTCCTTCCTTCATCACCTTCTTCCTCCGGCACCTTCTTCCTTTACCACCTTTTTTCACTGTAACCTTCCATCACTGCCTCTTTCCTTCATCACCTCCTTCCTTTACCACCGCCTTTCCACACCACATTCTTCCCCTTTTCTGCTTTCTTCCTTCGTAGCAACCTTCTCTAACACATCCTTCCTCCGCTATTTCCTTGTTGCCTCTTCTACGACATTTGCCTTCACTGCATCCTTTCCTACTGCCTCTTCTCCTCTGCCTCCTTCTGTTTTCACTACCCTCTCCTTTCCTTCCCCAATACCTTCTTCCTTCACCTCGTTCACACTCACGTCCACAGCATACCCCTTTACCGCATACAAATTCACCATATTCACCTCCACTGCCCTTTCCCTACCACCTCCTGCACCACCTCCTTCACCACCGCCTTCACCACCTCCTTCCCCAACTACCTCCTCCCCTACTGTATCCTTTCCCTTCACCCCCCTTCCTCCCTTCCTCCTTCCCCGCCGCCCCTTCCCCTCCACATCCTTCCCCTCTCCCTTCTTCACCACATTCGCCTCCACTGCCCCCTTCCCCTTTGCACCCTTTCGCACCACCCCCTTCCTCCACCATCCCCTTCCTTCACCACATACACATTCACCTTCCCCACCACATTCACCTTCCCCACCACATCCACACACACCTTCCCGCCCCCACTCATTCCTTCCCCATCACCCCGCTTACCTACAAACAGAAACACACATCACACACCACACACCACAAATCGCCCTCATCAGATCTCAACAGGTACCTCTCCATCTTCCCCCGCAAATCCCCTGCACCCTTACCACTCACAGCTCTAACCAACAATAGTCGGCAAACATGAACATGAACCATCTCACCTCCCCCATCTTCCGATCCATAAACACACGCATACAGCCAGCATACACAACCCCCATTAGATCTCAACAGGTACGTCTCCCTTCCCTTCCCTTTTCCCGAAACCCTGTCCACTTACTTTCATAATCATTACTATTCAGAGAAGATTGAAAGGAAACCATCTCACTCTCCGCTTTTCCCGCGTCCATCACCCTACATACATACCCACAGATAGATCGGAACATACACCACCCTTTTCAGATCTGTGATCCTTGCAGGTATGTCTCCTTCTTCCCTTGCACATCCCCAACACTCCTGCGCCACTTACTGACTAGATAGGATTGGAAACAGGGAATTTTGTCGAGGAAATCTCGTTCTTGGTTTTTTTTCGTGTTATTCAGCGTTCGAGAAGGAGATTGGGTTCGCGAGTGGGAACGCTCAACAGCATGACGGGCAACATTTGTCCAAGTAGAATAGTATAATGAAGATTCCTTTCAAATCAATTCTCTGACCTCCGTGACCATGATTTCATAATCTGCTCCTCATCCTTCGAACCTTACCACATCACACCCAATACACGTGCAAAACACACCAAGCCACCTCCAACTCACTTACACCTCTTCTCCACAATCCCCGCCCCCTGCTCCTCATACTCCTTCCTCGAAATCCACATCTGATGAAACGTCCCCAGGCTAGCCAAAATGCTCCCGCCAATCCAACTCCCAAACTTCCTCTCCACGGGATTACTGCTCGCCGCGATCCTCACCTTCGTCCCCGGATACGCCGCCGTCAACTCCTGCTGCATGCGCTCCGCAAAGCCCGCGTACAGCGAACTCCCGCCCGTGAGAATGATGTGCGCGAGCATGGTGGCGCGGATATCGACGTCGATTTGCGACAGGGAAGATTGGATCAGTGCGATGATGGTTTGGGAGGAAGAGGGAGGCGGATTTGCAGCGTCGGAGAGGGCGAATTTGGCATCGAAGATGGATTCGACGGGGCGGTAGCGGTCGATGGCGGGGAACATTTGGTTCCAGCCGTCTGGCATCTCGAAGGGTCGCCCCGGGTGTTGGCGCGCCATGTCCATGTTCGTGCCGCCTTGCGGTGAGTGGCCGCCTAGACGGCCGGGTCCGGGCCAGGTTGCTACGACGCTTTCTTTGAATTCGGTGAGGTTGCGGTCTTCTTGGAAATGGCGGAAGGAGGGATGGGGTTCGGTGCCTGGAGGGAAGGTTCGCAGGGCGGCTTGAGAGGGTGCGCCGGCGTCGACGGGGGTTTTGGAGGCGATGAGGTAGTGCGGTGTTAGTGGGACGGGGGGTTGTTGGGTGGAGAATAGTAGACGGAGCTGCTGGGAGATGTAGTTGCCGCCGAGGGGGGAGCGGGCGATACCTTTCTTAAGGATGAGGCCGTCGTGAACAGGGGTTATGGAGATGGATGATGCGCCAACGTCAATAACGAGGGCTGTGGCTTTGCCGGAGGCGAAGCTGACGAAGGTTAATATCTACACTTTAGCAACAAGAAAAGGAAGCATACGAAGCTAGTACACCACTACGGGCGAGCCAGAACGCAGGGCAACCCCAGCTTTCCATGGCTATCTCAATACCCTTTTCCCGTTCCCTCCCTACATTCCAACCAGTCTCGGTCATGAGTAGCGGGTTCTCCTGCATTGGTTTCTCTTGGGACTCCACTCCTTCCATTTTAATATCCTTATTGTCGGCATCGTTGAGGCCATTGGAGGCAAGAGGCCCCGGTTTCGCGTTGGTAAGTCGTGATGTGATGGCGTATTCCCATAGATTCGCTGCTGTATCCCAATCCTCCACTGTGCCATCCTTTGCCATCACATTGCCAATCGAGATGTTTGGTAGTGGGTTATGTATGGAATTGTCTCCGAAGAGCTTTTTGTCATGTTTTGAGGTAGCATTGGAGGGAAGAATGCCGTAGTATGATGGAACGACTGATTTGGGAACATCCTCTCCCGCGAAGCCGGCGCGGGTGATGGAGTAGCCGGGATCGAGGACAAGCGCTGAGATCTCATCTGGACGTCCTATTAGTCTTCTGTTCAGTCTTCAGTCGAAGGTTTGCGAGCTCACACCTCCTCCATATTCGTTGGCGTCTGGTGGCTTGGTTGATGCTTGACCGGTAGCCATGACGGAGCGAGGAAGCTGAGATCCTGGATGCCTAGGTCTGTATGGCTCAGTCCAATTCTGCGTGAACTTTCACCCCAAGGTTGTTGAGGAATATGGTACCGGTGTTTGGCTTCAATACAAAGTTGCGGCCGCTCGGCCTGTTCCTGCAGCGGGACGATCAACGCCAAGACCATGCGCCGCAAGTCTTCGTCGCATTTTGCATTCCTCAACCACGCCGAGCAGCATGTCATGAGCCTCCGCCAGTATGCCGGGAGGCTGTATTCTCTCGATACACTCGATCCCAGATTTACAACGTCCACCAAATCTCCACCTCCGCCCATTGATCCCGCAAGGTCATCGCCCGACGATGTTGGCTATAGGAAAGGCGGAGGGGGTGTTGAAGAGACAGACAAGAGGGCGTCTCCACCACGATGGAAATCGCCAGAATTCATCTACCATGGCTTAATGTTTGTGGTCAATGTGCCGCTCATGTTCAAGACCGTGTATGATGTCTCGAAATGTATGTAACCGAATATTTTCTACGTCTACATTGTAGCCTAACACTATGCCCATAGCTACCCACCCACAGTATCACAAATTCGCACATGCTCTATCAGCAGGTTGGATACCAGGACGCCTCGTCGATAATTCAGATCAACAGTATGCAGGTTTTAGAGAAAATTTACCGTACCTGTCTGTTATTATGGCGTTGCATCCTCTTTTACGCAGACTATTCGACGCAGTCTTTAGGCGATCGGCTTCCTCTAGGGGTCCATCTTCGGAGAACTTCGCTGTTGTGCCAGGCCATATCAAGGCTGACCACCGATTGAATCAGCGAGTTGCCTTTGATGTCGCTTTTGGCCTGGTTTTCTTACTCACTCTGCACGGCTTTTCAGCTCTGAAAATTCTTCTTATTCTGTATATCAATTACAGTCTTGCAACGCGCTTGAAGAAGGAGTACGTACCGACGGCCACATGGGTTTTTAATATTGGAATTCTATTTGCCAATGAGCTCGGGAAAGGCTATCCCTTTGCCACAATAGTAAACGTTACCCTGCCGCAGTTCGGGAACTCGGAAGTATCTACCAAGAAAGGGAATTGGGGTGCGGTCCTTGACAGCTACGGCGGACTGGACCCAAGATGGGAAGTCTTATTCAACATCAAGGTTCTGAGGCTCATTAGCTTCAATCTCGACTACTGTTGGAGCTTAAACAAAGCTGGAGGAAGTCCTATCGAGGTCTGTACATCCCAATATCGTAGTATAAATGATTTAGATTCAATACTGACAGCCAAAAGAAGAAGCAGCTGGATCCCGCGAATCTGTCCGAACGGGACAGAGTCGACATATCGGCCAAGGCGGAGGACTACTCGTTCCGTAACTATCTTGCATATGTCTTGTACTCGCCTCTTTACCTTGCAGGGCCAATTTTGACTTTCAATGATTTCGTTTCACAACAGCGATATACCCCTCGGAGCATTACCCGAAGTCGAACCCTCCTTTACGGTCTTCGATTTCTCATTTCTCTTCTTTTCATGGAGATCATGATTCACTACATCTATGTTATAGCAATTTCAAAATCCCAACCGGCTTGGGAAGTCTATACCCCTTTCCAGTTGAGCATGCTAGGATATTTTAGCGTTCATCACATATGGCTGAAGTTGTTGCTTCCATGGCGCTTCTTTCGCCTCTGGTCGTTACTTGATGGTATTGACCCACCAGAGAATATGGTGCGGTGTACGTCCAATGTTTACTCAACTTTGGCTTTCTGGCGAGGGTGGCATCGCAGTTTTAATCGCTGGATTGTCCGCTACATCTATATTCCCCTTGGAGGCAGTGGAGGCCCTGGCACGCGAGGTCCACTAGGGCAGATGAGGGGAGTATGCAACCTGCTCGTTGTTTTCACCTTTGTCGCCATATGGCATGATATCCAGCTGAGGCTATTGGTGTGGGGTTGGTTAATCTCACTCTTCGTCCTCCCAGAGACAGTGGCTACACTGTTGTTCCCGAGGAATAACTGGAAGAACCACCCCGAAACATACAGGATGTTGTGTGGTGTCGGAGCCGTCGGCAATTTGCTCATGATGATGTCGGCCAACCTCGTAGGCTTCGCGGTGGGACTGGATGGTCTCAAAGGCATGGTACAAGGTATCATTGGAACTAACTCCGGTAGGAGTCTGCGATCCAATGCCAAGCTGTATGTGTCGGCTGACCCTAAATAGGCCTATTTTTTCTGGCATGTGCATGCGCTACGGTGTTCACGGCCATTCAAGTCATGTTTGAGCTGAGGGAGCAGGAGGTCCGACAGGGAATTACCATGAAATGCTAGAATAACACGTACGAACCAGAATCCATTAGAATAACAGGACGAGTTTGGACTACACAGATCTCGTAGGAAATTCCAGCTTCAAATCCTATACACATTACAACATAGTCGTAGCACACAGCCACATATGTACTTTGTCATGCGCGTATTATGTCTTTATTGCTACGACAAACGCCAAGACGAGCAATAATTGGAAAACCTGTGCCCTTAAGCCCGGTCCTCGTACCTATTGTACACAATGCGATCAATTGACCAACTACATGTCATTGAAACGACATGTCTGCCGCCTTTCGACCCGCCTCAACATGTCCGATGGCCACATTTGGATCAGTGAAGCCACCCTTGATAATGTAATTCAGCGCTTCTCACACGCCAAAATTCCAAGGCGACATGTCGGTCTGGCTCCTGGTCCCTTGGAGGCGAGAAAGAGAGCTGCGAAGAGGCGAATGGTAAATTTAGCGAAGGTTGAAACCGGAAGTGGATTCGATCCAAGCCTGATCCCTGGGTTCGGAGTGACACCAGAGAGCGGATGGCAATGGCAGGGTCCCACAACATCTTCACCCAGAGAGGAAAAGGGTATATTCGTGCTTATAGATCTAGTGACTAGGAGGAGCTCTAACACCATATAGATACGTTAACCCTACCAAAATGGCTGACTGAGCCTGAATCTATGGAAATCGAAGACGGGCCCCCAGAGCTGCTGAAAGAGGAGGGCCAACTGGATCTACAGCCCACCGATCGGGCCGAAGCTGGGAAGAACAACAAACAATTCCTCGACCAACTGAAAGACTGTAAAGACCTCGCTGAAGTACATAGTTGGGCAGCTGTTCACGACATCGAGCTACAAAGGTACTCGAGGCTGGCCTATCAACAACTATACGACAGCAACATTTCACTTTCCGGTCGACTAGGCGCATTAGGGGACAATGCCCTTAACAATTGCGACAATCTGGACTTTCTATTACGCCGATTAGCACAAGTACCCTTGGCCTTTGATGATGCAGAAGATCTGAGCAATTGGATAAAGCGAACAATATTCCTGGGTCAGCGGTCTCAATCCCAGATAACATTACTCTCGGATTTCGTGTTACACGTCAGTACCGTCAACCCCGATCAAAACCAAGAAGATATGAAGTGTAGACTCATAGCCTCAATATTTGAAGGTCTTGAATCCTCCGCGGTTTTCGGTATCGAGGATTTGGATCATCGCACGTGGGGAGTGCTCCTAAAGGCAACCAGCCGCGGGAAATTCGGGCAGGCATCACAAAGTTTGGGATTTCGGATAATCAAAGCTCTGAAGCCATCGCAATCCAATCGTCTCATTCACAGCATCTCCTTATTCATCCAAACCGAGATCGAAGCTCTAGCATCAATACCAGCCACTGCAGGGCAGCAATCTCGACCCGTGCACGCCATCCCAATATCTTTCGAGATGCTACGTGACCTCGATGTGAAGACCGCGTGCCGAGTGATCGTAGAAACGACCAAGGCTTTGATCAACCACACGACATGCCTACCGGAAGCTAACGTTCCGCTCATTAAATTGCTCGACCAATGGTGGTCATGGATCAGGCGTTGCAAATGGCTCGAGCGTCTTGAACACGGCAGCAATAAAAGACACTTAGAGCGATTACTGACTGGCAAGCAGCCGGTGATCGTTGCGACCTATTTGCGGCACCTCAACGATACTGAAGTCGCAAACTTCATCCTTCGACGAGATTATGGAGATGGAATGAACTTTGATGACCGACCGCGCGCTACGGATCTATTTCATAAAATGTGCCAAGATCATGAAGACCAGTCACCATTCGTCAGCATGCTCAGAGCTGCACATCGGTACTCCGAGCTCGGGGACAGAAAATTGCAACGAACGTTCAGATTGCTTCAGATGCTACAGAAGTCAAAGTCGATAGTTGATATCATTGTTGGACTGAGGAGGGTTGATATAAAAATTAGTGAGCAAGTCATCCTGCACACCATCAGGACAGGTCTGCATTGGGAGCATCATCGGGCAGAGGCCATCTTTGCTGTTTACCCAGAATTGCCGCTAGAAAAATGCCCTGAACTTGCGGAACGGATGGTCATGAATCCCATGAGATATCCAAAAGAAGCGCTATGGTTATACACCACACGTCACCCGGACTGGCGAGCACATGGCTGCCGGGATCACCCGAAGAACATTACGGCTCGCGCACAGCTGCTGCAAAGAATGGCTCTTGCCTACTCAACCGCCCCGCACTTGACTCCTCGCATGGCATTTCGATTAGTATACCTATGTTATACTCGGCACATTCGTGAAAATTTGGGCCAAATTAATTTTAGTAGGGTCACTGTCCTTGCCCTAGTCCGGGCCGGGGTTGTACGATCCCTTGAACATGGTCAATGGGTCAGCACGGAAAGGATCCAGTGGCTCCTCAAACTCATCCGAAAGTTTGAAAGCTCCGATGTGGCCGATGAAGTCGATAGGGCTATATACGTGTGGCGCGGTATTGTCATTAGGAGGACCCAGGAGGACTACCATCGGCGCAAGCGTGCTCGATATGGGTTGAGAGAAGCCCCAATGGAGTTTGGCATTTCCAGTAATTGGAACACCGGCCGCGGTCACGTTGATCGAATATTTACGCCTCTTAAAAATGATGCTAGAGGTGATTACGTTCGTCTTTCAACGGCAGCCAGGCTGCAATGGGACGGAGACGTCGGATGACCCTAATATTCCATTGCTATATATTCAGTACAGTAACTGGAAATCAAAACTCGGTGTCTGCTCGTTTGCTGCACGCGGTCTGGCTTTGGCGTATGGCTATGCCTCTGAACGCTCAAGGGGCACAGGAAATTCTCAAGCACAGATCCACAAGTTCACACAACACTGCCATATCGACTCACTGCCAAGATAATCTCCAAGAGCCCTCTCAGTATCCATACTCTCACCGCAAAGAGCCAGCTAGGAGAAAGAATGTCAGGCACGTAGCGATTCTCTTGCTAGATCGGCCATAGCCGAACCATCCAAGGCTAAACCTTTACTCACCATTATCTTTCCCGCACGTCCTGTCACAGAGATTGCGTGTTTCCATGGGCTGCTGGAATACTCCACCCTTCAGTCAGTGATATATAGTAATGTGATCAATGATAGGACAGAGAAAGGCGCCTTCCGATACAAGGCTTCGGATCGAAGCTTGTGGGACGTGCTAGATGACCCTAGGAATATGACAGCCAGGCTTTTTTGACCATGTCCTATCAAGGATGGTCCCCTCGGACCCGACGTTGCAAGCGGTCTGTGAGACCCACTTCTTCCATATAATATCTAGGAAACGGTGTCATTCAATATGTATGGGGGTTAATGTGTGATGACAGTAGACAGCGGTGAATGGAAAAGTTTGGTCAAGGGCCGTGTGGGAGGTGTGAGCTGAGACAAGTACATTATTCCGCAACACACCCCGACTTTTGTGCCCTTCAATGAAAGCGCAAGGTATTCAATGGCACTCGCCGTCCTACTGAAGATCTTATTGCCAGCCACTGGAGATCGAATCTGAAATCTGGTTTCCCATGCCAAACGGATCTTGACAGATAAGAATTGTTGCTGGCTCAATACACGCCAGATTATGGTAAGCTGTTCAATTTCCTAGCAACTCTGGCACTCATCTCCACTACGCCTTGGGAGAAACCCTAGAAATGAGTGCCTTACCGGGACATAGGATGATAGAGAGGGCAAGAGACTTCCGCCGGCATCAATAGGATGTATGATACCAACCAGCGGAATGCTGCCTACGGCTTTTGGCTAAAGACAATAAGGATAAGTCTGGCCACCGCTTCCAGATGATCGTAATCACAAGACTAGTATTTAAGCTCTGAATGCCATGTATTCATCGAAGCGAGTGACGACAGCCTAGCCTGAAGGTTGTAATCAACGAGTATAAGTCAAACATTGATGCAGCTGCCAATGTGGCTTCGATTCGGTAACTGCGGTGAAAGTCTCAAGCACAGTCACACGGTTTCGCTCTAGCATTGTGCTCATCGCCATTCGTTTGGCTATCCTCGTACATTGAACAGACTGCAAAGTATGGGTGGGAGGGAATGGGAACTTGCAATCTGACTTCGTACCTAATTCAAAGTCATTGCATGTCAAAACATCAACATGATAACATCTAATTTACGGAACGTGGCGGGGGCACGCTCCCGTACCCTAATTCAAAATAATTCGGGCATCTTGGCATCCTGGCAGGGTTCTCAGCTAAGAGTGTCCTGCGGAGGCTAAGGGAATTTCTTGGCAGAATTTGAAACTAAGAGGCTAGCACGCCGTGCACGCGTACTACGTAGTCCTGAGTACACATGTTGTAGTAGCTCTCAAGCTGAGGTACCTTTGTCTTCGTCGTACAATAAAAGCCTCTCGAATCATCATCTCCCTTCGCCCTCATCCTATTTTCTGAGGTGCATCAACAAGACGTCCGGAAGTGCCTGAAGTAAAAGTAGCCTGTCATTGCAAAGGAGATTTGAGTCCGCAATCCACCAATATCAGCATCCTTCCACCGCCATGCCTGGCTTCGACTTCTCCAACTACAACCGCAACGCTGCCTTGCACGCACAAGGCATACCTCTACCGAAAGCGACGAGCACCGGTACCACCATCGTTGGATGTATATTCGATGGCGGTGTGGTCATAGCAGCGGACACACGAGCTACATCCGGCCCCATAGTAGCAGACAAGGTAAGCTTTGAGCTCCAGCTCAGCCTCATAGTTCACCTACTGACGTCTCTCACAGAACTGTGAGAAACTACATTACATCGCTCCCCAGATATGGTGTGCCGGCGCCGGCACAGCCGCAGACACCGAATTCACCACCGCCATCATCTCCTCTAACCTCGAACTCCACGCTCTATCAACGGGTCGCAAACCACGGGTCGTCACGTGCATGACGATGCTCAAGCAGCATCTATTCCGATACCAAGGTCAAGTTGGTGCGTATCTGGTGGTTGCAGGCGTTGACCCTACAGGCGTGGGCCTCTTCACAGTGCACGCTCACGGAAGCACCGACAAGCTACCGTACGTGACGATGGGATCTGGATCGTTAGCAGCGATGGCAGTGTTTGAAACGCAGTGGAAGCAGAAGATGACGAGGGAGGAGGCTATCAAGTTGACCTCGGATGCGATCCAGGCGGGTATCTTCAACGACTTGGGATCAGGCTCGAACGTGGACGTCTGTGTCATTACGGGGGAGAAGACGACGTTGATGAGGAACTATATCACGCCCAACCAGCGAGAGGTGAAGCAGCGGGATTACAAGTTCAAGCGTGGTACTACGGCTGTGCTGAACGAGAAGATCATCACGAGGGACGAGATCAGCAAATATGTGACGGTGCACGAGCTGTCCTCTGACGATGACGTGGTAGTGGTTGAGAAGATGGATGTCGATCAGTGAGGGAGGGTGATGACCTAGGGACAACTATTATTGAGCATCTGTGCTGGCAGCCTGGGAAACTGAAGCTGTATTATAATGCTTGTATTAACAGCTCGGTTTGCACGAAAGATGGGAAAACATTATATTGCGAAGATGACAGAAGACACATAGTCGATCAAGGCGTCGTGATATCCATCAACATAAGTCCCGGTCGTGGTATCGTGCCTACTCTCGACTTACTCACCCTTCCCCTCCCCCTTCCCACGTAAGAATGTCAACGCTTCTTCCAAATCATCCTCAAGATGCTTCTCCCAAATCCAATCAAACCTCTTCAAAAGATTCTCTCTCAGAGCACTCGGATCGTCCCCAACACCCATACCCTCGCCCTGATAAATCAAACCACTTTCACGACTAGTCGTGACCAGCCTCTGAGTCCTCGGTCTCCTCACCCTATCGAAGGCCTCAAAAGCTTTCTCAACCCCTCCCTCCCCATCCACAGCTCCCAGCAAACCAGACATGACATACGCATCCTCGAGCGCCATGCCCGCGCCCGCGCCCTGATGCGGCGTACTCGCATGCGCAGCATCGCCACATAGGCACGTACGACCTCGGCAATAAGTCTTCGCGGGCGGATGATCGAAAAGTGCCCACACGTCCGGCTTCTCCATCAACGTCATGATATCCCTCACGCTCTCGCCCCAGTCCGCAAAGTCGGCTTCCATACCCTTTGGGTCCATGGGGAGCACCCATCGCTCATTCTCCCATTTGCCGTCGGGTTTGGTTCGGATGGCGACGACGTTCATGCATGTGCCATGCTCGATCGGCATGGTGAGGACGTGGCCGTGGAGGCCGAGCCACATCACGCTGTTCCTTGCCATTTCATCTCCCAGTACACTCACGGCTTTGTCCATGGGTACGAGACCTCTGTATGCGTAATTCCCAGTAAAGCTAGCGTGGGCGGCCTCATCGTCCTCACCAAGCACTATTCTTCGCAACTTACTCTTGACGCCGTCACAGCCAATGACTGCACTCGCGTCCGCCGTCCCTCCGTCTTCAAATTCCAATCGTACACCCCTGGAGAGCTCTTCCACACCGACGACTCGCTTGCCAAAAGTCACATGTTCATTCGGCACCAAAGCCACAAGCTCATCGAGGAACGCAGCCCGATGAACAGAACTTTGCCCTACACCCTGGTGGTCCCTCACCTCGACAATCTCTTCCCCGGCTTTGCCGAAACCACAGTCCATGCCAGCGTAGAAATCAAACCACGTATGTTTCTTATTAGGAAATGCATTTTGTGTGTTGATCTTCTCGTACGCTTGTCGTATTTGGGGATCCGTCAATTTCATGGCACGAAGAGAGTTTGGCCCAAATGAAATACCTGCACCAACCTCGGCGAAGGCATGGGCGGATTCGTAGAGGTGGAATGGCACCTCGTTTTTAAGAAGGCCAATGGCAAGGGACAAGCCGGCGATGCCACCACCGCATATGGCTATGGTGAAAGCTTTTGGGCCATCGGCAGTTGAGGCAGTCATGGTGGATGGTAGGTGCCAGGAATACAAAAAGTTTTGTAGTAATCTTAACGATGGAGATATAAATGATGTTGAGCGGATTGCGGCGGATGCAAAGTGACAGCGTTCGTGTCCGCGAGACGTTCTGGATGTCACTTGAAGGCAGAGAAACACGCTAAGGCAGGCCATTCTATGCAGGTGTATCTGCTTTCTTTGCTAATAGGCGATTGCCATCCGGGCGTTCCGTTGACACTTACCAGTTCAATGATGAAGGGAATTAGAATCACTCAACTTGAGTAGTACGTTGGCAGACCGAATGGAAAATGATTGATCAACACCACCAACAGACCTAGCAGCTCTTCATACTTGCTACCTTCGTGGCATTCATTGGGATTTGATAGAGCAGTCAAGCTCCCTTCAACGAAGGTGGTCTGTGCAATGATATATGCCCTTCATCATCCATCTCTACGCTCACAGAACGAGCAACTTGCACGGTTCTGTCGCCGTGGTCATCGACTCAAGGCTCGAGAACATCAGGCCTCCATTGGACGAGCTTAAAACGTAGACTTGTTGATCTTCTGCATCTTTGTTTGGGTTTTGCTTCTGTAATTGCATGGCGCAACGGGGATATGACCTGATGATACCTTACGTCGCGGAACAAGGCGGAGCGCATGCTAGCCAATGAGATACATGCTTACTTAGCTATGATAGTAAAGTACTTTACCAAGGGAGGTTCGTAGGTGCGTAGGTGCGTTGGTGCGTGGGTGCGTGGCACGCCGAGCGAGGGAGCTCCAGAAAAAGAATCGGATAGGGCTGGACGGCGCGCGGCTCCCATTTTGCCAAGGCCCGGCTGCGCGACTCACGCCGCGCTCTCAAACTCGAATAAATACTTTAATTATTTTATAAAGCATAGTATTTCTCTTGCAGGATATCTTGTGCTCGGGTTAAGCAGCAGACCGGTCTGCTGTCTGACTCATGATTCCATTTTAAATGACCCACACCATCTAATCTGGATCGCGCATTCTCGCTTTTCACCGGGACCCTTGTGTCATCCCGACGACATTCATTTGCAGCGCCTTGGACACCACCAAGACTTTTTACATCTAGAGATACACACACAGTCTCTCCAAGCTTTGAGCGAGCTAGAATGGCATTCCACGCTAGCCCTTCGCCTTTTGGGTCACTTTCAGCAGGTTCGGGCAACCCGCAGACACAGATAGGGCAAGATCTAGAGGAAGTACAAACGGAGGTGGGACTTGCTACAATCTCGCCAGTGTGGATTGAACTAATATGCTGATTTTGGGACTTTAGGCTATTGGGTTCCAAGCTGTCGCAGGCGAGGCAAAATTACGCCTTTTACCATCACCGTGGCCTACCAACTCTCTTCCTCCCCCGACCGCTTCGTTACTATCAATTGCTTCGAAGAGAAGTCTACTCGCAGCTGCTGGACCCGACTCAGTGATCGTCGCCGGGACAGAGTCGGTACGGCAAGCATTCTCTGCGCCCGCTGATGGGAAGATCAAACCTTTCATACCTCAATTGACGCTCCCCATTGGTATGCGAGTGTCTCAAGTCGCCTTTTCCGCCGATGAAAGCTCCCTTGTCTTGTCAGCAGAAAGTGGTGGAGGATTAGCAGTCTACGATGTGCAAGCTTTGACGCAGGGTAGCACTCAGCCAAGTTTTCAGATTGCCACCAATGGAACGGCTCTACGTGCAATGGTCCCAAATCCGGTACCAGAAACCGCAGAATATTGTGCAGTGGTGACAATGAACGGGGACTTAATGATGGCGAATCTGAAAACGCAGCAATATATCTCGGGAACACAAGGCCAGGTCTTGAAGAGTGGCGTGAGTTGCGTTTGTTGGAGTAAGAAGGGGAAGCAGTTACTCGCGGGTTTGGGAGACGGTACATGTCACCAGATGACTCCGGACGGAGAGGGCAAAGGAGACATTGCCAGACCACAAGGATTAGAAGGCGATCAACATGGTAAGGGGAGGCGCTAATACGTTCTTGGTGCCCTTACTAAACTCTTCAGTCTCCTCCATTTCGTGGCTTGAGAACGAGGTAATCCTTGTCGCCCATACGCCTTCCTCGGCTAACGATGGCATGCCTCCTCCTACGACACATCATGTGATCACCCGTCATCCGAAGCAGACTCCCCCATTGATTATGTACCAGAGGCTCCCTGAGGTTGTAGGGCCATTCGGCCAGCTTGAGCGGTCCCCTTCGTTCCAATTTACACAACGTCTCCGAGACTTCCCCCCGAACCTAGATGATGTCATCATCGTGGCTTCCACATCGTCCGTAGATATTGGACTTATCACCAAATCCAAGACTCCCCTGTCAGATAACGCACCACCAAATGCTTATACGACAACACTAATTGCCGAGGACTCAAGGCGTGCTCAGATGCCGATGAGCGAGGATCTGACCGATACTTCACCCATAGGCCTTGCTTTGGATCTCTCCAGTAAGGACAACGTCCAACGACCGTTGCCGACGGAGGAATACGATGTATCTCAGAGCCCTTTACCGGCTGTAATGGTACTCAATAACGAGGGCATACTGTCTGCGTGGTGGTTCGTCTATGCAGAATCGATCCGGGAAGGGACCACGTTCCCAGGTCTGACTGTGGCTGGTGGAATCCAAGCCCCGCAACAATCACAAGTCGCAAGGCAAGCATCACCACTTAGCAATGCTGGTCCACGAGCCGCTCTGAGTACTTTCGGGAAACCCTCGGTGCCTGCAGCAAGCCCGTTTGGGGGCGCCTTCAACAAAACCTCTGAATTGGGACCAGCAGCACCAGTAACGTCAGTTTCCAATGGTATGTCATTGCTTGGAAAGCCCTCATCGACGACATCTGCAACAACACAGAATGGGGGTTCGAGCTTTGGGCAACCTAGCTTCGGGACTCCTTCGTCTATGGGACCAACCACTCAAGGTACCGCTTTCGGTATGGCTGCAGGTTTCGGTAGCCGCAGTTCACCGTGGGGAGCAGCTTCGACGACAGGAACCGCAGCGGCGACCGGTAGTGCATTTGGACAAACGGGATTCAACGCTCCCAAGGTAAGTCCTTTTGGGGCTCCTCCTGCGAGAGACGCGGCTTCTGCCCCTGCTTCTGGAGGGTTCTCATCTTTTGCATCCAAGCCTAGTGGTTTCATGACTGTTGCTCCTAGCAGCGGCAATGAGAGCATTTTTGGGAAATCTTCAGACCCTGCTCCGTTGGGCTCTGGCATGGATACAGATACCAATTTTGGAGCACCCGCGAAAAATGATGGCGAATCTACCAAGGCCCCGTTTGCGTCCGGTACCTTCACACTGGGCTCAACTTTCAAAGGTGATGGCTCGTCAGCAAATGACAAAATGAAGCCTACGAGTAATAGTGGAGGCTCGATGTTTGGTGGTGACTTTGGTGATGCTCTTAGGGTTGCTCCAAAAGAGGCTCTTATGCCATCGACCAAGGACGCAGACATGGATGAAGAAGATGATGTTGCTCCAGCAGAAAAGACTCAACCAACGACTGTCAAAACGGTATCGACAACTCCTTCTGCCACTCCAGCCCCACTTAGATCCAACTTCCCAACTCCAAGCGTGCCACCCAAGACGGGTGGTCTGTTCGGCACTCAATCTCAAAGCACGATAACGCCTGCTGCCGTCGGAAGCAGTCAGCCAACTGGCTTCGGCTTTGGCAAACCATCCCCAACAACGACAACGCCAATAGATAATTTCAATAAGGCCAATCAGCCACAACAGGCTGTTGAGACTTCTCCAAAAATCAAGGAAGAACCACATTCAGAAGATGGAGGTGACATATCCCCGCTGAATGAGACCGAATCTGCTCCTCCGCTACATTACGGAGTTCCCGAGACTCCTCCAGGATCAACAAATCCAGAGGCGCCTCTACCACCAGAGTCAACGAGTAAGGCCAGCTTTGCACCAGGCGATTCTTCGAATTCATCTAAGTCCTCAGACGACGCTCCATTACCACCCGACTTCATACCGTCAAAGACTAAGCTCAAGGACGTCGAGGCCGCTCCTCCAGAAGAAGCAGCATTACCATCTGGTGATGAGGGCGAAGAATTCGAAGGAATTTCAGAAGATGGTGACGACGACAATGACGAAGCAGAAGGAGAAACGGACGATGATGAAGGGAACATTGACGACGAAGGTAGCGGAATAGACGTCGCCCAGGAGATTAGTCCTACCACCGATCCTAACCAGAGCCCAAAGATAACGCCAGAGAGCTCTTTTGGTGCGCCTAACGAGAAGAGCCCTTCAACAGGAGGTCTTTTCGGAAGAATTACTGCCCCGCCAGACCGGCAGAAAGGTCTTTTTGGAGAAGTTGGGAAGACTTCTGCACCATATTTACCGCCTCCAACAAAAACGCAACAGAGCCCGAGATCGCCAAGCCCCGTACGTCTGAACAGGCTCGGAGACTCCCTGCGACCCGACAGTGCAAGGTCTATCAGCGCTCCTGGCCCATTCCAGGCACTCAACAATCGCAAGGCCGCCTTGAACACGATCGCAGTGCCCTCGAAACCACAGCCATCTTCCGGGGATATTCGCAGGCAAGTGAGGGAGCAGATGGCTGCCGAACAAGCTAGGATACGGGCGGAGGAAGAGCAAGATCTTAGCGACAGGGAGGATGAGAGGGTGCGAGAGGAATTGGCGACTGACGTCGATGGCACGCTAACCTTGGATCCATTCCTCGCCCACCAGGACTACTTAGGAGAAGCTGTTAAGCCCGGTGTACCGGGCCAGATCGAAAAGGTGTACCGCGACGTAAATTCCATGATAGATACTTTAGGCCTGAATGCGCGGTCACTCAAAGCGTTCATGAAGGGCCATGAGGAGACAGGCAAAAACAGGGGTGCACGCGATCGAGACGACCTCGAAAACGATGATTGGAGTTTAATTGAGATTCGCGACTTACCGGATATCGAGAACGGTCTCTCTGCTAAGCTCGAGACAGGGCGTACTCAAGGTGTGCAAGAGAAGCTCGATGAATGTCGAGATGTGCGCAAAGAGATCAAAACCCTTCGAGCCAAGGGTAGCGACATTGTTAGGGTTGTTGATACTCACACCGACCCAGACGAGGTCGAATCCGCCAGGACTGCACCGCTAAGTCTCGATCAAGCGACCCAACAACATGAGCTTCGCAAGAAGATGGCGAAGTTTCAGAAGCTGCTGGCCGAGACGGAAGAGAATATTACCATGCTGCGTACGAAACTAGCATCATGTGATACCACCAATAGCACAGGCCCACCCCTAAAGAAACCGACTGTCGAGGCTGTCACCAACACAATCAAGAAGATGACCAGCATCATTGAAAAGAAGAATGTCGATGTCGACATTCTAGAAAATCAGATGCGTCATCTGCGCTTCTCGTTCGTTGCCAATCAGAGTAGCAGGGAAGGGTCTCCATTCAATCCAGCCTCATCAACCTCCAGACGGAGACCAGCATCAAGAATGGGCACCAGCAATATGCACACCGGCCATTCGCACCTCCCGAGCCGTGGGAGTCTCCTAGGTCGCTCGGTAAATGGGGAGGGCACACCGAGAAAGGGCGTTGCGGAGGTCACGCCAGAGGAAGTGCAGCGATATCAGGACAAATCGCGTAGGAGACGGGAAATTAACGTCCTCATTAGAGAAGCCTTTGAGAAGACGGGGCCACGAATCAAAGCACTGGATTGATTGAAGGAGAGCATGTAAGATATGTTATTAACACGATAAGGGGTTTGAGGAGGAGCGGTGGTACATTGCATACGTCGGCGTGGCACCTTTTGGATAAACACGTTGGCCACTGGACAGATGATGTGTACTGCTAGAAAGCATTAGCGACGGCGTTTCCGGAACCAAGATGAACGAAGTCAGAATTCCAACAGCCCCATGACAGGCAGCCTTTTGCATTGTGGCGATATGATATGTTGGCGTATTGTGTGGTAGGTTCAAAGGACCATGGAGGAAGGCGGTGTCTTACGAGTTACGGACTTCGGAAATGGGCCAAACATTTCATGATTACCGAAGTCACACCATCGGCGTATCATATTCTAGAACCAAACGAAACGTCTAGCGGGCCAGGGGCCGCTTGACGCATGCATGTCATCGATGACGCTGCCGAGGTCGGACCGCGAATAGTATCACTGCCCTTGTTTACAGAATAAAGTGAAGTATTCTGGCTTGGCACACAGAGTCACTGCATTATACATCAATGGCTCCAGTAACAGAAATCGCTACAATCCCACTCGTCGCCGGCGCAACCATCGAAGATACAAACTCCCCCGCTGGAAAAGTGTGGCAGTCTACGCTCGACACCGTTTCTGCACAGGATGGGTTTCAGAAGGCGTACTATGGCCGTGAGGTGGAGGATCCGAGCGTGCTGCAGTTTTTCGTAGGTGTGTCATTTAGAGTAACTTGATCTAGGGTGTTGGCTGATGCTGATGCAAATCTGTTGATCAGACTGGGATTCCTACGATGCCCATCAAGCTTTTACGAAGACGTCCGGTTATGGGCCCTTTGCTAAGAACCTGATGACCATCGTCGATGGGGATATTGGAATGTTACATGCTACCTTCGATCCGCACCCGCCTTCCGCCGCGCTCTCGGCCAATAACTCGGCCACAGAGGTCTTGACTGCGTATTTCGCATCAAAAGACGAATCCTTCGATGGAAATATTCGAAAGTTTGTTGATGTTCTCGAGGGTTTGGAAGGGTTCAAGGCGGCGTCTGGGGGCTGGGTGATTGAGGACGTGGAGCATGAGAAGATTGGAGAGGGAGGGAAGGGAAAGGCTTATGTTGGGGTGGTGGGGTGGGAGAGCGTGGAGGCACATATGAGGGCTAGAGAGACGGATGCGTACAAGGAGAATGTGTATCTTTTGAGGGATGGGCCTGTGGCTATGGAGGTTCATTATACGACGTTCAAGGAGATATAGGTCGAGCGTGTGGAATTGGGAGCGAAACAGGGTATGTGAGGATGGAGAGGAAAAGGACGTCTCAACTGTCGGTACTGCGAGAATGCAGCCTTATTCATCCATCTCCTTCCCAAAGTCCACTAATCGCAGCTGCCTTGCATCGTCAGGGTGGAATTGCGCGACCTTGGCTCGGACGAGGAATCGAACGGCAGCCGACTCCCGGCGTATATTGATGTAGGGATCCGAATCATCATCTCCAGCGGAGCCATTCAGCAGGTCCTCTGTCAGCGAACGGAAATCCGCTCCAGCTGCATCTCTCTCGCTTCTCGGTTCTTGATCGGAGTCTTCTTCGCCAGAACCCCATAATTCCTCGTTCCGCTGCCTTCTCTGAGCTTCGATCATTCCGTTACCGGCGTTCCTTTTCCTAGATTTGCTCTGCCGATTGAAGCCTGCTTCCAGTGCATTATCGTCCACGTCAATGGCATCGCCGACAACGGGTCCACCTAAGTCTTCCGCTGCGATCATGGCAGCCAAGTGCTCATCAACGAAGGCGTTGAATGATTTCACAAGTTTCTTCAGATCGGTGTTGTAATTCTTCCGCTTCTGCTGTTCTTTCTGTATGATCGCCTTCGCCAGTTCCTCGGGCAGGATCTGCGATTGCCTCTCATGCTCCAATATCAAAGTCTCGATCTCCTTCTCCAGTACCTGTGTCGTTGTACGCGCATCTCTGAGATTGTTTTCTTCTCGGCGCAGGCTCGCGCGAGCTTCGGTGGTATCCTCTGAGGTCTTCTTGATTGACACTTTGCTCTGGTCGATCTGATTCAAGGTACTGCGCAGCGCAAGTAGTGCCGGTAGCGGAGAATTTGATAATGGCAGGAGCGGCTTTGTGTGAGTAAGATTCTTGTGAGCTGTGGTTAGAGTACGAAGTTGTTCGAGGCGTATCTTAGGGTCCTTGGAAGGCTCATCAATTGCTACTAGAGGGACGACTGCCCGAAGCTAGTTCTTCATCAGGGACAATAAGATCTATACAACGCAAAATCCAATGTACCTGTTGAAGAGCTGCTTCGTTTTGCTTGACTTGGGTCTGCAGCGATTGAAGGGTCTTATTGACGCGGAACCCATAATCATCATCTGGTTGTCCGGTATCAAGAGCATAATCTGTTTCTCTTAGTCTGTCACGATAATTTTGCAGCTTTGCCAAAGGGTCTGCCTTTGTAGCCATTGCCCATCGCTAAAGCATGTACTCTGACGATCATTCAAGGATCGAACGATGGAGACTCTTTCAGGGCTGATCTAGTCCTAATGAGGCTAGAAATTCTCTATAAGCTTCACTCCAATCAAATTGACCAGTCCCTCCACTACTTCCCTCTCATTCACGCATCTATCCGACAACAACCTACCCCCAACAACAACACTCATCCATCTTGACTGTTGTTTCTTGCTTACCCTTGCCGATACTGAGGTTCTTCGCGCAACATCATTCGTGGTTCACTGGCCACAAAAGGTTTGGTTGTCCGGATCTTTCACCAAGGTCCCCTTAGTCTTCCCTGGCAATTATACAGCGTTCTTCCTTCAGACACACCATCAAATCATCACTTCTCACGAGCACCTCACACTTACACCGCGCCTTCCACCATTATATCCTTACAGCCAAGCCATCCTTCATCCTGCAGTGGCAGTTGAAGCATCCTGTCACCGCTCGTCTACCTCAACCCATCACAGCCTGACACCACTCCACCCGCCTTTCCTCACATCCCGATCATCTTCCCGCTCCCCACAGCCCAAGATACACCTCACTATTTCTAGCGGTCGTCTATACGTCTACACCAGCACCAGCACGTTTTCCTTGGAAACAACCCCCTGGTGTACATAGGAGATCAATTCAAGATATCAACTTAAAACAAAGATCCACTGACGCTCCCTCCGATCGAATTCTTGAAGAAGCTGTTAACATCTAGCCAATATGTCTGCTTCACCTTCAGCCCTCGCTACGCCTGCGACCAACACAAAGCGTCCCCTTGATGAAGAATCATCCCCCTCTGGCCCTACAGATCAGCCTGACGCGAAACGCCCAGCGCTTGATAAGGCTGTGAAGGATGAGGATGTAGAAGATGATACTACAACTCCAGGAACCATTCTAGCAGATCAACATGCTCCAACGGCTGAGGAGGCTCCCATCCCGGTAACGCCGAAGGCTGAACCAGGTGCTGCCTTGGAAAACGGTCAAACGGATACTCAAGGCGACACCGTGGTCCCGGACGCTCCCAACGGAGCTGGTCCTTCTGCCGCATCGGTCCTAGAGACCCAGCCAATCCAGTCCACTGGCGGTCAATATGATCGAGCTACGTCCCAGGGTCCAATGCCCCATCAAGGGCATCAAGATGAGACTGGCTGGCTTCATGTTCGTGCTGTGATTTCCAGTGCTGAAGCGGCCACTGTAATTGGCAAGGGGGGAGAGAACGTCTCCCAAATTCGACGTTTCTCTGGTGCCAAATGCACTGTCAGCGATTACTCTCGAGGCGCAGTGGAACGAGTTTTGACCGTCAGTGGTCTGGTTGACGCAACTGCAAAGGTCAGTTGTTGCTCATCGAAAGCTCGGCGTCTTGATGCTGACAACCTCAGGCTTTTGGTTTGATCATTCGCACCCTGAACAACGAACCGTTGGAATCACCTTCTACCTCCCAATCTAAGACGTACCCCCTTCGTCTACTCGTTCCCCACATCTTGATCGGTTCTATCATTGGAAAGTCTGGTGTTCGTATCCGCGAGATCCAGGAAGCCTCTGGTGCTCGTCTCAACGCTTCTGACTCATGCTTGCCTCTCTCGACGGAGCGGTCTCTCGTGGTGCTCGGCGTTGCCGACGCCGTCCACATCGCCACTTACTATGTGGGCCAAACTCTTGTGGAGCAACTGACAGAGCGTTTCGGCGGTCCGGCTGCATCAGCTTATGCCACGCGTAGTGGTGGCCCCGCTGGTGTCGTACCAGGAGGGATGCAAGTTGTGCCATATGTACCTCAGCCTGCCGGCGGTCAGTACGGTCATCCAGAAAATTACCGACGACATAACAATCAACCCCAACGTACGCCCGCCAATCCTTACGGCGTGCCTTATCTTCACGGACAGGCGCCCCAACAGCAGCCTCAAGCTCCCGTCCATTACGGTGGATCGCCTCAACAAGCCGGCTACGCTGGCGCTGGTCCTCATCAACCGCAGCCGCACGGGCAGCACCCGCCAACCCACAGCCACGCAGGACCACCAGCACAGCCTGTTCAAGGCATGGTCCCAGGGCAACCATTGACGCAGCAAATCTTCATCCCGAACGATATGGTTGGAGCCATCATCGGAAAGGGTGGGGCGAAGATCAATGAGATCAGGCAGCTTAGTGGAAGTGTGATCAAAATCAATGAGCCGCAGGATAACAGCAACGAGCGACTGGTAACGATTTCCGGGACGTCGGAATGCAATCAGATGGCTCTTTACATGCTTTACTCACGGCTTGGTGAGTTCCAATGATGTAGAATACTGAAAATTTAGAACTAATACCTGTGCAGAGAGTGAGAAACATCGTATCTAAAGATGTTTTCGCTCTAGTATGCATGTTGCTCGCATGTTGTGATGGGCGACTGGTGGAATGTTGGCGGAATTCTGGCACTTTTCAAAGCTTGCACCCGCAGTATCCTTCAACAATTGTCCATAACTGAGATCGTGCAATTCGATCCAATTTCAATCAGATGGCCTATCTTACCGCGCATCACTTATACAATTGTATTGAATAATGTCTGAATCTGACCTCTCTGACGTTTGCGTTCGTGGCTCGAGATATTGCCGGAAGCGGACATGGCATTATTGTTACCAAGTGTTCTGTTCTCAGTCAACCAATATCCATTCGAACAGCAGCCGTCCTGGTTGTAGGTAGTCTCTGTCCTTCGCCCACGCTTCCGGCTCATATCCGGACATGAACATGTGAATTCACTGCGAACAGTAAATACCCTGCCATTTCCCAGGTGTCGCTTCCCTACCATCGTCTGCCATATCATGCATCTCATATAGCTCTATGTACGACGCGTTCCTTTACCTGTTGTCATCGTCAAAGCTTTCATCGTACTCTCACCTCAAGATGGTTTCCTCCTGCAAGACAATCGTCTTCGACCGCATCAGCACCGAAATGACGCCTGTCAAACCGAACGTCGTCGACATCAACCTCGACGACGGTCCGGTGACCAGAAGGAAAAAGCACATCGCCATCAATAAAGAAGTCTCACTTCTCAACTCCAAACCCACCGAGCCCCTCGCCGTACCAAAAACCATCGTCTTTCCCACCTCCTCAACCCCAATAAGGTACCTCTTACGGACATCCAAAGCATCCCTCGCCATCGCCTATGCTAACGCGAAGCCCAGACATCTCTTCAAAACGCCCATAACCCTCACCATCGGTCCCAACGCCCACCCTTTTCCCCTCCACCTCGAAGCTCTTCTCGCATGCTCGCCATTCTTCACAGCAGCGTTCAACCCGCATTATGCCTTTCGCGAAGCCCTCACCAGCACCCTGCATCTGGCCGAAATCAACGTCGTCGACTTTGAGTATTTCACGCAATGGCTCTACCGTCGCTCGCTGGAACATGAGTGTATGTATCCATACATACTCCTTCCGCTCTTCGTCCAAACCTCCCCATCATAAGACCCGCATTTCTATAATTGCCACGTCGTGAGAGAAAAGCTAACGCGTCGCTTCTGACATTTACAGCCCTGGAAGGTCCTCACCCAGCCTACTTCCGCCTGATCAAGCTGTGGAAAGTGGCCGATTGGCTGCAGGTGTCCTCGCTCAAAAACGCCATCGTGGACTGCATGTGCCGCATCGCGGACGCCACCAACAGCGTCCCCACGCCCGACGACACGCGCGCCATCTGGGGCGACGACGCGGGCGACACGAGTCAGTTGGGCAAATTGGTGCTGGATCTGTTCGTGTGGAAGAAGACGGGGCACTTGATCGATACGCATCCTGACAGCTGGGACGAGCGGTTCTTGCGGTCGTTGGTGGGGAAGTTGAAGGAGAGGGATCGGGAGAGGGAGAGGGGGCTGGGGGCGCCGTGGGTGGAGGTGAGGGGGAGGTGTAGGAGGTATCATGTTCATGATTCTTGGGCGGAGGGGTGTGAGGGGGTTGTCGGGGAAGAGGAAGGGTGGGTTGAAGGTTGAGGATTGTGTTTTTGATGGGATGGATGGCTGATGTTTTTTGTGCTAGGGAGTGTGCTGGTGTTGGTGTGAAGCATAGGGCTTGTAGGAAGAGGAGGAGCGCGGCGCCTTCGCCGCGTTGAATGTGTCTTCAATGAGAGAGGAGGCTGTGGGACTTGTTCGGGCTGTGAAACTTGGGGTTTTCCTGGTCTTTAAATGATACCCAATTGATGCGCCGTCTCCTGTAGAATTCTCAATCAATCGTATCGTCCCTTAATGCGAACAACTGCTTCATCACCTCGTCGGTCTTGTGAGTTAAAGCATCATGATAGAGCACGTTCGTCACAAACGTCTTGCAATTCTTAATCTTCGAAGCCGTGTCCCTTGCGAAGTCGTAATGGACATACATGTCCTCGATGTAGGTCGCGGAGTAGACTGGGACTTCGTTCTTCGCAAGCTGCACCTCGTCGTATAGTTCCGGCCAGTCTTCCGTAGTGGCGAGGATATCGGCTGTTTTTAGCAAGGGCCGGAGCTCATCGTAGTCATTGAACATGTCCCAGAATACCTAGATATCACCTCAGCTAACGGTATCCAGGGTATTCAGCCTTAGAGCGATGAAGCCTTGGGGGTTTTACCATTTCGCCTGTGAAAAGTACTGGCTCGTCGCCATCTGCCGAGGCATATAAAAATTCAGGATACTGCTTCATGGCTCGATCCGCAGACCAGTTGGGCGCACTCCTAGCATATCTGTGGTCAGTGGAGTAGTACGACCCAGAGGAAAAGGTCTTACTCTCTTGCATAGAGTGGCTCGTGTACCAGGGCATACAATGGAAACGTATCAAAAGGTAGGAGGTCTCCAAATTGTGTAAGCGTGGGCCTCGTAAAAAATCCGAAATGGTTGAGATCAGCGGTAAAGCGACAAATCATCTCTTTTCACCTGTCAGCAGCGAGTCATAACGCTGAGAGATGGACAACTACCATGCACTGTGTCCATAGTACCGTGGAATCCGAAAAAGAATCCAAGTTGGCGCAATCGTAATACAGAAAGTCTTCCGCCGCTCGGAAGAAGTATGTTCTCCTTTTCGATGTTCCGGATAATGTATTTCACTCGTGCAACATCTTCGGGATACTTCCGATAGTATGCTTTGTTCCTCTCCTTGACCTTCCCTGTTTCATGTTAGATGAAGCACGTGTTTATCCTTGCGCATACGTACTGAAGAGGTATTTGTATACCAGATCTGGGTGTTTGACCAACGGAGGTAAACCGCCGGCTGTGAATACTGCACGTATTTAGGTGAGACAATATCATTTTGGTGATAGGATCTTACCTTCTTTGAGCCCTTCAGGACTTTGGATTGTATCAGCGGTACATTCGGTCATGTAATCTGAAATTCCTGTACTCACAATCTTGATAGATAATTGACAGCACAAAAGCCACCAAAGCTCTCTACATACGTTTGGGATCAGCATTATCGCATCGAGCTTACTTTGGATCAACGGACGTTACGAGAGAGCATGCGAGCAACTGATTGACATGCTAGTCTTCGTGACGAGGCTCCTTCAAACGCCAATTACAACCCCCCTTGAGGGCAGTGCCTCAGAGAGTTCTTGGTGATCAAAACAATTGGCGTCCACACCGAGTCCATGAAGTGCATTCACCACCAGCTACCAAATGCCACTCTCTTACTAGCAGGTACAAGAGAATTTGCTCCTCGGTTACGCTGCTAGAAAACATCAAGCAAGGGAAAAGACCGAGCCAAAGACTTCACTTACGGCCCATAATCGACCATTTCTTCTTTTCGTCAGGAAATTGGGCCGTTAACGTTTTACGAATAGCTTCACAGTCTTTGACTGGAAGTATGTCAATCTCCAATCTCAACAGCAATGATTTTGCAGGAAATTCTACCGATGCTATCGGCACGAAAGTTTTTCAGCATCGCTGCTTGTTTGGTAGCTTCTCCCTCCATCGCGAGTGTTTTAGCTGTGACCGTACTGCTGAGTCCGGTCCCTATTCGGTCAGACATATGTCATTCCCACAGCAGGAATTAGAGCTCGCGGATGTAGGGAGAGGCATTGAGTACCGCGCTGGTCAAGGAACAGGATCTGATCCTCTCAGTAGCCATCCCTTTTCATGGCTCAGATGCTCACCTGGTAGCCTTTGTCCAGGACAATGTCGGTCCACGCGTAATTCTGTGGACTTTTGCATGGCATACCAGGTCCACCTAGAGGATAGATGAGCGCTTTCATATTGAAGATCACACATTGATGAGCGCACCTTGTAGATAGACGACTGCGAAATTTGGCACATATCAGAGAAAGTCATCCAACAAAGGGAATGTCTTGCCTACACCACGGCGTTTGCTTGACCTCAACTTTACTTGCATCTACAGGCTTTTCAAAGCGTTCCACGCTTCTAGCGAAGAGGCGGAGATTTCCTTTCGCGGGATTGGAATGATCTTTAGGAACTTCAAAGAAAAGCTCAGACACATTGAGTCTACCTGTACCGCCTCTAAGCAAATCATCGAATCTCGGTGTCTACATTTCATACCAGGCATCTGGTGGGTCCTCTTCCCCAATAGTTTGGCAGCTGCCATTATGTGCTGATCTCTCCACCTTACTTAATTCCAGTCATCTATTTTTTGTATCTTATCAATAGAAGACACTGTGATTTAACCAACATAACTCGCCGCCAAGGGTAGCGTAATGATACGGTATCATCAACTAGCGCTAACATACCATACGGACGTCGTGACGTCCGAGATAATTGGAGATCACTCCACAGGCATTTCTTCCACAATTTCAGGCACCCTTTCGGGCACCCTTTCGGCTCTTATGACACAGCACTCGTTGAACATGATATATAGTAAATCTCAAAGAATCTCACTTATCCGACTAAATTTTGAAAATGGATAAGACACGCCTGCAAATAGAGGTACCAACCAGTTCCTTGTCTTGCACTCGAATTATGCTGATTCGCCTACTGCAGTCCGAATATTGTCCGCCTATAGACTCATCACTTTTCTCTGCCATTATATCGGATTACGATCTCTCCAACCTTGGCGCTATTGATGAGTTGCGAGCTACATTAGATATACTCAAAGAAAGCGCTCTGGCAGAAGAAAGTGCAAGCTTTGATCCCTCGGGAAGCAGTGGCTTGCAAGACAATGGGAGCTCCCATGAGTCTTCTAACCGCGCAAACTCATGGCATAGCGATATCGCATCTGAGGGTACAGAGGATACGGGTTTAGACCGAGACCGACACGATGCCGAGCTTGAAGATTTGTCGCCCCTAGAGAAATCTGAGGTGCTGAAAGAGATGTTTACCACCGCCAAAGATTTCGATATTAACTATACATTGAAGAAAGTGGACAATAACTTCGGAAGGGCGGTGGAGGAATTGCTCAACCAGGCTTTCTTGGAAGAGGAGGGACTTAGAGATGGAGGCTCTTATCTCAAGAAAGGCATTGATGCATTCGCCGAGCCTGCGGTCACTGGGCGAGGGCGCAGAGGAAGGAAGAAGAAGAAGCAGCCAACCCGCCGCTCCAGCTCTACCCCTACAACTGGGGTCGATAGTTCCTCAAAGATATCTTCGCCATCGAGCCGATGGGACCGTGCTAAAGAAGACGTCGACTTCATAACGCAGCGGACATACATTTCACCAAAGGTTGTCAGCTCTGTTTACCATAAAAATAGCGGTTCTCTTGCTGCAACTATCGAAGCCTTTTGCCGATCTACAGAGCCCGACCTCAATCCAAATCCCTACATGTCCATGGCATCGCCCTCGATTCTCGAAGCCCATGCTGCCGAACTTTCCGTCGACTTTCAATGCCTACCTTACTCAAAGCTTGCAGCTCTTGTCCGACTAACCCATCCTTCCACCGCTTCGGCTCACGAACTTGCTCGAGCCCTGACCTCCCAATCAGGGTCCAACTCCTCTATGAAGATAATACCACAGTACCTTGGCCGACCTCCATCCCCGGATTCCACCCCCACAACGTTGTCCCTCGGCCCCATGCTTCCCCTCTCCCAGCCGTCGGCCACGGCTCTCGCCATAGCCCGCTCAAATGCCTTCACCCAAGCGCAATCCGCCTATCGCAAGTCCAAATCAACACCACTCATGGGCGGCGCGGCGTCTTACTACAGCTCCGTGGGGCGTGACGCTTCCGCCTCGCTCCGTCGTCACGAAGCTGCCGCTGCAGAAGCGCTTGTGGCAAGTCAGTCTAGACCTGGAGAGGTGGATTTGCACGGCACGACTGTGAAAGACGCGGTCAACATCGCTCGAGCGAGGGTAGAAAATTGGTGGGATAGAGAAGGGATGGAGTGGGCACGGCAGGGAAAGGCAATGGGTGGTGGCTTGAGAGTCATCACAGGAGCCGGTAGGCACTCCGAAGGTGGACGTGGTCGTTTAGGGCCAGCTGTGGGTGGGATGCTGGTTAGGGAGGGCTGGAAGGTGGAGATCGGGAATGGGTTAATCGATGTCGTTGGAAGAGCAAGAAAGTGACCGTTCAACAATGCGGCAAACCACTTCACGCTTGGACCTGCGATCGATTGTGCGCATCGTATCGGGATATAGACCGTTTTTCTTGTTGATTTAAGAGCGATGGTGTTGGAGGTTATGTTTGCTATGAGATGATATGTATGAACCGTTGTTCCGTTGTATGACCATGTCTAATATTTGGGTATCATGAAGGACTAAAGAATAAGTTAAGACTTGTGATATATTAGATCTTAGATGAGGTCAAGATTATAGCTCGGTACATTGTTGATATACGTTATGTGAACTACCAGTGCTTTCATTAAACAATCTGCAGCTGAATTGTGGTGGACTTATAGCATAGCTCCAACATTGTCGTTGCCGAATGCCAGTACGTCGACGTCGTGGGGATGAAGGGATGCCAATGCAGAGGATCAACTGTTTCTGACTCTTGGGCCAACTCGAAAAAGTCCATGGCAACAGCCCTACTCTAGAGTATAGAAGAAAGGCTTGCCACGAATATTAACGATCAACTAAGATCGGTATCGATAAAACCCTCTTCGAAGCACAAATTGAGGGCTTCGGAAGCGAATGGAAGAGAGGGCAACAGAATGAATTGAAACCCGTCAAGTTTTGCAAAGATCAACGAACTTCAGATACTCTTATAGAAGTTCAAGAGGATCGGTAAAATTCTCGAAGGAGCAACATAGCAATGCCACCATAGGACATTATCGTCCGCGACACGGGTGATCCGTCTAAATACAATCAACAGATATGGCGTGGAAGAGTGCTAGTTCATGACATGTCAGTCTCCAGCTACAGATGACTTAGATCAGGGGTCATTCGAAGCAAACGAATTCGTGGATGCCCTCGTCAGCGATGCCTACAGTAGTATCATAATCGAGGGCTTTGATTAAGCATACGGAGTTAGATACTCTAAGATGACACAGAGGCAACCCGAATGCACTCAGCAACCAAGAGTTGCAAGAGCGTACTTTCTCTTAGCGCGAAACCTTAAAACCTCATGATATTCGGCAAACCTGCCTCAACAGTCTCTGCAAAGCGAAATGTTGTTGCAATTTTTCCTCTATCCCTCGGAATGGGCAGAGAACGAGGCTTATAATAAGGCGTGCTGCCATTGCGCCCTCTCTCACCAAGGTTTTGCCCGCTTCCAATTTGAATATCGAGCGCAGGAGCAACACTCAATCAATCATCGACCACATTGTGACGAGTTTTGCTCGCAATACTTGTCTGATGGCGCCCCTAATTCATTGCGTCAGGCACGCGCAAGGTGGGACGTCGCAGCTCGTTCCTTTGTGCAAATTGCTAAAACTATCAGGATACCATAACCTCAACGTTGCTAATCATAGCATGCTCGACCCAAGCTTGACTCCCTTTGGCGAACTGCAATGTCGAGAGTTAGTCGAAAAGTTCCCTTTCCACGACTCCATCGATCTTCTTGTGGCATCTCCCCTCCGCCGAACTATCTACACAACTCTACTCGGTTTCAAACCGGAGATCGAGCGTGGGATGACCGTCATTGCGCTTCCTGAAATTCAGGAGACTGCCGACGTGCCCTGTGACACAGGCACTGATATTGGTCTCCTAAAAAAGGAAATGGAAGGCAAGCCCGTTGATCTGAGCCGCGTGATGGAGGGTTGGAATAGCAAGACTGGCCGATGGGCACCGACTGCAAAGGCTCTTGAAAATAGAGCGAGGGAGGCTAGACAATGGCTCAAGGCTCGCCCGGAAAAGGAGATTGTGGTAGTGACACATGGTGGTCTTCTACACTACCTGACTGAGGAGTGGACCGATTACAAAAAATCCTGGGGTATGGACGGATCTGCAAAAATCATCGGCAGCATGGCGCTTATTCATCTTAACAGGCACCGGATGGAAGAATGTGGAATTCCGGTCATATGAATTTCCCAACGAAGATGGTGACAATGCCTCGATGGTTGAGACGAAGCAATCGAGAGAATTGAGGAAGGGCAGAGAGAAGCCACTGACGAAGACAGAGTGTATGGAGTTACGAGAGACGGTCAAGTCGACACGGGAAGACGGTGGTCATCATCCTCTAGAAGCTAAGGTCTGACAAAGTGTGCTATTTTACCCGCGTCGCAGGAAAAGCCAGAACGTATGAATATCGAATCGAACGTTAGACAGGGAACTGTAAGATTCCACTTATATCGTGCGAATAGACGATAAACTCAATATTAGAGATAGATTTAGATCAAGGTATTCCAACCACACAGCACTGTCATCACTTATCCCTTAAGCATTGGTATCAAAATGTTCAAGCCTGCTTACCTTATAACAGAGCATCAGATACCTATCGTTACTAATCCGCGAATAGCTACCTACCACGCAGCATTTGTTGACAGTGAATAATGTCATAAAGCCCTCCTGATGCCACGGAAATTGGGCAAGCACAACCTCTGCAAACGTGGACTTTCCAAGCTTAGAAAACGAACCCAGGACATATCCAGACAGTTTGTGCCCTTCATGTGTCAGGACGTCGTTTCTCGAGCAGAACGCATCGCTAGAGATCGTTACTGCGTGGTACAGAAGAATAGCATTGAGGTCGAGGAAAGTTGCGTATGCAAACGTTCACTAAATATATAGCTTAATCGTGATTGGAGACACGTAGCAGGGCCTACCGAGAGCAAGGTTGTCTTGACAAACGTTACCCAGAACGGAAACACAATGAACAAGAGTAGCAATTCAGACTCCGTAACAGGTCTTTTCCGCAGGTGGCCATTATGACAGTAGTGGAACCTATGTAGTACAATCTCAAAGGAAGATTGAATTGGCATATTGGAATCAAAAGTGACTGTGATGGTACAAAGAAGAGATGAAACATGTTTGAGATCTACGAGAATCGATGTGCAAAAGGGTTACAAAGGAGAAGTCCACGGAGGAATCTAGAGACTTTCTCTCTGCTCACTCCGTCCAGTCCATGTGATTGATGAATGCTCTTTTAACGATATCTTGTACCTCCTGATCTTCCTACTTCATAGACTCACGGTACCGCCTGAACATCACTAGATCGTCGATACTAGCGTCATGGTTCTTGGCATCCTCGGCATTGGTGACTCCACGCGGACCATATGGCTGAGTTCTCGTACTACAAAATCAAGTATCACGCCTGCTCGCCCGTGCACCACCTTGTGCTCTAACTGTCGTCAACGGCGCTGGAATCGCGAAGAAAATGCCCTTTGGTATCAACAATCCCTTCCCTACCTCCGTGGCCAGTGAATGCAAGAAAGCAGGCAAAGTAAGTAGACTGTACAGAATCGAATCGCAGATCTAAGGTTCGGCGATAGGTCCTCGCATCCTTTGTAGATCCCAGGCAAGCCTTTGGCCCTGACAAGGTCATACCGCCCCAAATCTTAGCCAATGCAAAGGTATTAAAAACCGCCTTCGACCGGATGCGAGCACACACTGATGTGGTGGATTAGGGTCTTGCTATCATCACAGTTCTTAAGGCCGGATTCCTGGGCTCCGGACGATTCGGCTCTGGTATCGTCATTGCTCGCCTTTCCGATGGTAGCTGGTCAGCGCCTTCGGCGATCGCTACAGGTGGTGGAGGCTTCGGCGGACAGATAGGATTTGAGCTCACAGATTTCGTCTTCATCCTTAATGATGCCGCTGCCGTTCGGACATTCTCGCAAAAAGGCTCATTGACGCTTGGAGGCAATGTGTCCATAGCTGCGGGACCTATTGGGCGCAACGCGGAAGCTGCAGGAGCAGCCAGCCTGAAGGGTGTGGCAGGGGTGTTCTCATACTCGAAAACAAAGGGTCTTTTTGCGGGCGTCAGCCTGGAGGGGAGTGTCCTGATCGAGCGCCGTGATGCGAACGAGAAGCTCTACAACAGCCGTATTACAGCACAACAGCTCCTGGAGGGCGGTGTTCGTCCACCTCCAGCCGCGGAGCCACTGATGCGCGTTCTCAACTCTAGAGTATTCGCTGGAATCACGCCGTCAGCCTCGGACCAGATGTACAACGATATACCAATCTACGACGACAGCCACGACAATGTTGTATGGGAGGGTCGTTCAGGTACTGGCTACAACGAGGGCGTCCGCAACAATCGTACAGGGGCTGTGGGTGCCGCAAACGATTACGAATACCATGATGCTCCAAGGCGAGCGACTACTTGGAACGATGATGTATATGATAGACAGCCCAGTAGTGCTGGTCTAGGTCGAACGAACACAGTTGGCGAGAATTATTCGTTTGGCGACTCGCCTAAGCCTAGCAGGCCAACAGCTCCAAAGCCAAAGTTCACGCCAAAGCCCAGCTCTGTCGGGAAAGATCAAGCAGTTGCTTTGTTCACATTTGACGCGGACCAGCCAGGAGACTTAGCCTTCAAAAAGGGCGAAATCATCACCATCACTAAAAAGACAGAGAACGCATCAGATTGGTGGACAGGTACCATAGGTGGCAGATCCGGTATCTTTCCTAGGTACGTGATCCTCAATGTTTGTGCCAGATACTGGACACTAGAGCCCTCTAACGACAAACAGTAATTACGTCGAAGCTATGTAGATTGCCATACCCATGAAAATAAGTGAATTAGTCCGTCTCGATGGTAAATGATCTCTGCGTGTTCAACAAGCGATGGAGTTTGGAGTGAACATATTGTCTGGATGATCTAGGGGTGTTGTATCTACAATGATCTATAGCCAAAATCTCCTGTAGCACTTTCAATTATTTGGGGAAAGGCGTCGCTAGACCTTCCGGTTTTGATCAGTCAACACAACATACCTAATAGGTACAGCGGCGCGCAGGCACAAGGTAGTGCTCGAATCTGGGGCAACCCTATCATCTGCTAGAAGAGAGTTACAACCTCACTGCTCTTTAAGCATGAGTCCCCCTATAAGCCTAAGGTGTAAATGTTCTCGTACGGGCTAAAGCTACTTACGCCCTGTACATAAAGATCCTGAGCTATTAGGAGCATCCATCAGGGACAATGATCCGAGTATCAAGACCCATTATAGCCAAACGAACACTGGCTGCAGTCCGTGTCCCAATAGTCAGTCGAAGATCAACAAGCTCGAATCAGCCGCCGCCCAATGATGCCAAAGAGGTCCTTATAGCTACCTACGCTAAAGAGAACCAGACCGTTACTAACGCTGCACAGAGTCCATTTCTCTTTGTCAACGAGACCAAGACCTCGCCTATGACATTCTCTGGCGGGGATGGGGAACGTAGTGCCATTGCCTTCGATAGCAGCATTACTGGCAAGATGACGCCTACGATGAAGATGTTTACTCTGGAGGGAAAGGTAGCGGTTGTCACTGGGTATGTACTTGGTATCTCTTGAATGTACGCATGACTGTCGCAGGCCTTGTAAGGCTTTTGCGCATTTCAGAAAGCTGGCAGTCTTATATATGCAATTTCCTTATATCACAATAGAGTACTATAGAAAGACCTGTCTTATATACGATAGCATGGGAGCCAATCGCCTTCTCTCGCTAAAGCTGTGCTTCGATCCAGTGGTGCGAGAGGTCTAGGCTGGGAAATGTCCAAAGGTCTTGCCGAAGCTGGCGCGAAGGCCATTGCTTTGCTCGACGTGAAGCAGGAACTCGGGGAACGAGCAGCTGCAGAGCTGCACGAGACTACCGGAATTCCTGTACATTTCTACGCCGTGGACGTGCGAGACGAAAACGCCATCGCCAACGTAGTGGACAAGGTCGATGGGGACCTAGGTGCAGTGGATATTGTGATCAACTCCGCTGGCGTTGTAGAGTGAGTGCACCTCCTTCTAGCTAGTGATATGTAGAATCGCTCGTCTCCTCACCCTCGTCCAGCTCGAATATCACAGCTGAAGACTACGACGCTTCCCTGTTCCGTCGTCTCCTCGACATCAATCTCACAGGCTCATTCCTCGTCTCACAAGCCTGCGCTCGGCACATGATAGCCCGCAAAACAGGCGGCTCCATAATCTTCCTCTCATCAATCGCCGGTTCCCGCGTCCTTCACCCGCAACAGCAATGCGCCTACAACGCCTCCAAGGCCGCGGTGACTCAGCTCGCCAAGTCGCTCGCTGCTGAATGGGCTCGGCATGGGATCAGAGTCAATTCGATAGCGCCGGGGTATATGGATACGGCGTTGAATCGGGAGGCGTTGCTTGAAGGGCAGATGAAGCATTGGAGTGCTATGACGCCGATGGGGAGACTGGGTCAGCCTCATGAACTGAATGGCTTAGCGGTGTTTCTGGCGAGTGATGCGAGTAGATTTGTTACGGGTGCGAACATATTAGCTGATGTGAGTCCCTTCGTCAATGGCTTGAGCGATTGCTGATGGTGCTATTAGGGTGGGTATGCGGTCTATTGAGACCATCTGGACTTGATACGACCTTATAAATATACGTATTATATATACCCCGAACTTAGGATTAGCAATTACCGTATTCATTTGGGAAAGGGAGCAGGGCGGGAGCAGGGAGGGAGCAGGGAGGAAGCATTATGGGACGGTGCTGCGGCGCAGCAGGTGGGAGCCTGAAATGGCGCCATTCCGCATGAAAGCATGAGATTCGAACCGAAGACCGTCAGGTTGAGAACTTGAAGACCTGCGGCTAATGGCGCTGCCAATAAACAGACAAAATGCCACTGCACCATTGCACCAGCCCCATTAGAAACCGAACCTAACATGACTTGCATAGTCATAACCGGACTAACGGCTATCCTCACCATCAAGTTGTACTTGGTCTTAGGGATCAGCTACCTTGTTGGAACCAAAAAAGGTGGCATCGTCGCTCCTGCTGTGACCTTTCCTGGTACAGGCTGCAACACACGTAAGGTCATTGTTTGAGCCATGCTTGAAAAGCGCACCATCGTGACAATTATCAATATGCGTCTAGCAATACGAACGAGATGTCATCCAACAAGATAGGTGAAAGGGTGAGGAAAGATGCCATTGCCTTGTGCCAAGATCTGGTTAGCCAGGAACGTGCTGACTCAGTGGGGAGATCGACCTCGACCCCCTGGCCCTACGGGTGGAGGTCGAGTCGATTCCTCCCCGGGGCGCGCTTCGTGCAGCCGAAGGTGCAGCTGCAACTGGGGGGATTGGGCTTTCCCTTTAGAGCCACGTTCGATTTGATTGACATCAACCATTCATCATGTTGCTACCATGCCTCGAAGCAAGGAGGGGCGGAGCTTTCTCTGTGGACGCGTCGGTTCGAGAGCGGTGCAGGGCGCAAATATCAAATGATAGGCTAGCATTGCACGGCACAGTTTCTATTCCTATCGTGAAGCTCAACGCCTGGAATGGGGTGCCAGAAGGAAGTTTCAGGTATGAGAGCCACTAGCAACCCAGCACCTGGTTTATAATTGAGTCTATGTCCGCACTGTCACATCTAGAGTATTCTTTTTTATCACATCTTAGCTCTGTGCTTTGGGGAGATGGAGGCCGCAGGACTCGTCTTTGGCGCTACCGGGTTCGCTGCTGCCATCTTCTCTGCATCTGTCGACTGCTTCAATTTCGTTGACTCATGTCGGGCATATGGGCGAGACTACGAAATGGTACTCACCAAGCTTGACATCGAAAAGACGCGGCTCTTACAGTGGGGTCATGGAGTTGGCTTGTGTAGCGGCGACCCACAGAACGGAGTTCCTGGCCTAGATTCTAACCAGATGGTTGAGAGGGTGCTCAATTGCATATGTCTTCTTTTGACAGATGCCGACAAATTGCGTTCAAAATACGGAATGGAAACCAGCGAAGTTTCATTGAGTGCACCCTCGGGAGATATGGCTCTTGCATCTGTCAGCCGTTATAGGCTACTGGATTTTACCAAGAAATATGCAGATTTTCGTCGTCGCATAGCTTTACGGCAGAAACGTACAAGCACGTCGGCCAAAATGACGTGGGCTATCTGTGATTCTTCAAGATTCGCGCTCTTGGTCAACGATTTGCGAGAATACATCAACGGTCTCTACGAAATCGTCCAAGTACCGTCTCAGGACCAGCGAAATATGGTCAGAGAGGATATCGGACACTTATCGGCCGATTTGGGTACACTTACACTTGTCGAAATGGCATGCTCTGAACGAGGAGACGACTGGTCTGAAATCGCGAGTATGCAAGTTCAAGATAGCGAACGCGGCACCCAGGATGGCGGAGAGATTATGGAGTGGATGGAAGGCACAAGCATGCCTAGGCGGCGGAACCGAAAAGCACATATCCCATATCCTGGCAAATTGGGCACTCGTCACGGCTATACCTCGGTAAAATCCACTGACGCGAGTGCCCTGCCAGGATATGTGATACCGCGCCTGAGGTTCAGGGACCGGACTCGAACCTCAGACACTCTAAGGCCAGGCGATGACGCGTTCGCGGAGCATTTGATCCGATATGGGATATCTCCGGAAGGGTGGAATTCATTGCAAGACATGGGAGACAAAAAACCACGCAACTTCGAGGGTATCGGCTTAATGCTGAGACAAGAGCAGCCTTCGCTATTGACGTCATCGTTTTCTTACGAAGCCTATCATCGTTTCGAGAAGACGAATCGTGTGCGGACCGGAAGAGCTGTTGAGGACTCTCTCATCTTTCTTCTTACCGGAGATACAGATCCTGAGTGTTTCGCGAGATCGATCAAATTTGGCTTTTGTAAAAATCTTACAGATGGGAAGCTTCCCAAAGCGTGCCCAGACCTCTTCTCCGGTGCGGTGTCTTATTCACTTGAACAAGATGTACTAGACGACCTCAGCCGTCTGATTGTCCCGTCGACGACCAAGGATTGTCCTATTGCACCAAATTTCTTCTTAGAAGTGGGTAGTAAGGACGACTCCGCAGAAGGTCTTGAAAGGACAGCATCGTACTACGGGGCCCTCGGTGCTCGAGGAATATTGAGCCTCCAAAATTGGGGCAAAGACGAAGATTCGCCAGACGGCAATGCGTATACCTTCACGTCAACACTCTTTGATGGCACGTTGTGTATCTATGCAACTTATCCGAGGACTTCATCTGGTAATATATACTCGACGGAGTATCGTACGACTCTGCTGGGCTCTTGGGTCCTAACAGCCTGTTTGGAAGATTTTCAAAGGGGTATGATTGCTTTACACAACATTTTCGCTTTGGCGGAAACCATGAGAGAGGACTTGATTGCTGCAGCGAACGGAACGTTTCTCGGCATTCGGAACTCGGGCACTCGTCTAAGTGATTTAGTCAGCTGAGGCAACGAGAATGAAGCATTTGGACGCGGCCAGCGTGTTGCAACCCTAGGTCAACTAGTCTCCATACCGATTAGTCGCCTAAGCTGCAGGTTGATCCTCGTGGAGAGGAGTGTCAAGGATCAGTAGCAGTATTGATATAAGCAAGTCACAACTTATCCTGAATGTAGCACATTTTATTGAACACGAAGGAACAGAAGAGAAATGAGTGGAAAGATGAAGAGGGAAAGAAGCAGAGTACAACGTAGTGGGAAGTCAGTGGAGCCATAATCGGCTCCGCTCTGATCAGGATCCTATACGATCTGGATGGAGCCTATCGTTTAAACTTGCCGCGGTATAATAGAAGGGAGCAAGAGGGAGCGGAAAGAGAGCAGTGGCACGAAAAGGGCTTTAGCGCGCGAGCAGAGCGGTGATGATCCTAGTCAGCGAAGGATCACATGCTGTCTTCAGTTCGCGGATGCTATATATCCATATAAATAGAAAATAGACTCGGCTGCTGCTGCGAAAAACCGACTTTCAATCCTCTCGAGTCCTGGCGACTCCAAATCTGTCAACGGCCGTATCAGCGGAAATTATGGGCTTTGTCTTGACTTGTTGATCAACATGTTTGGTTGTATCATGGAATAATGGCGAAGCCTATACCTTACTCCCACTGGCTGGAGGGCTAGCTCAGTCGTATACTAGGACAAAATGGATGCTCTAACAGTGGCAAGAACCAGAATACAGCAGCGTGTCAGGTACTTTCGATCTCCTGTTGGGTACCTCTGGGTTTCTTCGAATATCTCCCATAGCAGCCAGCTCCGTCGAAGCACAATGTCAAGCCTCGACATTTCACCTTATTACGTGATTTCTTACCTCCTGGTTTCGATCCGGACTTCCATGTTCTCCTTTTTCAGACTTTGGCTGGCGAAAGCTGTCCGTAGACGGAGAACGTTTGGCGCCTGTTGTTAATCACTTGAGCCTCTTAGTGTTTACATATCGAGATAGGTCAGTTTAGCAAGGTCTGGTATTTACAGTAATACCAACCTACCATCACTACCTATCAACGTGAGTAATGGATCCTGGCTCAAGGTGGCCTATCTCCTTATATCTGTACCTGTTTGATTAACGTACGCCGGACGCTATTACAATTTCCTGATGCTGCTGAGGACCACTTCGCTCAGTTTTTGCCTATCACTCTTATGCCACTGCCGCCTACTGCCTTTCTCATTCGCAGCCCAAAACGTGCCGGAAAAGGCACCCTGCATCTAGGATAGATAAAGGCCGAGAGTTTTCCACTCGGTGGAACAAACCGAACCGGTAGTTTTGGTTGCAGGATGGTCTTCATATCGTGTTTTCTTCCGGCACAGCTTATCCATCTGGCCGTTTGTGCATCGACTGCTTCACAAACTGATCCACCAACACCGTCTTCTTCCATTCTACTCGGATATGAAGTCTTAAGCGAGACTCTTTTGATCCTATTAGTCCGAGGAAATCCCTTCGACGTAAATCTCCGTTCCAGCACTACGTGGTGATACCTTGCTGCATTTTTGAGCGTTGTTTGGCAGTGACCGTGGCCTACGTTAAACGTACCAGATCTCCGGCCAAGCCGTCTGGCTCAACTGCACCCTTCCGCGTTAAATCTCCACCAGTCAATTCGTCGAGCTCGTCAATGGTGTCCGCTACGTATCTGGACCGGCCACGAGCTCGGAGACCCTCAGATTGGCCAGCCAGAAGGCTGTCTTACGTATTGAAATGGTGCTCTTACGCTTTAGGCTCAAGATTACCTTATATATATATTTCTAACGTGAGACTTACTATATTTGACGATTGAACTGGTGTGTTTGGTGGAACTGGAAAAGTATGGATTTGCAATATAGATGAGCCTCCCTAAATCCGAGCTTCGGACTTAGGGCTCATGCCATACGCGGGCTCATGCACTCACTGACTCGTCAATGCTTGCGTGCAATGGTCAGGGCACTGGGGACGTCCTGCTCATACTACAAGCAAGCTTGGCTATTACTCCACGTACTTGGTAATCCTGTGAGATACGGCCGTCGGTCTTACCACAGCAGATATGGTAACCCCACTCAAATCACGAAGACTGTCGACGATGAGCTCGATATAGAGGTCAATGGTGGCCAAGGTCACAATCTCATATTGAGGTATATACCAATGTCTTGTTGCAATTCTCATACTGACTATCCACTGCAGAATCCGCCATCCACCCAGACCAGAAGTTGATTCTCCCATAATTATATTCTTCAAATGTGGAATGCCTACAATACCGATCGTCCCTTCCTGCCTCAAAGAGCTTGCTATAGGTGCCAATGCTACGGCCGTCGAGATCAGCTACACACTGTCTAGAGATAATCCGTATCCCTCACCCATTCATACGGTTCGCAGATTAGAAAATATTCTATGATTGCGATGGGTGTGGTCTAATTGGCGACCCAGGCTCTCGCAGGCTATGACTGGATCCGGAAGTACCTAGCCCGCGGTAAGGTGGTGGGCTACGAACAATTGACCACGTCGATGATACCTTCGAAGATCGGCGTATGCGGAGACTTAGTCGGAGGGTCTTTAGCTACTATGCTGGCTCTAACGGAATGCCACAACCAAACGGCCGATAGAGATCAGCAGGGGATTAGCGCAGTTGCTGTGGGAAACCCAATTCTGGACTGGACAGCATTGTCCGACTCGACAAAGGACCATCGTGGCTCGCGGTATCCAAGTAATAAACTGAGTCGTATGAAACACAATTCTCGGCCCAGTTACAACGATCAGACGATGACTGTTTCTGATTTCCTGAACGTACGAAGTATTTTCTTCAAGAAGCCAGAGACATATTTCGATCCCTTCGCCAGTCCTCTCTTGTTCTTCCGAACCCCAAGTGCAGATATTCCAACTGAACCTCGCGTTGTTTCTGCCAATACGTCTTCTAGCGACTCGGAATCAGAAGCCGGCCTGTTGGAAGCTGTGAAAAAGCGTCGCTCTCATCGCAAATACCCGCCTACGGGCATGGATCTTGTATTGCCACATATGAGAGTCGAAGTTGGGAAGGACTGTGCACTCAAAGACCAGGGGATCGAGCTGATTGAACTGGTGCGTAAAAGCTTCAAGCGGACCAAAGATGAGATGAATACATTAGGAGATAGTATGATCGACAGAGGCTTCGAATTCATTGAGTTGGAGGGTTTGGGCTTGTGGGACGAGAAACACATGCTTCAGATTGGACAGTGGTTTGGTGATGTCCTTAGGAGACCTTAATCAGGGACACTTCGATCCTCACAAAGCACATTCACAGGCTTCAGGAGTTGCTTACATCGTAAGCGTCAGACATCACTAGAAGAGTAAGAACCATAGCTCATACCTAGCATGGAATTCGGAAGTCGACTCACAATGCTGACGATTCAACGCTATAGAACTACCATGGAGGCAAAGAGCCGATGATGGAAGCTTTGAGATTCGAACTCGCACATTCTGCGGCACTGTACCTTGGAGAGTTTGGTGCAATCTCGATTAATCAGACGACGTGAACGCTCTTTGAGATGCCTATCTCGTAAACGGAGTCTTAAAAAATAGATATCGATATCTATGGAGGTGAGCTTGCGGCGTGCTCCGTGCTACCGTTGTAAAGATTGGTGGTGACGACGCCTGGGCTCAGCGCTTGTGCTGAACGTGAGGTTGTATCAGCTCTTGATATGGCTATCTGGATGCTGCTGCAGGTCCTATCTGTTATTATAGTGCCGATGTCATACTACTCCGTGGAACAAATTTGGTGTAGATATGACTTACGAATCTTTTCGCCCTCGCCACCTCGAGGACCCAATATCCTGGTGGTCCTTGCTGCTCTGATGGTGAAGTGGCCCTCTCTTTTCGATAATGGTGCTGTAGCATAAGATATGACGGCTACGGTCAAGCTGACTCCTAGCCTATGAAGAAGGTCCAAGCTAAATCCAGCTCTGGCACTTCGCTTTCGAAGCTACCAACTTCAAAATCTGGATAAGGGGTGAGCTCAGAAATACGAATCCATCCATCTTCGATATTGGGATTTGAGACCAACGCCAGAACCCCTCGGCCAAACTTGCTCCCATAAGGGGTATTTTGTGATATCATTAAATCATAACCGCACAGCCACGGCGAACGCCATGCGCCTGTCATGCATGACTACAGACTCTTCATCACTAGTCGATGAACATTACCACATTAGGGTGAGTGTGGGCTCTACATGCTATCTACAAAATAATTTATACAGCTGAAAGCGAGCGTTCAGTCTATACTAAACATTGAAAATATTGCGAACAACCAGGTCGATATATGCACCTTAGACGCTTTACCCTTACTGTATTGTCTAAATGGGTATATCATCGCCGTTCGGAAGCCAGTCACATTTGTGGTCAATGGATGTTTTGGCTGCTTTTGTGACCGATGGAAGTAACGTGGAGACATGTTGATTGACGCGCAAAAGGAGCTGCCTATGCAGTGGCAATCCCAAATTCTCAATTCACTCATAACGCCGGTCGATGCATTCCCATCCCTACTACGCCTAGGTATTGCATGAATGCCTATGAATGATCTTAGCTACGTCGTCTCTTATGTGTATTCATCTGTCAAAGCGCTTCTGCTCATCATCACGATATCTCCACCTTATAGTGAGTGGAAATTCGTCTCTTGAGCCACTATCAGTTACTGTAAGCTATATGGACTGACTGCTACCCTTTGTCGTACAAGACAGTATATCAGTACGGCCCGGTTTCGAATTCGCAGCAAACTGACAACTATCGTCCGTTTCGCTCATAGCGATCTATCATACCATACGATCTAGCAGCCAAATAAGGATAAAGAACATTACTTAAGATGAAACGATTCGAAGACGAAGCTATCCCCAATCTTGGCACTTGCCAAGCACTGCCAAGCTGTCAGTACAGTAGCGTACTTATCCGAACACTAAGGACGAAAGCTTGTTTGGGCGAGGGCGCCTAGTCCGCTAGACCCCTGTCAAAACCCCATCGCCCCGCCAATTGATACCAGCCTCGCCCGCAAAAAAGCTGGCACCATGGCTGGCAGCCAATCTGCGCACTTTTCTATAAAGCTGGTGTGCTGTCCTGTCCTTTCGTCTCTCCATCTTCCCATTATCTCTCTCTTCAGCACTCCGTGTATCGATCTATTATTGCATTGCATATATCCTATCTCACGAAACCATTACGACGTGTACGATCTGCAGCATTTCGATACCCCACCTGCACGGCTTTGTTTACTATTTGCTTGAGCACTACCAACGCCATTGACATCGCCATATCCATCTGAAAAATCTACATTGACCGGTATTTACCTCCCATATATACAATATTTCAAGAAACACTATCTATCGAGACGAAACGAAACAAAACGAAACCCACCCCTCCACCACAGATCAGCGCTCTCCCTACCTCCGCACCCAACTCTTGCCACGCCCAACCCACCCCCCCTCCACCACAAACCACCCTTCCACACCCACCGCTCGCCCACCCTCCTCCCACCTTCCCCCCACCCTTCCCCCCAACTCCCGCCCCCCACCAAAAACCCACACCCCCCCTCCCAACCCTCTCCCCCCACAAACAACAATCAACAATGGTCCAACGAAACATCGTCATCGCAATAATCATCATCGTCCTATTCGTCGTCCTCGCCATCGTCGGCTACGCCATCTACGCCGTGCAGAATCGCGTCTCGATGTTCAATCGGTCGAGGATGGTGGATGAGGAGGAATAACATCTGCGTGGGTGGATGGGGTGGATGGATGGATGGATGGATGGATATAAAGGTGGAATGGAATGATTGTTGGCTGTTGATGGAAGTAAAAGGTGGGATGGTGGTGTTGTGAGGGATCCTTGTGTGGGATGTGTGTGGCGTGGATTGGCTGAGTGGGTGGATATGGATATGGATATAGAGATGGGGATTCTTGCATAGCGGGTGTGGGGTTCGGGAACGTTTTGGGATATTTGGTATGGATGGAAAATATGGGATGGCATGGGATTGAATATAAAATTGTATATGGTCATCGCGGTTGAGCTATCTATCGCAATATATAACTAATCAAAGTTGTTTCGCCTAACCATTCGGGGTATCCTACCATGTACACCAGCGCCTGCGCCTGCCCAGTGATGCCTATATCGCCGGTACATCTGCACTCCACACAGAAACTCCAATATACACCCATTGACCCCCCGTTCCTCATCAAGTCATCATATCTTACAGCACGTCAGCCCCTTCCCATATCCATATCCCCATTCCCATTCCCATTGCCGTTCCCATTCCCAGATCCGTCATATTCCCTAGACTTCATTGGCATCTTCCCACCAGCCGGCCTCTCGCCATCCACATCGCTATCCCGCAGACTGGGATCCAACACGTCTTTGTTCATTCTACGATGCTGGTCCAGATCATCTTCATCGCCTGGCGCATCAGCCAGATCTTCGTCTTCGTCGGAAGGAGACTCGGCACCGTCGCTGTAATGATCCCTTTGGTCGCCCTGATGAGTGTGGGTGTACGCTGTGCCGTTTGTGTGGTTATTGTTCGAATCTGGCGCGGGAGTGTTGGTCCAGCGCTGATGAGTGGGAAGGGGTTGCTGCATGCTACGCGTAGATTGTATTCTACCTTTCCATTTTGAGAGCAGGGTATCGTAGTCGAAGAAGTCGGGGGACGGGAGATGATCTGCTGTTTCGCGAGATATAGGGAAGGTAGATGGGATGTATGCTGAAAATTCAGGAGGACGTTGGCTTTGCGACAACTGAGAGCACAGAAGCTGGACCTTCTGCTCAGCAAGGTGCAATTGATGTTTGGTCTCCTTATGTCTTTCTTGCTCGCGCGCGAGAGCTTTCGCACATTCCAGGAGCCAGGTGTCCTGTTTCTTCTTGTCGGAGAGGACTTTCCACTGCTCATAGACGCTTGAGAGATGTTGTTTGTACTGCTGTGCTTCTTTCCTAAAGTTGTCGGAGCCCTCCTGTTCGTGCCCGTTACTACCATTGAATTGATGATTGGTATTTGGACCGGACTGCGGCAGGCGCTGGCGATGCCAGTCTCTCAAGTGGGAATCTAGCCACAGGCAAAGGAGCTCGTAGTGAGCGGTTTTGGGCGCGTCTGTTGACCATGGTTTTGGGTCTGGTATTGCAGGGTTGGAAAGTAGCGAATGAGGTGCTGACAAGCATCGTAGGTATAGCTCGGGAAACGACAGGCCGAAAAAGTTGAACTCGAAAGGCGAGGGTGGATGCGCTCGTGAGCTGCAGATAGCGGAAACAATTAGCCTAGATTTCAGTCAGTGATAGAGTGGCTTACTTCGCAGCCCTCACACTCTCAAGGACTTCTTTCAGAGCTAGCTCTGCTGCACGCGCCCTGTCCCGTTCCTCCAAGATATTCTGCTTTTGCATGATCTCTTCCTTAACAGACGGTCGTCCAGGCTGTGAAAGCTTTCTGGAATATCTCGCATCTTCGGTCATTGGCGGCAGGTCGTTTATAACTCCTGTTGACTGCCAATTCGGCTTATTCAAGTATGTCCTTATGGGTTCTCCGTCGGAATGCTGCGGTTGATAGTTGTTGTGTGCCATTTGAATCGACGGCGATCTCTGGTCGCGGAATGGTGTGGGCTTCGAGCTGGAAGGCGAAGAATCATCTCTCTTCCCAGAAGACCTGCGCGCTTGCCGACGCGTGACACCCCCTCTAAGCCGTCGTATCTCTTCAACATTGTGTAATTCGTCTGGCGGTTTCGCATTTTTGTCTTTTATATACAGGTCTAGATGGCGTCCTAGAGAGGAGGAGGTGAAGACTTGGTGACAGTATTGGCACTTTTTGTTTTTCGTCGATGGGGTTTTGCTGGTGGTTGAAGAACCCGGTGTTACTGCAGATACCTCTGCCATCATCCAGCAGTGAGGGCGACAATGCGTGTCGATCCGCCAGCGGCTTCGAGCCTCTCTGTATCTACTACACCTGAAAGTCACCGTAGTGATTTAGAGCTTCAGGACTCGGGAGCGGATACGCAGATCTACACAAGCTAGTCCTGTTTTGGACAGCCAAAGTCATTCTACTTTAAGGGTATTAGTTCGCCAGAATGAAAACATTGGTCAGCTACTTTACGACGTTCCCTTACTACAGAGTATGGCGTTCCTATTTGTTTTTGGCTATGGCTTCACCAACAAATTCTGCCAGTGCAAGGACCTTCTCCTCTTGCAGTCTTCGCCCAACTATCTGTACAGCCACGTGTGCGCCATCATAGATCTCAGGATCATCTTAAAATCCAGTCAGTATAGGACTTCAAGCAGACGATTAGAACGGGCTTACACGTTGCGGCCACCTCCTGATCTAGGTCGCCCACAGGCCTAAAATCCTTGTCCACAACGTCAACATACTTGTCGACGTTGGTCACTGGAACAACGCAAGCTGCATAGTCCAGAAGATTGAAAATACTGGAGTATCCATAGTATTTGAACGAATTCGGGCGGGCGGCGGCAAAGGGTGCCACCGGTGTGATAATGGCATCAACAGGCCGCCCTGTTCCTGTCCAGTCGATGGTAGAATTCCAGTACTCCATATATTCCTTCCGATATTCCCGTATCGCCACGTTATTCGCCGCGATCTTGCTTGCGTTCGCTTGTGGTGAAGGCTTCGACCCCAACAAAGCGATTACCTGAGCTACAGCTGGCTCTCCAGACAGGTCGAGCGCACCACGTATATCAGCAGCTCCATCGTAGGTATATGTAGTAATAATCATGTCGTTGCCATCTTTATGTGAGGGTGGGTGCCATTCGATGACCTTGTGACCAAGTTTCTCCAATGCTCTGACAACAATATCTAGAGCTCTCTGCACTGGCGGGTGTGGTGCAGCAACCCCATCATGCTTAATGATACCGAATACCAATCCGGATGTAGTGATGAGATCTCGAACCTGTTTCTCTTGGTCATCTCGCCAAGGCATCTCATGACACAGAGGATCATGCAGCCACGGCTGTTGACTCAAAAGCGACTGTATCACCAGCTTCAAAGAAGCTACAGAGTGAGACAGAGGACCAACGACAGAGAGGACAGAGTTTTGGCCATCCATACTATTTGCCATGCTGTCCGGACAGTCCCAGTTAGCGATAACTTCTCACATTGCAGCTCTGAACTCATGAAACATATTTATGGATCATACATGGCAGAACCACTTTGATAAGACGTACCCTTCGTAAGGCAGTCTTCCTGCAGATGGCCGAAGGCCATAAAGCCCGCAGAAGGCTGCAGGTATTCTGATACTTCCTCCAATGTCCGTTCCGAAACCTATGGGTGATCCTTTCAGGGAGATAAGTGCACCTTCGCCGCCAGAACTTCCACCAGCAGAGAGGTTTTGATTCTTTGGATTCGTAGTGTATCCGATAATATTGTTGACAGTTTCGCCTGACATGAGCGAGTGAGGTACACTGGTCTTACAATAAAGTATAGCTCCCAATGCACGCAGTTCCTTCACCATTTCGCTTTCATATACTTTCTCTTGCCCAGTGCCTCTTTTGCCCATGAAAGTGCCAATCCAGCCAACATAGCCCATCGTGGTTTCCACCCCCTTGACATGGAATTGGTCTTTAAGGCTAACGGGCAGTCCATGTAACGGTCCGATTGGCCCCTTGTGCTGTGCGTAATGTTTATCCAGCTTCTTTGCATCCTCGACAGCTGCATCAAAGAACGTCTCATGCAAGCAGCTTGTGAGCTGGTGGGCTAAACTGGCACGATGACAGAATGCCAATATGACCTCTTCAGCAGACCATTGTCCAGTACATGTTTTCTCGACTATGTGAACAGCATCTGTTTCAGTGATCTCAACCTCACGTTTCGACAATGATTTAGCGATGAAGTCCCCTGTCACGTCTCGCTGCTCTCCAGCCGAAGGTGTCGTGGCCAGCCGCCATTGACTGGGAATTGACTCATTGATAGAAGCCAATTTGGCCTCTGCGAGGCTCTGCCAGGTGGCCTTTTCCGCGGTCATTATGCAGTGTTGAATGTAGAGTAGATGTCCATATAGAAAACTGTTGAGCTTCTTGGAACACTCGTGGCTCGACGAGGGATAATAAATGACGTGCCGGAAATGTGGGGTGAAGCTTATCTTTTGAGCTAAACTATCTTTTACCTGCCTTGTTTGGTATCATGTCAGTTTTGCGCCTTGGTCGCTACATGGGTTGATGCAATGTACACGACATTGTGTTTGGGATATTAGTCTTTCATTTGGCGTATGTTCAAGTTGACTCGCTTGTTGGAGATCCAACCTCGCCAGCTTTCATAATGAGTTCCGTTTTTGTCACCACGTTCGGCGATGTCTTCTGCTGGCCAAGAGCGCAGCCATGGAGGGCATGTATTCGGAAGGATTCGAGGGATACCATGCCAAGCATATCGGGCGGAACCTGACATGAAGACAGCGTCGCCTGAATGTAGACGTATAACAGCAGATCTGGGCTTCTCGTCGCCATCAGACTCTAGTCCGATGACGAAAATGCCGTCACAACCAAGACTGATACTTACCAACCCCTTGTCGGTGCTTTCGCTAACATCGCGGTGCATGCTTAAGGTATCGCCAGGAGTATATATATTCACAATCGCTGCCTCTGCTTTCATCTCAGGAAAGAGAGCATGAGTAAATGCTGCAATGTCTGCAGGGAAAGCGGGGTTCTCCAGAGGATAGCGCTTCTTAGTCCAGTCATATTGACCGCCTAGTGTCATCCATCGAAGCTTTTGACCTAAAAATTGGGAGACCGTGAAAGCTTTATGCACTTCACTATCGTGTGGAAGAAATAACTCAGAAGAATTAGGGAACATATTGAAAAATGAGAAGTTAGGAGATCTGTCGATTGAATCCAGCGGGTCTGATCCAGGTCCACGAGTAGCACCGTAGGGAAGCCGATGATGCAGATGGACATTGGTCATGTGTCGAGGATTTGTGAGATCTCTATGAAGTAGCTTCGACATAAGGTCTCTCTGAGACTTCTCGGGTAACAAAGAGGGTATAAGGCGCAAGCCTACAATATATCAGCTACTAAACCTCCACAGTTGGACTTTTCTAAAGGCTAACCTGGGAGGTCTTTCACCTCATAATATACGGCATCCTGGTGGGACACTTCTTGATCAGTGTCAAATGTATCTGCAAGATTACAGCAGGAGGCAGCTATGGTTTTCTTTGATATCATGCCGCATTGCACGATAGCGTTACCATCAGCATGAACAGTATTCCTTGAGCCACAGCTGAAGTCGAGAATCTTGGGATCCACTTCAATGGCACATGTTGCTAGCTTGCGATAGTATTTGTAGACATCCCTGAGGAGTGTTGGCGGCCTTTCGTGAGGATCTACACCTTTAGCTAGTGCCATTTGGTATTTGGATACTTTAGCTGAAAGAAGGAAGGGATTTGGACCTTGGCCGCACAAGACTTCGTGATGCTTTCGCGAAAAACTTGCTTGGCGCCACAGCGTCTGCGCCTAGCGCGCCGCGCCACCAATTGTATGTTTACCAAATGCCGTAGATTACTTTAACCAAACTATTCAACTTTGCCAGCGCCAAATTACGATTACAATGATATTGTGCACAAAAACTAACGAGGAGTCATTTTAGTACCGTCCACCCAATTTCTGGTCATCCTTCCATTCTGCCTCTACAAGAACTCTTTCATTGGCGGCGCCCAGCTCACGGCACTCACATCCCTATCAACACTTCGTCGAAGAATACAATTACTTGTCCGGATCCCCGCCATTCAGACCTCAACCAATCAACCTCGAAATCTTCCGAATATACAGAGCAGTCATGGAAAACTACCAGAAATTGGAGAAAATAGGCGAAGGTATGCAAGCCCTCCATTCTATGCAACCCTGGAAGTTCGAGTCGCTCACTTCAGCTACCCGTCCTCGATATCTGCTTATCCAGAACTGTGGCAGGTACCTATGGTGTTGTTTACAAAGCTCGCGATCTCACTCATCCTTCGCGAATTGTGGCTCTCAAGAAAATTAGACTCGAGGCGGAAGACGAAGGTGTACCGAGTACAGCCATACGCGAAATATCCCTTCTAAAGGAGATGAACGACCCCAATATTGTGCGCTTGCTCAATATTGTCCATGCCGACGGCCACAAACTCTACTTGGTCTTCGAGTTTCTAGATCTGGATTTGAAGAAGTATATGGAGGCGCTCCCTGTCAGTGACGGAGGCAGGGGCAAGGCATTCCCCGAGGGCTCAGGGGCAGACTTGGGGAGACTGGGACTTGGTGACGCAATGGTCAAGAAGTTTTTAGCCCAGCTTGTGGAGGGTGTAAGATACTGTCATTGCCATCGAGTGCTACACCGCGACTTGAAGCCTCAGAATCTACTCATTGATCGGGATGGAAATCTGAAGCTTGCAGACTTTGGTCTAGCACGAGCCTTTGGTGTACCATTGCGCACCTACACTCACGAGGTCAGAGATCTCGAACAGCCTATGTGGTGGATCAGGAATGGCTGATGATTCTTCCAGGTGGTTACACTGTGGTACCGGTCTCCTGAGATCCTACTAGGTGGCCGGCAATACTCTACAGGTGTTGATATGTGGTCTGTTGGCTGTATCTTCGCGGAGATGTGTACAAGGAAACCTCTGTTCCCAGGTGACTCGGAGATCGATGAGATATTCAAGATTTTCCGGTAAGTGTTCGAGTAAACCCGTTGACACAGGCCCCGTATTGATTACCGACAGTATCCTTGGTACCCCTGACGAGCAAGCCTGGCCGGGCGTGACTTCTTTTCCGGACTTCAAATCATCCTTTCCCAAATGGTCTCGAGACCCCAGTAGAGCTTTGGTGAACGGACTGGATGATAACGGACTTGACCTCCTTGATGCTTTACTTGTTTATGATCCTGCTGGTCGAATCTCCGCAAAGCAAGCCTGCCAGCATCCGTACTTCGAGCTCGGCAGCTCTGCATATTCTGGTAGAGCTAAGACCAACGGATTTCACTGATAGATGCTCCCCTGAGAAGATAGCGAAATAATGGAGTCTCGGGGATATCTATTTTCTTTCTTTTGTCACGCTTGCCCATTGTGGACGTTAGGGGTTTATGAGGTTATGGCGCTATGCATTTTAGGGGTTCTAAGTCCCCAACCTGGCATGTTATAGGTCTCATTATGCTGATTCTCGTTGTATCATATGGAACATGAGATGTGTTATTTGGTAGCATAACTGGCTTTCTTAGACGTTGGCTAGGTCCTAGGACAGAGTTCCACCCCATTAAGTTAACATCGAGAGATGGAACCTTTGGAACCAACCTCGCCTTCAGTCTGCATCCAATGATAAAATGTCCGTTTGCTGCTAACGACCTTAATCTTCATGCCATCTCTCTCCTAAGGATAAGGCCTCCCACTAGTTGACAGCCCTGTGGGGTCCATGGATGTTGGCGTTCGTCTTAGCCCCCAGCTGAAGATGCATGAAACGACATACACGCCTTTTAACCGTTGCAACCTTCCAATCCATTCGCTCCAGCATAAGGCTACCTTGCAGATCAAGCAACATCCCACCAACCATATCCTTGACCAATGCGCCATTGAGCCCCATAAATTGCTCAGCTGCTGGCCTCTGCGGAGTAGCCCGACCGAACCATAGGCATGTCCCGAAATTCAGTGCGGAGAGCTCGCCTGGGCGAGCTCATAAGACGCTACATAGCCCCAGCCCCTCTCTAATGGTTATGGTGCCTGCATCGTTGTCCTGTATAGCTATCCCAGTCATTCGTGTACGAGTCTTGCCGATATATACTTCACTGGATTGTCAAAACTTACTTACACGAGTTTCGGAAACATGGGGAGCAATTACTACGAGGCTGTCGATCTAGAGGATAACGAACCTCCTCCACCAGCAGCTTCAGAGCCTGAGCCTGCGCGCAAAATGGCCAAGCAGCTGCCGCAAAGAGGCGTTGATTTGTTTTGGGAGAAGGTCGTTGTTCTAACTTCACGCTGGAGCTGCATTAAACTCATTCGTACAGTTCACAACGAAAAATCCCGGAAAAGTGCTCAGTATCCTCCCATCAGATATATATGCCAAGACCAAAGCCTCCAAGGCCACCAAGGGCCTCGTTAAGGGACAGGGCGCCGCAAAATCATATAATCAAGCGGCCTCGGAATGCAAAAACGCAGTGGAAAAGATAGCAAGGGAATGTCGAAGGGTCAACCACAAATACCGGGACCCTCATTTTGATATCGAATGGGATTTGAAAAAGACCGTACGGGACTGCTTGTGGAGCCTCGAGGATAGCGCAGGGGACGAGCTGAATCCCAAATCGGTTAAACGGGTTACGGTAAGCCCTTAAGAATAATTCACGAAGTACAGCTTGTCTCGTGGACCATAGCTTGACATGCATAGGATATCTTCAAAACTCCACAGTTCTTCGAAGATGGTCCGACAGCGAGTGATGTACGGCAGGGCAACAATGGAGATTGCTGGTTCCTATCTGCATTGTGTGCTCTTTGCAATAAGCCCGGCCTTATTGAGAACATTTGCGTTGCCAAGGACGAGCTTGTAGGCGTGTATGGATTTGTATTCCATCGTGGTATGTTGGGACGATTGTCTACTATCTTGAAGTGAGGTCTAATTGGTACAGACGGCGAATGGTCGCAGACCATCATTGATGACAAGCTTTACCTGATTGCATCTGATTGGTGGGAGAGCTCAGACTCGGAAAAGGCCGTATTCGCGCAGGTCAACAGACACGATGGCGAAAAGAAGTATCGAGAAGCCAATCAGACAGGCTCGAAATCCCTTTATTTCGCGCAATGTAGCCATGAAAATGAGACATGGCTGCCATTACTGGAGAAAGCATATGCCAAAGCGCACGGGGATTTCAGCGTCATCGAGGGCGGCTTTACAGGGTTGGGATCTTGATGTTCGATGACTAGCATATGCCTACTGACATAATGCAGTGAAGCTATAGAGGACTTGACGGGTGGCGTGACTACTGAGCTATTTACCACCGACATTCTGGATAAGAATAAGTTTTGGTCGGAAGAGATCATGAAAGTGAATGAGGAATTCTTGTTCAGCTGTGCTACTGGCACTTTCGATAGATGGCAAGACTTAGATGAGACGGTTCCAGTAGGAGCCAGAGATAATATCATGCCCTTGCATGCGTATTCAATCATGGAGGCCAAGGAAGCCAAGGGCCATCGGCTTCTTCTGGTGAGGTGAGTAAGCGATATCTTGCAAGGATTTACATAAGACTGACGTTGCTCTAGGAATCCTTGGGGCAACGGCGAGTGGAAAGGTGCCTGGAGTGATGGCTCCAAGGAATGGACACCGGAGTGGATGCAACTCTTAAACCATAAATTCGGTGACGATGGGATGTTCTGGATCTCATACGAGGACCTGCTTCGCAATTACTCTAGCTTTGAGCGCACGCGGCTGTTCGGTTCAGATTGGCACGTTACGCAGCAGTGGACGACTGTAGATGTCCCATGGACTGCAGATTACAACAAGACGAAGTTCAACATTACCCTAAAGCAGCGGAGCCCCATTGTTATAGTCTTGTCCCAAGTAAGCACCTCGACAGTATGTTTACTGAATGTACTGACCTCCTATAGCTGGATAGCCGCTACTTCAAGGGCTTAGGAGGGCAGTACTACTTCCAATTGCACTTCAGACTCGACAAGGAGGGGGAGCACGACTATATCGTCCGCAGCCACGGTAATTATTCGATGAACCGGTCCGTTAGTACTGACCTGGAGCTGGACGCTGGCACCTACTCCGTACTCATGAAAATCACTGCAAAGCGTGACAAGAATTATCCCACGCCAGAGGATGTCATCAGGGCAAATGTCAGACGCAGGCAGAACAAGCTTATACAAGTTGGCCTTTCTTACGATCTTGCTCATGCTAAGGGCGAGATCAGAGAGACAGAGGCGGAGAAGCAAAAGCGAATATCTCGTGAGGAAAAGAAAAAAGCCAAAGAGAAGAAAAAGCAGTATGATTTGAAGCGCAAACAATTGGTCGCCGACTACGAATATGAGAAGAGAAAGAGAGCTCGAGATAAGCGTCAAAAGCAGAAGAGGGAAGCTTACGAGGCTAAGAAGGCAGCGAAAGCCAAGGCAGCTGAGGAAGTAAACGGTACTGTTGCTGATGATGAATGTCCCCGAGCTGTCGATGAGACTAGTGTAGAAGGTGGGATCGAAGAGCAAGCAGCCTCAAGTGGAACGAAAGACAATACTGGTGAGGAACCCGCCGCTGCAGACGAGGCCGACGCCGCAGAAGAGGAAGAGCAAGAGGAGAAAGTTCCGTCAGCAGATAGCGACGCCGCTCAAGCAGCGCAGTCGTTCGAGAAAGCTCTAAAATCAATTCCTGCTGTTACCCTCAATGGCGAACCCGCTCCGGCAAGCTCAGGCCAAGCTCCGCAGTCACTGGCCGCACCCTCCACCCTTGCGCCCAATGACGACTACCAGTACGACAGTGACGGCTCCTTCGTTTCGTCCATCGATAGCGTTCTAGATTTTCCCCGCGAAACGATCAAAGACAGCGATGATGCACCTGCGGATGACGACCTTCCACCCGCTAACGAGGGAGAAGAGAACAAAGAATTCGAAGACGATCCGTGGAACGCTATTTGCGTGGTTGGACTGAGGGTCTATAGCAAGAACAAGGATGGAGACTGTTGTGTCGAGGTTATCCAGCCCAAGAAGGAAGACGAGACGTTGGATCTGGATGATGCCAGTAAGGGAGCCAGTGGAGAGGTGGAGGGGAAGCCGAAGGAGACCAATGGCGTAAAGAGTGAAATTGAGGATAATTGAGGATGTATGGAATCGAATCTGTGAAACAGAGCATGGGATTTGGTGGCCTCGGCCGACTTGGGAATGGTTGGGTGTATTGTATTGATCTCGTTGGATACGCACACTGTGCTTGAGAAAGACTCATATTGTACACTACTGGTGGAGCTGCCAATGGGATCATCCTGGGCCAGCTTGGACGCGCACAGTCCTTTTCCCATGGCGCACTGACATTACCCTAGCCACATATGCCACACTAGGCTGGGAATGTCGCACCTCCGTTAGAGTACAGCTGCTGCACATGTTAGAGGCGATCTGAGCCTGCGGGTGTGCATCTTAGATATCCATATGTGTAGTGCAGTGTGGCTTGTGGGGCACTGTTCTAGGCTATCCGCTAAAACCGGCCCGAAAGAAGCCCCGAAGAGCCCGAGCGGGTAGACTTTGCTTGTGCGATCGTTGCTGGGGCATCTTTCAGGGCTTTGTTGATCGGCCAGTGGGATTTCTATCACTGGTCTCAAACCAGAGCTTTACTTTGCGCAACTGCAGCAGAGGTTGAGACGAAGAATAGATAGAAGCTCTATAATCTCTAGAGATTGCACGGGGGCAGCTTCAGTGCGGCCTCTTCACAACTTTCTGGGCAAGACATCTGCCTCGCCCAGCCTCCAGCTCACCATACGTGCAACACCTGTCAATAGTCATAACACACGATCAATCAACACGATTGCTGATCAGCTTTCTCGTCACTCTTTCTCAAGAAATGAATTTCAATGCTCCCGAAACATACGCTGTACAGGAGGCATCTCCATGTGATCGAATCTAGGCTTTGGCAGGAGGGCACATGAACAAGGAGAAGGTTGCTGCGTTTTCGAAACCCTAAACAAATTCGGAGGCTATCCCATACAAGTCCTTGGAGTAGCACCTCTAGAGCGCCCATTCCTCCAAGCTGATGATGGATACGGATGAGCCATTCTTGAGACCCTGCAAGCAGTTGCCCTCTCCTACGATCGACCGGCACAATTTACACGTCTTAATGGGTCAACACCTAGGAACTCAGTCCTTGAGTCAGGGCCTAATTGACCATAGAGGTCGCGGATCTTCGCAGGAACCAAGCACGGGTATTGAAGACATGGACGATGAGTCGTCTCCATGTGATCAGGACGTTACGGTGAAGCTGACCGAGCATACGGCTTATGAAACGTCGGAAGAAAAGGTGGCGAGACTATTAAAGGGCAAAGAGAAAGATTGGGCGGCCGGCGCGGAAAAGGAAGGCCCGCTACAACTTCTTGACCTACCGTTGGACATACTGAAGATAATCATCAAGGAAGTGAGTGCAAGTTGGACAGAGCCATCAAATTCTCGCTGATGCCGCTCTCAGGTCACCCATACCAATGATTTGGCGAATTGCGCGAAGGTAAACTCTGCTCTGCATGCTGTGACAACACCCACGATCTACAGTAGATTCGACATCGTGTGGCCAGACACTCTAAATTCTGTTGAGGCCCGATCTGGTGTAGACGCATTGACATATGGTCTCGCTACACTTGTGATGAGGGAAGACCTCTTTGACAATGTACTATACTCCAGCAATGCTTCTTGTGGCGTGTCATGTCAAACCTACGAGTGTCCGCACTGTCGCTCCGTCAGCTATCTGAGCAATGGTTTGGGTGATAGCCCACAACCTCGGAAATCACGACGGGGAAACTACTTCTCTCAATTCGTCAAGAAGTTCTCTCTGGGTGATGGTCCGAGGGAATGGGTTCAAGAATATCTTGTGACAAAGGAAAGCGGGAAGATGCTCGGCACTCTTGTTGCACTGAGTGTTGCCCGAATGCCCAACTTGGTACGAAGCGTCCATGCGGGATGCGAAGAACGATGCCATTGCTGATGATGACGTATAACAGGAGTCCTTCGTCTGGGATATGCCTACGGGGGTGCTACGAGATATCTGGATCGCGCTGTCTTCCCTGGGAGATCACAGACCCTCCAGGCTAGAAAAACTTTGGATACGATTTCACGACAATCAGGCGGCGTTAACTGAAGCAGGCTTAACAGGTTCAGCCAGATCCGCAAACAGTCCCCCAGCAACATCAGGACCTGCAGCCGCAGCTCTCCCTCCTCCATCACAGTATCCTAGGCTAATGGAACCTGGTCACTATGGTGTGAACAAGGTGCTATGGGCTGATCACCATGTGGAAAAGCCTAGTTTCTCTATAATGCCACCTTTACGCTCACTCACCGTGCTGGACATAGATGAAGCCCGTTACTTGATCGAGCTGAGTGAACTACTTGGTCGTTCCCTCGGCTCGTTGCGAGAGCTACGTATTGGCATGGCGTCCTCTCTTCACATTCCGACCTGTCTTCAAGCCGACCCCAAAGCAGCGGCTCTCTTTACCGGCGGTGTATTCACACTGTTGATGAGCAACATCTATGACCATTACAAAGCCCTATGTACAATGAAAGAAAATCTAAGAAACACAACGTATACCAACGAAGCCACGAAGCAAGAGTCGCAATTAAATTCAAGTATCCAAGTTCCGACTGCTATAATGTCCAATCTGAATCTGCAGTCCAGCAGGGCTGATAATGTTGCATCAAATTCGCCAAAAGTCGAGGAAGCGGCGACATCTGTGGGCGTGCTTGCATCGCCACCCCCTCGTGTAGAAATGGACGCAATTGACCCAGCTTTGTCTGAAGGGAGCCCGCTATTTATCGATAATCGAGCAATGCCGAATGGAGAAACAGAAAATGCCGCCAAACAAGACGGATTGAAAGAAGAGCTGCATGGCAATCCTGACGACTTTCATAACCTCAGTGGCGAAGCCGTCGGCGTAGATGACATTCCGATTCCGACAGAAAAGTTGACGCTCGAGGTATTGGAACTCGAAAGACTCACTAAACTGGTTCCACGTGTGCTCTGCAGATCTATAGACTTTACCATGCTCACCACCTTCACGTTACTTCAATGCGGAGACCAATCAGGCCTTTGGGATCGTCTCAGAAAGGACTTCGCTCCCCGCAAATCACTCGTCTCCTTTCCCACACGAAAATCCAGAGCTACCGGTCCTCAGTCCCATCTCTTGCGCAAGCCTTCTTCAGACTCTCTTAGGAAAGACGTGGAATATCGACTGCAGCTGAAAAGAATCCACACGGACGCCGTCTCGTCCGAACTAATATTCTTCCTCAAAACGACGCTTGCTCCCAACAGCCTGGAATGGATGTTCCTCCAAGACACACAAGCATTCATATCTCTTGTCACACTAGAAGCCATCTACCGAGGTCCTCTGCGTCGTCACCGAGCCAGCCTTACAAAAGTAATGGTTGACAGCGCCTACGGGGCAGTGGGTCGTGCACGTGCTCAAGCCGCTCGAAAGTGGATGCTCAACCGCGACGTGCTCACATTCATGACCAGCGGCAGGATGAGCAAGCTGCGAGAGCTTTCCATGGCGATCGAGTACAAGGACTGGCACCTCTTCCTACAGCGTCTACCGAACATTCCCCACCTACGATCACTACATATTACCCAAATAGCCGATCATCCGTTCGGCAGCTCCCTCTACGTCAAGGACCTCGCCCGAGGCGCCGTCGACGTCGTGACGCTAAGACCGGAAGTAGAGCTCTGCTACCTAGCCATCCGGACAAAATGTTTCGAGATCCTCGAGAGGAAGCATGGCAAAAGGCCAGAACAGAGCCACAGCTCTACCACGACCGACGATTCCGACGACGATACGCAAGATGGAGACTATCACGATGATGACGACGACGACGACGACGATGACGATGACGATGACGACGATGATGAAAACAGCGACGATGGAGGCGCGGCAGCGGTACCTGCGACTCTGGAGCCGGGGGCTATGGATTCCGATATCGGCAGCATAACGCCTGACGAGGGCGACGACGGCGCCGATGCTGCGGGCGGGAAGGGGAAGGTGAAGTTGCATCTTCGGGAGATCATGTTCTATGATGATAAGATTTCGATTTTCAAGGCGAGGCATGGGAAGCTTTAGAGAGCTTGTTGCTTGCGTGCGTGCGTATGTGCATATGAGAATACAAGAATCCGATATGTGAATATTTGCTTGGTAGATGCGGTGGCGATCGTGTCATTTATCGGAATGGAGCAGGAGTATGGGGATGGGGGGAGGGTGGTTGTGGAGACTCTTGATTTTTTTGACTGATGCTTTAGCGGCATTGAGGGTAGTGTTGAGGATCATGGCATAGCCTAGCATAGATAGATAGATAAATGAACCCCTTACATACCTTACTCTCTGCTGCTGGCATCCTTGTTCAGGCTTTCCGAATTGTTCTTATTTGAATTGACGAGTGAGTAGAGTTTGTACACTATTTAATAGATGTGTCGAAGATCTTCCTATGCTATGCTATGGAGAGGGTAGGTAAGGTAGGTATTGAAGACTTTCTGAGTTTGGGAATTATTATCGGGCTATGTTCTCATAACGTCTAGATACCATAGGTGCCGCTCTGAGTGCGTTCATGCTCCGCCGCCGACAGGGGCACTTTCGAGTTTGTTCAACTGTCGCTCAGAGAGTGGCATACAGCAACTTGTCTACAGGCCACAGGTGCAAACCATACAAGCACCGATCCAAGCTCCGCGCCTGGGCTCTCGCCGATTCAAGAGTGTTACATGACACTACACATAAGGCAGCAAAAGCTCGGCGGCTCGAACCCATACTCAGTCTGCCTCGCACGATGACCCGGCAGTTCCCACCCAGGATCGGACTTGCTAGGCCCCCTGCCGATACGGCCGCCATACTCAACACCCTTGACCATCCGCACCTTTTCGCCGTCATAGTCGTCTTTCTTGTCGCATTTGGGGCAGGTATTGGCTGCGCCTTTGTACCATGGGTTTTGCTTCAGATCGCGAGCTATACCGTTCTCGAACGATTTGCAGGTGCTGAAGTTTTTGCCTTCGCCGCAGGTGGTTACGATTTCGGCCCACCAGTGGTTGCATGTTGGGCTCATGAGGAGTTTGCCGGTGCACATTTTTGCCGGTGGGTGGTGGGGGCTTTGGACCGAAGAGGATGCTTGGTACGTGCGTTATCCAGGGGAGAAGGGGTGATTGGAAGTGAGCACTGTATTTGTGAAGAGCTAGATACAGGTCAAGCTCTTCTACTCGTTAGGATGTGGCGTGCAAAGAACGATTTGCTGCACCTTACGTACAAGGTTGTCCAATGGTAGCTTTTCAGTCTGTTGGATCGCTGTCTTGGTCGATACGAGGGACAGTAGACGGCTGCAAGCGCTTTGATGGAGGTATTCCAGCCTGTCTTTGAGGGTGCCCGGTCTCAAAATGATGCATTTAGACAAAATCAGAACAGGATGTTTCGAACTGAGGTGGGGAATGGCTCTGTAAAGGTTGCACATGACGAATGCTCGTCCTCCATGAATAGACACACTTTCCGTGCCTTGTATGCCGAGCTCAAGGTATTCCGGGAATGCCTGGACACCAATCGGTAGGTCGTTTCCTTTTTGTGTAACATGACTATTGAGTCATACCCAAATGTGATGGGAAATATTGGTAGATAGGCCTAGTGCTGTATAACTGCTCCTACGTGACGAGTAGTCACCGAACCGTGGAGTGTCGAAGGCAGAAAGCTTCATTAGTCCAAGCCCTGGACGCTCAATCGGCGGATGTGAGCATCGAGTAGGGCAATTCGAGGTCGCTGCCCACTTAAGTTTCGTCGGTTTAATGATGTATGGTACCAGTACTAGACCTGACTTGACTAGATCTCCGTGAATAGTCAAATAACGTTATCACACCCAGTTGCAGAGAGGAAGATTTCCAGTACGATTCATGACATTCCCTCTCCATCATCGCAGTTCTCATGTTCTTGCTTTCGGATGGCCTGCATGAGTTCATACATCTGGCCCAACTGCTGGTCTATTAAAACCGGTCAGCATGTCCTTGAAGTCTTTGTGCAGTACTCGTTCACGCACCACTCATCTTGTCGATCTTTCCCTTGTCCATCTTCTCTCCGATCCACTGATCGCCCTCAATACTCTGCGCATACGTCTGCCACTCAGTCAAGAATCCGATCTGGCGAGTTTGCATCCGTTAGCTAGTAATCGTTATGGTGTATTTGCATTGAATTGAGAGTTTCGAGCGATGATAGACGCACAATATGTATGGGGTTTTCGACATTCCGATGTGCTCGAAATTCACTCTTGACATATTCATCACCCAAAAGGCGCGCTTGCTTCCCACCTTCTTTTGGCAACAGATATTTTCGATGTCCTCGTAGAAGACGCCTCAAGAGATAAATTGGGGGAAGAAGTGCTAACGGTGCTGGCCTAAATGCTCCGGAAGAGCCAATGGATGAGGGATTTGCGAGGAGACGAGGAGAGAGTTTCAACATTGTATTTTGCAGGTGGTGATCTTGATCTCTGCTTCAATGTAGAGAAAGAGACAGCTGAACGTCGAGTTGACATCACCTTGCAGGTGGAAACTCTAAATCTCCACTCGACAGACCACCAATCGCTTCAATATACTACTACCATCAAATGCTGCCAACGCCATCGACTGCTCATGTAGACGTGACATGCATCTATGAGCCAGCAGAGGACTCATTTCTCCTCCTTGACACACTCTCCTCGAATACAGAGAGCGAATTCCTCCAAAACCGGCTTAGCTCACAGCCATCACAGCAAGCACCCAGTCCCACACCCATAGTCCTCGAAGTCGGCACAGGCTCAGGTGTCGTGCTAGCCTTCCTCACAGCTCATGCTGGAACTATTTTTGGCCGATACGATATCGTCGCTCTAGGCAGTGATGTGAACGCGTACGCCTGCCGTGCCACACAACAAACCGTATTGCAAGCCTGTCGAAACACCAACAATTCCGGGTATACTGCGGTTCCGGCGACCCTGTCCGCAACGCTCTGCGCAGACTTGACAAGCCCACTACGCTCCGGCGTGGCTGATGTGCTGATCTTCAATCCGCCATATGTTCCTTCTCCGGATGTGCCTGGGTTCCGGACCGCCTCGGATTGCTCTGCGCAATCTGCCATGAGTACGAGTGATGCTAATTATAATGCAGGATCGTTTGAACGTGATTCACAGCTCCTTGCGCTGTCATATGCGGGAGGAGTCGATGGCATGGAAGTCACGAACAGGCTCCTGGAAGAGATTCCTACGGTCTTGAGCCAGGAACGAGGTGTGGCTTACATTTTACTGTGTCAGCAAAATAGGCCAGAGGAGGTTTTGCAGAGGATACGGCAGTGGGGTTCGAGGTGGGATGTCGAGATTGTGGGTAGATCGGGAAAGAAAGCCGGATGGGAGAAGCTTGTAATTATCAGGATATGGAGAACATGAAGGGTAATCAACCAATAAGGAAAATAAGACCATGATTCCAGAGATAATTTATCGTTTTGCCAGGTCCTCTAGGTTGTGAAATGATACCCTCTTTATCAAGCCCACAATTAATGAACCACGATCCAATCATGATCGAGGCATGCCATAATTGCATGTTCTCAAGATGTAGCTTCTATGAAGCAAGTCCCTGATCACTATCCACGAGACTCCCCAAACTGCTTTCCGAAAGCAGCTATCGCTCATTGCTCATCTGTAACACCTTCGCTTCTCTAACCCGTCACCCCTAGAACCCCCTTCCTCCACCTCTGCCCCGTCCGCCCCTAAACCCTCCACCGCGTCCACCCCTACCACCCCGCGGTCCCCCTCTTCCCCCTCTAGCCCCTCGATCAGCGACCTCCTTCCTGGCCTTATTCTTCGGTTTCGGTGCATCATCAATGAGTAGCGTATCTAACGGCAGCGAATCCGGTAGGATGTAATACCGAATTGTAGAACCACGGATGTTGATACTATCGAGAGATATTGGATCGCGGCCTTTGGGTGTCATCTTGACGGCGCGGAGAGCGGTGTTCATTTGTGGGGATACGGAGGCGATGGTGCCGTGGAGGATGGTGCCTAAGGGAAACAAATTGTGTCAAATGGGCTCCACGGAGGACGTAGGAAATAAGTATACCATTCTTCAGCTCGATCGTGACTGTCTCGTTGGCGCATTTCATGAGAAATCTGGCATTGGGTTAGTGTTTGAGTATGGCGAGCCTTGAGAGGTAGAGCTCAGCTTGGATACGTTGCTGAATGGAATTGGTATCTTACCTGACAAGCTTCATATTGATATCCTGGCCCTAATTGAATGTTATTGAGAGGTTTTGCCGAGGTGATCACCGTCATGCGACGGTAGTTGCGATTAATAGTAAGAGCACAGCTCGCGCACGATTTTGGATGGTTGGCACGCTAGCCTCGTTGAGTCTTATGCAGGTCTACAGAAGTTTTCGAAATGAATAGGAACTCCACAACCGCATCATGATTCGGCCTACATGGTGATAGCAATGGACCGCCCGGTACTAAAGTGGAGCTGAGACGTTGTGTTAATTGCCTTCTTGCCCGGGAAATTTTTCAGAAATGGGCTAAGTATATTCCATATGATCTATCATAGCGTTCATCATACGTCTACAGTACGTTCCCACAATCTTGACCTCTACCCTTCCTTTGTCTGGACTCATGCATCCATATCTCCCGCTTCAGAAACCTTGTCCCACTCACTATCAGTACTCATCTCCCCTGACGAACCCTCGACAGAGACCGTCCTCTTTCTGATCGGCCCCTGCGCATCTTCTGGTCTCAGCAGTCGCTCTGACCGGCTCTGATTAGGTCCTTCTGCGGCCCGATCCCCTACACCCTCGGTTTCAGTCCCACTGTCGTCTGTGCCTCGGTCATCCTGTAGTTTCTTCAATTCCCGTGACTGTTTGGCTTCTCTCTCCTTCTTATTCGCAGCCTCCAATTCGGTCACGAACCAGTTGATAGCCCACCATAATCCGGCGCTGAGGAAGGAGAGTATGGCGAAGTGGATGCTATATGTGAGAATGAGGAGGACCAGAAGGACAACTTGAAGAGCGGCGAATGAAGCGTTAGTCGCGATGATTATCGATGGCGTAGGACCTGGGGTGAAGATGGAGTTGACTAAATCGGTGAGGAACGCCGCCATAAGGAAGACGAGCAAGACACGTCCGGATACGGATGTTTGCGATTTTGTGTCTGGTTTGCCCAAGACTGATATCTGGTTCTACCGTACCGAAGGTTTGATTGGACGAGGTGAGTGTTGTTATTTCAAGCGAGTAGTAGGCGATCAGCTTTGATCTCTCACAGCGAAGAAGTACATAGACAGCATATGAAACAGCTGAATATATGTGGATGAAGCCGCAAAGGTACCTCGACACGTGTTATGGGCGATGTTGGGGCCTGGAATGATGTTTGGTCGTGACCGGCATCATGCTACCCACGCAACCACGCTACCAAAAGCCCCGAATGCCAAGCTTTGTGGCCGTGAGGGCCAGGGGCTGTCTCCTCAACGCTCTTGACTCAAGAGTCAACAAGTGGAACAAACATAACGGAATGGTACTGACGCGTGATCTTCCATTTCATGCATTCATTAAGTACACTCTGTGCATACAGATTGTTGCGGTCTATACGGAGTAGCCTTCCTACATCACGTTGTCGTCCACCATGAACACAGGTAAATCAGCGAAGGATAAAACGAGGGAGACGCTCTGATACTATACTATGGCAACATGTCTAGTGTCTCATGAAACCATTGCAATTCTGCCAAGGTCCCCCAGGATTTGGCCCGCATACCCGATCGAATGGCTGACTCTCAGTTGCCTTCCTACTGTCCTACATGCTGAGCTTCGGGCCCTCCTGGGGTACCATGTGAAAACTTCCATTATGAGTATCTTCCGAATCCTTTGCTTTTTCGGTAGGAGAGGCTGCCCCTCACTCCGTTCAGTCTTAAGAATCGTTCTGCATCTCCAATGATAGTTCATATAACTATGCTGACATTTGAATATTTTTGAGCGAATCTGTGAGCAACAGGGAGTCTTTCTTCGGACCAGATTGGCAGATCAACTTGACCATTGGCTTAATCACTCCACCACTTGTTCAGAGCCGGGAACCATCCGATAAGTCGGTTTACACACCTAGCTTAATTAATCAAGTGCTTGACGCGTACACACCTACCATATTCAACTCACTGTTCCTGGTGTTGGTAATCAAATCTTGCACCGGAGACTCGCGGAAGGACCCTCCAAGCCATGTATCACATCTTCAATGATAACGTTGGCCAATAAGAAGAAGAGCAGGGGATCTGACGATGAGTCTGGGAAGTGCAGTCACCTGAAGACGATCTAGATATCACCAAACACACACATCCGACTCGTCAGCTTTGTAACCACGCTTCTATTCAACTTGGCCCCAGATGCATCGGCCTTTGCGGAGCTACACGGACGCTCTAGAATTTGGTGTATGATTGGTAAAGGATGCTATCCAAGTTGTTGAGCCTGGCCAATCAATATCAGCAAGCCTCTATTGTCAGCCTCAGCCAGTACTACTCGTGGGCCACGACGACTTCAAGAGATCTACACGGAATGTGCGAGACTGGGGTAAAATCCTGTAGGATCACGCTAGAGACGTCAGCCTCGCACTTAACGGAGCGCAGGATCCGGGTGCAGTCCTTGCCATGTGGCATTCCTTCGAGCAAGTAAGTGTGGGGGCTATGATATGTTTCACATGTGGAAGGTGAAGAGTTGTGACAAATACTGCTAGTACAATCCTTCGACAGGCACAGTACGGTGATTGCATCAAGCTTCAATCGTCGCAATGGAGCACAAAGCACAATGAATGGATGATGTCTGGCGGACAGTCGGAGATTCCGATCGCATAGAGAAGCGAAAGGCGTTCACAAATAAGGGTACCATTCTACTCCGTACTGTTGGTGAAATTGAATCATGACTCGTAGGCGCATGACTCGTACTCCGTACTCTTGACTCCAATCAGTTAAAACACGCTCGGACATTGTGGATGTGAACGAAGCCCGAAAGAAAGATTAGCAATATACGGAGTGAAATTCACTATTCCGCAAGCTGTTGACTAAGACTTGTTCCGGACGATTGTTGTTAATCGTGGCCCGGTTCCGCATGCTTGATGCAAGGCACATGCCTGTAAACACCAACTTGGTCTGCAACTGATACACAGAAAGGTCGACTAGTAGACTGCTAGTGCTAGTAGAGTAAACTGCTACTAGTACGGTAGACTACTACCCCACATGGCCTTTTGGTGGAAGGATTCGCGTGGCTGCGCGTCTTAACCCAAAATACTCTAGTCTGGATCTGAGCCTCCAAACAACCTAACCTTACCTAACCTAACCTAGGTACAACCTCTTGCGTCTTTCACCGCCTACCCTGAAAACCCTAACGGAACTCCGAACGAACCACACACTTGCGACTACGCTGATCGACCAACTTCAGCTTTGCGGTCAAGCAAGAGAGCATCTTCCGTTTATCGCAAACCATACGGAGAACTACTCTTGCTCCTCTACCTGCTGCCTACGGCGCTCCCTCTAGCCTCCCCATTGCTTGCAAAGCACTAGGTACCTACCTACCATTGCCCTATGCAGCACGGTACCATGAGCACGTCCACGAAGCCTGCTATCCACCCAGGCTCACTAAACTTCAACTAGATTCCAGGGACAGCCGAGGCCGTCTCCAATTGCTCCTCAGCTCGGTCATGCTGATCCCTAAAGTATGCTTGCGCGCAATTTCCCTTCGCTCTTAGCCGGGCGGCTATTTCTCTGTTGTCTATGGACAGCCAAGTCTATCGTCCATCTTGAACGATACCAACCCTTGGCTGAAGGATTTCAGAAACCCAGCCTCCACGTCTCAACCGTACCGCACCCTGGGTGATAAGTTTCAGAACTGCTCTTAGTGTCCCCCGAGTCGTGGGCTCATGTGGTTTTGCAAGGTAGTGACAGCTTAAGCATCAACGAAATGTTGGGACAGGCAGTTCAACATCCAGACCTTGCTATGTGAGGTAGATCTCAGCTTCGGATCTGTCCTTCACTAGCGTTCTGTTTCGAAGCCAATTCGATGCAACGGCGATAAGGCTGCGGAAAGCAGTTGAAGTCATGGAGCCGGACTCATGATCAACTGCGGGAAATACTCTGGTCCTCCATGCGCCACATTGACCGTTTCGAGTGGTCCACCTCCACGCCCATGGCGAATCCTCCATCTAGATCTGTGAGAACCTGACGCATTTTCAGCTTTCTGATTTGCTAGCAGCGGGTTGGTCTACTCCCCTGGTGGTCAACATGCATTGGGAGGTAATCACGGGATTGGTACGATAATGGATGTCCGACCATGCGGTGAGCATTGCATCTCCCTGGTCGTCCATATCTGATCGACACGTTGTCCGCGAACTGTTCTGCGACCCTCTTTAAAGTTTGCATCTTTCATGACTCAGCCTTGAGACAGCAACATAGGACCACTGAAGCAAACATTGTCTATTGGTGCCTGCTGCTATTATAGAGGCAACAGCCACGACAAACCGTTCCATTCACCCAATATTTTGTTGGTGACTAGTGTTTACAGGGGTCGAATCCTTCAGGATCCTAGGGCTGACCAATCAAAGAGCCCCAGTAACGGCAGAGCACGAGAGGAATACTTATGTAGTATGCCCCCCTCGTGGCGAAGGGAAAGCAACTATGGTTCCTTCTTTTCTATTATGAGCATCTGTTGATTCCTTCAAGGCTTCTACCATTTCTAGAATTAACATTCTTTGACATCGCCAATATATATCCTAAACTTGGACGTATCCTAGTGGATTGGAGTTAGTGAAAGCGTCAGCATATTTCGTTTGTTTTCCCTCTCATTACAATAATTCCAAGACACCATGTCTCGTTCCCATCGCCGTCCGTCAGAATACTCACGCGGAAGCAGTCCTCGTATCGATCGTACCCTCTCCGTTACCGAAGCAAGCTTCCAGAACCTTGGCTTGAGCGAAACGGCAGGTGCTCCACAACTGTCAATAACATCGCCGTATCAACTGTCAAGTCGTCGTCGACCATCCGCCCTTCGCAGTGAACTTAGTTCCGACTACCTCACGACCGAGTACGATCCAAGCGGCTACCATCGTACAGCCTCACCAGCTTCTTACTCCAACTTACAACAAGGCTCGTCGACATTCGATTCGTCACTTCTAGATCCAGATTACGATCAGCTTTTCGCAGAGACAACAAATTACGGCAGCCGAGCCAGTCCCTTTGCAACCAGTTCGCTCGGTAGGACCGCTATGGTGTGAGTAGAGAATCATGCTATCGACCCACGCAAGACTAATGAAAGATCTTAGCTATCCGTCTTATCCTCAGGAAACAATGTCTAGCTACCGTGATGCAAGTGGCTCTTATGCCGCCTCGAGGTCGCCATCTCAGCGAGGTAAGTTCAATAGAACGTCGAGCACAATCGCCTCGGCTTCAGGTCAATAGCTTAGACATCTAGGCTATCCTACTGGTGCCTCCTTATCACGCAGTATGTCTGGTCCCCCAGGCCCTAGCATACTGCCAAGCTCGGCCTATGGCGGATTCAGGGATGCAGAGCGTGAGGTAGCTCGGCAGCGGCGGCGGAACATTCACGAGTCCCGCCGCCAGTCCAAGCTCCTTTTGCGGAGGACCATGCTGCCGAGCACCCCAGGGATTAGGCCGAGCGAGGTGGACTATTTGAGCGGCTCAATTGACTCTTTTGTAGCTCATTCCGGTTCTTCTTCGTATGAAAGCCACAGCGCGTACGGTCGAACACCTTCAACTTCATCTAGTCATGGGGGCTATGGGCCAGCAATCTCAGCGTCAGTTGAAGGCCTCTATCGAAACTTAACGAAATATCACTGACGGTCTTGCCATAGGTCTCCCTATCAGAGTGGTTATCCTGCTAGCTACGTTACCAGTGGCGCTAGCGGGAGCACGCTGTACAGTTCGTAAGTCGATGGACAATAAGACCCTCCAAGGGCCCAAGCTAATATTCACAGGACCTCCCATAATCCGACCCTCTCCTCTTCCTCAATCTATCCATACAATCGCGGGGGAAGAGGTGGTTCTGTGGCCCCCTCAAATCCAGAACCTGTAGTACTCGAAACACCGAAGAAACCACAGTGCTGGGACCATGGCTGTAATGGCCGTCAATTCTCCACCTTCAGCAACCTTCTTCGTCACCAGCGTGAGAAATCTGGCACTTCCCAAAAATCTACGTGCCACCGTTGTGGAGCTGAGTTCACGCGCAAGACTGCGCGTGACGGACATCTAGCGCACGACAAATGCAAGCCGAGGTCGGATCGTTGACTACTGGGTTAGGTTTTGAGCGACACTTGATAATATTGATAGAATCCATTTGAGTGATAATAGCATAGCAACGGGCTTGAGTCTTGCGCGTTAGCGAGTGCGGAATGGGATGGTCTCGGACAGGTCATGGTATTGGGACGGGATAGGGACCTGGGTAAAGCATTTAGAACGGCGTTCTCAGCATACGTTTATGGCGCGGCATGTGGAGATGGATAGGACTGGTCTTGTCTGTCTTTACCAAAAAAATTCCAGACCGTAACGAGAGTTACTCCGGGGTTGTATAGCACGTCTTTACACGTCGTTAAATGTACCAACATGTAAAGTTACTCACCACACCTCACCGTACACCTCCGCTGTTTCAGCATAATCATCATCGCTGACATTGTGCCTCTTCTCTTGACTTGACCGGGACCAAAGAACCACGAAATGTTGACAGTGCCAATTCCTTGCCTCTCCACAGCCCCGCCAATGCCACCCAGTGCCACCCAAATTTCGGACCAAGCATTGCCCTTTCACCAACCAACGAACGTGAGTCTGAAACGTTGGAGCGAGGTGGTGACAAGGTTGGGACCTAATTTCCAGTTACTTTAGGTTGCGGCTTGGGCTTGTGCGAACGAAGGAAGGCAGTGTAAAGTATCGACTATCGAGCGCGGCGGCCAACGCACTCTGATAGATAACCGCGCGGTTTTGGTGGAAGCGCTTGCCGATCGTGATGGCTCCTAAATAGAAGTTAAGTTTTAAAGAGAATAGATAGGTCTAGCGCGTCATTTACGAGGTGTCGCGTAGTTTGTGAGCCGTTGAGTTACTGCATCGGGCTCCTCGCCGCCCTCCACTTCTCTGCTGCTGCCCTCCTACTCTAGATTTCAGCGAATGGGATATCGTCTCTTTCCCTGTCCACCACAAGGATTCAGAATCAGTGAGTGTCGTTTGCTCTGGACTTAGAATGAAGATCAAAGACCTGGCATGCTACGACTCTCATGGTAGAAGAACCAAACAAACCCTTTCTGGCAATATTTCAAGCAGCGAAACGGCTCACCGACTGAGTGCACAAAATGGCTACATGCCAGTTGAGATCAAAGAGGTTGTATCGAAACCCTGCTCCGTGTCAAGTTTGCCGATATGGCAGCTGCTGAGGGAATGACGGATGTGTACTCATGCCTTAGTTATGGCCTATGGAGGCGATTCGGATGGTATCTACAGCAATGGTGTCGTCGCGTTTCTTAGAAGGGTCATAGGCGTGGTTTGGTATGTGAGCAGTTCCTACCATGAGTAGCCGTGGTGTGAGCACAATTGTTATAAGGGCATTGGTGGCCGTTGCTCCAGTGCCACTGCTCAGGCACTTCCAGCATGCTTTTCTTTTCACACTCAGGTATTCTAGCATCCTAGATATGCATTGCAATCTTTTCTTCCAATATATCTTGTATTGCCAAGTAGCGAAAGCATGTTCATCCAACATCACCCACTCTAAGCTCAAGAAGTATGTTGCCTCTGAAACTTCCGCGGTTGGCGCCTTGGATGAAGTTCGTTGTCCGTGATAGAACCAATCCAAACACACCTTACAGCCCATTTGAAGCCATCAGTGCCTTCTTCTTTCGCATGGACTAAAATAGCTCGTAATTAGCCCCAGCTTTGGCAGCATCATAAACGGCCAAAAGACGAAAGAACTCGCACCTTTCATTATCGACCCCAGAACCTCATCGATCGTAGACGGACCAAGAAACCAATCCCAAAGCCACATATCAATTACCAGTAACCAAGAGAGCGAAAGAGACCTCAAAATTACAGTCGCCTTCAGGGAGACGGCTCCTCGTCGAGGAGATTTGCTGGAGTGTGATTTCAAAGGCAGAAAGTGAATGTGAATGATAATTTTTCGAGGTCGAAAATGTCCCCCAATTCGAAGAGTTGAGACGGTTGCGCCAACTCGCAGCAAATGTACATACCTCATCCACTCATATTTCTCTTCAACGCCTGCCTACCATACTCACGCGAATGCCAGCCCAACCAAGCACGAAAAAACCACTTACGACACCACAAAACGCCCAGCTAAAGACACAAACCATCGCTCGCCCGCAGACAGACAGAAAGAAAGGCGACGAGCAAGCGGAACGGCTGCAAAAGCCACAGCGTGCGCTTCCTGAACGATCAGGCAATATCGACGGAAGGAGGTCAACCAAGATACGGAACAGAATAGGTCGAAGAATGAAAGCGCGAATAGATCACACGTCAAGCTAGATATTTGCAGACAAACACCAGGATTCTAGAAGACAGAGAGGCCGAGATGGAGGAGAAAACATCCATGCTGCAACCGTTTTTCATTCTGCTTTCGAGAGTCTCGGACTTTTACCACCCGAACTACCGTAATCAACTCATGGATGCCTCGAAAATTCGTCAATGTGATCAAAGGGTAACGCGATACCCTACCGGAATGACCAAAGGAATCATCAATTCGTTCGAAAGCCTATATAAAGAACCAATCCACGTTTTCTAATCACGTCCACCCTCCTCTCGGTGCAGGTATTCCAACTCCGAGTTACGCCTGCCCGCGTTCTCATCCTGATCCCATGTCATTGCCTCTCCTATTCCCTTCTCTAGCTTCCAACCTTCTTCTTTTTGCCCAACTCCTACCAGTCTCGAATCTGCCCCAAGTGACTCCAGTCGCACCCTGATACTTCCCAGCGCCCTGTCTTCCGACCTGTCGGTGCGATATCCGGTGTTATGGTGGACATGAATCTTCTCCGCCTCCTCCGCAATTACCGTTCCCCCTTTAGCGACGCCCACGACCAGGGATTTGACATCGGTGAAATCAAAGCGGCTGAGTCCCTTCCAAACCCTGGTTCGTATCAGCTCGAGCAGGCCGAGCAAGAGAATGGCAAAGTTGACAGCGGCCACGGCGTAGATGTATCGGCTCTGCCCGATGCGGACGGCAGCACTTGAAAGCGACACTGGCACAAGGTACACGTCGCGCGGGATCATGAGTTGCGCGCTCGAGAAGGCAAGTAGACTGTTGTCCAACATGGAGGTCAAACTGTCTTGTACGCCGCGGAGAGTTTGCTCTGTGGTGTTCGCCTTGCTACCATTGCTGATTGTACTGTTGATAAGTGCCTGGATATTCTGCGTAAATGTGTTGCCGAGAAGAGAAGTGTAAAGATCGCAAGCATGTTGCTGGGAGAAAGACGTAGGCATACGCATGGTGATTGCTTTCATTTTGCCAGTCGGGTCGATATCCTTGACATCTGACCCGTTTGCAAGAAGTTCAGTAGTGATAAGGCGCTCGGTCATGTTAACAGAGACGGAGAACTTCGCAGGAATGAAGTCAACCGTGCATTGGATCTTGTCTAGAGCAGCATAAGTTTTTCCGGCAGCAATGGCAAATACACTTCTGTCTTGCCCGGTACTTCCTACAAGTGCAGTAATGTTTTCTGGAGAACCGAAACCGCAGGCTGCGTAGCTCTCAGAGTTCCCATTGGTAAGATTGCCGGCGACCATGTACAGATCGGGCAGACTAGATCGGAAACTGTCTTCTCCTGATATAGCCCAAAGGGAAGTACTGTTCACTATACATTGAACCTGTGTGAGGTACCCAGTTTCGTTATATGTATATCCTCGAGTAGTATTCTGGGCGAAAGATTCATCAACAAGGCCGACAGACGAGCCGATACCGTATGAACGGCCCACGTAAGAGTACCTGGTGTTGTCCAATTTTCTAACGGGTTGGGTCGCATTACCAATATTAGAAGCTGAAGCTGCTTGCGTCAAGATCAGCCCCACCAGATCATAATTCGGCGAATATGAAAATATGCCACTTCGATTATGCACGGATGGCTCCGGTTTGAGCCAGGTAAGATTGTACCAGATGTGCTCCGAGGTAGGGCTATATTGGGGTACTTCGAGCAGCGCCGTAGAAGACGAGTGAGTTGACATAATTACAAGCGTCAACGCTCCGGCCCAGATTGCTCCCGGTATAACGATCACGGCATGGAATAGTATAAGGATCATCATCAAGCCATGTGGTAGAGCCCAATCCAGACGTTGCAACGATATCGCGCTCCAGAATTGAAGTTGATCAAGGGTGTGAGGAATCCTCGCCAGACGCAAGCGGGTCGCAAAGTTGATTAGGGAGCAGAGAGCGTAGACATGAAGGGTGCCAAAGCTTTGCGAAAGGATCTGTACAATTTATCTGCACCGTGGCTCGCTCGCTGGTGACAAAGTTGTAGATATGGCCGGAATTAGTCCATGGCGCTCGATTGCTAGCAAGCAGCAGAATAGTAGCGACTGAGGTAGAGAGCAGAGTCGCAGCCAATAGCAGCCTTGTCTTTAGGTGCTCCTGGCCACTATCCTTGGTGGCCAGAGGCCAAGTCATTGCGGACTACCTGGACGTTGAGGCAGCTCCACGGTGTAGAGAAAATGCCCGGAGCATGATGAGTATACTGATAAGTTCAAAAGCGTCAGAGGTGCGGAGGGTAGGTAGGAGTTGGAGACGTCTTGCCAGCAGGATTCCGCTGCCTGCCCGCATGTAACCACGCGTAGTTCAGCAAGGTTGAGCCGGTCCAGTAACGCTGTGTCAGTGGCACACCTACTGAGCCCCCCAAGTGCAGAAAAAGGATGGCTAGCGGCGCAGGAACTTCAACGGTTACGGGGAGTACAGTAGGAGCGTAGGCCTCGCCGCTGCGAATACCATCATTTTCAGCCATCACTGGGTTCTCTGTAGAATGGTAGAGGGGAACCTTGTTGCCGAATATAAATGTACTGCCGCAGCTGCTAGGAGCTGACAGGAGGTTGAGGCAGGGAGAGGAAGAGATCGAATGTTGGGCTGAAGATGACGCAGGGATGGACGCTAAGATAAGGTACGGTACGGTTTCAGACTAGTTCTATTAGCGCAAAAGGGCCGGGTCATACCAAGCAGCCTCGCAGCCTCATCGACAGAACATCTACCTAGGTAGCAGTCTAGGCAGCCGGCAGCCATCGAAATATTCTGAACATTACCGATCAATACCTTAAGATTCGTTTCGCCATTCCAGGTGTTCAAAAAAACAGTGAGAAGGTTGCGTGAAACGGGCGTCGAGACCAGATTGTCCAGAGGGGCTAAATCCAGCAACATCTCTACAGCCGCAGCTGATAACCTAACAGTGTCAACATCACTTCGCTACACATTTTGGCAGGTATCTAGGCAGCCTTCACGGGATCCGCACCAATACGAGAGCCATCATTATCAGCGGCATTCTCAGACACCCTTGAGATCCTTTGAAGATGTATCTCGAGAGATCAACCACCTAGTGGTCAATCTGGTCTGGTAGCTGTCAGGACAACAATTTCATCACCTCAAACATCACTTCCTGTTAAAGAACCGTCAAGATGCTTCCCCCACTTTCAAAGCTCTTCCTGATTCACTATTCGCATACAAACACGAGGTCTTTACGAACGCTACATCAGAAAGCAAGAGTACCGCGGCATAGAGCGTATACGTGAGGCTGTCCACAAGGGAACCCTCGAGGGATAGATAAGAATTACTCCATACCAACAGCGTAAATAAGACAAGGGTATAATGGCCTCCATCTTCACATTTGAGTCTGAGCCAGTCAGGATGTCTTCTCCGTGGCCTACCTCTGTATCTGCAAAGACCAGCAGCGGTCAGGGACATGGGGAAATTCTTCTCGCTGGCATGATGATGCCTCATGCAGAGATCTTGGCCAATTGTGGCATAAAAAAGCTTGAAGCAGAACCACAAGAGGGCCCGACAGAGTACAAGCTGCACCTGCTTTTGCGTCCGCGTCGAAATTTTACTTTTACTTCAACGGTTCAGAAGGCGTCCGGATCCTTTCTATCGAAATCTCATGCTCCCAGATCGCAATCAGAAACAGACCTCAAGCCAATCACGTCTACGCCGGTACTGGCGCCCAGCAGTCAGTCAAGACAGAATAGACTGCAACATTTGACCACCCAGCTTCTGTGGCGCCTCCAACAATCTTCTCCCTATCATTCATCATCTAAAACAGGCCTCGTATTGCCGGTCCTACCTGATTCAGATGTCGAGCGCTGTGCCTCGAAAGGCCCAGGTCCTCTGCTGCCAGGACTTGAAGAGAGCAGTGGTGCCTTCTATGAGATCGGAGTGAGTGACGACGGAACTTTCGTTGGTCTTACAGAAGACGAGCTCGGGGAAAGCTTGATTGTATTGCGCGCGATGGCTTTCAGTCTTGGCTGTACTATTCGAGTACTGCGAAGGATCATTGTAGGTGACTGTCAGTGGACTGAGGAAGGTGAGACAGCTTTGTTGAATAGGCCTCGTAAGGAGAAGCTTTGGGTTGCGGAGGTGCTTGTAGCTCCTGGCCTGACTTCACAAAACGTAATACTTAGAGTGGCCACGTTTCCTATGAACCAGGATGCTCCCAACGTGACCGGAGATCAATCACCAAATTCTGGAATCGACGGCGTTGAGCCGCATGGTGAGCAGCTACGCGTCTCTTTGACTGGCAATACCACATCTGGAAAATCTTCGCTGCTCGGTACGCTGTCGACTTCGACGCTTGACAACGGTCGTGGTAAAAGCCGGCTTAGCCTACTAAAGCACAGACATGAGATCGTGTCAGGGGTGACCAGTTCACTTGCTCAAGAGCTCTTTGGCTACCATGAAGCAGAACCTGGCGCCAGTGTCCCACGTACTAAGATCGTCAATTACGCATCCGGAAATGTATCTTCATGGGATGATATCCACAATGCCTCAGACCAAGGTCGGTTAATCTTTGTTACCGACTCTGCTGGACATCCACGTTATCGACGTACCACGGTGCGTGGGCTTGTCTCGTGGGCGCCTCATTGGACTCTGTGCTGCATCGCCGCCGATGATCAAGAGGACAGCAGCGGCAAGATAGGGGCGACAAGCACTTCCAATCAAATACTTGGCTCCGCTGGCCTAGGCGTTGATCTTTCAAAAGCGCATTTGGATCTGTGCTTAAAGCTGAACCTACCCTTGGTCGTCGTCATAACCAAACTGGACCTCGCAACCAAGACCGGACTGCGAGATACCCTGACTACAATTTTGACAATCCTGAAGGCTGCTGGCCGAAGACCTGCTATACTTTCTTCGCCTTCGAACGACAGAAGTGATGCTCACCTTCATATGATTGCTAAAGAAGATGAAGACGCGGTCAGGGACGTAATTGACTCAGTAGTACCTGGGGAGCTATTAGTGCCCATTGTTCTCACCAGCGCTGTCACTGGGACTGGCATTGGAAGGCTGCATGCTCTTCTACACCTGCTTCCATTGACGTCCCACCAGATTCATACGGGATCCACTACACCGCTGTCTGATGACGTGCCTCCCCAATCATTGTTTCACGTAGATGAGGTATTCGACATGCCTACCAATGCGCATTCTGCGAACGCCGACAACACTACCGCGAGCACGATCATAAGCGGCTATCTCCGCTATGGATTGCTAGAAGTAGGAGAGCAAATGCTTATCGGACCATGCACTTTAGACGAAGCTAGGGATAATGAAACCACACTCGACCTCCAGCGTGCGAGATCTTATCCTGGGCTGATCAAAGGATCCCCGAGTGCCGTGACGCTGGGGCGTAACTCACAACGACCATCATCCGGAAATCTCATAAGTGAGGCGGATGGACTCGGGAGAAACCTCAACGACGCCTACACATGGCACAAGATTCGTATCACAAGCCTTAGGAATTTACGGCTGCCGGTACGAGCCTTATTAGCTGGTCAAGTGGGTACCGTTGGAATTTCAATTCAGCAATCCAAGACTACGAATTTGAGTGATTTGTCCATTACAGACCTATGCATACGAAGGGGCCTGGTAATGCTACCCGTTCCAAGGAACCCACAAGACGAACCTCCGTTATCCTACAGCCGATTCAGCGCGGTCTTCCCAGAAGCCGGTCTCCCGGCCTGGCCCGGAGTCTTGGTAATCGTGTATATTGCGAGCATCCGCGCATCTGCCAAGATCGTTGAAGTCAAGGCTCTGGAATTGGCCACCACTGCAGACGAGGTCTTCAGCTTCGATGGTAACGGCAGTGACGACGGTGGCGTTGCTACACCTGAAAGTCCGGTAGACGATCAGCAGACCGAGATCATCTTTGAATTTGCAAGTACTCGGGAATGGTTCGAAGTCGGCACACAAGTCTTGATTACCCCTGGAGGCGGGCCTAGCTTGACTGGGCAGCCGGAGCAGAGGGAGGTGGGTAGTGCTGGGTTGGATGGATACGTTGGTAAGATCACGCAAGCACTGGTCTGCTAGACCATCTCGTATTGAACGTAAGCTCCGCTTCGAAGTAATTGCTTCGATCATACCATTGGCCGCTATGCTGGTTACACTTATGATTGTCCCGGTTTACGCGCGTATTTGTTCTTTGGTATTCATCTCGCAAGTTGAGCACATTATTCTTGATATCATCACAAACTGCACGTTACGCTCCATTCACGACTTGACGGAACCTTGGATATGATATCTCTCTTTCGCCCTTTGTGGCTTTTCCTAACATCTCCGTTTCATCATCATCATCTTCACATTTCCCCCCTCCCATCCTTATTCCTACCATCGCCCCAATCCTAATCCACACCAACAGTACCTACCCTCCCCAGCATCAAATTAGCCAGCATACCCGCCGTTCTCCTTCGAAGCAACGCTGCCGTCAAGTATACATACCACCTCCCTATCAACTCAAAACCCTCACATGTAACTAACCCCCTTCGCAAATCCCATTCCCAGTCCCGTACCACCTAACCCCCACCTCCGCCTCGTCGCCCTCCCCAACGACGGTCCTGCACAACCCTACACCTTCTCCGTCCCCAACACCCACACCAGACTCCGCATCTACGTCTCCCGCACCCGCGCCCACAATCCTAACCTCCCCGTCCTAACCCGCACCCACAAAAACCCTCTCACAATACAATACAATACATCACCTCCTCCAGCGGCGCCACTAGCTATACCGACCACCGACTCCTTCAACAACACGATCCCTGCATCTGCGCGTAAGCCAAAGCACGCAGACGGCAACGAGTGGTTTTGGGCGCCAAGTGCCACGGATGGGAGGGGAGGCGGCAAGATCGTTTGATGGTGTGGGAAGGGGATGTGATAGGATGGGCTTTGGGAGGGTTTGCGGGTTTGAGGGTTTGCGGGGGAGATGGGGGGAGAGGGAGTTTCAAGGGTTTGAGGGTATGAGGGTTTGCGTGGCTGTGATGGGGTTGGAGGGTGGTGGTGGGGGGAGATAGGAAGAGATGGTAGGAAGGGAGAGGGGCAATTGATAGAGTTGGGATAGAAAGGGGAGTCGTAGTTGCGGTATGAGATGACCTCTCTAGCGCGCCAGAAGAGGGTGGGGAAAACGCTCGTTTTCTGCGATGTCATTCGGACGGATGAGATGTTGGTGCGAGCGTGTTCAGCCCTTTTGTGGCTACGTGGTGTCCAGTGCAGCATAAGGTATTGAATGTTCCTGTAATGGTAGGATAGGTACAGTCCATGAAATGTGTTGAACAACGTGATAATAAGCTATGTAAATAATACTCTAGGGAGGTAAGAACAAGGAGTTGAAAACTCTGTCCACATGGACCATGCCAAGACGCTAGCATGGATGGGGCTAGATGCCCATTTCTAACAAAATGAATCTGAATACGGAAGTGCTCAATGGTACATCCAGGACTAGGGTTAGGGTTCCTTATATCCGGAGCTAGAACTATGTAGTGCGGGCTTAAGAAGTGCCGGACATCACGCCGCTCTACGTACTACAGATTGCTGATCAATTCTCTTTGTCTTCGTCACGATGTAAATGAGTTTGAAACGGCGGCATTAGCCGGCTGTTGTCGATGATGGAGTCTTTTTTCACTTTTGAGAAGTTTGCTCCGTTCCCTGCATTCTTTGTAGATTTCGATAGAGAGCGTAGGGGCGGTGTCAGAATCTATTAGAATAGCCCTAGAGGAAGTCGGCTTACTGGAAAGGAAGATGTCGGCTTAAATTGCAATTCACGATCTCAATATGGCCGTGGGCGACCCTGTCCTAATGCTTGCGCCTTCCGACAAGACTTCTCAGCCCATGTATGGTGCGAAGAACGCTATGAATGAGAAAGACAGCCCCGAATTTGGAGCGGAGCAAGGACTAACGGACAGACGCATCGAAGGTGCCGCTGCGGCGGCCAACCATCCCACACCACATGCGAAAAGAAGGGCCAGCGGTCACTCTGCCTCCCTCATACGGTCGCGCTCGTATGGCGACGGACACGGCTACACAGCGTTTGGCAAAGACGAGGAAGTGTCGACGAAGGAACCCGCTGAGCAAGAGACGGAGAAGGAATTCGAGGTGCAGTGGGATGGGGACGACGATCCCATGAACCCCAGATGTATGAGCAAGACTCGCAAATGGATCATCGTGCTCATTGTGTCGGCGGGCGCGAGCTGCGTGACGTGCGCCAGTTCGATGTATACATCCACATACGAGCAGATCACGAAAGAGTTTCACATCTCGAAGGTCGTTGCTACGTTGGGGTTGAGTGTGTTTGTTATGGGTCTTGGATTGGGTCCGATGGTGCTTGGGCCCCTTTCGGAGTTCTACGGACGCCGACCAATCTATGTCGTGTCGTTCACGTTCTTTCTCATCTGGCTCATCCCTTGTGCGTTGGCCAAGAACATTGGGACAGAGCTCGTTGCACGTTTCATTGATGGTGTAGCTGGCAGTGCTTTTCTGAGTGTTGCTGGAGGCACTGTTGGTGACATGTTCGATCGGAATGAGCTGCAAGCTCCTATGATGATTTTCACAGCCTCTCCTTTCATCGGACCTCCTATTGGGCCTTTGCTGGCAGGCTTCATCAACCAGGTACGTTCTGTTCGGTAATCAGTCTTCGTTCCCCCACTAGAATTTCCTGGCTGTTTGGCTATACCTTGGGAAAACTCTGTCTTGATTTGCTCTGCAAATATGAGCGGCCGGCCAAAATGGCATCTCAGACTCGTCTTATAGACCAGGCTTCAAGTAGAAAGAATCGTCTCTTGGCTGCTTGACCGGATCAAGACATACATCATAAAGCACACTCTGCCATGTGTTAGAGGGTACAAATTGCGCCTTGAGGTCCGATCTATCGACCGGAAGTCCGAAACAAGATATTGCGTGTCAGCATCATTCAAATTACAGCTCATATTCCGTAAACAGTTATTGCGAGCGTACTCCCTGAGATGCGTGTGACAAACAGAATACCTTGTGAGGGTATCAATGCTGATCCGGAGGTGCTGTACAGTACACCAATTGGTGATTGAGATCTGAAATCCCGATTAGTATGAATGCTGACCATGTAGGCGATGGACATTCTACGTATTGATAATTTGGTCTGCCGTGATGCTTGGCCTGATCGCGACCTTCGTTCCGGAAACCTATCACCCCGTCTTGATACGCCGCAAGGCGATCAAATTACGAAAAGAGACAGGTGACGGGAGATGGAAGGCACCAATTGAGGCTATGGAACGATCGATATTGCAGACGATCATACGGTCATGCTACCGCCCTTTCTTGCTACTAGCCCTCGAGCCTATGTGTCTGAACCTCTGTTTGTTTTCAGCATTGTTGCTTGGTGTTTTGTACCTGTTCTTCGGAGCTTTCCAGGTGGTGTTCGCCGGCAATCATCACTTTGAGTTGCACCAAGTTGGCCTCAGTTTCCTAGGTCTTCTCATCGGCCAGCTAGTCGCAATTTCCACAGAACCTTTTTGGCACAAGAACTACGTTAGACTAGTCCAGAATAGAGAGGTGAACGGAGGGGAGGCTGGAGGCTCCGAGCCTGAGTATCGTTTGCCACCCGCCATTACCGGAGCGTTCCTGGTACCACTTGGTCTCTTCTGGTATGACTTCATCCGCGCATACTGTTCGTGGCTCCAATCAGGTCATCTTGCTGATCCGGGTATAGGTTTGCATGGACATTGTCCCCGTCGATACATTGGATGGGTGAGCAAATGTAACGTAGTGTATGTACAAGCATCTCTGACGTGAATGCTAGTACCAATCATTGGAAGCGCGGTCTTTGCGACTGGGTGAGCCTCCCTACCGTCAAAGGTATTGGCACGGCTTCTTGCTGACAGGTCTGTGCTGTACAGCATGTTGCTCGTCTTTTCTGGGATATTTAGTGAGTCAAAAGCGAACATACGTAGATCGGTGAATGTGCTGAGTCGCTATATAGCCTTTTTGGTTGACGCCTACCCGTTGTACGCGGCGTCTGCCTTGGCAGCCAACAGCTTCGCTCGCTCTAGCTTTGCTGCTGCATTTCCTCTCTTTGGTGTTCAAAGTGAGTTGATCAGCATTCGGCGTCTAGGTCGATCAACGGCTCGTCTATGAGAGCTGGCTGACACGTGGAGTCTAGTGTACAATAAACTTGGATTCTCGTGGGCGACAACGTTATTGGCCTTGCTCACCGTGATCATGGCACCATTCCCGTGAGTTAACCAGGAAATGAAAGTGGGCACAAGGCTGCAACTATGGCTAATGGCTGGAACAGTTACGTGTTTTTCCAATATGGTAAGAGGATACGGGGGACATCGAGATTTGCGACCGGACGATAGCAATGCGACCAATCGAAGAGCACCCAGTAATAAGAGGACATACGATATGCAGTATGTCTGGCAGCCTTGCATACAGGATGTACCTGAAACCACGAATGTTGTGAGCTGGCTTCCCAGTTACACCGTCTGCACCTGTGTGCCTTGGGTGGGAGGTGGTGGGTCACGATGGCACAACGGTGTTGGTCATGCGATCGACCTGTTCCTGAAATTCATTCGTGATACAGCGGTCCGTCCCCCCCGATCTTCTCCTGTATGTTGCCATCGTGAGGTTGATACACGCACCCAGCATTCATTTGCCTAATTGGGAAAGTAGTACGACATGGTCGATACCGTGATGTCCCAGGGGTAGGGGTGAGTGAGCCTGTTGATATGGCAAGGACACCGTCCCTTCTTGCATCGACCAATGATATAGGGCGGCAACCGTTAGTGGCCTTGATTCATGAGGTACCTCTTCGTACGGAGAGCCGAGTACGGTCCCAACTGTTCTACTTGAGCGATACGTGCATCAACTACTGTAAACTACTTTAGTCTGCAGTCTTAGTGAGAAACCAACGTTAGTGTCCGCAGTCGGTGCAGATCTTTGCATTAGTGCGCCTTGGCGAGTGGATAATGAGCAGCGGTAGTGTTCCGAGTGTGTGCCACACCACACACCTTGTTTCCACCCAACCGCTTGGGTCAGTCAAGTTTCATCACACAAGGTCTCCACGTCTCCACTACCAATATCAGCCTGCATCTTAATTATTCGCCGTGTTCTCACATCATTTTAGTCATCCCATTGGTTATCTAATCGCGATTGTGCCCACAAGTACGGTTAATTCTCCGCTGCTCCAGACCCCTCACAACTGGGTGGGAGAGCCAGTAGTATCTCTCCGTTGCCCCTCATATATCCCACCAATCTGTATACACACACACACACGCCCACACGCCCGCACACCCACCAACCCACCAACCCACCAACCCACAACAGTATGTCAGTCATAGCCGTTGAGCGGCTTAGTCAACGGTGACTGCCTGTATTGTTGTTATTTTCCCGGAGATTATTCTACCCAGCTGCGCAGAGCCTCGTCCATGAGCCTCACATATCAAAGTTTGGTACTGCATGTTCAGCTGGATCACAGCGCATCGAATTAGGCCCAGTCCTCGTGACGGTACCGCCGTAGGCTGGTGGACGCATTCAGTCGATTTATTTTCATTTGAAAGAGAAAAAACAATCCCAAAGATCGCCACTACTGGTTGATTGGGCTCCACGCCTGTGTTGCAGTGCAAGGACTGGTTCCACGGGAGCCTGCATTTCTCGATCCTTGATAGGAGGAAATCTCGGGTGGACTTGTCACCCTTAACGGAGGCAAATAGCCCTGCAGTCCAGACTAGCAGCCTGCTGAGCGCTGGGACGGCGCTGAAGTCTATGGGTAACCCTCTCCCAGCGAACCCGTAAGGCTCGGTTAGCGCATTTATATAAAGAAATGGCTTCCCAAGGTCAAGATGAGGATCTTCCTTCAAGATCGCTTTCAGAGTCATCAGACGATTCAGATAGTCAAGACTCAGACGAAATGGGCGAGAAAGGCGCAGGCCCCCGAAAGACGGCTGACGGCAAGGTCAAGAAACCTCCCAACAAAGATCCCAATAGGGTGAAAAGAAAGAAAGCACGTCGGGCCTGCGAGAATTGCCAACGAGCACATCTTACATGTAGTAAGTCCATCATCTCCAACCTTGGGCTTTTCCTTCATCCATCAAAACTAAGGCTGTTCCTATCCTTTTAGGCGATCAGCGGCCATGCGAAAGATGCGGCGACAAGAAGCCTTGCAGAGATGGGAAGCGGAAGAAGGCAAAGTACTTGGAAGGCACCGAAGATAAGGATCTAATGCCAGTCCAGGAAAAGGAACAAGAAGTAGCAGAACGTCAACGCGCTTTGAATCACTTCGATGCAAGCCGGTTTTCTGGACTCGGATTCCCTGGAGCCATGCCTACTTGTGTGTATCGCGGCCCACAAGCAGCTTCCTCGTGCTTCCCCATGTTTGGACCGAACCCTCAAATGCAGATGGCTGCTCAACCATATGTAAATCAGATGGTGTCGACCACGCAGCCTCAAGCATACAACTATGGTCAACAGTCAACGTCGATGGAAGAATTTAGTGGCCCTCGACAGCCAGCTTTGCAAATGCCATCAGACCACGTTGATCCGTACGCAGCCGATGCCTTTCCTGAATTGAATATTGAGCAGATGGGCTTCGGGAACAAGTTCGGCGCTCTGGAGTTCGAATTCCTCAACCAGATGTCCTCTGCCGTGTCAGGCACTCCTCCGAGCGACGGCGCTGGGGGTTTCGATGGTAGCGATGGTATCACCTATGGCATGCTGCCAGCCGACTACAGGTCAAGTCCTGCAAATGCCCAACAGTGGCCATACCCTCAGCCTGGACCAGACCGTGGCGCCATCGCTTACAACCTTGGCGGCCAAGATCAGGATCCGTTCGAGAGTTTTGTAAAGAAAGAGGATCGCCCGGGCGGCTACCAGCAAGGGGGTCTCAAGGGTCAGAGCAGCTATCCTAGTCCCATCTCTGGGCTCAGTGTCCTTAGTCCGCAAGGTATGATGGCGGGTTTCGAGGGAAAGCCTGCCGCACAAAACGCGCATAATACTAACATCAACCCATCTCGTCAGGCGCAGGGACTCCAGGAAGTCCAATCTCACCAACAATCCACGCCCTCGGAAACCTTGGTATCAGCGAAGCCAACTACCACTCCCTCAACGATCCCCGTCACTTCACTGGTAGCGAAGACCGCTTTTCCTCGCCGCAGCCGCAACCCGTCAACGGTCTACAATATGGTAACGGAACCCTACTCCTACACGAAAGCTTTCCATGATCTCATGGCTTTGATCAGAAAGCGTTTCTCCCAGAAACGGACCGCCCACATCGCTAAAGCACTGGCTTCCATTCGGCCTTCATTTATCTCATCCCTAACGAAATTGGACGACGACGATCGCGTTTTTATGGAAAAGTGTCTGCAGCGCACATTGCTGGAATACGAAGACAATCTGAGCCTCACTGGCACTCCCACCATATTATGTCGGCGCACTGGAGAAGTAGTGGCCGTTGGTGAAGGATTCACTATTCTGACTGGATGGAAAAAGGCCGTTCTCCTGGGTAAGGAACCCAATCTTAATATTAATAAAGGCGGCAATGCCTCTTGTCCGCCCAGTACGGGTGCCTCAACTTCTCGCGGTACCAACACCCCTCGCTTGCCGGATGGCTCTACCCTCGACGACCTACGTTCCAAACCAGTTTCCATTGTCGATTTGTTGGATGACGAAAGTGCTTGCGACTTCTTCGACGACTACGCTCATTTAGCCTTTGGAGATTCAAGAGGTAGTGTCACAACTCCGTGCAAGCTTCTTAGATACAAGACAGCAAAGGACAAAGGCTTTGATAAAAACCTTGACAGCGAAGTTGGATCTCGGTTGAAGAGGCAACGCGATGCCAACCAATCTAAAAAAGGAGGACAAGAGGATGACAAGGTTGACTGCATGCTCTGCTGGTCGGTCAAAAGAGATGTGTTTGACATACCCATGCTTTTCGTCATGAATGTTCTACCCTGCATCTGATGTTTTCTAATTTATGAAGATATGGAAAATGCGACGCATGACTCTGGGCAGAGACTGGCTCTCTAAAGGGCATCACCACGGCAGATGTCAATTGTTGATATTGCCGTCAGTCCAACACATATATACCTTTCACTTCAATGCTTGAGTTGAGTGGGCATACCTAATTTCCTGGCAAGGAACTCGTTTCAGGGGCTTCTACCGAGGTAACCGAGACAAGTGCCCAAATTGCCAGGACATGGAATAGTTACTGAAACGCAGAATTTTCTATGGTCTATGTCAGCGTGCTTCTATCATTCATGCTCCTACCCCACCAGTCACCCTATCCAAACGAATCCTATATTTGAAACGACGCCTCCAATTACGCTCATGCACGCTCCCTAAGTCCTCGGCCGTAATACTTATTCCTTTCAAGTGGCAACTTCATTCTCATGCCCCTCGCCTCCAAACTCAACCAAGTACTTATCGTGCTTCAACTCGAGATAGGCGGGTCTCTCCAAACTCCGCTTCGACACCTCAATATCCACATTGATATCCTCGATCAAACTCTCCTTGCTCACATAATCGTACTCCGGTCGTATAAACCCACAAATGAGCAAATTCATCCGCGCACCGTAGAAATCCTGCTGGAACTTGTGGAGAATGTGCACTTCCTACAATAAACACCCAGATCTCAGCCAACCCCTTCATACCCTCCCCAACGCAACACACAAACAAATCCATAAAACCTCAAACCAACATTGAAAAAAAACCAGATGAAAAAAACCCACCACACTCCTAACACTATTCCCATAAAACGGATTCCACCCAATACTCAACGCCACACCCCAAACCCCCCCTTTTCCCCCTCCCTCTACCCTCTTCCCACAATCATCAACGTCCACCCCCGCCCAGCCATAATAAACACCGCTCTCGATGTCCTCGTTGCCGCCGACGCTCAGGCCGGCGAGGGGGATGTTGGCGGTCGGGATGCCGAGGTCGGCGCTGCCGCGGCCGAAACCTTTGACGATGGGGCCGGAGAGGCGGATTGGGAAAGGGGGAAAGGGAGAGGGGGGGCCGGCGAGGGGGGGGCGGGGGTTTGTGGGGCGCATTTCGTGGGTTTCCAAAATTCTATAGGGAGGATTGGGGAGGAGGATGGGTTTGAGATCTGGTGGCGGGGTGGGGGGGAGGGAAGTATCTAGGGACGGGCCGCCTGTGGCTCTAGGCGGGGGATGGCCCTAGAGGGAGGCGCTAGGAGATATTCGAAGTTTCATGCTAGTGGTGGCTTTGAATTTTCAACATCTGCTCATTTCCAGCTTGTGATGCAATTTTGGGCCGGTGAGGCCAGATTTACTTACGGACACCTAAGTATGTTAAGGTCCATACTCCGTACCTTTGAACTTCTTGTAGTATGAGTTGTCTGTGTTTGGCTGCGCAATTTTCATTGGTGAAGAAGATACTCTTTCAAAACACCATCAATCCGTCATCTATTTCTGCGTTGCAGTAGCTCTGAAGAATATTGTTTCATGATAGCTAGGCCTTTGGCTTTGTGCAATATCACGATGCCTGAGCGAGTACACCACCGTTTCGATGAGGCTACGCCTATGATTTCTGTCCCTCAAGACAGAAAGCGGAAGCGTGAAGATTCGAATAGGCCACTGCAAGGATCTCAGTTCGCTTCTGTTAAACCCATCAAGCACATCCACTCTCACCCAGTCGCCCAAGATGGGGTTCAAACCTCGAGCAAACAGTCGGATTCACCTTCATTCATACCGCGGTCCGGACCGAAGTCAGTCCCAAACGCAACTGATAGGAACCGAAAGGCTGGACTTAGTCCCATGAAAGAGCGTGCCAAGGCGCTTTGGCAAGTGCGGAAAACTTTACCAATCTGGGCTCATGCTGCTGAAATACGCCAAGGGTTACGCGAAAAGGACGTTATGTTGCTGGTTGGAGAGACGGGAAGTGGTAAGAGTACGCAGGTTCCGCAAATATTAGCCAGTGAAACATGGAGCCGAGCCCAGAATGTGACTATTGCAGAAGATTCAGCCCAATCTACGGCTCAGATGAAGGAAAACGACCCCACTAATGCTACCGTTGGCGGCTGCATTGCGATTACTGAGCCACGACGAGTAGCGGCTATCAATCTAGCAAGACGTGTAGCGGAAGAGATGGGTTCTCCGCTTGGGTCGTCAAGCCCTGCAAGTACTGTAGGATACTCGGTCCGGTTTGACAATTCTACGTCTACGAATACGAAGATCAAATTTCTTACAGAGGGCATGTTGCTGCAGGAGTTATTACGAGATCCGTGGTTGAAGGCTTACAGTGCTGTGGTGGTGGATGAAGTTCATGAAAGGGGGGTTAACGTGGACTTAGTGATGGGATTCATGGGGCAAATGGTCGCTGGGAAAAATGAGGGAAGGGGTAGGATCCCCCTAAAAGTTGTCGTTATGAGCGCCACGGCTGAGATGGAGCGTCTGGGTAGCTTTTTCGAGGAGGCATTTAGCCCGCCGAAACTGATACCTAATGGGGTTGAACCCCATGCTGACCAAGTCCAAAGCGGGGAAGAAAATGGTGCTGACGAGTCCGAATGGTCGGGTATATCGTCTTCTGACGAGGATGAAGCAGATCCATCAACTCAAACCATAGGAAGCGAGGGCAAGAAGCCCAGAGTCGAGAGCAAATTAGGGGATGTACCCAAGACAAATGGCCATAAAGCCAGCGATTGGAGTATCTTACAGTCAAAGAAGTCAAACATACCCCTTCCCCATGTAGCAACTTGCTACATTGAAGGCCGCCAATATCCTGTCACAATCAAGTACACGCCGGAACCAGTCCAAGACATTGTCGATACCGCACTACGGACCATTTTTCAGATCCACCACAAAGAGCCCATGCCAGGAGACATACTAGTCTTCCTCACTGGACAAGAAACGGTTGAATTACTCGAGAGCCTTGTCAAAGAATACGCACAAGGTTTGGGTCCTGATTTACCAAAAGTTCTCGTACTGCCGTTATTCGCAGCCTTGCCCCAAGCCGCTCAGCAACGAGTATTCCTGCCAGCTCCTCCCAAGACGAGAAAAGTCATCATAGCGACGAATATTGCAGAAACTTCCGTTACGGTCTCGGGAGTACGCTTCGTCATTGATTGCGGGAAAGCGAAGATCAAGCAATTTCGATCAAGCATCGGACTGGATTCGTTGCTGGTGAAGCCAATCTCGAAATCTGCAGCGATCCAGCGAAAGGGACGTGCTGGGCGAGAAGCACCTGGGCAATGCTATAGGCTGTATACCGAATCGGACTATCTCACTCTACAACAGTCAAACACGCCCGAGATACTGAGATGCGATCTCGGCCATGCAATACTGACAATGAAAGCGCGGGGTGTAGATGATGTTGTCAACTTCCCTTTTCTGGATCATCCACCTCGAGAGGCTCTGGAGAAGGCGCTTCTGCAGCTGTATCAGCTAGGAGCATTGACAGACGCTGGAGATATTAGCGAGACCGGACGGCAGATGGCCAAATTCCCCCTCACAGTGTCTCTAGGCAGAGTGCTTATAGCAGCTGCGGAGCCGGACCTGGATTGCGTCTCGGAAGTCATAGACATCATTTCTTGCCTGAGCGTGGAGAATATCTTCCACCATCTGACGTCCGAGGAGAAGAAAGAGGAAGCCGAATTTGCCCGTCGCGAACTGTATCGCAGAGAAGGCGATCACCTGACTCTTCTGACTACCGTCCAGGCATACGCTGCAGAGCATTCAGACCGCAAAGCGTGGGCTGAACGGCACTTCGTCTCGCACCGCGCTATGCAAGCCGTGATGGACGTACGCAAGCAATTACGGCAACAATGCAAGACGTTGCTTGAGAAGCAGGGAACACAGCCCACAGCCTTGACTCCCGAGCTCGCCATCTCTGTTCTGAAATGCTTTCTGAAAGGGTTCGCGACCAACACTGCACGCTTGATCTCCGACGGTAGCTACAAGACCATCGTGGGCAATCAATCGGTTGCGATCCACCCATCGAGTAGTCTTTTCGGACGAAAGATTGAAGCGATTATGTATAACGAATTCGTCTTCACTAACAAGAGCTATGCAAGGGGTGTAAGCGCGGTGCAAATGGACTGGATTGGCGAAGCTTTAGGGGTGTAAGACCTTGATAAGGTGACATTGGTCGCTAAGGTTGTCCCAAAGATAACATGAATGTATCGAGATTACAGAACGTGACTTGATGGATTGCAAACGCACGATCTCCACGCATGGCAAAACCTGCAGACTCGCCATCCAATAGGAGTCTCGAATAAGGCCTACCTACTGGGGCAGAAAGAATTCAAGACTAACACCGATAGTCTACCTGAGTGCTGCTCCATCAATCCAAATCATCCGCCGCCTAAACATCCTCCATCCTGTACACCTCATACGCCGGTTCCTCATACGGATGCGCATGCTTCAACGAGTCCACCGCTCCTACCATGACATCCCGACCCACGCACAAAACCTCCACTCGCGTCTCCTCCACCCGCTCCAGCTCGCCCACCTTGCCAATGTTGGGCACGGCGCCCTCGTTGGGCATGAATTGAGACGTGCCCGGTGTTTCATAGCACACCATGGAATACTTGCCGCCCGGGTAGGAGCCCGCTCCTAGATTGATTGATTGCATGAGTCTATTGTGAGCTACGAGGATGGGCAGGGCATATTCGAGTTGAGATAATACTCTAGAGCTTCTGGAAGATGGTTGTTGGAGGAGTTTGGCGGGTTTCATGTTGAATGATTGAGATTATGGGGTTGGCTTACCTTTGGCGAAGACGGCAGACTTGCATGCCTCGAGGGAAGAGGTGGGAACGGTGAAGATGAGTTTGTATCGTGGTTGGTCCGTTGGGGTGGACATGTCAAAACGATTGTTGACGTTGGGAGGGTCAAGAATGACGAATGGGGTTTGATGCTATTCCCAATACCTCTGTGCCGAGGTACATTATTACCTTAGCATCTGTACCTAGTACCTTCCCGTTAGTCAAAAAGCTAGAAAAGCTTGTCCTCCAGATCCTGAACATGTGGATCGCGCCCATGCCGACCATTACTTTGAGAAAGTCTAAGCGCCAGCGGAGTGGAATGGTTGTTTCCGCTGTAGAAACTATCTATTGGGACGAGCATCTCCGTAGGCGATGCGGAGTATGACAGTTCAGTAGTCACATGCTATGATGTACATATAGATGATGCACGATGGAATCAATCAACCAATCTAATCACCCCCGCCTTGGTTCAAGTAAGGTAGTACATCCAGCAGCACTAAACCGGATTTGCGTCACCATCGGATTAGTTCTATCGATAGCCACCTCCCCCAAAGAGCTTACGACCTACGACAACTATTCCGCGCTAACATTTGCCTTCATGCCATGCTCTTCCCAACTCTTCTCTCTACTCCTCATCGCCTTTTGATCTCTCCTGAATAGCATCAACCACCTTGGCATTGCCATCAGACATGGCTCGCCTTCTCTCATCAGAGACTCGCCGAACACTGGGCGAGCATGATCGGCGATGGCCGATCAAGTTCGGCATGCGAGCGCTCGCCATCCCGCTGGCCTTCATCGCCATGACACTCTTTGCTGTCACAACAAATGTGTCGAAGCTGAACTATGGTGGGAATGATTGGGTTGATGGTATGCCCTTGGCACCGGTAAGCGTGAAGATTTGCATCCTTCGGGCCCCCCCTGCGCCCATGAAACGAGCGGTTCTTGAAACAGCTGTTGGTGTGGCTTGCGCAAGGCTCGAAAAGTACAGCCTCAGGTTTGAATTCCTTGGCTGACATTACTGCCATAGGTCCTGCTCTCACTTTTCTACAACTCCGCCGTCCTCTTCCTGAGTTTGTTCCATCGTCAGGGCCGCCCTATTCACCCAGGCTGGCACGTTGGCGTCGACCTTGTAATTTGGGCTCTCGCTCTCCCTGCGATCGTCTTCTCTGTAGGCGATGGCTGGTACTGGTACTGGGAGCCTGTTCTACTCGACTTCAATGGCATCGTGCTGTGCGGTGACTGGAACTTTGGGAGCGAGGAATGTAATCCTCTTATCTACACTCTGGGGAGGATGGAAATCGCAGCAAATGTCTTTTTAGCGTTGCTACTGTACGTCTCTCACTCCCCGTTGAAATACATAACGGAGAACAAATTGCTAACACCATCCTTCCAGAATCATCCACTTCACCCTTTTCGTCTTCGCCTGCATCGCGACGCAAAGACTGCGCAAAGCAAGCAAACGCGCTGCGAGCGAAAACCGAAACTCGAGGGAGTTGCAATACCATCGCAGCCCCGAGGAGCACAAGGCTCATGAACCGCCCGCGTACACCCCATCGGCGGAAGGGAGCACAAGGGCGCGCGTAAGTCACGATGAAGAGGCGAATCCGTTCAAAGATCCCAACCATACGACGGCCCCCAATGACCACGAGAATCCGTTCAACGATGTGAATCACAGTGCGATTAAATATGCATGATCGCGATGGGAAGTCAGATGGTTAAGAACCTACGAGGCAACGGTTGCAGGAGTCAATGGTAGCGGGGTTCACTGGGGGTTTCATACATAATGAATCTTTTATCATACTTGAGGATTCCCTGCAGGTAGTATTACGATGAAATCCCGATCTTAGATACTTGATACAGAGAAAGCAATATCAGTTTTCAATATCATAACAAGCTCGAACATAAAATCTCATCTTCCGCGACTCTTGGACCTTTGCATTGGTTCTTGAAGAATAGTCATACCATTGAGCGAATCATCGTAGCTTGCATCTAGGTAAGGTAGCGTGGATAGGACTGTGAACAACACCTCTAAAGCCTTTGCGCCACAGAAGTAGCAACTCCGGCTGCCAAGGTGAAATAAGAAACGCGAAACACGACTCTCACCCACTTCCAAATGCATACCCACCACATTAACATGCGATACTAGTGCTCTCTAGACCAGCCATATCTTCTATCATGTACTAAGCAACAATTCCCGGACCACTCCTTCCATCCACCTCTCCTACCCCCCAAAATGTCAACCTCCCCACGCCCCCAAGCTGGGGCTCGGGCTGGCTACACGGCAGCTCGACCCTACGTCTTCTCGATGGCAAGATTACTCGTACTGGGCATTGGACAGATATCAGGCACGCACGCGGCGCCGCTGTTGAGCTTGCTTCCGTTCAAGATACTAGCGGAGTCTGAGGAGGAACCTCCCATGTCTCCCGACAAGCCTACGCTGTGGATCTATCTTGCCGTTGCCATTGCTTTGGTGCTGCTTGGAGGGGCGTTTGCTGGGTTGACGATTGCCTTGATGGGTCAGGTTCGTTGTGTTATTTTCCATCCCTCTTTTAGAAGATGAAGGGGGGAATTTTTGGCTAAGACGTGAGTGAGGGTAGGATGAGATATATCTGCAAGTCATTGAGAAATCTGGAGAGGGGAGGGAGAAGAGTCATGCTGCTAGCGTGCTGAGGTTGTTGAAGAGGGGGAAGCATTGGGTTCTTGTTACGCTGTTGTTGGGGAATGTCATCACTAATGAGACACTGCCCATTGTGCTGGATAGGAGTTTGGGTGGGGGATGGCCGGCTGTATTGGGGAGTACGGTGCTGATTGGTACGATTCCTACATCGAGGATACATTCCTCTCACAATTCTCGTATATTGGACTGACCCCGAACATAGTTATCTTCGGCGAAATTATCCCCCAATCGATATGCGTCCGGCACGGCTTACCCATAGGAGCTTGGATGTCACCACTGGTGCTCACCCTCATGTACATCATGTCACCCGTGGCGTGGCCCACAGCCAAGCTTTTGGACCGGCTTCTTGGGGAGGACCATGGCACTACGTACAAGAAGGCTGGACTGAAGACCCTTGTGACACTGCATAAAAGCTTGGGAGAGGACGGTGAACAATTGAATTCGGACGAGGTCACCATAATCAGCGCAGTGCTCGATCTGAAGGCGAAATCAGTCGGCAGTATCATGACTCCCATGGACGATACATATACCCTATCGGCGGACACAGTCCTGGATGAGAAAATGATTGAGCACATACTTAGCGCCGGATACTCTCGAATACCAATATACGCTCCGGATAATGAGAAGAATTTCGTTGGGATGCTCCTCGTCAAAATCCTCATTGCATACGATCCCGAAGATGGCAAGAAGGTTCGCGATTTTGCTCTTGCAACGCTGCCAGAGACGAGGGCCGAGACCTCGTGTCTGGACATTGTCAATTTCTTTCAGGAAGGCAAATCGCACATGGTTCTGGTATCGGAATTTCCTGGGGATGACCACGGAGCTCTTGGTGTTGTCACTTTGGAAGACGTTATTGAGGAGCTTATTGGCGAGTAAGAGACCACTTAACAGGATATATCACTACACACGAGGATTGACTAGCTAACGGCAACTGTAGAGAGATCATTGACGAGTCAGACGTGTACATTGACGTCCAAAAAGGCCTTCGTCGAACCCATCAAGCTCCAAAATCCCGCGTACCGAAGGGCGAAGTGGTCACCGAACCTGATGATACCTTGGCCAATGGCGAGGAGAACCTCATAGATCTAGAGGAAGGCAGCAAAGATCCGCACAGCGCCATGCAGCGTACTACCACTTCAACCAGCCAAGCTAATAACAATCATCCGTCACTCAGTGCTTCACCACACTTACAGAACCTCAGGCGTACCTCCAGTGCAACACACAGCTCCGGGGGCGAAGGCATGCAAAAGCGGGCGAAGCCCGATCTACGGGACCATTGGAAGCACTTGGGTCCATCAAATCTTGCCAGCCGACCCAAGACAACGCGGTACAACACTGTGAAAATCAAGCCGGGCGGGATACCGTCAAGCAAGACTTCGGACAACACTTCCCGTCTATCGGACGCAGACCGAGGGGGAGCAGCGGCTCAAGATGGCGTTGGCGCTGGTCTCCTCAGCTCTGCAGGCAAAGACGCCAGCGACGGGGTCCTCGCAGTGCACGCCGGGTACGGTAGCACTCACTCCGGCTCCCCACCCAGCCCCCGGAAATCCCGCAAGGAAAGCGTCGTCGTCCCTCGATCAGCCGGCGAAGACAGCGCGCGTCCCGATCCATCCATCCCCAAATCCCAGCACAGATCACGCGCCGGATCCGAAAGCACGCTCGGCTCCTTGGAATCCGACATCAAATTCAACCTTCCGAAGAGAGGCGTGACCCGCTCTGGGAGCATCACGGAGCAGATTGTCGATGCGGGAGGCATCAAGAAGACGGTGCTTGAGATGACCAGTAGTTCCGACGATCATGATCAGGAGGATGGTGGCGCTAAGGTGCAGGGCGATACGGATGGGCCGGCTGATGCTAATGCCAAGGAGAACGATAAGCCGGGTGGTGATGGGAGTGGGCGGCGGAAGCGGAGGAGGAAGAAGAGGACGGGTGGGAAGGGTGCGGCTGCTGCTGATGGCGAGGATACGCCGCTGTTGGGCGATGGGAAGTGACGTGATGTGTGTATCTATTCTATTCGTAGGGAGGGAGGCGAAGCGTGCATTGCATGGTTTTGTATTATACATTAGACTGTTGTCTTCCCGTATCGGGTGTCAAGCCTGTACAAGGCATCTAGAGTTGAAGGACGTCTAGAAGGATTGTATATCAAAACAACCATCCTATACCCTTTCCTAATACCCAGCGAAAAAGGACCTCCTATTTACATTTTCTCCTCATACTATCAAACCACCCATTCATTCCACCACCCCCCCTTACTACCGCCTGTCCGTCCTATCCACCTTAAAAGTAGATGATAGTCTAGTCTATTTGTTCCATAAACATCGTGAATATCTCAAACTATCAACCCACCTCCTCTCCCTCCTCTCCCTACAAATACCCAAACCACCACATCCTCCTCCAGATCCCCAACCCCTAGGCCACCAATATCCATCGTAGTAGTAGAGACCAAGGGAGGTATATAGCTTCATCTGGGTAGTAAGTATGTTGGTATAAATAGAACAATGAGAGTTGGTTTTCGCCGCTGTGGAGGTGTTTGGTTTGATGAGGGGGGAGAAGGGGGGTGAGAGGGAAGAGGATGGATACGTGGTATAGGGCTTTTTGGGGTATGTTGGGTGGTGAGTATGAGTATCGTGTCACAGCAGAGTGGTGGTTTTGGACAAGCGGCATGGTGACTAGCGGTGGACGGTGGTGTACGTTGTCTCAATATTCATGCGATATCTTGTTCATTTAGTAAATAAGCCGCGGGTGGACACGAGATGTAGTCGATTCGTCAGGCTTGGTTTTTGGAGGGCTGTTTCTCGAAGCGTTTCTTCGCCCCTGTGGTTGTACACAATATGCATGTATCATCGCCTTCGGAGTCTCTTTCATAGTGACCAGGAACTTTCTACGTACACACATGTAGGTGGGAAGGGTTAGCCTTAGTCACTTTCTATGCTTTTAAGGGATAGAAGCTCTGACTCTGTGTGGGTTCTTCGTCAGACCATCAGGTGTGCCCTGGACGTGAGTGCTTATTGGCTCCTTTGGTCGGGACGGGTTGTGGCTTGGGTGCAATTGTGTCCTCTAGGATTATGCTAGGTGCGAGCCTGGCGGTCACGGAGTCTTGGGTAGGCTTCTCACAAACTTGGCGTTGGCAGAGCTTGGAGCTGGTAGGTGCAGGGATGATGGTATGTTGTTATGCTAACAGATGTATAAACGAATGATATTAGCTATCACTTAATACCAATTTCTGTAAATGAATAGGTCTGGACTTTAGAGACGGACAAGCCTCTTGTGACGCGAATTCCTCTCCTTGATATTCCTCTGAGAATTTCGTTCCATGATGCTATATAAAAATTAGGAACTAGCGTAGTACCGTGGTCTGTTGTGATAGAGCAATTCTTCCTGCTGGGTGGTAATTGTGAGTATGGCATCGGGAATGACCCACAAGACGACGGGTGACCGTCTTCCCAATCGCTTCGGTAGGGCGAAAATCTGACTCTCATCCGCTGGAAAATACGGGGGTCGTGGTGGCCTGCTAGCTCGTAATGGTTGCAGTCCAAGTCCTCCTCAGGAGCCTCGACCTCTGTTGCGCGCATATTCCACACTCTAGATCTGAGACTAAATCATTTAGCTTTTGAGATGTGACAGGACCAGGAAGCTCCCTACGACATCCGTAACTCAAGCTTTTCAATGGCCTTAGCGGCGACAAGACCACAGGTTGGACAGACACGAATGTCTGACGCCGCATAGAAGACCATACTCATCTTAATGCACTGGCCAGGGATGAAGGATCGGTCGAATGCTACCCATGGCTCGATGTCTCGGTTAAGTGTTGTTGATCGTAAAGCGTATTCTCCATGCTCGACCATACGGTGTCCTGGAAGCTGCCGAAAGCGGACTTCGAGAACGGATTGAAAAGCCTAAGACGTCAGTGATATTAGTCGTGTCGAAGATCAAGGTCAAACCGTCGATAGACGTTACCTCCCAAGAATCTATAAACTCCAGATGGAATGGTGTCACTCGGCCAAGAGCATCTTCGAGGATCACCGGCTTCTGCGTCCAACAGCGATCTAGCTGTGCTGGAATGCGGTTTTGTAGGGAAACCACAGCGTTGTAGGTCAGAAAGTTCAACGTCCTAGGGGAACATTCTGTATCAGCTTCCGCCATCAACAATGAGCCACTATAAAGTGTTGCAACCCACAGAAGTTTCTGCACGAAGGAAAGGACACCAGCGCCAAAGGTACGGATATATACACTGTCAGAGAGCGTCAGCTTGATGGAGGGCACACCCGATCTCTGCATACAATGCCGAAGCCAATTCCCTACGCTCAGAACTTCCGGCCTTGACCAAGGCATTAATCTCTTTTACTTGCCCTTGAATTTCTGCGAGAAGACAAAGGTGGGAGGCTGATGCGCTTGAATGGGCGGAATCCGCCTGGCTGAGACGATCAAGGATATCCACGGTGGACGACTGTGTCGATCTCCTAGTCATGTAATCAGCTCCTGTGTAAACGCGGGTCTAGCCGAAGTCCACTTACACGCCCACCGTACCTAAGAGTATATTTAAAGACAAACATTGTGCTGCGATCTCAGTCCGGCATTTGGCTAGCTTCTCCTTTTCCGACATTTGCCACCGAACCTTTGAAGCCGCATCTCGAATGAAGTTGCCCGAACCCCCATCTTGTAGCGTCTGCCGATACCTTGCTATTTGTTCATACAGCGCAAGTAGGCATGTGCGGCACTCAACTGCACATTGCTCTATCGTCTGTACCAGTGTGTACAGCTGGGAAGATGTTGTGCAGGTCCTGAATAGCTCCTCCACTTCATGTACCGCATGATCCAGGCTTCGCAGTTCGCGTATTACGGCATGATACTCGGCTGAGGAGCCTCGGATGTCGTCAAGTGATTTGATGAGGTCTTTAATGAGAAAGGATATCGAAATGATGTCGCCAACCGACCCGAAAGTAATCGGCATCGTTCTTGTCAAACCGGTCAAACCGATCTTTCATTCTCAACACTGTGAAGTAGAGCTTTCCACCAGGATATATACTGGCTTGGGAGGGGGCTGCGACGCGTATATTATCGTGGCGCATACTTCATCATGCAGGGTTGCGTCGCTATCAAGTCATCCATGTCGAGGGACGGAATTCAGTTGGATGATCATAGCATTGTGTCATGTCTGTTGACGTAAGCTCTGAGGTCTGGGTCTGAAAGCCGTCAGAGGAGCCTTGTCAGACTTCCATGTGGCGAAAGAATTTCAATTCATTGCTGCTGGAATGTAGTGCTAGGAGATGTCCACACAATCATCGCACATAGCACTGCTTTCATGCTACGAACATAAATGTACACTTGTCAACAAGGTTTATGACAATCCGAATCGAAGACCAAGTTGTTGCAAATCCCAAGCGCAATCAGGGCCAGAACACATCACCACATCACTTCATCTTATCATTTAGACATTCCCTACCTCTGATCAGCAAACGTACTTCGTGTACATGTTAGGACCCTTTAGATAATACCGATAGCAACCATAAACCGCAATCTGCTTTCCCTTCCCCCTCGCCCAGCTGCAGCGCCATCACTACCACCTTCATACCCGCATAGGCCGTCATCAAGCACCATTGTACTACTCTTCCAGCCCCAACTCTGACTGAAGTTGAAGAGATCAGGAGCGCTCTCATAGACACTCAGCATCCGGCCTCCTTTACTGGGGCTGTAGATCTTGAAATAGGTCTTGATAGTTGGTCGGCCATCGACATAAGTGGGAAGAGTTGGGACACTGTTGTTAGTAGTCGTGGATTCGCGATTGTTGCATGCGGGATCGTTCTCCTCGTCATCAGTATCAGCCATCGAGGTGCTAAAAGGTAAGGAAGAAAGCGGAAAAGGTGACGGTGTTTGATGAGAGGATTTCATCAGAGAGGAGTCCTCGCGGCTGCTGCCGCCCCGAAGAAGATTGCTGATTGTAGTTGCTCTCGAAGGCTGTTCAGATGACACCAGGGTAGAATCTGGGTCCGTCCCGCTGTTGCTCGTATCCTCATCTAGCAGATCCCCACGAGATTGACGGCGGTTGCGGTTGTTACGACGCATGAGCATTTCGACATGGCCTATGCGTTCGTCGACACTGTTATTGTGATGATGATGGCTGTCATCGCCTCCTTCCTTCTCCTTGGCGCGGTGCAGATATACACCCAATTGAGTGTTTTTCGTAGTTTCAACTTTCTGTATGTAGACATTCCAGAGACTGCCGGCGTACCAGACGGTACGAGAATAGACCCGCTTCTTTTCTTTGAGGTTCCTTGGATTTGGGAACTCAGCTGCGAAGCGGAAAGGTGGGTAGTTGGTGTAGGAAATGGGTGGGATTGGTTCGTTGCGGTCCGCCGTTGATGGCCGCTCAGTCGCCGATGCTGTAAAGTCTGATGCCCACTGTACGTCGACAGGGTCGATGGAAGCCGACAGCCGTGAGATATAGGGACGATTGGTGCTAGGAGTTGCGTAAAGAGAGGTGTCCGGATTGGCCCCAGTGACAGAAGTAGAGTCCACGTTTGGGATCCAGAATTTACGAGGTCTACCATTGCCGTCCCAGCTTCCAGACTCCATTTCGTCCCCCTGCTCTGGATCTTGGTAGGATCCAGTATCACGTTCTTTTCCTTTCAGGATAGAACCGCCTACGGCATGGGAATCCTCTTGATCTTCTGCTTCCTGGAAGTCTTCCGATTCTTGACTCAAGCCGAGTTCAAGATTCAGTTCTGGGGCATTGACGACCCTTTGACGCAGCTCCATCTGCATCCACAAAGCATCGTTGATTACCTTTTCAGGCATGAGCGGCAAATCAAGCACATCACGTTGGGTGCGAATCTTCTGCAGCTGCTCAAAGCTTAAATGGACGTAGTGAATACCTTCATCGAGGAGGACAAGCAGAGCGGCGATGTCCGGGTTGGTATACAGAGCAAGCCAAGAATCATAGGCCTGGGGAATGTGCCTACTCGTGCCAACAAAAGCCGAATTATTTCGATATACGGTATCAAATCGAATGGCTAGGAAGCTCATGGTATCCGGCGGTGCTCGTTGGTGTTTGACGTTAGGGTCGAAGAGACCAGCCTCGATGGCCCGCAGCTTCAACTTTCGATCAAGTACCCTCTTCGCCAGCAACCATCTCTCCCATTCTCCTGGCACGAAGAAGCCGTCACCACCTATGATCTCTCTAGCAATCTCGCCGGACACCCCGTCCCAGTATTTCAATGGCATTTCCCATCCCTCGCGGCAGAGCATAGCCTTAGCAGTGGCTAAGATCCGATCTCCGTTCTTGCCGTAGTAGTTGCTGGTGACCAACTTGATCAAAGGCCCTATTTTGGGCGGCGACATCTGACGCAATATTGACACTACGCTTGCTTCAATTAGATCAGCCATCTCCAGCCAGCATCCGGTAGCGAAAAGCCCAATGGCCTCTTTGTCTTCTTCTACGGCAACATTACAGCCATAAAGCCGCTTTAGTGCAAGCTCGAATGCTGCCTGCGTTATGTTTGAGTCGATGTCGTCTGGATGAAGGACAATTTCCTTGGAGGAACTCTCAAACCATGGTTCCGACAAAGCAGAGGAGAAAAATGGTGCTCGATCGAGCAACAGCCGATGAAGAGCATATCGGGTGCCGAATGCGTGTACTGTAATATCAGAATGCCTGCCACCCAGTAGACCTCGGTTATAGAGATGATTTGGTAGAGGTGCAGTCTCAGTAGAAGACGCTCTTGTATAAGCCGTCCCACTTGCTGTTCTTATGTATGAGGAATGTCTCGAGATAATTGGTGTAGCTTCTGGGGCGGCGAAGAGCCGTGTCAATGCCGTTGGAGTGCTTGTACCCCTCCTATCGGCCCCTGCAGTAGTTTCCGAAGGATTAGAGGGGTCATCAATGTCTTTCTCTGCTCTTGGTATTCTGTTCTTTCTAGGTGTAGACGGACTATCATTCTGGTAATGTACCGCCTTTTTGTTGGAACCGGAGGGAAAGGTAAGAGCTGATAGTGGATGGGGGGCCTGCATTGCAGAAGGAGAGCTCATGGAGGCTTGAGCGGTGTTGGCTGAGATGGAGGAGGTGGGAGAGCCTGTTGTGAATATCGATCGATTAGGGGTATTGAAGAGGGATGGTTGATTTATGATAGGCACTGGACCTGCAACCTGGGTAGGAGCAGTAAGGTCAAGTTCCGGCGCCGAGTTCGGGTGGTATTGAGGGGGTGGACGAGGAGAGAAGATGGATCCGTCAGCTGGACCTGGGGAAGGCGTATGTCGAGGAGACGTTGCCGCTGGAAAGGTCCAGGTGTTGAGCTGAGCGTGGGCAACCGGGTTGAGAGGGTTTGCATCGTTCATATCAGCAAGGAGGCCATCGAGGCCATTCAAGGCAGGTGAGGAAACGTCTGGCTCATCTGCTGACTCTCGGGAGACAGACGACATATTTGGAAATCTCATCAGTAAGGAAGTCCTTCCACATTGCCGTACTGCAGATTTAGATAATTCAGGCTCCCAATCGGAGCAGACAAGCGGGTTGGTACAGCAGACGAATGTAGAAATGATTGCTATTAGCTGGAGTGGGTGAATGGGTGGCCACTGCGGGTCGCAGAGAAGCGTGATACTTGAAAGTTGGCGTTACATAGCCAGGTGCTCAGGCGGCATGTATCAGCCTATCAGCGGGATCTGCATGGCCTTTGGGGGCCAATACTCCAATTGAACCCTGGAATTTCGTCATTCCGCCGGGTTCTCAACCCTAAAGGCCCTTGCTTCATCCAGTGAATGCATGACTAGATGACGGAGGAGACATTACGTATATATCACTTTCAACCCTTCGAATTAGATATATGATTGTCTACTCTGGCTAACCCAATTCCACTTATTTACACTTAAAATACAACAGCATCTCACAAAGTCATTCAGCGGCCTCCACTAGGCACTGCCTACCTCATGATTCGGACCGCATGGCTCTCACCCTTCCAAACTATTCTGGCCATTCAATTTGCGAGCGTCGCCCGTTGAGGGTCATTTATCGCTCTTTTGCCATTTTTGGAAGAATCAGATGTATAGATCAATGTTGCCAATCAGGTCCAATTGTCCGCAAACTTTATCACAACATTTTGTATTTTGCAATGTTTCTGAGCCGTGAAGTATTTCCTGAAGTCTTTTCACTCCCTAGCCATGACTCATGCCTCAATTCCCTGCCTGAAAATCGAACAAATTCAGCGTATGGGTTCATGATGGAGGCTTTGGTGACGGTTCTGGCGCGCCGAAGGAGCAGAGGATGAGAAAAATGCCACGCAAGCATGAAGCACGGCGAGATGTTTCGACTATGTACATGATAGCGGAATTAGACACTTGAACCGCCAAGTTGTCACAATCTTCTAGTGATGCTATGCTTCAACTACATGCCAGAACTTCAGGACTCATCAGCGAAGGACATGGAAATTTTCTACATCATTTGGAAGCCTTGGGTGACGGAAAGGTCCCTAAGCATCCCGCTTCACGATTGTCACCGGCGGAACATACACCTTCCTCCCCTTCACCACATAATAGCCTGTAGCCCACAGAGAGATGGCCCCAAACATCAGAATATTCCAATTCATCGTATCAGGCTGTACAGGCGTCGCCGTCGGAAAGAAGCAGAAGATGAAAAACGGAATCAAGAACACCAAAGCAATGATGTTGATCGCTGTTCCTGCACGACCCAGGGACCAGCGCGCTGCCGGCAGTGCTTCGCCACGCAGACGTTTGGAGAGGATGCAACCTATAGAAAGCACGTAGGAAGCTAGGAGCGCCGAGATGGTCAGAGAAACGATAGCGTTGAGGGCGACGGCAGAGCCAAGGTTGATCAAGCTGATAATGATACCGCAGAGAAAGGAGACTAAAACTGCGTTGAGCGGTATTGGAAAATCTGGGGAGACCTGCAAAGTTTCAGCAACGTGATTATGATCTTGCCATAGGAATGTACGGCGGGCTCTTCGAAGTAATCCTCACCTTTGATAGGTAGGGTGAGAATGGCAATCCACCATCTCGCGCAAAGGACCAGATTTGTCGGGATGCCGTAGCGATCTCCGAGATCACAGCACATACCAGCGCGATGATTATGATAGCGACCATGACGTTAGTGCCAGCTAGACTGTTCGTGACATTGTAGAATAGCTGGATAAAAGGATATTTCGTGGGTGTAGTGAGTATCGCCGACGGGTCCGTTATCGTAAAGCAGAGCGTACTATGGCAAACATACCAGTCAGTCTTTCCCGTACAAACTTTCAACATTCCTGTAAGTTGCCCAATTGTTCATAGGCATGAGATAATCTGAGAATGCTAAGAGACCAAATACAACCATCATGAAAGGAGGCTTTTTCGGAACACCTACAAGACAGCTAGATAACCCAGTAATATATTGAGAATCACGCCCCAGAAGATCGCTTTGGGAAGGGCATCACTCGCGTCTCTGATCTCCTCCGCTGCAATACGTCAGTCTTCGTACCCACCACACCTTAAGCAGAATGTAGGAAATTACCCATGTGAACAGCGCAGTCAAAGCCAAGCATAGACCCCAAAGGCGTCAGCAAGCCAATCATGGTTGCAAGACCAACAGTTCGCCAACCTCCACCGTTGTAAAAGTCAAGGAGGGCTACTTGGCCGGTGTTGCGCGAAGGTGCCATGACTAACAGAGGAACTATGATGGCAAAGAGACCAACGACGTGAATGATCAGTATGCCGATCTCCAGCATTGGTAATTGTTTGGACATGGATACGTTAAAAACGATTGCGAGTGCTACGACTGCGATCACCAACAACGTGCCATGCCATGCATGAGGTTTATAGGTACTATCATTGAGGGTGATGAGGCCTTGAATCTGATAGTGAGCTCAAGGTCAGTACCAGATTTGCTGTACTGAATTGATAAAGGAATCAATGAAGTAGCAATGCTATGATGATGCTGGAGGCTCAAATTGCGATGTGTGCAGGATGGAGACAAACTTTGGACGTACAATGGTTCCTGCAGCAAAAGAAAGCCCTACAACAGATCCTTGCCAACCTGTGGCAAGCATCCAACCTACATGGCAGCTCAGCAACGATTGCAAGGAAATACACAATTTGGCAAGCAGATGAAGTGATACCTGTGATGTAGCTAAGGAACTTCTGGCACCAGGGAGGGGAGAACTCCGAAACCCAGTGATACTGGCCCCCTGCTGTAGGACTCATCGAAGCCATCTCGCCTATGCTGAGATAGATGAAGATGCTCGCGATGACAGTTATTGTGTAACCCCAGAAGATGCCAGCTGGGCCACCATCCGTCAGACTGAAAATGAGGTTGCTGTCTCAAGCCAATATTAGTATTATTTCGTGGGATCTGGTCTGGTAATATGGCTGTCGACATACGCGAAAAGTAGTTCCCATGTGCAGATGAGGACGGCCGCGAAGCCCACCATAGACAGGACCTGAAAGTTGCGCTGAGGAAGAAGTATTCAGCTGAAGATTGACGAGGTCCCGAATGGCTCCTTCATGCTAGGTTTAGACATACTCTCAGGACTTGTTTCCTACCCAAAACTACCATGTCATGCCGATCGGCATCGGTCCCCATGTATTTCGTCTCAATGTGAGTTCCTTCGCTAAGATCATGCTCCTCTATGTTGATGCGCTCTTTTGTCCTCTCATCGTGCACACTTGACCTACCCATTTTGCTCCAGATCACAGAAGACAATGCAGGACCACAGAACGGAGGACTGAATTGGTCAATCTGTAAGGCAGACCCCATGCTCTTTATCTAAAGTAGTTCTCTGCTAAACATCGCAGTAGCGGCATCTGGACAGCCAATGAGGATGAACAACATTGTGACAGCTTCCCCAGAAGAACCCCTCGTGCGTTTTTCATGCACGATATCCTGCAGAATCTGCCACTAGAACGAGCCCTGTAACCGGACACCTCACCTCCTCACCTCATTTCAAGATCGGTAACTGCAAGATCATTACAGACTTGAGATCAAGAAATAATTTTACGATTCCAAGTGCGACGAAGCGGCCACCAGGATGCGTACAACAAGCCGGTGCTGAGCCAGATGTCTTGTGCAGAAGTCAAGTAGTCGGCGCCCCACCCTTAGTCGCTATTCTACCGCCCCTGAAGGCACTTGCAGTCTGATGGCGTCGACGAAGGATCTGCCAAGGTATTCCTTCAGCCTGGGCGGTGGTCTTAGAACTACCTTAGAACTAGTTGCATCCATTCAGAATGGTGACAAAAGGACAAAGGGCTGACCGCCCTAAGGATAGCTTTATGCTCGATGATATCTTCAAGATTATGAATTAGATGATCGAGGCTGGAATGCAGCTATGCAGTCGCCCATTGAACCTCCGCTTCGCTCCTCAACACCCACTCACTATCCATACTACGTGGTCCATATGCCCGACTCAGAAGCGGTGCAAATTCTAGCATGCGCCATACCCGACGCCTCTTTCGTTCGGCTCACGACCCTGCCCGACGGAACCTACTACAACAACCGAGTCTACAGATTGCAATACACTCGCCAGCGATCAGGCCTCACCTCCGACACGAGTATTCTCAAGGTCTGTGGCCGCGCCTCAGGTCGTGAGAAGTCGCGTAATAAGGTCCATGTCCTCCAGCTCATCGAGGCGACGTGCCCAGAGCTAGAATATAATAATTATAGTGCGCGTTCTAGAGAGTAGTCAGGTCTCTACCTATAACTCCACTATATATTAGAGTAACAGCGAGTAGCGGCGATATTAATAGCGACCGCGATAGCGACGATACTAGGCTATCCTCTAACTACTACTAAAAATAGGTGTGGCTTAGAGGATAACTCATATATTCTACTACTGGTAATCTACTCATGGACCGCCGGTAGTATAGAAACTCCCCTGGGAGCAGGGTTAGTGTCCCCCTGCCCGTCTGGATCTTCTGAGATGACACTCGAGTTCTAACGTCGATGACGGGATAACGAGATTGACGGTCATTCGAGATTGCTGAGTAATTTACTAACAAATAGAGATATTACGGCCGTGGCCCTACCAGTTTAGCCAATCAAGTCAGGTGGTGACAGTGCAATCTCGAATGACCGTCAATCTCGTTATCCCGTCATCTACGTTACCACGGAAAGGCAGTTATCTTGAGGGCTGTTGACAGCTTCATCTTCAATTGTGCTATACGCGAGCGATTGTCTATCTAGCAGATAGTGTTCACGCAGCTCTGCGTACGGAGATTGAACGTCTTTGGCGACGCACTCACAATGCCGGCTCCATCGAGGACCGTACTCAACAAGTTCGACCAAAATACCAAGTGGCGCTCACGACGGAGCCACTCGACACCGCCAACATCGTCGACGTCCCTGCCGACTTATCCACTCCCTTCGACTACCTGACGAACAGCGACAGAGTGCCTGGTCCTCAAGTCCGACTTCTGGCTGCATCTGTACGAGACGGCTGTGTACCCCGCGAATGTACGGACACACACACACGGGTGGGATGTCGCGAGCTGGCGAGGGAGTGGAGAGTCGAGACGGATTGGGAGATGAAAGAAGTAGGCGACGGGGGTATAGAGTTTTCAGACGAAGTCGTTACGTTTGGTGATAGCGAAATCAACACGTAGCAAGCAGGGCCAGGTCATACTAGATATTCACGATGTTTTCACCTGGTTCGTGCGGCTCTAGAAGACAAATCCAGAAATTGGTCACTCTTCATGCCTCGCAACTACAGATTGTTAGTTGCCACCTTCAAATACAACATCAGATTTTCCAAGACGACTGCCGCCTTAACCATCAGCCACTGCAACAACTACCCAACCACGAAACTCAAGTCTTACGGCCCTACTTCCCTTGCTCCTGTTCGATATCTGCCTCGGCTTTCCGATAGACTTCCATGGTCGCAATAGCATCTTCTACGCTCGACACTCGACCCTGCTTAATTGGACGACCCAGCACCTCCAGCGCCAGATTCTTGAGACTTGGGCCCTGGTGGGCGCTGGGATTGGCGTATTGGCGATACCTACTGTACTTTTGAGTGTCGCGGACTGTTATGTCGAAAGTGACCGGAGTGAGCCGCCGAGCAAAACCTTGAAGCCGTAGGATGTGGGAAGGCAAATCCATTGAGATGACTTTCAGATCTTTTTGAATATCGTGGCCGATCACAATGCGATCGCGGAGAAGTTCGACCAGATGGGCCTGAACTTCAGAAAAAGGTTGAGCGCCGTTCTGCGGATCGATGTCGTTCAAGTCAATTCCGGAAAACTGTTTGTCGGTGTTTGTAATAGTGATGGGCTCGGGGTAGCACACAAAAGTGTCGAAGATGGTTGCACCTTCGTAATCGACAACAGAGACGCGGCCGAGGACCTGACCGATGTTGGACTGCATCATTTCGCAGTCAATGGCGATTTTTCTCGGTGAGGATGTCATGACCTGGGCCTCCTGGCTTCGTGAATCATTTGATTTCGTGTGCATCTTGCCCTTTCGTTAATCTTTATATTCAGAATCTCATCGATATTCCGAAATTTGGAAAAGGCTCAATCGGAAGCGGTGAGTCGACAATTCATTGCGTCTTACCGTCTACACCTAGTAGCCGTCCAGCCTTATAGGGTTCATGCCCGTCAAATTAGGGGTACGGCTCTGGACAGACCCCGCATGACTAACGAGAGACCCCTCAGAAAGACCCCTAGCATGATGTGCGCAATGCACACGCGATGTACATAGATCTACGTGGCAGTGGAGGTGTTAATTGATGTATCTACTGTGCTTGTTCCGCATGTGATTGCTGTCGCTGTCGCTGTCGCTGTCGCTGTTGCTCACTGTCGCTGTTGCGGGGGACTGATGTTGACTTGGCGCTGTGGCGCTCTAAATATTCTGCTACTTTGAGGTATTCCGGCATCATTGCCTACCATATTCATTGACATCTTTGGTAGCATTATCAGTACGAGACATTTGCTGCTTTACATACAGCTATTATTAGTCTTTACAACATAAAGATGTACGACTTCGTAATCCAGTAGCGACCTCCTTTTTAGTAGCCACCTTAGTCAGCTGGAATTATGCTTACTAATCAAAATTACTAAGCACCATCTTTAGGTGGACCAATGATAGGAAGGGGTCTGTCGTTAAGGGGTCTCTCGTTAGCCACACGGGGTCTCTCCTGAGCCGTACCCCAAATTAGGCCCAACACCGTTAGCCCAGGGCGTGCTAAAGGGGTAGACTGACCGTCGAGTCGGGTTTCGGTACTCCCTGTCCTATCAGCTTTTGTGAACGACACACTTCCTAGTCTCCCAATCTTCAGCAACGAGAACGTCAATAGCACCAGCGTCCTCACCAGCTGTGATCTCTCCGCCCAAAACATCCTTGTCACCCGTCCAGATCGCCCACCGTATGGGCAAGACGACGTCTCGTCCGGGCAGCCCAAAGCTCCGCTCCGTTTGTCCGGCATCGTCGACTGGGAATATGCGGGATTCTTTTCCCCCGTTGAGGAATTCCTCACCGCTAGTCCTGAGACCTTCGACCTAGTCCCGCACCCCGAAGATGGTGTCGGGGATGCTTATGCCCGCTGTGTGCTTCCCGCCTTAAGGGCTCGTGGCGTGGATACGCCTCACGATGGCGGTAGTGTATTTACCCGGAGCTGGCCCGAGGCGCAATTGCTGCACCGGCTCCGCGATCATTTAGTGCCCTGGTGGATGCGTGGCCTGGATGACTCCGAGCGCGCCCGAGAAATCAAGGATGCATCCCGAATTGTTTCGTCGATCATCGACCAGCTTCGGGGGACATGAGGGTGGCACACTCCTCATCTAATCCCGCTTCATTCATGACTTCCATCCAGGCAATCTCCCTTGGTCTCCACTACCAAGAAAGTATGGCGTATCCGTCCCTCGTGGTTTAAAGAAGACATCGACAACGTGAAATAGATCGATATTGTAGCCCGGAGGTAGTGATAAAATGGGAGATCACGCAACATTCGGCAACAAAGCTGTGCCTAGAAGCTATCACTTCACTGACAAGCCAGATAAGAAAGTTACTTTTCCACAACAGACATGTGCCGAACGGCACTCCCCTCTCTCATCGCAAGCGAAGGGTCGTAATCAGGACTCTACGCTACCAAAGCAAAAAGGGAGCAAGCCAAGAAGGCAGCTCGGTACGGAAAGAGGGATGGAGGAACGAGGTATCCTAGCAGCGAGAGAGGTAAAGAGCAAGAGTGGATAGCTACTAGATAGTTATTATAGCCTATACGCCTGTAACCGTATGGCCATTCTCCAGCTTTCCTCATAGCATCAGCATCAGTACCCAGACAACTCCCCTCCCTTAACAATCGCCGAATAGTAGAAAGAAGCCTGTTTAGCTTCCATCGAATAATTCCTTTATATAATCAAGGTACGTGCCAGTGTATGATAACGCTGTAATATAAATCTCAACCTCTAACCCTCTCCCTCTCCACCATCCCCAACCCCAACCTAAATCCAAGCTTACATAGAATATCCCAAAAACAACCTCCTTCCTACTTCCCATCCACTATCCCAACCATCTCAGCACCGATCCCAACTTACGCCAAACGCACGGCTGCCTGGGAGGATTGGATATAAGTGGCAGAACGAGGGTGGTTTTCTGGTGGGAAGTGATGATCTAGGATGGTATAGATTTGTAGATGGTATGGATTTGTAGATGAGAAGAGATGAGCTACGATAAGATATGTATGGAACGGATAGGTTTAAGGTGTTGTTGATAAGAATGGAAGGTATAGAGAGAGGCATGGGAGCGAGATTGATTAAAGGTGAGATGTGGATTTTTTAGGGTTTTGGGTTTGTGAGTTCGTGAGATATTGTACGTGATGGGTGGTGCGGTGCGGTGAGTAAGGTAAGGTAGGTGAAGGTCATTGATTGTAGGCGGTTAGAAACTGTGGGAATGAAAGTCCTGGACGAAGCTCTCTAAAGTCTTGAAACGACAATGTTAATGAACCGCGATCGAGGCGTTCTGTGTTCGCGGTTAATAGTCCATAAGAGAATGGGTTCGATTCCTATTGGCGCTGGTCTAATGGTAGAGCTTATGCTCTTTTTTCTTTCTGAGGACGAGAAGCGCGAAAGGGGAATCGAATATGCAATGGACCTTCGTACTTTGGTATGAATTATCCATCATCTTGGTGTATATACGATGTTTTCAGATCCTTCGAGCTTGCGTCACGCTCGCTCCAATTAAATTCCGTGAGCGTCCTTGCAACAACATGGGTATATAGCTGAAAGGAGATGATATAATTGACGAAGCACAATTCAGATGAAAAGATGTGAAGCCGAACGTAGCTATCATGCGAACGAAGTTACGGTTCTCCCACGTATACGTCGTCGCTCAGATCGTTCCTCGCTGGACGAGGATTTCAATGTCCGAATTTACGGCGATTTTACTGCAAGGACAGAGCGTTAGTTCATCATTCACAGTAAGTAATAGAAGGGATGTAAACCAAGCCTTTCTTTCACAATTTCAATATTTCTTTCAAGGGTTTTGTCCTTTCTCGAATGCTCTTCTCTAGGAAAAGGTGACAGGGTTGAAAACCATTAGAAGAACGACTTACTTATTCCTCCCCTTAATGGGGCGCCTAGACTCCGTTGGCTGCAGAAGGTATGCATCCCCCGCCGGTTTCGTTGTCCCAGACTCGTCGATCTGCTCGGTCAAGAAGTCTAGTTGCCTGATGCAGATACGGCAATGGTCCCTACACCTGCCCGTGAACCATTTGCGAGCCCACACGGCCCAGCTCCCGAACGCACCAACGGCTACTATGCCCACCGCAACGCCGGTATAATTCAGAGTCCGTGCGGTGACCGGATTGATAACAGGCAAGCAAAACGCTATCGTAATGAAAACAATCCAGATGCAAGATACTATTCCTATTGGTTTGCTAGCTTTACCGAGGTTGAAAGGGCCGCGTTTGTATTTGGGCCAAATTAAGGACAGGGCGATTGGGATGCCGTAGGAGATGAAGAGGCCAATGGTGGCGATGGAGGTGGTACCGAAGAAGGCGGTCGTAGAGCCCAGGGAGGGTAGGCAGAGGAGGAAAGCGCAGACAGCTGCGAAGATGACTGCGCGGAATGGCGAGAGGAAGCGTGCGTCTACGATATGTAGTTTATGGGGAATACCGCCGTCGCGAGCGAAGGAGAACATCATGCGTGAGTTGCTGGTCTATCGAAGAGTCAATGGTGTTGAATCTTATGGGATGGGCTGGAGTACTGTAGGTTCTAGGTGTTGATGTAACGACGGAGGGATGCTCACCATACTGAAAAGACCGCAATGCCAGACGCAGAGCATGACGATAGTAATTAGGACCAGCCCGCCAGCTTCGCCACACGAATCGGTAAAGATCTGTAGGATGGGGATCGGACTTGTCCTGACCTTGTCAAAGTCCTGGATCGAGAAAAGTAGAGACAGCAGCAAAAGAAACCCACAGACAAAGGAGGCTCCTACGGCGGAGAGCAGGCACCAAGGGGCTACTCCCACAGCCTGTTTAGTCTCTTCACATAGATGTGCTGACGCGTCGAAGCCGAGGAGGGTATATTGGGAAAACAACGTCCCACATATAGCGACGTAAGTAGGTGAAGCTCGCACACTCCATCCGACAGCATTCCTATCTGCAGCGGTGCCGTCAAAGAACTTAGCGAAGACAAACTGTGCAGAGTTGTGAGTCTTAGCACCCGAAAGAACAGCTATCCCAAGCGCCCCAATTGACAGACTATTCATGACCATGGCTATGTAGATTGTGTAGCGAATATGGCGGATGCCGAAGGCGTTCACGACAACATGCGAGGCCAGGATGAGGGCAACCATACCCAGAGTCTTCCCAGCAGACGGATGATAGCCTCGCGTCATTTGTGCTGTGGTCGAGATGAGGTTCGCTAATCCAAAATCGGCGGCTGCAGTGATGGCAACTTGACCTAGAAGATTAAACCTATTGGGCATGTTTTAGGTCTGGGATGGTCCGAAGACGTGCTGAATGCTCACCAGCCTGTGATCCAGGAGAACAATGGGGCATGTTGCTGCGGAGACAGCATGTATGCCCAGAAGTAAGGTCCTCCGGAGGTAGGGAGTGCAGACAGGATTTCAGCCATACTTGTCGCTACGAACATGGCTTGCAGTATGTGAGCAATACCCCGTGACGGAAGTTGAATCCGAACATGCTCACTGAAGAATCCGACGACTATCCATCCGACGGTAATCACTCCAGGGCCGCCAGTGTTCAGGCCATACATAAAAAGTCTGTCTTGCCGTTAGGATCATTCGATACCGGCCACCAGTGGCTCAACGAAGGATTCCTACGTGGTGATAGGTGTGATGACGCTCTACGACGTGGAACATAGTGGTCAGTTTTGGAGAAGCTTGAGAAGCAGTCAGAGGGTACTGACGATGATAGAAAAGGACACGCCGAAATTCTGCCAAAAGCTCAAGTCGCGTCGTAGCTGTGGCGTAATACCTAATTCCGCCAAGCGGTTCTCGTCTTTCATAAGGGTAGAGGAGGAGGAGGCCACTTCGGAATCTGGCCCAAGCGAGGTATGTTGCTCTCGGCCGCCTCGGCGGAAGAGGCAAGACATGTTGACAAACACAGGGACAGTGGAAATGGGAAAAGTGATGTCAAGCAAACATGGCCATTTGGTAATGGAAACGGAGTACTAGGGAGACTCATGCTTTCTTCGAAGAACGGGATGGGGAGGCCCTCGACGATATCAGGAAGCATCATTGAAAAAACATCCTTACGCCGTAGAGTTGACAGCACGGGACAAGATCCGTAGATCAACGGGCCGCGAACGTAGGTAGTCTTGGTAGTCTTGGTAGTCTTCTCCACAGGTGACAGGGTCTGTAGTGCTTGCCATCCCTCTAGATTACAATTACCCGCCACAGGCTAGTAAGATAGGATTCCCATCGTTGTACGTGGTATGTAAAGCATACGGTATTGTTGAGAAGGAGATATAGTCGGATGGCACACACACAACTTGCTTCAATCCAGTGAATAGGAAATAAGAATGCCAAAGACGCTCAAGTGCTGAGGGTCTCTCGGTCTCCACGTAAAGGCCAGCTTTCTAGAACCCAGATGTGAACTTTGCTGGTCAGGCGGCGAGAATGCTAGGCATAGAGGCGGCACAGCGCTATGGAAAAGGTTGGACAAGTCTTCCATCCTTGTCCAGTAGACAAAATGAGGTGGATGTGGGGGCAATGCAGGAACACTCAAACATGATCGTGAATACTAGCGTAGCCTTTTGGCCAGACACCTTACCTCATCAAGCAGAGGCAGGTAAACTAAAGCCCATTCTTCTTCTATACCTAAGTATTCTAGTCCAGGCACCAGAAATCTACCCACCTACCCAGGCTTTTGACTTTCGGGTCGCATGTCTAACAAGGTTCACGTCATATATCGACCAGATAAGGCTTTACATCATCATTGGTCCTTCGTGGCGCTTATAACTATACGCGACGCAGGCTCGATCTCTTATCAGTGATTATCATGCATTACTTCCACCACATTGTTGATCCTATTCGTGCGCCATCCTGAAGTGCTCCACCTGACAGATCGAGGACTCGCTTCAAAGGTAACCATGTGAAGAGCTTGATTAGTATCCTTGATGGATCGAGAAACCCACTTGTGTACGGCACGGGGACGGTTCCATCGTTCGTATGACTCGGGATTCGTCACGAATTATTACATTCCTTCAAGCCACGCACATTTCATCATTATTATTGTAATGATGTTGGTATGATGGGATACTTTCCAGCTCGTGTACAAAGCCATGTCGAAGCCCGCTGGAACTGCAAGATGTCCAAGGAACCCTGGCATCTTCTCCCCTCAAAATTGAACTCTTTGAACAGTACCATTTCATGTCTTTCCGGCTATATGACTGGGAGTTCGCAACAATGATGCTAAGACCCCGGGAGCATCACACTGGCCTTGGGAATCCAGGTGGCACAGTGCTACTCCTTCGGCCTTGCTGACCCTCGTCGCCCAAGCTTACGCCCCACACTCGCATTCACCTTTGAAGCCTTGGTGGTGATCAGCCCTGCACGGTTTCAGCCCTTATGCGGGGCACGCGTGGCACGGTTTCAGCTTTCCGCTCTCGGCCTTGCAACTGCTATGTACCTTAGGGTCTGGAGGGGTTGATTATCGCCGGAAGAAGCGAGAAGAGACACCAAGGGCCATCATTGTGGATCGAATCAATGCATGGTCCACAGCCTGTGCCTTCCACCAACAACACTGGCCCAAAATCCTGCGTGGACTTGGCGGAATAGGCTCCCCCCATTGTTGGGCAAAGTGATCGGATCCGGTCACGCTCAAAGAATACCTAGGTAAATGCATCACACGCTCTAAGTATGTCCTCCTTGGTTTCCTACACGTTCCTTACTAAGTCAAGACCATCTTCAGCTCAGAGGATCAAAAGACGTGTGCAGAGCTACGACCATGCAGATCCTCGACGGTTAATCCTCCCTCTTCCCAAGACGGCGAAACGCCGCAATCATGCTCTATATTCCATCCAAATCCCTGCGTCCGCTACACCCACACTCTCTCCGCAATTGCCCCCCCAACGCGTATCTAGTCATAGACCTATGCCACATACTTCTCATCTCCCATCGCCTCCTCGGCGAAAACATCAGAAAAACAGGAGCCAAAGGAAACAACACCCCCATACGACCACACCTGTCTACGATCTAAAGCCCGCCCTCAACAACTGCTTTTCAACTCACCACTCATCTCTCTTCCATCTATGCCCCTTCCCCACCCCTCTCAAAACTCCCATACTACATACTACATTAGACCACACTGCCCACCTACTCACCAACCACATCATCACATTCATCCCCCCAACCCGTTAACCTACCCCTGTGTTGCTAATACGAATTCTATTGATATAGATGACAGCGAGATATTGCAGTATCTCCACGTCCAAGACAGGAATCCCTGAGCGTCTATGTTCTGTGAGGCTGGTAGGGAAGGAGGAGAGGGAGGCAGGGAGGGATATTAGTTATGGATGCGGGAAAGAGAGAGAGAAGGGGGTTTGGGTTGTTGAGTTGGTCTGGACGGCTTTTACTGGGGATGATGATGATGAGCTGTTGTCTGATATAGTGGACCATGGTAGTTTTTGAAACCGATCTGGAGTCAGATGGGACGTATACGGGGGGTCTAAATCGGTATTCAGAAGAGGAATGGAGTTGTGCGGAGATGAGCAGGCGGGCTTGAGAACTGATGCATCGAGTGAGCTGAAGAGTCAGGGGGTCTGTATACAGAGTGGTCTTGTATGTACACGTAGATACAGTGATGATTGAGTCCCAGTATATACATCGCATGTCATGCCCTCCGCAGCATCTATAAGCAGGCGGTGAAATTCGAGCATCCAACGCACGCACACAGAAGTCCATAAAAGCATCCCATCATATCACACATTCCACACCATATCTCACAGAGCAACCCATGCTTTGTACAATTCGAGCCCCATCTACCAGCCCTCCAGCGGCTTCATTCTCAGATTGAGCCCATCCTTTGGCCTCGCCGTAACGCCTCCCTTGATATCAAGTTCCTTGTTCGGATCTTCCAACTCCCACTCGAACCTCCCCACCACCGCCGCCAAGAGGCATGCAAATTCAGCCTTGGCGAATGCCTGCCCGATGCAGCTCCTTGGCCCATGCAAGAAGGTGAGGAACGCATAATTGCTCGTCGCGCCTCCGGAGGAATTAGTCTTGCCCGGACCCAGCCAGCGCTCAGGCTTGAAGTCAGCCGCGTCGGCACCCCAAAGGGCCAAACTAGTATTGACGGCCCAGACAGACAATAGGATCTTGGTGCCGGCGGGAACGTGGTGGTTGAGGATGGTGGTGTCCTTTGCGGCCTCACGGAGTGTTCCAGGCACAGGCGCATAGACACGAAGGGTCTCATTGCAGACGGCGTGAAGGTAGGGTAGCTTGTCCAAATCCTCCGATGTCATAGTGGAAGAGTCATCGCCAATAGATGGAAGATTAGCGCGGATCTCTTCCCGTAGGCGGGTTTGGGCCTCGGGGTATTTGCAAAGGAGCCACATCGCCCATGTCATGGCTGTAGCGGTCGTTTCGTGACCGGCAACGAGGAAAGTCATCATCTGGTTAACCAGCTCCTCTTCGGAGAAGCCCCCGGATTCAAGGGCTACAGAGAGAATGTCCACATCGACACGCTTCTCTTTGTTATCAAGCTTCTCCTGTTTCTGGCGGATGAGCTGCCGGCAGACCTTCTTGATGGTTTTGGTAGCCTCGAGAACGTTGTTATTATGTGCCACTGGCAGTGCTCGAAGGAACCATTGAGGCAGGAAGAAACCCAGCAGTGCCATTATCTGCTGTTGCTTGGAAGGCTGGAAGACCTTACGGTACGTGGCATTGAGTTCATTGTCTGGTTCATCAATTGCATTAAAGTCCTGGCCCAAGCCTGCAACTCCTATGATATCGAGTGCTGGACGATTCACACGAGTCAGCATTGCCAATGTCAAAAAACATTCGGTAAGCGACTGAGAATGATATCACAATGCAGACAGCAAAAACCGTCATGGGAAGATGAATTGTTCATAAGACGTACCTGCACGGCTTCCCCAACCCCCGATTTCGATCACTTTCGCGTCTTTGATGCTCTCAATGTTCTCCTTGCCATCTTTCCGAGCAACAGACATCAGGGCCTTGACCAATTTTTGAGATTTGTCCCAAAACACAGGGTGCAGGTCTTTGATATGGCGGAATGCGAATGCTGGCATGAGGTTTTTGCGTTGCGTCTGAAACTAGCCATTAACACTACAGGGCTGGCAATAAAAATTGGAATTTCGTACCTTATGTTCATCGCCTTCCGACAATATCAGCCCGTTCCCTAGGATTCGCCCCAAGCCATGCCTCAAGAATGCGGGCTTGACAAAATCGTAGCTTTTGGTAGTCAGGACCTCGTTCAAGGCTTGGGGGGTTGTGAGAAGTAATCTCTCCGCATTAAGTATACTAGTGTAGTATATCAAACCGTCGTTGGCAATACTGTTAATCCATTCTTGGGGAGGGACACCAGATGGCTCGGCTAATATGCGTTGGAATTGCCCATTGAAGAATGAGCCACCCTATAATTGTTGTTAAATTGACGGCTCAGGCCAAGCATTGATTGCAACTCACGGATGGTTGAGGAAGATGGCGCAAGGGACTGAAGAGTTTCGGCCACAGGACTACTCTCCAAAAAGCTCCAAGGATAGATATAATTGAAATGAGAACGAAGAAAGTCCCAATATACGACCGTGACGGGGAATATTGAGGTGCGAATTGTATCAAGCCAACCGAGCCTGCAATTGAAGTAAGAGCAATCTGTGGCCAAGGCAAGTCCATGTTTGCTCCTTGAAAGATTATGACACTCTTGTCCATCCAACGTACAAAGAGAAGATGCTTGGTGGCGATTGGAGATGATGTCAGTGAATGTAGTCGTGTCCCAAGACTTAGCCGCGCCCAAGCTACCACATCATAGGTAGAAAGTGCATACTACTCGTTACTAGCAATATACAAAAGATAAGGTAAGAAATAATGGATGAATACTGTATGTATTGGTACAAAAGGTTGTTGCCTTCGATTCTATCGCCAAGACTTATCTAAGAAAGTCGTCTCGGCATATTCGTTTGCGGCTCCGATGAGCGGTACACACAACATGTCCACGGCGTTTTTCAGGCGGCCTGCGAAACTTTCTCATTAAGAGCGGTTGCTGAACCTAAGACAAGATAATCTATATTGTTAACGTGGATTGATAGATTGTCGTTCAGAAAATACCACGTAGTATGGGACCTGCCAAGTCCCTGCATGACAATCTCTTCGTCTGGCCGTCCGAGGGTCGGTGCCAAAAGTCGTGGCCGACTTTCTCGCCTAAATCCGGGGGAAAAGTCCGCCACGACTTTTGACACCGACCCTCGGTCCCTAGAAATCTAGAATACCATTAGCGGCCTCCTCGGAACGTCGGAGCCGGGAGCGGCATTGCGCACCTCGGCAGATCCGAAATAGTTTTAGATAGTACTCCTCCACAAATCGCAACAATAACTTATCAATCACAACCTCCAGAAAAAATTCATACCGCCCCAATCACCCCCCCGAGCTCACACACCTCCTCCCATCATGCCTTCCCGCTCCAACCCCAACATGCCCACCTCCCGCAAGCCCAAAACAGCCAGCACGCTCAGATCAAAACGCCAAAAGACGCAGCGCCTCACCGCGAGGAAAATCACAAAACCCACACCGCGCACGAGTCAGGCGTTGAGAAGAGCGGCGCCGCTTTCGAGCAAAAAGGCGAGGAAGGTGGATAGGAAGGTTGGGTATGCGAGGAAGAGGGCGATGGAGGCGGCTGGGGAGGTGGAGATGAAGGATGTGGATGTGGGTGATGGGAAGGATGCGAGGGGGAGGACGGGGGTGGAGGAAGGGGAGAAGATGGAGGTTGATAAGGTTAGGTGAGGGGACTAAAGAATTCTTTTGGGGGGCAGACCGGGGGTTTGAGGATATGGAATGGTGGTGGTGGTGGTGGGTGAACTGCATGAATGTGGTTATTAGAGAATTGTGGGAAGGAGTATAGGCGGCTTTGACAATCATGTGAGTGGTGAAATATTACGTGTGGGTTGTGAAAGCTGACATCAGTCAGCAAAGCAAGACGATACTCTCTTCGCCATGCCATTCGATCGAGACTCCGACAGCGCCTGGAGAAGACCATCAAGAGCAATAATATCGGGGACCTCAGCCTCACAATCGCCATCGAATCTCCTGTGCTCCTCACCGGGACCCCGAAAGCCTGTCCTCTCTGGTTAGAAGCTAAGAGCTACTACTTCCCAAAGCAAGACGGAGCGCCTTACGAAATCTGGAGGAGTCTACCTTCTATGAGGCTTCCGTCTCTGGCTACTCAACGCTAACGACCTCGCACTTGATCCGCTACAAACATCTAGCCCATTCAAATGGCAAGAAATCGTCTCAAGACTTCTTTCTGAACTTTGAATTGCTCGACCCACACTGACGGTCTCCAAGTTGAGAAGAAAATTTGACGGTTTGTAGTACGCGGATGGTAGAAGATGCAATCTCCTTCAGCCAATGAGATTTTCCTCCATCGTTCTGCTCCAGTCGGCGTTTGGTGTAAACGAAGTGTGTCTGCTCAAATCTTTGAGATTGGCTGACAATTCATCACGATATTGGACGTGAACCGGACAATATCTTGAGCGGAGTGTAGCGATTGACATATGTTATGCTACCCCCTCGCCTGAAATCAGCCTGTCATCAATACTCATCTCTAAACACCATCACTCTCTCTACACCGATTTCATCGACCCAACACCTGAACATGCCTCCACAATTGAAGTCAAACACTACCTCACTCTTCCCCCTAACCAGCTCAATACCGATCATGCCCCCTTCCCCCTCTCCCGTTTTCCCCCACCGGTCTCCAGCCGATCTCTGCAGCTCTCCAAACGGGCCTGCGATCTGGTTGACTGCGGAAGCAAGAGAGCGATCTTGAGAGAAGCGAACGATGGCACCAGCTGTTCGTGCAGCTGCCAGACGAAGGAAGCTGTCGCCGTTTCCTGTGCCTGACAATGCTATCGCTCTGATGTTGTTTATTGGTGGTTCTTTTTCGAAGGAGGCCGGCGGCAATGACGGTAATTCTTCGTAGCCGGAGAGTTGTGGAAGGCACTCCCCAAGAATATCACGGAGCCCATTCACGAAATTAAGTCCTAGTGATGGGGTCAATTCCTGATGCTGCCGCGGTCTATTCATTCCCTCAAGCGGAGACTCGTCCCATTCCTCAGCCCAGAATCCGGCACCGATCGTCGGCGTGTCTCCAATTCTGCAAGGCAACTTGTTCGTCAGGCCCCCGGTGCTGGTCGCGACGCAAAGTGTTCCGTACTGATCCAAGGCAACGCAACCCGCCGTGCCTTGCGAGAGATATTCCTTGCTATCCCAACCAATATCACTGTCGTACCACATTGGCACTCTCGAACCCGGATTACAGTATTCCGACGGATACGTATAAGCTGGAGGATCCTGCTTTCCGTCCGCTGACCACAAGTCTTGCTTCGGGTTCGTCAACGCACGCTCAGATTCGTTCTTCAAGCCTTGCTTGTGCTCATCCCATCGTTTCCTCGTCCAAAAGTACCTTTCGGGAACCATTTTAAGACCCCAACCTTTAGCTAGATTCTCGACTGTCTCCCCTCCAAGGCAGCTATGCCCTTGTGCGCCTCCAGAGCCTCCACTTGGGTCACCACCACCACCATTGCCCCCACCTGTGCCGTCTGTCTCACCACGAACAAGCATCTCACGTGCTAACTTGATAGGATTCTTGACTGTTTTGACAAGAACGACGCCGCATGCTCGTTTGCGGTACCCGTGCGTCACCATCACCTAAAATCTATCATTCAGGAAAGCTGGAAGCAAGGAAATTCTTTCAAAATGATGAGAAGAGTTATTTGACTATGAAAATGTGCTTTCAAGTGAGATAGTAAGGACCTACGGATGCTTCCAATTCTATCGTGCCATCCCTCGTAAAAACCTACTTCCTCATTATCAGTCCATGCAACTCTAGATGTGTAGCCAATGGCAATCAGTTCCTCAACTTACAGCACCTTTTCCGCAATTGAAGAGCGGGCAGTCCTCGAATAAAGTAACAGCATGAGTGGCAGCGTCCAGAGCTGTGACGCCCTTCGCCAGTAGCTCAGAAGTAGAACGATGGACACTGCGTAGCTTGGCAGCGTAAACGTCGTAGGCCTCGCGTGAAAGGTTCTCCCGAGTGATATTGCCGGCGCCACCGTGGACGATGAGGCGTGGTTTGATGGCCATGATGAACGGAAATAAGAGGTGTGATGTTCACAATCAATGGCTTTGAATGGTCTTGCGGTTCTGCTACTAATAAATATGTGATCGATGCGGGCGTTGGTGAGATGGCGGTACTCAGGAGGAAGAGGGTATAATCATCTCAAATGCGCTGCAGGAGATAGTCATGACTAGTCGGATTTTCTCAGATCAAAGTATTCTGAGCCCCAAAAATCTACGGTTGAGCAAGCTTTGCATGCAGCACCCAACCTCAAGCTACAAAGGAGAAAACGATGTGGCGAAATTGCGAAGGGAAGACCATCGCATGCCTCATTCGTAGTGGATCTACTGATTAGAAAGAAGAGCATCCTAGCCACACTCAATCCGCATAAGGGGTATCTACAGGGGTATCTGAAAAAATTCGCTGCTAACGCTCCTATTACCTGAATGGCAATTCCTCGAATACCCTTTTGAATATCTTCCGGCTGTTGTACAAGTTCAATAGCCGCAGTCGTTCATTGTCAAGATGAGCACTATCACTAGCTTGACCGCATGGCAGATGCGCTGCAGGGGCGTTGAACTCCTGTTCGAGAAACCGAATGGCTGGAATAGATCCACCTTCCCGGATATAGAGGGGCTTCTGCGGAAGAGGCTTGCTGTCGTTGTCGTTGTCGTCGTTGCCCAATAATCTACCGTTGGTGTCAGTTGTAGAATGCGAAGGATTGCCAGGTGTCCTTGATAGGGTTGAAGACGTCGCTGGAGCAAGTTTGGGGCTCTTCAGCCCGTTTGCGAGATCCTTGGACAATCTCTTGCGGCTCCGTATGGAACTCCTCCGCTCTTTACCAGATAAGCCCCATACTTCCATAACGGCCGCTTCTAGCATTTGGAAAATCTCATTGCCAGGATCACCAAGCCATGGTTCAGCTCGGTGCTCAAATCTAACGGTGAGCTCATTGGCGGATTCCAAGTTATCGAAAGCCTTCCTTAAAGCTGATAGCAAGGTCTGTTCTATCACAGCTGTAGTCTGGTTTGGCACCAGCCGGATCGAAAGATCAGCTGTAGCAGCCCGCGATATGATGGTTGTATTGGTAGGGCCGGAGGTTTTGATTCGGTGGATCGTTAAAGATGGTTGTTGCCACCTTGCTTTGAACGAGTCTTCAAGATCCTTGGCGTCGCCAAGCTCTGGATCGTGTTCAAGAAGTATCTCGCTAATTGCTCGGTAGCTCTGCCTCTCCTTTCTGGTCATAGGCGGTATGTTGTCATAGAACCTGGGAATGTTGACCTCTCCATTCGGGCCAGTCAGCCCTGCAAGCAATGCTATCACGTCTTTCAAGGCCTCGCTGACGAGCTGGCTTCCATCAACACCACTGTGCAGATCCGGACGCTCACTTGTTACTTCGATTGACGCACGGATGACTCCTCTAAGGCCAAAGGTAAGACAAGGAATGTCGTCGTTGAGCCAGTAGCTGTTGGCAAGTAGGATCCAATCAACATTACCTATGATGTGCTTGTTCTGTTTGACCGTTTGCTGAAATCCACGCGACCCGGATTCTTCCTCACCTTCAATCAAGAAGACAATGTCAGAGCCTAGCCTCCTTTCGGCAACAAGATCAGCAACCGCATATATAGCCGCCACTATTGGACCTTTGTTATCAGACACCCCTCGACCATATAGATAGCCACCGACACCTTGCATCTCAAAGGGATTAGCCTGCCATCTTTGCTCCCAGTCTTCCGCTGCAACGACATCGTAATGGCCGTAGAAAAGTATCGTCTTGCCTTGACCTTGTGCGTTATCCCTACTCGTGAAGCGGGCAAAAACCACGGGATTGCTGTGATTTCCGGTTTTGAATAAGCCTGTCTCGGCACCAAATTGTTTGAAGAGGTTTCTCAGATATGATGCGCCACGTCGGCAGTCTTGAGCATATTCCGGTTTAGAGGACACTGTACGGTAGGACACCAGCTTTTCTAGGGACAGGACGAGTCGCTCTGCAATTGTCAGATTCGGTCAATGTTGTGACACAGCGATGACTGACCATTGCTGATTATTGAACCTTTATTACGCCTGCCAAGACATTCGCTGATATCCCAGATAGCAATACAGCCGTCATTCCCACCAGTAACGTACATCTCATTGCCGCCAAACGCAGTAACGCAAGAAGCTAGGATAAGTTGATCGTGTGCCTTCCATCTGCTGATATTCTCGTGGCGCGAGTTAAGGATCTTGGTAACAGTCAGTGAAAGCAACCAGCGTAGTAGTTATCTAAGTGTGTCACCTTTGCAAACCCATTTGCGGCTCCACTAAAAATCAAACCATGGCCCGCGGTAAGGGTAAGGGTATCGGCTGTGTGAGCCTTCACCGTTCGTATCAGTTGACGAGTGTCGAGATCCCAAACATCAATAGCTCCTTCCAGCCGTCCAGCGTACAATACCGTTCCATCAAGTGCAAGCGCCAGTATCGAGTCGTCGCCATTTTCCAAGATTACTGGTTTCTTAGGACCACGATCCAAAGCGATTCCTAGCGACCAGAGCTTAATCGTTCCATCACCTCCGCCCGATATCAATGTTTCCACATCAGCGTCATCGCTAAGGCCTCGTGCGAGCAGCATACAATAGACGTAGCCATAATGTGCGTACTGTATGATATGGTCCTTGTCAATCTCTAGATCTTGCCCCCCTGCAACACTATAGCCCAATACTGAAGGCGGGCGAGGTGTGGATACGCCGGTGGGTCCTTTGGAGTCAAAGAATCGATGGTTACGATTGGAAGGATGGGATGCGAGGTCTGGTCGAGGTCTGGCGTCTTTCTGTGATAAGTCATACCACTGTAGAAGATTAGGATACGGACAACGATAGCGAAATTAGGGGCGTGATACCTGTATGCTCGTGTTCTGGGCCCCTAGATAGACGGTTTGTAGTTTCGAGGAGTAAACGACGGAAAAAACATCACCCACATCATACTTGGAGTATATGGAGTACAGCCGATCAAGATTACTTGTGCACCAAACCTTCTTGTGTCAGTTATATGAAGGTCAGGCTCAGAGTAGCACATATACGTTGACAATAGCATCTCCAGCACTTGAAAAGAGAAGCTTTTTGTCCGCAGATAGGCAGAGACAGAGGACGCTTCCCCGATGTGCGTGTTTATTTGAGAGGAGATCAAACGTCTCTAGAGACCAGACAAGAATATCGCCGCATTGCGTGCCTGCAAATATCCTCGAGTCGGACACGAGTAGGGCAAGTATAGATCTCTGATCCTTGACCTTGTGAAATAAGGTTGGGGTTGGCACCGTCAAAGTGGCTAACTGGGCACCGTCGTGGCTTTCAACGTCGGTGGTGATATCTGACTCCTCATGGTCTGTGCTTCCCTGGCTATTTCTATTTACTGCTGAGCTGAGGAGTAAATGAGCCATGAGACAGTTACATTCAGGTCCAACGAGCGTTGGTCCCCATAGACTCCCGAAAGCACGGTCGGCCTGAAGAGTGACAATGGTCTTCTCCCTTTGAGTCCCATTGTTGTTTCCTCTTCTTCTGAGTAGCGAGTCGACATTTCAAACTAGCGGATCGCAGCAATCCTTCCAGCATTCTATCATTTGTGTGTCCCTGCACGCAATCGACACCGCCAGTTCATCTTGATTGTGATTGGTGGAATTGATTATGTTCACGCCATCCGGGCATAGAATTCTTCGGCATACCTGCCTGTCACGCCTCCAGTTACTACCTATCTATCCTAGAAATATGTCGCGAACATACAAATCGCCTCTATTCAGGTGTTCACTACAAAACTTTGCGTGACTGTGCCGCTCCAACGAAGATGATCGGCATCGCAGCTCATGCCTGCTGTCCGCGCGCGGTTGTGCCATCGAGATGGCCACGAGGGGAGGACAGAGTCAACGGAGCACGAAGAGTCTATCGCAACGACACAGGCGCGAGTGATGGCCTCCATAGTGTCAGAGTCTACAGATACCCTGTCAATGGCGTTTGTTGGTGTCGATAATGCAGACGAGGTCATGGTGGATGAGCAAGAATCTGGCGATACATCGAGGGCTACCGAGCCAGACAAAGTGGAGAACGGACTGCTTAGAGGATATCTTGAGAGCAGTAATTGGGACCCCGAGGAAGACAATGGAAATGTTTTGCTAGATGAATGGAAGCGCATGGAGGACTCATCTTTATACAGTAGTCCGGGTCAAGAGAACGGAAAAGCCGAGGTCTTAAAGCTATCGCCTGACAGATTATATGAGCTCACATCTTCGCCCAAGTGGTGGCCAATGCGCAGGTCCATTGAAAACCTCAAAGATCAGTATTCTGACGATACGCGAAGCCCCCGGGATCGACGGACAATCTCTGAAGCGCCTGGGACAGAAACCAACGAGGCAAGAGCGAAAGACAGGAGTCAATCTGTTAGTGGTGTTGCAACTCCAACAACCACGGACCAAGAAGATCCTTTTGCTCCAACCAATCACTTGAACAAGGATTTAGAGCACGGTGAAACGCCCGGTTCAACTACCCGTAATATTTCAACATCGCTCCTGAGAAGGAGAATGTCTTCTTCCAGGGTCGCAGGGTCATCCAAAATTCACCAGATACCATCCTCACGTCGATCCAGGGCGAATCCAGTACCTCTTCGGTTCGAGGACTCGAAAGGTGCCAGCAGATCCGCCGCGTTAGAAGCCCCTCTACCGTCGCCAATGCCTCAGTCAATACCAATCCCGCCTTTTTCACTTTCAACATATCTTCAACTAGAGCTTTCTTTCCAGCGCCCGTCACCTTTATACATACACCGATCAATTTCCAGTGATCTCCCATATGAATCATCACGCGTCAAGATAGATCGTCTCCTGAATTTCCTTTTCCTACCTCCTCAGCTAGAACAGGTACTATGGTTTGGCGCGCTTGCGTGTCTTGACGCTTGGCTTTACTCCTTCACCCTTTTGCCTCTACGATTTCTCAAAGCACTTTCTATCCTCGGCCGCTTCTGGTGTCAATCTGTCATTATGGAGGCTCGGTTCATCGCAAGGTTCATCTACGTTGGAATTGGCAGGGTGTGGCAGAGGAGACTACATGGCGAGAGTATCAATGGCGCTGCTACAGCAAGTTCTTTGAACGATTCACCTCTTTTCAAGACTCCCGCGAATGACCTTGCAACACCACGATCTGTTGAGAGCGCAAGTAAGAGCGATTTAGCTCAGAAGGCTGGAACTAAACGAAAGGCTCGCAGTACTTCCACACAGAAACATGGAAGAATAAAGTCGATGCCTTCAACTTTGACGCAAGACCATAAAGCAGATTTATTGAAAGGGTTGTTAATCCTTATCAGTTGCATCATATTGATGTACTTTGACGCCAGCAGGATGTATCATGGCATTAGAGGGCAGGCTGCGATCAAGCTCTACGTTATCTATAATGTTCTCGAGGTCTGCGATCGCTTATTTTCTGCTCTCGGTCAAGATATCCTTGAGTGTCTCTTCTCCAAAGAGTCGCTCGAGCGTGCGCCTGACGGCCGCAGTAAAGTCTGGAAGCCGTTCTGGCTGTTCATGCTAGCTCTTTGCTATAACTTGGTACATTCAACAGCCTTGTTCTACCAAGTCATCACCCTCAACGTCGCGGTCAACTCATACTCCAATGCGCTGCTGACTCTACTGATGTCCAACCAGTTCGTCGAGATCAAGTCTACGGTCTTCAAAAAGTTCGAGAAGGAAAACTTGTTCCAGCTGACATGTGCAGACGTCGTCGAGCGCTTCCAGCTGTGGCTGATGCTCATGATCATTGCGTCTCGAAACATCATCGAGACCGGAGGTTTGAGTCTCGCTTCCTCCACTGGTGACCTGGGCGGAGAGTCTGCCTCGGCGTCTTCCCTCGGTGGATCCGGGCTCCTACCCAACAGCTTCACCATCTTCCCCAAATGGACCGGCCAAATCATGGGCCCGTTCTTCCTCGTCCTCGGAAGCGAGATGCTCGTCGATTGGATCAAACATGCCTACATCACGAAATTCAACAACATCAAGCCTGCCATCTACGGCCGCTTCCTCGACGTCTTAGCGAAAGACTACTACACCCAAGCCTTCGCCGACCAAAACCTCACCCGTCGGCTCGGTCTTCCAGTGATCCCTCTCGCATGTCTCTTCATCCGAGCTTCGGTCCAAACCTACCACATGTTCTTAGCCACGCACGTACCGCTCCCCCACCCTTCCACCGCCACATCCATCTCCCTCGAATCCGCCACCGCATCACCAGCCACCACAGCCGCCCTCCAGCACATCGACGACATCTTCCGACGAGCACTCGGCCGTTCCACCTTCGGCTTCGGCGATCCGGCCCTAGCTCCCACACCCAGTTTCTGGAACGTCAACGACATAATCGCCATTATCGCCATGGCAGGCTTCTTCCTCCTCTTCTTCCTCGTCCTATTAGCTTTTAAGCTTCTGTTAGGAATGTGTCTGCTCTACTTCGCCCGAAGCCGCTACAGAGGTATGAAAGAGAGGGAAAATACTTCTGTGCATGCGGATGGGAGACGGGTTGGTGGTTGGGGCGTTGTGGAGGTGGATGAGGATAAGAGGAGATGGATATATGCGGATGATCCTGGCGGGGCGAGAAAGCTTCGCGAGAGGGAGAGGGATGTCAAGGAGAAGGAGGGACGGGTGGGGGAAGAGGGTGGGGAGTCTTTTGCTGGGGTCAGTCGGTACGCGATGGCTGCTAAGAGGATCTGGTGAGACTGGCTGCTTAGCTCGGCGTTATGTGTGTTTATTTGGTGTAGCATCGAGACTTGTACTCTGCTCGTTTGTCAAGGAACGTAGTCATGTAGTGAGTATTTCTGAGAGTGAGTAGGTTGGGGTTTATTAGCCCTCGGGCATGATGTGTGCACTTGAGATTGAAGCACAGCTACGTCTCGTTTGGCTCGTAGTTGAGCAAGTGTTCATGCCCATGAAACTCCGAAGTCAACTGGGTTGTACGTTCGATGGTTATAGCGATGTAGTGATAATTGTATTGAGATGCTGCAATTATACGTTCAACTAAACATTGATCGTAAAGGAGAGGGTTTGTTGACTTTCTGTTCCTTCTTCGTGCCCTTCGAGCTCGTTTTCGAATTACCCTTCGAACTTCCCCTGAGGCTCTTTTTCGAACCTTTTTCACTCTCACCTTTGCTACTGCTCGCCTTCTTGCTTCCACTCCCCACCTCCTTCCTTTTCATCTCCGAAGCTCTCAGCTCGTTCAGGTTCAATTGCGAAAGTGCCGCAGCATGCGGTGTGATGAACTCGCCATCGACGCTCGTCCCAATGCTTGATTCTTGCTCTTCCGCAATGCCTCGGCGCCATGTATCGATGCGGCTCACATCGCCACCTATTTCGATCATCTCATCCATACCTGGAACCTCGATCGCGGTCTTTGCTCGGATCTTCTTGATGATCTTGAATCCGCCAAAAGCAACAATGGTTACGCCCACGGCCACGCCTCCAGCGATCAGGAATTGCGGGCTAGCTAACAAAGCAAACACTGCTGGCGAACTGCCTTTCATGGCTGTCAAGACACCAGGTGCCATCTTCGTCACGATATTGCTGATCTCTGCCAAGGTGAGGGCAACAGCGGCCATGGCGTCAGGGTTTTTCTGAAGAGTGATAATGATTGCAGTGGCGGAGTATTGGAGACATTCAGCTTCTTCAAGTATGCGCTTTACTTTCTGCACCAGACCTTTAAATTGCTCTTCGTCCGCTCCTCTACGAGCCACAGGAAGTGGGGGCGGTATGGGACCGTAGGCAAGATCCATGTCTATATGAGGAGGAGAGGCCAAAGGAGAAGTCATGGATCGTTTAGCCAGCGCTCCTGGCCGCGGGCCGTCGTATTCGTCCCCGCGCGCAGAATGCCTTCGTACAAGTCCTTCGGGCTTGAATGTCGGCGAGTCGGGATGGCGTGGAGAGGTGGGAGAACGCAATTCTTGCGAGTGGCGGTTTTCTGAGGCTGGATATATAATCCTTGACTCGCTCCTGACAGTGCTCCCAGAGTGTCGATGATGTATAGAAGGTCTGCTGCTGCTGCCCTGTTGGGAGTGCATCCGGGAGGCCGCAGGGCGATTACCGTCAGTTGTGGCTCCTTTAAGCGCCTTGCGTGCGATTTTTTCTTCATGTTCATAATACCGGCTAGCGGCCACTTCGGCTTTCTTTTCGAGGTATGCGGCTTTTGCCTCTTTAAAGACGTTGACAAGATGTTTGCTCTGTCAGGCATATGTTAGCCGATTACGGTAAGGAAATAAAGCTCAATAGCTGACCGTGCTCACTGCTTTCCCAGACTTGTCCACAACGGCAATTGTCTGGACCAGCGCTGCCATCACGACTATTCGTTTGTCTTTAGATATGTAGGTATTGACTCGTCAGATCCAGACTGGTTGCTTCGTTCTCCTGCGCTGCTCGGGTCCTATCTGTCGTATTGGGATCGATGAGCAATGTTCGATTGAATGGCACGGAGAGACTCTTTCTGAAATAAGATCAATGCTCTAGAAAAGTATCACAGCATCGCTTGGATTATAAGATGCTCGTTGCTGGAGGGGCGGGGGTAGCTATGTTGTATCTCGCCATCCGTTTCGTCTAGAAATTCAGGACCCATTCAACAGGGAGAGATCACTGAGTGAATTAACAGCATCAGAGAAGACCCATGATACATTCGAAACAATTTGTCTGAGATATCCGGAAGCTTTGTTAGTACCCTATGACTGCTTGCCCTTTGCCCCTGGGTTCGGGCGATTCCAACACCCATAGGTCAGAAGATTGGGCAAGCCTGCATTGGGCCTGAGTGATTTGTTCCATGATTCAGTGGAAAGTATTAGGAAAGGCATGCGCCACAGGGAAGACCATCATTAGAGTCGGAACTACTATTGGGCCACGAAGGTGATGGGCAAACAGAGCCCTGAACGGCGCCAACTCAGGCGCATGCAGGGCAATGACGAGGGAATTGCCACTTTTGGCCATGCCTCTAGATTCACGCCCAATAATCCATTGAAATCGGCTTTATCAACTGTACATCGTTATGGACTACCTTCGCAACCAGAGGCATGTGTATTATATGTCTCTAATAGATCAAGTCTGGGTTATTCCCAAACACAGAATAGACTGCTCCATCCTTCAATGCTTGATGGTCATAATTTCGTGAAAGAGGGGTATCATCCGCTACTATAGCAAAAACTAGACCATGTAATTTTCAGTATCGAGGAGGCATCTGCCTACCATTTCCCGGGCCAGTCGTCGCAGGTCTGTTGGGAATTGGACCACTACGCGCTTGTTGCCACGATCCTCCATAAGCATCGATCAAGGCAGTATCGTAAGACGCTGCTGGTAAAGGCGCGGTTCCTGACCGCTGAGGTATACCTTGATGAGTTGCAAAGTAGTTTGCTTGTGGGGGTCTTTCAGGCTGCGTGATATTCCTCCGTTGAGGCACGTTAGATGGGGGCGCTGGGTATGATAACGGTACCGCACTATGCCCAGAATATTGTGTGTTTGGATTGAAAGCGACATATCCACTGTTGTTCAATGGTATGTTCGTCCTAGGCCTTGGAGGCTGCGATAGCATTTCGAACTCCTCCATAGCTATGCGGTCATTTACAGGCGCAGGCGGTCCCATATTGCGCATCCTAGGGTCGACGGACATATTGTGCGGCATGGGCTTCCGGACCTGTGCCGCTGATGGGCCAGATACTGGCATAGATCTCCCATCCACGTCAGTATTTTGCCGAGATGGGGGTCTCGTTGGTAACGATGAAGAATCGTAGAATCGTTGCGATGCCTGGGTGGCGCCTGTCAAACTTCGGCCTGGCGGCTTGTAGCTATGTAGTGCACGTTCGGAGCGAAACCTGGATGACGGATCCTTTAAATCCGGAGCACCATAACCGAGAAGGGCCGCTGAGCTGATAAGGGGCGCGTCGTCTGCGAACCTTGCGTCGGATTGCGGTAAGTTCTGGGTGACTGAACGAGAGCGTGACTGTGGCCTTTGAGGGCTTCCAAGTACATCCGGGACTGTAGGCTCCCTGTGTGGAGCAAATGTCGAGTTACTAGTAGTTCGGGTAGGTAGGCGAGAGTCGAGCGAGGAGACATCCGTTTGGGTGGTCTGTCTCGATATAGGCTTCATGCCCGTGGACTCATGAGCCTCCAAGACCGGCAACGTCGGCTGACGCTTAAGATCGTCTTGGGTAACCCCAGCTCTTACGCCTCCCGCAGTTTGCTTCTCTCGCACCCTGTTATCTTTGCTCAGTGCCTTGTTGACTTTGACCATCACAATCTTGTGCAGGCGCGAATCGATTTTTCTCCGACAGTACCGCGAAAGGCTGCCATCCCGGATATGGTGGAAAAGGTACGTAATGTAGAATATTACAGCCATCAGAAGACTCAGAGCGGAGAACACCCAGATCACGAGTGTGAAAAGCATTCCAAAAAGAATCGCCGCCTGCTCTTTTTTTTCATTCGCCAGTATCTGAACATTGGCAAAAAATTGAACAACAGGGGAATGCCCGTTCTTGGCTGCGTGTTGTCCGGCAGGAACGAGATCAGCCTGCATGACCGAGTACAACGTCAAGGCATTGATGACTTGTCGAGGACCTTCGGCGAAACAAATACGTAGCCATGCTAACGAAACATTATCAGTGATTACCATTAAGCTGCGGATGGTCACCTACCTTCGAAGGAAAAGTACGTGAACAATGCCACATACTCTGTTCCCTTCCTACCTTTCGTCAAGGCAGCAAAAACAAGGAACCTCCTCCAGCCTCGGCCGTTGGCACCAAGACGCACACTTTGCACCCTGACTGCGAGGGGATCGAGGTAACTTGCAGCAACAACACCACTCTTCATGGCCTTGACCGCCCTCCACCACCTAAAGACCAGCAGTACATAGGACAAAACGATGCAGCCCGTAAAGATCCACCTAGAGATCTCAAAGGGTATAGCAGGTTTAACTTGTCCTGACCATTTGTCGAAGAGTAGTAGATTGGCACAGGTGAAGAGGTCGACTGCGTACACCGCGACACTGATGATGAGGAAGATATAGAGGATACCGTAGGAGAAGGAAGTACCGCAGGATGAGGACCGGAAGTCGGATAGATTCTATGGGCAGCGGTCAACGGATTATCCTGCAAGAGACGGAACATCCCACGTACAATATAGTCCCACTTCTGCTCATTATCAGGGTTGTCGAACTTCTCGCGCTGGCCCCAACAGCCCATATTGGAAAGAGTGTATGACTTCTGGGCCAGCCCAAGAAGCCGAGTATTAGGTCAGTCTTTCTAGGGAACGACGAAAGCTGGGCGTAAGGTGCATCAGATCGTCTCCAATTTGATATCTTTGATTGAAGGGTAATCTAAATACCAGGACGTATAGTCGCACCGCTAGTACCGTGAGTTGGTGTTATAGCAAAGGATGCATACTGCTGTCGCATCGGCGCAGCAAGTCCATATCCGCGCCCTTTTGTTCTACTGGCGCGGTCTCAAAGAACAATAACAAAGAGCGAAGTATCGCTGGAATCAATGAGCCAACGCGAAAGTCTGGGGAGGGGTGTGAAAGAGTGAATCGACTAAGAGAAATAGAACGATCCTGGAACAGATGGTTTGGCCGGCTGGATACTGGTGGTTTTGAGGGAATGTTGACGATGCCTTTCCGGAAATTCTTTTCGGTGGGGAACACCGCAGCAGTGACAGCAAGGGGATGAAAGAGCGTGTAAGTGAGGAGCAGCAACAACGTATCAAATCAGTGCGTAGAAGTAGTGCAGCATTCTCAATGGGGTTTCGGATCTGTGGCGGAGAAAGTGGCTGGTTGGAGGCACGGAAGCGGCCGGGTCTAGACAAGGGACGAGACATCGTTACATCTCGGGGCGCTTGCGACCTCACTCCGCACTCATGAGGCGACCAGAATTGGAAACGAAGAAACATGCTATATTCATCTGAAACTCGCCATCGCTATAAATACATCAACTGAACGTGAACATGCACCGTCTATACAAAACAACTCCGATCGACACCTGGTCCATACCGAGCCGACCGATTCCCTTCCCTCATAACCTATCCATCCTTGAGTCATCCACCCGCCAGAGCTCACCCACAGCAAAGATCCTCCGACTCCCGAGAGAGCAAGCGAACCAAGATATGGTAGAGATGGCAGAGCAGATTCGGCTTCCTCGAACTTACACAGACCGTCCCAAACCTTAGAGATCCTCCGCTTGTTCAAAAGAACAAGAAGCGAATCAAGAAGAAGGGGTAGGAATGTGCATGGAACGAGGAAGGAAGGAGGATAGGGGTGAGGAAGGTGCAACAGTCGACTCGGCAGGCACAAATCACAAAGAAAGGAAAAAAGACACCCAAACGCCAACCCCCTGGGGCGGGAGTCCGACTACGCCCGCAGCTTCTTTGCTGCTTCCCTCCCAGCTTCATCATCGCCGTCGCCGACCCAAGCTCTCTTGCCTTTGGCTGAGTCACTCAGGACCGGCGCCGAGGAATCCGAAGCTGGTGGTGGCGCTTCCTCTCGGACTCCCGCCTCCAGGCGCTCTATCTTCTTCTGGAGCCTCTCCACCTCTGCTCCCATCTCCCCCTTCACCTTCTCGACGTTGCGTAGGTCTTCGCAAGCCTTTTGGTCTCTCCCAAAGAGGACCTTGTCTACTCGTTCGTAGTTGGCTTTGGCCTCCTTGGCCTCCTTGGTGAGCCTCTTGGCATCGAACTTCAGCTTTTGGATGACGTCGTTCGCCGACGATCCAGGCGAGCTCGGTCCAGTCTGACCGATGCGAGCTTGTGTTGGGGTGCTTGCCCCACTTGGCTTGGTCATAACGGTCCGCAGTGTGCTCAGATCGTATTCCAGCTTGCTCGCCTTCTCCTTGGCCGCCTTTAGTTCGTCCTGAAGACGCTGCGAGACATTGTTCGTCTTCAGCGCCTCGTTCTTCCTAGCAATTTCGTCGTTTTGGTCATCAATACGTCGAAGGAGAGCTCCTCGCTCCTCCTTGACTTCGTCCAGGACCTTCTCGCGAATGCGCATCTCGCCCGCACCAGATGAAGAGCTCTCGAGGTCGTCTCCTCTATCACCGCTTCCCTGCATCACCTCCACAAGCTTTGCGTTTTGGAGTCTCAGTTCTTCATTGGCCTGCTGTGCAAGCTCAAGACGGTCGACGAGAACCTGCTGTGGGGCGTCAACGTCCATGTCATCAGCCTCTGTGAATTCGTCCGCTGCGTCTACCACGTCCATCTTGTCCAGTGGCTGGGTAGCCTGATTGCACTGATTGTGAATTTCTCGAAGTGTCAATAATTCACGGTTGATGGAGCCCAGTTGGGCTTTGGTATTCTCGTGTGCATTATTAGACTCTCTTAGCGTTGAGGACGCTTCATTTCGCTGACGAAGAGCCTCTCTGGTGTCTGCTTCGTGGATTTGCAATTGTTGATGGCACTGGGTGTGATCGGGCACTCGGCTTCGCAATGTCTGATTTTCTTGCTGTAGACGCTCCGCCAATGCGGATTTCGTCTGTAGCTCTGCCCTCGTTCTCTGGAGATCTGCTTTGGCATTCTCTTTTTCTGACTGCACGTTATTCAGGTCAGATGAGGCTTTAGTGAAATTTGCAGTCATGTTCTCCTTCTCCGACTGCGCTTGACTCAGATCAGTCTCAGCCTTAGTCAAGTCCGCTGCAGTTTTATCGAGGTCAGATGAAAAGCTGCTTGAATTGGCTGCAATCTTATCTTTTTCCAGTTGCGCTTGACTTAGATCAGATGAAGCCTTGGTCAAGTCTGCTGCGATCTTCGCCTTTTCTTCCTGTACCCTATTCAGATCAGATAAAGCTTTGGTCAAGTCTGCTGCGATCTTCGCCTTTTCTCCTTCTACCCTATTCAGATCAGACGATGCTTTGGTCAAGTCTGCTGCGATCTGCTCCTTTTCTTCTCGTATCCTCTCCAGGTCAGATAAGGCTTTGGTAGAGTTCGCGATTTCGTCTTTGTGTGACTGCTCTTCTGTTCCATCGGGCAGGGCATTAGTCTGGACTGCAGCTTTCTTCGAATCTTCTGCAACGATATCAACGCTGCTATTCGGTTCCGACACAGTGTTCTTCTCCTTTCCTGAGTCCGCTGTAGTTTCGTCCTTGTGTGGCTGCTCTTCTGTTACATCAGGCAGAGTATTGGTCTGGACTGCAGCTTTCTTCGAACTTTCTGCAACGATATCAACGCTGCTGTTCGGCTTTGCCACAGGATTCGTCTCCTTTTTTCCATGTATCCTAATCAGATCAGACAAGGCTTTGAACGAATCGGCTACGATTTGGTCATGATATGACTGCTCTCCTGTCACATCAGGCAGAGCCTCAGTCTGAACTACAGCTTTTTCCGAACCTTCTGCAACGATATCAACGCTGCTGTTCGGCTTTGCCACAGGACTCGTCTCCTTTTCTTCTTGTATGTCAGACACGGTTTTGGTAGAGTTGGCTGCGATTTCGTCTTTGTGCGACTGCTCTTCTGTTATGCTAGATAGAGACTCGGTCTGGACTGCAGCTTTCTGAGAATCTTCTGCAACGATAGTGACACTGCTGTTCGGCTTTGCCACAGCACCGGACTGAATTCTTGTCACAAGGCCGCTCTTTGCTAAGAATCTTTTTGCACCAGCCATCTTCTTACCGTGGCGTTGCTCCAATTTCAAGATAGAAATAGAATGCTCCTTGTTCAGTTTGGTTGTCGCAGCCTTGACTGCCGCCACCTTTGCTGCATCTTGAGGTGTTTCTAGCGTGGACAGCTTGTGTTCGAGCTCCCTGATTCTAAGATTGCTACGATTCTTCTCTGACTTTAAAGTCGTGATGGTCTCATACTGTTCGTCATAGGTTTTGGCGTTTGCCGCTTTCATCGTTTCGACATTCTTGATGGCCTGAGTTTGATCATAGAGCTGTCTCTTAAGGCTTTCATTGTGGTTCTCAAGCTGGCCTACCTTACGGTTCCATTTGTCAAGTTTGGTCTGCATCTCGGTCATTTTGTTGGCGTTCTCGACATCTGCTTTTCTCTCGTGCCTTGCCCGTATGGTTGCATTCTTCAAATCTTGCGCCCTCATCTGCGCAGACTCCGCGCGCAAACTGATGGTCTCGTCGTAAGCATCATTGTACAATCGCTTCCATTCTCTTGAGTCAGGTTGCGTTTTCTTTTCGCGTTCTACATGATAACTCTCCTCCCACTTGGATGCACACTCTTGAGCTTGGATCAGATCCTGGTATATTCGCGCGTTCTCATCTGCCAATTTTGCGTTCTCTACAGTCAAGTCTTGGACAACGTCTTCTGGCTTCTTGTCTTCTTCTTGAATGATGTCTTGTGCTGGGTTTGGTGGCAACATGGTGGCAACAAGACACAGGAGGAGGATGAAATAGAAGGAAATGACGACGGATGTCTACAACGAAACTTGGTGAGCAAGAACACCATGATGAAGACAACGAGTGCACCTACCCAGATCGGATTATCACCAAGCACGAACCCAATCATGTATTTCTGCGAGGGGTGGGGTCAGCATGGACGTCCAATCGAAAGTGAGGTTTGCACTCACCCAAACCGAGTGTTGAGATTCCGCCACGTTCACCAAATGCGAGACTGTAGATTCGTTCTCAGAGAAGTGATAGAGTTGAGACTCGGTCATGCCGTTGACACCGGCATAGATCTCCTCCTGCCATATCTCGTAGACCGACATGATGGCGGGTGGAGGAGTGTTTCACAATGTGAGGTGAGATGGATAATGTTTACGGGTGAGAGAAGGTGAGGTGAGGTAAAGTGAGGTGAGGATGAATGATGATGACGAATATGAACACGATCACTGGTGTTGAGGTTCAAGATCTTGCAAAGTGCTTGATGCTGTTAATCAATCAAGCTGGGTTTGCAATGATGTTGTAACAATGATGAATGTTGTTGAAAGATGTTGTTTGAAATTTGGATGTTAAGTAGTGGGTGGCGGTGTTGTGTGTTGACTTCACTTCCATCACTTCAGAAAAAAACTCGGATTGCCTCGTTTTCCATTGTCCACTCATTGATTGGTCCAATGATATGAACAACACGCCTGGATAATCTTATTATTTGGTATTTGGATTGTTTGGTCATGGGCCCTGCTGAAAATGATACGTACGAGCCAAAGTCTCCACTTATATGATGATAATACTGATATTAAATCATCCAAAGCGCGTTGATCCTCGAGTCCTGACTGGAAGATTTGGAACGATACTTCTCCTTCGACCCATGAATCGTATCACCGAAGCTACCTTCCCCTCTGCCTGCAAGTTTGAGATCTCCTCCTGCTTTTGCTTGCACAGCATGGCTTCTTGGTTGCCAAGTTTCGCGCATTGAAAGGCGATGGGGGATTATGCTTATCGATCAACATCTGGGGTACTGTCATGACCCACGATATTCCTCCCCCCTACACAACGTCAATGACGGGATGACGAGATTGATGGTCATTCGAGATCGCTGAGTATTGCACTGTACCACCTGAGCGTGATTGGCTATTCCGATACGGTCGTAGTAGTGAAACCTCCATTTCCTAGCAAATTACTCAGCGATCTCGGATGACCGTCATTCCGTCATTGACGTTATTTCAACTCCAGCATTGGCTATAGTCACAGCCTCCTAGAAGTGATTAAATTCTGCCTTGGGGAACGTTAGACTGGTCACTCAATATATTGATAACCTCCATCGTAGCATGATACGACATGGTCAGCTCTCAAGTCGCGTAATGACTGGCGCATTAATGTTGCGGGTTGCCAGAATTATATGCACAATGAAATCGGTTGCGAGGAAGCGTATCAATTCAAGCTCATTCGGTATGATGAAAGTTCAAGGAGTGGAGGCTGGCTCAGGGAGGAACATCTTGCAAAGTAGAGACAGCATGTCTGAGAATTCTTCACATTTTTTAAATGAACCTGTGGAAATTTGCCTGTCCTGCACTCTTGTATAAGATATTTGGTCACCGGTCTAGAGTAGAATACCTATACCTTGCGCATCACCCACAGAGCTTACCGTTACAGATCAAGATTTAAATTTCACGATTGTTTGTAGACCGGAGACAGAGTTGGAATTCATAGAGTCTGGGATTGTAGGCTGATTAGAAGAAGAGCAGGAGGTATCAAAATCTGCAGATGGCGTTAGCGATTGTTCATGGTAGGAATCGTTGCGGTCCAGATACCTCAAATTGCTTCTACAAGCGTTGGTAGATCTCTAGTCGTTTGATGTTTTCCTTACATTTTCTTGTAACTAGTCCTCTTATTGTTGCGCCAAGTGTAAAACGATGCGTCCGGTTTTGTTGGTCAATTGGAAGGATTGTTCATCTTTCATGTAACCAGCGTGACCTTGCTCATGGCCTTCTAGTGATAACAATTTCTTCTCGCTTCGCAGACTAATTTTCCTTCAGTCTCTGATATTGTGAAAATACTCCCTTGGCAGGTTTTGATGAATTCGATGATATTTACTGTATCACATCAAACAAAGCCGTAACAATATCATTGAAGCCCCATAGTCCTACGATTGACCGTTGTCTCGTATGGAAGTCTTTTTGCAGGATACTGCTGGCTACTTATCAGGAGAAGTATAAGCGAAAGCTGAGTTGTCCAAGCTCTGCTCGAGGTCAAAGATTTGCTAACTTATCGGTAATTGTAATGTTTAACGTTGCTGGAGTCACTGCCCTCGAACTGGAAACCTTTTAATAGCGAGCCAGCCTGTGATTCGCGGTGAAAATGGCCACGACTAAACGTAGAAATCACTGAGATAGCCATTATCGTCGAGGCAGAGATCTCAAAGGACGTTTCATTGCTTGGAGGAATTCAATATTATACATTTCAGTATTCTACAGTCCGTTTGATCGCATCATATATCCCTAATCCGAGTAAGTCTCGAGGTTTAATAGCAGAAGAAAAACTTACGAGTCACATCAGGTAGGATGAATCTCTCATATGTTAGTCCTATGTGCGTAGCGAATCCCCCAAGTCTCTGGACTGGAGCTTCCAGATGTAGAAATGCCCCTTCCTGGATTGAAGCTGCAACCTCCGCACCTATCCCCGCGTTGATCATGCTCTCGTGTACTACGATGGCACGACCCGTCTTTTGAACGCTTTCAAGGACGGTCTTCCTATCCCAAGGATACAACGTGCGTAGATCGAGAAGCTCGATACTGATACCCAAGTCTTTCTCAGCAGCTGTGATAGCGTCAGAGCATAAGTACATTGGCTGCCCGTAGGAGACCAAAGTCACGTCATTGCCTTCCTTGACGATTTCGGCTTTAGATAGCGGTAAATGATAGGCCTCTGTTGGGACTTGCTCAACAGCTGCGCGGTATAAAGTCTTTGGCTCTAAGAATATCACAGGATCATTACACGCAGTTGAAGCGAGCAGGAGTCCTTTGGCTTGTGCTGGGGAGCGGGGTAATACGACTCGCAGGCCAGGGATGTGTGTGAAGAGAGCCTCAGGAGACTGGGAATGGTATCTTCCATGAGATCAGCAACCGTGACAGATCTATCATAGCAAAGACAGGCATACAAAGCGCCATGCCCAACGCTCCCACAAGGCATCCTGACCACCAATCCCCCAATGTTACCTGCCGTAGCACCTTCTCTATATCTCCATTTTGCCGCTTCATTGACCAGTTGATCAAAAGCCGGATACACATAGTCCGCAAATTGTAGTTCTGCGATGGGCTTCATGCCCTGAGCTGCACATCCAATCGCAAAGCCTACAATACCCTGCTCACTGAGCGGTGTATTGAATACTCTTTCTGGTCCGAATTCCTCGAGAAGACCCATGCTACAACGGAAGACGCCTCCGAATGCGACATCTTCGCCGAAGAGGAGTGTTCGCTCTTCCGTATGGAGGGCATGATACAGGGCACTGTTGATGGCTTGAAAGAGGTTCTGGCGCTTCGAGGGCGAACTCTTGGGATAATTGAGTGATGCCTGAAGAGAGGAGGATGTATGGTGGAGCAAAGTGTGGGAGGCATAGTCGACTGGAATGTTCAGGCGCGCAGAGGGTGGGTGAGTTGAGTATAATCGTGTAGTAGATGTGGGCTGCGTTTGCAGTGAGGCGATTCGCAGCACACACCGCGCTGAAACTCGCATATTCGTCTTTGCCATATACTTTGCATCCTTATTGTCGAAAGGGGTCTTAACATATTGGTACGGTCACGGAGAAGACTAAAGTAGATGTAAAGTAGAACATGAGAGCGCGGCTTGCATCGGCTATCATTGTCTGTTCGAATCGGCCGAGGTTGGAAGCTATTCTAGTTCTAGAATTGAAACTAGTAGATACACTAGGTTTACTCATATACGTATGTATTCAATGCATTGCCATGAGACTCTATGATCGCACAGCAACATGGCCTCAATAACGCCTGTACTAAACGGAGTTGCTCCTAAGTTGACACGACAGCTGTTTCAACGCTTGCATCGACCATCCTTGGCTCTCTCGAGAAGCATTGCGACCAAGCGTCCCCATGTAACTCCACTGGTGCATCCCAGATCAATTCGTCCTTTCAAAACTAGTCCACAACGTACTTCGCAGGCTGTTGCAAGCACAAACTCGTTGGGAGGTCAGAAAAAACCATACAAGAGGTCAGGCTTCTTTCCGAAGACGAGTGAGAAAGTGGTGGCGTATTGGCTATTAGGAAGTGCAGCGAGTGTATTCGGCATAGTCGTGTTTGGAGGCTTGACTCGGCTGACAGAATCTGGGTATGCATGATCTGCGTTCTTGTCGCTACTTTGCTGAAATTGAATAGCCTGAGTATCACAGAATGGAAGCCAGTCACAGGGAGCCTGCCACCTGCCAATGCTGAAGAGTGGGAGTTAGAATTCAGTTTATATCGAGCGTCTCCCGAATTTAAACAACTCAACTCACACATGACACTCTCCGAATTCAAGTCTATATACTATATGGAATGGGCCCATCGGCTTTGGGGTCGCGTTGTCGGGATAACTTTCCTCGTTCCAGCAATATATTTTGTTGCACGACGGAAGGTCTCAGCGCCAATGGCACGAAGAATTTTGGGTATAGGGAGTCTCATAGGATTTCAAGGGGTGCTGGGCTGGTGGATGGTCAAGTCCGGACTAAAGGATGATTTATTCGCACCTGGAAGCCATCCTCGAGTCAGTCAATATCGACTGGTAGCACATTTGGGCACGGCCTTCTTGTGTTACTCTGCCATGATCTGGAACGGCTTGTCTATCCTGCGAACTCATAAGCTTCTTAACAACCTCGCGTCTGCTGAGTCGACTCTTGCTAGATTGCGCAACCCACGATTGAAGTTCTTCCGAAAATCTGTGGCCGCGTTGGCTGCTCTAGTATTTGTTACCGCCATGTCAGGAGGCCTGGTGGCGGGTCTTGATGCAGGCCTGATATATAATGAATTCCCGTACATGGGGCTCGGATTGACTCCTCCTAAAACCGAGCTATTCTCAGACTTCTATTCTCACACGCCAGACAACAGCGACATCTGGTGGCGAAACCCGCTAGAAAATCCCTCGCTTGTACAATTAGACCATCGAATACTGGCAACTACGACTTTTACCTCAGTCATGGCACTCTGGGCATACTCTAGGTACTCTCGAAAGATAAAGAAATTGCTTCCCACTGGGTGCAGGAAAGGCATACAAGGAGTTGTAGGATTCGCGTGGCTACAGGTCATCCTTGGCATCAGCACTCTGATCTATCTAGTTCCACTACCGCTGGCTTCAGCTCATCAAGCAGGTAGCTTAGCACTCTTGTCCTACGTTCTTTTTCTCGGTAACAGGACGTGGCTGCCCAATCAAAGAGTATCCAAACTCCTTGCGAAGAAGCTTACAGCTGCGGCCATGGCTCCGCAAAAGAAGGGACTTCAAAGTGCTACCATTCATACAAGGATGAACCAGTTGAAGGCCGCGCCAGCGCTCCAAGTAAATTGAAAGGGCGTTAAGCCCGGTCCGTCTGAAGACACCATACATTTTTCATCGGCTTTAGCATCTTCGGAATTTGCAGCGAATCAGAGCCCGTTCGTCTCATCTATCAGTGGCGTTATGTGGGGAATCACTTGTAGCATATCCTGCATGGTATACGGTCCAGGGAACGCGTTAAACGATGTGTTGATACAGCCGAGACACGTCATTTTTCGGACGAGAATGTTGCATAGATTGCCTGAGGGGGTCGCTGTACGAGACCAGTCGATGGGAAAGAGAAGAATGGCGCAAAGCCTGTCGTCCAGCCGCTCATAGACTGTATGGGAGCGTAGTTTCCAAACCCCCGGGTCATCAGTGTGCTCTAGGCGCTCTAGATCAACGGCATGGGGAAGGCTTGTTGCTTTAGTCATGGCATCAGTGTGACCAGTCTAGATGATGAATAAAGCATGGAAGCGTTCAGCATACAATCAAACCCACTCAGCTTTGCCAGAATGTGTGGTATCACTGTACGAACCCGTGAAATTACCCTCTCCGCTCTGACCCTAACTTTGTCTCAGCTAATGCAAGCCCCCTTGCTGATCACGTTGTAGAGGGACACAGATTTGTACGAGATGACAAGGAACTCTCGGGTATAGTAAGAGCGTTGCACGCACATTTATAGTGTGTCTTGGCGCCGCGCTTACGGCTTTCTCTGAATGTCTGTAAGCTTCAACACCATGCTCCATAACCAAGTTTGGGTAGACTTTGATTGGTGCCTGAGGGAGATTCGAAGTGCTTCAGAACGTGTTGATGGACAGTAGCGCGCAAATATTGGTCGCGATGGCAGGGAAGAAGAGCGTTGATGGGGCTTGGTGGAAGTGGACCATTGGGGTATAAATTGGCTGTCTGCTCTTAGAGAATGGCATTTGCTATGAACTTCAATTTTAGTGATCGTATTGTGTTGAAGGTCTTGTGAAGTGACATCGCTGTAAGTCTTCTTTCATACCTCACTACCACCCATCCTTAATTTCCCACATGCCATCATCCTAACTCCTCTCCTTACGCTATGGCTTGATGCAGCCTTGTATACTTACAAGATTCGTTTTCACTCTTGCTCTTATCTTGCGTCCTTTTGAGAGGTCTCGTATCGCTGTCGTTGCTGTACCTGTACGGTCAAAAGGCGGTCTTGAACCCATTTTACCAACGCGCAGCTTGCAGAACCCAGTGTCTTTTGCCGGAACGTGAGTAATCCTCAGGTCAGATCATGCTTGTTTCTGAAGCGAGCACGGCATTCTTTGATGTACTTTTGGTTTGCCTGGTCATACAGTTACCGCGTGTTCATCTCTTCAACCTCACTTCATACGTTCACAGAGGTTATTCGGGCTCCAGCAGCTGACAGTGATCAGTGCCCCTAGGTCTACTCCCACTAGTTTCCAATAACCAGAACAATCAAGGTCTCTCACTCATTCTTGCATGGCTCGCCGTCAATCCGTCAAGCGGGAATCCACGCAGCAGCCTGCTGTCGTCCCACAAGATAGCTTCGCAACAAACAATGAAAATCAGATCCAACAAGATCAACCCGTCAGCACAGGAAATACGATCCTTCTCGACGACAGCTCTGACATGACCATGACAGATAGCCTTGTGGATGAAGGTTATCACACAGGGCAGGGAAATAAAAAAACCAGTAAGTCTTGATCTATGATATAACGCTTGATGTCGAGCAAGGACTCAATCCATTCCTAGCCAGTAAAACTCCAGCCAACGGTCTTGAAGCGTCTGCAAAGAGCTCTCCAGATACAGACAATGGCTTGCAAATTCTGGGTCGAGGAGTGAAGGAACTCGTTCAAGCTGTCCGAGCGTTACGTCACCTGGGTGTGGAAGATTTGGATCTACCACTCCCGAAGATAGTTGTGGTTGGCGATCAAAGCACGGGGAAAAGTTCTCTTATCGAGGGAATGAGCGAAATCAAAGTTCCGCGAAGTGCGGGTACATGTACTCGGTGCCCACTGGAGATCAATCTAACAGAGGACAACGATCCGGAAGGCCAATGGAGCTGCAACGTCTCCCTCCACAATAAGTACGTCTATCAGAGTAGCCTGAAAGAGCGTGCGACAAAGGCTCGGCCTTTGGGTCCTTGGGCAGACTCAGACGGCGAGGATCATCCTTTTGCCCGTATAACCTCGAAGGACGATGTAGTAGACGCCCTAGAGCGTGCTCAATTAGCAACACTCAATCCCAGCAGCTCTTACGAAAAGTACAAGCCAGGGAACCCTCTACCAGACCGCACACATCAGGTCAAATTCTCACCGAATATCATTCGTCTTGATATCTCTGGTCCCGGCCTACCCAACTTATCCTTCTTTGATCTACCAGGCGTCATTAACGTATCTGAAGTTCCGAACGAAGCCTATTTCGTGGATCTTGTCCGGAACTTAGTGAAGGAGTACATTAAAGCTCCAGACTGTATCAATCTTCTTGCACTTACTATGACCCATGATGCAGCTAATTCTAGCGCCTTCGGTTTGATCCAAGAAATGAAGGCGGAACCAAGGACCGTGGGTTGCTTAACCAAACCCGATCGGATGGCAAGAAATGATGCACTCGATCAATGGGCTCAGATTCTTGGTGGTAAAGCCTTCCAGCTTGGTTTCGGCTACCATGTGATCAAGAACAACCAAGATCCTAACGTTGACCATGTGACTGCTAGACAAGAGGAAGCCGCCTTCTTTAGCAATCAGGTACCATGGACTGATGAGCTGAGCGAATTTGAACATCGCTTTGGTACCTTGCGACTGCAGACTGCGCTTTCCCAGCGTTTGACAACGCAAATTCGAACGTGGTAGGTTTTACATACTTACCTAAAGATTCCTAGAATATGGCTAACTTGTCTAAGCCTTCCCGCCATTACTGAACAAGTACGACATAAGGCCGACGTAATCAAGATGCAGCTTAGCGAATTACCCGAGCCACTTGATACCAATCTAGCACCAACCGTCATGGGCGAATTGATGACATTCGAGAGACAAATTGAGAAGGCCATCGACGGAGGAAATACGGACTTTCCCTTTCAGAAAGAATGGGATCACATAACGCAGGATTTCCGCCAGCATCTAGCTGAGACTCGCCCGGTTCTTGTCTTTTCAATTACTCGCACCTCTAGTCAAAGTCAGCAATCTTCGGGCAGTCTAATCAGAACGCCTACAGCAGCTAGAACCACGACGCCGATCCCAATTGACTCCGATGACGAAGATGACCACGATGATACACCATCAAAGTCTAGTCCAGCTTTCCATCGCCCTTGTAAGCGACCTCCTCCACCGGCTTTTCTATCCACGCCAACAAAGTTTCTCAAAAGAGAGGGTGATGCTTCTACACGCAAGGGTTCGAAGCGCTTCCAGCTTACGGAAGTACGTAATATCTGTCAGGATACCTACAGCGGCGGAATTTACAAGACCAACCCCAAAGCGATTGAAAATATGATCGCTGTTAGCATGGAGCACTGGGAAGACCCTCTCAATCAGTTCCTAGATCGGACAAAAAAGCTATGCCAGGACACTATTTTCGAGCAGTTCCAATATATCTACGGGAAACATTCACAAACTCAGTACTACCAGACCATCCGGCAAATCTGCGAAGACTTCTTCACTGTGGCCTTTTCCGAGCAGCGTCGACTGGCTGACCGGATCTTAAAGTGGGAACAGTCCCGACCGAAAACTTGTAACGACAAAGCTATGGACTTGGCGGAAGCGGAAGCACTCGCTGCCCTCCACAAGAAGAGTCGCGATCTTCGCGCGGAGGCCTATGTATGTGAACAAGAGAGAAAATCTGGCAAGCCATCCACTGGGCAAGCTCGTATGGAAAAGCTTGACAAGGTCGCCGATGCTCAGCTTAGCCCCGAAACCTACAATCAGGAGATCGAGGCTATAAGTGTAAGTCATCTTCGTTTATCCGCTCAACGGAGCTAATCAGAAGTAGACAGTGAAAGCCTACTACGAATGCGCATACTATCGCTTCGTGGATACTGTCGGCGCCAGCGTTCATTGCGAGTTATTCGAGAGATGCCGGAAGGGTATCACCGAAGAAATGAAGAAGGTGTTTCGTCTGACCGAGGCTAGTGGTAGGTCTTAGGCACACGCACAAAAGCCAAGGAAGAAACTGATATCGATGTAGTGGAAGAGCGTCTCGCGCAGCTGTTGGCAGCGAATCCCGAGCAAGAGAGGCGCCGTTCCCAGTTGAAGAAATATTTGGATACGATTACCCAGGCTCAAGATCGTTTAGATGATCTGACAGGTGACGAGTAAATTGATGACCTCAAGCAACGTGGAGGATCCTCCGTTCATTACGAATAGAATGTCGCCTTATAGCGCCAGGTGGGATGTTGTGACTGTAATAGGATGATTGCTATGGTCGAGGTGTCCGTGGATCCGCATGCTGAGGGAGTGTTCCATTGCGGAAACACGGCTTGATTGGACGCAAGTGTTCGCGATCAAAGCTTGATTGTATTCGCAGCCAATGTAGCGCTTCCCATATATGTATCGAAGCTCTTACCTCACTCTACTGGACTTTCAAACAGTGTGACAGATCAGACTTTGAACAGGCGGTACTGATAGCCTGACACAAGGGCGAATATATTTTACAGTTGCTACCTACGCTGTTGGAATTACAAGTCTCCTTGAAAGGGAGGTCTCGCCATCGTGTCCCATCAATATGTAACGAAGGTGAAATCTACAGGATATTGCCATTCTAGACTGGCAAATTTTCGATACTACAGCAACCTTAGAAATTTAGTCGTGTGAGGTAAAGAGCACTTACTAGAGTAAAGATATGGCAATGGCTGTACGGATTGCGTTGAATGAACTATGAGCCCCGGGATGACGGGATTCAATTTCAACCCCTAGAATACCTCGCGTAGAGTGCGTTCCATTATTTTACACCACTCGCGTCTTCTCCTAACCACTTGGCGATGGCGGACGAAGCACCAAGCGGCCAAATGGCCAATCTGCACCTTGATGAGGCTACTGGTGAGATGATCAGGTAGGTGGCTACCCCAAGCCCTCGACGTACGCTAATACGCTACAGCAAAAGCGAGCTCAAGAAACGCCAGAAGCAGCGAGAACAGGAGGAAAAGAAGAGGGCTAAAGCAGCTGCAGCTCCACCTAAGGCGGAAAAAGCTGGCAAGAAGCCTGCGTCTGCGGAAGACGAAGAGGCTGAATTGACGCCGAATGTGTGTCTCTATAATATCTTAGGGCCACAGACTGGCCTGCTGATACGCTCCAGCAATACTTCGAGATCCGGTCGCGCAAAGTCCAAGAGCTCCGCAAAACCCACAAACCCAATCCTTACCCGCACAAATTCCAGGTGACAACAGACCTAAGGGACTTTCTCAAGGAGCATGAAAAGATCAAGACAGGGGAGCATCTCATGGATGTCGAGGTGAGACTAGGAGGGCGTATATACACTAAAAGGGCTTCTGGATCCAAGCTGGTCTTCTACGATGTGCGGGCCGAGGGCGTGAAGGTTCAGATAATGTGTCAGGCCCAAGAGGCTTCAGGTCCCATACCGTTTGAGCAGCAGCATGAACACCTAAGAAGAGGAGACATCATAGGAGTCATTGGCTATCCTGGACGAACCGCGCCACGGAATCGACCTGAAGGAGAATTGTCGATATTCGCTCGAGAAATCATACTACTCACGCCATGCCTGCACCAAATCCCTTCCGAACACTACGGCTTCAAAGATCAAGAGCAGCGGTATCGTCAGAGATACCTGGATCTTATCATGAATGATAACGCCCGCAATGTCTTCGTTACTCGCTCCAAGATGATCACATATATCCGGCGCTTCTTTGATGAGAAAGACTTCATTGAGGTCGAGACTCCCATGATGAATACAATTGCTGGGGGAGCGACCGCCAAACCTTTTGTCACGCACCACAACGACCTGAACATGAATCTCTTCATGCGTGTTGCGCCCGAGCTCTACCTCAAGCAGCTAATTGTGGGCGGGCTAGAGCGAGTCTACGAATTGGGTAGGTTGTTTCGAAACGAAGGTATCGACCTGACCCATAACCCCGAATTTACCTCTTGCGAGTTTTACATGGCCTACGCGGACGTTTACGATGTGATGGAAATCACCGAAAATCTTGTATCTGGCCTAGTGAAGCATATCACTGGCGGCTATGAGACAACGTTCCATACTCAGACTGGGGAGACATTGAAAGTGAATTGGGCCAAACCCTGGAAGCGGATTGAGATGATCCCGGCTCTTGAGCAAGCTTGCGGGGAGAAGTTTCCACCCGGCGAGGAGTTGCATACTGCCGCTACCAACGATTTCCTTAAGCGTATGCTCGAAAAGAAGAAGGTTGAATGCTCACCACCGCAGACGAATGCCCGGATGCTAGACAAGCTTGTTGGTGAATTCATCGAAGAGACGTGCGTCAACCCCACCTTCATCACCGGCCATCCTCAGATGATGTCACCTCTGGCCAAGTACCATCGGACCAATCCAGGGCTGTGTGAGCGCTTTGAAGCGTTTGTCTGTAAGAAGGAGATTGTGAATGCCTACACGGAATTGAATGACCCCTTCGATCAGCGTCTACGCTTTGAGGAGCAAGCACGCCAGAAGGACCAAGGAGACGACGAGGCTCAGATGGTCGATGAGACGTTCTGCACAAGCCTGGAGTACGGGCTGCCACCAACTGGAGGCTGGGGTATGGGCATAGACCGCTTAGTCATGTTTCTGACGGATCACTACAGTATCAAGGAAGTACTGGCTTTCCCGTTCATGAAGGAGGAGCAGGGGCAGAGGAAGCTTGCGGCCGAGGAGGTCGGCATAAAACCGGGATTTGAGGAAGGCATCGGTGCGTATAGGTCACAGGCCTCGCCCATATCGAGGAACATTTCAATCTCATCTCACGAATTTTACAGCGCACAAATAGATACGACCAAGACCTAACAATGGATGCTGGATGCAGTAATACGGCCAAATGTAGCTATGCAACCCCACCAAAAGCAGTGTGCGATAGTAAATCATGGGACTCTATCGCAGTCGCTGACGCTTCATTCTCATGAAGCCCGAGCACATGCCTCTACGATTCGACAGGGTGAAGTGGTACCAAAGCATGCAAATCAATTTCTGGGTGCCATGTCTATTTCAGGCAACCTTGATATGGGTTTGTGTAACAATCTTCCAAAAGAAGTGAAGCCGACTTCCCTGCAATCTGGTATTATATTTTTACCCGGACGAAACCTACTTAAAGATCATCGCTCGTGTAGGTGTTGGACCCTACGCACTGGAATAGAGAATAGCAGCACTGGGGATAGATCGTGCTATCAATCAGGGATGAAGGGTCAGGCAGTAGGCAAATGACGTCTATTCTTGTCTGTGCAGCGTGAATGGTCCAATGGGCTGCCTCTGATACCTTTGTTGATTACTTCACATCCGGACGATCTCAACAGACTGAAGCTTGACGGTTTCGTCCTCCTTCAAGCCATCAATAGTCGGCCTCCTCAGACACTGAACCCTGCTTGAATCTCACCAAAATACTCCCAGGCTGTTCAGGTGATCTACTACAACAACACTATATACAACATACAAGATCAAAACATATGGCTTGACACCAAAAGAAACGACACTTTGCTGCATTCGTCCATCTCTTAGACCTTTCTGTCTCCATTTCTCTCTATTGTATCTACAGCTTCCGTCCTCAGCCTTCAACAACATATACCTTCTGCATACATACCCCTACTTCATCCAATCTCCACTTTCTTTATATCGAGAATTTCGCTTTTATCTTTCTATATCATTTCATAATGGCTTCAAGCCAGCCGTACATGCACAGGACCTTCAAGGAGATCAAGATTCATACTGCCAAGTGTGATCAGTGCAATAAACACAACACCGCTACAATTTATCGCTGCGAGGATTGTAGCGAGCAATGCTGCACTCCTTGCTGGAATCAGCAGGGTGATGATGGCAAGCATTTGTTGAATAATGCGCTGACGGTGGTTATCCCCGCCAACGAGGCCGATAAGAAGAGATCGGCGAAGAAGAAGCCTGCCAAGGTCGTCAAAACACGAGGGAAGAAGACTGCGATCACTTACAGGAAGATAGCCAAGAAACCTCTCCAACGCAAGCGAGAGATTGTTGACGATGACGATGACGATGACGATGACGATGACGATGACGACCTTGATGACAGCGGAGATGACTCTGCATTGGGACATGGGCCAGCCAAAACTGCAACTATCGCCTATCCGAAAACCAGGGAAAAGAGGAAGCAATCGAAGAGTCAGATGCCGGCACCTGACCTCTACCAAGATTCTTCCAACCCTGACATCGAATACCGCCCAGCTTCTCACCCAAAAGTCATCACACAGAAGCCCATAAAGCCGGTAGCTGGCAGACTACTAGCTACCGGCGCCGTCAAGGGCCTCCCCATAGAGGGCACCGAGCACGTCCAAAGCAAAAACGACGTTGTTGTTCATGAAGGCGATACCACCGATGACGATATGCCCGTCTGCCATATCCCCCCGAAAGCCACGTCACAATATAGCAAAGGTATTCTCAAAGTCAGCAACGCAAACAAGCGAAAGCGTTCCGAGCCCTCTTCAGCAGATAGAATCGCATCTCGTGACGACCATGCTGCAAGTAACCGAAAGAAACTTCGCACAAGCACTCGTAGGAATACCGCGTTAGTAGTGGATGCCAGCTCTTGCCCGCAAGCGCCAGCTTCCGACGAAGAAGTAAGCTTTTCAGCTGTCTCTTCCCCAGACAGATTGCTAATACATACACAGACCGAAGCCGACATCAGAGAACACGCCAGGAACCTACTCCTCTTCGCCCAAGGTGTTCAACATAGTAGCCCCACGCCATCACCACCACTCAGTAAGACCGCCAGCCTGGCAGACGTACAGGTCAATACCCGCTTCGACCTCACGGATACCAAGAAAGCTCGCTCCTCCTCCCCCTTCGCAGACCTACCTTTATGGCCTCCTGCCCCTGCATTAAAAACAGCAGCAGCATCATCGACACCTTCCCCCTCCCATCATAACTACGAGCGAGCGACGGCTCCCCAAGCGCAAACCCAAACATCCACAAGCCCAGTTCCACGTGACTGTATCTCAAACAAACCTTGGTCTCCAACGGTACGTCATCGCTTCCTCCCTTCCAATCCTCAATCACAAAGAAGTATCCACCGCACACCCCACAACATACCCTCCCCTTATCTACCGACCCATCCAAGTCCCATACCAAACTCCGAATCCATCGAACAAAACCCAGTACTAACCTCCATTCCCCCACACAGCCCACTAACATCCCCATCAATATCCCCACCAACATCCCCACGGCACCATCAACCATCACGATCCCTACAACCCTCACCACCACCACCACCCTCAATATCCCCACATCCATATCCGCCTCCATCCTCCATCCTCCCCGCCCCACCCCTCAACAAAAACACTCCCCCTGAGCAGATCAAACCTCCTAAAAACACCACCAACACCACCTTTCAACAAACGACGGCTGGAGAAGAGGTGGTGAATGTGCAGACCACGGTCACTGCGAAAGAGGCAGCGAACGAACTTCTAGATCAAGAGAGCGTGACGGTGACGGTGACGCAAGGTGCAGCGATATCGTTAAGGGAGGGGAGTGATGGTTCGGATTTTAGGTTGTGACTAAATGTTTTTCTTTTCTTTTCTTTTCTGATCTGATTAGGGACTGGAGGGAAGGGGAGGTGGTGAGCTGTAGATATGGCTTTGGATTTGGATGGAGATGGAGATGGAATTGGAATGGGCTGGGAGTGGGCTGCAGCGGGTGAGTGAGTGAGTGGATACCGATGAATGGGTTTTGTGGGGGTTTGTGAGGTTTGGGATGGGATTGGGATGCGGGATGGGATTGGACTAATGGAATGGGATTGAAATTGATGGGATGGGTCTGTGGCATCTACGTGCGTGCATGTTGGAAATATAAGATATCTTTCTGTTGCATTAATCGAGGAATGGGAAGGAGAGCAGCTGGTAGGGGTGGGTTTGGTTTTCTGAGTCGGTGAGTGAGTGAGTGGGTTAAATTAGCAAGCGTGCATGATTGTGTCATTTTGATATAGTTCAAACATTCATTATCTATTGGAGATGACTTCTACCTTTCTCAAGCCAAAGGAATAGCTAGCTGGATATGAATGACACTGGAGACATTGACTCCGCGAAATTCCCTATGACTCTCCTTTCGCTCAGGAGGTCCAAAGATCGATTATCTTGCGGAAGGAAGAACATGGAGCAAAGCACCCTTTTCCCCAGCTTTTGGGGGACTTAGATCTTGATGGTGACATAGCCATCCTTGGCCATCAAAACCGCTTTCTCTTCATCCGCAGGCGCAAATCGGTGCAAGCGGAGTTTCGCAGGAAGAGAAGGTGTGTCATGACTGTCCTGGGGGGAGTGGTGGGCGTTTCTGAGAGCGAGTGATAGGATTACGAGCGACGTAACGAGAAAGGTCCAGAAGAAGACAAGGGTAATTGAGTCCGGGGTTGACGGGAGACGTTGCAGGATCGAGATCTGGTAATCTGAGAGCGAGATGCGGGGGCCGGATAGCCAGAGAGACATTGGAGATTTATGGCACCGGCAGGCGTGTTTGATGATCGGGGTAGGTGGAGGCACGAGGTCTGCGAGGGATGGGAAGTTAGCGTTTTCCGTTTTGGAGATGCAATTTGTAGTGAGACGTGTCGAGGAATAGTGGCATGGGGAGCATATCCTGTGACTCGGGACAGAGCCAACTTTAGCGTTGACAGGTGAGGGTATACGTACCGGAGTAGCTTCGCAACACGAACATGGCGCTGGAGGATAATGACTCAGGTGTAGAGGGTAGATGTATTCTTCGGCATTTTCGAGGATGCAGAATCCGTCTGTGATGGACAAAGGATATTCGAGGTCCCATCTCAATTTCTCTAGCATCAAGTCCGGACTCGGCGATCTGGAGGATTGCAGCCACGAAACAACGGTACACAATGGAACAAAGACCCTTGGAGTCTTCCGATCGTAGAAATTCGGTCTAGGAATATGGTCAAGCCCCCTTCTGATTGAACCACAGCATGTACACGTTCCCTTTGTGTTTGGAATGTTTTCAGCAGTTGTAGTAACAACCGTTTCATGCGTAGAACTTCAGACATCTACCATCGTCATGGGCGCTCTTGCACTCCAACCCACAAACCCTAGCTCCGCATTTCATGCATTTTATCGTGCCCCAGTAGCCGCAAATCTCGCAGAACTGTCTTAGCGGTTTGTGCGGCGGCGGTGGATCTGATCGTGCAAGGTTGTAAGATAGGGGTGGTCCAGAAAGTATAGCTTGCATCTCTTCCTCGGACGGTGCGGAGGGGACGTTGACCATAAGCAGTGGCTCGTCGTGCAAAGGATCTCTGGGAAGAAGAGATGCTGTTCCACCCATAGTAACGAGGCCCCGTTGTGACAAACCGGGATGAGACTCGGATGGTGCGATACGCTTCAGATTTGGCGTGGACCTTGCAGACTGTAGAGGTGGAACACGCTGAATTGTAGAGGTCGTAGTGTGCTGTTGCTGGGCAAGGGCAGCCTCTTCGTCTGCCAAATGATTTGCGAACGTCTTTTGTGACATTAGTATTCGCCGAACATTTGTAGTAGTTTTCCTCGATCCTGGATCCGCATCAGTACATGATCTTTTCCCATCATGCCTCACCTGTTCAAAAGGATACCTCGTCCAGTGGAATCTTTTGGAACAGAGATCTGCACATCTCGGTGATTCTCCCTCTCTAGGTCTGCCAAGTGTTTCAATACAGTATTCTGCTGTCTGACAGTTGTATCGCCTCCACCGATATTGGAAACTCTCGCAGCGCGACCTCGTTTTGTTGTCGCCTGCGAGGCTACTTGGGATGGGCCATGGCCAGTGTCAGGCACAAGTGCCCACCCTGGCGTTTTGATAGTTGTCGAATTTGGTAGCACTTCGACCCGGGGCATATTGAGGGTCCTGGCCTTACGGCTCGGCGTCTAGGGTGGTACCATAACCCAGTATTTTGACTGGAGCTTAGCACTTGATCTCTTCACTGTGTACATGGTTCGCCATGTGTGCATCAATTCATCCTATTTGTCCTAGGACGGAGCGAGGAGAAGCTTTGAACACATTGCCAAGCCCGCCGTGGACTAGAACTAGTTCTAAGCCTCGGGCCGAGCTGTAGGATATTTTAGCCCGAAGATCTGGCGTTGCAACCCGACGATAACGCTTCAACCTTCGTGTCAACAAAGGGTCCTACAATAGAGGAAATGTTGCAGCATGACATTATGTTTCATTGCTTTTGCGGTGAAGAATATACGTCAAGCGACTAGCTGAGTTTTAGTTGTCGCTGACAGGCCTTTTCGTGGGATACGAAGTGTTCCACAGTCTAGTCCGATTTCTCCCGAGTCCCGGATCTTTCCTTCAATCACAAAGCGAAAGGAGTCTGGCTTTCTTACCCTGGAATTTAACACTGCCTGATTGCGTCTGTTTGGCATGCTGTCATTAGCGCGTGACTCTATTAATGTGGAGCTCAGGTCAATATGGTCCGGACACAGTGTCTGATAGTGAATCATACATAGGGGGCAAATGTTTCTCATAGACTCGCCATACACATATCAGCCCATACTCTTCATTTGACATCCAATTTATACTAAGAACCTCAAACGTACCTACATTTTTGATAGCTCCAGTACAGATGTACGCCTCTGTACGACCAACAGCAATAGCTGTCGTCAACAAGAGAGCTGCTGTGACACTTTCCCAAGCTGTACTCAGCTTCGATTCTTCCGCCCCGCTCATCAAACCATGCCTAAGCTGCTCCATGATACGGCGTCCAGGAGCCTCCCCAAGACGTCACTTTACCAATACAACGCCAGTCCGCGCTCCAGAGAAAGAGTATTTTCCACCACCCAGACAAACGGAGAATATCCGCTACACACCTCCAGCATGGCACCACCCCATATACACCGAAGTACAGATGAATGATATCAAAGTCGCCCATCGAGAGACAAAAAAATGGTCCGACTGGGTGGCCCTGAGCATGGTGCGGCTGTTGCGGTTTGGGATGGATACTGCCACCGGTTACAGTCATCCCAGCGAAGAAGCCAAGCAACGAGCCTGGCCGCTCGGGCTCACGAAAGTCAGGAGCTGGTTTGGGCCATCTTCCATGACAGAGCGGAAATGGTTGATGCGCTACCTCTTTCTTGAGAGTGTTGCTGGCGTACCTGGGATGGTCGCTGCCTCGGTACGACACTTGCACAGCTTACGGCGATTAAAGCGAGATAATGGATGGTAAGCCTGCCCCAGCCAGAACCTTATGGTAACGCAAGTCAAGCTGATGGGTTATGTAGGATCGAGACGCTCCTCGAAGAAGCCTATAACGAGCGAATGCATCTTCTGACCTTCATGAAGATGGCGGAACCTGGGCGATTCATGAAACTGATGATTCTTGGCGCTCAAGGCGTCTTCTACAACGCTTTCTTCCTATCATACCTGGTGTCAGCTCGGACTTGTCATCGATTCGTCGGATATCTGGAAGAAGAGGCTGTGCTCACATACACCCGCTCGATTGCTGATATCGATGCTGGGAGGCTGCCGAAGTGGCAGACGCTCGAGGCACCAGAGATTGCCGTCAAATACTGGAACATGCCAGAAAACCACCGCACCATGCGAGACCTATTGCTCTACATCAGAGCAGATGAAGCGAAGCACCGAGAGGTTAACCATACTTTGGGCAATCTCGAACAGAAGGTTGACCCCAACCCCTTCGTGAGCGAGTATGAAGATCCTAGCAAGCCACACCCTTCCAAAGGTATCGAGAACATCAAGCCGACGGGCTGGGACAGGAGTGAGGTGCTTTGAGAAGGCGGTCCATGAATATTGCAACGATTTAGCGTCTGGCGTTCAGGAAGATCTCTACTCTGATAAAATAGAAGGATATGATTGAGCTTGCGAGCCAGTCAGGCGTTATATTAGACATGGTACGGGCATTGTATATTATCCTTGTTTTGATCTCGAAAGCATCCATGCAAGTCGAATTGCATCAGATCAAGGTGAAACCTTTTACCAGTTTGACGTTTCTTCATGCTTTGATGAGGCGTTCGCCCACTCAGGTCGTTCGTCAAAGCAAGGGTGCAGCCCCGCGCACTAAAGTATCGATACCACATAGTGCAGGCTTCTCTCCCGCACAAGCTCCTCCCACAACACGGCACTTGCGTTCCTCTGACCATATTATAGCTTCAGCTTGTAGTTCATCGTCTGTCCTTTGTCTCAATTGACTCACTGGAAGCTGCGTTTGCACCACTTGCATCCCCTGACCTTCTTGTTTACCCTTGCTCATGCTTGGCAACCGCTCAAGAAGATCGTCCGAATCCCTGCCACCCAGCCGCGCTAGGCCATGCCACCAAAGTCCTCCTTTACAAGCTCATTCTCTGCCTCGGATGTGGACAATGAGGTTGTCTGTCCCCTGAGGAATCATGATGGGTCTAATTGTCGAAAGCGATGTCTCGGAGTAAGTCTTCCAAACCTTCAGAAAGCATGGGAAAGCTCCATTCGCTGCTTGAGGACGAAGCTATGCTGATACTTAATGTATCATCCAGGAGAAGCGATACCGATCAATGCAAGAGCATATCAGGAGGGCACATCCAGAGCATTACATCGCTAAGCTTCCCGCAACTGAAGAAAGCTTTCAGCTCATGATCAATACCCCACCCTCCGAGAGACCTCAACCTTCCCAACTTACACATCCGTTCGTAAATCCAGGTACGACAACGGCTGTGAAATCTTGGCGGAAGCTTACTTTGCATTGTAGTCTACGGCCATGAAAGAGATGCCTACGCTGGGAGCCAAAGCTCTCCAGTACCGCCAAGAACTTTGGAAGACCAATACCCAGCCGCAGCTACAGCCGCAGTAGCTTTAGCACAGCTCCACAATCACAGACCTGAGTCGGATTGGGGTTCTGAAGCTGTAAGCAAGTTGGCATTCCATCCGAATGAAGCTGAAATCTTGAACGACCGCTAAGTTTGTGTCAAAAGGACTATGCCTCGGAAAATGAGGGCAAACCACCTCGAATGCACCCTTCAGTCGAGCTTCCGCCCATACAGAACCATACCGATCACAATTCGATACCTCCATTTCACTCCCCGAGACCCCGGGAGTTGCTCCCCTCCATGTTAGCACACTCACCGCCAGAACGCTCGTCAACCCTCCCTCCAATGCAAAGGAATGAGTCTTTGAAAAGAGAAAAGCCTGCCAGACCTCGTAAATCGTCCATAACTCAGAACAGCAGGAAGGCGAAGCATGAGAAGACAAGATCAAAAGATCCCTCAAGGAGGCTTAGCATCGAGGGCCGAAAGGCGTTCTCGGCGGAACCTCCGGGACTAGTCGCAGCAGCCGCCAGGGGTAAGAGATGGGAAGACCTGATCGAAGCAGCTACATCTGCGACAGAGGTAGATTCCGATCGAGACTTGACGCCAGTATGGACCTCTGCTACATATCGTTCGGTAACAAGAGCTCACCAATTTCCAGATCCCTCAATCACCGGCCTCTATCAAACGCGCCTCCATGCCTCCTTTCTCCGTCTCTCACAACCAATCCTATAAAGCGTCACCCCTCCAACACACTCTTACACCGCCCCCTTCCCACAGTCTCTCAGGACCCGCACCGTTCCCCTCTGTCGAAACGTCCCTCGATTCCTCACACTCAACGCAATCTTCGATGGGTAGCGGACACAACTTCCACATACCCTCCTCTGGCCTCTCCAACAGCTCCGACACCACCTCACCTACCTTCCTCACAAGCAATCATCCCATTCAAATATACTGCGCTGGCTGTAGACGGCTGAATGCACTACGTGAAAGCTACGCCTGCACGGAGTGTATTTCAGGTTTCTGCAGCGATTGTGTGTATCGGTTGACTAGCGAGCAACATTTGGGAAGAGGGAGGCCGTGTCCAAGGTGTCAAATCATGGGAAAGCCGTATAAAGCGTTTCAACTGGATTTACGATGAAAGTTGGTAGGTGAACATGAGACTTCGATGGAGAGGAGTTTGGGTTTGGGTTTGGGTTTGGGGACCTTCGCCCATTAGAGCACTTGGATATATCATCTGAAGAACTGGGGAAGATACGAATACCACTAGGCGAACAGTTCGGGAACGAGGTCGGTCGGGACGGGGCAATCTGGTACAATGGGAGTGGTTCGCAGGAAAAAGTACATAGTCTTGTTCTCCCCGTGCAGTGCATGAGGTCAAATCGCACATATTGCATTTCGAGAGCCTTCGCTCGGTTTGGGGTGCCATGTGCTAGCAATGCATCGGACCATTCGATCTGAGATATGTTGCTGAATTGGTGCGTTATCTGAAACACGTTACATGTATCGGGCGGCTTTTGCGCTTGCATGCTCATGCCGTGAAGATTACTTTACTTTACATTTATGCATCACGATACGCTCTTCATAAGCGCACGGTCCACACACATAATTTCATAATATATCTGCAGTAAATTATACTCGACTCCAGCTCCGATCTCGCACCACCTCTCATTCGCTCCCTCACTCACTCCCCACCGCCATAGCTCTTGACCCGGCTCCAGAAGAAAGCTTTGTCGTTCTTCAACCCGAATTCCGCCCAGTCGTCCGTCAGCCTATTGTAGCTCCAATAGCCCATCCACGCCAGCTTGTTATTCCTCGTAGCCCCAGGGCCTCGACCGGCCGATTTGAGAGCGAGAATCATCTTGTAAATGTACTTTGGATTTGGATGAACGGCGTCCGCGCCTTCGGTTTCGATGTGGAGGGTGCCTTCTTCTTCTTCTACTAATTTCTCTTCGCCATCGGAGGGTTTGGGGATCTTTTCATTATAGGGATCGCCGCTGAGTTTCCAGCGTCCTCGCAGGCAGGTGTTCATGACGCTGCTGGGGAGACCGCCGGCGTGCCGCGTGTGCATGTTTTCTTTTATTAGGTAATGGACGACGTCGCTGGGCTCGGTTGTTGTGAGCAGGGATGCGCAGGTGCCGTCGCGGAAGAAGCGGAGGTAGCGGTAGTATGTGACGATGTGGACGGGCGTGTTCCAGGTCGATTGGGAGGCGGTATTGCCGCCAGGACGTATGTAGTTTACGGTGCTGATGTAGCAGCCGTTGAAGCGGAGGCGGGGTCGGATCTGGAGCATGCGTTTGTAGCTGGGGTATCTGTTCGAGAGGGTGAAGGGCTGGAGAGTGGCCGGAGGTGGGTCGAGGGTGAGGGATGAGAGATCTGCGGGTAGGTCTTCATCGAGGTCGCCGACGGATAGGGGGAGCGGGTCGCCGGATATGGTGCGGGTCCATTTGTAGTGCATGCCTCTGAAGCCGACCTGTTGTCCATGGCATACTCGTTTCCAGATGCGGTCTTCGGTTGCCACTAGGTAGGCCATGCGTTTGCAGACAAGAGAGAGGCGTGCGAAGGGGGCGACGTCTAGGATGGCGGTTTGGAGGAGGATATTGATAAGGATCTCGGATGGTACTATGGAGATCGGACAGGGTGGTGGAAGGGATGCATCTGTCGGAGGTTCGGCAGGTAGTATGGAGACGGAGGAGAATGAGGCTATGAGCTCTGATGCTGTTGAGGCGGCTGGCCCTTTTCGGGAGTGGTGGGTGGGATCAGGGCTAACAATGGCAGTACTTGATGGCTTTAGATTCGTAGATTTCGAATTGAAGGATGATGGTGGAAAATGTTTATTCTTGTAGATACGGTCGACGCCTGCATCAAGCCTATACGCCTTACGGTAGTGGGCCAAGCTGTCACCAAGGCTGCCTTCCGATTCTCTCTCCACTGCTCTTTCATAGTGCTCCAAAGCGGAGCTGGGTTCTCCCCTGCTGCTCGGATGTAGTCCCTCCCCAGCTTCACCTAATTTCCTGGCTTCATCTTTGTTTTCTAGATTGTGGTAATCGTGATGTCCAGAGTGGTCGTCTTCTTCCGTGTCTCGAGGAGGCTTGTGAAATGCGGGCGCTGAAGCTCGCTCATGTCCAGTCGTCCCACTACTCCTGTGGACTGGGCGTGCTGGCCTGGTAGCTTTGCTGCCTGACGGTGCCTGCTTAGAGCGCGCTGAAACCTCTTCCTGCCATTGTTGTCGAAATCGCTCGAGTTCTTCGGCCGTATTACCTGGCATGTTGTGGCCAATTTTGCTACTCTATATTCGTGTACCGTAGTAATGTCGAGCAATGATCCTGTGGCGATTGCGTAAGTCCTATTCTAGGGTTAGAATATGGCTAAGAAAGATATTCTAAGTGATTGCCAAGAGAAATGTGGCAATTAGCGTGTGCAATTCTAATGTCATTAGCCTGCTACAAGACCCTGACCCCGACCCCGCGCTAAACCTGCTCAATTTTATTAGTAAAACCCTACTAAATCTAAGTAACTCTTATATTAGCACTAAATATCATCTTATAATTATTAGAATATAACCTAATTAGGTAATTATAAAGCTATTAATATTTAGTACCTTATTAACTAATTAGTATAATAGCTCTAGATCTACCTCCTTACCTCCCTACCTCCCTACCTACCTTATCGCCCTTATCGCCCTTATTACCCTTATCGCCCTAGAGTTATACTACTATTTAGAAAAGACTTATCTATCTATAAGCGTACCTACCTCCTATTTAAATTATATTTATTTATGAATTTATTTATTTATAAATTATATACGCGTCTATCTAAACTAATAAAAGATAATTACGGGGGCCTACGGGTATTTTATAGTCGCTACGACGGTAGCCGACTTGTAGGGGAAACCGTATACTTATACTAAGTATAGGCGCAGGTAAAAACCCTTACCTTTCCTACCTTCTTTATAACTTCTATTCCGTTTTCTCTTTATATTATATTCGGTCCTTTATAGTAATAGGCGGTCGTGTTTACTACTATATTAGTCTAGCTCCCTAGGGCCGGCTTATATACTATAAAAGTGAAATTCGCTCCGGTAGTAAAGATTTACGTCTAAGGTCGGCTCTAGTATAACTACTTCGCTGCGAGCGAGAACTAGCCTAGTAGCCTAGTCTAAATCATCTATCTTACTACTCGTTTTACCCCCCCCGCCTTCACGAGTATCCTATAGGCGTCTACCGCGCCTAAGGTATCCTTTAGCTCCTAGCGGCGGTCCTAGAGCCTAGGGTAATAGATAAGGATATACTTCGTATCCTACCTACGCTAGCTATACCCGCAGCTTGCGGATATATAACTAGGGACTCTATACTAGTATAAGAAGGCGGCTAGCCTAATCTTTCCCGTCCTTATCTACGTAAAGACGGAGCTCTCAGCCTTCTAAAGGCCCTTATAGAGGGTCCTCCTACCGGTCTATAGGCCCCCGAGCTAGGCGGGGGGGCGATCTCTAGCTCCTAGTCCCGACTAGTATTCATCCTATATAGTATCCTAGGAGGACCTCTACTAATAGTATATTATCTTCTTAATCCTTTAAGGGGGGCGGGCTACCTCCCTAGTTACGATCGCGCCCCCGTCGTCTAGGCGTAGGGAGCGTAGAGCCCACTTATTCTTCTCTTCCGCGGGGGATTTTACTACCTCTCTCCTCCTCCCCCTCTTAGCGTTTAGCTTCCTTCGGATGCGCTAAGGATAGATATATAAGGTTAGTATCCTACTTATTTAGGTCCTTACCCTAGTTTCTACCCCTCCCTACAGGCGTTATCTTTTGCCTTAGAGCTTAGGACTATTCGCCCGCAGGGGGGCTTTATACTTCCGGCGGAGGCGGACTATTAGTACCTAAGTCAATCCTTATTTACTCCTTAAGCATATCTCCTAAGCGGATCTAGGTGTTATTACCGCTTTAACTTGCTCTCTACTCCGCCGCAGGCCCTATTTAGGTAGATTATTCCCTTAGCTCCACGTACTAACACGCGTATACTATCCTCTCAGGCTGAATAGACGGTCTCCGTAGTAGCCGCTATTAAATACCACGCCTTATAGGGTTAGGACCCCTACTTCGCGTTACTATTAGAGGTCTCCCTTATTTAGGCCGTCTATATCTCGCAGGGACTGCTAGTATTAAGCCCCTAACTAGGTAGTATAATACGGTATTTCCACCCTACTAACTAAGGTACGTTATACTAGGTTTCTAGCGTACCTGTATTGAAACCTACTTTTTATTCCGCTCCCAGCCGGTGACTGCGCGGGGGGGACTTGAACCCCTAGGAGGTATAAGAGTCGGTATTAACAAGTTCCCTACATCTAGTAGTCCACGTACCCTAAGGGTGCCCTATCTAGTAGCTAGTAGTCTAGCGTATCTACTAGTTAAGACTAGCTTCGGCCTATATCGACGACGCGTAGTAGCTACTAGTCGGGTGGTTTTTATAAGCGATTTCCCTTATAGATATTAGGCGCGACCTAACGCGTCTCAGGCCTTAGACCTAGTCCTAGCCCTTTCCCTACCAGGGGGTACCCGTATAAGGAGATAGGAGGGTACCCGTATTCGTCCTCCTAGCCGCTCTCAGCTGATAACTGCGTGAGGGGACTTGAACCCCTAAGAGGTAGAGGACGCGTCTTAATAATTCGTCTCCTATTAACCCGTTTTAACGATATAGCCCCGGTATCTCTTTCTAGTCTGTCCCCTACTAGGGGGTACCTGTATAAGGAGATAGGAGGGTGCCTGTATCCGTCCTCCTAGCCGCTCTCAGCTAATAACTGCGTGAAGGGACTTGAACCCCTAAGAGGTAGAGGAGGCGTCTTAATAATTCGTCTCCTATCAACCCGTTTTAACGATATAGCCCCGGTATCTCTCTCTCCCTAATACGTGTATCTATCTTCTTAGGCTATATAGATAGTGTCCCTTTATAAGCTTCCTATAAACTTATAGCTATCCGGCCGCTAGAGGCGACCGTCCGCTAGGGGTTAGAGCCTATTAAAGGGTTAAGGTCCCTAGGGCTATATATATATACTTTGGGCTGTATTTAACTACGGTCGCTACTATTATATACTACGCCTTATAAGCCTTCTATAGAAAGCCTGTTTCGCGTTACCTATAAAGGTCTCCCTTAATAACTAGTCGTAGCTGGTTTAGGCCGACCGTATCTTATAAGAGTAGATGTTTCTATATACCCCAGGGCCCTAGCCGTGTATCTATTCCTAACTCTTACTAACTAAGCTCTTCTACGATAGTATAGGCGGTACCATATCCACCGCTACCTTTATCCCTAGTAGCGGCTTCGGGCCTTAGTACGAATAAGGTACGCTGTCGCGTCTTTTCCCGTCCTCGCTACTCCGCCGCGCCGGGCGGTCCAATAGTCTTAGAATAGAGTCGAGCCTAAGGGTATCGGGTCAGGTAAATACGCATCGGATGATTCCCTTATTATTACCACGTCGCGAAAAGACCCCTAGCTGACGCTAAAGGCTTAACGCAACGCGATAGCGGCGAGCCTCTAATAGATTCAAACCATTTATAGTAGCTGTATCTAGTACAGGTCTGTAGTACTAATATAGTACTTACTAGATACCGCGAGGTATTTAAATTATATTAGTACTTTAAAGTAGTTATAAAAGATACTTATATATTTATAAAAATAGGCTTCTAATAGGAAAGGAATCTTTATATATATAAGTAGATAATAGCCCTTTATTATTTATACTATCTAGGCTAGAGTCGCTTAATAACGCCTACTACTCTTAATACTCTACTTAATTATTAGCGTTAGAAACTATAGCTATTTTAGGAAGAGCTAGCCTATTACTTAGTAGAGGAATAGGATATATCTATTTACTAATCTACTATCTTATAAGCTTTAAAAGATATAAAGATATCTTATAAGACTAGTTAATATATAGGCCCTTAAAGTTAAGAGCTTTAAGTCACCTAGTAAGCCTTTACTAGTAATATAAAAGTAGAGTAGCTTATCTTTATTAATAAGTCCTTATTTAAGCTTTAAATAATATAGTAATCTATAGTATATATACTTATAAGTAATCCTACTTACTATTATAATAATATAAGACGAGGTAATATATATAGTATTCTACTTATATATACTATTAAGGGTTACCTTTTATATACTAGTATTAAGAAGGGCTAGTATTTAAAGGAGGAGATTATTAACTAGCTAATTAATAAGCTACTACTATTATATAATAAGTATCTTTAGGAGTAAAGTATTATTATCCTAGATAATATTAGTATTTATATTAATACTTAAATTATTAAGGCTATTAAATAGAAGGGCTATCTTATTAAGTACCTACCTCCCTACTTACTAGATTATAACCCTATTAAGCTTATATTTAATATACTTAAGGCCTAGATAAGATATTATTTTAAGAGCTTTTACCCTATTTTTTAGAATAACTTTAAGGGCTTCTTAAGGTATACTATTAAGTATAGTAGATATAATAGGTTTATAAAAGAGTACTTTAAATATAATAATACTAGGTATATATTTAATAATAAGGTAGAAGTATTTAAATAAGAAATAGCCTAGTAGTAGAGGTCTTAATTTTATTATTTATATTAATAGATAGCTAAAGATATTATACTTCTTAAAAACCTCCTACTTACTATCTACCTCCTTAATATCTACCTCCTCCTATATTAGCTAGCCTATAGGCGTATTAATACTCCTCCCTCTAGAACTTCTTAAACTAACTTAGTTCGCCTTTTAACTTCTAAATAATACTATTAGGAAGCCTAGTAGTAATAGATCTAGTATAGATATATAATAAGGTATCCTTTATACTCTTAATATTATTAATACCCTAACCTTTATAAGTAATCTTAGCCTAAATCTAATAGTATTATAGCTTTTAGTCCTAATAATCTATCCTTTCCTTCTTCTACTATTAAAATACTTCTAGAATATTATTATCCTTATTTAGTTTATTAATAGGACTAGAACGCTTATAAGGGTCTTAAGCTCTTATTATAAATAGAGTAGATTATAACTATTAGTTAGGTATAAGTAAGTAAGGATAGTTATATAATAGAGGCTAGTATAAGGAAGGATATAATAGTAGATATAAGTATACTAGATATTATAACCTACTTAATAGGCTATACGTCGCATGCGCTTAGTATATATCACGCCCTTATATTAACCTATAAGGGGAAATAATATATAAGGCTTACTAGTCTCTTTAGGGGGTTTATTAGATCCCCCGTAGAATAATTCTTAGATTTCTTAAGAATTAGTCTTACTATAAAAATAGACTAATTTTATATTACTATATAACCCCTATAATTTATAATTATAATAATTCTAATTCTTCTACCTATTTAAGGGTAGTAATCTATTATTAGTTATAGTAAATATAACTTACTCTAGTAGTATTATAAGTAATACGCCGTTATAATAGAATTAAGATAAAAGTAGTTTATTAAATACTTTTAATAATAATCCTAGCTAATAGGAAAGGGAACGGGAAAGTTATATAAGGGATATAAATAAACCTAATAATACTAAAAATACCCCTAAGGGAGATTTAGAGAATTATAAAGGAAGTATTCCCCTTATAATAAAACGCCTTACGTAGGTAAGGTGTAAGTAAGAAGAGTTATTATAAATTTAGTAACTTAAAGAAGTTAAAGTAGATATTACCGCCTTAGAATTAAGGGAATAGATTTCTCTTTATAATAATAGTATTATAGGTTAGAAATATATATATAGTAAAGCTAAGGAGTACTTAAGTCCCTTCTAAAGTATATTAAAGCTAACCCCTATTCCTAACTATTATAGTAAGAATATTTATAAATATTAAGACTAGATATAATAATATAATATATCTTTTCTATAAACCCTATTTAACTTTACTATATAGATATTATATATTCTATTTATAATACTAGTATTTAAAGGTAACCTAGAATAACTTTAGGCTACTTATTTATATTCTTATCTATTAGAAATATTAAGTTAGAAGGATTTTATAGACTTTTTATTAAACTATATTAAGTATCTTATAAATAGGGAGTTAAGTATATATTAATAGTATACTAATATATATTAACGCCTAATATAAGTAATTTATAAGTTTAAAATATACTTAATATCTTTAGAAGCCTAACTTCCTAAAAAAGTTGAAAGTAAGCGGGTAATAAATTTATATATTAAGCTTATTAAAGAGCTTTAAATTACCCTTATAAATTAGGGGTCCCTACTTAATATAAGAGATAAACTCCTATTATTAGTAGTACGCCTTAAGGCTAATATTAATAAGATTAAAAGCTTAAGTAAGAAAGGCTAATAAAATATATTATATAAGTACGCGGATTATAATAAAGGTAAAAAACTATAAATAAATAGAGATAATATTATAAGAGGATAAGGAATAGGTAGTTATAATAGTAAGAGTAGTTATAATAAGCCTAAATTACGCGACTTATTAGATATTACTTATTAGAATTATAATAAGAAGGGCTATTATATTATAAGTTATTATAATCTACTAAAATAAAGTAGATTTTAAATAAAAGGAAGACGCTTAAACCTTAATATTATAGGTAAATAAGGCTAATATATAAGTAAGGAGTAGGGAAAAGGCTAGACCCTATTAAAGACTCTAAATTATTAGAAGAGAGGTTATAAGGAGTAGAGGTTAAACCTCTAATATTATATTAATATAAAGTTAAGGTAATACTAAAGTATAAGCCTCTTAAGTATAAAGAATATCTTAATTATAGTTCCTAGTTAAATATTATCTTATAAGCTTATACTATTAAAGTAAGTTTAAAATATATTAAAGATACTAAATTACTATATCTAGGCTTTATAAATAGTAAGCCTATCTTTTATTATAATATATATAATATAATATACTAAACTACTAATAGTTAGGGTTCTTCCTATTAGTATACTTATATCTTTTATATAATAGATAAGGTTAGATTACTACTAGTTATTAATAGACTTATATAGTATATAATAGGTATTAAGGTTAATATAAGTATAAGGAAGTAGTATTTTAGAATTAATAAGTTATTATTTTAACTAAATAATTTATAGCGGTTTATAAAATTCTTAAAGGAATAGCCTACTATTTATATACTTCTTATTTCTAATATTATTAATCCGGAACTTATATAATTAAGACTTAGAGTAGTAGGTATAAGTAATCTAGATAAGGAATATATAATTAATTTATATATATTACTTCTAGAGTTTAGTAAGTTCTTAGATATATTCTTAGTTAAAGAAGTTAGATATCTACTATCTTATTAAGGAAGTAATTATACTATTAATATAACTAGTAACCCGCCTTATAAACCCTTATATAACCTATTAAATATAAAGTTAATAGAATTAAGGCGCTATCTAAATAAAGCCTTAGTAAAAGGATAGATTAGGTACTTTAAGAGTCTTATAAGATTACCTATCCTATTTATCTTAAAGAAGGATAGAGGCCTATATCTATATATTAACTACTATAAGTTAAATAAGGTAATTATTAAGAATAGATATCCTTTACTCTTAATTAGTAAAATATTAGATCGCTTAAATAGAGTAAAGGTCTTTATAAAACTTAATCTTAAGGATATATATTATTATATTTATATTTAAAAAGGAGATAAGTAGAAGACTATATTTTATATATAATATAGTTATTTTAAGTATTTAGTAATACTATTTAATCTTATAAATACTCTAGTAACCTTTTAAGCTTATATTAATAAGTCTTTAATAGGGTTACTAGATAAATTCTATATTATTTATCTTAATAATATTCTTATCTATTTAAAATTATATACGAAGTATAAGGATTATATATATAAAGTACTTAAGCGGCTTTAATAGTATAAATTATTTACTAATCTAAAGAAATATTAGTTCTTTATAATTAAAGTAGAGTTCTTAGGATTTATTATCTTAATTAAAGGCGTTATAATAGATTAGCGTAGGGTAGATACTACCTAGTTATAGCCTAGGCTAAAGAGCTTTTATAAAGTATAGATTTTTCTTAGATTTATAAATTTTTATTATTATTTTATTTATTAGTATTTATAAATTATATTACTCTTAATATACGGGGCGAGTTTCGCCCCCTAGAAATATAAATTAGTCTACCTTACCCGTTACCCCCGTCGCTTTAATATAGGTGTAGTTATTAACCTAGGGCATGCGATAATAAAGCTATAAACGGAGATCTAAGTCCTAGGACTATATATCGACGGTAAATTACGGTAGGGCCCGCACCTAAAGAGGGTATAGGCGAAACTCGCTACCTAGAGCCTCGCCCTATCTATAACGACGGTATTAACCTAGGGAGCTACCCTTAGTAGGGTAAGGAAAGTATATAGCGTAATAGTACGGCTAGTTATAACCTACGCGTCCGCCTTATAGTATATACTACGAGGACTAAGGGATACGAAGAAGACGCACGTAAGGAAGCTTAAAGTTATTTAAAATAACTACTTAAGACGCGTACTAGGGGTATATAAGGCCACCTTAACGCGAGTACTAGAGGTAGAGTCGGGGATAGCCCCTATATAACTAATACTAGATTACTCGGTTCTCCGCCGGTATATATTAAAGGGGATCTACCTAGTAATAGTAATAGGGAATATACGTATCCGAAGGAAGCTAAACGCTAAGAAGGGGAGGAGGAGAGAGGTAGTAAAATCCCCCGCGGAAGAGAAGAACGAGTAGGCTCTACGCTCCCTACGCCTAGACGACGGGGGCGCGATTATAACTAGGGAGGTAGCCCGCCCCCCCTAGAGGATTAAGAAGATAATATACTATTAGTAGAGGTCCTCCTAGGATACTATATAAGATGAATACTAGTCGGGACTAGGAGCTAGGGATCGCCCCCCCGCCTAGCTCGGGGGCTTATAGACCGGTAGGAGGACCCTTTATAAGGGCTTTTAAAAGGCTAAGAGCTCCGTCCTTACGTAGATAAAGATAGGAAAGATCGGGCTAGCCGCCTTCTTATATTAGTATAGAGTCCCTAGCTATATATCCGTAAGCTGCGGGTACGGCTAGCGTAGGTAGGATATAAAGTATATCCTTATCTATTACCCTAGGCTCTAGGACCGCCGCTAGGAGTTAAAGGATACCTTAGGCGCGGTAGACGCCTATAAGATACTCGCGAAGGCGGGGGGGGTAAAACGAGTAGCGAGATAGATAATCTAGACTAGGCTACTAGGCTAGTTCTCGCTCGTAGCGAAGTAGTTATACTAGAGCCGACCTTAGACGTAAATCTTTACTACCGGAGCGAATTTCGCTTTTATAGTATATAAGCCGGCCCTAGGGAGCTAGACTAATATAGTAGTAAACACGACCGCTTATTATTATAAAGGACCGAATATAATATAAAGAGAAAACGGAATAGAAGTTATAAAGAAGGTAGGAAAGATAAGGGTTTTTACCCGCGCCTATACTTAGTATAGGTATACGGTTTCCCCTACGAGTCGGCTACCGTTATAGCGACTATAAAATACCTATAAGCCCCCGTAATTATCTTTTATTAGTTTAGATAGACGCGTGTATAATTCATAAATAAATAAATAAATAAATACTCTTAATAGGGCTATTAAAGAGTAGTATAAAAGGCGTTAAGATAGGTCCTTTTAATTAGCTTAATAGAGCGGAGTATATATTTAATATACTTTATTAAGTATTTCTTAATATATTAATATTAAGATATTTTAGTCTTATATTACCTACGCGAGTTAAGATTAATATATTAGATTTTAGACTAGCTAGTATTCTATTATAACTCTAGGAATTAGGTTAGTAGTATCTTATAACCTTTTAAAGTAAGAAAATAAACTTAGTTAAAGAATATTATAAAACTTATAATAAGGAGTTACTTATAATAGTTATAATATTTAAGTAGTAGAGATACTACTTAAAAGGTAGTTTTTATCTAGTTAAAGTACTTATTAATTATAATAACCTAAGGGGTTTTATAAATATAAAGGCCTTAAATAGTTAATAGGTAAAATAGGTAATAAGACTCTTAACTTATAACTTTATTATTAAGTATAGACTAGGTAAGACTAACCTAGCTAATATACTATTAAGGCGCCCTAATTATAAAAGTAAGGGTAAGGTAATAAATAAACTTATCCCTACTTTATAATAAAAGCTATTAATAGTAGTAGGTTTATTAAACCCTATTTTCTATATTATAGTAGAGGCTTATATATTTCCTATTCTAGGATAGGGCTTACTACCCTCTAGTAATAAAGGTGAACTTATTATAATATATAGTATATATATAAGGTAGTTATAGATATTAGTATTAGTTATAAGATTAGTAGTACTAGGAATTATTAATATAGCTATTAGAATAATAGTTTTAGATAGAGTATATCTATTAAGGCGTAGGGACTCTTAACCTAAAATTATAAGGAGTATAAGTAAGATACTACCTTAATATACTTATAATATAGCTAAGAAATAGCTTAACCCTATTACTAGAACTATTAGTTATAAATAACTTATTTTATATTTTCTAGCTAGTATAATAGTAGAGAATAAAATAGTATATACTATAACTTTAAAGTCTATAATTAAGTTAATTAAAGTACTTTAGTAAGAAGATATTTTTATTAGCTAGTAACGCGTAGGCGAAATAATAGATAGATAAGTTAGAAGAGCTAGTTAATAGATATTTAATAGTTAAGGTTTACTTAGGTATAATAAGAAGTTATATATTCCTAAAGACTTATTAGTTTATAAAGAGCTATTAAAACGCTATTATAATAACCCCTTAGTAGGGTATTTTAGGCTTAATAAGACGCTTAGTCTCCTTTACTAAAAATATACCTAGATAGGTATAAAGGTAGATATTAAAGAATATATTAATTCTTATAATATTTATTAAAGAGTTAAGGTAAAATAATATTAATTATATAATAACTTAACTACGCTTCCTAAGCTAACTAGGTTATAAAGGTTAATTATAATAGATTTTATTATAGATCTTCCCTTATATAAATAGTATAAAGGTATTTATAATACTATCTTTATAATTATTAATAGGTATATAAAGATACTTTACTACCTTCTTATATAAAAGGATTATAAGGTAACTAATCTTATAAATATCTTATTTAAAGAAGTCTTCTTAAAGTATAATATACCTAATAATATTATATTAGATTAAGGGAGTTTATTTATAAGCGCTTATTAGTCTAACTTATACTACTATTTAAAGTTAAATTATAAGCTAAGTATAACCTTCTATTTATAAATTAATAGCTAAATAGAATATTAGAATTAGATATTAGAATATTATTTAAGAACTTATTATAATAATAGATAAGATAATTAAATAGGGTTATTACCCCTAGCTAAATTTATATATTATAGTATAAAGAATATAATAATAGGTTATAATCCTTTTAAACTTTATTATAATTATTAGTCTAAGATTCTTATATATTTTAGGGATAGAACTTATTAAGAGGAGGTACTAGATATAAGATAATATATCTAAAAACTTTATAAGTTATATAAAGACCTATTAAGTTAATAATAAGATATACTAGAAATATAAGTAAAGTTTTATAATAGGAAATATAAGCTAATATCTTTAAACTAAGGAGACTTAGTTATACTAAATATAAAGAACTTAAAATAAAAGTAATTAAGTAGAAAGCTATTATATAAGCTTATTAGTCTATTTTATATCCTTAGACCTATTAGTAAGTAGGCGTATCGCCTAGTATTACTATTAATATATATAATCTACCCTATTTTTTATATTTCTCTTTTAGAGCTATATACGTATAGGTAAGGTAATACCTTTATACTTAAGCTACTACCTCTAGAACTTATTAATAATAATAAGTAGTAGGAGTTAGAAGAGATTTTAGATAAGAAGATAAAGAAGGGTAAACTCTAGTATCTTATTAAGTAGAAGGGATATCCTCCTTAATATAATTAATAGGTTTTAAAAGAAAATCTAGAAGATATATAAGAAATACGCGAAGACTTTAATAAAAAGTAAAAGTACTATTATTATAAGTAGGAGTTATAAATATTAAAGTAGAATTAGAAAGTATAAAAAAGGATATTTAATTAGTTACTTAAAAGTAAGTATAAAGAGTATTAATCTCTTTTATCTTACCTATTAGGAGTAGGTAAAACGCCCTAGGGGCGCTAGTATATAAAGATAACTTAAGAAAGAAGTAAAAAACTATTTAATTAAATTAAGAGAAGGAAACCTAGCGCTAAGTAGTTAAAGCTTACTTAGCTACTTATATAAGCGTAGGTAATATAATATTAGTATATTAGGCACCTACTCTTTATTATCTATATCTATCTTATCTTCTAGGCTAGAGGCTAAGGGCTTAAGGCCTACTTAAAGATATATAAGTAATAGTTATAATAAGTAATAAAAATAGTAAAAGTATAGGGGAGTATACCTTAACTTACTTAATATTATAAATACCCGTAAGGGTTCTATTAATATATTTTGTTATTTAAAGAATTATAGTCTATACTTTTAATATACTTATTAGTTTCTTTTTACTACTAAGACGTGTTATAATATAATTATAAGAAGCTAGCTTAAAGTAGATAGTAATTATAATATTTATAAGGGTAACGCCTACTACTTAAAGCTTTAATTTATCCTCTAGAGTATCTAGATAATCTATATTATTAATTAATTAATAGAGCTTAATTACTTTATTATAAACTAGGATTATATTATTAGGAATCTAGAAGTTAAGTAATTAATATACGCTATAACTATAAAAGTAACTTAAGAATATAAGGAAAACCTACTAGTTTATAATTATAATAGACTTTTAAATAATAGTTATACTACTTAAGTATTATTTTCTTTTTATTAATAATTATAAATATAGTATTACCTATACTATTAATATACGTGCTAAGTGTAATACTATTATAAATACTTATACTTTATAAGTCCTTTATTAATATAATAAACATACCTCTTATATATATTTTATTTAAGATAGAGAGCTCCCTAGGAATATATAACTAGGGAAGTAGGGGTAAGAATAATATACTACTTTATATTAGCTACGTAGTTAAGATGTACCTAAGTACTTATATCTATAAAAGAGGGATAATAAGTAGGTATAACTAGATTATTATCTAGGCTAAACGGGTTATTAATACTTATAGTAGAGTCAGGGTAAGAAATAGGCTTAGGGATAGGCTTACGCGTAGAAGGAGTAGGCTCCTTAATAAGATTTTTAATAGGAATCTTTATAGGATTTATAATAAGAGTTTTTATAAGATCCTTAATAATAAGATTACCTAACTAGGTATTAGGATCTACTTCTACTTCTATTATAGAAGCTAGGCGTATTATATATATTTTATATTAGATTAAGCTATACTATATTAGTTATATTTATATAAAGAGCTAGTAAACTAACTTATAAGTAATACCTAAGATATTAAGATATTAGATATTATATTATATAATTAGCTATTATTATATATATTATATATATATAAAAAGAGAGGGCGCTAAGTACCTAGAAAGATATTAATAATAGTTATAAAAGATAAAGTATTAAGGAAAATTTTAGGTATTATAATAATAATATTAAGGTACTAAGACTATATTAGTATAGCTATTATTATTATATATAAAAAGTTCTTATATATAACGCGTATACTTTAGATTATAATATCTACGCGTAATAGATAGCTATATTATAATATAGAGTTATAAATATTATATATTATAACTACTATATAAGTATAATCTTACTTTATTAAGTTCTTTTCCTTATATCTTATACTAGGTTTAAAGGTTTTTATTAAACTTAATTAAATATACTATTTATAATAAACTTAAGGGTGAGTTTCTTTAAGAGAGGAGGTAATTATTATAACCTACTTAATAGGCTATATATTATATACGCTTAGTATATATTACGCCCTTATATTAACCTATAAGGGGAAATAATATATAAGGCTTACTAGTCTCTTCAGGGGGTTTATTAGATCCCCCGTAGAATAATTCTTAGATTTCTTAAGAATTAGTCTTACTATAAAAATAGACTAATTTTATATTACTATATAACCCCTATAATTTACAATTATAATACTAGAGGAGGAGGAAGCTACGGCTATATAAGTACTTATTATATAAACTACTAATAACCCTTACTTATTATAGACTTTATACTCTTAATAATATTAAACTCTATCTACTAGGCTATTATCTCTTTTATCTAATCTATTATTAACTTCTTTTTATTAGGCTTCTTATCCTCCCCCTTTTAGCCTTAACTAAGTAGTAACTTAATAATAAGATACGGCGGTTTATATTTAATGGTCTTACTAGAGGTAATTATACTTACCTACCTCTTATATTATATAGTATTTAACTAGTAATATTTATTATTATTATTAATCTAGTAATAGCCCTTATAATTATAGGTTATATTATAGTACTTCTACCTTATAATAAGCTTTTTATTATTATTATTAAGGGACTTATTATAATTATAAATAATAGTATAAGCTTATTTTAGATTATTAATCCTAGTATATTAATAAGATAGTAACTAAGTAGGGCTATTAACTTCCTAAATACTCCTTATTAAACTAGCTTAGCTAGTAATTATAAGAGATATATCTAGAATATAGTTATAATATTTCTTTTATTACTTTATAATTATAATCTTAATACGCGACTCCTATTTATTAATAATTAGGTCTTTTAAGTTAAAGTATTAATAAGTTACTTTAGAGTATATTAATTTAACTTAGCTTAAAATATTAATTATTTTAATAATACCTTTATTAGCTATTACCTTATTAATCTTAATATTTAATAGATAGCTATTAAAGTTTCCTTTCTTAAATAACCTATTAATCTTATTAGCTTATATATATTAGATATATAAACTAGACTCTACCCTTAAATTAATATTAATAGAATAGTTATAAGGTCTATTCTTTTACTCCTTATCCCTCTTTATTACCTTAAGGGTTTTAGGTAAGTATAACTTATAAATAAAATTAGTCTTATTAAGGAGCTCCTTAATTATTATCCTTACCCGCCGCTTCTTATATTTATCCTTATTAGCCTAATAATATTATATCTCTTTTTTAAGCTTAAAAAGCTCCTTTTTATAATATAATTAGGCTAATTTAGCCTCTATTTTAGTAATATATTATTCCTCCTCTTTATAATAATAAGCCTCCTCTTTTTATACCTATTTTATAGCTATCTACTCCTCTTACTCCGCCTTCTTCTAAGCTTAAATATAAGCTCGCTTTTTAGCCTTCTTCTACTTCTTAATCTCCTTCTTATTAGTAGTAGCGGCGGTGATAGTATTACCCTATTTATTAATAAAGGAGATATAGTAAGAGGTACTAATAGTAGGGGCTACCTAGTAAGTACTTTAAGGTATTAGAAATACTAATAACTAAGTATATAGGCTATATAAGAGCCTTAGATAATAGTAAGGGTTTTAGGCGATATTATAATAAAAATATAGTATTAATATAAGAGTTACTTAGATTTAGTAGGGTTTTACTAATAAAATTAAGCAGGTTTAGCGCGGGGTCGGGGTTAGGGTCTTATAGTAGGCCAATGACATTGGAATTACACACGCTAAAACCAGGGTCCGAGGGTCTGGATTCTTGCTTATGGATTTAGGGTGCTCCATGGGAGTCGGCATCACCTAAGATTCCGAATCACTCTCCAGGTAAGAATTGGTATGTCTTTGGAAAGGTATTTAATGATGCTTTACCTCCACTGCTTCCGTCCCGAGAAACATAGCTCTTCATAAGGTGACCTGGGGACTTGCTGAATATCTTCGCTTCAACTCTTCTCATTCTATAAAAAGTGGCACCACATCCTCCATGACATTCCACGAGGGTGAACGGAAACTGCACTCGCTCCTCCAGGTGCCTCCGCAGTATAATCCCACATCGGATGGTCTGAGTCAGCATGCTACGCGCTTGCTTCACATATCTTCTTTACTAGCCTTGGGTACCCTTGACGATGAAGGTCGTCCCTGGACTACACTCCTTGGTGGCCATCCAGGCTTTGTAAAGTCTCTTGGGCAGTCTATCATCGGCGTAAAGACAGTGGTCGATCGGAGGTATGATCCGGTGGTCGAGATCTTAGTAGGTAGACGGCAAAGTGGAAAGATTAACGAAGTAGGTCACAATGGACGTATGGTGTCAGCTCTTGGTATTCACTTAGCAACAAGAGATCGGGTCAAGCTGGCAGGCAAGATGATTGCCGGTGCATTATCAGAGCTTAGCTCGGAAGCTGAGGAAAATGAGAATGGAGCAGCAGAGATCCAAGCGGTCTTCGTTATCGAACAAAGCCTTGGCAATTGTCCGAAATACCTCAATAAAAAGCGAATGATCTTGTCAGTACCTCGACCAATGCTATCATCGGATTCGCTTCCGTTGTCGGAGCCTGCGTTGGATCTATTGGCAAAAGCCGACATGTTCTTCATGTCTGCATCGAACCAGGGTTTCACCATGAGTACCAACCACCGTGGGGGTTCTCCGGGTTTTGTTCGGGTAGCAAAAAACGACAATGTAGGAGTAGTGTTGGTTTACCCCGAATTCAGTGGTAACCGGCTATATCAAACCTTAGGAAATATGTGGACCACTCCGAAGGTCGGCCTGATGTTTCCAAACTTTGATTCGGGCGATGCTCTCTACATTACAGGTACGACCGAGATCGTGCTCGGCAAAGCTGCAGCGGCAATCCTCCCACGCTCAGAACTCGTGGTCAAAGTCAAAGTAGATGCAGCACGCTTTGTCCTACATGGTCTAGCCTTCCGTGGTGAAGCAGGCGAGCGATCACCTTACAATCCTACGCTTCGATATCTATGTACTGAACGGGCGGCTTCCAATCCACAAACCAAAGACAGCAGTGTGATCCACGCAAAATTATTGGCTAGGAATATGATTACGCCAACGATTGCTCGATTCAACTTTAGCCTGAGTATTCCTGTTAAAGAAGAGTGGGAACCAGGCCAGTATGTTGCTTTAGTCTTCGAACATGAACTCTCCAGTGGTTATAGCCATATGCGGGATGATGACCCAAGAAGCCTGAATGATGACTATATAAGAACCTTTACTGTCTCGTCATCACCCCATGGTAAGTTGCCAAGAGGTGAATTCGAAATAACAATCCGCAGCGTCGGAGTAGTCACTACCTTCCTGTTCAAGCAGAACATTCGAGCCGGACTAGAGATCCCACTGAGAGGCTTTGGCGGTTGTTTTTCCATTCACCAGTAAGTAGTCCACAGTCCAGAACATAGTTCCTCAGGACAGGATTCGAGACGTGAAAGAAGTTGCGGGAGTGTTTGCCCTCTTCTTCATGGCTCGAAGGAAGTATACTAATGTGGAGAACATCCATAGGGGTGCCAATGACATCGTGCCGTTTGTGGCTGGTGGAATTGGTATCACACCACTTCTCGCACAGCTGCCCGACCTGGACCTAGAACGCATCAAGCTTTTCTGGACGCTCAATGTCCACGATTTAGGTTTGGCAGTGGACACCCTTGAGCGATGCCCACATCTGGGCCCGTCTACGAATATCTTCCTATCGAGAATGGAGGAAAAGCCTGCTGCTGAGAGTCAGCTTATCATTGAACAGCTTGAGAAGTTGGGGGCAAGATTTATCATTAGGCGTATTGTAGGTTCCGATCTTATGGGGAACCAGAACCTTTCCTCCACATGGTACCTTTGCACGAACACCCCACTCCGAAAGTCGCTCTTGGAATGGCTACCAGGTAAGGAAACTGTATACGAAGACTTCGATTATTAATAGAAAATATGCTGTGGATTCGAGAATGAGTGGGTATTGTCGAGTAATCCATGCAATAGCGACTATCTTGCTCTGAGTTCTTCACACTAAACTCTGCAAGAGCTTGTTCTCATTTGACAGCATTGTTTTAGATTCCAATTCCCTGACTATGCGCGTCATGCACTCCTTGTATGTTGGGACAGAGGTCTTTGCCACTAATCTCTGAGTGGTCAGCCACTCTAACAGGCGACAGGCGCCCTGAACCAGGTACATCTATCGCGTTTTTCTCACACCACTCGGTCGACGCTTTCCCCAAGCGACATCCCCAATAGTTCGACATATGAGCTTAATCTCTCTCAGCCAGTGAGCTCTGCCTAATCCTGACATCAAGACCTGACGATTAGTGCCCAGATAGCACTAGTATGCCTCAACAAATCGATGTCGCAAGCTTGTTCATAACAGAGCTAGAGATGTTTTCACAGCCTTAAGTGGGGCCTTGCAATGCGGTACATTTTGTTAGCCTATTTTTAAGCCTATGGCTATCCATTATGGCAGAAAAAAATTACAAATTGAAGATTCATATAAAGAAGTGGCATCTGGAAGGGTTATAATCATCAACCATAGAAATCTTTACAAGAATAGTCAGCCTTACCACTCACCAGATACCATTTCAATACACATACACACAATGTTGTCCTCGCTGTCGCTATTTGTTCTGGTTGCGGTACATCTCACATCACTGTCGTTGGCAGCTCCATTGCCCCAAAGCGATGTTTCTATCAACGCACCAGCTGGTCCACCAATCAGAACTGCGGCAGATCTTAGCGCCGTTTTGGGTGACCTTGTCATCCCTCAAGCAAAACACTCGAATGATACCGTCACGAAATTGTCTAAGATACGCAGTCCGCCACCAGACTCGGCTGCATTGGTCAAGGCGATTGGAGACTTCAGACTTCCCTCCACTACCACAGCAAGCTCGATAGCTGAGGCAGCGAAGTGAGTGATGTCCACGATGATTTAGATAGATGTCATTACTGACCGGTGTCGTCAATAGACTTGCTGTGCCAACTCTCTCAGACGCCGATGCCATCAGCATTGTCCAAGCACTACGATCTACCCCATTATGACGGAAACGCCTGCGTCGAACATTCACGGCCATTTCAGTATATACCCAATAGACCGACCTTCATATACCCAATAGACGATCGTCAGATACCCAATAGACCGTGGCGGATGGAATGAACATACCATCGCCAATACCAGACAATAAAAACCATATACCTTAATACTTTTCACGCCAATGGAGACTCGATGTGTGACTTTTCGGAAGAGACGGATTCGACACGAGTGAACCTCCATAGCTGTCTCACGATGACGTTGGTGGATCCAGCATCGGATGGTTACCATCATGGTGGGACACGAGTCGAGCATCTGGTACCTGCGGAAGCGATATAAGATCAGGAATACGAGCCTTGAGAATCCTCCTAGGTTCTGTGCGGAGTTGCAGTGGCTACTAGGGCTTTGTTCTGCTCTCGCTGATCGTCATACGCCCTTCCGAATCCAAAATATTCATTTCTCTAGACCTTTACATAGATTATAATTTCGAACAACAATGCGAGAAACCACCTAAGAAGAAAACTCAATCAATGTCACATCCCTAATGTGACGCGAGACATAGTCTAGTCCCCGAGCTCGGTTGCAGTCTTTCCGTTTGATTGAAACCTGAAATCATGCTTGATAAGATCGTTTACAGCCGAATAATGTCCACTACGGCTCCTTAAAGGTTAAAGGTCGGTAGAATTTTCCCGGGCAATGATTAACAGCCGAGCTAGCGGTGCTAGCCTACTAAGCGAGACCAAGCTAGCGGGCCGCAGGGACCAAGAAGGTGTGGAAACTCTATTGGTTCACATTTCTCGATCGGGATGGGGAGCTTCGAAGACAATGCAAGATTTTTTCTACCTGACTGACAACAAGATTTGCCCTTGATAGCGGCGACGACTCCATCAAGAGCTTCAAGCAGCTTATATATCAAAAAATGAGTCTCAAGGTACCCTCGCGTCAAACCAATGGCTCCACAACCTCGACCAAGGCTGTCATTCTTGTAAGCTTTCTATACGAATAAATCAGATCCCAAGTTCACTGCTTCTATAGGTTGGGGGACCTTCAAGAGGGACTCGTTTCAGGCCATTGTCACTCGATGTACCAAAGGTTTGTAACCTACGGAGACTGCCAAAGGGCATCACATTAACATCCTCCTCCAGCCTCTTTTCGACGTAGCCGGCCACCCCATAATCTGGCACTGCCTCCGTGCCGTCGCCAGGGTTCCTGGTATAAAAGAAGTCATCCTGGTTGGCTACTACGAAGAGAGCGTCTTCCGCGAATTCATCAAAGACTCCGCCCGCGAGCTGCCGCAGATTCGTATACAATATCTACGAGAATACCAAGCTCTGGGCACCGCTGGTGGCCTATACCACTTTCGCGATGCTATACTAAAGGGTAGACCTGACCGCTTCTTCGTGCTCAATGCCGATGTATGCTGCTCCTTTCCCTTGGGTGAGATGCTTAAGCTGTTTGAGGAGAAAAATGCGGAGGCTGTGATTCTGGGAACAAGGGTTAGCAATGATGCCGCGACAAACTTTGGGTGCATTGTGAGCGACCCGCAGACAAAGCAGGTGCTACATTACGTCGAGAAGCCGGAATCCAACATCTCAAATCTGATCAATTGCGGTGTCTATCTATTCGCTACAGAGACTTTCTTCCCATCTATCAAAAATGCTATCAAGCGACGCTCCGATCGCCCTCGTCTTGTCTCATACCCGTCGTCCGAAAATCTTGACTCTTCGTTCTTCGCCGAGAAGTTAGACGATGGAGAGAAGAACGAGGTCCTCCGACTAGAACAAGATATTCTCTCTGACTTAGCAGACGGCAACCAATTCTTCGTCCTTGAGACGAAGGACTTCTGGCGGCAAATAAAGAGTGCTGGGTCTGCCGTTCCAGCCAACGCTCTCTACCTCCAGAAAGCCTTCCAGTCCCAATCCGAAGAGCTCGCCCCACCGTCGGCCAACATCCTACCTCCTGTTTTCATTCACCCAACTGCAGAAGTGGATCCGTCAGCAAAGCTAGGTCCTAACGTATCTATCGGCCCGCGTGTAACTATCGGAGCCGGTGTACGTGTCAAAGAATCGATCGTTTTAGAAGACGCAGAGATCAAGCATGATGCATGTGTGCTTTACTCTATTATAGGGTGGAACAGTCGTGTGGGTGCTTGGGCCAGGGTTGAGGGGACCCCTACGCCTGTAAACAGCCACACCACGAGTATTGTCAAGAATGGTGTCAAGGTGCAGAGCATCACTATCCTAGGCAAGGACTGTGGAGTCGGTGACGAGGTGAGGGTGCAGAATTGCGTTTGCTTGCCAAACAAGGAGCTCAAGCGGGTATGTTCGAACATGTTGTTACTTACGGAATACAGCTAAAACTGTGACAGGATGTGACCAACGAGGTCATCATGTAAGTGTGGATAAATTGTGCTCACCGCATGCATCAAGGATGCCTACCATCTACAGATTGCCATCTGCGGACGATCGCGCGGCCTTTGCCCACGTGCTGGAGGCAAAAGTCACGGCTCTCCAATCATCCTCAGCGTTCTGGAAACCCCAAGGGAGATGACGCAAAATAAACCGGATACACCACTTTGATAATGAAATCCCTCCAATACCCCATATCAACCACCACAAGCGCAACCTCCTTCCTCAAAAATTCCCCCTAACCTTCCCCTCCAAATACTCCCCATAAACAACCTCCCCCTCCCCCTCCCTCCCCGGCACCCTCGCATTCCAATCCGGCTCGAAGAAGAACGGCACACTGACCCTAAACCCACCCCCCCGATGTACAACCCGATGCCTCGTAGCCTTCCACCTGCCCCCACTCCACCTCCCCATCATATCCCCAATATTCACCACCAGCGCCCCAGGCACCGGATCGACATCCACCCACCGTCCCCCCTCTCTGTCTCCCTCATCGACAACCCAAGCCTGCAACGCCCCCCTCGTCTCATCCGCAAGCAACAGCGTCACACATCCATAATCCGTATGCGCGCCGCAACTCACACCCCCTTTCCCCCTATCCTCATCCACCTCCACCTCCTCACAATCCTTCACACCATTCGTACCATTGATAGACTCGTGAGGCAGCGGCGGATACCCAATCGCCCGCATAACCCACCAGCTCCTCCGCGTGTTCTGCACAAACACATCCTCCATTCCGTTACCGAGCGCCATGCCTAAAGCGCGCACGACGGCTGTGCCGAGGGTTAGCATGTGGGCGATGTATTCTTCGTACACGGGACGGAACGTAGGTGGATTGGTGGGCCAGGCGTTGAGACCTTGTAGCAGCGCGTAGGGGGGATGACGGGTTGTGTCGTTATCATTGTTGGTAATGATGGCGTGGGTATCGCTCTTGCTCTCGCCCTCGCTCGCAGACGGGTAGGGTTCACCATCCCTCACGGGTCGATACCAATCAATCGCCTCATGCCAGTCCCTCTTCCCCTCCGTGACATTATCGCCGAAAGTTTGGTATCCCCTTGCGCCATCTCCGTCAGCGACGCCGACGTCTTTTCTTTTCAGGCGGGCTTTTTCGGAGGGTGGGGCGGCGAGGAAGAAGGTGCGGGCGTGGGTTAGGACGCTGTGCTGGAGGGTGGGGGGGAGGTTGTGGTTTGTTAGGTAGAAGAAGCCTGGGTGGGCGCAGGCGGTGGAGAGGGCGGTGGCGGTTGTGGTGAGGGTTGTGGGGTCTGGGTGGGGGTTGGGGGAGAGGAAGGGGGAGATATCGATGGAGGGGAAAGGGGAGGGTGTGGGTGGGGAGGGCATTGTTGGTTGTTGGTGGATAAGGAGGTGGGGCGGGGTGAGGGGTGGATTCGTTGGTTAGCTTATTGAATGGATTTGTATGGTATCCATGATGATACTTAATATAGTGTTCGCAGAAAGACTTCGATCTTGATTCTGCTGTAATCATGCTAATGCGCCGGCAATGCTTCGCTAGAATCATCATATCACTAGATCGTACCTCATGCATACATGTCGTCCCATTCGCCGTCTTCCTCCTCGTCTTTCGGCGGTGGTGGAGGTTTCTTCTCCTTGACTAGATCTTTCCGATCTAGCGGGCATGTTGCGTGCAATTTCAGCCAAGGTGCTATGCATTCGAGGTCGAACATGTGGTTTCTATTGCAGGGAAGGCGGACGACCAAAGGGTATTCATCTAAAATAGCATGTTAGTAGAGCAGAATCCAACATGAGTCGCAGCAGAAACTCACCTTCTAGAAACGGGTTTCCACATATCGGACAGTCCATCGACTTCTTCAGAACCTTATTGGGTACCCGTTCGAGCTCGTCCAGAAAGTCCTGGCTCACGCCCTTGACTTCTTTCGGCGGCTCTTCTGCCTCCGAGAATAAAGTCTCGACCATGCCATCTAATGGCCCCTCCCCACTTCTATACATCTGCATGCTTTGGAACGCTTCAGCCAGTGTCCGGAAAGCAGCGGAGACGTCGCTGGGTATTGGTTGCGCATTGGCATTGGAGACATTGCTAGTGTCTACGTGCTCGAGGGTGGAGAAGAAGGTGGAGAGATCCGGGCGACGAGGTGGCTGGGCAGCGCTGTCTTTGGATGGTGGGGGGACGTTGTGTTCCACTGGGGAGTTTAGCAGGGTAGTCAAGGAAGGCTTGAAGAGTAAGAAGTACCTTCGTACGAAGCCATTCTGGAAGTGTTCACAGATGGGCAAGCGGCAGTATAAGTGAGAGATGGGGAGCTGGCGAGGATCTTTCGATGGTAGCTGTACCTTAGGCAGTATCAGTTGCGCGTCAAAGTCAACGGAAATAAACCTAGGATCTGATAAGATCAACGCTAAGATTGCAAGATAAAGTAAGCTTTTGCCCGCATAAGGTAAGGTGGTAAGTTCCATTTGGAGTCGGCTCTAGACGCGCTAGGCAAAGGTGTCGAAGACTCTAGCAAACCAGTACTCCATACCGAGTAGATCAATGAACATTATCCAAGGTAGCTGAGCTGTCCAGCTTCACCTAGGGCCACATGTACCTTTGCAGCAATATACCCATCTAGACATGATCACGAAACAATTTTCCCCCTTCCACTTCTAAGTGCTTAAATATCTGCCTGAGCTCCTAGTAAGTTAAGGTAGAGATATCTCTCTCGGTGTCTCGCGTGTACAAGGTAATTCAGGAATTGAACAGCAACAGCCTATAAAGCATAAGGAAGTCAGAAGGAATGCATCTCAATCAATTACCTAAATTCTCAAGGTGATGGAACATTTTGGATTATAGATAATGAGCACCACGGCGCATACAGTCTTACATTACGCATATTATACAAGATCATACAAAATCATCCCTAATTTTCAATCAAGCCCCTCAAACCCATTGCTTGGCCTACATCGAGAAGTTGGAAGTGATTATCCTCCACCCTTTGCTCCGTATGCGTTCACAAAACCATACTTGAGTAACAACCAACCACACACGACCACTCGGGCGACAATGCTTCTATGACCTGGGCAACTTGATTCGTATAAAGGTTTTCGTAGACGTTGTAGCAACAGTAGAGGTCCACCAGCCGGCTATAGACAGAAGCCAATTGGGAATGAGACTGCTGCCCATCCCTTGCGATGACCCGAAGGGATACCGCTCGCGCAATTAGTCGTTCTTGAACTCTTATATGTGAGTCAAAACGACCCACGAAGGTAAGGGGTATTTCAATAGGTAGGCCTGGCTGATACTTCCTTTTAATGACACATCGATAGGCTTCGGCGCATGCTTTAAAGTGGTTGGCACCCTGACGGTTGACGAGGACCTCCCACACGTCCTTGGCGAATGGGAGAATAGCAAAGACAGAGAAATGTTGATATAAGGGATGTTGCCGCAAATGAGATTTCTTGTCGAGGGCACTGTAAACATTTGTAGTGCGCAGGTATACGAGTTGACAATCGCCATAGGCCTGACTGATCTGGCGATTGGAAGGGCGTCTGATTGATGTTTGTCTCCACCAATGAGCAGTATTACAACGACCTTTGTAAGGTCCGCAATCAATTCGATAGCTGAGACGTTTTGGCATGAAAGACAGTGGGAAGACTCGCATGGGCAATGGCTGCCACCAACTGACCCTGAGCAAAGTGTTGTTGAGCTCGTCGTCGTCTGTGGACAGGCGGGATCGAAGCCAACGAGGAGCTAATTGAGGTGAGAGTATCTCAGGTCTTGAACGATGGGCTGAGTAAAGCCCAAGACCAGGTCTTGATGTCTGATGGTGCGTATGCAGCCGAGTTATTTCTATCAGTGGTTCATCTGTGGTAGTCTTGAAGATTTCTGACCGCATCCATTCACTGCTATCTGTGTGAGTCGCCTCGAGACCTGAATTATCCTAGACTTGAGCAATTAATGTACGTGCTCCCAGCAGCAGAGATATACTGACTTTAGTCTTCCACTTGGGGTCTTCAGGAAGTGATCCGCGGTCGTCGGTAATAATTTGAGTGTCATAAATCAAATCGATCCCAGCTGATATATCAGACCAACGATAGTCTCGTTCTTGAACCTGTGCACGAATAATCTCAGCGAGGTTTAGCTGCACGCAGGTAAGGTAAGTCACCGATGGGTCTGGTTCCATCCTTTAATCAAGGCGTTTTAGGGCAATGCAGAACGACCCAGCAGATTACAATTAACGAAGATGGGGAATTTTCAGCACAGGCGTACGAGTATATAGAAAGCTTGCAGATGAGCATTAGCGTCCTGAACGCCATAAGACGCTTTTCCGGGATCAGCTCAGGATTAGGGCCGGTTTTCCAAGCGAAGCAGATTGCGGGTTAGTATTGCTGGCAACCACATGGGTTGCGTAAGCATGGTCGGCGTGGTCGGCGTTCAAATGATGTGCGCAGTTTGACCTTCCATGACTGTAGCGCATGGGAAGCTGAGATGTTATCATATTTGTCAATGATGGAGATTTGCGTGATTATGACGAGTGAGCTGGTGTTCCAAAGACGTGTTGCATCTGGTACACATCGCAATGGACCAAGACAATTGCTTTCACTGCTCGTGCTGGCCCTGAAATTGTGACTCTGATTGGTCCAGGAGCTCCTTCGAAGGTCCTGAAATCGAATCCAAGATCGATAACTGACTGCTACGATTGGAGGGTCCAGCATCTATCAAGTAATGATTAACGCCTATCATTCTTTAGCTGTACATGCATGCAATTACCGGCGTGCTTTCCCTGTCGATCGGCCTTCTTCTGGGCCGTCCTATGAAGTTGGTATATCTTCCATTCAATCAATTCGCTCAGTATGCTGGCCGAGTCTCCTAGTTTAAGCTTCTCCTTCCGGCATTCATCTGCAATCATACTCTTGGCGACCTCTACGATCGATCTATCCAGATGACTCCATTTTGTTCTAGGATCGAAGGCAAGCTTAAATCGATAAAGCCTAGAACATATATTCTATACAAGCTGTCAGTCCTGTAGGAAGAGGTCGGTGAATGAAGGAGCAACCTCGAGCTTAGCAAACTCCTCGTCGTTCTGCTCCTTATCGAGCCCTAACTTTCTCCTGACGATAGTCTTCGAATCGGCTAAGTAGACTCGATCCTTAATGCCGGCCATTCTCGAGATGTGCGTCCAGGTTGTTAAGCAGACGTCTATTACGGGGACGCGGGATGGACTCTTCAATGCGCTAAGAGTATCCCGAGCGTTAAAGCGTAGATACATGAAAAACCTTAGTGCTAACCTCATGTGAGTAGTGTCTACGGGATGGATACTTCCATGCGCCAATTGAATCAACGTCAAGCAATCCTCGGCAAATCTTTTCACATCCGTTCTGACCTGCATTTCAGCCACATGGTTGCAAGAGATGCCTAGTGCCCTCCTATAACCAGATGGTTGCCAGCGGCGCTTAGCGCCCTCATGTAACCCAAATGGTTGCCATGAAAGCCTCCTAGACGGCTGCCAGCGACGCCGTGTACCCTCAGGTAACCCAAATGGTTGCCGTGGATGCTAGGGCTTTCTTCGTCTTCCTTGCTTCACAGGGTCCGTGTAGCTCACAAATTTCCCCCTATTGACTCTCTTGTTACATTCAAGTCTCTGCAGGGGCTACATGCTGCAGACGCGATGAGTGCATCAAAGTTCTCTTACACTACCTTCTCGATTGCATATGCATCGCTGCGTTCTGTACTCTCCATCGAAAAGCAATCACTTTGCAGCAATGCATCTCAATATCATTGGGAATGAGCTCCCACGACATCCCACCTTTGCCTATTCTTTCATTGCGACAAACTTGGATGTGAATCTCCTTGTCGCAGCCTGTCGATCTGTTGCACTGCGAAATTACCCATCCCAGCCCCATGACGAATTACTTATTGCAAACGACTCCATTGTTGTATTCAAGTATAACCCTTCTGTAGAGCTTAATGATTGGGACTACTGGGCTTTTGAGGATTAGGATGGCATCTTTGAAGTCTCCCAATCCACTGACTCTAGAAAGTTGATGAGGAAGAGGGTGAACGTTAAGGAGAATGGCATCCTCCTTTAAGTTGTTTCCTACTTTAGGCAATGGGATACTACGGATGGGAAGTTGGTCCCACCGTCACGCTGCCTATTCTTTACGAGGGCATATCTCGCCAACGGCCGAGCAGTTCAAGAGGGGCTTCAGACTCGTTCGCTGATGGAGAATTTTCGATTTGAGATGGAGGTGCGATACCAGACTCAAATGTAGGGAGTCACAAACAAGGAGCAGACTGATGGGAGGCCCGAAACCTTCAAACAGCTTGTTAGTTGGCTTGTCCTCAATTCTATATACCCAGATTACCATCAAGCTTTCCTCCGCCGAGATGTGCAGCTCCTGTTCCCTTTTATCGTCTCCGAGGATATCTACTGGTTAGACCTCTCGGAAATGCCTATCTTCGATTGCAAAACACCTGGTGATTTGACACCAGACATTTGCTCTCGCCCGTCTACTTCTATTTTCCCCTGACACAGAACGTATTCCTCTAGCTCTCAGACCGTCTCCGGCCCTTCCTGCCTCTGCAAAATCTATGCCAATACTTTAAAGTATTCGGAATCGAAGAACCTCCTTTCGGTACGTTCCAGCCGCTGGACGATGAGGGGCTTGCATTGGCCTTTTAAGAATCCCGACTCTTCTCTCTTGATACAAATCTTGAACCACAAACAATGAAGCCTTTGGATTGCGGACTGCGAAAAATCATACCAGTCGACTGTCCTCGACTTGGACTGGTGGGTCAGCTACGAGTTTTGAAGGGATTGACTGACTGGTAACAGAAATTGACGCTAGCATTTACAAGTGTGTTTCGTTGTATGAGCGATAATGACCAGGGAGCAGTTCGAATGGGGATGTCAGTCACTACGTATATCTGACATTGAAGTGAGCAATCTGCTAATACGATAAGTGAATATGTTTGCGAAATGTTCCCACGCTTCCGGGATTCAGAGTATCGCAACCTTCTGCTGCTTCACCAAAGCTATTATAGCTCTGCCGATGAGGCTATGAAAAGAATACCCAAGAAGGCGAAGGTGGATTCAGGAGGCTTCCTGGAGGCTTCCCAGACTTCGCACAACTCTGACTTCATATTGCAGTGCTATAGCCAGCTCGCTTTATGTCCTTCCCAACGGTTGTCCTAGCAGCGCTTGTTCTCCTCTGTAGCTAGAGACTATGGGTTGGAGAAGCAGGAACGGATCGATACTCTATATACATGAAATGCACTTTAAAAGTAATAGGTGATGGATCATGAATGGTAGTTCTTACGATTACCATGCTCTAGCACTTGCTCCAGTTCTGGCTCTCGATCCGGTTGTGATGCCCTGCTCCAGCTTTGACCCCCTGCTCCGGTTTTGGCACCGCCGGTTCTGGCACTCAGAATCCGAGGTTTCCTGGGCGACGTCTACCAGGCGTGCCTATGATACAGCCTCATTTGCGCGGTTCTGACATTCGGTGATTCCCGACGTCCGTGGGCCATATATTTATGTGAAGTCCGCAAAGTCATCCTATCCATAGTCATCCTCATCTGCAATCCATTGATCCTCCTCATCCAAAGCATCGGGGACTACGAAAAGAACGAAGAAGGCAAGGCAGATCGTTATAGATGAGGCCTCTCGAGGGTGTGGAAGAACTCGAAGACAGAGCAAGTGGTTGAAATGTACAGTCTGTTATGAAGTTTCAGCTTCTGTACCCATCTTTTCCCCCTTGTCGCAATCCCTTCATTATCTTAAATTAGGTTTCATCGAGTTATATTCGGACTTTGCTCTGTGCCTCTTAACAAAGATAGACCACCATTCGGTCGATAATCTAGTCGTATGTATTCTTCTCATTGTCTTCCAATACACTTGATACATCTATGCAGATTCCTTCATAAGCTTCTTGACCACCAAGCCAAGTCTCCTAATTCCTTCCACCAGGCTCTAGTACGCGTTTTCCTCGTTAAATGCATCACTGACTGATTTCCCTCTCAGATGATACGGTAGCGACATATGAGCGCGATTGTTGTGCGCCAGAGTCTTTCCTTCACCCTTTGACCCATTTGTAACTCTGGGGGACAAAGTGGAACAGCAAGCCTTGTAGCAGGAACCACATTAGGGTAAAGCCAGTCGACAACGTGAGAGCTACACCATTCGGCGCTGCGCTATTGACACTGACCTCTTTGCCATCCCACCGTTCTGGGTCCGGAGACGCAGCAATCTCTACCATGCCACCAGCACAATCCGCGAAGGATGTGAATGTCTTTGAGCCTTCTGTGCTAAGTACATGACCCTGCTTCGCATCAACCACAAGCCCGCCGGGCTTGACAAATGCCATTCGGAAAAGGCCCCTATGCTCAGCCTGGTATGATCGTAGGATTTTCTCAGCAAGCACAAGGTCTTCATACACATAGGAGGCAGCTTTCCATAGCACAGTATGCGCAAATGAGGACAGGCCATCGTTTCGCGATAAGTATTCTGAAGTGCTTGTTGAGCTCAAGACAACCAATATAGGTGGATGGTATCTGTCGTTCTGCTGCTTGCGGAGCTTTGCCAGTGCCTCGACGACTAGCCTCGCTGTGTCTTGAGCTATAGTGGTATTGGGAATATTGTCGGATGAGGCCACTGTTAGGAATGCGGCATCCACACCATCTAAGCACCGGCCGAGGTTATCGATATCATGAAGCGCGCCTGCAAAGATCGAAATATGCTGGTTTGTCGAAGCCTCAGGATACAATGATAGAAGCTTGTCTTTTGAGCGGACATATGCTTTAATTTGAAGCCGGTCAGGAGTGTTAGATTTCGTTTGGTCAGCTAACGTTCGGAGAATGTTGAGACCGACATTGCCAGTTGATCCGAGAATAGCGTAATTTGGCATGTTGTGCTTGTTGAAGAACTGTGTTGGTAGGTACTGGTTAAGTTTCGAGGATGGGAAAAACTAATTTGGACAGGAAGACTATGTCCATTACATAAGATCTCAAGTTGTCGATCAAAATGTTGAGTCTAATGACATCGGGTTGCGATGGTGACATCATTGGCGACATCCACCCATGACGTCAGAAAATCCTGGTATAAGTTTCAAGGTATGTCAAGAGTTGGATGGCCTCAATGTGAATACTTTTGATAAAGTATCTTCCCCATATAGAGACATCGTGTTGCTGAGACTTTGCCTTGTCTGTACCCACACAACACGGAGAGCCTTGCCAAGACCCAACGAAATGAGTTCCCTAGAAAACTTTGCAGTGATTCTTCACATTGCCACGTCGATATCATTGGCATTCGTCGGAGGTATGCTCAAATTCACATTTGTGCTTCTGGGTCAAGCATGAACGGCGCAGAGTTGACGAGCTTTGCAGGTGTATCAACATGTTTGTCTGTTTGGATCATGCATCTCCTCGAGTTTGCTCCACCACGTGTGAAAGTAGCACAATTCAACCTTACTATCGGGAAAGGAGGCCGTTACCTGCAGCCAGCAAGCAGAATCTTGGCCGTTTCTATTATGACGCTTCTCTACCTCGCATACGTTACACCCAGTTCAGGTTGGGGATTCGAATGCACCGTTTACGCCATAGCGCTAGTGATGCTTGTCCCTGTTGCACCTTATGAGATATACTTGATCTTTCCAATCAACGATCGAGTAGCTGAGCTGGGAACCAAGATGGAAAAGGAGGGGACAGATGATAACGAGGTAATTGATCAGGAGCTGATTATGTTGCTTCGAAAGTGGAGGTTCAGGAATTGGGGAAGGGCAGGGCCCTGCCTCGCTATTGGCATACTGCTTGCCTTCGCGGGGTCACCACTGGTAACAGGTTGACCAAAGGGGGTTAGGGAAACCTTGTGCTTTTCCTGACTTTACGGACATTTTGGCGCCCTGGACACGAAGCAGAGCAGATTTTGTGGGGCGGCGCCCCTATCGGCTTACAACAGGGTTTGACGGCCCTGGAGCCGCTCGGTCTTGACGTCGACATAACCACAGTATTAGGTTTTAGTAATCCCTTTCGTAGGACCTAAGGGAAGCAGCAAATGATTTCTATTAAAGTAAGTAAATTAAAATTGAAGCATTTTTTAGTTGCCTATGCTTAATAGAGCCGCTATGATTGAATAAGATTCGTATGATTTCGAATGGCGCATCGCGAATAGCTATCGAGAGTGGAGTTATATCAAGGCCATATAGAGCGTTAGGATCGGCGCCGTGGGAGAGGAACCATAACGTGAGTCCGGTATCTTTGATAGCCAGTCTTGTATGTTATAAAGACTTGTTCGGTCCCAAGCCACCCGACCTCGATAAAGCCGCCAAATTCTCTAAATCGTTCTCCGCTTCTTAAATAACGCTCTTGTTGGAACAATTTGAGGTCATCTTCGCTGGCGATCTTTCAACTCGGCATTGTGCGACCTGGCTTTTCAATATATAGCAGCGGACTGAATAATCGAGGACTTGCATCGTCAGGGGGATGGAGGACTTCGTCGAATGCGCTTCGCCATGTGATTAGAAGTCTTCCCAAGGTCGTAACATTGTAGGGCAACATTTTCCCTTTGGACTGGTCATGGATCCTTGGGTACTCAACGACTTGTCTGTTTGGACCGACATAAATTCAGAGAGACGGTGACAGCTAGAATACTATTGCTATGAAAGCTCTGGAAGGAAGGCCGTTCTTCGATGTTTCATAGACCCGTAGCACTTCATACCGTTGCTTTCTTCTTCCTTACAACATTTGGTACGGCTAAGGACGCAGTGGAAGCTCGAGTCAATCGCCCAACGTTATGATTTGCTAAGGCTGTGAAGTGGAACATGCCACGTGCTACGGTGTGAGCTGTGAAAATACTTGTTGTACAGGCTCATGCCTGTGCCAGAGCTGATGGAGAAGAGTACACGCAAGGAGATAGCTATTGCAGGGTAGTACACGTTCTCATCACTGCCTTGACGATGTTAAATAATGCATCTTGGCAGCCAAATCAACTGTCTCCGTACGCTTCATTGACCTGCTTCTGAAACTTCGCTAAGATTGCCTTCCGGTTGATTTTCTGGGCAGCAGTCGTCATGCCCTGCAAATTACCTGTTAGTATCTTACCAACCGATTCACTTATCAGAGCACTTACATTGGCTGGGTTCCATTCCTCGTCAGCCATGACCAGCCCTTCGATGATTTCTATGCCCTGCAACCCAAGTGTCTTCCCAGTTGCCTGAACATTCTTTAATACTATGGCATTCACTTTCTTGTTGTGACTTAAGTCTTCGATGCCGTGGCCTTCGATGCCGTTCTCATGAGCTACCTTTTTGAGAGCGGGCTCGGCTGGCACAATGATGGCGATTGGCTTGTTCTTATTTGAGTCTGCGTACACGCAAATATTACCGACGATAGGATTCGAGCGATACGTTGATTCGAGCTTTTCGAGAGCAATGTACTCTCCGTTAAGGGTCTTGACCAGATTCTTCTTACGGTCGATAATCCTTAGCTGCCCATTCTTGTCAAATTCTCCGATGTCTCCAGTCTTGAACCAGCCGTCATTCGTCATAGCTTCGCTCGTCTCCTTTTCATTGTCAAAATAGCCATCCATGATAGGGTCGCCTCGTATCCAGACCTCGCCTTGAGGCGGTGCTTTTTCAGTGAAGTAGCCCGCATCAGGGTAATCTACAAGCTTGATCTCAATCGAAGAGGGAATATCACCAACGGCGCCGTCTGTCCAATGCATGGGGTCCATCAATGCACCCATGCAAGTCGTTTCGGTAAGACCATAACCTCCAAGCATTGGCGTTATCGCCATAGATATAAATTGCGCGGTGTCTTTGGCAATCGGACCGCCGCCGTTCATACACAAACGAAGTTCGCCACCAGTGGCATCTCTGATCTTTTTAAAGACTAAAGCGTCAAGCACAGCGCTTCCCGGAAGTCCTGTTGACAACAGGAAGCTCTTCGTGGCGAGAGCGCCCCAAAAAACGTTTCTCAGCACCACGCTACCTTGATCTACCTTTGCGAGGATACCCTTCTTCACGGATTCCCACACTGCTGGCACCCCTACCATTATGGTGGGTTTGAACTCGCGGATGTCTCCCTTACAGTTGCGCATCGATCCCTCAGCCAGTGTCTTAGGACTGCCGTAACCCATGGTTCCACCCCAATACAAGCAAGCATTTTCGAAGACGAACTCTAGTATATGTGCAAGTGGAAGGTACGTGAGTAACTTATCGCCAGGGCCGATGTATTGACCGATAATAGTGGTAACCCCTGCGATCGCTGCTAAAACCGCCTTATGCTTGATAGGCACACCTTTCGGTACGCCTGTCGAACCAGAAGTATACATAATGCAGCATAAATCCTCAGGACTCGGAGGTATAGGATCCACCGGGTTTTTCTCACCGGACTGTCTTAACTCCTCGAAACTGATCACTGTAAGATACGCGAAGGTGCTTTTTAAAGTGTCAATATATTCCTGCTTAACCTCCCCATAATTATTATAGATAACGTGCTTGATCTCCTTCGCTTCTCTTAAAGGGTTCACAAGTGTGGGTAATGACCGGGGGTCGCAGTAGATAGCTTTTGCTTGAGTTTGTACGAGCGAGTGCGTAAGACCCTCTTCTCTAAGGGTGTCGTATGCGGTTGCTATAGGCATAGACTGTGAGACTGCCCCATGAGATATGGCCAGCCAGTGGGCGCTATGGATGGATACATATTAGAGCATAGCCTCGAAGCATAGGAAAACAAACACACCTTGTCGCAGCAAACAAGTGCAACCGATCGCCCTTAGCTAGGCCCAGCTGTCGTAGCCCAGACCCTATTTGTAGAACCATCCGTTCGTACTCGATAAAGCTGATGTAGCTATAGCCGCTCATCTCATAATAGGACCACTTCCTCTCCACCTGCTTCTCCTTGCTATCAACAATCTTCTTGATTTGCTTAGTGTCGTGGTGCATCTTGACGAGCTGCCTAGTACCAAGAGCTTTGGCATTTCCGAATCTGTCTGCGCTGCGCTTGAAGATGTCGAACATGGTCCTGACGTCTTCTGATGGAGTGGAGACCAACTTGTCCTTTGCAATGGGGTGCCTTCGTGGTATGGTCTCGCCTTTGACAGGCTCGTAGCCGGAAGCTTCCACGGTGAACGGACCACGGGCCGACATGCGCGCAGAGGGCTTGAAGTTCTTTGGGTCGGACATGATGGCGGGCTAACGAGCACGAAGGGGAAGGCGGCGGACAGATACGCATAGGTGGACAAGACCGAGAGGCGTGGGAGTGTAGAGAATAAATAGGGCAGAATGTCAAATGGTAGCCTTGAGTATCTTGCCTGGCTGTTGACAATTGAGGTATAAAAGTATTTTCTATCTTATCCCCGATGGCCTATCATATAGAGACTGCGGGACTGGAGGAATGTGGGACTATGGAGACCTGGAGGACTGTGGGAGAGTGAAGGGTTGTGGAGGAGTGGAGGACGGGAGGACGGGAGGACTGGAGGACTGTGGAGCAAGAGTGCTGTGCACCATCAAGAACGCTGTGCCTGTCACACCACGGCCCCACCTCAGACGGCTAGCGCCAAGGCTGAGATATCACATGCGTTCATACGATCTGCGTTCTTTCTTACAGTACCTTGGGTATCTAGGAAAAGTATTTCATAAGAGTATTTCCCTTCCATTCTTATCTAGTATCCACATACCCAACAAACCCACAAGTCCAGTATACAGTCCTACAGACCCAATAATCGTTCATCCCAGAAATTCTTCCTACTCTTTTCAAAGTCACTCTTACCGCCCACATCTGTCAGCTAACCCCAGCCTTCCGATCGTGCAACGATGTCATCAGGCTGGGTTGGCCCTGGCGCAAAAGACTCGCCCAGTAACAAATTCGAAAATGACAACTACGCCCGCATCAAGGCTCAGGTGAAAGCCGAGGAGAAAAGGAAGCGGGATGTTGAAAATGCGAGACGGGCTGAATTGGGACTACAACCCGGCGAGTAACAATCGGTCTCAAGATTGGATTGTTATGAAACGGGGGCTGATTGGGATCGTGCAAACAGTGAAGGATAGTTTCTGGACGAAGACGAAGAGAGGTTTGGCAAAGGCAACGAAGATGTAATGGGGGTCGCTGGTTATCATGGATTCGAATGTCGCTGATGCTTGTGCTATGATGTAAGAGACTTCACAGAGAAGGCTCGGATATTCCGTTATCCAAGGGCTTAGCGATTTCTCCTCTAAGGTTTGGATTCCGGCTTATTATCCAATCTCGCTAGAGAGTAATTTCATATATATCCTAAAGACCTGCGTTCCGAAATCAAGGTGTACCATGGTGAACTTTGTGCGGCTTCGTCTGTAGACGGTAGTCACTGATCAAGATACACCCTTTACAGCTCCGCTGTCTACGCAAGCTGAGAATAGTGAAGCAAGAGTCGAAATCGGGATTTTCAACGCAAGGCGTCTTTCTTCACTCTTCATCCAACGATATAGAAGTTTCAGAGGGCCCAATTTCCAAAGTCTTTTGCCAATGCCGGAATTATATGCATTGATCTCTTTCTCCACCCCCAACTCTTTAGATAAAATGTCTGAAGGTTAGAGCCCTCATACATGTAAGGCAAGTCGCATATGATGTAAGACTTGACATATTCCTACACTTGAAACTTCCTGAGGTAAGTACGCAGCCAGGACCTGGGATGACGCCATGTCAAAAACAATACAGGTCAATGTTTGAAGTTCAACGCACAAGCGAAGTCGTTGTGTTGGATAGCATGTTCTTTCGCAATTTAGATTTCGACAATGCGCATTGAGCAACGTGGGGTAATAGCTGTGTAGATTTCTCAAGATACGGTTCGTCACAAAGCATCTGCCTGCATCGGATAGTCGTCATGGTCCTGTTCCTGCCAAGCTAGGTTACATCTTACATGATACTGGTCTAGGTAAGACTCGCTGACATTAAGAGATGTCCATGCTCATGTCTTAATCATGCAGTATCGACGAAGCTTGTGAAATCTCGTCAAGGCTGGGGCAAAACTTCGGAACATTCAGCGCTGCCCTTTAGACCTCTCTCCTACATGTGCGTCAGAAGATTACTTCGCGAATTCGGATTGTTCTTACCAAGTCATCCCTCGCCATTCAGCTTTTGGCGTGTGCACAGCATTACTATCAGCGAAGGGGTCATCCTCACTTTCATTCTCTTCTTCGGAATTATTACTCTCCGCATGTTTGATGCCCCCTTGACCATTGAGCAGCATGGTAGGATGGCTCTTCGGAGGAGACTTTGCGATGTGCAGCCCTGAGAAGGCTTCTTGCACGCTCTTTCCTCTGGCAGAATCCGGTTTGGCTGGCTTCACGGGCGCTTCCTCCTCATCCTCTCCAATACCGTCACTGTCGCTATCGTCGTGGACACTCTTGTCTAAAACTTCGTACGCCATAAGCGCTTCCACGAGTCCATCGTTCGCATTGATCAAGCTACCAAGCCATTGCTCGCTTTCGACAAACTGAATATACCGCAAAATTTGTCGCCGTAATGCTTTACATGTTTCGAAACGACTGACGGTCTCCGTATCTTCACTCACACGGGTATGCTCTCTGTTAAGAAGCTTCAACGAGTTTGTTAGATTTGTGCTCGCGACCGAAGAGGATGCGATAGTTTGCAGGAGCTGTGGCTTCTCCTTTTCGAGGTTGAATGTCTTGAGCTTTTGTCTCTTGGTAGACTTGTCTGATTTCGATTTTTTGAAAGGCTTGGATCCAGAGTACGGGCCTAGGCTCGGCATAGGGTTCGCTGTCAATGAGGTTGTAGGGGCTGTTGAATTTCCTGTAGATAGTACAGTGTCTTCATCATCATTGCCGAATGGATCTTCATTTGCTTCTCGTTCAGTCTCTTGAAGCACCCTTGACTGTGCTTGGCTGGTTGGTTTCTTGCGCATGGGTAGCTGCTTGTGCAAGGCAACTATCCTCTCCATGCCAGGGGTTGACTGATAGGCAGCGGCCCATTGTCTGAACAGGATCTGACATTTGTTTTTCACCTCTGCATCTGACATAGTATCGGTAGCACAGACACGAAGTCGTTCAAGAAGAGGTTCATCGGCGAACACACGCTGGAATCGAGGGCCAGCGTTCTCTATTAGACCGTCTAGAACAGTGAGTGCGCGAAGTTGCTGGTCGACACTGCCATATTTCCTGATTATGATTAGATCAGGTTCAAGCATTGTACATATACCCAATCCAGCTCACAGCTTCTTGCGGATCGCACGAGCAGCTTCGGTCGGGCCGCCGGTCTGTAGCCTAACAACCTCGACCAGGTCTACGATTCCACTCAAGTCATCCTTTTCATAGTGTTCGCTGGTCAAACGATTGATTTGGACGGTGATAGCCGAATACGGCTTGCTCTTAGAAAGTAAGAACATAGTATTAGCTTGCGCAGATACAGATGTGTCTGAAAATCATTGATGATCCAATGAATAGTAAACGGGTTGATATGAGTACGGAAAATCATTACGATCATGACATTGAGCAGGGAAGGTAATTCGTACAACAATTTCAAGCGTTGCACAGCGAGGGTATGGACCAGTCGCCTACCGAGCTTGAAAACATGCTGGGCTTTCAACGAGACTACTCCCCGACACTCCAGATCTTTGTCATGCAACGTATGGTCCAATAGATGTATCCTTCTTCGATTGACTCGTTACTGTAGGCAGCTGCCCAGGAATACTGCATCAGGGCTGTAAAGAAGATGAGGCCAAGGATGGGCTCTTCGGACAACGTACTTTCTGGATGTTCTTCGCAATGTCACAAAATCCTCTCCATTAGCTCCTAGAAACAAACCATCTCAGCAAGCAAAAGTAGACGGCATAATTGGGAATGTTGATGGACAGTCCTGAACTGGATGACGCGGAGCTGAGGGTTAGGGCTAGGCTTCCGCTAATATGTGTCAATTTCTGCTAGAATAGAACTATTCTACTTCGGGGTAGTGTAGAAGTGGACGTAGCATAGACTTCGTCTCTCTCTCCAAACCGATGTTCGCCATGCCTAGAGCACAAATCGGGAGATACTAGAAAGGTTCAATGGGGTGAACAGTGGCGGTTTGGTGGACTAGGGGTTGATTGGTGGATGGAGGGTTGAAGAGAAGCAGCAATGGAGCTACAGAAAGCGTGGGGACGGAAACTGGACAACATGAGAAACGCGGCTGCATCTGACCCACAGCACGCAGCACAGGCGTGTCCATACTCCATGGTCTCTGGCTTTACCCCGGTCAATCCTGCAGGAGCTCAACATCCCGTGAAACTATCTCTCCATGCCAATGGCGCAAGCTCCTCAAAAAGAGGAAAGGCTAAACCTCCGACAAGACGCAACGATTATTCGTCAGCTATGCCCAAAGCGCGGAAGGCCACAAATACGAGGATTTCGAAGAACTGTAAGACGGCAGGAGAGCTACAAGTCCAAGACATATCGAAAGGGCTTCCCCGGACTAAGCCAGAGGTATCTAGTAATGATGCGCTGCTCATGAAGATTGCCGCTCCCTCAGAACTTGTATTATCCCAGCCAAGGCATGATTCAGAATCAAGTCATGATGCCTGGGCTGATCTTGAGCACTATGGAGAGACTAGGCCGCCTCATGGTGAATCACATTCGTCAGGGCTTGCCGACAAGTACCAAGTTGCATTTGCTAGGCAGGCGCACACTAATATCCTCCCCAAGCTCGTGAGCATTGAAGCGGAAACGGATTCAAGTATGGGGAATAGACTTCTTGATGTCAGTGTTCACAATTTTGAGGATTTCTTGGTTCCTGCATCTGCACAAGGGGAAAATCATGAGGACCCAGACAACACTTTCCCTACAAAGGGAGGCTTGATCCCGCTTCCCATAGTCACAGAGAAGGCTTTCAATAGTGATGAGATCTTTGGTGACCAAGACGAGGTAGACGAGTTCTCTGTGAATGATGAAGGTCTTGAAGAACTCATGCAGTCAATCGATCCAGCAGAAGTGCATAAAGAACGTGCATTCCCTGACTGGCAACCAAAGCATTTCAACGATGATCCTCTGGAAATGGCTGAATTCGACGAGGATGTTCATAGCGATGCACCAGTACCAGCTTGGTCAAATCCGCAAAGCCAAGGAAACAACGCATTGTTGCCAAGATATTGTGACAACTTCGATGATTTTGAGGACGATGAGCTTGATGAGGAATTGATCATCGCGATGAGCGATCAAAATGTTCCAGGGTCTTCAAAATGTCAGAGCGAAGGTAACCACGCAGAGAATCCAAATCTAGGGATCGATTCCGACAGAGAGGAGCACTATCAAGACCTGTGTGTGCTAGGCGATGGACTAAATCCAGCTGCTTCACATGGTTTCATTGACCCATCTTCGCGTATTTTGTCACAAGTATCGGGAAATGTTCGAAAAGTTGGAGCGGATCACGCCCAAGAAAATGTAACAGAGGAGGATGATGATCGCTTCGAGGATGATGAAATGGTTAAGATTCTTCTGGACACGAGCGCTGACGGCTCGGATTTTCTTCAACCTCAGACGCCTCTCACGTCACCAGAGAAGCCGCCATCATCGCCAAAGCTACAAAGGATGCCCTCGAAGACCTACACTCCAACTAAGTCTTCTGGCATACTACTCTCTTCGATTGACGTCCCACGGGAGGTGCCTGTCAACAGGGATGCATTGCCGTTCATACGCTCTCCATTTCCCAGGCTTATACGGGATCGGTCCCCCATCCTTGGACTCACCAATCACACCGTCCTGCGAACGTGCTTCCGCATCGGCGAAGCTCTGAATGCTGCAGCCGCGGCTTCGCGGGCAAATACTGACGCTATCATCGAGCTCTACGCTCGCATTGTCTCATCTGAGAGGGAACCTGCCGGTGGATTCAAGCGAACCTTCCAGATCGGAGATCTGTTTACGGACAAACCACCGTACCTCAATGCCATATACAGTCTGTGGAAGGGTGTCGACCTGTGGGATGCTGATTCCAAGCCTTTTCTTGGTGAGAACGGGAAGGGGAAAATGGCAAGAGTGATGGGGAGGATTAAAAGACGTGCGCAGGGAGGCGGATGCGAGATGGTTGTATTGAGTATTTGGGAGGTCGACTGGGAGGATGTTGAGGTTGCGAAGGGTATCGTTTACTCGTGAGTGTAAAGCTTGGGACGGACATCTGACCACGGGATCAAGTGCTGAGACCGTTCGACTTGTGTTGGTAGGGTTTTTGCTGAGATCTTTGCCATATTCGATTGCTTTTTTGTTGAGATACCCCCTTTCGTGGGCTCGCTTCATCTCCTAGACATTTGTCCACACCCTTCACAACGCATAAGGGTAGCATAGCTTCAAATGGAGATCTGACATGATCGAATCAATCAGTTCAAACGTTGCGGCAGCGTACAAGGTTGGGGACATTCTGTAAAAATGCTTATTCAAAGACCACAATGTCCAAGCTATCTGGAGAGGCGGATCCTGTTCTTTATTGACCTTGGACCTTTCGCTGAACGCCTAGTGGAACATACGGACCAAGCTAGTATACATGGTAAAGGCAGCAATCCGAATATGGATGCCGACCGACGAACGCAATCAGAAAGGTAATGGTAATGCATTCACTAGTACGCCTTGCTGCGACCGCATTCAGATTTTCGAAGTCTGCAGTAGCAGCTGCATGATTTGAGATTACCTTCCCATAAACTTGCCGCATGATTTTTTCCAAGCTTAGTGGCGTATTGCGTTCAAATGAATCTGGTAAGATGATGTTTACTCGGCGGCCTTTTCATCCGAGCCAGCGTCCGCGCCCGCATCTGCGGTATTAGTGGAAAAGACGCTAGAAGTGAGATCAGCAAGTTGACAAGACATCATGGCACGAAGGTTCGGCTCACAGATGCTTTTCGTAGAAGTGCAACATTCGTTGTGGACAGGCCTTGTAGATGACTGGTAGCTTTGCCTTCGAACGGTAGAATCGCCCATCCTCGTTCTTGTCATTCCAGATCACAAAACCCCAAAGCTCGCCATCAGAGTTTTCACGAACGACCGTATCTACAGATTGGACCAAAGGATCCCATGCGCCAGCAGTTGGCGCGGGAGGCTTCCAGTCGTCATCACCTGCGTCTGTGTAACCGATGAGTGGGGTGGGAGTTGTATCCTGCTCGAGCCCTCCGTTGCTTTTCCTGCCCTTGCGACTCATCTTGGGGCGCTTGGAGGTGTCGGGTTGCTTTCCGCCTCCGCCGGTACTTTGTCGACCGCGCTTCTTGGTGGACTTTGGCTCGGCTGGGACAGGCTTGCCATCTGGCAAGGACTTCCAGTATGCTTCCAGTATGCCACGCGCTCCCCTGCGATGATGTTATCAGAGCTGTTAAGCGACCAATGCAAGGCGGGAGAGCTTACTGGAGGTTGTCTTCCGTCTCCCAGGTACGGTCTGCCTTCTTTTCATAGCCTTTCCATTTCACATCATAGCGCATTTGGCCCTGAAAGATCAACGGGTCAGCAACAAGACCGTCGGGGTATGGTGATTCGAAGCGCACGTACGTCTTCAAAATCTGAACGGTGATCTTTGATAGATTCCACAATGAAGCTATCCTCGAGGTCAGATCACTCCTTGGTGGATCCTTCTTCATGGTACTGACACTTCTTCGTCCTCATCCCCCTCCTCCTCCTCCTCCTCCTCTTCTTCTTCATCTTCTGCTTGATCCTTCATCTTTGTATCGGCAGACTCGGCTTTGGCTGGCTCAGCCTTAGTGTGAGGGATCTCTTCTGCTATCGATTCCGCGTCGCTTTCGATTGGTAATGGTGCTGCCATGAAACGTTTAGATTGAATTCACAAGAAGAACGCGCACCAAAGCTTAGAAAGGTCAGGACTTGACCTACGAGGCATTGTGACGTGAAGTAGACGTGTGGTGTTGCTCGATGCTCGCAGCGAAGGTATGCGTAGAAGATACGGTGCTGCACTCAATTGTAGAAAGCCTCACGCAAAGAGCTTTTTAGTGAGTATCCGATAAAGGGATTGATGAAGGTTGGGAGAGGCGCAAAGTGAAGAGGTGAAAGATGAAGTCGGCGATCAGTCCGCCGCTTTTCGATCGCGTGGAGAAACGCTAGCGCTGTGGGCTTTCGCGTCTCCCAAATATTATCTTCGGCACCATGTGAAGACTCCACGCAAATACAATTCGTAACCGACGTCATAGGCTACAACAGCTCGTGCTAGACATTCTACTTCAATATGGCAATGCGTAAGTTTTGAAGAAGTTTTGAGCTCGAACACTGCAGTCCAAGAAGCTGACTTCTATATTTTGAAAGAGCTGGATATGTCGAATGGTACGGGCGTCCTCAGAGCATTCGCTAGCAGCATACGATGTGCTAACTCACCATAAACAGCCTCGGTGATGAAAGATGAGCAAGGGCGACCATTCATCATTGTGAGAGAGTATGTCCAACCATAAGTCTACCTGGAATATCCGTTTGGGCTTGGGAGGAGCTCAGGCTGACCCGATAATTAGTCAAGGGAAGAAGAAAAGACAGCACGGAAACGATGCTGTCAAATCCCACATACTCGCAGCTAGAACTGTATCTAACATCGTGCGGACATCGCTCGTATGTTAGATCGGCATGACCAACCCATTACCAATAGGCTTGCTAACAACGCTTTGAAGGGACCACGAGGCTTAGACAAGATTATGATTTCGCCAGACGGGGACATCACAGTAACCAACGATGGAGCTACAATTCTTTCACAGATGGAAATATCCAATCATGTTGCGAAATTATTGGTCGAGCTGTCAAAGTCACAAGATGATGAAATAGGGGATGGTACGACGGGCGTCGTTGTACTGGCCGGAGCTCTTTTAGAACAAGCAGCAGATCTCATCGACAAGGGTATACATCCAATCAGGATAGCAGATGGCTACGATCAAGCCTGCGAGGTTGCCGTTGAGGAGCTAGACAAAATCAGCGACAAGATCGAATTCAGCAAAGACGATAAAGCCAATTTGTTCAAGGTTGCAAAAACAAGTTTAGGAAGCAAGATGTATGGTATTGATAAATTTGGGTAGATGAGGAGGCTGACAACACGTAGTGTTTCGAAAGCCCATGACCAGTTCGCTCAAATAGCTGTGGACGCGGTCCTCTCTGTAGCCGATCTCGAGCGAAAGGACGTTGATTTCGAGCTCATCAAAGTCGACGGTAAAGTTGGAGGCTCACTAGAAGACTCGCTACTAATCAAAGGCGTACTCGTCGACAAGGATTTCTCACATCCTCAGATGCCAGATGAAGTAAGAGATGCCAAATTAGCTATTCTCACCTGCGCCTTTGAGCCACCTAAGCCTAAAACGAAGCACAAGCTAGACATAACGACTGTCGAGGAATTCAAGAAATTGCAAACCTACGAAAAGAACAAATTTACAGAGATGATTCAGCAGATCAAAGATACGGGGGCAAACTTGGTAATTTGCCAATGGGGTTTCGATGATGAAGCAAATCATCTACTTTTACAGAACAAGCTCCCTGCCGTACGATGGGTTGGCGGTCCCGAGATCGAGCTCATTGCAATTGCCACAAATGGAAGAATTGTCCCCAGGTTCGAGGATCTTAGTGCAGCGAAGCTCGGAAAGGCAGGCGTAGTCAGAGAGATGAGCTTTGGTACAACAAGAGAGAAGATGCTGGTCATTGAGGAGTGTGCCAATACAAGAGCTGTCACTGTTTTTGTGAGAGGAAGCAATAAGATGGTCTGTCCCCTTCGAAAGAAGTCGAGAGTCAGGTCTAATCAGAACCTAGATCATTGACGAGGCCAAACGTTCATTACACGATGCGTTATGCGTGGTCCGAAATCTAGTGAAGGACAATCGTGTAGTCTACGGAGGCGGCGCCGCAGAGATAGCCTGCTCGTTAGCGGTTGAGGAAGCCGCTGTCAAGGTACATTCTGCATCCTCTGTACCATCTTCCCCAATTCGATCACTGATACTGATGCAGAGCCCCGGACTCGAACAATACGCCATGCGAGCATTCGCAGACGCGCTGGACTCGGTCCCCATGGCGCTAGCCGAGAACTCGGGTCTAAGTCCCATTGAGACCTTGGCTTCGATCAAATCAAGACAGGTGAAGGAGAAGAACTCACGACTGGGCGTGGATTGCATGCAGGCCGGTAGCAACGGCATGTCCTTCCTTGAGATTTCCACTACCCTCTACTAATACCGTCTACAGACATGCGAGAAAACTTCGTCATAGATCCCCTGATTGGCAAACGACAACAACTCCTTCTCGCCACGCAGTTGTGCCGCATGGTTCTCAAGATCAACAATGTCATCATAGCCGGCAGCGACGATAACGAGTTTTAGACAGATATACCCTGCTGTTGTTGAATGTAACGTAAATGCATCAAGTCATGACGGTTGTTTGGCATATAAAAGTGACACAAAGCGTCATGTATCATATCATAATGCGAAGTCCCTGCAACGCTCATGGAGAGCAAGCTTCAACGAGAATGGATGGCAGACGTCAATACACATACATGGTAATATCAAATAACAACTTAGTCTCCGAACACCGAAACCCCCAGTCACGTATCACTCACTTCTGTATCTAGCAAACCCAGCCCGCAACGCAAAGAATCCTACCCATCCCCCTACCCATCACCCATAAAAACACCACCCCTACCTTACCCATCAACGATACAACCAACCAGCTACAACCCCAAACCCAAACCCAAGTCCAACTCCAAGTTTCAAACCCAACCCCAAGCCCCATACCCAACCCCAAGCCCCAAACCCAAGCCCCAAACCCAACCAACATCAATAAACCCACATCACACCATCAACCAAATATAAATCTCACATATGTCCCAAACCTCACTCCCCCACTCCCCCACTCCCCCCAACCATCCATCCATCCATCCCTCCCATCTCCTACCAAAAGGAAAAGCCATCTCCATCCCACTTCCATAAATACCATCCATCCCCCCCCCCTCCCTCCCTCCCTCCCCAACCAACAAAACATCCACAATCCACAATCCACAATCCACCCTCCTAGCCTTCCTAGCCTTCCGCAGCAGCAGCAATAGTAGCACATACATACATACATACATTTATTAATCGATCTTGATCTAGCTCTAGCTTTAGTATATACGTATATAGATAAAAACCGATAACCGACGGATGCGAAAAAAAGATCATCACCTCTATTCGGGAGTTCCGGAGTGAGTATCATACCAGCTCCATTCCTAATGCGGTGGGATGGATAGGTAATCAATGGCTGTTTTTGTTTGTTGGCGAAGTGAGTGGATCTTACTTACGCAATTTGGGGAAAGAAGGGGAGGGAGGGAGGGAGGGTTTGAAGGATGGGATTTGGATTATGATGATAGATTGAAGCAGCGTGCGATATTTTGGTAGTAAGGTATATGCATAAGACGCAAAACATTCCCATCAGCCACCGCCAGCTTTGACCTTCCTCGCCGTGCCCCCAGGCCGCCGTTTGTACTTGCGCGGATCTATTCGTCACAAACAAAGAATTAGCTGTCGGCTCCAGCCCCCTTGTTACGATGATATCAGGGTATGGAGAATAGAAAAGTAACACACGCACCTTTCCTCGACATGCGCCCCTTATCCCTCGTCCCCTTCCCCCCCTCCCAAAACCCACTGCCCGCCTTCTTGACCAGATCGGCATGACAAACGCCGCAATCATCCGGCCGATAGTTCTGCTCCCGCGAGCAGAACCCACAGATCATCCGATTGGCATGCTCATTCGGATGCTCGCTCCCCTCATCATGACACCGATCGCACGGGAAGACTTTCGCGCAGCAGCTGAACCGGAACCAGCGATAGCTTTTGCCGTAGTGGCTGCAGCGGCCTCGGCGGGGCAGCTCCTGGCCCGCGACGATGCCGAGGGATTCCTTGGGTTTCTTGCGCACGGGGGCGAGGTTGTGGCGCGTCGAGGTGCTGATGAGGAGGAATTTCACTTCGGGGATTTGGAAGGAGAGTTTGCGGTGGCAGGTGCGGCAGATGGCTAGGGTGGAGGCGGCGCGGACGGAGACGATGCCGGGGGTGGGCATGGCGGTGGAGCATTCGGAGCAGGTGGGGATGAAGTGGGAGGGGAGCATGTCCATGACCGTGCAGCCTTCTAGGTCTAGGTAGCCGGCGCGAAAGGAGTGGGCGTGCATGAGCTCTCGACGGTAGCTGACGCCGAGGGGCATTGCGCATTTCTTGCAGGAGTGGGTTTCGTTGGCACCGTGCCGGAGGTTGCCGATGTCCATTGTATCTTTGCACCTTTCGCACTTGATGGTGATGCAGAGAGAGACGAGTTCGAGAAGTTCGATGCCGTAGAGTTCGAGGGAGGGGAATGAGAGGGAGATGCCGCGCTCGGGAGCTGACGATGACGAAGTCTCGGGCACTGTCTCGAGTGCGGCACCACCGTCTTTGTCGTCTTCGTCGCCGGAGTCGTATGAGTCTGAGTATTCGCTGCCGCTCGTTTCATCGTTGTCGTGCTGAGCAGCCCATTCTGGTGGTCGAGGGATAATGATGATGTGGCTTCGATCATCGGCTGCAGGATCGATTTTGCTCTCGACAGCAGGCTCATCCACGTCAACTGGCGTTGGGTCCTCAAATCTTTCCACAGGTTTCTCAACAATTTCTGTTGCAAGCACATGTATATTCTGTGCAAGATAATTCACATGTCCCATCAAAGTCGTGTCCTCGTTCTCTTTGGCCTTTCCCTCGAATGCAGTCTCTGTCACCCGAGCAGCTTCTCGGCTTACATCTTGGAGCTCAATTCTGCAATGCTGCAATGGATAGAGTAAGGGTACATAAAGCCTGATAGATTTGACTGCCTGCAGCGGCACGGGTAGATCTGCGTGTCTGCGTGGCGTGATAGGTACAGTGTAAGCAATCCCGTCCGAGGACTTCGAGAACAGTGGTGTCCGAGCCAAACGGGCTTCAAGTTGACGAGTTTCTGCTTCACGACGCTCGCGGGCAAGGCGAAGCTGCTCGGGCGTGTAAGGATCTGGAGGCTTGCTGGTTCTTGTTGGTAATGGCACAGAAGGGCTAGACGGCTTGACTGATTTGACGGGCTCAAGCTGCTTCGTACTTTTTCCCGGGACGTGGTTCGGTATAATTGTAACTTCCACCTCCTTCTCACCTCCTAATAACCCCTCCAGCTGCCTATCCAAACTGTTCATCAAACTTAGTAATGTCCCTTGCGCCATCCTCTCCGCTAATCTTGAAAAGCCTTCTTCGATTTTCCATTGATACTCTCGGCCCATCTCCACGTTCTTCACCTCGAGAGTTGGTCTTCCCTCAGTCGGATACGAGGAAGGCACACGTAAAACGCATTCCAACCCACCCGACATCTCAAAGGGAAAATCCGGGTCCGACGGCACCATCGAGAAAGCCAAGCTCGTTCCTCCATCTTCAGCCTTCTCAATCGGCGAAAACCTTCGTTTGACCTGCTTGATCTGGAAATCTCTAGGGTCTTCAGCCTGAGTCTTTGGTACAGGTTTGCTGACCACACGACTGCCATCTACAGGCGGTGGTACAAAACGACGGCGCTCTGTAAGACTTGACGAGGATCCGCCAACAGAAAGGTTGCCTTCTGTTCGTGCCGCATCTTGTCCGGGTGGCCGCCCGGCTCGTGGACGAGCTTTAGGTTCTGGGTCATTGTTCTGCAGCTTTGTCGGGTCGTGAATAAAGGGGCAAGAGGAACCTGCTCGACAGCCTGTGGTGGCGAATCTGCATATCAGGACAGATATCAAATGCGAGTGGCTGAGATGCACATCACGGAATGAGCACGAAACCACGTGCTTACATTTGGTGCGAAGTAAAAGAAAAGAATAAGGTAGAAAAGAGAAGAGCTAGTCCAAAGCTGGAAAAGCCATAATCTTGATCAAATGAGATAGAAATCGGAAGCACGTGCAGCTACATCAAGCTAAACAAAAAACAAGCAACGAGGCTTTCTTTACCCACCATTCTTCGTCCCATAGAACCTACAAACGACCGCAGGTTTTTGCCTCGCTCGAACGTGACTGCCTTGCGAGGCTGGTACCTGGCCTTGGCAGTCCACGAAGCACAAAACGATCAGCGCAACTCCCTTGTGACCAGAAAAGTCTGCCAACGCATCAAAGATTTCGGATATCACATACCAACAGCAACCTGACCGGTTTGGACGTCCATCATTCGTTGACCCGGTGAATTGTGATTGTGAATGTGAGGAGTTGTTGTGCGCTATGTTAATGCTGCAGGGTCGATCTTTCGGAGGGTACTGGTGCTTTGCGTGCGGAGAGATGTTTTCCGGGGATGAGGGTCGGAGACCGGCGGAGTGGGGTGTGGGGTTTGGAGGGAGATAGTAGTATACGACTGTTTGGGGGATTTTGTTGTTTACGAATGAGATGGGAGTATGATATGTGGTGATGAAGGGGGATGATGATCTTCTAGGGAAGGCTTTTCTACAATCACACGTGCTTGGTGGCGATGACTCAAAGCCACCTTTTCTAGAGTAGTGATGGTATGTGTGAGTGACTTTGTGAGTACCAAGTCGCATTCACGATGTCTGAACGTGGTTCTCCCCTGCGATGACTCTTGCTTCTCAAGCCGGAAGTGCTAGAATATCACATCAGCGCACTAGAATTATCCGCCAATTTATACGCAATACCCCCCCTCTTCAATCCCATTATCTTCTCCGTACAATTACTCCCTCTCCTAATCTAATCACTCACCCAACCCCCACCCCCACCTTCCACACACCTTCCTGTTGTGGGGTGGTGTGATGGGTTTGTTGGGCCCCTGGGTTGGGCTTTGGGAAGGTGGGAGTGGGTGCGTGGACCCCATGCTCTCGGTATCATATCCCCTGCTCCATCATATCCTCCCTAAGGTACTTTACCCCGGAGAATAGAACTAAGGTACCTAGGTACTATGTACCTCGCTTCATCCAACGACGATCGGTCTGCACGAATGAAGCAACAGACGCAGCAACGCAAAGGAGCGGTGAGGCATTACATGTGCATACTCTATCTTGAGGTATTAGGCGAATCATCATGCGCATACATCATGCCATGCCATGCGTGACTCCAGGTAAAGTAAGGTATTGCGTCTATCTTTTTGTTTACAAGGCAGGAAGGATGGTCTGTGCAGGGAAGCGCAGGGTCTTTTTTCTACATAGGCTGCTGGCTGGGACCGAGGTCGAGAATGAATGGGCGCGTTGGGTGGGGGGTCAGGATGAGGATGGGACTAAGTATAGTAGAGAATGGCATACGCGCATGCAATCATGTTGCAAAGGAGGGTGTCACGGTTGTGCCATGTGGTGGGAATAGTGTTTGCCAATCGTCTCCATTAAATCTTCTTCAAGGCTTCAACTAACCTGACTGTGCTGCCTTCAAAGCCGTTGACTCTTCAGGAAGTAAGTCTAACGGCTCCTCCGTCGCTTTTCCGCCTTCCTTCGTCTGCCCTTGGCAAACTCTGTTGCTTGTTTTGGGTTTGCTGCTGGCAAGTTGCCGACGCAAGCCGCACGGCAGATGCTAGAACTATGACTCAGCAGCCGTAGAGATGTAAGGTAAGGTAATATGGATATGTGTTTGTGTGGGAAAAGTATGTGCTGTATGTGAAAGTGTGAAAGCGACGTTGCAGTGTGACGGATCACGGTGCTGCAGTGGTGGTATCTCGTTTAGTGTTAAAAGCAAACACCACAACCCTCTGACGGGATTCGGTCTTCGTTGTGGCCACGCCGGGCATATTAAGTCGTGCCATTGAAGGCGTCCTTCTCTTGGTGTATTATGGAAGTCGCTGCTGTAATGATTTGGCCACCACGCTATGATGTGACCTCCCAATGAGTATTCGCTAAGAGCAAGATGCAAGCAAGGAAATTCGTAGTATTGTTCGTAAAGCTGGAGAAGCTCAGGAATGTGGTATGTGAAGTTTGACTGGTTGGAGGGTCTGATAGCATTGTGGTTGCACAAGATGATTTTGGCTTTGCGATCAGTCTGTCGTGATCGCCGGCGGAATGAAGTAGAAGCGGTTACCATCCAACTTGGTGGTACTCCCCAACCCCACGGCCAAAGTCCCAAGAGTTGTTCTGGGATCCTGCCTCCTTGGAGGGCTGCCCATCCTCCTGGCCTGGATACTCCGTGAGGTTGGTGAGATTGTGTGCCGTGTGTCTTCGTTTCAGAACAGCATTGGCGGTAGCCTTCTTTTGCTGTCGTTCCCACAGGACATGCTTACGCAGAGACTCCGTCATCTCGGTCGAAAGCATGTTACGCCGCGTTGTTCGTGGTGAGAGGGCCATTTGATGATGGCCGTTCGAGGTGGTCATGATTATTGGTTTGGCCATTGTCATGTGGGGGCCAAGCATTGGGATCGATGCATCAGCCGTGGCTTCATCGTCTTCTGCAGGTATCCCGATGGGAGGACTGCCTTTCGATGATCTGGCGCGTCTCAAGGCTGGTGTAGACCGTGAAGCCATCTTTTCAAAGGCGGCTGCTCGATCACCTTCGTTCATAAGTGTTGTAAGAAGAGACTTGTGAGATGCAAGATTTGGTTTCGAATCGACTCGCTGGAACAGTGGCGTGTTGATGGTGTTCTCATTGCTTTCGGGGTCGTCGTCCTCCCAATCCTCGTCATCGTCATCATCCTCTTCCTCTGACTCAATTGCGCTGTCGTCTTCCTCATCAGAAGACTCGAAAACGCCTTCGTCCTCGTGCGATTTGTTGTTGAGCTGCCTAGATTCAAGTTCATCCCTAAAGGACAATGTTGTTTTCGTACCATGAGGTCGTTTGAGGTTGGTCATCATTATACCGGGCTGTGATTTTGTTTGATCCTCATAGGAGCTGTCCGATGAGCCTCCAAGTGTGAAGTGGGTTTCCTTGTCGGCTTTCGGCGCGATAGGCTTCGTAGGTATTGGAGTGGGCGCCAGGTGAGTGTTGGATCGGTATGAGGAGGAAATCTGGCTGGGAGAGAAGCCACGGACGACACTGTGATGCGCAGTCATATATTCGGCACTAGTATCCGAGCCAACAACTTGCGTCGCGCTCTTCTCACTCTCTGGGCTGCTGACAGGAGCGGTGGATGAAGAGGAATCAGAGGAGAGGAATGGTGCGTTCATGGTGGGAGATTTTGGTCTCGGTGTGATGTCGAGGGGAGGTAGTACTGTGGGTATAGCCTCAGAGATGCTGGGCGAAAGAGGTCCGATGTCTGGCTTGTCCTTGATAGAGTACACCATCTTCTCCAGTCCCAAGGAAGTTATATGTTTTTCCCTGCCACGGGAATTGGCGACGGTAGTTGGCAAGCTTTGTGGCGTAGAAGAGAGGATCTCCACGGGGGCTGTTGGTGGCGACTGGGGTTCTTCCGAGTCGTCTGAGGCCTCCGAAGACACCGAGTCTACACTCTGGGACAGCTCTGGTACATCCTTTCGCCTAGGTCTTGGGCTCACGATATCAATTGCGGGTGTAGTTGCCAGTTGCGGTTGTGTTTCGCAGCAAAGTGTTTCCCGATTCCAGATGCGCCAGCTCAGATTCTCGAGTCTTCGGCCGTTCTCCATGGAATCAGCGCACTTTGAAAAGACTGATAGGCCCGTTAGCAATCTGCATTGCCTGTGACGCAATATTCATGCTCACCACTCCACATGCCAAATAGATTCTCAACATTTCTGGTATCGACTTCGCGCATCCTCCCTGCATCGATCGATAGCATTGGATTTTCCAACCTGACAGGCATGTTCAACAGTGTTCGCTCGAAGCGAGCGCGTGAAGGGATTGAGCGCAGGCGATATGATGTATGGGGTGTTTTCGGAGGTAAGGAGTTGCGTCAGGCGCCGCTACGAGCCGAGGATGCCAGGATGTCGAGTGTTTTGGTGAGGGGGCGGCAAAGCGTAATTGGTGGAAGAGGTGACTGAAGGAAGTGTTAGACTTAACGAGGTAGTAAGGCCGTAAGAATCGTAACGAACGTGATACTGTCGTAGAATCGTGGATGGTTGAATTAGAGAAATGATGGGTGCGCAGGTGGTTTTGGCCGGAACTTGGCAAGGGTGGCAGAGAGTGTGGGGAGTGGCGGCGATCCACAGCAATCGGAGCTTCGCTATATCCCTATGACTGATCGATCTTTCAATGCTAATGCAGGGTGGTACGAAGGCTTAGCATGCCGTACATGCATGTGTAAGGTAAGTCGTCGGATGCGTTTAGCGAGAGGTGAGTGTTGTTACTGCACAGGTATATGCACCGGTATATGCATGCAGTAAATTATGAGTTATCTATCGGAAATAGTCCAAAGGACCAAAGGAAAGATGAGCGGGAGCGTCAGGAGATATGAAGGGAGAGTGTCCCTTCTTTGTTACACAACGGTGTCCAGGGCATGGCCAATGAAATCACGCATATCAGTGGAAGAATTAGAGTTGCAGAAAGAATGCCCACGACCCTTCGCATTTTCCTTCTTCCCCGGACCGGCGTTGAATCTTGATATCGTGCGCGAGGGGGAACTATCGTGAATTGGGAGATCATTCGATCCCGGCAACCGGAGACCGGGTCCTGCGAAAGTCATTCCCAAATTCTGTCAGAAAATCCTTGCTTGCGGCTAATCAACCCTTTTCTTCATCCACCGCTCCTCCAACAGCTCTTTGAAGGATAGAATATGTCAACAAGCTGTCACTGCCGCATCCTATTACGTGATAACGGCTCCCTCCACATGAAAGCCCACGACGAGGGAATCGAAACCGATCCGTCGGTCGATTTCCCCGGGGCTCAACCTGCTGGTGTGCCAGGTGTGCCAAACCCCCACGTCTCGATCTATACGGTAAAATACGACTATGTAAGGTAGTATGTATGGTAGTGTGGGTGATTGTAAAGTGAGCTTGCTTTCTTTAGCTACTTTAGGTACGGACTTAGAAGTGACGGCCCTTGCCAAGCCGCCCGTCCGGCTCCTTTCCTGCTGCCCAATGTGGACAAGTGAAAGCCACCTTGCGCCACCACCAACACGCTTTATCGAAGGTCTTGGTCCCCTTTACTGTCCTTAACATGCGTCTGTCAGCTCTCGTGAATGCATACAGTACGCTGTCATGTTATTTTCGTACGCCAATAAATCATATGCTGAACACAGCATCGATCTTCATTCATTCTTGACCACTGGATATCATTGGTAACATCATATTATTATTGTTTCTATGTCCATCCCGCCTCAAAGACCTTGAAATGGATGCCCGATGGCCGAATGCAGGATAGAGGTGGCTTGTCCAACAATCATAACAAGAAGAAAACAGTTCATAGCTTCATCTCCGCTCATAGAATAGGCTAACTCCATCACGTGGCTGCCAACGGCTTGAATTTCAACTTGATCCTGAAGCCGCACAGGGATCCAACAATGTCCAAGCCCTTGACTGATAGGCGACCACTCCCTGCCTTCAATGAGGCGAGGAATCTTGCTCTAAAATACATCGTACTCCGTACGGAGAAGGGAGACTGAATCAGGTATCAAGCAGCGTCTAGATTCCTCGTCATCCAATGATGCTCACATCTCAGTCATGTCTCGCATCCAGGCTGAGTTGATTCTTGACAGCCTGATGACCTTGGTCCGTTGGTCGCTTATCTGTGGTACGCTTGAGGCCGGTCGAGCAAAGCCTCGTGGCGCGCATGGAGCGACAGCTCATGTGACTGAGCCAGAAGGCGGGGATTGACCGTTGACCGCAGCTTCATTCAGAGCCTTGACGCCTCGCCTTCATCGTGCATGAAGGATTACTGTTACATCTGTTGGCATGTATCTGATCAAGGCAGCCACGTTGCTGTATACCTCTGCTCCGCATTGCAATCTCATCAGCTGTGCACAATCCCGTGGGATGTTATATGCGCCGTCAGCTCGAATGAACAGTGAAACGTTACAGCATGCCTTGAAATAGCGGTGTCGTCACCTGGTGATGATGGCTCGCAGCATGAAGCGGAGAGTATGACAGAACACGGAGGTTCATGGAATTAAATTGACTTCAATTGTCCAACTCCACGACTGAGTTTTCAGGTAAAGCCACACCGCCGACTCCTTAATCTGGGGAGAAACACTCTTCCCGCTCCACAGTCATTCCTTTGACATTGCTTCATTTTCCATAAAACACATGCGCACGAGTCAACATGTCGCATTCACCGCCGATGAAATTCGAGCTATCGAAGGACGCTCAGGGATCGAAGCCGGCTTCTCCCCAATTTCCAACCGGTCCCCCCGCAAACTAGTCAGCCTTCCCCCAGTCATCAGCAGATCCCTTCCATTGCTGACCCTTGGTCGCCTTTTCATATTCTGGCCAATGAGTCGATTCTCCTTGAGTCGCGATCTGCTTCTTTCGGCCCTGGCCGTTGCGCCCATTGAAGAAGCCTGTTACAGGACGCAGAAGAGGCTATGATCTACTTTCGTTCACTGACGACAGTGTTGACTCAGGGAAAATGTCCAGATTTGTCACCGTGTGGTTGGCACGAGATGTTTTCGGATGGCATGGAATCATTCATGTCCGGACTCTACATAAGTTGGTTACCAACAGGCCATTCTCGGGATTTCCAAAAGAGCAATTCCACGTGGGAAGGGCTTGGCGCAAAGGTGGGGGTGGATCGTCGCGTGGGAGGCAGGGAGGGATGTGAGATGCTAGGTACTGTACCGTAGGTAGGTAGTATTAATTCACGGGGGGCAATTCCGGAAGCTTCCCGTCATCGTCCAGCCGATTGATCACATTCACCCCCCCCCGTCTTCGACCCAGCGCAGTGGTTCCGACTCAACGGAGTTATTCAACACGTAAGGAGAATTACTATGATAATTGATATTGCCAATGATAACGACCGATCCCCATTTGATCTCTGCCATTTATCGATCAGCAGGGCACCACTGTCGATCAGGTTGAGAAACGGGTTGGCGCATCAGACGCTGGGATCGAAGCCTACCACCGTCCATGGCATCACACCACCCACTCCTCCATTCGACGTCAGCTGTCACCAAACAGGAACCGTTCCTGATCCAGCTCTCTTGCACCGGCATTGTCTGTCTCCGCTCTTCCTCTTCCAGAATTCCATCATGTTTCACTTCCGTATTCTGAATCCCCACAGAGAACAATGTCGAGTCATTATCTTGACCGAAATAACAATGTGATAGAACTAGCGGCTTCTCTCCCCCCTTTCCGGTGCCCGAGATTGTCAGATCATGGGGGTTGTGATAGCGTGCATGTGGCGTCCGCCACGGAGCCTTCCACCGGTCACGAAATCGCCGTTTGCTGCGTCCTGACATTGACACCTGCCGGGGCTAGAATATTCCTTGATCCCTTCCGTGTCAGATCGGAATCGGATGCGATAGATCCGACATTCTCCACCCTTCTATCGCTTTCATTTGGACGGAGTAGGTGCTCTCGATCGATAATACTGTTGCTTGTCTAGCCTCGTATCTCCACCTCTTCTCTCGCTGGTACTCGTTCGCACCATCGCGATGAATTGTCTTGAACGCATTCATGACCAGATCATGAGGATCGCTACGGAAAGTATTTTCGGAGTAAATCGCCGGATTCGGAGACTTTTCCGACAAGGATTTCACGACATGCAATTTCCGTGTGCAGCAATCAAAAGGGCCGAAAGGCATCCCCAATTATATCAAACACCACCCAGCTAGAGTCGAGAAGGCTTCCTAAACATGTTCTGAAGTTTTCCCCCGAAATCACCAAGTCACTTTTCCAAACACCTCGCTCCCAACAATCCTCTTTTCTTTCCGTCAAAGCTCCCCGAAATCTAGCATCTCCATCTCTAATACCCAATATATCCCAGCTACAAACCCCATTCAACAATCAAACATAATGGGATCTATATCCACATGATACACTAGTCTAACATATATCCCTCCATATATCCAACGCCTGACCTATTCGCGTCAGCTCATCAAAGTAACGACGCTATCCACCTTTTCTTTTACTTTCAACCTGTGATAGATATTCTATCGTGTAACGCATACCTCCGCAGCCGCTATCATCGATTATGATAGAGGTGGGTAATGAGACCGCGTGATTAAGGTATATCGGTCATTTCCACCTTTCAACTCTTGTGCGGTTTGTTATTATATCTACGTATTTTCGTCGATTGTTTAGACTTTGCTTGTCAGCAAACTTCCTCTGGGTTCGCTCTTCACGCAATAGAGGAGAGACTCGTTGGTGAATATCTATGCGCGTTGTCATGTTCGGTAGCTTTTGATGGGCTTAAACATCTTCACCCTGTATCACAATCCATGAAAATGAGAACACGCAGACAAAAGCTTAGCTCCACTTTTCCGAAAATCGAAAAGTGGAGCTTAGCTGACGAACTTGAGGAGAGAAGTTGATACATACTGTCCAAAGCGTGGCGTTTGACGCACCGTGTTCGAGTGTCGACATGCAAGATCCTGTGGTGAAGTTTCGATTATGAATAACGCAAACCTCTCATTCGGATTGCACAAGTGTCACCACTGACATGTATTCTATCCTGAACTGATGCACCACCAACGAAAAAAATCCACACTCCCCATAACAAAAACGAAAAGCTTCCCATCTCCAATCCTCAACCAGCACTAAAATCGCATCAACAACATACACCACCCACCCCCCATCACGAACCAAATTCCAAGCCCAATCCCAGACACAAGCCCCCAGTATGTGTTACAAGCTCGAAGCTGCGCGAACATCCAGCAGTTCTTGTCAACGATTGCAGAATAAAACCACAAACCCCGAGTGAAACGTTGAGGAGGACAATCCACCATCGAGATCTCAGATCCGGTACGCAAATCCAAAGTCCCAAATCCCATCATACAGAGGGTTAAAAGAACAGGTACGTAGCTCTAACAAAAAAACAAAAATCTCATAACCTGTCAGCTCCCGGTGTCCCGTTCCCCTTCTCTACTTATACGCGCTTTGTATCAATACCTAACTCACGTCTTCGCTAGGAAGGAAACCCGCGTGATTCATCTCCACCACTAAATACAACAACATTAACAGTAAGGTAACTCGCCATCCAACGTCCTCACACAACTCCCCATCCCACAACTACCCCCATCAACCAACCCCACCAAAACGCATACCTACATAACACAACATACGCCCCCAGCCGTCGCACGATACCACACATCCAGAAACTCAATCTACAACCCCACCCCATACCAAAACCCCCCAAAAACCCGACTCCGTATCCGTATCCTCGCTCCCCGTAATAGAAATTACTCGCTAGGTAAAAATGACGCCGATCATCAGAGTCCGTATTGTCGTTTCTATTGAACTTACCAATGGAAAGAATATGAGAGTGGCATTATCAGCACACTTAAGTAGCGAACAGTCTTATAATCTAATAAGGGACATAGATGCTGTGGAACGAACGGGAACGACTCATAGCTTTAAACACCATCCATCCGTTGTCAATTGGACTGGACTGGCGACGCAAAGCACCCAACCCAACTCACACACTCTTCTACCTATTCTAGGTAGGTATGATCTCTCGCTTACATACATAGTCTAGTCTAGTCTGCAACAACAACTTCCTCATTTTTTTCCCGAGAGTGTTCTGTAATGTAATTCATAAGATACCTTATACCCTGCTAGCTATGACAAAGCCATCGATTGAGTGAAGAAGGTGCTGAAAGGTGGAAGTGGAAGTGTTATTCTATGATATGATATGATAGGTATATTACGCCGGCTGACGATATGTATAATGCGATCACACCTACCTACCTACCTACTTACAAAGCACCTAGCACAAATTAGCTCAATCCCTTTGATAATCATGGATATAAGATGGTAGTGATGGGGTACGGGGGTTTTTATTAATGTTTGATTTTGCGATGAGTGAGGTGGTGGTGATGGTGATGGTGTATCGTTTTTCTTTTCTCTTTTGTTAGTGGTTGGGGGTTATGGCTTATCACTTCATCCCTTCAATCTCATTGACGCGCTTTTCCACATCTCCGATTTCGAAACTCAACTAGCTATAGTGAGGACTTGGGGCCCAGAACTGAGGACTGAGGACTGAGAAGTGAGGATCGAGAAGTGAGAAGAGGCAAGTTTTTACATACATTCCCTAGGCTGGGAGTAATTTTGCACTGATATGGAATAAGGGAGGTGGATGCGATTATCATGATTTACACAAATATCATCCCGCTCATCTCCCTCAATAAAGTCCTGCTCATCAGCGCTAGGAAAAGCAAAGCCTTTACACAGGTTGAATCATCATCGTATCTCGTACTGATATGGAGGGTGCTCGATGCGGTTGTCGTGATGGACATCATAAGGTGGTCAGTCATACACCCGTATTCATATCCATATCCATCACTCCCCATACCCCCGCCTCTCACCCTCTCACCCTCTTAACCATCCCCCAACCTCATCACCCTCCCCCCTCCCTCACCCCACACACCCCACACACCCCACAATCACCCGCATTGATATATCCACTCCCCTTACACACTTCGCTCCGGCACCGCCAGTGGTGTGTGACTTTTGCAGTGTCGAGGACGTGAGAGCAGCTGGTGCAGAGGGTTGCGGTGGGTTCGTTTTGGAGGGTTCAGAGGGGACAGGTTAGGAGGGTTTGTGGGTTGGTGTTGGTGTTGGGAGATGGGGGTTTGGTGGTTTGGGAAGGAGGGTTTGGAGGTCTGGGTGGTGTTTGGGGTGGGTTTTTGGTGGATTGGGGAGGGGGGTTTGAGGGTGTGAGAGGTGTTCGGGGCGGGTTTTCTGGGGGAGGGAAACTGGGTTCTTCGGATAGAGGGCGTCTTGCGCTTTTCTTCTTGGTAGTTGGGGGGTTGTTGTTTTCTGTGTATAGGGGGATGTCGTACAGTCGGATATTGGGATCGTCCGGTGGGATAGCGGTTACCGGCTGAGTGGTTCCTTGCCTAGGAGTTCGTCGAGTTTGCGTTGATGGGCCAGGAATATTGTTCGTGTGGGTAAATGGAACATGTGTAAGTCCAGCATGCTGAGAAGGATTCTCCAATCGAGTATTCCGACCGTTACCCTCCAATCGATGGAATTCTTCAATCTCATTCTTGACATGAGGATCATCACAGTCTTCACCCTCGCACACCTTAATCATCCCCCTCCCCTTCCCATCCCTCATCCGCGATCCATCAATATCGAACGCTTCACTCCCATCGTCTCCCACACTCCCATCGCTCTCAGTCTCGCTATCACCAAACAAGCTCTCTTCTTCCCGCTTCGCCACCTCCTCTTTCACCTGCTCGAACCTCGCCAACGCAGCTGCAGCCCTTAGCTCCCTCCCTCGAGCACTCTTTGCCACTCTCGGCTTTCCCTTGGGCTTCTTCCCGTTCTCGAGCTTCACTCTTGTCTCCGCGTCATTCCCCAACGTCTGCCCATTGACACCGAATTTCTTCTTGATCCGTCTCTGCTGCCTCTCCGCATACGTTTCCGTCGGCTTTTCCCCTCCTCTTTTCCTCTTTTCCCGTCCCGAGCTCCTAAAGGTACCACCGCATAAATTGGCGGGTAGCACCTCGTTCTCCATATTCGTACCATCATGGTATTTCTCACTCAGCAACGTCTGACCCCGTCCCCAAAGCCCACCTCCGGTATAGTTTCTCCCCCAAAGCTCTATCAATTCTCCCTTGAACTGATTATTGACCTTCCAAAACGCCCCACTGTGATTCATCTGTACACAGTGCGCCAGCTCATGCATCATGACCATCTGTACGCTTCTGAACGACAGCCAATGGCCGCTATACGGCGCCTTCAACACCAGCTGTATAATTTCTCCGGCGTTGAAGTTGCGGCCAATGAATTCGGGATTGGGCTCATGTTCCTCTAGCGTCATTATTGAAAGGTGGTTGGCTTTCATGATGGGGTGGCATATTGCTGCGATTCGTTCGAGGAAGTCTTGGGCATACTCTTTGTCAGGACCTGGGAGGGGCTTGATGAAGATGATCTGGGATGATGGCTGCGGACGTGGAGCGTTGAACCGCTGAATGCCGACTGGCATGGTGACCACTTGGCGAGGAGCGAGACAACTAGACACTTGGTATGTGATTCGTGGTTAGTGAATAGAAAACTTTCATTGGGAAGCTATCTACTTTTCTTTGGGCGGGGCAGCAAGTGGCAAGAAAGGAAGATAGAGTCGAAATGCGGCCGAAGCGCGTAAGCACGTGACCTCGGTGTTAAATCTGTAGTCCATCCAAATGCTCGTAAGTTACACAACAAGGATCTACACATGAATTTTGACAACAGGGGCTGTGATTATGTTCAATAGTATCAATTATCCTTATGGACCTTAGCTTTTTCACTATGTTCAGGCAAAGCCAAGCTTCGTCTGGAAGCGCATCGATTACGTTGTAGTCGGCAAGAATAGCGCTGAACAACGAGACCCTATGCCTAGCTTTCACGCAGACTTGTAAAAGTTGAGGAATTCCCACCTGGCTGTCAAACCGTCCTTGCCGTGCTTCGACTCGAGCCTCTGGATCTTCCTAGCATCAGTGGCTCCGAGATCTTCGTCATCCGTTTCCGTCCACACGCCTTTCTTGTTTCTAGGCATTTCTCCATCCTTCCCCACGGATTTGAGCACCTCTTCTGCCAGATCAGTGGCCATACTTGTAGCCTTCCATACAGTGATAACATGATCCACGGAGGTGCCCCGGGCGACTTGGCCGTTGATCCATGCTTCGGTCTGCGCATCAACATCCGATATTCCGTTCTCAGTATCCGGAGAGCTAGGCATTGGTGGAGACCATGAAGGGAGAACTTGGTCCCAGCCTCCCTCGGGATCAGGTACATCGAAATCCACTGCCGGAGTTTTTCCTCGTAGAATAGCTTGAGTTTCCAGAATTGCGGGCCGAAGGTCATGCAGTTCGGTGGCGGTACTCTCGGACTCGGACGATGCTTCAGCTCCCGAATCCTCGTCGTCCCAACCATTAATGGGAGGAGGGACATCAAAATCAACTTGCTGGGTAGGCTCTCGGAGGAATGGATCTCGATCATCCCTATCACTGTCAGGCAGAGGAATATCAAAATCTGATTGTTGCGACGCGTTTGCAAGTACGTCCTGGGTATCATTGATCCTATGGCCAGGCTCGGATAATGTCTCTGAGGCTTGTTTACCCAGAGGACTTTCGTGGAGATAACCTTCATCGTCGAGTTCAGGGTCGTCCCGAATAGAAAGTGGAGACTCCGGTCTCATGCCGCTACGGACAGGGGTCATATCTGGGGTGGATGCAACCTCCCGAATCGACTCTGATCCGTTCGGCCTTTTGCGTTTTGGGGAGGGTGCCTGGCCTGGAGGTGAGCTGGACGGTACTTCTTCTTCGGCGAAGACTTGCTTCCTTTTGGAATTCTGTTCGATGGGAGAGCGCATTCGGACAGGTGATGCGTTTTCCATCTGTGAGTAAAGCGGCATTCCAGCGTACTCGTTAGTTGCCTTTGCGGTCCTCTCTTTATAGAGCGATGGAGAAAGAAGTTGCACACTAGGGGATTGAGGGTGATATGAAGGACTTTTCTTTCCCATGCCAGCATTCGAGCCCTTCTCCGTGAGGGGCGAAGACAGAGACTGGATGGCGATCGTGGCTTTCTTTGATGGTGTGGATATCTGAGTTCTCGATGCCGTTGACATTTCTTCCGTGACGTTTGTACTTTGCTTTGCCATTCTCCTGAGGTACCTAGGACGTACATGCTGTTCCCAGAAGGTTTGCCAATTTCGCGCCGTATGTACGCCGTGCTCCTACGATCGACTATCAGCTGACATGTCCTCTGATTTCAGTGGTCACGCTCACCGTACTACGATCGCGAGCCCAGGCTTCCCAAGCAAGTGTCACATTGGCAGGATGAATGTCCAATATATTTGCACCGTTTATCATCAAATCTTCTGCGTCTTCTTCATCAAAGGAATCTGAGGCCGGCTCATTGTCGGCTCTTGCTTTCTTCGCTTTGAGCCCGGGCAGCGATGACACCGCAGCAGCTTTCTTTGGCTGTATTCTCGTGGCCTCCTTCACCGGAGATTTTGGACGAGGGGCAGCCCTAATCGGTTCCTCAAAGTGCTCGGCCGCCCCTTGAGCATTGGGCGCATTGGGCGCTGCTGGATCATCTGAAGGAGGGGTGAGGGGAGCGTTTTCAGGGAGAGGAGTCGGCCGCGGCTTCCCTTTTAGCTGTTTGATCCAGCGATCTCGCCAAGACTGCCATGGATGTTGGGGATGCTGTGATATGCCTCAGTATGACGCATTTGAGTAGCCCCCGTTGGCCCACTCACCTTTGCTTCGAGCTTTTTGTAGATGACATTGCCATCGGTTCCACCACCCGTTTGAGGCATTTGGTGGACGACCCAGTCCCAAAGAATTCGGTCATCGTTTTGCGTGTATTTGTTGCGGGTTCCTTTCGGAGGTTGTATGGTAGACCCGACACTTCTCACTGTGCCCTCGGCCGGACCCACTCCATGATCTTCGAGATCCTCTAGAACACCATTCCGTATTGACTTCTCGATGTACCTGTATGAGTAACTGGTTGCTGTGATCAGAACGGCCACAGTATCAATATGATGGTGTCGGTGGTGAACGCACGTTCCTGGGAGCGCCTCCTTTCTTGCGTGGTCTACAATCTTGATATCTGCATGTTTCTCAATTGGTAGAACTTCGCCGCCGTTGGACTGGATGACATCAGCGACCCTATCAGGAACTTGTCGGTAATCCTCAATGAGCCCTTACTCGGACGTCGTTGACGAATCTCGAGCGTTGCGGAACCTTGTGCGAAATGTAGAATTTTAACCCCTGGAATAAATTCCCAGCCTGGACTTCAGCGCCTGGAGTAATGTTGCTGAGGACGACTTGAGCCGTCATGGCGCAAGATCCTTTGCAGAATTGGTGAATGTTCAGCGATCGTGTTTTGGTGAGGGGCAACCTCGTCGCGAGAAGCGCGTCAGCCTTGGCGAGCCTTCTCACGCTGTCACGCTACGTGCCACCGTGCCTGTTCTATGTAAGCTCTAAGTAATCTTCACCAGGTCCATTACATAGGAGACCAAAGCTAAAGCGAAGTCGGTACCATGGCTGAAGAACCTTCTCTAATGCGCACTTTTGATGCTCAATGACCGGATTGTGAATGCCTAGGGTTCATAGCCAATGAAGAGTTCGTGTTGGGCCAACTTTAGTAGCTGACAAGCGTAAGATTTACTCATGATGAACATGAGTGGCCTAACGAGGGTCATTGTCGCTGTGCTATTGCTCTCGTTCATTGTATTCGTGGCCTTTTTGGGACGATTACCCGCTTTACGGTGCGTCGCTCATCACTACAAAGCTCTATCATCTCATCAAACTTTAGGAAGACACCCATCGGTTTGCTTCATCGCTTTCTGTTTATGACCCTACCTAGTCTCCTACGTACAGGTGACGTCCTCCTGACTGGGGGGAGGTTGACCCCTGCGCTACGGAGAACAGGCCACTACCTCATGGATGAAAATCATCCCTTGGTCTTAGTAAGGGCGGAGAATCGCAACTCAAAATATATTGTTGACTCCCTATAGATTTTCTTCCTCGCTGTCCTCTCGTCGTCTCAGGTTTTCTTTCTATCATCGGCCTTCTTGCGTCTAGCATATATACACAAATTCTCTACCCTCGTTTTAAGCAGCATGCCATATGTCTTCACTTACAAAGCTGTAAAATCCACTTCTTCAGTCATCACTCCTGACAACCATCAGCATGAAATGAGACGGTACCCGTACGACCACGTACTGTATCAGCCGGGGAACTTCTGCCGTACTTGCCTTTTCCTTAAGCCCGCCAGAAGCAAGCACTGCGGTATCTGTAATGTTTGCGTGGCTAAGCACGATCATCATTGCATTTGGGTTATGAATTGTCTAGGGAAGGGCAATTATTGTTACTTTGTAGGCCTTATGGCTAGCCTTGGGACGTTGCTTTCCTACGGTGCATACCTTGCTTATGCTTTACAGACCGAGATGCTGCAATCTGATACGATTCGTCGATCTGATGGTTTCGAAAGTAGAGCCCATTGGACCACCGGCAAAACCTGGTCACAGATTGGCTACTCTTGGGCTTGGGCTTTCGCCAATGATGTCCGTGTTGGCGGTGTCGGGATGCTGGCTTTCCTCACAGCACCATTGGCCTGGGGCATGTTCTGCTATCATGTCTACTTGATTTGGGCTGGCATGACCACCAACGAAACTTCGAAGTGGGCGGATTGGCGAGATGACATCACGGACGGCCTAGTATTCAGGTCGGAGAGACCCACAGCTTGCAATGATGGTGGTCGAAGAGACCAAGATGTGGAACCTTTTGTTGAATGGCCGATTTCAAGCACACAACAACTTGTAAGCTCCGATGATGGTCAAGCACCAGAAGATTCGGCCATTTCTACAGGCACTCATGTAGGGGCATCTTCAAGAAACAAGATTAGCGAGAAGCCACGCTGGAGGCGGGTACAAAGCCTGGATGAGATTGACAATCTCTATGATCTGGGTTTCTGGGACAATTTGATGGATGTTTTGCCAACAGAATCTTGACAGGGAGGCAGTTGTGTCCGGCGTCAGCTGGATAATGGGCACGCTATGCTTTCGGCCGGCTCCTTGCCACCTTGCCTAGCGGTTGCTAGACGTTGGTGGGCCGCTAGAAAGCCCGCCCGCCCACTGACTCACAGCAAGGCCCATCCCCCTACATGCCTGTGGGCAATAAATTCGAGATTTCTGATACGATCAGAAATACTCGTAACATGGCATCAACGGAAGCGTTCGCCTTGGCGAGCTTCGACCAGGCGCAATCGTTAGGCTACGAGGAAAACAGTCAAAACCGTGCCGTGCACAGCAGGCATTTGCAAATCGAAGACTACGAGCTCGAGCAGGTCTCTCTCCCAAGAGCTGATGGCGGAAAGGATGCATGGATGTTTCTGGCTGGTTGCTTCCTCATTGAAGCATTAACCTGGGGTTAGTCAGACTCCTTGATCGTACTGTCTCGTGATTGGGATTAGTATCGAGGGGGCATATGGTAGTCTACTTTACGCGTGCACTGTACTGCACATGGGTGACCCGTCAATTACGGTCACCAGTCTCAAGCTAATCTTGCATACACCCGCCGTTATTCAAAAAGCAAACGAGCCTTCAATATCGATGCTGATGATGGTCCAGGGTTTCCTTTCTCATTTGGTGTTTTCCAGGAGTACTACAGCACACATCTGCCGTTTTCCAAAGAGCCTTCTGGCATTGCTATTATTGGGACGTCAGCAATGGTAGGCCGTTTCTATGATCAATCTCTGCAACTGCCGCCACTGAACTCTACCGAACAGGGGATCATGTATCTGGGCGCCCCATTCGCATGCGCTTTCCTCCAGCGGTACCCAAATGTCCGACGAAAATGCTCCGTTGTTGGCCTTGTGGTCATCTCACTGGCCCTGATCATCTCGTCCTTCTCCACACGCGTCTGGCACCTGATTTTAAGCCAGGGTGTGCTTTACGCCCTCGGTGGCTCTATGCTGTATATGCCTGCGATTGTGTTCCTCGATGAATGGTTTATCCAGCGCAAAGGTTTTGCTTTCGGCGTGATGGTACGTTAATCTTCTGTGCCTCTATTCTTTTATTCAAACATAAAGCCCATAGTTCTTTCTAAGAAGTCTGTCTCTAATCTACATCCAAGATATATCACGCAATGTAGTATTGTTTCCACAAGATATGCTGACTTCAGATAGTGGGCTGGTACGGGAGTCTCCGGTGTTTGCATTCCTTTCGTCATGAATTGGGGTCTGAATAAATACTCTTTTGGCACCATGCTTCGCGCTTGGGCCATCGTCCTCGTTCTTCTTCTGGGCCCTTTACTCTACTTTGTTAAGCCACGTCTGCCGGTCTCCTCTTCGACCCATGCGCGACGTCTCAACTTCGACTTCCTCAGAACAACCACCTTCTGGGTCTTTCAAGCAGGCAACATAGTTCAAGGCCTAGGGTTTTTCATTCCCAATATATATTTACCTACTTATGCCCGCTCGCTCGGACTTTCGCCTATAGCTGGCACGGTCACAGTATCTCTTTTCAACACAACCTCTGTCTTTGGCCAAGTTATCTTGGGAAGTCTAAGCGACCGTGTTCATATAACGACCGTCATACTAATCTCTACTGTCGGTGCCACGCTTTCCGTCTTCTTCCTTTGGGGCTTATCCGCCTCTCTGCCCCTTCTTTGTATCTTCAGCCTCGTCTACGGCCTCTTTGCTGGCGGCTTCACCTCAACCTACACGGGCGCGATCCGAGAAGTCAAGAAGGTGGACAGCAGAGCGGAAGCAGGCTTGGTCCTTGGACTGCTAGCTGCTGGCAGAGGGGTGGGAAGTGTGGTGTCTGGCCCGTTGAGTGAGGTATTACTGAGCGAAAAGCCTTGGGTTGGCGAGGCCTTTGCAGGATACGGAAGTGGGTATGGGGGATTGATCGTATTCACGGGTGTAAGTGCCATGCTTTCTGGGGTGAGCTGGATTGGGAGAAGGGTTGGCTGGATCTAAGTATCTGGTTCAACGCGATCCAAGCGAATAGGACTTGGGGAAGATCAATGATCCACGCCTTGCTATAGGTATCGTACTTCAAAGCAAGGTGCAGGCCTGTGAATGAGACCCTATATGAAGGAACAACAAGAGAAGATGTAGAGAAGAAATGGAAGCATGAACTCCACAGAGCAGATTATGTCAGTGGGCGTTATAGGATCGGGATTTGCTACAACCGCTCGCCTTGTCCCCCGTCTCTTCCCATTCAGACCTGAATCAACCAGTACCCAATAAGTAGGAAAGAGACTGATTGGCAACAATCCTGCAGCACGGTCAATAGCCTTAATCAACGAGATTTAGTCCACAGTGACTTATCGCTGTACGTTATAACATTGAAATAGCACTTGTAGGCCCTGTCGTGACCGCTATAAGACCTTTCAGGAATACTGCTTACGAGAATTACGACTGTTGTCCGGTTTGGAGTACGAAGACTGGGGGATATTGTCTCATAGAGTGGGAGAATCATAGGATGGAAGACGAGGGAGTGTGGAGCTGGAAGTGGCCGTGGTAAAGGAAAGGCTGTCATTGTGTGGGATTCATTCCTGTAGTTTGGGAGGCGATGGGGGAAATATTGCAATGATAATGAGTTACTAGCTTCTTTAAAGGCAGCTAAATAAGGTACCTGCATTGTACCCTTAGTCTTTCCACCAAGATCCACCAACATACATACACCAACGATAGTGCGATAGGGGCTCAAGGCCGCTTAGGATATCTCGTGCATGATTACCTCTTTGGCTCTGACAATCCGCGCCATAAAGTCCTATTCATGAAAGCAAATCCATTGATTATTATGCAAGACTGTACGAGGCCCGTAGAGGGAATTGTCCGTAATCTTGAAGACATGAATTGAATGAACGAAGGACTACGCCTCAGTATATAGTTGTGCGTGGACTAGGTAGCAAGGAAACTTTGTAAGACCATAATATCGTAGCGGCATGTCCTCATCTGTGTAAAAACCATAGTATGACTTTCAAGTGAACGAAAGCTTCCTCATGCTAATTAATGACCTCTTGATGATGCAACTTGAATGGTACGCCCCATCGATCTTGTACTTCAAGGGCAAAGCTACGAAGGTAAATTTGATGATTCAACAACACCATAGAGTTCATTTCCATGAAGGTTATTCATGTTTCTTTGGTCGTGTGCTGATGTGGAGAATGAATAATGGTCATTTTCTAGAAGGCTGAGTTACCACTTCTCTTTAACTTGAGAAAATCGAGGTTGACGATGACAACACGGTACATGATCGATTGCCAGGTTACGATTCTTGTCAATTATGAGATGCAAAACAGTTGAGGTAAGGGTATGCCTGATCTCCGTAGCTCGCCTGATTGATGATTGATGCGCCATTTCGGTGTAAAGAGCGCTGGATCACGCGTGACAGCATTTCACCCAATTGGTATTCTTGGGCATATCGGACGTGACCTGTCATAGCTTAGTAGAAAAAAGAGATCAGTATGGCTTGCGTGCTCAGCACTTCTTGATGCGTAACGCTGATATAATACCGGTGAAGGGGACGAAAAAATCAAGCCAAGGTTTGCCAAGTCTTTCCACTATTTTATCAGCATTCGACAATTCATCGAGTGTCTTGGCTAAAAGGTATCTTGATCGTTCCAGCTTACAAGTATGGGGCCCGTTTAGCATTAGTGCAATACTCACCCATAGAAGGGTTCACCCATGTTCTACAAAACACGCCGAATCAGCAATCTCGAAACATTAGCACAAAGAGCTGCTCGACATTCCCATGAATTTTAGACCACGGCCGAGCAGCCTTGACCACTTTCTTTGAGGCTAGGTATTATGCCATCGCCCGCAGAATTCAAGAGGAGGCATGGAAGGGAGGCTGAAGACAAGGGGTTAGAGCTGGTGCTGATATGTACCCAGTCGCTTTACAAGAGCCGGAAGACATTGACGGAAAATTGTTTCGACCATACAGTGAGAGTATGCAAAAGAATCTTAAGGCGAACGAACGATAGTGAACAAGTTAGGATGGTCATTGGCATGAATGCTCAGCATTGGAAGGATATCAACAATACGTTCGCGCTGGCCATTCCTGTTTTGGAAATTCAGTCTCTGGCCTCGGACGATCCTCAGACCGGAGCCCCTACCTCTTCTTCAGCGTTGATGGCATTGAATCATGATATCTTGATGAAAGACCTGGATCGGCTGAACGACATTTTGCTAATTGCGAGGAATGTCTTAGCAACCACAGTGGAGATTCAAAACCTTGCTGGGGAAAGCCTTCTCGACCAGCAAATTCTGAAGCTTATAGACCTATGCGTTCGAGTTACCGCTAGAGGCTATGATGGAGACGCCGGAAGCCGTACCGAGCAACAGTGGGGAGAGGTGATAGGATCCTGTAAGTGTCTCAACCAAACTAAAAGACCTCAGCGTACAGTTCATTGATCACCAACTAACTGCCTCGTTCTACAGACAAGAAGCTTCTGATCACATGTCTACAACTTTTCTATAATTTTATCCAAGAGAATGAACAGCGCAAGCTGTTATTGTGGCTAGACTTGTTCGCAAATTCTAAAGTGCAGAGTGAGTACGCTGCAGGCACTCTTCCTCCGGGCGTCGGCCGTGACCATTTCGCAGCAAAGTTTGGCGATGCATCACCTAATCCCAAAACCCTTACCACGTCGGAGGATGGCGTGAGATCCGTTCAGTCGTACCCCAGAACAGTCCAGAAGGGAAGCAATACCGTAGATCTTTCAGATGGAAATCAATCACAGCTTCATCCATCAAAAAGCCACGATGATCTTCTAAAGGACATTGACGAGGTCACTGACTCTGTAGAGCCTATGGAGCGAATGTCAATCAGCAACACAACAGCGGGTTATAGTAAAAACCCTCAAAAGCAAAGGAGAGAACTGGCTCAGCAAAAGAACATCGACGATCCTGTTGTATCGATAGCTCAGAACACCCCGAATATCGCACCGGGTGCTGCCACACACGACGGGCTTTTGTTTGGAGCCGTGAAGACGGAACGCGGAGATGAATTTGGAGCTCTACGTACGCCTGAATCCGCAGCAATTACTCTACAAGCTGCGAAAGACCAACTGATGGCACGATTGGCCGATACCGCCCCAGGTAATATCAACGATGACGATGCAGACCTCATACCCTTTCCTAATGACACGGAGTCTAGCTTTCAACAAATCCCTAACAGTGATGACGATGAAGAGGAGGACAGGATTCCGGGAGAACCAGGAGATCAGGAGCGGGGTCTGCTTACAGATATCCCCCTCGTGCTCGGGCCTCAAGAGATTGAGCCGTTACCAATGATTATTCAGATTGCCATCTGCTCAGGGCACGGTTCAGTCTTGCATGGCAGGGACATGCAAGGTATGAGATGTAATATATTACTGGCTGGCGATCCAGGGCGAAATCTACTCAGAGAGCTTCTTATCTTCATCGCTGCGTGGGATTTGCAGGATGATGAGACTTATTTCAAGCTGATGATGCAGATCATGGAGGCAATCTTGGAAAACGGGTTAATGCCCTACGCATACCAGACCTTCGCGGAAGTGAAGGACATCGTCTCTCCAGCACAGTCGATGGTTATCAAGATACTCACCCAGATCTTCCGTGGCAAGCAGGGCTTACCTCCCATCACCGGAAAGGATGCTTGGACAGCTGGCAATGTGCACGCAAATGCATCTCGCCGAGTAGACGTATACATTGTCCGCTATATATTCACCATTTTCCGCCAGTGCATCATCCCTGAGACATGTGCTCTCATATATCTTCAAGGTCAGATCGAAGCTGGCCTCGCCTTACCCGAAGACTTTCCACTAAATCTCTGGGATATGGAACGAGTCTACGAAGGTGTCTACCAATTCCTCGAGTTTTTTGCAGTCCTGACCGAGAGCGAAGAATGGAAAGATCTTCTAGTCAACTGGGAAATCGTGAACGAGCTCGTGACTTTGCTGCGAGAGCTCGAAGCCAGCATCCCTAAAGCACCTCTTGTTGTCCCTCAGACGGTCGCTGAGGCACAAGCAGCTGGACAGCAACAATCACAGCCCCAACCGCCATTACCGCCCCAAAGCCAACCCACCACAGAAACACCCACACCCGTGGCCGTCGAACGTCCTTTCGATGTTGTGCCGCCCGCAGATGCGCCGTTCCCTGCCCCTTCGCCACTCTCCCAAGCGGACAGCCAGGACCAAGTCGAGATCGACGCCGCAGATCCCAGCGACTTCGAATGGCGTAACCTCAAAAAACTGGTCATCCTCGTGCTATCAAGCTTGGTATGGAAAAGCCCGAAAGTACAGAAGCAGATCCGCCAGTATGGAGGGGTGGAGATGGTGCTCGCTTGCTGTACGTATGACGGTAACAACCCGTATATTCGCGAGCATGCTGTCATGTGTTTGAGGTTCTTGCTGGAGAATAATGAGGAGAATAAGAATTTGGTTAGGGGGTTGGAAAAGGTGAATTTGAGGAATGGACAGGAGGGGAGTGGGATCTTACCGGCTGAACATCATGCTCAAGCCCAGGCTGGGGCTCAGGCTGTGGAGATTGAAGAAGAGTTGTGAATGTCTGGTTCGGAAAGGTTGTATCGAGTCTATCAAGTGCTGATGGCTCTTGTCGTTACATCGTTTCTTGGAGTGCTGTATACCCTCATATGATTGATATAGCTAAATGTCAATAAATACGACTTTGATGTAGATTGATTACGACGTCTTCAATAGACACGTTTTGGACAGCTATCGCGCTCTGATTTGCTCTTGTTTGAATCTGTCCATTCCAAACTGACGCCACTCGAAATCCCCGTTGCTGTAGCATATTACCCAAAATAACTAGGAAGGAGACCCAAAACACTGAATCACAAAGTGTCTTGAGATTTACGAGGCGCCTGCCTTATACACAATAGATCAAGAAACATCAGAATCCTTCCACGTCATAGCCACAACCCATTAGCTGTCTCCAGCTCCGCCATTTCCACCCTCTACGCCACAGTCCACTCTCCATACCTTACGGTGACCCGTCCATTCAGTCATATCGATCTCCAATATCTCCACTGCCCCCACCACCTCCATAACTCGTCTGCTCCTCCGGCTGACTATATCCAAATTTTCCAGCCTCAATTGGCCTCTGGACTTTATAGGGTCTCTGCAAGTCATGACTAGGAGCCTTGACAAGAATATGCGGCACCACCCCATCCTCTTGCACATTAAGATTTGCAGTCGAAGCACCGAATGGAGAGTTTGACCTTGCGTTCCCTGGTCCTTTCACGTCAAGCATCGGGTTGTATCTGCCCAGTTGGTTGGCTTTGCGCTGGATGCGCATGTCGAGGAGTAACGCGAGGATGGTGGTGAATGCGCCTGTGACTGTGAATGCCGTCATAGACTTGTAGAGCCGGCAGACCATGATGCCAGCTTCATTGTGCCAGCGTGTGACGATGCAACGGTGGCCGAGGGTCCAGGTTAGGTTCCAGGTTAGGAGGGCGAGGGCGAGGAGCCAGAGGAGTGTCAGGGCGGCGTTGACTGTGAGGTTGATTTTTGGATTCAGCGAGCGGGTGAAGTGGAGGAGAGTGGTTGCCGTGAGGGCGGCTAGGGTAAGGACGGAGACGGTTAAAAGCTGCAGTGCGTGGTCAGTGGCTGGTATGGGGGGGAAATAGGTTGGGAGTTGAGGTGACGCGTTGGACGTACTAGGAGGAAGGTCCAAGGGACGGAGAAATGCTCTTTGTGGAGATGATGGACGAAGAAGAAGATAACGATGGCGACGTAGAGAGAGGAGATCCATTGACCCAGCCTGATAACGTGGAACGCGAGAGGGGGGTATTGTGATGGCTTCTTCGATATCCCCCTACCGCGTCCCATTATTTGAATCATATTGGCGAGAATATGTGGCAATGATTGTGAGCTGCGTGGATGAGTGTAGGATTAGTCTCCAGGACGGTCGATGAGGCGGCGATGAAGTTAACTGAGTGAAAAAGGAGGTCGTGGCCCGTGTGGTTGACATTCGAAACGCTCTCAGCGGCTGAAGATCGTTATTGGCGACGGGGATAGCCGATCTACCAGGCTAAAAGCTAGACTAGCGTAGCGCCGGGCTTTGTAGCAGCCTTTTCTCCGACCGGATTAAAGAGACGCTTGATGTCGTCAATCATCGAAGCAACCGTACGGGCATTTCACAGCCAACGTTCATTGAATCCATGAACCGCTGGTGTTTTGATACGGCGTTCGACGAGTCATTCTATTCCATGTCGGGCTTTCTTTCAGAGCCTTCGAAATAAGTCAGATAATAGTTCGCGAATTCCATGGAGATCCAGAGCAATTGCAGGCGCAGGGTCATATTCAATCCTCATATCCAGGTGGAGCTGATGATCCGGTGATCATGACAGAGGTCAATGAGCCCGAGACAGAGGAGACTGCCATGGACATATCCGCAGGCCAGAAGATGCTTTCTGCAGTCTCCGGCAGTCTCCTCACATCACTTCTCGGTAAACACCATTTCTCTACTATCAAAGCATACACACAGCTAACGTCTCCCTTCCTAGTCACTCCTCTAGATGTCGTGCGTGTCCGCCTCCAATCCCAGCCAAATCCTCCCCCATCGATCCCAAAAGTTTCCTCCTCCTCCTCCTTCATAAATCTACCACCAAACCTTGGGGTCACTGCTTGCTGCCGAGAAGTCTTCTGGGTAAACAACACCTCCCCCTTTTGCATAGCAGTCAATCCCGAAAACCTCTCATCTTCCGCAACCGTCGCGACGTTGAACCCTTCTCTTTCCTCTCCGTCGGCTGGAGCGGCCGACTGCGCCGTTGACGAAACGCGCCGCAAAACGTTCACCTCCACCCTTGATGGCCTCAAGAAGATCGCTCGCACAGAAGGGCCTACAACACTCTGGCGCGGCCTTTCTCCCACGCTCCTTATGTCTGTTCCTGCAAACGTCATCTACTTTACCGGCTACGATTCCCTCCGCTCGAACCCCTACAGTCCAGTCCATAACCACATCTCAGATGCTTATGCACCCTTGATCGCTGGATCAATAGCTCGAGTGGCGGCTGCGAGCGTTATAAGTCCAATCGAGATGTTCAGAACACGTATGCAGGCAGCTACCTCTCGCAACGGAGGTGGCGTATTCGCAGAAACCCTGGGCGGACTGCAACAAATGGTCCATTCTCAAGGCTACACGTCCCTCTGGCGAGGTCTGACATTGACGATGTGGAGGGACGTGCCGTTCAGTGGCATATATTGGTGGGGTTATGAAGCCGTACGGAATGGCCTTACAGACATGCGAGACCCACCGCATTCCAGATCAAGATCACGATCCCAATTACGAGATAATAGCAACCATAGCTCCACCTTCATTGACAGTTTCATAGCCGGCGCAACTTCCGGCGCCATAGCTTCCGTCGTCACAACACCTTTTGACGTCGGCAAAACCCGACAGCAAGTGCTGCAGCACGATTCCCCCAAAAACAGAGCACCAGGAACGGTCTTAAGGCCAGAGGATCGGTCAATGCCCCGCTTTCTGTATCATATCTGGAAAGAAGAAGGAGCAAGAGGTCTCTTCCGGGGGTGGGCTCCTAGGATGTTGAAAGTGGCGCCAGCATGTGCGATAATGATCAGCAGCTATGAGGTTGGGAAGAAAATGGCTAGGAAGATGAATGAGAGGAGTAGGGACGCGGTTACCTCGATATAGTCTCTCGAGCGATCTTTCTCGACTAATTCTGAACTTTGTACGTCAAAGAGCACGCCATGGATCTTGCGCACCGCATCGGGGAGCAGAAATACGTGGAATTCCATCGCATGATGGTGTCAAACGCGCGGAATACTCCATTCTCACTCTGCATGAAAACCCCCGAGAACCCCCTAAAGCTGATCGAGGACGCTCTGGAAGAAGACAGTCAGAAGGGCCGAAAGTACCGCGTCAACGCAAGCACACGGCTATGGCGCTATAATCCTTGGATCACATATGGAGAGCATAATGGCTCAGATAACACACCACTACTAGCACGAAAAGAAGAGCTGAAGTCTTAATTCTTCCGAGCATTTTCGGCATTATCTCATCGGACTTTGGAAGCATAGCGAGGCGTAGCAATGTATGTTAAGAGTGGGATGGCAGCATCTTCATTCTGAGTACGATATGATGTACAATAATAACATGAAGGGTTGTAAGCGAAAATTTTGAGCAGGATAAGCTTACTATCTCTCTTCAGCGTCGTGTCTGGTTGGTTTAAGTCAACAGCGAAACAAACCATTCACCTTCTTCAGAGGCTAGAGATCAGTATTCTATCAAGGGAAAAGCTGGTAAAACCGCGTAATGGTCAACCGGGGGAAATATTTTAAATCACCTCATATGTCCCTCGTCTTGTGTACCTAATATGGTTATGTGCAAGCTACCTACGTACAAAGACTTCGTGACTGTATGTAGTAACGCTGACAGTGACACCCGCGTCGAGTCTCGTAACATATATGTATACATGTCCTTTCATTTTACCTTTGAACACCTCGCTGTTTCATGCTCGATCGATCAACAGATCAATCATGCAGCACCTTCCACAAACAGTAGACTGGGCAATCATCATGCATAAATGTCTTCCATGTAGGCCTAATCCACTCATCGAGCTCAATCGAAGCATCTCACCCTATACCTGTACCTACGCCTACTTGAAGCTACGTCCAAAAGTTCCATTTTCTTTTCCGTTCAGGGTGGCCGCTGGCCCCACTGTGCTGTTTCTACCGTTGGACACCGATCGGTGGCCCAACGAAGTTTGCCTTCCATGCCCGGCAGATAAGTCCACGGTCCTGGACACAGCATCCCTCCCACTGGCGAGGTTAGGCTGGGTACTCTTGGGTTGCGGCAACATGCTGATGCGGCGGCTGCTAGCCATGGAAGTACTTGGGCGCTGTGGTCTGGGCCTAGCCGAGGGACTCTCCCCCACGGTAGGAGTGCGAGGTGCGTTTGGTGAAGAGTCGATACCGATGCTCTGCCTTCTGGAGGAAGCCGTGTTGGGAGGGGTCTTTTCTGTTGCCTTGACCTGGTCGGTCGAAGTGAGAGGAGACGAGAGCGATTGTTGACGTTGACGCATGCCCATCGATGTCTGGACACCAGATGGCAGGTGTGGGCGGCTGTTGCTAGTTGCAAAGACTGGTGAAGGAGCTGGAGAGGAGCGCCCAAGTGGACTGGACAAAGGGAGGCCAGAAGAGCTATACGAAGTAATGCTCATTGGTAAACGGAACGCCATTGAGCTCCGTTGTCCGGCTGGAGGCGTAGCAAAGGGAAGATGCCTAGGCTTCTGACCAAATTCAAAGTATTCGACTTTTGGGGACGAGTTCCATCGCGGCTTGTTGTCAGCTGAGAGGCTCGGGCGTTGTGGCCGCGCTCCGGGTGTAGGTGTAGCAGAGGTTGCGTATGGGGCAGGAGAAGCCCCGCGAGAGCTCACCTCTGAGCTGAAAGAGCGAGATATCGAATTATGGCGCGGTATCTGGGTTAAGCCAGCAGAACCTGGTGGCATAGTAAAGTTTCGCCTGGCACCACCGTTGGGGCGAGCCACGCTGTTGAACCCCATGCTGCTGCGTTGGCTTGAGGCATTCATGACAGGTGAATTATCTCGCTTAACGCCATTCGATGGAGCCATGATAACTGACGATGCAGGTGAGCTTCCGGGAGTCCCAACCGCACTGACCACACTGGTAGCCGACCGGTCCATCGAGACAATGCTCGAGATAGAATCACGCAGCTGCTGATTCTTGTTCATTGCCAGGTCGTCTAGAGCAAGGTCCATATCTTTTATATCCGCTTTGAGGCTCTCCCATCGCGTCTTGGTGTCCAGCTGCAAACGAAGGATTTCGCCATTGACAGTCATACGGCCAGACACACCGTTTCCAATGATGACAAGAATTTTTTCTATAGACGGTCCAATGTGGCTCTTCTTCTGCTCGTATGCTTCCACCTTCCTAGTCAGTAAGGGTGGGTTGCTATGCTGTGTTCCAACATCGATGGCCTCCTGGAGTTTATTGATGGCACGCTCCACAGATTCGCACAGCTTCATAGCTTGGCGGCCCACGTTCCGGAACACTACGACCCAGCGGTCCTCTCCAAGCTCCTGCCTCAATCCTTCAGCGTCAGCCTCGAGGACCTGCCACTTCTTTTCCAGATTCTTTCTTCGCGTCTCAAGCTCTATGCACGCTGTTGGTAGGACCCGCTCTGCTCTCGTTTGGTAACTTGATAGCGTCATAGGGAGAAAGTCCAACGAAGCTCGTAATGGCTGCATCCTAGCAAGAAGAGCCAATAGTCTTGTGTCGTCCAATGCAATACCAAGTCCAGGTGATATAGGTGAATTCGGTAACGTAGAAGATGAAGACGGTAAATTCATCCGATGGTTAATTGTCTCTTTCTCGCCCTCTTCGATGATGGTGTCTAGTTCTTGCAGGTCGATAGCCCCGTTAGTGTCAAGTATTGGATCCGACATTAACGCTCTGTGTCTTGCCTCCTCCATCTCAAACACTAATCTAGAAAGATTTTCCATCTCAAGACCAATATCTCCAAGCACGTGATTCCATAATTCTTCCCACTCCATCGCCAGTTCTACCTGGGCTTTCACCGTTTTCAGCGATCTGCGCACGGTTTCCCAGCCCATTAGGATTCTCTCCATTTGGTCAACGACGCCCTTTTGCTGCCCTGCAGGGACGTTCGATACGTCTTCTCGCTCTTGTAAGTCTTCGATGGCCTTGACATAAACACCTATCAGTCCTTCAAACTTTCCGATCGCAGTGTCAACCTCTCCCAGGCCTTCACGACCACCTGCAGAAGCCCATTCCACATCATCTTCGGCATCAAGCCCACATAAAACTTCTGTGGCTTTCGTCAGCCAATTATTTATTTGGTCTGCTGCATTCCCTAGTATAGTCGCGGCAACAAGGGCCGTTGGTATGGAAGAGATGCTGGTAGACAGTAAGGTCGCATTGGGTAAGGCTAGTGAGGTAAGCTGTGACAGCTGGCTAGAAAGCGAGTCGCGTGAGAGGGAGTACACTGAGGCTGTTCGTGACGACCTGAAGGAGTTGGCGTACGAGTTTGGGTCTGGAGAGGTAGGAGTTCGAGTCTTGGAGAATCTCCTAGGGGTCGACAATGGCTCAACATCGCCAGGGCTGGCACCAGCGAAGGTGTCCTGTGTTGTCTGAGCTATGGGCTCTGATGATGTAGCTGACCCATTCTGTAATTCTTTCTTCGACCTAAAGGCCAGTTGCAGTTTGTGGCCCGCCATTGGAACTGCTTCGTGCTTTTCGTTTGTGATATGTGTTTCGTAAGATCAGTTCCAAATGGTGTTGCTGGCCACCAAAAAGTGTCGAAGAGGTTTCTTAGGTCCAATGGTCAACAATTCTGAGGTGCAGCCAAGCAAGAAGCTGCAGGTTCCCGTGTGATGTCGGTGAATAGTCGTCAAGAACAGTAGGATGCTTGCGGAATCGGAAGTTGCCCGAATTCAACAACAGCTGCCCGACTGATGAGCATAGAGGCTACTTTTGGTATCGAAATGGTGATTTTGGGCGGTGAAGGCTACTTTGGTCGGTCTTGACACGGTGGGGAGGTGTGGAAGGATGGTGAGGTAGGGGCTGTGACAGATCGCGATCACTCCGAAGGTCAGCTCACACACGCGACCGAGCTGCAGCAGTAGCTCTATAATAACTAAGAAAGCGAGAGTGAGCAAATGGAAACTACTCTGTTGAGCTCAAGTCATGTATAAAGGAAAGGGAAGCCAGAGTGGAACGCGAGAGTGGTCTGCATGAGGTGCGGTTGGGCGTTCGGTTTCATTGTTTTGACACTCGGGCTCAGCCTTTTCGGTCCCTTCGGACAATCCGTGCCGCAGTGATGCTTTCCATTGTTTGATCCTGTGTCAACACTGGGATTTCATTATTGTCTAAGCATGTCCAAACCATCATTATATACTAACATTATTCAGCTATAGGTTCACGATGACCGGAAGAAGGTTCGGCACTGAAGAGCTAGCATTATTGGCAGAGAAGCAAATAGGGTATCAAGACTCCGAACTATCTGTTCAACGTAACGAAACAGGTCTACAAGGCCGACGTTATCGCGTCTCTTTCCATCTCTGGAGACATTAATCATGTCATGGTCTTCATGGTCATCATGAACTATCAGAACCGTTGGCTCCAGATTCGTGTTGATCAAGAAAGGTCACTTCTTGCGGTGGACGAATCGGAGCTTGCTTCCACTCTTTCGTGAGCTCCTCTCTAACTGCTGTGCTCCATTGCAGGATGGCCGCGTCAAAATCCGACCACGCCTCCCCTTTCCGATTCACAACTCCCGAGACATTGACTTTGAGCTTTGTCTCCCAACGAAGCTCAGCAGCCTTGATCCAATATCGAAGATTTTCTGCACAACGGTAAGGCTTGGCGGTGTCTGTATGGAAGACCTTGATGTCGCCGAATTGTCTTTTTGATTTCTTCAATAATGCGTTGTGAAGGTGAATGAGTGTCAGGCCGGTACGCAACGCTTCAAGAAATGATGTTGGCTGTTGTTCCGACACGTTCAAGTGTACCCATTCCGGCAGAGTCCCGTCAGGGAGGAAGGAACATAGGAACAGTCTTTCTCGTTGTCTCTCGCGTCCATTCCACTCTCCCTCAAGCCACTCCCAGCTGTCCTGAGTCCTCCTCTCTAGCTCTTCCACAGCCTCTTCCTGCACTAGAAAAGCCTCAATGCCATCCACCCAATGTTTGATGACCTTCAGCTCTTCATCTTTCATGCCGCCTGCAAAATTCCGACTGGCCATTCTTTTCAACATGTCGAGCACAGTATACAGCTCTTGACGTAGTTGACGTTCGGACTTGATTGTGTATAGTCGCTGAGGTTCCTCGTGTGCGGTGTAGTATATCTTAGCAGCACGTATAGCTAGAGTGACAACATCTAGAATGTGCACTCCTTGTATCTCATACCAACCAGCTGATTGGGAGAATGCTGTGGAGACTCTGACCTTACTTGGATCGCCAAAAGACTCGTTAGATTGCTCCTCCTCCCGCCTATCAAGTGTCTCCCTCTCCTGCTCTTGCACATCTTGCAGCGCCTTCTTCGCGTCCCGCAGAGCCGCCTTGAGATCTTGTCGAAGAGCCTCTGAGTCTGGAGGTGGCGATACATATTGGACTCTATGGCTATAGGTGCTAACTGTCGGTGGCAGCATCAATGGTTCGTCGATGCTTGGATCCATCTCTGAGCCGTCAGGGTTCTGCGGGCCGATGATAGTACTCTGGCTGGACTCTGGACTGTCGTATATCCTCGGCATGGCCTCTGTAGTCTTTGTCTTGTCCGCCTTCGCTAATTGACCTCCCTTTCCATCTAGTAACCCTGTTCTAGCGAAGTAGTACTGTAGATGAGCAATACTCCCTAAGCTAAGCACGCTGTCTCTGTTCCCCGCAGAAGGTGCGAACGTAGCACCCTGAGGCCGGACATATCCCCTCTGACGTAATGCAGCGGATGCAGAGGATGATCGAGACGTCACTGAAGGTTGGGACGGCGTTGATCCAGAGATAGTAGAATATGCCGAAGAGGAGGTAGCGGAAAAGGATCGGCTGAGCGGCGGGCAGGCAAATATTGCGGGCGTTGGAGAAAGTGATGGAGAAGGCGATGAATCCCTTGTTGAGGGGTCCCTCGTGAACGGTGGTGAATTTGAGGCATTACTCTCCGTTGTTGAGGATGGACTGAGGACCATTGCTGGTAAGAGACCATTGGTCTCTAGGTTGTACGGCTTCATGCTGAGGGTGCATCAAGTGCAAGAGATAGGTGACACGGAGAGCAGCATGAGCACTGAAACAGTGCAATCATTCCTTGAAGGGATGTCCCGTACTGCAACCATTGGGATGGAGTCAGGGGTTGATGCGGGGGGACGCGCTTGGAGATTTTAGCCGATGTTTCACACGCGTTTCCGTCCAAATATAAACACACGCTCGCTGACACGCCAACAAGGTCAAACGGTCAAACCAGGATTATTCTTTGTCATGACGATACACGATGAGCAACAGCATAGTAGGCTAATGGAGACTGTAGAAGATGTGACCTGTGGGTATGATAGCAAACTTGTGCTCTCTTTGATCTGCAAGTGGATGAGACGAATATACCCCAGGTATCTTTCGTCGTTTCTCAACTTCGAATGAAACGCTGTTACTGCACGTTGAAAGAGCTATCACCCTCTTTCACTTCGATCTCTTCTTTCTCCACCTTCACCACACAAGCAGCACTTGGTCCTTTGTCGAGCTCCTTCAAATATGCCTTAATGCTATCCTCTGAGCCTTGTGCCTCACCGGTAACCTACATCACTTGTAAGCACCCGCATAAGCAAGCTTTATGTAGTGACAAGCTTCCATCTTGATGCGGCAGAGCGTTCTTACCTTGTTGTCGGAGGTATTCTTGACATAGCCCGTGAGATTCAATGACTTAGCCTTCGTCAGTGCGAACGATCTGTTCAGCCATCAGTCCCAATGAGATATCGTGGCTGCGAATGCACGGCAATAATACCGGTAGTTGACGCCTGTATGATGTTGAGAATAGCCTAGGTAAGTTGATGGTGGTCCAACTAACCCTGCACCTCGCCGTGTATCTTGAAGGAAATCTATGTAAACCATTTAGGATCAAGCCAGCCGGTTTGTGAAATCGGTAGACGAGTGTGGCACTTACACGCTGTTGAGACATGTCAATTCAAACCCTTTGCGTTCAATGTTGGAGAAAGTTTGGATGAAAAATATTGATGTGTTGACAGGCACGGAGAGGGTGCCTTCACCATTCACCAGTGGCCGAAAGGTGACGTCAAATCTATGCACGGTGCACGATCTTCGGGGGATTATATGAAGTGGACAAACCAGGAGCATTACTACGCAGCATCGAGGCAAAGGTAACGCCGTGACTATATAACCACACAAAACTAGCTACTGCCAAGTCTAAGCATCGAACCTATTTTGATACATTCTGGACTGATCGACATGTTGGAACAGTCTTGAAGTCCTCAAGTTTTTCATCCATATATATTGGATTCAACAAGGCAATGCAGCTGCGAGCTAACTCCCCTATTCCTCCAGAAGGAAGGTTCCACTTTCGATGTCGGATTCCGCCGCTTATCCTAGGTATCGAGGTATACCTTAATCATGCCTCAATTTGGAAAGACTCATGAAGTCCATTATTCTCCAAGAGCTCCTAACCTCTCACCGGTGGTGGAAGTGATCATTTCTTCTTCTTGTCCATTTCCTCTACCTTTTCTTCCAACCTTACCACGTAGGTATGTATTCTCTGCACCGCGGCTTGAAGAGCCTGCGAACACGCATGACAAATCAGCTTCTGCGCTTGAGACAAGTTGAAGCATGGTAGAACATGATGAACGATGCCATTGAAAGTCTATTGACAAACATGCCCTTCTATAACCCTGTAGCACGAGACATCCATAGCATGAATCGCCGTCAAGAAATCTATAATCTTTTGGCTCCAGAAAAAGAAATCCGGTCAGGCCCTGCCGATTGTCATGCAAGTATCCCTCCATCGTTTTATGTCCCAGGACAATGCAGTGCAATGCGATGCAACGCTGTAAAGATGCCAATGCACGTGAAGCCTAGCCATCACCAACACCATCCTATGCCGAACTCTAAATCGCCACACGCTCATATAATTCGTCAACGGAATCTCTACTGACATAGATATCCTCAGTGAGCAATTCATTTGACACTTTGTACTCTTCGAGGATGTAGTAGTATGTGCCAGCACCTGCGAGAGTTGATCCGAGGAGGAAGCCGACGAACCTGTAGAAAGTACACCATCAGTTTTGGCCACTTGCACCACCCGCTGGGTGGAAGTCACTGCGTGCTCACCCTGTCCTAAATGAGCCTATAGGTCTCCGTATCGGAGCCACACCAGCTGTCGCCGTATCTAGCAGGCGAGTTGAAGATTGAAAACATCTTGAAGTAGAAAGAGGTCTTATGATTGATGATTGGCGGAATGTGCGCAATGAGGGGGCAAGCATTTTGGAGGCCATGGTGTCAATTACGGATCGGTGCGTTATGGACAAGACTTGGAATCAACGTGGGCCAAGGTCCGTCGCGTGGCCGTTGAAGAAGGCGGAGACGTGGCTTTGTCAAGTTGATGATGGTCCACGTTGCACACGAAAGGGAAGACGCTGTGGAGGTGGCGGTTAACAGCGCGCTTTCCCGCTAGTCTCGATTGGGATATCAAACTCTGAGCAAGTAAATACTTTGTCAGGAGTCTGGTCGCTAGCTAAATGTCAATGATTCTACGCTGTATGGGTATAGGTTATCAATCGCTGCCAACAGAAAGGATTCCAACATCACTCATCACCAACAAATAGGGCCATTCTCATATCCCTGAGCCTTTCTCAGGGTTCATACTAGCGTAGTCTCGTCAAACAAATCATGTAGGAGATCGTCCGAACACGATCTGTGGTCTGCCGCCTCCATGCGGTACATAGTCTCGAAGGCGTTGATGGACAATTGACGTAGGTATGGTCGAAGAACCTGATCAATGATCTTTTCGTTAGGTACGTCATGGACAGCGTCCCATGTCAGCAGAGGTCTCCACCCTTGCTGCACGTTGGAAAAAGGGATAAACGCGCTATGCAATGTGCCTGCCTTGGTGTCTAGCCCCTCTGCCAATTTGTCGACAAGGCCAACAGGGTTCCAGCTAGAAGGCCTATATACAGCATCGATGGTGTCTGTAATGAAGAGCCATTCGTGAAGCTGGAAGTCGTCTGGAGCTACAAGGAGCAGAGTATCAAGGAGTTTTGCGGCTTGAAGCACACATGAGATGCTGAGATTGTCGCGGCTACCTGTCGGATTTAGAGATGAGAGGGCTCCATAGAGCTCGGTGCTTATGATGGGCCATAGGGATGCAAGATGCACAGGTGTTGTTTTTAAGATCAGCGCTCGAAGGACCATGTAGACCTCAGCTCGCGTGGTCGACGAGGGTGAAGAAGCTGCGGTGGCAGTCATCAAATCAACAGTTTTTTCCTGAAGAGTGTTAAAATTCACAATGAAGGTATCACGGTCAGCCGAGAGGATGAGAAATGCCACTCGACGAAGATTGAGCTGCGTTTTCCGGTCTGCTTCTAACCTAGCCGAAGAAGCCCCAACACCGAACATGATACCAGCCGATGCCGGAGCAGTCAAGCGAGAGAGTAATTCCGGCATGCGATCTTTATCGAGAAGAATCCATTGCCGCACTACAGGCATCCAGCCGTCCTGAACGAGATCTAGAGAGCCTGTGGAAAAGAGCCTGGGGTCATTGAAGGCTTCTGCGACATCTCTTTTCCAAGTCTTTGATGCTTCGGGTATCCTTGATGTAAAATTGAATATCTCAAGTGTGCTTGACGTAACATTACGAGGAAACGTCTTCCATCGTAAAGTTGGAATGAGTATATGTGTCGAAATTGTTGTAGTAGCAGTTGTGATGCGGTCGGCGTCCACCAGGATTTTTGAGATTCTTGGCAAGATCGAAGCAATAATGGTGACAACGTCGTTCTGATCGAGAGTATCTTGCAAGTCAGGGTACCTTGTGGGTCTGGTGATGTCTGTCTCGCCATTCGTAGGTGCCAGTGGTTCCTGAGCAAATGCTAAAGGCTTGATGGTGAATGTAGCGGCGAGCAGACGAACGAATAATTCCTATGATGTTTTAGCCAGGGACCCATGGCTATACGATACACAAATATTACCCCAATGTCTCGTCGCATTTTTCGCAATTCGCCAAAGTTCGTGTTGTCAATCTTCTCACCTAGGATGGCGGTAAATTCCAAGAGTTTTGGTAAGGTCTGCCTATGGGGCAACGGATTGCCAAGCACGTCTCTCAGAAACGTCATGCTATCCGCCCATATCTCGTCCAGTGCGTCGTCCTCCATCGATCTCGTGTACGCTGCCAAGAACGTTGCAAGGCTGACATCGGAAAGGTCAGAAGTCAGTGTCGATTTGCGTGCGGGATCCAGAACATTGGGATTAGTACGGCTATATATGGCATTAAAAAGAGCCGGGATTGTGTTTTTGGGCCTTGACCCCTCCAAGGCGTGCAATAGGTTAAAGACAGTGCTCGACGGTATCTTACCGCTAGACGAGCCTGCTCGGTGCCAATACTCAACGAGTGTCTCGAGGCACTCCAGAGCCTCAGCAGCAAAGAGGTGCTCAAGCATGCGGCGAGAACGATTCCTTAGCCGGAGCGATGCATAGTTGAAAGATGCGAAAGTCGCCGTATCCCGGGATGATCTCTCCATGCCAATGTCACCCCACGACCACATACTGAATGATACCCTCACTGCGTCTTTGAAGCACAGTAAGACAGTCAAACGATTGTTAGCAGTAGCCGACCTTGACTTTTGGTTTTCCGGCGTAAAGACGCCCGATACCATATTTCCGAAAAATCCCTGGATCTGCTCGGGGCTCCTTGTCGATGCGGCATGACCCTCATCCTGAAGCATATGTTCATGGCCTCTGGCTAAAACCTGTTCAAGTCCGTTCAAGAGTCCGTTTATTGTAGAGATTGGCTCACTCTGGCTTGTCGTTGAAAAGGTGGGCCCCTCGAATAGTTCTCGCAAGCTGTGAAAGACAGACTCGACAGTCTTGATGAAGCAATCGACAAGAGGCATAAGGGTTTGGAATGCGCTCCCGTCATAGAATGGCAGGCACTTATCCATGAACTGTATCCAATGCTCCAGGGTTGGGTGGCTTTTTGGGCAGCTGATACCAAGCATTAGACAATCCAACAACGCCGGAGGTGGAGGCGTGCTTCTGGCCGTCACCGGATCTTTAGCACTCCTGTCCGTGGATAGAGAGATTTGAGATGCGCTACGGAACGTCTCTAGTGAGGTTTGCCTTCGATGAGAGGCTGTTACAGCCTCATTATTGAGGGACCGTGTCCCAAGTACTACTAGGATGAGGTCCATCAATTGCACTTGAAGCATATGGCTACCTTTACCAATGGCCCACAAGAGCGTCTCAATCAGTATACTCTCCAAAGCCGTCTCTGCGGCGGCATCCAAAGGGGACACAGTAAACATATGAAGCAGCAGTGAGACACTTGTCTGACGTAGTGTAGACAATCTATCACATTCATCGGTTTCTCCCTTTTGACGAGATTGTAGAATTTGCAGTGAGACTTGCACCAAGTATTGCGAAGTAGTCATCACTACGTTACGTTCATCTTCTGTTCCTTTTGTCGGCGATACCATCCTGATGTCTGCCTGCTGGGAAAGTTGCACAGCGTTACCCAACGAGATCCATGTATTTGCAGTCGAATATTGCATTAAATTCAAGATCGTCTGTAGATAATACAAACAAGCCTCGATATCATGCGGCGGACTGCCTTCCTCGAGAGAACGCTGCTCGCCTGTTGGAGCCGTGATCGGAAGTAATTGTGCAGACTTCATCGAGGCATGTAAATGGGAAATTACGACTTCGACAATACTGTCAAACCTGATGTTAGCTCTCTCTTCCACGTGCACTTCCCAGCTTTAAACCCACTTTTGTATGTATGGAAGCGACTGCAACCAATCGGCGACGAATGTGAATAGTCCGGACTTTGGGTCGAAGAGCGAGTCGAGAAGCAGTAGTAATGGGCGTTCGAGTACACGTTGATCGTCCCCATTGGTGACTCCGTTTTCGCTATCTCTTCGCACAATTTGTCCCGGCCTTGAGCCACGCAGGGTGGATGTGTTCGAACTGGAGTGGCTGTGGGCCCAAAGGGTCGCAAATCGTCGGGCGCCCTCGATCCCAACGCTGTGACTAGAGGGCAGTCTCTCTCTTTCGATGACAAGAGTTGCAAGAGAACCCTCCACTAAATGACTGTCCGGCGAAATCATATGAAGGCGCCAGAAACAGCGGACAGCTTCCACATTATGCATCGGTATAGAGGGAGACGTATACTTCCAGAGGTCATTCAACAACATCGGCAGAATCTGCCGGATCCGGTAATCCGATTCCCAGACACTGGGAGCGCATGCGCGCTTTACTGTCTCGAGTATTGATACCAGGGTTGCTACAGTGGCGAAAGAAGAGGAATTCTCGTCGATATGAAGAGTCTCTGTCGCCTGCGCGAGACCAGCCATCAGTCGCCCGAATTCATAGTCATCCAGCCCTTGTGCTTTGCGAAGGACCTTTTCCAGCAGACTAGCTGCATCTTCGAGATATTCTACATGGATGGGCGAGCTTCCTAGTAGGCCAGTAATGATTTCGCTAGCATTGTGTGAGACTGCTTCTCGGACAACGTGATTGTGCAATGGAGGAGCCATATCTTCGGATCCGTCCCTCAATTTCTCGTAGAAACGCTGTATATCGCCAAACATCTGACTGCTTTTGCTGGGCAGTATCCCATGCGGCATAGGTTCTACAGCGAACACCCGTTGCGGAATCGTGTCAAGAAGCTGGGAAGCAATTTTGAAAGCTTTGGTAACAGTGACATTAATCCCTCTTGGCTGTGTCCGGACGGAAGCTGCTTCCAGACTATACCGGAGATTGATCAGAAGTAGTAGAGTAGCTAGCGGTATATGAAGCACGACCATTTCTTCTTCACGTACGTTGAATCTCTTAATGATGAAGAGTACAAGGTCCATTTGGTCCTCATCCGCCGTCGCATTATTGCCTGGCTCTTGGCCTGTACCCTTCAAAACCAGTGACCCAAGGTTCTTCTCCTGATCCATTGTCCAATTTTGCCCTGAACCCAGTGATTTGACAAGGATCTGAATCAATTCTGACGATATCAGACTACTCTCAATGCCATCAAAGAATACACTTGCACTGCGCAAAACCTCAGCAAGGGCGTCTTTTGAGGGAGCAATGTTCTGATATCGCCATACACACTCCATTGCAGGAAGAAAAAGACGCGGAACAACGAGCCCGCCAATTTCCCAGCGATCCATCAAAGACAAGCAGATCCGGAAAGGGCGAGCTCTTTCAACGGGCGAAAGGGAATCGTCTCGCATCAACTTTAGGATGCCACTAATCAGAGGACCCAGGCCATAGTGTTGGAAATAATCTATCTGAGACAAACTGTGGTTACGGCCAGGGATTGGAATGACACCGGCGTCTGGTGAAGGAGATGAAGGGGCGCTATCGTCTTTGTCTGCTGATGGCTTTGGCCCTAGAAACCATGTCCACAATCTTCTATTCAAGCTCATTTCTCTGCGAGCAACTACAGATACGGCCGAACTTACCAGTAGCTCTAAATCTTTCGGGGCTACTCTTTGATTCAGAACAGCGGAATGAATGGGCACATGGGTGACCAAGAGATCCAAGAAACCCCTTTGAATGAGTAGTTGTTCATCCTGGAGACCCGCCACAAAGCAGCGAATCAGTAGGCCTGGCTCTGGTGAGGTCACTGCCTCAATTTCTGGAGGCAATGGCTTTCCAGGGCTCGCATTGCTTGTGTTCTGCGTATTTTTGAACTCTGTGGATTTGCTAGATGCTTCTCCTAGGCGCGGAAGCTCTCGAAGCAAATAAGCTAAAGCGCCCTGACGTCGACTCGAGCTTGTGATCGAGGCTAGAAAAAGGCTTTGCCAGAAGTACTGATCGCCAGAGACATCTGATCGAGTTGCAACAGTGCCAAGGCCCTGTGATACCGTACTCCTGAATTTGTTGAGTAAGAGAAGCGTACGCTCAAACTCTTCGCTTGTTTCCTCTTCAAGGCCTGGAAGCAAGGCTAGCACAATGGCCTTGAGTGCCGATCTCAAGATACTGGGATTGAGAGGTAGAACAAAGACCTCAAAAAGCGAGAGAAGGGCTGGCTTGACTGATAAAGACGCAAAGGAAAGCGTTGGCGATAGACCAGGCAGCCAGAGCGGCAAGTCTCGTGAAAGGCTGTCTTTGCCCAAAACAGAAAATACATAAGCGTAGACTTCAAGGGTTTTTTGGTGTACGCCCGAAGGCAACATTGGAGCTAGGCATTGTGCTAGCCTCTTTGCTACCAATGCGTTGTGCGGAATATCAGTAGTGTCAGACGGTTTTGATTGCAAGGCCTTCAGCAACCGTCCTAGAAAGGCGATGTAGTCAGCCCATTCCTGAAGGGCGGTGTCGAACAATGAGAGAGCCCTTTCTACGTTCGATGCGTATCTGCGGTAGCCCTTGTCCTTTCTCGGGCCTTCTTCGAGTGTGGCAGGGGAGTCAGGGCGTTGCATCGTAGGGGAGCAACATGTCAACGCCGCTCGAGTATCCCAAAGACTGACGGTGACAGCTCAAGAATCCGCGGATGACCGATGGATATTGAACGGTATTACCACCGGTTATGAAGGAAGACAAGGTGGCCCTATAGATGGTACCTAGTAGAGTAGGTCTTGCTCGATCTAGCCTCTTTGGGAAGAACAACTGGGAACCCCCCTTCTCAACTACAGCAACCCGTGTTTGCAAAGGACGTCTGCTAACACTTGGAGGCTTCGAATCGCTTTCTGCGGGCAAAGCAGTGGCTCTTTCGCTTATGGGCCTTGATGATGAGGGTCCTGTCGTCGCCGATCATGGGGATGAAGCGGCATCAAAGCGGAGTCCTGCGACTACTCCGCCTGAAGACGTCGAGAGCGACAAAACGGTCCAAAAGCTGGCGCAAGCATCCGAAGAGATAGGCCCGAAGGCAGCGTCAGAATCACTTTCTCCAAAAGTACCCTCGAGTCCAGTCGCCGATGACGAGCGCCGACCACCATTACCCCCAAGACCAACAGACTTGAGTTTCCTACAAGGCAAACATGACCAAGCCAATGGCCTACAAGTTCCAAAGAGATCTACAAGACCCCAGCTCCAATCGACTGCAACAACGGCCATTTCCCGTACCGACATTCACACGCAGTCCTACCAAGATGGATCCAGAGAGACCATGGCATCTGATGCACAGACCACACCACCATCTAAATATTTGGGGGGCTTCAGCAGTGTCAGAAGATTCAAAAAGTTTGGTAGCAGCGAGGACGATTCAGCGAGCGTCGAAAGCTATGCACCTACATTGGAAGCAGGTGGAGATGTCGAGAGCTTGCTGGGAGAAGTCCTCGGCTCGTCACAGGAGAGCCCCGCGTGGAAGATGCTTAGCACAAAAAGCGAAGCCCAGGATCCTTTCGACTCGATCTCGTATAACGATGATGGGCTTTCTGCAGACTTCTATCGCGAATTTGATGCGATTGGAGAGGTAGATCCGGACGGGGGGAATGAAGGTAGGAATGCAATGTCATCCTCCAAGCCTATTATCTGCGCTGATGCCGTCACTTAGAGGAACTCTTGATACAATGGAAGTCGAAAAGGAAGCACTTCATAGTACTGTCAGCTGCTGGAAAGCCTATCTATAATCGCCACGGAGATGACAATCTAATATCTGGTTACACGGGGATTATCCGGACCCTTATCTCGTTCTACGAAGGTTCAAAAGATCCTCTAAAGGGCTTCACAGCCGCAGGCGTAAGATTCGTGATCATGTCTCAAGGTCCGCTTTACCTTGTTGCCATCAGCAAGCTGGGAGAAAGTGACACGCAGCTGCGCGTGCAGCTAGATGCTTTGTATATGCAAATCCTTTCCACTCTGACGCTACCCACGTTGACAAAACTTTTCACACTGCGAGCATCCACTGATCTAAGACGCCCATTGAAAGGCACGGAAGTGCTGCTCTCAGCGCTCGCCGACACATTCACTCGCGGCTCTCCGCCCACATTGTTTTCCGCACTCGAATGTTTGACTATTCGGAATTCCCACCGGCAAGTAATCAACGACACATTACTTCGTACACGATGTGACACCCTGTTGTATGGCTTGATTGTCGCTAGCGGCAGGCTCGTCAGCGTCGTCCGGCCACGGAAACACTCGTTGCATCCTAGCGATCTGCAACTGATATTCAACATGCTCTTTGAAGCAAGAGGCGTTAAAGCCGGTGGCGGAGAAAACTGGATTCCGCTTTGTTTGCCTGGCTTCAACAAAAATGGCTATCTGTATATGTACGTCAGTTTCGTCAGCGCTGCCGAAGACAAGGATAGCGAAAGCATCCAAGACGGTAGCAACGAACAGAGCAAGCAAGACGAGATAGCCATTCTACTCATCAGCGCAAACAAAGAAAGCTTCTACGACTTGCGAAAGCAGAGAGATGCCATAGTCGAAGACCTGACCAACAACGGCAGCATGACCATCATCAAAGCCGCCGTAAGACGTGGCCGACCCACAGCCACAGACATAGTCCCAGGCACCGTGCTTCGGCACTTCCTGTACAAGTCACGCGCCAACGTCCAATTCACAATGCCATCTTACGAGCCGCATTTCACCACATTGCTAGCCCGACGACGCCTGCTCTCTCTATACCACGCACTCCACGCCAGCGTGCATGCGAAGAACGCGCATCTGAAAGTCCACCACTGCGTCAGCCGGGAGTCGATATCGTTGGCCTGGATCACGCCTCTCTTTGAGCTCTACTGTGTCGCTGGTCCGCACGCCAGCCGCAATGCCCTGGCTCAGAGTGCCAATAAGGTTGTGCAATGGGTGCGTAAAGAAGAGGAGAGGGTATTCATCATTGGGGGAGCGGTTTTTTGACCCGTAGGCACATCCACCCCGGCTTCCATAAACTGCAGCACAGCAGGAACATCACTCGAACCATTCTCATCTGGAGATCCTAGCCAATCCAAATCACCCTCCCCAACCCCAAACAACCCCAAACCAAGATCACACTCACATCAAACAACCAAATTCCCCCAAACCCTCACCCTCCCTCCCCCTTCCCCCCCATTTCCCAACATCCCCTCCATCCCCTCCATCCCCTCCATCCCCTCCATCCCCTCCCCTCCATCCATTCCATTCCATCTCCTCCACTCCTCCCTCCTCAACCCACAACCCCCATCCCACCCCTCCCCACCACCCCCTCAAACCAACACGCATAGAAACCCCAAACCCTATAAACATACCTTACCAAATCCCCTCACCCTAGCCTGCCATTCCCCACCTTCATCTCCCCTCTCTCTCCAAGCAATCAAAGAATCCACCATCACCAATCCAGTATCGCAACTCCGTTTAAAGCGGTATAACATTCAAAGGTCGCGACGAGCTCGGTGTGACTTTGAGATCTTTTCGTAGGGAGAATCTTCATATCAAAGACAATGGTGAATTCTTGATGGAAATGGTGATTATACGACGGTGTTGGGGTTAGGTATCTCGTGAGTATTTCGGTGCAAACGGCGGTTCTAGTCACGGACTGCACTGGGAGATAAAGGTATAAGGTAGCTAGCTTCACTTTAGCGAATGATGGGGAAAGAGACGTGATATCGAAGAAGAGGGGGGGGGAGAGTCGTTTCGTTGGCAGTCATGCGGGAATGCAGTACTCCCAGCTCCTACTTTGTTCAATTGTATCATGAGCACTGAGGCGGTACACTTTGATGTTATTATGTAAAGCTTCTATGTATGCCAAATGCTCGTTCCATCTCCCATTCCGCACATGATCGTCGTTCAAGCGTCTCAAGTTCATAATCCATGTCCCAGAGATTATATCTATATCTAGCTGAAGCATATGCCGGAAGAACAGGGAAGACTCGAGAACATACAACAGCTGCAGATATAAAGTGTAAAAGATATTGCAAAGCGTTTTGCTCAAATCAGAAATAGCAGAAGCCACGTTCACTCACAAACAAAGCAAAAACGGTTAAAAGAGTTGCAGAACAAGAGACGAGGCAAGATCAGACACCGGCGTAAAGAGGCGTGCTGGCCGAACGATTGTTTCCCCTCCGATGTCCCATCCTCCATCCAAAACCCCGAACTCTACCTTCTCCACGTTGCAACCACATTTTGATCCTATTCACCATCTTCCATCGAATGCGTCTAGCATGAGAACTGCGTAGTGAAGGGCCGGCAGTGTACTGACTTTGTCTACTACTGCGCCCGGTGTTCCGGCTCTGCCTACTGCTGCGTCCACTAGCTCTCGATATTCCCAGATTGGAGCTAAGGAGTCCTCGGTCGTAGTTCCGAGTCTCATCCACAGATGCTGCTCTAGCAGCTGCACTACGGGCTCTATAGCCCGAGAATCGTTTGATGAAACTGGCCTTGGGTCGTAGCTGAGAGCTATCATCCGAAAAGAAGGAGCGCACCTCATATCCTGGGGACGGAGGCTGTAATGAAATCGTTGGCGACTGTGTCTCAAATGTCTCCACGAAGCGGGTCTTCTGTCTGCTGGATTGGATAATGTCATGGCTACTGTTGATATGTCCTGGGAATACAGATAGATTGGGATTCTTCCTGCGAAAAGATGGCCCGTATGTAAGATCGTGTGATGAAGAGAACGGAGTCTCTGGAGAATCGGGCGGCAGCAGCTCCTTATTGAGCTTATTCGCGATTCCAGTGGACGATGAAGCTCTGTGGATCTTGAGCTTGAACCGCGGGGATTTTTCAGCAGGCTGTTGCGACACAATAGCTGGTTGAGGCATAGTCACCTCGAGCTCTGGCTCTTGGTCATTCCAAGGGTAGCTGGAGTCAAGATTCCAGGGTCGTGAGCTAAGTTGTGATCCAACAGAAGCATGTGGGGATGCCGCCAAATCTCTCTTAGATTGTAATTCGCGTTTGGATACTGATATGTTGTTCACTGCATCCTCGGGTAGCATTTCATTCGATTGCATAGATTCACCCGCGGGATATATCAAAGGTGTATATACCGAAATCTGATCAACCCCTTCTTTGGGCATTAATTCCCTTTGTGGGAGAGTGGCACTCAAATTGGTCTGTTTTTCTGCGATAGGATCATCTTCACTGGGTCTGAAAATCAGAGGTATGAAGTCAAAGGGTAAATCGGATGAATCTGACTTGATAGCAGGCGAGAAAGATTTCATTGACACATGTTCTCTTGGCAGTTGCGGTAGCTTTTTCTCGACAGCAGAAGTCTGCTTCACTGATACTGCTGGAACTGATTCTGTAACAGAAGACTGCGGAGATCTGAGGTCCTCTTCAGAAACTGAAAGTGGCCCATTGGGCAGAACTGTGGTTGATCGACGAAGAGCCGATGTTCTACGTACTGTTACAGCTGGACTGAAACGCCGACCTGCGAGCTGAGACGGCAGTATGATCGGTGGAGAGATTGTGCGTTGTTGTGTAACATCGTCATCATCCTTGCAAAAAGTCTGCCGCAAGGCGACTGTCAATTCAGGCTCTTCCTCGGAGTCAGATTCCGATTTTATGACTGATGTATCACTACGTACGCTCTGCTTTAGTGGACTGTTTCGTAGGTATAAAGAGCCATTACGCCATAGAGGTTTAGTGGTGCTGGTTTGCCAATTGTGGCTGCTCTGAGTCCCCTGTATAGGATTGTCTGCTCTCCTGTCTCTGCTGACAGGAGGGACGAGCATGTCCAAGTCCAGCGGCCCTTCTTCAATTGACAGAATCCTACTGAATCTGTCTCTACTACTGGGCGAGGTGATAGAGCGTTCTGGGGTTGGTGATAGGATTTCTGTAGAAAGTCTAGAACTACCCTCAAAGGACGGGCCTCTTGAAGACTCCATTGGGTGCACTCTATCCACTCCAAGAGGCGCGAGTCGGTGATGAGAGTCGCTGGTAGGGGTCTCTGGTCTGACTTGAAATGAGGGTGTGACCCCTGGACTGTGGTCTAGCTCTGTTGTGGCAAGCTTTGGCTCAAGCTTTGGCTCAAGCGGGACAGAAGACTTGGCTGAAGGCATCGAGCCAGCTGTCGAAGTTGAGTCTTGATTGAATGATTGTGAGACTCCGAGCGTTATCGGATCGGCAGCCAGCTCCTGAGGGTTTCGTTGGATGCGATCTTCATTTACTGGGAGCAGCTGTTGAACAGCTTCGACATGGGGAAAGGACTTGGACTTGGGCATTGAACGATGCACACTCTTTTCGTACCAGTGATGTTGATTTCTCTCCAGGGGAAGCTCGGCCTCGGTGGCTGCCATTTCGTTCTCAGGAAGTTCTGGCACATCGCTGAGATCTTGGGGGGCTGTCTGCGTAAAGCCACCGTCTAACATATCAAATTCGAGAGTACTTTGGTTGGTGACTGAGTCATACTGCTGCGACATTGTCTTTCGCGGACTGATATCTGATGGCAACTCGGCGATACTGGTGCTGTCTACGCTTTCGCCTGGCTCCCAGTAAGTACTGGAATCGATGTGGGGTACTAGCTGCTCTGTCAACATCCTCGAGGAGACACTCTTATTGGCAACGTCGTTATGGTCCTCAAATTCTTCCGTGTAGTCGTAAAAGACAGGCGACACAGGTGAAGCCTGTGGATGGAGCCAGATTCCATTTGTTACTGATTTCTTGCGCCGAATGCGGGTCGAGCTAGACTTGCTCTCCAGGCTAGCAGATGGTTTTGGGGTGGATGGACGAGTGGACGAGAGTGACGGACTCCGATATCTCTTCGGCTCTGCGCCCAGATAAGGCGCATAGTGCGAAAGATTTGGGTCTGATCGGTCGACGACGTAACGAAATGGGGACGGCGTTCTGTTCAAGTTGTAGGCTGACGAGGGCGAAGTCGTACGACTGCTTGGATCATATATGGGGCCTTGACGATAACCTGCCATAGACTTGTTAAGCTCACTCAAAGCAGGCGATGAAGGTCGATAGCCTGGCCGCTTAAGCCTCGTTGGGTACGCAAAAGGCGGATGAGGTCTGTTGTGGTGCACATTTGCTCGACTACGGTCATCACCATTGGCGTAATGATGGCGATCGTTGTTATAGTGAGAACCCTGTGTCATTGAATATGATCGGTAGTCGTCAAAAGAAGGCATTCGATGAGGGCCATGATGACCGTGGCCATGGAAGCTGGAGCCGTTGGAAGCTATGCTTCCTTGATTGGGAGAAACAGGTCCACGTTGTCCACTGTAGCTGTAGTACGGTACTGGATTTCGATGTTTGCCGGGTGTGGATCGCGTCTTGCTCGATCCTGGTGAGAGTCGTGGAGAGGAGGTTGTGACACGCGGTGGTTTGATTGAGAATTGGCCTACATCTCCAGTCTCTGTGGTGTTCCTCAGCATGCTCTGGATCGAAGAAGGTTTCTGTAGAACCACAGCGTTGCCATCGCCTTTCGAAACGCCATGATGGAGCCTGCTTCCGCGTTGAGGGACTGGAGACTGTGAGAGTTGTCCATTCCTTCGAATATGATTTTGGGGGATCTCAGCCAGCGACATGACACAATATGCATGTTCGTTGGATGCGCTAATGGCCTGCGGGCTCTGTGAGAGTATCTCAAAGTCTCGCAGCCATTGGGGAATGAGAAGTAAATTTACCTTGGGCCTGGCAAATGTAGAAAGCGCTACCCACTAGTCTATTCAATACAATGGCAGGAAACACGCACATTGTCACAACAGATTGTATATGAGATTATAATCACTTTATCTGTCACTTTTGAGAGCAACTTGAGCATTTGGGAGACCATTAGGAGCTCCAGTGTAAAGAACAAGCATACGTTACGGGCAATCGGCTCTCTTTAGTAATCTTTGATTCGAGACTTCCAAGCAGAACTAGTCCCTTGTGTCTTGAGCTCCATTTGCTGACAGGAGAGTTTTGACCTCTTGCAACGATGAATGTTATTTCACATATATTGAAGGCCTTGAGATCGGAAATCCGATGGCCATCTATCGGCACGGGAACGCAACTCTGTGTCCATGGAAAGCTCTTTATCAAAGACATGCTGGCACGTACGCAGTGTTGCAGCTCTTTCAGCTATACTGACTCCATCTTCATCAACGGAATTTGTTCAGACGAGAGTGAACGGCCAAGAACATTGCGATACATATAATAAGGTAGACCAGAGACTTTGTGAACTTTGCAGTGAAACTTTCCTACTTACCTTAATCAATTCAGAAAACGGTATTAGCCGGCGCCTTAGCCGGCTTGGCACGTCTATTCTCAGCCACAAACTTTGGTGTGGCTCTCTGCGCTTGGCGCCGAGGCACCGTTCAAATTCTTGTTTCCACCCCAAGAACATGGTACACTAGCAGAGAGCACCTGAGGGACTGAGGTAACGGGCAGCGACACTGTTACCGAGCGCTTCCTCAGCAGAGGATGCATTAAAGTCATTTGGCGCTTCACATTCGACACTGGCAATACCATAACCGCAATGTAATACGTTGACTCTTTTTGCGCGCTTCGCTCCTTTCAGTCCAACCCTCTATAAGCAAGCTGGGCCTACTTGAAACATGCAAAAGGCTAATAGTTATTCAATTTCTTTCCGTGATAATTATGAAGGTGCTGCCGAGCAGCCAACTTGCACTCAACGCGTGCCTCTCCCAGCCGGCTCGTACAGAGACAACAGCATCAATGGCGTGGGTATCTATGCCGCATTGTACGACGTCTGGACCATGTTCGACGGCCCCACTCCTGGTGCTGGCGTTACCAGGATTCATGCCAGCGGGCACGGTTTCAATTGCGGGTGTGCGAATAGCCCATCCCACGGCGATGGAATCGCGGGGTTCGAGTATTGCTTTCATTGCGCTTGGTCATAGACGCTGGGTTTGAAGGACTGAGAGAAAGTATGCAATGGCTGAGCTACAAGACATGGGGAAGGGGGGTACTTGTCTTTTGCTGGTTGTATTTCTTTCTTGTATTTATGGAATGCGTGCTTTCTTGACTGTCTCCAGAATTATGGCGAAACGTTGATGGAAATGGAAAATAAATACAACGGTCTAGTATCCGCTGTGACCCTTGCATGCTTGAATTCGAGTATTCCAGTGACGCTCACTGATTCGCTGCGACCTTTCTCATTTCGCCACAGCGACCTGAGCCGTGAAATCTTCCGTATTTTGAGTAACCGCCTTCTCAAACTCAGCCAGCGTCCTCACATTCCCGAACTCTCCAGCGATTGCATCATGAGGTACCGTACGCTCCGATTCCCCTGCTGTCGTGAGCGAAGACGGCGGCGGCACGCCGGTGACTCTCTGAAATTCCACCCCGTTGAGCAGGCCGACGTGCAGAAAATGCGAATTATTCCAGTCCCAATGCCGAGTTGGATTGAAAGGGTCTTTTCGGATCGTCTGCCTTATCATGCCAGCCACGCCAATTGTCAGATCTGGTACTGGGTCCTGGACGTATTCAACGCGGATGAAAGGGACTGTTTGTGCCTGGGCGGAAGATACGATCTCTCGGATATTCTGATCTACGTGGAAGGTATGAGCATTAGTAACAGATCAGGGAAGGTATTCCGAGGGTAAATGTATGTTACCGTCAAGTAAAGGCCCGCTGTCCAGTGACAGAAGTATTTGCTCCGGGTTGACACCTAATTCTCGAGCGACCCCTAATCTGAGGTGCGCGACTGTTTCCTCGCGGCCTGACCACACCTTTATAGACAATTCCTCACCATTGTATAAAAGTGGTGGAGGCCCTTCACCTCCGCGTTTTCTCAGAGTCAGTAGGATAAGATCGCCCTGCTCGAGGTTAGCTTCCTGCCGATGAAGTACCAGTCTTCCTATAGCGGAGAGCATACCGGTTGTATATTGTAGTCTTGAAGGGTAAGATCTACCGGGGTGGGGTCAGAGGAATATGGAAAACCTGCAGTGAATCTCCTTACGTTCTTGTAGAGCATAGCTTCTGTGCAGTAGGATTAAACTGTCGTAGGGTATACCCTCCGTCTTTTCAACCCATATCTTCAGGGCGTGAATCTGCACAACTTCCCACCTTGGCAAATAGAGAAGCATCTTCTTGCCTGTCAGTGACATAAAGAATAGGTGGTGGTAATTGTGGCGTTTATTTGTCCCGCCTAAGTCCTTAGCTTCATACTTGTAAGCTCGTAGAGTAAGCTGACACTTCGCGCCCTGCGTACGCACAGCAGATGCTGGCAGCAGATCGGATAGTGTCTTCTTTCTGCAAGGAACTATACTGCGGACGTCTTTCATGTATATAACATCTCCAGGATGAAAGCCGAGTTCTGCTGGGGTTTTCATAGGATCTAATCGATCTGCCCACTGTTCTTTGATTTCACTGACATCGTGTCTATCGTATTCATTGATGACTGGCCAACCAGAAGCAAAATCAGATCTTATGTGAGGCTTTTTTGAGAAGAACATCGTCGTCGGATCTAAGGCCGGTATTATCTCCAATTGAATGCCGCCAATGGCGTCCTTGCTGGTCATTTGGTTCTCGACAGATCGTCCGGCTGGGGTATATGTCGACGATGACACGGCCATAGATCCAATTTTCCCATGCTGAAATCCACGTCGATCCTCCATGACAGACTTGATTTTGCGGGCTGACGCCTTCGCCTGCATTCGGGTTGAAATGAATTGTGAAACATAGCCAGGAGCGATGGCAATTCCGTCAATTCTTGACTGCTCGGAAAGAACGACGTAGTCTTGTACCCAATCCTTATTATCGCGAAGGTTGGAATTTTGGAGCAATCTAGCCATTGTAGGCAGCGGACGTCCTGAGATCGTATGCACTCCTCCGACAAAGGGCCGCACAGCGTATTTTTCTCCTATCGAGGAGAACACAACGCCCAAGGCTTGGAGCTCTGGGCACAGTAGTCAGAAAATTAGACAACGCCCGAAGACCTATAGAAAATTCGACTCACCAAAGATTGGAAGGAAGACCCCGCCCATATCTCTCGTGCATTGTGGTAGCTTATCTTCGAAGTCACACACATTGAAAAGTGGATACTTACCTATACATGGTGGGACTGAGTGCGCCTTGCCGTCCTCAGGGACTCTTAGCGTGCGATGAAATGAAACTTCAATCGCAGGAGATCCGGACACTTTGATATTGATCGATCGTGCGAGCTTGTCTGGACAAGTCCGGTCCGATCGCAGCTCTGACTCGAAGTTAGTTTTCGTGACTCTACTGAAGAAAGTAGCCAATGTCTCGCGCTGATGTATTGCAGGCGATTGATGATCTCGAGCGCGCGGACCATCGGAAACAACCACTACAGGAATGAGTTGGACGTCCCTCCAAGTCGGATCGATACATCGGGTAGATTCGGGAAGAGAGAAGGCGAAGTACGACTCATCTATGAATATTAGTCATCTTGCTTAAAGTGAATCGTCAAATAGGATAATGAACCATCCTGATTCGTGCTCAAGTATGATGTTAATTCCTGGACAGGAAGCGAGGAGGGCACGTTAAGCGTCTTCTGTGTGTCCCCAATGAATTCTACGGTTATGATCAAAGGATCAGCATCCGAGCTCTGGGCAGGCGAAGACTTCTTGGGAGGGCCGAATAGACACTTGGCCATAAAGATGTCTAAATTGATTATTCCAAGACTCCTATCTCCATCTGGTGGCTTGCATCGTATGATAGCTTCAGCAGGATTCGTGATATCTTCTTCGTCGACTCTTTCCGTTGACTCGCAACATTTTGTGTGTCCCGGAGTCATGTTGGAGGAAGACTTCTCGGTATGCTGCCACTTTCTCTGAGCCGCAACGTTTGTAGGCGGGCTGGGAATACCTTCATCTTCCTGAGATTTGGACTCTCGCAAAATGCAATGACAGAGTCTTTGAATGGCTCGCTCAATGGGTATATAGAGTTGGCTGTCACTACTCGAAAATCTGCACAATGCTCGATGGTCCGCTGCAACCGGGATAGCGAGCTCATTCGGGAGTCCCAGGATTGCCGAATCCTCGGATACTATCTAGATACCGTGGTTAGACTATAGCAGGGCAAGGACACCGTAAATGAGCAAATCAGGAAGGTAGAAAATAGACTTACCAACGGTAATCCCAATCCTGGGCGCTCGGATTCATAGAAAGTTATTATATGGAGGTCCACCGATCTGCTAACAAAGCGCCGCGAAATTCTCCACAACTCCTGGGCCTGTATTTCGAGTACTTTTAATAAATCTGATCTCGCAATTCCGGCTGGTCCAAAGAAGTTGGTGATCTTGGAAACAGTATGTGCAGGACGGCCATATAGAGATCCTCGATGGGGTGTGCCCATGAAGACAATCCCTCGAGTGGCATTATAACATCCTCGTACCCACTGTGACGTTGGTAATCATGACAGAGAGCCTGCACTGGATATGAGAACGAAGTCGCACCCTGTAGGGACAGGTCTTACACTTTTCACAACCACACCTCCTAAGCTATGACAAATGAATATCAAGGGTCTCCTTTTCTCCTAGACGGTGGCATTAGAGACTTCAAGATGACCACCAAGACTATACATTCGAAGAAGTCGCTTACTTCTTTCCGTGTGCGCTTGTTTGCCAACCTGTCTAGCAAATCAATCGCAAAGTCATCAACGGTAGCCGTCGACAGGCTGAATGCCACGGTTGAATTATATCCGTAAGACATGATACGGGTCTTGGGAACAGCTGTTGGCAAGAAATCGCGTAGCCATAATTTTCCAGTGTTAGGATCAGTCCAAGTGGTTAATAGATTACCATTCAGTCCATGGACTGCTACGATACTTTAAGAATTAGGTATCCCTGTTTGGTATATGAGCTATCGGCTTGCCCGGCTTACTGTAGAAGAATTCACCTACTTCTGGTCCACACTTACTTCTGGTTCACGCCCTCCACTTCCATAACGAGCCATTTTAATAACTGATTTTTGCTATAAGAATTATAGAGTATCTATATCTAAGTAGTTCTTAACGCGAAATATTTCTTATAACTAGCCTGATTATAAATCTATAAAGGCGACAGTATTCTGGCCTAAGAGACCCCGTGTAGTAGCTGTCTCACGTCTAGCCTGTGGCACATGGTATCATCGTCATAACAGTCTTGATTCTTAGCTATGTAAGAGTTACAAGGCTATGGGCCTAATAGCGACCTGTGCCTGATTGCTCCTTCCTGCTCTACTAGCCCTGATAGCCCTGATAGCCACCTACTTGCCGTTTACACCCCGGAACGAAACCCCGGACGAGGGTCGGGTACGGAAACGAACAGCTTCGGGACGCTAGCCCCTTGGGGCTGGACCAGAAGTAGGTGAATTCTTCTAGCACGTTTGAGGTACTGAGGCAATGATTTCCGATACAATCGCCTATGTACTACTATACGCGTACCGGTTTTAACACGTAGTCTCACGGTCTAACAGTCTGTCCGTTAGCGGGAAAGTTATAGGTAATAGCATGATATAACCCGCTAGTAGCCGGTTATACTGAATGGGGAAGGTATACGCGCACCAGGACAGGGTGTACGCGGACTTAGATGAGGTGTACGCGTACCGCCGCCCTATATATACCCCTCGAGACAATACGTCCGTCCCAAACCAACGAAATATGACTGTCTCAACCACCTTCGCCATCCCCAACATCGCAACGGGGGAACAAGTAGGCGACCAAAAGGTTGAAAGCTTCACCAAAGAGGCCAAGGCGGCCCTTAAAGGCAACCTTTCCGCAAGTGTTCTACTCAAATCCGCAGCTCAGTTCGGGAAGCACAGCTGAGCTCTGCGCGACGAGCGACCTCAGGACATGGCCATATTGGATATCGGTTCTCTCGGTGATGTGAATAGAACTACCAAACAGCTGCCGTGAGGGACGGGGGCCAGCGAGAAATTAGCCAAGGGGGACAAATCCAGGTCGGTGTGTGCATAAAGATGACGGAATTGAGGAGCTCAGACCGGAAGGTCACCTCTTGTGTGCTGCACCTCTCACCAAAGACTCGCCAGATGCGCTAAGCTAGCGATGAGCATTGTCGTGATACATGCTGTATGGATTCCCAAGCCAAAAAAACTTTCTCCGACAAATGCTAAGCCATATCAAGCAACGCCACCAACGCCTACGCTCGAATCAAAACATGTAGCAAATAACGTTCGTAGCCTTCATCAAATCGGCATCATGCCAATTCCGCCACTTCCACCCCCGCCTCTCTTGGGAGGACCAGGGCCAAAGCTACTTCCGCTGCTTCTGCTGCTTGCTCCTCCCTTCCTTGCGACACCACCGGATCCTTTGTTCTTGCTAGCGCCACCGGAGGCTTTTCTGCTAGTTTTTCTGTACCCACCGCGACCACGGCCGTATCCTCCTCGTCCACCTTTGCCGCCTGCTCGACCTTTGTCTTCGTGACTTTGAGATTGAGCTCGAGAAGTTGGCGCAGGGGCGATTTGAGTCACTAGGTTTGGTCAGGAAGGGAAATCATCGATTGTCAATCAGAGCACCTACTCCTCATGTTGAAGGCATCAACTTCCGAATCGCCGGAATGTTGGAAATAATGGCTTGGTCTCAATTCTTCCTGGGACTCTTCATCTGCATCAAATTCATCGAGGTCGCCAGCGTCACCGTAATCGTCGTCACTACTGATGTCGATGACATTTTGATGATTTGGGTCTTGTGGACGGTCTTCATGTTGCTGCATCATAGCTTCGTAGCTGCGGTGAGCGTCCCTGATGAGTTTGAGGAAATTCTTGCCGTAACGCGCGACTTTGTCAGGATCGATGTTTGGAATTTCAAGCATCTCGCTCTCGTCTGACAACGTTAATTCAACTGAGATGACCCCCTGCACCGGAAGACTCACTTTGAGGGAAATTAATAGCCATTTCACGCAGAATAGTATCTGTAAAGGGGGAATGCATCAGACCCTTCGATATGAGGATCTTAAACTTATTAGTACTTCTGACCAAAGACCTTCGGTAGGACTCACCCTGCGTCCTTCGTCCTTCGCGGTATTCAAAAAACCATCCACTACTATCTGGTGGATAGTGTTTAACCTCTCGATTTTCTCATCCGTCGTGATCGGTGGTCCAAGAGGTCTCCTTTTTACGATACGAGTCTTTCCTTTCACGCGCTGGGGCTCGAAGTCCTCCTCGGAGTCGTCATCTGCCTCATCAATCGCTCCCTCATACTCATCCTCATCGTCACTGAGTACAGAGTCGACGTTGCGTGAGTACTTGAATTTGTGCAGCTCAAGTGTGGGTGCTGCTTCGCTAATCTTGCCTGCTCTACGCCTGGAAGCCGCTTGGATCGGAGAGGAGATATTTGTTGAGCCTGGGAATTCTGGGTGCGAGGCCGCTACACCCGTTTCTCTTTTCTTTCTTGGGGGCTTGCTCTTAGTATTCCCAGTTGGAGACATTCGAATCTGTATCTTGAGTTTTCTCCTGCCTCTCGAGAAGTCGTGGCTGTTCTTGCCCAGCTACGTAGTATTGCATTAGCATGTTGACAAGCGGTGTGATTTTCGAGGGGAGACACACATGTACATATTGATTTGCAAATCCAAGCTTATTAACGACGTTCTGCTCCTTGATAACATCCTCGCTCAAAAGTCTATAAAACAACCTCTCCACATTCCCTCTGTCGATACCAGAGCCGGCGCCATAGCCTTGAAGGTCGTTATGATGAAGATCCATGATCTTCTTTGTCTTGGCGCCCCTGAAGGCATCGACACAATGAAGCAGAGTCACGTTGTCTTTTTGAATTTTCTTGACAAGGTCAAGGGCGGCTGCAGCGTGGTCAGTGAAGTCCTGCGTCTCGAAGCTGCTATTGGAATTGCAATTATCACAGGAGCCTCGGCAATCCTCCTTGCTGAAGGACTCGTTGAAGTAACTGAGGACTTGGACCCTCCGACAATCGGTCTTGTTCTCGCAAAATTGGATGACCATTCTCAGCATCTGGCGTTGGCGCTCCTTCTGGTCCCAACTCCCTTCACCATCGTCAATCATGCGCTTGATCATGCTAGTGTCTTGGTAGCCGTAGTACATGAAACAGCCAGACCGCTTACCATCCCGACCTGCCCGACCGGTCTCCTGATAGTAGCCCTCAAGACTTTTAGGGATGGTATGGTGGAACACGAAACGTACATCAGGTTTGTCGATGCCCATTCCGAAAGCAATGGTCGCTACAATCACATGATGTACACCGGCCTGCCAATCTTTCTGCACTCGCTTTTTGTCCTCTGGCTCCATGCCAGCATGGTAGTGATGGGCCTTAATACCGTGTTCTTTCTGAAGTTTTAGAGCAATGTCTTCACAATTCTTCTTAGAGAGACAGTAAATGATTCCGCACTGACCCCTATAAGTCGTGTTGATCGTCTTCGCCATACCGTCAAGCACATCCTTTGCCTTTCCCTTCGTTCTGACCTCATAGCTCAGATTTGGGCGGTTGAAGCTTTGAGTAAAGACTTCACAGTTTTGGATGCCAAGATTGTGAATTACGTCAACTTTTACATTCTCGGTAGCAGTGGCAGTCAAAGCGATGACTGGAACACCCTGAAATTGTTGCCTCACCTCTCCAAGGAGCTTATAATCAGGCCTGAAGTCGTGACCCCACTGACTGACACAATGGGCTTCATCAATGACAATGCGAGCTAGCTTTCGTCGCTGATGAAGATCGTGGAGAGCACTAATCATAGCCTGACTCTTGTTTATCATTTCGGGGGTGATATATAGCAGCTGACAGAACTTCTGGGGTTGAGCATCTTTTAGACAGCCCAAAACCAGCCGACGGTGCTCGGCTGTGACCTCACCATTCACCAAAAGAGCTTGGATTCTGAGCTTTTGTAGATGATCGACTTGGTCTTGCATGAGACTTAGCAGAGGAGAGATTACCACGGTAACGCCTTGGGTCTTGCCGGAGTTGATGATTGAAGGCAATTGGTAGCAAAGAGACTTTCCCCCACCAGTTGGCATCAATACAAAAGCGTCCTTGCCTGCCAATGTTGCGTTGATGGCCTCAAGCTGGTTTGGTCGGAAGCCTCGTAGATGAAACCGGTCTTTCAATCCAGCCTTGACATCTCTTGACCAAGGGTGCTGCAATTGGGATGGCTGCGGATTGGTATGCGTAAAAGCAGGAGCAGAAGTAAGTTTAGATGGCTCGGGCCGTACGATGTTACCAGAAGTCTCAGCAAAAACGTTTCGTGGGCCACAGCCCTTGTCAGGAGGAAGCTGGATGTTACGGTTTTCGATCTCTTCGGCCACTTCCAGCATATCCACATCGTCGTCATACTGGCCATATTCATCGTCGTCATGTTTAGGCTGATATGGAGTACCCATATGAGTGGTGAAGAGCTCCTCGTCCTCATCAGTGTACTCCAATTTAGTGTCTTTGTTCCTTGTGCTAATTGGAGTCTTGTTCTGAATTGTGTTATTACTACGAATTTGATCGGAGTAGCTGCTTTCTCGCAGCGTAGACTCTCTATATCGAGACGCTTTCGAAGGAGAAAAGTAGGCATTGATATCTTTGGCTACAGGTGACGAAGTGTACGTTTTGAGGGGACTCCTCTGTGGTTTTACTGTGTCACAGGCTCCTTTCCTCGGAGTCCGCGGCCAATCACTTGGAGCCTGCGTCTGCTGCACATATTGCGTGGTAGTGGAACAAGTCGAGATTGGAAGCCGCCCATCTTGCCGGTCCAGAGGCTGAACATGCGGGTATGACTGAGTTGACTGCACCAGTGTTGTAGGGCGGCCGTTTGAGCCGGTCACTGCGGAGTCTAGGGCCTTGGAATGCTTCTGAGAAGAAGGAAGACTGTCCGACGAAGGAATGGCGGCCTTTATTAGAAGCTCGGAGATTTGTCCCTCGATCTGTGATATACGACGTACGACTGTTATCTGATCATCTACATCCTGAGTGTAATGGGACTTGTCTAAATCCTTTTGGATTGCAGCGATTATTCGCGCTTTGATCTCCTCTTTCCGGCGACTGAGTCTGAGGTGCTCCTCTCGTAGTGAGAGAAGACTCTCCGTGGCGTCGATTCTCGCACTCAACGATTCGCTCTGCTGATGCATACCCGCAGTCTCTGGTTTGCCTTGAATTATGCAATTGTAGACGTCCTCGGCAATGGATCTCCGTGCACGATGTAATCCGTCAAGGTAAGCTTGGATGCGATGGGACTGGAAGCCGAGGAATGCTTGAGTCGAAGCTTTGTTCGTGTGATCTCTGGAAACACTGAATCCGTCTGAAGATGTCAATTGTGGTGAATGCGGTGTTTGTTCGACAACATGTAATTTCGTAGGTGAATCACGCTGGAACGGGGAGGCTCCGCTGCCTGTGTGGGAAAGCTGGGTGCTTCGGCCTTTTTGTAGGACTAATTTCGTTGCAGTATCCGTGACAGTGAGAGCCACTTCTTGTTTTTGTACTTGCATATGTTTTTTGTCGACGGTCGATGGCGTCCCGAGCATTGGCTGCGCTGGGTCATCCATCTCCTGCTTTATGGGATTGTTTCTAGCCATGTACTCAACCTCGTCGTCTTCATCTTCCGAATCGGCTATCGCTCTGCGACTTGGTATGTCTTCGGTTTCTGCTTTTATCTGGGGCTCCTGCTTCATAGTTCTCCGTTTACCATCATTTTCAGTAGAGGCCGCAGGTCTAATCATTGGGGAGCCCGAGTCTCTTAGTCCCGAGAGCTTGCCTAAAGTACTGGGCGAGTTAAGGTCGTCGTCGAAAATGTGATCGGATGCTGAGAGGTGGAATGTGGGCTGTTGATCTGTACTTGTGCATTTCGCCTTCTTTTGGCCGTTTGATTTTGCAGGTGATATTTCAAGCTTCTGCAGCGTTGCATCGTCTTCATAGAAATCTATGGCCGTAAAACTGCTCTGTGATAACCTTGTTGGTAGGTTGGCTTGCAATACATCCTCTTCAAAGTCGTCACTCTTTCTCTTTTTCACATTCCCAAGTAAGGGCTCCCTGCGCGCAGCACTGTCTTCTCTCCATAAAGCACGAGGTTCTCCAAATGCTTCAACTGTGCTTGACGAAGATGTGTGTAATTCATCTCGGCTGAAATCAGCATTAGTAGGCTCCAGTCGAGTACGTCGGCCTTTCAGGACAGAGCTACCGGGCGTCTCTAATTGTCGCCTATTGGCACCAGCTTGATGAGTAGGTGGCGCAGACTCTGTTACGCATTAGCCCGACGAGCATTATGGGCTTCTCACTTGGCTTTTACCAGTAGCTCTTGAAGTCCATTGCGCATTGTACTGATCCTTGAGAGAAGTACCGGGCGCTCGCGCTGAAGAAGTGTTTGGCGTATGATGTAATGAAGGGATGGCCTCACTCAACATTCGAGGCTTATTATTAGAGCTTGGACCAGACTGTAGTCGCGCCATTGCATCCTTGCGCTGAGCATTTAATACACTTGCTGGTAGTAAAGGTCGAGCGAACAGAGGTGTTGCTTGTGAAATGTCCGCATTTTTCTGAAGAGCATGCGGTTGCTCAACAGCACTTTCGATTGCTTGAGATGCGATTTGGTCATCCGCCAAAGGTCCCAAAGCGTTGGCCAGTCCAGTAGTGGAGAGGGTGTAGGCTGGTTGCGAAGGGTGGAGAGAACCGCAGCCGATCAACCAACTCAGATGTTCCCTCAGGTTATGCTTCGTCATGAACTTCGCTCATGTCTGCCCGCAACCAAGCATTCAGACTTGCGATGGTGGGTCACTGTTGGAAGTGACTGGAGAAAGCGCGTCAAGGACGCGCCAAGACGCTTAGGTTATCGATCCGGGAGCTTGTCCTCTTTTGGATCTCTCCGTTCCTGCGAGCCTGCCTTTTCAGTAAGGAGAATCTGATGACCGTAAGTATAAGAATACTCCCAATTTACCTACAAAGAGATTTCTCAGCATCTGCAGCGAGGCTCGGGCCATTCGCTTACGCTATTGTAATGATATAACTTTCGAGCACATTCGAATTTACCCGTTCAGGACGATCTCAACAAGTGAGTTTAGTGATAGAGAGCCAATATCGTAGTATACGTCAAACGTGAGGCGTTGTTGCTGTTAAGCCATGGCAAAGGATAAAAAATCCAAGATTGCAGAGAAAAAGGCGCGTGTTGCCGTCAAGCAGAGCAAAAAGGCTGCTCAAAAAGAGAAAAAAGTTAAGACTAAAGAATTCGACGACGATGATGCTGAAGATGTCGATTTAGATTCAGTGCTTGCAGAGTACGCTAAGCAGGTGCGATATTCTGATGTAGATATGCACGTCTGCTATCGCTGAATCGTATTTTTCTGTAGCAAGAAAAGTTTCTGAAAATTACCGAAACCATTTGCGAGCCACCAACACCGCGGTCTTCGGCAAGTCTTTTAGGCTCTCCATCTAATCAGAAAGAACTTCTCTTATTTGGCGGCGAGTACTACAATGGTGCTCTTGCCACTTTCTTCAACGATCTCTTTATCTACAATATTGACAGGGACGACTGGCGAAAAATTACAAGCCCGAATAGTCCATTTCCACGAAGTGGACATGCATGGTGTCGAGGAGGCAACGCAGGCGGAGTGTATCTCTTTGGAGGTGAATTTTCCTCACCAAAGCAGGGAACCTTCTACCACTACAATGATTTCTGGAGGCTCGAACCATCTAGTAGAGAGTGGACCAGACTAGAAAGTAAAGGCAAAAGTCCGCCGGCAAGAAGCGGCCATCGATTAGTATACCACCAGAAGTACATCGTCTTATTCGGAGGGTTTCAGGATACTTCCCAGCAGACTAAATATTTGCAAGACCTCTGGATATACGACTGTCAAAACTATATATGGCACAATCCTGTACTACCTCCTGCTAGTCAAAAACCCGATGCAAGATCATCGTTCTCCTTTCACCCCCATGAGGCAGGAGCCGTCCTGTACGGTGGTTACTCGAGAGTCAAGACGAGCACGGCGGTTGGGAAACAGACAAAGGGAGGCTCCCAGGCTTCGAAATCGGTGTTACAACCAGTCGTACATCAAGATACCTGGTTTTTGAGAATCACACAGCCACCTCCTGATACGCCTTCTTCAGCGCCTCCCACTGTACGTTGGGAGCGCCGAAAGAAATCCGCCAACGCGCCCAATCCATCTCGAGCTGGTGCGACACAAGCCTATCATAAGGGACGTGGAATCCTGTTTGGGGGTGTACACGATGTCGAGGAGAGCGAGGAGGGCATTGAAAGCGAGTTCTTCAACCAGCTCTACGCTCTTAATCTTGAGCGCAACAGGTTCTTTCCCTTGCTTTTGAGACGCACTAGAGCTCCACCCAAGAAGCAGATAGACGATCGTGGCGCAAAGAGAGAGAGAGGTAAGGCGGATGAAGCGAATTTGCTCCGTAGTCTTGCAGCATTGGAAACAAAGGGCACTTTCGCAAGCTCGGATGCTATGTATTCGAACCCTGTTGATGAGATAGACGATATGCCTAGTAAGCCCGCGAAGCCAACATTCAGCACAATGCCTCACCCTAGGTTCAATGCTCAGTTGGCGGTCCAGGGCGACGTGCTCTACATCTATGGTGGAACCTTCGAACGCGGGGACCGTGAATATACCTTTGATGAGATGTATGCCATAGACTTGGGGAAGCTTGACGGAGTTCATGAGATTTATAGAAGGGAGCTTGCAAATTGGCTAGAGGATCAAGCTGAGAGTGACTCCGACAGTGATGAAGAAGACGAGTCAGAGGATGAAGATATGGAAGATGGGAGTTCGGGTGTTGCTCTCCCAGTTTCCACAGATCTGCCTCCGTTAGCGAACTGCGCTCCGTCGAATAAAGAGCCAATAGAGACTACCGAGGACGAGGAATTGCCGGAAGGAGGCATCGTGGATAGCCGACCCCATCCTCGTCCATTTGAGAGTCTTCGTGACTTCTTTATAAGAACTTCTAATACATGGCAAGAGCTTCTTCTTCAAAGCTTACAACACAAAGATGGTGACATCTCTCAGTCTATCAAGGAACTACGGAAGGTGGCGTTTGAAATAGCAGAGACTAAGTGGTGGGACTGTAGAGAAGAGATTACAGCAGAAGAAGACAGGCAAGAAGAAGCCGGCATTGGTGAGGTTGTCAGCATCGCCGACCGAACTACAGACACAGGAGGCGCAGGTAGACGGCGATAAAGTAGGGCACTTGGAGACTTTTCAATACTTGGTCCAAAGTTACAATAATGGCTATGCTTGTCACAGGTCTGCCGATAAATCTATGAGAACACCCTTCACCACCTCTATACTACGGTTCGGATCAGCCTGCCAATTGGCCAGTGCAATCCCACACGCTGTGCGACCTTGCCATAGAGCGCCATAGACGTACATCCTTGAATTCGTATTGATTTTCTGTGCGAGGCCCTCGATCAAGAAAAGGACAATGATGACGATGTATCGGTAGACCTCATCCATACTTGCATGGGTCGCCCGAGGCAACTTTTCGAATGACTCATGGTCAAAGAGCTATGTAGCCACTGATCGAGTGGATCTCGTTTGTCGGATCTCGTTTGTCGTTGAAGCATATCCGTATGACCATCTTGGCCTTATGACATCAGCGTGGCATATACAGGCAAAATTCTGCAACGTCGAAGCAGTAGAAGAAGAGACCAGAATGGTACGGAACATTCAGAAGCTTGTGACCAGCGCCGGATGCCTTGACAGCCCTGCGCAATGCCCTTAAACCCAGCCAGTCTCTCAAGCATCCTACCGGACGAAGTCATTCAAAAACTTGTGAAAAACCAACCTCATCGACATGGAGTCATTGATCATACCTGTTGCAGGATTCTCTCAGTCTCTACGCATCCACGCACCTACTAACCCCTGAGTAGCAAAAAACCCTTTGTTGACATCGGAGCATGACACGATTGTTATGACAGACCTATTGTGCTGGCTGGGTGCCAACCCATTCTCAAACCTTGCAAGGTTGAAGCGGATGCCAACGCCCTGCACCTGATATCTTGAACGCAATATCGGCCAGGATCCAATATGCTCGAAGCTTTATAGAAGAATAAGTGAGCCGTGGTCGTATATATGCGAACGACTTCTATCTCAGCTAGTCTGCAGGCTGAAAACACACCCATGGAGCCAAAATTTAGTTGGGAGACGGCCCAAAGGTACTTTCCAATTGACTCTTCACTATATATTCGCGGCCTGCAAGCGAGGCCAAGAACATTGTTAGCGATTGCCCTACTAGTGAAGACTCCTGAACATCTACTCTACTTTGGTCGAAGCTTGTAAAGAACCTGTTAGCATCCTAGGATCTTCATGTTCGACGTTGATGGCAAGTGTCTGACCTGGTCAATGAACCTAGGGTATTGATCGTGTAAGGAAATCAGACTCAGCGATTCGAGCTACGGGTGTGATTCCAGTTGTGACAAAGCCATATCATGTAGTTTATAAGGTCGATCCATTGGAAGATAGGACGATTTCCTATGGAGACGTTGGGTGAACTGTTGTACCTCCCCACCAGAATTCGGTAATTCTTGTGATGGATCAAGTGTGGAGTCGCTGGAGATTTGTGAAGAGGGCATACATGGGACATTCCGCAGTCAAAGAACGTCAATTGCAGGTTTGTGAGCGCGCTCCAAGTATGTGTGATCATTGGGATGCTCCACGATGATCAGTATCTGATGGGGGGAAAGGAGGAAGCCACAAGAGGAGAACCGAGTCTTTTCGAACAGCTGTGGAACGGCCCACTTGCTTGACGCGGCTATTCTATAGACAGAATGATCCACGTGGGCACTCTCTTTCGCTCGAGGAGTTCCTTGTCCCTAAGAGCTCCGTCTGCTGGGGGGTAAACCTACTAGCGTTGAAAGAATGTATACAGGGGGCGAAATGCCCCCTATATTCATGCTCTTAAGCAGCCCCCATAGTTGCATGACAATACCAGAAGACGATAACACAAGAACCACCTTTTCTCCATCTCATAAGTACTTACTGTAGCTGCTGGTTGGTGCGCTTGGCGCCTTGGCACCCCCCGCAAAGGGCGGCAATGGCGCGTACGCATAGAACTGTGCCTTTCTGCCACTCAGCTCGTCACTCAGCTCCGCTAGAAGTACAGAAAGGGCTCGGGTGGGTGTCGTTTCATCTTGGGTCATGTCGCATTTATTAGCCTCGCACAGGTCAGCAATCTTTTTGATAGACTGATAGTCCTTACACACCGTTATGGAGATTACACTCGCTCAACGGTCGCAGCCCGAGGCGCCAATGCCTAGCCCAACGACGACCCAAGAGAACGGAATTGGCAACGGCGAAGTGCCCGAGAATGCTAGCGAGGAAGGAGCTTCTCCCCCGAACATCACGAGAAAACGACGGCCATGGTCCACTCAAGATTTCAAGTCTCTCTTGTCTCCATCTCCATCATTCACTGAAAGCAGACGCTCTTCGAAAGATGACCTTAGCATCGCATCTGGGCCTGTCACTCCCCAAAGACCTGCCGCTGGACCTCGTGGACTAAGCCTGCAAATGCCCCCGAGGGACATTTCCAGCACCAGCACGGCCAATCTATCGAAACGCATTCCCGTATCCCCAGTACCGGACTCTTCAGCTTCTTATCCTTCTCCTGCCTCTGTTTTGCCCCGAAGGTCCAGAGGAATGGATTTTTCGAGAGCTGCCACCAATCTCCATCACTCCACATTGGCCGAGTCTTCACCGGAATCATCACCGATCGTTGGGTCCCGAGGAGGTTTCCTGTCACGAAAAGGTCTTTTCGGCAGTCAAACAAATTGCTTTAACGTCCCTGAGTCGCCTAGCAATATACCAAGCTCCTTGTGGGGTGCAATGGTGGGAGGAGAGAAGTCAGGTCTATCAAGCTCTGTGGGTAGCTCAAACATGATGGAATGCGAGTCGGGCAGCTCGTCCTCAGATGATGACGCTATAATGGACGGAGAGGATGATGATACCATTCACATGACACCTCATGTTCATAATACAGGACACAGATTCGTGAACCCTTTTGGTCCATTGGTGTCTAGTCCTGGCGGAGACGGTGTCGGAGAGTTCTCACACGCAGCGACTAAATTGATGAGTTACCAGAGAGCTCGTGTGAAGTCCCGGAGAAGTAGATGGAGTTCAAGTAGTGCTAGCGGGCAAAGCGCTAAGCATTCACCGGGACCTTCATCGCCTCCATTATTGAGAAGTATTGAGAGCAGCCTGAGCATCAATGGAGGGTATTTCCCAGATCACTTCATCAAGAAAGAATTGAGTTCGAGGCGAGAGAGCTTAAGTCTGGGAACAACGGATATGCAAATTTCTGATGCGGAGCAAAGTGATGATGGGGAAAGCTTACGGCGGATACGGTCACACGAAGATGTGCCCATTCCTACCCCTGTTACGCCAACTCTAGATGATCGAAGAAATGTGATTCGAAGGGCGGTCACTCGGAGGACAAACATGCTGGTATGTCAATCAACGTGTCGTTACACCAAACCCTGATCTCACTAGGATAAGTGGGCTGTGCTGACATATCCTTTAGCCGAAAAGTAAAGGATTTGCAAGGATACGAGCTGCTCTTCTTGAAGAAGGAGCACCTGTCGATACGGAAGTCAAGCGTGAAGCCGAGGTCATTCGTCAAGTTCGTGAAAACGATGCCGATAACGATATAAGTCTGCAGCCCTCGCAACCCACGACAACAGCGTCGTCGCCAAACATTCCTCCTGCTCCAGCCGGTCTATTAGACAGCCTAGAGTCAATGTCTGATGCTTCGTTGAACAGTAGGCGATCTTCAAGTACATTCACACATCAAGCCATTAGACATACTGGAGGGCCATCCTTTTGGAACAATCTCGACGAGCGAATGCGAACACCACCACCATCTATAGCACCAAGAGAAAGTTCCTCTGGAGTTAGCGACGATATAAACATGGACGCTCCTTTTTCTTCCATTCGATCAACAATCCCACCACAAAATGCTGTCAAGCCATCGTACTCCCAGGAATCTTTGCCATCTGCACCCCAGACCACTGTCTTTGAACTCCCTCGTAAAGGAAATAAGCGCATGCGAGATGATGACTTCGACCCCAATTATTTCAAGCGTCGCGCTGTGTCTCCGGGGTTAAGCTTACAAAATAGCCCAATACTTCCGCAATCGCCATTGCAACGAGATAGCGGGTGGTGGGGCACACCGAAGAGCAATCGAGAAGTGCCCAGCGTTCAGGTTGCAGGTGAGAGGATAAGCAGCAATGGCAGTGCTGGCAGCGTGAATGGAACCCCTGGGCCGACCAAGCGCGTTGGACTGCAGGGGATGACGGACACTCACGACGGGTTGATGAATATGAGCATTGAGTGACACTATTTAGCATCATATGAGATGGAGAGGACTGCTTCCATGTATTACTGATATTTAGATACCCCATTGGCGACTGCATTGTTGGAGCGAAGCGGCGCGTTGTACATGCACAGAGACTACCAGACGATGTTGTGACAGTGACCAGGCCTCTTTTCGTTCCTCTTTCACCTACGGCCGTGATTAGATTATCTTTCGTAGAGGCACTTTAACTCCCATCTTGGACCCGTTCCACAACTTCAAACCTGCAAGGTCAAGTAACCCTAGATCTGAAATTCAATTACCCTATCGTCATGTCATCAGACAATGTCGCAGCGGTTTCTGCATTCATCGAAGGTGCTCCGCCTGGAGAGGTACGCTTTTGCTTCGCCAGCTGAGCATGATTCACTGATGCCAATTGCAGTTATCAGACGTCGTAGGAGGTCCACCGCCCCCTCCGAACTACGCACTACATACCTTGCCAGCTCACCTATCATAGACATTAATGCCCTGACACCAGACGACCGCAACCTGCTCGAGTCAGCTAGACCGGCTTTCAAAAAATACAACGAGGTGCAATTGACTACGGTCAAGCTGCCCGGGGCTTCCAAGCATGTGAGACATTCCTTATCTTGTACTGGGATCTAAGGAAAGAAGCCTGACATTGAGATCGTAGGTTCTTGTCAGCTCTTACAATTCGCTCGCAGAAGGCAGATACTTCGACGCCGAAAGCTCAAGCTCGTTCGCGTTCGATCATATAACACAAGTACGGCTACATCTCAAGAACAGCGCAAGCCATAAGCTGACGCAGTGCAGAAAGCATCAGATGTGCGATCATACAACGTCGACTCCGAACACAAAACTCTCATGTACGCACTCTACACTCTTCCCCATCCCAATAACCCTCCCACCAATGAATACCAGCTCCTCCCTCTCAAAAGCCCTCTCAACCCACTCTCAAGAACACTACCCCGCCTCCACCACCGCCATAATCCCTACAGACACCGACACCCGCCTCGCAATCCTCCTCGTAGCAAACAAATACTCCCCCTCCAACTTCTGGAACGGTCGCCTGCGCACAATCTACACCTACGACCCCTCCACCTGCACCCTGCGCGGAACGTTGAAATGCGACGTCCACTACTACGAGGACGGCAACGTGCGTCTCACGACCTCCAAAACCGTTCCGGATACGAACGTCTCGGGCTCGGCGGCGGATATCATGCGGACGATCGCCAGGGTGGAGAAGGCGTATCAGGAGGAGTTGAATAGGGGGTTTGGCAGGCTGAGTGAGGGGGAGTTTAAGAGCTTGAGGAGGCAATTGCCGGTGACGAGGCAGAAGGTTGAGTGGGAGAAGGTGGGGAGTTATCGGGCTGGAAAGGAGATTGGTGGTGTCAGGCGGTAGTTCTATCATTGTTGTAGAGGGCATATGAAGAAGGGTCATCCATATTGCTGAAATGCTGCATTCGATATTATGGTATTCTTCGCCCATCAAACGCTATGCATCCAAAAAGTCATGAATAGTACGCCATCGCTATGCCTTCCAATGTCCCGCGTTCCAACATCTAACATGGATAGTACCTCCGCTGTCATTCCGAGTGCCCATTAGTCGTTTCGCGTGATTAGTAAATGTCCTTTCATCCTTACGATTACCGTGCCACAGCTCTCCCGTAAAATACAATATATGCCTGCTCGTTCTGCAACCCCTGACCGGATTTCATCTTGCTAGGATCAAAGTCCGTCACACGTTCATCATCGAACTTGCGCCATACGTTTCCCCTGGCAGCGTCTCGAACAAGCGAAATATAATGACCTCCATCCCCAGATGAGCCAATGTGTCTCATAACAGCATACGCGTCGTAAAGATATGGCGGCGTAGTTGCTGGATCTGCATAAGTTTCAATCGCTCTGTCGGATTTATGATCGCCTCCCTTGAGCGACGGTGGGATCATGTAGGGTTCCATATTCAACCCAAAAAGCGGAAAATTGATCGGTGTATGGACCTTCTTCGCACTCTCACCTCTACGCATTTCGAAGCGTTTGAAATGGATGACCATGAATTGAGGTGCCCGCGTGATGGTGATCTGTTTCGTAGCCTCTCTCTCACATTTACAATATGGACACTTCCATACCTCGTCCCCACTGAGTCGTTCTTCCTTGCAATAGCTGCGCAGACAGTCGGTTATATCCCACGGGCGTTGACCATGTTTGACATCGATTCGTGGAATTTCAACACTGATGCTATAAAAGGCTTCGTACGTGGTGGAGGTGCCGCGGCAGGTTGTGCAGCGTAAGCGGGAGGCATGCTGACCCGCAAACCTTTCGGAGATGTACGATGATTCGCGGTGGGTGTATCGATCCCACTCGATTCTGGAAGCCTGCTGAATGGGTAGTCGCTCTCGATCCAGCTCCTGTTTTGCAGTAAGAGGGTTAAGAGGATGTCGCTGCCAATTAATGTTGAGGTCTTCGTGGAGACAGTCGACGATAAAATCAAAAAATTCTTTGGCGTCTTGCTGGCGGTCAACGCCCCATTCTTGATTGAGGCGGGCGCAAAATTTCCGCAAAGACGTTGGCCGCACCGGATTCCCGTCGTCGACCCAGAGGGCTTGTACGAGATTGGCAAAGATCTGAGGCATAATGCCGTTAGAGCCTTTCCAATTCTTTTGAGTAAGATCTTTCCACTTGTTGTCGAGGAAGAATTGAGATATAGGTATTGTTGCAATTAGACATTGAATGGTGGCGTTCATGTAGCAGGTCACGCTGAAATTGATAAGCCCTGTCCGTGGGAGCTTCAAGTAGCGGGAGATAGACCTCGGTGTATAAAGAGGATACTGGTTCGCCGACGGCTGCCGTGAGGCTGGAGAGAGTTGTGTAGACTCTCGCTCTGATACTCCGCTGTAGCTTGGCCGAGGCACTGCGGGGGCTGGCCGTGATGGTACACTGGGTATCTGTGGATAGAGAGCTGATGAAGGTAGTGGCCGGACCTGGGGAGGTAATGAAGAGACCATCATCGACTGCTGTACCGATTGTGCCTCAGGGAATCTTTTCAGGAATTCTTCATAAGTATGAATGAATGGTGAGGGTGGTTCCTCGTTCTCCAAATCTGTGTCTCCGTCGCTCTGGGTATTCTGGTAGTCGGCAGGGTCAACTTCTTCCTTGTGTGCTTTTTCGAACCAAGTCCTCTCTTCGTCTAGGGTGAGCGGTTTCTGATCCCTCAACCTACGCTTGCGTACCTCAAGACTTGAGTTCGCACTTGCCTTTGCCACACGTCCAATCGGCCTCCCTTGCTTTTGCGATCTCATAGATCCCACCATTACTGCAGTCTCCGACGTTGCGAGAGCTTGGGGCCCAACGAGATCAATCCAAGCACTTATGCCACCTTCGAGCAGAATAGGTGATCTACGCAAGGGCTTGTCATCATTGAATTCGTACAAAGTATCGTGTAAAGCCCTGAGGGCATCAGACTCGGTACCGCTGGGCGGTCCCCTAAGGAAGCGATCCGTCTGGGTCTTCCAATCATAGTATACGACAGAGTCGAATTCGTTCCTGCGTTCGAAACATGACTGCTCGCTTTCCGGCGAGACTACGAGCCTGTCACCCAATTCCTCCGCCGAGAGACCCGCTTTGAGACTTAACGGCTCGACACAGATGATTGACTTAGCAAACACATGTCCCTGGTCATACTCTTGGCGACTTCTCACATCTATTAGGAGTACTTTGGTATTTTGAAGACGGTCGTACAGTTCTGCTGCTGATAGCGATGTTGGAGAACGCGTATTTGTAGAAATGGAATTTCTCAGCGGCGCCTCGACGTCGCTGTTGACAGATTTCCCAACGCGGGAGTACTCACTAGTCCAGAGTGTACCGCTAGGAACAGGTCTAGAAGACTGAGGCGAGGCTGAGTGCATGCCGGTATTGGCTTGGCTACTCTTGAAACTTGTTCTGATGGGAGGTATGTTGCCTTTCGAGGGGTCATATGAAGGGGCGGGGGCCTTTGGTAGCTGAACGTTTAGTCTGTTGTCTAGTGGTATCTTGGGAGGTGGTAAAGGAAAGGTGGACGGCGGCTGCATCTCACGTGGTCCAGAAGGCTTTCCGGGATGTGGGGTAGCGACTGAACTTGCTTGGCTTTGGTCCGTAAACGTAGCTGAATCTTCGGAGGAGGATGGAGTATACTCCGCAGGTGAGTGCATATCTAAAGCTCCATTACGCAGATCCCTGCGAGATCTTGCAGCACCATTGGTTCGCTCATTCTTGCGCTGTATCCGTAGCTGAGAAAATCTCTCGGCAATCTCATCACTATTCCTGCCGTGTGAAGACCTGTCTTGCAGTACTGCATGTACCGAAAGCGCATCAGGTTTGGGATGTACCATGGGTCGGTCTCTTCGGGGTACTGTACGGGGCTGCGCAGGGTTCAGAAACAATTCATCTGGAGGTTCTCTATTTGCTGTTGGCGTGTCCGGCATAGACAGGGGGCGAGGGCGACCGCTCGAAGAGCTTGGTAAATCGAACGGTGGCTGGATTTCACTAAGTGGTCTCACACCACTCCTAGCGTTATCGTCGACAATGGTGTTGTAGATCTGCTTGAACATCTCGTGCTGAGAATCGTGCTTCTATCCATCATAACATTAGCCTTGAACTTCTTCAGACTCTAAGAATGATTTCAGGCAGCACCACCAAACAATTATCGTGGACGGCAAACACTCCGGGGCCCCTTACCTTGCATAGCGACCTGTAAATCTGCCGTAAATCTTCCCGACCAGCAATTGAGGGGAAGTCTTTGTGTTTTGGTATGATATTTACTAAAAGCTCGGCGGCGATGAGGTACTCAACGTAGGCTTTATCAGGGCGCTTAAAGGAGACATCTGTGCCAACCTGAACCGCAGACTGGTGTGTATCACTCAGCAGACGCTTGATCTATAAAGCGTAAGTTACGAACATATCTCCTTAAAACACTATAATAAGCAAAGGTAATATGACATACCGGTATACGGGTATCGATATTCTGGACTGTAGTATCCACTTTGGCTTGAAGGTCTTTGATGTGAGGAAATCGTGCCTGAGCCGGCGCATCTTGAGTTGATGTAGGAAGGTTGGGTTGGCTCCCGTTCCAGCCTGGATTCAGATAGACAGCGCTCTGTCGGTTTGAGGTTGTATACCCATTAGCGCGGGAGAGAACTCTCCCATTCGCACGGTCTCCCAGTGTCATGGCGGGCGATCTAGAGGTCGAAGGCTTTCAATAAACCATCAACAATAGGTCTTCCAAACCGCGCTCCCATTGTGCTTCTCACGAACGCGAAGCGCAATGATCTGGACGCCGCTTGCTTGAGGTATTGGTGGTGCTTCGAACATTAGCAGCAAGGACTCCCAGATTTTGAATTGGTCAAAGATTATGAAGGAGTCGTGTACAGGCTCAAATATCGAGCATTATCAGAATCCATTAGAGTATTAACTGAACCTCAAAATATCAGGATTCGTCACCCTGAACATACTGAGGAAGGCATCAACTTTAGCCGCGCTGGCGCTAATGCATGCCTCGTCATGCCGGAGACGCCAAGCCTTGCTAAGTGAAGCTGCTTCAGGTTCATCTAAGTAACTATTTGGGCTGGACGCAGAAACATATTTGTTAATCTAACATGTTACACAAGCTCATTACCAGATTCTGTCTGTATTCTCCGTGAAGCATTGGGAATCGAAGAGTTGTCACTGCAGCGAGTGCACTAGGATAAGTCTTGAGCAAGGCGAGTGCCTAGTATAACAGTATGACGAGCTGGTTCGCGTCCAACACCGCCCTGGATGAACAGATCGCGAAGGCAACATCGTCCAGCTTGGAGGATATTGCTCTGAACCTGGAAATCTCCGATGTAATTCGATCAAAGAGTGTTCAGCCAAAGGAGGCCATGAGATCGTTGAAAAGGCGGATAGAAAACAAAAATCCAAACATTCAGCTAGCAACGCTCGCGGTATGGCTGCCGACTGATGACTATGTAGGCTGCCATCCTCAGAAGCTGACTTCTCCATAGCTCACGGATACATGTGTCAAGAATGGAGGATCACACTTTTTGGCCGAGATCGCTTCAAGAGAATTCATGGACAACCTAACATCTTTACTCAAAGCATATGGAAACGCTGCACCCAATGACGATGTAAAGAATAAAATTTTAGAGCTCATACAAACTTGGGCAAGCGGCACACAAGGAAGAAGCGACGCATCATATATTGGAGAGACTTACAGAAGGCTTCAGAGCGAGCGCTTTATATTTCCTCCAAAGATTGAGATGTCAAGCAGTATGCTTGACAGCAGTGCGGTGGGTCTAGTGCAAAAACCCTTTATTCCGAAATATACTGACTCAACTATAAGCCCCCAGAATGGATCGACTCCGATGTTTGCATGCGCTGTCGAACAGCGTTCAGCTTCACAAATCGGAAACACCACTGCAGAAATTGCGGGAATGTATTCGATGGACAGTGCTCCACTCACACTGTGCCGTTGCCGCACTTGGGTATAATGCAAGCCGTGAGGGTGGATGACGGATGCTATGCCAAGCTGACCAGCAAATCACGAGAGGGACCTCTTCCGGAGAGATCACTGGCTCAGGGAAATGCGAGCATAATAAGACATGGCAATCCCATGCAACCCCGAGATGCTCGGGTGGAGCGATTGAATGAGGGATTCGATGATGATCTAAAAAGGGCACTACAGATGAGCCTTGAAGAGGTCAAAGGGCATTCTGGCGCTGGGTTCGTCCCGCAAACGCAATTACGGGCGCAACAAAAGTCGCCAGTAACGCATGGCCCGTCGAAGGCTGTCAAAGCACCGGCACAAGAAGAAGAAGAAGACCCTGATCTCAATGCTGCAATTGCGGCGTCCATAAGAGAAATGGAGGAACAGAAGAAGAAGCACGCAGCTAATCTGAAGAGACATGCCTCTAATAACGCAACGACCATGCCCAACGCAACTGTCTTGCCCAATAACAAGTATGAGCTTACACCTGTAGAAGCGGAAAACATCAATCTATTCTCTACTCTGGTGGACCGACTACAACATCAGCCACCTGGGACTGTTTTAAGGGAGCCCCAGATACAGGAGTTGTACGACAGCATTGGTGCTCTGAGGCCTAAACTCGCCAGATCGTATGGCGAGACTATGAGCAAGCATGGTCTGTAAACCCAAACATAATTGGTATTCAGTCGCTAATCGCTACAGATACCCTACTCGATCTACATTCTAAATTGGCTACTGTGGTACGATATTATGATAAGATGTTGGAAGACCGACTTTCGCACACCTACAGCCAGCACAATTTGAAGGGCCACAGATCATACCCACCGCCACAATCTTCTATGTATCCCACCATACCATCTGAACCATCCGATTCCCAAGGCGGAGCGGAAAGCTATTACAATATGAGCGGACCTGCGCCTGATACCTACCCTACACAAAGTCATTACGGCAATTATCCACCTTCTCAAACACACTACGTGCAGCGCGATAGAGCCCCATCTCATACCTCGTCCGGTTACGAACGTTCGCAGCATACTCAGATCCCCCAAAGAGCGTCTAGTCGGCAGATGTATCCCCAGACATCCACACAGAGGCAGGAAGCACCATACCCATCCCAGCCACAGCAGTATCAGCCGAGTCCTTTGGAACCACTTTCACAGACACCCACCGTAAATAATGTCCAAGACCCACATGCAGCGTACTACAACAGGAGTCAGCCACAAGTTTCACCAACACAATCTTACCAGCAGCAGCGGGTAGACCACAGTTACGGATCTGCGCCATCGCCCGAGCAACCTTCTCAGGCGCTACCGCCACAGCAGCATCAACAGCAGCAGCAGCAGACTTATCAGCCTCCAATCGCCCCGCAATACGTCCCGCCACCGCCGCAACAGCAGCAGCAGTATTGGCAGCAGCAGCAGGCTGCACCACCACCACAGCAGCAAAATTACGAGGCACCATACCAACCCAACAACGCATATACTCAGGATGCATTCCCAGCAGTGCCGAGTCATCAGCCGCAGCCCAAGCAAGTTGAGGAGCAATTGATTGAGCTTTGAGCGAAACATGCCATGCATGAGATGGCTTCGTTCAATGTTTATGTCCATCACGTATGTAAGATACTGCTACAGAAGTTGCAAGTAAGGCAAGTGTTTTTTCAAACAATGAATTGCTGGAGCCACCTACCGACTTCATAAACGTGTTGCGATAATTATGAGCACAAGTCGACCATCCTTGCAGCTGGGTCGGGTCGGCACTTCCATGCGGACACTAGCAACCCATGTCCACAGTAACCTCATATCTTCTTCTTCTTCCTCACCCATGAATTTCATAACCTTGTACTGTTTCTCCATTAGTGTTTACAAGTGAGATTGATTGTGATCAACACCTCCAGCACTTCATATTGCCCTTTCCCGCACCATGGCAGACAGTAAGCCCCAAGTTCTTCTTGTGCAGCTGGGAGATGAGTTGCAGGTCAGCCTCTTCAAAGACATGTACTCCGATCTACGTAAGAAGATCGAAGCCCGCTACGATATAGTACAGAAATCTACAGCGGTATGTCCTGTCTTAGTTTTGTGATGTGAGATGCATGATCCAGGACCCACTTCTTCGGCCACCAGTTCCATCTATGTGGCTCGTCGTTATGTCAGTAGCGCTGATTCCAAAAAATTTGTAGGCGACGGTCATCGAGCATATCTCTCAACCAACTCCGCAGCTCAAGGCTGCTCTGGTCATCGATGGCGGCCTCTCAAAGCAGAAGTTCAAAAAGGTTCAGAAAAAGTTATCGGAGTATGCCAAAGCTGGGGGAACCGTCGTCATGTGTTGCAACTTCAGCAGCTTCGTCTCCGGTCCCGATTTCATCGCTTTGTCCGAGAACATGGATCTGTCTTGGGGAATGGGCAATTACCATCGTACGACTTTCGCGCTGAATCCGGCGTTCAAATCTGTTTTTGGGGCTGGAGCCTTTGCGAGTTTGCAGCAGTCGTACAGTATGAAGACGATCCATCTCAAGGAGGTTCCTGCAGAGGCGAAGATTTATATCGCCACCGAAAATTCCCGTACGCAGTCTCTGGTGTTTCCGCCTAGTAAAGTCGATACGGCACAGTGTCCTGCTGTGCTTGAGAAGCATGGAGATGGGTACATGGGGTTCATTGGTGATGTGAACAATGAGGACGGAACGCAGGCTTTGCTTATGGCCATGCTCGGTGAGTGACCGCGCTATACGCGTAGCACAGTGTGTAAGTTAGAGCTAAGGCCTAGCAGACTTCGCAGCGAAGGGAACTGCCAGTGCCGGTGCGAGCGGTTTTCCCACGGATCTTCCGGCTCTTATTGATGGTTGCGCTGTGTGTGGAGACACGAGCCCGATCAAAAAATGTTCTCGGTGTAAGGATGTGCAGTACTGCTCTGTTGCTTGCCAAAAGGCGGACTGGACGTTTCATAAGCAGCGTTGTCAGACGTGATTCAGTCGATTTGAATACTGAGATGTGCGCATCTGCCATATTTATTATGAAATTTGTCACATAGGCAGAAGTAGAGGATGGCGGAGTCGAGGTAACCTTCGGGCAAATGACATTAATAATGATCTGAGGAGAGGCGGCGCTCTCTCTGTGTCTAGCACAGATGCACGTTGTAAGGATAGACGCATGACAGATGAGTGCTGTGGAGACCGAGTCCAGGGGATGCCATTCGATGGACTTCCGAACGGTCGCCTCCTGGCAGTCGTACAGTTAGTCCATTCTGTGATATGATATAAGTTTTGGTTCCCTTGATACTTTCCTCCACCGTTCTCCAGAGGATTCTTTAGGTATTCCAGCTTGCATAAAGCTAGGTATCATCTCGCATTCCGTGACGATGCGTTGGATAGTCGGATAACGCATGACACCAGATTTATATTGGGATTGATCAAAAATTATACCGTATTTGTAGGACGCTTGGACCATTGTTACCAGGCAAATGTCAGCTATTGAAAGCTCGTCGCCGACAGAATACAGTCCCGCACACTTTTTTGCGATATCTTCGAAGGCTCTCATACCTGAGGCTAGGAATTTTCGAGCCCAGGCAACAGAGTCCTGTTCAAGGGCATGAAGTACCTTTACCTCTTGCTTCGGCTCTATACCACAGAGGACCAAAGCTGCGAGATCTTTGACCTTGCAACGCGCAGTCATATCAGTCACAGGTGGTATAAGGGGCCGTCGGCCAGGATAAGAGTCTTCCAGAAGGTCCAGCATACTGAGGGATTGAGTGAGAAGAATTGATTCACCGTTGTCGTAGTTGGCCTGTAGTATCGGTTCATGATTACCTAGTAGTCTTCCCAAGTATGGAGAGTCCTTGAGTAACGGCGATCGCGCGACGTCAAAGTCAAGTGGTATTTGTTTGAGGTGAGCCGCTAGAAAAGAGGGTTGGGTCAGCATCGGCAGCATCTAGAAGTGTGCCAAAGCCCCACTCCCATTCATACTTACCGACGCGAATACATGCTGTGTTCACCGAGCGAAAACTACCCGACAAGATGAGCTTAGAAGGTTGCAACGCCATGGTACGGGTCACCTTGACTTGAATTGTTGAGGCTTGACCATAGAATAAGTCGGCCCGTTCGGCAGGAGGCACTTGGAATAATTCTCTTGGCGCTCTCTTGGCGTTCTCCCTAATTCGCTTCGTTAAGGTAAGATCTTGTAACTACACACCTACAGTACTGATTTCTGACACAGCCACATCCTCCAGGATTCTTGACGAGACTGACAACGAGGTTGCCTTGCTCTCATTATGTCAAGGCACAAACTAGTAAAAGCTCTTGATTTAGAGGACGAGCTTGATGATTTTGACGGCGGCGCCGAGTCTGATCGTGACGAACATATTAGCAATAACGACAAAGGTACCTTGATCTTGTCTCTCGAAACTCTGATCTCAGTTTGGTAGTTCAATACGCCCCTCTAACACGTTCTCCAGAGCAACTTCGTTTAGGGACCGCCAAAGTTCGAGATGTTCTCGGCAACGAATTATCTCTAACAGACAAGGAGATTGAAGACTCCTTGTGGCATTACTACTATGACATTGAAAAGACTGTGAACTATCTATTGAGTCAGAAGACATTCCCTCCAATTACACAACGTCCAGAAATTAATATGGTTTAGGTCAAAGAACGACCACAGAGTCCAAGAAACAGAAAAAAAGGAAGGCCGACTTGGAAGGAGAGAAACGAAACGGTAAGCTTGTAATTCAACTTATAATCGTTTTCACTATAAGGACATATATCACCGTTCCCTCACGGCCGAGCAGTCTGCGACTTCTCTGGGGGGTTTTGGCTGAGAAGCCGATGAGGATCAGTAGCTGGACTCTACATCCAAGACCAGAACTTCGGGGCGCCAAAGGACCCTCAAAAGCCGTTGCATTGTTGCTCTATTAGATTCTCGGCCGTAGATTTCTTCAAGGACTCACCTTGGCTCAGTGTGCCACAAGATCGTCGTGGCGAGATCCTCATCGAGCCTCTCCACCCCCGTGGCAGACTACTCGGCGGTGCATCCAAGCCGGTAGGGGCCCCGAAATCCAAGCTTGCCGCTTTGGCTGCAGCTCGTAAGAAGAAAGAAAACCAACGAGCTGAGGACGGTCATTATGCTACAAGCTCTGTGGCTCTCCTCGATAGACTTGGAGGCAAGCCACCAGGGACGCAACCAAACGCTGCATCGGCCTCGCCAGGTCAAACGCCGCAAAGTCCAGTTGCCGAGAACGCAGATAACGTGCAAACGAGAGAATATCCTACGCGCATGCTATCGAACCTAGCTCCTGCTCCAGCCAGGCAGTCCGTCGTAGTGCCTTCTCCTGTGTCCGAGCCTCCTCCAGATTCAAGTGTCGAGAAGCTACCTGATATTACACTGGCCGCAGCCCCCTCAACGTTTGCGCAAACGATGCTCGGATACTCAGTGAACGCCAAAAACCCTGGCTCTGAATCATCAGATCACTATGTACTGCGAGGTTGTGAGCCACATACTGAATTCAATTTTACAGGACTGAGCCCTGACGACATTATTCTGAAAGCCCAAAACTCGGGGGTTTCCAGCCAAAAACGGGTTGAGCAGTCACCACAACCGGCCAGTGACAGCAACCCTCTCCATGACGTGGCAAAGGGCGTTAAGAACATTACAATTGAAGAGCCAAAGATTAGACGCAAGCATCTCGATGTTTTAGTGGAATTCGAAAAGTCAAAGCCAAAAGATGCGGTAAATTTTGTAGTGATCGGTATGTTTGCGCCCAAACAGTGACCCTATTCGCCAATCTGATATCTACGCACTAGGTCATGTGGATGCAGGCAAGAGCACACTCATGGGCCGGTTGCTCCACGATCTGAACGTTGTTGACAAAAGGACTATTGACAAGTACAGGAAGGAGGCTGAACGCCTTGGCAAGTCGTCTTTCGCTTTGGCATGGGTTCTCGATCAAGGTACGGAAGAACGAGAAAGGGGTGTCACAATCGATATCGCTATGAACAAGTTTCAGACCGATAGAACCACCTTTACTATACTTGACGCCCCAGGCCATCGCGACTTCATCCCTAACATGATTGCCGGCGCCAGTCGAGCAGATTTCGCTGTTCTCGTCATTGATGCCAGCACAGGCAATTTCGAGTCCGGTCTCAGAGGCCAAACTAAAGAGCATGCTCTGCTTGTGCGCAGCATGGGCGTTCAGCGTGTTGTTACCGCGGTCAACAAGCTTGACACTGTTGACTGGTCTCAAGATCGCTTCGATGAAATATCACAGCAGGTCTCTTCGTTTTTGATAAGCGCCGGCTTTTTGAGCAAGAACCTTGCCTTCGTACCGTGTGCGGGCATTACAGGGGAAAACATTGTCCACAAGATCGACGATCCTAAGGCTTCATGGTATAGCGGCCTGCCTCTTATCACAATTCTCGAATCTTCTGAACCCGTTGCTCGCGCGTTAGAGGAACCCCTCCGACTTACCATTGATGATGTATTCCGGGGTGGTGTACAGAATTCACTCTCCGTTTCAGGTCGTCTGGATGCGGGCAATCTCCAGCTTGGTGACATGATCCTCGTAGTGCCAGCTAATCAAATAGCAACCGTCAAGGGTCTCGAAGTTGACTCTGAGCCTGCCGAATGGGCGGTCGCAGGCCAGAACGTAATCCTGCATCTGACCGATATCGAGGCTAAGTGTCTCAAGTCTGGCGACGTCCTCTGTGCACCTACTGCTCCCGTTCCTTGCATCGCATCTTTCACCGTCAAACTATTGGCTTTCGAGCACATCACACCCATGCATTGCGAGATTCACAAAGGGAGATTGCATGCGCCTGGCAGGATCACAAAATTGGTCGCTCAGCTGGAGAAATCATCTGGAGCGCCTGTGAAGGGCAAGCCCCGACTGATCAAGCCGGGGAGCGTTGCCAAGGTTGTCGTGGAGGTTGATGACCCAATACCGTTGGAGCAGGGAGGCAGAGTCATCATAAGAGCTGGTGGCGAGACTGTTGGGGCTGGGCTCGTTGAGTGAATGTGAGTAGGATATTGTTCGTGCAATATCGACTCCATCGCTTAAAGGTCCACGCTCATCTTCCTGACTTCCTTAAACTCAGCTTACCCGCGCAAACGCTTCTCGCTTCGGAAAAGAAATTCGCCAATGAGCGTCTTATTATATGAGACTTGTTTTATGTGTACGCGACAAGCGGGCCCCACATGGCAGGCACTGACAAATCAGGTACGCATGGTCAAGCTCCTTGGAAACGTCATGAAGCACATGGAGCAATTATGTATTGATCTAAATTGCATTCTACGCGTCCTTCAGATCCTACAAAAGCCCAGAATATTCTGAATGCAAGAGTTCGTGGTCGTATACATCGTACATCTTCCTGGCCAGCGAAATGTTGAGCATCGGCAGCGTTCTGATCTTCATTTCTTCCTCCTTTGCCGCCGCCCTTTTCCCTGCAGGCTCTAGCATTGGGCTCTTAGCGCCATCTCTCGTAGTCACTTCACAACCTGTCTGTGTCGATTCTTCCCAACAAAAACTGTGGGAAAGCAATGACGGAAAACCGCTGGACCCCTATGACTGTGCCTATGCGCTTCTCGGTGTCAAACTCTCGCTACGTAAAAACAGCAAAGCTAGCTTCGTTTTCGATTCGAAGGACGACTTAAGCATTACGCCGCGGGGTGGATGGAAATTGCCGTATGGCGCAGCCAATGGTATGCCAATCTACGTCCCGTAGACCATTCCACATCGCACTTACTCAGATTGAACGTCTAGCGAACGGTGGACCGAATGAATGTGTCGTTGTCATCAGAATGACGCGCGATTTCGCTCCCAACGTCCTGCCTTTCACGAACGGCAGCTACAACACCCAAACTCATGTCGCGGCAAGGGTACAAGACGAGAGCTGGAGTGTCATCACGAGATCGCTGGATGCGGTACAGGCGAGCTGTGTCAATCGAAAGATGGGAGGCTGGGTCGCCGTTGGAGACGGCAACATAATCGCCTCCATATGGCCCAAGGGAAGCGGTATCGATACACTCTACAATTACAACGTCAGCGTAGCCGCACCGAGATATCTCCTTACTAATGAGACCGCTCCTATCCGTGGTGGAGCCGTGGCTCCAACGTGAGGAGAATACGAAGGGACAGGAACTGAGTGAGCTGTCTAAGCGCTAGACGGTGATCGACACAGATTCGCAGACTCCGTTGGGAGCATCGAACGCATCTCCATTACGGATAGATCCTGAACAAATATCATACCGACCCGAATCAACAAGCAGCAACCGAGAGTATGAAGGTCGCGAAGGAGGAGGTCATACATACATCGCTCAAGATCTGGTCGAAGCATGAGCTCCTGGGTAGCAAGCCTCCGACGACTGAGTTGTTTCGGATCCTCTAGCACCTTTTTTAGCACCGTGAAGAACTTATCAATATTGGGTACAGTATGATTCAGATTTACAATACCCCACAAGAAAACGACCTAGAAATAGAGTGTAGCATTTATATTATTCTACTATAGAAATACAAGCACATAATCGAGAACAGAACCACCTCAAATCCAACCTTTCCCATTATTGCTTCTACTATCCGATCCGAAACACCTACTCCGTAAGGTATCTATGCCGCTTCTATAATCACCTAAATTGTTGTCCTAATACCCCATCTTCCCTGTTTCCCACTCTCTCACTCTCTCATTCTCTCACTCTCTTACTCTCTCACTCTCTCTCTCTCATTGACTCACTCAGTCTCTCACTCTCTCACTCTCATTGGCTCACTCACTCTCTCACTCTCACATACTCATATGCACCCACCATATACCTTATCCTCCCATCACACCATCACACACAAAAGATACAAACTCCACCAAAACCCTCCCAATCCCCCTCCCTCCTCTACCTCACATTGCCCACCGCACATCCCTTCTATATCACATCACCTATCAGACCACTGCACCACCCTCCCAACCCCCTCAACCTCCCTCCCAACCCTTCTATACCCCTACCACATCCCTATTACCTGACATCACAAACCCCACCCCAACAACCTCCCTCCCCAACAATCCCACCCACCTTCTCTCAAAACATCACAAATACACAAAACCACAAACCAACCTTTTGCTCGCAAGAACGAACCGGAATACCAGCGTGGCACGCTCTTCAAGTATCCGCTTTCAGGTCTGTTCACTATTCTAGTCGTATCCTACACAGTAATGAAAGTCGATCTCGCAGCTCAATTCAAAAGATACATACATGTATGCATAGGAACGGGAATACACTTTACTTTGCGAATATCATACTCCTTTGCAAATCCCTAGCAACAGCTTCAATCCAACATGGGTAGACGAAGTAGACGAAAAATTGAGACACGAACGGCTATTATCATAGATCGTGTTTCGGGGTTGCACAGCAAAAAACCAAACTAATTGTTTTCCTATATTTACAGATTTGCAGAAAGTGATAGCTGAATATGTTCGTGCTCGTGTATATCGTTCCTCGTGGAATGTCCTCCCAAATGTCCTCCCAGATGTAATCCATACCATGCCTCCAGTGGTACGTAGGTAGCCTCCTCGTATATCATCCTTTTTACCGAAATGCCTCAAGAACGCCAGGCCAGTCATATCGCGCTAGCGAAACGTATACAGTCGCCATCCATATAGAAAGCATTCAACCACACAACGTCAATCGTACAAGAGGACATCTCAAATCAATGTTCATGCGTTGAGCACTATCTCCGCGCCGGATGTCAGATTGGCAACGTCAGTATTACTCCCTCGCCCCTCCTGTAACATCGTCCTCACTTCCTCGATAGAATGTTTCCTGGTCTTTGTTGACATCACGCTTAGGCCACTGTTATCCTTGTCCTCGTCGTGCGCACTGATCCAGCACTTGGCCATAAGGTTCTGCGCGATCTCTACGCCGCCGGGTAGACCGGCCGCAATATTCCCACCCATCCACCACGGGTTTTGGACGCGGTTGAAAGAGTGGAGGAGCAAGGTCAAAGGAAGAGCGGCGGTATTGACAAGATGTGATGCATAGGTGTGGATCAAGGGGTAGTTGACGCCGTGAGGAGAGTAGATGACGGACAAGGCTTTTTCGCTGTGCATGCGGGAGGTCGACGTCACTGAGCTTGCAGAACTGATCGAGGGGTTGTGATTCGAAAAGGTGCTGCTTTGCTTTGAGAGAGGCGAGGATGAGGTGGACAAGGCGTTGGAAGAGGAAGAAAGGGCGCTTTTCAATGGTATAGGCGATTCAGGAGGCGTGACTGGTAGGTTTTGCGTTGCCGGAAAATCTTGTGGGAATTGCTTGAATTGAGGCTCGCCATGCGGCGATATTGGAGAAAAAGGTCGTGAGGGAGCGTAAGTAGTTGAAGGAGGTCGGTACGTGATACCGATGGCGTTATGAACGCCTGATACATCCAATCTGGCTGGAATAAAAGAGATGGTGGCTTCGCCAGGGCTTCCGCCTGGTACAATCGGAGGGATACAGAATTTGATGATTGAGTCTGGCTTCTTCGGAGAGAATTCGCGTAATGCATGGACTCTTTCAGGGTCAAAGAACTTGTAGCCTCGTATTCTCTTGGCGGCTGCTGGCTCTGCTAGTATCGTTGTAATTGGTGATGTAGGATCCAATTGGCGCAGGGTAGCTTCATGGCAGTGATCTGGCTTGTCTTGCGAAACGAGCACGACGTTCGGATCAGATATATGCGAAAGGTTTTGAATGCAAGAGGGGTTGGTATGGCGCGAGAGGAGAAATTTGGGATGCCACATAGTGGAGGGACCAGATATCCATGGGTCGACGAGGATGGAGAAAGTGCCTGGAGGTTGCCGATGTTGTATGCTGGGAGGTGAGGGGGGACGTCTTTCGTTCGGAGAGAAGGTGAGGAGGAAGGTAGTGTCTCCGTTGAGGTGTTTGACGGTTAGAGACATGACGTACACGGGATTCGACAGGCTGCAGGTTGCGCTGGTTGGAAGACCTCTAGAAGGATGAATTCATGTTGCAAGCATTGTGAACGAATCACTTCTCTCAGACTCAGGATGAGAGATAGAAATCGCAGACTGTGAAGATTTGCAACGATCCTTCGGTGATGAGGATTGACGAAGGGGAAGGAGAGTGGGAGAGAATGACCGAACGCTAACAAATGTGGAGCCAATCAACGCGGACTGTGGCTCTGTGGCTAGAATAGATGGCCCGTCTATTCCTGCCTGTAGCAGAAACAGGCAACACGGAGCGAGTGGCTTGCGCATATACTTCCCCACTTCCCTTGCTTCAGCTTTGTCCGAATAAGTCCTCCAGCTTGATCACAATTTGTCACCATATACGCATAAAGATGATGGCATCTGATATGCAGGAACCCAATCGTATTCCAGCAGACTCTTCCCGCCCAGCAAAACGGAGGAGGTTCTACCGCAAGCGTACTGACATAGCAGAAGATGACACTCCCCATGCCTCAGCAGCTCCATCATTGATAATACCGGACCTTCCAACCATCGGCGAACTCGTCGCTCAGAATGGACACACTGCCAAGCCACCGACTCAATCCGAGGAAGCGACATTATCAGTTGCGGAACTTATTCGGCAGCGCAAGGCCATTCAACGACGAAGGGGTGGCATCGAGTTCACCAACCTCAATCTCAGTACCACCACACTGAGTGCACCGCCAAATAGTGATGCACTCGTTGAGAAGGATGTTACGCCAGCAGATATCAAATTAGTAATTGGGCGATTCGCGCCGCAGACTGGTCAGGTCTCAGAAACCACGGATAAGCACATGTACGTATGCCCCTCCTTGCTTCCTACCACTGCAAGACGCAGCGACTAACGTAGTAAGGATGGCCTACATAGATCGTGAATTAGCCAAGCGTGATCATCAAATCCAAATCACATCCACCCTAGCCCATAACGGACACGAGCTATCAGAGAATGGCGCCCTCCTTGACGCTGGCATTCACCGTCAGCCCGCAGCGCTTGGCAAGCTCCATGAAATTGATCTTGGACCTGATGCCACGTTGAGAAACATCGCTCGGACTAAAGCAGCACAGCGCAAGCTTGAAGGCATAGAGCCAGAAATAGATGAGACAACGGGGAAAGTACGTTTACGCCGGGATGGCAAGCCATACGGATGGCGGAAAAGACGGAACAGCAATGATGTCAAGCGAGACAGATTGGTCGAAGAAGTCATGCGCGAGACAAAACTTGAAATATACGATGAACCCGAAGATGAAGGACCCGATGACGACCAAGCAGCCGATGACCGCATTGCAGAACAATTCCGACGCGAGTTCATGGATGCGATCTCAAGCCGCAAGCAGAAAGCTGCGCAGGACAAGAAACCCGTCAGAGGCCAGCCAGTGGACGAGAGGCCCAAGGGTCCAAAGCTAGGAGGCAGCAGGAGTGCAAGGGCGGCAATGAGGGAGAAAGAGGAGGCAGCCGCGAAAAAGAGGTGATGAGAGGAATGCTCAAGTCTATAGTAGACTACGGTTCATGGAAGGTTTGGACCTTCGATTCCTGTATGGATTTATTTCCGCGCCTTCCAACACTGCAACCACACCTCAATCACCACCGAGCGACAGATATTACCTCATTTTATTCCCAGCAGCAAGAAACAGCACCGTACAACAAAAAACACCACTGAAATAGACCGTAGTCCTCACCCTCGTCATCGCAGCCGTAGTATTATTGATATACACCCAAATATACACCATCCGACTCAACACATACGCCCCCGCGAATCCATTCAAAAACCTCGGCTCCAACCCAGCAACATTGCCCACAACAACCGCGGCCGCAAAAATCCCTATGTTCTCGAAGCCATTCTGTTGCGCGCTTTCGGCGCGGATGATGGTGTCCTTGGTGGCTTTGTCGAGGGCTTGGTTTTGTTCCAGGCTGGCGACGAAGGAGCGGGGTTGGGTCAGGTTGACCTTCTTTTGGGGAGATTTGGCGTCGTGGTGGGCGACGGCGTACACGTGGGGGACGAGGCAGAGGAGCCAGGCGACGGGGATGGCGTAGATGGAGAGGTTGGTGGACATGTTCTTGGTGGATTGGGGATTGGGGACTGGGTTTCGTGAGGGTTTGTGGGGATGGACTTGGAAGATCTGCTGGACTCTGTAAGAATGGACAAAATTACATATTCCGTACGATGAAAGATGTCACCAACTCACGCTAAGAGGGGTCCCCCAGATATCTAAGCTCTTTCGTCGTCCGAATTCGGACCTTTGATGATTCCTAAGGCCGAGAATGAACCTAATTCAATGCACCTTAGCGTCTTAAATTTTTAGGTCTCTTCTAGAACTTTTCTAATTGGCACGGGCCGAAGCTTTCTCCACATGGCGCTAAAGCTTGTGGTTCATAGTTCAAACAAGTATTAGAGTCCTGAATGGAGAGTATACACTGCAATATCGCAGTGCATGCAAGCGCTGACCACGTATTGTCTACTGTGCAATTCAGAAGCTAACACCTCTAGGCCTAAAGACTTCATGAAGGGATGAGGGGCGCAGGTTGCCTGATTCATAGTTGCCTGGCTTGCCTGGTCCTATGTGCCCTTGATGACAGCCTCCAGCCATTTCGGGCAATGACAGCAAGCGACTGAGCATCAATATCTCCAAAAGCATATACAAACCTGTTGCTTCATTTCCTTGACGTGTGAATCCCATCTGCCAAGTTCAGCATCAGAGCCGGGCGCTGAAATCTTTTGTCCCAGCCGCAGGATGCTCGCCTTACTCATCTCTACCAGCACACGGTGAAAGGGCTCGTCGGTCTTGACACCTCGCACATAACGAATGCAACTGTTGCCGTTTCGTAAGAGGACCGGGCGTTGACGGATCGAGGGGATCCTTCGAAGCAACATCCGGATCAGTAAGTGAGTCCTTTCCTCAGCGAACTTCGAGACGGGTTAAGTGATGCCTGTCCGGGCGTTGGGAAACAATTCTATGCTAGTGTGGATAGAATCTTCCTCCATGTCTCATCCTACTGTGCAAATTGGCTTCCTGTACGTCTGTATGAGCAGGGCGCCAGCAGAAATCACGCTTTTGATTCGTTGCTTCGCTTTCTATGCGTGCAGAGTGCAAACTGGACGGTATTACTTAAGAGTCGTGTACATATACACAGATAACAAGTCTTCCTCTCCTCTCATCAACGTATCATCATTCTTTGTCACAAAACCCCACATATCAATCAACCGCTTGGCAAGTCTGCCATACCAAGAATGCTCAAAGCCATCTCGTCTCTCTGGGGGAATACAAATACCTCAGACCCACCACATGCCATGGACGATTCATTTATCATCGTATCCGAAAATCCAAGCAGTCAAGACCGCCATCCCTTGAGACCTGCCCAAGGCGAAGATAACCAAATCCCTGCCAAATCCCACCCTCTCTCGGAACACATATCATTCCCACACTCCTCATACTCTACCCTAGATCAAAGCAAGCATGGCTTCGACTCTAATTTGGTATCCGACGCCGATGCGACGACCAAGATTGATCTTCCGAAGATTCTCGGCAAATCGACAGACGGATCTCTGAAGCTCTACCAATCAGAACCACCAAACGGTACAGGTATTCGCGAGATACCGGCGGCACAACAAGAATGGAAGCACGAGAATGCTGGCCGTGATGACGGCAATGAAATCTTCGATGTCTTTGGCAAGGAGACTGGGCCGCCTAAACATGCTGGCTTGGCGGAGCAGGTGCAACGGAGAGGTCTTTGGGCTGGTCCCTAGGGAACAAGGGACATCGACGTTTTGATCGGTTCTGTATGCTGAGTACAAACACTTTACGTTGATCATGGGTGGGTAATCGGAAACAAAGTCTCAATCGTCATAGGCTCACGGAAGAATTTTATTATGGATAGACGGGACACGCAAGCAGGATATCGAAATTCGTCTTGTAGGTTCTTCTTGCGTGTCAATCAATGTTCGGTGCAGTTAGTGTTTTGTGGTTCAGATTGTGCTTGTCCTACCATCTGAGTGGCCTGAGATGTTGTTCACATTGCTGAGCAGGAGTATGGCGCTCAAGAACCGTATGTATCTACAATTTTCTCGACCAAGTACCTAGCCGAGATTGGATACGCATAACCTGGGGTAGCACAAGTCGTCTTCTTGAAGCATTCTCCTTTGGGCGGGCTCGCCATGCTTCCTTGAACCCTACGCAATCGCCTGGCAAGGCAAGGTAAACATCGTCTCGTATCAAGGACTGATCAAACCCAGAATCACGACTCCTATTAGTCCGTTCTCCCCGCGAGGTGAGACACCATCAATCGAAAATCGACAGCTTGCCAAGATACCACACTTTCCTCGGAAAATTGCAAAAATACCACACTCGCCTGGTGGAACACCAAAGGTCCCCTAATCCTCAGGGGCATCAGCCCTCCAAATATCAGACACCCGAATATGAGTCCCCGGCATAATAACGCGCGCATGAGTACCTAGCACAATAGCCTCCTAGCGCATGAGTCCTCAAAGGTACGAGCCCCGTAGACCTCCTAAATGTCGCCATTGACCATGGATCATAAAAGGCTCAGCATCAAAGTATACCTTCCTTCCTTCCTTGGGTACCCATCCCTGGAGATTGGGGAACCTTTGATTTTCCACCATACGAATGTGGTAGTTTTGCAATTTGCCGATCTAAAATCAACCGCTGCTCTCTTACATCTCTTCGTAGCAAACAGGCGTCTACCTCCATTATAGACATCATACCGTCACAGTAAGAAACAAATCTTCCAACCATGATACATTTTTCTAGATACCCTTAAGCGATGTTCGGCAGTAAGAAGCTCGGCATGGCATCGCAATATAATTCTACCTTCAGGTCGTGGGCTAATGTGAAGATGGCTGGGAAGGCGAAGACAACGCAAGCCCAAGAGGCTGAATGAGAGTAAAGTGTATCTGATGCTGTATTATATCGTAACCCCGTCTGTACTGTAACGTAAGCCAGGAGGACAGTCCCTCGATCGGAAATGGCTATTTCGACCGGCCCTCGGCCTCCCGTGGATGACAGGTGAGCTAGATCCGATATGGTGCAGCTCCTCCTCGGATGGTATAGAATAAGCGCTGTTCTAAAAATAATGTCCCATACCTGCGATTGGCCGACGCAACCCAAAGGCTTCGCAATGTTCCCTCGAATTGTCTCCACAGTATGGTCAAGACAATGGCTCACGTCCTAAATAGAAGAGATTCTGCAAGAGTATGAGCATGAGCCTCACGACCTGGAGAATTGATATGTCATGGGCAAGTAGGAACAGACTCCTCAGCATTTTCTTGTTCCGCTTTCCTGGAGTGTGCACATAGTCAACAGGCGTGCTCCTCTCCTCCTGAGAGCTCTCCTGTTCAGTCCATCAAGGAACCTCACATGCCATGACATGAGATGGATCCCTTCTCACTCACAGTCGGCATTGTGAGCCTCATCACTATAACCGCACAGACGCTGGTACGTGTATCATGAAGCCTCCTCTCTTACGAGATACGTAATTTGCGTCTTAAGTCACGTTTCTGAGATTCTTCTCCTTCTATGTTTTCTGGAAATGAAGTACAGACTACCGCAAATCGTCTTGATCTTCGTACTTCTAGCGTTGCTATTCCCTTTCTTGATCTAGGACTCACATTTCAGTCTATGCTTTGGAAGTAATTGCACCGAACCTCTTCGCCAGAGTATTTCTTTGCATAATTTAGTTTTCTGAGAATAGTCATACTGATACAAAAGCTTCGTACAGGATGCTACCAAGACCTACGTCCACGAGGCTAAGCACGGCAAAGAAGCTGCTGTGGAGCTGCTCAGAGAGCTTGACGTTCTCCATTTCAACCTCTCTCAGCTCGACAAATTTCTCAGAAGCAATGGAGCTGTTCGCTCATTTGACAGTACTTCAGTCCTCGTTACCAGCACATCTGCATGCCGGACCAAGCTTACAGTGTTATATGAGAAGCTGAACAGCGCAGGTAGTAGTCTAGTGAGTCGTATGAAATGGCCACTTAATTCGAAAGACCATCGTGATACTGTTCAAGATCTCCGAGCGTTTGCCCAATGGATACAATTTGCATTGACCATCGATGGTTGTGCGCTACTGTCAAAGACGTCAGCTGAGGTGTTGGATACGCTGAGCCATCAACTGCAGACATTCCAATTGATCCAAGTACGTCTTATCGAGATTGTTCATCCATTTCGGTGAAAGTCATTTGGTAGCGTGTAGTCAGGGTCTTGGGAAGGTTCGCTCCTGAAGCTCTCCCAAACCCACTCCACAAGTTCCCAGGCGTCCTCTGATTCTGGCGATACTGATCACAAGACATTGCATAGAGCGTTGACCATCGAACCCGTATGTTAGAGCGGTCGCTAGAACATCAGGCCATTGAAGCCAAAGAGTCTCGTGCTGTTGAGGAGCGTGATCAGATCCTTGAATGGCTATCTGTAGTCAAGCATGAAGAGAAGCACCATGATGTTCGTGTGCGACGCATGAATGATACAGGAGATTGGCTTCTACAAAATGGAGAGTTTCAACGTTGGCGTGATGAGCCAAAACCTAGGCTCAATGTCCTCTGGTGTTATGGCATTCAAGGCTCCGGCAAGGTAATCATTTCAGATTAGATCTTCCTACTTGTACCAACACCAATTTCTCGAAAACGAGGTGATAGTGATTGACAAAGCTTGGCTAACGTATAAGATTCTCAATAGTCTATTTTGGCATCCCTCGTGGTTGACCGGCTGAGGGACACCTTCCTTGGACAGAACGTCGCCATAGCTCATTTATACTTTGACTACAGAGATCAGGAGCATCAATCAACAGACATTATGACGGCAGGCCTGCTAAAACAGCTCGCGATGGCAAAGGCTACCCTGCCACGATCAGTATTGGATCTATATCAGAGGCTGAAAGACCAGCAGAGAAAACCGCAGCAGCAGGACTTGGAGCAGGCTCTTCTGAATACTTGCCGGGATTTCGATAGAGTATTCATCATTATTGATGCGCTCGATGAGTGTGATGAAAACAAACATAGAAAATCATTTCTTGAATTACTGAAATCTCTACGAGATAACTCTTCTACCAATTTATTCGTAACTAGCAGACCCCACCCGGAAGATGTCAAGAAAGTTCTCGAGGGCTCTTCCAAGATCATAATAAAGGCCGATGATTCCGATTTGAGGAAGTATATATCTAGGGAGATTCATTGCAGTGAAGCTGTCGATGACATTGATGAAGATTTCAAGACGAAGATCATCGAGAAGGTTGTTCATGGAGCTCGTCAAATGTACGCCGATATATATTCACTACCCACCTATTTCATTCATCAGTCAACAAACATCCCCCCTTCTATCCCCCCAACCCCTACAAACTTATAAGCTGATTTGTGTGTAGGTTCCTGCTGGCCATACTACAAGTTAAGGCGATCCTAAACGAGCCTACTATTGGTGAGATGGAAGATGCTTTGGACGCCATGCCTCGTGGCCTTAACGATGCCTTTGAAGAGACACTACAGAGAATCCAGAAACAACCGGATGGGCGTAAACGGCTTGGAATGAATACCCTGATGTGGATCTCTCACGCAAGGAGACCGCTCCGAGTCATGGAACTCGGCGAAGCACTCGCCATAAACCTGAAGCCCGGACAAACTTTTTCGAATCGGAAGTACTGGCAGTCGCAGGAAATGATGGTAACATCTTGTCTCGGATTAGTGACTGTAGACAAGGAAAGTTCCATTATCCGCCTGGTCCATTACTCGGTGCAGGAGTACTTCCGCGAGCACCAGAACCGAATCTTTCCTTTTGGTGAACGGACTATTGCGGAAAACTTAACCACGTTTCTGCTGTACGATACTTTTGCTCTCGGCTCTCGTCAGAACGAACCCGAAATACAGGCGCTAATGGTTACCCAGCCCTTCGCCAGCTACGCAGCGCGCTTCTGGGGTGATCACGTACGGATTGCGTCCAACGAAAGTGTCAACACCCTTGCCCTGAAGCTGCTCCGAGCAGCGCCCCAACGAGCGTGCTCAATCCAGCTCTCACAATACAGCCGAGGCCGTCGAGAGGGATACTGGAGTGCTGAGGAGGTGGAAAGTCGCAATGGATTGCACGTTGCTGCGGGCTTCGGGCTTGAACCCCTTGCTAAGCAATTACTGGAGGAGTCTGGTGAGTTCGACGTAGACTCATCGAGTAAAATGGGGACCACGGCCCTGATCGAAGCAGCGGCAACAGGGCACAAGTCTCTCATACGATTATTCTTAGATAAAGGAGCAGACCCAACAAAAGAAAATTGGTACGGTACGGCCTTGCATTGTGCAGCCGAGTCTGGAAACTTGGTCAGCATTTCGGAGCTGCTGAGCACTGATCTCGATGTTGACATTAGAGACCGCGATGGTCGGACGGCTCTGCACTGTGCCACTATCTCTGGCCACTTTGGGGCAGTGCAACTTTTGCTAGACATGGGCGCTCAAGTGAATGCTTTGACCGATCAGGGATACACCCCGCTGCGCTACGCTGTAGTATGGGAGCAACCGCTCGGAATCATTCGGTTGCTACTAGCCAAACCAGCAGATACTGAGATCCGGAGTAGATCTAGCTTTACGGTACTTCATCAAGCTGCTGAATTGGATCTTGCGGAGATTCTGATCACGCTTTTGGAGCACGGAGCAGACAAGAATGCTCGCCGGCATCCGTATGGGGTAACACCTCTCCATTTGGCAGCTGAAAGGGATAATGTCGCTATTGTGGAAATCCTTTTCGATCACGGTGCTGATGTTAACGCTGCGACCGAAGATGGGGTCACACCACTTTACTCTGCGGCGGAACATGGCGCTGAAAGGACGGTGAGGCTATTACTCGGCAGGGATAAGGCTTTGGTAGTTGATGCAGCGGACGAAGAGGGACTTACACCGCTTCACGTGGCGACTAAAGAAAACCTTGCCAACATCGTTCGCTTGCTGTTAGATTCGGGAAGAGCAGACGTCAATGCCCGAAGTAACGATGCTGGATCGGCTCTCGACTTTGCCTTCGAGAAAGGCTTCGATGAAATGGCCTCGTTGTTGCTAGACTACGGTGCTGTCAGACAAGCAGGCGTCCAGCAGTACTGGCTGACAAATAGTATGATTACGTCAAGTGTCGTCAAAACGAGCACAATGCCCTCCGGCCGCCAAACTACTGCACCATCAGACAGTCAATCCTCCAATAGTGTCAACGCGGAACGTATACCCTTACCTCTTACCTCCAATTCCGCAACGACCCTCACCTGTTCCACCCGTACCTGCCTACGTTGTAGGAAGAGGAAGGTCAAATGCGACGAGGTCGGCCTCCAATGTGGTCCACGTCAGGATGCGAAGCTCGAGTGCCTACCACCACCACCACCGCAACAGATGTCCAACGCATGCAAGCCTCGCCTTCGTTTCTCACAGGCGTGTATGAGCTGTAGGGAGACGATGACCAAATGCGATGAGGCCATGCCAAGGTGCGGTCAGTGTAGGGACTATAATCGGGAATGTTTGTTTCATAATGAGGAGTTGTCGGAAGTCAGAAATGTATCGTGACGATGGATTATATATCGCCAAAGTAGAATAGAGTGGAAAGGTGTATCTCTTGCAGCCTGGTAGAAGAGGAGGATCAGGCGCAGAGAGATAACCAGGGGCATGGTGTGTGGGTAATTGACGTTGCTGACTTAGTAGTGGCTGCGTAATAGGGAGATCGTGACTAGGTATACCATGTTTTGGACTAATTATGCATGATCTTCCAAAGCTGGAAAACGTCTGCTTTGATGGCAAATACAATACATACAGGAAGGCGCCAGTCCTCGTCCTCTAGCCAACGAACCAATGACAAAGTGGATTTTCATATCAAGACATCAACATAGTTACCGGCGCAACTCCCAGCTCCTCCATCCCATCAAGCCACGCCAGTAACCCTCCTAATATTACGCCTCGGACCTTCACCACCAACCACAACCTGACCCTCCTGCTCCAAACTCCTCAACGCATCCGCAAACTCCGTCCCCTCAACCTGCGCACTCCCCAGCTCCCCCAGCCTCCTATAAACCTCCACATACCTTGCACTCCCCCCACCCCTCGTCATCTCATCCAAAAGATCCGTAATCGCCCTCTTCAAATCCGCCCTCCGCCTCCTCTCACTCGCACTCGTACCCTCAGTCAGCAAACCCATATCGATCAGTCCGGTCCGGGCATCCGTCGCCGCCTGCTTCAGCGCCGACTTGATCAGGCGTACGGCTTCGTGCACGTCGTTGGCGGTGACTTCGTCCGCCAACCGCATCTTGGCGTGCGCTTCGGCGAGGCGGATCATCGATTCCAGCTGGCGGGTTGTGGCTGTGATGCGGCGTTCGGCGGCGCGGACGTCTTCGCCCAGTTTGCGCATCTGGACATAGGCGGTTACGAGGGCGGAGGAGGCGGCGGGGGTGATTTTGGGTTGGCATTTGGTCCGGGCGTAGGAGATGTAGGATGTTAGGAATTCGACGGGCTTAAGAGGTTTTTGATTAGTGGAAGTGCGTTGAAGGGGGGGAGGAGGGATACTGACAAGGATCTCTTGTGAGCTGGCGTTTTCGGGCGCATCTTCGAGATACATGCCTACCAGATGCCGCGCCAGTCGTCGATCGCTTTGCTCATCTATCCGGTCGAGTACCAGGTAGACGAGGTCGAATCGGGAGAGCAGGGTGGGTGGCAGATCGATATTTTGCGGTACGGGTAGGTTGACGTTATACTTGCTTCCGATGGGATTGGCAGACGCAAGAATACTCGTTCGGGCGTTCAGCGTCGTGATGATGCCAGCTTTCGCAATGGAAACGGTCTGCTGCTCCATCACCTCGTGGAGCACCGAGCGAGTTGAATCCGACATCTTGTCGAACTCGTCGATGCAGCACACGCCGCCGTCCGAGAGTACGAGCGCGCCGGACTCGAGCACGATCTGTCTGGTCTCTGGGTCGCGACTTATATAGGCGGTCAGACCGACTGCTGATGAGCCTTTCCCGCTCGTGTACACGCCTCGTGGCGCAATTTCGTGGACGTACATTAAGAGTTGAGATTTTGATGTTGAGGGATCGCCGCAGAGGAGGACGTTGATGTCGCCTCGATACTTTGGACTTCCTCCTTTCTCGAAGGATTTGTTCGTGCCGCCGAATAGTTGCAGTAGGATACCTTTCTTGACGTCGTCCATTTCGTACACGCTAGGCGCTAGCGATCGGGATAAGAGCTCATACACGTCCCCGCGAGCAGCTGTCGCTTTGATCTTTGCCTCTTCCTCCTCAGAGATCTTTCGCGATTGTTCAACATCGCCGGCGACCTGTTCCGAGAGTTCCTGCTCGATCGTCGACACATCAATGCCTAGCCTTCGCTTGTCGACTTTCTGGATGTGCAGAACATCGATATAAGTCTTGAACAAGGCCTTGATCGTCCGCTGCCTCGGATTGATTCGGACGGGGTTACTCCTGAAGATGCCTGTGACTTCGATACGGTCGCCGGCTTTGCATACGTCGACGAGCTCTTCGTAAGCACACAGCGAGACCGAGTGAGGGGTCTGGCCATCTGGGACGTTGTCGGGTGTTTCCTGGAGCTTAATGACTTGCTTGTCTGCGAATTCGCAGCGGTTGTGAACGATTTGCATCGAATTCTGGGATAGACAAGCTTGCCGAGGACATCTCGTTGGTTCTGCGATTTTCCCTCTGTCCAGTGATACGTTGACTGCATGGTTACAGACTTGGCATCGGAAGAAAGCTGGCTCGCCATTAGTCCAGTAATCCACCACAATGGAGAGTCTTTGTGTTACCTGTCTTCATGTCTGGTATTACGGGCGTGGTCCGTATGACTAAGCCCTTTATGCTAACCATCTTATCCATGTCTAGAAGCCATTAGCTTCCAATTACATCAGTTAACGCAAAGTAATTACCGTTAGGATTCAGTTCTCTCATGTTTATGGTCTTGTCCAACCCAAACGGTTTGACCTTGTAGATTTTCATCTCTGCTTCTAGTACCAGATCTGGAATCGCGGCCTGCGGTTCAACGTGCCCATTGGCCTCTGAGCTTGGAACTGCTGGCATGGAGCTACCTGGCACCGCCTGCGCACGTAGAACTTGCTGCTCTGACCTCAATCGGTTCATTTCTTCCTCTGCCTGATCCACAATAAGATCTTTGATCCCTTGATCCATAAGCGGGACAATTTCATGTGGATATGCTTGCAATTGATGCCAGAGCTTCACGGTTGACGGAGAAGCTTTGAGGTTGCGGACATCCAGATTGAGCCCCGTGACTCCGAGATGTCGCATGTTGTGGAGCATGTCGACATACTCCCTCTCATTGCCTCCACTGCCAGGCTCCGAGGTCTCTTCCTCTGTAGCGCCGTCGGCCCACATTCGGTACTTCTTCTGATATCCCAAAAGGAATTCTTTGAAGGTGGACATGGTGTCCTGGATGGAGATGTTTGTACCCCAGATAATCCTAGTAGATGATCCACCGAATGCATCTGCTTCAGAGGTGTTGGGGTCCAGGTTCGAATAAGTGGCAGGGTCCGATGGGCCATCGCGTACTGGTACGCCATTCTCGTCCACGAAAAGCCGTCGTCTGCGGCCGGGGGTAGCGCCGAAGATGTCTGAGTGAATGTCGCCTCGTCTCGAATTGTTGAGGCCGGAGCTACCAGGCGCAGAAGATCTGGAAGAGCGTACAAAGAGACCGCTGCTACTGGTCGGAATATTGGGTTCTTGGGCGCCGTTTACGGCTCGAGCTGGGCTGGAGGAAGGTGCATATCGGATGGGGGACGAGTCTGTGACAGTCAGCGACCCATTCCTGCGTATTTGGAGCTGTATCCTACCACCTGGTGGCGCTCGCGGGGTGCTGCCTGCGACTGAGGTTTCCTTCAATGGCGAACTGATATTCATATGGTCGTTGCCATTCGGGGCTGTGACTAAAGAGGAACGTGCTGCTCGAGGTGTCCCTTGGGATTGCGATTTGTGCGATCGGCGAGATGCCGGTGAAGACATGATGGCGTATGTGTGTTGGAAGCTTTTCTACAAGGGCGACAGAATATCAAGTAGAGGTTGTCGTTTAGGAAGACGCGTTCCTAAGAGCGCGACCGTGACGCGTAAAGTGGTTCCTGTACGCTAACTTCCGAGGCTAACTCCATCGTCCTACGCTAAATTAGGGCTTCTCCTGTTGGAATTCAGGCCGGGTCAACCTCGGTAATTACTAATAGGGGGTCTTAGTAAACTAGTAGAGATTTCTCGTAATATTATTCTTATATAATATAGTAATTATCTATCTATTAGTTATTATATACTATTATATTATACCTAAATTATATATAAATAACTTATAAGTATTATATCTTCTATTACTAGAGAGGCTGCTAGAGAATTATAGTAGTAATTCTAGTAGTAGGTAGGATAATTCGCTTATTTCTTTACCTCTTTTTAGACTGACCGCGTCGGTTCCATTTGGAACCGAATTCATAATTATTATGCAACGCTAAACCTATACAGGGCATAAGCTAGCTGTAAGTAGTTTAGCGAGTCGGGTCAATACTAAAAAGTGGTACCGAGTACCGAAAAAACGGTCAGTCTACCTCTTTTACCCTCTTTTTTCCCTTTACCCCATCTGATATACTACTATTAATAGTATATACTTGCCACTGGGTTCCCTTGAAGGCTCCCGAAAACCGATCTAGAACTCCGAGATATCTATCCTAAGCTGAATGACCCTGTTGAATTGTTGAAGTATCCAACAGAAGACATTGTAAACAAAGTGGTAGACTGACTATGATGAACCATTCATCTGGCGAGACTGCGGATCAGCGAACTCCTGGAGGTAGTTGGCGAGTCTCTGGACATTTTCCACCGTGACAGCGTTATAATTACTAAATCGCACCTGAGTGAAGTTGGCTGTCAGTGACCAGAAAGAGTAGAAGAAGTTTTACTTACTCCTCCCACCGAACGGTGCCCCTTCAAACCCTCTAATAATCTCCTCTCAGCACCTTGCAAAAAGTCTTTCTCGCTATCTGCGTCTCCGTTGCGGACACGAAAGCAGACGTTCATTCGACTTCGTACATTCTTTTGCGGTACCACCTGGTATGTTTCCGGATGGGCGTCCAAGATATCGTATATTAGCTTGGATTTGGAATGAGAGAGCTTCTCCTGTCCAACAAGCTTTTGATCGCCATGCTCTTCAAGCAGACAGCGAACGACTTTACCAGCTATCCAAATATCGAAGATAGGCATAGTATTGTAGAGAGATAAAGATTTAGAGACATTCCGGTAATCCAAAACGGCAGGAGGTGACGAGACACCTACAGAATGGAGGAATGCTGTGTTTATCGGATCAAGGACGTCCTTACGGACGATCACAAGCGTGACGCCTGTAATGCCAACGTCTGTAGGGATTTCGGAGTCAGTGATTCTACCTCCTTGGTTGCCTCATGAAAAAGGAAACATCCTGCATGAGTATTCCCTAGCAGGCAATAAATCGCTCGAAATCTACTTACTCTTTTGGGCACCACCCTAGCACAGTGAGCACATTATTGTCACGGAACAGGGGGTATGTCTGGACTTACAAAGATCACGGCATATCTGTTGACGTTAAGAGGCCTACTGAGGAAGTTGGAGCTCATGTCAGCTACTACGCAATCATTACCTTGAAGGCGCTGCGGCATCGCAGGAAACTCTACTCCATCGACTGTCTCATTGTCACAATAGTACACGAGAGCGGCTCCGTGCGGCGTCAGGCTCCAAGCTTGTTCCTTGGGGATGTCCCCAAATTTCCCGTTCTTTCGTGCATCTACAGCAACATTGACGGGCTTTCCCCCGAGTGGCGCGAGCAGATTGGCAGCTTCTTGTGATGCTAGTCGGAGTGAGCATTGCCTTTCTTCGTAGATTCCTCAAAAGGGGAAAGATCGCTCGTTATACCTTTTAGCGACCACGATCCAGTAACGAGATAGTCCAGTCTCAAATCTTCTCGAACTTCTCTCTTGACTCGCTCCAGAATCTTATCAGTATCTCCATCTAGATCGGCCATGGCTTGTCGCCTCCGTTTCTCTACCCAGAAAGCTACCATGTTGAAGACAACAGCACCTTGATGGTATTCAGATTAGCGTTGCTTCATGTGATCACACACTCGACCTCGATTGAAGGCTCACTCACTGAATTGCCCGCTGCCACCCCCGTGCATGAAAAGGACCTCATAGTTATTGGGGATGTCCAATAATTCAATTAATGCATTTCTCGCATCTGATAGAATGCTCTCGGCAGTCTTCGAACGATGCGAGATCTCGGCAAGTGACAAACCACTGTTCTCGAAATTCAGGAAGGCCTGTGCGCCTTTCTCGAGGATCGAAGTGGGTAGAGGGGCAGGGCCTGTTATGGACTCGGAGTTAGCGTTCCTTGTTTGGTAGCTACTCGCGGGATGTTCCACTGTAGGTGCACCCACCGGCTCCAAAGTATGCCACTTCCTCTCTGGAAGGCATGTTGAAAGTTATCCAAGTTAGAGAAGGTGTTTGAAAAGATAGGGGATCGTAAGGGGAATTTCGGTTGAGCTTTACAGACCAAAAATTTGCACTGACGTTAAAGCACCAGTAATACAGATTTTGGATGACGACTGTATGAGTTCTTGTTGCTCGTCTGCAAAGCGTGTCGATGAAATTTGACAAAGTTATGTCCGTGAGTCAGTTGGCCGAAATCGGTGGGCTGATAGGCTCAACATGGAGCCCGGAGGCTTAAGCAGGTTGCAGGTCAGGTGACCCCTCGGAGAAACCTCGGCTGAACCTTGGCGCTAAGATTTTAGATTTTCCCAGATAAGTATCCACCTCACCCGACCCTACTTTTGACTTCTACCACCCCCTAAATAACCTACACTGCTGGGAAGAAAGCATCTAAGAGTTGGGACAGCAGCTAAAACGCGAGGGCAGCAGGAAGTGGAGCGCGGCGAGGCGCAGGCTAGCCGGATGCGGCACGCTTTACCGCAAGCAGTAATTCACCTGCACACAGATTACGCGTTCCCGAGGGCGCGATCGTGACGCGTAAAGTGGTTCTGGTACGCTAACTCCGGAGGCTAACTACTTTAGGGTAATGGTACGCCCATAGATTGGGAAGCGAGTATACTGAATACTCAATTTTGGTTCGTACGAGTATCACAATAACATACTTTAGTACTTCGGGCAACACTCTGCATTGAGGTCAACATTGAGTGTACAAATCATATTTCGGCAGATTATGGACCTATGTAAGCCAAGCTGATCAAACGCCTTTGGGCTGAACCAAAGTACTTTTCCGAACGGAAGATATCCTCATTCCTGCTATGCCATGCAACAATTGCAAGTCGGATATCATCGCTAAAACACAAAAGACGAACTTTAACAGCCCCAATATGATCGAGGGTCCAGGGACGACTGTACATCCGCACACTCCACATCTTGCGCAGCCAAACCCTTACTTCACTTCTAGCAGCTTCAGATCGAAAATGAGCTCAGAGTTCGGTGGGATGTTTGGTGGAGCTCCCTTCTTGCCATAGGCCTTTTCCGCTGGGATGACAATGCGACGCTCGCCGCCGACCGACATGCCTGCTACACCGATGTCCCAACCTGCAATGACTGAGCCTTCTCCAATGGTGAACGAGAACGGCTTGCCCTTCTTGTTCGCTGCAGACCTTGTCAGTTTGACGCCTCCGATCAACGTATAGGCTAGAGTAGCAACTTACAGTCAAATACCTTGCCGTTGTTGAGCTTCCCAATATACCGCATACCTACCTTACTGCCTTTCTTAGCAGCAGGTCCAGTCCCCAGCTTCTTGTCATCGATCTTGACTCCAGAGACCATCTTCACACCTAAACTCGCCTTAGGCTTACCATCATCTTTCTTCATCTCAGCCTTCGGCTTGTCTGCGATATCTGATTTTATGGTGGATGGTGAGGCAGATGGGCCTTGTTCGAGGTTCTTGGCAAATTGGACCTTCTTATCCCCTTTCAGACTATCACTGTCCTTCGATGACGTGTCCGCCTTCTTCACTTCACCGTCCCCAGAGATTACCTCTACTGGCTTACCTGCGTTGTTCTTTAGTTTCTTAAGTTGCTTCTTGCTAAGCTTTGGCTCTCCGTTCATGACTCCATTAGTAGCTGGCTCTGCTGGCTTGAGAGACTTCGCCATAATGTCGTCAAGGCTGGCGGCTGGTGTCTCTACATCAGAGGAATTCTCATGAACGCGTTTGTTCTTGCCCTTCTTGGACAGCTCGTCTTTCTTGATAAGTTTGGGCGGCTCCCCTTCGTCCTCAGATGCAATCTCTGTGATACGAGGGTCTTCTAAATCGTCGAGTTCGTCGCTCTCGTCCTCGTCTTCTAGCTCGTCAAGCTCATCTTCATCAGGAGACATATCATAGGGATCTGAATCGTCGTCGTCATGGTCGTGACCGTTGTCCGCTGGGACAACGTAATTCCCTGTGAGATATATTGCATGTGTACCAGAGACCTTGAAGTATGCACGCTGATCTTCGGGGATCGTAATGTCAAGAGTTTGTTGATAATTCTGGGTAGAACATGAGCAATCTGCGTAAACGCCATGGAATTCCTAAACAACCGCATACCTTCTGGGGATCCAAGGTGCACAGCACTTGCTCATCCATACCTTCTAGTGATTTTTCACTGTCGTCATCACTCATAGAAGCATCAACGTCTTCAGCCAAAGCCTTGCCCTTGCCTTTATTCGACTTGTGATTGCTGAGACCGTTCGTCTTGGGGGAGCTCTCCATGTCAACATCGTCCTCGCCTTCATTTAATTCGGCCAAAGTCGTCATCATCTGCTGCATCGCAGCTTCTTGGCGGGCCTTCTTGGTCTTTGATGGGTCACTTGGGCCACCGTTCTTCTCGTCGTCGCTTGAGGACTCCTCGTCTTCCTCATCTTCCGCATCGTCCGATCCACGACCCTTTAACAGAGCCTCTAGGAATTTCTCCTCATCTTCCGAGTCCTCCTCTGATGACTCCTCGTCCCCAGGCACTTGAGGGTCATAGACGAGCTTTAGTGTTGCTCGAGGCGTAATGTTGCCATTGACAGTGCCGGTATGCTCAGGTGTGGCGCTAGGATCGATAGCAGCCATTGTGATGCGAAACTGACCACAATATTAGCTTATAACCCCCGCACACCGTACAACAATATAGGTAGCAGTAGTACTTACGGTAGCTGGAAAGTCCGCAGTGGCTGGAATCATAACATCGCCAGCCGGTACCTTAAGTCCGTAGACAGCTATTGGTAGCATACTTGACATTGTGAGAGGATCAATATCAGGTATCAAGGTGTAAGTCGCTGGAGGTCGATCCCACTGCAAGGTCGAAAGATGCACACAACCTTGTGAGCTTATAATTGACCGGTTCAAGATTGAAATTTCTAGAACTCCGAGACTAGAGGAAACTTTTTTGCTCCAATCTCATAGGGCTGAGTGTATCCGTTATCATTAGCGCTAGAACTATCTCATTTTAGGCGACGTCGTGCCGATTGTGACCATGCTGAATGGAATGCGATGAGCGAAGTGGGTTGCGGAACCTTGGGGATGAGGCAACATTATACTCGCCCGCCTAGGCGAAGATCCTAAAGATTGCTTATCACGTCAAAGCGGGCAAGAAGTACTATGGGCTCAAGACTGGAGGCAAATTCCTCTGCAGTGCGCAAGAGGATTGAGAAGCACAAGTTCGATGATGAGGAGGGTGAGGAGTATGAATCGTCTAAGTTCGGGGGGTTCACAGACTACTTCCGAAGAAAGAAGATCAAGCTACAAAATCTGGATGCAGAGAGACGTTCGTCCTCTGTCAACAACCCTCCTATCTTTAGAGGCGTTGTCGCCCATGTCAACGGCTATACACAGCCTTCGCTCAACGATCTACACAATTTGATTGTCAGCTATGGTGGGGGCTTCATGCAGTATCTCGATGGCAAAACAACCGTTACCCACATCATTGCCAGCAACCTTACGCCAAAGAAGAAGATCGAATTTTCCAGATATCGCATAGTGAAGCCAGCATGGGTAGTCGACAGTATCGAAGCCGGCAAATTGCTCGCATGGGACGCCTACAGAGTAGTGGATGAAGGCGTTGCCCAGCGGGTGCTTGGCTTTGAGAATGGGAATATCACGAGTCAGGTCAATGCACTTTATGGGGGCTACAAAGATCAGACGGATACCAGCTGGTACACTGGGCAAATTAAAGGCGTCGCAGAGGAGCTTGATTCACGAGATCCAGATTCGCCGTATTTCGGCACCCAAGTACCATCACAAAACAATGGCCTACAAATCTCACGCCACGTTTCTCAGGATACTATCCGGAGTTCGATGGATGATGATTCAGAAAAAAGCAACAATAGTGCCGCTGTTTTGAAGGCGTCCTTCCAAGCGGCCGATCAACCTCTCCCAGAAGCCCAAGGTGATGAGCTTGACGACTCTGTAATCGAACCAGCCTATGCTACCTCTACACCACCATCACTTGAGTATTCTAGATCCGTAGACGTAAAGGACGGTGAGCTAGAAGGCGGCCAGCAGGCTTGCGAAAGCATCAAAACATTGGTAGGGAACGAGTCTATTTTGGTGACCAACGGCTCAGGTGTGAGCTCTCCCGTCGCAGAGACTTCACTCATGCCATATCAGAGTCTTGTAGACCCATTTGCTGGCGACAAGACCGAATTCCAAGGCTTGGGTCAGAGCAATGAACCTTCACTCTACTCGACTGGCCGCTCGCAAAGCGTAACCCTCGAGGAGCCGACAGCAGAAGAGCACAATGCCCTTTTGCTGGCTGACCCGAGGGTACGGAAATCTACTGTCGTAAACCCTGATTTCCTCAAGCAATACTACGAAGAGTCTCGACTACATCACCTGTCTGCATGGAAAGCCGACTTGAAGTCACAACTTCAGAAGTTGGCTTCTGAAAAGACGTCTTCGCAAAGATCTAAAGAGAAGCGTATGCCGGGGGCAAGGCGGTATATTCTTCACGTGGACTTTGACAGCTTCTTCGCCGCCGTCTCTTTGAAAAAATTCCCTCAATACATTGACAAGCCGGTCGTCGTAGCACATGGTGGCGGTTCTGGGTCTGAGATAGCGAGTTGCAACTATCCTGCGCGTAAGTTCGGGGTGAAGAACGGTATGTGGATGAAGCATGCTCAAAAGATGTGTACCGAATTGAAAGTCTTGCCGTACGACTTTGCCGCATACGAAGAGGCTAGTCGCAATTTCTATGAAGCAATTATGGATACTGGTGGGATTGTGCAGAGTGTAAGTGTTGACGAGGCTCTTGTCGATCTCAGTATACAGTGCATAGCGGCAGGTGGCCATGATGGTAGGGCCATTCATGAAGGTAGTATCTGGAGAGAACAAGCCAAGGCCGATGAAATAGCCACCAGTTTGCGTGAGAGTATCAAATCGAGGACGGGCTGCGCGGTATCTGTTGGGATAGGCGGGAACATCCTATTGGCGAAAGTTGCGTTACGAAGGGCCAAACCAGCAGGTCAATACCGGATCAAACCTGAAGAGGTCCTGGAATTTCTTGGGGCCTTGACCGTTCAAGAGCTGCCTGGGGTTGCCTACAGTATAGGAGGAAAATTGGAGGAGATCGGTGTGAGATATGTGAAAGACGTCCGTGAGCTTTCAAAGGAGAGGATGATAACGACTTTGGGACCGAAGACAGGGGAAAAGATCTGGGACTATTCTCGTGGTATTGATCGCACGGAAGTTGGGGACCAGGTCATACGCAAATCTATTTCTGCCGAGGTCAATTGGGGTATACGTTTCGTGACTCAAGAACAGGCCGAGGAATTCGTCCAGAGTTTGTGTGAGGAACTGCACAAACGGTTAGTTACTGAACAAGTCAAGGGCAGACAGCTCACCATGAAAATAATGAGACGCTCTGCAGATGCTCCACTAGATCCCCCAAAGCACCTTGGACATGGCAAATGCGATACCTTCAACAAGAGCCTTATTCTTGGCGTTGCGACCAATGATAAAGATGTCATTGGCAGAGAAGCCATCTCAATTCTTCGAGGCTACAATTTTTCACCGGGTGAACTCCGAGGTCTTGGGGTCCAAATGCAGCGGCTAGACGCTCTTAAGGGCTCTGTTGAGTATCCGCAAGATAGTAGTCAGAAACGACTTGAGTTCAAGATGTCCACTGCCCCTAAACCTCGGTTTCCCTACGAAGATCCCACACTTGATGACATCGTAAGCCCACAGAAGCCTAAGATCACTCCAGGGCCTCACCCGGCAGCGGCATTCGCAAATGAAACCTCCCCGAGCGGAAAGCCACGAATGCCATTGAATACTCTCGGCACCCAATTCGTGTTACCCTCTCAGGTGGACCCAGAGGTCCTAGCCGAACTTCCACAAGATATTCGATCGATGCTGTTTTCTAAGCAAGTCAAAGCAAAGTCAGAGGGTTCACGAGATGATGTACGAGCAGAAAGGTCTCGCTCCGGTACCCCGGGTCTCCCTAGCCAGGCCGTTCCATCGCAATCCCAGCTTGACCAAGAGACATTGGATGCCTTACCTGCAGACGTCCGCGCGGAGATTCTAGCTTTCTACCACAATTCCCCAAACAAACGCGTCGCACAAGTAGCTCAGGCCCTGCTTCCACAATCGCCTCGTAAGGGGCGCTCTATCAAGCTTCCGAAGAAGCTTACGACGCCCACAAAAAAGCGGACTGGCCTGTTTTCAAGGGGTAATAAGCAATCGGCGTCCTCATACTCTACCTTGACTCAATCCAATTTCGTCGCCCAAGCTCACGCATCCACGTCCACTTCGAAAGCAGTGGGCAAAGACACACCAGCGGAAATACCGGGTGATTTCCTTGCAGCCCTTCCTGAAGATATCCGCCACGAGGTTCTCGCCCAAGCTCGCCGTGACCGATTACAGCAAAAGGGCGGTATTGACGTTACCTCGAAGAAGAAGCGGCCGCCGAACGGTAAAAATCAGCATTCAGGCGGCCAACGCACCCTCACCCTGCCTCGACCGCCTAGCAAGCCGACTTTCACGGCCCAGAAGTTCAGTCGGTTGCCAGAGCTGCGTGAAGCAATCACTGCTTGGTTTGAAGAATTCAAGGAAGATGGGCCCTACTCCGAAGATGTAGGTGCTTTGGTGACGTATCTGCACAAAGTGGTGACCGAGGAGAAGAATATGGAGAAAGCCACTAGCGTTGTGAAGTGGATGGGTTGGCTCGTTGACGACAGTGATGGAAAAGGCGTATGGCGGAAGGCCGTGAGAGATGTGCAAGATGGGGTACAAGAAGCTGTGAAGAACAGGGGCTTGGGAAAGGTTGAGTTTTGATATCAATTCCGGACGCTGCGTGGTGTGATTGCCGCTAGCATTGCATTTGAGGAGCCGACAACAGATACCCACGGTGAACAACACCATCGCTTTTTCTTACAATTCGAACGAGTAAAGATTCTCTTACATGTTGTGTGATTTCTGGGCATTTCCGGCGCGACTGGTATTCGAGAAATGCTCTAGTTGAGAAGCAGAGGCGGGAAGCCTCACAGAACAGCAGTCAACGCACCACAGGCTGGCTTGATAGTACTATGCTTCTAAAGGACTGTGTTATTCCGAAAGACATTATACCCTCTACCAGCTACTTTATATAAGGTATTCACGACGTGAAATCTGTGCGTGCCAAGGCTCTTATCTAATCTAGTGTGCCAACGCGACTTGATGTAACTGGAGTTATCTCATTGGTGGATCGATTGTCGCGCTAGTAGAACGCGCTAGGTTCTCCACGCTACGTTGACAGCTGCTGCTGTTTCATAAGCTCCCCTTCTGCCACAGCTCCATTGATTATGTTCCAGCTTTGACATCCATCATGGCAACACCACTCAAGCGCAAAGCAGCTGATGTCGCCACCTCAACAGCCAAGAAACCTAAAGCCAATGCTTCCATAACCTCTTTCTTCTCCTCTCCCGCAAGCTCGGCTAAGCCAGTGCCAACAGCTTCTACAACCGTCTCATCCCCGCCGGCCGCAGCTGGTGATGACAGCTCGCAAAAGTCTACAGCTTCACTCGGTACCACCACCCCAGCTTCCACCTTAACCGCTGCCGGCGTCGCTCCTGCTGCAAGTGCGGCGTTACCAGCACTGAAGTTTGATAAGGCGAAATGGATCGAGAAGCTCACGCCTGAGCAGAAAGATTTGCTGGCATTGGAGATCCAGTCACTTGATGAGAGCTGGCTGGCACAACTCAAGGACGAGGTGGTCAGCAAGGACTTCCTCAACCTGAAGCGGTTCTTGAAGCAAGAGCATGAGGGTGGGAAAAAGATCTTTCCACCAGCGTCAGACGTGTATGCTTGGTACGTTTCCCCGCCTAATGGAAGCCGGAGTTGAACTCTGATGTAACCATCAAGGTCACGTCACACTCCTCTGTCAACTGTCAAGGTTGTCATCCTCGGTCAAGATCCCTATCACGGTCCCAACCAAGCCCATGGTCTCTGCTTCTCCGTCCGTCCACCCACTCCGGCCCCGCCTTCCCTCCAAAACATCTACAAGCTCCTCAAAAAGGAGTACCCCGACTTCGCTCCGCCAGCTAACAGGGGTGGCCTTCTCACCCCATGGGCCGATAGAGGTGTGCTGCTCTTGAACACGTGCCTAACTGTCAGGGCGGGCGAGGCCAACAGCCATGCGAACAAAGGCTGGGAAAAGTTCACGCAAAAGGTGATTGACATCGTAGCGAAGCAGCGGACACGAGGGGTGGTGTTCCTAGCGTGGGGATCTCCAGCTGCGAAGAGGGTGGCAAAGGTCGATCGGGTGAGGCATAATATTCTGCAGAGCGTGCATCCCAGTCCGTTGAGTGCCGCAAGAGGGTTTGTGCGTATATACTTTCCACTTGTGTGATGAATACCGCTGATCCGAGCGTAGTTTGACTGTGGTCATTTCCAGAAGACGAACGAGTGGCTGAGACAGAGATATGGAGACGATGGTGGGATTGATTGGAATTTGGACGTCCCGCCTAAGAAGGCTGGTGTTTAGCTTGGGATAGACTGCAGCGCAGTACCCGTCCGGCCTTTGGGATCCTCTATGGACACGACGCCTATGAGGCATCGCTCGAGTACTAAACTCGCTGACCGTGTCTTTCGATCCACACCGAGGAGACCAGAGACACAGCTCATACTACCATTGCCTTTAGTCCCAGTCTTGTTCCGAAAGAGCCAGAGTCTTATCATGGACCGCCTTCTAGACATTGTAGTCTGAAGAGCTAATCAGCACTTCAATCATCATCCTTATGTGGCTATCCACTCACGTTCCCACGAACCTACTACTTTACGCACTCTATGTCCCACCCGTCCTCCCTCCCTCATATATCTATCTCCAAAAATCCCCCTTTCCCCTTCCCCCTTTCCCATCTTCAACCCTCTATCTACATCCCAACGACCTACTTACTGATGGTACACTCCAATCCGCATTGGATCTCAACCTTCTTTATCGGAATCTGAAGAACTCTTGCAGGTAGTGAGTCTACTGCTGGAATAGGCGTAGGAATTTCCTTGGTTTGAGATATGATGTTTAGAAGCTGTTTTTTTATTCTTGAGTTTTGGATTTTTGGAATGTAGGGGAAGGGAAGTGGGTTGTGTAGGGTGAGGTGGGAGCGGCGGCGGAGTGTGCGTGCGTTGATCTTTGGGTTTAGGTGTTTGTCTGGCGTAGGTACATGACTGTCTTCGTGCGGCTCTGTGGTACTTTCCAAAAACTCGGGTTTTTCCAGATCCCCGATTTGCATCCTCGATTCCATGTATATGCGGTACTTCTCCCTCTCCTGGAAAGCAACCAGCATCCTATCATTCTTTCTCGATCGAATATATATCAGCCCCACTTACTAGTCGTGTATTGTTAGTTATGATGGAGCAACATCATGAACAGTCTGTCTGGATTTTGTGAGTGCCCCTGTTGGGGGGGTGTGGCTGTGGCTGTGGATGTTATTGGTGTTACTGGTGTTGGTGTTAAGGGTTCTGATTGGATGTCTGTATAACATGATGTGTTTTGGTGGTAAACTGGCATATGGGCTTATGTGATTTGGAATTCTGGTTGAGAGAGGATTGTGTGGTTGTAGGGCGGGATTGAATGATGTTTGGACTGTGGGATAGGATTGTGAGGATAGGATGGTGGGATAGGATTGTGAGGATAGGATTGTGGGGGTAGTGATGGTGGTGAGGATGGTGAGGATTATGAGGATGGTGTTGGTGGTGAGGATGGTGAGGATGGTGTTGGAATTGGTGTTGGTTCCAGTGGTGGATTTCGAAGGTTTATGGATTGCTATTTCTCTATAAGGTATAGTCACAGCGTACTGGCAACTGCCAAAGAGCTCGGCCGGGACTAAGGGTTTCTGTATGAGAGGTGAAAATAGTCTGTCGGATTCTGCTCTTAGCTGGACTTTCTGATTTTCGGCCGAGGATCGAAGACATTCGTCGTTGTTCGTAGGGACGCCCCGGCAATGGTATGGAGAATATGGGATGGAATTGTAATGTTTGCGTGTGGTGGGGTTTGGTTGTTGTTGTCTAGGGCTTTGTTATGACTGTACGTGTTGGCAGTTGATTTAGATATGAGTGCGGCCGCAGGGTGAACGTATTACTTCGGCGTGCTTAGAATACTGGTCGGATGAGGTGGGAAGTCTGGGTTTTTTAGGACATTTGGGGTAGATTGTGGCGAAGGGATGACATGATAGTCATATCGAGTCCGTCAGGTTGTGATGATTTTCTTGACTCGTCTATGCGGATAAGGGCGTTGGCTTGGGATCTATGAATAATATGTGTCGGCTTAGGTAGTGCGGTCAGTATTTTCATAAGTATTGAAGAGTATGAGATTTGTAGGGAAAAAGTAACTTCTGGAAGCTTAGGAAGACTCCATATATGTTGTCGTGGCTTGAAAGCAGCTTGACTGACAGAAATTGCAAATTACAATCTTCGAAGACGAAGAAGCTTGACATACGGGATCGAGGAACACCTTCTCGGTCCAAATTCGAAGACAAACCTGTAACGTTAGGTTTGGAATTTGGGGTGTAGACCTATTGTACATGGGTGACGAATGACTAGCGTCCTGCTATAGTCAAAAGCTCAGTAAGCCGTATAAACGAAGCTTTACTAGAATATAAGCAGGTACCTTGGACATACCGCCTCATTTCCCCTTCCTGACCCAAGCCTCTATAGCCTCTCTACTTTCTCTGACCCTTTCATCGGACCATTTCTTGGTCGCCTCACCCCGTGCCTTCGTCTGCCTCCAACCCTCCTCTACCGCACCTCGTATCCGCATGTGGTTCTCCGCTATGAGTGGCGCCCTTTCTTCGTATGTCCAGACCAGGTCTCGCACGTTCCGTGTTGTCACCGGCAGTACGACCCAAGCTGCGCCCAACCCAAGCGCGAATGGCATACTCGCCCTTAGTAATATGTTGCGATTTCGTGATATGATCGATCCTGTCATTGCTGCAACAAGAACGTACAGCGCACCGGGCATAATGCGTTCGTGAGACTCTGGGGGAGGCGCTAACGAAGCGATTGTTTGTGTGAATGCTTTCTCTTGGTGTAGAACTGATGACATGAAGGCATTGACTCGGTCTTCCGCGAGGAGAGTATGCGCATAGATAAAACTTCGGACCCGGCCGATCTGACCTGCTAGGCGGTTTGTAGGAGTATGAGATTTTGTTGAGGAGTCTTCTCTGGGTGTTGGAGTTGATGTGGCAGGTTTACGAATGAGGGCGAGGTCATCGTAGATAGGTTTGCGGGCAAACTGTACCGTCCCATAAGTATGTTGATTATCAAGCCAGAGATCAATTCCTCACATGTTCTTCGGGAGGCACTTCGGCGTAGAGGGTGGATTGGGTGGAGAGCAGCACGCCAGCTGCGACGGTACCAACAGCCAAAGCGGACACAGGTCGCTGTAACGTGTCAACTTCTTGACCGCCTTAGGATAAACCAATTGAGCTTTACCTGCCGTAGTAATGGTCTAAATAACATGATTGCGTGTACAAACGATATCACGGAGCCGCAGCGGAGCTTTGAATATTGGCGGGAGAAAGACGCTAGTACTAGAAAGAGCTAGGTAACACCATTCCTCTTTGAGACACTTGACCTCGATTTGTATTTGAAGGGATGTGTCAATTGCCTGTGTCGGATCTCACAGTGTATGGTCTTGTTTGGTTAATTCGTGAGAGAGACTCGTGAAACCACAGCCAAAGCATTTCAACATCACCACTATCTCCATATAATGCAGTCCTTCGTAACAACTGTACAGCTATATACCTCGTGGTACGCTATTAAACCATCCCTGTTGTATCGCACAGATATCATTCAAGATGACTTGAGAATGATCCGCATTTATCCATTAATTAGATCCCATCACTTCCCCCACCTATCCTGACACCAAAGCTCACAGCCACAGCTGCCGCCAATCCTATACACAAAAGTGTCGGCCCCCACTTATCATGATACCGCACAGCCCTCCTTTCCCTAATCATCCGTACCCGCCACAAATACAAAGCCATACTATACACAAGCGATAGACACGCTACAACGGTAAACCCCCATGCGCTCGCAAGGGACAAGGAGTCGCCGAAGTTCAGCAGAGTGGCCGCGATGGAACCTAGTATGATGCTGAATTCAAGCCAGGCGAGAAAGGTGCGCTCGGCGGCGAAGTAGACCTTTGGCTCTACACGAACGGGGACGTGGATGCGTTTGCCCTTTGGCGCTTTGAATTTGCGGCTCTCGACTGGGCCAACGGCTTGGGGAAGGGAGGGGCCTGAAAGGGGTGATGTTTTCGGTGGGGAGATTAGCTTCTTGAGGCCAGCAACGAGGTAGGATCCTGCCATGACGACGCGGTGGCTTAGGACTTTCCTCCGATAGTGCCATCCGCCTATTCGTTTCGCTTCTTCCATATCGTCAGTTCCTTCGTCTTCGCTGTCATAGATAGGATAGTCATCTGGATACCCGATCGGTCGGGCTGCAATCCGCTCTTCAACATCAAGGCTGTTTGAGGGATCGGCAGTGCGTTCCATGTGGTATTGCTCCATTGCGTCCCTAGCCTCGCGAAGGTGGCGAATACCTGAATCGCTGTCGGCGACATCGTCGCCTTGTAGAGCCGTACTTTTCTGACTATCGGGCCTGTCCTCCAGATCCAGTTCGGTATCAGAATCATCCTCAGAACCGTCATCGATCTCGTCGCTTGTGGAGTAACTCGTTGACTGGCCGGGTCGTTCAATGCCGAACCCATGCGTGATGGGTTTGCGGATATCGACGTCCATTTGCGGCATCCAGAAAGGGAGGAGGTTGATCCGGGTTGGAAACATGGTAGCGGTGCCGTGAATGAATTTGCTGAATTTAGGAACAGCTTCTACGAGATGACTGCCTATGAGCTCCCGTACCCACGCTGGCGGATCCTGGCCTGCTTGTGTCTGAAGCTTCACTTCCAGCACGGCATACGGAAAGCGTTCGACATCCTCGGCCGGCAGTTGTGAGAACGGATGATCAATGCCAATGTCCATTCGGCGCCAGTTTTTGCCTGATCGCTCTCGTCCATCCAAGTTGTCTTCGCGTGTCATGGTTAGTTCTGTATCGAGCGATATCCTTACACGGGCATCTCCTGGTAATTGGAAAGCAGTACGATTGTAGAAAGACCTGGTGACCGGTACGAGCCTTCTCGTGATAACCCGATATTGAATCTCCTTCGCTAGCTGCTCGAGATCTGCGATTTCTTTCTCGCTTTTCTTGCCCTCCTTTCTAGCTTTTTCGAAAATACTCGCGGCAGTCAACCTACCGCTAAGGAAGGCGTTGACATTCTTCTCTTTGAGCGAAAATCGTGCCTTTACAGACTTTTCTCCCGTCCAATCTTCTCTATGGGTCTTCCTCTCCACAAATATTGTCTCGGTGTCCATTCCGCCGTACCAACGAAATCGAATTGCTTCAGCCCCTTCTGTTTTCTTCAATCGACCCATATACAGCTCCCATGTCTCGGGATTGTCGTAGTATATAGAAGATATTGCTGAGTCCTTAGCGTCAAACTCCTTGCTGGCATTGAAGACAAGAACAGGAAGGTGCTATTCGAGGTCAGCTCAAGTACTCAAAGCCACAAAGATGGTTCGAGCCTACTTTCAGTATGATGAGCTTCAGCTCGGTGATATTGTCTGGGTGCACCCAATATTTGGTTGTCTGCCGTACAAAGTTCTGCTGACCACCTCCGGCTGCGCTGTTACCTGTTATTGGATTGCCCCTCGTTCGTACTAGGTCGTAGAGCTTGGAGAGCTTGACTATGAAAGCATCGTAATTGTCCTTGAAGAAAGGTTTCGCTTTTAATCGTGCCGCGAAAACAGGCTTAAGGTGCCATTCGGTTTGTTTCTAAGTAGTTTAGCATACATCACGTTCGTTTGGTGTGGTAGACTACAAGGAGAAGCTTACATCATGCTTCTTTATGATCTTCTGGAACCCTGTATAATTCAATTGGGTAAATTTGGCCAGATCGTGCACATCAGCAATCACGTCACTCAGATCCTCCTCCAATAACATAAAGTCATCTTCTGTCGGCACGTCCTCTTCCTGTGCTCTCCCGGTTACAGCAGTCCCGTTCAGCGCTGGCTTTGGCCCTCTCTCATCCAATCTCCCAATTACATCATTGACCTCCCTTTCACTAGCTCTTATTCTCCTGACAATCTCTCCCGATTTCACTCGTTGGAAGGTAAAGACCTTTTCCAATTCGGATTCGAGCTCTGCGACGAATGCCTTTTCGTCGTCTTCGGTCCATTCACGGCGCTGAGGGTGAGGATTATCTGGGATAGGGTCATTGAGGTAGGGTGTCTTGAGGGCACCTTTAAGATCGTCATAAGAAATGTAATAGTAGTAATAGTCTTTGAGGAGGGAAGTCCGCAGTTGTTGTCCGAAGCTGTAGGTCTATTTAGGAACAATGAAATTTGATCGGACGCGGGGGTTGCGAACTGCATATTGCCGGTCTAGTCCCTTTCTGGCATTTGGAATGGGTAATACTGGCGACGAGCGTGAGGCAGAAAACCGGTCAAAGATTGTAAGAGGTAACATAGAGTATCTAAGCTCAAATGTGAAGTGCTCTACATGCTAGGCTTGGCTGCACAAGCATTGCTTGCGAGGATATCCGAATTGCAGATGTTAATTGACCAATCAGATGCTGAGCACGTGCCTTCTGTGGCTTTCATATCCAGAACATCTTGTCCTCATCTCAACAATGATCATTGCAGTTTCTTAATGTTCGATTCTTATACTACTTTCGAAGCATGATCACGAAGGCTTTGCTATGCTGACATCCAATCTGCCAATACTCCACGCCGTGAAAAAGACTGCCATGATGCCAGCAAATATGGTTATTGGTTTCCTGTACGCTGCTGTTAAGGGGTAATCATATGTGATAATCAGATCCCTGTCACGGGCCTCGTCGATGACATTCATCGCCGTCATTTTCAGTGTAGTTCGACCAAGCGTGTCCATGAAGGTCTTATGAGAGGATATCTCGCTTGTTACAATTTGAACCGGGCTCTCGTACATTACGTTGCTAAAAACACAGCACCTAATTAGTGATCCATTCTGCTAAGGAAGCTGCCAGTAGGTCTGCCGAGAAGAGTCTCAACTCACGTTGCACCCTCAGGCAATATAATCCTTAGGTTAACCTTCTCGTACGATACACCCTCGCCCATTTTCGGACCTTCCAAAAAAGGGACTTTCAGCACATGGCCGCTTCCTTTCGCGAGCTTTCGGAGAGAATTCTTCAAATCTGCGTCCCAGCCAATGCGAAAGCTATACTTCCATCCACCAAATACCGGGTACCTTGGCTTAAGTTCCAGAAGAGCCTCGCGCATGTTGGACCTGTAACGGCTCGTTGAAACATTTCCAATATCATCGGTAAAGTAAGGATCCAGGCTTCCAACCTTTAATGGGACGGTAAGCATCTTCAATGCGCTTGTTGGGGGGTTGTAATATTGAGTCGAAGCCCAGGTTACTCGCGAAAAATGGTTAGCAAGATGAGCCCCTCTGTTGGTGAGCCAGTATCGCTCTTCGGTTGCTAGATTGCCGCCCCATTGACTGATCTCAATGTCTCTTTCAAGTAGGGTAGCGTGAATGATTGGCTTGGTGAATTCATATCGCACGCTGGCTTCCTGCTCAGAGCCCGCGGGAATATTCTCATATGGCCCGTAAGTGAACGTGGTCCCTTGACGCTCAGGCTCCGATGTGTAGTCTGGAATATCGGTAGTGGGGAATTTAATCTTTGTCTTCTGCTTCGATGTGAGGTATGCGGACGGGTAGTAAGTGGAGAACGAGTGAAGAAGATATTGCTTGTCCTGCTGCTGAATGGTGGCCGGAAGAGGTACGAGAGCAGAAAGGGCGTGATATGTTATGGAAAGGGTCTGTTGCGCTGAAGGCGCAAGTGGGGATGGGAGGGTGATACGGTAGAACTGTGTAGGACTGATCGACCAAAAGTCAGCATCTAATTACTATTTATCTGTATCAACACATAGCCGACGTACCTATAGGGATCATATTCGACCACCTCGCTAAGAAAGGCAGGTATCTCAGGATTTTTCTTGTCCCGAACCTCAAGCCCTCCTACATTGCCTATTGCTTCTGCTTTGAATGGTATGTAGTACGTGTCTTGCTCCTTTGCATCTATGTTCTCGATAACAACGTTGATATTTTCCTTAACATAACCCTTCTCGAGATTAATGTTCCGCAGAAGATTGACGTTCTTGAATGTCTGGGGGGGTTTGAAGTTATTGGGGAGGATCTGATGTGACGACAGAGGTGTAGAGAGATTCGCATTGGCGATGCAAGTAGATAGAAATAAAGAAAGACAAGCTGCAATTGACGCGAAGGATCTCATCGTCGGCGGCTTTTGACTTAATCATCAAGCGTTGGGGGAAGATTTTGGAACAGAGGTGATGATAGATAGCTCTGCGTGTCCTTCCCACATTAGCGTATGCATAAGACTTGAGCATCCTTGGCGCGGCAAGCTCCCAGTCTAGGAACGACAGGCACGCCATCAATTCTAGTGTACCTTAAGAACTTGCCATGATGATAAACGTCTAAGTAAAACGGTTTCGAAGGACAATATCGAGCCTATACTCGTTGAAGTATGAGGCTGTCAAGACATTATTGGATTCCATAGTCTTGTGCACACGTACGACACGCCAACAGTTCAGCCATGTGAAAATTTCCCACTTGCGAACCGAAGATAATTGACCTTAATCGAAACCCTCGACCTCCGGCATATAGGAGCTTTCGATTTTTTGTCGATCATCCATGCATGCCGAGACCTAGAGTCGTCTACTACTATGCTTAGGACGCTGCGACTTTCGTCGTCGGTGGTTGCCCAACGCGTTGCCAGCGCTTGCATATTACGGAAACAGACCCCTTCTCAAAGTCAACGATATTTACACGTCGTAAACCGATGTGAAATAAGTCCCCAGCACCCGGTGCTCAAAGTATCGGAGGAGTTAAGGGACGCAATTGAGAAAGAAAAGCCAGTGGTGGCTCTTGAGAGCACAATCTACACGCATGTTATGTAGAATTCTGTCAAGCAAGAGACACATTGTGTCTAATACCCGAACAGGATTTCCATTTCCCGAAAACACCGCTCTGGCATCTCGTTTGGAGTCTGTAGTGCGTCATAATGGAGGCGTCCCTGCTACTGTTGGAATCCTCAACGGGATTGGTCGCATAGGGTTGTCGGTGGAGGAACTCATCGAGCTTACTTCTTCGGCTGGGAAACCGGAAACCAAGAAAATCTCACGAAGAGATCTCGCATATATCCTGGGCCTTGTAACTCTCATCTCTCGTTCTCATTCATCTCCGCCAGGCCTCGAGGTCATTTTCTAACTCAACCTTGGTACTCTAGGGCTATGCCAATAATAAACTATATGGAGGTACAACCATCTCAGGAACCTTGGTGCTTGCGAGATTGGCCGGCATCAAAGTCTTTGCAACTGGTGGCCTTGGCGGCGTTCACCGCGGTGGAGAGGTGTCGATGGACGTCAGCGCAGACCTTACTGAACTGGGTCGCACCAAAATGGCTTTGATTAGCAGCGGTTGCAAAAGCTTTCTTGATATTCCTCGTACACTTGAATATCTCGAAACTCAAGGAGTCTGCGTAGGTACCTTCGCCGATGGCCGTGAAGGCAAAGTGGATTTTCCAGCTTTCTGGACCAGAGAAAGTGGTGTCACTAGTCCAATAGTCATCCAAACTGAAGAAGAGGCCGCAAATATGATCTGTAAGTCCACATCACATAGTCGTAATCGATGCCTCTACACCACCGCTGCTTGTTCTAACATAGTTTTCAGTCGCACAGAGACAAATACCTCTTGAATCAGGCTTACTACTTGCTAATCCTATCCCGGCCAAGCACTCCATCCCCAAAGGTGAGATGGACGCCATCATTGCTCAGGCTCTGCGAGACGCCAAGTCGTCAGGGTCTACTGGTAGCGACAACACTCCTTTCGTGCTAAAGAGGATTCGAGAGATCACTAAAGGTACATCTGTCACTGCAAATCAGGCCTTAGTGGAAGCAAACGTGGCCCGCGCCACTAGAGTAGCTGTTCACCTTGCTAATATAGAGCAAAACATGGCACAAACTCGGTGAGAGAATGACATTAGAAACCTTGATATCTTCCCGCTAAGACTTGGAATTCTAGGTCTGCTCAAGCGTTGCCTGACCACAGATTTAGTTCCGACCGGGCAGGCTTGAATGATCCATATTCATCTCAAACCCCTACCACTATCCCTACGCCAGCCACTCCCACCGTAGAAAGTGCGGTCGATGTTGTGGTAGCAGGTAGCTTGGCAATTGACCTCTCCTGCGATCTCATTCCACAAAACGGCATGGCTGCGTCTAAACAGCCGCAGCTGAACACGTCGAGCCCAGCCTTTATAAGACAGGATCTTGGTGGAGTGGGCCAGAATGTTGCAACAGCGTTACATCTTCTAAATACTTCTGTACGCCTTTGCAGTAGTGTTGCACATGATGTTGCCGGTTCTACTGCAGTAGAGATACTGGTAAAGCAAGGGTTCCAGACAGCTGGTATTCATAGATCTACTGGAAAGCACCGTACGGCGCAGTATGTCGCAATCAACGACGCGCAAAAGAACCTAGTACTGGGAATGGCCGACATGACTATTCTAGAAGATATCACAGAGGACTTTGACACTCTCTGGAAATCACACCTTGACACTTGCAAGCCGAAATGGCTGGTTGTCGATGCAAATTGGCATCCACTGACGCTTCACAAGTGGCTCGATGCGGCCAAAGCGGCTGGAGCAAAGGTTGCGTACGAGCCGGTGTCCGTGACCAAGGCGAAAAGGTTGTTTCTTAAAAATGCTCGAGATAATGCTACCTTGGCAGCTGTGCCTCACCATGTTGTCAATCTCGCAACACCTAACGCCCAAGAATTGGCCTCAATGCATCAAGCTGCAACCTCTGCCGGAGCCTTCGAGCGCGGGGACTGGTGGAGCGTCATTGACAGTATTGGCCTTTCAAGTTCAGGATCTCGAGACAAGCTCGTATCTATGACCAATAGCGCGCTAGTCGACCTTGGTGTCCCACAACAGAGCATCCAACTGTCACCCTTCGTTCCGTGCATGTTGACTACGCTGGGCGAACAAGGCGTATTACTAACTCAGCTACTCCAGCCCGGGGACAATCGTCTGACCTCTCCCGACTCAGCGCCCTATGTGCTATCTCGATCGACCAATGGGAGTGAGGTTGTAGGGGGTGTCTACATGCGGCTATTTCCCCCTGTAGAGAATATCTCGAGAGAAAATATCGTCAGTGTCAATGGCGTCGGCGATACCTTTCTGGGCGTCTTGATCGCTGGGCTGAGCAAACAGAACCCGAAAGAAGTTGCGGACCTTGTCGACATCGCACAGAGTGGGAGCATCATGACACTCAAGAGCCGCGAAGCGGTTAGTCCCGAGGTCTCAGGTCTTCAATCATTATTATAAGGGACCGAGGAGATAATTGCTGTCACTGGGACAGGACTCGACGTCCACGCCATAGGACTTTCTACCAGCCAGGCAACGGCTCGTCATTATCAACGCTGTCTGTCTCTGACCTTCTTGGCTTGGTCCACGAACGACGGGTATCCGGGCCGGGCTCTTCCGGTTGGGCCATCGGCTTTACTTCTGATAGTCCACTTTGGACGAGGACGCTGACTCGATCCTACTGTATGCTCGTAATACAGGTTCTCACCTGTAGCAACTACTTCCACCACTCATACATTTTCGACATCTTCCAAATGAAACCAAATTCTGGTAATAGCTAGGGCATTATATGCGTATGCTTGGATGACTGGATCATTACATCCACCACGTTGATGACGAAGGAGACGTTACCTGAGGAGAATCTGACCGTGGACCCTCTATGCTTCCATTGGTGATAACCACCTAAAGGTTGCTTGCTTGTGGTCCAGAAAAATGGTAGCTAGGTGATGATTCGATGATATATGACTCTTATACTTGAGAGCTTGGAGAGCATTTCTATCCGAGTCGTAGGCGTTGGCCTCGTCTATGAACCTTTGCTGCAATTAGACCAAGCTCTCCAAGATCCTGTTTTGTTTTCATGCTTTCATGCTTTTCTTCAAGAGTGCTAGAAGAGGCTCGATTTGTGGGATTACTATTACTCACTTCAAAGCCTGCCAAATATCGGCAAGTATTACACGTGCACACGAGTTTGCAGCTTGGCCTGATAGGAAATTTCATACCGAAAGTCTCCTTAGACAATACTCTCCGAGGAACCCACTTACAATGAGCACGCCAGTATATAAACAACCATTCTTAAACCACCAAAGACAGTCCTTTGGATCGCTCAGATTCACTTTCCCAACCATCGCCCTCAACGTTAAGCTCCCGCCCAAACACGTGCAAAGGAAGTATACCGCCGAAGCCTCCATGAAGATGCCAGTAAGGCACAATAGAGCAGCTTGCGTCGAAGCAACTCCCATGATCAATCTGCGTGTCTTATCATTATGGCGGACCACAGGGGACATAATCCCTATCTTAGCATCATCTTTCCTATCTTGTGCGGCGTATATCGTGTCGTACACTATGGTCCAAGCCACGCATGAGAGAAACAAACAAGTGGCGGCATCTCGAGCCTGGTCGTTGCCGGAGAGATCGATGTCGAGGGCAGGGAATGCCATGACGACTCCCCATGAGAAAACACAGCCGAGTATGATCTGAGGATAGTGCGTGAATCGTTTCCCGTATGGATACAAGCCGGTGCCAAGGATGGACGGGATGCTATGGTAGAGGCACTGGAACGGCAAAAGCAGGACGACCAATATGAGACCTATGACGACTTGAGCGATGGTAAAGAGCAAAGCGTCAGACGTCGAGATCGCTCTTCGAGCCAGGGGACGAGAGGCAGTACGTTCGACTTGCCTGTCGATATCTTGGTCGACGATGTCGTTCCATGAGCAGCTGAATACATTAAATCTGATATTTCCATATGGGAGTGCCCTTCGTAATCCGAAAAGCATAGAGGCACTTAGCACGCTTGGGTGAAAATAGACTTATGATACGCAGAGTGAGGCCAGTAAAATTGTGCCCTACCCCAGTACTCGGTAGCCTCATGGCTGCGGGAGAAGCCAGACGCGGCAATCATCCAGAATCCTTCCACAGGAAAGACCCTTGTGAGATGTGTTCTGACCGCTGCGCCGTAATAGCATGTGCTGTGCATGCAATATCATGGTATATTGACCAATCTGTCGGGTCACGATTGTCTAACCAGCTAAGATTTGGAGCAAGTTATATTTCATGCCAACGTGGCTCGAAGCCTCAGGTGCCGCAAATACGTTCTACATCATTGGTGGCATCCAGGCGGGCATAAGTCTTATATCGATCGTGGCGTACACCCATGGGAAGATCGCTCGAGACTGGATTTACCGACACGATCCAGTGAAGGCATTAGGTCTGGTATAGAGCGCTGTGTGAGTATCCTGCCGCTTGACAAATGTCCATAGGGGGCAGTGAACATACCAAAGTTTGCATAAGGCTTCGATGTCATTCATCCAGCCGTTAGCACGGCCTTAAGTCCAGAATGTGGTACAACGATTTTCTCGTAGTTTCAGTATTCAGCTTTCGTGATGGTGCCTCTACGATTCCTAGTTACTGTGATATCGGGAGCTTTCACTTTTGGCCTATAAGAAAACATACGCTAAGGCTTAGCCACCTAATTTAGCTTTGGGATTTTACCTTAGATAAAGTAGCCTTCTCGTTTTCCTCGACACAACCCAATTTGCTCTTCAACTTGTGAAAACAGCACATTTTGTCTGCTCTGCGACCAATACAAAACACCGACTCCCTAAATTTGACGACCTGCGATGGCTCCTACAAACAATCTTGCGTTCGATGTTGATGGATATGTTCTTGGTCGAAGCGGCTCAGCATCCACAAGGCATATCCTGCCCCTCCATCTGCTCAACGCTTCATGCTGACCATGTATAAGACTCAACCTCCAACATTATCTGTGGAAGGACGTCCTGGGTTACAACATCCACCCAGATATTCCAGTCAAGGACAGCCCAACTTTTGCCATAGCGGACATTGGAACTGGCACAGGGGACGTTTCGCTTCAATCCGTTGAGGGACTACCAGCTGACTGTACGTGTGCAGAATTTGGCTCATAGATATCAGCCGGCAGCTGACATCAGCCCGCCTTGACGGCTTCGACATCTCAGCGGACCAATACCCTGCTCAAGAATGGCTGCGTCCGAACATGTCACTGCAAGTACTTGACGTTCACAAGCCCATTCCTGAGGATCTCAAAGGCAAATACGACATTGTCAATGTACGCTTGTTCCTTGCCGTGGTAATCAACGATGATCCGTCACCTATCATCAAGAACCTCATGGAAATGATAAGTCAGTAGCCCTGGGATCTCACTTTCAGGGGACTTCTTTGGTAGGGCATATCGCTGATCCCTGCAATCATGGTGCATGTAGAGCCGGGCGGCTATCTTCAATGGTCTGAGCACAACCTTGCAAGCATGACCGTCAAGGCCGTTAAGTCCGGTGCTGAGACCAGCGGACTAGAGTACCTGGCTGATCATGCAAGAAATGTGGTCAAACATGGGTAAGTAGCTCTCCGTATTCGCTCACGACACGCCTGCCCCTTGGTTGCTGATACTCCGTCTTTAGATGGCCTCCTCGTCTCGGGGAATACTTCACCGACCAAGGGTTTGAGAAAGTATCTCACAACCATTACCCATCAAGCCCCGACGTCCAACAGTTTTTCACCCAGCTGCAATGCATGGTTTCGGAGGAGTTCAGCTGGGTTGCATTGGACAATAGCGGTCCCGAAAAAAGCGGGCCTGTCCACCGACGTAGGATTCAGGAAGCTGCCCGGGAAGCGAAGGAAGGGGCGGCCATCCACTTCCTCCCTGAGGTTGCCATTGGACGAAAGACTGCATGAAGTGGTTTCAAAAGCTCCTTGGATTGATGGCCTAACGGTGAGTCAGGATGGCGTAAGCAGCATCCAACGGCGATCGCGCTGCCATAGATTTGCCCAAGCACAACGCTTATGATGATATGAAGTCATGCAATACTTTACCGTTGCTACCTGAAAGAGGGGCCCTCAAGCGCTAACGACGCGCGCTTCCCGAGACGGCACCACTTTTAAGTACCAGCATAAGTAAAGTATTGAATTTCCGCTAGCCCAACAGAGTCGGTGGGAGTATTTCGATCGGATCATGAACATACACAAGTGGGCTATGCTAAGTAAGTTAACGCCATCCCCGAAATCGCCGAAAGCTGAAACTGCAATGAAGAGGCAATGTAGTAGCAATACAAAGTCCAGTCATAGAATTCTTGACACCCTCGGCAAGATACTCTCGCACGCACATCTCTCAAGATCAGAGATTATAACGACAATAATGTACATTAAAGATGCCAATGAACGATATGTATTCGAAAGATCCAAGCTTAAATCAGGAGTGGCTCAATACCTACATTCCTTTCAAGATGCCAAATCGCCAACGGAGTGAAGCCATCCTAGCAGAAAGATCACGGATGAAGAGTACGACGAATGTCCAAAGCAGCATAGATAAGGACTTGAGGCGTCTTTTCGCACCGTTGATTAATGATATGCCTCCATGGCTTGACTCGGCAGGGAGGAAGATGACCGAATGCTAACGTTGCTACTTCTTTTTCAATGTCTGCAATTGAATATAGGGTCTTACTTCTTATGTACCCATCCGGTAGCATGCATTACGCATAGGCTTTCGGCAAGGTTCCGAGCGAGATGAAAGCGATTGCCCAGGGGTATGATACTTGAAGATCCGGATGCATCATGAGCATCTTGAAGCTTTTTCAAGTAGAGACTTTGGTCGGCTCAGTTGCGCTACCTTTCTTTCAAGTCGCCGGTGGCCCTCCAGGTTCTCGATGTATGCAGGTTGCTGGTAAACAAACCCGAAGCGGAAATAGCAGGATAATCACGATAGAAGCAACAAAGGTCACCAATACCCTGTTTTCCCGCTCAACGCTGGGGTATGACTAGGGACTCGACCAGCATCGTCGCAATCGTCGCATCTACATCTTTCAACTTCTCTCAATCAGCTCTAATCTCAAACTAGTTGCTCTTGTTAGTCACGTACTCCACAGTCCAAGGCGCGAAGCTGTCTCTGTTGTAGGTATCAAAGTGCGTGGAGCTGTCAAATGACAAGAAATATTGAGACTGGGATGAGACTGAGCGTCCGATACGGGCAAAAAGTGTGGTAATACGCAACGAGTGCACCTTATTCATTGGCCTTACTGCCACATGAAGGACTGCCGCTGCAGCGTTTCCAGAATCTGCAAGTGGAAAAAGCGCCAACCCAAAAGACTCGACGAGATACTGGCTACGGTAGGTGAGATCAAGTGCTCTATCGAAGCGAATCGCAGCTTCGTAAAGTAGCCTGAGGTCATTCACTAGTCTACCTTGGATGATTGTAGAGAGCAAGCCGCGCTCAGGCTACTCATTAAAGGGATCCCTATCGGAGCACCCTCCATTCTTCAGTGCCTCATTCATCCTGTCATCCTCTATCCATCATTGTCCCAAAGCCCCCTTGACAGCATCCGCGCCTGCAGTCGCTCCAGCGCCGAAGACGGCTGCGTTTCCAAACTTCTTTCCAGCATTCTTGATCCATTCGCCGTGCTAGTACGCTCATAAGTATTAGGATCTCATTCTCAGGAAACAAACGAGAACTCATATCAGTTGAAGCGGGAATTGGGGGAAGAACATACATGCGGGTGTTTGGGATGAGCTGGATGATTGGGATTTTGGGCGTCGGCCGCATCTTGCTCGCTCATCTGAGGTTGTTGCTCTTTGGCGTCAGGCATTTTGATGGAGCTAAGTTGGGAATTTTGTTCGACTGACGAGTTGATTTCCAGACTTTTTGGTGAGTGTTGCTGCGTACAAAGGTTGGAAATGAGGGGTTGGAGTTGGAGTACGTCACCCCGCCTACATTGTCGCTCGGGAGTCAACTGATCCTCCATACATTTCGTCAAATGTGTGACTATTTGATAGTATTATGAGTTGAATTTGGAGGGTGGATCTTTGTGTCCCTATTATACTTAATGAGCTGATTAAAGTTGGATGTGCAGATAGCACGCAACCCAGTAGGCAAGATGCCCGTATTGGTACAATTCCCGACGACATTCAACAAATGTTATCCTTCTTAGAGGATCTCTCGAAGCAATATTTTGAGCAATCCATCCTTTTTCGCCAAGTCTTTTGGAAAGAATTTTCGTGTCGCGATGGTGTAGTCGATGAGCTGGGCTCTCGTTCTGAAGATCATTACTCGCGTCCCTTGTCGTCGGCTATTGAGGAGATCGATAAGATTAACGTGTACCTCTGTTGACAGGGTCTATTGTCATTGTGAGTATCAGCGTTCTCTTAAGGATTCTGGTCTACTATTGTATGGCCAAACTTACTTTCTTGCATTGTCTGATCGAATTAGGAATAGATTTCACCCCCAGCTCTTTGCATAATGCCTGCCAGTCCTCCAACTTTTTGCTCCTCTCCGTCAAACCGAGATGCTGATCGAACTCGGCAAGGAGGAAGTTTCTTCTTTCCCGAGCATAACGATCACTCTTCCTGTTCCACCTCTGGAATCTTGCCAGTCGTTGGAATTCCTCGTTCAGGGAACGATGTGGGTCTGGCTCGAAGCCAGGGAAGCGGTCGAAGTAGGGGAGTCGAAAGGATATTGTCATATTTAGTGAAGACCGGGACTGGTATGGAGAGCTATCGATTGGTATTTATGAGAAGGGAAGTGAAAATCAAAGAGCGCCGATACAAGCTGTCCAGGTTCTTGAGGCAGAACCCTCGTCCATTTATGATAGCACACGTCTCGCGGGCACCTGCTACGACTCGGGGAACGGAGACTTGCATGGCCTGATCCCTGTAAAGAAGTCTGAGGTCGGGGCGGTTCCGGTAGCAAACAATGATTCATGCGAGTCAAGCACCCGCAAAGGGAGATAGATAGTGTCAGAATTTGATAGATGTGACCATTTACATAGATTGATTATGCAGAGATCCCAACGCAATAGCAAGCTTGAAAAGTGATTTACTATGTCACATTCAGCTCTCAAGTCAATGTTTGAGATGCTTGGAAAAAGGCGCTAAGGTTTTTGCAGACTTAAGCGAGATAAATAGAACTAAGCAACAGCTTGACGGATCGAATCGGTCAATCCACAGCACCATTGTAATTTCCCGTGTCATGGAGGGAAACACCACCGAGGAAACTGATCCAGATCTACAAGTCCAGCTAATCCTCCTTGCAGCCTCTCATCATAATCTCAGCTCGCTTCGGCCCCTCCTTCGCATTGGATCTGCCAGCGTCCAGGACTCTGAGACAGGCTTCACACCTCTCCACGCCGCAATCGCAGCTTGCGATGCCAACCCAGACATTTCTAAAACATCCCAAGAAGATCCTACAGAAGCTGCTATATCCAGTGGGCAGACGAACGGTCATACGAATGGGGTCAGCGGAGGGGAGGAAGAGTCAGATTTAGAGGCTGCTGTGAAGACTGTCAGACTACTACTACAGAATGGAGCTATCTGGAACGATGTAGATAATAATGACGAGACGCCGGGATGTTTGGCACTGAGATTGGGGTTGCAAGAGCTGTATGACATCATGGTCGATGCTGGGGTCAGGGCAGAGATGTTACTTAGCCGGTTGGATGAGTACGAACAACTTGGAGATCAAGGTGATGAAGAAGAGGAAGAGGATGAAGAAGCGAATGATGGAAATGAAGCAGTTACAAAGGGCAAGGAGGAAGGCCGCGTGGATGCTGAAGAGGAGCGTGTTAATGGTCACACACCCAACGAACAACATACTATTGGATTAATTCAGAATGACGACTTGGACAATGAGGACTACCTTCAATCATCACTCCGCTTCCAGGACGGTCGCATACTGGACTCGGACAACAACGGTGTGATGATGGCCTGGGAAACAGACATCATGAAGCGTACCGCCCACCTTCTTGCTCCCAGATCAGATTTACGCATACTCAATATCGGTCACGGAATGGGCATCATCGACACTTTCTTGCAGGAGAAGACGCCCGCTACCCACCACATCATCGAACCCCATCCTGTAGTGCTAGCCCGCATGAGGCAAGACGGTTGGTACGAAAAAGCCCACATCACGATCCATGAAGGAAAATGGCAAGACGTCGTCCCCAGGATTATGGAGCAGGGCATCCTTTTCGACGCTATCTATTTCGATACCTTCGCCGAAGACTACAAAGCTCTACGTGACTTCTTTAGCGATTGCATTATTGGTCTACTGGACGATGGCGGCAAATGGGGCTTCTTTAATGGGATGGGCGCTGACCGCCAGATCTGCTATGACGTCTACGGCAAGATTGTAGAGATGGATCTATTTGAGGCTGGCTTTGATACCGTGTGGGAAAACATAGAAGTGCCAGAGATGAACAAAGAGGAATGGGAGGGAGTAAAGAGAAGGTATTGGGCATTGAAAGTGTATAAGTTACCGATCTGCGAGTTTATCGGATGAAAACGCACACTACTCGCTTCGATATCGAACGATGTTCGTGGTGGACACTGTTTGATATTGGAAGATCGGGACCTTTCAGCTCCGTTTCGACACTTTCTCCGTAACAGCTTGCTAGTGATGATGTAGCTCCATCGGCAGTGAGAGCAAAAAGTGGCTTCCAAGCAGAAGACGGGATCATAGGGAAGGTCCTTTCGTCTAGAATGCATAATATGCCGATTGGGAGCAGTGAGTGCTTGGCAATCTGATAATCTACGAGCTTGATGCTAATCTGCCCTCATAGACTTTTGTTGCCGATTACTCAATTTTGCGCTGAAGCTCGGGAGGATCAGATTGCCAATACACGTTCTGAAGATTGAGCAGTATTGCACGAAGCGTACTTCCATCGCATCTGGCCCCAACACATTCGCGCCAACCTTCCTGCATCAATCAATCACCGAACAAGTCCACCACTACGCTTGGCGACGGGAAAAGTGCAAAGCACTGACTCCAAGACCACTCGATGAAACCACGTATTGTCATCATCTGAGCAAATGAGAAATTGCCAGCATGTATTACGTCAGGACGTCCCTTCATCAGCTAGCCGCCTCTTCCTTGGTGGTTCGAGTGAGAAGCTACCGCCATGAACGCTGGTGTCATTGACAGCCTTGAAACATGCATACCTACCTTACTTGATGCATACCATCCAGTATGCATGCTTGACGATTAAGTCAACCAACAATTTAGAGTCTAGGCTGCCGTCAATGCGGTTGGCATTGCGAGTGTAGCTATGGCCTTTGCAAAGAGCTTTGATCCAATCCGCAGCAGCACGAGGTACACTTCTAGAGAAGAGGTTTGCAACGTGCATCAGACGCGCATTCCTCCTCGCAAGTGCTCGTTAAGGAGCAACAAGATCTACGCACAATACTGCAAATGCGAAAGGGGTATATGAAATCTCAGAGAGGGAAGAGGACCCTTTCCTACGCCCAATAGCCAAACTAAAACTCCTTTGACCATAACATTACCAAAGCGAGCATCTTTCATATCAGCTGCATCCATAGCTCCAGGCAATAAATAAGAGCTTACAAAAGTCTTGAGTCAACGTTCCCTCGAAGTGGCCATGTCACCACTACCACCACCACCAAGTACACATGAAAATAATAGCTCCTGACGCCCCAACACGTACAAGATTGATCAGAGATATAAATCCTGACTGCGAATAATGTATGGATTCTACACTCATTGCCATGTAGATAAACTCAGGCGTAGGTGACTGAGGTAGGTGGGTACTCGAGCTAAGTAAGTCTAAATCTGCATTAAGTGAAGTATAGTATCTGCGTTCTCCTTTCCTGGTATTCTAGGGGTCTTTGAGGGGAGTGAAGGACTTGTATAATGTTAGGCGAGGGAATGGGGATGATCTATCAACATAACCCAGCATTCAGGACATCCCAATTGTTCTTCAGGGGGATTTGAATGATCCAAATCACGCATACGCACAGCTCACCCCTCGCTCTGACCTCCTTTCTTTCGCCGTCGCTCCAAAATATAAGGTGGGTAAGGTAGCTTCCAGAATTCGCCTGAAAGTCCAACTCGTATCTCCATCTCCATCTCTTAACCCAACCCCCAACATCAACATCAACCTCAATCCCCCAGCCCGTGTCCATCCAAATATCTAACCCACAAATACGCCAAAACTCCCAGCGACCCCTCGCCTGCAAAAGCCAATATCTCATCTTATTCCCTCAAAACCCCGTCCGTATCCGCAGTCACGTTTCGATCCGCACTCTGCACTGTGATCAAATCATCTAGAACCCAAAACTCAAAGCGTCAGCGTCGGGGTCAGCTATCGAAATCAGAGAGAGAAAATCCCAAAAAAACATCTTGCAAAAGACTCGAGGTGGAATATCTATCATCAAAACATGTCTCAGAAGGACTTTACCTACCTACCAGCCTACTATCACCCATCCCATCCCATCCCATCCCATCCCAAACCATCCCATCACACACCATCCCACACCATCCCATCCCACACCATCCCAACCCATCCCAACCCAACTAAACCAGCGAATACAACATACAACATCCAACATCCAACATCCAACATCCAACATCCATTATCTAACATCACCAACCCCAACAAAAAACCCCACCCTATAAAAACCCCTCAAGCACGAAAATCCCATCACCCATATTCTATCTCCTTCACCCCCTATATCTATCTCCTTCACCCCCTATACATTTCTCACCCCCTATACCTTTCCTCCAACAACAACAACAACAACAGCCGCAGTACCTGAGAAATTATACATGACCTATGAGATCCTATCTACCTCATCCTACCGTATATGCCGTACCGTACCGTACCGTATCGTATCGTATCGATTGATCTGTGGCAGATCTGACAGGTGCAACCATGTCCGGGATGGGAGACCCTTTGACGGCTTTCTCACTTTTCAACGAGGTGGTTGTGAGTGATTCTACCTACCTTACTTGCAAGAAGGATGGGTACTTTTCCACGGATGAAAGGAAGCAGGCTTGCCTCCGCGCTAACCCGGTGTAGTTTAGCACCTTTTGCATACTCTACTACGTAAGGTAGTACAACATCCTCTGTGCCGTGTATGTAAGAGGTTTTGCATGAGCATAACATACGACTTGATCAGATGCATAGGCACAAAGTTGAGACTCGAAAGTTTTGATTAGCTATTTACACTGAAAGCTCAATACAACAGAACTCATGCTTGGCTCGTTACGGCGTGCTTCATTTCCATCCAACGCCAATTACCTTGCGTTACTCATGCAAACAATCATTGACTCTGGCAACTTCCCATATTCAGCTCCTACTGCTGATTGATGTTAAAGACTGGGCTTGGGGGCGTGACCTCGACGACAGCGGGCCCGAACAGGATCATTGAGCCCATCAACGTGGCATTGGCCTCGACTTTCGAGTTCGTGATGAAAGCATAGCTCTGCCCCATGGCCGTGGCCGGGACGACCGCACTGATCATGTCACCCATAAGAGTGGCTGGCACACTCGTTGTGGAGAGACCACTGCAGAATGTGACGAAGAAAGTCGACGGCAGTGTGCCGCTGGCCTTGAATGTGAATGGGGCACCCACGGCGGCGGGACTGCCTTGCGTGGCTGTGAGGGTGGGGTAGGCCTTGACTGGAAGTGGCGGGTTGCTGGACGGGCATGATTTGATGAAAGCGGCTGCAAGTGTGTATACTGGGTTTAGGCCAAGAGGCGTGCCGTATGCATTTGCTGGGGCGATCTCGCCGAGGTTGAAGCGCTGTACGGAAGTGTGAAGAGATTCGGTGACGAGGATCGAGCCGGCCACACCGAGGTATTCCTTGCTGGTGATGAGTCCAGCACCACCGAGGTAGGCAGAGGTGCCAACACCCTCAAGGATCGAAGCGAGGGTGACGAAGGACTTGGGATCCTTGAAAGGGAAGTCATAAGTGCAAGCAGCGACGGGAGTGGCGCCAGTACCGGCGATGGAGCTGGTCAGGAGCTGAACGTGCTGTTCCTCGTCGCTGACGATGTAAAGCAGATTCTGGTAATACAGGGGAGAGAAGCCGGCATTGACAAAGTCTTGCTGGCTCATCATGCTGATGCCACGTTTGTAGAAGACATTCTCAAGATGCTCGAGGGTAAGAGCGTATTGCAAGATGTCCAAGTCAGTGACGGCTGCTTGTCTCTTTTCGGTCGGGTGAGCGAAAGTGGTATAGGCGAGGAGCAGAGCTGCTGCTGAGGCGGTGGTGGTAGAGAACTTCATGATGAAGCTGAAGCTTGTGGAATAAGTTGGTGATAGAGTGAACAGACTAATCAATGCTCAATAATGCTTGATGCTCAACGTTTGTGGTGTGAGCAAAGGGTGAGCGTTACGATAATGTGTGATGATAATAAGATAAAAGAGAAGACTGTGGAGGGCACAGCTCGTTATAAAGTATTGTTCTCATCGCTCCTCCCTCCACTCTGTGGATCCAACAAGCCACAAGCCTTCCACGGCTTCCAAGCGAGCCGGTCAAACACATGGAAAAGGGTAATGGGGAAAGAGCAAGGCATCAATGACGATGAGTAGGATCCATCAGCGTCAGTGTGGGTGTCTTTGATACTAGCATCTAGGGTGCTAAGATGCCAAGATGTTAGCTATCTCGCTATGTCGTCCAATCCAGACCTTCTCCCTCCTGCAGTCAACAGAGCTAACCCGGCAAGTCTCAACTTTGGCTCGGGAGAACCCTGCAGCAGCCAGACCTGCATGTCACTGAGTGACGTTTATGGAACTTTGTTCAGTGCGCCTTACCAGTAATGGATGTGCAGGAAGGGAATGGTCTTCTCCGATCTTTGCTACTTGAGGACTTTGGAGCGGGGTCATATGCGCTAGAGCCAGAATGATGGCGCCACAATGTGGGAATGGGTAAAGCGCCGGAGCTAGAGATATAAAGTTATCTCGGCCGCCATCCGATTCCGAGCGATCCCAGTGTACGGACTGAAGGCAATCGTCCATTGTGTAAGATAAATTGCGCTTGTCACATCGGATGTCTCTCCTCACCGATAGCTTTGATCGCAAGCGTTCGCACGTGTCCGACGAGAGTGTAGCCAGAAGTGAGCGGAGCTCGATCAATCAGCTCTTGGACTGCCTAGCGGCGGTACGTTCATGCAACACCGTGCGATTGGAGGCCTTGCGTCAGATCTCTTCCCGTGTCTGGATCCGCTTTAGGAAATTGAGAGACGCTCTGCAGCCACGTGCATTGGAAAGAAAAGGTTGTGATGAGTCGTATCCGTTTGGGCAGTCGGCGAGTAGCCTCGATCTATCCTAGTCCCGCTGAGATGGGAATATCACTTCACAGAAGCCACTCCCAGTCATCAATATGTAACCTTCGTAGATTGCATCAATTAGATTGTGGGAATGATGAGTTTCGGAACCCGGCAGCGGAGCAATGATTTGGCCTCTTATCAACCTGATGAGCCACGGCAGCAATGGAGTCACGACGACGGCTTCACCGTCGAATCATCTGAACATGATACACTTGATTCTGCGCTTTTACCATTTAGAACAGTCCTGTAGTAAGGTGGCTGTAGTCGTGACTTACATGTTGAGTGAGAGCCTTCCAGTCCATGACCACGAGCACGGTTTATGTCCGCATATTCCTAGAGATGTACAGCATCTGTCATCTTTGGCTTGGGGGGTTTTCCAGCTCTGAGCCTGCAATTCTGCGGTGCACTCATCGCTGTAGCCATCCTCCCAATCCTCCCGTGAGGTTCTTTCATATATTACATGGGGCTGACGCTAGAAAAACCTGCTATCAGAGGAAGCTTGCACAGATATATACTGATATCATGTACCTCTGCCGATGGAAATGACCCGCCCATGCTGGGCAGCACAAACACCTAGGGGGCCACCAGCATCTAGAATTCGATCTGGAGATTCAATTGGCGATTGGCACAGCTAGCCTTGGGTCGGAGAGACAATGTTGGTACGTTAATATTCGAGCCTCGTTTGTTATCCAGGGCCGTATTCCCTTTCGCTTTCTGGCACATCGTCCATTTCAATGGGTACAGATGTACTAGCTGCTTGGGAAGCATACTTTTGTATTGTACGAAAGTCTGTGATGGACACTTTTTACGTGAGTAGAATGGGCGATACCTGATCTGTCAATACTTCCATGCGGTCATTACATTGCTGTTGACAAGACGGGGAGCAAAGCCATTCATACAAACACGTCTTAAGGCAGGGAAAGCTGCGAGATATTCACAATGAAGCGAAAAGAGACAGCAGACGTTGGTAGATGAAGCAAAACCGAAACAAAAAATGTAGTATGCAAAAGCCATGAAACATCTTTATTACCGTCGAACACAAATATGAGATTGGAAAGAAGGTATGAATAACCGAAGATTGTAGACATTACCTTGCAGCAGACGAACGAAAAGCCAGCAAAGACCGAGCACTCGTATGTAAGCCCATAAAGCGAACCCCAACAACCCACATGGTAAGGGAATAATCGAGGATTAGAAAAGGCACCAAGTATCCATCTGCGTCACTCGGGAATGTGCGTCTCGAGATGGAAGGGTACTCGAGTGCAAGGGTATGTTGAGGACGGTGCATTTTAACCTACCTACTTTCTCCTCCGTGTCGAATATATTGCTATGCTTCGTAGTCTACGAAATATTCTTATTCGCGGCTGCTGGCACAATGCATGGAATTATGGTGGTCTAGACTATGAGATAGGTAGAACATGAAGAAGCGAAATAGACAAGTGAGGAAGATTAAGACGGAAGTTTTGCATATTAATTTGAGCCCTACACGATCTTCCACCTTAATCGGGGCCCCCCTAGTCGCAAGCTCCTAGGGGTATTCAGCCACTAGTCGTCACCACCTAAATGACGTTTTTTCGTCTTTTTAACCTATTATCTTTAAACTATTAGTACGTAACTATATTATATTATAATAACTCTAGGATACTAAGGATAAGATTCTAGAAGCCTTATAAGACCTTATTAATAATATCTTCCCTAATCCTAATTAGGCTACTAAGTATTATAGAATTTTAGCGCGTACCCTCTAAAGATATATTAATAAATATCCCTTATTATTTAAATAACTAGTAATTAACTAAGTACTTAACCTAGCCTAGGAATAGGTATTAATTAAGTATATTAAGCGTCTTAATACTATTAGTATATTACTTAAAGTAGGAATAACTAGGAGTAATACTAACTAGATCCTAAATCTAGCTAGTCTAGATATATATTAAGAGGTAGGGCTAAATTAAATAACTTAATTTATTACTTATAATAATAATATTTATAAATATAAATAAGCTCCCTTTACTATTAAATAAAAGAATACCTATTAGGTTAATATCCTTATAACTTATTTTTAATAGTTTTATTATATCTATTATAGGTATAGTATTATTATTTATAACCTTTATAATATAAATAAGATAGGCTTCTAAATAGGTATAAGTGTAGTATATTATATTATAATATACTTTTATTACTAATTAATATAGCTTAGCGTAATCTACTTGAGGCGCTAAGCCTGATATAGCTTAGTTTAGATAGGTAGACTAGATATCTTCTTATCTAGAGAATAATAGCTCTTATAACCTATAAATTATACCGGTTTATTCGTACCTTAATATCTAGTAGTAATACTAGAAGATCTTAAATAGATATACTAAGTTATCTATTTAGATTAGGTCTATTTATTAGTAATTAACTATTCTTAAGGGGATTATAAGGTATAAAAGTTACTTCCGCTCTATTCTATCCTATTACCCTAAAAGATTTCTATTTATTAGCCTTAATAATTCTATTCTTCTTTATTTTATTCCCTATCCTTCTTCTAAAAAACTAGAGCTAGAAAGCCCTCTATATTATTTAACCTAGCTTAACCTACTATTATAATTAATTATAATACTCTTATTCTTACCTTCTACCTATATAATTTCCTCTCTATAAAACTTAAATAAGTAAACTTAATTAACTATCCTAATTAGTACCTTATTAAGTATCTTACTTAGAATAGTCTTAGACTAGCTTAATATAACTTAAGAGTAGTAATAGATCTTAAAAGATTAGCCTAGCCGGAATCCTAATAGTCTAGACTAGAGCTAGAGATATTTCTAGCTACTCTATAGGATTTTAAGCGAGGTACTAAGACTACCTAGTATTTATTAAGGGCCCCTCTATCTACTAGAACCCTAGATTCTAGAATAACCCTAGATTCTAGAATAACCCTAGTAAGGATAGCTAACTAAATTAAATTAGGGAGAAATAATTTAGGCCTTAATAATCTAGTTAACCTACCTAAATTTATAGAGGTAGCCTAGGGCGAATCCTTAGTAGTAGCTAGGAAATAAGTTATACCTTATCTAGGTACTATAGAATATATTTCTAGGTAGATTAAGGAAGTTATAAGAATCTAGAAGAATTTAGGTAATATAGGGTATTTAAAAATAGTATATTAATAAGATTATATTATAGTACTAATTATTATAAGATAATTAATTAAGAGGGCCCTAAGATATAAAGCCCTATTCCTTTAAGAACTAATTAATAATATTAATATAGGGGCTACTTAAGCTATCTACTAACTCTTATTAGAAGCTAAGAAGAAGTCTTTCTAGTTAGAAGCTAAATAATAACTTCTTAGCTACTTATACTCTATTATTAAAAATAAAGAAATATTTAGGGAGTAGCTAAATAAACTATATAATAGGCCTAATAAATAGAGTAATCTTAATCTTTCTTAATAAGTAATTAAAGAGGTTACCTCTAGCCGTTATCTATTACTTATATAGTAGGAGCTAACTCGCGCTCTAAGAAGAGGGTTATAAGCTAATAGAATCTAGTATCTAATATTAGATAGAGCCTATTAAGAATAAAAAGACCCTTTTAATTAAGAAGTAAAAAAAGATCTAATAAGAGTATAATATAATAAGTCCCTACTTACTCCTAGCTTTAAATTAATTATAGCTAGTTTATAGGGTTAAAATACCCTATTACTACCCTATTAGGATACCTAGTTAGAGACTTTTATTCCTTACTAACCTTTTATAGAGGCTTAGCCTAGAGTATTCTAGCCTAACTACTATTAATAAGGACCTAAGCCACGACATCTTTTAATAGAATAAAATAAGTTAATATAATTATATATAAAGGTTAATTAATAGGAAGTAGAACTCTATTATAATTAAAATTATAACCTTAGCCTAGAACCTAGGTTTATTTCTTAGGAAAATTATTAGTTAGAGTTAATATTAGGGTATTATAATTATAAACTACTCAGGGCTAGATATCTAAATCCTCTTTAAGACTTTCCCTAAGAATTTTAACTAGATCCTCCTTAGGACTTTCCCTAAGAATTTTAACTAGACCTACCCTAAAACTATATTAATAGTTATAACTATTATTAATATAAGGACCTTAATAAATATCTACCCTAACTAAGGGAGTATAAAGAGCGAAACCTTTAACCCTAAGAAATTATAATATTTAATCTTAAAAAATACTTTATAGCCTTCTTTATCTACTACTTTTATTATATAATAGAACTAGAAGGTAGTAGTCTAGTCCTTAAAGTACTCCTAATATATTTAGAAGGGGATACTCTAGAATAGTATAATAGCCTTTTTATAAGGGTCCGCTAAGAAATAAATTATAATTTAACTATTTAGAAAGATAAACTTCTTTAAGAATATTAGCCTAATTAATTTAAATTAATAAAAGAAGTTAAGAAAATAAAGTTCTACTTTAACTAACTATTACTTACCCTTAGCTAATATCTAACTTAAAAGACTAACTACTTATATAATATAGGTATTAATAATAAGGATATAATTATTAGATATCTATAATAAGGCCTTAAGTTAAACCTAGTACTTATAATCCTAATATAGGAAGAAGGGGATATTATAGAAAACTTTAATAGGCGAGTTTAAAATAATAAGGTAGTAGCTAAGTAGGTTTATAAGATAAATAGACCCTATTAGAAACTAGTAGTAACTCTAGTATTATAAGTACTATCCCTAGCCTAAGTCTAGTAATTATTTAATAATCTAGCGGCTAAGGGGATTATCTAGTTAACTAACCCTAGGGTTATAGAGATAAAAAGATATCCTTTAAAAAAGATAATAGCTAATAACTAATAACTTAAAAGGACCCTACCTTATCCTTACTAGTATTATAATAGAAATTATTAAGATAGTAATTATAATAATAAAAAGAAAAAGTCCTTAAAGGTTAAGCTAGAGGAGGAGATAGATATTAACCTAACTAATAAGGATTATTATAATAGGGATAATAATCTTAATCTATATAATCTAGAGACCTATATAACTTTAGAGATCCTTATAAATAAGGGGTTATAAGGGGAAGCCTCTTAGGGCTTCTAACTAGTAGTTAGGGCCTACTAGAGGGTAATAACTCTACTAATAGCTTAAATATTACTACTAGAAAAACTTTAGACTGTACTAATAGCTTAGATATTACTACTAGAAAAACTTTAGAACTATCTTATCTTAATAACCCTACTATTTTATCCCTAGGGGGATTAGAACCTAGTATTTTTACTTTTCCTACTATACTAACGGGAGTTAGTATAGATTTTAGGAAATTCTCTAGTATTATATACTAGTATATTAGTAAAGATAGTAGAATACTAGAGTTTTATTTTAATACTAGATCCCTAGTATCCCTTATTTTTAAGTATTACTATCTAGTATTCTTTAAAGGTTATAATATCTACCTTATAACTAGGGCAAAAAGGCTTTAATATAAGGGAATTGGTTCTAGGGAGTTATTATTATAAGACTATATTAAGGCGGATATTAGGATATATAATTTAACTAAGGAACCTATTAAGATATCTAGAGAAATCTATATAATTTCTAGACTCTTATATAATATAATTATTAGTATAAATATTATAAAACCGAATATAGTTAATATCTAATAAAGTAAATACTAGGATCTTATTATAATATATTAAACCCTTATTCTAATTAGAGTTACCTCTAAATTAGATCTAATTCTAAGGATTTATACTAATATCTAAGAATTTATAATAATACTAATACTACTAATTAAACTAAAAAGGCTAAGGGTCCTAAAATATAAAAAGGTTAATATCTATACTAACTTAATAGTAATACTAGACTCTAGGATAGGATAAAATATACTAATTAAATACTACCTATTAGTAATAGATTATAACTACTTATTTAAACCTCTACTAAAGGTGAATTTCTAGTTAGGAACCTTTATATTAGGTATTTAAGCGGTAGTTAATAATAATCCCTAAGCCTACCTAATAGTAAATTTTAGTTAATACTCTATTAAAATCTATAAGGGATAGCTACTAAGTAGACTACTAGTATTATAAGAATTAGTAAAGCCTATAGAGGTAGATTTCTACTTTACTAATATCTATACTAGTAAATTTCGGGAGGAACCTAATATACCTTATATAATAGATCTCCTAGAGGAGGTAGTAATTCTAGAAGTAGATATCTCTATCTATTAGGGGCCTAAATACTAAGAATATATTAAAAAGGTACTTAAAAAGTATAAGATACTTTTTTAAAATAGCCTAAGAAAGTTTAATAATAGTATTAAGATACTAATACCCTTTAAGAATAAATCTAATATAGTAGGATTAAAGTAGAACCCTTATAACCTTTCCTAAAGGGATTATAAAGCTATAGATTTAATTCTAGACCCCCTAGTAAAATAGGGCTAGATTAAAAAGGTTTCTCTAAGGGTATTATCTACTATATTATTACCGGCCTTTATAGTATAGAAGAATAGGAAGCTAAGAGTAGTAATAGATTTATATAAGGTTAATACTAAGCTCTACCTAGATATATATCCCCTCCTAAAATAAGATATAATTCTAGGAGCGCTTATTAGATTAATAATATTCTCTTCTATTAACCTTATAAAAGGGTTTTTTTAATAGGGTATACGCCCTTTAGACTAGTAGAAGACGACGTTTATTAGCCCCTACTAGGGGTAGGAATAGTTAAAGGTCTCTATAATAGGGTTAATAAATACTCTAAGTTTCTTCTAATATTAGATAGAAATACTTTTATCCCTATACTTATAATAATTTATTCTAGTATATATTAATAATATAATAATCTTTTTAGCTACTCTTAATAATTATCTTAAGTATTTAAACTAAGTCCTAGGGCTACTAGAGAAAAGTAGTATTATATTATCCCTAATAAAATATTATTTTACTTATCCTAGTATTACTACTTTAAGATATTATATCTCTAGACTAGGTTTAAGTATTATAAAAGAGAAAGTTAAAGTAGTTTAAAATATAACTTTCTTAATAAATCTTTAAGAACTTAAAACTAGACTAGGATTTTTTAGCTACTATTAAAAATTTATTAAATATTACGCTATAATAGCTTGACCTCTTATTAGACTAAAAATAGAAGGCTTTAAGGGTAGCCTAAATAAGGGTTACCCCTAGAGGAACTATATATAAAAGAAATATCTATTAGTAGATACCTCTAGCCCTTTACTAGCGAAGTTATTACTATTAAAATTAACGATAAACCCTAATAAATCTAAAGAATCTAATAGATCTAAGTTTAGGTCTAGGTAGTTATATACTAGCCCCTAATACTATAAAGTATAGGAAATACTTAAGGATAAACTATATAATACCCCTACCTTAATATTCCCTAACTTTAGTAAGCCTTTTATTCTTTATATAGATAGTAGTAAAGAGAAGGGTTATAAAATTATATTATACTAAATTAAGTCTAATAGGGTAGAAAGACTAATCTTATTTCTTTTTAGAGACCTTTTAAATACTAAAATAAGATATTAGGCTATAGAATTAGAGGCTAGTACTCTAGTCTAGGCCCTTATAAAGCTTCCCTAATTCTTTAATAACGGCGATTTTACTATTATTACTAATTATACTATATTAAAATTAGTATTATAAAATAAGATAAATAGATAGTAGTCTACTAGGCTAAATAAATAGGCGCTATATTTATTAATATTCTAATTAAGGATAAAAATTATCTACTAGGTAGGGAAATCCTATAAAAACGCTAATAGCCTTTTAAGACTTCCTACTAAGAAACCTAATCTAACTAATATATTCCTAGTAGTAGTTATCTAGGTTAAAGAAGATTTTTTTAAGGAAATCTTAGCTACCTTATTAAAAGACCCTTATTTTAGGCGGATTTATAAGTAGGTCTAGAAGTAGGTCTAGGAATCCTAATAACTAGAAATAGGGTTAAAGACTATTTATTAAGTATACTAGCTTAATATTAATTCTTAACTATTATATATAGTTAGCTATCTAGGGCTAGACTACTTATCTATTCCTAAAAAACTTATAAGGAAAATCTTAGAATATAAATATAATTATTATATATATAAAGCTATTTACTATATATATAACTACTTATAGAGTTTAATATATTTTTTAAAGATATATAAGGTTATCTAAGGTTATATTAATAGGTATCTAGCTTACTAACTATCTAAGCCTTCTAGATAACTACTATATAAGGAACTCTAACTTATAGGGGTATCCTAGTAGCCGCTAGAAGAATTATTAATAGATTTTATTATTAGCCTTCCTTTAACTACTAGTAGCTATAATTCTTTACTTATAATAATAGATAAGTTTTCTAAGTTTATTCGTCTAATACTAGGTAATAAAACTAATTTAGTATAAGACTAGGCTAATAGATACTTTAATAATATCTATAAAACTTAGGGTATACCTAGCTATCTTATTTTAGATAGAGACCTAAAATTTACTAGTACCTTCTAGAAAACCCTATTTACTAGATATAGAGTTTCCCTAGGAATAACTACTATATACTATCCTACTACTAACGGCTAGGCTAAATAAATAAACTAAATAGTAGAGATAGCTTTATATTACTTATTAGTTAGCTAATATAAGGAAAACTAGGATATCCTTCTAATAGAAGTTAAGTACGTATTAAATACTTTAAAGAATACTAGTATAATTATAATACTATTTAAAGTTTTATATAAGGTAAAGCTAAGAGGATTCTTATTATTTATAATATTAGAATCTAACTTTATAACTAGAAATTTTCTTTATAACTAAGAAGCTATTAGGAATAATATATTTAATACTATTAAATTAGCCTAGGCTAAAATAGCTTATAGGTAGGATTTAAAGTATTATATACTAGACCTATCTAGATATACTTATTTAAAACTAGTAAAAATAGGGGATATTAAGTATTATATCCCTAAAAGTTTATCCCTTACTACTAAAAAGGTAGGGCCTTATAGAATTCTTAAAAAAATAAGCCTACTTACTTATAAGCTAAAGCTTCCTCTTAGTATAGTAAAGATTTACCTAGTTATCTTAGTTATCTATCTTAAATAATTAAAAGCTAACCTATATAACTAAGATATACCCCTACTAGCTCTAATTATTATCTAAGGTTAGGAAGAATTCGTGGTAGAAAGAATGATTTAAAAAGAAAAACTGTTAAGTTACTAGCTAGGGCCCATGCAAATAAGTGGGTTGTAAAGGCTTGTAGTCCCTATGTCCTCAGGCCTGAGGCTAAATACAGCTATGTAGGTCGGTCGTACTTACCCGATATCGCCATGGCTATAACATCTGCCCCCCATAGAAAATAAGCTCGTCCCGAGCGCATCCAGTCGTTGAATTAATTAAGTCTCTACTAACTAACTATTATCGTGCTTTATAATAATATCCTCCTCATCTTATACGCATTAAGTCGCTGAATTAACTAAGTCAGCCTCTATTATTTTTTAAGGATTAGCTAACCACTTTATTAAGTAACTGTCATTATACTTTATAATAATATCCTCGAGATACGGGTAGTATAATACAAGGCGTTATAACGCGTTATTAGAGATATTAAGTATTTTATTAGCCTTTTCTATTAACTTAATATCTCTAGTACTATTAATTATCATTATTATATCTATAACAGAGCGGTTATATACGCTTAAATACCTTACTAGCTCCGATACTATAGCGTTTCCATTTATTAGTAGCTGCGTATTTAATTATTATTATTTCTTATTAGATTCCCTTAACTCTTCTACCTCGGTCATTGGTGTTATTAAGAGTAATCCTGACCTTAGGTTTTTAAGACCTTTCCGGGCTGGCTGGGTCGGAATGGGTTATTATAGGGAAGTTGGGCTGGGCTATCCTGTAGCTCCTTGTAGCGTGGGTGTCGGAGTAGTTGATGGTATGGTAGGGGTTTACGTCGTATTGACTAGTAGTAGGGTAGTTCTCCTTGATTTGACTGGCTTTTTGGACTTCTTCGTGACGGACTTTTTCGTCGCAGAGGATCTTAGCTGACGATTTTTCTCCTTCACATCGCTGGGCGGTAGTTCCCCTAGGATATCCCAATCCTCTGGCAGACGGACGATTTCGGGATAATTGTCCCTAAGGCACCACGGTAATACCTTATTACCGCTAGCTACGTGATCGGGGTGTTATTTATCGACTATCTAAGTCTAGTTAGGTAGTAAATACTTATTAGTTAGGCCTAGTCGTTCCCCTATATCGCCGTATAGTTGGCGCCCTTGAAACACGCGGAAATGCCTCACCCCCTTATTATCTAGGGCCGTCGCTGGTACTCCTGTAGGGATGAAATCTATGGGTAGATATCCATCTGAATTAAGGCTTAGTCGGTAGAAATCCCCCCGCTTAGATAAGTTAGAATGAATTGCCTAGAAAACCTAATAATTAGGTAGAACGGTAAAGCTTTTATAATAGCTCGCGAACTCCTTCTTTAAGACGACGTAGTCTAGGTTCGAAAAAACTGGCGTAGGGAACTTATTAACTAATAGCTAGTCTAGATAGTTAGAAGGAATAACTCTTTTACCCGCTTTCCCTGAGATTTTTACCCCCCTATTTTCCCTTGTATAGAGGGCCCTAGTTATACGGTAGCTAATATTAATATCTTTAAAGGTAACCTTACTAATAGCCTTAAGGGCTCCCTTAGGAGCCACTAAACGGGATTATTTAATTAAGGGAGGCGAGGATATATTACTAGGCCTGCTCTTAAGGTACGCTAGGATCTCCTAGTCTAATAGAGGAGCTAATAACTCCTCTAATATTACTACCCTCGGCGACGTAGGTTATAAGTACTCCTTAAGATAAGTTTCCTAATCTATATCTAGTAGTTATGCTAGGCTCTCCTAGTCTAATAGAGGAGCTAATAATACCTCCGATATCATCGGTAATATAGGTTATAAGTTATCCCTAAGATAAGTATCCCAATCTATATCCGGTAGTTACCTAGGTTAGTATTCTAGGTTATAGCGGATATTATCTGCTATTTTATAGACTATCTTAAAAAGGCTTAAAAGGCTGGCGCGATTTATACCCGCCCGCTAGTTTAAATTAGATATAAATATATTCTCGGGAATAGCTTAGGTCCTAGTCCTCTCTTAATACCTTAAGTAGGGGTACCTTATAATTTATTTCAAGATAATTAAGAGGATTATAGAAGGTGAAATCTTTATAACTATCCTATAATCCCGTGCTATTCTATAAATTTACCTTCTTTAATTTATGAATTTTAAACTCTTATAGAACCTGTAATTGCTTTCTCGCCTCCGCCTTTATATCCTCCTAGTTTAGATTAAATACTACTTCCTAGGCCTGACTATTATAATTAAGTGCGCTAACTTTAGGTAGTACTATTATATATTAGATAATATCTTATTTAACCTAGTATAGATTTTCTTTATTATTAACTAGTACGCCTAACTTTTTAGTAATATCTAGGGGTATAATAAGGTCTAGGAAAAAGTTTTACTAAACCTACTAATTAAGTTAATCCTAGATCTAATATATAATATAATAGTTATTAGGAATAAGGATAGGCCGATTATATACTACTAAAAGGGGTCTAAATCTATTTTCTCTTAGGTACTTTAATACGCAGGCTCCGTCAGCGGTTTTAGAGCGATATAAGTTGTTTCTATAGAGGGGATTATATTTAAATTTAAAATAAGGTATATAAACTTAGAAGACCCTTAAAAGGATAGTTACCTTAGGTAAATAGTTTAAGATCTCCTTAGAAGTAAGTCTACTTATATAGAATTAAGTTAGTAGTAAGCGCTAAATATAGGCTTTATCCGCGTTTATCCTTAACTAGTCTATAATATATAAATTAATATCTTCCTTAGATAGGGTTTTAGGTTAATACCTTATTATTATATTTATTCTAAACTAGGTTAGTAACTAGGCGACTTTCTCAGCGATAGTAGTCTATATAAGGACCCTAGGTAGTAAGGAGTATTACCTCTAGGGCTACGACGTGTATAATATATACTATATTAGTAATAATAATTAATAATAGAGATAAAGGTAAGTAAGGTAAAACTTAGGTCTTCTAAGTTGAAGCTACGCTAGTAGCGGGAGTACCCGTATTATATATTTTCGGACTATAATTATACTAATATTTTTTACGTTAATATATTACTTTCAAGATTTCTTAAATTTAATTATTATATCTAGTACGTCCTCCTTAAGGTTACTAGTAGGTTCCTAGGTCATTTTATTATAGCCTCTCCACTTAACTTAATAGCTATCCTTTCTACCTCTCTTCTCCCTACGTAGTATTCTATCTACCACGTATTCCTATCTACCCTATATAATAATAAGTACTAGGGGAGGAACTTTTTAACTGAAAGGATTAGGTTTCCCCTACTCTAGGTAGATTACTAATATTACCGGATAGATCCTAGATATACTAGGGGGTAGTTCTAGCTTATATACTAGGGAGCCGACTTTCTCTAGGATCCTATATAGCCTAACCTTCTTTATTAATAGAGAGGATGACTTAGGAATATAATATCCTACGTCTCCTATTTTAACGAGTTTAAGATATATACTACCTATTAGATCCGGAACCCTATATTTTAAATTATATCTTACTACTATCTTTACCTAGGCTAATTTTATAGCGTTTATAATATTATTTTATACTATATCCTGATAATAGAGGAATTCTACTATAATATTATTATTTCCAGGGATAATAGCGTTAAGGTAACCCCTAGGTTTTATATTATAGAGTACTTAGAACGGCGTTATAAGTATACTCGTATTCTCTATAGTATTTAAGGCGTACTTAACCTCTAGTAGTAAGGTATCCTAGTTCTCCTCGTATTAGCCTACTAGTAGATATCTTAAGGCCGTTTCTATAGTCTAGTTAGTTTATTCTACTTATCTATCTATTAATAGATAGTAAGCTATTATTATTCCTAATAATACCTTATATTTAGAGAATAGAGTTCTCTAGAACTTATTAATAAACTTAGGATCTCTATTAGAGATAAGGCGGCTTAGAATACCTTATAATTAGTATATATTATTAAAATATTATCTAGCCTAGATCTCAGCTATATCGGTCTCGTTACCCGGGACTAGCCGGATAAATTTTAAGAACTTATCCGTGACTATAAGTAGGGAATTATAGTCCTGCCTAGTAAGTGGCAGGCCAACTATAAAATCTATTACTAGTTCCTCTAGAGGGTATTTAGTATCCCCTACGGGATATAACTCCCCGTATAGTAGTTATCTTAAAGGTTTTAATAATTAATAAGCTAGGTACCTATTAATATACCCTTATATAACCTTTCTTATTCTTAGAAAGTATATTAAACTATATAATCGGTTATATATCCGATATATACTACTATATATATAGCAGTTATATCTATATTCTAGGATTTTACGGGTAAGTTTTTCTAGAATATAAAGCCGATCCGGTCCTAGGTGATTTCATATATATAGTAGCTTATTCTCTAGGTCCTAGCGATATAATTAATATACCGTTTTAACCCTAGACTCTTAGCTATAGGACTCTTTTAATTATCTCTAGATTTAATCGTAGATTTTCCTGAAATAGGGATCCTTAGATAACGTACTCGAGATTTTATTTAGAAATTCCTTTTCTACCTTAATTACCGCTACGGGGAAGATATTTATAAGTTTAATTTCTATTATAAGTAGTCTAGATAGTCTATTAGCGTTTCCATATACAGTTCTAGCCTAATAAATAATTTTTATTCTTAGTTAAAATATAGATAGGTAAAGGGCCTACTTATTTAAGCGGGCCGATTAGTAACCGTTTATTTTATTTTAAAGCGCTGATTTTAGAGTAGTATAATCCGTAATAATAGTAAAGTTACCGTTATTAAAGAATTAAGGGAGTTTAGTAAGTACCTAAATAAGGGCCCCTACTTCTAATTCTATAGCCTAATATCGGGTTTCTGCGTCTAATAGATCTCTAGAGAGAAATAATATTAGCCTTTCTACCCTATCCGTTCTAATTTAGTATAATATAACCTTATATCCCTTCTCTTTACTACCGTTTATATATAATATAAATAGTCTACTAAAGTTAGGAAACGCTAAAGTAGGAGCGTTATATAGCTTCTCCTTAAGGATTTCCTAAGCCTTATAATATTAAGGACTGGCCCGTAAACCTTCCGTCTTAGGTATAGTAGAGACTTAAGCAGGTTTTAGATAGGATATATCTACTAAGAGTCATTTTTTCTCAGCGTAATTTCTCCTTAGCCTTCCCTTATTTAGGCTTCTCTTAAAGCCCTCCGTTTTTAAATTAATAAGGGGTCTAGCGATTACTATATAATACTCCACGAACTTACGGTAATAACTAAAGAAACTAAGTCTAGTTTTTAACCCCCTTAAATTTATAGGGAATAATATCTTCCAGATAGCTTTAACCTTCTCCTTTATTATACTAAGCCCTAACTATAATATATAATATCTAAGAGCTATTATACTTAGATATATAAAATAGTACTTTACTAGTAATAATATAACTCCGCTATTCTTAAGGAGTTTAAGAATCTAATTAAGATATTTAATATAATCTTCTAGAGTAGTAGAGAAGATTATAATATCATTAATATATATAAGGACGAATTACTATAAGTAGGGGGATAGTAGCCTCTCTATATAGTATTAGAAAAACCCTAGAGTATTTACTAAACCTATAATAGAAACCTTTAACTACTCCTAGCCTCGGTATAAGCTAATAAATATAGTCTTCTACTAATTAGAAGGGCGTATTCCCTATTAGAAAAAGCCTTTAGTAAGGTCGACTAATAAGAATATTACTAATCTACCTAGAGCTCCTAGGATTATATCTTACTTTAGAAGCGGATATATATCCGGGTAAAGCTTAGTATTAACCTTATATAAGTCTACTACTACCCTTAGCTTCCTATTTTTCTAAATAATAAAAGCCGGTAATAACGTGGTAGAGGGTACACTTAAAGGAACTTTCTTAATCTAGCCCTACTCTACTAAGGGATCTAGGATTAAATCTATAGCCTTATAGTCCCTCTAGGATAGATTATATAAGTTTTACTTTAATCCCGCTACGTCTAGCTTATCTTTAAAGGGTATTAGCATTTTAATACTATTATTAAACTTTCCTAGGCTATTTTAAAAAAGGGTCTTATATTTTTTAAGTACCTTTTTAATATATTCTTAATATTCAAGACCCTAATATATAGAGATATCTACTTTAGGAACTATAACTTCCTCTAGAAAGTCTATTATATAAGGTATATCCGGTTCCTCCTTAAACTTACCGGTGTAAACGTCTATAAAGTAGAAGTCTACTTTAATTAGCTTAGTTAACTCCTATAAAACGGCTAGTCTTCCTAGTAATTACCCCTAGTAGATCTTAATGGAATAATTACTAAAGTTAGTTATAAGATAAGCTTATAGATTATTACTAACTACTACTTAAACTCTAGAAGCGAATATCCCTAATTATAGGTTGATTATTAGTAATAGTTTAAATAAATAGGAGTAATTTAGCGCTAGCGGGCGATATATAATTAGGATATTCTATCCTATTCCTAGATCTAGTACGGTAGGTAAGGTGGTATAGATATTCACTCTTTTACGTTTTAGTGTCCTTAATATTCTTAGTTTAATTAGTAATACTAGTATTACCGGGGGTTCTTAAATATCCGCTCGGATTTTTAGGATATAATCTACTTTTAAGGTGACTCTAATTAGAATAGGGGTATTATTAACTATGGTAAGATCCTAGTATTTACCCTATTAAATATTAATTATACTTAGTTTTATAATATCCGTTCTAATAATTATATTACATAGGAGTTTTAAAACTATATAAATCTCTCTAGATATTTTAACTAGGTCCTTAGTTAAGCTATATATTATAATATCTGCTTTAATATAATCTCGTGATAATAACTCTCTAGTACCGACTCCCTTATACTAAAGTCTTCTTCCTCTAGTTATAGGGTAGATCTTATAAGCATTAAAAAAGGCTAGACGGTAATCATTAAAAATAAGTAATACTAGAGACCTAGTATTAAAGTAAAACTTAAGGATTCTACTATCCTTACTAATATATTAGTATATTATACTAGAGAATCTCTTAAAGTCTATACTAGCTTCTATCTATACGTCCGTAAAACTAAAAGTATTAAGTTTAGCTCCTTTTAAAGATAAGCTAGTAATGTTATTATTAATATAGGATAAGTCTAAGGATGTTCTAGTAGTAATATTTAAGCTATTAGTAGAGTTATTATCCTTAGCTAGGCCCTGACTACTAGTTAGGAGCCCTAAGAGGCTTCCCCTTATAGATCCTCCTTTATAAGGATCTCTAAGGCTATATAGGTCTCTAGATTATATAGATCAAGACTATTATTATTATTATTATTATTATTATTATTATTATTATTCCCTAGGTTAACATCTATTTTATCCTCCGGTTTAACCTTTAAGGCCCTTTTCTTTTTATTACCGTAGTTACTATCCTAATAATCTCCACTATAATACTAGTAAGGATAAGGTAGGGACCTCTTAGGTCGTTAGTTATTAGCATTCGTCTTTTCTAAGGGGCGCCTTTTTATTTCTACCGGCTTAGGGTTAGACTAGACGATCCCCTTAGCCGCTAGATTACTAAATAATTACTAGACTCTAGCTAGGGATAGTACTTAAAATACTTAAGTTACTACCGGTTTCTAGCGGGGCTTATTTATATTATAAATACGCTTTACTACCGCCTTATTATTCTAGACCCGTCTATTAAAATTTTCCACGGTATCTCCCTCTTCCTATATTAGGGTTATAAGTGCTAGGTTTAACTTAAGGCCTTACTATAAATACCTAATAATTATATCCTTATTAGTTATACCCGTGTTATATAAGTAGTTGGTCTTTCGAGTTAGGTATTAGCTAAGGGTAGTTAAGGGCTAGTTAAAGCGAAACTTTATCTTCTCAGCCTCCTTTATTAATTTAAATCGATTAGGTCGATATTCCTGAAGGAGTTTATCTTCCTAGATAGCTAGATTATAGTTTATTTCCTAGCGGACCCTCGTAGAAAGGCTATTATACTATTCTAGAGTATCCCCTTCTAGGTATATTAGGAGTACCCTAAAGACTAGACTACTACCTTCTAATTCCGCTATATATTAGAAACGGCGAATAAAGAAGGCGGTAGAGTATTTCTTAGGATTAAATATTATAATTTCTTAGGGTCGAAGGTTTCACTCCTTATACTCCCTTAGTTAAAGTAGATATTTATTAAAGTCTTCGTATTAATAATAATCTAGTTAAAATTCTCGTAGAAAGTTATAAGGAGGGTTTTAATATCTATATTCCCGGGGTCTATAGTCGTAATAGCCTAAAATTAACTCTAAACGACGGTTTTCCTAGGGTATAAACCTAGGTTCTAGATTAAGGTTCCAGTTTTAATTATAACGTAGCTTAGCTTCCTACTAGGTAACCTTCGCGCGTAACTATACTAACTTATTTTACTCTATTAAAGGATATCTTAGCTCTAGTTCTTATTAACGCTAGTTAGGCTGGAATACTCTAGGCTAAACCTTTATAAATGGTTAGTAAGGAATAAAAGTCTCCGGCCAGGCATCCTGACGTGGTAGTACCGGGGTATTTTAACCCCGTAGACTAGCCGTAATTAATTTAAAGCTAGGAGCAAGTAGGGACTTACTACGTTATACTCTTATTAGATCTTCTTTAACTTCTTAATTAAAAGGGTCTCTTTATTCCTAATAGATCCTATCTAATACTAGACGCTAGATTCTATCAGCTTATAGCCCTCTTCCTAGAGGGCGAGCTAGCTTACGCTATATAGGTAATAGACGATAGCTAGAGGTAACCTCTTTAATTACCTGTTAAGAAAGATCGAGATTACCCTACTTACTAGGCCTATCACGTAATTTATTTAGCTAATCCTAGAATATTTCTTTACTTTTAATAATGGAGTACGGGTAGCTAAGAAGTTGTTACTTAGCTTCTACTTAGAAAGACTTCTTCTTAGTTTCTAATAAGAGTCGGTAGACGGCCTAAGTAGCCCTTATATTAGTATTATTAATTAGTTCTTAAAGGAATAGGGCTTTATATCCTAGGGTCCTTTTAATTAATTATCTTATAATTACTAGTACCGTAATATAGTCTTATTAATATACCGTTTTTAAATACCTTATATTACCTGAATTCTTCCGGATTCCTATAGCTTCCTTAATCTACCTAGAAATATATTCCGCCGTGCCTAGATAAGGTATAGCTCTTTTCCTAGCTACCGCTAAGGATTCGCCCTAGGTTACCTCTATAGATTTAGGTAGGTTGACCGGATTATTAAGGCCTAAATCATTCCTCCCCGATTCGATTTAGTCAGCTATCCTTACTAGGGTTATTCTAGAATCCGGGGTTCTAGTAGATAGAGGGGCCCTTAATAAACGCTAGGCAGTCTTAGTACCTCGCTTAAAATCCCGTAGAGTAGCTAGGAATATCTCTGGCTCTGGTCTAGACTACTAGGATTCCGGCTAGGCCGATCTTTCGAGATCTGCTACTACTCTTAAGCCGTACTAAGTAGGTCTAAGACTATTCCGAGTAAGATGCTTAATAAAGTACCGATTAGGGTAGTTAACTAGGTGTACTTATTCGGGTTCCGTAGAGAGGAAATCATACAGGTAGAAGGTAAGAATAAGAGTATTACGATTAGTCGTAATAGTAGATTAAGCTAGGTTAGATAATATAGAGGGCTTTCTAGCTCTAGTTTCGGAGGAAAGGTAGGGAATAGAATATTAAAGGGAAAAGAGATAAATAGAATTATTAAGTTAAGGCTGAATAGAAATCTTTAATAGGGTAATAGGATGGAATAAAGTAGAAGCGACTTTTATACCCTATAATCCTCTTAAGAATAGTTAATTACTAATAAATAGACCCGATCTAAATAGATAACTCGGTATATCTATTTAGGATCTTCTAGTATTACTACCAGAGATTAAGTTACTAGCTAGGGCCTATATAAATAAGTAGGTTATAAAGGCTTATAGTCCTTATATCCTTAGGCCTAAGGCTAAATACAGCTATATAAGTCGGTCGTACTTACCTGATATCGCTATAGCTATAATAAAAACGGGGTAGGTAAAACGGGTACTAAGTTAAGTAGAAAGGCTATAAAGAGGATACTTATAAGCCTACCTAGAGGCTTAAGGAAGATATACTAGGCGTTATTAAAAAAAATTAAGAAGTCTTATACTTACTAGGATAGGAATTAAAGAATCTATATCTATATTAAGATATTAAATTAATAAATAGTAATAAAATATAGGCTTTAATAATAATAATAAAATAGAGGCTTTATAAGAAAATTACTATTAGAGAAAAAATATTATAATAGCTAAAAATACTAAAACGGGTACTCTTATACTTAGTATTAATATATATTCTTTTACCTATACCTTACTTTAAATTATAACTTATTACTTATAATAATAGATTATTATACTACTATTACTATTAAAGTAAGTTCCTTACTACGCTAGTTTTATAATTATAAAGAAGATAAATACTATTATTATTAACTATCTAAGGTATAGATGAAGGCCTACCTAGTAGACTAGTTAAGGATTAAGGTTAATAAGGGCTATATCTAGTACTTCCCTATTATAAACTTCTATAAATTTAGGCTATCTATTAAAGAAATTCTTAAGTATCTACCTAACGCTTCTAGCCTACTTTAAATATAGAGATTAGAAACTAAACTTAGTAAGATTCTAGACTACTTAGTAGGAAGTTAACTTATCTACCTAGATTAATATTTAAACCCTATAGTATTAATATTCCTTTAATATAATATTTTTAAAAAGCTATTACCTTTATATAACCTTATCTATCTAGTTCTTAATAACTAGTACCTCTCTTTCCTACTCTAGGGAATTCTAAGGAAATCTACTTAGAAAGCGTAAATCTAGTAGGCCTAGTAGCTAACTAGAATTTCCTTAAATATAGCTACCCTAGTAGTATATAATAAAAACCTTTATTAGGTAAAAGAAGATATTATTTAATATCTATTTATACCTCTAATTATATACTCTAAGGATTATAATAACTACCTTTAGGGAGCTATATTTATATTAATATAAGAGTAGACTTAGGAAGAAGCCTAAGTCTAGTTAGAAGCTCTTAAAAGATTTTAAGTATTTAACTTTATTACTACTAAGGCGGCGGTTAGTCTTTAGAATAGGGTTAAAAACTTTTCCTTTTAAGATCCTAATAACTACTTAGAACTATATCTAAGAGCTCCTCCCTCTTAAGTCTTTAGAGTTAACTAGGATCTTAGATACTTAAAAGATAGTATTATTAAGGTATTAAATAAGAATATAAGGAAAAGAAAAATAATAATAGTAAATCTAACCTTAAATATTTTTAATTCTATTAATAAATTAAAGGAATACTAGGAAAGGGGGCCTAGCGTATTATTAGATATTAACTAGGACGTAGAGTTAAGAAGTATAAGTAGCCTATTATTAAGTATTAACTAGGAAGTAGACTTAAGAAATATAAGTACCCTAAAAAATAATAATCTTAGGATAAATAGTAGGGGGTTTAAAAATAGTAGGGGGTTTAAAAATACTAGTATTATAAAATTAGGGTAGGATAAAAGAAGGTTAACTATAAAGCTTAGTATAAAGGAAACTAACTAACTCTATACTATACTTATAGGTAAACTTAAGGAGTACGCTAAGATTATAGATAAAGATATAGCTATTACCTATTATAATCTAGAAGGCCGTATTAGAAGGGAGGTCTATAATAGGAAAAATACTAGGGAAACATTTATAAGCCTAAAATTATAGGAATAGGTAGATTATAATAGCTACCTTAAGTAGCTTATAATAAATATATTTCCTAATAAAGTTATATAAGACCTAGTAGCGGAAATTAATAGAGATAATTTTATAGTATATTATTAAGTATTTATAGTCCTACTAGATTTTTAGGCTTTCTAGGCTATACGTCTTAATATTAAAAAGCGGAGCTAATTCTAGAAATTAAATTTTAATACTAATAGATAGCTTATAGGTAATTTTTAACTATATAGCGCTCCTACCCTTATAAAGGATAATAAAGGCTAACTCTAATTTATAATCTAGAACGGTTTTTAACTCTATAGAGATATAGGGGAAAGAATAGGAAGAAGTAGAAAAATTAGTATAAGCTACTAGAAATTTACTAAGGAGAAGGAGGCCCCTAGTACGTTAAAAAAAGACTAGGTATAGGTTCTAGGGGACCTCTATCCTATATATATAATACCTAGCGATTAGGACGTACTTAGGAAATTACCCCCTAGAAAGTAAGTAAAATTTAGTAAGGCGGCTAAGTCTAGAAAATATAAAGGTTTCCTAGTATTAGGTATAAAGTCCTGATTACTAATATTCTAAAAGAAGGGAAAGACTAAAGGTAAGGTAGCTAAGTCTAGAAAATATAGAGGTTTCCTAGTATTAAGTATAAAGCCCGGATTACTAATATTTCTAGACCTATTCTTAATAGATAAACTAATAGATTTATTATTAAATTAAAGGACTATCTTAAATCTAGAGTAAATTTAACTAAGTCTATTAAACCTACCTAAGTTTCTAAAAGTAAGAATCCTAGAAAGGTATAAAGTATAACTATAAAAGTAGGTAGATAGTCTTAACTAATAGGTAATAGAACTCTAGGCGCTTACTACCTTTATAGATAAAAAGGTTAAGGCCTTAACCCTTTTTAGGTTATAATAGGACTAGTTACTATAACTACTATCTAATAAATTTAATAAACTTACTATTACTAATAATAATACTATTAAAGAATAATATAAATTAGATATTAATAAGATTTTAGAGAAGTTAGATAATATAATAGTTACTTTAAGTAAATACTTCCCTGCTCTAGAAGTACTAGTATTAGAATATAATCTAGATAGTAAAACTATAACTTAAAACCTTAGGAATTAACTTAATTAAAAGGATTATATTAAAATAGAGAAGGATAATAGGTTATTATAATAATAGCTTAGGACATACTTTTTTATAATAGTAGGAGATATTATAATATACTTTTATTACTAATTAATATAACTTAGCGTAATCTACTTAGGGCGCTAAGCCTAATATAGCTTAGTTTAGATAGGTAGACTAGACGTCTTCTTATCTAGAGAATAATAGCTCTTATAACCTATAAATTATACCAGTTTATTCGTGCCTTAATATATTAGATTATATTATTAGAATTAAAGAAGTATTTAATCTTTATAAACCTAGGTAATTATAACTATGTTATATTAATTAAATATATTACTATTAGTAATAATAGTTAGGTATTACTAGTATTTATTATTTATATAAAGGTATATATTCTAGAAAAATAGGCCTTAGAAAATAAACTTTATAATAATATTATACTAGCTACTAGTCTCTTAGGCTATTTAGATAATAATCTAGTAATAGACTAAATCTATTATTTTAATAAATATATTAAAGTATATAAGTAAGAAGTATAATATATATTAATAATAGATAGTTATAATAGCTATATAATATTAGATTTCTTAAACTATATATAAGAGGCTATAATATAGCTATTTATCTTTCCTCCCTACTTAATATACCTCTTATAACCCCTAGATATTAGTATCTTTTAGCTATATAAATACTAGTATATTAAGAGTACTAATAAAGCTATATAATATAATTAGACTAAGTTTAATAAACTTAATTTTTTTAAACTTTTTCCTTATATATATAAATAAATATTTAATTCTAAGATAATTAAATTAATATAAGAGAAAGTAGGCCTTATCTTATATAATTTAAATATTATTCTTAATAAAATTTATATAATTAAGGAGAAGTATTATCCTATTATACTGCCCTTAAAACCCCTACTACTTAAATAGATACCTTAAGGGTTTAAGGAAGTTATTAATTATAAAGAAAATCTATTAGCCTTAATTTATACTAATAAATTACTATTAAGTAACTTTAAGTTAGCCCTTAAGTACTATATTAAGGGAAGTACTATATTAACCTATTTAAGGGAGCTTATAAAGTAGGATTTATAAAATTCTTATACCTACTAACTAGTAAAGATAAGATAGGATAGGCTTAAGGGGATATATACTATAAAGTCTAGAGTTATTATTATAAATATAATATATACTACTAAGTAAAAACGGGATAATAATAAAGTAAATAAGGCCTAGAAGGCTATAAATAATATAGAGGCTAAATTAAAGAAGGAATAAATAAAGGTAGAAAAGGAGTAAATTAAAGCGGTTTAAATAGTTAAATAGCCCTAGAAAGATATTATAAAGGATATTAGAAGGGTATCTATAACCTTTTATAAGTAAAGGGTATAAAAGTAAAAGGATAAGAAAGCTATAACTAAGAAGAAGTAGATATATAGAAAAAACGTTATTTAGGTAGTAATAACTAGTAGCTAAATACCCCTAGGAGCTTGCGACTAGGGGGGCCCCGATTACCCCTATTTGCCTAAATCTGCTCGTTTTGTAGAAGTGAAAGTCGCGCGTACTACGAGTATATCTGAAAGTCTTATTCTTATTCCTACGTAATAACTATAGCTTAGTATAACTTTAAATAATCGTAGTATCTAGATGATATAATAAATAAGCTATATACTAAGTCTTATAGCTTTCTAACGTCTTATTCCTATATAAAAACGAAGCCTTAGGAAATTTACTATTCCTCGTGCCCTACCGTTAGAAGTTACCTCGGCTAGAAAGTTGGCTCCATAAAGAGATAGATTTCTTACTACTTCGGAGTTCTACTCTAGAACTACCAGGAATTACTATATATAAATTTAAGGGGGTGATAACTATGCGTTAAGGATGACATTAGACGAATTTAGAGTTATACTATAGCGTGGTTGTTGCGTAGTAACAAGGAAAAGACTTTCAGATATGCTCGTGGTGCGCGCGACTTTCACTTCCGCAAAACGAGCAGATTTAGGCAAATAGGGGTACCTAATTCAAGCTACCGTACCCGTACACCTGCAATAGGCTAACTTCTCGAGCTTCAACACCGTCACACCTTAGAACACATACCGCGACCCTCAACACCAAAACCTCAAGCACACATCAACCAAGACACACCAAGAAAAGATTAGCAACAGCACTCCCCCACCCCTGAAAGCCTCCCCCTGCACCTCAACCCACCATCTCAACGAATAAACAATGAACATCAAGTACCTCCCCTTCCCCCCCCCCCTCCCAACCCCCCAACGAACCACTCTCACTAAACCAACCCCAGAGTCCGCACCCTAACCGGCAAAGAAATCGAGCTCGACATCGAACCCGACTACAAAGTACGTTCTACACCCTCACCTCACCTCACCCCACCCCATCACCAATCATACGCCTTCAAAACCCAACATCCAAAACAATCGCACCACTAACGCACCCCACCCCGTCCAGGTTTCCCGCATAAAGGAGCGCGTGGAGGAGAAAGAGGGGATACCACCCGTGCAGCAACGTCTGATCTTTGGCGGGAAGCAGATGTGAGTTTTTGTGGGCGGCTTGCCTGCCTACACTCTTTCTTCTCCCCATATCCAGGTCCAAACATATCAGATCGCTCGCACGTGGTCTTTGAGTCACGCACTCATTTGGGTGGTGGTGATGATGGGATGATGTGGAGTGGAAAGAAAGGAAAGGGCTGACGCGATGGATGTTGGGTAGGGCGGACGATAAGATGGCGAGTGAATATAATCTCGAGGGGGGTGCGACGCTGCATTTGGTGTTGGCGTTGCGGGGGGGATGGTAGGGGGATGGGTTGGTGGTGTGGTGTGGATTGGAGAGATGGTAGAGGTGGTGGGGAAGTGGGGCTTGCGATTTGGTGGATGGGAGCATCTACTGCTTTCGGGGAGGGTTTACGACGATATGACAGCTAGGGGGACGTGCATCTCGATGACGAGTTAGGGCGTTGAAACGATGCTCTTCTATTAACATATGACCTGCCTCCAACTCTTTGATGAACGTTGCTGTTCCAAATCAATCGCTATTCATATCCATAATCGCTAATGTCGCTCGAAGTTTTCAATCATTCCTGGGTATCCGCGAGTTTGGCCAACAAACAACAGCCATTCCAAAAGTCGAAACAAATCTGTCTGCCCTTGAGATTAGAGTCGCTGGACCTGAACACCTATAGCGCCACGCCGAACAAAACAGGTACACCACACAGAGGTCACGATCGTCGCGGTCTCTTGTTCGCTGGCATGAAGATATCGACAGGTCGCTTCTTCTTCATCATTGGAGGCGAAGCGACCTTGTTGCTGCCATTGTCAATCGTTGTACTCGCCCTTGAAGTCTGGTCGTCGGAAGCTGGTAGGTGAAGAGGTAGAGGTAGCAGCGTGGCGGCGGCTGCCTTTCCGGTCGGGCGCGAACTCCCTTCCTTCGCTCCTAGTCTCGTCAATCCGGGCCTCTCCTCTTCGTCACTTCGAAGCTTCCGGATAACAGCATCTTGGGCCTTCTGGTTCTTGACGACTACCATGTTGCGTTTCCCCATTTGACCAAACGCGCTCCCTGCTACCATTGGTGGTGTCGTTGCCACTGACTGTGGCTTGGTTGCAGGTGATGCTGAAGGAGTTGACGCCAGGGATCGGGGCGGTCGAATCGTAGGTCCGGTCTTAGCAGTACTTGCTGGGTCGGTAAAGACCTTTAACCGTTCCTCTCGTTCTTCGGCGACAGAGATTCTTGACCCCTCGTCAGCATCGTGGTGGATCTTTCTCTTTCCTGGGGCGATGACTGGCGTGGTTCGAGTGGTGGGATCGATGGGTCTGGGAGCTGAAGCAGCCCGATGCTCCTCTATCAGCACTCGGGGTGCCTTGACAATCGTTGTGGCTGTTGGCTTTTGCTTCAACGCCATCTCTCGAGCAGTGATGATCCCATTTGGCCTTTTAGGCGATTGATGTTGGAAGTGCCCCATGGCTTTGGCTTCCCTTCTGAATTGGTCCAGCTTGCCCTTTGGTTCGATTATCCGTCGTGGTGTGTTAGGATCAAGCTCTCCTCGATTTATCTTGATCTGTCTCTGCGACGGAGCACGGTTTTGCTGTGCGCCTCTGTCGATGAACCGTATCTTATTTGGCAGGCGGATGATCTGAGCGTCTCTGACCACGCCTGCGGGTAATGCCACGAAGTCGAGGTCCACTCGCTTCAGCTTGTGCTTTGCTTTCTCGTTATTGATGCCATCAATGGTGGCTTTGAGAAGCGCAGCATCCTTCCCAATCTCCTTTTCACTTTCCTTGACAAGCTTCTTGTAGCTTTTGTACCAATTTCGAGGATTGGTCGGCTGGTGTGGCTTGTCCTGGTAGTTGGGAACGTCTCGCTCCATGAATTGGAGCCATAATTCCGCGTCAGGACCACATATCTGGGGTGACGCGGCTTCAATTTGTGCCTAAAGTCACCTTAGCACATGAACAACTTATTACAGAGATGCGATAACCCACCAGCTGTGCTGGGTTTTCAACTTTCTGAAGTATCGGGCGGAGGAGCTCGTAGGATGCTTCTCCGACATCGGTGATTACTATTAAGTGTTAGTATGTGGTATCCAAATCGTATGCAGAAGAATCTTAGACTTACACCGTATGTTCTTTATACATGCACGGCGAGCCGTGCTGAGAAGTGATGAAGCGGGCATTATTGTTGCGTAGAGTATGGAGTTTGGTAGAGTATGGAGTTTGGTAGAGTACGAGTATGTATAGATATGTATAGAAGGTATGATGGATCCTTTGAAATTGCAATACCGAAGTTCCAGTCAGGTATGAAAAGTTGAATTGATTAAAGCGAGAAGAAGTGAAAGCGAAGGAGAAACGTGGGGAGTCGAATAATGAGCTACATTTAAGGAAGCATTAGCTCCCGGTCGATCACCCGCTGTGGATCCAAGCCTCAGCCCTTCCAGACAATAAGGTGGAGCTCTATTGTTAGACTTTTGTATGAAAGCTTTGTTGAGTACGAAGAATTCCTCTTAATTCTCAAAACCTGAACTCAACGACCGTTGCGGTATCCATGATCCGTGGATGAAGATCGATCTTTCACAAGGATAATCCAATCCAGTTAAGCGCATCGAGATTGACACATCGAGTTCAAGCCAGTAGAGTCATTGCAGTGAACTCAACGCTATTGAAGCTGAACGTGAAGGAGGGGTGAACTTTATTTCGAATAGCTGCTGGGAAGTCTACTCAGCAATGGCATCATACGCCCTCCTCGATCAAGCCGAAGAAGGTAGAAGCCGCACCCATCCCATATTATCACCGCAGCTCACAATATCCAGACACCCTTCACAGATCTCGTCTACTGAACGTCGAGGAGAAACCATTCAAACGTATAACGAAACGGCTTACTGACCCTAAGAATTCCCTTGTCCTGACTCCTCTAACGCTCCCTCCGACACCTCCACCTGACGGCACAGTCGCGGATGAAGCAGCCGCAGCGGCCGAGAATGACAAACAATTACAGCTCGAAAAACGACGCCAGTGGCATGAAGATGTCCTACTCGATTTTGCCGCATTTGAGAGCAGCATCATCCGTATACAATTTCTCTTCACCAGCAACATCAAGGAGCGCGAGCGGTATGCGACCGAGAAAGTGAAGATCCAAGCCACCGCGCAAGCAGTGCGTGACAACACAGCAGATCTTCATGTTCAATTAGAGGAAGCACAGAAGACGCTTGCACTAAGAAAGGAGTATGATACCATGGCAGAAATCATCACAGGCAATCCTCTTCTCATGCCACGGGCGGAGCAACACGCCAACCTGGCCAAACTTAATGCTGAGATTGCGGATCTAGAGAGGGAAAGACAGGAGTATACGCACACATGGGCGGAGAGGCGGCAACAATTTGGGAAGATTGTGAATGAGGGGATGCAGTTGAGGAGAATGATCCGGGATGAGAAGGAGGAGGTGGACAGGAGTGATGTTATGGAGGAGAGGGAGGACGCGGAAAGTGAAGGCAGAGGACGGAGTGGCCGTTCCACACCGCATCGTGAAAGGGGAGGCGTGACACCGATACCTCACAGTCGAAGTCATGAGCATGAAGTCGGCGGCCTAATGGTCGAAAGGGACCGTTCGATACGGGGCAAATCACCCTTATCGCATTCACAGCTCGTGGACGATGTGAATGATAAAAGGCCCGAGGTAGACGATGAGGAGATGGCAGAGGACGGAGAACTGGAGGCCGAGTCTGAGGGTGTCACTGCAGCACCTATTGATGGTCTTGCGGCCATAGACGACAAGGATGAAGGTGAGATGGACGAATCGCAGGGTAATGAAGGGAAGGCCGCCGACCGGATGGATACTTCCTAAGCTTCCATTAGGATCTATGCCAGTGTCGCTATGTAGAGCAAGCTGATACCCACAAATGTATAATACAAATCCTCTCACACTCGACCATCCCCTCATCCCCCCATCATACCCCCCTCGCCCTCCTCACCGCCTCCCTCGCAGCCTCAATTTCCTCCGCATCATCATCCGACGCCCCAGAACTCTATCGTATCATACCACAACAAGTCAGCCTTCCACATCCCAGCTCCCAGCTCCCATCCCCATCAACCCCCTAATCCAATCCTATCCTATCCTATCAAAACGTAAAACATGAACCATGAAACATAAAGGAAAAAAAAGACAGAGAAAAAAAAAGAAAATTCAAAAAACCCACCAACATCCCCTCCACCCTCTCCACCGCCGCCGCAATCTTCTCCCTCAACGGCCCAAAAACCGCCTTCGTCTCTTCGATGGCGCGTTTCTACCCTCTCCCAAAACATGTCAGTAACATCCTGAGTCTCCAAACTCCCTACAACCATAACATCTGCTCCTTCCCTCCTCTTCCTTCCTCCCCCTCTTCCACCCTCCACTCTTCCTCCACCCCCTCCTCCTCCCTCCCAACCCCCCAAACCCATAAACCCACAAAAACACAACAAAACCCCAAAACCCAACCAAAACCCACAAAACCAAAACCTCAAAACCCCCAAATCCAAAAAAAACTAACCTCCTGCCCCACCTCCCACGCTCTATTCCCCACCTCCCCCGCTTCCACCTCATCTTCTCCATCCCTCGCACGACCCCTCTCCTCAAGCGCCTTCAATCTTGTTTCCTGAGCGGAGAGTTCGCGCTTGTAAGAGGATTCTTCTTTGAGGAGGCGGGTTATGGAGGTTGTTGCGATTATGAGGGGGGTGGGGGGTGGCATTTTTTGTTGGTTTTGGGGGGGAGGGAGATTTCGATTTATGGTGTGTATAGTTTTGGGGGGGGGGGGGAATGTTTTCGTGTTTGATTATAGATTATGGTTTTGGAGGGGTTGTGTGTTCATGTTATATTTTGGATTGCTACGGAAGATCTGAGGTTGTTGTATGTACAATGTCGAATATTCACGTGATGAAGACTTCACCAGTCTTGGTACCTTGTGAGAACGCCAATGGTTCCGATTCCAGCCTTCGCTATGCCGTGGATTACAATGTTTTGGTAGTGATGATGCCTGTCCGATGTACCATCGCCCCCTCCCAATCACACAATACCGTACACCCTTTTAGCAATGAAGAAGCAGGTGACACCAAAGACTAGTAACCCGGCAGTGACTGGAGCGATCAGTCAGCGGATGATCATTGCTTTGATGGGGAATTACCCACTTGACCAAAACCAGTTCAGATTGTCTGCTTCCTGGCCTGGCACTAATACGTTCATTCCCCACATACCAGTGACAATGTTCATGGGCAGAACGATAGTTCCCAAAACAGTCAGTTTGCCCAGGACATCAGCCGTTTGTTCCTGTCGCTCATTCATACGAATGTTGATCTGAGCGAGATAGTTGGAGTGAGCTCGTGAAAGTAGCCTGCAATCCAGTCAGTACAGTCGAGAATCCAAACGTAAAGTGCGTACGTCTCATAATGACTGAGATTACTCGTCATAGTCAGTATATGGTCCTGGATATCTCCCAGATACATCCCAATATCGTTTTTAGGTGCTATCTCCCAGCGCTCGTTGCATCTCTTTGCGAAACCTTTAATTACGTCGGCTTTATTACCGAGAAGCCTGTTTACCCTCATGACCTTCTTCCGTCCCTCACCAACCCGTCGCAGCATGTCGCTGCCCGGAGAGCTTGGCGCCCCGGATTCGGATACGCTCGATGGCTGGTTCTTCTCATTCTCAGGGCCTTCTTTGCCGTTGGAGTGCAGCAGAAGTATAGAGTCATCGATATCATCGACCTCCTCTTCGATAGATTGGATCAAAGGAGCAAAAACGTCAGTGATATCGTCAATGATTGCATATGATATCCAATCAGCGCTCAGTATGAGATACTCCTTCAGCTGTCGAATCCGTCGGCGAACGTTATTAGGGTGCGGTGTTTGAGAGAAGTGAAAGCTGATAATGCCTTCGCGGAACACCACAACATACATATTCACAGGCTCCAAGTAGTCCTCGCTCCTAGTGTCTTGGTCAAAAGTCCGATAATTGACAAAATAGTAGTTCCTGAACAGCTCGACCTTTTCACGAGGTTCTTGCTCGATTATGTCCTCGGCGGTCAGTGGATGTATACCGAACGTCTTTGATATGACTCGCATCTCAGTCTCGGTAGGAGAGAGTACATCAAGCCACCACGTTGGTCGCTCGCCGTACCGCTTAGGCCTTTCAGTCTGGCCTGGCGGATTAGAGTGTGAAGGAGTAGCGTCCACTGAATTCTCCGTAGATTGACTCTTCTTTTCTCCGATTATTGATGAATGTCTTGTCCCTAACCTTGAATGGGATTTGGGGCTCAAATCATTACGACCATTAGTAGTACCTTGGTGGCTCATGGTATCATCCTCATCCGAAGAATCATCGCTGAGTTCCGGTGGATCAGGAACGAACAATTCCCGAAAATCTTGGCCAGGCTGGAGGAGCTCAGAGATCGTCTCGCTGTGGATGGTATTCTCGAATTCTTCATTGAAATACGTGAATCGGTATGGCGCATCCTCTTGAGTGCGATGCCAGCCATCTTTCTGGGGTCGCAATCGGCCATTTACAAGGATGGGTTCACTGATCTTTTTGGTCCGAATGCCTTCACTACGCTGCTCCTTCTCTTCCCTGCTCCACTCATCGAGGACCGACAAATCCGGAAATTGTCTGAATCTCCTTCTACGATGTTCATGGTGCTGACAGTCCGGCTCTTGATCATGGTTCATGTATTCATCTTCACCAATGGTAGACATTCCTTCTATTGGGAAACACACATCCTCCTCTGCTGGCACAGCGATGGTATGTCGCCTTTGTTGCATAGGATCCTTTCTTGGAGACTGGCCAAAAGGGTCGCCACCAACGTCGTCGATATCGATAAGTTGATCCCTAGTGCGCCTGTCCTCTGGATGCCTTGGCGCAAAGGACCCTGGTACCATCACGTCGTCAAAAGCAACGTCGGGTCCGATTTTGGGGCTGTTCGGTACTGACGGGGGATTGTTGATATCGTGAGACGGCTGGCGACTTGGTGCTCGCCTCAAGGGCCTGCTTGATGTGGAAGTAGAGGCAGAGTTTCGCCTATTTTGAGAACCTCGATGGCTGCCTTGTCCTCTGACTCCGAACATGCCATAGCTTGGTCTATGCAATGGAGAAGCTCCCTCATTGTTCAAATTAATGAGCGGCGTTTGGTCCGTCGTTACATTCTCGTCGGCCTCGCTGCCCCCAGACGAGTCGTGGGCATGATTTCTTCTATGCCGATGATTATGGACCTCATAAGATTCATGGTTGTGAGGATGTGGCGGTCGATAGGCCGATGTTGTATCCTGACTGGATTGAACTGCCCGTGCGAAAGCGCTGGGGTTTACTCGACTTTCTCTCCTCTGGCGCATCGGTTGATGATCTCTGTGATCCCAACTTAGCTCAGCACTTGCATACCCCACGTAGTAGTTCGGACTATCATGCTCACCTATGGTCCAACAACGCATTGCTGTCCAGGCTAGTCGAGCTCACATTGCGCCCGCTTGATTGACCCAATCTATAGAACGGCGGTCGTGCAGAAGCAGAATCTTGAGGCTCTTGCTGAATGCGATTTGGTCTTGAGGTTTCTCCATTGTCTTCTTCAGTACTTGGTAGAAATGACTGCCTGCGGCTCTTCTTCTTCTTTCCACCTCGATGATTCTTCCTTCTCTTGCCTGGTGCACCCTGATCAGTCTGTGCCACGCCAAGGGCATCGGCGGTGGGCTGAGAATCAAGCGATAGGTCTGTGGGGCGCTGGGGAGCTGACGGGTCTGCACCTCCGTTGGAAGCTGGTGCAGCCATTCCTTGTATCGCAGAAGGTCAGATCGTTGACTTGGAGAATGCCAAGCTGGAATCCTCCTGGCTTGTATATGTTCAACCGGTGAGTCAGACTTAAGGCTAGATACGTCGAGCGGGGTTGGGTGTTGGAGATGGAATTATTTTGTACTTTTAGCTAAAGATTTCCGTCATAGCTAAATCTGGTTTCGTTCCTGGCCGAGGGTCGGTTGCAAAAGTCCCTGCCGACTTTGTCCCACGCCCCCACCAAAAAAGTCGGCAGGGACTTTTGCAACCGACCCTCGGGCCCAATATAGGGCTGGAATGCTGAGAATGCCAAGGACGAGGATTTCCCTTGAACAATGTAGAAGACCATTTACAGTTTTGAGCTGTTGGTCGGGCAAAGAGTCTCACAACTCTTCTCTTAATATACTAATCGCAGTACTAAGGTGCTGTAGAAGATATAAGTTCTCAATATAATCTAGTCGTGTGCTCCATTTCCCCATTGGTACTAGCGCTATAAGATCCATTGAGTCTTGAACGACGCTGATTGCTTCCGGCTCCCAGGCTTCCAGTTCTCTACCTGTCTCAATCCCTTCACAAAACTAACTCAGCTTCCGTTCGCTAAATCACGTGGTCGGGCTGAACCAAGGGTAATTGTGACGAGAAAGAGCATAATTCATAGAACAATCAGACGAAAACAAGAAATTTCATGCAAGCTACGTAAATATCAGGAAAATTTCTCCTCCATTCATTGCTCATTCTCTAAAATTGATGACTCCGTTGGTTTGGAGACACTATGACCCATGCTAGACTGCATCGCAGCCTTCGCGCCCGTAAGATTCTGGAGTCCAGATGGCTTCAAACAAAGTCTGTCATGAATCTCTCGTGACAGGCGAATAGACTGGGATAGGAGATCCATAAGTTGATCAATGTTTTCGTATAATCTGATGATCACCGTTGCAATCTGGCGCTCAATTACAAGTACCAACCAAGATATCGTATACCTTTTCTCGTAGTCGCTAAGAGCTTAAGATGTTGTACTGTGGAGCCAAAGTTTTCAAAGCCCGTCGTACGATGTTCTTCCGTGTTGGTGTTTTGGGGGCTGCTTGCAGTCTTACTCGAGACTGAGCAGGGTATCCCGGACTGGACGTAACAAGTCTTCGAAAGGGTCCATGGATCAAGGCTGTGAAGACTATACTTGATCAGCTCACTTGCTTACAAAAGATGACATGGACGAAGGCAGGAAGTACCCAGAGATCAGCATACCTCGGTGTTAGCAATGCTGAGACACCTACGAAACATCGTGTCGCGTTGCATGAACAGCCGTCAGTAAGGCATGTTCTCTTGCCGCATCGACCTTTGTCTTCTCTCACTCGAAGTCCATCCCTCATATCAACTCCGCATCTCCCCTGCCAACCACATCTTTCACAGCGGCCCACCTCACAACAAACACATCTCCTCTCCTCATCTCAAACGCTGTATCCGTCCCCTCAACCCACACCTCACCCACATCCCTCAAGCCCCTCACGAAGACCGCCTTGTCCGTATCTGGCGTCTCCACCATGCTTACCCCACCTTGCGAATCATCCATACGTTGCAAATAAGCCGGGAACTGGCTCAAAAAACTGGCTCGATAATGCTGATGCAGCAATGTCGTATGCGCGGTGGCATATTGTACTTCACTCGGGCTCAACTTCGCCTTTGTATCTGGAGCAGTCAAATGATGCAGAGCATAGGCGTCGATCTTTGAGATGCGGGCGCGGAGATACGAGCGGACGAGGAATTTGAAGCGCTCGAGTTCGGTTTGCAGGATTATGAGGCGGAAGTTGGCTTTCGGATCTGTGTTGCCGGTTTGGTCTTCTACGAGCTCGATCTTCATTGAGCATCAGCATGATTGGGTCAGAGTTTTAGGTGAAGGGAATTATATTACCTGTTTGCGTATTCGCTCGAGCACACGCTCCATTAACGACTCAGGCCATTGTAGTATTTCTGGCGCGCTACGTTCTGTCACCCATGCTCGGGTGATTTCCTGCAGGTCGCGGGTTTCTTGAGGTATTCCATGGCTATCTACCTCGGCCAGGATATCATCGATGTCCATCGCAAGTACTTGAGATCCGACATTGGGTCAACAAAGAGTTTTGAAGAATTTGAGGGTCAGTGAGCAATAAAATGTGCAAGGAACTTAGTGATCGAACCCTCGGAAGGTGGGCATGGACCAATTCTTGTGTCACCGGCGAGGGTGGCTATTGCATACCCAACGCTAGCCGTTTTGGGAATCTATATCAAGAACGAGAATCCCATCCCATCCCCCCTTTCGCACAGAGGGGAGATTGAAATTCCGCACCCTTAACCATCAATTTAGTACGGGTGCCTGCTAGACGTGTAGTGGATTCTCTTTCACTTGTGTGACACTAGCGTGTTAATCTATGCCAATTATTGTGCTCTCTCTGTCGATTTTAGTACAATGTTGGAGTTCTTTGAAATCATGATTGAAAATTAATCCTTACCGGTGCTGATGCAATTGATGAAGACGCGGCGTCGTAAGGGAACGGACGGTCTTTCAGATTAGAGGGGAACACGTAGCTTATATCAGAGTAGGGCAAACGTGGCAAGAGGAAGCGACAAAGTTTCGAGAGCTACAGGAAGAATCTCACGTTGGATAGGCTTCATGAATAGCTTGTTTGATTTGAGATTTTCAGTTTATTGGACTGGTACAGAAGGACTAGAGAGACAGCGATGCACACTTGGATTTGTGCAACTCCCATTCCCGACCATCGCTTCTCTGGACCAGTCGAAACCACAATACTCCTCAAGAAACATCCCAGATCCACATTGTTTATCAATCTCGACAAAGAGCGGGGGAATTGAAGTTTGCGATACTGATCTCGACCATCGATGTGACAGACAATATCGATTAGATCGTGACCGGTAGAGGTAAGGGTGAGACGTCTCGTATTTCGCTACCTGAGCCAAAACCGGTCCTGGATCAAACTTTGTTTTGCATAGAGCACTAGCGCTGTGTGAGTGGTACAATGCTGGTAATCGAGATAAGACTGCGGCAGAGGTGATGGGAGAAGCTGAGACAACGCATCACACCACAGCACGGGTTACAGTGCAATCCGAGACTCGACATGTGGTGATGAGCAATACGACAAACGCTTAACCGCATACAGAAAAAGATTGCATGGCTATAGCAGCAGTGCACGCACCAGCTCCAGACACGAGTCGACGAGGCGGCAAAAGACCTGGATAAGGGAAGCTACTAGGGCGTTGATTTATCGGGCATTGTAGAGACAAAGCTCGATTGCGCAGTAGAAGGTGATTGGTCCAAATTGCCAATAATAGGTTCAGGACTCCACAACGCATGATATCCGGAAGTCCAGAGGTTGCAAGAGGAAGAAGAGTCCAAATAGAGGGGTGGGGAGCATCGCAGATTTCCAGATAGCAAGCGAATAGTACCGATGACGATACTGTGGCATTCACTGTCAGAATGACACCAGACGCCTCGATTGCATTCTTGAAATTGATCCTGGATCCGCAGCGATGTCCATGCCAGCCATTAGAGAACTGGATTGCCGACCGGAAGCAGTAGGGCTGTCGTCTATCTGCTGCCCGTGTTGTCCGAACGCGAACGTCTGCGCTCTACTGAGCTTTGCACGTTGTTGCTTGATGCGTCCAAGTCCGCGTTCACAGGCATAACTATGCTCCTTGTCGGCCATTTCGACGTAGTTCTGGGGATAGCAGCGAAATTTGTGGTCCGGAAAGAACGAGCTATAACCTCCATCTAGGATATAGACTTCCGGGTATGTTAGTTTAGGGTACTGGTGAGCATTGGAAGCACGATCCTTGTGGCGGAGAAATTTTGCCCTGTGACTGATCAGTAATTTTTACTATCATTCGATCAAGGTACACACATGATAGGAGCTCTATGCGCTGAGTACTCGCAGTGAAAGATTATTAGCGTTTTGTCCGGTAGGGGCGAGTCGAAGAGCTGGTTAGCTAATCGGTCTTTGTCGTTAACATTAATAGCTCCTTCGATGTGACCGCCTTCATATTCGTACTCGAATCGACAATCGATGACAACAGACCGATCGTAGCATTGGCCGTATTTGCCGTCCAAAATATCGATCATAGTGCCCTTCGTGATGCGCGGCAAGCTTTCCTCATCTGCGTTGAAGTGCGGTAGCTGCAAAGGAGGAGAATCGTCAACATCCATAATGGAATCTAGAGCCGCTACTGCAAAAGAAGCCTTTTCTTGCTTCATTACATCACCCGGGTGTTCGAACATGCTAAGGGACCGACGAAACTGTTTCCTTGGCCGTTGCGAAGGGTTTGAGGGTTTGCGGACATGTCCGACAATGGGTGAGCCGACATTTCTCATGTGCCCATTGAAGCCTGAGAAGGACTGTTTGAATCTTGGGGGGCCCATTGGTAAAGGTCCAGGGGAGTGCGCTGACTGAGGCCGCTTTTCGCGATGAGGAGATGATTCAAAGCATTCTTCTGAGCAAATCAGAGGTTGCAAGGGGGCGGTTGCACAGCTGCCAAATTTGAACGGCGGACATTCGCTTCGGGCAGGCTTCAATGACACAGATGTCGTTGTCAACCCTTTGGTACGAGACAAGGATGATCTCATCAGGCTAGGCCTCCGACGCCTAAACAAAAAGTCAATTCAGCATTCTTTTCACACACATGGTCTGTATTCCTTACTCGTGGAGTATAGGCTGCCTCTTGGTTTCCAGCGGTGAGTCCTGCATGTCGTCTATCGGAGCTGGCGAGTCTTCCTCCATTGGAGTGATCTGCGGCGTGGGATCGGCCTGAGCTATGACAGAGAAGGGTATCTTATGAAGAAGTGGCGATATCTCCATTGAGTCGTTTCCTGGGCCGGGGGAAGAGGATGTCAGAGGTGGCGTCGTGATTCTCTCTGCCAATCCTTTGTTAGCGATGACTTATATAATCCAGCAAGAAAACCATACCCCGACCATTGAGTGTACCAAATAGATTGGATGAGAACAATGATCGACGTGGCGTTGGTAATTGAGGACTGTTCATAAATCAGGTTTGTAGCCGAGAGTGTCCATTGCAACTTCTAATCGTACCTCTGATCGATATGGAAGTTTTGTGACAAGTCGGCAGCGAGACTTGCCGTTGGTGATGAGCCGCGTGCTGGCTTGGAGCCGAAGTAGTCCATTGGAGCCCTTGCCATGCTTAGATCTTTGAAATTGAAGCACGACGGTCCAAAATTGAGTCGGCCCCCGTTGTAATCCGAGTATGATGGTTGACTGTCTCGACAGCCGCCCCAATGTCCGAAAGGGAGGGTCGGTGGCTGCATAGCAGCCAATGGAGATGAACGTTCCATTGCCCTTTCTTGTATATGTCCACCTCAAGCCTCGCTAGTCGTACTCGATGGGTCCAATTCTCTCAGGTGCAGGGGTCGATATCAAGGGTCAATAGCTAAAGAGCCTATCGGAAGAGCTCGAGCAATAGACCTAGTTATCTGAGAGTTGCACGTTTGGGGATGAGAGCCAGTGATTAAAGCTGCGGTGTCTACCTGAATGCAAGATGTAACAATGGGTACAGATGCAAGAGGTCGTGTTAGTAACTGTACAAGCGAGTCCTGGAAGCCGGGTCCCTGAAGTGGACTCATTCATTAGATCGTGGCCTGTCTAAGAACGAGACTTCCACTCCTGGTACCTGGCGGAGGTTCAGCCCCGCCGAGAAATGAAGATGGCGAGTGGGAAGTAAGAAATGAAGAAGGAAAGTCGCTGCGAAGAGGTGAGGGTGGAGCTGAATTCCACGGTTGATGTGGTGATGCTGCGGGCGGCAAGGCAGGATTTTAGCGGTAGTTAAGCGGGGTCACTTGGTCAGAGATCCCATAAAGACCGTCTACAACCTTGAACTCTACAGAGTTTGAGTGTCTTCACAGCCAATTGAGAGCCAGTATCTACTTTCATGTACTATGCGAACCGCTGGGAGTTTGTTGATCTCCCTGAGAAAGCTCAATTGGTCTTTGGCCTGAAGTGTCCAGCATGAGAGAAGAGTAACAAATTGTAAGGGAAAACCGGGCATAGCTCCTAGAATACAGCAGATAGCTGATCTCCCGTTGGTCAGCGGCAGTATGGAGTACGTCCAAGAAAAGACCGCTTCCCTGCTCGACATCCTTGATAGGGCAACGGTCCGATTTCAAACCTTTCCTACTTCAGAAGATTAAACGCTTTGAACAGGCCAGCATCCTAGGTTTCAGCTGACGATTTATCCTCCAAATCAAATTGAGCATCTCATGTGAAAGTGCCACAGGGCCTCTTTGAGCCCAGACAACACATCATGGCTTGAGCTTATCACTCGTCATTGGTGTCACGCAATCTCAAGTTCCCGTCTATTAGCTCCCAAATCGGAAAGGTCCAGTCCTGCTTTGAGACCCACATTCTGGTTGCTGGGCAAACACATGCGCCTTGATCTTTTGCCAATGGGCAATTATTTGCTACCTTTTGACGCCATGAGAGGCTAGTGAACGATTGAAGATCCCTAGGCTAGATGATCTCGCGGAATATGCTGCGATGAAGACAATGAACAAAGCACCGCGGCTTTTGAGACTTCATCGTCTTTGATGTGTCAGACAGGGGAACAATGCTGCTGGCATACGGACCGCATGTTAATCTCAGAAGAGACCTATGATCCTAAGGAGGATGTAACGTGATTTGGCTTGGCCGGCGCGTCTTTGGGAAAAGTCAACAAACAGGGATCGCGAAACAACTCCGATATCCCGTGACTCGCCCGGGTATTAGTCAGCATCTCCCAAAGGGTTTCATTCGCGATTGAATACTTAGCTCCGCTGTTATCGATATACATCCGGAAACGGAAGAGAAAGACAATTGTTGGCTATCTATGCGAACACATGGTGACATTGGGGGCTATGGTTCGGCGGTTGAGGGCACCATCTGGTGTCTGGCGCGGGTTTCATAAGTAGTAATTCAGACACGCCTGGCCGTCGTGAAGCTAATGAAGAGCTTCCTAAGGAGTACAAGCTAAAGCTAACCTTGTTGCTAACCCTTCCAAACGGTCTCGTTCGAGTGTTTGATATTTGAAAGAACCTTTCAGTCAAACGATGTGGCGCTTGTTGCAATGAGAGACCCAGGCTGAATAGTACACCCGTTTCATATACATGGGACCATTTGTCCTTTGCATATCAAAGCCTGTGAATACAATATAGAACATGTAATTATGTAGTTTTCTTCCGGCTTTTTCCTCGAACAATGCACGCTAGAACCCCTAATCAGGGTCGAGCTAACGCCAAGGCCGCTAAGACGAATTCTGAAGGCTTTGATAAAGTACAGGACGAGTAGGACCAAGAAAAACCTCAGACAATTATGTCATTCAAGAAAAGGCGTCGAGAGCAGCCAGCTGTGGACACCCAACTAATTGAAATATATGAGGATCTTACCAATGTAGATGAGAAGGTTCGCCTCAAAGCCTGCCGCAATCTACTCGTCAACTTTGTACCGGAAGGAACAGCGAATGGTGACCAGCTCAATGAAATCCTAAGGCGGCTATTCAGAGGACTATGTAGTGGTCGTAAAGCTGCCCGGTTGGGCTTTTCGGTTGCACTCACAGAGTTCTTGACGAGGCTTTTGGGATCGAAGGGACAGAATGTACCCGGATTCCAAGGCATTCCAGATCTAATTGATACTCTTCAAAACCAGACCCATATCTCGGGCAATGTATCTGGTCAAGTACGTTTGTCCGAAGATCACCAGTAAGATAATTGTGCTAACATGTCGTGATCCAGGAAGAGCGGGACCACCATTTTGGGTGCTTATTTGGCACAGAGTCAATAATCAAATCGGGCATCTTATTTGAACCTGACGTTGATAAAGATATATGGGCCCGAGTCCTAGACATAGTCTACGATCTAGCGAAAAAGAAAACATGGCTCAGAGAAGAGTGTGGCTTTGTCCTTTCCAATGCGATCAAGATAGTACACGACTTAGACTCAATGTACGCCCAGATGATCATTGAAAGGCTCAATTCCAAAGGCCTTGCCAAGACTCCTGAAGGTATAGCTGTTTGGGTCGTAGCGAAAGCCGAATGCCCAAATATTCGGTTTCCCCGCCACGTGTGGAAGCACGACGATCCGTTAGATCGGAGAGAAATATCAGCAGTGGCGAGAATCCTGGCCGAAGGTGCTATAACAGACACTGTCCGAGACGGTGCTGAAGTAAAAGCTACTCAAAAGGGTGCCTGGAGTACCAAAATTCACTTCGCATGGGATGTGATCTTGGCCAGACTTCTCCATGTGGGCCTTCAGAAGGAGCCGAAAGCGGGGAAGACCATACAGTTTGCAGATTTCTGGCAGGAGTGTGTCGATAGTAAGCCATACTAGGTTTGAATTTTGGTGGATGCTGATGTGTGTAGACACTCTATTTACCCCTGCCGCCTCGCAGGAACGAAAATATTCTGGTTTTCAACTCTTTCAACGCGTGCTTCATGATGCACCCGCCGAGTTCGTGCCGGTCTTATTCACCCAGAATCTTGTGCGATGCCTTATGAATCAGCTCTCGTCTCAAGAACGATACCTGCATCGCGCCGCTGAGAAGACCACCATGTGCATCATTGGAAGAGTTAAATCCAGGCCAGACAGCAGGGTCCCGATTCTCAGAGCTTTACTGACTATGCCCTACGGGGATGTAAATTTCGACCGAATTACTAAGAGCAAGACGATCGAGAGCCTCCTCTCGCAAAGCGGTCACTCCGATTTCAAAGAGCTCATCGGTTTTTATGAAGAGCTATTGCTAAAACCTGGAATTCAGGATGAAAAAATTGCGGCAATGAGAAGGCTAGTCGCAGCCGATCAACTTGTCTCTGCCGTTCGCAACATGCAGCTAAACCCAACTGATAGTGGCCACCACCATCTAAATGAAACTGAATTCTTAAAGAACGTGTTACACTTGTTCTCAAGATGTGTCTACTTTGATCTCGAAATCCTGGCAGATTCCCCTAGCAGGCCAAGCCCTCCCATTACTCCATCAACAAGGGATACGTTCAGGACACGGATATCGTCGTGTTTAGCCTACCTCGTCGCCAAGCGAATAGCCCCTGCTAATTTATCCTATGACTTGATACACATTTTTCACGATCAGAAAAGTGAGTCCGAGTACGGAATTCCTTTACTCGAAGCCGACGAGACTGTTCTCCAGGTCATCAACCGGGCTTGGGAAATTGTGGAAGAGGCCAATTTGGTATCAGAAGCGATATCCTCCGACTCGACCAAGAAGGAATACTATCGTTCTATTAAGCTTTTATATTCTTTGACCATTCTGCAAGTATACAACGCGGATGCCGACGCGGTGGGTGTGCTTGAGGAACTAAATGATTGCTTTGAAGGGCTCCTCCACAAGAAGAAGATTGACAATGTATCTAACACCCTTGTGGAAATTCTTTTAAGCTTCGCTTCAAAGCAATCACAGCTTTTTCGTCGACTCACGCAGCAGGTATTTACGGTCTACGCTCCAGATGTTGATGAAATGGGGTTGCAATCCATGGTTAAGGTCTGTGATCTCTTGTTTCGCTGATCAAACAGATGCTGACTGGAGTAGATCTTGGAAGCGAAGGAGAGTCTCTCCGGTCAAGCGGCAATGTTCGACCACAATGATGACGAAGATGACAACGGAGATGACGAAGACGATCCTGACGGGGCCTCTGATGTTGAAGACGTTGAAATGGCCGACATCGATTCTGCAGAATCGGGATCCGAGAATGCTGTTAACGGTGGTACTGATGACACATCTGACAGCAAATATGCTTCCGAGAGTCCGGACGACGAGCTGGCGGCATTCAACGCAAAGCTGAAAAGGGCTGTCAGGGCACGGCCTGGAACCCATAGCTCGGACGCTGAGGAGAGCAGCTCTTCCGATGAGGATATGAATGATGAGCAGATGGAAGCAGTAGACCACCACCTAGAAAAGGTCTTCCGAGAGCGGCAGAAGCTATCGGGCAAAAAGAACGAGAAAAAGGACGCCAAAGAGAACATTATCAACTTCAAATGTCGAGTACTGGAATTGTTGGAGATCTACGTCAAGCAGCAGCATGCTAAGATTTTAGCCCTGAGCCTTCTACTACCAATACTAGCTGTCATTCGAACAACCACTAGCCCGCTCGTCTCAAGCAAGGCCTGCAACCTAGTAAGAGAATATACGCGACTTTGCAAGGGCAATGGATTACCAGATGTTACGCACCACGACTCCGTATTCGAGAAACTCGAAAGAATCCATGATGAGGCTGGAAAGGAAGCATCGAATGCTCATGGCAACGCATGCAGTCAGGCTAGCTTGTTGCTCGTCAGGGTGCTTGTGGCTCAGGACAGGGAACTTCTGAGGCGCGTGGTCAAGGTATATGCAAGGACGCAGGAGAATACTTTGTTTGACTCTAGCTGCAAGGTCAAGACAAAATTCTTTACGGATTGGCTTAATTGGTGTACTTCAGCTCAAAAATAGACTTTCTCACGTTTGGACCCGTTTCGAATATCATACAACTCTGCCTCGGCGACCGTGTGTGACAATTTTATAGAGTAGTCTTCTAGCTAAGTTGTGAGGTATGGCATACGTGTGTTTCTAAAAATAAGCCAGGCAATACAGCTTTGGAACCCTCTGTCCTGCTATCGGTCTCGACACTAATAATGTACAACGATGCCTTTACCACAGCAATTCCAGCCATAGTCCAAGACCGAAAACCAGCTTCGAAGTCTTAGAGCTGATTCTTCAGCCTGACTTTTGGAGTTTGGAGGTATCGAGACTTGATTTGTTGCAGGAGTTGCATAGAATATCCCAGAGTACCGAATTGCGACGTTATGAGGTCGTGCGAAAAGTCCTTGTCTTCTCGTCTGTATTATCAAGGTTCCCCTTTTGAAATTTAGCCCCGATTTCTCCCATTGAGGCATAATGCCACTCTTGGCCACTTTGTGTCATATGACAGAAAAAACTTCTCCATAGAGACATCATTCTAGTGTATATCGAGATGTATTATGCTTTTGAATACGTATTAGAAGAGTTCACCCCCTTCTGGTCCAAACTTACTTAGCAGCCCGGAGCTTCCGCCTAGCTACAGAGTACCCTTAGGCCTACTAAGGTTCGCTGCTATAGATACTTAACCAGGCTTATTTAGTAAAATATTTTACTATAAGAACTATTTAATCTAAGGTTTTCTATAATATTTATAGCGAAGATAAGTTAAAACAATTAGCCGTCGTAGCATGAGAGGGCGTAGACCAGAAGTAAGTTTAGACCAGAAGGGGGTGAACTCTTCTACGTTGTTGTCCAGCCAACCAGATTTGGTACTAGCGTTATACTTTCCAACAACATCAAATAGATGATGTAGGCTTCTGAATAACAATGTAAGGATCATACAACATACTTCGAACCCGGTACTTGATGATGGAGGACCTCATCAATTTTGACATTATCGAGACCCACAAAGAAAACATCCAATCACTCCCGGGAGGCCGATCTGCGAAAGCGCTCGCCTCGACGTTTGTGCCCTCATCTAAAAGACCTTCAGGACCTACACCCGGAGACACACGGAATCTTAATGATGCAATACGAGAAGAGTATGAATCTGAGGTCGCTGCTATCGGGGACTCAGACGATCCCTTAGATATCTATGATCGATACGTGAAATGGACATTCAGCGCCTACCCCTCGGCGCAAGCAACACCAGAATCACAGCTTCGACCGCTCCTCGAACGAGCAACAAAAGCGTTTCAGTCAGCGACACACTATAAGAACGATCCGCGGTACTTGAAGCTATGGCTCAATTATATCCGCTTCTTCTCCGACGCTCCTCGGGAAACATTCGCGTACCTTGCGAGACACAACATTGGAGAAGGTCTCGCTCTGTTTTACGAAGAGTTTGCAGCGTGGCTCGAAGGCGCCGGGCGATGGAATCAGGCAGATGAGGTCTACAAGTTGGGAATTGAGAGAGAGGCTAGACCTGCGGAGCGACTGATAAGGAAATTTGGGGAGTTTCAACACAGATTCGGATCGCGAGTCCAACACGGAGATGAACCCTCATCGCCCGCTTTACCCACTGTACGGCCAGCCCTGGTGGCAAAGATGGATCCTTTCGCAGTATCAACTCCACGACCCGCCGATCCTCAAGCCCCACGACCTTCTTCAGGCATTGGTGGATCATCAACGTCACGAGGAGGGAGACAAAAGTTAGCAATATTCAGTGACACGGATGGGCCACCTTCGACGGCGAAGACAGCTTTGTCAGGATCTACCAAGGGATGGGACAGCATTGGCACTATAACGGACAGAAAGAAGGAGAACGCTATGGAGGCTCGGCCTTGGACAGGAGAGACACTGAAGGTAGGAAAGAAGATGGGAGAAGTTCCGAAGATGGCAGTGTTCAAGGATGAGGTATGTTCTATCTGAATGAAATCTCGTACACATATTTACGATCACAGGACTAATTGCTGGCATTTTTGGCGTCTTGTATTATAGTCAAGCTCCCAAACTACGAACACCAATGACTCGAATGCATCACGATACGCAGACCAACAGCAGGTGACCAATGTCAAAACAGGCAAGGTCGAACGTGTTTTCGTAAATCTTGAAGCGATATACCCCAATGAGAACGATCCGAACGAGGAGATAAGCTTTGAGGAGTTGAGAGCCAAGTCAAGAGGTTGGCTGAGCCGGGACTGGGCGGCGGAGAGTAGACAGAGGGTCGTTGAAGAACGTCAACTTTCAGCAGTAGAGAAGGAGGGGTCCCCATCAATACTAAAGGCGGGCCAGTCCATCGAGGTGGTAGATGATTTACAGTCACAGCAAGATATTGAGCCTAGAACAGATCCACAGGACAGCCTAGGCATGGCGCTCGAGAACACGATTGCCGTCGAAATTGGTCGAGATGGTAGAAGCGGGCGTTCACGGAAGACCAAATTGAGGGAGGTGAAGGGCGAGACTCAGACTAGTATGTATAAAACTGCAGTCTCTCGATATCGAATCTAATCTAGTATAGTCAAAACGAACCTCGAGTCACCCACAGGACCGAAGCTGAGAAGGAAGAATTCTGCCGAGCCCACGATGACTCTCCACACTAAGGCTGCTACGGAAGATATCTTGGATATTTTCAATCAGCCACTGCGAAATGTGGATCCTATGGCTGGCCCAGCAGATAGTGCTGGTGAAAGTGACTACGAGGACGACGATTATACCAGTGCTGGTGAAAGTACAGGCACTGGTAGGATTTCTGGCACTGGCGAATTTGGGGACACCGAAGCCTACATTAAGAATGTAGCTGATCTCGAGAATAGTAGTGCTGCAGCGCCTAGCGTGAGCCCATGGTCCGACTTTACCGCTAGCAAACACGTCCCGAATCTGATTGGGGCCGAGGATTTCTATGAAGATGACACAAACAGAACCGATGGACTCGGGTTTGTGGTGCTCTCCGACTCTGCTCAAATAGGTGAAAGCCAAAACGACGACGACATAGATCTGATCACTCCCATATCGCCCCAGCAAGAGGATGAGCACGTGAGACCCAGATATGTCCCAGTACCTCCTGAGGATTACGAAGCACCGGTACGACCTTATAGAGACCCTTCTCAAATTTCACAAAATCGATTACCTTTTATGACCCCCATTGTTGAAAAGACTGAATATTCCATGGGGGCCCTGACGATACGAGAAGAGAAAGACTACTTTAATTCCAAAACCCCATCTCGCTACACGTCGAACGGAGCCGCAACACCTCAGGTCGATGCAGGGCTCATGAGCAGTCCTCTACAAGAAATCGTCAACGATGCATCACCAGCTCGTGTCCCCAAGTTGAAGATTGCAAAGGCAACCAAGTCTGGCGCCAAAGAAGATGGCGTTGTTATCATCAAAGACGCTCAATGCAATCCTGTAGATGATTCAATTCGCATCAGCATTCTCGACAACGTCCAACCACCAGTCTCTTCCTACTCAGGCTACCACGACTACAGACCCTTGGATTTCAACCGAGCCCCTGAAATCCGCAAATTCATCAAAGCACTTGCCAAATCCAGATCAACCTCCGACAAAACCACCACGTCTCTCTCCCTTCCCCCAGCCCTCCGCTTTCCCCAATCACCTTCAAAAACATACACCATAAAACGTGAACTCGGAAAAGGCGCCTTCGCCCCCGTCTACCTCGCCACCGAAGAAGACGCCACCTCAGACAAAGTAGAGAAACTGCTAGCAATAAAATGCGAACACCCTCCCACCCCCTGGGAATTCCACATAATGTCACTGCTCCACCTCCGCCTCTCCGACCACCGCACCACCCCATCCCTCCTCAAACCCCACGCCCTCCACCTCTTCGCCGACGAAGCCTACCTCCTAGAATCCTACCTCGACCAAGGCACCCTCCTCGACCTCGTCAACCTCGCCAAAACCGACCCGTCGAGCGCCAACACGACCGGCACCCTCGACGAGAGCGTGGCCATGTTCTTCACCGTCGAACTGCTCCGCACCGTCGAGGCCATGCACAGCGTCGGCGTCCTGCACGGCGATCTCAAAGCCGACAATTGCCTCGTCCGCCTCGCTCCCACGACGGCGGCGGAAGAATGGCACGCGCAATACACACCCGACGGCAGCAACGGCTGGTCATCCAAGGGTCTCTGCCTCATCGATTTCGGCCGCGGCATCGACATGCGCGCGTTCCGGCCGGACGTGCAGTTCGTCGCGGATTGGAAGACGGGCAAGCAGGATTGCGTCGAGATGCGCGAGTTGCGGCCGTGGACGTATCAGGTGGATTACTATGGCGTCGCGGGCGTCGTGCATTCTCTTTTGTACGGGAGGTATATCGAAGATGTCGCTGTTGATGCTGCGCCTAGGGATACCGAGGACGGGGACGGGGAGCGGACGATGGCGATCGGAAGCAAGAAGCGGTATAAGCTCCGCGAGGGGCTGAAGCGGTATTGGCAGACTGAGCTGTGGGCGCCGCTGTTCGAATTATTGCTGAATCCGACGAGTCATGTGGCTGGAGAGGAGGGGATGAAGTTGCCTTGTGCGAGGGGCTTGAGGAGGTGTAGGGAGGGGATGGAGGAGTGGTTGGTTGGTGAGGGTGGGAGGAGGAATGGAGGGTTGAAGGCTGCGCTGCGGAGGGTGGAGGAGAGGATACGGGAGCGGAAGGTTAGATGATTTTTATTTATCAATGGGTTTTGGGAAGTTAGGGGTGCATGGGAGATTTTGCATTGGGTCGAGTTCTGTTTTTGGGAGGGAAGGAAGCATTGAGAATGGCGTTCGTTGACTGGGCTAGGTGGTAGGTATGTTCGGGTTACGTTCAAAGTGACATACATGCGTACATACAACCTGCATCATTCATCGCAACTCTCCGAACCGAACCGTCATCTATCTGCTTTCTGAAGAAAAATAAGAAAAATCATCGCCGTCATGCATGAACATTTCCATTCCGAAGCTTCCGTCAACATCATTCAATGAATGGCCGTCTATCTATCCAACCGGCCCTGGCACTCAAGTAAACGCCGTCGCGTGAGATGAGATATGCAGTTTACTGTGGAAAAATATCTGACGTACTGTGTCCCGTTCGGTTTCGGTCTTCCGAGATGCTGCCGTAATGAAGTAACCATCGGTAAAGAGTCGTAACCATAAAAAATCGTGCTAGTGAAAAATATCGTAATTGCGATCAATGTCAACGCCGGGTCTATGATGCATCATGCTTCGTCGTTGACTACCATGTCTGTACGGCACCCATGTCCTAGAGGGATCCTTCAGCTCCAAATCATCAATACAAGCGACCTGGCAAGACGCCACTGTCTTCCGCTTGGCCGAGGGTTTCGCCAATGGAAGAGAAGGGCAGAAGCTCATAATTGCCGAGGCTGGTGGTTGCCATATGCCGAGATGGTGTACGAGGTGACCTCGGCGATATGCCATGAAAAGGCGAACCAAGTCTTCGGATATGGCTTGTTGTCCCGAATGGCTCGAGAGTCGATGAATGAGATGATGTCTCTGTTACCGTCGTCTGGTCATTTGCGGAAGGTGGTGTGAACAGGCTCTCAAGGGCGTTCGGTGTAGCGACATCTCCTAAACTAAACCCACGACTTCGAACACGCCGGTGACGACCCTCGGGAGGACTACCAAAAAGGTCATCCAGCAGCTCCTGCTGCATGTTACTGCCTCCTGGGCTGAGTTCATCCTCCAGCTGATGTCGAGCTCGTCGCTTCTGAACGCCAGGGTAGGGAAAAGTACCATTCAGCCTTACGGGCGATCGTAAGGACGGGCCTAGGAATGAAGGTCCCACGGTCGATGCGTCGCTTGAATGGATCCTCGAAGCACTTGGGCGGATGCGCTGGCGAGATCGACTGGGTCCCCAGGTATGGTGTCCAAAAGGGGAACCAAGTGGTGGGGCCTGTGAAGACTCCTGCGCAGCCAAATTCGTGTCAGTATCGACGTCGATATCTGATGGAATAGCAGGCGTGGACGCCCAAGGTACTGGAGGCTGGTTGAACCACTCATTGGATTGGCTACTCGGCTGAGGTCTCGAAGCTAGCTGGGCAAGGGGACCACCTGGCTGCATAGTCGCTGCAGTGCTGGTTGTCAATGAAAGCTGGATGTCGCGAGTGTTGAACGACGAAGACGGCTTTATCGGGCTGGAGACCTCAGATAAACGAGAATGGGAACGGGCTTGAGCGCGTGGGCTACAGAAAGGTGATGGGCTTCGGCTCTTCATCAGTCGCTGGTAGTGTGGAGCGATGGTGGGTTTGCTTTTGCATAAAATCCGAAGTCTTCGTCTCGTCGAAGACCCAGACTTTGGCCAACAGGGGAAGATCTTCGACCCTGTCAGACCAGTAGGGGTGTTGCTGCCACTGCGCTGATCTCTAACGGTTTCCGGGGAATCCGCTCTGGCGGCTACCTCATCACCACTCGTTGGAGGACTCAACAGCTCGGACGGCTTCCGTAACAATGGCTTCTTCCAAGATCGTCGGGCTTGTCTAGCTACTCGATGACAAACTCCCAAGGGAGGGGCTGTTCCTGGTAGCGTTTTGAACGGCGTTACGGTAGGATCTTGGAGGTAGATTAGATAAGTGGACCATAGGTGCTTATCCATTTCAGCGGTCCAATGAACATGAGTCTGCTTTGTATGAAGGCCACTCTGGATTGTCTCTGCATTCCTGGCTAAAGTCGCCCATTGCTTTGCCTGGCTTTTCTTGATCGAGGGGAACCTGAACGGGTCCGTTGCATCGCTTTCAGGGCTGGTACAGCTACCATCACCGGCTGGATATGACAGGATGCTTTCATTGGAATCGTTGTCGGATGAGTCGGAAATCAAAGAGCAAGCCGACATAGGGCGACTGATGCTTTCGCCCAGGTCCTGCGTCGACTTCCATTCACCTGCCAAATGCCGTTGTTGAAGTATGGGGGTGCGTGGTAGAGTCATGTACTTTCGAGAGACCGGAGCAGGCTGGCCTGCCGGTTCAGTAGCTCGTTGGTGGTAGATAGGGCGAAGTGGCTGGACCAGAATGGAGGTTTCGATTGTGGGGATAGACTTTTCGTCGGAGATAGAAGGACCTTGCTCCTGCTGAAAGAGAGCAGTCACAGCGGGCCGAGAACGACGCTTGACTCTGTAGGCATTTGCATTCGCAGCTCGGGGAGGTGATCTGGGAACTGGTACAGGAACCTCTCTTTCTGGTGTCTTTGGCTCTTCGCCTTCGGTATAGTGGAATGTAAAATTGCGTGGCAGCGTTATCGAAAGTTGGGGGCGAGTTCGCGGCATGACAGGCAAGCTGAATGTGACTGATGGTGTACGGATCGGGCAACGTATGTTTATGCACGTAAACGGAACCAGACAAAGGAAAACTATTAGCTAGCAATCTCTCCGTCGGCCTTATTGGGAGGAACACGAGGCTGTGAATGTTTCGTGCACGCCTTTTATGATGTTCAGTTCAGCATGAGCAGCAAATGCAAGGCATCTTCGATGACTTCGCATCTAGTATGGTCGGATTCTCCGGATCGAATCTTGTCCAAAAAGACGAGGCTCCTGTCGACCTCTGCGCCGAGGATACTCAAATATCTTGGTTCCTTATGGATTGGTCAGCCTCCCATAGACAGCTACTTCCGAGCTGGATTACTCACTCAGACGATAACCGGCAAAGATGGATTGGCCAGAATAGAAGACCAAGTTGAGGGTTGTAGAGAGGCCAGCTAAGGCGTAAATCCCGCGTGTATCCGTCCAGGATGTACTTGCGAGGTGTCAGGTCCGAGAGAACAGTGTCCCGCATATAGCGCTTTCCTTTGAGTGAAGAATTCTGCCGGTCTTGTCTGTTGATTGGCCTTTTCAGCTGATGTCTCGGATGAAAGTGGGCGGATCCAAGACAGTCTGTCTATATATGTGTACAGCAATGACTGGTATGGCAAAATGAGCGAGGTGTTAGTAGATCGTGTGCGCCAGATGGAAGTTGTGAAATCTCGAGGTACGGCCGCTGGATTTAAGATGGCTGGGTTGAGCGATCGCGCTCGAGCGAGCGAGCGAAAAAAGTGCAAGTCTAGCTTCTCGACACTACTGCAGAGACGACAGTTGACCGGTACAGAGCATTGACAGTGACTGTAGACGGCCAATAAAGGATGGGATATGGGAATCGAGATGGATTGTTGGTCTAGTATGGTGGAGTTGAGACGTTAGAACTACTGCCTAGCGCGTCCTGGCGTTGAGCGGCAAGCGCAGATCATCGACGCGTGAGTGTGAAAAGTTGTACAATTGGAAAGCGAACCATCGTCCATCAAGTCTTGCCCGGCAACTACCCACTCTGCATTCACACGGTCTCTAAATGGTGGTATGCAACCGAACCATTCGGCTGTTGTGATGCTGCTCTATTTCCAGCAATGCATCGGAGCATTTGTGGGCATGGCTGAGTTTCTCCTTCCTACGCTATTTATGGCTCACAGTCTCTACTCCTTCAGTCCATTTCACTCTCCCCCGCGAATCAAGCCAAAGACCCTACTGAGTCTTTCGTCCCTTGTGTTGAGAACTACTGCAAGCCGAGGTCTCGTGTTTCTCTTGGAATCGTTGGGGGGTGATTGGCGTTCTGTTCTCATGCAGTAGGTTCGCGGGTTTTGACGCGACATTGACGCGTAACGCGTTTCTTGACTTTCGAGGCACGATGGAAACCTCCGAGCGTCAGTTCCATGGTCATCGACGGTCAAGTACCTGTGCATGCACGGCGTAAGCTGTTGGGTATGATAGGCTGCCTCATATCTGCAGTTTGCCATGTATGTGCTGAGCGTGCTGCTTCCTGCCTAGAGGCTATACCCCACGTTGACATCTGCAGGTGTGACAGGATACCCGCTACGACTGTGCATGAGTCTCCATAGAACCGGGTCTATTCCGACTCCTTCAAGTGAGCTATGGCGTTGCTGCCCAAATGGAGCCGCTAAATGATGCCTTTCATCCCTTCCCCACATGTCACTCATGCGGAAGAAATAAGAATTTCTCTCTTGAGCCAAAGGTGGCTCAATCTCTTGCAGCATGCGGGCAGTCTCTTTACAGTGGAAGCACAACGGAGTTTGTAATGTGTTGCCGCCACCACCACTAGGAGCCGTATCCGGGTCCGCAGCCATACCTCAAGACAAAGCCTTCAGATGACGTCTGCTCAAATGAACAGCTTGCAGAACCGCCAGCTCTCATTCCAACCCGGAAGCTTACCGAGCTTTGACATGCAAACGAGCCCACGACTTCGGACGTCGTGTTGCTATTCACAAATACAGTACCTAAGGGTTCATCGACCCCAGGTGCATTGTCCCAGCAACAAGCTGGATCGAGCATGGTATCCACTTGCCATACACAAATCTGCGATGTTCCACTTGTTGCGTTTTGATCGTCTTGAGGGATACTGAGCTCGAGCTGACAGCGTCCAAAGACGGCTGGCATCACGAAGCTGATCAAGCAGTCACAGAAGTAGCCGTCGGTGGGTTCCTGTTCGACTAGGAATGTCATAGAACTTTGTGCTATCATCCCAGGAGCGCTGGAGAATATCGGTATCATGAAGGATGGAAGTACTGTCGTGCAATCGTTTGACGGCCCTGACCCAACGACATTTTTGCGAGTCAGCGTCAAGAGGCAAAAGCAGATACTGAGCAAGCTCAAGCGCTCGACCCTTCTAATCATTCAGGGATTGTGAGTAGTCTTATCGGGCTATTGCGTCAAAGACAGCGGTCTGACAACCTAGCTATACTATCCGTTGCAACTCCAGACAAGCTCTCATTATGCATTTCATGCAGCCTTTTATACTTGAAAATCTTGCAGCCTTTTATAACTTGACAATACCTGTGGCGGTGGAATAGATCTTGACCAGCAAACACGTCGCTAAGGTGATCTTCGACGGCGCCCCAAGAATGACACATTCAGCCCGTCCGCCTTCGCTCGACACGCATCCACGTTGCTGATGATAGGCTGCAATCGACCGCCTCTGCGACTCATGGTGCTTACAATGACGGCGGCAGTGGCTTGTAAGCGTCCATCACGCCGCTGGTTAATGATCTCGAGCATGAGATCACATATCGGTAATCTGCGATCTGAAGGACGACTGCAAGGGGATATCTGGAAGACCCTGTGCCATGCTTCAATTTGGGCGCGCTATCTGGCCTGCTCTCATTGCGGATCCCATGCCGATTCAAGATGCGGTCCAGCTCCTCACGCATAGCCTAAGGGTCGAACTTATTGTAACAACAGATGAAAACAATGCACAAAGACTGGTCAGTTGCGCGACAATCGATCAGATGATGGGTGTGGTGGCTGATAACGGTATGCTCTATCCGGTGCCACCTTCAAGAATCTATTGAGAGTCTTCCCGCAATCAAATCAGTTACGATAGCTTTGCGATCCGCACAGTTCACCAGCCCTTCTGCTTGCGTTCCCTATTTTCTCCATGGCTCTGAGCTCATTCTGCAACATGGTGCTGCCTGCACGAAGCGTGCGTGTGGTCGCAGTGAATAGAGATGCCTTTACCCGCGACCGTATCAACCTCCTGTTTAGCGTCTATTTGAGTGTCCTACACTTTACCTTCTCCAAAATTTGCCGCGTCTCCTTGAGATTATCCTCTAGAGGGATCGAGATAGGTAGTTGGCTTGTCTGGTCGCCGGGAAAGATGTCCAGTGGGGGCAGGGTTCGTTAGCTGCGCTGGTCTGATTGCAGAGCATCTTTGTGTGGTAATGAAGCCACCAGCGAAGCCGACGAGAGGGCCTGAATCACGCCAAATGGGTACAACTTGAGATATGATCGGTTTTGATGATGGTCTGACTTGGGTACAGTCGAAGAAAGATTGAAGGTAGGTGAAGAAACCGTTTCTTTTATATAGAAAGCAACAATACCTTGAACATCTCAACCCCCGTACCACTAACCTTTGGAGCTGATGAATGACACGTGCAAGGGGCTAAGGGCTTGAATACGAGCATGATTGAAGGCTTTAAGTCGATACTGAAGGATCATCCAGCATCGCTGCCATACTCTGAATGAGTTGATACCTTCAAGGCCGGCGTGCAACAAAAGCCTAGCTCAGCATTCTTGGGTTAAGGACAATTCACAAAATCCGATCGACCGAAGCTGAGAGCAAGACGAAGTTGTTATACTGCGAGAAGCAAGATGGAACGGCGCTGGTGGATAGGTATAACGATATCTCCCTGGTGAGCGTGGCTCGATAGTGTTCACATGCCTGATACCCAAAAGCTAGAGTTTTTGGTGCTCAACGTAAGTATGTTAGGACCTATCCGGGGAGCGGATGAAGTGTCAAGGCTCATATGTCGTGCCATAATTGAACATAGGTAAGTGAGTTGGTGAGCAGAGGAAGGTCCATAGTCGTACTTAAAGTACCTTGCCCTGCCAATCAGCCCTAAACTGTCAGCCGTTGCTTGGTACCTGAAACTCGCTGCCGAACGATCTCCTCCGTGCCACCGCCACCAACAAATATCTTGGCGTAGGGCACAGATCAAATCGCACCACCTCATATATGGTAATTGCTCAAAAATGGTGATGATTCTTGTGGTGATCGCCCACCCTCATACTCAATAAGATGGCTTCCACAAACTCACGAAGCGCTCAACCCCCCCAGCTCAATGTGACCGCCCAGCTACCTCCAAGCATCTCCTTCTCTAGCATCGAAAAGCCACAACTCACGGTGCATATGACCCTTCAACGCTCTCAACCGATCATCATCGCCCTGAAACAGAGCCCACTATACCCCCTCCATCTGCACAGTGCCATTACCATCACCCACGTCAGTAGCGGCAAGCAGGAATATGTGCCACGCGTTGACCCATCACCAAATCCACCAATCCCTAGACTGACAGCGGAGCACAAGGACAACTTCGTAGGTCTGCGGCCAGGGAAGGAGAGCGTTGTGCAAATTAACTTCAGACCTCATGATGAGCCCTATGATTATCAGAAATTGAAGGACGAAGGTGCTGATAGATATCGGTTCATCTTTCCTATTGGCATGCAATTCCTGAAGCCAGGAGAGGAATACGAGATTGGGATCGGTCCAGTACAGCATCATGCGTATATGATCGGAGACCTGGACGACGTTGTCGCCGAGGCTGCTGGTGGCTCCGAGTGGAAACCAGCCGAGGGAAATTTAGAGATCGTTGCGGGAGACAAATGCAAGTTCCGCGTGGAAGCTTGAGATGTCCTTGGTGTTTCAATTAGTGTTGACCATATTTGCACGGAGTAGCCTTTGGGCCCTTTTCATCCACCATCACAGCAATGGCTTCAAGCCTAGAGCACATTCCAAGACCATGAGTTGTGTCCTTTATTGGGTGCTGGACAGAATCTATTTCTCTATTTTAATCCGCTTTGGACTTACTGCACCTTCTTCTCATCTTCTGCCGCTTGGTATTCTTTCTTCTGGTACGTCCTGCTGATGGATAGTCGTCGAAATGTCGTAGGAACGAAGGTTAGACTCAGGTCCCACTGATCCTGGAGGATGACTGGCGGACGTGCCCCACGAGAGGAACGGGAAAGGACATATGATCGTGGATTGAAATGTAGATATAGATACACTTCTAGATGCAACCAGACTGAGCCCGCAATGGGCATGGCACAAAGACTTCCTACAATGATAGATTGAGGGTCGCCCATGTGGCTGGCTGGGACAAATGCACATGCCGAACACGCTGCGCTCGTGCAGGCAAATCAATGCTTCTCCAAAGCGCTGATCATGCCACTTGTGCTACATGGGAGCTCCACAGGCCCAGCATTGTTGCATCTGGAGCTCCGAGGGTCTCACCAAGTCTTTGCGGCAAATGCTCGTAGCTGCTCGAAGCCACTTCTGTATTCGGGACTTCGGCAAGCCTTAGAATACTCCGTATTTTACCGGAGCTAGGATTATCGTAGTGGCAATTTACCCCCAATACGGAATAAAACATTAGCTGGTGTAATGGTTTACTACTAGATTAGATTAGTGTATCTCCAAGTCGTTACCAACAGAGTCGCGTTTCGCGTTTCGCGCCGACCGTTAACGACTCTTTCGGTGATTGACGGTGTTCGGTGTGGCAAGCGACTTGCCTAGGGAAGCCTCCAGGCGAATCTACAGATGCGATAGACAGCAATCTGAGCAACCATGAAGGCTTCAGACCAATTGGATGATACACCACGCTCGTCCCCAAGGTCACGGCGTCAGACAGTAGGCGCAAACACTTCAGCGGTAAAGCCACCTCTTTCGAAAAGCAGTCGGAAGGACCCCTCCGTGACTGGAACCGATCTGCCTCAAGTTTTGGATAGCTCAAAGAGGACAACGCCTACAAGATCCCGCAAACATATGAAGACTGAAGCTGTAAATGGTACAGCTAAGCCTGTGAGCCCACCGGAGGAACTGATCCAAAGTACATCAGATCTGCGAATTCTGGTCAAGCAAGAAGAGGAAGAAGAGAAAGCAGGGGAAATTCAAGCAAAGGACAAGGCAGTCAAGAAGACCTCGAGAAAACGAAACATCGACGCGAAAGAGGAGACCAGAGAGACTCAAGCAAACGAGAGACTTCCAAAGACCTCCAAGGGGAAGAAGACCACTCCGGTCGACAAAGTGGAGGCAGAGGTCAGTGAACCATCAACTAAGAAGTCCAAGCGGAAGGTGATAGTGGCGAAGAAAGAGGAGGAAGTAGAGGGTGAGGCTTCGCCTCCAAAAGGGAAGCGGAAGAGGAAGGTCGAAGAGGTCGAAGAGAAGCTCGACGAATTGGGAGAGCCTATAAAGAAGATCCCCAAAAAGAGAAAGACGAAGGAAGAGAAGGAGGCAGACGCAATGCCCATTGTGGCACGCTCCAGTGGTCTTCGTATGTTTATTGGCGCCCATGTAAGCAGTGCGAAAGGGGTCCACAACACTGTTACCAATTGTGTACATATCGGCGGGAACGCCTTTGCCATGTTCCTCAAATCGCAACGCAAGTGGGAGAACCCTCCATTGCAAGAGGAGCACAAGGACCTATTCATCTCAAACTGTGGTGATCACAAATACGATGCGTCCAGCCACGTCCTCCCACATGGCTCTTACCTGGTCAATCTAGCTCAAGAGGACCATGCAAAGGCCACCCAGGCCTATGATGCGTTCCTCGACGACCTTCAACGCTGCGAAGCCCTTGGCATCAAGCTTTACAACTTTCATCCTGGCTCCACCGGGAACCATCCTCGCCCCTCGGCCATCGCTCGCATAGCCAAAGCTCTCAATCGCGCTCACATGGCCACTAAGACCGTGACGCCCGTACTTGAAACCATGGCCGCCGGCGGCAACGTGCTCGGCTCCACCTTCGAAGACCTACGGGACATCATCGCTCTGATCGATGACAAACAGCGAATTGGGGTCTGCCTGGACACCTGCCACGTCTTCGCTGCAGGCTATGACCTACGCTCGCCAACTGCATTCAAGAAGACGCTGGACGACTTCGACCAGATCATCGGACTGAAGTTCCTGCGCGCTTTGCACCTCAACGATTCAAAAGCACCCTTTGGCAGCCATAGAGACCTACATCAAAACATCGGCCTCGGCTTCCTAGGTCTCCGTGCCTTCCACAACGTGATGAACGAGACCCGATTCGAGGGGCTACCACTCGTGTTGGAGACGCCGATCGATCACAAAGACCCGGAGACTGGGAAAGATGTGGAGGACAAGAGCGTGTGGGCGCGCGAGATCAAGACGCTGGAGGGTCTGATAGGAATGGATGCCGATGGCGCGGAGTTCAAGGCGCTGGAGAAGGAGTTGGCGGACAAAGGGGCGGAGGAGAGGAGGAAGTTGCAGGAGCAGTTCGATAAGAAAGTGGAGAAGGATAGGAAAGCGGTGGAGAGGGGGCAGACGAGATTATCGTTTGGCAAGCAGAAAAGGAAGGGCGGGAGTGTGCAGGGGAGTGGGAGTGATAGTGAGGCTTGATGTTTTTTTTGGCACGGTGATAGGGATCGCTGTGGCTTTTCATCCTGGCTTTCGTGATGAGCAATAGTCTCACATACTCTAGCCACGTTACAAACAATAACATCGCAAACCTCAACAATATCGGGCAACACACAGGTAACCGCTTTACCACTTATATACAGCGCCCTTGACCAAAACAACAGAATCACAAATATTGCACTGAAGTATATACACCACGCACAGCGCAGTCTCCTCAAACCCTAGGACTACCAAAAGCTCACCTGCTCATCAACAAATCATCCATCATGTCATGAAAACATTCGCTATACCTTCTGCAAATGCGCCGCCGTCCGCGAATCCGGAACCAAATCTGCAGTCGATATGCTACTGCTGGTATTTGAGGATGGAGCCACAGGCGACTTGTTGAGCGGCAATGTAATCGTATCATCAGTGCTGTCATCGTCATCAAATTCCTCATCACCATCATCGTTTTCATCATTCGTTGTATTGTGGTTTATAGAGATATTCGTGGACATTGGCGTATCGTCGTCATTGTCGTTATCATTATCGTTTTCTCCATTATTGGACGTAGACTTCATTGTCGAATTGAGGTATGGCGGCGTAACATTCGTATTGTGTTGTGGTTGGTAGGGAATGTGATAGGGAGGGGGACTGGGGTTTGTGTGGTTATATGTACCGGACATATTGTGAGCGGGTGTCAGGGTGGGCCCAGGGCTGTTGTCTACATCGTCGTCGGCGTCGTCGTGGGTGTCGTCGTCGCCCTGCAGCATTTCAGCATCATTATTGTCGGCGATGGCAGTGACTGCGATGCCGGAAGGGATGCTGGACGGTGAAAGGGTTGGGATGGCGGAGGTGGGGATTGCGGAGAAGAGGGCTGGAGAGGAAGAGGTAGGGATTGCGGAAGTTGGGATTGCGGAGAAGATGGCTGAGATGGAGGAAGGGCTAGCGGGGAGGCAGAGAGCCTTTGTGAGGAAGAGGACGGTGATGAGGAGGATTTTCATGTTTGGGGCTGTTAATGTTCGCTTTTGGGAGGTAATTTCTTCAGAAACGGGAATGACATTGCTGGAATTTCAGATCTAGACCCTGGTTGTAGACATTGTATGTAATATGATGAAGAGGGATGCCGGCGACGGATCAACATGTACTTAGCCTTTGAACAATCTTTTTCGTTCTTTATTGCTGTAGGCATTGTTGTGGGCCCTTTTCTCGCGCTTGACAATCTCTTTGGCATTCTCCTGATTGCGCCTTTCGCTCCCTTGTTGCCCACTTAAGTAGAACAAGGGAACGCCAAGTCAGTCAAGGACTGAACAGTTGGAGCGCTCGTCTGGTAGTCTTGCCTGGATGATCTTCTTGCCGATCCCGGACATTGGCGAACATAATCGTCTTTGCCCTCATCAAGCCGTTTGATCCCGCGGTCGATATATATCTCGATAGCGCGAGTTTGGTATACTCATATCCTGTACGCTGGAATGTTCTTACCCAAGCACTTTCAACCCTCCCTTAGTCTTAGTCTGCTTTTTCTGCACTCCAGCTCCAGTACCACCACCCCCTTTTCCGCCGCCCCCCTTGCCATTCTTCCCACCTTTCCTCTTGTCGTGCGGCACTGTTGCTTTGATCTCGGTAGTGCTCTTCCTCAACAAGACTGGGTGACTTCCTATATACTTCCCTTGCATGTCCTTTGCAGCCTGAAAATACTCTTCTCCGTCGACAAAACTCACAAAGCCGTAGCCTTTGCTTTTTGTTGTCCGCTTGTCCCGAACTACCCTAGCTTTGTGTACCGATGGATATTTGGCAAATGCTTTCAGGAGGGACTCGTCCGTGACTTCGCCTGCAAGGTTTCCAACGAAGAGCCTAAAATGCGCGGGATCCCATTCGAGCAAGGAAGGATCTTGCCATGTTTGACCGCCACCGCTTCGCACGACTGTCTTCTGCTTGCCGTCGGCACCCGTTACGACAGCTGCGATTCCAGTATCTGCATTGGCGGCTGACGACATAGCTGACGTGCTCATCGAGGCTCCTTGTATGTCTTGACGCACACCCAAGGGTGCTGTGTTCGCGCTCGTCGCGGAGGCTCCACCTTCGCCACCCGTTCCAAACCTGCCGAAAGTGCGTCCTGCGTTCCGATTCGCATCGGTGTCTTTGCCCGCATATGCACTTTGCCATTGAGCGATTTGGGCTTCCATTTCCGGATCTATCTCTTGACCACGTCCCCCACCTCGACCACCTCCATCTTGACCAGGTAGCGGGAAAGGATTGCGTATCTGAGGCGGCGTAGGTTCAACATATGGTTCTTCATACGCGGGCTTCTGGTAATACGATGGTGTAGGCGGCTGCTGATACGAGGGCTGTGTCTGATATGTGCTATTGGAGTATGTGGTCTGAGGTGTGGAATACCCTGTAAGAGGAGTAGGCGCTGCCGATACGACAGGACTGTGAGTACGGAACGGCTGGCTGTTGGCAGCTACGGCACGAGGTTGGAACCCTGCGAAGCCGCCAAATCCACTCGAAGGATTAGTTCCTCCGCTGCCAGTGGTGCCATTATATCCACGGGTTCCTGGGGCGGATGAGAAAGTAGGAGTTGACGATACAGCTGATTTGAAGGACGGAGGAGGTCCCACAGCGGGAGGCGGTCGTGGAGGTAAGGAGGCGTGGAGTGGAGGTGTGGAGGAGGAGGAGGAAGAGGTTGGCGGCTGCTTGAGACCTGGAGGTGGTGGATATGACATGATGAACGGCTGTGCGACAGGGCCTTGGAAATGATTGATTAGTACGTACCTTGCGCCTGAGACGCAGCAACAGTAGCCGAAGAAGACCAAGCTCTGGAGGAGGTGATGGGCTAAGATAACGTGTATAAATATGTGTGCCTCCGGGTGACGAAGATGCGCGAGGGAAATCATTGTATGGACCACGTTCTTGCTCAGCAGCTGTAAACTCCTCCCCTAACTACTAATGGAATAGCGTGGGTTGACTAATCAGACAGCATTTGAAGAGCATAAAATAACCCCACGTTGAGCGGTTTTCCTTTTTCATATGTACTTATTCGTCCTCTTTTTCTCGATGCGTTAAGGAGACGACTTTGCTACATCATTCCTACCTATCCTACGAGAACCACGGTGAGAATTTGATCTGCCGCCAAGATGACTGAAAAAGCAGTGTAAGTTATTGGTCTTCTTTCGACTCATCCGCATGCCCCGCTCCATACAATTGCTTGTGAACCCTCAGCTCAACATGGCGCTCCGGACACCATTTTCATCGATCAGCATGAGAAATAGCTGCTGCTGTCAATTTTGGGCCATGTTGATGAGCGTTATTGGCTGACTATAGCGCCCGTCTCGCCGGCCTCAATGTCGGCGGACCTGCGCATATCACTCCCAGCGGTGATTTTGGCCTCATTGGTTTGGCCGTCATGGGCCAGAACCTGATCATGAATGTTGCCGATCACAAGTTTACCATCGTGGCATTCAATCGTACTGTATCCAAGGTCGACCGCTTCATGGAAAATGAGGCCAAAGGTTTGTTGATGTCTCGACTCCCACCTTCCTTGGTAGCAGCAGCTTTGCTGATGTCGTCCCAAAGGCTACAAGAACATCATTCCTGCTCATTCCATGGAGGAATTCTGTCTCAAGCTAAAAAAGCCCCGGCGTGTTATGCTCTTGGTGATGGCGGGCAAGCCAGTGGATGATTTCATAAATGCTCTGCTCCCCTTTCTTGAAGAGGGAGATATCATAATCGATGGTGGAAACTCGCATTTCCCAGACACGACTCGTCGCACACGCTCGCTAGCTGAAAAGAAGATCCGTTTCGTAGGTTCTGGTGTCTCGGGTGGAGAGGAGGGTGCTCGCTATGGCCCGAGTCTCATGCCAGGTGGTAATGAGGAGGCCTGGCCATACATTAAGGACATTCTCCAATCTATCGCAGCTAAGAGTGATGGCGAGCCCTGCTGTGATTGGGTTGGCGACGAGGGCGCCGGCCATTACGTCAAGATGGTCCACAATGGTATCGAGTATGGTGACATGCAGCTAATCTCCGAGGTATGATCCTTTAGCCTTGAGCGCACTTGACATGCTGGCGGGGATGCTTGAGCTGAAAGATTTGAAGGCATATGATATCATGAAACGCGGTCTCGGACTTACTCCGAAAGAAATGTCGGAGGTCTTCGCCGAGTGGAACAAGGGAGTCCTCGACTCTTTCCTGATCGAAATTACTCGCGACGTCCTTGCGTTCGATGACGATGACGGAAAGCCTTTGGTTGAAAAGATATTGGATTCTGCTGGGCAAAAAGGTACCGGTAAATGGACAGCCATCAACGCATTAGATCTGGGAATGCCTGTGACTTTAATTGGCGAGGTAAGCCTGTTCCCCTTTCATCCCCGAAACGGTCCCGCTAGTATCTATCAGAGCGCCATGATACCTTTTGGTTCTTTCCGGTATTGGGCCCCAGTGATGCACTCTGGTCTCGTTTTCTACTTGTTTGAGAGAACGCTGACTTACAGATTTGCGCAGGCTGTATTCGCGAGATGTTTGAGTTCGCTGAAGCAGGAGCGCGGGCGTGCATCGAAACTGCTTGATGGTCCCAAGCCGGACTTCTCTGGCGATAAAAAGGAATTCCTCGCCAATCTTGAGCAGGCGTTATATGCCTCTAAGATCATTTCGTATGCCCAAGGTTTCATGTTGATCCAGAACGTAAGTTGATTATTGACGAGCGATCGACCGGGTCCCAGAATACTCACATATTTTTCAGGCTGCCAAAGAGTACAAGTGGAAGCTCAACAAACCTTCCATCGCTCTCATGTGGCGCGGAGGCTGCATTATTCGATCAGTTTTCTTGAAGGATATCACCTCTGCGTATCGCAAGAATCCTGATCTGGAAAATCTGCTATTCGATGACTTCTTCAACAAGGCAATTCATCATGCGCAGAAGGGATGGAGAGACATCGTCAGCAAGGGGGCGTTGTGGGGAGTACCAACGCCAGCATTCAGTACTGCTCTCAGCTGGTACGACGGATATCGTACGAAGGATCTACCCGCGAATCTTTTGCAGGCGCAGAGGGACTACTTCGGCGCCCACACCTTCAAAATCAAGCCTGAGTATGCCAACGAGAAGTACCCCGAAGGTAAGGACAACCACGTGAATTGGACCGGCAGGGGCGGCGACGTTTCAGCATCGACCTATCAAGCATAGTTTACATTTGAGCATCAATCATGCGAATCGTCGAAAAAGGCGGGTACAGGGAGGCGTTCTTCCTCAAGCTCAGCAGATGGTGAAATGTATCCTGACCAGTACACTATTGTAGCTTCACGTTAATTACGAAGATCATGCTACGGAAGATGTAGCAATCGTTGAAATCTACTACAAATACCATAATAAGATGATCCAAGCGTCTTGGCAACCTTTGCCATTTCAACAGCAGTGAGGAGGAGACTAGCCCTGCGTAGTCAGCCTTGCTAACCAGGTTGCTGGCCAATCGCACGTCTGAGGTACTGAGGCAACACTCGAATAGTCCTAGCGCATTGCTGACTGTTCCAGCCCCTTGGCCAACATCGAGCTGGGTTGGTAAGACCAGACTGCAACCCTACAATAATCAGACTCTAGGCAATGTAAGGAGTCATAGACTGTTTTGTCCCCGCACAAATTGAGCCTCTCTTCTGTAACGATTCATACTTGGCGGGCTGCTGCCCTCTCGAAAGACTCATGGACGGGCCCAATGGACGGTAATAAGGACGACCCAGGAGAGGAAGCAGGGCAGGCCGAGTATCCCTGGGCAGACTCACCTTCGAGAGAGGCAGGATCACGCCGATCGACTTCTGTATCGAGCCTAGACAGCCAGGACTCTGCGCTTGGCACGGACGCTGATGACCCTCCTTCGGATATGGACAGTGCAGGAGATGCTTACCGACGGAGGAGAGCCCAGATGATGGCGGGCTTAGGAAATGGTAGTGTGAAAGGCAACACCGCAAGGAAGCACCCCCGAAAGCACCGTCATGGCACCGAGGACAAGCACCTAGCATACTCCTCGGACGACGGACAAGCATCAGACTTCTCATTTATGTCTACCAGTGACGACGTAGAGCTGAGTCACCTGGCTTCCGAGGATGCCTTGACGGACGACGAAGAGACAGGTTTAACGAAGAGAGATAAAGAGCACAGGAAGCGAAAGAGGCGGCGGAACACACGCTTAGATGGGAGAATCGCTGGAAATGCCAGATCCTCGAAGCAAGGAAACGAGGATGCAGATCGGAATGTCATAAAGGCCATGATAATAAATGTCCTTTTGATAATATCGTGGTACATTTTTTCTCTCTCGATATCAATAGTAGGTTGAATGGCAGTGAGTAGGGCCATCGGCTACTGACCGTTGCTACAGTATAACAAATGGATGTTTTCCGAAAAATACCTGAACTTCAGGTTTCCGCTCTTCACAACATGCCTGCACATGCTGGTCCAGTTCTGCCTTGCTACCCTGGTCTTATACTTCATTCCTCAATTACGGCCTCGTTCAGATAGCATCACGAATCCTCTTAATCACTACACGGTCCGGCGTGACACCTCACAAGACGAGAAGCCTCTTATGACCCCAATGTTTTACCTTACACGAATTGGGCCTTGTGGAGCTGCAACGGGCCTCGATATTGGTTTGGGAAACATGAGCTTGAAGTTTATTACTCTCACTTTCTACAGTGCGTTCTTAAGTTTCCCTTATCGAACGATACCTGTGAACTGACATGCCTCAGCCATGTGCAAATCCTCCTCTCTAGCTTTCGTCCTCTGCTTCGCGTTCCTCTTCCGCCTCGAATCACCGTCCATCAAACTTGTCCTCATCATCGCCACAATGACCCTAGGTGTTATAATGATGGTTTTCGGTGAAGCAGCATTCGACGCAATCGGCTTTATTCTTGTCATCGCTGCCGCCTTCTTCTCAGGCTTTCGCTGGGCTCTCACACAAATTCTTCTACTCCGAAACCCTGCAACGAGCAATCCCTTCAGCAGCATCTTCTTCCTCGCACCTATCATGTTTCTTAGTCTCGTCCTTATCGCATTTCCAGTTGAGGGCTTCGGCGAGCTTAGTAGAGGCCTACAGAACCTCATCGAAGTCAAAGGTGCATTCCTCGGTGTAGGTATTTTGCTATTTCCAGGCATGCTCGCCTTCCTCATGACGGCTTCTGAATTCGCCCTTCTCCAACGCACCTCGGTCGTGACTCTGAGCATTTGTGGGATCTTCAAGGAGGTGGTCACAATCACTGCCGCGGGTCTGGTTTTCCATGAAACTCTAACGCCGATCAATATCAGCGGGCTTCTCGTCACAATCGCGAGCATCGGAGCATATAATTACATCAAGATCACGAAGATGAGGGCCGATGCCAGGAACGAAGTCGAAGGGGGTAACCCTAAATACGCTGAAATCGGTGGCGTGAACGGCGAAGCTGCCGCCCCCATGCTTGAACCGAGACAAGGAGGCCAATCAGAAGCTTCCTTATATGTGCCTGATGATCGGAATAGAGCCACATCGAAGACAGGCTCTACGAAGAGCTCGCGTGAGACTGAGTGAACGATGTTGCATAGACACGGAATAGACTCAGAGCCGTTTGTAAGGATATTTCGAGACTTTATGGGTTACCGGTACTGGCGTATATTGGCTATAGGGTACTATCGATACCATAAAGCAACCTCAGTTCTGGGTTTTGGCCAGCTCTACCGTGATACCATAGAATTGAATCAAAGCTTGATCTAATCAAAAATACTGTTGTTCCATCTCCAGGTCGGCTACCTCTTTGCAAATATGGCCTCCGAGCAGGATTTCGACGAGAGATTGCCATCAGTTCCAGTCGGAGAATTGGCAGAGGCGGCAGGGAAATCAGACTGCGCTCCCTGAATATTTGCGCCTAGTTGGTTATTCGGTATGACCAGATCGAGCGGCAGAATCCAGTGTTTAGCCACAGGAATGAATTCGGAAATCAGACCGTCAGTGCGTAGAGGCTTCTAAGCTTGATCGAAAGGCTGCTTCTGTACTCTTCATAGGCTACCTAGGTTTTGTACATTTGGTGTAGAGCTAGAGATTATGTGGCACCAAACTTCGTGAGTCACGGAGCCGACTAACCCTCTCTTACCTACTCCGTACAAGACAGAGATATGGATCTAGGGCCGTCATACTGTCCCCTCCTCTGTTCTTATTTCATCGTTCCAGAACTCCATATCTTCTCCCAGCCTTCCCCTCCTGAAGCGTCCTCCCTTTTCCCGCATCAAATCTTCCACGGTGAAAGCTTTGTCCTCGAATATCTTCAAGTGGTCTGCCATGACATGTCTATTTTTACAATTGTGACAGGTGATTATCACTGTTCCATGGTGGTAACCTTGATGTGAGACTCTGTGTGTAGAACGGTGGAGGCAGGGCTTGCAGGTGAAGGTGAGCTCGTACGTTGGGGTCTTGACTGGCTCCGCAGGGGGCTCGGGAGCAACTGCTGAGGTTAAGGAAGTCGTCGACGTCGAGTTGTAGCGAGCCAGTGCAAAGCGAAGAGGATAGTGCGGCTTGAAAGGAGGTCGCTGTGGTCTTGCGCTTTGGTTGAAAGCGGCAAGATGAGAGGTACGGCAACATTGCACAAATCCCGGAGTTGGTCTGCGTACTTTAGGTCTGACCTGCCGAGAAATATTGCTGAGAATCTGATCCGTTTTCATCCTTTGTTTGGTCGGTACAGATGGGAGGAATGCTGAAGTTTTGTAAATTATGGAGCGTTAGCTGCAAACAGCCACTCGACGCGTGCTGCGGCGAAACTTCGGGCCGTTGGAGGGGATATACATGAGCTGCCACACCTGAGGTCGACCAATTATTCATTCAGATCTTAACTGTCTGTATGATATTCTGCTCCGCAGCTATATGCCTCTGTACTGCAAGTTCTTCTATAGTGTTACCTCTGATCTCATTTCTATGACGCGTCAAAAAAGCTGCCGGCTATCAATGTCGACCACAACCACAAGCAACAGCCTGGTGTATCAGATTTGAGAAGGAAATGTACACATAAGGTTAGGGCTCGAATATGCTGCCATGATTGCGGGAAGGGGTCGAAACAAGGTCCGCCCTCCAAGACGAGTAAGTCAAGATACACTGGTTGTTTCAACCTCGCCAACATTGCACAATAATGTCAATACTACTACATTATTGATCATCCGGCATATCACCGTACCTATATTCCTGTTAATCACTTTGACTAATAATATTTGATGTTCCCCTTCGGACGCTATCATCATGCCCACTGTGAAAGCTAACGTCCATATTCCACAGGGTGTTGGACAAAGCGATGCTGTCGACTTCGACACGAGCTGGAACGTCCTAGCCTCTTCGTTACGAGAGATTCACACCAAGAACGCATCGAAGCTATCATTCGAAGAGCTTTACCGCAATGCCTACAAGCTAGTGCTAAAGAAGCGGGGGGAGACACTCTACATCAGAGTCAAAGAGTTTGAAGAAGAGTGGCTTGCAAATGAGGTACAGCCGAGGATCATCGATGTGCTTTCTCCCGCGCTTCTGCTGGCCAGCTCGGCAGGCACTACGGTGAATGAGAAGAGGGTTGCCGGTGAAAAATTGCTGGCAGCATTGAAGCAAGCATGGGAGGACCACAATCTGTGTATGAATATGACTACGGACGTTCTGATGTATATGGTGGGTATAGCGGCATTGTATGGAAAATCTGGATGCAATGGAAAGCTAAATATTCTGGCTATTAGGACCGCGTCTACTGCAAGGACTTCCGTAAACCCTCAATCTTTGCAGCATCAATGGCGCAATTCCGCCAACATGTGCTCAGGACCCCTGTTCAAATAGACCAGGATCACCAGGTCTCGATCGCGCAAATTTTGAATACTGTCATACTTGAGCAAGTACGGATGGATAGAGAAGGTGACTTGATCGACAAATCCCTGCTGAAATCCTGCGTGTACATGCTTGAAGGTCTCTATGAAACTGAAGAGGAAGACGAGAACATGAAGCTTTACCTGACTAGCTTCGAGCCAGAATACTTGAAAGCGAGCGAGGAATTCTACTCATTGGAAGGCTCAAGATTATTATTAGATGCAGATGCAGGAACATTCAGCAGACATGCAAGGAAGCGGATCAATGAAGAGGAAGATAGATGTCGGTCGACTTTATCACCTTTGACTTTGTCGAAGATTCGGACAGTTGTTGAGACTCATCTTGTCAAGAACCATCTTCGAGAGGTCATTGCACTGGAAGGGAGCGGTGTCAGGTACATGCTAGACAATGATCGACTTGACGACCTAGAGATGATATATCATCTTAGTGCCAGAGTAGATCCCAAGAAAGACGAGCTCAGGAAAGCTGTCCAGACCCGTATCGTGGATATGGGAACAGAAGTCAACAGTGCCGCCTTGGCTCCCGCTCAAGCGCCACACAGACCATCAGCACCGAATGGTGAAAGGGCCGATGTTGAAGATAAAACCGCCGAAAAGCCATTAAATCAGCAAACAACCGCCGCGATTAAATGGGTGGATGACGTTCTGGTACTGAAGGAGAAGTTCGATACGGTGCTGGAACAGGCTTTCCAAGCAGATCAAGGTCTTCAGACAGCCTTCTCACGCAGCTTCACAGACTTTATCAATGCATTCGAGCGAAGCTCCGAATTTCTCTCTTTATTCTTTGACGAGAACATGAAGAAGGGTATCAAGGGCAAGACCGAAAACGAAGTCGATGTCCTTCTCGATAAAGGCATTACCCTTCTACGTTACATTCAAGACAAGGATATGTTCGAACGATACTACAAGAAACACTTGTCAAGACGACTACTCATGAAGCGTTCAATCAGTATGGATGCCGAGCGGCAAATGATCTCGAAAATGAAGATGGAAGTAGGAAACACCTTCACACAGAGGATTGAAGCCATGTTCAAGGATATGACTGTCTCCGAAGACTTTACCGCTCAGTACAAGGCAATGGTTCAGGGACGGGGAGCTCTAGACCCCAAGCGAGCCGAGATCGAAGTCAACGTTTTGACCAGCACCATGTGGCCACTTGAAGCTATGGCACCTTCTTACAATGAGGGTGACGACCGACCCAAGTGTATCTTCCCAACCCAGATCGACAGGGTCAAGCAAGACTTTGAGAAATTTTATCTCGCGAAGCACAGCGGACGGCAACTTACTTGGCAGGCTAACATGGGTACTGCAGATCTACGCGCTTATTTTCCAGAGATGAAAGGTCCGAGGAAGACACGAGAAATCAATGTGTCTACCTATGCTATGGTCATTCTACTGCTTTTCAACGATCTGCCTCCAGGAGCGTCAATAAGCTGCGAAGAGATCCAAGCTCAGACAAACATACCCTTCAACGAGTTGGCAAGGAACCTGCAGGCCTTGGCTGTCTCGCCAAAGACTCGGGTTCTCCTCAAGCAGCCTATGAGCAGGGATATCAAAATTACAGATCAATTCTTGTTCAACGAGCAGTTCTATAGCCCATTTCAGAAATTCAAGATTGGCGTCGTGACGGCCGGGAACAAGGTTGAAGATTCCCAGGAGAGGGCCGAAACCGAGAAGAAGAATGATGCCACCCGAGGCGGTGTTATTGAAGCTGCTGTTGTCCGGATTATGAAGTAGGATTCCTTTCCAATGATGCGCTATGAAAGACTGACTGGACACTGCACAGGCAACGTAAGGTACTGACGCACCAAAAACTGATAGCCGAAGTGATCCAGCAATTGAATACAAGGTTCATGCCTGATGTTCACATGGTCAAGAAACGGATAGAGAGCTTAATAGAGCGCGAGTATCTTGAACGAGTCGAAGAGCGAGAGCCAGCAGCGTACCGATATCTCGCATAAGACCAACCGATACATTCCACTTACCTTCCCATGGCTAACGAAATGTTTTGATTGAGCATTTAGCGCGGCGTAAGGTTGGTCGGTGGTGATGGTTTAGGTGTGACGTCTCGGGCATATTATAGGAGCATGCAACGTGCCCTGGGGCAGTGTGCTTCTATGTTTGTCAAGACCTAGATCTCTTGACACACAGTATCGAATACAAGCATCTTGGCCTTTTGAGGTCTTCAACTTCTGTGATGCCAACTCAGTTGAGTCCCTTGGCTGATTGGCTGGAGGCTGACTACTGTTTTCGCCGGAGTTAAGGGCAAAGACCTACTTAAGCGCCGGCGGCCTTCCCCGTCTTAGCGCCGTGCGCAGAGCTCTCAAACTGCCTGCCTCCCTCGTCTCAACCACTATTTCTATTTCCTCAACGAGTCGAGGAGAGGTGTGAGGAAGGGCGAAACGCGTCTCTACTTGCCTCGTCCTTAAAATTCCTTTCCTTTCTCGTCACTCCTTTACCCTATTACCTTTCTCAAAGATCTGGATCTTACGAGCTTCGACAGACCCGTTTTAGCTCGGACAATGGGTCTTTGACACGCCATCAGGTAACATAGATAGCCAGAGCACACCCGTGCGAGGATGGCGGAGACCTCAAACAAGCATCAGGGCAAAGCTCCGATCGCGACTCCAAAGCCAACGCCCCCAGCTTCAAACGCGCCAGCCACGACGGTATCTTTAGATACCGCGCTTAGTGGTGCCATCGGAGCAAAGTGAGTCGTCACCTCGCACTGTCCCTTCTGCTTCCATCTCCATGTGGTCACAATGGCGACACTCGTGAACCCTTTGGTCTGGACAGGGAAGCCTCAAGAGTTTCAACCCTGCATATCGTTCATAGCGCAGGCTCAAAGACCCAGCGCTAAGCAGACATCTCACATACAGAGTCCGGCTATACACCACAATCGCTGGCTCCGAAACTATCCAAGGCGTCATCCTTACCATATCACCCTCCCTCAACGTCCTAGCTATAGCGACCGCCCCCCCACCAACAACCCACCACATCCTCGCTCTCTCCGCCCTCAAAGATTTCGAATTCCTCCCTGCCAACGCATTCACGATGCCTGCGCTCCCAGCACCCGGTCCGCCACCGCCGCTCGATATGGATGCAGCGATGGCTCGAGCGAATGCAGCACTCGCGAAGGCGAAGGATAAGGCTGCGAAGCGTAATCCGAGTGTGGGGAAAGAGGCGCAGGAGATTTTCGATGCGATTGGTAGACAGTTGCCTGTCAGGTGGGAAGGGAAGGATATTGTGGTCTTGGATCAGGTTGTTGTTAAGGGACCTGGGTATAGGGGTGAGGATTGCACAGCTGGGAAGAACGCGGGACAAGGGACCTTGGCGAGGGTCAGGAAGGTGGTGAGTCTCTTATCTCTTGAACTTTTTGGGGTCAGGCATCTGATCAGTGGTTTTGGTACTGATGGTGTTTGTGCAGCTTGAGAACGAACGGAAGCGTCTCGGTCAGCGTGATCAAGGCAAAGGGCCGAAGCCTGTCGTGCCCGCCATACCTGCGATACCAGCACTGAGTGGTGGACCGAGGAAGGGAGGCTGAGCTACGGGTGACAGACCATGGTGATCAGTCTTGGGCATTCCGGCATTTACGGCATAGCGAGGTAGTTCAAACGGGGGTATGATAGGGTTGAGGGAGCTCAAAAGTAGACAACCTTCTGGACGCCAGTTCTGGATGATGTAGGTATGGATATGGACTGCGGAGAATATAGTCACATCGGGCGCGAAACGCGAATGGAAATCATCATGGCAACTTGGCGATTGACCCAAATTATGCTGATTTTGGCTTCAAGTAGTCGAGTCCAAATCCTCGACATAGTCTCATCCTATGCCAAGCAACTCACTATCCTCCTCAAACACATCATAATCATCACCAACTTCACCACCCCCTCCTCCTCCCCCTCTCCTCCCCACTCCTCTCCTTCCTCCTCTCCCTCTTCCTCTCCCCCTTCTTCCGCTTCACCTCCCCCGCCCTCTCCGGCTGCGCCACCATCTCGATCCGCCTCTTCACCCGCCTTCCCTCCCGCCTAGCTTTGACCTCCTCCCTAACTTTACTAAGCATATTGATGTACACCGTCGTGCCCAACTTTTTCTGCAACAGCGCCATCAGCTCTTGCGCGTTGCCGACGAGGGTTTTGTAGCCGTCCGTGAAGGCGGCGTCTGTGGAGAAAGGGTGCGCGATGGCGGGGTCGGTGAGGTTGTGCAGGGGGAGGAGGATCGTGGGGATGTGGGGGGTTAAGGGGGCAAGTGGGATGGTGGAGGTTAGGGCGCCGAGGAGGGAGAGGGAGGCTCGGAGGGGGGTTAGTGATTGGGCGCGAGAGGAGAGGGTGCCGCGGCGGAGGATTCGCGAGGTTTGCGTTATGAGGTGGCCGAGTGCTGGCTTTGTCGTTGGGGCGATGTCAAAGCCTTCGAATGTGCCTTCTTCTTGATCGCTTTCGTCTTCGTTGCTATTACCTTCATCGGGTTCTCGGCTCTTCTGTGGCCAAGTCATGTTTGTCTGGGCTGTGATCTTACCCAGGAAGACGAGATTGCGAACACTTTGGCCGGCGAGCTCTTCGCTGACGCCTGGGACACGTAGCAAGCCGAGTGAGGACCGTGTGACTTCGATGATCTCTTGCTCGCTGAGCCATAGGCCGCCCGAACCTTTGAGAGGTAAAGTGAGCTCGTCGTTATCAGCGTTTGTTCTGGCAAAGTCGGCGAAGTATGTGCCGAGTAGCTTTGCGGATGATAGCTTCACCCAAGCGTGAGGGAAGGAGAGGCATTGACGGACGTTCGCCCAGATAGAGGCTGCATTCGAAGCAAAAGAGGATGTGGAGAACACTTGGCATATCTTCGAGAAAGTCTGGAGAGTGAAATACAGAAGTTCCCAATCAGCCTCGGCGGGTACCTTGAGGTTGCTCTTGAAGATCTTGGCGAGACGTTGTTGCAGTTGTGGTATCTCTTTCTCCGCCTTTACGCCATTGACATCGATATACAACGCGTACGTCTGAAGAGCTACTCTGGTAAGAAGGAGTTCGTCTTCTGACTGGGCTAGCCAGGTCTTCAGCAAACCAAGGAAGGACTTCGACCGTTCGACATCTGCGCGCTCGAAGATTTTCTTCAGCAAAGCGCCTGCCATCTCTCGACATTGGCTTGACTCATCATTGACTATGACCATGATTAAAGGCATGAAAAAAGTACCGACGACATCCTGCACCATGTCATCACCGACTTTGTTGAACAGAAGATGGACAGCTTCCATAACTGACTGCCGGCCTTCTTGATGCTTGTAATCGAGGTTCCTGATCAAGAAGCCTAGCTGTTTCGAGAAACGGTCCTTAGTCTGAGGATACTCCATAATAAACTGGAAGTAGGCACCACGAGCCATAACTCTTGCAACCTTCGTCTGATTGGTCACCATGATAGCAGCAACCGCGTCAAATACTTCGTAGACCTCAGCGATAACAATCTTACGACTCATTATGGCTTTCAGGAAGTTGAAAGCCACACCCTGTTTGTCTGGTTCATCCAGCTCTGGTATCAGACGCTTCAGGAGGTAGGCCAGGTCTGTCTCGCGAATTTCGACAGTACGCCGCTCGCGAAGCACTGCGGAGACGAGCTTCAAAGCTGCCTGCGCAAGCTCAACGTTTGTGGACGTCGACGCCTTGACTATCTTCACACACTCGGCAACGTAGATAGCAGCACTTTCGTCAATGGCTTTCAGGGGTACCTTGATGATCGTGGTGAGCAGACGGAGGGCGGAGGTCTGAACCTCTTCATTATGCTGAACGATAGTATCACCAATGATGGGGATGAAGCCAGATAAATTTGCTGGTGTCTGAAGGCTGTCATATTTGTGTAGCACATTGCGAAGAATGTCGAATGCAAAGTGAGCGAGCTTGTGATTGTAGGATGAGGTGCTCCCACGGGATCCAGTCTTGCTGGCTCCCTTGTTATTGATTAGGAAACGCTTTGTGCGAGAATCCTCTTTCGAGGTACGTTCACCCTTCTGCTCCTTGTTGTACACATCTCGTATGATTTCGTAACAGAAAATAAGCACTCGTTGGTCATGAATGGCATCATTCCGCAGCAGGCCAGCGCCGATCCGTCTAAGGAGCTCGTCAATCTTTTTCACTGTGCGCAGATCCAGCTTTTCCTCTAGCAATACCTGTAGTGGCCGAATCAATTGTACGAAATGGTCTACGGTAACAGTTGTCGCTACAAGGTCCATAGAATCAAAGCTTTTGCTACTTTTTACCTCCTTCATTTGGCTGATGTACTCTTCCGCGTCTTTCTCTTGGCCAGTGACCCCAAAGATATCATCCATCACAATAGCAACGATTTGAGGTAAACAGTAGTCAAGGTCGCCAGGCCTAAAGATAGACGATGTCGCCACTAGAATCGAATGAACGGTGTAAGACAGCACGTGCAGCTGATAACCTTTAGCGAGTGAGCTTCGCAACTCTTTGAGCACGAAGCCAAAATAAGCAGGCCCAATCAAGGTACATATTTCAACAAGCGTCTTTCTTGTAAGATCCCTAGACTCTTGCGCTCGGCTGCGGAGGATGTGACATACGTCGGTTAGGACAGGTGGCAAGCAATCTCGAAGGTTTTCTAAGGGTAGGAGCTTCAGCAGCTTCACGACGGAGATGGCAACGGGAACGCGCAGGCTAACCGTAGACTCGTCTTTGTCGTGAAGATACCTCTCAAGTGACGGCAACAGATTAGTTATCAAATCATTCGTTAGCTTATCTTTTCCAGGCATTGTAGCGGCTAGAGTACTCCTAAAGTGGCCTCCTTGTGGCACGCCGATCATCTTGGTAGCAGGCACAGTAGCACTGGCTGTGGTCTCTCTGTCATCTGCTGCTTGACTCAACCCATCGATGACAACACCGAGGAGCTTGATCACGGTCTTCTGGAGATCTGGCTTGGCTTGGATGTAGCCACTATATCTTCGGAACACCGCTCTGACTTGAGGCCACTCTAAGGACGATGTAAGTGCTCCGATCGTCACGACAGTCTCCGCACTGAGGTTATGCGCGCTCTCATCGTCGGCCTTGTCAAAGACGAAATGCTCAATCAGTGGTAGGAAAAAGTGGGCAACGTTAGCACTATGAAGGTTTCCTTGGCCGGCTTCTGTAGCTAAGCGACGGAGAGCTCGGAGACGCCTATGTTGTTGGATGTGGAGGATGTTCCCGAAAAAGGAGGCTTCCTCGTCGTCATTTACAAGTAGCACAGACATGTCTTTTATGACCTCCCATTGAGGATTGTGGCGGATCAAATGAGCCATGATGCTGAGGTATTCGATCCGAACCGATTCCGAAGACTCGGAGACGCCACTACGAAGAGCGGGCAGAAGCACGCTTTTCACCAAGTTGGACGATTCGGTCTCGTTGACATCCTCAGTGACGACATTTGTTTCCACGAACCGACGAAGTGTGTATGAAGCACTTGACCTTATTGCCAGCTCTTCGCTATCTTTAACGTAAAAGAGCATGTTGTACAGAATGGGGCGCCACTGCTTGGGCGTAAATTCCTTAAATTTCGTCTCGTTGATAGCATTGAAGGCTCTCAGTCGTTCATCAAAATCAGGTTCATCGATCTTCTTCTTCGAAAAAGCATTCAGACTAATGCACAATTGCGCAATATCTTGCAGCTCGCCGTCCTTGTCTGCCAGAACTAACAAGACTTGTGACAGGTTATTTCGATTTTCGCGGTCTCTGAAATATCCAAAAAGGGCTGTTACGGTGCGAAAGATGTGGTCTTGTAGATCCGTTGGGAATCTCGCCTCAAGCAATGGAACGAAGTGCTGGACCACTTGTAAAAGCTCTCCTTTCGACTTGGGGTTGACTCGATGCGAAGGCTGATCCAGGAGGAAAGTACAGGTTTCGAGAAGATTAACGACATGAGAAGACCCTTCAACGAGCGGTGCCAGTGCAGAAATCAGCTGTATGGCGGATCCCAGCAGTTCCTTGCTAGGGCTTCGCCGGAGAAGGCTGCCAGTAACGCTCAAGATGGTGTCCATATTCGGTTGTAAGACCTTTCGGGACACCGTCGTAGAGTTGTCGCTCGGGTTTGAATCGACAGAGCCGGATGACTTGCAAATGCCGACGATTTTCTTTAGAATGTCATCCAGAACGAATAACTTCACGATATCTTTGGCTGAAGGAGGCTCTAGACAATCAACGACGGACTTGATTGTTCGTGAATCGTACTCTACTAGAAACAAGACGGTATCTTGTGACGAGGACCATGTCGACAGAAGCTGCAAAGTGCCGGACACTGATTGCGCAGTCTCAACGGCAAGCTTGTCAAGCCGTGGGCTTAACAGTTCCGTGAAGATTATGGGTACGTAGGATTGTAGCGCCAAAGCCGGACAGCTATGGAACAGCAAGTTGAGGCATTGCAGCCCAGTCTGGCGCACTACTTTGAGTAGCGAGATCTGTGGACCTTTTCCGGAAGCTTGCTCTATGTCATCTTTCTGGAGATGGAGGATACGCGCGGCGCGAATCATACAGTATAACAATGCATTAGTCAGGCTCTGGACGAGGCTAGTCAGACGATCGCCCAGGACCTCAAGCATGTCCTTCAACATGTTGACTAGCCCAACTTGTTTGCGTATGCTTATGAACTCTTGCACAACGATGTTCTCACAGGGATGGTCCCCATCAATAGGATCCACATTGCTCAAACGGCCAAGCACAATGTTGACAAAGTCTCGGAGGTATTCTTTGTCGAGCCTGGAAAGCGCTTGAAGGACCGCCTTTCGCTTCACGGCCTGTCCTGAACTACCACTGCCCGTCCCACCAATCATCTTGCCGTATAGTAGCCTCAACATTACGGGCATCAAATTTTCGCGGTGCTCTTCCGGTACAACGCTGTCCTGCTCATCCCTCTGCAGAAAGGTTGAGATTTCGTCTCTAAACCTTGCATCATCAAGAAGGTTCATCAAGTTTTCCTGATATGGTTGTAGTCCCTGAGGCTTCCAGGTGAAGATGGCGTTTAGGGCAGATTTCTGAATCTCGACGTTCCCGTTTGTCAGCAGGCTTTGCAGCGCTTGGAAGACCTCGGAAGATCGATAGAGTACTTTTGGGTTATGGAAGCTACCAAAGAGATCCAACATAGCCTTCTGGTCTTTCCTCTTCAGTCTGCCATTCGCATAGTCTTCGTCAGGTGCTAGAGCATTCTCTGCAATCTCAGCCGTCTCCTCGGCAGGTCTCACCCCTTCATTATTAGTCCAAGATAGGAACATTGGAACCAGTTGTCGTGATCGTTTTTCCGCGATATGGGGAGCTGCCAGCATTACTTGAAGAGCAAGACCGGGTAAATTGTCGACATGCTTCTCCGCAGACATGTGGCAGGCCTTGAAGTTTCTCTCCAGATATTCAGCAGCTGTCGCAATATCTATCTTATTATGGTCAATGAGTTCTTCGACGTGGATGAGGTTCGAACATTGGAAGCCTGTCAAGGGGCCGGGTTGCGTTTGTGCATGAGGCAATAAGTCGCCACCCACAACCGTGACACTACGCTCCTCCAGCCATTGGAAGGCCAGCGAAGAGACGATCTCTTCGCCAATTTTTGTCTCACAGATTTTCTTTAGAGCGGTCGTAGAGTCATCCCGGACTTGTGATAGCTTAAAAGTAAGCATACCTAAACAGAAGTGAGGTATCAAGGTTTGTAACCACTTGTGAGACGAACTTGCTTCGTACTGCGAAGCAAGCTTGCGGACCTGCATAGATATGGCACGAGCGGACTGCAAGTCCAGTGGACTGTTCTCTATTGCCATCGCTGTGGCAATAATGCCGGACTTTTCACCGTGCTGCTTTACGTAAAGCGCGTCCAGTATCTGGAGAGAGACCCTACGCAAGTCATGAGAAGCCGAATGTGCGTTCTCTATCAGAACGTTGACCAAAGGTTCAACACAATCCATGTCAACCTCGTTGGCCTCGACAAGGGCCAGTATAGCTTCTAGAAACGGCGAAATCGATCCATAAAGAGTAGCTTGAATGCATATCTTTGGCCACCTCCTTGTAAGACGATCTCCAGGGAAGTGGGTGACTAGTGCTCTCAAGCCATTCCCAAGAGCGAATAGGCTAATGGATGAGACATCATCAAACATCTGTAACTCTTGGTCGACTAATTCATCCAAGGCACTCATAATGCGGTCTCTCGATGCGGGAGCAATTGATAAATAGCCCAATAGTGTGAGGAAGTTATTGCAGCGCATTATCACCTCCTCTTCCCGATGTATAACTTGCTCAAAAGTCCTAACCATATGATCCTGCCATGCGACAGGGCACATGAGCTTGTTTGAAGTATTGATCTCAATTAATTTGGGCAATGAAATACACAGCTCAAGCATATTCTCTTGCCATTTGGAGACGAGGAATTTGGAGAAATATGGTAAAAGCAAGTCTTGAAAGCGCTGACGACCCAGATTACAGAAATAGTTGCAAAAAGGTAGAAAGTGGGCCCCGAAATCGTCGCTTGCAATTACCTTCATTACGAGAAGGAACTTTGGGAGAACAGCATCTAATGTAGACGATTGGAGGACCACTGCCGCTGATCTGTAAATTTCTGTAATGGCCTCACAATCAGATTGACGGCACATCTCGAGCAATGTAATAGTAGCGTCTAGCACTGGGGCCCAATCTTGGATTCTGGTTCCTTTCCTCACTGTAGAAACGATGAAGAGAAGACGCCCGCATGTCGCCCTTGTAGTCTCACTAGCCCCAGAGTCCAGTATCTTGATTTTCTTGAGTATGATTTCGAGTAATGGCTTGAAGTTCTCTGAATCACTGTGATGTATCAAAGCTACTGTGACTCCATATACAATATCTTCGTAGCCAGTTTGCCGGTTTTCACCTGTAGCCAATAGGCGATCAACCATACAGTTGTAGACATGCGTCGCGTTTGAGAGTACCTTCCTTTCGATACCTTTCATCGAGTCTAAAAGAAGTGTCATAAGACCATATTGGTAGAGTCGCATCTTGGCTCCGCCTACGCCAAGCTCTGCTGATGTGTATATATCGTCGTGAATAGCATTTATGATAATATGGAGCGGTGTTTTATCTTTAGCATACACAGTCGCCGCCTTCCTGACCAGGAATGACATGGCCTCCGCCGCAAACCTCGTCGTGTGAAGCTTTTGTGGTTCCCTTCCCAGCAATGGAGCCATGATCTCGAATACTGGCCGTAGATCAGGCACAAGCAAGCGCGATAGAAATTTGAAGAGCCATGCTAGACATGTGAAACTCCACTCAATGACCTCGACGTCTGTATGTTTCGCAGCCAAGGATGCCACTAGTGTTACAGCATTGGCGAAATGGTCTTCGAACTTCATACCTAGGTCGTGAGCGAGACTGCTCAAGAGGTCCAGCAGAGGTTCTAGGGATACCGATTCTCTCTTTTCGATGTAGATTGTTAGGGTATCGAAGATGCGCTGGTTATAATGAAGGACTTGAGGCAGACTGTTGCATATCGGCCCCACTTCTCTGACGAACGACGTAAAATTCTCTGAAAGATTGAGGTCCCTCCACCGGTCGAGTGACCTTTTGAAGAAAGAGTCTGAGGCAGAAAGATCATCTTCCGCGACCTCATTCCGACGACGTCTGCGGATCGGGTCGATGTCGAGTTTTGCGATACGCTGGTTGAAGGACTCGAAGCGGTGCTTCCTGGTAGATGTAGTCCCTCCTTTTACAAGCTTTTTAGGGCGGGCCTGCTTTCCTGTTGACAACGCCGCCATTCCTCTCCATTCAAGGCCTCCTCAGGCAGCCGCACCAGAATCAGATTGAGAAACATTTTCCTGAAACATCGAGGTAAAAGTTCGTGGACAACGGAATTTCGGCCTAATTATTTGCCTAGCGCATTATCAAAGTTTTGGCTTCTCTGTCGAGATATTTACACGGCTTGTAAATAAGCCTGATTTCGAAAGTAGCAGACACCATGGCTTCAAAAATGTAAGTGCTTATCTAGTCCAAACGTTTGTTAAAGTAAAAGGTGTTCTTTTCTTGCGTTAAGAAATTCGAACAAACTTATACCCCTTTTCAAGGGCGACTAGCAGTTTTCTTGCATTCATTTCCTGCACCGGGTCCAATGTACTTCTCGCAACTGTCTACTTCCTTCGAGCTTCGAAAATGAATCCTACAATAAAGGCTGATCAGTCTACAGAATCGTTATTGGTGCTGTCCAGGGCCGCTTCGTAGAGATATTCGAGAAAATCGCAAAGCTGCATGCAAAAACTTCCTTTCAATTTGCTTTGATACTGGGAGATCTTTTCGCAGATTCTACCGACTTATCTACCGAAGGTGACAAGAACGTTGAGCGTTTACTGAAAGGCGAAATCAATGTTCCTTTACCGACTTACTTCGCCCTTGGAAAAGACCCTCTACCTCAACCAATAATAGACAAGCTCGAATATTCAGATAACGAAGTCTGTCCTAATCTTTGTTTTCTCGGAAAGCGTGCAACCATCAAGACCTCAGAAGGGATCCGGATCGTCACGCTGGGAGGCTCCCCAGATCCAGACGTAACAGCAGGCTTGTCTAAAGATAAATACTCGACGTTCCATACCGAGGGCGACGCTAAAGCACTCCACGGTATCAGGACTACTGACATACTGTTGACAAGCAACTGGCCAGCTTCAATCCGCTCGGGATCGAAAGTTCAGCTACCCGAAGGTACAGATGAACCGATCACCGAACAGTGCGTAGCAGACCTCTGTTCAGCATTGAAACCTCGTTATCACTTCAGCACTTCAAACTCACTTTTCTACGAACGCGAACCTTTCTTCCACCTATCAGAAGACAATCAACCAGACACATCATCAATAACTCGCTTCATAAGCCTCGCCGCTCACAACAACCCCTCAAAGCAAAAGTGGCTCTACGCATTCTCACTCGACCCCAACGCCGCATCACCTCTCACCATGCCCCCCGGCACAACAATCACCCCCCTCGGCCCCTCCCGAAAGCGCCAGCGTGAACCTGACCAACCAGCCTCCTACTCCCGCTTCTCCACCCACAACAACGACAATCACCACCACCGCCCCAAAAAGCGATTCCGTCAACCACCCCCTGGGCCGCAAGAATGCTTCTTCTGCCTCTCAAACCCCAACCTAGCAACCCACGTCATAACCTCAATCGGCAACGACGCCTACCTCACCCTAGCCAAAGGTCCCCTAACAACATCAACCACCTACCCCACCCTCCCCTTGCCCTCCCACATCCTCATCATTCCCCTCGCCCACGCCCCAACCCTCCCCAGCATCACACCCGCCGAAAGCAAAGTCGCCACCTACAACGAAATGACCCGCTACCGCCACTCCCTCCAACGCCTCCTCGCCGCCTCCAGCAACGGCGCACTGGGAGCGGTGACGTGGGAGATCAGTCGCGCCGAAGGCATCCACACCCACTGGCAATTTCTACCTGTACCCACCGATCTCATAAAACGAGGTCTCGTTGAAGCCGCGTTCAAAGTCGAAGCCGAGAACGAAAAATATCCGGCGTTCAAAACCAAAGAGATCGGAGACGGCACGACGGAGCAAGGTGATTTCTTCCGCGTCTGGATCTGGCGTCCTGCAGAGGAGAAGAAGAAGGGAGGAGAGGGGAACGATGATGATGATAGCGATGACGAAGACGAAGACGAAGATGGAAAGAAAAAGGTGGTGGAGAAATCTCTCGTGTTGCCGCTTTCGGCAGCGTTCAGGTTCAATCTGCAGTTTGGACGGGTGGTGATGGCGAAGTTGCTGGGGCTGGAGGCTCGCGTGCAGTGGAGGGATTTCGTGCAGAGCGATGATGCGGATAGGAAAGATGCAGAGGCTTTCAAAAAAGCTTTCAAAGCTTTTGATTTTTCGTTGGAGGAGAATTAGGTTACGAAATGGACGCGTTTCTGGACGGCGGGTCGATCTGACATTTCGGACGCTTGCCCGTTTTTCCTATTCTGTCTGCATTTGGAAAGATTTAGATACCCAAGACAAGACGCGAAAGGTAGGGTTTTGCACGGCCAACACTCATGATATGACATTCGTACTTAAATCTTGCATCTCATCATTGGATATCAAAAACAAATGAAGGCTCCCCTTGCATCTCCATGCAAAGAACATAAGTAAGATCCACAAAAAATCATTCAAAACACCCCTCAAACATCCCTCCACATCCCACCCCCATTCCCAGCCGGCCTCCGTCCTGCCTGCAGAACACTAGGCGCAGCATGATGATCTTCTCCAAAACCCGGCATATGAGCGCCCGGACTCGACGGCGGCAGCACCGTGGTGCTATATTGCGTTCCCAATTCCTGCGGTTCGTTCACGCCACTAGGTTCATACTTCGTGCTCTCGCTAGGCGCGTACGCGGAATAAGCAGTCTGTTGCCCATGGCCAGGTCCAAAGTCAGGCCCGGTATATGCATGCCCGGCTCCATGGCCGAAGTCTGGGCCGGTGTAGTGCGGAGATAATTGCCCAAATTGGGTTACGGGATGGCTGTCCATCTCTGGGCGTAAAAGATTGACACTGGACGCGTTCGCTCCAAAACTTTTCATAGGTCTCTGTTCCATCGATGGCTTGTCTAGGCGTCCCATTTCCATATCCTCGCCTTCCTGCTCCACCCTCTTACTCTGTGCCGCGTCCCAGCTCGGCATTGGTGGCAAGCTGTCCTCTGTGATCTTCTTCCCGCTAGGGGCATCGAATTGCGCATATTGTGCTGGCTCACCGAGCGGTGGTAGAACGCTGTTGGGATTGTTGGCCGGCTCGTAGCCTTTGTATGGTGCCGGGTTGAACATTGAGGCTGTGTTTGCCCGGTTGCGACCACGGCTGCGGCGCGTACAGCAGCGGATGCAGCAGAAGAGGGTGAGGCAGAAGACGAGGACAGCGATAATGATGCCGACTATGGTGGGCCATCTGGGGATATTGTTACTGAGGGTCCAAGTGGTGGGAGTGGAGTAGGGAAAGGAACTGCGTACTTGCAGTAAGCTTTGCTCATGCAGAAGCTCCAACCGGAGGCTGATTGTTGATGGATGGTAGAGAAGGAGTGGAAGCGGGGTCCCAGTACAGCCATGTGGATGGAGTGGTGCCAACGGTTATGAAGGATCGGGAACGAGATTGTGGGACTGCCAGGTACTGGGCGTATTTGCTGGTTGTGGGTATATCCGAAGCCTACAGATTGCCAAAAGAGTACCAGTACTCTATTTGATGTACGAAGCGAAGAAGTCAGAGCAGAAGACGCCGGTGCCAGCGCGAACAATGAATGATAGTGGGTTGGGATCATCCGCATCAAAGGAGAGTACGATAAGTGACTGTGGCTGGGGAGAGTGGAATGAGGATCTACAGGGGCTTCCAGTGGCGGTGATCTGTCGCACCTTCGATTGCACTACCGCTAAGGATCTAGCGTCCGTACCTCCCGTCCACATGGAATGACGGCCTCTCCCGCCGCTAATTATAGATTACCAGATCTGCACGGGTCTGAAACGACGCTATCCTGGTGTGGTATTCTATGCTGCCGACGTCCGAGTGAAAATACGTAGACCGTGATATAAACAATTTCATCTAGCATATTAACTGTAATCTAAAGCTCAATCATGAAATGTTTGCGAATCAACGTCTTGTACATGACCATACTGCAACATATCATACCTCACACCCCTCGATGCAACGACATAAATGTCTTAATTCCTACACCGTCGATATAAGGAGACCTTAAATGATACCGCTTGGGCTGATGTCTCTTCCGTATAAATTCATAAATAGCAGATGCTTACTGAATGTGCCGGTTTAAATTGGGTTGAGAGCATCTTGCAGCCTCTCGCGAATGCGATACCGTAACTCTGGATACAATGATAGGTACGATCCACTCGCGTCGCTCGCTATACAAGAAAGGGCGTATAAAAGCCGGCTATATGTCACAAATGTTCATGTAGCCCAATTCATGCAGCATCCCTCATCAGCCCCTTATTGACTCATACCGGCCTCCCACGACGCCAAAAAGCCCATGCCTACTCCTCGCTAGCGTCACGAAATCTCATAAAACCAACCCCAGAACCCGTTCCTGCCCCGTTCCTGATCCACTGTACAAATGACCAAAGTCCCAAAGCGAACCGTTCAAACCGTACAAGGCCAAAAGTTTAGTCGCCATATCCATCATCTGTGTGGGTCCCCGTTAGATCACCCATTTTGTTCCTTTAGCGCCTTGAACTCCGCCAATTGCGCCGCAATATGTCCCAATACATCGTCCATCGGACAAGCACTTTCCAGCAGATTACCCTGACTGAATGGCGTCACCATGTTTCGTAACGCAAGTGTTGATGTACAAGCCTGAAAAGAATTGTCAGCAAGTTCAAGTGTAGTGTCATTGTTAAAGATGATCATACCTCAATCCTTGTAACCTGATGTTCCAAGAAGCTAACCAAAAATCGGTCAGTCACCTCGCCGCCTCTGTTTTTCATCCTCTCCAAAACACTCTTCTCGGGCGGCTTCAAAGTCTTCGTCCCCGGACTTTCGAGCGCACTGCACAGCATTTCTAGCCTCAAGCTGATGTTCCATAGAGCCCACAGATATTCCGTGTCAAAATCTAGCGTACTGTTGGGCTGCAAGCTCGCAGGCTCATTCGACGCAGCAGCAGCTTCGGCGTCGCTACGCTGTTGCTGGGCAATCAGACGGCCGGCGAGAGAATGTGGGTAGGTAAGGAAAAGAAGTTCGGGGTTCTCCAGACCCTTCAATTTCTGGGTACCAAGGTCCTTGACCTCGAAACCTTGGCTACTTAGGGCACGCAGCTCCCTGGTGATCATCTGACCCATGGGATCGTCATTGACAGATTCTTGCGAGCCGGTAGAGCCAGAGCGTTCTGGGTCCGCATAAGTTTCTAGCGAGCGTTGAATCTCCGCAATATAATCCGCCGAGACATAAATTTGACCTCCGTCCGCGGCGCCTGAGATTCGAGCTGCTCTGTTGACCATCGGCCCAAAGTAATCCATTCGTCGAGTGACTGGATCTGTTTCGCAGACCGGAGGTCCCCAATGAACACCCATACGGACTGACAAACCACGATAGATCCTATTATCATCGCCATCCCGTACCTCTGCGCAATGTACGGTGTTTAATATTTCTGGGGGCCAGTCCACGTCTAGGAGATGTTGCTGGACAACGAAGCACCACAGCAACGCTGCAGTTGCGGTCGAGAACGAGACCATGAAGGCATCGCCTTCAGTCTTGACTTCATAACCGCCAATGACTCGCAACTGCCGCCTCATGACTTCGTTGTGAGACTTGATGGCAGAACGCATAGCAACAGGATGGTTTTCCCAAAGCGTTGTGGAATTCTTGATATCTGTAAAGACCATGCTGAGATCTCCCGTTGGCGCTTCGACCTCGGGATCCAATCTTTGCAACGTTGAATCATCTGGACGATCTCTCTTCTTTCCGCGCTTGCTAGGAAAGATCTGGTCTTCCTGCGGCTGTGATGGGTTCATGGATAGACTCTTACCTCTGTACAGATTACGTTCTCGCTTTTTGATGTCGCTGACGCCAATAAGTTGAACCATGAGCTTCCCGGTGGCTCCGAAGGCCATTGCCAGGTCACGTAATTTCTGCGCTGCTCGCATGAGATCGCCTCGTTCGGACCGAGCAACATCAACAACCATGTCCAGACTCATGTAATCCCAGAGCTCTTTGGATGCAATCAATACCATTTCATCCGATTCTTTGAGCGTCACATGGTTTACATTTGGCGCAGCCATGACAGCGGGCATCATCTGAATGTAGCCGAAGGCGCGCGAAACTTCAAGCACATCGTTCAACTTTCCATGTCGCGATACATAGCCGCCAGCTTCACGAATGCGCTCTCGCTCCCTTCGATCGGCGGGTTCATGCTTCCGTGTTAAGATCTTATGACCCCCATCGGATTGCATAAGCATTGCCTGAGCGTCACCAACGTTGGCTATGTATAGCTCCATGTTGTCCAAAAACATGACGGTTGCCACTCCCCCTGAGTTGAGATCATCTGCGCTCAAAGTCTGAGGGACAGCTGATCCTCGGTGAGTCTTGTGAGGGACCCGATGCTCTTTTTCATCCATGGTCTGATTTGCCGTTGTGGCCAAGTCTTTGTTCAGCGCGAGAAACGTCCTGCGAAGACCGTCACCTGGGTTCTCATCCTTCTTCAATTTACTCAGCTCTTCAGTGAAGTGGAATTGGAAATTCTCGTGTAGATACTTTGCGATTTTCGAGCCGCCACTTGACAAGCTTTGGCCATCGAAAATTCCAAGAAGGGTTTCGCTTTCATGACCTCTGAATCGCGGGAAGACCATGTCGATAATAGATAGATGTTCATGTCTTCCTAAGCTATCTGCCATGCCGTATGCCATAGAGCCTGCCAGAGAGCCAGATGTCCGCACTCTGCGATCCTCGCTTTGATCGGGGACAGAGGGAATGGTCAAGGTCACATCCATAAGTCCGAGGACCCGCAGATGATGTAGTGTTGTAAAATTGGTGAGATCCGTGTTTTCGCGGCCCCCATTCGTCTGATATGACCGACTTGGTTTGATTTCGAGCCGTTTGTTGCCAGAGAAGTTAAGGTATTTGAGGTTTTTGTTCCAATTCCAATTCCAATCATACGGCCAGTTAGAGACATTATACTTTAGGGAATTGCTACCAACATCAAGGACTGCAAGCTTGCGAACCTTCCCAAGCTCCGCCGGCAGGACCTGAAATTTATTGCCATTGAGATGGAGCACTTTGAGGGCAGAAACCTCTTCAAGGTCATCGGAGGGTAGGGATGTCAGCTCATTCCCGGATAAGTAGAGTTCTGCTAAGTTCTGCCAGCGTTTGATAGACCGCGGTGGAACATCATATAGTTCATTGTAAGAGAGGTTGAGGACTCGAAGTTCTAGCAGCATGGTAATTTCATCAAAAACATCGTCAGTCAGTCTGTTGTCCGCTAGGTAAAGATGTTTGAGAGAGCTAGCAATAGTGTTGACCCGTTGTTGAAGGTTTGAGTCTTTGCGGGTGGCTGGTGTTGCGGGCGCCGCCGTCCCTGTTATCCCGTTGGTTTGTGTTCTTGAAACTACCGATGCTTTCCTCCCTCCTGGTCCGTACACTGAAACGATGGAGCAGTTTCTCGTACTCGAGGCTGGCGAGCTGCCAACACTAAGCAACCCTCCTGAAGCTTGGCTTGGTCTCCGGTCCTTGAAGTCTTCAAGTCTCCCAATTTCTTCGTGTTCTGGAGATGCAGGAATAGGGGTGCTTTCACCAGACCCACTTGGCTCAGTCCCAGGCTGCGTTGGCGGCAGTACAGTGGCTGGCTTTGGAAAAGATTCTAGGACGTTAGAAGAGACATTCAAAGTATCGAGTGCGGAACAAAACCATATTTCTGATGGCAACTTCTTGAGATTGCATTCCCGAATATCCAAAAACAAGAGTGATTGGAGGTGACCGATAGCGGCAGGTAAACTACTCAAAGGATTCCTTGCAATGCTGAGGTGTTCCAATTTATGAAGTCGACCGACTTGGGGAGATAAAGTCGAGAAATGGTTTTTGTCCAGGTTCAATTTTGTGACATTCCTCATTCTTTCAAATATACTATCATCCAGCTGAGAGATCTTACACGAAGCGACGTTCAGAGACGTCAGACTTGGCACAGGGCCTTTAAAATCAAATCGAGTCATTGGGTTGTGATCCAGGTGGAAGATACGGATCCTCTCAAAGCTGCCTTCGAACTTCGATATCACATTATGACCCACCATGAGCTGTTCGAGATTCCTTAGCTCAGCAAATATATCAATGTTCGTGATCCCATTAAATCGTATGTCGACTTCTTTAAGGTTGGTCAGGTTTCGAAGACTCTCAGGGAATGAGCCTTGGAGCATATTGTTGGTAGCCCAGAGTTTCTCTAGCCTTGTCAACTGTCCAATCTTAGGCAAAGTGCGGACCGTGTTGAAGCTTATGTCGAGGTCGACAAGGCACTCCAAGTCACAGAGAAAGTCTGGGAAGGATTCTATGTAATTCGAGGATAAATTCAGACTACGCAATTGCTTGAATTGGCCGAAGTATGACGGAAGATAACCAAGCTTATTGTTGGACATCTTCATGCTAACCAGGTTAGGCAGCTTATCCAATTCTGCATGTTCGAGTTGTTCGAGGCGATTATTCGATATATCAAGGGTTCTTAGGCCAGTCGCAAGACAGAAACTGGCAGGCAGCTGCCAAGCTTCATTGCTGATATATCGAACGTCTCGAAGATTGACACAGCTTTGTACGAAGTCTTTCGGAACATCTAGAGCAAGATTCCGGGATAGGTTGATCGAAACGATTTCGGTGGCTTTCTGGTACAAGGTAATTGGGATAGTGACAAGGCTACGGCCCTGAAGATCGACGTGACTGAACTTCTGCAGCTTCCCCTGACCAGGCTCCTTCTCCAGGCTATAATATCCACTTAGTTTTGTTGGTACAAAGGTAAATCGACACAGATAGCTGTTATCTTCACGGCCAATTTCATCGATTCGGTCGGTGCTATGATATCCCGCTTGCTCGAGAAGCTTCTTCTGTATAGCTATTGGCCGCTCGCCAGGCGCGAGTTGCCTATGTAAGTCATGCATTCTGATTATGATCTGGTAGTTGTCTAGGTCATCCTGCAGGAAAGACTTTTTCCCTAGGATCTGTAGTATTTCCGAAGCTGTAGTATTGACACCCATTGACAAAGTCGCAAACGTCGAGTCGATACGAAAGATCCGCACGCAATGCGGTGTACCATCATCCTCAACATTTGAAGAAAACCCAGCCTCATCAATTTCACGTAGTCGTTCAAGATTTTCATCGCCAATCCTTTTAACAGCCCAAGAGTCGGGAGCGTCCCACACACCAGGTCCACCTGCAGCATCTGAATCCTTGAGACTCTCTTTGCGAGGTTCTTCAGGTATAGGATCTCCAGTAAAAATCCCCCCATGAGGGGCGGCACCAACAGAAGCAGCAGCCTTTGGATTGACGATACCCGTCATGTCATCAAGGTTCGTGTCCAAGCTAAATAATGATTCGCTAGGTGTAGACGCATTCCTTCCCTTTTCGTTGTCGTAGCTGTTACCTCGCTTTGGCTTAATGGGAAATTTTCCGTGGCTATGCAGTATCTTTGATGAACCGCTCTCCTTCTTAGACATGGGGGACACGCCATATGCTGCGTCCCCAACGGAATAATCCGATGCCTTGGCTGTTGAATCACTATGGAAAGTAGTAACACTCCCTTGTCGGGAAGGTTCTCTTTGGGAGGCCAGATCTGCTCTGTAGCCCTTTTCCTCCCTGCTGGGAACTTGCTGTAGTGAAACTGTAGATCCAGGCATGTGGTTGAGCGGTTCCGGGCCTCCATGGTCTCCTTTATGTCTTCGGAGCTTGTCCAGGAGTGAACGCTTCCCACCTGATGAATTGTGGGCCGGTGATCGCTGACCAGGCGAGGTGTCGCTGCGACTCACTTGACTGGAGGAGCTTGGTGACGGACTAGCCCCACGAATCGGGAGAGTATTACGTGATGCCATTGGGGAAGATATTGAGTCCTTCAACATGCGTATGTTGCTGGCGGAGTCTTGTCTATAAGTCATTGGTCGCATCGGCGGGCCATTTCCTGCATCTTTGGGCGGAGGTCTTGGAGCTTCTTCTTTGCTTCGAGTGTGTCGGTGATGAGGGAGATGAATTCGATGGTGATGGTGGCGAGTTTGGGAAGGAAGCTCATCCGCGTATCGCTGCTTGTCGGGGCCGGAAGGTGCTTGCCTGACTGGGGCATCCCCGTATTGTGAAACATCCTATCGGAAGTCTTATTAGCAAGCCCTCGCAGCTTCCCAAGTAAGACTATCTAAGGACTATCTGAGATTCAAACTTTGTGAGTCGGGACTGCCATAAGGCGATGTTGCAGTAATTGGGTAGGTCATATTCGAAGCCAGAGTTCCCAATTAAACCACATAATGGTATTGGACGAATAGACAACAGTCTCAACATGGATTCCTGTGCCAATAATAGCCAAGGTGTTGGAACTGTTTCGAAAAATCCCGGCAACCCACAATCCATTTTGATTTCGAAATGTTGCTTTGAGCACTAATTGCACAGACAGAATTTACCAGGCTGATATTCAGCAAGGGGAGCGAACACGCAACTCAGTGAAACACAGAAGTGCAAACAATCGAGCTTACCTTGAAGTTTTGAAAGAGCCAAGGCGTCACATCACTCGAGGGTAAAGGGGTCCTCGGTCTTGAGCCAGTGGGCGAAGTAGATGGTCGGCCATCATCTCGACTATGGTGACTAGTATGAATTGATCCGTGCCGCGACGACGAAGCTGTCTGTTCTCGGTGAAGAGCGTTTGGTAGGCTCGTCTCCGAGCTCTTGGAAGACTTGCGCCCTTCATCACTGAATAGTCCAACCACCTTTCTGTACGGCGTAGCCCTGCTTGTACTTGCCTTGGACATTGACGTTTGGCTGCTCTCAGTCGTTGCGCTGGTAGCAAGTGAGGGTCGCCTCTCATCTTGGATTATGGAGTCTGGGGAAGCGCTATCGCCAGTGTCGGCTTGGAGCGATGGTGATAATTGAAGCTTCGGAGGGCCATCATTGACAAAGTTGCTAGATATGTTAAAGTCATGGTTGGATAATGAAGAGATAGTATCCTCCATCCATGGTGCTATATCGGCGTTGGGATTGTCTGACGAAGGTGGTCGTCTTGACACCAATGGAATGGGGCCCTTCGCTGCATCCTGCACTGGTCTATCTGGGCGGTAGTCTAGGAGTGTTCGCCTTACAGTATCCGGGGGCGATGTTCCATCTGGAGAGTCGGAGAAGAATGTTCGGTTACCTGATGCTATCGAGTGGGTTTTTGCGGACCTGTACAACGCATGGGGCCTTGTCAGCGTCAAAGATCTAGAAGACTTTGGAAGCATGCTCCGCAAGCTTCCACACGAAGTGTATTCTCTGGAGTATTATCGGACGGTCCCTGTCTGACTGCCTCCTCATCACTTCGACCTCTTTGCTCCTATCTCCAACGTTGGGCCGAAGCCATTGGTCCAGATGGGATGCAACATATCGCCGTCCCAATTCAATATGATGCTCTGAGGGTTGCTCCGCTCTCATCTCCGAATCCTACGAACAATGCGATGCATGACAGCGATCGAGAGATTTACTCACAGATCTTTCGGTGCGGTGCGCAATTGTGGTTGTGGTTTCCTCAAGCCCGCCTCGGATCCCCCCATCATTATGTCATGCAGCCGCGAGCTGCCTTTCTTTGCGTTCTCTGATACATGTTGCGTTGCTGGAGGATCCCTTTTGGTCATTGTTGTCGCTCGGAAGGATGAGGATACAACAGGGGAGCACCGACAGTTACTCGCAGGCCATTATCTGCGGAGAAGATATAAAAAGCATGTATACAGAGCGGACGCTTCTGAACATGCGATCCAGTCGATGCTGCGGGAAAGCGGCCGGAGAAAGAGCCCCTTGTCGCTGCACATCGGAATCTCGCAGAGCCCCTCAATGAAACGGTTTGAGTATTGTTTGATTGTTCCTCACAGTTGGCAAGATATGGGAGCAAGTTGCCGGACAATAGCGTTATGAACTCCAGATCTCGTTATGATCTGGGAGCATCCCAAATGTGGAGAAACGCACTATCCTTACTTCGGGTCTAGCCCGTATTGTGGCGGAGATTGACATGCATAAGGTAGGTATTCATTCCATTCGTCACCGTAGGGCACCATGAAACAAACCTTTTGTCCTGTAGGTTTTCTAATTATCTTCATTGGTAGCTTTGTCGAGGTCAATAACATTCGTTTTGGATGCATCATGGCAGATAATATTGGGACTTTAGTTATAACAGACATAAATGTACATATTGTTGAAATGTATGATGTCAATGAGTCATCTGCACGTGATTTGGGTGTAGTGCAATAGTATTATGATAACTAATGGATGGATATAGCTATATAGAATGGAATAACCATCACGAGAAATCTCTATTAGTCTGCCAAGGCCCCCTGACTAGTCCTGATTAGTGACTACCGAGGTTGACCCGGTCTGAATTCCAACACTCCCTTTTACATCGGTAGTAGCGAGGTAGACTCCCTGTCGCCAACCACTACATCTAAATGCCCTTATACTTCGCTTAGAGCTAGTCCTAATTTTTATCTAGCTAGGCCGAAGTTAATAGGGCTGATAGGTTTTATTAGTAGATCGGTATATTAGCCTTTAGTGTTAACCTATTAGAGACGGATTTCTTTAGTTTTAGAAACGAGTTAATATACTAAATGATATCTTATTTGGATATATTTTATAATAGTATAATTGATCGGGTTAGTAGCCAATTTCATAGCTACCTAGTTATCGATACTTAGGAGTACTAGTACTACTCCTTTATTATACCCTAGCTCTTTAAGTATAAGGCCTAAATATAGAGCTTCTTTATATACCTCTATTATAGTAATATATTTAGACTCGTATATAGATATTACTACTAGCTTTTATAATTTAAATTACTAGGCGATAGGGCTATTAAATAGTTTATAGATATACGCCCTAGTAGAACGAGATGTCTTATAATCGTCACAGTATAACGCGTTAGTAAAACCCTCTAGGCTATTATTTTTACCTAGTTAATAGATAAGACTATCGTCGACTATTCCTAACAGATAATATAGTACCCTTTTCGCCGTATTTATATATTACAGAGTAGGGTTATTAAGTAAACGACTTAGGTTACTAACAGCGTATATAATATCTAGCCTAGTTATAATACTTAGCTAATTAAATACTCCTATAAGGGACTGATAAGCCTCCCTTTTAGATAAGGAGGCTGTATAGCTATTAGGGGCGACAGCGATATTTACTTGTTTTATAAGCGATTTTACTAGCGAATATTTTTCTATACCTAGCTATTTTAATAATTAGTTAATATATTTTATTTAATTAACTTAAATAGAATAGTTATCTAGATTTCTAATAATATTTATTCTTAAATAGTCTTTTAGGTCTCCTATATATTTAAAATTTAAACCTCTTATTAAGTTCCTTCTTTATCTAGGTAATTAGGTCTCAGTTATATACTATAAATAGTAAGTTATCTATATAAGCCGTAATAATAACTTTTATAATAGTATTAATAAATATATAATAATTATACTTAAGGCGCTTAAAACCTAGAGACTTAAGTACCTTATAAAGGGTTTTATACTATTTATAAGACGCTTATTTAAGGCTATATAGAGCTTTATTTAGTCTATAAGCGTGTCCTTATTATTTATTAGTAAAGCGGTAGGGTTACTCTACCTAGATTTCTTCCTAAACTAGTAATTCTAAGAAGGCCGCGATAACGTCTAAATACTCGACGACTAGCCTATATTTAGCTATTAGGGCTAGGAGGAGTTACTATAATAATACCTTTAGGGTTAATAAGAATATCTTATTAAAATCAATCCCCTTAATTTAGTAGAAGCCTTTAACTACCTACCGTGCTTTATATCAGCTGATTTCACCTATTAGCCTATATTTATAGGATAAGACCTACCTCCCTAGTAAGATATATACTTTATAAGGTAGTCGATATAGTTCTTACTATATTATCTACTTATTATAATTAGCTAGTTCTTCTTTAGCGGCAGCGAGCCATTTATCTTTATCAGGTCTACTAAGAGCCTCATCTATTAACGTTAGGTAGGGATGCTCTTTAGTACTAGCGATAACGCGGGTAAGTATAGCTCTAAACCTATCAGGGTTATTAGAAGACTTTATACCCCTCTTATTCGTCTAGTTATAATCGATCTGTAGTTTATTATAAACGGAACGACGTAATATATCAGGAATAATTCTCTAAGATTTATTATTTTAAGTTGATTATTTATTAATAATAGCTGATAGTATTATAGTAGTAATTTAATATATTAAACTATCCTAACTATTCTAATATTAATTAGTTAGTAATTCTAACTCCGCTTAGTAATTATCAGTAGTCTAATTATTTAACTTATTCTAATTTAATTCAGGTAGATTATCCTAATCACGTCTATTTAGACTGGTTGGCCTGCTTATATTATTAGTTAGGCCTGATATTAATTAGCTAGATAGAAAATTTATTGCTAATCCATTACTAGTATTATTAGTATTATTAGTATTATTAGTATTTTTAGTATTATCTAATACTCCCTTAACACCCTATTAATTAGAGGTAGTTACTCCCTCTAAGGCCTGATTACCGCCATCTAATTAGTTAGCTTAGAGCTAGCCTAGGAGGTCTACTATATTATCGTCGCTAGAGTCTCCCTCTATTAGGAGCTTATTATTATCTATTAATAATATAGCGGCCCTCTTATTAAATACTATATATACTAATCGAGTGATATATTATCCCTTAATATCCTATACGCGGTAGATACTCTTACTATTATAACTAAGGAAGTGGTATTTAATAGTCTTATTATCTAGTTTTTTCTTATTTAGTAATATATTAAATAAATAGTACTAATATCTAAATAGCTTTAGGTATATTAATTAAGGTTTATAGCTATACTATTTCTTAAAGGGGGACTTCCTATCCTTACTAGGTATAAGGTTCTTAATATAATTAATATAGTAGATAGCCTTACCCTAGAACTCTTATAGTAGTCTAGCGTTAATAAGAACCGCTCTAACTTTACTAAATAGTATCTAGTTCTTCCTTTTAACGATCCTATTTTAATAAGGATTATATAGTACTAATAGGGTAATAAATATCCTATATTCCTAGAAGATTTATTAATATTTATAGCCCTAGACTAGTTTATTATCACTTCGAATAAAGGCCGTTTTATACCCCTAGTTTTTCTAATATTTTATTCGGAACTCGAGTTTTTATAGTAACTTAGCCCTACTAGTTATATAATCTATTTGAGTAAACCCTATTACTTCGTATATAGATACTATTATATTAGTATACCCCCTAAGGGTAGTTATATAACTTACTAACGCTAAGTTAATATACTAGTATTAGCTAGGGATAGTAACTCTAGGTATTAGTATATATAAGGGTATTCAGGTAATTTTCCCTAATATATAACTCTTATATAGTTCTTGCTTTTTATATTTTTATAGATAATTAGCGGCCTTATAATCGACGTTAGTAGTACGTACTATAGCCTTTATAGCCTTTATACTAACGTATCTATATCTTTTATACTATTAAGTCTAAGACGTATTATTCTTAGCTAGGACTATTAATTTAAGGCGGAATACCCTTATCTAGTTAATCTATATAGTATCTAGCTAGTAGGTATAGTTATATAGGAAGGCTTATAATACCTCCTCGCCTTGTTTATTATAGAATATATTCTTCCCTCTACTACCGGTATATATATAGCCTTATAAGTCTAGTTATATAATAGATAGGAGGTTATATTTAATATTTAACACGTGATAAATATTAGTTAGTAAGAATTCACTGACCTTATTATTAATAATTACCGGGATTTATACTATTCTAATCCCTTTAACTTTTATTAATTTACCCCTAGTAGGTCCTAATACTATATAGTTCTAGACTAGTAAATAGTTAGTAAACTTAGATCGGTCCTAGAAGGTATACTCCTAGTCCCCTAAGTTAATAATAATCTTATAGGATTTATTGTTTTATTATAAGTTATACTCGAAGCGAGCGGTATAGGATTTATCCTACTTTTATTTATCTAGGTTTTATTTACTTTATTAGTAACTAGGATATCTATCTTAATACTATTATTTATTCTATACCTCCAGCTCTTTCTTTATTTTAGGAATAAATCCTTCTAGTCCTAGCTTTAGATTAATATACTAGTAGTCTTTTATATTATATTAGCAGCTATAGAATATATATTTATTATTATTATTACCCTACCTTTTATTACTAGGCTTATTTTAATATTAACCTTACTTTAGCTATTTACTAAAATTACTAGTAAATACCTTGAATTCTTTAGTCTTTAAAGGTATAAACCTATTAACTAATAATATAGTAATATACTTAAAATCCTATAGCTCCTTCCTAGATTATATAATCTTAGTAAGGGTATAAACTACTTCCTTTATATTATCTAGTAGGCCCCTCTTAAAGAGTACTATCTAGAAATCTATTTCTAGCGGACTCCTTATTTATAGAAGCTTATTTATATACTCCTTAAATTTAATAAGGTAGGTATAAAGGTCTTTAAATTAATCTAAATAAAGCTTATATAGGGTAAAGTATATTATTTTCTTAGTGGCGTAGGAGTCCGTCCTATATAATAACTTTAATTTAGCTTATACTTCTTTTACTATTATTAGAGTTTTAATTATATTATAAGCTAATAGTAATATAGTAATATAAGTAGCGGCGAGTACTCGCTCCTCTAGATCAATATACTTTTCCTATTTATCCTTATCCACCTCCTTAATAGGGAGTTTTACTCCTCTAGTAGTAGGTAAGTTAGGGTTAGTTAGCGGTTTATATTCCGGTCTAATAACCTTAAATACACTATTAACTACGAGTAATACTCTTATAATAATCTCCTATAACTTATAGTTCTTAGTACCCTTAAGCTTCTAAATTTTATAATAGTTAGATATAATAGTACCTATTATAAATAGTTCTAGGAATATTTCTTCTAGAGTAATACTAAGTCTTAGTAAAAAGCTTACTATATAATTTATGCGGTTCCTAGGTTATATAGAACCTAGGCTTATAACCTATTAAAATATATGATATTAATAAGTCATCTGTACGTGATTTAGGTGTAGTATAATAGTATTATAATAACTAATAGATGGATATAGCTATATAGAATGGAATAACCATCACGAGAAATCTCTATTAGTCTGCCAAGGCCCCCTGACTAGTCCTGATTAGTGACTACCGAGGTTGACCCGGTCTGAATTCCAGCACATATCCCTTCTATCCGGCTCGCGTGACTACTCATTGGTTGTCATGATCCGTCACCCCACAACAAGACAACATATTCCCACTTGATTAAGTCGATGTCTCCTCTTCATGAACCACAGTATTGAGACCACAGTATCATCGTCCTCAGAATGCTTTCCCGTCCCAGGTCTGCAATGCGTTTGACCATATGGCTCGCTTCCAGTGCTGATTGACTGCCTCATACGGCGAGGCGTCGGATACATGGCCTCGTTGTGACCCGGCTTTGTTGCTTTAGTGCAGTCTTGAGTTTTGGTACAAGTAGCTGATTGACTATCAAACGCTAGAAATGGAGTCTCACCAGCGATGTTGATTCAACAAATGGAAGGAACGTTAGAGTGAGTGGCTAGTATGTGGGAGAAAGTACAGATGGGCGCCATAGTGATAGAGAATTTAGAGCTAGCAATGAGTATGTACATATACAAAAATCATTCTGAAGACAAAGTGTTCGGGTCCAATGACTTGAGAGCCGTCACGTTGCGCAGACTTGCCCAGATAGTAACAAGTACTAAGCATCTTAACAATAAGACATGAACAAGTAGAAAGCATTATTCTTCAGTCGTGTCTCGACGAGTAGACTTACAAACTCCCAATAGTATCTAATTTACTCACGCCATTTATCAGGTCTATTTCGTCTTTACTGGGGCCCTCGATGTGCTTATCAGCCTTGGTCTCAACTTGATTTCCTCCATTGGGGAATCTGGTGCCTAGGTTCTTGACTTTCTTCTCTTTTCTTTTGGCCTCTTCCGGTGGGTATGCTTTTTGTTCTATGTCTTGCCAGTCTTTCGACTCTCTGAACGCCTTCTGTATTGGTTCTAGTAAATCCAGCAGCGCCGAGGTTACTGCAGGCTTCAGCATTTGCGGCGTGAGCTATGTAGCTGTCAGTATGCAGGATCGAGTGCCTTGTGGATATTATAGCATTCCTCCCGACTCACATTATCGGCTTCATAATCTCCCTTCAACGTCGCAATATCGTGGTACACCAACGGCTCCCCGTCTTTCCTCTCAACCACGAATCGCCCTCGGCCACCACTTTTGAGAGCGCTGACTGGTAAGATGACGTATTCCACAAAGCTGATGATGCCGTTACCCTCTACTTCCTTTGGAGCCGCGTGAGCTTTCTTTAGTTTTCTCTTCACGATATCGGCAGTCTCCAGCACGTCAATCTTGGAATCCGGATCAGATGCTGACATCTTCCCACCAGCAAGTCCAGGCACCATGGGATTCATCAAATGTGCCCGTTCCTTGTAGCCGATCCTTGGTAATTGCTCTCCAGCTAATGTGAAGATCTTGCGCTGATCAACACCACCAAACTGTGCATCGACGCCAAGATGCTCTTCGTCCAGAGCCTGCATGAGTGGGTAGATGAGACTGCTCAGCATTGGATTCTCGACCTGCTTGACGACTTCTGCACCAGCTCTTTTCGCATCATTTACCCCAACCACCGTCGTCATGATATCTAGATCCCTTCTGTATTTCTCTGATCGCTGATAGCTGCTTCCTAATACAAATTCAAGCTTCCGGATAGGGACATTGACGGATTGTAAGAGCGCGGTGATGACATGTTTGTAGTACTCGGCCCGAAAACCGACGAGCAATTCTGGTGCTTTGATGTTGTCAAGAAAGCCATGGATATCGGCAAGGAGGATCTTGACTTTGCAGCCCGCGCGCAGGAAGTGGGCGATTTTGACAATGGGAACGAAGTATCCACAGTGTGGTCTGCCCGTCGTTGCAGTGCCTACGTGCCCGTTAGCGGAGGGTTGGTAAGACATTTGATGCGTCCGCACCCCAGTAGATCACCAATGGCCTCTTCTGCCTACTTATTACATCTTCAATTATCTCTGGCTTGAGGACTTCCTGCAGATTTTCCTGTATCAGGGCGATTCTTTCGTCCGCACTTGCAACATCACCCTCAGTATCATGAGACCAGTCATTCTGATCCAGGGCTGCGGACGGTGGAATAGTTTGATCCCTCCTCAAAGTCTCGTTTTCATTTTTCAATCTCGCACCCTCACCTTGTAGCTTAGAGATTTCCTCTCGTAGTTGAGCGTTCTCTTTGTGAAGATCTTGGGCCATCCCAGTCTGTGAGTCCATTGGGAAGTGAAGGTGGTAGATCTGATTCCGCGTTGGAGCCAGGTGTACCAAGCTTTTTGACGGGCGGCTTGAAGGGCGCTAATGCAAGCCTCATGCAGTTTCCCCATCGACGAACTTTAGTAAACAATTCCTATCCCCGCCTTCCTTCAAAAACTAAGAGACTCCTCCAGCCACTTCCCAAAAACCATTTCCAGCCATTCCATATTCCTCCAATCCAAACAACCGAGAAATTCTCGAACACGACACGCGTCAAACACTTAATACGAGAGAGGTTGGTAATAAAGTGTGGTGGCTAAGATAATCTTCGAGCTGTAGATAATAAAATTTCGGGAAGTTGCATTCAAGTCCATACCGTGCTGCACCTACCCTCTCCCCCCTCTACTTCTGCATTGCCACACAACCAGTTCAACCACTGCTTCATTATCCTTCTCATCATTGCTAGTCTCAGTAGCTTTTAACAGACGTTAGGCAGGTAGAGTAACGAAAAGCTCCGAAGAGGACCAGAGCTGCCGTCTCTCTTTATCATCGCTGTTCTGAGCTCTCGACATGAGACCACAACAGTTCCTCTCCGCCGCTGTGGCAGCTACATTGGCAGCAACACCAGCGACGGCTCAGACCTACACCGACTGCAATCCTCTTAAACGTGGTAAGATCTTTGCTCACTAGCACGATATTGACAGCAATTAACGGAAACATGTAGGAGGGTGCCCAGCAGATACAGCACTGGGTAAAGCCGTCACGATCGACTTCAAGTCAGGAGCCCCAGATTCTTTCACGGCTCAGGGCGTGCCAACATACAATTCGAACGGTGCCTCGTTCACAGTCGCAAATCCGGGGGATGCCCCTTTGATAGCATCAAAATGGTACATCATGTTTGGGCATGTCGAGTTCGTCATCAAAGCAGCGCCGGGCGTCGGCATTGTTAGCAGTGCTATTCTACAATCAGACGATCTCGACGAGATCGACTTCGAATGGCTCGGATACGATAACGCAAAGGTCCAAACAAACTTCTTCGGCAAAGGAGACGCAACAACCTACAATCGTGGAGCAGCATTTCCAGCAGCCGGTAATCACGACGGTTTCAATACATATGCCATTGACTGGACCGCCAATCAAATAGTTTGGTCCGTGAACGGAAAAACCGTTCGAACTTTGACGCCCACCTCCACCAATGGCTATCCCTATCCGCAGACTCCCATGATGATCAAAGTAGGCGCATGGAGCGGCGGTGATTCATCAAATCCCAGTGGCACTGTTGGTAAGTCGCAATACACATTTAGATTTCCAATAGGGTCAGGAGACTGACATTTCATCGCCGATAGAATGGGCAACTGGTCAGACTGGTGTCTATACCAATTACCCTGCAGGACCATACACCATGGGGGTCCAATCCATTGCCGTCACCGATTATTCCACTGGAAGCCAGTACAAATATACGGGCAATGATGGTACCTGGCAATCCATTACTGCAGTTGGTGGTAAAGTCAACCCGGATGGCAATGGAGGGGCTATCCAAGCTGCTGTCTCGCCATCCGCCACAGGAGACACCAACAGCCCAATGCCATTCCAAGGGACCCACAGCGCCAAGGAGTCACCTGTACAGCAACCGAATGCCGGAGGATGGACGCCGACCACTCTCCAAACCAGTCCACAATCCACATCGACGACGTATCCTGATCTCCCGGCAGGATGGACTGTGACCAGTTCGGGCAAAGTCGTTCCGCCAAGCGCGGCGCCTGTGAGTGAGCCACCCCATATCGGCAGTACTCCGAGCGACACTAACTTTGAGGTTTCCAGATTACATCCCCACCAGGCTCACCTACGCCATCGCCTGCGGACTCGCAGCAGCAATCTCCTGCGGCTGGTGGATCTGAGGTCGTCACATCATATGATCAGCAAGGGTTCCCAGTGGTTATCACCCAGCCAGTTGCGGAGGCCGCTGCTGCGAAACATTACAACGACCAAGGCTTCTTGATCACAACCGGAGCCGCATTGGCGTCGCGATCGTCACCTACCTCCGTCGCTGATAAGGTTGCTAGCCCGGCGGGAGAGGCTGCGGCAGCAACGGTTCCAGCAGCTTCTCCGAAGGTATCCCAGGTCTCGGCTGGTTCTCGAGCTATATCAGGCCTTCAGGAAGTCGGTCTGCTAGTCAGTGCAGTCTGCTCCGTTCTCGGTGGAGTCTATTTCCTATAAATAAGTCTTGGTTAATCTGTGCATAAGCGACTTGGTTGGCATTTTGCAGGGAGTATGTACGTTGCTTTTCAGCATAGCGAGGATTCCGGGGGGATGTTCCACCATCAAAGTTGGAGATGACGGCTCGGGTAGGAGTATCGGTAGGTAAGGATAAGGTACACTCCGGATGAAATTGATGCTGCAACGATTAACGATTAATCACACACACACAGACACGGTGCACATTAGCATAATAATAATGAACAGACCACGCACATTTACTCACTGTCCATTTCATCCCGCCTCTCGAGTGCTTCATTGCTTGATTGCTTGATTGCTCACGAGGGATTCAGATGGACTCAATCTCGCCGGACACTACCTCAATGGGGATGAAGCCCCGTCTACAGCATTTTATCCGTACAGGTCTATGATAACCCCGAACCCCCTCAGAATCCAATCGCCTTGGCTGGGGACTGCGGACGCTCGCAGCCAAGGGCCGCTAGCATGCAGCCCTAGGCTAAATAGGGGATGTACCTCGCTGCAATATTCCTTGGCCTGCTAACTGGGGGGTTTGGATACCCGTCACGCTCTTGAGATTCGCGGGGTAGCTGCAAGATGTACGAACGGACTTTGAATATGGACTATATCTATCCTGCTCGCATATCTTCGCTTTCGCACTGTAAGCACAGCTTACAGTGCTTCCCTTTGCACTTTGGGGATTATGGTACTGTTGATCGTGTAGCAACTGTGAGATACGTCACAACATGCTCGACTATGGCTTCGCCCACCCGTTCCTCAGCATCTTTCTCTGCTTCATATTCTTCCCCACAGTCTACTTCTCCATCTGTACCATTCTCGACAATCGTACCATCGCCAGACTAGGCGCCTTTCCGCCGACAGTACGAGCCAAGCTTCCGTTTGGGATTGATGTTAGTATTTGTTCTACGCCATTGTCTCGTTTTTCTCAAAACCCTGATGAGGTCGAGGGCATATTTTGGGACTTTTTACTCTTGGGACATCTTTTGACGTTCCTTTTCGTACCTGAAAGAGGAACGCTGATTTTCCAAACTTGTTAAAGATTCTCCTTGCCTCCCTTCGGCACACTCGCACCAATTCCGATCTCGAATTCTGGAACTGGCTCTTCAAATGGTCTCCAAACAGTCATTCAAGGACGGTTGATTTCTTCGTCGCCAGACAAAGATACATCTTTACGGCAGACATCGAGAATATCAAAGCGGTCCTGACGACGCAATTCAACGACTATGGCAAGGGCAAACCGTTCCACGACGATTGGAAGGACTTTCTTGGCGACAGTATTTTCACAACGGATGGAGAGCAATGGCACAACAGCCGCCAACTGATCCGACCCCAATTCGTGAAGAACCGCGTGGCGGATCTTGATATCTTCGAACACCATGTGGGAAAGTTGCTGAGCAAGATCGGCGGACGAGGAGAGGAGGTCGACATTTCGGCTCTCTTTTACCGCTTCACGCTCGATACGGCTACGGACTTCCTACTCGGCAAGTCCGTAGACAGTTTGGATCACCCCGAGGCACCATTCCCGACCGCCTTCAACGAGGTGCAGCGCGTTCAGAACATCATTTCCAAATGCGGTCCTTTGCACCCACTCGTCAACAGGAAGACCTTTTGGGCAGGCTTAAAAATTATCGATCAGGTCATCGAGCCCTTCATCGAGCGGGCTCTCCGTCTCAACATCTCGGATCTGAACGAGAAATCTCATCAGTCCTTCCTGCACGCGCTCGCTGCGACGGGCACGAGGGATCGAAAGGTCATCCGCGACCAGGTCGTGGCGGTTTTGCTGGCCGGAAGGGACACGACGGCTGGCGCGCTGAGTTTCACGTTTCAGGAGTTGAGCGCGCATCCGGAGATTGTGAGGAAGTTCCGCACGGAGATTCTGGAGATGGTGGGGCCGGATAGGGCGCCGACGTATGAGGATTTGAAGAATATGCCGTATTTGCAGCATGTGATGAATGAGACGTTGAGATTGTATCCTAGCGTGCCGATTAATGTGAGTTCCCCTGGGGGAAGGGTCTGCTCTTGTGCAGTGGGAAACTGAAAACTGATCGATTTGCAGGTAAGGCTAGCTCTACACGATACCACCCTACCCAGAGGCGGTGGACCGGATGGATCACAGCCCATAGGTTCGTTTGCCAACCCCCCTACCCAACCACAATACCTCCCTACCTATCAAAAATAACCAAAAAACCCCCCCAGGCGTCCTCAAAAACACCCCTATCGCCTACTCCCCCCTCTACCTCCACCGCCGCGCCGACCTCTACCCCCCCGCCTCCCCCTCCTTCCCCGACGTCCTCACCTACAGCCCCGAGCGGTGGGAGAAATGGACGCCGAAGAGCTGGACCTACATCCCCTTCAACGGCGGGCCGAGGATCTGCATCGGGCAGCAGTTCGCGCTGACGGAGATGGGCTATACGATTGTCAGGCTGCTGCAGCGGTTTGAGGGCTTGGGCAGGTATTGGGGGGAGGGGGAGAAGCAGCTGAAGTGTGAGATTGTTATTAGTCCGGCGTGTGGGGTTCGGGTGGGGTTTTGGGAGGGGAAGGGGAAGGGAAAGGGGGGTTGAGTGGTAAGGTTAGTATATATGTAAGGATTGGACGGAGGAGATTGGCATATTCGAGGCTCTAACGTTTTCGTGGAAGTAATTGGTGCTGACGATTTTTAAAATTTCAAAGTAGAAAGATGTCGGTGGTATGTATTCGCTACAGGGATCAAGTAATTATGAAGCTTGTATGGCTCTACCAATCTCACTCAATCCGCCGATCTCGTTCGACTCGGAACATCAATGGAAAGCCACTGCATCTCGACATTGTACCGCCTCTCTCTCTCTCTCTCTCTCTCTCTCTCTCTCTGATTGGTATCATCTTCCCAGGAAGCAAAATAGATAGAAGCTGAAAGATCTCGTGGACCCGCAGTCCACTCTCAAATGGGTTTGTCGAGGCAACTCGAATTATTCTTCGTGATCTGTCCCAAGCTCACTCCCCTCACCATCACTGCTCCCTCAGCTCACCCATCACTTCTCGTCCTCCACCTGCGTCTTATCACCCGCCTCTTTCGCAAACATCGAACTCCCAACCCGAACCCGAGTCGGCCTCCCAGCCTTCTCCAGACATACCCGGGCTTCCCCTATCAGATCTAGATCCGTACCCGGCGCCCCCATGAGCGACAAAGTGACAGGTAAATATTCAATCTGCCCGCTGACGCGAGAATCGTAGCTTATCTGACCAATCGGCACGACCAACTCTGGTGCACCAAGGGTTGGAGCTAGATCCAACATCCCAATACCCATCGGCATCTGTGGGGGAGACGGCGGATCATCTCGATAATTCGGCCTCATGGCTTCAATAGGGAGCACGACCATTGTCGTATGTGTGGGGACGCACATCACTTCATCCAAGAACCATCGCTTGAACGTTTGGAGCCTTAGTATGGACTCTTCTCGTTGGGAACGTGTCAGATCTTTCGCAATCTCCCACCGCCAGCGTAATGTCGGACTGACGTAAGGGGCCTTGCCGAACTTGGCATGATATTTTGTACGAAACTCGTGGAAATTGTGGTAATGGTCATAGAAGAATGCATGCGTCGGCGCGTGTTCCATGAATTGCTGAAGACTTTGACCAGCTAGGTTTTCAGGTGCAGAATTCGTCCACCTTTCTGCAAACGATATTTCGGTCTTTTGGACACCTAGTGAGGATTCTAGATCCTTGACAAAGTCGTCAATCAACTGCTTCTGGACAGGATCAAGGTTGGACATATAATCCAAAGGGTAAACAATCCTTGGTAGTTTCTGGTGTTTGGTATCCTCTGGATGGCCAAGCTCCAAATCTGCGCCGTACCAAGTCATCACAAAGTCTCGAAATTCCGTTATGTCACGGCCGAAAAGGCATGGCGTATCGAAAATCCTGCTGCTGTAAGCTTCTCGTTCGATTGAGTCTACAAATTGACTGAAACTCACTCAAAAGCTGTAGCCAGGCCCTCAGAGGAAAGTAGGTCATGTGTTGGGCGTAGAGAAAAACATCCATTGAAATGGGCTGGTTTGCGCCCACTTCCGGTCGCTAAATGTGTCAGGTAACACTGGTTTTCTGGGATCAACATTAGAAAACTCACTGTCGGTCCCAATGGCAAAGTCGAGCCAATCGTAAGAGGCCACAGCAGCAGCAGATCCACTGCTACTTCCGGCTGGATACTGGTAGCCATCCCCTCGTGGATTGAAGGGCGCTTGATAGTCCACAGACTCGGTGGGCGCTTCGCGGGCAGCAAAAGAACTGAGTTTATTCTTCCCTACAATCTCCGCACCAGCGTCAATCAATTTCTGTATGGATTTCGCGGTCTTGTCACAAGGAGCGGACACCTATAGAGTTGGGGGGTCAGCTTTCGTTTCTTTTGCCGTCTATTTTCTCATGCTGATCAGAAATTTGGGCAGGCTTCGAAATTGTCAGCTCCTGGCAATATAGTGCAGCACACTTGTTCATCCTGTTCAGGGTAGCACCAACGGAACTGTTCCCATCTTGCCAATTATCCCGCATTAATTCGAATGCATTGAGTGCTTGTCATTTTGTTCAGCGGCTTAATGCTCACATTCAATCGCTTACATTGAAGTAGCCACGACTACCGACAGAAGTGATAAGCCCCTCTAGGTCAAAAATGTCCTTGATCGCAACCCTGACACCCGCGAGAGGGGACTTGGGGCATCTCTGGAAATACAAGCGAGAGGGTACGGCGACGCTCAATGTCCGGTACTCGTGGCCTACTAGGCCTATTTCGTAGTATTGACTTCCTCGGTTAGTACTTCTCCGTTCTGACGCAGCGGTTGATATAAGGCTTACGAGGTGCTATCTTGGGCCGGTTGACATGCTGTTAAGAACGTCTGATTGACGTCATCATATAATCTCCGCACCTGCCAGAGGAAGTGCCCTCTCGCAAAGTAAGGTCCTGGTGGCGGTGGTGGAGAGCTGAATTGATCCAGTGACGCAATCGTGAATGAAGACTTCCAGCCTTTGAGCAGACTTCGCGCTTCGTCTTCCAGAACGACGGCTGAAGGACAAAGCCCGATGAAAGTAACGTTTGCAAGGAACTCGGTCCGGAAGACGTCGTCGTTCTGGTTATAGTCGTCAACCTGAGAAGAAGAAGCTTGCGTTAGCCATTTATGAAAGGAAGATGAGGCTTTCGAAACAAGGACGATGCTTAATCTGACTACTAACGTGCCAAATTCTCTCGAAGACTCATACATACTAGCTTTTGTATCCAAGATCCTCGTATCACAGAAGACTCAACGTGAATTATAGTCGTCAAAAAACAGGCTGACTGTTCACGGTTCGTGATGACTGGCCCCTAGAATGTTTGACCGAGTACCATGTAAGTCATGGGCAGATTCGCCATTTTGGACCAGAAGACACGCGAGTACAGCATACCGAGGTGCGTCGAGTGGTCATATACTTCTGTCCCCTCAGCGAGAAAAGACTCTCATTCAGCCATTCAACTGGCGGAGTGTTGAGTACAGCGGCTTGTTCCCACTCCCTTTCCATCTGCCTTGAAGTCCTTGCTAGCTCCATTATTGGAATGGTGCGTGGAAAGCAGACTCTCCTAAGCTGCTCAAAACTGCAGAGCATCAGATTTGAAGCGGGTTGTAGCAATTGCTGCGGCGGCAAATTATCGGCGCTGTGCATCAAGGGATCTCGGGTTACACAAGAATTTGACATGCCAAGGTACGGAGCACCTTCTCGCAAGGCTACCATAGCCACCGCATGGATCAAAACCAAGGTTCGTGCCCACCAGATGAGTGTCCGGTCCTACCAAGTACAATTGGTTGCAAGTAGGCAAGGCAAGGCCTTACACGCATGGGCAAAGAGAGTCATGATTATGTACCACTCACTAGTGTGATGACTTGATCATACCTTGCAGTTTCCCGGGTTCATCAGACACCACGTAACCTGCACAGGCCCGGCTGCGATACCTTTGACCACTAATCGCTCCCTCATCATCGCCAACCTTCTGGTCACATCCTCGCTCACTTCCCCCTTTCCTTTCCACAATACCTCTCCGGCTGCAGCCACGCGAGGCCAGAGATTATTGTCCAAGTTCATTCCGTCGGTCTGCTCGCCCCACATATGTACTTCACCACCAAGTACCAGATGCTGTTGTTCTTTCGGTATGTCTTTCAGCGGTTCATAGGCGTAGATCTCTCGCCAATTCTTGTATGGACCGCAATAATCGAGATAAGGCGCCTTGATGGGACTGTCTGGGTTATCAAGATCGGGATCCAACCATCCACCGTGTCCACAGTCAAGATACCAATGGGTGTAAGGCCCAAATAAAGCCTTATGTCCACGTCCTACCACCTCTGCAAGAGCTGAACGTCCACTTTTAGTACCCGCACGCCAGATCTGTACGATGACTTCAGCTGGGAAGGTCAGGTTGTAGTCAAGCACATGTTCTTCCCACACAATTGGTGTGAGCGAATGATTTCGCACAAGATGTAGTGTATGATTCACAAAAGATTGAAGGTGTGGCTTAAGCTCTGTAGGCGTCATATCGTAGGCTTTGGCATTGACCTCGTCACCACCAATATGAAACAGAGACGAAAATGGTGAAATACGAGGAAGAAGATCGTTGAGTAGAGTCTCGGTGAATTTCAGCACAGGTGGATAACTGAGCTTGAATTGTCCAGCACATGGCTGAGCAGAAAATTCGGGCCAAGGTTGACGGTTGTAGGATTGAAGGAGGTCTGGGTACGCTGCATGGATAGAAGCGGTGTGACCTGGCATGTCGATCTCGAGGTAGACTTGCACTCCACGATACGCACCAAACATCTGGACTTCGTGCAAATCTTCCACAGTCCAGATCTGATTTGGGTGGTATGCTCCTTTGATGGCAAGATCTGGAAGTGCAGGTATCTCAAGTGACCAGGATTGTGCGTCCGAAGCGTGAAGGTGCAATCGATTGAATTTGTTGAATGCTAGACCTTCAATCGTACGCATGACATCGACTGGGCTAATGATATTTCGCGAAATATCGAGATTCAGCCCTCGATGGATAAAGGCTGGGCAATCGCTGATAACGAGAGGCGCATAGGGAGTATAAGGTGTTAGAGCAACCATCATGTCGGAATGCTTATAGAATAATTGGCTGAACGTTGTAAGGGCACGTAAGCTGCCGAGCGGATGCATGAAGCTCAGTATCACGTCGCCATTCTCAGAAATAGACAATTTATAAGCCTCATCGGACTTGGAATTTGTCACAGGATGCCTAACATGTTGTAACTTTATCTCTCGGATCAAGATCCTATCGTGGGAAATAGTCGGTTCGAAGCTCGCGTTCTTTGGATGAAACTTCCAAGGCTCAAAGGTAAAGTATCCAGAGACGATGTCTTCACGCATGCGTTCCGCAGCAGCAATGAGAACGTCCTCCGAGGAAAGGGTAGGCGTCGAGGAGTCATATAACGACCACCATGGCCTGTCTCATCATGTCAATGACTGTCTTGAGATACTCTTGTGGCATATACCCCACATCAAAAGGTATTTGATTAGATCAATCACTTCTCGAGGTCTTGAAGGGGTGTAAAAAATCCGAAAGTCTGGAGACAGCCAGACCACTTGATTACCCAAGTCCGACTCCATTGCCAGAGGCCAGGAAGCAAATGCGATTTCCACGAGACATGAACAACATGAGAGAAAGGTTAGAAGTAACATGGCTCCTTCTCAGTACACACGAAGAAGGAAAGCGTAATTCCAGAGATATGAGCTTATCAAGATACCCTGGAGTCTTTCCGCACATATGTAGTCAGTGGAGTCTTCAAAGTGAAGCGTAGGGATGAGCCGCGCTCCTTCTTTCCTTGTCCTCGATTTCGGTTACATCCGGAGTATCTTATCCACCCTGCGAACATGCTGAAGATTGGGAGGACAGGTTGGGATGCCCGGGGATACTGTACTTTAAAATACTTGGAATGATGCTGAAGCGCGCGGGCCGAGACGCCATTCACGCCATCTATCCGGGCACCCGGGCAAGGACCTGCCGATGCTAGTGGAAATCTGGAGTTGTACTTAGGTTGGTGGCGGTCACTAAAGTGTACTGCCTTTTCATGACGCGACGAAATCAGGTCTGTTTTTGGTTTCATATATGATCCCTGCCATATGGAAGATGTTTCAGATCCTCCTCACCAACTCAAATCCTTTGAGCGGCTAAGGTCTTCATGCGGGCTGTGCGCGTTGCTGCCTGCACTGCCCTGCCTTGAAAACCTTCCGTCGACCTCTGGCATTGATACCATACGAATATGGGGAAATCTCAAGCTCTTTCGTCTGCTTGTATATAGATGACTTCTCATATTGAAAGCGATGAGCGCCAGCCTCTGTTGCCTCAAAGTGCGATCTCACTCTCTCATTCCGATTCATCCAACGAGCCTAGATTCTGGCAACGATTGATCGGAGTGGTAATCTCTGTGAAAGACTTTTTGACAGGCAATCCTATTCTAATATGTACATTCTGTCTGCAATTTTGCACCTACTTTGCCAAACACATGGTTGAGGTCCCAATGATCAAGCTGTTTGAACAAGCCATTTGCAATCGATACTATCACACCCACGACAAATTATCATTTTCAGCTGTGGGTTCTGTCGATGAGCACTTGTGCAAGATACCTCCAATACAGAAGGAGTTGGCAGGCCTCGTTGGGTTGAAGTTCACTTTTGATGCCTTACCAGGTTAGTAGCCCCTGATGAACCCGTCGAATGTATGCTGGACGCCCAAGACTCATACATGGAGTAACAGCACTCCTGACTGCTCTTTATTACGGGTCCATAGCAGATAGGTAGAGCGCCCACAGCTCAAAACATTAATGCCTGCTGAAAGAACATCAGATTCGGTCGTCGCCTGGTTCTTGGGCTCTCTTACGTCGGAACCTTGTGCAGCTTGCTGTGGATTTTGTTCATATGTTATGCTGATACGAAACTGCCAGTGAAGCTCGTATGGGCGTCGTCGGTATTTCTTCTAGTGGGTGGCTCTCAACGGGTGGCTAAAGGGATGAACTTCACTATCGTTGCCGATGCCGTCGATAAATCGCATAGGTAAGTCATTCGTCTATATCGGACAGGTAACACGTCTGATTTGTAATAGGACGAAATATATGTATATTCTTGCGGGTATCCCCCACATCACAACCCTGTTGGCCCCGCCACTCTCGGGGCTACTAATGGTCACAAAGATCTGGCTGCCATTTGCCGTCGCTATCGGGTCATTGACTGTGGCTCTAATTGTAATCATCCTCATGCCAGAGTCTCTGAACCATCATCATCATTTACACTCGAAAAACATTCAAGGGAGCCCGCTCCTTGGTGCCGCCGACGCTTTCATACCAACGGAAGCCGACGAGGAATCGCCCTCATCCCCAGAACTATCACCACGCGGAATCGATGATCGCTTGATGGACCCAAGTCCCGAAAAGCAGCAGTGGTGGAAAGGCATTGTTATTCTCATTCAAATGCCAGGCCTTCCATTCTGCTATTTGCTGTTCTTTCTCAAGCCGCTTGCAATGATAAGTAAAGCTTTCGTGTACCAATATGCGTCATATAATTTCCACTGGGGTCTGAGCCAGACGACATGGCTCCGCTTTTCGCAAGCTGGAGGATCATCCCTGGCGACGATCGCCGTGTTGCCTTTACTGTCAACAGTCCTGAATCGTAGAGGACTGCAGGCGCAGATGCTCGACCTCAATGTTATCCGAATATCCTTATCGATCGCTGTCGTAGGCTTCGTGCTCTTACAGCTTTCTTACCAAAGTTGGATGCTACTTTTTGGTATGTTATGTGGGTGTTCTGGGGAGCATAGCTGACTCATCCAGCGTTGTTTATCTGCGGCTTGAGCGAAGGCGAGGAGCCTGCCCTTCAGGGACTTACCACATCTTTGATCGATCGCTCCTACCATGCAAGGTTGTTCACTTCAGTCGCAGTCGTAGAGATCCTCGCGAAGCTCGTTGGCGGTCCCATAATGGGCAAGTTGTTCTCCATTAGCCAGAGGCACGGCCCAGGATCCAGTGGGTTATGCTTTTCGGTGTCTGCGGTAAGCCGTATTGATCAGGCCTATACAGCCGCACCACCATTACTGACCATTTCTAAAGGTTATCCTGTTCCTGTTGCTGATATTGGCATCCATACAAAGGCTGGAGCGGTAGTGAAACATCTGGGGGTAAGAATATATATATCTCCATTACACATATAGCGAGTCCGCGCCACCTTATCCATCTGCAGGTCTGTACAAGGTATCTATACATTATCAGACCATCTATGCACCAGTCCGTTTCTTTGGAACTCCGTACGTACTCCAATGACTGAAAATGCAAGCTAGCCATACTAAAGATTGTTTCGTCATTGACACGCCATGGAAATCCCAAAAGGTTCACTTTAGTAAGGTTCCAGGAAACTGTACGTGAACATCGTCTCAACGATACGAGAACCATCTTTCGAACCTAATCCAATCATGGATTCAGCCCCAATGGGCTTTGATGACTTATTCAAACCCCATATATTTTGGTTCGCAGAATACTCGTACTCTCCATACTCAAAGAGCTCTTAGAGTACAGACCCATACATGCATACATCATCCTTCCCAACCCACATAAACTCCCAAGGGGCTACTTCACAATCAAAGCATCCCATGATCTCCACCTCTTCCCCTTCTCGAAAAATTACCAATGAACCCCTACTATCACTCACATCCTCGATACACATGATCCTCCATCCCATCTGCAACCGTGGGGCCACGGACTCCGCTGCAAGGAGACACCTTCTTCTTCCTCCGAACCCATACAAACGCGAGATCATTCCCTTGATAGCTCTAAACATGCCAACAGAGGCGATCCGCTCCATAACGCATGCTCATGTGTGGTAATCAGCAGAGTGCACAGCTAAGACGTGAAATAATTATCTGATCGAGCGAAGTAAAATCCATCGGCGTTGTCCAGCATGCCGCCTGAGGCCAGTTTTCTTTAATTTTATTGTCAATTTTACTTCGATATAAACTCGTTCATGTCTCGCATAGTGACCTCATTGGCTTTTTGATGTTCGTATGGGTTTTGTCGCGGACTGGATGAAGTAGGTAGTGCTAACGAGATGCGAGGGTATCAGGTTGTGAAAGCTGAGATTGGCGAAAGTTGGACTTTTGAAGATGTCCAGAGTGGATGTTGCGGGGTAGGGGTGACAGATCAATCCGTCTTTCGAGAGATGGGTTTTTGTGTGAGTAGTTCGGTAAAGTACGGCTCGAGAAAGCCAAGATGTTCAACAGGATGTAGGATAGCTTTCGAAGAGGTCTTGCCAATTTGAAATCGGAAATATTATTTAATTCGATGGGGAATCATATCGCTAATCATCTACTGCTACCGCTTAGCCATACTCCTGAAGCATCCTAAACGCATCCACGAGACCATCAAAGCATCGTTGTTACGCCTCGAGCTAAAGAAAGGTAAAACATTGATCTAAGAATCTCAGTACTGTAGGTAGGTACGGGAGGGTTCGGGCTGCGCCGCTGTTGAGCTATCACTAAGGTCTCGCGAAGGTTGTCCCGCTTGACCTGCAGTATGACCTCCCGTAATACTCAACGGTTCCTCCTCCTGTCCACTGACGCTTGTCGCTGCCGTTGAAGCCTGAGCGGGCATGAGGTTGACACCCATGTCATTAGCTGCGCTTGGAATCGGCTCGAGGTTCGGTGTCCATTCGCGAAGGTCTTCTTCGGCATCATTGAGTACTTGGCGAGCCTGATGGGTATGCTCGAATGGTGCGCGAGTGTCGCCTGGTACCACGGGAGTGTCGTCGAGGAGGTTCAGTATGCGACGGCCATGACGAGCGAGCATGATTTGCTTCTCGGCACGCTCGATGGTGGCGGCGAAATGGAGATCGTAGGCTTCCTTGAGCTTTTGGCGAGTCTGTAGATGGCATCAGGATAGCTTAAATCTTTATACTACGTATGCAATAACGTACGATGTTGGTCAGCTGAGCTTCCGCGACCAAATTCTGCGCCTCCGCTCTTACGAGCTCTTGCTCAAGGTGAACGATCTTGGTGCTTTGTGGCTCCTTGTACTTCAACTTCGATATTTCGTCCGAGATTTTCGCCTTGTGGTCTCTACTCGGCTGGACAGAGCTCTCGGTATTCCTTATCTGCTTCAGAATCCCACGATAGTCCTCCAGGTTTTGGGCAAAGACGTCTTCTTGCTCTCCCAACTCAGAGAGCAGCACCCCGAGCTTATCGGAAATGTCCGAGATCGAGTCGTCGCCCGTAGCCTCGCCCCAGTCTGACAGCTGGGAGGCGATCGAGATACGTTCGCGGCTGGCGGTTTCGTAGGCTCCAATAGCATGGTTCTCGCTCTTGATGATCTTGAAAAGCTTCTTGCTAAGCTCTGGCTGCGTAGCGCCTCGAAGCGATGCCATGGTGAAGCGGTGTTTGGGGGCGCTCGAGGTGCCGCCTGAAGTGGTGGAGGCATTGTCATGTCCTTTCTTGGACCTGACGGAGAGTGATCGATTCCTGGCAGTAGCAACTCGTCAGTCAACGCTGGGTTGAAGCCTCCAACCCTACGGGGTGCACAACGGAGACCTGGCTTATGTGGTTGTACCCACATATTGAGGGGCGCTTAATGTCAGGTCGCAGACAGATGTTGAGAAAGTATGCAGCTATCCTGACGCGTTTCACAGTAGAAAACCGGCAGCTATTTGTACTCGAAGATGACCATAGAGGATACAAAGGATAAGGGATTGGGAAGAAGGAGCGCTGACGACCCAGAGCATCTGATTCGCGTGGCTTGGCGCCGCTGTTGGTGCCGCTCACCAGCTTCTGCCCGCTCAACGTCTTCGAAGAACGAGAGATCCTCATTACTAGCCCCACCAGAGACAGCGATATCGCAATACGACTTATGAAAAGAGCGACCTTGGACGAGTCTACACTCTGATGCTGTCACGATTGAAGATGCGGAGTTCATCAACTTCCCTCTCCTAGTGTATTCTACATAGCTCATCAACCGCAACCACCCTCATGTGGGGAGCCGTTGGTGCTATTCATAGGGAGTGGAGTCATGCAACGCTATTGGTCGCAAGCCAGCATTCAAAACCAATTGCCTCCGCCAACATTCCCAGACGAGACGCACTGTGACGGCAAATTCTCTTTTCAAGGTGATCTTCTATATTACACCATCCATATAAGTTCAATCAATCTTTGGGAGCAGTAGTTCAGCATGGCCATGTCTTACCACTGGATAACTTTTGGAACCCACATTCTATTGGGCAAGAAGCTCATAAGAGGGTGATTCGATATGGGGGATTCCTCGAGATCAAATTCTCATTCGGACTTGGATTTAGAACAACTTAGAGACCGTCGATATTCCAAGGGAACTTGGATGGTACCAATATACTCGAGTAACTTTCATCAGAGCAAGATCTTTGCAGCCCACGAGAGCTCCTTCATTTGCAACGCTCTTCAACATGATCTGCTACTGCAGAGGACACATCGTACAGCGGAATCATTTGGAAATGTGGCAGCATCCCCTGCCCATCCACCGCAGACAGTCCCAATTGCCGCCGTAGTGGGCGCCTGGGCCCCGGAGTGCAAGATCCCTTCCCTCGAGACTCGAAAAAGTCGCTCTGCGTCGGTAATTGATGACTCTTAGAGGCTCGTTTAAATCTATCGCATGTTGCAGCGGATATTCACAAGCTAGCCGAAGATCTGTGTATCTATATAGATTTCGATTATGGCTTTTGGTCTCCAACAAGCCTCGAAGAACAGGGCTGTCGTATGGTTGTGTCTAATTATGTGGAGCTGTTCGCGGTCAATTTTCTTGCTATGTTTGACGTTGTTGCTGCTTCGCACGACTCGGGGAGCGGTCCTGTCAACTCCCATCTCCATTAGCCAGACGGAAGCCCTCAACGTAACTTTGACAGGAGGCGTTCCAAGCCAATTCTCAGCAATCCCTCAACCAGAACGCGGCGAACCCCTCGACAAATGGGACTTTCTTGAGTTGGCCATCAAGATTGTTGCTTTTCTGGCACGCCTTGACTTTACGAAGCAGATCCAGCCAAACCGATGGAGCGCCGATGCACCAAGCGGCCTCGTCATTGCAACCTCATTGAGCGGTACACGACGTGGAGTCCGCGGCATCGAAGCGCGCTATGTCATCTGGGGTATCTACGAAGCTGTAAAAGCCGTGATCAACAACGATGTTCCTCACGCTACCATCTACCTACTCAAGTGGCAAGGGAATACCGTAGGGACTCTGGCTTTCTACCATCCTTGGACGCTGAGTCTTCCAAGGAACGACACAATCGATAATATCACCCATGATGTTCCGTATGCCTCCTTGTCGAACATCACCGATCCCGCACCACTGGTAGCCCCATCTTCCAATATCAGCGTTTTGGCAACTCTGACGCCAGGCTTGAGAGTCGCGTACGGGATGGTCAGTGGACCAAACGATCACTCACTCAATCCTAACGGCGTCTTTATCAACATACTGAGTCTACTGTTGGAGACAGCGGAGCACTCGGCAAATATGGCGATCAGGTCGCCATTCACGGCTCCTATAGGCAGCTATGACGCTGTTGAGGCCACGGTCAGCGGTTCAGGATCCCATAAGTCTATGACGCAGCCGCCGTTTTTCGAGTACGAACACCTATGTGAGGGGCTTGCAGGTTTGTCTATAGAGTTGGTCAGGCTGAGGCGTAGGCCGCAACCAGACGAGTTCTTTGATGAGTTCAAATTAGTATTCTTTATGTACAACGTGGAAATTGGCGTCGTGCATTTTCATCCAGGCGGTTAAAGGCTATCGTGCACTTATTGCGGTTTAATGGCGATGTCGCTGATGTTTGGGTGACAGCCATAGCTGCATAGGGGTTTGGGGTTTATCCGAGGATGTGGTAGCAAACAGAAGGAATTCCATCATGACTTTGTAATTGCGAGCTAATGCGTGATCTGATTGCAGTCCGAAGCCAGACTCACCCTTGGCGAATATTGATTCGGCACACACAGAAAGAATGTCTGTACTGGGAAATTTGAATGACTAGGCGAAGCCAAGGGGTATCATTGGCTCTTGCAGTGCCTTGAAATCATCGCTCTTGTCCCTAGAAGAGCCATGTACGATGGCTGTCTTTTGCATGTGCCTGCTGGAGCTTACAGAGACATTGGATGACTTGACGAAGTGGAAGCTTCATCAGGCATGGTGTGGAAAGTCTACAGATACACCACTATGGGTTTCCTCTTCTCTCTGTGCTGCAACTGTCTTACTGCAGCCGCTCTGACGAGTATCCCCCTACTCCCGGATCTGGGCCGCCATGTTACGAACCCAATAAATCGTAACACCATCTCCATCAGCATGGTACAAGCCATTACAACTTTAGGACCGCTACAGATCTTCTCAAAAAGCATCCCGAACCTGTCATATGTGACGTACATCTTGCCATACCCAGCCCAGATATTGCCGGAGACCTGGAGTCGTGGTTTGGTCCTCCACATCTCCGCCAACAGATTGTCATCCCCGCTGCCAATGGTTTCGAACCGCTTACCCGGTGGCATATAGGTAACGAGGATGTCGGTATCCGTCGGGACGTGGCCAGTCCAATTATCAGAATCCAGAAACCCCCAGACACCTGGCCGTTCTGGATGTGATTTCCCCGTGCTGCCAAAGACCTTGAGATCGCGGCCTGAAGAAAACTTGACGTTCGTAGAGCTATGGTCCAAAAGCGTTATTCCCGTCCAATCCAGGCTCGCTCTCTCTCGAGGTTGAGATAAGGCGTAGCTGACGCCGGGTATCATGACTTTGCTCGGATGGGGAAGACCCCTGAGCCAGCTTAGGATGCTTTGTATATCTTGCCCGCTTGAAATACCCGTGTGAATCAGGAGATCTGCATACGGGATGTCGGACTCGAAGTTGTAGGTATCGGAAATACAAACGACTTTTATACCTGTACCCACTTGCTCGAGAGGCCGTCTATCCTGCTCGAGGTCGTAGAGGAGCGTTGCTAGATATATCAAGGGGGAATTGAGGAACAGATCCCATTGCGTTGGCCTCAGTCGATGGAGTACAGGGTCTAATCCGGTGTTTGCGCGGCTAAACATTAATGTAGAATGAACTCAAGGACCATTGAGAACCGACAGCAAACAGACGGCTCCCAAACTCTGATCATGTTGAGATAATTCATGGGAGACAGGTGTTCTTTCGATCACGCAGGCGCCTAAACGGCAGAAGTCTCAAACGCACAACGTTACAGTTGCCGCATATTGTTGGTCTTCAGGGGAGCCTGTGACCGTCATCGTGGTAGGCATCAAACTTCATGCTGGTCAATCGATTGGACAGTCTTTTCAGATATGGGGCAAGAATTAACCGTTAGCAAAATCGCACCAGAGTTGTGTTTTCATGCAGCACCCATGCCTTTTGTTACACGAATTCGACTTCTAGAACTGCATGAACCGCGCGAGATCCATTGCAGTGTCGAACATTGTTGTTACAACAAGGTAGTATACGAGCGTTACATTCCCATATACAAATACCTACCACAGCGCCTTCTCACTCAAGCCACAATATTCCACTTCATCCCAAGGAAGACAATTCTCATTCGTCACATTTCACACCCCGATTAGAGCCCTCGCAATTATATCAACTAATACCCACCGACAAGGGATGGCCATGGTAAAGCTCACCGTTCTACCTCCTTCAGCTTCTTTCCATCGTGGTGCGTCAGGATCAAATCATGCAACATTCCGCATTCCCTCATGAATATGCGAAACACTATCTCTCACGTGTAGTAAGTGGCGAGTCGCAGCCATTCCCTGCGAAAAGTGATGGTTGGCCTTCAAGACGGGCTCGACTGGTTCACGATGCAGATGTTGAAGCTGCGGAGAAAAAGCAAAAATTCCACTCCAGCTATGCTGAAATTCCTTCCTGGAGAGTCCTATATTTGTGAGACTCGAGACTGGTGTTGGATACAATTATGTCCACCGCAGCGCCGGTATATGTTGGCAAATCATGACTTGCAGGCAAGATTATCATCTAAGCCGTCAAATGCCCGACGTCTACGGCCCTGGTGCAGAATCCGCATCCGTACTTTGAAACGCCTCTCCAAAAGCACTATCAACATTCTCTATCTCACCGTGCTCGTCGAGTTCCCCAGTGTCGATTCCGTCCGCGTACAGGTCAGCTTCCGTGGTATCCAGATCTCCAAAATCGATGCCTTCTCCAAAGTCATTGGTCTCAAACTCGCCTGCGGTATTGCTTCCCCCGCCTTGCTCGAAAGTCTCATCATTGACAACTTCCTGTCCCGGCTCGAAGCCCGGTGGCGCATCACCATCAGGAGTCCCGATGGCAGCAGGAGTGTCCGTGTCTGGCTGCATGGCCGCATCATGGGCGAAACTATCGAGATCACCAAGTTCTTGGTCTTCTGCCCCAGAGTTAACGTCTTTATTGACCATAATCCAATCCTCCGCAGTCGTGTCTTTAGATTGTTTCCGCAAGACAGGTACTTCCTCCCTCGTGGTACCGTCATTATGCGAAGTTTCTGGCGTTGACATCTGTCTGAAAGAGGTTGGTGGTTCGACCGCATTCATATGATTCGTGAGTGTCCGCTCTTCTGGTTCTGAAGGAGCAGGGGCTTCAGACTGCACGCCATCGAGGTTGAAATTGTCCACCATGTCATAATCTTGTTCATTACTATCCCTGGCCCCAGACTTCTCCTCCAAACCACCTTTTTGCACACATTCAATGTCCAAAAGTGGTGTGATTTTCCTACCAACTATCTTTTGTGCATGTTCATTGATTTTCGAGTCAGGGTCAGCCCTAGACCTCCGAAAGTCGCCACTCAATATCTCGAGGGTTTCAGCTCTTATGGACTCTTCGGCTTCTTGGAGTGCACGACCTCTATTCAGCTTGGCCATGCGCCTGGCATGTTGTCTCTTTAGCTTTTCCATCTCCGCATTAATCTCAGCTACCCTCTCAGTAGCTCGTTTTGTAAATTCTTCGGCTTTCCCAGCTTCTAGTCTACCTACCCGTGGTGTCACGGAATCTTCTTTATGCGTAGGGCTTTCTGTAAGGGTCGGAAATGTTACTTTTAGTGTGCCCTCGACAGGAGCATTGAAGAAGTCGTTGGTTAGAGACTCAAGCTCACCCTTCCGCCCAAGGCCTAGCTCCCCTGGTATGATCTGATTCGTGTCATAAGGAGATTCCAAGATCTCTTCGAGCCATTCATGATGTTGTAGGTATCGATGAAGGCTGATATCTCGCGGTGTAAGATGATCCATATAGTCTCCTCCCACCGTGCCATCCTCGTCTTCATTCCCAGAATCTTGCAGCAGAACTGGTGCTGGTATAGCTGTAGCAGATCCATGTCCATGACCTGGACCATTATGACGTGGACGTTTGGCTGGAGAAGGCCCAACGCCTCGTTGGGATGCATTGGCTTGCTGTTGTTGAATGTAGGCTTGCTGCTGATTTCTATTCATATGTGCCATAACGTCGTTCGGATAACCTATGGCCTGCTGTGCATACCCAGCATTGGGGTTTCCAGGGATATTGATCGTAGGCCAGCTCGCGCTATCACGTAGCATGAATTCTTTACGCACCAATTGCCCTTGTCTTTGTAGCTGCATACGTTCGCTCATCGTTAGACGGACCTGATCAGAGGTTCGAATGTTTCTTGATGGGTAATGGTTTTGAGGTTCTGATTGTTGATAGTGTATAATCCATAACGAAGGGTCAGGCTGGGGAAGGGTAGGGTCTGGATTTTGAGACTGTGTCAGGCGTAATCGGCGTCGCGCATGTGTTGCCATCGGTTCGTTGGGCATACGGAAACCACTTTTATGCACGTACATTTCGACTTTCTAGGTGCTTACCGTTAGTAACATGCTCCCAGTAAGCTACTCCACGTTCTTACATAACCTCTCATCTCCGAACTAAATGCTGTTTCCGGATCGGCCCAAACGTATCCGTCACTTGCTTCCTGAGCACCCATTTGTGGTGGCTGCCAGACGAGTAGTATATCTCCATCCTGAGGGCTCGTCAAGAATTGCCAATTCATTGGAGCTTGCTCTTTGACAATCCTGGGAGCTTGTATGAGGTACTCGACGACCATATCGAGGTTGAATTGGGGAAGCTTCGGAAACGCGTAATTTGACAAGAGATGTATATGGCGCAACTGCAACCCATTAGATCAACCGTTCCTAGTAGCTATGGTCTTATCGACATACCAGCCCTGGGGGCACCAAGCCGCTTGGGTCGGTCGCCATGACTGCAGAGGTGCCGTACACCCCAACTCTTCGCCGTCTCGGCAAAGTAACAGATCAGTCCCACCTCACACGTCAATCGGATAGAGATCGTTGAGAGTAGGTCGAGACAGAATCCCCCAGACGATGGTTGCTACCCGTGCACATATGGAACAAAACACTAATGAAGGGCCGCTAGAATAGAAAGCGGAAGGTTCCGCTTGAGCCAAGCTCTTATCTACTTTTTATGAAGAGAATGATTAGATTACCAGCGAATTGAAAAGCTACATCTCGGGTCATACTGGCAATCGGACCCCGATTCGATCAAATGGTAAGCGTGTAGTCGCGACCATGAACAACACACAATTCCGTAGGTTGGTGCTTGACACCCCCACGGCTGCTAAGAGCAATGGAAGCGGTTCGGCATCTACGACCACAAGGGGAGGTGCAACCCCAGCTTTGGGCTCTCGGTTGCGATCGAGCATTCCCATGACGCCGTAAGAGACCGAATTATCCCCCTCCTCATTACATCGGATATGCTGATTCCTGAGCAGACGCTCTGTAGCAGGCTCTTCCGGTAACGACTTTGCTCGCCAGCTCGCCGAGCGTAACGCTGAATCCAATCCCTCCAACGCGAAAAAGTTCCGCTCCTCTGCAGCTCCCAAAGGAACCATACTACGTGCCGGGTTTCAAGATCGAACACTACTAAGAACATCTGGTGAAGATGATGACAAGACTGTCAGGGTCAAGGCTTTGGAGGACATGGTCAAATTAGGGCAGATGGATCCGAGGACGTTCGAGGCCTTGCGGGACGAAATCGTGGGAGGGGATGTCAAGGATGTGCATCTGGTCAAGGGACTGGACTACAGATTACTCGAGAGGGTTAGAAGAGGGGAAGATGTCCTTTCTCATCGTCCAGAAACGGCGCAACCAAACCCGGAAGCAGACCAGCAGGAAGAACCTCAGGCTAACCTTGACGACGAATTTGGGAAATTGGAAGAGCAAGAGATCAAGGCTGTCGTAAAAGAGGAAAGAGCCAAGAGGGGTGAAATGGCGCCCCCGTCAGTAGCAGGCAAGAAACGAACCAGAGATGACATCTTGAAGGAGCTCAAGGCATCAAGACTCGCAGCAGCGGAGAAGGCAAAGCAATCGGCTTTGGGTCCAAGATTCTTGAAAGTCGGGCAGAAGAGGGAGACGTCTCGAATCGAAAAGGATGAACGAGGTCGAGAAATATTGATCACTGTAGACGCAGATGGAAAGGTGAAAAGGAAGGTGAAGAAAGCGAAGATCGAAGACGATTCTTCTAGTAGCCACGGTCTCTTGATGCCGGACAGGGATGTCAAGCCACTGGGCATGGAAGTCGCACCAGTGGCGCCGCCGCTGGTGGATGAAGATGATGGTGATATCTTCGAGGGCGTAGGGACCGATTACAATCCTCTGGGAGACATTGCAGATGATGACTCCGATGCGAGCGATAGCGAAGGCAAGGTGCTTCCGGAGGCTGGTCGTTCGACAGTGTCTCCAGCTTCAACGACAGAGACCTCTAATATGGCCCCGCCCAAGATTCCACCAGATAAGAAGCGAAACTGGCTGGGCGACTCAGATGCAGAACAAGATGTACCCGAACAGGCACCACGGAATCCTCTCACCGATCCTACCATTCTAGCTGCGCTCAAGAAAGCCTCCACAATCAAACCTATCGGGCCAGAGTCGGTCAACGAAGAAGAAGCTGCCATAATGGCCCGACGGAAGAAGATGCTTGAATCGCATGACCGCGACGCAGATGACATGGACATGGAATTCGGAAGCAGTCGCTTCGGCGATCAAGAGGATGGGGAAGACCAAGAAAGGGTAAAGTTGAGTGTCTGGGGTGGAGATGAGGAGGATGTGGAGGGGAAAGGAAAGGGGAAAGGGGTGAGAAAACGGGGCGCGAAAAAGAGAAAGGGGGATGTCAACAGCGCGGCGGATGTCTTGAAGGTGATGGAGAGGAAGAAGGGAGAGGGTAGATGAGAGCGGTGAAATATTGCGAGCAGTATTCTGACGAAATATGTTTGGTGGTAGAGGGCTGTTGTGTACGACACGAAAGATGCTCTTAAAGCAAACTCCAATACTTTTGAGGGAGCCAGTCGAACCCACCATTGGTTCAACGGGAGGATACTTGTTACAGATACGCCTCTTGACAATATTGGGGACAAATACGCTGGACGTAGACAGTGACAATGCATCTATTGCAACTCTCGTGATGTTGACATGACGTCGTCCGCACTCAGGAATGCAACTTCCTCAACATAATATACTCCTTCCACTACTCCACTTCCTCTCTCACACCACATTGCGTCTTCCTCCTTTCTCGAGAGTGCAATAGAGTTGACTCAATGAGTGCAGCAGCCAGAAGACGGTATTGCTTCATCCGTGAAGCTAATCCCACCTGAGGGAGCCAGCATCGAGGGATGACTTCCAACGCCCAGAGGACATGACATGAGTTGCCGAATGTCGAAATGGATCTTAAACCCACGAAAAGTGTCGACAACGCCAGCATAGACCAACAGTGGTTACTACGTTGGCTTACTTGGTAGAAAGGACACGCCCTTCCATGGTACGAGATCGCTGTCCATTTATTCATTCACACCATGAATCCTCACGTCGTTGAATAATGCGCGACAGAGGCACATACTCTTCAGCTTGTACTAGTATGGAGCAGTTGGTGTTGGAAGGCCCAGCAGCTGTTTCAAGAAAGAAGAATCCTTGAGATGAGCAGAATACCTTACCTGCTAGAACGTGTCCGCACTACAAGAGAAGGGAAAAGATGAAAGGAGAGTACCTTGGTAGAATACGGCGTCCACGCAATCTCGACTAGCTGACACAAACAGTCAGAGAGTCAAACGCTTTCCAGGAATTCTCTTCGCTTTGACTTCACCGAGCCTGACAGAAGTTGGCAACTTAAAGTACTTTACTCTACCTGAGTAAAGTACCTAGTAGGCATTGAAACGAGGGTGCCGCTCCCCCAAGGATCCTCTTCCAAAGGTACACCAAGAGTCTCCCACTGGCTGGCTTCATTGGAGGGCGGTACCCCTGAATAAGAAGCTAGGAACTGCGCCCGGTCGGAAGAGATGATGGCAGCGTCAGCATGCTCCTCTGCCATTGTGAGTGGGTGGAGCTTTCATTACCTTGGCTAAGAGCGCCATCGCCATTGGCCATGCGGGCCGTGTCACCACTACTAAGGTTGCAGTATGCTTTGTATTCCGGAAATTAGGTGGCGTTGTTCCAGGAGCAAGCAACGTCCAGAAAAGTCCTTTGATGATCCTTGTCGCCGACTCCCAATTCGGGCTAACAACCCCCTATGGGATTATGATCATCCACCTTCCACCTCCATCTCCCACACCTTCTTTTCTTCCTCACCTCATCGCCGTGCTGTTCCCAACCACTCCATCGTCAACTCATTGACAGAGCACTCGCTCATTACATTCACTCGGTCCATCGTCGACCAACACTCTCTTTACAGCCCTGGTTGGCTTCAGTACTCCTACTCTACATACGATACAACAATCTCAATCAACACCACAATCACCCTCTACAAAACCAATCGATTCCTTGAACTCTTCAGTATCTTCAAAGTACACACGGCGCAATGGCATACCTAAACATTGCACTTCTTGCGGCAGTCCTGCCTGCAGCCTTCGCTATGCCACAGCACGCACACATGGGGCATGGCCCGTACAAAGCAAGGCAGTTGCCAAGCGGCTTTCCTACGGGGTTTCCTCACCCATCAGGCATTCCTGGCAGCGCTCCATTCCCAGTCAGTGATAATGGGACGGCCGTAGGACCGACAGGCACGGGCGCCCCACTGAGCACTGGAGGTGTCGGTGCAGGACCAGTGACGATCCAATCCACTATCAGTATCGTTCCTCTTCCAGCGTCGACTGCATCTGGTGATATCGGTAATTCTCCTACGTCAGGTGCGGGTGGTGTTGGTAGCTCACCTGCATCTGGCTCCGCTGGCTCAGGTTCTTCGCCATCTGGCGCGCCAGGCTCCGGTCCAGGTGGGCCTGGTGAGAGCGGTGCTACTTGCGCACGATCAACAGTCACCGTCACGCGAGCCAACACGATCACTGTCACAGTTGCAGCACCAAGCGACGCAGCTATCCAATCATCCAAAGCTGCTTCCTCTCCTGTCCTGGCGCCTTCTTCAGCTCCTTTCCCTATTGGCAATAGCAGCGTTCCTGTTGGACCCACTGGCACTGGCACCGGCGTCGTCGGCACTGGTCTCCCCTCTGTCCCGTACCAAGCCCCGATAGTCAGCTCAACCCCCGTCGACTCAAAGCCTGTAAGCTCCACGCCTGTCAACTCAACGCCTGTCAGTTCGGCCCCCGTCATTTCGGCCCCTGTCAGTTCGGCCCCCGTAGCCGAGAAGCCCAGTGAAGTGGTTGGATCTCCTGCACCAGTCTCTGCAAACTCTGTTCCTGTACAGGCGTACTCTGCACCTGCTCAAGCTCCAACCTCGGCCGCATCCTCGACTTCGCCGCCAACTCCAGGTGTGGTCGCTCCAGAATTGGTTCACGTTCCAGGTGGCGAACAAATACCGGCCTCACCAGTGGTCCCCGCCTCAGTCACTCCTGCCTCGGTCACCCCAGCCGTCGCTAGCTCAGTGACACCGGTTTCTTCAACAGCAGGCTCGGCAAGGTCATTAACACCCGTCAGCTCCAACGGCAAGGCTCGCGGTCTTCTCTATGCCGGACACGCAATGTCCCCTGCCGAAGCACTTTCTGCTGCCAACTCATACGTCTCTGCTAGTAAAGGCGCAATGGGATGGTGTTGGGACTGGGATTCTTCGCCATCCCCTGCGATAGGATGGACAGTTGGAACCACCAACGTTGAATTCGTCCCTATGCTGTGGGGTCTTGGTGATCATGTTACTCTTTGGTCAAAGAACGTGGCTGCTCTCAAACCCACCTACGTTATGGGCTTCAACGAGCCTGATATGACCACTGACAAGGGAGGATCCCAGTTGAGCGTTGGCGCCGCAGTACAGGGCTGGAAAGACAACATGGAGCCACTGAAGTCATCTGGCATCAAGCTCGTCACCCCTGGTACCACCAACGAACTCACCGCCGCAAACATGGGCCATGGGTACATGTCACAATTCCTGGAATCTTGTTCAGGTTGTCATTTTGACGCTCTCACCTTCCATTACTACGGCGAAGCTTCGGACATTTCGGCACTCAAGGCTGCAGTGACGAAGTACCAGACACTTCAACAGCTGCACAACATCCCCGAGCTCTGGATCAGCGAAATGGCACCGAACGAGCCACCGACCCCGGAGCAAATGTCCGCGTTTTTGAAATTCCTCGACGACCCCGCGAACGGCATTGCGAGATACGCGTTCAACGGTCTGAACACGGGCAATGGACAGTCGCTAACTGGGGGCGTCGTGCAGGCCGCTTATCAGGCTTGAGCGTTTTTTGGCAAAATGATGCATGAGAGATAAGATGGGTGGCGATTGGATAGCATCGGGCGGTTTGGTGGATTGGGGCACGAAGCCGAGCATGGGCTTCGCATCATGCCTGCGCAGTGGGTTTTTTTTCTTGGGCCGTGTATGTAAATGTAAAAATTGAGACGATGTGCGGCATTGATGTCATGGCAGCTTATCATATAGAAGAGAGAGAAATCGAACATTTTGGCCATCATTTTACTGTTATTATTGGACCTTGTGAACTGCAATATTGAATTCTGTCGAATCAAGCCGGATTCTGCTATGGAGTATGATGGTTGTACATTTCTTCCTGAAGTAAAGTACGGGGTGAAACCTGAAAATTTGGCTTCGAATATCTTACAACAATAGCCGTCAAACGTCCGATGAATCATTCAAATGGCCAATGCCCAACGCCCTTCCAAATGCCGCTATAATCCGTTCACGCAATAGACAAAGAGCTGTAGATACGATCCTTTTCCTTCAAGTCAAAAGTATTCCCGTCACGATTCAACACCATTCACCATTGTTTCATCGCGCGACAGCGGCACTGTCTCTTGACTTGGTCCTTCACCATTGACCTCCGCCACCGTAGCGGTCTCTATGCCGGCTTCTTCTCCAGCTTCATCTTTCATCGTCATATCTTCCTCTCGAGCTGCGCTAGGCGCAATGCCATTTCCATCAGCGTTTGAAATCGTGATACTGTCAGCAGCGGGATTCCCTCCCTCTTGCACCAACGGCTCCCTCACCCTCTCCCACACCCTGATTGTCTTATCCAGTCCACAACTAACCATCAACCCCTCCTCCTCCCACGTATCCACCCCCAGCACAACCCCATCATGACCCTCCATCGTCTGCAAAACCTCTTTACTCTGCACATCCCATGTGAAAATCTTCCCATCTTCACTCCCACTCACGACAAACGCGCGCTTTTCCGATTCGTCCGCATTGGCATAGACGCCCACGGCTCCGCCAAGACTGTATTTTTCATTCCGATGACCCTGATACGTCTTCATGCAGCGGCCTTCGACGTAGTTCCACAGTCGGATGCTGTTGTCCAACGTCCACGCGAGGAGGAATTTGCCATTGGGGACGAAGCGCGCGCTGGTCACCGCGGCGTTGTCCTCGTGCACGAGGGTGCGGAGGCACTGGCCCGTGGCTGTGTCCCATAATCGGATAAGACCGTCGGTGGAACAGCTGACGATGAGCGTGCCGTCGCGTACGAAATCGACCCCGCCTATGGGGTCGGAATGTGCGGGGTGCGAGCGCATGAGTCGTTGGGTGCGCACGTCCCAGAGGAAAAGGGCCTCGTCGTAGGATCCGGATGCGAGCATATTTCCCTTGGGTGAGAAAGCGAGAGAGTAGACGTACGAGGAGTGGCCTATTAATTGTCGTGGGTGCATTTTACCGGTGTCCACATTCCAGAGACGGATGGACTTGTCGTCGCTACCTGATGCTATTACTCTCGAGTCGGGCATCCACGTTATAGTCGAGACGCCAGCAAGGTGTCCTTCTAGTGTCTGCAGATGTTTCCCAGTGCTGGCATCCCATATTCTGATGGTTGCGTCTGCGGAACAGCTGGCTATGAGGCGGCCATTGGGTGAGAATTTGACGGACGCTACACCTTTCTTGTGCCCTTTGAGGACCATCTTTTCTCTGTATGGTACGTATTGCGGTGGTGCTATCGGGAGTTCACGAGGTGTGGCTATTGGAGTGCTCAGTCGCGAATAAGCAGGCGGGCTCTTGCTTGTGTACCGGTCTGGAGATGGGTGCGGCGAGACTCTTGTGAAGCTTCCTTGGAACGTGCTAGTACGACGAAGTACCGAGGGAACCTGAAGATGAGAATGATCCTCGATGGATGGATGCGCAACGCCATGCTCGTAAGATAGTTTGTCCGCAACATCAGTGTTCAGTGACCTATTTCCGTCATGAGAATCCTCAGATAAGGACGCGGGGCGATCATCATCATCCGCATAATCGTCGTCAACCAGCGGTGTAGCAACGTCGCTTTCCTCAGTTGGAGAATGTTCGATAGGCGGATCTGGGATAGCGGAGTCCTGCTCGGTTGCGACTTCTTCCTCGTCTTTGACATGAGTCGTAGCGTTTTGCTCTTCATCCTCCTCTTTATATACAGCAGCTGCAGCGGTTGTGTCATTCAGCTCATCGTCACTTGCTTGCGGCGCAGTAATGGCAAAACTCAACTCGTTTGGGTCGGTCTCAGCGATCACAGCGGAAGCAACAGCTTCGTAGATGCCGGGCAAGGTCTTTTTCTTATCTTTGTTACCCCGTTCTGGCCGTGGATGTGCTCGGCTGGGGCGAAATCTCTCGTGATCTGAACTGGGGGCTAGTTCATCAGGAGAGCTGTCATAACGCTTTATCGCGGCAGAAGGAGGTGGTGTAGGTTCATAAGCAGGCGTGGGCTCTTTTTCGCGACCGCTAACGCGTCGTCGTTTAGGGTAGCGACTCGAGGACATGTTCGACTCTGATATATCTCGATTGAAGCGTGCCCTCTCTTTTGTTCGTGAATTCAGATTGGGTAAAGTTACAAGCGGCTGTGGCGGCTGGCTATCCAATGAGAGTTCGTCGATGTCGTCTTCTAATAGCTGCATTGTCCTGGTCTTTGGAATATAACATTGTAAATTGCTGAGACTAGTGGAATTTTTCAAATTGAAGGTCGTGTTCGTCCACCATCTTCCTAGTCATTGGCCCAGGGTCAATGGCGACTTCTTGTCATTCTAATTCGGGATCTCCGGCCTCCGCGCGCTTCATCGCGCTTGCCGTGAAAAATGATCCTCATTCTTCCGGACAGTAATATTCAATTACCCTTGGATACTTTACAGTAAACAAGTGTGATTGCAGCCAGTCCACTCGCTGCGAGGACGCTTCCTTTTCGCGTAGAAGTCGGCAGGGACTTCTCTAACCGACCTTCGGACTATACCATTCGAATAAACCGCAGCGGAGGGATTGTTGTTCCGTATGAAGTGAACAAGATCTAGGCAGCTACGAATAAATACAAACAGCGTCCTGCACCTTCAGTCACCACTTCCATCTGTTGCCCACATTGCTTTTGCTCTTTCCCGTGATTGAATCCTGTTCAATAATATCATGAAAGTCCTTTTAATCGGAGCCACTGGGACCTTCGGATCCCGCTGTATCCCTGCTCTCCTCGCTCATAAACACGAAGTCGTTGTCTTCGTCCGCTCCGAGACTAAACTCCAGAAGTTGCTCCCGAGTGCGATTTTTTCAGATCTTACGGTTGTCACCGGCAATGCTACAGATTCAGGCGCTGTTGAAGATGCTCTAGTGAATAACAGATGCGACGCTTTCATCAACAGCGCTGGGCTAGCTGCAATCTTCCCTGGGCAGGCTCCTCGGATGCAGGAGATCATCAACGCAGTAGCCACAGCTGGTGTGGAAGCAAGCAAGAAGCTCAATCGCCCGATCAGAGCCTGGCTTATGGGTGGGATGTCAGCTTTGTAGGTCCAATCTCCGTTCTGTCCTTCCCAATATGGTTTACCCTAGAAGTCCGGATAAACAGTAGAAGGTTTCACACCTCAACTACCAAAGTACACTCTTTTCGCCAATTGAGTCAAACGCTGACTCCAATATGATGCAGAGACATTCCCGGCAAGCCAGGTACTATGTTGATGAGATAGTAAAGTTCCTCCTCGACTTGACGCGTCTTTACTATAGCTGACGACCTATTAGTGTCCCGCTCTTTCTTGAACATGCTCTCACATATGCATGCCTCTCCGCCAAGCCTCAGGAGAATCTCAGATGGTCTTTGCTATGTCCTAGTAACATGAACCCTGTCAATAAGACTATCCAGTTACAGAACGCACCTCGTGAAAACCCACTCATTGCATCAGTCGATTATCCGCCTGGCTGGCAGAATTCCTACTTCCACAACATCCCTGTCATCGGGGTGCTTTTCAGCATTCTCGGAAATGCCCCTAAATATGCGACCAATCTAGAGGACTGTGCCGACTTTATCGCTGCGGATCTAGCAAGGATAGAAAGTGATTTTGTGGGCCATAGAGTTGGTGTATATGACACCGGCAAGGGCAAGGGCAAGATTGAATGAGTGCCAATCCAATGAGAGTTCGAATCTTCGCTGCCCGTTAATTAATCAAGATGTCGTTACTATGTACACAGGGGTTAATTCCCGATTTACCACATATCATAGTCCAGATTAGAATCAATCAATGTACATGGCTTGAAAACGATGTGGGTTTTGCATGGGCGTGCCAGGTCAAATTGGCGCCAAGACCTAGAATAGCTCGCGAAAAGTACGGCCCATATGGTCTATGCTATCATCAATATGGGAATACATTCGCTTGTTCGTTTCGTCCTTTCTTCTGTTAGCATTTATGACATACTCCATATCAACAGTCTCTACCTCAATCGTGTCCGTGTGCCCTCATGTCTTCTAGTGACTTGTGGCAAAGATCTATAGAATTGACATTTAACCATGATCGACAAGAGTATAGTAGTTGTTAACGTTCTTTGACCGGCCTCTCTTTCTACTTCTCCATCTGATAGAGCGTCTCCTGGCTTAAAAGCTTTCATTACTCTCAGGGACGACTTTTCACAGTAGACCATGAGCGCTCTCCCGGAGCCCCTGTCCACATTGAACGTCATAACCTACAATTGCCTTGGCCTGAAATATATATCTCACTTCCGGAGAGAACGACTGACGGAGATTGGAAGACGACTAGCCATCGCCAGTCCTACCCCAGAGATAGTTGGGTTACAAGAATGCTGGACTCAAGAAGACTACAACAGCATCCGAGAACAGACCAAACATCTATTGCCGTATGGCAAATACTACTACAGCGGCATCTTTGGTGGTGGTCTCGCAATCCTCTCAAGATGGCCTATCGAGGAGTCTGGGATGTTGCGATATCCACTCAATGGACGCCCTACAGCGTTCTTTCGTGGAGACTGGTTTGTGGGGAAAGGCGTCGCCTGTGCCAGAATCCGATTCGCTTCTCAGCCGGAAGATGTGGTGGAAGTGTTCTGCACGCATTTACATGCCCCTTATGAAAGCGAACCGAACGACTCCTACATATGTCATCGCACAGCTCAAGCTTGGGAAATTGCAAAGCTAATGCGTGGCGCCGCCGAGAGAGGCCACTTGGTGCTTGGCCTTGGGGACTTCAATATGCTTCCTCTTTCGTTCGCTCATCAACTGATCACCGCACATGCTCCGGTCGAAGATGCCTGGAGGGCGCTACATCCCGAGTCCTCGATAGGTCCGGCAGATAGTGAGGTCGAACGACGAAGAGGCCGTGAGATTCCAAACGCTCAATATAACCTCATGGAGAATGGGGCTGCTTCCGATGGTGTCTTAAACACTTGGAGATGGCCTAAAGAGCAGCAGAAGAGACAGTATAACGGGGAGAGGATTATCATCGCCGACGATACACGAGACCCAAAAGCGAAAAGACTAGATTACATTTTTGTAGGAAATGATGTCCGTTCCGGCCATGTTGGTCGGGACATATGGCAAGTACAGAGTATCAAGGTCGGAATGACCGAGCTTCACCCTACGATAGGGTGTTCGCTCAGCGACCATTTCTCCATTGAAGCTACTCTTCTTCGGAGCCCACAGTCGCAGCAGGTTTCCTTGAATGGCACTAATACATTGTCTGCCAATCCGCCTATAGCTTCCGTTGATGCTAGATCTCTCTCTATCTCTACCTACGACACTGTTCTATCAATGATCGCTACATATACCCAGCGCGAGCTCCACCAACGCCGCTTCCGATTGTTCAACTTTACGGTCTCCATAGTCGTCTCCATTGGCTGCTTCATCGCCATCTGGTGGTCGCCACGGCCCTTCGTATCCTTTCTTCTGATACTTCTCAGCACGCTGGGATTTGGAGCAGGTGTACTGGATGGACTCATTGGGGGTCTTTTCATTGGATCTGAACTCAGAGCTCTGAGAGAATTCCAGTGGGAGATCGAGAATGCGAAGTCGATCGCTCAGGGGAGGCTGAGAGCGGATCAGATCATGAGAGTGAAGGAAACGAATGGGCCTTGAGGGTGAAAGGAACTTCTTCTGCTTGCGATTAAGTCGAGCCTGCAATCTACCTGAGTGACAAGGCCCTCTGTACCTCAATCTGACCCTCTTTCGTCGAAGTGAGAGAGTACACGCACTTTGCTGAGGTTAGAATAATCATCAAGATCGCAGAGGCTTCATCACGGTCAGGTCTACAACAGTGCAAATTATGCTTATCCGTCTCACTCAGGTGGACTCACGCACAGAACAGCACGAGGCACAAAGCCGAAGCAAAGAAAACAAGGACAGACACATCTCACCGCATGAAGAGAAGCAATGTATGGTTCACCAATATCGGGGGTAGAGTGGCGCATTCATGATAGAACAAGCACAGGCATAAGCATAATCGCCAGAATGTGCAAGTCCCTACGAATTCGGGCACTACCGTGGATGCAGGGGGCTGAAGCCTATTCTATCACGACGGTTACCGTTCGGGAAGAGAGAAGAGGAATGGATTCGTGAGCGTTGTATGTCTACCACTCAAAGGCTGGAGAGAGGTCATTTCGGAGTAAGTGTAGCTTGTGGAGCTGGTGGTTGATGGCTCGGTTCCTCTCCATGCGGGGATTACTGAACGCCAGGCATACAATCCGTGTGGAATGTTGGAAGTGATATTGCGGTGGGGGTGAAATGGGAAGGGAAGGATGTCATAGATGTACCGAACTTGCAGAAGGGGGTGTTTGGGCAAGAAGGCGAGGGTTGGGTTGAAAGGAAATGATCACACTTTAGTTACCGAGCAACGTTTGATGCATAAGATTGATGCGAAGGATGCACTGGCTTCTGAGTACGTGAGGCGTGAGGAGCGGAGGTAGTGATTCTAGATGAGAACCCTGACCATGCTCCGTAACTCTGTGAAACATCCAACTCCCATACTATCTCGTACCCTCTCCATAGACATATCTAGAAACTAACGAGAGTGCCGACCTATTCTCTCCGTAGACCTATATGGAAACAAACGAGAGTGCCGAATCGGAAGCCTTCGTAAACTCGTCACAGACTCTACCAATGCCTTGCATGCGCCCCATCCATGATACAATTGTTCCACCGAAATCACATAGTTTCCCATCCACCATTGTTGATATCCGCCTCCAATTTCCGTGCGATCATGGTGGGTATGCCCTGCTGCAACCACACATTCCTATATAGAGCATCGTACCGCTTCTGGTTGAGAAACAGTTGCCGGCCTCGCCTCAATCCGCTGTCCGGCTCCCCGTATTTGTCGAGATATGGCGCTTGATTGAAGCTGCCATTCTGTTTGTGGAGGTAGAGTACGCAGCCTTTGCGCACGTTGAGGAAGAGGCCTGTGTCGATGCCGCACCTGGATATATTGTCAGCTTGATCATGATATTGAGATTGTGCAAACCTACCTCTGCATATGCTGGTTGCAGCCACCCTTGCCGTTTTTGTTGCAGCAAGAGGCTTGACTGCAGAACAAGTCACCGCAGAATAGACATAGTGCGGCATCTTCCAGTCTGTTCCCCGTCGAGGGACAGCGACGTTTTGTGACTTCATATATCAGGGTGTCGTATTGCTTCGGCAGGCCTATCAATTCGAAGATGGCCGGATGCTCAAGTCTGAGGGAGTTATAGATGGCTGAGTTCAGAATATCTTCTGGTTGACTGTGTGAGCCAGCTTGCGGAGTTCGCATGATGACCTGGTGCTTTTGATGCAACTGCCAATGCTGAATCCACCCTGCGATCATCGATTCTTGGATTGTGAGCTCGCCATAAGATGAATCAGTGGTCGCAGAAAGCATGACAGGCAAAGACGGGAGACTCAGCGCCTTGGAGAGACGTTCTAGCTCTGGCTCATCAATATCGCTAAAGCCGGTGTCAGGATAGTCTACACCGTACCGAACGTTCAACAGGATCGCAGCTTTGCGGAGGAAGGTGAGAGTGTAAGCAGACACAGCTTTGTACATTGGCAACAAGTATGCAGGTGACTGATATAATGCTACCGGTTCTGATAGGGATGTGTCTTGATAAATCTTCATGGGCAAGGGAGGGTTTGTGAAGACTCGTATCCGTAATAAAAACCTAGAGAACTTCTCCAGATCTTCGCGAGAGACTGAGCCATCGAGGCCTTGATCCTTGTCAACATGCCAATTATCGAAGGCGTTGGAGGAAGCCATCAAGTGTAACGAGACCTTGACAAGTCCTAGTAGATAAAACAAGCGGACCACGTGGAGAATGTTCAAATTAAATGCTGGTACCAAAGAGACCGAGCATTCCGCAAGGAATACGAAGGGGTCTTGAGAGAGCGCAGATGGTAAGTTTATTCGAGACACGTTTTCAGCCTCGTCTCCACTGATCTGAGGGTTGCCGGCAAAGAGCTGCAATAATTGTTGTCTGGTGGTCTCAGAGGTTTCGAGCGCTGATGTGTTATTGCCATGGTTGCGCATCCCTCCAATGGCGATGTAAGACGATGCGGTCTCGGATAGTATTCGCAAATGAGTCATGACTGAAGCTGGTATCTTATCCAAATACAGATGTCCAGGATCAGACTGGACTCCTCGTTGAGCAATTTCAGTAGCCGCAATAGAGTTCCCCAAGATTTTGGCTAGTGTATCAGTATTACTAAGGTCGTTGTTCGTGCTTCCAGGAAGATCGGATGTAGCAGGAAAGCGTGAGGGTAGCTCATTGGCTTTCATGGTCTCTCGCATCCGTCTATAGATTGAGATCAGCTCGTCAACCAGTGAATGGTCCGAAGTCATTTGGTGGCTAGGCAAGGTGGTCATCGAATTGAAGCCATCGTGCGAGGGAAACCGACTGGACAATGAGCTTCGACTCGATCCCTGAGGCGATATTGGACTCGCGATAGGCGCTTCAGATAACGAGGACAAGCATCCAGCTAGTGGGGGAGTCATTGATATTGACCTATAACCCACGAGTTGCTCTTGGAGAAATTCACCCACCCAGCCTTCTTCGCGCTTGTAATATCGTGATACGATCCGAGCGATACCCAACGATAGCCACTCTTCATACCCAGTTTCTGTATGGGTAGCACCCGCGTAGGCTACCTCCTTGCCGCTCCAGATGATAGGTAGAAAGGTGTTGCCCAAGGCCTTGCACAAGGGACAGATAAACTCGTTCCGATCAATACATTCTGGATGATTTCTTGCAATCTGATGATTCTGTCGACGTTGAGTGGAAGTGCAGTACAAGTCAAAGCATGAGTAATGCATGATATGACCACAACCGACCGAAACGGGACCTCTCGAGGCATGTGATGGAGGAAATCCTTTGCCCAGGCCTTGATGTTCAGCAATGATTTCCTTGCCATCAAATGAAAGCTTCGATACCTTCTTTCGATTCTGCCCAGCAACGCCGAATGGTCGTATATTATCAGAGCCACGGTCAAGACTGGTCGGAGTCGACAATACCTCTTGCAAGAAGTCAGGATCTCGAATGTTTGTCTGTCGGAACATGCTGCTGTTTGTCATGAGCGAAAAAGTGCCAAATAACCGAGAGTCATTGGTCTCTTCTTGACAAAGAATACAATTGCCAGAGGGGTACCGCCACGTCTGCTTATACATATCTGTCGTTCCAGTAAGCATTGAGTCGATGTCGGAGTCATCTCCAACCCATTCAGCAATGTCCTGATTGTTCATGAAATTCTGCTGCTGCTGTTGGAATTGTGCCATAACTTTAGCTTGTCTGTCAAGTGCTTGTTTCTTCTTGAGTTCTTTCGCTTGTCGTTCCCTTGACTCTTGGCCACCGTCTACGGGCGTTCGTGGAGACTCGAAACCTAATCTATCAAGAGCTAGGGGCGGAAGTCCTGTTCCCCTGGATAAGAGAGATGACACAATATTGCTATACATGCGGGGCCGCCGTTGTTGCATACGATGGAGAATGACGCGTATCTTCGGGTGGCAAGCCTTGATCTCACCATTTTCTAACATTCTGACAAGAATATCAAAGATCGTGTTACCTAGCTCAGATCGCTCTTGCAGCACATTATGTACGAAAGATGGCAACGGATTTGAGGATTCTAATTCCAATTCCTCGTCCGTGTCATCTTCAAGCACAGCTGCCAACACCAAGTGTAAGACAACCTGGAGAAATGTCTCAATCCTCGTACTTGGTGTCTCTGACATCGTTGGGTGTAGGTGTTGCGCCAAAGAGTAGAATATGACTTGAGCGAACAGCAGCGTCTTAGTAAAGCAAGATAGTTCGGCAAAGATGCCAGACGGGAGAGGCCGAAGCTTTGGCTCGAGCACGATGTCCTCCTCAGGCTTGCCTGTCCTCTTCGCCATCCAGCTGCGATAGACGTGCTCAGCTTCATCGCGCTGATTCTTGGTATAGTGTGCCGTGTATGGGTCCACCTCAGCGAGATACTCTGCCTTTAGCTCGAATAATCCAGCATCAGATAGGCCCTCAGGTGCCTTATAATTCGTCATCTCCCTGACAATGTCCAGATTGTACTCGAGGTCGCCTGTTTCTGAAAGTCCAAGCCTATTGTTAAGATCAGAGAATTGAAGAGGCTTGAAACATAGGATGTGTGCAATGTCGCGACGAAGTGCAAGCGCTCGAGGGTTGCCCTCATCCTCCTCTGGCAATAATGAGATGCGATCGCTCAGCAGAACTATCAGCAAATGGATTAAGTCTTCTGCCACGTCAAGCTGCTGAGACGGCTCAAAGCCAGGTCGAGTAACAAAATGGCCCCTCATCCAATCATCCATGGCGAAGCGATCTATCATTGATGCTAGTACCCGGCTGGGATTGCAGATTACCATAGCCGTCTGTAGCAAGAAAATGTCACGATGATGACCAAAGTCCCGATTTGCAACACCTCTGTAGGTGCCCATCTGGTGTCGAAGGCTCAACCCATTTCGAACCCACATACCAGCTTTCATCTGAGCCAGCCATGCACAGACTCGGAGGGGAAAGTCAAACAAAGCCATCAGGTAACTCTCGGGGTCGTGATTGGGAATTAAGAACTTATTGGCAGGCGGCTCCTTCAAATCCTGAACGGAGAAGCTCAATAGACTCCTTAGCTGTTCTGCCGACATGCTCTTACCAACATCGATCAACCAAGAGATTGTATAATGCAGTGCATGGTGAAAGCTGATTGGTTGCAACTCGACTACAAAACTGATGACCGAGTGGCGCCTCCTACTAGGATCACTGAACCTTTCAAAGAAGAACGGCTCCAGTGTCGAGAACTGGCTTTCGTGCTTGATCTCGGCCTGGTCAAATCGATGGCGTTCTGCTCCTACTGAGTTGATTATGGTGGCTTTCGCAAAGATTCTGATCGCTCGGATTAGACTAAGCTTATGCTCACCATCATGCTGTCTAAATGAGTCCGCAAATTGACGGCAGAGTTTATTGATCTCTTTTGTCATGAGGGAGGCGCCTATCCATACATCGTTCTCATATTCGACATGATCCCCTACAGCTCTAACATTGGGGCAGATGCCTTGAGGCAATCTGATGAGATCGAGGAACTGCAGTTGGTATCTCTCCTCGGTACGGAGTTTCCCCTGCACATACTCATTTTCGAAGAGGCGTTTCAGATCTCCAAAGAACAAATACATCCGGCGATTTGCGACTGACCCTGCGTCAAACGCCAAGGTCTGCTGGATATCCACATCCCACGGGTGGCCTACTTGGCGGTGGGTCAAGAATGTGTATAGTATGGCGATCAGATTCGTCAAGAAGTTGGCGCGTTCCACGTTCTCCTCCACAATTGACGGTGTCGTAAACATCTGGAGAGACAGATTGATAATGGCGTAGTCCGGTTCACGGTCGGCGATGAGAAATAGCTGAGCCAACAAGGTGTAAAGCCCAGCAAATCGCAAGCCTAAGATACGCTTGAATTGGGGCACCGATACGACGGTACTAATGTATAGATCTCGAAGTCCAACTCGAGCTCTTTTCCAGAGTCTTAGATCGAATAGCAACAACCAATCTAATCGTACACGCTGATGTAAGTCTTCATGGAGGGGTACAGGCTCTTGGAGAGCACTTCCTTCAGGCTGTTCGAGCCAGTATGTTGGTGGACGACCCGGAGTTTGCTTTCGTGACAGCCACGGAGTTCTTGGTATCTCAAAAATGGGCACTTTCGAGACGATAGGAGCATGGGCAAAAGTCTCTCCCAATTCCGAATCGGTAGAAAAGGTACGTACAGAATTATGCACTCTCACGTGTGGTGTAGGTAGAGGAGGAGGCGGCGGTGGCGGCGGTGGATATCCTGCGTACGTAGCTTCAGATACTTCGGTCTCATCCTCTAGATCTCCTGGAGTCCGCATTTCTTGGTCTGCGTTCCGCGCTGTCGTTATGACATCGAACATCATCTGATCCGGTTCGACCGGTTCAAGGTCATCGTCATTGAGCTGACTCTCTGCTTCGTCATCTCCATCACCATCGTCGTTATCGTTATCATTTACGTTATTACGTCCATCAGAGTCACTTTCGTCGCGGAATCTTCCCAGACGAGCGCCACGAGTCAATGCACCACGACGTGCTGCTTTGAACATGATGGATCTATCCTGCTCTGCAGACTCATCAACCTCATGCTCATCCAGACCTTGCTGGCCGACCCATTTGTTGATTGCAGGACTTCCCATACGCCATGACTTCAGCAGCTCCTCGCAAACCGTTTGCTGTATGACATTGTGCTCATCGCCAATACTGCATCCTGCGATATCTTCCAGCCACTCAATGATGGTGTCGCACATCTGTTCGCGAAATGTATCTCTGGAAGACCGGATTGTAACGGTGATCTTGATGTGTTCAATTATTTTGGCTACCCTCAGCAGAAGACCAACATCATGAGAGTACTTGACCACACTACGACCTATATCATTGGTCTCGTTGGCCTTCTCTAGGCCGAAAGAACCCTCTCTTTTGCAGGCTCTGGCAACTTGGTCTCGTACTTCATTCACTGTGTGCTTCTCGTCGTTCCACAATAGTAGAGCATACTCCGGATCTGGATCTTCACCTTCTTCGTACCATTTGGAGGTTAGGTAAGAATCTCGTTCATCCTCCTTTATGAGAGCTTCCTTCTTATCGACTCGGAGATTCTCCGGTGAACATGAGAGGATATCGCACATGTAGTCCATAGCTCGACCAATGGTCATCTTCATGCTCTCTACAAGATCATCTGGTAGTCTTGGCGCTTGTCTCTGTTTGCCAGCTGTAGTCGAAGGGTCCGCTGTATGTATGGAACATCGGACCGGCACTCTCCACGCCTCGTCATCTCCACAATCGCAGCAGCCTGAAGTCCCCGATGATATATGCTGAACGATGACGTGCCCTTCATGGTCCGAGCCTTCGAAGCAGCGAGTACAAAGAACGCAAGTGTCGTCCGAGGTACAAGTCTTGCAATGGTACGTAGCATCGCCATTCTTGAATATATGACCGCACGCCTTGCCCCTAGCCCCTTCACTGTATTCTGCTCCCTCTAAGAAACCCTGGGCATCCCGCAAGCTCCAATCCTGCCCATAAGTCGGAACATTTTCTTTGAAAAGTATACGTAGATATTGCTCGTTATCGCCGACTAGGGAGCGGAAGAGGGTTCGTTGAAGGGATTGGCTGGCAGAGCTGGTATAACGATAACCATATTTCTTAGGAAGGTCCCGAAGGACATGACACAGTCGACGTTCGCGACCTGTCAATAGCATATTCGATGACTATCTTCATCGCTGGACAGAAGCTGAACCAGAGATCGTGGGATGTGATCACTGTGGGAATACCGGGATTGTTTTGAAGCAGTACTCTCGCACTATGGGCTGCAGAGAATCAGACACTATGTTTCCCAGAGAATGCGAATGGTCTCGGTTCGTAGAGTTGGGGGGATCGAAAGGCTCAACGCGGAATGGGCAAGTCGCTTGGGGGAGAGCTGTAGAGGAAGTGGACTTATGTTCGGCCCCAACGCTCGCAACTATAGGTTGGTCGGTCTGTGATTCGGAACCGTCGATGTGGAAGGTGAAGGATGAGAAAGTATGTTACGGTGACGCCCCACCTCATGTGTTGGCTTCCGCGCTGTTTACCTCATCCATCGAAACACTAATCTTGGACATGTAGATTGGGTGAGATATCAGAATTATGTACAAAGTATATCTTGTTTTTGTGTGCAATATGACGAGTGCTTCAACCAGCACCCCGGCGTCTACAAAGTAGCTACACACCAGAGTACCTCCCTTTCTTATCAATCAAAGACCCCATCGCATAGCATCGCCCTCAAGAACGGTCCCATTTCGACTCGTGATACCCTCTTAGCAAACCCAACCACCCAACGTATCCCTACTCCTCATTTTCCACATATTTGTGCCTGATGTCCTTCCACTGCCGCTACAAGAAATGTCAGCCATTACCCAAATCTGCTTAGTTGAGAACTGCTCACGCCTTTGTTGTTCCAATCCCAGAACCTCGTCAGAGTTTGGTCAAAGCCGCTGCGCAGAGTACGTCAATTATGATCCTCAATCTCCTGTGTATCACCCAAGATCTTACATTTCGAATACAAAGGCTCCAGCGAAGACTGTAGAGAGGAACACGAAGTTTCGACGGAAGATTGAGCTAGGAGGGTGTCAGCTGGAGCTCCCCTAATTCGCTGTAAGAAGGACTTGCTTGTAGAGGCCGCTTGCGATCTTTTGACGCCGAATCGTTAGCTTTATTTGCGTAGGTAAAGGTCAAGGTCAAGGACTTACGCCCGGCATCGTGAGTTTAGTCTGCGTAACGTCAGATAGGAATGGAGTGGTTGTGTCAGGATCTGAGAATTGATGATAGAAGTTCCGATTCTGGCGGGGCGGGTGGAGCTTTTAAAATAGTTTTCCTTGCGCTTCACACTGTTTTCTACCACTGTTGACAACATCAGTCGCAGTCAGCTTGGATGCCCTGATGATCGCCATCCTGCTCAATTCTCACCACCAATCGTCTGTTATGTGAGAAACACCTCCATCATGAGCTCATAGGGATCGTGGATGTCGATCATACACATCGCAGGTGTCCGCGCTTCACCAACCGCTGGCCACTGGGACTTCCACATAGGCCTTGAAGTCTAGTTCCCAGTCATTGTTCTCTCTATTATTGTTACTCCGCGAAAGTCTGACTATGCCCTCCTCTAATTCCTCGCCTTCTCGTTCCGACACACCTCGCTCCGGCGCCATCACGACTCCTACCGGCGACCGCCACATTCCCTCCTCAACCCGCCCCGACGGCTCTCTTCGCAAAGAAATCAAGATTCGCCCCGGCTATCGACCGCCCGAAGACGTCGAGGTATATAAAAATCGTACCGCTGAGTCGTGGAAAAATCGGGGCAGCAGCAGTATCCCTGGGTCGGAAGGGCTGAACCCATCTGGAGGGCTAGGGGAGACCGCGGCTGGCAGTGCTGCGGGCAAGAACGCGAAGAGAAGAGAGGCGAGGAAGAGGGCGAAGGATAAGGGTGGTGAGGAAGGGGATGGCGGATTGAACGGAGACGCTGAGAAGGTAGAAGGGTGGCAGCAGTTCTCCACGAATCCGAAAGCCGGGTCGAAAGGAAATTGGAGAGCACCGATGATCGAGGAGCCAGAAACAGGATTGGATCCGGAAGCGGAGAGGGAAAAGCAGGCGAGAAAACTGGGAAAGAAATTACGGCAGGCGAGGGAATTGAGGGAGAAGAAGGACAATGGGGAGAACCTCTTGCCGGAGCAATTCGAGAAGGTCATCAAGATTCATGAACTAATACGGCAGTTGGATAGTCTGGGGTTTGATAGTGAGGGCGTGAAGAAGGCCGAGGACGGCAGTTGCTAGGTGATTCGATATGGAAAGGAAGGATGCAGTGATGATACAAAACGTTTCCACCGACTTTTAGCGACTATACCACGGTGTTCTTGAAGGTGGACTGGATAACTAATCTTCAAGACCGCAGCAATGCAGGCCAGAGATTATCATGGATTGCATCGGTATTATAAACCCTTATTGACACAAATTAGCATGCTCATAACGACATGCGTCTTCATGATGGCTAAAATGACACAATGCTTCGTTGTGTGCAATCGTGTGACAGCTGCATCATTCTACGCGTTTTGACACCTCATATGCCCCGAATTTCTCAAAACCGATGGGTTTGACTTTTATGTTTCACATGCACGTCGCCAACAAATGGCGTAGCATGCATCATTGCTTTGCATCACATGGTCCAGGTAGCTTGAGGGAGGGAAGTGCCTTCAGACGGCTGAATTCCTCTGGATTCAATGGATAAATCATGAGGTGGATGTAAAAGAGTTCCTTTCGTCTAAACCTCAGATCGAAGGACATCAACCGACCTTTCGATCCTCAGCCTTGACCCAGGACCATTTCTTACCCCCAACGAAAGAATCAAGCCCTGTCTCTCCCGTACCATCCACAAAGCCTTTGACAACATCTCGCGCAGCCCTGACACAGTCGTTGAGTCCGACTCCCGTGAAGCTATTTCCAGCTACCCTCAGCCTTCCTTTCCAGTCCTTCAGTACTCGGCTAGCATCCGCCATCCGATCATCATGACCGACACCATACTGAGGTATACAGTCATGTTGAAGGCTCACTCTGACGACGCGGGGCTCCTGGACGATGCCCAAATGCCGTCCCAGAACAGCTTTAGCCATGCTAGCACCTTCATCTTCATCCGGGTAGGTGTCGAAATCATCCCACCAGTGGCCACCTAGCATGACCGTAACTTTCGTTCCAGGAACATCATCTTGCCCAATACTAGCGTCAGAGTCGAAGACGACCCCCAAAGCTCGCTCCGGATTCTGCTCTAGCGGAATGGAACGGGGGAGTAAATATCCAAAACCCCTTACGGGAAGGATATCCGGATTAGGAAAGAAAAGATTGACAACCATGACTGTGACAGCATCTGTTTGACCTAGAGTAGGCCAAAGGTCTCCAGTGGAGGATCTAGCTGTAATCAAAGATAACTTGTCTCCGGCAATTGTCGAGATTACGTGAGTGAAGTGGGATATCGAGATCTGATTTTTCACATACGTGTCTGTGGCGATCTGAACCTGTGAATAACGGGTGTCAGAGGTCGTGCAAAAAACTTGTAGGCTACGTTACCTCCTCCCTACAAAGGGTTTATACTCGTACCTTCGGACCTGTTGCATCTGATATAAGGATCATATCTTTAGCAAGTGTTTTTTTTCGTATTTCTACATTAGTGCTCTCTAAAAGCTTTCTTTCAAGCTGATCTGCCAATTCCCCAATGCCGCCTTTGAAAGTAAAGACACTGGACTTCTTGGCCGCCTCAAATTTGTCTGACATGGGGGGCAGGCGCTGAAATTCTCTCACGATTTCTAGATCATTTGTAGCAATTGGACCAACATCTCCGAACGCCTGATTCAACGAACCCTTAATGATAGATTGATAACGTGATTCCATTTGCCATAGTCCAGCCAGGATTGTACGAGCACTGAGTTTGTATATATCACCAGCGTAAATGCCATGGAATATAGCAGAGACTACATTATCCGCAAGTTTGGAGCCGAAACGTCGAGAGATGAACGACCCAATGGACTCATCGTGCAGACCCTCTGGACGTTGAGGTTTTGTGACTTCCGTCAAGGCTGCTGGTATAGCGCCATCGAATACAGGTTCCGACCACAAAGTAGAGACTGTTTGCAAGAAAGAAAGTCCCGGACCAGGCATCCGTACGAGATGATCGGGATAGTAGATGAATCGGTTTTGGGCAGCAACCGATTCTTTGCTCGTCATAAGAAGTCGATCCTCTAGTCCAAGATCACGCACCTGATATCGCCTTAGCTGATCGACTCGTCCAATGTTAGCGTTTAACGCATACCAGATCCAAGGTAATCAACCCATTGGGTGCTGTTGGACGGAGATTTCGTGGCCCTTGCTCGAACACAATGGATCCACTAGCAATATCCACCTGCTTCGAATGGAGCCAGCCACCAAGTCTTGAGCTGGCTTCAAAGAGCGTAATTTTGGCATTTGGGAGGCTCCTAGATAGGAAGTATGCGCTGGCGAGCCCGGTAATACCACCGCCCAGCACAGCGATATCTGCGCCTTCGTGGTTGACATTTGGAGTTGATGGCCCTGTTATATGACGAGAATGTGCAGTGGAGTCACAGTGCCTGGGACTATTTGAGCCTCGCCTGGAACTTACGCCTAACACATTGCAGGGGATTCGTGGAATCGAGGGTAATCTATGCATGGGAAAGCAACAATGCGCATCAATATGTACGTATCAAAAGCACGGAGCTGTTGATCCACGGACTTAAGACGGCAATACTCAAGGATTTGGATTTATTTCTATTACGATACCTTCGAACCGGAGTGGGAAGCCAAAGGGTAGAAGATTTAGGTCTTGAGTTGTAGCGATCTAAAGTAGGCAACAATACTTCTGTACCTATGATAATATCCTGTAGAAGGAGACGATGCTCCATGGTACTAAACAGACGCCTTTGTAACCTTTCCACTTTGCCGTGATACCCCCATAACACATTCACCGGCACATTGCTCAGACGTACATAGGAAACTCTGTGCCTGTGCACTATCTCAAGCTTTTCGCCTGACACGCTTTCTAAAATCTCCAAAACGCTGCTCCCGATCAAGTCACCACCTCCGCTGCCAGACTCGAGCTCTGGCTCCCCTGATCTCGGTTCTCGGCCTTGATATCTTCAAGCTTGACATCAGGGACCACCAGCTCCTCGTCGACCATCTCATCGTCAACATATTTTCTTTCACTCACGTGACCCTGTTCACCACCATCCGCTACCCAGACCTTGTCACGAAACTTGCCCCTCGACTGGCCTTCGGCATGTTTGTAAATACAAGTTGGATTGGTACATGGATTGAATTTGCACATGGTCTTGTTGTGTGTAAATTTGCATCCTTCCATATTGCAGTCGGCGCCATACTTGCACATCGGCATCGTGGTGGTGGGATGCCGGAATGGACAATTCGGATTCGTGCAATTTGGGAAAAACTTGCAATCCTGCTGGGTTTGATGGCCAAGTTTTTGTGCTGGAGAAGGATGCCGGCCCACGCATTTTCGATTCTTGCAAGCAGCGCCGAAAGGGCATCTGTCGCTGACGTCGATAATGGTACCTGGTGGCGCCTCAGGAGACGAATGTGCGAAAGGACAGTCTTGTTTGGTACACTTCAAGTTGAATCTGCAAAGAGTGTTGGGGGATGGTTCCTTCGAATGATTCTGAGAGCTCTCCACCTCCATAGATGACGAAATATCCTCGTCTAGGGCACGGGAGGGGTTATCAGAAGCCCTTTCCGACGGCCCCTGAAGTGACAGAGCTTCACCGTTGTTACGTTTGTTATATTGCCCGTTCTGCCGCTGTGGTCCGACCCTTTCAAAAAGCGATCGTCCAGGCTGCTGATTGGTAGGCCCACCGTTCAAATAAGCTGAACTACCAGGCATGAACATCTGCTGCTGATTGGGCATAAACAATTGTGACATCATCTGTGCTTGCTGCTGAGCCATATGCAAGAGCTGCATTTGTTGCTCGGGTGACATTTGCGCCAGTGGACCTGCAGCACCAGCACTCTTCATGCTTCCGGCGGGACCGCCAACCGCTCTTCCATTCGTTTGGGTCCTTGATGCTCTGTTTTGTTCGATTCGCGGGCCCTTCGGTGGTACACGGTTGTGCATATTGATTCGCTCAGTGCCTTGCTGGGGTCGAACGCGATGAAGCGCCACGTCGCTCGATCGATCCATAGCTTTCGATATTTGACCTATTATCCTCCTATTGCCATTCTGTGATCCAGTACGCATAGATTTGGGTCCTGTTGGACTATTTACCTTGGTCAGTGACATGAGGGAAAATCTTCGAAATCAGAAGCTACATACACAGTGCTGTTTTGGACACCGTCCATAGCGTCTCCCATGTGCGCATCTGCAACTCCTGCTGTTTCACCTACACCCCTACCATTGCTTGAAGATAAACCCCCGCGAGATGCTGATGCTGCTTGTAACAGTTGTGATTGTGGGACGCCATTCAGTTGGTTGTTCAGAATCTCAACGTGCTCAAATAACCATCGAGCAAATTCCATTGCACCTGTGTCCTCTGGAGGTAGGGCCAGAAGGTCGTTTGAGAGTTCTGCCGCAATCTGATCTTGCGTCTTGCCGTTGACAAGCATGAGGATGATGTACTCTCCGAGCGCCGAATCATCCAGTCCACCGGTACTCCATCCAAACTCGGACAGCTTCGGTGGTAAAGCATTGCTGAGAGCTTCAGCCAATGGCGTGTTGAGGGTGACTTCCACGGCCATGGTAGGCGTGGGTCACTGTATTTATGGTCGTGGAGGCAAGGTGCAAGGTTTCTTCTCTTACTGTATGTCGCAAGTTGATGGGGGGACAGAGGATCGAGTCCAGAAGACGAGAGAAGACCCCGTTCTTAGCTCAAATGTATTGAATGACGTTAGAGGAATGAAGAGAAGACAATGAAGATGTGAAGGCGGGTGAATGCTTTCTTTCTTGGAGACTCACGACCAAGAGCCTCAATTATTAGCGGTTTACTAGCGGGAACGCTTGCTAATCTCACAGCCCTACGAGGATGACTTGGCATGGTGCGTGTACCTTCAACAACCTGGTCATCGTATAACCAGCCAAGCTACCCACATATTTACCGGCATCTCCCTGACCTTTTTACCCTTTCATACAGTCTTTAGCCCTCTGTACTTGCAACCAAACTATCCATATGGATTCATTAGTTGCGTCGTACAGCCGCCCCGCTTTTGAGGATGAAGGGTACTCTTCGGACGAGCAGCAGGAGCTCATACAATCAAAACCCTCCCTTTCGCTGAACTTCGCATTACCTCCCATGCAAAACGTGAGTTTTCTAGAGCTTGACTCCTTTTGAGACTTCTGTTCCTCATCAGCTTTAGCCCTCAGGATTTCTTCGCGCTTTGACAGACGACAATGCAAATCCAAATTGCCCCATCAAGCTGGCACACGGTACAACGACTCTTGCATTTCGATTCCAGGGCGGTATCATCGTGGCTACCGACTCGAGAGCTACTGCAGGAGACTGGATTGCGAGCCAAACTGTGAAGAAGGTCATCGAGATCAACAACAGCCTTTTAGGGACGATGGCGGGTGGTGCAGCTGTAGGCCTCCCTGACATAGCTTCAAATGCACCAAGCTAATTAGTGTACTCTACAGGACTGTCAATACTGGCTCGCTTACCTGGGCATGCAATGTCGACTGCACGAGCTTCGCCATAAGCGCCGTATTTCAGTCGCTGCTGCCTCAAAGATCCTCTCGAATCTCGTCTACTCGTACAAGGGCATGGGACTCAGCATGGGAACAATGTGTGCTGGTGTTACGCCACAAGAGGGCCCTGCACTGTACTATATTGACTCAGACGGAACTCGGCTGGCTGGAAACCTATTCTGTGTAGGGTCGGGCCAAACACATGCGTATGGAGTCTTGGATGCGGAATACCACTACAATCTGACGGAGGAAGAGGCGTTGGCACTAGGATCAAGAAGCATTCTCGCAGCCACGCACAGGGATGCTTTTTCGGGCGGATTCATCAATCTTTATCATGTAAAGGAGTCTGGCTGGGTCAAGCATGGCTTCAGGGTATGTTTTCCATTCCGATCTTGTGAAACTCTGAGATTGACAACATTCTCAGGATACGAACCCGATTTTCTGGAAGACGAAGCTGGAGAAGGGTGAATTTAGCAATGTCACAGCGAACCTGTGATAGACGGGCTGAAGCAGGGTGTGGCGCAAACCATCTTCTGAGGTGGATGGTTACCTTGAGAAGCCAGGGGCTTCTGCATTTCCCGGCGCCGGATGATCGATGTGTACTTTAACCATCCTGTGTTATTAGCTTACAGAGGGCCAGGTAGAGGCGCTCATGCTTCCTGCAGGGGATCCCACCGGGTTGGAGGGTGCTAATCAAATAAGTCAACATGCTTGCATTGCAAATCAATTAGCACGTATGCAAGAGAAGGTTATGCGTGATCAAGGGTTGACTGTTAGCTCAAATTGAGGCGATGCCATCAATATTTACTACTCACAGCCCGCCATTTGATCGACTCTGAACAGGGCACCGTTGGCTTCATCGCGCGCAAAGCGCCTCATGTCGTACCCCACGGCCGAGAGGTCCACTCTGAAGGACTACGAACATGCACTTACTCAGCAGGTTCTCAATAGCACTACCTGCCACTACGATCGATTTCGTCGAGGATGGAGAAGCCTTTCCACCCCTCGACCTTGAGAGATCACGCGACGACATCGAAGCCACCACTATGTCTCACAGTCGCCCACGTCATTCCGGACGTTAAGTGCTGACTTATCAGAGCCAATAATATATGCGTCCTCGCCTTTCTCGATCAAAGCAGCACTGGCAATACCCGAATCACTGGTACATCCAAGAATCTTCACCACATGGTAAACCACTGTTGATGACTCCTTACAATTTGGTTGTCTTCGCTTACATAGTCTTCCAGCCCCAGATGGTGATGTGAAAGATCATACCGCTATATATTTAGTTCGCTTTTGGTGTCTTGTACCGAGTATATATCCTGGTGCAAAGGCTAGCACACATATCTGGTCAGGCATGGCTTGTAGCATTTCCCAGGGCTAGGCTGACGCTGATTTTGGACCCCGTGCATTATGTTTGATGTTCATCCTTGGATTGACTCGATCCGGATTTGCAAATCGGTGCCTGAAGTCGCTCCTAAACAATGGTTAGGTATGATTCCTGCGGAAAGACCGTTTCTCTTCAACAGAGTGGCCCGACTACCGCATTGTTACGGAAGAAGCAACCACGTCAGGGATATCTTTTAGGAGAGCTCATTAGACCCATTAAGGACACAGCGGAGGTGCCGCACTTTAGAGTAGAAATGCTTCGAGGCTACTGTACGTTCTGCCGCGATACTTAATGCGACGCATTTGATGCTTGAGACTGTCGTCGGACCTCGGGAGAACTAATAAAGCGGCCGCCAGCCTCTCGTGCTCAAAAATGCTCAGAGATGATCAAAACTGCTTATTCTAAGGCCCTGACGTCCACTTTTCCAGTACAATTGGACAAATACTTTTCCATACTTTGGTACCACTACCGAGCATGCTGAGAAGATTGTGCAGGTCACGATAGCTCTCCGGAATCGCTTCGGCATCTTATGTAAGCTTTTTGTAGACAAATTGGTGAGGCCTGCTCTTTTACCCAGTCGAGCATGGATGATAATACTTTGGCCGGCAAGTAAGGAATGCAGTCATGGCAAGTATGGCAGCAAGCCAGTTTTACCAGTCAATTGTAGATATTGGAAGTAACGGTATACGCTTCTCCATATCGGACTTATCCCCTCCAACCACTCGAATAACACCTACGATTTATCAGGATCGGTCTGGAATATCGCTCTACGACGCCCAATATTCTACCGGTGTAAAGAGGCCCATATCACGGAATGTCATTCAGGAGACCGTAGCATCTCTTTTACGCTTCAAGAGAACATGTCAGGATTTTGGTGTGCACGATAGCAATATTAGAGTTGTGGCTACCGAAGCGACCAGGAATGCTATCAATAGGGATGATTTACTTGGTCAGATCAAAGAAATTACAGGCTGGGATGTGCAATTGTTGGCCAAGGAGGAAGAGGGAAGACTGGGGGCGATGGGCATAGCCAGCAGTGTGAACCACCTCCACGGCATCTGCATGGATATGGGTGGAGGGAGTGTGCAATTGACCTGGGTTTCGAAGACACCAGACGGGAACGTCGAAATGGGCCCTTCTGTCAGCTTTCCTTACGGTGCTGCAGCATTGATGTCTGAGTTGTCGAAGACCAGTAGCCAAGGGTCTGAGAGTCTACAAAGTGAGATAGCGTCCAGATTACGGAATGCCCTGGAAAATGACCTGCACATACCCACTGCTCAGTGGGAAGCAGCAAGACGAAACGACGGTTTCAATCTTTACTTGAGCGGTGGAGGCTTTCGCGGATGGGGCCATATCCTCATGTCTCAAGAAGCTGCGCAGCCTTACCCAATCCCTGTTATCAACGGCTACACCGTCTCTGAGCCACATTTCTATTCGGGTCTATATCTAGCTTCTGTGGATTCATCCACCTTCCGGATATCATCGCGCCGTGCCTCGCAAGTCCCAGCTGTACAAACCCTCATTAGAGCGCTTACGCAAGCCCAGCTACCCATATCACAGGTGACATTCGCTCAAGGGGGCGTTCGCGAGGGTTTGCTCTACTCCGGCCTGTCAACATCAGTGCGAGCTCAGCATTCGCTCGTGGCATCAACAGCTCCTTATGCACCGACATCAGCGGCCAAGCTCACTGACCTCTTGAAAGATGCAATGCCATATAAGTTCGAGCCGGACCTGCTCGAGGCTACCGTCAATCTCCTCTTCGTTCATGCCTCCTTACCCACGGACAACCGAGCGGCAGCGGCTCTGCGCTCCACTACCACCGGTATCCTAGCGGGTGCTCACGGGCTCAGTCATCGCGATAGACAGCTGGTCGCGCTCATATTGTGCGAACGATGGGGCGGAGATGTGAGCGATATCGATGCTGGGTTCTTGAACAGTCTTCAGAGTCTCCAGAAGCCGCTTAGTTGGTGGGCAAAATACATAGGTCGTGTGGCTAATGGTATCGCTACGTTGTTTCCTGCCGGTGTGGTACGAGATGATGAGCGAACGGTCACAATTGAGGCCGGGTTTCCATCGGGCAAAGATCTTAATTCGGCAGATCGTTGTTGGATCAATTTCGTTGTACATCGCAGTGATGTCGAACAAACCGTCAGGGCATGGGCTAGCGATCTGGAAAAGCTTGGGAAGAAAAAACATTGGATGGATGGCAAAAAAGGCTTGAAAGTGGACGTGCAGGTGAAGGTGGACGCGTTTGTTGCTAAGTAGGGCCCGTTTCGGACCTCGGATGGTCGTCCTGACTGTTGAGTCCGTTGTCTTCGAAACAATCCTGCTCTGTATCCCATGTCCTGGCAATGCACTCGTTTCAGGGGTTTCTACCAAGGTACGCCGAGACGAGTGCCAAAGTCACCAGGACATGGGATACGTACGATATGACGACACCCTGAGAATGTCCATTCCCGGTGAGAACAGCAACAGAAAATCTTCCAAGTATGCCGCCCAGACCGGCCCCGAAGGCGCAATCAAGTGAAAATTGTCTGCTAATCATTGCTGGTAGGGATCTCACCGAACTATACTCCACTCGAAGGAGAAGGATGTGTTGCCTGTCATTAACGGAAAGCCTAGAAAGAACACTGGATAGCCCTCGAGTTGTTCAATCCCGGAGTTGCGAGGACCCTTTCAGACATATCGGACCTTTTGGTGAAAGGGACGAGAGCAAAGTAACATTTGGTCTGAAACAGGGATTGACACGCTGTTCGTAACGTCTAGTGGGACCGCAACTACCTTCGGCTTTGCTCCACTGTATTAGCGTCGACGAGTGTTGTTGTCACCACTGCTTTGCTGAGCATAGGAGTAGATTGGTCGAGCTTTGCCCAGAGCTTACATATTCCAGGAATATGGAGCTCAACATGAAGCGACAGCAGCCCAATGCTGTGGTGGATAGCACAATCATCAAATCATCTTTCACCTCCATTCTTGCCCACCTTCAAGGTCCGACGTTGAACTTCATCTTCACGCCCATGGCGCTCAATTCCACATCAAGATAACGCAGAACGCCAGGTATAGCCACAATGGTCGTATCCTCCCCACCAACCCACTTCTCGCCCGACCCATCCTCCCACTCCTGTCCGATCCCCACCTCTTTCCCTTCTTCGATGCAATCGGCCAATTTCATGGCACATCGTCGGCACCTCACGACCCCCGTCCCTTTCCCTTTCTTGGCGCCCATGGCGCCTTCCCAGACCGTCTGCTGCGTCGAGAGGAAGCTGCCGCAGCCCTTGCAGATCCATTCCCGTCTGTAGTCACTGCATCCCATCAACCGATCCTGCAGCAAGAACGCACAACCATGTGCCAACAGCGCATCCCTCTCCATCTCCCCAACCCTGATCCCCCCTCCCTTGGCCCTGCCTTTGATGGGCTGCCCCGTCAGCGGCGTCACCGGACCCGTAGTCCTGACCTGAAACTTGTCGTTCACCATGTGCCTCAAACGCTGATAGAACACGACACCCTGGTAAATGTCGGCCGCGAATTCACGGCCCGTGATACCGCTGTACATGGGCTCGTTGCCATGGTAATTGTAACCTGCCATACGGAGCTGCTCGCCAAAGAAATCCCCCGCCGTATCTTGTTCCGAGAACCGCCAGGGCGACGAGTCTTGCGCCAACCCGTGCAGAGCGCCAGCTTTCCCGGCCAGGGATTCGACGAACATGCCGATCGTCATGCGGGAAGGGAAGGCGTGAGGGTTGATGATGATGTCGGGCATGATACCCGATTCGCTGAACGGCATGTCAATGGCCGGCCATTTCTGCGAACAAACGCCTTTCTGGCCGTGTCGAGAGGAGAATTTGTCGCCGATGATTGGAGATCGGGGAATGCGAAGTTTGATGGATAGGGACTGGCATGGCTCGGCACCTGATTCGCTGCCAATCAGCCGCACTTCCTCGACGTAAGCCGTCTCCTGGTCCTTGTACCTGTGCAAGGTATTGACCCCGTCGCGGTTGACGAAGGGAGATGTGGTGCTCTTGGCGGCATCGTAGGTAACGTTGTGGGAGGCGCAGAGAGGGTCTCCTTCGTTGATTTGGGCACCGATGTAAGGAAGACCATCTGTATCAAGTTTGCTGTGAGTCGATGACGAGATGAAGCTATTGGGAGCGAAGCCAAAGAGCTTCGTGATGTTACGGGTGGACTTGGTTCGCGCTCTGTTGTTCCTTTCGTTTTCATCCAGTCGGATGATCTTGGTCTTGTAGATTGTCCCGTGACCAAAGCCACGCTCGTGGGCGGACTTGTTGAGTATCATGGCATCGTCCATGTCATAGCCTGTGTACGAAATGACAGCTACGATGGCGTTCATACCGTTGGGAAAATTATCTAGGCCATATTCATTGTAGGAAGGCGGCCGGACGATAGGTGTCTGGCCGGTCTGGAGGCGGTACGTCTTGTTGTCAGTACGATATCGTATCGAAGTCCCAGGTGTGCCCATGGTCTGCTTGCTCATCTGGCACTGATACATGTTTCGAGGGGATTGATTGAAATCCGAGAATGGGGTTTGATTGGCGACGATGGAGAGGATATTGGTAGGGTCGTATTCCACATGGCTGGATTCGCCTGACTCGATCTCGTTGTCGGTGCAGGCAATTGACATGAAGGGCTGCTCGAAAGGACCAACATAATCCTGCTTGTCTAAGGGTAGGTACCTGACAGGCCGCAGCATACGAGCAGCCTGGGAGAACATGTAGATACCTGGGTACTGACCACCGTTTGTGTTTGGAATGTACCCTACTTCAAGCTCCCTGGGAACGTTATGGGTACCTTCGACTTTCCAATACCGTAGGGTATCTCCAATGACATGGGCTTGCTTTGGCGTGCAGAAACCTAGAATTCGACCATCAAGCTGAACGACTACTGTCTCCTCTACAGAGGCAGAAGATGAGTCGGAAACGCCTAATTGAGATAGGAGCTTTGGTATATCAGAGACATCGAGATTGTGTGTGGCAATCCTGCATTTGTGCGCTAAGTGATTGAGCAATCCACAGGGACTGCCGTCTGGTGTATGTACAGGACACAGGAATCCCCAGCTTTCCGGGAGCAATTTCCGAACAGTCGTCGTCTTCAGCTGGGCAAAGAAACTTCCTCTGTGCACCATACGGAAGTGACTGATGAACCTGTAAAAATTGATTTTTTCTGCAACGACCGTAAAGCCGGATGTCTGCTGGAGATGAAGTCCTGTGGGACTGACCAGATTTCCTGTGGATAGGAAGTATTCCAAAAGACTCCCGATGTTCTCATTGGTCTTTTTCAAGATGCGTGTGGGGAGTTCTTTGAGGAAGTTTGGATCGGTGAAACTAGCCCTGTCGTTCCTCAGACACCATTCCTGACATGCAACACGAATGGAGCTCATCCAATCATCAAGCTTCTCCTTAATGATCATACCGTAAAGAAAGCCTGGAAGGAGTATTTCTTGGCTTGAAACTGCGTCTGGGTTATCCACAGTGCACTCACCATTTACCAAGGAGTACAGTTTTCGAATCATGAAAAGAAGCATCTTAAATTTGTCACTATTCTGTGATTCAGTAACGTCGAAATTCCCCAAATGCACGAGTACAACTTTCCGCAAAAATTCACAACCAGCATCTTCATTCAACATGTCATCAGGTACCCCAAGAACAGGCTTGAACTTTTCCCCCAGATAAGCTCGGGTTCTCGCCTTGCCGTTAAGGCTGTAGGCCTTGTATGTTCGCAGTAACAATTCGACTCTTTCTACCATGAACGTGTTTGTTACCCCTTTTGACCCAGAAGAGCCAACCAATCCCTCGAATATCGCACGATCATTTGTCTCCACCAAAGCTTTCAGGATCATCATCACCGGAACAAGGTATTCGTTCTTTCGCCACGAAAATCGGAAGGTGATATTGCCATCGTTGAGATAATGCAAAACGTTCGCCTGGGATGTTTGATCCGGCCGTACGGACCTGATCTGCATACCGAACTTGGTATATGTCGACCCTCTGTTGACGAAGGATCCTCGGACGATCGCCATGGGGTAATTACGCCGATTGACGATCAGCATCCGGATTAACTTCTCGATGCCATTAACGATGAAGTAGCCCCCGAGCTCCTCCGACTCCTCTTTGTGCTCGACTAGCTGGGCGGGAGAGTCCTTTTCCAGATGACATCGATTCGACTTAAGCATGATAGGTAATTGGCCCATCTCTCTGATTGATTCCTGCCATCCATCTCCATTCAGCCTGAATTCCAGTCTTACGCGCAGCTTCCCCCTGTAGCTTGCATGTCTTTCTCTACATTCGGCAGGATATATTTCCCGATTCTTCGTGCTGAATTTATTTGTAGGAGGAAGCACAGCCTTTTCGAGGTAAAGCTCTCGTATCCTGACGCTCAGCTTATTCCGCTTCGGTAAAGGTCGTCCATCCTGCTGTCTCTGCACCCTTTGCTGTAAGGTCTCTTGTTCGCCATCCAAAAATGTCTTGGTCCCGATATCTTTGAGCGCTGCTTCCAAGAGCTTGCTATTGTCAAGTAGGGCATTGAATGAGTCGATGTGAGGTTGGATGGCCTCAGCGAGAGCAGGATAAGGCGTATGATCCTTTGGTGGATTCCTGAAGAGTTTCTCTCGCCGCGAGGTATCGAACTCAGCAGTCCATTGGGTGTTTGTGGGAGGCACGGAGCTAGCGGTAGGCATCGTTTGAAATGCTAGACACTCAGCTCAAGATCAAAGTCATGGTATGTGAGCACCTTCTGATGTGTGCTGTGGTGAGCGTCTTACTGCCAGCAATGAATCCCCTCAATGTCTATTCTATTGGATAAACAAAAAATGATGTTAGTCCGGGGCGCTGCCAAGCGAAGAGAGTTCGGAGTTTGCACAAAGTCCGGCATTTGCGCGTAGAACTAAAGTTTGGATCACCTGTGCAGCAATCAGGCGAAACAAAACTTGCTAGTAAGGCCGTCGTGCAGTAAAGCGGATATCCACGAGTGAAAGCCGAGAGATCACTGCACACAAGAGTCTCCTGCTCATAAGCTACAGAAATACGGTACAGAAGCAAGCTGATCAACTCATGCACGGGCAGATTCAGTTCACGGACTACGACAATAAGGGCAAAGTCCCCGCCTCCCGCTTGCTTTTTCCCTTTCCAACCTGTGCAACAGCGACAAACTCCAGAGTCTACCAAGGTTCTGCCAGAGCGCAACGACTGGTTAGTAAACACTTAACCAGACCAGCTGTATCCATAGTTTCCGTCCATTCCGCCATTCCAGTAAAGCCACCATGGCCGGCCTCTTCAAGATCATCTATGACTGGCTGCTTCGAACCTTTTGGTAAGTCGTCGCATTACAACATGCATCCCATCCACCCAGCTCGATCGCTACTGCGACAGCCAGCTTCACCTCCCAGCGCGGCGCCATGTAGCACATACGAGCTTGGATGATACTGCCAAGATGTTAACTCTCTTTCGTGTCAAGGGCGACAGAGATGGATGTGACCATGATCGGTTTGCAAAACGCAGGCAAAACGTCCCTACTGAGAGTCCTTGCGGTCAGTATCGGCGACCAATGTCCGGTTGGTCACACTAATGAATCATCTTGTAGGGAGGAGAGTTCACAATTGAGTGAGTGCAAAATACCCTGCGTTGCTGTCAGCGATGCTTCGTCCTGATCATGATACTGAACGCTTTAGCTCCATTCCCACGGTGGGTTTCAATATGAAACGAGTGCAGAAGGGTCATGTTACTCTCAAATGGTACGAGGTGTTATGTTGCTGATCCGCTCGCTCGTTATCTGATATCTTTTAGTTGGGATCTTGGTGGGCAGCCAAGGTTTCGTTCGATGTGGGAGCGGTATTGCCGCGGCGTCAACGCTATAGTGTGAGTATCGCCGTTTCTTTTAAGTCTAGAGCAATGCTGAGGTCGATCATAGATATATCGTGGATGCGGCGGATAAAGCTGCCCTTCCTGTCGCACAGGAAGAGCTTCACGCTCTACTCGAAAAGCCGGTGCTGGATGGAATCCCATTGCTTGTACTGGGTAACAAGTCCGACCTGCCCAATAAGCTGTCGGTCGACGAGCTCATCGAAGCACTTAACATGAAGGCTATTTCCCATCGGGAAGTCAGCTGCTATGGTATTAGTGCGAAAGAAGAGACAAATCTCGACGCTGTATTGGAATGGTTGATCAACAAAACTGCGCATTGATCAAGATAGCGATGAGCGAAATGCTGCAACGACGTCATGCACGACTGCCAATGAGCGTTCACGACATTGACGAAGCAATGAGAAGACGCATGCTAGCGATGGCGATATAAAGTTTTCTGTACTCGGAGCGATCCATTTTCGGTATCTGCGGACTGTCAGGTCTCACTGCCTATTAACCTTGTCTCTCTCACTTGCGCTTTGTTCGCAGCTGCACCAGTGGTTCGAAAGTTGTAATTAGCTGTAAGAGAATGGAAAATCTCCGTGGAATACTAATCACATATATGTGGCGGCATCAAGGGACGGCTTGATGAAGATGTTCCGGCACCACAGCCGTGTGTAGTAAGTGAAGGAGAGAGAAAGATGAATGCGAAGAATCTGTCGCATCGCAAGCATTAGATAGACCATAAGAACGGGTGCCAGCTCACTTTGCATGACACTAATCTTTCGGGAGCTTGGCCGTTTCCTGCGAAGTGCGCACATCAATGATGACGCCAAAATTAAAAGCCTTGCCGAGCCGACTTGCTTACGTGGAGACCCTGACACGCTGAATGACGCAGGCCAGCCATATCTTCACTTCACTTCACAGCCCCATTACTACTCCAAGGATTGTTCAAGCTGCCGTTTCCCTCCTTCCACACATCAGTTCTTTCGCTCACGGTCAACATCCAAACCGTACTCACTCTCGAAGATTCACGCCATCAGATTTTACAGACCTAGAAATGGCGATCATACCTAGATACACCGGCAGGTATGTTCGCGCGGAATGCAATTGAATCTTCTGCGCTTCTTGTGAATGTATCGAATGAGGAAACCTATCTGACATTGCTTTTCATTAGTAACTGTAACGCAAACGGCGACTGCAGTTACAACTACAGCGCCTGGGGAGATTACGGCAGATGGTAGAGCTGTCCCCTATAAATCGTCGCCACGCACGCTTATGACATAATAGGATTGTCCTCGCAGCCATTATCGTCGGCGTATTCTTCATCTTCCTCATCTTCAGTTACATCACCGCACGCCGTCGCCGTCGCCAAGGCCTTCAACCCTTCCGTGGAACTGGTTGGGCGCAGGGTAGTACGCCTGCTGGACATGCTCCTGCTCAATACTCAGGTGCCCAACCCTATTACGGCAACAACACCAACGGCGCAGCAGCTCCTCCTGTGTACTCCCCTCCTGCTACGCAAGGCTACTACAATCAAGGCTACAACAATCAAGGCGCGACTCCGGGATATTTTGGAGGACAACAACAGGGTGTGGAGTTACAGCAACCGGAGAACGCGTATGCACGGGGTGGAGGTAAGCTCTTGCATTTCTGTTTTGAAATAAAATGTTAATAAAACTTTTAGAAAATGTGTATCAGCCTCCGACTGGCCCACCCCCTGGCAAAACAGCAGGGGATGGAATCATCAGATAGCACGACCTGCAGCTTAGTCAGGTCGATTATGGGGCGTTTCTGGTACATGCTTCAATGCGGAGGGGATTAGATGGCAGTATGGCTCAAGCTGATATGTCTCAATCAGGCTTCTCAGTCGTCACGACCCACTCAACGCAGCATTACTCCTAGTAAGGTAGCTAATCATAATTCATTATCTCTTCTTGTGATCAAATCGCAATCAGTGTGCCATATCGAAAATGCTGGGAATTCGGCAGCACCTTGGCGGATATAATGTCGTTGGAGGAAGCTTGAGAGAAGTAAAACCGTTGCAATTCGCTGCTTTGTGTTGTAGATAGGGCAATACTACACGTGACCGCGTGGGGCTCAAGGCTTGATAGCAGAAGTCCCGCACGCGTGTAGACAAAACGCAGTAGTAGCAGGGATTAGAAGTTCTAAACGCTCAAGTACCGAGGGACCAACAGAATGCGAATGATTGAGTGTTACGGCGGCATTGATAGTGTGCCTCACCGTCCGTATTAACAGCACACTGCATTGCAAGGTAACAAGTACAATTTGAGCCGGTTATTGTTGTTTATTGGCCTTTTGTGATGCTGATAGTAAGGAAACTACCAGGCTGGCACTGCTGGCTCAGGAGCTGGAGCCTAAGCTAGCGTTGGTAGGTACCTAGACAAGGTTCCAGCGCCACAATTGGTGGCGCTGGCAACACCCAGAGACTTCCTTGGCACAGTCCTCTGTTTGTTGTTCCAAACATATTGCACACCACTGCTGCTCTCTATCTAAATGAAGAGACTTCGACTAGAGCGGCGACTTTCAATTTGCTCTCCTCGTATCAACCAAGCTTCACCAGATCTTTTCAACAAGCTTCACGACTGATAACGAAGACAATAAGCTACTGATAGCCAGACATGGCTTCACCAGATGATGAGCTCGAATACCTATCCCCATCCTTCGACCCCTCTTCCCTCACCATGCCGCGACTACGAAACGTCCTCATGTCACATGACATTGCGTACCCAGCCTCAGCTAAGAAAGCTCAGCTTGTCGACATCTTTACTCAGAGGCTCAAGCCGAAAGCGCGGAGCATTTTAGCTGCTAGAGATAAGGTGAGGAGGACAAGTAGAGGAATCATGGATATGCCGAGCAGCCAAGAAAGCACTGTAATTGGCGACAATGACGAGGATGGCGGCTCGATGCAGCCTCCAACCACACCCAAGCAACGCCAATCGAGAAGGAGTACCAGGCCTTCTGCTGAGCCTAGCGCACTAGAACCTCCAATCATTTCCAGGACATCAGGTGGACGAAGAAGCTCTAGTAAACACGCCAGGCAATCCGATACTGAAACAGACCAAGACATGGACCCCGAGCGGCCATCTGTACGCAAGAATCGAAAGAGCGAGGTCACACCCAGGGTCAAGGTTGAGGACTCGGATGGGGCAGCAGTACGACCGCCAATGAGAGGTGGCGTGTTTAGCAATGAGAATCCTTTTCAGAGCGGTAGCTCACCCCCAACCTTGAGTGAACATCGGCGGAGGACTACCGCCTCGAGTACTGATAGGAGAAAGGGCTCCTCCGGAAGGCGGAAGACTGAGGGGCTGGCGCCGTATCCAGCGAGACAACAAGACGGATATACTCCACCCTCGGTCAAGACTTTCGAGGTTCCAGTGTCAACAACGAAACAGTCAGTAATCAAAGACGATCCAGAAGATGGTCTGGAAGCTGGGGAAGATTTTACGCCTGAAGAGCAAATGGAAATGGCCAGAGATCGCGCTGCTAATGGTAGAGTTGATAGATTTTCACCTCGAACAAGGAGGCGGTCGGAGAAGTCTGGACTGGTCCCGAGATCTGCTAAATGGGTGATCTTCTTAAGTCTACTGGGTGGCTGTGCTACATGGTGGCGTCAAGAGAAGATCGCCGTGGGGTATTGCGGTATCGGTAGGCCTTCATACGCTCTGTCCAGCGTCCAAATACCAGAATGGGCAAGCACGCTGCAGCCAACATGCGAACCGTGTCCACAGCACGCAATTTGCTACGAGGGCATGGAGACAAGATGTGCGGACGATTTCGTCATACAGGCACATCCTTTGTCACTCCGTGGTCTGGTACCTCTAGCCCCAACGTGCGAGCCGGACAGCGAGAAACTTCGCAGAATCAAGACTGTCGCGGATCGGGCGGTCGAAGAGCTGAGAGAAAGAAAGGCACAAGCTGAGTGTGGCACCTTGACGGATGACAATGGAAGGACTATCCAGGATGAGATCAATGAGCAGGATTTGAAAAAGGAAGTTGGGAGGAAGCGACGAAGAGACATGTCAGATGCCGAATTCAATGATTTATGGAAGGGTGCTATAGGCGAGATCAGGAACCGCGAAGAGGTTGTGTCTTCTTCTGATGGGTACGTTTGTGTTCTCATCTTCTTCCTTCGCGGCCCCATACTCTCTGTCGCTTTGTACTTCGAAAAATTTGAAAATCTGACCACCAACTAACCAGATACCTCGTCGACGCTACAGAACACACCTTAGCACCACCTCCTTCGCCCGCCTCCCCCTCGGATGCGCCTTCCGACGATCCACGCGTCATACGCTGGCGAAATATCGACTCTCTCTTTCCATCATAGCTTTCTTGATCGGCGGTCTTCTCTACCTTCGGTCCATGATTGTCACTTCTCGCCTCGACATCGCTCGGGTACCCTCATTAGTAGCAACAACGTTAGACAGGCTCGCAACCCAAGCGGCCCTGCACGCTCGTGGTGATGCGGCAGAAAGCTGGATTAGTGTTGGTCAGCTGCGAGATGATGTTCTCCGAGACGAATTCAGTGATAGGCGGCGAGAAAGCATTTGGAAACGCGTACGAGCTGTGGTGGAGCGAAATGCGAACGTGAGAGCTAGCTCTCGCGAATTACGAGGCGGCGATCTATCCAGGGTGTGGGAATGGGTTGGCAGCGTGGGACTGCTCGATGAAGCCTGGTCCGGTGGACGAGGCAGCGGTGGAGGTAAGAGAGTGAGTTTTGGAGGTTTGGTACATGGAGGCACGCCTGATGAGGCCAGAACCCCAAGTGGAGGTGAGATGGTGGAGCAAAGGAAATGGGATGAGGGGAGGCCTATTTATTGAGAGTGTCTATTAGCGCTTTCAAACTTCATTGATGCTGATGGTTTTGCTATTGGCTGAAAAGGAGCCATTCCATGGCCCAGTCACTGGCTGAGCATACCACAATAACAATTGTTCCAAGGCTAGACGTCGAAACTTCATCAGTATTTGGCGGCTTATTTTCTCTTTTGAATTTACAATGGGATACTATCTACTCCTGAGGTCTCATGAGTATAGACGTAATTGCGCTTTTATAGCCACGATAATATTATTGACTGCAAGTATTATAATTCGATCTTGGCAACACATTTATATTCTAACTGATGATGACGCCAATTCTCTACAATACCCCGGTTCTCAGATTGTTGCTATCGAGGATGATTTATGATGATTAGCACCTTTTCAGAGAGAACATTTCCTGCTGTACAATTGTGATTGTACTTCAAGCCAACCATTGAGACGCGGCTCATGGAATACCCAATGGCACGCCTGACACTCTGGCAGCACTTCACACATCATAACGACTCCCCAATAAAGGCAATAATCTCAATTGACAAAAACGTGCTTCATTTCAATCGGAAGATCGGGAGGGCCTTTCACTTCATTGGCCGTCTTTTTCCGTGCATAGCACGCTTTCCATTCCGTGTAACGGTCACAACTCCTCACCTCGTCATTCCCTCCCAGTCATTCTCGAGGTGTCTTTGGATTGCACATCGAGCGAATCTCCCCGCGAGCATTGAAATCCGTAGAGATCGTCTCTCTAAAGTGGCAACAGTCTGTCTCCGTGCTTCACGCGTTCCCTTACCGTCGAAGTTGGGAAGGTTCGCTGCCTCGGAGATGGCATTCTCAGGTCAAGATATGCAAATACTTGGCGAGGTTCAGAATATCGAAAATATACAGCCTAATGCTACTCTCCAAGGGAAGCCGGGTCTTCTGAAGCAGAAAAATGTATGATGCTATTTCCGTTATTTTGTCTGAAGAGGGTGAACTCAGGAGCTCAGAATGATGGAGGCTTTTGAGCAAGCCGTTTCGTTGAGAATAAAGAACTAGCCTCCCGTCATCACGGGCCAGAAGACCTTTCATCACAATTATCACCTGTCTCCGGCATAGTAGTCTCATATCTCATCAGGTGTTGCTCGCTTTTTCAAGGGCCTTAGATAACCTCGAGTCCTACCTCAAATACTGACTGAATTCCTCCAGCCACAGTATCCAAGTAATAGTGATGGAGAAATCAAGCCTTCCCAAGGACACCAGATACAAGGAGTCTACGGTAGAGTCATCTGTTTCTCAGGCGCAGATGGAGCGCTACAATTGACACCCAATTTCAATAGATGACAACATACCAACGACAGGAAAGATCATCCTGGAGGTTGACTCCACAATGAAGGCACTACTCAAGAGCGAGGATTTAGACGGTGACGGTCTCATCACCGTTGACGATTGTGGGCCTAAGGTGAAGGGGTCATGCTGTCTTTATAGGTGATGTGAAGCGGACTAACAGCTCTATTCTCAAAGTCTTTCTACCCCAACGTTCTAAGGTCTGATGGAAAGCAGGAGATTTGTATCAAAGGTACTTACCATCTGGCTAATCTCTTGCAAGAGCTTTTCCACGCTCAAAAGAGGGGGGAGAGGTATCTCGAGCTTGAACATGGCAAAGTCACAGAGGATCCCGTGCATCGACTTGAACGACTGATAAGCAACAATTGGTGGAACAATCTGACCAGAACTATCGACGCTTCCGGGATAGCTATTGCAGCAAGGGATCCCAAACCTGGCAACATTGGCGAATCTCCACCTAGAATATACGTGCCACATGGGGCACCTAACCAGCATGCATACTATTCCAAGATTGCACGGGAGAAGCCAGAGATGAGACTTGATGTCCAGTGGCTTCCAGAAGGGGATGTTACCGCTGGCTTTATCAGAAGCCTAAACGACAAGCCTGGCATTCTGGCGCTGGAAATGGAAGAAGACCCTGTCACCAAGGAGCTCAAGGGTCTTCCCTTTATCGTACCCGGCGGACGTTTCAATGAACTCTACAACTGGGACAGTTGTTTCTGTGCTATTTCAATGATCAAGACACACCCATTGATTGTCAAATCAATCCTAAGACACTTCATATTCGAGACTATGCACTACGGCAAGATACTCAATGCTAATCGTTCCTATTACCTTGGGAGAGCGCAGCCCCCTTTCCTGACAGACTTGGCCCTAAGGACTTATAGAGCGACGTGGCATGAGCCCGGGTCTAAGGATTTACTGAAGCACGCCATCCTCGCCGCAATGAAGGAGTATCACAATTACTGGATGATGCCTCCAAGGTACGATGAAGAATCGGGCCTTACGCGATATCGACCCATTGGGTTTGGTGTTGGTCCTGAGACTCCTGCAGCGGAATTCGCCCACATCTTGGGGCCATATGCCGAAAAGTACAACATGACGATTGATGAGGTTGGCCAAGCATATACCGACGGAAAGATTAAGGAGCCCGAACTCGACAGGTTTTACCTCCATGATCGAGCATTGAGAGAGAGTGGCCATGATACCACGAAGCGGCTAGAGGGTGTCTGTGCCGACCTGGGGACTATTGACTTAAATTGTCTTCTCTATCGATACGAGACAGATATTGCAGACACAATTCGCACTGTTTTTGACGATCGCCTTGAAGTGCCTGCTGCCTTTTGTGCTCCTGGTCAAGTTGCTAATCGCGTTGAGTCATCGGCGGTCTGGGATCGTGCTTCCAAGAGGAGGAAGGTGTTGATTGACAAATACTGCTGGAACGAAGAGAAAGGTTCGTACTTCGACTACAATACGGTAACGAAGAAGCAGACCGATTTTGAGTATGTAACTTGCCTGTGGCCACTATGGTGCGGTGTCGCAAGTCCGAACCAAGCCGCCCTTCTAGTTGAGAAAGCGCTACCCAAATTTGAATGCGTGGGGGGTCTCTCGACAAGCACAGCGCATTCTCGCGGGCCCATCAATGCAAAGAATCCGCCAAAGCAGTGGGATTATCCTTATGGATGGGCACCCCATCAAATTCTCGCATGGGATGGCTTGGGGAAGTACGGGTACCACAAGGTTGCCGAGGGACTCATTTATAAGTGGCTGCATATGATGACTAGAGTCTTTGTCGATTACAATGGCACGGTGGTTGAGAAGTACGATGTCACACAACTGAAGGCTCCGCAAAAAGTAACGGCTGAGTATGGAAATCAGGGATTGGGTTTCAGATATGCTCCGCAGGAAGGGTATGCCATTCTTCTCTTTCGGCAATATGGACAAAAACGACAATACTGAATTAATCTGACAGGTTCGGTTGGACTAATGCAAGCTACATCCATGGCCTTTCTCTCCTCAGCACGCATGCAAAGCGTGCACTCGGAGTAGGTGCAACTTATGATACCTATGCCAAAGCTACAGAGATCGAAGGTTGAGAAGACTGGGTAGACGATGAGCGTGATGTTTCCGCTGATGTAGCCTTCATATACGGCTTCCAGAGACAGGCAATCAATCCAGGATAACGAATTAGGCGGCATCATAAGATGGATATTTTTACAATGTGGATACACATGGAACGATGTAGATAGCTCAAAACATCACATAGTAAGCGATATACAATAACGTCACGCAAAAAGCCACCGTAACTACTGGCTGTAACCACACGTGAACTTCCAAATCTTAAAACACATCTTTTGTGTGTGCAGTCAAGCGTGATGCCCATCAAGAACCGTATCATTCTTTTCATCAATCATGATAGGGATCTACGAGATTGCTTTGATCTGTTCGAATACCAGTCTCTTTCCCTCTTCGCCCCGTCTCAGTCACAGCCTCTTTTCAATTCACGCACTTCCTCCACATATCATCTCGCAATCACCACTTCCCACTCCACTTCTTCTCCCTCTCCTCATCTCTCAACTTGTTCTCTAGCACATCATGGGCGGACTGGCCCTGCTTGCTGTTCCCATTGGTGTTTGTCTGCCCGCTGGCTTGTCCAGCTTGTGTTGATGTGGTTGCGGAGGACGTAGGTGGGTTCTTGCCGTCGGCAGTGTTGAGTTTTGAGGAGCCGAGGATGTTGAAGGAAGACTCTTTGGTGTTAGACATGGTTTGGGGGTTATGGGTGTAAGAAGGTGGTGCCTTTTCCTGGTATAGTATAGTGTTTGGCTTTATACTTGGTGTGCACCTTTGATAGTTCTAGGTGTTGAACTCTGAAGTGCGAAGGTCTGTATGGGTTCAAATGTTCATTGTTGTGACGACGGCGGAAGGACGTTAATCAAATACCCCGGATTCTCAATCCACCCCGCGTCGTCATGGCGCAGGTGATCGACCCACTTTTCTTTTCATGCGCTAAGTGTATCGATACAAAGCCTTGTAAAAGAGAGCAAAGATACACGTTCCATTTATCTGTCCAGACATGGTCACCGCTATCAGCGTCCCAGTCCTGTGTGTAGGACATGATCAAGCTATCATGGCCCCCATCAAGAATACGCATTCGATATGTCATCCAGTCAAATGCGCCTCGCAGATTCCTCACTGTGCCCGGGACAGTTCCTGGACACCGCAATCCAAATCGCCCATCTTCAACGAGTCAAAGGAGCAATTACGATGACTATGCACTGCGCGAGCTCTTTGATTCGCGGGAATTTTGGCAAAATTTCTGCCACAAACCGAAAGTAGGATCCAAACGTGGCTTGTTGCAAAATGTACATCTCACGGAGCCAAAGGGCTTCGTCAATTATGCACAGCTCACAGTAGCAAGGTGCCAGAAGATAGTCGAGTATGTCTTGTCGGCTTCTTCAACAGAAGAATATATCGCCTTACCGAGGAAGCTTGACCTTCTGAGCGATACTCTATGTCGCTTTCTCGACACCGCCGACTTCGTCCATGCTACCCATCCGGATGTTCGCTTTCAGGATGCCGCAACCCAGACATATACCTACTTGTTTCAGTACATGAATGTATTGAATACGACTCCAGGTCTAGATGCACAGCTCAAGAAAGCTGTTGGTACTGCTGAGGTCGCTGGAGCATGGAGCGAGGTGGAGAAGACAGTGGCGCAGATCCTGTTGAAGGATTTCGCCCAGTCTGCTATAAGTCTACCAGAACATGAGCGAAAGAGGTTTGTCAATCTGTCCAGTGAGGTGAAACGATTGGGCAGCGAGTTTGTGGAGGATATGAGGCCTCGAAAGTCGCACATAGATCTTAACGCTTCTCAACTGAACGGTATTGAGCCCCTGTTGCTTAAAAACCATAAGACCGTACGCAATCATTTCTCCTTGCCCACGGTTGGTGATGCACCATATGCGGCTTTGGGATCTGTGCATGACGAGCAGGTGAGAAAAGCGATATACCTAGCTGGCAGACAATGTCGCAAAGGCCAAATACAGAAACTTGAGAAACTCATGAAGACCCGGGCCGAAATTGCCAGTCTTTCAGGATACAAAAGCTATGCCAATATGAGCCTGTCCGATAAGCTGGCCAAGACACCTGAAGCTGTCCATTCCTTTTTGACAGCACTCTCGGCGGACAACGCTCCAACAGTGAAGCAAGAACTCGCAAGAATGGGAGAACTGAAGGTGCAAGATAGTAATCCGCCTGAAGTTCGACCATGGGATATCTTATACTACAGAAACCGTCTTGATACCAAAGTCCACTCCAAATCTAGGAAACCTGACTTTATGGCTGCCTATTTCTCATTGGGAACTGTAATGCAAGGTCTTTCCCGTCTTTTCACGCATCTCTACGGTATTCGCTTTGTTCCGCGCGAGACAACATTAGGAGAAACATGGAACGCCGATGTCCGCCGCATAGATGTCGTTCACGAGACTGAAGGCCATGTTGCCGTGCTCTACTGTGACCTCTTCGCTCGAGCGGGCAAGACCCCGAATCCAACCCACTTTACCCTTCGATGTTCTCGCCTGATCAGCTCATCAGAAATGGCTGAAACAAACGGGTCCGCCGACGAAGTGAACGATGGCATGGCGATGTCAGCGCCATCTCCCACCGGCCAATACCATCAACTTCCGATCATAGCTTTGGTCTGCGACTTCGCCCAACGTGCGAGTCAGCCTTCTCCTGCTCTCCTCACTTTCCAGGACGTGAAGACTCTTTTCCATGAGATGGGCCATGCCATCCACTCCATTTTGGGCCGTACGTCGTTGCAAATAGTCTCGGGGACCCGTTGCCCCACCGATTTCGCCGAACTGCCATCTGTGCTCATGGAGTACTTTGCATCCGATGCCTCCGTGCTCGCGCTCTTCGCGCGTCATTGGGAGACGGATGTTCCACTGCCGTATGAGATGGTCGAAAACGCCTTGCAGATGCATCGTCGAGGTCAAGGACTCCAGCGGGAAAATCAGATCCTGTTCAGCTTGCTCGATCAAGCTTATCACTCCTCCCTACCGCTAACGATGGATGACGGCTTCGACAGTACGAAGGTGTTTTTCGACATCTACGACAAGTACGGCAGCGTTCGTGAGCCACGGGATACCGATGCGCAGGGATTGTTTGGACACTTGGTCGAGTATGGGGGCACTTATTACAGTTATCTATTCGATAGGGCTATTGCTGGGAAGGTGTGGAAGGAGGTTTTCCGGGGGGGCAAGGACGGAGGTGGAGTTGATAGGGAGGCGGGCGAGAGGTATAAAGAGGAGGTGTTGAAGTGGGGCGGGAGTCGAAGTGGATGGGCTTGCATCAGTGGGGTATTGGGAGATGAGACGCTGAGGGATGGAGGGAAACGGGCAATGGAAGAGGTGGGCCGGTGGGGCGTTCATGATTGATCAGGTGGTATTTTTTGGTTTTCTACAACTTTTGTGAAGCATTTATAGCGCGGGAGGGTGTACACACCAATACCAAGATATAGGAGAGAGCATAAATAGTAGGGGTAAATAAATTTGCAAGATCAATAATATTTAGTGGAAAGTATGGTTCATCTCTTGCTTCATAGCAACGGTCTATATCAAATCCTCACGCAAAACAGAGAAAGAAGCAAGCGTTCGGCGACGGGCAATGAGACTCGCAATACCGATTATCCCAATTCAGTTCAAGGAAGTGTGCCCATGAAATGAACCTGAAAGCATGGATATCATAGCTACAAGCTCCACGCTCGTTCGTGGTATCAATTCTAGCTAAGAGAACGGAACAGATCAACGAAAAGGGGTTTTCTTTCACGATAGATACCTATCTATCCAACCTAAGGCATCCAGGTCGGGGCCTGTAGATTTATCTAACGCCACATTCAAAGGGTATATGTAGAAAAACAACCGACGGGATCCCACCCAGCCTCCAGACGGCAAACGCTCCCTGGCTCCTGCCAAACCTGCCCGAGAGCGCAAAATAAAAGGGGAAGCAATCGTTAATGATACAGGTGGCCGTCTCCGTTCACGAACCTGGTTGGGCAAAAATATGCACGCCTTCCTCTGCCGCTTCTTCGATCAATCAATCTCCACAATCTCATCCTCGGCTTTCCTCTTTTTCGGATTCGATTCTCCCGCCACATGCTTGATGGTCCGAAACACCTCGTCTAGCTTGAGGACGAGATCTCCAACCCCGTTGATATCGGAAATCATGCCCCCTTTCACTCCTCGCCACCCTTTTCCCTTACCTCTTGTCACCGCCCTCAAGCTATCCTCGAAAGCATTGTTTGCAGTGTCTGGCTTCTTGACGCTAGCTTCGGAGACGAACCACTTGGGAGTGTCGCCTTTGTGCCGTAGACAGATCTCGAAGCTGCCCGTTTCGTAGGGATCGGAGTAGCGGACTTGATACCACTGATCGGAACGGGTGAGGATGTGGATGCCACTGCTGTTTTGGCGGGCTTCCATCGCGGAAAATGTACCGAGAAGGGAAAGCGTTATTCGTAATATGCCGATGACCGGTCCGAGGCCTTGCGAGCGTAATTTCTTGCTTAGATGATCGGCAATACGGAGTTGGGGATTCGATCTGTTGAGAGAGACGTGCTTGAGCCCGTCGTTGGGGAAGTGTACGGTTGCCTTTAAGGGGCTGCCGGAATTGGTGTAATTGAAGCGGAGGCAGGTAATGGAGGTGGCTTTGCAAGTCAACCCATGAGATCTGATCGTGGAGGCGAAGTCTAGTAGAAGCGCAATAGCTCTAAGTCGTTCTTTGAGGAGCGGTATCAGGGTTGTGCCAACCTTGACAGGGATCTGAAATTTCAACGCCTCTGAGGAATTATCGGTGCCAGGCACAAAGGCTATGGAAGGGATGGTAGCTAGTAGATCCTGAAGTTTCGAGACAGTTCGTGACATGTGCACCTGGGCAACGTGAATTGCAGAGCTTTTCGAGGGATCAAGACCACAGTAAGTGAGTCTTGCAACTTCTTCGAGCCACGAGACCTTGCGTAGTAAAGATGGAGTGTCCTTACTAGGGAAGTGGATCAGGAGGCTGCCAAATCGACTCCCTGTGTTTTCTCGTGTTGTAAATTGGATCTTGTGTGGGATCTGAGGTCGCAAAGCGCGGGTATCGACTAGTCGAGAAACCATGCCAGCGGCCATTCGCTCGATATCAGCAAGCCTTGAATACGAGGGTTCCATGACGAGGTGCTCGGGACCAGACAACACGATCTTGTACGCCGCTTGGAGCATGAAGCCGGTGGCTGGGCGCGCACTCGTCTCCCGCTCTCTCAGCTCTACAATCCACCAGGAGTCGCCTTCGAGGCCCGTCGTGAATGCCAATGTCCAATTCGAGGACCAGCTTGATCTTCTGAAAAATCTCGTCCTTTGAATGTCTCTTGCGAACAGTCTTTGAATCGTTTCTTGATTAGGACGTAAAGACCATACAGACTGCCATCCTATACTTCGGGCACCCGTCTCAACTTCTTCCTGGGACGCAAAAGATCTGAGGTACGCCAACTGAGACGCCCCTTCCGTAGCAGGTGAAGCGAGTCGGTTGAGCTCAGATTCCGCTCGATCATTCAACTGAGAGGATGGAAGTATTGAAAACCTGCCTGACACGGGCTCTTGGACGACCTTGATAGCCTTCAGGGTCGTGAGCTGTAAAAGGAAAGACGAATTCATTGGCTCCTTGGCCGAGAAAGTGCACTTGAGCCGCAAGGAACGGCGTATATACAATGAGGCTTCGCTCAGCTTCGCGGCAATCTCCTCAAAGATGTATCTTGTGTGTAATGAGATGACTTGCTTCAAGGTATCTGCAAGCGATAGCTCACCCAATCTCATAGTGATTGGAACATCAGTGACCTCTTTCCCACCACGAAACCACCGTAGAGCGATGTGCGGTATTCTTTGCGTGTTCAAAGTGTAAGATGTCGAGGGCTCCTTACCTCGGTTGAGACCTATCTCGATCCAACTTTTGCCTCCAGGTCTATTCAACCAATATTGTACAACCACGGATCGATGTACAGCTTCTGTCCTCAAATGCTCTGACCAATACCCTCTGGCCATCTCAAATGCCTGGTTCCGTAAGATGTTGATTTTGTGGGTGAGTGTGAAATTATGTAGAGATTCAAATAGACCTTGTAAGCCCTCGCGCTTGAGCACGTCATTGGCTCTAGATTCGATTATATCACGTAGCCCACCGGCCGGCAAATCTGCAGGCGTTGGAGAGAACAGAAACCGAAAGTCAATAAAGTACAACTGCGATGTGGGATCTTCGTCCGCTATGGAAAGATCGACCTCGAACTCATCATGAACACGGAATGTTACTCGGCCATCTGCGATCGAAAACCGTCTGAAAGTTGGGGGTACCGTTTCGTGTACGTTGAGACGGATAGATAGAAGGGTATTGATCTTTCGCAGTGTGCTCAGGAGTAGCTTTGGAGAAAGAGTTTCTGGTGGTAGGTAGCCTAGATCTGGTAACCACGATGCCTTACCAAGAGAGAGCACTTTTAATGCAGTTTTGATATCTGGGTTCGGATCCCGGAGAGGCGCAAGTCTTCTTTTCAGCTCCCCCATCCACCCTATACAGCCACTGTACTCTCCAAGCCGAGTTTTGGTCCAGACATTCAGATCGATGACCTTGCTCACAGAGTCTGCCTGACGAGTCCACCGCAGCAATATTAAGATTTTGATGAATTGTGCCCGTCGGTCGCTAGCAAAAGTGAGCATACGGAGCTTCTTTTGAACATTCGCCGAGGGAGTGTTTCCGCTCCCATTGACTTGCGGACTGTAAGAATTCAATGGAGCATCTTGGCCGGACTGCGGGACCTGCATATCCGACATGTTGTCAATCACTTCTGAAAGACCATTAAAGGTTTCTTGAACCAGCCTAGATACAAGCAGGGAAAAGGGCATGTAGCCGAAAGTAATGTGCTCGATCTCCGGAGGTAGTTGGCCCGCGAGCTTCTCGATCGCATTGGGGGTTCCATGCTGAACATTCGTCAAAACTGTTGAGACGCCATTTGTATAGTGCCCATTCAAATGGTCGGAATCCCCATTCGTAAGCATGTTTCCATTACGGTGATTCTCCTTCGTGACTTCGGGGGTATCTGCAATCGCTAGACCATCAAACTGACGCTCAGTCGCCCTTTTCGTGCCAAGAAAACCCTTGAGGGTCCCTTCTGATCTTGGTAGAATGCCCGGCATACTGTGTGATCCAGCATCCGCCTCAGCGACCTCGTCGATGTCCTGGTTCACCGCAACCACTCTATCCACGGTTCCCTCCTTCCACTCCGACACTCCCCGCCCCGCGCACTGGATCGACTCTATCTTGCCTACCAATCAACATCCGAGATAGGCTTTCGATGGAGCGTGGGCCTTTGAAGACGTGAGGTTAGCCAGTGCTATCGACGACCTTTTGCGCCCATTTGTTGTCATTCACACCTCGAAGGTGAGAGCGACAGGGTAGCTGCAGGCGCAGGAGGGGTGGGCGTGTCGAAGCGTGGGGTAGGTGGTGCGCGATGAGTTGGCGGTCGCCCAGTCTTGTAAGCTATGGAAAGGGCGCAAGCAGTATTCTTGAACCGGCGGACGGTAGAGACGAATCATTCGTGAGATGTTGAAGAGAGTGTGATCGAACGTTGTTGATTGAAGCTGTTTCCGTGGACCGTTCCGGAATGGGGGAGCAAAAGTAAGGCATTCGATTGCGCTAGGGTTTTGATGCGCTCCCACTAAGCACACTTGGATATCCCGGGTATTCTACAGTATTTCCCACTAGAATAGAATAGAACTAGAACTAGAACTACTTAGGTCTTAGAAAGCCTACTTTAAGGTAGAATAATTTACAGATAGCGTCCCTTCTTGAATTACCATTTCTACAACATATCATTGGTAGACCAACTGTATTCGTGTGTTGGAGAATAATGGTACGGCAGACTATTTTACATGGATGATGGTGTTAGTCCCCAGTATTGCTCTATTCCAGTGCTAAAGTACAGATCACGATTTCTTACAGTGTCCACTCGCATACGGAGTACTGGCGCCTACCATCGATACTACCATCGATACTAAATAGGTTGCCGGTTATCAGGCGGATTCTCTCGGGCATTGCCTTAAGCTTCTTGTGACATGTGGGAACTAAATTACCGTCATAATTAGCATAGAACTACATGGGAGATAGAACTAGAATAGCACCTGACCCCCGCTGGGCCCCTCAGACCTTGATTTCATTCTGGACTGCTGGCTAATGTCTCCCGGTACTCACAAAACATATGATGTGGTAAGGTAAGGTAGTTGCGACGTGGTGCAATGAAAGATGGGGGAGAAATGCTCAAAGGAAGGATCAGCCGGCTAAAGAGGGAAAGTGAGGGTCGGAAGCCATCCGATTTGACACACGCCTGCTCAGTCATCCTGTCTGTCATCCATACCTACCTTAGGCAAGAGACCACATTATGGTTAACTCATTTCATCTACTACCCACTCTCCTACCTCATACTCGAAAGCCCCCGCCTGATGCGTCCTTTATCTTAGGTGCCTCGCAATGAGCTGCCAAGCCCCGTGTACCACGAGAGGGCCACCTCATATTCTAAATCTCGCTCTCCTACTGCATCATCGCTTGCCGACGACGAAGACTCCTTAAGTCCAACTTCAAATCCGCAGAATATGGAGCGCATTCATGACGCTGAGTCGATGCCGCCCCAATATCCTGGCGAAGATACACGCTTGACAAGTTCAAAGGAGTTGGCTGGATGGTATAGCTACGGATGGGCAGCTGAGGTTCGAGCTCGAACTTGTCTCCAAGACCGCCGAAGCTGACCACCATCTCGCCTAGGTCTTTGTCATCTGCGGGATTGGCTCCTTCATCCCTATAACCTTGGAGCAACTTGCTCGCGATCAAGGCCATCTCCTTTCTGACAGATCAAAGCGTTGTCCAGTCTCCTTTGAAACATCCACGCCCGCCAACTCCTCGATACCTCAGAATTCCACTCTTCCAAATGACAAAGGCCAATGCATCGTGGACTTCCTCGGGGCCGACATCAATACTGCAAGCTTCGCAATGTACACCTTTTCCATCAGCGTCCTGGTGCAAGCTCTCCTCATCATCTCAATGTCTGGTGCTGCCGACCATGGCCTATATCGAAAGAGCCTCCTTCTCTCCTTTGCTTTCATTGGCTCTGTGGCCACCATGCTCTTTCTCGTCGTTGTCCCAAAGATATATGTGTTTGGCGCACTTCTAGCAATCATCTCTAATACCTGTTTCGGCGCATCTTTCGTCTTGCTGAACTCCTTCTTGCCAGTCCTTATTCGGCGACATCCATCCATTCAGGCAGAGGTCGAGTACCGCGAGGATCAATCCGACGGCCAAGAGTCTCTAGATGATAACGAGCATGAGTATCAAGGAGCTGCAGACTCGCTGTTACAATCAACCGAGGCGCAACAAAAGACACCAGTCCGTACGATCACAGCACCCAGCTCCCCAGCGTTGCAACTCTCGACCACATTGTCCTCTAATGGTATCGGCATCGGGTACATTGCAGCGGTAATTGTTCAGACTCTCGGCATAGTCATCGTCTTAGTTGGTAGCCGGTTCACAGCCTCATCCACACTGATACTTCGCATTGTGCTGTTTTTCGTTGGCTTATGGTGGTTTTCCTTCAGCATTCCCGCTGCGATGTGGTTGCGTCCTCGGCCGGGTCCGCCACTACCGTTCTCAGGTGATGGCAAGCAGAGGAGGACCTGGGCAGGATACATCTCATATGCCTGGAGCTCTTTGTTTAAAACCATGCTACGCGCCCGCAGACTCAAGGATGTCATGCTGTTCTTGGCCGCATGGTTCCTCTTGAGTGACAGCATCGCTACCGTTAGCGGCACGGCGGTACTATTCGCAAAAACAGAGTTGCACATGCCGCCGGCTGCTCTCGCTCTAATCAGTTTGGTTGGAACTTTAACCGGTGTTGTTGGCGCATTTTCGTGGAGCAAAGTGTCACACTGGCTGAAATTGCGCCCCTCTCGAACGATAATAGCTTGCATCTGTCTTTTTGAGATCATCCCCTTATATGGACTTCTAGGATACATTCCAGCTGTCCAACGCTTTGGGACGTTCGGACTGCAGCAGCCGTGGGAAATGTATCCTGTGGCTGGTATTTATGGCTTTGTCCTTGGGGGCTTATCCTCATACTGCCGCAGTCTTTTCGGAGAGCTTATACCTCCAGGATCAGAAGCAGCATTCTACGCACTCTACGCGATCACCGACAAAGGATCGAGCATCTTCGGGCCTGCCATAGTCGGTGCGATTACTGATCGATATGGAGAGATCAGGCCAGCCTTTGTCTTCCTCGCAATACTGATCTTCATACCGCTACCAATAATGCTGCTTGTGGACGTTGACCGAGGGAAAAGAGAAGGCGCAGAATTAGCTAAAGAGTTGGGAAGAAAGGAAGATGGAGAGATTCCTACCCCCAATAAAGATGGTACTATCCGGCTCACTGACGAAGTTGATGAAGATGACGAAGGCCGGCGAGATAGCTAGAAGGGCTGAAACACTTTGTATTTGGGATTAGCGGTGGCGTTGGCCGGCAAGCGTTGACATTCGTTGAAGTGGAAATTCGTCTATACCATATCGTTTTGCATCAAATCTATCAATTTGACTGTTCAGAAGCTATAGAAAGAGGCAGGTATTATGCCTGGAGTATACCCTACCCCGTATAACCTTATAGATATTTATACCTAAATCTCTTGCAAACGAGCACTTCACCATTAATTATCCCGTAACGAAAAGACCACCACAATCGCTTCCGGAGTGCCTTAAATGACTCTAGAGTAGGCAATCAAGTCGTGGTCAAATAAGTAGGGTTATAGGTTCATGGTTGAATGAGAAGATCTATCGTCGGCGGTCTTGGGGAATGTACGCGGAAGTCCTCCGCCAGAACTATCCGAGTGAAATGATTCGTAACTCCGACCACGCCGATGTAGCTTAAGATGCAGTCTATCTCGTCCTGAAGTATTTCACTTGCACGTGCTCGATTGCTTCTCATCCGAATAGCTTCGAAGCAACGTCACAGGAATGAGTCGCGGTGGGAAGCTCGCGCCCGAAGTAAATCGGTACGGCATCTCCCCTTGACCAAACGCCTATAAAGTAGCTAAATGCAATGCCCATTGTAGGGCCCTTTTCGTCAAGAACCTTAGGTCAGTCGCACCTTTCCTACTTCGCCTTGTCTGGAGCTATTTCTTTCCAGGATCTGTCTAACGCCAAGAATAGCTACAACGTGACACCTGAAGAACTCTTCGATCTTTTTGGGAAGTTCGGACCTGTACGGTACGTCAAGAGCTGGGCTGACATGCTCATCATGTGGTATTAGTAGAAGAAGGCTGAGAGGAGTGGCAGGCAAATACGGCAGGGCATCGCCAACAACACCAAAGGCACTGCATTTGTCGTTTACGAGGATGTTATGGATGCAAAACAAGCCTGCGACAAACTGAACGGTTTCAACTTCCAGAATCGCTATCTAGTTGGTATGTCCGACGGAGTTCCCGCTGACAGGATTCGTATGGCTTCTTTTGAGCTGATTGACTACTCAATGTAGTTCTCTATCACCAGCCGGAAAAGATGATCAAGTCGAAAGAAGACCTCGCTGAACGACAAGAAAATTTGGAAAAGCTGAAACGGCAGCATGGGATAGATTGATGTTGATGATGGACATGTACGATGCGGTGTTACAGGATTGGGCGCAGGGTCTCAAATCAATGAAGGCTTTGGGATTTGCAAGTACTGAATGCCACTATTTGCTGGACAGGCTATGAGGGACAAGGGCAACAAGGCGATGTTCTCTGGTTGGGAACCAGAGTCCATAGAATATGTGCAAAACGCACCTAAATCAATAATATTATGCTGAACATGGCAACATCAATAAAGAAACAGATTTCCTCAATGTAGCATCTAGCTCCGCCGTTTTCACATCTCAGATATTGTCGTTGGTACGGGGATGATCTGCAACCGGCATCTTAATCTCACCGTAGCACAAGCTTGGCGGGGAGCTGGGCCACGAGGCGCCTCTTGTCTCCGCCTCGATCTTCAAATCCTACATCCTCCTATTGCAGAAGTAAACCGTATCCTCCTCATGCTCCTCTTCTTCTTACGATAAGGGGCGGTGTCCTTCAGATATGCTCATCATGCTTCTCAGAACGACCTAATCGAACTCTTCCGCCGAGGAGCCTGCCCGTCCGTCGTGAAACGTTTTTGGAATCAATACCTCATTTCGAAGGCAACTCTTTGGTCATCTACATAATCTTACATAGCTGTTAGGACCGTCCCACACGGCCTCAAGCTTTCCTCCTACCGACAGTCGCCTTCAGGCGGCTATCATGTATGATCATGCGCCCCTACCAACAGCAACTGCACTATCTATACTCGGAGATGTCACCGGGGTGATCTTATCACCCTCTTCGTCGTACAGCGTCGCAACGACATTGGTCCAATCTGCAGTATTCCCCATCATGACTGTAGCATTTTCCTCAAATGGCACATCTGGTGGCGGATCAGGCGCCGAAAATGGGGAATGCAAACTGCTGGGTCCGTTTGCTTTGTTCGTTCAAGGTGCTCTAGGACTATTGGCACTTCTCTCCCTGGTGTTTAAAAGGTGGCGAGAAAGACCTCAACGGCCGGTGAAGATATGGGCATTCGACGCGTCAAAGCAGGTGGTTGGTTCGGCGTTGCTGCATATAGCCAACCTCTTCATGTCGATGCTTTCTTCCGGGGATCTAACGATAAAGGCCGACGACTACCAGGCTAATCCTTGCTCATTCTATCTACTCAATCTAGCTATAGACGTGAGTGCTATCCCTAGACCTCCATAAGTCGTCCTCTTAGAGCTAATCCCATCACAGACAACCATCGGCATCCCAATACTCGTTATACTGCTTCGTCTATTGACGCATGCTTTCTCCCTTACCCCAGTCGGAAAACCGCCAGAGTCAATACAATCTGGGAATTACGGACGTCCTCCGAAAACGTCGTGGTGGCTAAAGCAGTCATTCATCTACTTCCTTGGCCTGTTGGGCATGAAGTTTTGCGTCTTCTTGATATTCCAGATCTGCCCCTGGATCGTTCGGGTTGGAAATTGGGCTCTACGATGGACTGAGGGCAACGAGATGGTGCAAGTTTTCTTCGTCATGCTCTTCTTCCCAGTAATCATGAACGCTCTGCAATACTACATCATCGATAGCTTCATCAAGGATCAGAAGCCCCAAGATCATGAGCCAATTTCAAGTGAAGATGGAGACGAGGATGATCCGAGTGACGAGGGCCGACATGATGGAGCAGTTAATGGCGTTATGGAAGAGACTACGATAGATGGCACAGAGGTCAAACCTAACGACAAGGACAATTCAAAGCATAAAGTGGATCCCCAGAAGGTCGATGAATATGATCCAGCAATCGATGGGGAGGGGAGTGGCAGTGGTGGGGAGCCGGACAGTCCTGGGTCTAGATCAAATCCAGAGAGTCGAGAAGCTACTGTAAAGCAATAAGAGTGGGTATAGAGTGGGTCTTTTCGCATAGCGGGTTATTTCTGTGCATATCAGTGAATCCATTTTGGGGTTGTGTGCACAGCACAAGCAGAGCATTGGCAGGGCGTTGACAACACGATCCACTTGTCACATATATATACTCGTAAATCGAGAAGGTGTACATTGAGAGCTGTGGGATAGTTTCACAGAGCTAGTGAGGCTATCTACTCATCCTCGTTTCTATGACCCTGGCTCGCGAGGATGGCGCTAGCATTATAACGTCCCGCCGAGCCTCAACCTTATCAGAACTACTTTGCGGAGCGGGATCGAACGTCCTAATATATTGCCAAGCTTCATAGAATATAGCAATTGGAGAATCCACTGCACACAACTCCAAAATCCTCCAAACCCCGTCCTACACACCGCCACCATGTCCCCCAACATGTCTCTCTTCTCCGTCAACGCGATCCTCATCCTCTCCACCGACGACCGTTCCCGCATCCTCACCAAATACTACTCCGCCCCGCACGCCCCACCCAACAGCACCACCCACCCAGGCGCCAACCCCTACCCCACCGTCAAAGACCAGAAAGCGTTCGAGAAAGGACTGCTGGAGAAAACGAACAAGCAGAGCAGCGACATCATCCTCTACGATGGGCGAATAGTGGTGTTCAAGATGGAGGGGGACGTGATGCTTTACGTCGTCGGAGGCGCCGAGGAGAACGAGATCTTGCTCTTCGGCGTCGTGTTGGCTTTAAGGGATAGTTTGAGTATATTGCTCAAGTGGGTTACCTACCTTTGAAACTTTCCGCTTCATCAAGGCAGGGGTTTCATTCAGCTAACGTGGACCTTTGCTCCTTGTGAAGAAACTCGACGGACAAGCGCACCCTGATCGAAAACTACGATCTCGTCTCCCTCGCCATCGATGAGATTGTCGACGACGGTATCATACTAGAGGTGGATCCGGTCGTGGTGGCGAGCAGGGTCACGAGGCCGCCGGCTCAGGATGTCCCGAATATCAAGGGGGTTGATTTTAGTGAACAGGGCGTTTATAATCTGCTGGAGTTTGGGAAGAATAAGCTGGCGGAGAGGATGCGGCAGATGTAGAATCGTACCCTACGGGATTTGCATGATGATGTTTTTGAACCGACTTAGGGCATCTATAAAAGGACGCTCGTGATGTCTGTTGCTGCGGGTTTGGGAATACCCTTTTGGTCGATAGAGAGCGGATAACAGCAGCGAATGCTGTACTGTTTTCTATAGGGCATGGTATAACAGGGAATGACATTACAGCTAAGACTGATCGAGCTCTATTCATTACAGAAGCTAATTGTAGGACCTGAATTAACTAAAAATTAGGGCCCATTCCAGGTGCCAGGGTATGCGCTGGATGCTCTCCGACGCTAAAGTATGTACAAATAATCATAATTCAGCATTCACACACTGCCGCTGTAGGTCCCAAGTCCTGTTCTCCTCCTGTCTCGAGCTTTCACATACTTTCGAGCTTCGTCGGCCCAGAACACCGTGCTAGCTATCACGGTCAGTGCTACCAGATCCCGAAACCTCAGGCCTTCTGTCTGGAAGATCTGTTGAAGGAAGGGGACATAGATGACGGCCATCTGTCCCAGCAAACTTCCACTGACTGCAAGATTGAAAATGCGATTCCCGGTCAGAGCGATTTCCCCTCGAAGAACGCTTTTGCTCTCGCTCCGGCATGTGAGCGCATTGAACATGTCGAAAAATACAAAGCATGTGAAAGTCATCGTGGTATCGCGAGCACTGATGGTTTTATTATCATCCATCTCGCGGTAATAGACACTGAGAGTTCCGGCCATGATGATTAGTGCGGACGTTAAGGCACGCTTGAACAGGGCCAAGGTAAGCACCCGTGCGGTCTTCGAGCGAGGGGGCCGGTTCATAATGGCAGGATCCACAGGCTCCACACCCAAAGATTGAGCTGGTGGACCATCCATAAGGATGTCTAGATATAATAGATTAGCACGGCACATGAACAATCTCCAGCAGCATTGAGCTTGGACTTACTAATCCATAAAATCTGCATCGCATTTAGAGGGTTCTGCCACCCGATGAATGTGCTGATGAGAACTGAGCCAAGAGCTGCGATACTGGTGCTGAGCTGAAAGGTTAGGAAATTTTGAATGTTGTAGAAAATGCCTTTGCCTTCTTCGATAGCGCTCAATATGGTTGAAAAGTCATCGTCTGTCAGGATCATATCTGCTGCCTCTTTCGCAACATCAGTCCCAAGCAAGCCCATGGATACGCCGATATCTGCCTTCTTCAGCGCCGGAGCATCGTTCACGCCGTCCCCAGTCATAGCAACGACGTCTCCTCGCGATTGCAGAGCCCGAATGATCTTCATCTTATGGTCGGGACTTGTACGAGCGAAGATCGAAGTGGAGGTAATGGCGTAAGCAAGCTCCTCCTCAGACATTCGGTCGAGCTCGTCACCACGGAGAACTTGGCGGTACCCTGGCCTCGATGCGCTGAGAGGCATTCCTAATTTCCTTGCAGTGGCCAAAGCAGTCGTCTCAGCGTCTCCCGTTATCATGATGACCTTGACACCACCCATCATCAGCCTACGTATTGACTTGTCTACATCCTTTCGAGGCGGGTCGTTCATTCCTACGATTCCAGCAAATACAAGGCCTTTGTAATCATCTTCGTCAATCTGGCGGCTACCACCACTGTTGATTCCCGGCCTCGGCGTACTACTTCGACTCGGAACCTGGCCAGGCCTTCCTAATCTTGGAAATTCTCTGTTCGAACCACTTGCGAAACCCAGGACCCTGAGACCATCTTCAGCCATTTTCTCAGCACCGATAGTTGCGGCTTGTCGTCTTGATTCATCCAATACGATCTCTCTTCCTTCTTTAGACACGTAGGTATCACATCGCTTTAGAACCTGTTCTAAAGCACCTTTGATGTATGCGATCTCGGAACCATTGCCGGGCTCGTCGCCTTGATTAGCCCCAATAACCACTCCCATCCATTTGCGCTCCGAACTAAACGGTGTTTCTGCACTTCGAGAGCCAATTCGCTCCCGAACATCATCCTCACCACATGCATCCATGAGATCTAGGATTGCAACATCTGTAGGCTGACCTACCCAGCGACTCTTGCCACCAATGGCGTTAGGATCATGGCCGAGTATTGAGGACATTCTTGCAGCGGAGGAAGCGGTTGCTGGTGAATTTGCATGAGCCCGAGATAACCGGGCATTATTAGCAATGTTCCCAATCCGCAATATGTTTCGAATTGCAGGATCGGGAGAAGAAGATGCCAAATCTCGTCCAACCTCGATCGGAGACTCAGCATCGACATGCCACAACTTCGTTACAGTCATGTGGTTCATAGTCAGAGTACCAGTTTTGTCGCTGCAAACAACATTGACGGAGCCGAGAGTCTCCACACTAGGTAATCTCCTGACAATCGCGCCACGCTTGGCCATTCTCAAAACACCCAGCGCAAGCGTGACGGTTACGATAATCGGAAGACCTTCGGGTATCGCAGCCACTGCAAGAGAAACCCCTATTTGGAACATCTCGAGCAACTTCCTTCCTTGCCACAGTCCAACGACAACGATAAGGGCGATCACAACGAAGGAAATGTAACTTAATTCTTGCCCTAGCTGGTCCATAGCAAGTTGCAGAGGCGTGCGAGGGCTCTCGATCTCCTGAAGAGACGCCGAGATACTGCCGAATTCAGTATTTGCTCCTGTACCTACAACCAGACCTTGCCCGTGTCCCGATCTGACCAGAGTTCCCATAAAAGCAATATTGGTCTGGTCATTGAGGCGGATATCGGCACCTACTGTCCCTGCTGCAGGCGAGGCATAGGAGGGCGATGGGGGCCGGCCAGGCGACGTTGACCTTACGGATAATTGCGGTCGTTCTAGCGCGGCTGCTTGTTTCATGGTGGGCTCATTCTCTCCAGTGAGATTAGATTCGTCCAGTGACAAGTCTGCAGCGCTGGTAATTCGTATGTCCGCGGGTATTCGGTCTCCCGTTGAGAATATCACCAAATCACCCTGAACCAGTAGCCGAGCGCGTACAGTCATGGAGGCCGTCCCTACTGAAGTAGCAGAGCCATTAAGTATCGGCTCCATCTCAATCCCATCTTGTGTATATTCTCGACCCTGCCACCGTTTGTTGTCTGGTGCGCCTCGTATAAGGTGAGCAAAATGCGGAACGAGTTCGTTCAAAGATTTAAGCGACTTCTCTGATCTCCATTCTTGCACAAAGCCAACCGATACTACGATTGTGACAGCAATTGTAATACTAACCGCATCGTCTATATTACCCATAAAGAACGATATGACCGCCGAAGCCAGTAGTAGCAGGATGAGAGGCTCTTTGAACTGTTTGAGAAATCGAAGCCACACAGGCTCCGGCTTCTCGTGGGGAAGCTCGTTTGCACCATATTGAAGTAACCGTGCATCAGCATCTGTAGGGGAGAGGCCATGCGTGAGGGATGTATTCAATCGTTGCTGGGTTTCTTTAGGAGTGAGGAGGGAATATGCGGAGGTTCCAGCCTGTAGGTAGCTGTTAGCAAACAATTCCAACACAGACTAGGTGAACCTGCTGCACTCACCGAGCCAGAGAATACGGGGTGGGGTGTTTCCGGCGGTGGGCTTGCGCGCCTCTTTTTAGAGTTATGGCCATTGGGAGCCGGTAAAGGCGTATGTGGTCTTGACATAATCTCATGGCCGTACCATCAGACCAACATGAAGCCGACGCCCTTCAACTTGAAGTGGCGCCGCCCACAGATGAGAAGGGTGAGACCCCGTTTCTTCAAGGTGTCCGCATTAGGGATATCGCGTAAGGTATGCTTCCTAGAGCTGGGGAAAGCGGTTGAAACTTGATGTCTGCAAACTGGCTATCCGTACCAATCGAGCAGTAAAGAATGCTGATGTTAATATATCAGGCAAGGAAGCTATTAACCCAATTTACGTACCTCCTACAAGCGTGAGCACATCTAGCGTATGCAAGACGATTGCAAAATTCTGGCACATATATGTACGCTAAAATAGTATCAGAAGCCTGATAATAATTAAGGGAGATATTACGGTTACACCCCCTTTACCTATAATTATACCCCCTAACTACCTACTATTATACCCCCTGACTACCTATAATTATACCCCCCCGTATTAGGTTAGCTCCACGTTATTATAATAACGTGGTACGGAGATCCTACTACTAAAACTTTAGTAATATCTCTAATATAATTTTCTTTACACTGGATTAATTATTTATAAAATCTAATAGGCCTAAAATATTCTATTATTATAGTCTTTTTAATTAGAACTTTTATAGCTAGCGCGTATTCTAATTAATTAATATCTAGTAATAGTAATATCCCCTAGGCGTAATCTTAAATAGAGACGCTATTATTAAGCCCCCTATTAAATATATATACTTTCTCTTATATCTAGCTATTACGCGTTAATATTATATATACCTTTATATCCTACTTAGTTCCTTACTTATAATATAAGGGACTATCTATATCCTACTAACTCTATTATAAGCCTAGTAGTTACCTTAGTTAAGGGTAATACTAATATAGGTAGGGCGCCCTCTATAAGCGTAAGGGTAGATAGCTTAGGCTAGGGAGTAGGCTACTTAAGTTATAAAGTATATTATTATTATACTAGTAAGGTGAGAAGGCCTTAGCCCCTACTATATCCCCTTAATATTACTATTAAACCTTCTCTTACCCCTAGTATAAACCTCTACTCTAGCGCTAGTAAATTACCTCTAATATCTTCCTCTACTTAGCCTCCTAATATAGGCGTACTTACTCTACCTCTTATAACGCGACGGCTTAGGGTACTAACTTAAGAGGAGGGATTTTTAAAGCTTTAGTAAGTAAAGTATTCTTTAATAAGTTTAAATTATAAGGATTCGCGTTAAGTTAACTATTATATAGCTAATTCTACGCGCGTAGGTAGCTCCTATTAATTATAAGGTCTACTTTTTATATAGGTAATAGATAGTTCTTAGATAGTAAGGAGTAGGTTAAGGTTATTATTATCTTCTAACGCGTTTAGATACTCTTATATTAGATAAGATATAGGCTTTTTAAATTATTAATAAGGGTAGATATTATAAAGTCTAAGTATATTAATACTATTAGTATTAGGTACTATAGCTAATAAGTTAAATAGTTAAAAGATAATTAGCTATCTAGAAAGTAGGAGAATAGCTAAGTATATTACCAAGAAATATTCCTTGGTAGAAGCCTACTATAAAGTATATTATAATAATATACCGGTAATAAAAAAGATATTAACGCCCTCGTTAATATTAAGTAAGGTAAGAAAGTAACTATATTAATACTTAAAGTAAGAGGGTAATTACCTTACTACTACCTTATAGTTATCGACTAGCTCCTAGGTATTTCCTAATTCCTTAATATTTATCTATTAATTATAATAGGCTATATAACCCCTCTACCTTACTAGGTACTCTATTACTAGGCTATATCCCTTCCTAATAAGGCGCTTATTAATTAGCCGATCTATCTTAAAGGATCTAGTAATATTAGTATCTCCCTTAATAAATACGGAGGGTAGTTCCTTAGGCTAAGGATAAGAGAATAGGTTATCCTCTAGGTATAATTCTAATTAGGCGACTATAAAAACGTTATAGATCTATTAGTAGGTAGGTATAGCTAAGTAGTAGGCTAGGTAGCTAATATACTTAAAAACCTTAAAGGGATTAATAAACTATTAGCTATATTTTTTACTAGCGGTAGATAGGATAGAATACCCGCGGTATAAGCGGAGTTTTATACTATCTCCCGTACGGAAGAACTAAGGCTAATAGCGGCGATTATAATAAAATTTTAAATATATCTAGGTAAAAGCTATTATATTAGATGCCTAGAGGCGTACTATATCCCTAGGAATTACCTACCTATTATAGGTACCTAGGTCTAATAGTTAATTTAGGGAAAACCTATAGGTAATATTATTTAGGGATTAACCGCTTAGGCTAAATAGCGAGTTATTATAACTTACTTAAATAGATAGAATAGTAATAGGCTAGGAAGATATATTTTCTAAAGTAGATATCTAGAATTATAAGGTAATTTCTATAGTTTAGTTAGTACGCTTATTAGTACTATTAGTCTACGGGTAATAAGTAGTTAAGTAGAGAAGCTTAACGCCGAGCTTATTAAATAAGGTAGTCTAGAGTTTACTTAAGAATTTTCGATCTCTATTAGAAATTATTTATTTAGGGAGACCCTAATTAATCTTATATAACCTTTATAGTAACCTATTAGCCTAGTCTACCGTAGTAAAGGTAGCTTTCCTAGGAATTAATATAATTTTCTAGGAGAATTTATCTATAACTATAAGAATCGTATTATAGCCCTTAGATATAGTTAGTAGTACAAGAATAAAATCTATTATTAATATATAAAAGGGTATTAGAGGTAATATAATTAGCTATAATAAACTATAAGGTAAATAGCGTAGGGTTTAATATAACTAGTATTATAGATAGTAGCTAAGAAACTACTAGAGCTTCTTAATAAGGCCCTTAATATACTATTACCTAGATAAGACTTTATAATATTTAGTAAACCTAGTATATTCTAAATATATAATCCTAAGAAATTCTTTAATAGCTAGTTCTAGAATATATAAGTAATTAGGTCCCCCTATATTAAGCTTTTAAATAAGTCTATTAGCTACCTAGTAGAAGGGAAGCTTTATGCGGTCTTCTACCTTAAAGTAGTTATTACTATTAAAAACCTTCTTTACCTTAAACTATAATAAGTCTACCTTATAGCCGTTAATAAGTTATTAACGGAGAAGTAGGCTAATCTTAATAAGACTAATAGTAGTAAAGGTATAGCCTTATAATATATCTAGTTCTCCCTCTTTATTTATAGCCGCTTTTACGGCGGTAGTATTATACAGTCTAGATAAAGTATTAGGAATAATATATTATTTCCTAGGCTTATAGCGAAACTTAATATTATTAAACTACTAGATATATTTAGAAGTACGGATAAGGCGAAGGTTTAGTTTAGCTATAAATAAAGTTAATATTAATATTTATTTTATAATTCTAAGTGCCGTACTATAGTCTATATATATTATAGTCTATAGTATAGACTCTACTATATAGCGGACTTTACCTAGAACCTATATAATCCTAGCTAACTTAAGCTTAGTAGGCTAATACCGTATCTTAATATCCTTTAGGAGACGACTAAGAAATAGAATAGGCTAAACCTAAAAATAACTAGGGTATTCGCCGTCTTTAACGGCGCCGTTAATATAATATATTATTATACTAAAGCTAAAAACCTTACTAGTATTAAGATCTATAAAAAGGATAATTTTATTATTAAAATATAATAGAAAGGTAGGAGATAATAATACCTTTTATAATACCTTAAAGGAGGTAAACTCTAACTTAAAGGGGTCTATTAATAGCTTCCATCTTATAAAATTCTTATATTTATTTCCCGCCTTAGGAGCTAATATAAGTATAAGGGTCTTTCTATCTTATAGCAGCTTAGAGATAGCCGCGTAGTAGGCGATATAATTATATAGCTAGCCTATTATTCTAAGATAAGTTTCTAGCTATAAAAGAAACTCTAGAAATAAGAGCCTTAATATAGTAAGAAGCTTATCTTCCGCCGTAGATAGTTTAAAGGAATTAACCTTCTATCCTAATAGCTAGACTAAGGGGTACCTAAAGAAGGCTTTAGCGGGATTCACTAATATCTTGTACCTTTATAATACGGTAAATACTTACTAGAGATACTAAATATACTCCTCTAGAGTTCTAGAGTAGATAATAATATTATTAATATATACCTTAGCGAATTTCTAATAGGTATAGAGGAGGCGGTTAATCTAATACTAAATATAGGCTAATAAGTTTTTATAACCTATAACAGCGATATTAAATAATTCCTAGCCTTAATAGCTAATAACTATAAGTTTATAGCGGTTATTAGGATATATACGCTAATAATAGAAAAAACTAGTAGTATTAATAATACTTATATATTTATAGTCTTTTATAGCAGCGATTATCTCTAACTATAAAAGTAAGGCGTAGATATTAGGGCGTATAATAGTATTTAAACTATAGATATTAATAACTACGCGGCCTTTATATTTCCTATCAGGTATAGTTTTTTAGACGATGAAAATAGGGAAATTAAAGGGCGTTAACTTAGTTATCTAGCGGAGTCGGTCTTACTTATAAAGCTTATTAAAGGTATTATTAAGGACCTTCTTTAACTTAGTACTAAGGGGGTAAACCCTAGCCGTTTTAGGAACCTTTTATTCCTAGTCTAATTTTAAAGGAATTCTTATCTATTCTTCTTAGGGAATATCTATGAAACCGCCTTCTTCCTAGAGTTTTAGGAATTTATTAATAATATCGCGTATTAGCTAATATCCCTTATAGATAGTAGTACTATTAGGTATAATAAAGTCTTTCGCAGTAGGTACTACCGTAATATTAGGAATAGTAGGCGTAAAGGCTTTTATAGGAGATATTATTAGAATAGGGGATACTAAAGTTATAGGGGACGCTAATATTACTAGTATTACTATTATAAAAGCGGTAACTACCTTATTTAAAACCTTTTAAAGCTAGCTACTTTAATACTTACTTCTTAGGCGACGAGTTACTAACTCTATAGTATCCTTAATTCTAGATATAATATAGTAATATCTATTAAAATCTAATTCCTAAATAGTTCCTAAATAATAATTCCGGGGAACTATTACTACCTTATCTCTATTATTTTTTACTAATATTACCGATAGAGAGGTGTTAATAAAATAGGTATAGAGAGATAGTTCCTAATAACTATTAGGTTTAAAGAAATAGTTACGCTCTAGTAATAAGGTATAATATACTAGGATTTATATTTATAAATTAGGAGGTATAATAATAGTTTACTTAGTATAAACTAGATATATAACCGGCCTTCCTTATACCTTTATTTATAATATAATATTTATATTATAACTACCTATTAAGGCCCTTAATTATAAGGATAAAACGTTAATCTTCTTAAGTACTATAATATCTATCCTAATAAGTATTTTTACCTTAAGGTCGTTAATAATATAAATTTCCTAGGGAGATATTATTATAATAGTATTCTTACTATTATATTTCCTAGGTAGATAGAGAGGTAAAATAGTATATTTAGTAGTTATATACCTTATTAACATAATACCTCTAACTATTATTAGGCTAGCTATTATATAATTTATAAGTTAGGGATTAAAGCCTTTAAGTAGGCTTAGTTAACTAGGCTAATACCGCAGCCTATATTAAGGTATATAGAGTCTATTACGCTACTAGGTAATAGCTTTACCTTAGCTATTATATAGTAGTATCCGCGAAAGGTATATCCTGTACTAACCTCTTTAGCTAAGTTTATAAAGGACTTAATAATATTATCTAACTCTTTTATAGCGGCCTAGGTAAAACCTAGTTAATTACCTAAATAGTAGGCGTCGGGAGAACCTAGCGAATCCTTTACTATAAGAGAACCTAGTAAATCCTAGGCGTTAGGCAATCCTAGATAGAGTAATATAAATAACTATTATCCCTTCTTAAAGCTACTAAAATATTAATATAACTAATTCTTTAAGGTAAATAACTTATAGTATCGCCGGCACTAATATACTAGCGCTATACTTATAGAGGTAAAGTATTACTCTACCTTATTATCTTATTAAGGCTAGTAGTAATTAAGGTCCTTATTAGCGTAGTAGTTATTATTTTCTAGGGTTCCCTTAGGCGCCGCGACGTCTTCTAGCGAGGTATAGAAAGACTCCGTATTAGGAGATATATAAGAGGCTTCCTTAGTAGCTTAATAGGCTACGCCTTATAGTAGACGGTGAGGTTAATATCCTACGGGAGGAGGCTAATATCTTATAAGATAACTTAAACCTCTTCCGTACCCGCCTTAAGAGCGAGGATTATATTAGGGAGACGTCGAGGTATATTAGGGTGATATTAAGGTTAAACCTAATACGCTAGGTATATTTCCCGCTATAATTTATAGAGGTTACTAAGGTATTAGTAAAGGCTAACTTTACTAGGGGGCCTAGTTATAGGGATTAGGCTAATAGGTAGGTCTATTAGTATTAGTATTACTATAATTACTATATACCGAATACCCTTAGAAAAAGGGCGGCGGAAATAGCTAATAGTAAGAAGGAAATAGTAGCCTAGAAAAACTACCCTAATAATTATTATTCTAGTATTAACCCGTCTTTATAGCCGACTTTCTATCGACTTAATACTATTTCTAAGAATACTCCTTAAGAGCTAGTTAATACTATATATCCGCCTTACTATCTAAGGCTTTAAGGAATTTACTAAGAGTCGTAGTCTCCGTTAGCTTATTAATGAATTATTAGTATTCTAAAGTAAGGTTATTCTAGGTAATAGATAACTAGTTAGGAATATCTTTAAAATTAACGGCCCTTATATATTATAAGAGGCTTTATACGAAGACTCTAAGTAATTTACCTTACCTTATATCTTCTTATATATACTTCTCTATTTATAATTTAGAGATAGTAATAGATCGCCTTTCTTTAAAGTATTTAGTTAAGGCATCTATCTAAGACTTTAATAGGGTAATTTAGAAGAGATCCTTTTCTAGAGCCGTAAGCTTTATAGAATACTATTTATATACCTTACTATATAGATATATAAGTAATATATTAAGGACCTTATTTTTACCCTTAAAGGCTATAAGATCCTATTAGCCTATTAATAAACCTATAGACGTCTTAATAGAAAGTATAATATCCTTAGTAAATAATTATACCTTCTCCTTTAATATTAGGAAAGAAATATCCTACGTCTTCGGCCTTAAGTAAGGTAGGGCTATTATTATTACCCTATCTATTAACGCCGTCCTAACTAGGGGGATCTAGAGGTCCTAGGGCACCTAGAGGACTAGGTTATAGGGGATTATACCTTATATAGCTTATAATAGCGCGCTCGATAATCGCTTTAATATTAGGCTCCGCTATTTTATTTTTAGGGCTAATTAGCTAGCTATAAATAGCTTCCTCTACTAAAGTTACCCTAGTTATTAAGGCAGTTCCTAAAGACGAAGCCTATATTAATAAAAATAGTAATAAAAATTACGGATCTAATAAAGTTTTCTTACCTAATAGAGGTCCTAGTAAAAGCTAGTAAGAAGCCTAGATTTAATAATCTCGCTCGAACTTCTTAATTATAGTACGGAATACTAACCGGTTAATTACCTAGTTAGTTAGATATAGCGGTTTAATACCTAATTCTTCTATAAAACTAGCGGCCTTAAGAGAGGTAGATCTTAAGCGATAACAGCCTTAAATAGGAGTACTAGGCCTAGGAGGCCTAAGATTTCCTTTAATAATTAATAAGATAATTTAATAAGTAAGCTTATCTAATTAATTTATATACGCGTAGCCTAAGGTAATAAAATTAGATAATTAAAAGGCGAGAACTACTATTTCCCTACTAGTAGAAGCTAGCTTAAGAATAAGATATAAACCTATTTACTATATATAAAAACTATTAATAAAATAAATATATTAAATATAGAATTAATAAAACGGCTAGGAAGATATTATAATACTCTAAGTAGGTAATATTAAAGAGGTAAGTACGCTTAAAGAAGTAGGGAAGAAATAGTAAGTAGGTATACCTACCTTCTCCGGATAGCTATCTTAATAATAACTTTCCGTTTAGGAATTTATTAGGAATATCTTATTAGTAACGATAAAGTAATTAATAGCTACGGAAGGCTTTAATTATATAGCTTAATATATGGTATTAAGGGCCTTATTATTATATATAAGGGCCTTACTAAAGGCTATTACGGGCTATAAGGGGAAGGACTAGTACCGGGGAATTTAGCTAGTACTTTACTAGAGGCTTTCCGTTATAGCAGGCTAGTACCCGATCTAATAGTACTATCTAATAGGGAGTAGTATCGGATAGTAATAATAGGTGTTACTACTAATTATTAGGTACTATAGCTGATAAGTTAAATAGTTAAAAGATAATTAGCTATCTAGAAAGCAGGAGAATAGCTAAGTATATTACCAAGGAATATTTCTTAGTAGAAGCCTGCTGCAGAGTATATTATAACAATTAGACTTAACTATTTAATTTTTAATTCTATAAGTATATAAGAGACCTAATATTATTATAAAGATATTAATATATTATACTAGTATACTAGCCTATATCTTCTCCTATTACTTTAGTATAAGTCTAAGGGTAAAGGGGGAGATATAAGTAATAATATTATAAAATATTAATATCTTTACTTTAAAGGGCGTATATATCTTTATTAATTCTATATTACCTTTATATTTTACCTTTTACTTATTAAGGAGAGTTCTAATCTTTTTAATAACTACCTTAAGGTTACCTATATTACTTTGTTAGTTATAATAGGCTAAATATAAGCTAAGATCTATAATACTTACTTATTAAATAATAGAGCTCTCTCTTTAATATAGTATATCTACTTTTAGCTTTTAAACTCGCTATATTAAAGAAATATAAAACTTAGTTAATATATACCCTAATAAATTTCCTCTAGTATAGATTAATCTATTATTACTTTAAGTAGGTAATAATACTACTATTATAATTATTATACTTATCCTATAAACTATCTTATATATACTTATAATCTATAATAGTATACGCGTAAATAACTACCTATTAGGTAACTTAAAACTTATCTTAATCCTCCTTTATATTAAATTTAGCCTTATAATTAGTAAGGATGTCTTTATTAATATACTAAATATAAAGTATATTTCGCGACTAAGGGTATAGCTTATAAAGAGCTAATATAAGAGCTAATTTATAATTTATAATATTAATTAAGGGATCTAGAATATCTAGTAAGAGATATATATTATAATATTATTATATTACCTATATATAATCCTCTACTTCTTCCTTTTTAAGAAAGTAGAAGGTTATATAGAATAATATATTTAATATAATAGTTCTAGTAATAATAAAGAGGGGGATTTTATACTTATTTATCTTATAAGTACTATCTATTATAAGTACCTCCTAATTTATTTTTAGTATCTTATAATAAGAGGTATATAAGAAGAATAGGTATATAATTTACTCTTTCTAATCCTTTAAGTATTTTATATACTAATTATCCTCCTTATATAACTATTAAAGAAGAGCTTATATAGCTATAAATAGCCTAAGACTAACTCTCTTTATACGCGCCCTAGTATTATAAATATCTTAGGCTATAAAGATAGGATTATCCTTATTATAATTAAGATATAGGGTAGTAATAATTTAATTAAGTCTATCCCCTATTAGTATTTACCTTCTAATTTAGTCTTATACCTCTAGAGTTATAATAGTAGCCTAATAAGCTTAATAGCTAACCTACTTTATACTAGGATAATTATAAGACGAGTTCTCTACCTCAAGAAATTAAATATTTATAATTTAATTATATATTATAACGGCCTTAAAGGGATAGTTAATAATTTAAGAGGTAGAATATAGTTATTTCTACCCCCTTAGTACCTTCTCTTTCCCCCCTTAGTTATAAAAATATTAGGCTTTTTACTTTATTTCCTTCTTATTAATCTTAGTCCTCTAGATTCTAACCGCGTAGCTATATAATTTTATAAAGTTATTAATCTACGCTTTTATTACCTTAAGAGAGGTATCTAATAGACTATCTAGAGGTAGATTTATAAGGAACGGCATATTATTAATTAGAGTAGGGGAGTTAGGGAATAATAAGTAGCTAGAAATATTAGAAGTACGCGTTATAAGAGGCGTTATTATAATAATATAGAGCTAACCTAATATGGGGGGGTATAATTATAGGTAGTTAGGGGGTGTAATAGTAGGTAGTTAGGGGGTGTAATTGTAGGTAAAGGGGGTGTAACCGTAATACCTCCCATAATTAATCTATAAAGTAAGTTTCACGACCCACGCATAGAATACACGCATCGAATACGCTAACCTGATACTCTTGGCGCTGCCCTAAGAGAATACCAGCCTTCCGATAACATGCTATCACTTATTCCCCACTCAACGCCCCTCTGAATTATTCGAACATCATTGTTCCTGTGCATCACTGCCTTTGCTGAATAGCGCTTTGGAGACATTGGTAGTCTTTGGACCTGAGGAAAGATCTTGCTCGGAGCTGAAGTGCTAAAACAACCTTCACGTACACAAACATTTGACGCGCCTCAACCGGCCAATTTCGTTGATCTTGTTTACAGTGCACGCACCATCTGTCCTCAACTTGGAACTCTGCAAAGACACTTCACCGAAGCCACGTCCAACGCATTGCCCAACATACTTGCCGCCAACTCGAAGAAGCTACGAAGGTACCTCGCCGAACGCTGCGCGGAAGACTGCCAACATGTTCTACTCGGAGACGCTGTTGTCCAAGACAGGGCCGTTAGCGAAGACGTGGTTAGCAGCTAACCTAGAGCGCAAGCTTACCAAGACGCATATCATGCAATCCAATATCGAGAGCAGCGTGAACGCGATCGTCGACCAAGGAACGGCGCCAATGGCATTGCGCCTCAGTGGTCAGCTTCTCCTGGGTGTGGTCAGAATCTACAGCCGAAAAGCCAGATATCTTCTGGATGATTGCAATGAGGCCTTGCTCAAGCTCAGGATGGTGTGTTCAGAAGCTACTTATACTTTGGCTAAACAGGGCTGATGATTGCAGGCTTTTCGTCCCGGCAATGTCGACCTTCCAGCGAACCTGAATACGTCCAGTGCTGCCGCTCTTACGGTCGCTGATAGAATAAGTGATCCAATGATGCCTGAGCTTGATCACTCACTCCTCGACTTCCGACCAATGGACATGAATTTCGGCGTATCGAAGAAGGACGATCCACTGAATTGGAACAGCCAAGTATTGTCTGACTCCTTCAGCATTGAGATTGGCCGTCACGAACCTCCTCGAGATGAGAGGGCTGAATTCGACGAGGACGACATGAATATCGATCTGAATCTAGATCTGGGTCTGGATCTTGGTCTTGAAGATGCTCCGAGTATTGAGATCGGGCGCAAAGCACCCACACCTCGAGAGATGGAGGACATAATGGATGATGAGGGGAAATTTCCAAATGATTTTGGATATGACGAAAACACGAGAACAAGGCTAAGCAGCCGCGTTCCATCGCTAATCGACGACGTCGATGACCAAGTTCCTGACAATGGAAACATGCTTCTCGATGATGATACGACATTTGCACTACCGCCCGGCGATGGGAATAGAGCGTTTTCCGTCACTGCAGATCCCCGACTACAACGAGACTCTCAATCACCACTGTCTTCTGCTCGTTCGAGCGTGGTGCGAGATTTTGATGCGACCAAACTTGACGTAGGAGACGAGGAGGCGGCGGTCCAACAAGCTACGCACAAAAGTAAGAAACGGAAAATTCTTCAAGCTGACGCGGATACCATGATGTCGTCGGCCCAGATAAAGCAGCAACAAGCTGATCGATCTGCAATCCTGAAACCAGCATCATTTCTGTCGCGTGATCCTATATTACTAAATCTCATGAACATGCAAAAGAATGGTGATTTTGTCTCGAACATAATGGGCGACGGTCGAGCCAAAGGATGGGCACCCGAGCTCAGGGGCATATTGTCAATTGAAGTAGTACGCAAATCGGGAGAATTGAAGCGTAAGCGCGACAGCGGCGTCGCCCACGCTGGTAAAGATGAGGCACAAGAAGACATGCCGCAATTAGAAATACCTGAAGACGAGACTCCGGGTCCAGCTGACGAGGGCTTTGGTATCGGCGCAGATGCTACCGCACTTGGACAGTCGACTATCATCGACCTTCCAGCGGACGATGGTTTTCTTCCTGAGCTCGATGAACGTGCGGGTATTATCGAACAAGAAGATGACACCGACGATTACGATGGTGCAAGGAACAATTTCGACGAGACTACGGCTCCCCTTTTACATCCATCCGAGCAAGGGGCCGTCTCGCTGGGCACTAAGCATGCTGTGCATCTACTCAGAGATCGCTTTGCGTCATCAGAAGACAGTACGTCCTCTCAGCAGAAGAGGGCCAGCATTTCATTCCAGGATATGTTGCCAGAAGCCACTACCAGTAAAGCCGATGCAACTAAAATGTTTTTCGAGGTGCTTGTGCTGGCTACGAAGGACGCTATTAAGGTCGAGCAGGCCGACAGAGAGGTAGGAAGTTCGTTACGTATCCGTGCCAAACGCGGTCTGTTTGGTTCTTGGGCTGAAGAGAAAGCCGGGGGTGAGATAGCGGAACAGGAAATGATTCCAGCCGTTTCTGCCACTCCATGAGTATTACTGCGGATCCGTCTTGGTAACTTTCTTAATCTGCGGCTTTGGTCTGGCCCTTTAATTGTATACAGTCACGGGCATTGCCAGTGCAGGATATGATATCTAGCTATGATTCCTTTTCCCTTCAAGTCTTCATGATCTTCAACAAGACGGGCTTATGTCTCCTAGTTGGAGATAAGTGTAAAATAGAAAAGGCGCATTGGTGTTCAAGACAGCCTACATGGAATACATTTGGCCCAGGCGAATCCGACCGGGTCTCGAATTTTGTTTAGGCGTCTTCGTCAAGACCATGATACAAATAAGAATTGACATAGTCACTGCTTGCCATTGAGCGATCGTCAAGTGTAGTCTGACGTCTTAACCTTTGTTGTCATGTCCTCGAGCAGCAGCAGTTTCCATCGGTTGTACTCGTGCTGACCACAAGTGAGTCCTGACGCTAACTTTTAGCGTCTTGGCCCTTCATCAAGAGGAATAGTTCAGGATTAAATTGATTGGTGGCACCTCCCGAAGCTACTAAGCGAGAGGACTCACTTGTGGTCAGCACGAGTACTGGTGCACGCATATGTGTGCCAAGACACTATCATTGGCTAGAACTAACCGTATCAGGCCTAACATCAGAACTAGAGCACTCACTTTAAAGTCCGGGGATCTTGGCAGAGTTCTACTACGCACAAGGCATTGGAAGAGCTTCTCCACTGTTGTATAATCATGAAGCAAAGGTTCTCGTCTTTGGATGTGAAGGCAATTATGCATTGTCCCTCCATGGAAAGCAACGCACGCTAATCGCTCGCAGGTCATAGCTCATGAACTTTCCATTTCCTTATGCACGTTGCGCCTGGCCAGCGTCTACGACCTCTCATCCGTAGGTGAGTGCCCTACTTTGCCGTATGTACCGTCCTGAACCGGCTTACAGCGCATCTTTCTTTTCAAATTCGCCAAGCCGGACGACCGTCATTCAGTGATAGTTGACTCTGGGTTTCGATGCCACCTTACGAACTATACGCGAGCTACGGCCGCGGCCCCATCGGCCTTTGTTGCACGGTTGCGGAAGTTTCTGAAGACCAGGAGGATCACCTCAGTGTCGCAGATTGGCACTGACAGGATCATTGAATTTCAATTTAGCGATGGCCAATATCGCCTGTTCCTCGAGTTTTATGCGGGCGGAAATATTGTCCTTACAGACAAGGACCTGGGTATCATTGCCTTACTTCGTATAGTTGATGAAGAGCAGGAAAAACTAAAAGTGGGGTTGAAATATTCGTTGGATCATCGACAAAACTACAATGGTGTTCCCGCATTGACGGCGGAGAGAGTCGGGGCGGGATTGGAGAAGGCAGTGGACAAGCAAGAATCCGATGTTGCAGGCTCTCAAAAGAGATTGAAGAAGAAGCCTGGACAAGCCCTACAACGGGCTTTAGCAGCCTCGCTCAATGAGCTTCCGCCTCTCCTGTTGGAGCACGCTCTGCAGTTCTCCAATTTTGATACTGGAACTTCCCTCGAAGAGGTTTTGAAGGATGATTCAATGTTGAAGAGGCTTGTTTTGGCACTGCAAGTGGCGAAGAATATAGTTGATGGTATCACTAGCACACAAATATGCAAAGGGTACATAATTGCAAAACCTTCGATTAATGCTGCTACTAGTGCAGAGGCTGAAGTCAATGAAAATGGAAAGTCTACAGCAGGGAACTTAATGTACGAGGACTTCCACCCTTTCCGACCCCAAAAATTTAAGGAAAATCCCGAGATCTCAATACTCGAGTTTGACGGATTTAATAAGACCGTTGACGAGTTTTTCTCCTCTATCGAATCGCAAAAGCTTGAACTTAGGCTCACAGAAAGAGAGGAGCATGCAAAAAGAAAACTCGAAAACGCTAGACTGGATCACGAGAAGCGTCTAGGAGGCTTACAAGATGTTCAGGAGCTCAACGTACGCAAAGCACAGGCCATAGAGGCAAACCTCCAAATGGTACAAGAGGCTATTGCTGCGGTCAACGGCCTGCTGGCTCAGGGAATGGACTGGATGGATGTTGCCCGCTTGATAGAAATGGAGCAAGCCAAGCATAACGTTGTTGCAGAGATAATCAAACTCCCGCTTAAGCTCTATGAGAACACAGCTACGTTGTTACTCTCGGAAGCAACGTTCGAAGATGAAGATGACTATGATGGAGACGAGACCGACAGCGATGTTTCCGAGAGCGATAATGAAGCCATTGCTGCTCCAGGGAAGGTCACCAAGAATTCCAACCCTACCGACAAGCGTCTGGCTGTTGACGTCGATCTCGCGCTATCGCCATGGTCGAATGCGCGTCAGTATTATGATCAAAAAAAGACTGCAGCTGTAAAGGAGCAAAAGACCCTTCAGTCCTCGGAGAAGGCCCTGAAGAGTACAGAGAGAAAGATTGGTGCTGATCTTAAGAAAGGTTTGAAGCAAGAAAAAGAAGTCATGAGACCACAGAGGAGAGCGCTTTGGTTTGAGAAGTTCATATATTTCATATCCTCGGAAGGTTATCTCGTACTGGCTGGAAAAGATCTGCCGCAAACCGAGATTCTGTACAAGAGGTTTCTGAAAAAGGGAGACGTTTACGTTCATGCAGACTTGCAGGGTGCGGCTTCCGTCATTGTGAAGAACAAGTCTGAATTGGCATACAGCCCAATACCCCCATCCACGTTGTCACAGGCAGGTACCTTAGCAGTCGCAACTTCGAGCGCTTGGGATTCTAAAGCAGTGATGTCGGCGTGGTGGGTGAATGCAGACCAGGTCTCCAAAATTGCCCCTACCGGAGAGTACCTGGCGATCGGCTCTTTTATTATTGGAGGCCCAAAGAACTTCCTTCCTCCAGCTCAACTCATTCTGGGCTTTGGGGTTTTCTTTAAAATCAGCGATGAAAGCAAAGTGCGTCACCTCAAACACAGATTTCAAGACGATTGCTCTATTGCTTCCGCCAGTGCGGCAGGGGTTGCAGAAGGAAAGGATGAAGCTAATGACGAAGGATCTGATAATATGAGTCGAACGGAAAGCGAGCCGGAAGACCCGCGTACTCGAGATGATACAAATGACGATAACGACGAAGAGGATGATGAGCATAAGCCAATCACTGGGCTATCCGGAGTTGACAAGGTCGATGCTAATAGTGGCAATGATGGTAAGGACAGCAGGGAGTCTGAGATGGCACAGGACACTCCGTCTCAATCGACCCATAGCCTTACTGGCCCCCACCTTCGGAAAGATCAAGTTGTCAATGAAGTTGTAGTAGCTAGCGAGAATAGCGATGAGGATTCAGAGCCTGTGAAACACGACCATGTAGAAGAGAACGGCGAGACAACTTCAAGTCATGATCGAAAACAGCATCTGTCAGAGACAGACCGTCGTAACTTACCTCAAGGTTTTTCGGAACCAACAAGTGGCCCCTCAAGAGCTGTAGCTAGGCTTGATTCGGAGGGAAACACAGGATTGACTGCCCCAGTAATTGCTGAGCATTCAAGTGCACCTGGTGGATTCACTATGAAACCTCACGCGCCTCAGGTCCGTGGGAAGCATGGCAAAAAGAGCAAATTTAAAACCAAGTATGCCGACCAAGACGAAGAGGATCGAGCTCTGGCTATGCGACTTCTTGGGTCCGCTGCCGCGAAGCAGAAAGCTACCGAAGATGCAACTACTAAGGCCATCAAGGACCAAGCGCTCGCAGAGCAAAAGGAACGGAGACGGAAACAGCACGCGGTTGCCTTGGAGAAAGGCAAAGAAGGAGAGGAGATCCGACGTTTGAGATTCGAGGATAGTGCTCAGGATATTGAAGATGGAGAGGCGGAGGAATTGAGCGATTTAGATGCATTGATTGGGAATCCCTTACCCGGAGACGATCTTTTGGACGCACTGGTCGTCTGTGGTCCATGGGACGCGATAGGCAGCCGTTGCCGATGGAGAGTGAAATTACAGCCAGGTACGACGAAGAAGGGCAAGGCTGTCCGAGAGATCCTTCATACATGGGTGAACGTGATTACGGATCGAGAGAAAAGAAGAAAGCCTGGCGCCGGGGAGGGTAATGAGGTTACGATGGAAGAAGAGGGATTAAGGAGAAGGGAAGGGGAGTTGATCAAAGCTATTAGGGAGACGGAGGTTATTGGTGTAGTTCCTGTCGGCAAAGTGAGAATTACGGGAGGGGCTGGAGGAGCAAGTGGGAAAGGCAGGGGAGGGGGAGCTGGAAAGGGTAGGAGAGGAGGGAAGGGGAGTAAGAAGGAGAAATAACTTTTGTGGGTACAATCATGAATGTTGCCATGCCTTATGCTTGCTCATTCAGCCTAGAAAGCTGACAGAGGTGCTCCTCACACTTTGAAGAACACTTCTCCTCTTCCTTCTTGACAGTGGGTGGCTGCCTACAAAGTCTGCTGGCCGCAAGCTTTGTTGCTATTTCGAAAAGCTGCGCAACCGTTCGCCGTACCTACCCTTGATGTTATCCTATTCGTTCGAATCAGTCGTTCATGGCAGCGACTGAGGGAGACTCCCAGTATGTATGCAATTCAGCTTTAAGCAACCGTATTAAATAAAGCCCACACATATTCGCAACCTCCCACTTCCACTGCGCTTACACTCAAATGTGATTCTCCATGAAGCATACGGGGACGGGTCAAAGTATTATTTCAGCATCTGCCGCTTTACGTAGTCTATTCATGATCGCGGCCCCAGCACCGCCTTCGCTATCGTCTACACCTTCGACAAAAATGACATCTACACCTTTCATGTCAAGCTCACGTAAAGCGGAAAATAACCCGCGAGCTATATCTGCCGTGTTGGTACCTAGAGGGATGACCCAGACTTGAGTGATATCGTGCTCTTCGCTTTTGTCATGACCTATCCGGGAATGTTGGGTGGACGGAATTGAGAAGGACACTGGTGATGGCGTGGTTTCCATGATCCCTCGCGACGGGTATTTGGCTCCTTCAGTCGGTGGAGACCTCTGATAGTCATCGGAACTGTGACCGTTGATCTCCGGAGTACCGTTGCTTTCGTCTCTCCGGCCGCTTGTCTTCAGAAAATCCGCTTTCCACCTCTTCGTAGTCACAATGCCCAACTTTCTCTTATCCCCAAGATACTGCAGCGCAGAGCTACTGTCCATCTGACCATGGAATAGCAACACCCTCGCAGCAGGCGAATAATGCTTATACTTCATCCCCGGCGCTCTTGGCACTTTTGACTCTGCTCCATCCGTGTATCCGACTCTTACATCCTCCCAGCCTGGACACTGCCTCAGCGTGTCGATCGAAATACCTCCTGGCCTCAATATCACTGGCGGACTCGTAAGACCGTCCACGACTGTACTCTCGAGTCCAACATCGCATGCCCCTCCGTCCAATACCAACTCTATCCGTCCGTTGAGATCGTGAAGGACATGGGCGGCGGTCGTCGGAGAAGGTTTTGAAGAGACATTTGCCGATGGTGCAGCGACGGGCACCCCAGCCAGATGGATGAGGGCAAGAGCTAATCTTGAAGATGGCATGCGCACAGCAAATGTTGAGAGGGAAGCTGTGACTTCGGGCGCCAAAGGGGACGGTGTAGGCAAAGCTAAGAGTATAGTAAGAGGCCCAGGCCAGAATCGTGATATCAAGGCATGGTAGATTTTTGGGATCGGATCTTCGTCAGATACGGACGAAGCTCTGGAAGATGGACTGGTAGATAGAAGGTTGCGTAATTGGGATAGCGAGCTAATGTGGACTATGAGCGGATTGTCAGACGGTCTCTGCTTTGCCCTGTAGATCCCTTGAACGGCAGCGCTCCTGGTAGCATCCGCACCCAAGCCGTAGACAGTCTCGGTGGGGAAAGCGACGGGTACATGATTGCTTCGCAGCAGCGAGGCTGCTTCTTGCAGATGATCGGCATCAGGGGTGGTCTCTGACAGGTCAATCTTCCAGTCTCCCAAGAATAACAATCTGGGATCTTGGAAGTGGAACTGGCCAATCTTCAAGGTGTCAACTCGTAGTGCGCGGGTACGGTACTGCGCGTCAACGGGCGTCTGTTGGATAGAAGCCATGGTCGCTATCAAACGATTCCAATGCTTGGATACGTGGAAGTCCTGGAGGAAAGCTTTCTGGCCTAGAAGGCAAACCCAAGCAATCGTGCTTTGCTATGCTCATGCACCTACCATGAGTGCTAGCTGAAATGTGTTGCCAGGCTAGCAGTTGAAAATCAGTCGTTGGTCATGATACTTGCTCTGACCTCTGAAGTCTACTTGCCAGCGGTTGAGAGCAGTACCTATGTTCACTTCACTTGATGTTTTATCATCAAAAATTGCGCTTTCCTTCGTGTCAACATCCCTTTGGCCCACGTTGAGACAGTTCGGAATCGACCGTGCACTGCTCAAGAGCACGCCCTTCATGTTTGAGTATTCCCAGCATTTCTAGATAGTATATGATTTTGCGAGCTCTAGCAATAGGACAGGCAGAGCGTGGGTATCCCGGGTATCTATGGAAAGAGAACAAATGCAGAAAACAGAAAACGCTCAGTATATCGGAGTACGGACAAATCATCTCCTATCCTGCACCATTGCCCTAGCCCGCGTACGCTCGTCATCGTCGATCTTGAATTCAATGCTCTCACTTCTCGTCTCTGGAGATGCTGCTTGAAGCTCTTCCCATTCGTCATGCTCCATGTTCATGACCAGACAGATTTGGGTGCATCTTGCGAAAGTATCTCGCAGTCCATACCGACCGCCCCTAACGACAATGCCCACGATGCCGACAATGTCTCGCTCCAGGTGAACAGCTCCTATGTCATCTAGACGTCCGAAATAGCTCCATATTCGCTTCTCCAGTACTTCTGCAAGATATGAGATTATCATCGCAAGAAGCTTTTCGTTGTTTCGCTCCGTGAGTATTCTTGTCACCGGCTTCGTCAAAGTGTCCCAACCGCGCTGAAAATGATACTGTACAGGATAGTCAGGGGTACTGCTCTCTCCGTCGTCCGCTTCTGTCTCCCGGCTTAGATCCCCAAGCTCCTCTTTGGTCAAATGATAATCGACATCACGAAATGCATCTGCCAGAAGTGGTCTCAGACGAGGCTTCATGATATTCTTAAATACCACGGTTATTCCGTCACTGATGAGGTCGAATGCCTTCATTTCGACCGTGCTCTGCAATGATTGAAGTGTGCTGGCGACAGAGGCAGCGTCATGTTCCAAAGGAAAGAGTGCTGTCAGCGATCTGAATGGGGCGCTCTCGCCGCCATTGGTTAATCCGGCAGCAGCACCTGCATCTACACGAGACTGAACAATTCGCTTCACATAGTCAGTTGCGACGTCCAAATTGTTGATGAGAACCAGGAACGCTATTATGGTCTGCTCAGCAGGGGGCGCTCCTTGGATTGTGGCCTTCGGATAGCTTTCGTCCCGCATCTTCCTCTGTGTCATACCAATGAAATCGGAGCCTAGAAGTCTGGCGAGGGTCGGAACCACGCTTGTGATGACAGCCTTTTGAGATGTCGCAAGAGATCTCTCAACGATTTGATTGACTATGTACATCACATCGTCAACGGCAGATGTGATGTATGGCGGATCGCAATTTATCTGGTTCTTGGTGTTCAAGGAGAGTTCAAAAGGCTGCTCGTCCAGTTGAAAAGCTTTCTCAACCGACCTACGAAAGTAAAATGTAGTCATGATATTGAAAGGATTGATCAATTTGTCTGTAATTTTCCTATTCAGACTTGAAGTTACAATTAGGGGCGGAATTGTCAACAATTGCATCTCTTCTTCGGGCTTGGACGAAGATTCCTGTTCTCATCAGTTTTATAACCTGAGAATCTCATCGCTATCATACCTTGCACTTCGCGGCGATGAAGCTTGAATACAACGACCAACGCCCTAGCATGACCGCGATTTCACTCAAAATACTGTCTACCTGTTTCATGTCCACGCCTTCGTCTTCTGAGATCCGGATACCCGCACTCGAACCTCTCTTTGCAGGAGATCCAGCGCGGGGTGTCCCACTTCGAGCAGGTTGAGCTGGAAGGAAGCTTTGAACCAGAAAGGTAAAAGCATAAGCTTTGATGTCAGTAAGTTTGCGGTCGATGCTCCTTTCGTCACCCCACGTATCCAAGACTATGCCGCCTTGAACATCTGCCTCAAGCTGTAAACGTTCGATGACTTTTACCATGCTCCCAGCTCCGTAGTGACGCTCTACGAGGCCACCATGGTGCTCGACGATCTGTGCAATGTGCTCAAACAGCTTCGTCAAAGCATTGGCATAGAAGAAACTTTCATTGCGCTCGTTGCCTCCAGTGCCGGTATTTAGATTAGCACGAGCACGGGAAGCTACTCCTTGACAGACGTATCGACCATATACATCAAGGCCGACCTCAGGTTTGCCAAGGAGAGGAAATAATTTGAAAAACCGAGTAACTTTGCCTCCATTCCCTTCTTGCGCGGCTTTCTCAAATTCACGTAGGAAGAGTCCTCGTAGGGAATCTGCGGCATTGTCCAAGGTCACAATCGGAGGATCCGGGGCCTCGGCGGTAGGAACGATCTCTTCCGCAAAGGAGCCATTGACGATAGCCTTGTGTATCTTGGAAGCACGGTTTAGGTACCCTGCAGCTGTCTCCCAGTCCTGAGGGGCACCCATAGACCCAGTCACTCCCAACACGCATGCCTTCAGCTCCGCCACTTGTTCTACTACATCCAATGTGCTCCTTACCCTACCTTGCTCTAGATCGAGGCGGTTGACTGCATTAGATATGTGTGTCGCAGTGGAAGCAGCATGAGAAAGTATACCATTGCTGATTGACCTTGTTGCCACTGCCTGAGAGCCTATGTGAGCCCGCAGAAGGTCCAGGCGGCCAAGCTCACGTGCGAGAACCCTTTGAGAAGCTATCAGACTATCAAGACGAGACGTGACCGAAGCCTCCTGTTGGCGGAGCTGTGCTAGGAATGCCTTGATCTCCCCGACGGAACCTGCCCCATGAATGCCTAAGCCTGGTTCCTTCTTATGCTCCGATCGCCAACAGCTTTGAGACTGGTTGGTAGCTATGCCATCCACTATAGGCATAGTGCTGGCAAGGATGGGGACCTAGCACAACATATATGGAAAGAAAGATTGTCGTGTACTCCGCCAACACCCAGCCACATACTGTAAGTCCCGAGGCTAGAGTGACTAGTGGCTTTCCCCTACGCTAGAACTACTAAGCGAGCGGACTCACATGTGGCTGTGTTCTAAGTACCTTTCCTCTAGGCACCAACGCTACGAAAAAATAGCTGAATCAAGAGTTAGCAAGGTTCAGTATCCTGTGATCAGACTGAATCAGGAACAACACAACATTGTGGATAGTCATCTGCTTCTGAGAAAAGCATAGTCTTAAAGATCCCTCAGAAAGTGTACTAGTAAAACTACGAAACCAAGTTTGGAGTGTCACGAACGGGAGAATACGTCAAGGCAACGCAGGCTCAACAGCAACTGTTCAAGATGGGTCAAGAACAGTCATCGCCGGTTGATGATGATACGCAGTGTCAAAGACTCGACGATAGATCCGTAGAGTCAGTGGCCAAATACATCAAGGCTGGACGTGCCAAGAAGGTGGTAGTCATGGTAGATACTCCCTTGGGTGTCCCGTAAGCATGTCTCAAAAATGTTGCTAACCATTCGGTATACCGTGTCCATAGGCTGGCGCTGGTATCAGCACCTCTGCTGGAATCCCAGACTTCCGATCGCCAGACACTGGCCTCTATGCTAATCTCGCGAGGCTTAATCTACCATTCGCAGAGGCTGTATTCGACATTTCGTATTTCCGCAATAATCCTCTTCCTTTCTACGCTCTGGCACATGAATTGTACCCGGGTAAGTACAGGCCCACTATCTCGCATTCTTTCGTCCGCTTGTTATCGGACAAAGGGTTACTGCTCAAAGTCTTTACTCAGAACATCGACTGCCTTGACAGGAAAGCCGGTGTACCAGAGGATAGAGTTGTGGAGGCCCATGGGAGCTTTGCTCATCATCACTGCATAGATTGCAAATCCTCTTACCCAGAAGATCTAATGAAGCGAGCTATAAGTCAGGCCGAAGTTCCTCACTGTCTTACCCCTCAGTGTAATGGCCTAGTCAAGCCGGACATCGTCTTTTTTGGCGAAACATTGCCTGAAGAGTTTCACAAAAACCGTTCGTTGCCAAGGACAGCGGACCTATGTATTGTTATGGGTACTAGCTTATCAGTACAACCATTTGCGAGTTTGCCCAGCTTTTGCGAAGAAGGAGTACCGAGGATCCTCATCAACCAAGAGCGTGTCGGAGGCCTTGGTTCTCGTACCGATGATGTTCTTGTTCTTGGCGATTGCGATACCGGAATTCGAAAGCTTGCTACGGCCTTGGGCTGGATATCGGAGCTTGAGGCACTATGGAAGAATACTGCTCCCAACGGGGAAGCCTTTGTTCAAGATCAAGACCAGAAAGCGATACCCAAGACGAAAGATCAAAAACTTAATGACGAAATCGCAACAATGACAGATGAAATTGATAAATCCTTAAAGATCTCGGGCGAGTATGGGGCAAGGCTTCGAGATCAGTTGGCGAATGAGATGGAAGAAAAAGAAACAGGGGAAGACTGGTCAAGTATCTCTACCGCTGGCCCAGAGTCTTCCGCAGGATCCCAGGCGAAAAATGAAGTATCAGAATCTGCGGGCAACGAAGGTCCACAGCGAACGGGCGATGCAAAGCCGTTCACAAGAGTCGTCCCCGTTTCCTCGTCGGCGGGAACTTCTGCGAGCAGGACGGAAGAGCACTCACTCTAGCAGAGGTCACAGAGCGACATGTCTGTAAAGCATCGACACTACCAATTCTAGCTTTCCGTCAGGTCGAGATACACACTCGCACTTTCCAGTCAGGGACATTGGATGGATGCCGCACTTTCCTATCATAGAATCGCGCGGGTGACGCCTTGACTTAATGGTTTCAACTTCTGAACACTGACCCTTATTCAGCAATATTCTGCTGTACGTTGTGGGATTATATCCTTTTTGTGCAGTCTTCGCTAGCATTGTGTAAATTCCTAGCTTTATAGGTTAAGGCGCTTTGGTCCCTGAACATCACGACGTATATGGTAGACAGGACAATGACGGGCAAAATGAAGAGAGCATGGCGTTGGAGCTCCAAAGGTCTCTTCGCTTCGATAGCTCCCAACAAAGCTGCAAAGCGTGACCATTCAGGTCTGCAGACTCAAGATGGCGCTGCGGATCTTCACCCTACGATAGACATGTCATTGGACGGATGCAGCACCGAGTACAGCCAGCAACGATCAAGTGTTGCAGCGAGGATGCGGCGAAATGGTTCAAAGCTTCTTTCTATTGTCGGCATTCAAAGAGGTGATGGATAACTCTTCTTGGTCTATGTACGCATCATTGATAAAGAAAAGACAGCCTGCTCGTCAAGAACTCTTCGACAGCTCTCAGTGAGCGAGATGTTGCCCTCGCCATTGTCAAAGATGCTGCAGGCTCCTCAGATTCAATTACCCCACCTAGAGACGGCCTAAGCGCCATGAAGCTGTCGGATACTCAGGCAGGGACAAATACCACGGGCATATTGATGCATCAAGATCCTTCAAATCGGCTCTTCCCTCTCGCTCAGACCGATGGGGTGCATATTGCCATCGCAGATGATCCTCGAGCGTTTGGTGGCCCAAGTCAGCTTCCATCAATATCAATTGATACTTCCATGACACATCGAGATACCGGAGGGTTAAGACTGAGCAAATCTAATTCCGGTTTTGCTCACCAACTCTCACACAAGCTATCCTCAACTTTTGGGAATCCCACCATTGTTCACCGTCCAAACCTTCGCACAAGGCCCGCTCTGCTGTCCATGCATGAAGAGCCTCCGCCTGGGACCGATCCTCAATATGGCCAAATGCCCAGCCCCCAAGAGAGTACAGCTCCTTCAAGCCACAATGCTAGCGGTAGCGTGTCTGCAGGCGACCCATCTACGGTATGTCTATTTCGAAGCTGTTACTTCTGTAACAATACTGTACTCGGATCTTTTCTGTGACTCCGGTATTCCTGGTCATCATCGGATATATCGTGACATGACATAGCGCTCCAACAAAGGGTTTTGAGTAAGTGAGGCTGACCGCGAACCTACACAGGCGAAGACATCGCTAGAATCAAACGTCGCTTCTGTACGCTCTATCAAAGCTACCGAAAAGAACGAAAATTCTACTGAATCACCCAACTTCGCTGTTGCTGAAGAGATTATACGTGAAAAACCTCTCAGTCCCATTCAGGAAGCACCTCTCATTGTCAATCCGACTGTAGTCTCCGTCGAAACGACAGCTAGTGCTAAGATTTTCTTTGAGACTCATTTCAACTCTTTGCTAGCAGGGAATGCTAGCCCACGATCTTTAAGGCGCCGTGATCTCGAGGCCTTCCTTGAATCTCAGTCAATAACGGAAGAGCAATGCCAACAGGAGCGTGCTATATGGTCGGCTTACGAGAGCGAACATCTCAGACAAATTCGTGTCTTGAAGGGCAAGACCAACAAGATGAACAACGGCTCAGGCGTTGCTGTCGCTGGATATGAAGTGGTCAGAATTCTTGGCAAGGGTAGCTTTGGGGTCGTCAGACTTGTTCGCGAGAGAGAATCCACACAACATGGGACGCTTGCGATGAGTCTTGCCGTACCTGGCATCATGAACAGAAAGCATGCGCCTCGCGAGGAGTTGAGTAACCTGAAAGCGGTTACCTTTGGAGCTCTCAAGGCGACTTTGGAAGGTCAGAAGCTATCTCAGCGACGAAGTCTAAAGAAGGCTCGGCAACAAGTCTATGCCATGAAGGTTATTCGCAAATCTGACATGCTCCGTAATTGCCAGGAAGGTCACCTTCGCGCCGAACGGGATTTCCTTGTTGCTTCTGAGAATTCCAGGTGGGTTGTGCCTCTCATCGCTAGCTTCCAAGATAGAACAAATCTTTATCTGGTCATGGAGTACATGGTTGGAGGCGATTTCTTAGGCCTACTCTTCCGCAAAGACATATTGAAAGAGAGGCATGCAAGATGGTACATTGCAGAGATGATCCTCTGCGTGGAAGAAGCTCATAAACTGCGATGGATTCATCGCGATGTCAAGCCCGATAACTTCCTGATTTCGGCGTCGGGCCACCTCAAGATCTCCGACTTTGGGCTTGCGTTTGATGGTCACTGGGCACATGATCAACGCTATTTCAAGGACCACCGACAATCTCTTATGGAGAAGCTTGGTATTGAAGTCAAGGGTGACGCGCAAGATCAATTGGACGATGTTCAAAGAAATATACAGACCAACCTGGCGGATATACTCACTGGGCGAAGAGGTCGCCACCACAAAGCACAGTATGATGGACTTGGCGAGCGCGAGTCGATACTACAGTGGAGAAATCGCCATGGTAAGAGGAGACTAGCAGGAAGCGTAGTGGGTACCAGTCAATATATGGCCCCCGAGGTTGTTCGTGGTCACCCATATGACGGCCGATGCGACTGGTGGAGTATTGGAATTGTCCTATACGAGGTGACGAAAGCTATGAACGCCGACCATGTGATCTGAACTGATATATGGTAGTGTCTCTATGGGTTCACACCATTTGTTTGTGAGAAAAGAGAGGATACAAAGGCAAAAATTCTTGCAAGCATCATCTTCTTGACCGCAAGGCTTGAGCTGACTTGTCTAGGACAATGCTAAAAGTCTAGTGTTTCCTGACGAAAGGGAGGTAGATAGGAGGGAGAAGGTATCCTTTGACGCCATGGAGTTGATCAACAGCCTGCTCCAAGAGAAGGAGCACCGCTTGTGTTCCAAAAAGTACCAATTGAATGACTATCAGCGATCCAGACGTACGGGCCACCTGGTGAGAAGACCGGCAGATCCGGATGCACTTGACTATCAGGGGAATTATGTGTATCCGGACGACGCGACTGATATCAAAGCACATCACTTCTTCCACCGGATTGCTTGGGATCGTCTACACCTCACGAGACCACCGTTTGTTCCCGACGTGAGCGGTGGCGATGATACCAAGTATTTTGATGAGGAAGAGCCAATCAGTGACGTGGATGATACGGCCAGTCGATCGCACACTCCAGAAGCTTCTGATGTCAAGATGCCCGATGCATATCCCGAAGCAAGCGTGACCCAGGTCGATGGCGCCCCAAGCCAAGTGAAAGCAGAGCGAGATCTGGCCGCCGAGGGTCGGATCAACGCAAAGGATGGAGGGGATCGGGTGGAGGCGACCAGGCTGAAGGATAAGAAGAGACCGCGCGACAAGGTCCTCCGAGACAAAGAAGTTGGTAGGAAGGTCCTTGAATTGAGGAAAAAAGGAGCGTTCATTGGATACACCTACCGAAGGCCCACCCTCGTCACTGTTGCGGAGGAGCGCGGCCGCTCACGTACAGCAAGGAGTGAGATACCGAGCTTTGACTGATGTTTCTGCTGTGTGCTCCTCATTCCAAGGCTTCGCGCGCTGTGGATTCCATGCGCTGCACGACTTGGTCAGTAGAGTGGTGGTGCATTGGGAAAAAGTAGCAACCTTCCGGTAGGGTCTTTGAGGTCTGGTTTGGGAACGCATCAACAATTCTGTTCGTCCCGTCCTGATCGCGTCTGAAGACGGCTAGCTCTACGCTGGTGAGGAATTGAGAGATGTTCAAACCAGTGTCCCCGTTCGCCTGAAGGAAGCGTGCCTTTGCCTTGCCGACTGCACTTGAAGTTCACGACCTTCATATGGTTTGCGAAGTGTGCAAGCCACTTCTTGTCGCTGAGGCATCTCTGCTGTATAAGGGTGACCTTGGGCTGGGGCGCGCGTTGGAGGAAGTCATCATCCTGTGCCGCTGGTCTTCCTGTAGTTCTAGTGGACGTAGCCGTCCGAAACCGGCGTCTCCGCCTGGATCAGGTTAGGATGTTGCCTCCTCCAGTTTCTCTTCCCCTTCCTCTTTCCTCCCCTTTTCATTTTCCGAGATTGTCACTTGAGGGACCGCTATCGTTAGAATGTTCAACCTCTTCTACAAGGCGGAGGACTTGATGGGCTCGTTCCATTCGCTGACAGACTACCCTCCCCGTTATTGTCATACTGCTTGATAGGTTGAGGTCCCTTCAACTCTTCGCCTTGCTTTCTTTGCTGTATCTGTACATCGTTTTCCGGCGGACCGTTGTATTGTGATTTCTTGAAAGAGGGCATCGTCTACGCTCGCAGTACTTGGAGCTGGCTTCGAAGACCAATTCTTCACCAGGTATTGTTTTGAGCTTAATTTCCTGCTTCTGGGATTCTTAGATGGGCAATGGGCGTCACCTGCGAGATTTCTCAAATGAGAAGTTGGGCGCTGAGTAAAACAAGGACGCAAGGAGGGAAGTGGCAGTGCAGGCCCGTTTTCAAATGTTGTTGGAATACGATCCGGGAAGGTGTTCACTCGATTTAGAGGGCTTCTTCTGTATAGCAAGTTGACGGCACCGCAATGGCGCCGTTTGATTAGGCCATGGCTGTAGATAGGATTTGCGCGTGTGTCGGTACATATCTTAGACCATCCATGGCCCGCCAGCTCCACCAATCTGCTATGCCCATCGTCGAAGATCAACTGACTGGTACCACTATTTGCGAAGCGCCATGACGGACCGTCGAATGCTTTAACGTAATCCACAGTCTCTGCTGCACGAACTGACTGATCATTGACCAAGGGCATGGGTCGAGAGGAGCAATCTCAGGTGTTGAGAGAAAACGCGGACAAGACTGATAGGCTGACAATGTTATGGTCAAGTCATGCCACTATCTTCACTCCAGCTGGATATTGGGACCAAGCTAGCGTATATATTGACAATCGCCCACGATGCATAGACAAAGTGGACGGGAGAAGGTCATTTCGAGACATCGATTGGCCAATGATCCAATTGCGCACACCTGCACTTGCCTTCATGTCGACTTCCGCCGCTGTCCGAGTAAACCCCGACCCGCCGACCCTCGAAGAATACTAAGAGTGCAGCCCAGGGTATCAGGAAGCGCAGTAGCTGCATACGACCTCTATCGAATCTCGATCGTGTATCGTTCACTAATGGATCTCACGTTGCAGATGCGCCCATTGTGAAAGCAGGTTGGTTGAATCCCTCTTCGGGCTTCATTGTGCCATTGAGCATGGGACAAAGCCTACACCGACGTTCATTTCAGTCAGCACTCGTTCATCATGAAACCTTGAGTGTTGGCAGAACAAAATCAACTGAAGCCAGTAGGCAACAACACCGGGACGTAACAGGTACGATAATGAAAAGGAACGGGAGATCGCACTTTTTGTTGGTTTTGATATGGCCGATCTGACCACAATTGGCACACTTGCGTTGTGTACCGGCAGCTTTCGTCGTTCCGGGGGCAGGAGAAGACGGAGAGTCTACGTCGTCGGCAGCGCCGTCAAAATGCACCCCTTTGCCCTTTTCACGAGCTAGCCTACGTTCCTTGTTCTTTTCCAAGCGCTCGAGTTCCTTCTTCAACCTGAGCAGCAGTCAGCATCTGAGATCGCACATTCGCATGAGGAGTCTTACAATATTTGATGACGCTTATCTTTAGCTGGGTCGCCGGTAATTTTCATCAACTCATTTATTCTTATATGGTCAGCCAATCTTGTTTGATTATGGAAGGGGTTAATTGAAAGCTTACCCTAGAGTCTCTTCCTCCATCTGCTGCCTCCGCTTCATGTACTGACGGATAACTTTCGCATCTCGCGTAGTGTCAGTCTTCGAAACGAGACTGCCGTTCTCATCACGAATATTGCGAGTGATCTTGAGTACCCTTCCCGCCTGACTAGCTGTACTATGCTGCGTATATTGACTAGCAGTTTCGTCATCTCGTCGCCGCATGGTCGCAGTCGCCTGCGATTCTGAGCGCAAGGTGTCGAAGGCTAGCGCGTTTTTTGAGGCTTCTTCGATCGGATCTTCGTCTATCTCTAAATCGTTCTGCTCATGACCCGAAGACAAACTCTGTTTTTGAGTCTCCCAGATGCGGCGAATTGATTGTTCATAGGATTTCTGCTGCTCTTGCACGTTGTAAGCATGGCCGTTGGAATCCTTCATCTGCTTTGCACGCATCTTTTCAGTAGCACTAGCTTCTGCAGCCTTGAAACCTCCTTTCATGGACGTCTTGATGAAGCTGAAAGCTTCGCCTCGACCCGTGGGATCGCCCTCGCCGTGCAACGCCAACATGGCCTTACCCTGGGTGGCATGTAGGAAATTGCGGGATGTATACCAGGGTGCGAGTAGCTGCTCCACGCTTTGGCCCTCTTTGGCATCATCGTCCCCAGATTCATCATCCTCCTTGTTGAAGCCAGCATCTTGTAGGTGCTGTTGACCGACCTGCATTGATTCAAGTAGGCATACGTCTTCCGGCTTGACCATCGACCTCACTGCACCCTCATCAGGAATAGTCTCTCCAGATCGCATCTGCCATTCTTTATGTTCTTTGTTGAATTGCATGAACTCCTTCATCTTCTGTCGATTCTGCATATCCGTTGTATCCGCAAAGTGACTGGTAACTTCTTGCACACAGATTCGGTGTGTCTTATTCTTCCGAACCAAGCGATAGGATATCATCTTCAACCGGTTTTTGGATGCCGTTGTAACCTTTCGCGAGTGAGGACCTGGTACGTCTACGGAAGGAAATTCCTGGCCGACTGCGTAGAGATTTTCAATATTCCTCAGGAACCAGGTGGATCCTTCTTTCCCTGTCGCAGTTCTTACCGCGAGGAAATCGGTGTTTTTTGCCGCTTGCTTAAAGATGGGTGCACGATACATGCCATTATAGAGCGCGGGTATGGTTTGACCGGGATCAACATGCCCAAATATAGAGAACGGGCTTTTGTCTTGTGGTAGGAGTACGGCCGTTTCCCCAATATCGAGCTTTGGCCGCAAGGTGTCTTCCATGGTCTTTCGTCGATAGTAGTTTATGATACGATTACCCATGCCTATGTTAGACATCATTGTTGGATACTCCTCGGAATACTCCAAAAGAAGGACATTGGAGTTATCGCCCAAAGACAAAGCTTTGCTCTCTCCGAAGAGTGTTTGAGTGTCTTTGCCTTTGAGGTTTTTTCGCTTAATATATTTGGGTTTCTCAAATTTGACATTTTCGTTCCGGTTAACCTTCAAGCTCGGTCGGTGGAATGATCTAGCATCCTGCTTGTCGAGCTTGGTTTTGTACTTTGGCAAGATTAGCTTTCGCAGAGTGGAAAGGTTTGGGGCAACCCACAAATGGCCACTGTAGTCTGATAGCGGGCAGACTATGTTCCACCGGGACGCTTCCAAGCATGCTTCGGACCTTACTCTGATGATTTTCTTTAAGCAAATCATAGGCTTCATCATTGGATATGTTGTATCTCTGGCTAAGACCCTTTGTGAACGCCCCACGTTCAGGCCTCTGGAGATCTGATCGACCAAAGACATTGCGTGATGTACTACTGGATTGGATAGAGTCGACGAGTGATTGCGGATCATTGAGATCTAGGGTGATGGTCCTAGCAATCTTTGATGTGGTAAGCTCAGGATCGTGCAGTGGAGGGAACGGGAAACATGGTGTGCGTATCGCGCTGGTGTCTAGTTTCCGCCTCTATGGAACAAAATTAACGTTGTTTTGGTTCAAGGGACAAGATACAACCACCTTCGCAGCTGGATGCTCAATCTCGAAATCCCCTTCATTATCCATGTCTCCAACAGCACCGCTTTTCCCTATTCGTGGGCTTCGATATTCGATATCATCGGAAATTTGAGACCCAACCGAGCTGAAAACATCCCAGTCTTCGCAGACAATCTTCAGATCTTCCCAACAGATTCCTCCGACGACTTCCTTCTCATCGTCCGAGATCATTTCCATATGCTCATCGTCTGTGTCTTCGTCGATGACATCTTGCCCAACCATTACAATGCCTTGTTGCTTAGTGTCTTCACAATTCCTCTTGCTTGATGGGGGCCAACTCTTGAAGATCTTTTCTTGGTCTTGAGCTAGCTCGAGGCTGATCTTCGTAGGATGTACTGGTTTTGGTGGCTTCGGCATAGTTTTACCCATGTAGCGCGCTTTCTTGGGGGGCAACAATTCGATGAACTTTGGGATCGCATCGCGCTTGAATTTCGGCCACAGAGAGGCTAGCAGCTCCTCTTGGTTTTGTGGAGGCGCTGGAGGGCTCTCCTGACCAGATCTCTGTGCCATGTTTGTAGACATGCTGAACAGCTTCATTTGGATCTGGTGGTCCTTCGACTGTGGAGTATTATGGATGGAAGAATGGCCACCAGCCTCCCGCTGTACTTGCAGATCTGATATAGGACGAGGTCCGGGTTGAGCCTCTACTCGTTCACTATGATCTCCGAAGATATCGTCTGGATCAGGTAGCCCGATTTCTCCATCCACATATACTGGAGATGATGGGTTATCGCCGAAGAGATCATCCATTCCATCGTCTTTGACGCCACTATCATCTGTAAGAGGTGGCAAGTCCCCATCTCGCATCAACATATCAAGACTGACGGCGGCATCAGGCTGGGATAAACCTGCTCCCGAAAAGCCTTCGACGCCAACTGCGACGTCATCGTCAGGAAGATCATCGTCGTCGAAATCTTCGTAGTCAATGGCATCGTCGGCCTTGTCACCTGGGACAAGGTCGCGGTTGAGGAATGGCAAGTGCTCTAGATCGGAAGGGTCCCCTGGATTGAGGAGTCGACCGATCGCTATATCGTCCGCTTCGGAGTCCGCAGCATTCTGTTGTCCTGTTGCGTGAGGCATTTTGCGGGTGAGGTCGATGTTCTTATAGCAGCAGATTATGGGTGTCCGACTCTTGGTCGACGGTTTGCGCCATCATCCACGTCAGCAGCTCGATGATGTCGGACTGCTCTGCCAGACAAAGAGTTATGGGACGACTTATTGTACGACTGCTAGAAGCTGGTGTGTTCTGGGATCCGTGTCGCAATTCATCAATCACCCTGCTGCTTGTTACTGTTGCTTGGGCTCACCTACAGAATGGAGATCAAGCGCGCTAAGACTATCTTATCGCTCGGCCGCTAGAGTAGCGTAGCCTATTCACCCGTAAAAATACCTGTTAGCGGCATAAAGATACATACTAGTAATGTTGTACTAAAGATACCCAAAGAAACTCAATCAGTCAATCAAGTAATCTCATGGAGGACGAAGCATTGACTTTGGCGACCTGAAGCGACGTCTATGCAACGTCTAATCACCAGTGATACTCTTGATGTTGATTCAACAGTGATTTACTTAGTAAACAAACTTCGAATCACCTCTCAGGCGCTGCCACCTCCTTCCCTGGCATTACCCTCACCTGGCCCCGGAGAAATGGAAGTCTCCGAAGTAGGCGCAGATTGCCTGTACACAAGATATTAGGTCAAACTTGCAGTCATTGAAGAAGAGATTAAGCAACGAACCTTGCTCGCACCTTTCATACAGTAGTGCATCACCAAGATCTTTTCGTCCTTCGTTTGCTTTGCAACCTGCCGCAAATCAGAAGTCCTTGGGAGATATAAAACGACTTCACTGGTCACCTTCTGAAAAGGGTCTAGAAGATCTTTGAAAGTGTACGGCTGCATAGTGGCGAGATTGAAGACAGTGTCCGATCTATATCCAGGGCCTTCAACGGTCAAATGATTCTCGAATGTTCTGAAATGGTTTCTTTGACTCACCTCCCCATGGGGGACTAGCGAAGATAACACTATGTTTGCCAAGTTTTGCAAGCTCCTTGCCGATGATCTCGAAACAGTCCCCTTCGAACCAAGAAATCTTGTCGTGTACACCGTAAATCTCAGCATTGTGCTTCGCACAAGCGAGGGCGTTGGGGTCTTTCTCGATAGCGTAGACTCTCCTCCACCTGTCGGACAGGGCGAATGCAATGACGTTGCCACCAACGCCTGCAAAGCAATCAATCAGGACAGCTCTCTCTGTCGGAGCCGCTTCTGAGATGTGTTGTGCAATAGCCCTAGGATCTTTGTCATTATACTTATGGGATCACCATCTCAGTCCTACCTACGTGGCAACAGGCTCCGGCGTCACCCCAAACCAGGCATCTTCTGTCATCCAGACACCTTCATCGTATTTTGAAAAAATGCTGTGCCTCTGGTGATAATATCTGCTAGTGTCAACGGTTGTCGCCTTGCCCTGTGACAGTACGTGCTAACTTTTGGACGTCCCATGGTACACTACTTATATCTGCGTAGTGCTGATAGCCTTCAGACAATACCTCCGCCCTTCCGTGACTCATCCTTCGTTGCTTGGAGGGCGATACTATTCGCGCATTTGGTGATTTTTCTCGGTCAGGATCGAGAAGTAACTTCGTCTCTGTTCCCCAAGGGCCTTCAGTTGATGGGTCAACGTCATCAGGGACCAGTATCAAGTGTCAAAGCGTTGATGGTCAATCAAATCATTTACAAAATTGAAAGAAAATACACTTTTGGAAAGGAATCTTATCACATCACGCCCGCGCATAGGATGTCTCAATTTTAGGGGATGCTCCGATGTATACCTCCCTAACGTTCAGGGTGAACTACATCGAACATTTAGGCATCAAATTAGATGATATCCCAGGGTCCGCCCCTGGCTTGCCAAGGGCCTAGGTAGCTAGGGTCCGTCACCGGGCGGGGCGCTGAGCCAACCAGTCTGTGCCTGAACCTGAAAGCTTTTATGTCCCGAAGGCATTCAAAGTACGATAGAATAGCAAGCCAATTAAATCCGTCGGTAGGTACTGCACAAACCTAAAATATTGCAAAACCATATATTCTATCCTACTCTTAGATAGCCGTCAGGCTCCTGAATGAGCAATTATGGAAGGTGTCAGCGCCGCAATTACTCTTGTTGATCATGTTGAGACATCTTGAAACGTCGTGTCTCATTGCGCCGATGACTATTCCAACGTCAACAATGCTCAAGAGGATGCCGATCGATTGTGTCTGGTAGTCAAAGCATCTAACTACCAGTGTTCTTCGAAAACCAGACAAGCATGCAGGAAGTTCATGAGCAGGCTCAACACATCTCGAGCACTTGCAAAAGAAGTCAGGACTGGAACCGTCAAAGGGTTGGAAGGAAATGCCTGTTCCCCTCTTGTCATGACTTGTCTTGACTTACGGGAGTGTTCCGCGACCGAAGACTGCAGCAAGAGCAGATTTCAATAGTCGGCGCACAAAGCATTGCGGCACATGGAAGGTTGCCTAGAGCCGGTATCCTCACAGCCCTCAAGCTTTTGATCTGTCATTATCTTGCGGGGATGGCAATGGCTTGAAAGGGATGAATAAGTCGTATCAGTCGCTTTCTGGTCCATTTCGTCTTCGATGGGCCACTTCCTGCCATATCACGGAACGTTCCCGGGACATCTTACGAATCATAGCTACGTATCGTTAGTCACTACGACACCAAGTACATTAGGCTAGGTAGGCAAGGATTTGGCGAAGGCCTTCTCGTTCGTCGGGTCAAAATTATAGTAACTATCAATAGGTACTACAGGACTGTAGGGAGCCATGGAAGTGGCAGCCAAGACCGCGATTACACGCATCTGCGCCAAGTGTAATACCGCGTTCACTGCATGGTTGTACTCTGCGGTGGTCGATGGCATGCTAAAATTGCATACCTGAGCGATTTCGCTGGCCGGATTCGCCCCCATTTCGTGCATTGGTACCTCTGAAGCTCTTGCGGTTGACCATGATATGTTACTGGACGATATGATCCGATGACCGAAGTCTTGGTAGATATTAAGGTAAGGTGATTATATGCCATGCTAGAAAGCTTGACGAGCCTTGCTAGAGGCTATCTAACGTGCCATGAGCTTCATAGAGCAATTTCGGAAACCCTTCGACCATGATCAACGAGACAAAGGAGCCAATTAATGCATGGTTGGCACCATCCAATTTTCTATAGCACGATGCGGACGGCTCCTACGGGATAACGATCAGAATCTCGACTCTCGACCCCCCAGTCTTTTAATAATTGCTGTACCCGGTATTCTGTAGCCCACCCGAGATCTGTTTCTATACCACGTAGTAACTCTAGGATCAGGTGTCTCTCGTGACTTTGGGATAGACATTGACCGGCTACAAATAGTGGCTGTGTTTGATGGACCCGTACCGAAGCTTCTGGACGGGACAAGGCAATACCACTGGGTAACTGTTAGCCAGGAGGATTAGCAGCCATAGAGACTCATGCCACGTACCAGATCTCGTAGCAATGGAAGATGATATCCTCTTCGATCGAGCGGTAGGAGTTTAGGCGACTAGTAATTGTACTGCGACGCATGGTTGTCTCGTGTGGTTTGTTGACGAGCAAAAGGATCCGAGCCATGTGGTAGTGCTGCATCGTCGCTGCACACTGATGATAACACCGAGTCAGCATACCCTAGTCACAGCATACACATCATCCTTAAAACAGATCTAGCAAGCGGAACCCCCGGGGGGAAACCCTTTTTTCGTCACCTCGAAAGGTGAGCCGTAGGGCAAACCCCTGAGGTCCCGAATAAGAGGAAGATGTTTAACACAACGTACCATTGCATTAGCATACCAGACTTCGTAAAAGGTCCGGCTACTGGCTTGGTCCGGGTCCTTAAGATCAGTAGTCATATTCCAAGACGATTTGATTCGAGTCGTTGGCTGGAATGTTGCTGGAAGACCCTCGAAAAATACTTCCAATTCACGTGCAAAGCTCTTCCACTTTTCGAGTTGTGACTTCTGCGACATCCCATACTCTCCCAGCTCATCTTCCTGAAGTAATTCGGACCGATCGCCGGCTAGTATTGGGGCGAATCCTTCTCCTGCAGCGATGAAGTTACCAAGTCGGGACGAGAGCCAAACCAAGGCGTTGGGTATCATGTTATCTTTTATGGTATTCTCGACTTTGGGCATGCCGATGCCGGGGAATAGGATGCAACTATTCTTGTCAATGGACAGGCCAGCTTCCCTCCACAGGTCAAGGTTATTGGTGTTAAGGCGGGTCTGGCATTCGTTTATGACTACCAATAATCAACTCATCAAGTTTTCAACATTATGGTCAAGGCACAAGACTTACACGCTGCGCAACAATCTTGACGGGCAAAATTCCAGAAAGTCGCTATCCTGGCTTTGGATGGCGGCACAGGCAAATCCCCCAGCGGTGTCATGTCCCTTTGCGCAATATTTAGCAATGATTTGGTGGCATGAAGGTGACGCGACCATGCAGCGCCAGTCGCACTGAGAAACTCGTAGACGCATAGGATTGCAGCCTAGGATCTCACATGAGCCTTGACGAAGATATCTTTAGGAGTTCTGAAGACAAACCGCAGCAACAACTATATCAGATCTTAATGGAGTTCTTCCTCCATGATTCAAACGGTGCCGTCCCTCTGATCCCTGAACTAATTCAGTATAACTTGAAGTCTGCCAAGCAGGGGCCGTGTCGTTGAGATTATCTGGCGAAGACTCATTTTGATCTCGTTGTAATTGCTTCCATTAGCAGAGCTATACTCCTATCGTAGTGATATATTCCCTCTCGTTCCCAATCTATCAATGTGTCGTCGAACAATTTCATGCTGGCCATCTGTGAGCAATTTTCCCTGATGTTGGCCTTGGCACCTTTTGCTCGGCCCAGCTGTTTTGCTGCGCACGCACATACGGCATGCTTCAAAAGAGGATGAGAGCGTGTCTGCACTGGAACAAAGGTTCCGAAATAAGCGTCATGATCGAAGAGGTCCATCCTTTATAGCCCTTTAGTTTTCACGGTTATTGAGGCTAGATTAGATTACACACCATTTACCCGGTGACTCGCAGAAATGCCTGACAAGGTAGGCGACCTTCTGCTCCGAATCAACTTCACCTTCTATCCGAGCTTTCTCTGCGTACTCCATAGCTATGCTGCTTGACGGTGGAGAAGTTGGAGTAGCCGGACTTGATACGAAACTAGGATCTGTTGGCGAATCAATGGCCTCTGGAGGAGTAACGAGGCAATCGGTGTCATTCCTTGGAGAAATGGCGTTTGGGGAAGGGGTAGCAGAAGGGCTTTGGTTGTTGTTGGGAGACGCCGACTCCAAGAGGATACCAAAATTGGGTTTGTTCATTGAGATCGGTTGGGGTATCACATTCGCTTCGGAAGGAGCATACAGCGATGCGGCGGATAGAGCCTCCACATCGTAGGAATGGAGCTGGGCAGATTGATCTGGTGATCGATGGTCCACGTCCCATAGATCCTGTTCTTGCTGAGCATATGATGATAGAATTTGTGTCGACATCATAGCTTCCAAGTCTGGCGTCCCAGGGGCCGTATATGAGTTGGATGTATTGTAGAAGGTGACTGCGAGAGGTCATGACTAAAGTATCACGAAGACGTTGATGACCAGAAACACTTACGTTGCTTCGGGATGTCAACCCATATGGTTTCATCATTGAAGGCTTTCTTGTAGGCATAGAACCCACTGAGGGGAGGGCTGCGCTCCGACCAGGACCCGTCTTCATTTGTATTCATAGAAGCATTGTGTTGGTGACGAAACGTAAGACCGGGACTTGGTTCGCATTGCCGATTTGCTTTGGTACATTGGCCGCAGATGGGTTTTCGCTCATCACACTTAAGCTTCCTTTGACGGCAGGTCAAGCTGTTTAGGGGTCAGTTGGCAGTAGAGGTGCACCCAATAAACAAGGGTAAACGCACCAACCAGTCCGAGACCTCATGCCTTTGAGACGATGGCAATGAAGCCTTTGTGTAGTAGAAAGGCAATCTCATGTCGAGAGCATGTGGAAAAATAGCTTTTTGGCGGGATTGCTAATGCTTTCGGATTGTTTACATAATGTTAGGTAACAAACGTGATGGGAAGAAGTCTCAGCACCAGCGGCTGCGCTTGCATCCATACGTGGTAAGCCAAAGAATTTCAGGATCTTCATCCCAGGGTATGTGGATATCACTGCCAGACCAAGAAGCTCGGGGCGGTTAAAGCCTGATCTTCACAGCGTGTGGCCATACTGTTTCCTCCTCGAGAGGTGTGCATGCTGTTGTCCAAGATACGTTGACTCCGCAAGGATGACTGCAGACTGACGTGGGGTCGAAGCAGATAACGAAGTTCATGCGGACGAATGGCGCGGGGTGGAGTCAACTGCCGATCATTATGTGCATGAAAGGTCATAGTAGTAAGCTTTATGGGAGGTAGCTCCGCCCATCCCCTCAGTAAGTCAGTATGGTACACTGGTAGTCTGGTACTCAAGAATTAGTCGGCACTTCGGGAGCGGCCCGCCAGACTGACAGTCGGAACTTTTAGGGAGTAGGGCGGCCCGCGCGGGCCCCCGGTCCCCTTGAAATATGCCAAGCCCGCCAAGCTTGCTTAGGTCCAAGGTAAAGTACCTTACCTTGAGGTCTTCCAATTCAATGTTTCTCAGCTTGCTCTCTGAACATAGCCATCGGTCTCATCGGCCTAGCTCGGATATAAGTTGATGGTTTGGCTATCAAGGCTATCAACACAGAATCACTTCCGACGACCCTGCCTGGAGTCAATAAGTCAACAACTCTCTCAAATCTTCCCCGTCCCTCCTCAAGCTAACAGCTACAGCGCTGGGGAATGGATTTGTCTTGGCCCAGTCATTGATCAAAACTCGTTGGCAGTGGAATAGTCCGAAACAGATCCTATTGAAAGGCACGCCCCCTTCCTTCAATTGGCGCTCTGTTACGTTGCGGAAAACTTCTGGTCGCGTCGTCGTCAGCACAATCTGTGTGCGACCACGAGCGTGTAGAGAGCGTAGGTACTCGACATTCCGTAGCAGCACACTTCCGGAGCCCTCCGACCAGCTCGGTGTAAAGTATTGGCCCGTGTTCTTGAAAAGCGTGCCATCGATGTCGACGAAGAGCGTTTTCCAGGTTCGGGTATAGGCCTCCCAAGTGTCGACGGTGCCCCAATCTTCGTAGGAGCTGGCGGGGATGGAGACGAAGGTGGTATGCTCCATGAGCATTTTCACCCAGACAATATCAGATACGCTGAGCTCGACATCAGTACTGGAGGTCAGCTTTTGGTACCTGCGCGCGGTGGCAACGCTGGCAATGGTAGATGAAGCAGAGCGGAATGAGTATCCACCGATGCAGAAAGTGTTGCCTAAGATAACTTTCTCTGCAATATTGGTGATTAGCCCGTTGGTTGTTAGGGAGACATAGCTTTTGGCGGCAGGTATGGAGATGGATTGGATGCTGCCAGTGATTTCCTGGGTGGCAACACCGTCAATCGCGTTTACTGGGCAGGCAAATTGGTTGTCACAATCCTTCACGAAGATTGGGCCAGTGATCCCAGCAGCATCCACGATGCATTCGAGGGTTTGAACTTGGTCGACAGTCTCCACGGGAATGACCACTATGGAAATGGGTATTTGTTGAAGGTCCGGGTGTCCATCTTCAAAAGCCTTGAGAAGAGCCTTTGCGTCGCCACCACAAAAACGGTCGAGGTGATCCCTCAGAATACCTACCACGACACAGGCAACCTTTGCCATATTCAAAGCGCCCAAGGCATCAACAACCATTAGACAACCATTGGGTTGCGTGAGTAGCCACTTTGGCTTATGGTCAGGAAACCGAGAGGACCGACCCGCGGCCGGAATGACCACAGTTACTTCTCGGTCCACAGATTGCGTCCCACAATCTATATGTAAATTTGGTGGACGGGTAGTGATTTCACAATCCTGAGGAGTCTTTCTTGCTTCGTTCGAGGCTTTTTCCGGCAGGTGCTGAGGATGAATTTCTGGGCCACGGTTTCGGCCGCTGTCTTTTCAGAAGTCAATCGCTATCTTGAATATATCGAATTGATGTGCATCATTATTATCTCCAACCATAATATCGTCCATGTTGACGACAGGGTAATTCCAAGGCTATGAAATGATGATAGGACTAAGAGAGCATGATTTCTCTGAGATGATAAAGGGAAATTCACTTCCCAAGACATCCAGTGAATATGAATGATGATTTCTGTATGGAGATACACGAAGATGAAAGACTACCACGACCTTACATGTGATCCCGAAACGCACCGAACTTAATCTCGGAGAAGTTGAAAGTGGCTATGTGCGGATGACTAACCTTGCTTTATACCTGCAATAGCTTTCGCTATATGCGTCGCTGCACCTCCTTTCCCCTCAAGCCGTTGGTGCTGCTTAAGATTCTCCTGCGCCCAGAGTTCCTTATGAAAGCACGTTCCACCATAGCTGAAGGCGGTTCGCATTCGCTCATGAATTCCCTCGACAGCGAATATCATAGCGATCTTGCAACGGATCCGGCTTTGTTTGGGGCCTTCAAGACGAGTGTTGTCTAGGGCCATAGCGAGGAAGTCTGCGAGGAAGATGGCTGGAAGCGTGAATATATTATCATGAGCCTTGCCCAATGGTTTGGATTCCACAAAGGAGACGGTATGAGTGATTGTGTCAACCAGGAGCTTTTCCGGAGAGCATAGACCAATCCATCCTTTCCCTTCTTTACAGGGTATGCCTTCAAATTCCCAAACCATTTTGAGCAAATCCGCTGTGACTGCGTCCATGAACCAGTTGAGATCGGGCTTAGAGCACGTCCGAAAGAACGCCATGACATTACCATCAGAGTGTCCTAGTATTTGCTCCTGTTCTACCAATGAGTTTTCCATGATAAATGGAGACCAAGTCCTGCTTGCAGTTTCGGAGCAATGATTGAAGATTGGAAACGGTCGAAGGGATGGACTTGACGATGTAAACTGAGGAGTAAGTGAATGCATTTGAGCAAGGCTTTTATTTCCCCCGGGGATACGAGTCGTTCCGCTACACTTTCCTTGGATCCGTGCAGCCTGGTAAGCAAGTCTTCCCAGGCGATCGTCATTGCGAGTTTCCAGAGGTAGATTAGGCATGGCATGATAGCAATATTCCACACAACGGTGATGTCTTCACGACATCAAGGTTGTGCAAAAGTTAGGGCCTCGGCGAGCTCGACGCGTTTGTCGATGGGCCCGCATGCATTGAAAGCGAACGTGGCTGGAACCACCTCGCTAGAGGTTGTCTCATGCAGTCAGCACGTCAGATTCAATTGTGTGATGGGATGACCCGATAGAGCTGAACTGTCGGTATAGTGGAATCTAGGTATCCGAGGGACAGTAGCGCGATAGAAGAAGGAAAGTCGACCGAAGGTAGCGAGGCGGGGACTTCGCAGCGCGGATCGGCAGTTTGAAGTTGACATGCTCCAATCGCACGACTGCCCTCAAATGTGACTCGCTGATAGATAACGAATTACACGTTGCGTACACTGAGACTTGGGAACACGTCGAGTGATGACATATTTGTCCTATCCGCCGCACGGATCCTCCTCGAAGGGTTCACCCCTTCTGGTCCAAACTTACCTTACTTATGGCCATAGCTCTAGGGCACTCTTGGGCCTAACAATGTTCACTTCCATAGATCCTCAACTAAGTTGATTCTGTGAAATATTTTGCTGTAAGAACTACTCGGCCTAAGACTCTCTATAATACTCGTAGCGAAAGTAAGCTGTTAAAGTCGATCGTTGTGGAAAGCGAGGGCGTGGACTAGAAGTAAGTGGGGACCAGAAGGGTTACTCTTCTAAGGTAGGCACCTAGCCCCATTCATACTAACGTCTTGGCTATGGATCACACACACAAGAGTTTTCTGCTCCTAGTTCTTACCTTCTTAGAGTACCTTAGGTACCTTACTATGCAGATAGCCATAATCACATTGTTCAACCCTGAGGTAAGTAAGGAAGATTATCGTCTGATTGGTTCGCGTAGTGAGCTAGGGCTGGCCCGTAGCGCCTCCCTAAGGGTCCTCGGGTGTGAGATTTCTGTGGATTCTATGGGTGTGGTACCCTTGCAATGTATCTCAGAAGCTTGCCTTGTTCTGAGTTGAATTAGAGTCTAACTTAGTTCAATAGAAATAGCGAAATGGAAAGGCTGTACAACAAGGCCGTCTCGGAAAAATATGGGCAGTTCATCTACTAACATATTCAATTGCTTCGTGCACATACAACAAGCTTACTCAACCGATTCACGTCCCCTGGAGGCCATCCATGCTGCTCGAGTCCCCCAGTCATCATATGCCGAGATTCTTGCCCCAAAAAAAATATGGCCTTGGGACATGAGCTGCCAGACAACATCGACGATGCGAAGAGGACTCCTAGCTTTCCCACCGCCCGAAACTGAACGGGCACTCTGGAGCAAAGTGCGCAAAAATCCCGCCGCAGACAAGAAGTCTCCTGCTTTCAAGAAAGCCCAGCCGCCACAGCAGAACTGGGACGAGACAAACAATTTGTGGGCAATGTTGGAAACAACGTTGTCGTAGGAAAAGGAAACAAAGTTTTTCTCGGTTACATCCACAAGATCAGGACGGAAGCCATGCTCCGAGAATTCGATCGGGAACCGGTCTTTGAGGACCCCCGAGACGGACAAGTAGTTTCCAATATCTACCGAATGCGCAAAACCATTATCTGCGGCTTTGACATAGACCGGCCCTCGGATGTTGAAGATGTTGATGGCAAGTGTCACCGTTTCCACGGAATCCTCAGTCATGTCCTCTGCGTAGTGGAACCGCAATTTCTGGTACTTTTCTTCTCCTAAAGAGCGGAACAGCTCTTCGAACGCTGCCGTAGTGCCGCAAGAGAGCTCGACAGGAGGTTTTACAACTGCCACAATGATCGAGGAGACACGGTCAACAGCGAGATTGGAAATACAGTCCACAATCAGGGGCCGCCCACTGTGCTAGAACACAGTGTTAGCAATTCAGCCAGCGCGACTTGATATTCTTGGAAGATTTACATTCATAGCCAGAAGCTTTACTTGGCTATCAGTGTACAATTTGCCCATATCATTCCCCAGTGCTGGGATAATGACTGTCGTCGTACCTTCGGCCTGGCGGTTAACATCATCCTCGTGCTGAGTTCTGTCACTGGTCTTCTGGTCGAGGCTTTGAACAACACGGCGAAGCCCATTCAAGATGCACTGCTTTTCTTTATCCGAGGTCATGTAAGGCAGGATGCGTGCCAGAGTGAAGAATTCGAACAGCGGTACAGCTTCCCAAAAAGCGTACTTGAAATAAGCAGAGGCAATTCGCTTGTTGAAATTCTCCAATGTAGTCACCGCTCGTGGCAAGTCCTTTCCAGGTATGTCAGTCTGCGTTAGAAACCACTGATGGCGGCAGTCTTGCAGCAACTTGGCTATGTCTTGTAGTGGGGATTCCTGTCAGATGAACACAGTCTCATTAGCATTGCTTTTGCTTTGCAGCGAATCTTCGTCACGGAAAAGGACGTCACGGCCGAGCATATAGGAGAACCCACCACAAATGAGTCCAGAAAATCGAAGATGCAAAGCTCGCGATTCACGGGATCGACGAGCATGTTCTGCAGAGTCAGGTCACCATGGCATGTCCCGATAGGTACTTTCAAATCTTGCAGAGAGGCGTAGTGCGTCAGGATGAGGTCAAAATATTCTGTAATTTGCTGCACGTCGTCAACTGTCAGAAGAGAGGACCCGGGCAAATGTGTCTTGATATTCGAGGCCTTCTCATGGAATTCAGGCAAGATGCTCTGAAGTCTGACGTTCGAGCTCTGGATTAATTCTTGGTCGATGACGGAGATTGCCGAGCCGATGAGCCAATCGTGAATTGTTTTGTCTTGTTCTAGAATCATCGAACGAACGTCATCAAAGGGAATGTACTCCATGTCAACAATGACGCTACCCTCGGCAAGCTCACCCATCGGGACCTTGAGTCCGTACACTTCCGGAGTACTGACCATGGCGATGATTGGATTGGTTCGACATGTCGCCGAGTATATTATCTGTTTCTGGACTTGTTTAAGAAGTCTGGACCCGTCCTGCTTGCCACAACGAAAGGCCTGCTTTCGAACAGCCCATAGGCCCGACGACAGTCGACGTAAAGTCGAATCGTTGACGTACTGTCTGGGCGAAGAGAGGGCAGTTGGTCGACCTTCCTCACGAAAAATCTCTGACTGGTGCCTGCGTGGAAGATTTGGCCTTCGCAAAGCCTTTTGGACCTGAGCGGCACGGGAGCCATTCATGAACCATTTGTTCTCGTGTGGAGCTAGCAAGGTTGATCCGGCGTTCTCCAGAATTACTTGCATTGCCTCACTGTTCCACACTGGTAGGATACTGTCAGCCTTCTGACTGCCAAGCATAAATTAGGGTGAATCACCAGAACTTTCATCGGACAAGGACGCCACTGGCACATCTTTCTCGCACTCGTGGAAACCGACCACGTAGACAGCGCAGTCCGATTTTCCGGCGCCTTTCAGCGAAGGCATATCAGTCTCAGCTTTAGTGTCCTCCATGTCGATCTTCGGGCCAGTATCGAATGTTGCGGAAGAAATCTTGGGTTCTTCGCATGAAGACTCGAGATCGGAGAACGACGATATCCTGCTTGATGTCGGCCCTTCCGTTGATGATGGTGTGGCCGATGAAGGGTCGAGAGGAGATTCGAGATCTGAGAAGCACTGATTTGCATCAGGTTCAACCCTATCCTTCATGAACGCTGCGGCGAGAGGTTTGGCGCTGGTAGAACCACTACTGAATGATTGCGTTGGAATCATGACAGGCAGTGTTGGCAAGTCCGTGCTGTTCGCTGAAAGTGCCATCTTTGCACCTTCTATTCCAAAGTCTGAAGGGCAGGCAAGATGAGATCCCGTGGGTCCAGTGCTTTCTGGGATCCTAGAAAGAATAATTGGCGAGATATGACACTGACTTAGATTGTCTATGGTCTATTTATTGCGAATTATGCGTCCCCCGTCCTGGACTGTTCGTCTGACCCAATGCGATCTTCACGTTCGCTCTCAATCTCCGCAATCATCATCGACATTCCATTCAAAGCGTAGGACCTATATCCCTCATGACTACGGGCCATTGATTCGACAGGGTGATGCGCTATCCCGAACCTCTCGAGCCAGTCGCGCAGAGATTGTGGGAGCTCGGAGCAAGGTCCGATGGATACACAGAAGATCTTTGGGATGATGCGATAGTGCAACTCCATGCTGAAAAAGCTATACCTGCCCCTCTGCTCTTGACACGCTCGGCCAATATCGATAAGGCTATCTATAAGGTACTTATGCGGTCGATCATATAAGGATGAAGCAGAAGATTGACCTCAACTCGCATCGGACCTTCGGCACGATCCTAGCGGTGGATCACAAAATAGAAAGTCGTAAAAAGCTCCGACTTCCGCGAGCCAAAGGCAGTAGGATAGCCGAGCGCTGCAAGGGCCAAGAGGGGAAACTTACCCTTCTCAACAGGGAAGGTTGATCGAGCCAGGATGATTCACATTGCATCATTTTGCCAATTCGGCTCCATGCTTTCACCATCTGTTTCGTATCAAACATTTTGCTTGCGAGCGCAATCAACAGTATGGGAAAACTCAACACCAAGCTCATGAAGAATCCCATTTGGCGCATTCCAGGGTACATGCTAGCCGCCTTCCTAATCTCCACGGGGGGTCTGTTGAATGGGTAAGTATCGTACCTTACCTGGTATCGATCGTTCAACTTTGTCTGACTGCTACGTCAAAGCTACGACACTGGATCTATCGGCGCCATTACGGTAATGCCTCAATTCGAACAAGTTTTCGGAGTACTCTCACCAACAATTCGTGGCTTCACGGTATCATTCATCATGCTGACGGCTGCTATACCCTCGCTGTTCGCCGGGCATTTGGCCGACCGCTTTGGTCGCCTCAAGATTGTGATGGCTGGCGCTGTCGTCTTTGTAATCGGTACCGCACTGGAGGCTGGCTCAACCGCTATTGCGATGCTTCTTGTCGGACGAGCGCTAGCTGGCTTTGGTGAAGGCCTCTACCTTGGGAACCTCAATGTGTACGGACGCTCTTTCCTTTCCTCATTGTGTGACGCTGAAACCTCCCTATAGTTATATCTGCGAAATAGCCCCGAAGACTAGACGAGGGACGCTAGTCGCAATGCCTCAACTGTTAGTCACTGCGGGCACGTGCCTTGGCTACTTCACCTGCTATGGATCCGTGCGCATCGGGTCCTCTATTTCATGGCGTCTGCCTTTCATCATTCAAGCAATCGGAGGTGCTATTCTATTATCATTCTGCTGCATCATCCCCGAATCACCTCGATGGATGGTACTCCATGGCCATCGTGATAGCGCAATACAGGACTTGAAGAGCCTGGGTGTCTCAACTTATGAGGCGGAAAAGGACATATTGGGGCCTGCGGAACAGGAATCACGGTCTCAGCCTACGACTCTGGGCTTGCGAGGGCTTTTGACAATATTCAAGCGGTTACATCGGCAGAGAACAATACTTGGCTTGTTCATTCTTGGCATGGTGCAATTATGCGGAATTGATGGTGTTCTCTATGTAAGTGCACCAGATGTCTATCGACCTCTCCTTTCTTTCTGGGTGTTCCTTCTAAAGCACCGACTCATTCTTTCCTGTCCAAACTCCTACTAATGTTATATACTTTCCAGTATGCTCCCACTTTGTTCGCGCAAGCCGGACTTTCAGCTGCAACGGCATCCTTTCTGGCATCGGGGGTCTCGGGACTGACCATGTTGGCGATCTCCATTCCTGCCTTCATCTATGCAGATCGATGGGGGAGGAGAACCTCGGTAATTTCCGGAGGACTCATATTGTCGGCTTGTATGTTCATCATTGGAAGTCTTTATGCATCTCATGATGTCCATGCAAACGAAGGTGGAGGTAGATGGGTCGTCATCTTGCTCCTATTCGTATTTGCAATGACATATGTCTCTACTTGGGGCATCGTGGGAAAGATATACGCAACCGAGATTCAACCAACGCATACCAGAGCCGCGGCGAACAGTGTTGCTCAAGGTCTCAACTTCGTCGGTTTCCCCGTTGAAAACTGGTCGATCTCGATACTGACGATGCATCCATATAGCTAATGAATTGGCTCGTCGCTCTCGCTACGCCCATCTTCCTCGCACAATCTTCGTTTGGTCCCTACTTCCTCTTTGGAAGCCTATCGCTTGCCACCGTCATCGTGCTCACAGTGTTCATGCCCGAAACGCGAGGCAAGTCCCTAGAGTCTATTCAAGAAGTGTTCCATAGACCCGCGATGAACAGCTGGGCAACGACACTTCGGGAGCGAAAGGCAAGTAAGAAAGTTCGAGAAAGTGCTCCCCGCGATTTCTCATCGCGTAGGAGCTCCAGCCGGAGTCATGTTAGTCCGACGATGAGTAGGGTCGAGATGGAATCTTTCTAAGCCTTGTCAATGATTCTAGGGAGGGCGTCTATTTAACCGAACGAAGGCACGACTTTGTAGGGGTTTAAATCTAGCTAAAGGATATCAAACAACGTTCTTTTCACGCAGACATGCAGATTCCTAAACGGAACATCAATCATGCTTGATGATCACGTCATTTCATTCAGGTCATCGTCGGAATCGCGACCAACCCATCTACAAATCAACCTTGATAGATTCCTTATAGTTTGTAGCAATCAGAAGGACGACATTTGGGGTATTTTATAGAGATTTTCCTGCCTGATTTGAACGAAAATCGGAAGTAGACAGCATTGATTTTCTAGGCATGTTGCATAATCAAGGCAACAACGACTATTTCCATATCAGATTTTTCAAGATCAGATGCCAAGTTACTGTAGACCAGAACAAGTCGTTATCCAAAACGACAAGTTTCGTCGTCCGTTCAAGTTGGTTGAATTGCATTCAACCTTTCATCCTTCTGAGTTTCACCCCTTGCCTGAAGCTCCCTGAGCTTTCCTTGGAGCATGTTCAATTTACCATTGTCAAGACTATCGAGCCCACTAACCCTCTCACACCTCATCTGCATCGCCCACTGAGAGCCCTCAACCTGGCTTCCTAGCATAGCCGCTTCACGATCCAGCCTCTCATACGTGGTATCAATGACCGTCGTATTCATGTAGTCGAGCCGATGTCCGCAACGCTTGTCTAATACATCATGCACATGCGCGCCAGCGGAACAGCACGAGCCATAGCAATCGCCAATATGATTGACAACCGAACGGCTGGGATGCGCACGCCGTGTACGGTCGATGATGTGGATCATGGTAGGGACGGCTACTTCGTGAAAGACCTGATATGTGGCAAAGATGTTGGAAAGGTAAATGAAGTCGGCGAAGAAGCGGCGCGGGACGAAGTAGATGTCGCTCCAGCCGACACACCACTCGTCGACGTCGACATTGTAGCCAAGATCTAGGTTAGCAAGGGCTTTGACGGCCTTTTGTCCTTGGTCGTGGAAACGGTGTTCGGGCCCCCAGCCCCAGTATTCGGGGTAGCGGGCTAGGCTGTTCATGCACTCGAAGCGAGGTTCTGAGCTGATGGCGTACCATATGAGATTGATATTCTCGCCGGCAAAGTTGATTGGGTCGATCCAAGCGTCGAAGTGGAAATTCAAGATGCCATCGATTTCCGCCTCTGGGCTGCCTGCTGGTGCGTCGAGAAGCAATTGCATTGTTTCCGCTAGCGGTTTGTAGAAGAGTACGTCTGGAGATTCGTAGGAGTCGTGCGTTAGATTTACAAAGTCCCTCGGTTTGTCTTTGGCGTAGCCTGGCATGCTGAAGTGGAGTTCACGGAAGAATGGCGCATATTTGCGTAACAGTGGCATCCGTTCAGGGCGCTCGCTCGCCCAGCGCACGTACGCTAGACTATTCTTGAAAGGAGACTCGAGCAGTTGAACACTCTTTTCCGTACTGCTGCCGTGTTTAATATCCTGGCGATTCTTCGATTGCTTTGCGCCTGGCATTCGTGTATCAGAAAGCGTAAGCGTAGAAACGATGACTGTCGTCGCTATAATGCCGATTGTAAGGATAGCCCAAGGATAACGCTAAAGCAGAGCTATTAGCGGAGTGATTGTACGCTACAAGAAAGATTGTATCCAAGAAGTGGCAGTGCTTCGAGTTGATACTTACACACACCTTTGTCAAGATCGACTGTGCGCTAGGGTTTGAGAGCGGAACGCCACAATCTAGCTTTGCCTTGCCCTTTCTTAGAGGCGCTGCTTCCATGTATAGCCATGTGGCCACGAAGACAAGCACAGTCCCCGGAACAAGGATGAATGAAAAGTCGACGTCGAAGAAGATTGGCGAAATGTAAAGCAGTATTCCAGTTGATACTGCCGTCGCAAAACATTTGATCACTGCATCTGCGTCTAATATCCCATGGATTCAGAATCAGTGTACTGTACCGTTCGACAAGTTAGAGGAGATCAAGCATCATACATTTGTAGACTGCCGTAATTGTAAGTCCAACGAATACATTACTAATAATCACCATCTTAGCTTCCAGGCTTCCATAGCCAGAGAAGAGGCTGGGCTCGTCGGCTTTCAGCATTCGAATGATGCCGTGGAGCATCAGGTTGATAGCTGCTCCAGATCCATAGAGCATCATGTTAGCTGCATGTAAAGAGACGCCATGGCTTTTGTAAAGATTTTGATTGTAGACGCCAGATATCGCGCTCAGGAAGACCTGGAAGAATAGAAGCAAGTAGGTGTAAAGTGGATACGATGAGCCGGACCCTGGGCGATACTGGGTGACTGTTATACCACAAATCTGCATGACATAGAGTCTCAGCTCACAAAAGCGGACATATAGGAAAGAAGTGTCACCTGAATAAGAATCGCAATCCACTGTAGTTTAGCGATCTTAGTTCCCAAGGTGAAACGAGTCAAAAGTGCTGTGACTAATGTGATGCTGGACTTGATGAGTGAGATAGTCCCAGGGTCTGCGATTTTGTATAAAGCAAACGCCTATCAAACCAGTATTTAGAACCTTGGTACGAATCAGGCTTGGAAATCAATGGAAAACTCATACCGTGTTGTTGATCAATGCATAAAGCAAGGCCAATTGAGCAAAGCCGAACGCACATGCTGTGGGAACCTCGTTTCTGCAGATTGTTGTAAATATTGGAATGCTGAGACGAGCCGAGATCGCAGAGCCAGGGGGGTGGTTTGCGTGGGGCTTCCATCCCTCGGAGGGAAAGTCCTCACGGTGATCTTGTTTTAGTCCTTCCTTTTCGTGCATAAGGGTTCGTTCCGCGTTTGGTAGAGGCGAAAAGTGCCACACCCTCGAACGAGCATGTCGCCGAGTACACTCGTGGTAGAAGAAGGATGTTGATAACGCGAGTTTCAGGAGCTCGGAAATAGCTATGGATGAGGGCGCTGAGAAGGTATAGCTTTAAGGAGATTAGATTTCATGCTCCATTGTGCTGAGACTCGAGATACTTGCACTCCGTCTCGCTGGGAGAGCTTATAAATTAGTCCGACTCCAGCCTGAATCACGACCAAAGCCGACGCCGCCACATAGGTAGGGTCCAGTTTGAACATCCGGTGGTCAAGACAAAGATATGAAGAGGACCTGCGAGCGATAATGCTGCTTTTCTTGTTGGCTAATGTTAAAAAGTACAAGAGAGGGAATGGAAGCTACCTGACAGTCCCCGGTTGGAGAGGAAGGCAGCAGGCCAGAGGCCCCTTGGGCATAATAAGTTCAACCTATACATACTGTAAGGGTGGCTTTTGGTATCGGCAAAGCTGCCCATCAAAAGTGTGATGATAAGTGTAGATAGAAACACCGGCCGCCGGAAGTGAGTCCGCTCGCTTAGGAATATTCTAGTGGTTGCAGATCAGCCTCTCTTGGCAGGGGCCTAGCAGGACGCTGAAGTATTAGCCTCGGGTGAGTAAGCGGGTGATCAAACGGCCACTCGGCTTTCTTGCCCAATGAGGTAGAATAGGTAGAGACATGTAGGGCAACTGAAGCGACGCTAGTTCCATGGTGCATTGATGTATGAGCCCACTTCGACATTGCCTATCCTTACCTTATCCATATGCTCTGTATGCTGCTACAGATCGTGATACTGCCATGGGTGAATGCGATCTGAAGTGACACGCTCTGCTTGGCTCTCCAATCCGGAATGAACGGGGTGAAGAAAATGTGGGCACGCTTCGCTCACACTTTGGTAAGATATCCGGCTATGACATTATCTCGGTTCCAGTCTGGCAGGCGGGCGGTCTATCTTCTACACTCATCGAAAACTACGACAGCTTCCGAGCGCCAAATGAAGACAACGGCCTAGCTATAAGACATCCTACCCCAAACGACCAGAAAGGCAGATATAGAATTGGTATTGGTAACATGGCGGACCCAACGTCACAAAAAGTCCTGGTATGAGCTTCAGTCTTCAATATCACCCTGCTATGCTCAAGCTAATGGCTACCGTCAGATTACAGGTGGGGCAGGTTTTGTAGGGTCACAGTTGGCGCACCACCTTCATGAGCAAGGCCACCCCGTGATCCTCTTAGATAGCATGACCTTCGGCCATCTCGACAACCTCATCATTTCCGGCCATACCTTCGGTCGCCTCGTTGTCGAAGACATTCGTACTCCTCTCGCCAAGATATCGGCTCTCATGGAAGATGTACATACCGTATTCCACTTTGCGGCAGTAGCTGCTCTGCCTACTTGCCAAAGCAATCCTAGCTTAGCTTATGATGTCAATGTCTCTGGTACAGCCAACATCCTTGAAGCGGCGAGGCGCGCGAAGGTCAAGCGCATTATATTTGCCTCAACATCCGCCATCTACGAAGCTACGGTCATGGATCCATCACGAGACGCATTTCGCGAAGACGACCCTGTGGCGCCTAACCTCATCTACTCGATGACCAAGGACGCTGCCGAAAAAGTGTGCCAAGCATACAGTACCAATTACGGCATGGACATTATCATTGTTCGCTTCTTCAATATCTACGGGCCACATCAAGACTTCAAACGCTTGTCCCCACCCTTTACATCCTATCTCGCTACAGAGCTAGCCCACAATCGCACACCGACCCTATTCAACTCCTCAACTACGGCTCTGCGTGATTACGTTTACAGCGCAGACCTCATCAGCCTCCTCACTGCTATGCTCCAAAAGACTGGCAAGAAATATGATGCAGAGGTTTTCAATGCTTGCAGCGGCGAAGGACACTCAACGCCTAAAATCTTCGAGATTATGAATGAACACACGGGCAAAGTTATTGAACCCCGCTATGGCGAACCAGAGAAATTCTGGAGCCAGTATCCGGAATTGGTGCAGGAACCGTATCCGCTTAATCCGAGAAGAATTGCGAAGGAAGTGTACAAGATGAGTCTAGGAGATCCGTTGAAGACGCAAAGGGAATTCGGTTGGAGGGCGAAGACTGGGATGAGAGAGGGTTTGGGTGAGGTTTGGAAATATACGCTGGAAAATATATGAGTGTTGTTCTACGTTGTATCTATTGTATCGGAGCCCGCAGGTATGATGTTACGGACACATCTACACTTCCTAGACTTCTACAAAGATCATCCTTGAAAGAACTAGACTCCGGTAAATGTGCAATTAGTGTTTAGACGTAATGATCATTGATATAGGCTGGACTTAACATGGTCTTGAAAACTCCAGTAGTTGACTGATGACTGGACTCGGGACTCTTGACGCTGGTCCCTTTTTGCCAGGCACGCCAGGCTATCCAATACCAAGACCCATATCTAGGAAGGTCTGCCGGACTTGACCATTGAAGAAAGTGGCCACGAGATTGATCGGAAGTCTGTAGAAAACTAAAAGGTCGATGCGGCGATCCAACGTCCGAGTGCGTGGGACACGATGAGACAGTGGGCTCATCACGAGCTGTGTCACTTCTCGGGTTACGGTAAGAGAGGAAGGTAGCGCGACTTAACATGATTGTATGGGTATAAAGCCGCTGTGGTCTCGACCCTTTGATTTCCTAGACAAACAGCATAGTTGTCGACTTCATCTCTATTTACTATCTGCACCTCCAGCAGGAATAATCTTCAATATCTCACATTCCGATGGTCGTTATAGACAGGACAATGGCCGTCGCGCTCGATATTCCTGAATCGATGGAAGCAATTCAATACAACCAGGTCAAAGACTTTTCACTTGTGACAAAAGCGGTGCCTTCCCCTAAAGCCCACGAAGCCCTGATCAAGGGTACGCAATCCGAGTACACAGACGCTAATCACTAAACAGCCTCTGGCTTCAAATACCAAATATGAGTCCAAAAATTACTATTACTGACAAATGTCATTGGCACAACAGTCAAGTCTTGCGGTATATGCGGCACAGATCTTCATATCCACAATGGAGAGTTTGCTTCCAGAATGCCGGTCGTCACAGGCCACGAGACATCTGGAATTGTTGTCTCAGTTGGGGACGCAGTGCAGAATCTGAGCATTGGCGACAAAGTGACTGCGGACAACGCCGAACTCTGTGGACACTGCTACCACTGCCAAAGGGGAGAGTTGCTCTTCTGTGAGAATTTCGCTGCGCACGGAGTCCACTGTAGGTCCAAAGTAATACAATCTCATGCTGCTGCTTCCGTCGTGCAATGCTTCTGGCTGACCGTCGCAATATGATCACTAGTGGACGGAGGGCTCGCCGAGTACTGCGTCTTCCCAGCAGAAAAGCTCTTTCCCTTCACCGAGCTGTCATGGACCGAAGCATCCCTCTTCGAAGCCGCTTCCTGCGCTGTGCATGGCCTTGACCGTATTGATCCGAAAGTTGGCTCCACGATGCTGATGATCGGGGCGGGGCCAACAGGTCTTTGCCTAGCCCAGCTGTTGAAGTTGAATGGCTGCTCTCATTTAGTGCTAGCTGCGAATGCGGGGCCAAAGATGGAGTTGGCGAAGAAGCTGCATTGTGCAGATGAGTATATTGATCTTGATCGCGAGGAACCTGCTGCGCAGTGGACGGCCCTCAAAGAATCTTACCCGACCGGATTTGACGTCGTTGTTGAAGCGTCCGGCTCTCCTCAGGTACTTGAACAAGCTATTGAATATTGCGCAAGGGGTGGGAAGTTGCTGTACTATGGAGTGTATCCAAAGGATGCATTGATCAAACTTTCCCCTTCGCGGGTCTTCTCGAACGAAATCAACATTCTTGGGTAAAGAGAATCGCGTGATGATTCTGAGTACAATTCCACTAACAACATTACAGCTCATTCTCCCAAATGTGGTGTTTGCCTCGCGCCATACAATATTTGGAGACCCGAAAAGTGGATGTCCGTGGGATTGTTACCGATACCTTTGCTCTAAAGGACTTCAATGAGGCCTTGGATGCAGTCAGAAACAAAACATGTATCAAAGCGACCATTGTATATAACGACTGATTGGCGGATGATTCCTAGCCATGATTAGACTGCACGAGTGCATAGAAGGTATTCTTACAAGTGATGATACTTATCATCACAGTCTTTGCCCCGTTCACTACTTTGCCCTCGCGCATCTACCATAACACAAGATGTAGGATGGCACGAGACTAGCAAAATCGCGCAAAGCAGGTTACTCAAAGCAATGGAAATAGTATTCACGTGTAACGAGATATTACTCCCCTTTTTTGGCTTATCATGGCTCGATTATCCAATGCAAAGGCCATACTCTAGAGTCTTGAGTAGTTGTAAGGATATAGAACAGTAGCGTCAATACTCATACTCTTTGATCGGGGGATAGGTAGTGGACCAGATGTCATCTCCCCAACGGAAGATAAGAACAATATAAGGAAACACATTTAGCATGTACAAGACTGTTGAGAAAGCTTCGTAGCAAACAAGCAACTTGAAATTCCCCCGCCCTATTTCTGTAAGAAATCGTACACCGTAACAACTTACTCTAGTAGTATACATCTATACTACTACAACTTACTTAATTAAAGTAACGGGTAATAGACAGGTTTTATAGTAAGATTATTCAACGTTTATTTAATAATTTATACGGGTCTAGCTGTACGCTAACCCTAATCTAGATTTACCTAAATATAAGCCGTCGCTACTTAGCCCTACCTATCTAGGATTTACCCGTAAAACTCCTTTTAATAATTATCTATTTATCTATATTATTAATAATAATATATTATAAATATTAATTCTAATAAAGAACTTATATATCTAGCTACTCTAGCCCTCCTTATCCTTAGTTTATATTATATTAGCTAAGTCCTACGCTACGCCTATATCCTACTAATTAAGTATTAGAGTAAGGAGTAAAGTCTTAATAATTTCCTACTTAAGTAAATAAGGCAGATATTTAAATTTATTAAAAATAAGATATATTAATTACTTACTTATTTTAACCTTAAAAGTATTAATTAATAATATAATTATTAGCCTAGCTTAAAGCTTACTTTATATCTTATTCTAATAAAATTCTTATACCTATATCCTTTATATAAGTTATTAATAATATTTAACTAGTCTCCCTCCTTTATTTCTATTATAATTAATAATATCCTTAAGTACTTATATAATTATTATAATCCTATCTTATACTAGTATCCTATTTTTAGATATAATAGGATCTAGAGGTATATAAGGATAATTAAATATATAAGTTAAATATATAGGAGGTCTATAATTTAGGAGTTTATTAATAGAATATTTTAGAACTTTTATTAATTAAAGGAAGATTAAAGGTTCTTCTACTCAATATATAAAAAGGTATCTTCTTACTATAATAGAATATGCGGAAATTAGGACCCTGAGCTTATCGCAGCTTATCGGTTGGTTAATAAGTGCCCCAATTGCCCCTCTAGGACTAGCGCCAACTATAGTGAATATTAAAAGTCTGACATTTCTTCGCATTCTACCCACGTCTACACCCACGCTCTATAATATTTTCTACTTAAATGAAGTTATACAGCTCATTTTAGCCTACTTAACGTCTCAAAAATACTAAAAATCCGTGCAGTGCTTTAAAAGATGTATCAGAATAAGTGGATTCACCTACTAAATTCCATGCGCCAACGGCTAGAATAGAATATGGATTATGAACAACAAAAATCCTAACATTATTTATATTTTACCTATTCTACGATAACGCCTACCAACGTGTCTACTATCAGTCTGAATAAGGGGAAATATCCGTCTTATTACCAGGTAGGCAACGCTGTTAGCATGATCTAAATCGGTGCATTGCTGCATTAGCTAATGCTGTCGCATTCATAGGCCAAAAACCCTACTATTCACATCACCTACCAACGTGTCTGATATCCACCTACTAACGTGTCTGATATCGGCCTAAATAGGGGGAAATATCCGTCTCATTGCTAGGTATGGAACGCTGTCAGAATGGGTGTATATGATATGGCTAATGCTGTCGCATGCACAGGCTACCTACCAACGTGTCTGATATGCTCCCTGCTATCCACGTCACCTACCAACGTGTCTGATATCGGTCTGAATAGGGGGAAATATCCGTGTCATTGATAGCCTACTATGTCTGATATGCTTCCTACTATTCACCCCACCTACTAATGTGTCTGATATGTTCCCTGCTATTCACGTCACCTACTAAACGCCAGGTAGTAGGGGTGATTTTCCGACGTAAAAATCTTGAATTTTTACAGGCATTTTCTAGTATAGTATAATATAATTAAGGGTAATATACCTAGATAGTCTAATTAATATATTATATAACCTATTTAAGGGAAAGGTAAATAACTTAATAATATTATAAACTTTTAATATATAAGACTAGCTATATTAAGTATTCTAGGGGTAGTAAGTTCTAGATCTATTTAGTAATAAAGCTTATAAGTATATAGAATTTATTATATTACTATATATAAGCTACTTAAATATATAAAAGAGAAAGTTTAATAAAAGAATAGCTAATATATAAATTATTATTAAATATAATTTTAAGATAATATAAATACTTTAAGTAATAAATACCTTTAAGTATAAAATAAAATTAGGGCTAATACCTATTAATAATATCTATTAGGTAGTAGTACTATTAATAAACTATTTTACTTATTTATAAGGCTAAAATATAGTATCTAGTTAATTTAGAATAAGGCCTTTAATAATCTACTAATATTTATTAGTAATTAACTCTACCTAATAATTACTTAGATATATTTCTTTATATTAAGCCTTATAATATAATTAAAGGGATTATAAGCTTATAATTTATATATAATTACCTAACTCTAATATTATAATACTATTAATTTATAGACTATATTACTAATAAAGAGCTTATTATTAAATTTATAATATATATAAGAAATATAAGAAACCCGCCCTTATTAAGTAATATAACCTATTTATATAATTACTATAAAATAGTAAGTATCTTATAAGGCCTTATTTCTTTATTCTTACTTAAAGTTTCTACTTTTATATTCTATTTAGTTTTTCTACTTCTTATTCTAAAATATCCTAATTCTAAATTACTTAAATATTAGGGGTCTATATTAATAGTTATTCTATTATTTTATTTTATTTTATATATTAGAGTTATAAAATATACCTAAGTATTATATCTACTAGTCTTATAATATTCCTATTATATATTATTAACCCTATCTTTACTAAGCTCTTTATTAACTTCTATATAAAAATCCTTTATAGTATTTCTTCTTTACTTACTATTATTATTATTACTTTTAGAGTCTCTATTATTAGTTACTTAATTTATATCCTTAATATTATTAAGCTTATTAATATATAATTATATTATACTTATAACCTTTTTATTAGATATCTAGGGACGGCTTAGTATATTATTATTTATAGGAATAGTAAGACTAATCTTATTAGTAATATTTTCTAGTATTTTTTAGATTTATTCTATCTCTTTACTTAGGTACTATTAATATAAGACTTAATTTATATAAAGTATTTAAATAAGGTCCTCCTAGGCCCCTATTTACTTTTATAATAGAGTTATAAAGGCTTATAACTCCTTATAAAGTATATTTAATATATTATAAGTCTATTATATTCCTTTAATTAAATATTTAAGTTCCGCGTTAGTATTAAGTTATTACTTATAAATAGGTTCTGGCTTCTTAATTAAGGCTAGGTCCTAAGTACTAGTTATTATAGATATATTAATATTAATAAGTAGAGGGGCCTAAGTACTACTTATTAATATAGGCCTACTAATACTTATAAGTATTATTACTAAAGTTATTATATTATAAGATTTAAAGAATTTTAAACTTTACTTTATAAAACTAATTAAAATAGTAGTTATATCTTAAGTTAGATAAGACCTTTATATTTATTTAGGTCTTTACCTATCCTTTTATAGCCTTATCTCCCTTTTTTTCTTCTTATTCTACTATTATAATTATTATAGCTAATAGATAATACTATTAATAGAGTTAGCTTTATCCTTAAGATTACTCCTAATATTAATACTACTCTAGTAGTTAGTATTACTCTAGTATTAAGGACTTAAGCTTTACTACTAGTAAAGGGAACCTTTTAATATAATACTTATACTAGAGGGTAATAGTAATATTACTATATATAAGAGTAAGATAAGTAAGCCTTTTAAGGAGGAGTCTTATTTATTATTTTCTTTATAAGAAGGAATTTTATTAGAACTAGTGTTTTCTATTTCCCTTATAACCTTTTTACCCTAATAAGTAGAGAGTATATCTTATCTAATATTATAATCTTATATTTTCTCCTTTTTATCTTTTATATCTTACTTTTTTTTATATTTTCTAGCTTAAACTTTATTAGTTATTAGTTACTATTAATCTAGTACTTATATAAGGTTATTATTAATTATTATATACCTAGATCTCCTATTATATTCCTTCTTATATTTATACTATTTAAGTAGTACTATTACCTTTTATTAATAACTATTCTAAGAGTAGGAATAGTAGGTATATATCTTAAAGTCCTATTATATATCCTTCTACTATAAATTTATACTAGAAAGTTTATATATATCTACTTTAATAAATATATAATTAATAAATATTATTATCTCCTTAATATTAAGAAGTATTCCTTTATATATACTTTATCCCTTCTACCTACCTCTCCTACGCTTTTTATTATAACTATCTAACTATAAGATATCTAAGCTCCTAGTCCCCCTTCTTTTATACCTCCCTAAATATTATAATAGCTTTATATTATATAGCCTAGCTTTCCTATAACCTTTCTCTTTATAAGGGAACTTTTATAGGGTAGGTTAGGAGGAATATAAGGGAAGGATATTATTATTATTAAGAGGTTCCTAGGGTATAAGAGGTATATTTATATAAAGGCTAGTAATAATATCTTCCTACTAATTATATAAATACGTAGTAATTATATATTTATTACGCTATATTAAGATCTTTAGTTATAGGGATATAAAAGGAGGATCTAGCGTACTAGTAATAGTAATAATAAAGGTACTAGTACCTAGGATATCTTTAAAAGACTTTAAAGTACGCCTAGGAGGTATAAAATAATTATTAATAATAGTAGAAGAAGGTTATAAGAGGGATGGAATAGATATAAATATAAGTAAGTAATAGATTAACTATAAAGGATATTAGAATAATAGCCTAATTAGGCTATTATTTATATTAAATCAGTAATTTAATAATTAAATTACTAACTTAATAATCTATATAATTAGTAAATACTATAGCCTAATATAGCTATTAACTATTAAATAATATTAAATAATCGCTTGAAATTAGGACTATAAAACCTGTCTAATCTTGTTAGAATATCCTCTCTAGTATATTCTTTATATATAAAGTAATTATACTAGTAAAATTTACAGTTTATAATATATCTTCTTACTATAATAGAATATCTAGTAATTAGGACATTAAACTTATTATAGCTTATTAGTTAGTTAATAGCTACCCTAGTTACCCCTCTAGGACTAGCGCGAATATTAAAACTCTAAAATTTCTTTCCCTTCTACTTATATCTATACTAATACTCTATAATATTTTCTATATAGATTATATTACTTAGCTTACTTTAAGGTACTTAATACTCTAAAAATATTAAAATTAGTCTATTAGTTTAAAAGATATATTTAAATAAATAGATTTCCCTATTAATCTAGTCTAACTATCTTATATCTTAGTACCTCTCTACTACGTTAATAAATTTTTCTTCCTACCTCTTTTATATTTTTAATACTATTATATAGATATTAATACCTCTCCTTATAATTTATATAATTTATAATATATAAATTATACTAGCTACCTTTAAATAATATAGTATTACCCTTCTTATACTAAATTTGACTCCTCTAGCTCCCTATTAATACCTTCTAAGCGCCTAGCTCTTTCTAAGTTATACCCTAATACTATTAATAAGAGGTTTAGATCTTATAAGACTAATAGTATAAGGTATACTAGATATCCTAAGAAGGCTAATTTAGGTACTTAAATTAGATCTAGGAACCTACTAGTAAACCCTAGAGATATTATATTAATAGAACCTCGCCTTGAAGAAATACTATTAGGTACTTACCCTTATAACTACTTTAATAAGGGTATTACTCCCTAGTAGTATATAGCCCTTACTAATATAACTATTTAAGTAGTTATTCTACCTAAGGACCCCTAGTAACCTACTCCCCTAGCCTTTAAAGAAGTACCTTAATAATTTACTCCCTAGCCTCCCTCTAAATATAATTAATATACCTATTACTTATATATTAGACGCGTAGCTAATATAAAGGATAATACTAAGTATTAACCTCCCCTCTAATAAGGCCTATATTAATAGCGGAATTATATATATTAGAGTTAGACGCTAGGTTAGAGATATTAGATATATAAGAACCCTAAGATAATAATAAATAAGGGTTTATTCTAGGTTAATAGATTATTTAATATTACTAGTAATAAGTATTTATACTATAATATATTATTATAGGAAAATAAATATAGTAGCTTAGATAATAGTTAATAGCTATATTATAATAGTAGGAAGAATAACTAAGTAGCCCCTAATTAGTTATATAAGCCCGCTAATATTAACTTATTACTTAAAAGGCTAGGGAAGAGAGCTTAGGATATAATTAATTAATAGCTTACTTAATATTAATATTATTATTATTATTAATAAATACTTTATAAGAAGGAGGTTTATATATAATAAAGAACTTTTAGATAATATTATTAATTATAATAATTATCTCCTCTTTATTTATAATGGTATAACTAATATTAATACTTATATTAATTAAATTACCTTCTAGATCTAGAGGTCTATTTATTATCTAATAGGTCCTCTTATTATTATTAATAGCCTTAGGCTAAAATTCGCCTAGATTTATATACTAGATAGTATATAAGAGTAACTAGATATTTACTATTAATATTTTAATAATTTAAATTAAAATACTCTTATTTCTACTTAGTATACCCTCTAGTCTATTAACTTATATATCTAGGGGTTTAAATCCTATTATAACCGCCTTAGGGAGGATAAATTATAATATCCTATTAATATTATAAGTATTTATATCTAATAGCTAAATCTTAAATAATAAGATAAAGGTACTTATAATTACCCTATTTTTATAGAAGTTACTTATATTATAATAACTCCTAATAATATTATAAGAGGCTAGATTAAGCGGGATATTTATATTAAAATTATTAAGGGGGGCCTTATATTAATCCTAGATTAATATCCTTCTTATATAACCCTCTAATATCTACTCCTATTTCTATTTAATAAATATTTATAGTATAACTACCTCCTACTAGCTAGCTATTAGCTTCTAGGTGACTATTAACTATATATATTATAATAGAACTATATTACTAGTATACTCGCCTAGTATACCTTAATTAGTAGTAATAAAAAGCTAGAGTAGAAAGAGGGTAGTAACCTTAAGTAGGAACTAGACTAGTATATTACTAGTAAGTATATACCTTAGGGTCGTAGTAGGTCTTAGTAAGTAATAAGATATTAATTTTATATAAAATAGATATAAGTAAGATTATTTAATATATTTTCCTAGTTATTTTTTAACTTAAATCTACTTAATTATAAATAGTTCTAAATTATTTAAATAATAGTTAGGGATAATTAATATAATTTAAATAGTTAACTAATTAATATCTAAATCTAGCTTAATTTCTTTAATTATACTATTAATAGTAGATATCTATTTAGCTATTAAGCTATTAATATCTAAATATTAATAGAGCTTAATAACTTAAATTAGTATTATTAGAATTAATAGACTATTTAAATAGACTATTACTCCGGCCTAATAGATAGGCTTAGTAGTAATCTAGATATCTTACTTAAAGATATTAGTAGTAAGATAATTATCCTTCTATTAATAATACTAGGAAGCCTATATATTATAAAAGTAAGAATATAAGATATTATAATAATAATTTAAAAAAGGGGTAAACTTAAATTTTTTATTACCTTTATATATAATCTTAAGTAGCCTAATATTTAAAGCTTATTAAAATCTAGTTAGATATTAGAGTACTATTATAATCTAATTACCTATATCTTTAATTAAAAGCTCTAGGAGCTAATAAAAGACCTCCTTAAGTAATATATCCTTAGGATTTATATAGGCTACTAATATATTATTAAGTTTTAGAAGTAAGGTCTCTTATATACTTATATTCTCCTTATTATATAAGAAGAGGATTAGATCTAGATGATTAATAATATTAATAGTATTATTTAAGTATTTATTCCCCCTTAATAGGATAATAATATATTATATAAGTTAATTTTATAATATATAGTTTTTAATTATTATACTAGTATTCCTAGTAATAGATATTTTAATTAGGAGAAGAATTATTATAATAAGGCTTTTCTAAAGGATTTTTATTAAGAGATATCTTTTATATCTAATAGGAGTTATCCTCTTTATAAGTATCTAGTTAGCCCCTTTAAACCTAATTCCTCTATTAATAATAGGTAGGTTATCCCTTATAACTTATATCTATTAAAGAAATATAGTACCTATATTAATATTAAGATCTATAGCTTTATTAAGTCTATTTTCTATCTATATAAATATATTTATAAGAGACCTAATTAGATTAATATCTCCCTTACTAGGAATTATATATATACTAATAATAATCCTACTCCTAATAGCTAGCTATAATAGTAAGGGGAGTTAGTAGATAAAATTATAAAATTCTAGTCTACTTATTAAATTAGGTCTATTAATACTATTTAGAAGATACTCTTATTTAATATAAGTATTATAAAGCCTTATATAAAGTATTTATAGATCTACCTCCTAAATTAATAGTATACCCTTTTTAAGCTAGCTAATAACTAGGCTATTAATAAGGCTATTAAATAAAAGCTAATAGATATTAATAAGCTTTATAAGACTATATTAATAGAGTTTTTAATATAAACTATCTTATTAAGGAAGCTTATAATAATATTTAGCTATTACCTTTTATAAAATAGAATAGGAAATATCCTATTATTATAAGGGATCTACTTAAATATTTATACGCGGATTTTCCTAAGGTCTTTATATAGAATAAAAGAAATAAATAATAGAAAATATATAAAAGGAGGGAGACTCTTAAGTATATTAATTTTATTAGTCCTAAAATTAAGGATCTCTACTATTACTAACTACTCCTCTATTATATTAAGGGGGCTATATCGTTTAATAACCTCTAGATAGTAGATAGTTAGCTAATAGGATAGAAGGAGGCCTATATAAAGCTTAAGTTAATTAAAAATAATAGATATACTAATAAGATCCTTAATAAAGAAAAGGATTTTTAGGGAGATTATAAGTTATATAGTCTTTTTATATTAGTATTAATTAAATACTAACCTACTAATACCCTTAAATTATAGAATAAATATAAGGAGTATATCTTAAATAACTACTTATACCTCTTATAATAGGATTTTTTAATATTTTAGATACTAGATAATTATTATAAGTAATAGTTATTTATAGAATAGTACGCTCTTTACCTAATTAATAGCTAATTAGAATATTAATTAACCCTTAAATATACTAAGAATCTAACCTAATATAGCCTATTTATTCTAACTATCCTATTTAATAATTTTAATAATATTTTAAATAGACTTTTACGGGAAGAAATATCTTACTAAATTACCCTTGATAAGGCTAAGGTCTTATAAAATAGGCTAAATACTAACTAATATTATACTACTAATTAGATTATTACCGCTATTAATACTAATATTAATAATAAATTTAGTACTCTAAGTATACTATTCTTCCTTAATAGTACTAGGGGGACTAGTAAGATATTAGTTTAAAATACTATTATAAAAAGGCTATATTCCTAGTAAAAGGTTACTTTAATAGTAGTATCTTCTAGTATTATATTAATACTATTATAGGGAGGTTAGACTACTTACTTATAATTTAAGATACCCCTAGACTCTAATACTACCTCTTCATATAAGGTTAAGAAGGGGACTAATCTTACTAAGTTAATTAAGTAAGCTTATATTATCTTCTAAGATAAGTCTCTTATATAGAGTTAATATAATAGAAAAGCTATTAATTATAGCCTTTAAGATATTTATAATAATAACTAGGCTTATTTTAAGGGTAAGGTAGTCTACTTTTATAATAACTTTTAATAAATACTCCTAGTTATTCTAGGAGGATCTAGTAGCTAGATTATTAAGGTATATCTTTAAAAGGCCTATTTCTAGAATAAGATTATATATTTAAATCTTACTATTAATAAGTAACTTAATAATCTTAACTTAATAGATATTATATATTATAAAATAGGACTATTTATAAATAATCTCCTTACTATTAATAATAGTATTAATATCTAGAAAAACACTACTATTAATAAAGATATATTATATTAAAAATATAGTTATACCCCTAGAAATACTATTAATAATTTAGTTAAGGATACCTATATTAATATTAGAATAAATATCTCTTAAAGGGTTTATTTATTAGAATAAGCTATTTTAACTATTATTAATAAAGATATTACTAGTATTAATATTAAGATAATATTATATATCCCTAGTAATATAATAATATATTAGAATATTAATTATATTATATTAAAAAAAGATAATAAACTCTTCCCCCTTAAGTACTTTTATAAATTTTATAAATCCTCCCTATTATCTTATAAGTTATATATTAAGTTAGATATATTAATTATACTATTAAAAAAACTTAATCTATTATATTTATATAATAGGACTTAATTATAAGTAATAAAATATAGTAAATATATCTTTAAGGAGGAGATTATAAGTAATACTTATAATAATAATAAGGTAATACTATTTAAGATATTATTATAATTTAAAGAAAATAATAAGTAGATTCCTACCCCCTTTATTTATAAGTAATACTCTATCTAACTAGTATTTATTATAACTATTAATAAATTATAAAGTTAATTAATAAAGTATATAAATATCAACTTATAAACTAAGCCTACTTTTAATTATAATTAATTATATATAACTCTATTATAAGTAATAAGATAGAGAAACCTCTATATTATTAAGCTTAAAACTCTTAAATATATATTTAACTAAATAATAAGAAATATTATATATATATAAATACTATTAAATAATAGATAGACTACCTTTAATATATTAATTATAACTTATTATTAATACCTAGATCCTATTAATAGCTACTTAGTAGCTTATAAAAATACTAATTATAATATTAAAAATATAAAAATAGCTTAATATCATACTTAATTATATAATTATATAATTATATCTTTATATTAAATTATAATATTAGATTTTTTAATAATAAAAATAAGTTATTCTTTTATTTAATCTATTAAATATTATTAATTAAACTTTAAAGGATTAAATAAATATTAAGCTATATTAACTCTTATATCTAATAGATTCCTTTATATTAATATAATAAATCTAGTAAGACTATTAATAGTTATTATAAGAGTATAAAAGATATATTATAATATAAGGGATATAATAATTTAAAAATTATATTAAATAATCTAATAGTATAAAAGTTATTAATAGAATAGAATATTATTATACTAGATATCTTATAATTAGTTAGGTACCTAGTAGATAGTATTAGTTTTTTAATATTTCTATCTTAATAATAATAATAATATCTTTTTTTAATAATAATTAATATAATAAGTTATCTAATAATGATATATTTAATTATATCTTATTAATCTTAAACAGTAATATTATTATAAAGTTATAATATAAGTAAGCTTAATAACTATTTATTAATACTCTAATATTAAGTAACTATTATAAATAATTCCTTAGATTTAATATTAATATTTTTACTAATATTTACCTTATAACTCTTATAATACTTAAGAAGGGTTTTAATATCTATAATAGTTTATATATATATCTATTATATTTAGACTTAAACTTACCTTATAACTATTATTACTTACTAAGGAATAAAAGAATTATACTTTTAAGTATACTTTTCCTATATAAAAATCTTGAAATTTTATAGGTATTTTCTAGTAATAATATAGAATTTTATATAGAATTAAAGTTATAAGTTATTAAAGAATTTATTACTAGTCTAATTATAGTAAGTTAGATTAGACTTAGTTTAAATATAGTATATAATACTAGACTACTATAAGTAATAAGTTAAATATTAGTATGTTAGTAATTTCTAAAACTCTAGAGAGGTATCTAGGGCCGGCCCTAAGCTAAGAAAGCTTAGACTAATCGCGTTAGTTCTATTTAAAACCGAATTTATAATTATTATATAATACTAAACCTATACAGGTAATAAGCTAGCTGTAAGTAGTTTAGCAAGTCGGGTTAATACTAAAATCTAGTACTAAGTACTAAAAAAACGGTTAGTCTAAGAAAGCTTGCCTTAGAGTAGTAGAGGTAGATACGCTTCTACCTAGGGCTATAGGGGCTGTAAGGGTAACCTATCTAGTACTTAAGGCCGCCCTAAGATTAAGCTTCTAAGCGCTATATAATAGTATTATAATATTCTATAATTAGACTTCTAGATACTAAGTAATAGTATTAAGATACTTATAATAGTAATAGTATTATATTATTATTAACTAGAAAATACCTATAGAAATTTAAGATTTTTATATAAGAAAAGTATATTTAATAGTATAATTGTTTTATTCCTTAGTAAGTAATAATAGTTATAAGGTAAGTTTAAGTCTAAATATAATAGATATATATATAAACTATTATAGATATTTAGACTAACCGCGTTAGGTTAGTACTTCGAACTTGAGTCGGGTACCTGACTCGACTCTTAGCGAGTTAATACTAAATTCCTAGCCTAAGTATTCGGGTCGGTACTAATAGTTAGTACCGAGTATTCGAGTTAATACTAAGAGGTAGTACTGAGTATTAACCTGAAGTATTAACCCGACTCGCTAAAACTTTTTTCCCTAGTAATATTTTCTATTTTTAGTAGTATTTCTTACTATATTTTCTATTATTATTTTTCTATTTATTATTATTATTATTACCTAGGGAATTCTTAAAAGTAAATAAGGTAATATTAAAAAGTAATATATATCCCTATAAAGATAAAGACTATAATATTAGTAATATTTTCTATTTATAGTAATATTTCTTACTATATATAGGATTTACTACTATATTATTAATTATTATTATTATTATTACCTAGGTAATTCTGAAAAGTAAATAAGGTAATGTAAAAAGGTAATACATATCCCTAGGGAATTAAGGGGGGTATTTAAATTCCAATTAAAAAAAATCCAACTTTAGAATAGGGGTAATTCTAGAAAAAATTTGGTGTCCCTTACTATTTTATTAGGGGCTTGGCGTCTTGGCGGTACCTTGGCGAGTCGGGTCGGTACCAGAAGTAGGTACCGAGTATTCGGGTCAGTACCTAAACTAGTACCAAGTATTCGGGTCAGTACTAATTCATAGTACTGAAACCCGACTCGACGGTTAGTCTATAGATATTAAAATCCTTCTTAAGTATTATAAGAATTATAAGGTAAATATTAATAAAAATATTAATATTAAATCTAAAGAATTATTTATAATAGTTACTTAATATTAGAGTATTAATAAATAGTTATTAAGCTTACTTGTATTATAACTTTATAATAATATTACTATTTAAGATTAATAAGATATAATTAAGTATATTATTATTAGATAACTTATTATATTAATTATTATTAAAATAAAAGTATTAATTTAATTTAATAAGTTATACTCGCGTCTATCTAAACTATTAAAAGATAATTATAGGGGCCTATAAGTATATTATAATTACTACTATAATAGCTAACTTATAAGGGAAACTATATACCTATATATTATAAAGGCCTAGGTAAAAACCCTTACTATTCCTATCTCCTTATAACTTCTAATTTATTTCTCTTTATACTATATTTAGCTCTCTATACCTAGTACTTATATTTATTACCTTATTATCCTAGCTCCCTAGGGCTAGATTATATATTATAATAGCGGGTATTATTTTAATAATAAAGACTTACGCCTTAGCTTAGTCCTAATATAATTATATTATTATAAGTAAGAACTAGCCTAATATCCTAATTTAGATTATCTATTTTACTACTTACTTTACCCCCCTTATATTTATAAGTATCTTATAAGTATTTAATATCCTTAAGGTATCCCTTAGCTCCTAATAGTAGTTATAAAACCTAGGGTAGTTAATAAGGATATATCTTATATCCTACTTATACTAGCTATACCTATAACTTATAGATATAAAGTTAAAGACTTTATATTAATATAAGAAGGTAGTTAGCCCTATCTTCCCTATCTTTATCTATATAAAGGCGGAGCTCTCTACCTTTTAAAAGCCCTTATAAAGGGCCCTCCTACTAGTCTATAAGCCTCTAAGCTAGGTAGGGGGATAGTCCCTAGCCCTTAGTCCTATCTAGTATTCTCCTTATATTACCTCTTAAGAGGACTTCTATTAATAGTATATCTTCTTCCTAATTCCTTAAGGGTATTAAGTTACCTCCCTAGCTATAACTACGTTCTAGTTATCTAGGTATAAAGAGTATAAAGCCTACTTATTCTTCTCCTTTATAAGGGACTCTACTACCTTTCTCCTCTTCCCTCTTTTAGCCCTAAGCTTCCTCTAGATATATCTATTCCCTATTACTATTAGTAAGTAAATTCCTTTTAATATATACTAGTAGAGAATTAAGTAGTCTAATATTAATTATATAAGAGCTATCTCTACCTCTACCTTTAATACTTATATTAGGGTAGCTTTATATACCCCTAATACGCGTCTTAAATAGCTATTTTAAATAATTTTAAGCTTCTTTATATATACCTTCTTTATTTCCCTTAGGCTTTATAATATATATTATATAATAGACGCGTAGGTTATTATTAGCCTTATTATTATATTATATACCCTCCTAGCCTTATTAAGGGTAGCTCCCTATATTAATATTAATATTATAAAAAGGGCTAGGCTTTAAGTAATAAGCTTTACTTATACCCTCTTTAAATATAAGCCCTATTATAATTTACTATTAATATATAGTCCTAGGACTTAGATCTCTACCTAGGGTTTTATTATTATATACCCTAGACTAACTACCGCGCCTATATTAAAGTAGTAGGGGTAGTAGATAAGATAAATTAACTTATACTTCTAGGGGGTAAAGCTTACTTTATATATTAAAGCCTACTTAAGATAGATCTTATATATTAATTCTAGGATTTTATAATTTCCTTTTATAATTTTCTTATATATTAGTAGATAGATATTATTTATAAACCTTTTAACTTATAATTATAACTTAATAGTTATATACTCCTTAATAAGTAGCGCGTTAAAGAATAGGAAGAGGATAAAAGAAATTAACAACCCCTAGAGAATCCCTATTTTTATTAGTTCTATTCTACTTATTATCTTTCTAATAATAATAGATAAGGACCTCCCCTCTAGGAAGCTTTCTATCTAGCTTATAATATAGTAGGGGATCCCCTTTCCCTTAAGGTTATAAATAAGTCTCTAGTAGGAGATATTATTAAAAGCTCTTATAATATCTAATAAGAGAAGGCTAGTTATATTAACCCTATTATAATCTTATATTATATATACTACCTTTATAATAGTTTTTAATATTATCTCTATTAACCTCTTCCTTTACGCCCCTATCTATTTTTAGGGGAGGAGGCTTTAACTCTTAGTATAGTTATTAAGTTACTTTATAACTATTAATTTTAAGGCCTCCCTAAGGGTACTTAATAGTATTATTAAATAATATACTTTAAGTATTATATAATCTTCCTTCTTTAGTTTTTTTAAGATAATTATATTAACCTTCTTAAACTCTCTTAAGTAATAGCTAAGGGAGAAGTATATATTAAATAAGTAGGTAAGCTCCTTAAAGAGCCTATTTATTATTAACCTAAAAAATTAATTTAAGATCCTATTAATCCCTAGGGCTTTATCTTACTTTAATATATAAATAGCCTACTAGACCTCCTTATATATTACCTTATTACTAGGGTCTATTAATAGTAGTAGGTATTCTATCCTCTTAATATTATCTAGATTAGCTTATAAAGGGGGTAGGAAGAATATTACTTATAAGACCTCTACTTTCTCTTTAAATATCTTAGCTACCCTATCCCTATTATCCCTTCCTAAAGGGGGAAACTTAAGGAGGGGTTATAATAATAAGCTATTATTTCTTACTTACTTAATAAGGCTTTATATACCCTTTTATAATTTAATAGTATTATAAACCTTCCTTTTAAAGTTAATTACCTTTTTTATTTATAGTATCTTATCTCTCTCTTTAATAATTATATTCTTAGCTCCCTTTATAGTAGTATCCCTACTTTATTAGAATACCTTTATACTTCTTATAATATTTTCTATAATAAGCTAGTACTTTAAGTTCTAAAAGGTCCTCCTCTTACCCCTAGGCTTTACTTAGGGGATTATCTCCTCTACTATCTCCTTTAAATCTTATTAGAGTTATAAGAGGTAGTTATCTATCTAGTTTATAGTCTTTAATAGCTTAAGGCCTAGCTTTTAACTTAATATATAAGCCCTATTTTTAATCTCTCCTAGGTCTACTATTTTTTATAATCTCTTAAGTATATATTACTATTCCTCTACCCTTAGATTAAGCTCTATATATATAAGAAGGTAGTTAGAGTTAAATTATAACTTAAGATATACCTAGTAGGCCTATATTATATTAAGGAGCCTAGGTATAATAAAGATTAAGTTAATTATACTTTCTAACCCCTTTACCCTTTAAATAACTATCCTATTTAATAGAGCTAGGTCTATCTTATTATTAGATATAATTCCTACTAACTAATCTACTTTAAGGTAGTATAAAAAATATCTTAAGTTATTTTAATTAGGGTAATAGAGGTTAAAATCTCTTATAATAATATATTCCCTAAGGTAGTTAACCTTTTCCTCTACTATTTAAAGGCTTAATAGGTTTTTATTTATTATTAATAATAAGCTTAGGTTATATACATTATATATTTAGAGGTATACTAAGTATTTCCCCTCCCCCTAGGTATAAAGTTAGAGCTTAAGGGTACTAATATCTTTTATAAGGAACTTTATATCCTAACTATCTATTTAAAGTCTTTTATTAATATAAAAATATACTTATATACTTTACTCTACTTTATATACTAGAAAGAATACCCTAGAGCTAAGGTTATATAATAAGTAGTTCCTAGTATTATAATATAGTTCCTAGATTACTAAGATATCTATATCTTAGATAACCCTATCTTTAATAGGGCTATTATTATACCTATTTTACCCCTAATATTATACTATAATATCTTTAGGGTTAGTATACTAGATATCTAAGCCTAGGGTATTACTACTACTACCTTCCTCCCGTATATCTATTTCTCCTAGGGTAGCTTACTTACCTTCCCTAGCTAGGTAAGTAAGGCTACCCTTTACTACTTTTATAAGTAGCTTATTAATACTATCTAATAGCTCTCTACTACTACTTATTATTACCTCTAATATTTTCTAGCCTAATTCCTTTATTAGGAGCCTCTTAGAGATAGGTAGTCATCCTAGCTTATACCTAGGTCTTTATAATCCTAACTACTCCCCGTCGCCTAGTATATTATATATTACTTAATTAATTATAACCTTCCTCTTTTTCTTTACTCTTATAATTATAAATCCTTTAGTATCTATTACTACTATTATATACTCCTATTTAATCTTATAAAATAGGGTCTTATTTATAACCTATTATTTAGCGTATTATCTCTCCCTAGCTCTTATTAAGTATTTATTAGATTAGGAGGAGTAGCCCTATTATTAATATATAGTATACCCTTATAAGGCGCTTATAACCTTTACCTTATACTCTATTATATTATAGCCCTAATTATAATTAGTATATTATATATTATTAGGGTAGTTATAATATATATATTTATATAATTAATATTTAAAGTATTATATTAATTTAGCCCTTTATTTATATTACTTTATAAGTTTTATCTCTCCTACCTCTACTAAATCCTTTTTAATTAAATTATCTACTATTATTAATAATATAATACTTATTATAAAGGAGGAGTAGGCTTTTTTAGGTATATATATACCTATTAACTACCTCCCTTCTATTATATCTAGATTAGGGTAAAGGGCCTTATTCTTTTATTAGATCTTCTCTTTAATTATTTACTAGTTTTTTATATTAAAGATAGATACTTATATCTTATATACTATTATATTAAATAATCTCTTAACTACTATTATAAAGTAATATATTATATTTACTTATAATTATTCCCTCTCCAGTACCTCCCTTACTTTTATTAAGGTAACTTATAATAGTATATCCCTACTCTTTATTTAATTTACTATTATAATTTCTAACGCGTATTTATAACTAGAGGCTTAAAATATTATAATTAACCTTTTATTTACTACTCTTACTACTACTTCCCTTTCCTTCTTATCTTTTAATACTATTGATATCTATTAAACTCTCTTAGCCTTAGCTACCTTTAATATCTACGTATATAGCCCCTATAAGGGGGGCAGTAGTATATTCCTTATAAAGAGGTTCCCTTAGCTCTATTAGCCTTATAAGGAGCCTTATTTTATTAGGGTACTAGCCTAACTAGTAGTCCTAGGCCTATTAAGGTCCTATACTTTCTCTTTATATTCTCTCTCTTTTTATTAGAGTTCCTTAATATATATTTATATTAAGCTAATATTTACTATTAAAATCCTTTATCTAAATATATTTAAGTCTTTAAATGATATATTCTTAATAGCTTTAAAAGCTACTATTATTATAATAGCCTAGCTACTTAACTTATTTATAATTCCTATAATATATATATATTATAATCTAAGTATTATTATATTTATTAAGCTTATAAGTAGAGTAAAGGCCCTTATAACCTCTACCCTAACGCGTAGCTCTTTATACTCTCCTCCCTCTCTAGCTCTACTACCTCTACTCCTAGTAGTCCCCTATTTAGGGCTAGGGCGCCCTACTACTCCCCTACTCCCCTCTTATACGCGTTTCTTAAACGCTTTACTACTTAATACTTACGTATTTAAGCTATTCTCTACTATTTTAAAATAAAAGTATTAAAAGATTAATACTATCTATTAAATATCTAATTAATTATAAGTTATTTAATATAATAATATTTTATTCTATTTATAACTTTTATACTATTAGATTATTTAATATAATCCTTAATTCCTTATATTCCTTATATTATAATATATCTTTTAAACTCTTATAATAACTATTAATAGTCCTACTAGATTTATTATATTAATATAAAGGAATCTATTAGATATAAGAGTTAATATAACTTAATATTTATTTAATCCTTTAAAGTTTAATTAGTAGTATTTAATAAATTAAATAATAGAATAACTTATTTTTATTTAAAATAAATCTAATATTATAATCTAATATAAAGATATAACTATATAATTAAGTATAATATTAAGCTATTTTTATATTTTTATATTTTTAATATTATAATTAATATTCTAATAGATTATTAAATAGCTATTAATAAAATTTAGGTATTAATAATAAATTATAATTAATATATTAAGAGTAGTCTATCTATTATTTAATAGTATTTATATATATATAATACTTCTTATTATTTAATTAGATATATATTTAAGAATTTTAAGTCTAATAATATAGAGATTTCCCTATCTTATTACTTATAATAGAGTTATATATAATTAGTTATAATTAAAAGTAGGCTTAATTTATAAGTTAATATTTATATACTTTATTAAATAACCTTATAATTTATTAATAATTATAATAAATATTAATTAAATAGGATACTACTTATAAATAAAGGAGGTAGGAGTCTACCTATTATTTTCCTTAAATTATAATAGTATTTTAAATAGTATTACCTTGATTAATTAATTGATTGAATTTATACTCGTGTCTACCAAACTATAGAGGTAATTACGGGCTTCTATAGACGACACTTTACGTAAGGGAAACCGTATATACCGGATAAAAACCCTTACGGTTTTTTAACTTAGTATCCTTCGTCTTTATTTACCTGCGTACTATATCCGTAATAAGTATAAATAGAGTAACGTGTGTATATGAAGCTGCGACGTACTATAATACCTAGCCCGATAGCTAAGTAGTAAGGGAGGGAGGAAGAAGGAGGGGGGTAAGAGCGTTAAATATGCTCGATGCGCGAGATATGCTAGACCCGAGGGGTATATAGCTATACCACCGCTAGCGAGAACTAGGGTAGTAAGCCTATCCGTATTAGCCATTATAATATGGCTTAGGGGCCCTTGCCGACTAACGTTAATATGGCTCGGAGGTCGCTCGTACCCGCCCTATTAATAAGGAGTTGCCGTTAACTAGCATAGTCTAGGCAACCTATAACGATATGTTTTATATCCTATCTCCTATGCCCGCATCCGTAGCTAGGTGACGAGAAGCCTAGGACCCTAGCCTTATACAGGAAATCTGCAAGTCTAATTCTCGCTATACGGGCTTAGGTAAGCACCGAGCTCTCAGCTTTCAGGAGCTTACTATGGAGGCTGAGGCGGTTATCCCATAGACCTCTAACCTAGGAGACGCTAGGGGGGTTATATTCATTAAACCTCGCCCTATAGTCGTCCCATGTTCTAACCCGCTGCCCGGTCGACTAGCGGCGTATCTCATCCTTAATCTTCTCCTTATAGCGGCTACCATCGCTTCGCTCGAGTTCCTTCCATAGTATTACCTTATTATTATTATAAGTACTACTTATAATCTCCCCTTTAAAGATATATTTACTATATTTTATTACTTATAATTAGGTCTTATTATATAAATATAATAGATTAAAGTTCTTTAATAGTATAATTAATATACCTAGCTTAATATATAATTTATAAGATAGTAGGGAGGGCTTATAAAACTTATAAAAATACTTAAAAGAGAAGAGTTTATTATCTTCTTTTAATATAATATAATTAATACTCTAGTATATTATTATATTACTAGAGATATATAATATTATTTTAGTATTAATACTAATAATATCTTTATTAATAATAGTAAAAATAGCCTATTTTAATAGATAATCCCTTTAAAAGATATTTATCTTAATATTAATATAGATATTCTAAATTAAATTATTAATAGTATTTTTAGGGGTATAATTATATTTTTAATATAATGCTTCTTTATTAATAGTAGGGCTTTTATAAATATTAATATTATTATTAATAATAAAGAGATTACCTATAAATAATCCTATTTTATAATAGGTAGTATCTATTAAGTTAGAATTATAAAATTATTTATTAATAGTAAGATATAAATATATAACCTTATTCTAGAAATAGGTCTTTTAAAGATATACCTTAATAACCTAGCTATAAGATCCTTCTAGAATAACTAGGAGTATTTATTAGAAGCCCTTATAAAAGTAGACTACCTTACTCTTAAAAGAAGCCTAATTATTATTATAAATATCTTAAAGATTATAATTAATAGCTTTTATATTATATTAACTCTATAAAAGAAATTTATCTTAAAAAATAATATAAGCTTATTTAATTAGCTTAATAAGATTTATACCCTTCTTAATCTTATATAAGGAGGTAGTATTAGAATTTAAAGGTATCTTAAATTATAAGTAAGTAATCTAACCTCTCTATAATAGTATTAATATAATATTAGAAGATATTACTATTAAAGTAACCTTTTACTAAAATATAGCCTTTTTATAATAGTATTTTATACTATTATCTTATTAATCCCCCTAGTACTATTAAAGAAGAATAGTATACCTAGAGTATTAATTTTTTTATTAATATTAATATTAATAGTAGTATAATACTAATTAGTATTTAGCCTATTCTATAAGACCTTAGCCTTATTAGGGGTAATCTAGTAAGATATTTCTTCCTATAAAATAGACTAACCGTCGAGTCGGGTTTTAGTACTATAGATTAGTACCGACCCGAAAAGCCCTCGGTATCTTAGCGAGTTAGGTTAGACCGACCCGACTCGCTAAGATATCGCCAAGACGCTAAGTCCCTAATAAAATAGTAAGGGACACTAGTTTTTTTCTAGAATTACTCTTATTCTAAAATTAGAATTTTTTTATTAGAATTTAAATACCCCCCTTAATTTCCTAGGGATATATATTACCTTTTTATATTACCTTATTTACTTTTCAGAATTACCTAGGTAATAATAATAATAATAATTAGTAGTATAATAGTAAGTCCTACTATAAATAGAAAATATTACTAATATTATAGTCTTTATTTTTATAGGGATATTATAAGGGTACTATATAATAACGTAGCTATTAAGTACTATAAACGGTGCGTATACGTATATATATAGAACTCTCTATTCTTATTAATAGTAAGACTAATTACTACCCTTCCCTTTAAGGGGAATTCCCTCCTCTATATATTATAGGTAAAGGGGTAGTATAGTACTACTATATATTATAAACGCCACGTTAATAGTAGTACTATATTCCTAACTAGTCCTTATAATTATTTCCCTATCTAGGCTCTTAGGCTTTAAGAGTATAAAAAGTTATAATTTATAAAAGATACTCCCTTAGTAATAGAATATACCTTTAATAAGAGTATAATAATATAATTAACTATAAGGCCCTCTAAGCTAAGCCTTAAGGAATCTATAGTTTTATTAAATTATAATAATTATAGATATTATTCTTATATATAATCCTTATACTATAATATATTCCTATTATACTTCCTATTATCCTTTATTAATTTATTATAAAAGTAGCTAGAAGTCTTAGTATTTTAAAGTAAATAGGAAGTTATTACTATTAAGGGTTTACTAAGTACTTAAGGTATACCTTCTTTATATAACTTTAATATTATTCTTCTAATTATAATATCTTTATTTTTTATTAATTATATTAAGTCCTTTTTAAGTCTTATTTATATTATCACCCCCTCTACGCCTTATTATACCTCCTTATACTTCTAGTAGTTATTTTATAAGTAATCCTTAGTAATAAACTTACCCTTACTACTAATTAAAAGAAGACTATTACTACCCCCTCTACTTATAATAGTATATAACCTCTCCTACTAAGCCGCTTTTAACTTATTCTTATATTATCTTATATAATATACCTTTATTATATTATATTCTAATTTAAAGAGTTATAAATCTAATATTTTTAATTAAAGCTTTATTTACTTTTTTAATAGGATAACCTACGCGCGCGCCTCCTCTAGGTTAATAAAGTATAAGTATTATAAAGATCTTAATATTAAGTATTAATAGGAGATCTCTACCTATATTTATTATACTTATACGCGCCTTCTTTAATCTTTAGATATTATAACTACTTTAAACGCTAGCTCTAACCTCCCTTAGCTTACTAGATTCTAGTAAAACTTTAATAGGCTTATTTAATAGTATTATTACTACCTTTATTATACCTCCTCTACCCCTACTACTATTACGGCTTCTATTAGGGTTAACCTAGCTATTACTATCTATATTATAAATGCCTTAGAGGGTATTCTTAATATTCTTTATTAATATATATATATTACTCTATCTCCCCTTTTAAAGTACTTTTAAAGCCTCGCTAATATATTATAAGAGCGCCTCCCTCCTATTATAAAAGATAAAGAAGAGGATAATAAAGAGGATACTCCTATTACTAGTAGTAGTAATAGTAATAGGCCTAGTACTACTACTAGTATAATATAGCGGCCCTCTCTTATAACGCCTTTAATAGTCTAGTTATATTAGGTATCTTTTTTTTTTATAATAATAGAAATTATTTCCCCTCTTATATAATGTAAACTTTATACCCTAGAGTAATCCTACTTAAATCTTTCTAATATATCTAGTATATTAACTAAGTCCTATTTATATAGCTATTAATTATAATTATAAGATTAACCCTTCTACTTTACTAAATATTAAGGTTTATTATAAGAGATTTTATAGTTAAGAATAGCTTTAACTTCCTATTTATCTTTATTATTTATAAGCTCTACTTATATAACTTTTATAATACTCTTACTATTACCTTAATATAACTTTATAAGTAAGATATAAAAGATATTATATATATAAAAGGTATTAGGTAGTTATAACTTATATACTTAACTATTAATATAATTAAGGACCTTAAAAGGCCTTAGATAATATTATAATAATTTTTTAATTACTTATATTAATCTAATATACTTTATATTTAATAAGATATAATTACTTATATTATATTATCTTTACTTTTACTATTTATTTATATACTCTACTTATATAACTTATATTTAATATAAGTACTACTCTAAACCTTCCCTTTATTTATAAAGTAATTTAATCCTTTTTTATATTAATAGGACTTCTCCTAATAGTAGCTCTAAAAGCTTTATATCTAGCTTAGGTAAGTAGTTATAAAGCGCCTTATATAGAGGTAACCTAGTATTAATATACTTTATATAATTATATATAAACTCTACTAGATAAAGTAACTCTACCTAGTTATTTTATCTCTAGGTAGAATAGTAGTATAAATACTACTTAAGCGTACTATTCTATCTCTCTATTTAACTATTTATTTAAGGGTAGAAAGTAGTATTAAGCTTTCTTTTTATATTAGTATAATAATATATAACTACCTAGAAGTTACTTATAAATACTATCCCTTAATTACTAATAATACCCTCTAGCTAATTAAACCTTAAAAAAATATTATAATATAATAGGTTAATAATATTAATAGTATTAACTATCTTTATAATAGGTAAATACCTAGCTACCTTAATATAATAGTTTATAACTATTAAGATTATATTATAAATACCGCCCTTCTATTTACTTAAAGAGAGATCTATAATAAAATCTATTATAATTTCCTAAAAAGGTCTTATAAGTATTAATAATAGTAATAGTATATTATAAATAGTATATTTATATAACTTTATTAATTAGTAGGTTAAGTATTCTTATATATAATTATAAATATCTTATCCTATTAATTTTTAGTAGAACTTCTACTTAATAAGCTCTTATATACGCTTTTATAAGTAGTAGCAGCTAATATAAGGGTTATTATAATAAAGCTTTAAGATTTCTTATCTAATTACTTTATTACTAGGTATAAAAACTACGCTACCCTTATAAAGGACCCCTATCTTATTTATTAATAGAGATATATTAGCGGCCTTTTTACGGCCCTAAGACTTTAATAATTATTTCTTATTATAAATATCCTTATCTCCCTCTTAGAGATATTAGAGTATCTCTAATATTAAGTTACTATATTTATTTTATATATACTCTATTATTAACGCGGTTATAATATACCTTCTAAGTACTATTTAATTAATATTAAACTATCTTATAATAGGGTTTAAGCTATTACCTATACTACTCTATATCCTTAAAAGCGCGTTACTCTCCCCTATTTTTAGGGTATAAGGCTTTTTAAGCCCTATCTCTAACCTTTTATACTATTTATAATTATAAGCCTTATTATCTTATAAACCTTTATAAATACTATATATATAATACTTATTAAAAGGAATATACCTAATATTCTTTAACTTATTTTATAATATTAATAGATAAGTATCTTCTTTATTTATTACTAGTATATAGTTTAGTTACCTTAATAGGGCGTTAGCTAGGTTCTTAGTACCTATATAATAGTATATTTTAAAGTTATATATTATAAGCTTTATTACCTAATATACTTATCTCCTTATTAATAATAATATTATCTAGAAATACGTTAAGTTATTATAATTAGTAATTATTATAATTAGGTATAAGCTACCTTCTAAGAAGTACCTTTATATCTAGAACGCCTTAATTATTATAAGTAGTTCCTAGTTATAAGTCTTATATCTAGTTTCTATTAAATATAACTTATAAGAGTAGAAGGTAATAGGATACTATTTTACTTCTACCTCTTTAGTACTAATTAAGAACTTTTATAATAAAATAGTTATAATAACTAGAATTAAAGTATTAATCTTTAATTAGATTTCTCTTATAAGGTTAAAATATATAAGTAATAGTACCTCTTAAAAGAGTTACTTTAACTATTTAAATACTACTCTTATAATATTACTTAATATTAACTTTCTATTTTTAATATATAGATAATTATTTTTTAAATAGTCTATTAACGCCGCGGTTATAAAGGAATAGTACTTAATAAAATAATAGTAGAAATTAGTAAACCTTAAAAAGATTTAAATATCCTTAATACTTCTAGGTTCTAGCTATTCTATTATAATATCTACTTTATATAAATCTATATATATACTATTATAACTAATAATAAAGCTAAGGAATCCTACTTCTATTATTATAAATTTATATTTCTTTAAGCTAATATAAAGTTTAAATTTATAAAGATATTATATTACTACCTTTATAACTCTAATATAAGACTTTTTATCCTAGGAGTAGATAAGAATATTATCTAGATAAATAATATATATAATATTAAGTAGTTCTACTAGGGCTTTATTAATATATACTTAGAATAAAGTAGGTATATTAATAAGTCTAAAAGGTATAACTATATACTTAAAATAGCTATACTTTATATAAAATATAATCTTCTATTTATTATCCTTTCTTATCTATAAATAATAATATATATCCTTAAGATCTAATTTAATTAAGTACTTAATACTAATTAATCTTATTAATATTTTATTAATTAATAGAAGTAGATAGTAGTTCTTAATTATAATCTTATTAAGCGCCTTATAATTAATATATAAGTATAATATTCTATCCTTTTTTAGTATAAAAAGAATTAGTATACCTATTAGACTTATAAAATAATAAATCTATCCCTTTTTTAAAGTCTACTTAAGGTACTCCCTAAATATATATAACTCTTTCTCTAATAAGTTATAAAGTAGGTTAAAGGGAGGTTCTTTATTCCCCTTTATATTAATCGCGTAATTATAATATATATAATCTAATAGCGCCCTAGTATTCTTAGTTAAGAAGATATCTTAAAATTCTTAAAATTCTAGAAGGAGCTTAACCTTAAGTAGTAGGCTTTTACTATTTACTCTTAAGTATATTATAATAAATATAATACTATTAAGCTACTCCTTTAAGGCTTTAATAGTATTAAAGTACTCTTTAATATTACTTTTCTTAATAGGGAATTACTAAATCTATATAAGTTAATCTACTTAGGGATTTTATTCTTCTAATTATAAATATTTAAGGTAGAAGTTATAATTAAGGTTTATTATTATATAAAAGGCGCCCTTATAATATTATATAATATTATTAGAATTAATAAGTTTAATTTCTCTTATATAAGAACCTAGTAATAATATTAGGTTCCCTACTCTATTATATAAGGTATTACTAGAGCTTAAGTCTATTTCCTAATTCTACTCCTTTATTAAGCATATATTAATATAATTAATATCTACTTTAAAGTTAATTAATATAATAAATTCTCTTTATAAGCTCTTAAGTTCTACTTATATTATAATAATAAGTTATTATATCTACTTCTTCCCTTATATTATAATAGCGGACGTAATTATAATACTTAGGGGTTTTTTAAATTTAAGCTTCTCTTAGCTAGCTTATTACTAAATATCTTATTAACTATAAGCTTATTAATTATAGTACTTATAACTATTAATTTTACGCTCTAGTAATCCTTAATTATATATCCCTTCTTTTAATAATTATAATACTTAATAGTAGAGAGGTTAGGCTTTAGCCTTTAAGGAAGGTATAGTAATACCCTAATACCGCCCCGCCCTTCTTACTTTATATATAGGCTATTATCTCTTTACCCTTAGAAATTTCCTCTTCCTCTTTAAGGATATTAACCCCTAGTAGGAGTATTATCCCTTTAATCTTTACGTATAAGTAGTATTATATAAGGCTCTAGTTAGGTTATTAATATAATAAAAGTATCCCTTATCTCTAGGATATTAGGTTATATTATAAGTTAATTATAAAGATCCTTATATAACTTATTTAAAAGGTTATTATAAAATATATACTCTATTAATAGCTTAAGCTATCTTTTTAACTTAATAAGGTAATTTATAAAGTTTATAATCTTTTAATATTCCTTTTACTTAGCTTCTAAGTAGTACTTACTAGTTATTAGATATTAATTTTAAAGATCTTTTATTTAATCTATTAAGAAACTATTAAAGTATTCTTAAGACTATTTATCCTTTAATATATCCTTTATATACTTATATTATATAGCTTTAGGGTCTAGGGCTATATATTATAACGCGTATTAAATTTTTATAAAGTTATTAAGAAAATAGGTTATACTTATTTTAATTATATTAATTATATTATTAAATTATTCTTAATACTTTTATACTAACTTCCTATTATATATATATAGGTCCTACGGCCTAAAAATATAGGTTTTATATTAAAGACGCTTTAGTTCTAATTCTTTTATTAATAATAAGTAATATTAATAACTTACTTAAGTAGTATTATTAGTATATATTTCCTACTCTAACTCTTATAAATATTATTATAGATCTTATATCTACTACCTCTTAAAGACTTCTTCTTTAAGTTCTTATATCCTTTATAATAGTACTTCTTAAGTTTTAGGTAGCGGGGACTAGGTTTATACGCCTAGTAGCTACCCCTAGATAGTTAATTATAATCGCGATATATCTATTATTAATTTATTAACTAATTCTTAAGACTTACTTTCTCTATAAGCTTAATCCCTTATATTTAGGTAGGTTATCTACGCTAGTTAACTAACCTTTTTACCTTATACTTATAATAACCCTTCTCTACTTATCTTATTAATAGTCGGGCTACTACCCCTAAATAGGGTAGAGTAATTAGAATATAAAGGTACTACGTAATAATATAGCTATTAAGTATTATAAATAGTATATATATATATATATATATAAAACTCTCTATTCTTATTAATAGTAAGACTAATTACTACCCTTCCCTTTAAGGGGAATTCCCTCCTCTATATACTATAGGTAAAGGGGTAGCGCAGTACTACTACGTACTATAAACGCCACGTCGATAGTAGTACCGTATTTCTAACTAGTCCTTACAGATATATATTACTTTTTTATATTACCTTATTTACTTTTAAAGAATTACGTAGGTAATAATAATAATAATAATAATAGGAAAAAAAATAGAAAATATAGTAAGAAATACTACTAAAAATCGAAAATATTACTAGAGAAAAAAGTCTTAGCGAGTCGGGTTAATACTTTAGTACTAATACTTAGTACTACCTTATAGTATTAACTTAAATACTTAGTACTAATTATTAGTACCAACCCGAATACTTAGGCTAGGAATTTGGTATTAACTCGCTAAGAGTCGAGTTAGGTACCTGACTCGAGTTTAAAGTACTAACCTGACGCGGTTAGTTTACTATAAAAATCTATTTAGAATATTATTAGAATTATTAAATAGGATAATTAAAATAGGTAGGCTATATTAGATTAGATTCTAAGTATATTTAAGGGTTAATTAATATTCTAATTAACTATTAATTAAGTATTAGGATATCTTAATATATCTAGTTAGTATAATAGCCGCTTACTAGTAATATACTAGTAGTACTAGTTCAGCTCCTTATTATCCGACGGATATCCTTTTATCTAGATATCTAAGAGGCTAGGTAGCTTCCTTATAAGGTATTTAGATAATCCTCCCTCTACCTCCTTTAAAGGTAGAGATTAGTTCTTTTATAACTATAAAGTTACTAGAGTATTAAGTCTACCTTTATAATACTACCTACTTACTAGTAGTTTATACTATCTATTCTAGCCCTTAGGAATTAGCCTTCTAGTCTAGTTCCTAATAGTTCTAATCTCTCTACCTCTAAAAGAGGATAGTCTAGATTATAATAGTATAATAATATAAAGATATCTAATACTAAATAAGATAAAGATATATTAGAAGTCTAGCGTAATAAAATTAATATAATACTAGAGTCTAATATAGGAGATATTAAAGTAATAAATAATATACCTAGTAATAGAATTTCTAATAAAACCCTTACTAGTATAATTACGCTTAATAAACTTATTACTACTACTAAAATTAAAGAAGAGTAGTTAATAAAGGAAAGAAAGCTTTAAGGTATTTAAGAAAGTGTAGCTTAATTATAAGTGAAAGTAAATAGGGCCTTACTAGATTTATAATAAATTACTAGTAGATTATTAGGCGGGATATAATAAGGGTTAGGACTAGGCCTAATAAAGGACTACCCTCTAAATTAGGGTACTAATATATAAGGTATATTAAACCCTAGGGTAGGGTCTATCTTTAGTAGTTTTATACTAAGTTAGTTTACTAGAGGCTAGTTAGAAGAACTTAATAGTTAATACCCTAGGAGCCGCTTAAAGCCTAAGGACTTACCCTTTTATAAGGGGAAGAATATATATAAGTATAAGAAATAGTATTATATTATAGATATTATATTCTAACTAATACCTAATAAATTCCTAATTAAGTTTATAAAGGTTACCTAGGTTATATAATTCTTAGAAGGTAATCCTACTAAGTTATAATATTATTATAAAAAGTTATTATTAGGGAGTATAATTACCTAGGAGTACTTTACTTAATACTTACTAAACCTTATTAAAGACCTAGTAAATTACTAGCTTTATAATATATAATTATACTTAGATATATAATAGAACTCTAACTAGTTAATATAAAGCTTTAATATATATCTAAGTAGGATTAAATTATAAATCCCTCCTTTTTTAGAGGAATATTAGTAGATTAACTTCTTTATAAAGTTACGCCTAGATCTTTAAAAGGCCCTTATAAACTATTAAGACCTCCTTATAATTAAAGAAAGCCTAGTTACCCTTACTACTTAGTTAAAGAATAACTAGCGGTATTATATTAGAATAATAGTAGGTAATAGTTATATTACTAAAAAAGGGGATTATTCTAATAAGTAGAATAAAGGTTAAAAGAGGGAAGGAAGTTAAGATAAAGGTATTAATCCTTTTATAAAAGTAGGAAGTATTTAACCTACTAGTAGTTATAATAAGTTATTAAATACTAAGGAAGGGTTAATATATTTTAATTATAAAAAGAAGGGCTACTATAATAGAGACTATTTTAGGCCTAGAATACCTAGGAATCTAAATATAATACCTATTAATACTATTAGAAAAGGGACTACTAAATTAAAAAAAGGAAGCGCGCCTTTATTAAGACCTTAATACTAAGGCGCTTACTTATTAAAAGGGATTTATTATTAATTTATAATATTAATATTAATAGTTCTATTAATATATAAGGTATATAAGATTATATAGACTTCTTAATAAATATAGAGAGTAGAGATTAATATTATCTCTTAAAGCTTTATTAAGTAATATAACTTAAAACCCCTAAAGGGCTATTAACTATTAATTCCTAAATAGATAAATAGTTAATTAATCTATTATTATAATATATACTAGATAGAGTACTATCTTATTAATAGCTAGGGATAGCTAGGTTAGTATACTAGTATATTTTATATCCTTTATCTATTTGACACTGTTTCCGCGTCCATTTCTAGCAGCCTTTGGAGCCGTTTTACGCTGCCTGGACAGGCCGGGGGCCCCCGGGCTGGCGGCTGGACGGGTGGAGCCCTAGCAGTAACTGTGACGTTTGGCGTTCAGGTGCCGACCGGCGGAGCTATAATATCGCTTTCTCAATACTCCCATTGCTGATCATTGACATTATCCAGATCGATTCTTTTAGGCATGGTGGATGCCACCATGCCCTCGCAACCGCGACAACCATGCCCGGACTTTCCCTTTCGATTTACTTTTGGAATCAATACAAGTAGAGGAGTCACCTCCACGACATGTTGCGAAACATATTATCGTCCTCGAAGGCCGTGGCCGGCTATTCAAGCCAAAGCAACTCAACATGCAAAAGACCTTTGCGGCCATAGACGAGCAAAACGCTGCGAATGGCCGGAGCTCCTGTCCTTTGGTAACCCCGAAAGTGCTGGACATGGAGGAATGTGTACTGGAGGTACACAAGTCAACTCGGGACAAGCCCCGATGCTTCCAGCAAACAGAGAGTGGGACACGCGGCCAGACCTATCCACCAGGCCAAAATGATGAACTGAAGGACTACTATTTGGATACTAGAGACGACTATGAATACGGCTTAACCCAGGTCCCTCATGTCGCAAATATGATCAGATGTTGACATTGTTATTTAGATTTAATAAAAGTGGTACGAATCTTCTTGAGACATATTTCCGACTTGGAGATTTGAGTTCTGTCCTGGGGCTGGTGTTTGTCTGAATTCGAGGTCAAGACAGCAATTCTCTGGACATGCCTGATGCAATTAATGTCCTTCATACAATGATATGTGCCACTTCTTGTTGTACAAGGACGTTGCTTGTCTGCGGTGTCGCAGCCTATCGGTGGAAGAAGCTATGAAAAGTTGCAACTGAATAGCTTATACGCCCAGCTCGTAAGAGGTAGCGTTGATTTCTACCGCTTTCTATCTTAATGTTGACCACTAGGTCCGCGAATGAGTACATCTCGGACTTTTGCTAATCCTCTGGCTGGCTTCTTAGTCGTTTCTTGTTCAAGTTCAATGCTTGCGTTGGTATTGGAGCTCGGCTTTGTGTTGGCGTTGAGGTCCCACTTCGCAGCATGTCAATTGACGTATCTGTCTTTGATGAAGCCCTGCTCTGTGACCTTCCTGGCATTCCGTTCTGCAATATAGCATGTCTGTCAAGCGATATGCGCTTATCCGTTGATTGAGCTCGACTCGCTGTTGGGGTCTGTTGCCTACTCGTCGTCGGAATGCTTGTTTGCCCATATCGATAGAAATCACTATTTCCTCTCTGTCTCCATTGCTCAGGATCATTATTTAACTTTTTCATAATGGCTTTAGCTGCTTCTTGAAGCAAAATATGGAGCTCATGAACTCCGTAGTGAAAGAGAATCTTCTTGAAGATCTGAAAAACCGTCTCTCGGTTGAATTTATCTTTGTGAATTCTAGCAAATTCTTGATATTCGAATCTCAATGGATAGTCAGGTCTGCTCGGCATTATGAAGCCTTGATCAGAACCATCTGCGGGCTCCTGAGTTGCTCGATGTATGCGAATAGTGAGACCCTCGGTACTGGCTACAACAGAAAAGAATCTCACTTTGGCATAAAAGCTTTCCTCGTATTGCGGTCCTGCGTCTCGGAAGAACTCGAACATGTTGTGTAGTGCCTGACTCGCATTATTCAGACTTTGACGCTTTCCCACTGTGTCATCAGCTGAGATCATTGCTTTTTTGGCTTCGATAGTAAAGAAATGGAAGACTTTGGATGCCCCAGTCTCACTGGTGTTTTCAAAGCAGGCCAGGCGCTGTGTTGAAATAGGCATATTGTTCCATAAGTGGCCAGGTATCAGATTTTGTCTACAGAAACATACAGCAAGGTCAGGCTTGGGCTGTGTCAAGAACTTGTGGCCCATTTGGTAGGCTCGGGTCGGCATTGGCGGACAACTCCAGACTTCTTCGACGCTAAAATCAAGAACCCGTGGTTTGGTAACGTCTTGCTTGTATATTAGACAATGGCGTGCAACCAAGCTCATCATAAGTGTCCGCTGAAAGAATGCTTCGTTTGATCCTTCTCTACACTGTGCTTGATCCTGGGCCCAGAGGCGTTCATAGGAATCCGTCTCCCCTTCAGTCTCCTGAATGGTGTCTTTTGGTGTGAAAGAAGTAATACGGTCGACGTATGGATCTCGGGCCACGCTTTCGATAGTGAAAACATTTCGATGTGTAAGTCCAAGAGGAAACATTTTATTTTCAGGGCCTGTTCTCCCATAGTCTCTTGCCATACCTGAATCCCTAAGAATTGAGTCTATGAAGACCGCAACCTCTTCGTCTAGAGGTGGTAAGTATCCCCACCTGAGGTTAAAGGTTGCCTCTGGATCTGTATCATAAGTGACAAGAGATCTTTCCTCGTTAGAACTCTCCCTATGAGCTCCGTGTTCACTATAACTATAGTCCTGCGCAAGCAAAGTCTCTATACTCCGTATAGGTCTGTCGGGGTGGCCGTAAGCCGAAGTCTTTATTTGGCTTTGAGTTTGCGTAGGGTTTTTTGCCTTTCGACGTTGACGAGAATCGCGAAGAATCGACTCTGGGTTGTCTTCAGGAGGATGGTCTAAGTCGACAGTGTTCGACCGCAGACCATATCTGGTGTTACGAGACTGAGCCAAAGTTGGCGCGGAGTTGTCTATAAGCTGTTATTGATTACGATATATCCGACGGCAGCTTTAGGGCGTTCATAGTTAAACAAGTCTTTGGCAAGCGACAAAGTGAGACGGGAATAGAAAGAAGCTTACCGTGTTGCCAGTCTTCTGCGTGGTTGAATTGGTCTTCCAATTTGTTGGAGACTTTGACAGAAGTTTGGTTCCCCTTTTTCTTGGAGGCATCGAAATAGATCCTATTCAATTCAAAATGATGAATGCGAATTAAGAGGACATAACCTTTTGAGCATGAATAAACCGCACCGCACCTCAAATATGGCGGGCTATGTATGATAAAATCGCGACTGATTGATTGATATATGTAGCAACGTAGAAACATAAGATAAATCTGGTACATTAGCGCTAGGTCGATTTGTGCTAAGCTGCATCGGGTTTTAGATGCACTAGCGAAACCCTCAGCCCAACCTAGTATTATTACAGCAGAACTCCCACCTTTCTATCCTCTCCGTCCAACCTGACCGCAGGACATCTCAAATACACACATGTACGGGTAAGATAGGGGACACTTTAGCCTGGTAGCTAAGACTTATTCCGCGTTGTCCAGGTATCTAGGGGGCTAGGACACGCTCTTTGGCTATGCCTTTGATCGTTCAATTTCGTCTATACGGTCAACAGATGGGGCAGAGACTATTCGTTAATGCTTGTTCTCGTTGATCCAATGGAAATCGCATCAAGGAAAATACATGATGCAAAAGCTTGTGCATGCTTAGGGACAAGATCGACTGAAGGTGGGCAGGCCACGGCAGCTGAGCTTCCTCGCACTCGAGCTTACGACGGACGCCGCAGCCTAGAAAGGTGCCCCCCTAAGCCATCAATTCCGGTTGGTACCGCATGTCAGGGCTAGCTTTCGAACGTTCTCTCGGCGGCGGGAATCGCTGCGTAAGATTGCACCGGATGTACTCGCTAAAACCGATAGGATAAAAGACTTGCTGTACTGAAATGGGTCATGATTTGAGGTGTTCGAGTTTCGGATATATAAAATTACAAGTGCGGAGATTAAGCAGGGCAAACATCCTCCTGATCGTTTTAGAAGCATAAATTATTTCGCGTCGGTGTTAAGCATCACGGCTGTTATAAGGAGGCCGAGCGGATACATCGACATGCAATGGCATTGAAGGAAGCAGATTGCATACAAGGGTATTGGGAAGCGCGTCTGGGCGGCGGATACTGCAGACAGCTCGTCTCTTGCATGCCAGGTTAAGCATGGCATCTAGCCATCAGAGCGCCAGCGTGCTTCTGACGGCTCACCTCTGGAAGCTCTTCCAACCCCTTTACAACTCGCACACCAATTGTATCTACATGTACTGACTATTGCTGATAGTGGGGGAATGAAAAGTCAAAGATCAAAGTTCGATCGTCGTCGTCTTGTCTTAGCAGATCAACCGCCGGGCGATTGGCGGGTGCATCTTAAGGAGGGATTCTCTGGGTCCGTGGCTTGTAAAACACTTAAGGGCCGTAGTAAAAGGTGATAATATCTAATAAACTGCAGTCATACTTCAAAGTGGCGGGCCACCAAGGGAAGTCAAGAAGAAGTAATAGCTAGAAACTGGATTTGGCACGTATTAGCCAAAGTGCTGCTCTTGGTCAAATATCGAAAACGGCAGCTCGCACCTATAGACTCTAGACAGCGGTAGCTAGCCTAACGCGGTAACTTATCCTTCTATAATCTAGCGTCCATGTTCTATCCTTGGGCGGGGCAGCCATCTGTTTCGACCCTCGGTAGTATAGTATACTGCCTGGACTAAGCTAGGCAAGGCCGAACTAGCAGTTTCGATGAAGCCGGCTAGGGACAAACTTCTGCTGTTATACTAAGCACGCCAATCTGTCTTGAAACCAGTGTCAGGGAAATGCGTAGAATGCGTGAGCTTAAAGAAGAGACGGAGAGGAGAAGAACTAGGTCATAAAGCGGATGATGGAGGTAATCCTTGGAGATGACCAAACAGACAGATCCTGACCCGTATAGCATAGACCAATCCGGAACGACCAGGCCCCAATCGTACACGCGGCCAGTATCGAACTCGACCGAAAGCATGCAACCGGTCGACTGGCAGTGACGAGACAGGACCAGAGCAGGCGAGTATCACCTCCCGATAGATGATTGTCTCACCCTCGTCAGATTCTGCCTGATGACGGTAACAGTCTGAACAAATATAGCAGCTAGGGGCCAGCGAGGCGCACCAGGGGGTAATTGTGGAGGGATCGTTGTAGATAAAGGAGGGCAGGCGGATTTGTATACGTGCAACGCAGCGTGAGTAGCGCCTTGCCCGAAATGGAGGGACCAATTCCGAAGGCGCGAATAGCGACAAAATAATTATATAATTAAGAAGAAGGGGTTATTAATTATTCTTAGTATACCTACCTTATTAGAAGCTAGGGTATAAGTAGATTTAAGGAGTTAAAAGTAGTAATTTCTACTAGACTTTACTAATATATCTATCTTAAAGTTATAAGTATTTATAAATACCCTTAAAGGTAAATTAGTAATTTATACTATTATTTATATTAAGTTATCTTAGGCGGAAACCTAAAGCTTTAATAATAAAATATTAAAGCTACTTAAAAGTCTTTATAACTTTTTAGATATCTTTTTAAATAAAGAGGTAGGATAACTACCCCTATTTAAGCCTAGGGACTACGCTATTAATATAGATAGTTATAAGCCTCCTTATAAGCCTATTTATAATTTATTATAAAGGGAGTTAGAAACTCTATATATCTACCTAGATAATACTAAGTTAAAGGGTTAAATATAAGAGTCTACTAGTCTTATAAGGGCTCCTATTTTATTTATACTAAAGAAGGATAGTAGCTTATAGCTATATATTAACTATTATGAGTTAAATAAGGTAATAGTAAAGAACTATTATCCTCTCCCTTTAATTAATAAAATACTTAATTACTTATAAGGTATAAAGATATTTACTAAGTTAGACCTTAAGGATACTTATTATAAGATTTATATCTATAAGGGTAATAAGTAGAAGATAGTATTTTATATATAGTATAACTATTTTAAATATATAATTATACTATTTAAGTTAATAAATACCCTAGCTATATTCTAAGCCTATATTAATAGAGCTTTAATAGGCCTAATAGATATTACTTATATAGTATACCTTAATAATATTTTAATTTATTTAGAAGATATCTTAAGTTATAAGTAATATATCTACTAGGTACTTAAGTAATTATAAAAGTTTTAACTTTATATAAATTAAAAGAAATATTAATTTTATATTAATTTAGTAGAATTCCTTAGGTTTATTATAAGTATTAATAGTATATTAATAGATAGTTATAAGGTATTTACTATTCAAAACTAGCTAGTATTAATTATATATTAGGAAGTCTAAGTATTCTTAAGATTTATAAACTTCTACTAGTATTTTATATACTACTATTATAAATAGTATCCCCCTTAACTAGCCTTTTAAAAGGTAGTAAGGATAGGAAGAAGTTAAGACTATTTATATAAGGTACTAGTAAAGAGAAGGCGTTTTATAACCTATATTATACCTTTATAATTATACTTATTTTAATATATTTTAATCCTAATAAGAAAATTTAGATTAAAATAGATATATCTAATTTTATTATAACTACTATCTTATCCTAATAGGATAATAATAGGGCTTAGTATCTAGTAGCTTTCTAGTCTTATAAATTAATACCTATTATAACTAGGTATAAGATATATAATTAAGAGCTATTAGTAATTATTAAAGCCTTTAAGTAATAGTAATATTATATAAAAGGTAGTTATTATACTATTAAAGTACTTATAAACTATAATAATCTTAGGGGATTTATATAAATAAAGTAGTTAAATAGTTATTAAGCTTAATAAGCTATTTATTTAATTATATATAACTTTAATATTAAATATTAACCTAATAAGAAGAATATTATAAATACTCTATTATATAAACCTAATTATAATAATATTAAGATATTATTTAACTAGCTCCTACCTACCTTATAAAATAAGCTAGTAAACTTAGGAAGTATTATCTCTAGCTAAAGGTAGCTAGAAGAAATAATTAAGTATATAAACTTATCTAGCTTAAGAGGGCTTAGGAAACCCTTAACTAAGCTTAAAAATTTAAATAAAAGGGATATAAAGCTACCTTCCTAGTATTAATATAATATAGTAGCGCTACTACTTAATCCTATTACTAGGGTTATTAGTTATAAATAATATATCTTATAAATATTAATAAGAGTAATTATTAGACTTAAAATAGCTTATAAAGCTAGATTAGAATCTCTAAAAGAACTTATCCTCTTATTATAAAGTAATAATCTATTTATTATTAAATAGAAAGATAAGGTAAAGTATATAACTTTTAAGTAAAATACTATTAAATAGCCTTAAAAGGTTAATTTAATAGGATTACTAAGATTTAAAGGAGTACTTTATATACTAAATAATTTAGTATTATATATAAAAATATTATAAGGTATTATAATAATACTTTAATAGGTTATCTTAAGTTATAAAAAACCTTAGAGTTACTCTAATATAAGTATTATTAGAGTAGAATATTAGTAGATACTAAGTTATATATCTAAACTTATAAAATATATTAAAGGGTAAAAGCTCCTAGATATAAACCTTATAATAATATAATATCCTTACTATAACTTAATAGGCCTTAGGAAGAACTTTCTATAAATTTTATTATAAGCTTACTACCTAATAAATATAGAAATTTTATATATAATTCTATTCTTATAGTTATTAATAGGTATATAAAGATAGTTTAATACCTTCTAATTAAGAATACTTATATTACTATTAAATTAGCTAAGATCTTATTTAAGAATATAATATTATAATATAATTTATTAATAGGTATTATATTAGATTAGGGATCCTTATTTATAAGTACCTATTAGTTAGAAGTCTACTATTATATAAAAATAAAGAGATAATTAAGTACTACCTTCTATTTATAAATAGATAGGTAGATTAAATACTAGAACTAAATATTAAAATATTACCTTAAAGTATTTTTAAATAAAGTATAAAATAATTAAGCTATATTACTCTTAATAGCTAAGTTTATATATTATAGTAGTATTTATATTATTATTTACTATTTTATATAATATATAATATATAAATATAATCTATATATAAAAGATAAAGTTAGGGATAACTTTTTAGAAGGAGGAGTACTTATAATTAAAGACTATATAGAAAACCTTTTAAAAGTAAGAGTTATACTAGTAGATTAATAGTAAACTATTTAAGTATAAATTATAAAGTTTTATAATAAACTTTATATCTTAAAGTCTTATATAATAGGAGAATTAATAATATTAGTTATAAAGAACTTAAAGTAGAAAAGATTAAATTAAAAGTTATTATATAAGTATATTAATCCCTTTAAGATAGTAGATATAATTAGATACTAGGTATACTACTTAAGTCTCTTAATAGTATAAAGAATCTATCTTATATTTTATATTTCCTTATTAAAACTATATTAAAGCTATCTTAATAAAGGTAAGTAATTCTTTATACCTCCTCTAAAACTTATTAATAGTAAAGAACATTATAAGGTAGAATAAATCCTAGATAGAATAAGAAGTAAAGGTATTTAATACTACTTAATTAAAGTATTCTAGTTATAAAATAAAATATAATTAATAGATATCTATTAAAGATATAAATATAAAAGACTTATAAAGGGAATATAATAATATATATATAGTAAAAAAGTATTATAAGTAAAATACTAATATATAATTATTATAATAGAATTATTTAATTATAAAGTTAAGTTATATAAGGTAAGTTATAAGTTATATTTATATAATAGAGATATATAAGAAAAGAATTAATTAAGAGGAAAATCCTTATAATCTAAGAAAAGAATCTTTACTTAAAAGTATAATACTAAGGTCTTATAAGGGGAGTATATTAAGGTAAGCTAGAGCTTATAAAAGATAAAGGAGGGCTTATAATAAATAAGTTAAAGGATAAAGTAATATCCCTAATAAAAGTAAGTAGAGCGGGTAGAGTAGGCGTAGGAGTAGGAGTAATAGGAGTAGGAGGAGTATAAGGGATATAAGGGGCGCGAATCTTATAAGTAAAGGAGGTAGTACTAGTAGTACTACTATTATAAGAAGGATAGCTAGGGCTAGTAGGAGTAGGGGTAGGTAATATAATAATAGGAGGTATAATAGCCTCTTCCTCCTCCTTTATATCCTCCTCTATCTCCCTTATCTCCCCCTTATTAAAATTATTATTATCCTCCTCTTAATATATAATTAGCTTATATAAAGATAGTAGAATACTTTAATAATATACTTACCTCCTTTAACTCCTTATTAACCTCTATTATAATAAGGGTAATTAACCCCTCTTATAAAAGTATTAATATATATTATAAAAAGTATATAATAAAAGGACTTACCTACTATCTTATTATATCTAGGATACCCTTTAAAGTAATAGCTACCTAACCGCCTACCTTTATATTAAGGTATAGTAATTCCTTAGAGGTTTATAACTTATATAAAAGTATTTTACTACGCTCCCTTAAGTAAATTACTACCTCTATCTTAATTTTAAAGGTAGTAACCTATATTATAAAGGTAGTATAATAAGGTAACTTTCTACCCTAGAAGGTAATAATAGGGCCGTAAGTAAGGAGGCTAAATAAATAGATATAAAAGGTAGGGGGGACTTATAACTTATTAATATATTATAAGTAAAGTATATTAAAATCTAATTATTATAAATTAATTTATAAGGCTTATAAAGGTAGTAGTACCTCTTATAAGCCTTACTAGTCTTATAATTATATAATAACCTAGGACTTAAATCTAGGTACTTAGTATATTAAAGATAATAGGGTTATAAGAGGGCTACTACCCTAGTAGTATAATAGGGTAGTATAATATAATAAGAGGATTTAACTATCTATTATAAGAGTTAGCTAATAAGAATACCTTTAAGGATAAAGAGTATAAGAATAATTTAAAAGAAGTATAATATAATAGGATATTAATAAGGTCTTTAAATAACTAATATAATAAACTTATATAAGAAGGTAATTTATAAGTAATATAATTATAATATATTTAAAGATAATTAAAGTCTATTATAAGGTAATAATATATATAGAGTAGTAAAGGATGCTTAATAGAGACTTACCTTAATTATTATTATAGTAATTAATTATTTAATATATAATACTATATTAGTAGCTAATCCTTTATATTATACTTATACTTTAGTAGTAGTTATCTTATAAAGTATAATAGTATTAATACTATATATATTAGCTTATATTATTAATATATTAAGATAGAGCTTAAGGTAACTTATAATAGGTTAATATTAATAGTATTAGTTATAATAGAAGTTAGAAATAAATAAAATATAACCCTATTATATACTATATTATATATATTAAATACGCGATTTAACGGCGTAGTATTATTACCTAACTTTTATAATTATTTATTTATATTACGCGTTTATAAAGTAATATAATAATAAGCTTAATTAATAATTATACTCTATTATTAATATATTATAATTATAAAAACTTTTATATATTAATAATATATAATATATAATAGTATATTACTATTACTACCTTATTACTATCTTTAGAACTCTTTCCCTTATTTTCCCTACTAGGGTTTTAAAGGTTTTTAATAAGTCCTATTATAGATAGTAATAATTAGTATTTAGGGATAAATACCCTTAAAGGGGAGGTAATTATTAGGATATCTTAATATATCTAGTTAGTATAATAGCGGCTTACTAGTAATATACTAGTAGTACTAGTTTAGCTCCTTATTATCTAATAGATATCCTTTTATCTAGATATCTAAGAGGCTAGGTAGCTTCCTTATAGGGTATTTAGATAGTCCTCCCTCTACCTCCTTTAAAGGTAGAGATTAGTTCTTTTATAACTATAAAGTTATTAGAGTACTAAGTCTACCTTCGTAATACTACCTACTCGCTAGTAGTTTATACTATCTATTCTAGCCCTTAGGAACTAGCCTTCTAGTCTAGTTCCTAATATTAAGTAAAAGGCGTATTATTTTATAAATAACTATTACTTATACTAATTATCTAGTATTTAAAGTATTAAAAAATCTTATTATAAGAGGTATAAGTAGTTATTTAAGATATACTCCTTATACTTATTTTATAAAGTAAGGGTATTAATAGTTTAGAGCTTAATTAATACTAATATAAAAAGATTATATAACTTATAACCCCTCTAAAATTCCTTTCTTTTATTAAGGATCTTATTAATATATTTATTATTTTTAGTTAACCTAGGCTTTATATAAGCCTCCTTCTATCTTATTAGCTAATAGCTAGCTATCTACTATTTATAAATTTTAGATAATATAGCCCCCTTAATATAATAAAGAAGTAGTTAGTAATAGTAGAGATCCTTAATTTAAAGATTAATAAAATTAATATACCTAAGAGTCTCCCCCCTTTTATATTTTTCTAATATTTATTCCTTTTATTTTATATAAAGACCTTAGGAAAATCTATATATAAATAGTTAAGTAGATCCCTTATAATATTAGGATATTTCCTATTTAATTTTATAAAATGTAATAGCTAACTATTATTATAAGCTTCTTTAATAAGATAGTTTATATTAAAAAACTCTATTAATATAGTCTTCTAAAGCTTATTACTATCTAGTAACTTTAATTTAATAGCCTTATTAGTAGCCTAACTATTAGCTAGCTTAAAAAGGGTATATTATTAATCTAGGAGGTAGATCTATAAATACCTTATATAAGACTTTATAATACTTATATTAAATAAGAGTATCTTCTAGATAGCCTTAATAAACTTAATCTAATAAGTAGATTAAAACTTTATAATCCTACTAGAAAATACCTGTAAAAATTCAAGATTTTTACGTTAGAAAATCACCCCTACTACCTAGCATTTAGTAGGGAAGGTAAATAGTAGGGAGTATATTAGGTGTATATACCTATTCTAATAGTATTCTATACCTAGTAATAAGACGGATATCACCCCCTATTTAGATTAATATCAGACACGTTAGTAGGTAACATGAATAGTAGGGAGTATATTAGATGTATTAGTAGGTAGGTAGCCTATATATATAATAGTATTAGCTAATATACTAATAGACTAATATAGATTATTCTAATAGCGTTATATACCTAGTAATAAGATAGATATTACCCCCTATTTAGACTGATATTAGACACGTTAGTAGGTGACGTGAATAGTAGGGAGTATATTAGATACGTTAGTAGGTAGGTAGGTAGCTTATAAGTGCGATAGTATTAGCTAAACTAGAGGGTCGCTATCTCGAAGCGAGATTAGATATATAATTAGGTTATTATAGGCCTATAAGGATCTATATAGTATTATTAGGTATATAGTATAATTATAGAGTTATATAGATCCTAATTAGAAATAGCCTCTAATACTAGGTCTTAAGCTTTCTTTCTACTAAATCTAACTATCTAACCTATATATTTTTAGGTAAGGAAATCTTAATATTAATTCTATAAAAACTAGTATAGATTAGTATAAATTAGTATAAATTAATACTTCTACTTATATCCCTAGCCCCCTAGCCCTACTTCTATACTTACTATTATAAATCTATAAATACTATAACCCCTAGAAAGGTTTATATAGTCTCCTACTATTTTTATACTAATTATTATAGTCTTATTATAGTTATATATACTTCTATCTTAAAATCTCTACTATCTATATATACTAGTATAATTTCTTATAAATACGTCACGATTTATAATAGCTCTAGTAGCTCTTAAAGAGGAGCCTAATACCGGCCGTATAATGCCTACGTATATTAGTAAGGAGGCTTAGCCTAGAGAGCCAGCTAAAAAGAAATCTATAATTCTACTCTAGGCTGTAAAGGTCGCTATAGCTAAGAAATATCTTATAAAGACCTAGATTATCGCCTATATAGATCTACTCTCAGATATTAAGCTTTATATAGATAAGAAAGAGGATAATATTATTAATATAAATCCTTATAAGCTACCTAAACTCTACTAATAGTTATAGACCTAGACTTATAGTTATAGACCTAAATTAGTTCTACTCTATTCTCGTATAGGAACCTTAAAGACGGGTAATAATAAGTATACTAGTTATACGAATAAGAATAGACTATTCTATACCTATAAGAATAATATACGTATTTATAATAGTATATATAGTAATTATCTTATATCTAGAGAGGGTATTAAGTATTATAGCTTTATTCTAGGTTAGTATAGATTCTATATTAATCCCTATTTATTTATACTTATACTATATAAATAGTATAAAGGAGGTTTATAAATATAAAAAATTTAAAGATACTAGTATATCTATCTATAGATCCTTATAACCTATCTACTAATTTATATAGCGGCCTATAAGAAATAAAAGACTAGTAAAGTTAGTTAAATAGACTATAAGGATATATACGGCAAGCTTATAGATATATATACTAAGTAGGCGGAGCTATATAACCGTTTATAGGAGCTTAAGGGGCTAGACGAAGTATTAGGGGATAATAAGTAGGTATACTAGCCTATATAGCCTTTATACTAATTTATAGTCGTCTATATTAATAGTATATAGATAGTTATAGTTATAAACTATACGGGGCCCTTTAGGGTCTTATAGATCTATAAAGATCCGTAAATATAATTATATCTATAGGAATAAAATAAAACAACCTATACCTATTTATTAATAAACTTATACAGCCTAATAATAAAAATAATTTAAGAATTAAATATTTAATTTAATTTAATTATAATTATAATAATAAATAAAGATTAAACTAAGTAAATAAATATTAATATAAAATAATAATAATAATATAGAGTTAAATAAGTCTTATATCTCTTATAAAAGTATTAACTTTAATAGTAATTATAATAGTAACTTTATTTATAATAAATATTATAATTATTAATTTTAATTTTAATAATAATAATAATAATAATATTTCTAGTAGCTTTAATAATTTTAATAGTTATAATAGTCTTAATAGTTTTAATAGTTCTAATAATTCTAATAGTCTTAATAGTTCTAATAGTTCTAATAGTTCTAATAGTTTTAATAGTTCTAATAGTTTTAATAGCTCTAATAGTCTAAATAATTTTATAAAGATTTAAATATAAAAAGTAGGAATAATTTTAATAAAAAGCTTAATATATTTAATTAAATTATATATTATTTAAAAGAATCTCTAGGTATATAATATTATTTATACGCCCCTTTAAACGCGCTAGTAAGAGTACTAAAAGTCTTTATACATCTCTTATATAGGATAGTATAATATAGAGCTAATTATAACTAAAATATAATAAAAGTAAATCTACCCTAATAGTAGAGAGTAACTAGCCTTAGAATACATTAATAGTTATTATAAAATAGAGCCGGACTAGAAACTACTTACGCGTAAGAAGGTAAGGGTAGTTACCTTCCTTATTAGTTAGTTTAATTTAAGGAATTAAGCGTATCCCTTTATCCTACTTTCTACTAAGGATCTAACCTTAAATATACTATTAGGATAGATATATAATAATTAGGCGCGTCTTATTATATATACTTTTATTTAAGTATAGGTTTTATAATAATATAATTAGAGCCCTAACCTTTAAATATAATTAAGAAGGGGGAAATCTAGATAGCTCTAGAGATTATAAGAATTCTAGGCTAAGTCTATTATTATTATTATTAGATAATAACTTATTAGTTAATAAAAGGTATTATATAATTCTATATAAACGCGTTAGGATCTTATTATTTAAAATAATAATAGAGTTATTTCGCGAGGATAGTATAACTCTACTCTTAAAGAAATCCGGCGGTAATAATAGCTATATAAGGGAGGTAGTAGGAAAGATATATTTTATAAAGGTATATCTATCTATATCCTAGTTTTTTACTTTAGGGGGAAGAGCTATTATCCTATATATTAATATATTATATAATATCTAGCCTATCTACCTTATAAAGCCTAGTTATTAGATCTAGTATAGAGCTATATATTTTAATATAGCTAGAGTATATTTAGCTTTAACTAGATCTAGGAGCTATAAAGGCTAGTATTAACTTATATAACTTAATTACCTCTCTAAATAATAGGAGTTATCTATATAAAGTCGCTATTTATAATTACTAGGAGCCTATTAAATAGGTTATTACTCTTATAGATATTATATAATATTATATTAACCGCGGTAAAATTATTCTTATTTTATATAAATACCTTATCTTATATAATTAGGGCTATATAATAGAGTAACTCTACTATATTAGATTATATAAGGATATAATAGGTAGATATATTATTATAAATAATTAGGATCTTAAAAGTAGAGTAGGATATATAGCTACTAGGTAATAATATTAATATAATACTAGTAGAAGTAATATATAATATAACATATCCTTATATATAGAAATAATAATAAAGAGCTTTATAAAGAAAGGTCTTCCTAGTACTTATAATACTATATATAAAGAAGTACGTAGTTTATAATAAAATTATAATAGTTATAAGGATAGTATTATAAGTAGAGTATTAATTAATATTTAACTTTAGAATAGTAGTATTATATAAGGTTACTTACTCCTTAGTATTATACTCTAATTTAGATATAATTAGAAGAGGGTAGTCCTACTAGGACTATATAAGGAGGGGTATAAGTAAATTAAAGTCCCTAAGCCTTCTACCCTAGATTTATAATAATTTAATAACTAAGAATAACCTATAATTAAGATATATATTTACTATACTAGTAGGAATATCTAGATAATCCCTAGTAATACGGCGTAGTAAATTATTATAGATATTATAATAGAACTTTTCCTAAAGCTTAAGAGGCTCGCTGATATTATTATAAAGAAGTATAAATATAAATAAAGAATATAAGGAGTAATTAAAAGAGTAGTACTAAGACTCTTTAAAGTATATAAACTACTTACTATTATTATTAAGGAGCCCTAAGGTAATATATATAGCCTAGAAGGTTAGATATAAAATACTATTAACTATATAAAATTACTTTAAAACTAGAAGGCTTATAAATAATAATAAGTAGGACTTATAAGTAGAACCTCTCCCCCTATATAACTCTATAATTATATATACGCCTAATTACACGTCCCCTTTATTAAGGTATCTACTACTACTCCCCTTTCTTACTATAATAGATATAGTGCTTAGGAAAATCGTAGTATAATAGATAACAGCCGTTAGAATATTTAGTATTATATTATAAGAAGTATATAAGGGTTATTTTAGCCCCGTTAAGTACCTAGGAAAGGTTAATTTTATTATTATAGAATTATACCTATTATTAACTAGGGAGGTATAAAGTAAGCTATATAATAGGAGGATCCTTATTATAATTATAGAATTTAAATAAATTCTATATAGCCTAATATAGATTAATATAGTAACTATTTAGGTAGTATATAATTTTATCCTAGTTATCTACTAGCTTAAGAGTTATATAGTTAGCGCTCTTATAAATATACTTATATATATACTTAATAGTATTAATAGAGGCGTAAACCTTAATATTAATATATGTTATATACTTATAAGTTAGCTAGGGATTATATAAGACTACCTAGTAATTATCTATCTTAATATCCTATTTATATACCCGTTTTATCTATATATATATATCCTTATAATAGTAGTACGTAGGATAGCTATCTTCGATAATAGATATTTTAGGCTAGAACTTCTATAAAAAATACTTTAAATAGATTTACTTAAATCTATATAGTTTCTTAATTATATAGAGCGACTTAGGATTCTAGTACCTATAAGGGTTATAAGTTATTTACTCCTAAATAATTTAATATGAGGAAGCTATCTGGATTAATAGCAGGATTAGGTAACTCTATATAGATTAGGTTATTAATATAAAAATAGTCTAAGAAGCTATTATCCTAATATAGAAAAAGGAGGATATAAATATATAAAAGACCTCTTTTCTAGTACTTAATAGTCTAGATAGTACTAAGATAGCACTTAAATTAATCCTTAAGGTCTTATAGTAATACCTTTTTCTTTATATAAAAGATACGTGTAATAATTTCCGCCTAATTACTAGTAGTCTAGTTATTAACGATAGTAGCCTTAATTTTAGGCTAGTACGGGTTTATGGTTATTATTATAAAGAGTATTAGCTTCCCGTAATAATACTAAATAGCTAGGGAGTCTTTATAATTCTATATTATAGCCCGATTACCGCTATTAAAGCTAGAAGGTAGAATAATACGGCGTCTAAGAGTATCTATATAATTATTACTAGCTAGTATTATATCTTCTACCCCTTAGTATAATTTACTATAGATAGTATCTTAATTCTTATAAAGGAAATTAAGTCTTTATTAGTTAATTATAATAAAGTAATTAATAATATACTACTAAAATAGCTTTCTATTATAGAGTATTATTAAGTACTAACTAGGACGTTAAAAGAGGTAATAGTATAACTATATATACTTAGAGTAATAGATAATAGTATAGTAATTATTATTATTATATAGCTATAAGGCCTAGTACTAGCCTAGATTTCCTTATAAGAAAAGGAGAATATAATATAATAAAAAGTACGCGGTATTATTATAACTAATAGTATAAAAAAGCGGCTCTTTACTATCCTTATAATATTTTATAATAATAATATTATAAAAGTAATAGTCCTTATACTTATCTAGAATAAAGGTAGTAACCTCTAAAGCGGTTAATAAGTTTATACGCCTCTTATTAAATCTAGCCTCTATAACTAATTAAAGGCGAGGGTTTAAAACTACTTAGATAGGCCCTATTATTACCCTTACTTACTTAATTTACTCTTATATAGTAGCGTATATATTAATAAATAGGTTATTATAAGCCCGTATTATTCCGTTAAGTTCTTTAAGGAGGGATAGCTAAAGATCTAGATAGTAGGATAGTTAAGATATTATTATAGAGGCGGGATTATAGAAGTATAATTAGGTAAAGGATAGAATTAAGTAAGTACTAGGCTATAAGGGGCCTTATAAGTAGTAGAGTTCCCCGTAGATTATAAAAGATTAAATACTAATATAGCCTTATGACTAGGTATCCTATTAATATTTATAAGATATAAAGGTAAGAGTATTATTATATCTATAAATATATTTTAGAAAATACTTAGAATATAGTATACTTCCTTAAAGCAGCTCTTTTAGGAGTTATAAGGGCTTAGGTAGAGAAGTAAGTACGCCGTTACCCTATAAGTAGTATATTATAAATAGTATAAGGCCGGCCTTATACTCTTCCTTCTAATATAAAGTAGAATAGCTAGAGTACTATTCTATTATAGGCCCTAAAGTATATATTTCCGCCTTATAATTAGATATTAAGCCCTTTAAGCGCGTATAATTAGGTATAAGACTAGTAGAAGGGCGTTATAACTAAGTCTAAGGGCTTTATAGTAGGCTTTATAGTAGGGGAGGAGGATTACGCCTTTAAGTACGTGGTAGAATAGGGGGTCTTAAGGTAGGAAGTAACCGTTCTATAGCTATATATTAATATTTAGATTAGCGATTTAATTATAAGACTATATTTAGATTAAGTTCTTATAGTAGAAGTCTTTTTTACCTAGGGACCTAGAGTAGGTTAATAAAGAAAGGGATAGAGTAGTAAGAGTTTATAATACTTAATAATATAGGTAAAGCCTTAATATAGACTAATTAAGGGCTAAGAAGTTAGTAATAGGCTTAGTAAACGCGTATTTTATATAGGTCTATTACGACATCTATATATAGATATATAGATAGATATAAATAAGAGACTAATAATATAGGACGCGTATAGAAGAGTAATAGTATAAATAGGACACGAAGAAAAAAGAAAAGTTCCCCGGGAAATTAGATTATATAAGGTATATTACTTAGCGTAATAATAGCTAACTAAACCGTAAATAGTTATAGTACTATATAGATTATATATATATATACTAATAGACTAATATAGATTATTCTAACAGCGTTATATACCTAGTAATAAGACGGATATTACCCCCTATTTAGACCGATATTAGATACGTTAGTTAGTAGGTAGGTAGCCTGTATATATAATAGCATTAGCTATATTATATATATATACCTATTCTAACAGCGTTTTATACCTAGTAATAAGACGGATATTTCCCCCTATTCAGGCTAATATAAGATACGTTAGTAGGTAATATAAATAGTAGGATTTTTAGCCTATAAATGTAATAGTATTAGCTAATATAGTAATATACCGATTTAGATTATACTAATAGCGTTACCTACCTAGTAATAAGATAGATATTTCCCCCTATTCAGGCTAATATTAGACACGTTAGTAGGTAATATAAATAGTAGGATTTTTAACTTATAAATACGATAGTATTAGCTAATATACTAATATACCGATTTAGATTATACTAATAGTATTACCTACCTAGTAATAAGACGGATATTTCACCCTATTTAGTAATAAGAACCCCTATTTAGGCTGATATTAGACACGTTAGTAGGCTGATATAAGATATATTAGTAGGTAATATAAATAGTAGAGTTTTTAGCTTATAAATACGATAGTATTAGCTAATATACTAATACACCGATTTAGATTATACTAATAGTATTACCTACCTAGTAATAAGACGGATATTTTCCCCTATTTAAACTAATAGTAGTTATATTAGTAGGCGTTATTATAGAATAGGTAAAATATAAATAATATTAGGATTTTTATTATTCGTAATCTATATTCTAGCTGTTAGCGTATAGAATTTAGTAGGTAAATTTATTTATAATAATATATCTTTTAAACTACTATACCGATTTTCCTAATTTTAATATAGCTAAGTAGTATGAAATAGGTTAAATAATATAATTTATATAGAAAATATTATAATACGTCGGTATATACGTAGGTAGAATATAAAGGATATTAGGAATTTAATATTCTTCGTAAAAGTAAGCTAAACTAAAAGCGGTTAAATAGGGGTATAAAGTAATAAATCTATTAGATAAGGGGTCTAGGAGATCTTTAGAGTTTAAAATCATAGATATTCTATTATAGTAAGAAGATTTACTAACTCCCCTTATTATTATAAGTAGTTATTAGGAGTAAGGTTATTATTATTACACGTATAATTCCTAGTAAGGGAGATATTAGCCTAATTAAGTCCCTTATAAATATATTTATATAAATAGAAAATAGACTTAATAGAGCTATAGATCTTAATATTAATATAGGTATTATATTTCTTTAATAGGTAGAGTTATAAGGGATAACTCTTATAGTAACTAATAGCTATAAGCTAATTTTATATATATGTAATTAATTCGCTATTAAGGATTCTATTAAGGAATAACTAGAGTATAGTATAGAAGCCTTCTATACTATAATAATAAATGTAAAAGCTATAATAATACTAATAAATAAATAATAAGATAACGCCTATATTACTAGTTACGCTATAAAGTAAATATATCCCTATAAAAGTAAATAGGCCCTTATACTTTACTAACCCTATGTAATCTACTATATAACTACTACTTATAGTTATTAATAAGGCCTAAGGCCTTAGAAAGATCCTTCTTATTATACTAAATATTATACTTATTACTATATCCCTTCTACTTTATAAGATACTAAGTCTTACCCCTACTAATCCACTTACTTATAATAGCCTCTAGTTTGTAGATATCTAATTCGGTAGCGTTAAGGCTATTATTCTTAATAACGGGAGGAGCTAAGAAGGATATATATTTCTAAGACGTTTATAAGGATCTAATCCCTTTATAGAAGGCTCTAACTAAGTAATTAATATAATAGGATAGATTCTTATTAATAAAGGAAGCTATAGATAATATACTAATAGACCTATATATTGAAGAATTAGGAAGGGTCCTATATATTAATTATAAAGTTTATAATTTAAGACACCTAGAATTATATAGCTATTACCTAGTTATAAGTAAGTTATATTACCCTTATCTAATAATAGGGGCTAATACTTAGAATTATAATAGATTTTAGTAAAGATATTTATAAAAGCTATAAATTCCTTAGCCTAATTATATTTTATATAGCGTAGCCTATTAAAGTCTTTAATAGGTAGTTTTATAAGTATACCTAGTATATCTTATATATTAAATCTAATAAGGACCTTATTAGAGGGGACTCCTATTAATTAATTTTTAGAATTATTAATATAGCCCTATAAATAGGGTAGGATAGCTATCTAATTAACTAAGTTATTATTTACTTATTTAGAGATTTAATATCTTATAGTAATTTTAATAGTTTAATTTATTTATTTAGAGTATCTATCCGTCTATATATAATATAATATTAATATTAGTAGTTCGTAGTCTAGTTTTTAAAAGACCACCTACTAGAAAGAAGATATAAATTTAGAGTCTTTATTACTAATAATTCTATAAGGTACTCCCTAACTATAAGCTATTAATACTACTAGGATGATATCGGCCTACTAGTGTCAAGGTAGCTAATAGACCTGTTCTAATTTTATATATGTGTAATTGATTAATAGAGAAGGGAAGCTTCTCGTAGGCATAAAACCTGCTTGTAGAAGGCTTCTAGTCTCCGAGCTATTAGGGCTATCGGAGCTATCTAGCTACGTGACATATAATAATACTACTATAAAAGAAGATAAGCGACGACCCCGTTACTATAATACTACTTATAGCCCTCTATCTACCGATGCTATATTATAACCCCTTATAGCCCTTAATAAGGACCTTATTTACGACGTAGTCACTTATAAGAACGACTATTATATTCCCTAATAAGGTCCTCCGTATTATAAAGCTTATTAGTATTATATTAAGCATTATACTTATATCTATAACCCCTCTACTTTACTAGATATTAAGTCTTCTTACTAGAGGTTCTTATACTAATAATTAATTCTATCTTATAATTATCTAACTTATTAGTAGGGCTATCTATTTTAAATACTAGGGGAGGCTAATAATTCTTAACCCTTATATAAGGGTTAGAAGTCTTTAGTAATAACTTAAGTTAAGCTACTAATATAACTAGATAAATATATATAATTAGGCTAAGTTAGAGCTAATAGGCTAATTTACCTACCTTTTTAATAATTCTAAACGGGCTAACTTATTATTAATAGATTTTTAAGTTAGTAATACTAGGAATTTTATACCTATTACCTAGCCTGAGATAGGCTTTATTACTAGGAGATATTACTATAACTTTATACTTACTATTATAGTAGATTTTAGCGAAGATATTAATAAAAGTAGTAGACTCCTTAGCTTAATCCTATTTAAGTTACTATAAGTAGGTAAAGTCTTTACTAGGAACCTCTTACTATAATAGTATATTAAGGGTATTATAAATATTAAAGCTATATAAGACTTTATTAGGAGATATACTAGTAGATTAGCTCTTAGAATTATTAAGATACCCCTAAAGGTACGGGAGAACTAGCGTCTAGTTAATAGCATTAATATTTTATATAATATAGTAATATAGGGCTATTTTAACTATCTAATTTATCTATTCTAAAAGATTATCTATCTAAGTATAATAGGCTATTAATATTAGTAGTTTATAGCTAAGCTTCTTAAAGATTAATCTCTAGAAAGAAGATATAAATTTAGTATTCCTATTACTAATTATCCTATAAGGGATCCCCTATCTATAGGTAGTTAGTATAACTAATACTATATTAGCCTATTAAGCCGCTAACTAGATAGTTTATCTAGGAGGGAGAAGCATTTATTTAGAAAACTTATCTATAATTATTAGGAGGCTATTAAAGCCTTCTATAAGCCGCGTTACTAGTAGGGCTATAATAAAGTCTATAGCTATAGTATAGAAGGGGATAGTAGGCCGGTTAATTAGTACTACACTTTTATAAGGTCTATACCGTTTTATTTAATTTAAGTAATATTCTAGATAATACTCGATATAAGTACGGAGGTACTACAAAGGTAACGGATATAGAGGGAGGCTACGATTCTCTTATAGGTCCGGTAATATCCCTCGTAATACTATAGATTATAGGCTAGGTAAAATACCTCTTTCTCTAAGGAGTTAGGGATATATAACTATTCCTAGCTATTATTAAAGTTTATATAATATATTATATTATCGCGGAGCTTAAAGTATAAACTAAGATAATAATTATTATTATCTATAATAAGGTCCTTATTTACTACTATAAGTATTTATAATAGCTAGGACTATTAGCTATTATTATAATAGGCTTAAGAAATACATTACTTAAAATCCTAGGATATCTCTATAAGGGTAATATAATATATAGGAGTAGGGTTATTATTACCCTATATTAGGTAGGCCTTATAAAAGGCTTCGGCGTATAAGGCGTTAAGGGTACTAACGGCGTTAGTTAATAATAAATCTATTAATTATAGTTAAGATAGGGCGTCTAGAATAATATTAAACTTCCTAGACTTATACTTAATTATAATATTAAACTATAATAGATAGGAAGAGGCGCGGATAAATCACAGGTTTAATTTATTAGTTAATAAGGAAGTTAGACTAGTCTAGTAAGAAATAGGAATAGTAGTAGAGTAATTAGTATATATAATTATTAGAGGCTTTTTATATAACTTAATAAGATACCTTATTCTTTTAACTACCTAAATAATTCTAGCTACCTCTAATTTAGTAGGTTAATAGTTTTATTTAGCCTAATTTAGTATTTTGCTTAAAAATATAATTAGTTAGATAGCTATCCTAGGGAAGCCTTTTATAATATCTCCTTCTATATAATATATTATTATTATAAAGCCCTACCTTTTAAAGGCGTTAAGGTTAATAAAGAGGATTCTATTATAATTAAAATAAATTAGGAAGGTAGGATTATAAAAGGCTACTTTTAAATTATTAAAAGCCTACTAATCTTTTATAGTAGGCTTATATATTATCCGTATTAATTAAGTCTTCTAGGTACTACCTTTAAAACCTTTTAATAGTATTTTAGTAAGGTTAGTCTTATACCTCTAAAGTGGATCTATATATTATATATACCTTAATATTAATAAATATAACTAGCTAGTAAGGCTAAGAAAGATTTCTAGGTCTTATAAAGAGATTAGGAATATTAGTAAGCTAATAGCTATAAGTTTTTTATCTAAGGTTAATAGCCCTAGGGAGTTAACTCTTTAACCTAGGAGGGTAATAGAAGGGTAGCCTAAGAAGGTCTTTATTAGGTTAAGACTTATATAATATTTCTAGTAGAGACTAAATAGCTAGTATAAGTAGGATAGGTACTCTAATAATATTTTTAAAAAGGTAATTATATTATCTATATATACTTTTATAAAGTACTTAAATAGTTAAAGAAGCTTATTAGTCTACTATTAAATATAAGGTAGTAATCCTTTATACCTTATAAGCGTGATATAGTACTATTCCTAACTATAATATAAGATAATAGTTAGCTTATAACGGTCCCTTTTCTAAATATTAAATTAGTAAAACTACCTTATACCGTTTATAATAGAGATATATAGATACCCTATAATAGCTAAAGTAAGTTTAAATTATAAAGGTAAAGGATAACTATCTAACTAGGTAATTTTATTTAGCTTCTTAATATTAATAACTACCTAGCCTTTACGCCCGTTTATAGTATTATGCTAAATAATAAAAATAGGGTAGCTAAACGGAGTAGGCTAGTCTAATTATATTATTTTCCCTTAGTTATATAATTTATTAAAGGTCTAATTAATAAGATCCCTATCTCTCTAACTAACTAGATATACCTAAGATAGCTTAGCTATTATATTAGGCTTTAATAGAATTAATATCTATTCTTCCTCTAAAATATCTACTATAAGTCTATAGTCTATCTAGATATTAGGAAATTTATCTACTACTATAACGAATTAAGATACTACGTCTAGAGTACTATATACTATAATTCTATTAGGTATAATATACTCTAGGGCAGGGTTAATAGTTATTAATAAGGCCCTTAATAGCCTGACAAGACTATTAATAGGACGGTATTAGTAGAAGACTTCAGGTAGCGATAGCATGTATTAGGAACACGTTGCTGACGTTATAGTAACGAGGACATTGCTTTTCTTCTTTATTACTAGCATTGTTATAGATTATTTCCATGTATAGGTGATTGCTTACCGGGCGGAGACGGAAGCCTTCCGCAGGCCTAATATTAGCCTATCAAGAGACTCCTTCTCTGCGAACAAATTAACAATTACATACAAATCTATAAGACTACTAGTTAGAGTACCGTTCCTTAACAATAGTAGTAATAGGCTATATAGAAGGCTTCGTAATAGTAGAGTACGCCGCGGCTACAGCTATAAAGCCTTTTATAAGATTAGCCTTCTAGGACCTTATATTACTAATAGCTAGTAGGGTATATACTAGGGTAATAAGGTATACTCCGTCCTAATTATACTTAATAATTAAACTGAGATAAGCCTTATATAGTAGATATACTACTATTAATATAATATTATATACTTAAATAAATACTATTAAAGAGTCTATAATATACGTAAATATACCCCCTTAAGGGCTAAAGTCTTAAGTATAGTTCGGCTTAAATAAGTAGTCTATATTAGGTGGGACCTCCCCGTTATACGCTACTAGTACCCGTATAGTAGTATATAAGGGTATAATAAAGGCTAATTTAGTTTTAATAGTTTATTTAGTATTAGGAGATATATAAGAATAAATATTAATTTTAGTTATAAGGTTTTAATAGGAACTAAGAGTTACCTTTTCTTCTTTAAAGTTAAGAATTATCCCTTAAGGCTTAAGGTTATTATTACCTACTAATAGGTTAGCTTTTAAGTTATTAATAAGGTAGACCTTTATAATAATAGCTACTATTATAGGGTTCTTTATAATAAAGCCTCTAATATATATTTTTATTATAATGTACTTATTAGTCTTTACTACTTTATTACCTACTCCTTATACTAGTATTAGTAAGGATATTTTCCTAATTTCTATATTAGGAAGTACTTATTTTAAATAGGTATAATCTATTAGTAAGACTAAGTAGCTAGTATCTAGATATATATCTAACTCCTTATTACTATCTAAATAGCCCTAAGATACGCGAATAGTAGTATATTTCTAGCTATAAAACTTATAACCTAGCGGCTTAGTAGGATTAGGAGTAATAGTAGATTTAATTATTAATAGGATATCTACTACTATTATATATACTATAGGAGGATTTATAGGGGCCTCTATAGAAGGCTTTTATAAGGGCTATACGGGCTTCTTTAGTTTCTAGTATCACTATTATAGATAAAGAAACAGCTTATTCCTAGAGGAAAGGCCTTCCCTATAAACGGAATAAGAGTAATTAGTAGAATTAGTCTAGCTAATAAAATTAATATTAGGTATTATAGGGTCCTACTTATTAAGGACCTTATTACCTAACGAGGGATCCTTATTTATATAGAAAGACTAATTATCTAGAGGATCCTTAGGGTTATAAGGCGGAGACCTAAACTAATAATATTACTATTATAATAGGTTATTATTAGGTACGAAGTCTTCTATAATATCTTTAACGGATACTTAGTAGGCTTATTACGAGAATTATAGCTACTAATTATCCTATAAGCGAGTACTAGGTTAATAATTACCTTAAGGAGGGCGAGTTTATTATTATTATAGGTTAGGCTACTATTTAGAATCTAACCCGTTTAGAAGGCCTACTATAATTTAAAGTCTTTAGCTAGGTAGTAAACCTTAAGGGGCGTTTAGCTAAAATAGCTACTATTATAATTAGTAAGCCTAATTATTATTCTAATAATTTAAAAAAGGAGGGCGAGTATTATTATAGGAGTTACTATAAGTATTTCTGTATAACTAGTTACTAGGCTGATATAGTTAATAGCCTACTCTATTAGGAAAACTATATTAACTATACTATCCTTACCTATTTTTATAGGTAGGATGTTAAGATTACCTAATATTCTAAGTATTAGTAGTCTAATACCTATTAGTATAAGCCTACTATTTATACTTAGTATTAGTAAGGTTATTTATAAAGTTATTAATAGTTATCTTATTATTTAGTTAATAAATATTACGGTAAAGCTCTTAATTAATAGTATTATAGATAATATCTAATTAGACCCTTACTTCCTTTAAGCCTATATCTTTAGTATAGCGTAATATTTTTATACTAAATTCTATAGGCTTATAATAGTTAGCGGTATCCTTTATAGTATATTTCTTATAAATTATAGTATTAATTATAATATTAGTTAACTAGCTAAACTTTCTTATTAGTAATCTAGCCTATTTATTAATACTATTACTAAATATTATAAGGTATTAATTATTATCTAATAATTATCTAGTCTACTACTCTAAGACCTAGTTATAGAGACTTAGCTAGAGGTTATTATATATAGTTACTAGATCCTTTAATAGATATATTTACTTAGTATAATTTAAGAAGAGATAAATATTATAAAAATAGGTTTCCTTTCTAGCGTATTTAATAGTAGAACTAGTAGTAAGAGACTTACTATTATATATAGGGTTAAAATAGCTAAGGTCTCCTAGATTCTACTAAGGTCCTCGATTTTCTCTACCTTTAGTATTAGTATTAGACTATCCTAGCTAACCTAGCTGGCTAGGCTAGCCTGCCTAACCTAACTAGCTATATAGGCCTAGCGGTCTAGGTAGTCTAAAAGGTCCTTATTAGGGTAGGTTTTCGCGTATATACTATACTATCCTAGCGTTAATAGCTACTTATATACTAGTATTAATAGCTACTTATATAGTAGCGTTAATAGTAATATTTACTATACTACTAGAAGGGTTAGGTTCTAGGCTAATAAGTCTTCTATAAATAGCTTCCTTAGTAGATATCTACCTAGTAGTAGTAGTACTATTATAGGATAATATAATATTAGTTTATAATATAGATAATATACCTAGTAAGGGTAGATTATTAAGTAGCTTATAAGAGGCTTTTATTCCCTTATTAAACCTAGATATAGCCTTTTATAATACGGGCTTATTAATTACCTAGTCTTAAGGCTAAGAAGGCCTAGAGTCTCTAAGGAGACTAACTTCTAGTAATATTAATCTAGAATAAGTGCCTCCTTATCTAATAGAGGCTTCCTAAGTTAGTTTAATAGGCCTAAAGGTATCCTTTATAATTAAAGAAATAATATAGTAAGCTATATTATTAATAATTAATATAAAAACGTGCCCCGTCTATATAAATTTATCTAATTAAAAGGTAAGAATAGTAATCTTACGGCTAATTTAAGGAGCTATAATAACGGAATATTAAGAAGGTAGGGAAAGAGCAGTAAATTAGGTGAGCCTTAGTAGGAATCCCTAATAATTTCTCTAATTAAGGACTTAGAGGTCTAAGTTACTAAAGCCTTTAGCGGAGGTTATTATACTATAATAGCTAGAGAAGCTTAGTAGGCTATTAAGGGCCTTATTAGGTAATAGGTTAGAGTACTATTATAGGTATAAACCTAATAAGTATAGTGGAAGTCTTTAGTAGGTCTTAGAGGAGATTAGATCTAGTACTATAAGGATAGCGTTAATCTATATTAGATAATTATATAGTATCTAAAGAGAAGTTAGTTACCTAAGTATAAAATAAAGGTATTACTATTATTATTAAGGTAGCTAATAGACCTATTCTAATTTTATATATATATAATTAATTAATAGAGAAGGGAAGCTTCTTATAAGCATAAAACCTGCCTACGGAAGGCTTCTAGTCTCTAAGCTATTAGGGCTATTAGAGCTATCTAGCTACGTGATATATAACAACTAGCTTATAAACTATATAGACTACCTAGGAAGTAATAGTAGGCGTTTAGAAAACTTATTAATTATTATAAGTAGGCTATTAAAGCCTTTTATAGTTAGTAGTAATATAACTATAAAGTTTATAGCTAGTATATATAATAGAATAGATAGTCTATTAATAGGGAGTAAGCTACTATAAGGTTTATAACACTTAGTCTACTTTAACTAATAGGTAGGGTAGTAATTAATATATATTTATAAGTACTTTAATAGATAGTATATATATATTAAAGAGACTATTTAGTTATATATATATAGTAGTAGCCGCTATAATACTACTTATTATAGGCTAGTTTAAAGACCTCCTTTTCTAAGGCCTTTAGTATATAAAGTCTCTCCCTTTTATTATTAAAATTTATATAATAGATTATCCTATCTTATAATTTAAACCTTAATCCTAGCTACTTTACTTTATTATCCTCTTTACTACTAATATTAATAAGGTCCTTATTATTCTTTTAAAGTAATTATAGTACTTAAGACTACTAGGCGTCTTCCTAATATACTTATATAAGCTTTTACTTAAATGTTACTAATATTTTAATAAAGATAATATAGTATAATAATTATTATTTATACTCTTATAAGTATAACTTATTAAAGGCTTCTATATATAGGGTATTAAGTATCCTAATCTTATTAACTAAGAGAGCGTCTACTTAGAGTTATAAGAGAGTATCTAGGATAATATTAGATTTATTAGATTTATATTTAATAATTAAATTAAATTAGGATAGATAGGATAATACTTAAATAAGATATAAATTTAACTTATTTATAAATAAAGAGCTAAGGCTTATTTATTATAAGGTAGGGATTACTATTAAGTAATTAATATAAATAATAGTAGGCGGCTTCTTTAATAACTTAATTAGGTAATAAGTACGCTTAATAACCTATATAATACTAGTAACTTCTAGCTCTATTAGCTAATAGTTTTGTTTAGCCTAATTTAGTATTTTACTAAGGAATATTATTAGTTTAATATCTATTCTATTAAAACCCTTAATAATATTATACTTAATATAATAAATTATAGCTATAAAGCCCTATTTCTTTAAAGCGTTTAAGTTAATAAATAAGATCCTTATTTTATTAAAATAAATAAAGAATATAGAGCTATTAAAAGCTACCTTTAAGTCTTTAAAGGCTTCTAATTCTACTTCTATAGGTTTATATATAGTATATACTAATTATATCTTCCTACTAAAACCCTTTATACCCTTTAGTAATATACTAGTAAGATTAGTTTTATAGTATTATAATAGATTTACCCGCTAAGTATATTATAAGATAGATATCTTTAACTAACCTATAAATCCTAGGAAGAATTTAAGATCCTTTAATAATAATAGAAATAGAAGTAAGCTAATAGCTAGGAGCTTTTCTTCTAAGGTAGATAAGCCTAAGGAATTAACCTATTAACTAAGTAGAGTAATAGATAGATACTTAAAGAAGGTTTTTATAAGATTAAGGCTAATCTACTTCTCCTAGAAGAGTATAAGGAGCTTACGTAAGTAAGTAAGGTACTTAGGTAGGCTAGTTAAAAGGCTATTATATTATTAATATATACCTTTATAAATAGTTTATATAATTAGAGAAGTTTATTAATTTAATATTAAATATATAATAGTAACCCCTTATACCCTATTAGGGTAATATTATACTACTCCTACTTATAGTAAGAAATAATAGTAAGCTTATAATAATCCTCTCTTTATACCTTAAACTAGTAAAACTAGCTAGTACTATCTATTATAAAGATAAATAGATAGCTTATAATAGCTAATATAAGGTTAGATTATAAAGGTAAAGGGTAACTATCTACTTAGGTAATTTTATTAAAGCCTCTAATATTAACTACTACTTAACCTTTATATCCCTCTATTATATTATACTAGATAATAAAAACTAGATAACTAAAGTATATAAGCTAACTAGCCTATATTATTTTCCCTTAATTATATAATTTATTAAATATCTAATTAATAAGTTTATAGTCTTTCTAGCTAATAGGATAGATTTAGGCGGGTTTTAATATTATATCTAGCTTTAAAGGGATAGGTATCTATTCCTCCTTTAAAATATCTACTATTAATCCCTAATCTATCTAGATTTCTAGGAATTTAGTAGTTATAGTAGCGATTTACCTTAATATATTAGGGAGTCTATAGATATTAATACTATTAAGCTAAATATACTTAAGAATAGGATTAATTAAGGACCTTATTATTAAGATAGAGACTATTATAATAGGCTATATAATCCCTACGTAGGTAGCTACTAAGGTTATAAAGCCTTTTATAATAGATAACTTCTAGAAGATAGTATTACTAGGTATAAGGGGAGTATCTACTAGGGTAGTAAGGTAAGTACTATCTTAATTATATTTAATAAGTAAACTAAGGTAGGCCTTATAAGATAATTATACTAAAGTAGTTAAAGAGTTCTAGATATAAATAAAAGAGATTATAAAATTAGTAATATAAGTATAAATACTACTATCTCTAAAGTCCTAGGTATATTTAGGTTTAAAGAGGAAGTCTCTATTAGAGGGGATCTCCCCCTAATAAACTACTAGAACCCTTATAATTATATAAGGAGGAATAATAATAATAGACCTAGCTTTAATAGTATACTTTATATTAGGTAATAAGTAATTATAAATACTAATAGAAGTATTAAGGCCCTAATAAAAATTAATAGTTAAATTATAATTAGTAAGGTTAAGAATTATCTATTATAAAACTAATATATTTATACCTATAAATAAATAAGCCTTTAAATCTTTAACTATATGGACTTCTATTATTATTAAGGTTATAACTAACTTTCTATTAATAGTACTCCTAATATATATCTTAATTAATATATATTAATATTTATAATTTTATTACTAACTCCTTATATAGGTATTAGTAATACTAATTCTTTAATAGCGGCGTTAGGAAGGACCTTATTTAGATAGGATTAATTAATTAAGGTAACTAAGTAACTACTATAAAATTAAACCTTAGTCTAAGCTAATATAATAGTAGTAGGTATAAATTATAAGATACTAATAGTCGCGTACTTCTAACTATGAAATTTATAGCTAGGTGCCTTCTCTTAGTCTAATATAATAGCTAAATTTATAAGTATAAGTACTTATAAAGTAGTATAATTTATTATAAGCTTTACTATTAAACCTAATAAAGACCTTATTAAGGAGGACGTCTTAGTTAAAGGCTTCTATATAGTCTAGTACTACTATTATAAGTAGTTAAAGAGCTCATTTTATAAGGTAAATATAAACGCGTATATAAAATAGATATATATTATTAATTTTAACTAAGAGATAAAATATACCTAGGGTATATTATTATTAAGGTTAATAAGGTTATTATTATTTCTACTTAATAGCTTATTACTTATATTATAGTTATTATAATATAAGGGATCCTCTTACTACTTACCCTTAGCTTATAAGGTATAATACTACTAGTATCCTAATTCTTTAAATCCTTTAGGGAAGTCTTTTATAATATCCTTAGTAGAAGCCTAATAAGCCCTTTAAGAAGAGAAATAAGGTTAGTAGCTATCTTATAACTAACTACCTATTTACCTATTAAATTAGCCTTACCCTTAGCCTTATCTAAATCTTCTTAATTAGTATAAGTAAAGGGGTATTTATAAATCTAACCTATTTATAAGACTTACTATAATCTATAATTTTTAAGTAGGAGGTAGGATTTATAAAGTATTTTAATAATATTAGTAAGGTAGCTACTAATTTTATTAATAAGCTTAATTATTTTAAAAAGGTAGAGTATAAAGATAAGTATTATTATATAACTAGTTCCTAGGCTAATATAGCTAGTAGCCTACTCTATTAGGAAAATTATATTAATTATATTACCTTATAAATCTACCTTTATTAAATATATAACCTTATTAATTATTTAAGGCGCTACTACTAGAGTTATAATACCTAGTAGTATAAGCCTACTATTTATACTTTACTTTATCTAAGTTAAATAGGAAGTTATTAATAGTAGTTTAATTAATAATATAATAAATAATATTAAGTTATACTTTAATAGGTTAGAGCCTAGCGTCCTTAATAACTTAAAATATCTTAATACTAAATTCCCTAGGTTCTTAATAATTTATTATATCCTTTATAATAAATCTATTATATATTATAATATTAATAGCTATATTTAAAGGTTATTAGAACCTTTTTAATAGAAGCCTTACTTATTTATTAATACTATTACCTATCTTTATAAGGTATTAACTAAATTTTAATAATTAACCTATCTACTAGGTAAGAGCCTAGCCTTAAAGACTTAGTTATAGATTTTTTTATACTAAAGCGGGATCCTTTAAAGAGTATAATCTATTTAGTATAATTTATAAAAAGGTAAATATTATAAAAGTAAGTCTCCTTACTAGTATATTTAATAGCCTTACTAGTACTTACTAATTTTCTATTATATATAGGATTAAAGAACCCTAGATTACCTAGATTTTAATAAGGGCCTTAATTACTAGTATCTATTATAGCCTAGCCTTCCTAGTTAGTCTAGCCTAGTAGGCCTAGTAGACTTAGAGGGCTAGAAGGTCCTTATTAAGGAGGCTAAAGGAGGTATTCTTAGATATACTAGGCTATTCCAGCGTTAATAGTAGCTTAAATAGTCGCCTTAAGGTTAATATTCTATAATATACTTCTAAAGAAACTATATTTAAGTTCTAGTTTTAGTCTAATTAGCTAATTATAAATAGTCTCTTCTACTAATATTTATCTAGTACTAGAGCTACTAGGAATAGATAATATAGTATTAGATATTTACTATTAGGTAGTTACCTAAGATAACTCTAGTAATAATAGTTTAATAAGATACTTATAAGAGGCTTCTATTCCTTTACTAAATTAAGAGATAGCTCTATAAACTAAAGGTTTATTTATAGCCTACTTATAAGGCTAAGATAGTTTAGAATTCCTAATAATATTCCTAAGCTCTAAGGATACTAACCTAGAATAAATACTTTATCTTAAGGGCTTAATTATCCTAGTAAGCCTAAGGGTATCTTTTATAATTAAGGAGATAATATAACATATAGATTTATTAATAATAGAAGTGAAAGCGTAACTAGTCTAGATAAATTTACTTAGCTAAAAGGTAAGTTTTATAATTTCTTAGTTAACCTAGGGAGCTATAATAATAAGATATAGAGATTTATTAAGAAGAGTAGTAAATTTATTAAGGCCTTAGTAGAAATTCTCTACCTTAGTACTAATTCTCTAGGAGTATAGGGAATATTTATTAGTAAAGGCTTTTATAAATAGCTTCTATAAATAGGTGGTCTACTATAATAGTCTTATTATAATACTAGTATAATACCTCTAGGTACTATTAAGGTCCTTAATAGTAAGCTACGTTATTATTAATATATAGTATTATATATAAATAGATATCTTTCCTAGGCTAGAGGACTTATAATAATAGTACTATAAAAATTATATCAGTCCTTCTCTAAGTAGTTAGATAGTACTTAATAAGAATATTAGTTATAATAGTATTACTACTATTATTATAATAACTAATAGCCGTAAGCTAATTTAATATATATATAATTAATTCGCTATTAAGGATTCTATTAAGGAATAATTAGAGTATAATATAGAAGCCTTCTATACTATAACGACAAATGTAAAAGCTATAATAATAACCTATCTATTATTAATAAAGGAATTAGGTTTAAAGGGGCTAATTAAATATTTATAGAAAGGATAAATCCTATTAAGTATAAAAGATATCTCTTAATAAAAATCCTTAAAAAAATCCTTATTATAATAATTCTTCTCCTAATTAAAATATCTATTACTAAGGACCCTAGTATAGTAATTATAAATTATAAATTATAAGACTAACTTATATAATATAATACCCTACTATAAAGAGGGGATAAATACTTAAATAAGGCGATTAATATTATTAACTATTTAGATCTAATCCTCTTCCTATATAATAAGGAGAATATAAGTATATAAAAGACCTTACTTTTAAAACTTAATAATATAATAGTAGGCTATATAAATATTAAAGATATATTACTTAAAGAGGTCTATTATTAACTCTTAGAGCTTTTAATTAAAGATATAAGTAATTAGATTATAATAGTACTCTAATATATAACTAGGTTCTAGTAAGCTTTAAATATTAGGCTACTTAGAATTATATATAAAGGTAATAAAAAATTTAGGTTTACTCTTTTTTAAATTATTATTATAATATCTTATATTCTTACTTTTATAGTATATAGGCTTCCTAGTATTATTAATAGGAGGATAGTTACCTTACTACTAATATCTTTAAGTAAGATATCTAGATTAGTACTAAGCCTATTTATTAGATTAGAGTAGTAGTCTACTTAAATAGTCTATTAATTCTAATAATACTAATTTAGATTATTAAGCTCTATTAATATCTGGATATTAGTAGCTTAGTAGCTAGATAGATATCTACTATTAATAGTATAATTAAAGAAAGTAGGCTAGATTTAAATATTAATTAATTAACTATTTAAATTATATTAACTATCCCCTAATTAATATCTAAGTTATTTAGAATTATTTATAACTAAGTAGATTTAGGTATAGAAAATTACTAGGGAAATATATTAAATAGTCTTACTTATATCTATTTTATATAAAATTATTATCTTATTACTTGCTAAGACCTAATATAACTCTAAGGTATATACTCGCTAATAATATATTAGTCTAGTTCCTACTTAAGGTTACTACCCTCTTCCTACTCTAGTTTATTATTACTACTAATTAAGGTATACTAGGTAAGTATACTAGTAATATAGTTCTATTATAATATATATAGTAGATAGTCGCCTAGAAGCTAATAACTAACTAATAGGAGGCGGTTGTATTATAACTATTTATTAAATAGAAATAAGAGTAGATATTAGAGAGTTATATAAGAAGGATATTAATTAGAGATTAATATTAAGCCCTCTTTAATAATTTTAATATAGATATCCCGCTTAATCTAGCCTTTTATATTATTATTAGAAGTAATTATAATATAAGTAACTTCTATAAAGGTAGGCTAATTATAAGTACCTTTATCTTATTATTTAGAAGTTAGCTATTAGATATAAATACTTATAATATTAATAGGATATTATAATTTATCCTCTTTAAGGCGGTTATAATAGGATTTAAACCCCTAGATATATAAGTTAATAGACTAGAGGGTATATTAAGTAGAAGTAAAGGAATCTTAATTTAAATTATTAAAATATAAATAGTAAATATCTAGTTACTCTTATATACTATTTAATATATAAATCTAGGTAGATTTTAGCCTTAGGCTATTATTAATAATAAGAGGACCTATTAAATAACAAATAGACCTCTAGATCTAGAAGGTAATTTAATTAATATAAGTATTAATATTAGTTATACCCTTATAAATAAAGAGGAGATAATTATTATAATTAATAATATTATCTAAAAATTCTTTATTATATATAAACCTCCTTCTTATAAAGTATCTATTAATAATAATATTAATATTAATATTAAGTAAGCTATTAATTAATTATACCCTAAGCTCTCTTCCCTAGCCCTTTAAGTAATAAGTTAATATTAGCGGGCTTATATAACTAATTAGGGGCTAGTTAGTTATTCTTCCTACTATTATAATATAGCTATTAATTATTATCTAAGCTATTATATTTATTTTCCTATAATAATATATTATAGTATAAATACTTATTACTAGTAATATTAATTAATCTATTAACCTAGAATAATCCCCTATTTATTACTATCTTAAGGTCCTTATATATCTAATATCTCTAACCTAGCGTCTAACCCTAATATATATAATTCTACTATTAATATAAGCCTTATTAGATAGGAGGTTAGTACTTAATATTATCCTTTATATTAGTATCCTACTAGATATACTAGTAATAGGTATATTAGTTATATTTAAAGGGAGGCTAGGGAGTAAATTATTAAGGTACTTCTTTAAAGGCTAAGGGAGTAGGTTACTAGGGGTCCCTAGGTAGAATAACTACTTAAATAGTTATATTAATAAGGGCTATATATTACTAGGAAGTAATACCCTTATTAAGGTAGTTATAAGGGCTAATACCTAATAATATTTCTTTAAGGCGAGGTTCTATTAATATAATATCTCTAGAGTTTACTAGTAAGTTATTAGATCTAATTTAAGCTCTTAAATTAAACTTTTTGGGTATTTAATACGCCTTATACTATTAGTCTTATAAGATCTAACCCTCTTATTAATAGTAATAGGGTCTAGCTTAGAAAGAGCTACGCGCTTAGAAGGTATTAGTAAGGAGCTAGAGAAGCTATATTTAGTATAAGAAGGGTAATAATATATATAACTTATAAGATTTTTATAATATACTTAGTCTATAGAAGCCTTCTATAGAGAGCTGCTAAGGAATATTCCTTAGTAATATACTTAGCTATTCTTATACTTTCTAGATAGCTAGATATCTTTTAACTATTTAACTTATTAGCTATAGTACCTAATAATTAGTAGTAATACCTATTATTACTATCTAATACTACTCCCTATTAGATAGTACTATTAGATCGGGTACTAGCCTAATATAACGGAGAACCTCTAGTAAAGTACTAGCTATATTCCCTAGTACTAGTCCTCCCCTATATAACCCGTTATAGCCTTTATTAAGGTACTTACCTATAATAATAAGGCCCTTAATACTATACTTATTTAAAGCCTTCTATAACTATTATTCTTACCTTATTATTACCGATAAGATATTCCCAATAAATTCCCTAATAGAATTTATTATTTATTAAGATAGCTATCTAGAGAAGGTAGGTATATATACCCGCTTACTATTTTCCCTACCTTATTATATCTTATTAATATTACCTACTTAGAGTATTATAATACTTCCTAGCTAGTTTATTAATTTTATATTTAATATATTTATCTTATTAATAGTTTTTATATATATTAAATAGTTTTATATCTTATTCTTAAGTTAGCTTTTATTAATAGGGAGATAGTAGTTCTTACCTTCTAATTATCTAATTTTATTACTTCTAGCTACGCGTATATAGACGTATTAGATAAGCTTACTTATTAAATTATTTCTTTAATTATTAAGGGAAATCTTAGGCCTCCTAGGCCTAATACTCCTTAAGGGCGTTACTACTTAAGATCTACCTCTCTTAAGGGCGTTAATTTTATAGAAGAACTAGGTACTAAACCTTTATATCTAATTAATTAAGTAATTAAGTAATTATTATTCTATTCTATAATTAAGTAGTTTAAGTAAGACTATTAAATCTAGGTATCTTACTAGCTTTTACTAGGACTACTATTAGGTAAGAAAACTCTATTAAATTCTTTATTAAATCTATAACTTCTATTACTATCTTTATCTATTTAGGCTTTATTATTAGGAACTACCCTAATAATAATAACTAGGGCTATATTAGTTAAGGAAGCTATTTATAACTAACCTATTAACCCTAAAAATATAATAGTAGAATAAAATATTAAGGTAATTATTAAATATACTATTATAAGCTATATAAGATATAATCTACTATAACCTAGGCCTCTAGGTACTCTAAGACCCCTAGGACCGCCTAGGTAAGATAGTATTAATAGTAATAGGAATAATAATAGCCCCGCCTTACTTAAAACTAAAGATATTAGGTACTTTTTCCTAGATATAAAAGGAGAAGGGTTATATCTATTAAGGATATTATACTTTTTATTAAGATATTTATAAGTTTATTAATAGGTTATAAGATCTTATAACCTTTAAAGGCAAAAATAAAGTCTTTAATATATTACTTATATATTTATATAATAAGGTATATAAGTAGTATTTTATAAAGCTTATAACTCTAAAAAAGGATCTCTTCTAGACTACTCTATTAAAGTCTTAGATTAATACCTTAACTAAATACTTTAAAAAAAGGTAATCTATTACTATCTCTAAATTATAATTAGAGAAGTATACTTAAGAAGATATAAGGTAAGGTAAATTACCTTAAGTCTTTATATAAAGCCTTTTAAGATATATAAGGGCTACTAATTTTAAAGATTTTCCTAACTAATTATCTATTATATAGAATAACCTTACTTTAGAATACTAATAATTTATTAATAAGCTGATAGAGATAATAACTCTTAATAAGTTCCTTAAAGCCTTAGACAGTAAGGTAGATATATAGTATTAACTAAATCTTAAAGAGTATTCTTAGAATTAGTATTAGGTTAATAGAAAGTTAGTAGTAAAGATAGGTTAGTATTAGAATAATAATAATTAGGGTAGTTTTTCTAAGCTACTATTTCCTTCTTATTATTAGCTATTTCTACTACCTTTTTTAAGGGTATTTAGTATATAATAATTATAGTAATAGTAATATTAATAGACCTACCTATTAGCCTAACCCCTATAACTAGGCCCCCTAATAAAGTTAGCCTTTACTTATACCTTAGTAACCTTTATAAATTATTATAAGAAATATACCTAGTATATTAGATTTAACCTTAACGTCGCCCTAATATAATCCCTACTCTTAGGGCGGGTATAGAAAAGATTTAAGTTATCTTATAAGATATTAGCCTTATCTTATAGGATACTAACCTTACCGGCCTTTATAAGGAGTAGCCTATTAGGCTACTAAGGAAGCCCCTTATATATCCCCTAATATAAAGTCTTCTAATACCTCTCTAAAAGACGTCGCGGTACCTAATAAAACCCTAGAAAATAATAACTACTACTCTAATAAAGACCTTAATTACTATTAACCCTAGTAGAATAATAAGGTAGAGTAATACTTTAATACTACCTCTATTATATTACCTAGGTATTAATATTATTATTACTACTAATTATTTACCTTAAAGAACTAGTTATATTAATACCTTAAGAGCTCTAGGAAAGGTTAATATATATTTATATTAAAATATCTAGGTTTTCTGGATACCTATATTTTACTAGACTCCCTAAATCTAGGATTCCTAGATACTAATTATACCTCCGCCCTTAAAAAATTAAGAGATATTATTAGGTCTTTTATTAACTTATTTAAAGAAGTAGGTATAAGGTATATATTTCGCGGATACTATTATATAATAGCTAAGGTAAGGTTATTACTTAGTAGAAAGGTAGAATTTATATACTTTAATATAAGTTATAATATTAGCTTAGGTAATTAAGCTTACTTAAAGGCTTTTATACCTAACTTATAAATCTAGATAATAGTTAGCCTAATAACTATTAAAGGTATTAGATCAATAAGGTATATAACTTCTAAATATACTATTTTACCTCTCTATCTACCTAGGAAGAATAATAAGAGAAATATAGTTATAATAATATCTCCCTATAAAATTTATATTATTAATAACCTTAAGGTAAATATACTTATTAGGATAGATATTATAATACCTAAGAAAATTAATATCTTAGCCTCCTAATTAAGGGCCTTAATAAGGAGTTATAATATATATATTTTATTAGAAATAAAGGCTTATAGAAGAGTAGTTATATACCTAGTTTATATTAAGTAAACTATTATTATACCTCCTAATTCTTAGATATAAATCCTAGTCTATTATACCTTACTACTAGACTATAATTATTTCTTTAAACCTAATAATTATTAGGAATTATCTCTTTATACCTATTTTATTAACGCATCGCTATTAGTAATATTAGTAAAGAATAAGGAAGATAAGGTAGTTATAATACCTTATAATTATTATCTAGGAATAATCTATAAATTAGTATTTAATAGGTATTTTTATATAATATTAGGAATAAAAGATGCGGTAGAATTAATAATATATTAGCCGAAAAATAAATACTATAATAGCTAGCTTTAGAAGGTATTTAATAAGGTAATTACTACCTTTATAATAGCTATATTAGTAACTTCTAGTTATCCTCCGCTTTTATTATCCTTAAGCTCGCCGGCTATACCTTATATAATAATACCTTAGGTAGTAATACCTTAGGTAGTAATACCTTATATTATAAAAGGATTTATACCTACTAACTTTGTTATAACGCCCTCTATAAAAGACTTTATTATACCTAATAGGGCTACTATTTATAATAGATACTAGCTAATATATAATATTATTAATAATTTCCTAAAGCTCTTAGAAGAAGGAGGATTTACTAATATCCTCTAAGAAGAATAGATAAGGATCCCGCTAAAATCTAACTAGGAATAAAAAATCCTTAAAATAGCTAGGGTCTACCCCCTTAATATAGAGTTAAAGAGGGTCCCTAATAATACCTTTAATAAGCTCTATAACTAGGATAGACTATACTAGATAACTAAGTTAATACCTTTTAATTTCCTAATTTTTATTATCTAGAAGATAATACCTAATAGAAAATATAAAGGGTATATAATTATTAATATTTATAGCTTAAATACTATTACTTACCTAGACGTCTATACCTTACCCTTATAATTAGAAATAATAGCTATTATAAAAGATTATAAGTATATAAGTATTATTAATACTACTAGCTTCTTCTATTATTAGTATATATATATCCTAATAACTATTATTAGTATATATATCCTAATAACTATCATTAGTATATATATCCTAATAACTATTATAAGCTTACTATTATTAGCTATTAAGGCTAGGAATTATTTAATATTACTATTATAGGTTTTAAGAATTCTTTAGCCTATATCTAGTAGTAAATTAACTATCTCTTTTATACCTATTAAAAATTTATTAAGGTATATATTAATATTATTATTATATATTTATAAACTTTATAAGAGTACTTATAATAAGTATTTACTAAGGTATATTATAAAAGTATAGAATATTAGTAAATCCTATTAAAGCCTTCCTTAGATACCCCTTAATATAGTTACTAGGGTAAAAGGTTAACTCCTTTAGATTGTCTATAATAGAAGATAAGCTTTTAATTATATTAAGGCTCTTATTCCTTATATTACTCTTATAATTAGAAACCTACTTTAATATAACTAGGTAGCTATATAGGTATATTACCTATTATATAGTAATTACTAAGCTATTATAAGATAGGAAAACGCTTATACTTATATTAGTACCTAAGGTAGGAAATAAATAGAAGAATTTTACCTAATAAAAGCTTATAATAGATCCCTCTAAGTTAGAATTAGTATCTTTTAAGGTATTATAAAAGGCTTTATTATCTCTAATATTTTTATCTTACTTTAATAATAAAATTATCTTATTTATAAATCTTAATACTAGTAAGGTTTTTAATTTTAATATAATAGTCTATTATATTAATAGCGCTATTAAAGATAGTAAATATCCTAGTTATACTTAGGTTAGGCTTATATTATTTCTTAATTATTTATTAAAGGACTTAGAGATAAGATACTAGCCTACTAAGTTAGAATTAGCGGGGATTATCTAGGTACTAGGTAAAGTCCGATATATAATAGAATTAGCTATATAAACTATAATATATATAGATTATAATATAGTATTAAGAATTATAAAATAAATATTATTAATAATATTATTAATAGTAAAGTTAAATCTTTAACTAGTTTATACTTTTAAATATATATAATACTTTAATAATATTAAGTTTTACTATAAACCTAGAAAGTAGTATATTATACCTAATACCTTATTAAGGCTATATAATACTACTACTATAAAAGTAGCTATTAATAAAGAAGGTAAATTTAATATATTATAAGGCTACGCCTATATAACTATTAGCCTTATTAAGTTAAGCCCTTAATTATAATAATAACTTATTAATAGTTATAAGGTAGATTCTTTATAAAATAAGATTAAGAAGGTCCTTAATACTAATAACTACCTTATAATAGAGGATATTATAAAGCTTCCTTTCTAGTAGGTAGAAGGCCTTATATAAAAGCTTAATATAAGTAGACCTAATAGACTATATATTTTAGGCCTAGTAGTCAAGATATTTCTAGAAATTACCTATTTAGAATATACCGGATTTACTAAATACTATAAAGTCATATCTAGGTAATAGTATATTAAGGGCCTTATTAAGAAGCTTTAAGAATTTCTTAGCTATTATCTATAATACTAGTTATGTTAAACTTTATATTATTTACCTTATAATTCCTTATAACCTATTCTATTACCTCTAGTACCTTTTTATACCCTAATAATTAACTTTATTCTAGCCCTACTAATACTAAATAAGGGCTATAATACTATCTTAACTATTATAAATAAATTTTCTCGGAAAATTACCTTAATTTTAGGTAAGGTAACCTTTATAGCTATAGACTAGGCTAACTAGTTACTAAGAAGGCTTTATAAGATTAACTAGGGACTACCTAAGTAAATTATATTAGATAGGGACCGTAAATTCTTAAGTAAGTTATAAACTACCTTATTTAATAAGCTAGGAGTAAAACTACTATATTTTATAGCTTACTACCCCTAAACTAATAGGTCTAGTAAACGTACTAATTAGATAGTAGAAAATACCTTATACTTCTAGATAAGTACCCTAGAGAATATAGTTATATAACCTATTATAATACTAGCTATTTAGTCTAGTTATAATAACTCGCTATCTACCCCTAGTAGTTAATTATTAAATGACGTGGCTTATAGCTTTTCGCTAAACTAACCCCTAGACCTTAATATATATAATAAAGAGGCTATACCTAGAGGTATTACCCGCCTCTAAGTATCTAATATAATTACCTTTACTTAGATGTATTCTAAATTCTATTATTATTATTATTATTATTATTATTATTATTATTAGCTATAAACCTTCTATATAAGAGACTCTATTAAATTATATCTCTACCGCGGGTATTCTATTCTATTAGCTATAAGTAGAAAGTATAGATAATAGTTTATTAGTCCCTTTAAGGTCCTTAAATAAGTTAGCTACCTAGCCACGCGGGTCGTAAAAAAGCTGGAACGTTGAACGTTCAAGCCAAGGATTTTGGTAGGGTTCCCGCCAAGGCCCAATTCTGAGCGTTCCAGCTTTTTTGCGACCCGCGTACTAGCCTACTATATAACTATTCCTATATACTAGCGGATTTATAATATCTTTATAGTAGCTTAACTAGAGTTATACCTAAGTAATAACCTATTTACCTAGTTATAACTAGAAGAACCCCTATCTATATTTATAAATAGGGATATAAATATTACTAAATCCTTTAAGATAAAATAACTAATTAATAAGCGCCTTATTAGGAAGGGACGTAGTCTAGTAACTAAGTACTTAATAAGATAGAGGGGTTATACGGCCTACTATAATTAATAGATAAATATTAAAGAACTAGGTAATACCTTGGACTTAGTAAGTAATTATAAGGTAGGATAGATTACTTATATCTTACCTTATTATAGGGACGTAACGTCTTTTTTTATTACCGGTATATTATTATAATATAGTCTATAGAAGCCTTCTATAGAGAGCTGCTAAGGAATATTCCTTGGTAATATACTTAGCTATTCTTATACTTTCTAGATAGCTAGATATCTTTTAACTATTTAACTTACTAGCTATAGTACCTAATAAAGATATAGATTATATAAGGGAGGGATAATATCTATAATAAGGTATTAAATAATAAAAATAAGGTAGGAAGAAAAACTTAGTTAGATAGTAGAGATATACTAAGATATTAGATAGTTAGACTAATATTAGTAAGTAAATCTATTTATTCTAATATATCTTTTAAACTACTATATTAATTTTTAAGATTTTTAAATTATAAAATTATTATAAGTAGGCTAGATAACTTTATTTAAGTAGAAAATATTATAAAAGGTAGGTATATATATAAGTAGAATATAAAGAAATATTAGAGTTCTAATATTTACGCTAGTCTAGGAAAGGTATCTAGGGTACTTATCAATTAACTAATAAGTAGTAATAAGCTTAGGGTCTTAATATCTAGATATTCTATTATAGTAAGAAGATATCTTAAGTTAATATAACTACTATACTATTAATCTCTAATACGCCCTACTCTAGTATATTACTTCTACGTAGAAATTAGCTAAATTAATTAATTCTAGGGTTACTTTTAAGGTAGTATTAAGGGTAACTCTAAGATATACTACCTAAGTCGCTTATTAATTATAAAATATTAAAACCATTTAAAGTTCTACTTAATAAGTAGTTATATAATAGGGTTTTACTTAATAAGTAGTTATATAAGTTCTTAAAATCCACTAACTAAGGTAGTAGGTTTTAAAAAATTACTTAGTTAGTAGTTATATAATACTAGCCTTAAAGCTCTAAGTAGTTCTAGAGCCTTGTAATATGCTATAATAGGCCTAGTACTAGCTTAGAGCTCCTAGGGCTAGCCTTAAGCCTATAAGTATAAGGTCTTTACTAAGAGTAAGAGCCTAGGGGTAAGTTAAGATTTTACTAACGTAGTTTATCTCTATAAGTTAAATTAAGAAATTAGAGGATAAGTATTAAAAAAAATAGTAAGTCTATTTTATTACTAACTTATCTTAAGTAGTAATTTTTATTATAGAAGAGTTTACTTAGAAGAGATATATATCTAGAAGGGGCGTACTTTATAAGGTAATAGGATAGTTGGAATATATTATAGTATAGATACTATTATTAATAGTTCTAATAGTCTACTAATTTCCTCTAAGATTAACCTTATAAGGGTTACTTAATTAATATAGTATAATAGTACGTAAATAGTAGGAAATATATTCTAGGATTAACTAAAGCTAGTAGCCCTATAGGGCTAAGCTTCTTCCGGGTACGCGCCCCTTCTAAGTGAACTCTTCTATTATATATAGTTATCTAAGTTATATCTTAATTTCTAGTAGTAGAATACTAAGATACTATAATAAAGACCTTATATTAATTACCTATAATAATTAATAAAGCCTAGTATTATCTAGATATCTATATATAACTAATTTATAAACCTGTAGGCCGTAGTATTCTTAAACTAGAGGGTTACTATCTTAGTACGAGATTAGTAATTAGTACGGTCGTAGTCAAGAAGTAGTAAAAGGATATATTCTCTAAGTACAGGAATCCTGCCTATAAACTAAAGCGCTAGGCCTAGTATAGCTACCCCGCGGAAGCCTTCCGCAAAGGAAGTAAAGGTAGCGACTACAGTAAATGCCGGCATATAAATAAAGCTATCATCCCGATAGCTATTATTAAATAATCGCTGATTCCTTACTATATATATTATTAAAATCCTTAATAATTTTAGTAGTATTCCTTAATAATTCCCTCTCTAACGTCTAGTAGTCTTCTTTAGGTCTACTATTCTTCCACCTAACTGAATACTATATTAACTATCTATAACCACGATATACCCTTCTTCTATAGATAAGCCTATTAATTTCCTACTTCTTATAATTATCGATAATAGTTAGTACTACTAGCCGGCGTTAGTAGTATAGGTTATTAGTAGAGATAGTAGCTAGTTTAAGGTAGGCTATTAAGATAATATTATAAATCTTTATAATACTTAAAAGGTTAAGCTTATAAGCTAGCTAGCTAATATATTTAGTTACCTAGAATAGTCTAGTAAACTACTATCTAATTTCTTAGACTTAATAGCTAGGATGCAATAACCCCTATAAAGGCGTAGATTAACTATATTACCTACCTTAAAGAATATAGGTATATAATAGGAGTTATAATAGTCTTTTATTCTTATAATAGTAAAAGTAATTATATCGCTTACATTAATATAAGCTAGTTAATATTCCCTAATATTAATAGGCGGATATACTAGTATAGCTACGACTTCCTCCTTAATAAGGGCCTTATTACTAAAGCCTTTAGTAGGTAGTCTATTATTATCTACCCGTAATAGATCTAGGGCTTTACAGGTTTTAAATCTATAAAGGACCTAGGTTAGGGAGAAATTAATAGAGTTATATTCAGTAGAATTATTTAATAAGGTAGATATCTTATCTATAATAGTAGGCTATTATTATTAATTATTTAGTATAGTAATATAATATTATAACGCGATTTTAGCCGTTTAATTAGTATATTCTAATATCCTATTAGATTATAAGTACTATACTATTAAATAAAAGAGGCTAACTCTTAGTAATAAGAAAATATACTTCTATACCTATCTAATAAACTTCCTATCTCTATCTAAGATAATTACCCTTAGAATACCCTAATTTAATAAGGAGAGGCGGTCTAGTAGCTTAATAGCCTAGTCCTTTCCTAACTATATATTCTTACTAGGAATAAGAGTAATTACCTTTAAGAATTTATTAGTAGCTAATATCATATATTTAAAACTATCTATAAAGAGCGGTAGAGTAAGAATAAAATTAATAGTTAGGGTATAAAATAGCTAGGCTAGTAGTAGGATAGGCTAAAGAGAACTATATAGTCTATACCTAGGAGTCTAATTAAGCTAGTGGTACGGGTAATACCTAATAAAGTTATATAGCTTTATTACTAGATTATAGATATAAAGTCCTTTATTAAGCCGCTTATATATATAGGTATATCCTAGATACCCTATTTTATTATAAGTAAGTTAGAAAACCTTAGTTTCTAAATCTATTATAGGTATATATAATCGTAGGCCTCTCTACTTATTATTAAAATATAATAAGCTATTAACTATTTAGTAGGGGAGGCTAGCGGTATTACTACCTAAGGCTATATTATCCTTTAGTATTAATATTACCTTTACCTATTAGGGAACCTTAATAAGGCCCTTAATAACCCTTTATTAAAATCTAGGAGATATTTCTACTAGGCTAACTAGGAAAGCCTATATTAATAGCGCGTCTAAACTTAACTTATTAGATAGGTAATACTTATAAGTAGCTAGTCTTAATAAGGCGTTTAATATAATATTAGATTTTCCTAGCTTATACTATACGTCTAGATAAAATCGCTAGAGGTATTCTAATATTTAAATAAGATATAGGTTAAGTTTTTTAACTAATATAGTATTTAGGCTAGTTTACTAAATAATAGTAATAGTAGCTAAATAATTAGTATAGATAAATATTATTAACTAAGCCGCCTTAATTATATAGTAGATTTTCTTAACTACCTAGATTATACCTATAATTTCTAATTCTATTAGCTAATAACGTGTTTTAGCCTTAATAAGGAGACGACTAAGGAAGAGGATAGGTAGGTAAGACTTCTATTTGGGGTACTTTATAGAAGCCTTTATTAGGCCTCTAATATAGTAGACGTAGGCCCTAAATCCGATTTTTTTACTAGTATCTAGATCTATAAATAGTTAGAGGACCTTATTAAAATAATATAGGATTATAAGATTAGTAAATATTTTCTAAAGCTAATAAAATATATTAAGTTCTTTTAGTATTAGCTTCCCTAGATATATTCTCCGGGCTAGCCTTTTATATATATTCCCCTAAATAGTAGACTAAGAGTTATTATAAATAGACTTATTAAGATAAGTCTTCTATAACTATAAGGGTTTTATAATAGTAGCGTAGAAGGTAATATACTAGTATAGATATCTAGTAAGGCTAAGGTAATACTTAAGCGAACTAAGGGTAAAGGGGAATTATAAGTTAGTAATAATAGCTAACTTCTCCTCTATTATTACTAGCCTAAAGGCGTCTACCTTTTACCCTAGTAAATAAACTAATAGAAACCCGAGGAATAACTTCTTAAGAGAGAGATAGATATTTATATTATTAAGGGCCTTAAATACCTAATCTAGGTATAAAAGGTATTCTTTTAGTAAACTAGAAAAAAATATTATTATTATTAATATACGCTTAGTAGAAATACTAATATAGTTAAAGGATCTAATTAATTATATATTATATATAGGCTAGCGAATTTCTATACCCTATTATAAGTATGTTTTTCCTAGCCTTAATAGCTAGCTATTATAAGATAATACTTATAAGATTAATTTACTAACTATTAATAGAAAAAACTAGTAGTATTAATAGTACTAATATATATAGTATCTTTTAGTAGAGCTAATATCTTAGCTTATAAGAGTACTAGGTATATATTAGGTATAGTAATTTTATTTAAGGCTTTAATATCTATAATAACACGGCCTTTTTTTATACTATTTATACTTACCTTCTAGATAATAAAATAAGGGAATAAAAAGGGCGTTAATTTTATAGTCTAGTCTATTCTCCCTTAATTATAGAGTTTATTAAACTCTATATTAATAATTTCCTTATTAGCTTTTCCTAATAGATATACCCTTACTTAGCTAGGCTTATAAAGATCCGGCTAATTATCTATTAAGGGTATATCTATCTATAATAATTTAGGTATATTAGCTACGCTACCGGTATCCTATTATAAGGCTAGATACCTTTTAATAGCCTCTACTATTAAGGGCCTTATTTTAGATAATCTATAAATAGTAGTACCTATAGAGTATACTACCTCTAGTACTATAGTAGGAATTATAGGGATAATAGTAGTAAATATAGTAGCCGTAGTTATAAGTTATTATAGACTTAACTTAACCTAGTTAGATACTTTAGCCTTCTTAGGAGGTCTAGCGGCGAGGTTATTATAGAAGGCTTTAACTAGGAAGTATTTAGCTACTTTATATTTAGTAACGTGTCCTAGCTTTATATTCCTAGGGAGCTTAATAGCTTTATTAGTATTATTCCTAATAAAAATATAAGATATATAGTAGTCTATAACGTATATATAGACTAATAGGCTATTAAGTTTCTCTAGTTTAAAGATTAAGTCTTAATTGGTAGGTAGTTATAATATATAGTAATAAGGGCTAGTAATTTAGATTTATTTATTAGTATATAGAGTAATTATAATATATACTTAGCTAAAAACTATTATATTAGTTTAGCTCCCTTTACTTAAGGCTTTAATTAGGACCTCTAGGTTCTAGTATAACTAAATAATTATTAGATTTTTATCTAGATTAACTACTATCCCTTCTAGCTTAAGAATATTAATACTATATATACCTCCTATTTAATAAGGGCGGTAGCTCTATTAGTAGTAGGAAGGTATATTTATAGCTTTATATAATAGCTTATATTATACTTCTTATCCCTAATTCCCCTAACTCTTATAAGTATTAGTATCTTTAATATTTCAGCATTTAAAACCTATTAGAGGAGAAAAGCTTAGTTTATAAGACTTATAATATAACTAGTATCTATATATAACTTTTAAAGTTAGCTAGTAGATATAAGCTTTACTAGAGTAGTAATAAAATAGTACCCCTTAAAGGTATGCCTACTTAAGGCGGTATCCTTTAACGCGCTCTAGATAATTAAGGGATTACCCTAAGGAAGGCTTTAGCTAATACTACTATCCGCCTAGGCTATTTTTAATAATAATATTATTAAGGCCCTTATTTTATTATAACCTTAGCGTAGATAGTTATAAGGAGTATTATTAGACTAGAATATTAATATATATTTTTAATACTTAAAGGCTTTAATAGGGTACTAGATAGATAGGAAATAGGTCTCTACCGTTTTATTACTATTATTCCTAGTACTCCTAGGATTCTAGCTATTTTCCTAGGAATCTTCTAGGTAATTAGGGTTTCCCTAGTTAGTAGACTAGTAGAAGTCTTCCTTATAAGTATTATAGTTTACCTATTTATTATATAGCCGTTCCTAGGAGTTTTCTTTATCTTTAATAGTAGTTTAATAGACCCTAGGCTGCTCTTAGGCCCTATTAAAAGATTTACATAATACGCGATTATTATTTAAAGTATTTAATAAGGGATATCCTTAGCCTTAGTTCTAATATTAATTCTACCTAGGTAACCTGCTTATATTTCTATTAGTTATTTATAGGGGTTAATAGGGCCTAGTAATCTAGGGCCGGTCTACCTATACTAGTACCTATTACCCGTTATTACTAAAATTCCTAAAGTTATTCCTGCTATAAGGGATAAATAGTCGGGGGTTACTATAGTAAGGCCTTAGGGGCCCACCGTAGTAACTACTAAATTAGCGTGGCGGGAAGTTTTAATAAAATAGACCTAAATACTAACCTAATTATAGATCTTAATTATAATAGTTATTATAGCGAGTCTCTTACTTCACCTTATAAAGGGCCTTATTACTACTATAGATATTAAACTAGTTACCTTTTATAAAGCGAAGTTCTTCTAGAAGATCTAGAATAGTTAACCTACTACTTAGCCTTAATAGGTTATAATAATGCCCTCTATTAAGATATTTATATACTAATAGTACTTAAATACTATCTATTAAAGTAATACTAGTATTTTTACTATTTAGTATAATACTAGAGATATAGTCTACTAGATCTTATCTATTATAAGTATCTTTAATAGTATAGTAAATATTTTTAAAGAGATTAAGGGATTTACTTAGTAAGTCTTAAAAACGCTCCTATAAAGCCTTATACTACTTAATTATACTAGTAGGATTATTTTATAAACAGCTATAGGTAAGATAAGTTAATTAATTAGTAAACTAGTTATTAGCTTTCCCTAGTAGATATAAGTCTAGGTTTAGTCATATAATAGCTAGATCTATTATAGTAGCTTTTACTTTAAGCCTACTAGTAAAGCTAAAAATATTATAATAGATATTATAAGTATCCTTAACTTTAATAGGGGGTATATTAGGATTTAGATTAAAATACCTAATATCTTATAATTAGAATTAAGGGGTACTACTACCTATTCCTATAGTAAGCTAATTAGCCTAGCGTCTAGTAGTACTAGTATTTAGGCCCTAGATATAAGTAGCTATTATATTAAAGTATTTAGTTATAAAGCCTCTATTAGGTATACTAGTTTAGCTATTTACTAGACTATTCCTATTATTATTACCCTAACTATTTTTATTATTTCCCCTATTATCTATTATATTTAAAGCTTCTAGTAGATTAAGAAGTTCTAGTCCTATTAGTTAATTATAGATTACCTCTTTTATTAAGGTTACCTAAGTCGACCTTATTAATATAGATATGGACTCTATTAGTATTAGTATTAATAAAGTTAACCTTAGTAGTAAATAGATTAAGGTCCCTATTAGGGAGGTAGGTACTAAGGGAGGCTCTTATAAGTAATATCTTATAGACGCTATAACTTTCTTAAAGTAATAGTTTATTATATAAAATTAGCTCTTATTAATAGCCTAGTTAGAAGGCTAGGGCGGTTTATTAATATTAAATAGACTTATAGGCTTTAAGGATAATAACCTAGTATAGTACTATTACTCTTATAAAGAGTTAGCGGCAACTTAATTAATCTAAGAAGGTCTAAGGTTCCCTTAAATAATATTCTTAATTAGGAAACGGCTAATACTATTAATAATATTAGAGTATTTATATCTAGTATTAATAAAATTATATAGCTAAAAAGTAAGGACTAGGATCTCCTTTAAGGGATCTAGGGTAAGTAGTAAATGGAGATAGGTAGTTTAGGGATATACCTAAGTTTACTTAGCTAAATACTGGAGTTTCTCTAAAAATCCTAATAGAATAGGACGGAATCTTAATACTATTAGATAGTAGTAATAAGTAATAAAGAAGGCCCTTATTAGTACTAACTCTTCTAAGGGGACCTTTAGATATATTTAAGGTTATAAAAGGCTTTTTAATAGAGGTCTAATATAAGGTTAAAGGTCTAGGATAATAGTGGAGTAGAAGACTTAGATAGCTAGTACTAAGGTTTCTTAGCTAATAGTACTCTAAGGAGCTATTATTTATAGAGCTAGTTTATAATCTTAGCTTACTATATAGTTAATAGTATATAGTAGAGGCTAGATAGTATTACTACTAATTAGTATAGTCGTAGTTAAGAAGTAGTAAAAGGATATATTCTCTAAGTGTAGGAATCCTACCTATAAGCTAAAGCGCTAGGCCTAGTATAGCTACCCCGCGGAAGCCTTTTATAAAGGAAGTAAAGGTAGCGACTGTAATAGTAATTAAGCTAGGGACTCCCTAGAAACCTAACTACTCTAGGGGCTAAGCTCCCTAAAAACCCGCTAAGATCTATAATTCTAGGGGTACTATACCCTATACTATACCCTATACTATAGGGACTACTATACCTATACTATAAGGACTACTATAGCTATACTATAGGGACTGCTATACCTATACTATACCCTATACTATAGGGACTACTATACTTATACTATAGCTATGCTATAGGGACTGCTATACTATAGCCATGCTATAAGTAATGCTGGAAAGAAAAGTTCCCGGGGAAATTAGATCACGTGATGTATATTGCTTGGCGGCCAAACCTTAAATAAAGTAGTCATAGTATTATATAGATAGATTTGTGGTAGCTGTAGCTCAGCTAGCGTATATTTGTGGACACCGCATCCTCTCACTCCATCTCGCGTCAAGTAAATCCTTCGACTACCCTTCGGGTCTACCTAAAGTTGCAATGAAGATCATCAAGTCACTTGGTCTAACGCTGCTACCATCAGCCTGCTTTGGTGTGGAAAGGTCCGCTGGAGGCAGATTTGAAGATTGGCATGCCAAGTCGCAATTATCTGCACCTTTGCAACTCGACGATGCATCGTACGAAGAGTTGACCGCAATTCCTCGCAACCATTCCCTCGTTGTGCTTCTCACTGCCTTGGAAGCGAGATTCGGTTGTCAGCTCTGTCGGGATTTCCAGCCAGAGTGGGACTTAGTTGCTAAGAGTTGGGCAAAAGGCGATAAACTTGGGAATACTCGAACATTGCTCGGCACTCTAGATTTCACAGATGGCAAGGGTACTTTCCAGAAGGTATTGCATCCTCTAATATCACAGATCTTTGTGTATATTCCGTTGATTGCCAGATCTAACTGACTGCTGGCTCTAGCTTATGTTGCAGACCGCTCCCATCTTTCTGCTCTTCCCGCCAACCACAGGGCTGAATGCGAAAGCACATGGGTCGCCCGTTCGATATGACTTCACTGCAGGGTATGTACCATTGAACGCTGCCTTACAGATGCTCATTCCTCATTTCCTACAGCCCTCAATCCGCCGAACAAGTCGTCTCCTGGATCGGTCGACATTTGCCTGAAGGTCCAAAGCCAGTCATTCAGCGACCATTGAACTACATTCGTATCGTTACATTTACGACGACGATCCTGGGCGGTCTGTCATTCTTCGGTATTGCTTATCCATACGTACTGCCAGTCATTCAGAACAGGAATTCATGGGCTGGGATCAGTTTGATTACTATCTTACTCTTCACGAGTGGCCATATGTTCAATCATATAAGAAAGGTCCCATATGTCGCTGGGGACGGTAAAGGTGGTATCTCCTATTTTGCTGGTGGCTTTTCGAACCAATTCGGGCTGGAAACACAGATTGTTGCTGCTATGTGTGAGTCCTTGCCCCAAGAGAACGTTGCTTCTAGCGTACGCTGATCGGTTTCTCTTAGACGGTACTCTCTCCTTCGCAACCATAGCTTTGGCTTTGAAGGTTCCTCGAATGGCGGATCCAAAGAAGCAACAGCTAGCCGTATTTGTGTGGGGTGGAGTAATGCTCCTGATGTATAGTTTCCTTCTCAGCGTCTTTAGGATAAAGAATGGGGGGTATCCTTTCCATTTACCACCCTTCTAAGACTAAATCAAATCTAAACTAGAGGAATCCTATATTTTAATATAAGGAATAATACCTCTATTACCTAGAATTTATAAAGTTTTCTAAATAAGACTAGAGAATACCTGTAAAAGTCTAGATTTTTTCCTTAGAAAGCTACTTCTACTACCTAGTATTTATAAAGCTAATTATAGAGCTATAATAGATATTTGATAAAGGATTAAGATAATATTAGCTATCTTCTTACTATAATAGTATAAGGGTACTATATAATAACGTGGCTATTAAGTACTATAAATAGTATATATATAACTCTCTATTCTTATTAATAGTAAGACTAATTACTACCCTTCCCTCTAGGGGGAATTCCCTCCTCTATATATTATAGGTAAAGGGGTAGTATAATACTACTATATACTATAAATACTATATTAATAGTAGTATTATATTCTTAACTAGTCCTTATAATTATCTCCCTATCTAGGCTCTTAGGCTTTAAGAGTATAAAAGGTTATAATTTATAAAAGATACTCCTTTAATAATAAAATATACCTCTAATAAGAGTATAATAATATAATTAATTATAAGGCCCTCTAAGCTAAGCCTTAAGGAATATATAGTTTTATTAAATTATAATAATTATAGATAATACTCTTATATATAATCTTTATATTATAATATATTCCTATTATATTTCTTATTATTCTTTATTAATTTATTATAAAAGTAGTTAGAAGTCTTAGTATTTTAAAGTAAATAAGAAGTTATTACTATTAAAGGTTTATTAAGTACTTAAAGTATACCTCCTTTATATAACTTTAATATTATTCTTTTAATTATAATATCTTTATTTTTATTAATTATATTAAGTCCTTTTTAATTCTTATTTATATTATTACCTCTTTTATACCTTATTATACCTTCTTATAATCCTATTAATTACTTTATAAGTAATCCTTAATAATTAACTTATCCTTTATTAATTAAAGAAGGCTCTTATTATCCCCCCTTGTAATAGTACTTAACCTCCTTTATTAAGTTACTTATAACCTATTCTTATATTATCTTATATAATATACCTCTAATATATTATATTCTAAAGTAAAGAGTTATAAGTTTAATATTTTTAATTAAGGCTTTACTTACCCCTTTAATAATATACTTTATATACGCGCCTCCCCTAGCTTAATAAAATATAGCTATTATAAAGACCTTAATATAAAATATAAATAGGAAATCATTACCGTTATTTACTACTCCTACTTATACCTCTTATAAGCCTCTAATATTATAGCTACTTCTAATACTAGCTCTAATCTTCCTTAGCTTATTAAATATTAGTAAAACTTTAATAGGCTTATTTATTAATACTACTACTACTTCTATTATACCTCTACCCCCTCTATTACTACTACCTTAGCTAGGGTAGACCCTACTATTACTAGCTATATTATAAATATCCTTAAGGGTATTCTTAATATCCTTTACTAGTATATATATATTACTCTATCTCCCCTTTTAAAACCTTATTAAAGCCTAACTAATATATTATAAGAGCGCCTTCCTCCTATTATAAAGAATAAGGATAAGAATAAAGAGGAGGATCCTATTAATAATAATAGTAATAGTAGTAGGCCTAGTACTACTACTAATATAATATAATAGCCCTCTCTTATAATACCCTTAATAGTTTAGTTATATTAAGTATCTTTTCTTTTTTATTAATAATAATAGAAATTATTTCCCTTCTTATATAATATAAACTTTATATTTTAGGGTAATTCTACTTAAATCTTTCTAATATATTTAATATATATACTAAGTCCTATTTATATAACTATTAATTATAATTATAAGATTAATCCTTCTACTTTATTAAATATTAAGGTTTATTATAAGAGATTTTATAATTAAAAATAGCTTCAACTTCCTATTTATCTTTATTATTTATAAGCTCTACTTTTATAACTTTTATAATACCCTTACTATTACCCTTATATAATTTTATAAGTAAGATATAAAAGATATTATATATATAAAAGGTATTAAGTAGTTATAACTTATATACCTAATTACTAATATAATTAAAGACCTTAAAAGGCCTTAAATAATATTATAATAATTTTTTAGTTATTTATATTAATTTAATATACTTTATATTTAATATGATATAATTACTTATATTATATTATCTTTACTTTTACTATTTATTTATATACTCTACTTATATAGCTTATACTTAGTATAAATATTACTTTAAACCTTCCTTTTATTTTTAAAATAATTTAATCTTTTTTATATTAATAGGACTTCTCTTAATAATAGCTCTAAAAGCTTTATATCTAACTTAAGTAAGTAATTATAAAGCGCCTTATATAAAGGTAACTTAGTAGTAGTATATTTTATATAATTATATATAAACTTTATTAAATAAAGTAACTCTACCTAGTTATTTTATCTCTAGGTAGAATAATAGTATAAATACTACTTAAGTATACTATTCTATCTCTCTATTTAACTATCTATTTAGAGATAGAAAGTAGTATTAAGCTTTCTTTTTATATTAATATAATAGTATATAGCTACTTAGAAGCTATTTATAAATATTATCCTTTAATTACTAATAATACCTTTTAATTAATTAAACTTTAAAAAGATCTTATAATATAATAGATTAATAGTATTAATAATATTAACTATCTTTATAATAAGTAAGTACCTAGCTACCTTAATATAATAATTTATAGTTATTAAGATTATATTATAAATACTACCCTTTTATTTACTTAAAGGGAGATTTATAATAAAATTTATTATAATTTCTTAAAAAGGTCTTATAAGTATTAATAATAGTAATAGTATATTATAAATAATATATCTATATAACTTTATTAATTAATAAGTTAGATATTCTTATATATAATTATAAATATCTTATCTTATTAATTTCTAATAGAAGTTCTATTTAATAAGCTCTTATATATACTTTTATAAGTAGTAGTTAGTATAAGGGTTATTATTATAAAGCTTTAAAATTTCTTATCTAATTACTTTATTACTAAGTATAAAAATTATATTACCCTTATAAAGGACCCCTATCTTATTTATTAATAGAGATATATTAATAACCTTTTTATAACCTTAAGACTTTAATAATTATTTCTTATTATAAATATCTTTATCTCCCTCTTAAAGATATTAAAGTATCTCTAATATTAAGTTATTATATTTATTTTATATATACTCTATTATTAGCGCGGTTATAATATACCTTCTAAGTACTATTTAATTGATATTAAATTATCTTATAATAGGGTTTAAGCTATTACTTATACTACTTTATATCCCTAAGAGCATATTACTCTCTCCTATTTTTAAGGTATAAGGCTTTTTAAGCCCTATTTCTAACCTTTTATATTATTTATAATTAGAAGCCTTACTATCTTATAAACCCTTATAAATATTATATATATAATACTTATTAAAAGGAATATACCTAATATTCTTTAACTTATTTTATAATATTAATAGATAAGTATCTTCTTTATTTATTATTAATATATAATCTAGTTACTTTAATAGGATATTAACTAGGTTTTTAGTATTTATATAATAATATATCTTAAAGTTATATATTATAAGCTTTATTACTTAATATACTTATCTCCTTATTAATAATAATATTATCTAGAAATACTTTAAGTTATTATAATTAATAATTACTATAATTAGGTATAAACTACCTTCTAAGAAGTACTATTATACCTAGAATACCTTAATAATTATAAGTAGTTCTTAATTATAAGTCTTATACCTAGTTTCTACTAAATATAGCTTATAAGAATAAAAAGTAATTAAATACTATTCTACCTTTACCCCTTTATTATTAATTAGGAACTTTTATAATAAAATAGTTATAATAGCTAGTATTAAAGCATTAGTCTCTAGTTAGATTTCTCTTATAAGGTTAAAATATATAAGTAATAGTACCTTTTAAAATAATTATTTTAGCTACTTAAATACTACTCTTATAATATTACTTAATATTAACTTCCTATTTTTAATATATAAATAAATAGTCTATTAAATAGTCTATTAACGCCGCGGTTATAAATAAATAGTACTTAATAAAATAATAATAAAAATTAGTAAATCTTAAAAAGATTTAAATATTCTTAATACTCCTAGGTTCTAGTTATTCTATTATAATATCTACTCTACGCGGATTTATATATATACTATTACGGCTAATAATAAAGCTAAGGAATTCTACTTCTATTATTATAAATTTATATTTCTTTAAGTTAATATAAAGTTTAAATTTATAAAGATATTATAATACTTTATAACTCTAATATAAGACCTTTTATTCTAGGAGTAGATAAGAATATTATCTAGATAAATAATATATATAATATTAAATAATCCTACTAGGGCCTTATTAATATATACTTAAAATAAGGTAAGTATATTAATAAGTTTAAAAGGTATAATTATATATTTAAAATAGTTATACCTTATATAGAATATAGTTTTCTATTTATTACCCTTTCTTATTTATAAGTAATAATATATATCCTTAAGATCTAACTTAATTAAGTACTTAATATTAATTAATCTTATTAATATTTTATTAATTAATAGAAGTAGATAGTAATTTTTAATTATAATCTTATTAAATACCTTATAATTAATATATAAATATAATATTCTATCCTTTTTTAATATAAAAAGAATTAATATACTTATTAAACTTATAAAATAATAAATCTAACCCTTTTTTAAAGCCTATTTAAGGTACTCTCTTAATATATATAACTCTTTCTTTAATAGGTTATAAAGTAGGTTAAAGGGAGGTTCCTTATTCTCCTTTATATTAATTATATAATTATAATATATATAAGCTAGTAGCGCCTTAATATTCTTAATTAAAAAGATATCTTAAAATTCCTAAAATTTTAGAAGAAGCTTAACTTTAAGTAATAGGCTTTTATTACCTACTCTTAAGTATATTATAATAAATATAATATTATTAAGCTACTCCTTTAAGGCTTTAATAGTATTAAAGTACTCCTTAATATTACTTTCCTTAATAGGGAATTACTAGTTTTATATAAGCTAATCTACTTAAGGATTTTATTCCTCTAATTATAAATACCTAAGGTAGAAGTTATAATTAAAGTTTACTATTATATAAAAGGCGCCCTTATAATATTATATAATATTATTAAAATTAATAAGTTTAATTTTTCTTATATAAGAACTTAATAATAATATTAGGTTCTTAACTCTATTATATAAGATATTATTAAAGCTAGGGTTTATTTCCTAATCTTATTCCTTTATTAAGTATATATTAATATAATTAATATCTATTCTAGAATTAATTAATATAATAAATTCTCTTTATAAGCTCTTAAGCTCTACTTATATTATAATAATAAGTTATTATATCTACTTCTTCCCTTATATTATAATAGTAGATATAATTATAATACTTAAGGGTTTTTTAAATTTAAGCCTTTTTTAGCTAGCTTATTACTAGATATCTTATTAGTTATAAGCTTATTAGTTATAATACTTATAATTATTAATTTTATACTCTAGTAATCTTTAGTTATATATCCCTTTTTAATAATTATAATATTTAATAGTAGAAAGGTTAGGCTTAAGCCTTTAAAGAAGGTATAATAATACTTTAATAATACCCTACCCTTTTTACTTTATATATAAGCTATTATCTCTTTACCCTTAGAAATTTCCTCTTCCTCTTTAAGGATATTAACCCCTAGTAGAAGTATTATCTCTTTAATCTTTATATATAAGTAGTATTATATAAGGCTCTAATTAGGTTACTAATATAATAAGAGTATCCCTTATCTCTAGGATATTAGGTTATATTATAAGTTAATTATAAAGATCTTTATATAATTTATTTAAAAGGTTATTATAAAGTATATACTCTATTAATAATTTAAGTTATCTTTTTAATTTAATAAAGTAATTTATAAAATTTATAGTCTTTTAATATTTCTTTTACTTCACTTTTAAGTAGTACTTACTAGTTATAAGGTATTAATTTTAAAGATCTTTTATTTAATTTATTAGGAAATTATTAAAGTATTCCTAGGACTATTTATTATCTAATATATCCTTTATATACTTATATTATATAACTTTAGAGTCTAGGCCTATATATTATAACGCGTATTAGATTTTTATAAAGTTATTAAAAAAATAGGTTATATTTATATTAATTATATTAATTATATTATTAAATTATTTTTAATATTTTTATACTAACTTCCTATTATATATATAGGTCTTATAGCCTAAGAATATAAGTTTTATATTAAGGATACTTTAATTCTAATTCTTTTATTAATAATAGGTAATATTAATAACCCGCTCAAATAGTATTATTAATATATATTTCCTACTCTAACTCTTATAAATATTATTATAGATCTTATATCTACTACCTCTTAAAGACTTCTTCTTTAAGTTTTTATATCCTTTATAATAGTATTTCTTAGGTTTTAGGTAGTAGGGACTAGGTTTATACGCCTAGTAGCTACCCCTAAATAGTTAATTATAATTATAATATATCTTTTATTAATTTATTAACTAATTCTTAAGACTTACTTTCTTTATAAGCTTAGTCCCTTATATTTAGGTGGGTTATTTATACTAGTTAACTAACCCTTTTACCTTATACTTATAATAACCCTTCTCTACTTATCTTACTAATAGTTAGGCTACTACCCCTAAATAGGGTAGAGTAATTAAAATATAAGGGTACTATATAATAATATAGCTATTAAGTACTATAAATAGTACGTATATATATAGAACTCTCTATTCTTATTAATAATAAGACTAATTACTACCCTTCCCTCTAGGAGGAACTCCCTCCTCTATATACTATAGGTAAAGGGGTAGCGTAGTACTACTATATACTATAAACGCCACGTTAATAGTAGTACTATATTCCTAACTAGTCCTTATATATACTATTAATCTATATTAAAGATATAATAACTAAGGATAAATCCTACCCTAAGACCCTATTAAATATCTAGCTTAAATTAAATTAGGTCTACTTAGTAATATTTTATTAAGATATTAATAAGCTCTTATTATTAGCTAAGGTCCTATCTAATTACCTTAAATTTAAAATACCTCTTAATAAACCGCGTAATAACTCCCTAGATCTACTAGTAATATTTACCTTTTTAATAATAATTAAAGGTATAAAGCTATTTAAACTTAAATTATATAAAGAAGCTATAATAAATAATATTAAAAAGGACTAAGAAATAGTATTATAAGATAAATTTAACTACCTTATATAAAATAATATATAAATTCTTAGATAGCTACCTTTAAGTTAAAAGGTACTTTAAGGGAAGTAGGTATTTAAGTTAAAAAGAGGGCCTTATAATAAAGTCCTCTATTATAAAGTATACTAAGTAGTTAGGGGGTTTAAATAATAAGAAGGGATTAATTATACTTTAATAGTAAAGTTAATAAGTTATAAAGCTATCTTTACCCTAATTATATCCCTTAACTAAAAATTAAATTAAATAGATATTAAGATAGCCTTCCTTTATAAGAATATTAAGGAAGATATTTATATTAAATAGCCTAAAGGCTTTATAATTAAAGGTAAAGAATACTTTATTTATATCTTAAAGAAGGTACTTTATAGCTTAAAATAATTATTTTAAGTCTAGTTTTTTATATTATTTATATTCTTAAAGACTTAGGGCTTTATATTACTTATAATTAATAAAAGTATCTTAATTAATTATAAAGATTAAGTTATTATTATAATTTATATAAAAAAAATATTAATTATTAGACCTAGTTAAACTATTATCAATTAGGTTAAAGTTATATTTAATAAATACTTTTAAATAATTAACCTTAAATTATATTTCTTTTATTTAAATATATTAATTAAATAAGATTAAGTAAATTAAGTATTATAACTAAGTTAAAAAGCTTATATTAAAAAGGTATAGAATTAATATATATAATTTATACCTTATAATAACCCTAATAGATATAAATAAATTATAAGTATTTAAGGAAGATTATATAACCCCTAATATTTTTTAAAAGGAATATTAATTAGTTATTAACTCCTTAATATATATTATATTAAGGATTAAGCTAGATATTACCTTTATAATCTTAGTAGTTAATAGATATAAATTAAACCTAAATTAATTAAATTAAATAATTATTAAGAGGATTTTTTATTACCTTTAAAGTATAATTAACTTATAACTTATTTTTTATAAGAGTATCTTTCTTATTATTAATTATAGTAATACTAATTAGGCTAATAATTAAGATACTTAATAATTAATTATAAGCTATATTTTTAATATTAGTAGTAAAGTAATAAGCTAGTTATTAAAGTAATAGCCTATTATTACCCTATCTAGTTATAAGGTAGAATATATAAGCTACATATAGGTTATAAAGGAAGCTATCTAGCTCTAATAGCTCCTTATTAAGTTAGACCTCTCTAAGGATACCTATCAGCCTACTACTATAATACTCTACTATAATAATTAGGAAGCTATCGCCCTAGCTAAGAACCCCTAGTTCTATATATATATAAAGTATATTAATATCTAATATTATTATATATAAAAATAGGTTAGTACTAGTAATATTAAGCTAAAATATATTAGGGTTAATAAGTAGGTAGCTAATAGCCTTATTAAAGCCCTTTTAAAGGATAAATTTATCCCCTTTTATAAGGCCTTAAGCCTAGAAGTATTATAATAGTAAGAGTCTTTAATATAATAAGGCTTTATAAGTACTCCTAGTAGCTTTATAAATACTCCTATTATTAATTAAGGGATAGCTAGCTCTTAACTATCTACCCTTCTAGCCCTATAAATTTATATTAGAATATTAGAATATAAAATAGACTTTATAAGCCTATTTAACTCTATTATCCTTTTATATTTTAAGCTTAAGTAGTAAATTATACTACTAGTAATATTATTTAAATACTAGACTATTCCCGCTTATAAATTAATATTATAATAGATAAATTAACTACTTTCTTATAAAAATAATAGGCCTAAATTATAATATATATCTATTATAATCTTATCTCTTATCTTACTATTAATATAAAATAGAACTAATATAATATATTCCTAGATACTAGTAATTATAATACTTATAATAGCTTCTAGCGTAATATACCTCTAGGTTATAACAGCCTTACTATTTTTACTACTTAAATATATACCTAGGTAGGATAAGAATAAGAAGTAGGTAATTAATACTACTAGGGAGTTATAATCCTTTATCCTAGTATTAATATTATTATTTTTAATTATAATACTATTAAAGATATAAATATAAAAATTAGGCCTTATAATACCCTCCTCTCTACCTAATATAAGCTTATCTAGTATATTAAAGGTAAGAAATATACTATTAAGTTATTATAATATAAAAACCTTAATAGTATACCTTTATAAAATAAGTATATCTTAGAAATAGTTATATAGATAGAATTAGTAACCTTATAATTATATCTACCTTATTAGGGTCTATTTAATTTATATCTAAAAGGGTTCTACTAAATTACTACCCTTTAAATAGACTTCTACTACTATCTACTTACCTTTACGCCTATTACCTAGTATTTAGTTAAGAAGGGGGATTTTAGATAGTAGGAATAAAATATAAGTTTATTATATTAATATATTAATAAGGTACTTTATTTAAATAGGAGTATTAAAATATATTAACATAAGATATAATTAGTCTAACTAGCTATATATTAGACGCGCGCTAGTACCTATCTTAGTATCTTATATATTCTATCTCTCTCTACTTATATAGCTAGAAAAGTAATAACTATTACTATTCTACCTAATATATTTAATACCTTTTTATATAAGTTTTATTAAATACCACTTACTTAATCCTTTACTAGATAATATCTAACCTATTAAAGGTATTAATAGTACTTAGTACCCTCTTAATATTAATAAGGTCTATATTCCTATTATAATAAATAAGAAAAGGAAGGACCTAATTCTTACTAATTACCTTTATATCTCTAGATTACTTATTAATTTAATCTTATAAGGATAACTTTAATATACCTTAATGCCTCTTTAAATTATTTAAAATAGTATTAAGATTAGTAAGTAAGGTATTATTATAACCTAGTTATAAGATAATAATCTTTACTACCTATATATATAAGAGTCTCTTTATATTATACTATTTATAAAGATAGTATTATAAATATCTATTCTAGTACTAAAAATACCCTATTTCCCCTTTAAAGAGGTTATTAAAGTCTTTATTAAGGTTACTATACTCTATATTATATTAAAGTAAAAGGAGCGGGTTAATCTAATAGATAATATTATTCCTACTCTAAAATATTTAGACTTAGACTTAAAGTTAGACTCCTCTAGCTTAAAAGGCTAAATTAATAATAAAACCCTTAATTTATAATATATTTATATAAGCTATTTAAGTTATTAAAATATTAAGAAACTCACCTATCTCTTTAAAGGGATTAACCTTACTAAGAAACTTATTAATAAGGATTTATACCTATTATATACTATTTAAAAAGTAAAGTAGGTACTATATAAAGCTTATATTTAATTAGGAAGAAGGTCTTTTAACCTTATTTATAATAATATCTTAACCCCTTATACCCCTAGAGGTTATAAGGGAGGGTATTACTTTATTACCTTCTTTAATAACTAGCATAAGTAGTTTAAAGTAGAAGTAGTAGAGGTAAAAAGTAAGATCTTTAAAACCTTTAAATACTATTAGGCTTATAATAAATATAATAATAATATTATAAATTACCTAAGGTCTAATTATAATAGTAAATATAAAGATTATAACTTTAATTTATATTATATTAATTATAATATCTTATAAGAGCTTATAGTGCTTAGAAACCCTAAAAGTAATAGAGCTACTAAATATCTAGGCTAAATCTTATAATTTATAATAAGTACTATTTTATAAGATATAAGTCTTAATATAGACTTCTAGCTTAAACTTATCCTTACTATTAACTACTTATAGAATAGGAGCCTTATATCTAGTTAAAAGCTTATACTAGCTATTACCCTTATCTCTCTTATATTAAATAGGGAAATACTACGGTTATAACCCCTTTACCTGTAAATATAGCTTCTATTTACTTATAAATATAACCCCTATTTACTTATAGTTATATCCCCCTTAAAGGGTTTTAGCGTACCGTTACCTAGGTAACGCCTTAGGGGTAATAAAGAATTCCTTAGGCCCTTAAGCCGGATTAATTATTTAGGATTTCTATATACTTTAAAAACGCGTTTACTGTTATCTTTATAAATAGAACTTCTTTAGTTATAAATATTCTAATTAGCTAAAATCTAGCTATTATATATTTAGGTTATAAACCCCCTTATAATTAGTAATACTACCTATTACCTACTATTATTATGGCGTTATAGTTATACTATATCTACGCCCTATTAACCTTCTAATTAGTATCCTTATTAATATAACTACCTATTACTCTAGTATAAGTAAGGCGGCTAGTATAATTAATATAATACCTTACCTAGTAGCTCTACCTTAATATTAAGGTACTTAAGTAAGAAGTTATTAGGTTATATTATATCCCCTTAATATAGCTACTAGCTAGTAGTATATTTCCCCTATTAAGTAGTAATATAAATAGTTCTATAAAGAAGGTATCCTATTATCTATTATTTATATAACCTAAGGTAATAATATACTAACTTCCTCCTCTTATAAGTATAAATATAAATATAAACCCTCCTTTTACTCTACCTCTTACTTTACTACCTACTCTACTACTTACTCTAATAGATAACCTTAGTATTACGTCTTAAGGTAGGGGGGTATTAAAGCTTTACTAAGTAAGGTATTCTTTAATAACTTTAAATTTATATAAATTATTAGGTAGCTAATTTAATATATAAAGGAAGCTCCTTTAAACCCTTTAACCTACCCTTAATATATATAATAGTAGGTTCTTATATAATAAAAAGTAGATTAAGTTAGTTATTATCTTTTAACTTATTAATACGCACTTTAATAAGATATAAAGCTAGCTTTTTAAACTACTAGTATATATAGATATTATAAAGTCTTAATACCCTAATATCCTTTTAAAGGTAGTCCCTAATTTTATAAATATATAATAGGCCTAATATTATAATATATATTATAATATATATAATAAGTATACTATTAAATATCTTCTTATATTACTTAATAATAAGTTTTAGGGTAAATAGGATAATATATATAATAGTATTATAAAGGATTAAAATATATAGTTTAAAAGGCATATATATTTTTACTATTTTAATAGTGCCTTTATATTTTAATTTCTAATAATTAAGTAGAATATTAAGCTTTTTAATTATAACTTTTAAGTTATCTAGGTAGTATTAATAGCTAATCTATCTAGAACTATAAAAGAATAAGTAAGATTACTTATTTATAAAGAATTTTAACTCTCTTTTTAAGGTTATATATAAATTTCTAACCTTTAATCTTATAATATTTAAGAAATATAAAACTTTATTAATATATACCTTAATAAACTTCCTTTTATATAGGTTAATCTAGTACCTTAAGCGGTATATATAAATAAAAGAGCTTCCCTTATATATTAAATTATCTACTTAATAATCTATATAATAATATCCCTTATAATTTAAAGCTATTAAAGAATACCTTACTTAGTAAAGCTTTAATACCCCCCTACTTTAAGACGTAATACTAAGGTCGTCCGCTAGAATAAGTAATAGAGTAAGAGGTAGAGTAAAAGGAGGGTCTATATCTATACTTATAAGAGGAGGAAGTTAGTATACTATTACCTTAGGCTATATAAATAATAGATAATAGGATACCTTCTTTATAAAAGTATTTATATTACTACTTAATAGGGGAAATATACTACTAGCTACGCTAAGGGGATATAATATAACCTAGCGACTTCTTACTTAAGTACCTTAATATTAAGGTAGAGCTATTAAGTAAGGTATTATACTAGCTATACTAGCCGCCTTACTTATACTAGAGTAATAGGTAGCTATAATAATAAGGATACTAATTAGAAGGCTACTTTAATAAGGTATAAATATAATATAGTTATAATACTATAATAATAGTAGGTAATAGGTAGTATTACTAGTTATAAGGGGGTTTATAACCTAAATATATAATAGCTAGATTTTAGCTAATTAAAATATTTATAACTAAAGAAGTTCTATTTATAAAGATAATAGTAAACGCGTTTTTAGGTTATATAGAAATCCTAAATAATTAATCCAGCCTAAGGGCCTAAGGAATTCTTTATTACCCCTAAGGCGTTACCTAAGTAATAGTACGCTAAGCCCCTTTAGGGGGGATATAACTATAGGTAAATAGGGGTTATATTTATAGGTAAAGGGGTTATAACTGTAGTATTTCCCTTTATATAAATTAAAATTCTTACTAGTCTTCCTTTATAAGAAGCTTACTCTTATAATAAGATAGGATATCCTTATTAATATACTAAATATATAATATATAATATAAGTTAAGAAATACTAAATAGAGTATAAATATAAGTACTATTTTATAATCTAAAATATTAATAATTAAATTAAGAATATCTAGAATAATTAATATATTATATAATTATTATAAAGCCTATTTATAATCTTCTTTTTCTTCTCTTTTAAGGAAATAAAAAGTAATATAAAATCTTATATTAAGGGCCGTAGTACTAGTAACTATAAAGAGAGGTAGTTTATATTTATTAATCTTATATATATAATCTATAATAAGAACCTCCTAGTTTATCTTTAATATCTTATAATAAGAAGTTTATAAGAAGAAGAGATATATAATTTATTCCTTCTAATCCTTTAAATACTTAATATACTAGTCCCTATTATATAACTATTATAATACTATTTATATAGGTATAGTCTAGCCACCTTATAAGATTCTACGACTAGCTAACAATGGTATTATAACCGTGCTACTACTATAATATAATAGTATTAAATCGGTAGTACGTCGGTTGTACGTCGGTAGTACGTCGGTTGTAGAACTCTAACATCGCCACTAACACGTTAAGAATTCTATAACGGATTTAGTATTACAACGGTAGTACTACGGTTTAACTTTATATATATAAATTATATAAATTTCTTCTAAGTCCTACGCGTACTAGGCCTAATAAGGGATAACTTTATAATAGTAAGTTTTTATAAAACTTCTAGATTTTTAGAAAAAAAGTACTTAGCGTTATTAGTTCTCTCTATATAACTCTCCCGAATCACCCGCTTTTAGCGTAAACTTAAAACCTCAATTTTCTTATTACGTAATATTAATAATTATATAATATTTCTATATAGGGTTTCAGGAGTAGTAAAACCGTGGTAAAACCGTGGTAAAACCGTGGTAATACCGTCTTAACACCGTCTTAACACCGTCTTAATACCTTACTAATCTTAAAGCCCCTTTTTAAGTTTTATCTACTAGTATTTTTATTTTTAATATATAATACTAGCGTACTACTAGCGTACCACCGTCCTACTACTATCCTACTACTAGCCTACTACTAGCCTACTACTAGCCTAGAACTAAACCCGTTAAACTACGGTTATTTACCTAGTATCTACTAGTTCTACTACCTTAGTAAAGGCCTAGACAGTATATATTATTTAGCTAAGATTAAGTCTTCTTATATAAGCTCTCTTATTATAAATATCCTCTAGTTTAAAGATAGAGTTATCTTTATTATATATTTAATAGAGGGTAGTAATAATTTAAGTAAGTATATTACTAGTAATTATTTACCTTTAAATTATATCCTTTACTTCTAGTATTATAATAGAAGCTTTATAAGTATAATAAGTAACCTTCTTTATAATAATATAATTATAAGATATATTCTCTACTATAAATAACTAGACTTTAATAAAGTAATCTTAATTAGCTATTACCTTAGATAGATAGTTAATAATTTAAGAAGTATTATCTAATCTCTTTTACCCTTAAAAGCGTTTTTCTTTACCCTTATAATTATAAAAAAATATACTTTTTACTTCTTACCCTTCTTATTCTAGATAGTTTACTAGATCTAGATTATATATTTATACTCCTTTATAAACTTATTAATTTAGTCTTTAAGACCCTAAGGAGAGGCGTTTATAAGGTTATTAGGCGGGGGTACTAGGTTAGTTATAATAGAGGTAATATTAAGTTAGAGATATAAGTATATAAGGGGATTATTATAACATATCTTATACCTAAGGTATTACCTAGGTAATAGTACGCTAAACCCCTTTAAGGGGGATATAATTATAGGTAAATAGGGGCTATATTTATAGGTAAAGGGGTTATAACCGTAGTACTTCCCATTAAATATATTAGAAAAAAGGGCTATACTAACTACTAGAAACTAGCTATTAAATAGGGTTATAAAAAGGATTAAGTTAAACTTAGTACCCTTGTTAATTTTAAGGGTAAATATATTTAAAAAATATTAATACCTAATAAGTAAGTTATTAGGGCTTTAAGGGTTACTTAGGGAAGGGAAAAGGATAGCTTACTCTCTATACTACCTATTATTATTAATCCCCTAACGTATATAGTAGGGGAGTATAATATTAAAGAGTATTATCCTATTAATACCTTCCTACCTATAAATTTAATAGATATTAATAAACTTATTTAATTAATATAACTAAGGCCTTTAGTAATAGATCTAAGGCTAAAATTAGTAGGAATCTAAACCCCTTAGTTTATAAAGTCCCCTTTAATTATAGGGATACTAGTAACTCTACCCTTAGCTTCTAATAAAACCTTATAAGTAGATAGTATATAACTTATTTACTTATATCTTATCCTTTAAGATCTATTATTATATATCTACTTATATTATATTATAATATTTAAAGCTATTAACTAAGAACCTTATAAACCTAAGATATTTAAGGAAGTTATAATTAATTACGCCTACTAAAAGTAATAAAAGGCTAGTATAATAAATAAATTTAACTCCCTTATTAAAAATAATACTTAAGAGTTAATTAACCTATTAAAGAATTAGACTACCCTTTATAATAAATAGGTTTATACCTTAAAACGGGGCTTATAAAGGGAAATTACTTACTATAAAGCTTACTAGGTTATTTAGAGGTTTAAATAATATAAGGGACTAAATTATAATAAAACCTTTACCTCTATAATTAAGCTTATAAGTTATAAGGCTATCTTCGCCCTTACTACTATTAAAGATTAGGACTTAGAATAGATAGATATTAAGATAGCCTTCCTTTATAAATATATAAATAAGGAAATCTATATAAAATAACTAATAAGGTATAATAATTAATACCCTAGGAAGGTATATAAGTTAAATAAAGCCCTTTACAAATTAAAATAGTTATTATAAGTTTAATATAACTATTTTATAAAATATATAAAGGAGATTAACCTTGAACTTATTAATATTAACTTTAATATATTTATTAATACCTCTTTAAGTACTATTATTACTCTTTATATAAATAATATACTAATTATAAGGCCTTTAAAGCCTAAGATTTAATAGATTAAAGATACCCTTAATATTAAATTTTATATAACTAATTTAAGCTTATATAACTATTACTTTAATATAATAGTAACTTAAGATTAGGTTAACTAGATATTATAACTAGGATAAGCTACCTACGTAGAATATTTCTTTAGGTATTATAGATTATAAGAATTAAAGCCTATTATAACTTTAATAAAAACTATTACCTAGCTTCTATTAGCTAAGGATAGGTATATAATACTATTAGACCTCCTTAAATAGTATTAATTAACTATTAGTTCCTTTATATATATAATATTAAGTACTTAACTTAATATTACTTATATAATCTTCGTAGTCTCTTACTACTATTAAACCCTACGGCGAAATACTTTAAAGTAGTAGTATATATCTTCTACTACCTTTAATCTATAGTTTACTAGTAACTTATTTATAAAGGATTACTAGAAAATCTTATTAAATAGATAGACTTAGACTAGGCTAGTAATTATAATACTAGGAAGTCTACTTTTAGCTATATCTTTAACCTTAGAAGTAGTATTATCTCTTAGTTATCTAAGAATTAAGTAATAGTAGTACTATTAACTTATAAGGCTAAATATATTAGATAGATATAAGTTATAAAGGAAGCTATCTAGCTTAATAACTCTCTTAAATTAAATTTATCCTATTAATAATATACTTTAAATAGTTATTATCTTTAAGGATAATTAGGGTATAATTATACTTATAAAGAACCTACTTTATTATAATTATGTTAAGTATATAGATATTTAATATTATTAGATCTAAGGTTAAATTACTAATAATAAGATTAACCTTAAGTAGTAGACTCCTATTAATAAATAAGTAGTTAATAGCCTTATTAAGGCCCTTAATTATAATAGCTTTATTATCTTTAAGGAGGTAATTAGTCTAGAAGAGACTATATTAAGGAGTATAAAGTACTAGGTTAATTAAATATAAGAGTTATAATACCTTATAATTACTAGAGCTTTTAGGCCTTAATAATACTATTAACTATTAACTATTAATAATATTACCTATTAATAATACTATTAATTATTATATTAATAGGCCTAAGGCTTAATTATACCCCTAGGTATATATAATTTAAACTAAGACCTTATTAGCTTATTAATAAAGTTAATATACCTTAAATAGTAGAAGGTAGTTTTCTTATAATTATAATATTCTAGGGTACTCCTAGGGTTAACCTTCTAGGGTATAACTACCTTAAATCTATAGTATTTATTCTATTAACTGACGCCTTATTAATTAAATACTCTACTATCTTTATTATTATTATAACTATTCTAGGCTACTCTACTAACAGCTACAGGGATATAAGCCCGCAGGTAGTACTAATATTATAGCTAAACGCCGCTATACTAACTTATTTTTTCTACCCTAAGTTCTATAGTATTTTATCCCTTTTACCTATTAATTAATAGGGACTCTTTTAATTTGTATAGATTAATTGATTAGAAAAGCTATTAAGGCTATTAAGGAATGACAAGGTGTTAGGGAAGCGGAAGATATTCCGCTATTACGCCATCGCTAAGCGAGACGCATAAAGTATCCATATTAGTATGCTAGTAAAAGAGAAAAAAGTAAACGACTACCGTTTACTAGGACCTATTAGTTAAGGCGTTATTAGCGATAACGTTAGTAGCTATCTATCCTTATATACCTTTACTAATTCACTAGCCTTAGATAAATCCATAAGGTTATATTATAAATTATCCTTATTACTATAGCTAACCTATTTAATTAAGTACTAAGTCTTACCCCTTAAATACTATTTATCTAGTAATCTCTTAATCTCGTACTTATTATTATAAGAAGTACTATCTTTAGCTATAATAGGGGGTGGCTTTTAGCTAAAAGTCCTCCTATATAGATCTACCCCTTCTATTTTTAGCTTAAGCTATACTACTAATACTACCGGCTATATATATATTATAGGGGGTAGCTTAAGTTAATAAGCGAGCGATCCTACCTTTTATAAAATCTTAAAGGGGCCAGTATATTATTATAAAAGTTTCCTATTAGAGATACTAGGGATCTTATATCCCTTATATAAATAGAGGAAGACTTTATTATTTTCTTTAAATTATAGACTCTTATATTTACCGTTATACTAAGATTTTATTATAATATTATTAAAGGCTATTATATCTTCTACCTATTCCTTATAAGTAAGTTATAAGCTATTAAAGGCTTTTATAGGGATATTACTAATAGCTAGTATATCTATACTATTATTCACCTTAAAACTATAGTAGAGCTTATTAGGAGTATATCCTATAATAGTAGGGGAGTTATTAAGGTCAGCCTAAATATATAGAAGTATATAATCCTATTAATTCTAGGTATCTAGATAGTATATAAGGTAAAATTATATAATAATTTCTATAATTTAATTAATATACTCGCTCTATCTATTAATTTATAGGTAATAGGTTATAGATATAAGAAATTTAACTTTAAGGTATTTAAAGATTTTTTACTAAAAGTCTAATATAAATTAAGGATCTTATTTATTAATAATACTACGTGGAATTCCTTAGTTATAAGATAGTAAAGATGAAATTATAACTTAGGCCTACTAGGAGGCCTTCTAAGTATTAATATCTAGTATAAGAAGGACCTTCTTTAAGAATTTATAAGTAATTATTAGTAGGTAATTTATACTTAATAATATAGTAGGTAGGGTAACTATAAAATCTATTATAATTATATAAAACGGTATAAGTAGTATTAATATAGGGACTTATTCTTTATATAATAGATATCTTCTTATTTAATTAATTTAATACTAAGGGTAGTAGTTAATATAGGCTTAGAGGTTCTTAGCTAGATATCTAATATATATTATATAAGAAAGTTAGTTATAATATCTATAATAGCTACTATAATTAAAAAGGTTATAAGCTTATTTAAATAATTCCTTCTCTATAATAGGAGGAATATATAATTATTACCTTTTTTCGCTATTAATATAAAAAATAATCTTATCCCTAAGAATAAATAATATCCTAGGCTTACTATATGCTAAGATTATATTTAGATTACTATTTATAGGAGCCTTTAATATATTTATAATCTTTTACTACTACTCATCCTTCTAGTAGCCTACTTATAATTAAGATTTAAAATCGTTTATTATCTCTATATTTATTATATAATAGACTATAAGGCTATTAAAGTATTTAGTATTATTATAACTAGATATAAGAAGAATATTTAGAATCCTATCTAATAAATTAGAATTCTTAATAGAACTAGTTATTTAAAGTCTTAATAGCGTATTAGGGATTATATTTAATTTTCTAGATTTATAATATAATTCTAAATTAAATAAAGAAAGGTACTAAGAAGTCTATATAAGCTAGAGATTTAATTTATTTATACTTATAATCTTTAATATTAATTATTTTAACATTAGGATTATAGTAGAATAATTAGTATAAATAATTATAGGTAGTTATAGATTTAATTTAATTATATATTAAACCTTCTTAACAACCTATATAATACTAGTAATTTCTAGTTTAATAGGCTAATAGTTCTTCTCTATATTATTAAGATAGTAATTAAAAAATATAATAGGCTATATATTAGTCCTTATAAAAGGCTTTAATAACTATATAAGATCTCCCTTTATATAGTATATAATAGTTATAAATCCTACTACTTTTAAGGTATCTAAATCTATATATAGAACCCTATTATAATTATAATAAATAAGAAACTAGGGAGTCTTAAAAGCCTCTTATAAATTATAAAAAGTATTAAGCTCCTCTTATATAAGTTTATAAAAAATCACCCTAATTACCTTCCTTTTTTATATATAACCCTTTATACCTATAATAAAGCCCTTATTTAATATTACCTTTCTCTTCTATAAAGGGTCTACCTATTAAGTATAATATTTAATTAATAACTATAACTACCTTATAAGGCCTAGGAATATTTCTAGATCACCTAGATTTTATAGAAATTATAGTAAGGTAATAGTAGCGATTTTTTCTTTTATTATAAATATCCCTAGGCTATTGACGTACTAGCCTAGTAGGGTAATAGAGGGGTAGCCGATATATAACTTTAATAGTAATAGGCTTATACGCTTCTACTAGAATAGATTAAAGACTTTATATAAGTATTTAATATAATCTTATAATATATATAAGTAAATAATAATATTATTAATATAAGCCTTAATAAATACCTAGTATTACCAGAGAATAGTATTAGTCTAGTACTAAATATATAGAGGCGAGCCCTTATAGCTTATAAGGGTTATAGCAGACTACTCCTAGTTATAATAGCTTACTATTATAAGCTTATATTAATCCTTTACTTATACCTAGAATTAGTAGAAATATCTTATAGTATTAATAACTATTATATATTAATAACCCTATATTAATACTATTATATTAGCTTATAAGGGGAGTAGATATATATTATTCTCTATAATTTTATTAAGCTCTTATATATTAATTATAACGCGGCCTTTTTACCTAGTAGGGGTATTATATTAAACTATAAAGTAGGGATAGCTAAATAAGGTAGGCTAATCTACTTATATAAGTTTTCCTTAGGCTTAAAGCTTATTAAAGGTTTTATTAATAATATCTTTATCCTTTTACCTAAGAGGATATACTTATATAGGCTTAGATAATATATTTAATTTTAATAGAATTAGTATCTATTACTCCTTAGGGATATTAACTATACTCCTACTATTTATAAAAAGATCTTAGTAGGAATTAATAATATCTACTAGTTAATTTATAATATATAGTTCTTTATAGATTCTAACTCTATTCTTAAGTATATTCTTAAGACTAGGATTAATAATAGTACTTAACTTTATAAAAAGAGCCTAATTATTAAATATAGTAGATAATATAAATATTATAAGAGCCTTTTTATTAATTATAATTAATAAGGATATAGCTAATATAGCTAATATAATAGCTATTATAATAATTTTAGCCTATTTACCCTTCTAACTATTACGCTAACTACTAGTTATAAGGCTAGAGTAGTATATATTAATTATAAAATATCTATTATAATTAAACTCTTTTATAATCCCTAATTTTACCTTCTTAGGAATAATAATATCCTTATTAGTATTATTTTTAATAAAGACCTTAATAAAAATATTAATAATATAAGTAAATATACTACTAGTATACCTAAGATTAAGATTATAAGAAGGCTTAAAGAGAAGGTCTTAATTATCTAGTAGAGTCCTATTAAAGATAACGGCTACTAAGGTAATAGTCTTTATAGGAATTAAGAATTTTTTCTTATTCTTAATTACTTATTTTACTAGTAAAGAGTAAATTGAAGTACTTATTAGGATTTTAATATTCTAATAGCTATTAATAGTAATTTATTACCTTATAAAATCTAATATTATAGCTTTTAGAGTAAGAATATTAACTCTTATAAGTATTTTAGCCTTAAGATTATCTATTATATAAATTTCCCTAGTAATACTTATAATTATAAGCTTACTATTATTAATAAAGCTTTAAAGGAAGAAAGTTATAATAGTAAATTTATTAAAATAATAAATTTTAGACCTAAGACCCCTAATAGGAATACTAGTAGGTATAGTTTTTATTTTTATACTTATAAGGATAAAAGTTATATTTATAATTAATATTATATATCCTAGATTAGAATAGACTTTAATATCTTTACTATTAGTAGTTTATCTAATAGTTATAATAGTATAATAATAGTTTTCAAAAGTATAACTTATCCCTTATACGCCTACTACTAATTAAATAATTATAATAGGATCCCTTATAAAGTAACTTATTAAGTTAGTATTTACTAGAGTATTTATAGCTAGTAGATTAATTATAAAAGGCTTTAAGATAATTATAAAAGGCTTTAATAAGGTAGCCTTCTAGTATTAATTATAAAGATAATTAAAGAGTTTATTCTTTAATAGGAATCTTAGTTAGTAGTAATAATATTTATAATCTAATAAAGGAATAGTTATAAAGAAATAGTTTTTAAGGTTATAATTATTATCCGCCTTAATATCTTTTATTACTAATACTTAATAATATTATAAGGTTTTTTCCTAGTAGAAGTTAGAGGGCTTATAAGTAAAATCCTAATATAAACCTTCCTATTTATAACCTTAAAGGCTCTAAGAAGGCTATCCCTTAGAGGCTTCCTTAGTAGCGGCCTAGTAGACTTATAGAGGTCTTAGAGGCTATTACTATTATTCCCCTTATAGTCTAAAGGGAAAGTAATTTCCTTAATTCTAATTCTAGTTTTAATTTAATTTCCTCTAGTATTAAAGACCTTATTAGAGTTACCTATTAAATAAATTAGACCTATTTAATAGGGCCGGTACTATTATTTAAAGTCTTATAAGCTATACTAGGAGGGTATAGATATTTACGCCCTAATTATCCTATTAATAGCCTTAGTAGGGTTAATAGCCTAGTAGAGGCTTCTAGTACTAATTATTATAATAAGTATTATTATTAATTTATAACTATAATTAAAAAGCTAGTAACTACTAAGAAGGCTATTAAGATTAAGATTAAAATAGAGATTAAAATTAAGACTAAGAAGGTTAAAATAGAGATTAATACCTATTATACTATTTTTACTAAGATAGCTAATAAGATTTTAAATATTAAGATATATAATTCTACTATTAATACTTCTTATAATCTAATAAAGTAAGGAACTTATTATAGTTAGTATTATTACTAGCTTTAAGAATATTATACTAGAATTCTATATTAAGATTATGTTAGATAAGAAGAATATAATCTTTTATTACCCTAATCTCTAAATCCTTAGCTACTCTTATAATAGTTTAAGTGTACTCTTAAGGCTCTCTCTATTAAGAAGTATCTTATATAATATACTTCTTATAAATTAATATACCTATATTAATATAATATAAGGCCTTCTACTATTATATTAATAGATAATACTATTTATTAATATTATAAATAATAAGATATTTATTACCTTCTCTAAGCTTAGTAGTATACTATCCTTATATAATTCCTTAAAGATATAGTTAAAGGTTTATATAAATAATAGTATTACCCCTTATCTAAATAATATCCTTAATATAGTTTATAAATATATAAATATTATAGAAATAAATAGTCTTACTAGTATATTTAATATTAGAGGTAGTATTTATAGATTTATTATTATAAAAGGGATTAAAATATCTAATATTATTAAGATTAAAGCGGGGAGTACTATTATTATAAGGTACTCTAGCCGGCGACGAGATCTACCTGTACGTGGTACCGGCTACGAACCTTCTAGTATCTCGGTACTAGGAGAGCTAAGAGATCTCACGGTATTTTAGAAGTACCGTCTAGGGTTACCTAGTTATTACGGAATCGATACGCAGGTAGAGTATAGTAATAACGAGAATAGGAACGCCAACGCGATAGAAAAATAGAGAAGATAGAAGGAGAACTCTTAGAAGATTACGGTAAAAGATATAACGCGATAGAATATATAGATATAGATAAAAAATATATACTATATAAATACCCTTCTACCTCTCCCTAATATAGCCTCCGCTTCCCTACGCGTATTATAAACGCGATATACTAGTAATACTAGTAATACTAGTATAAGACGATAGAAATACTACTGATATAAAACCTTTATAATATTATAGGATATATATAGTACTTCTATACCTATACCCGTTATAAGGTCTCTTACAAGGCTACGTCCTTATACTCTAGCCGATTCTACTCCGCGCGGTCTAGGTAGCCTAAGTCTACCTACCTTAGGGTAGTTATAGTATATATAAATAATGATAGTATAATAAAAAGATAGTAATATTATAGAGCTAGCCCTTCCTTCCTCTTAATAATTAAGCGTAAGCTAGATAGTATACCGGGTATATACTACCGCTATTACTACCGTACGGCGGCGAGGATACTCTAGTCCCCTTCCTAGGTAGTCCTTACGGTACGGCTATAGGTAGTAGGTACCTAACCCGAAATAGGACGTAGGTATTAGACTCCTCACCTAATAGCCTGTAAGCGCGATAGGGCCGCCGGTCTAGTTAACTAATAGTACCTATTATCTTCTACACGTATATACCTTAATAGTAGCGGCCGATATAACCGCGGTAAATATACCGGGTATCTACTACCTTACTATTATACGGCGGGGGGATGCTTAACCGTACCTAGGTAGTCCCTACGGTATAATAGTAGGTAGTAGAGGCCTAACCCGTATAGAGATACGTGGATATTAGCCTTCCTACCTAATGGTCTATAAGCACGCTAGGGCCGCTGGCCTCCTTACCTAGTAGTACCTAGCACCGATAGACTAGTAGGTAAGTACTAGTTCTATTACCTCCCTTTACGTATATACCCTCCCCGTTACGGACGTTATAACCGGGACTATAAGGAATTATCTATTATAAGGATTCATCCGTTACGCTAAACGGATCAGATTAAGAATAGCCGGTAGAGATAGAAAAGAGAAAGGGGCTAGGCCCTAGATAAGGAAAAGAAGTTTCACTTATAAACGAAACTTTAGTGTAATAGGCAGTAAACCCGACCCCTCTACTACCTCCCTAGTAGTAGGCCTACTAGGGGGGGGAGGGAAGGAGCTGTAAATGGTTAAGAGAACCGTAATTATCAGGTGGAGTTTTTATCCTTATAGCAGGGTTTCTCCCCGAATAACATGTACGTAATACGTACCCCCGAATAGCCTACCCTTATTAGCTTTTTAGCTAGCATAGGAGTATAATTAATTAATCAATTAATTAATAAGGTACTCTAGGAGGTATACTATGATCTACTAGTCCTAGCGCTAGTAGTAGGGCCGGTAGTATAATACTAGTAATTATTTCTTATAACTTAGTATACTAAGCCTTAGTAAAACTAATATTCTTACTTATAACTAGATATTATACTAGTCTAATAGGCTATTTATATATAAGTTCTTTAGTAGAAGTCCTATAAGTTATAAGATCTATACTAAAATTTAGTAGTATAATACTTAATATTACTAAGGGTATTCTTATAAATAATTCTATATTAGATAGAGTAAGAGTAGAAGATATAATAAGTATTTTAATTAATAGGAATCTCTTAGGACTATTCCTAGTTAATAGTAGCTAATACTTTATAAAATATAATAAGAGTTATAAGAGACTTTAGTACTAGTTAGTACTCTTAATAAAATATTTAATTACTTTTTAAAAGGCGGGGCTATTAGTAGCCTAATTAAATAGATAGAAGGGTAGTTCTATTAAAGTAGTATATTAATTACTTAACTTAGGGATCCCTAGTTATAAGGGACGCTTATAATAAGTAATAATATAGTTAATATAATACCTAATAGTCTCTAGTACCTTATAAATATATACTTTACTAGTATCCTAGATAAATTTATAAATTTTATTTACTAATATAATAAGATAATAATTAAGGGGTAATAGTAGTTAAGCTACCTTAATAGCTTCCTTTTAAAGAAAGGCTTCTTAAATCTTAGGGAAGAAATACTAGAAAAGTAATATACTTATATAGAATATAATAAAAGAGGCTACTAAAGTCTTTAGTAGTAAGCTAAAGTAGTATAATATTATACCTAAGTATAGTAGTAGAGTATACTATTAGGGCTCGTCGCTATTATAATAGATAGTAATAAATAGAGATAGATTAGTTATAAAGAAATAGGCTTCTTTATACTACTAGAGGACTTAGGGATTATTAGTATTATAAGAGTAGCTTTAGTATTTTTAGTAGTTTAAGATAATTAATTAGTATTATAAAGCCTTTTATATAATATTACTACTATATTAATAGGGACTCTTTAAATTTATATAGATTAATTAATTAGAAAAGCTATTAAAGCTATTAAGGAATAATAAGGTATTAGGGAAGCGGAAGATATTCCGCTATTACGCCATCGCTAAGCGAGACGTATAAAGTATCTATATTATCAATTAACTAATGCTTTATAGACTAGGTTATTAACTATACCTTATTACTACTATTATACTGTTTCCGGCTACTTAACTAAAGGCTACGGGAACGCTAGCCTAAAGGTAGTACTAGTACTATAGCTAAATAGCGCTATACAGGCTAAGTTTCTAAGGTATCTACCCTAAAACAGTATAACGACGACGATAATATTATACCTTATAACTACTTACCTAGCTACTATTACCCTATTAGGCCTAGAGGTTAACTCTAGCTAGTAATTATTAATAGTTACCCTCTTATAATATATCTAACTATATTTTAGTATAATTCTAGTATAAGTAGCTTTATCCTAAAATAAAAATCTTAAATAATAGTATTTCTATAAAAAGTAGAATTTTAAGGTAAAAGCTCTAGATAAAAATAGTCTATTCTAAATAATTTAATTATTTTTAATTTTTAGTTTAATATAGTTAATTTCAGATATAGTAGGGTTTACTTCTACTACCTAGCGTTAGATTTTTTTACTTATTAATTCTTAAGACTTCTAGCGATTATATAGGAGTATTAAAATATACTCTTAGTAAGAAAGGTTTACTAAGATAACTAAGTATAAAGTCTTAGTATATATAGATAGATAGTCTTATAATCTTAGATAAATTAACTAAGTATTCTACTCCTACTATTTTAATAGTATTAGCTATTAGCTATTATATTACTAACCCTAATAAGTTATATTAATTAGCTATTAAGCGTATCTTTTAATATTTATAAGTTATAATTAGATTCTAACTTATATTCTAGGGCTCTTTATAAGACCTTCTTAAGTATCTTAATTTTAATTAAGTAGGTAATTATAATACTTATAAGTTAACCTTAGGCTATATCTTTAATATTAGAAGCGTAGCCCTTAGCTAGTTATCTAAGTAATAAGCTATAGTAGCCCTTTCCTTATATAAAGTAGCATATATTAATTAGACGTAGGCCTCTAAGGAAGCTATCTAGCTAAGGAACCTCCTTAATTAACTTTATTCTAGGGAAGTACTTAAGATAGTAATTATTTATAATAATAACTAAGGCGTAATAGCCCTTAGAAAGAACTCTAAGTTTTATACTTACTTTAAGTATATTAAGCTCTAATATTACTAGATAAAGGAATAAGTTACTATTAAAACTATAAACCTTAAGTATATTCTTATAAACTAGTGGTTAATTAATAGCCTTATTAAATCCCTTTATAAAGAGAAGTTTATTACTTTTTATAAAGGACTTAATCTAGAGGAGGTCCTTTAATATAATAGGAGTATTATTACTAGTAGGAGTAAACTTAAAGATACCCTAAACTATTATTAAGTTATAGGGACTAACTACCTTAAAGACTAGTAATAATAACCCTATAATAATATAGAGCCTTATAACTATTTACCTAGCTATTATAAGTACTATTAAGCCTAAATAATAATAGTAATAACTAATAATATATTAATAATTAATAATATTTACCTTCTTATAATATATCTAATAATATTTTAGTATATTTTTATTATATATAACTTTATCTTAAAATAAAAATCTTAAATAATTATATTTTTATAAAAAGTAGAATTTATAGTTTAATATAATTATCTTTAGTATTTAGTAGTTTAATATAATTATTTTTAAAATATTTTTAAATTATTCTTTAGTTTTAGGGGTATAAATAGTTTAAGTAGGAGTATTAAAATTATAAGGTCCTACTAAGATACTAGTATACTTAGTAATATATAATTAAGTAGTCTCTTAGTATCTATACTTAGTTCTTACGTGTCTAGACTTAGTAACCTAATTAACTATTCTACTATACATTTTAATATATACTAGCGGTAGAATAATATATATTAGGGGCGGACGCTAGGCTAGAGATATTAAGTATATAAAGATCCCTATATAATAAGAGATATAGAGCTTTACTAGGTTAATAAAATATTTATTATTACTAGTAATATATACTTATATTATAATATACTATTATAGGAAAATAAATATAATAGCTTAAAAGATAGTTAATAGCCTTATTATAATAGTAGAAAGAATAATTAGCTATCCCCTAACTAGTTATATAAGCTAGCTAATATAAACTTATTACCTAAAACGCTAGAAAAGGAGGCTAAGCTTAAGGTATAATTTATTAATAAATTAATTAGTAATATTAATAGATAATTTATAAGAAGGAGGATTATATATGATAAAGAATTTTTAAATAATATTACTAATTATAATAATTATCTCTCTTTTACTAATAAGGGTATAACTAATATTAATACCTATATTAATTAAACTACCTTCTAAATCTAAGGGTCTATTTATTATCTAATAGATCCTCTTATTATTAATAATAAACTTAGCCTAAAACTTACCTAGATTTATATACTAAATAATATATAAGAGTAACTAAATATTTACTACTAATATTTTAATACTATAAATTAAGATACTCTTATTTCCGCTTAATATACCTATTAGTCTATTAACCTATATATCTAGGGGTTTAAATCCTACTATAACTACCTTAAGGAGGATAAATTATAATATCCTATTATTATTATAAGTATTTTTATCTAATAGCTAGATTCTAAATAATAAGATAAGGGTACTTATAATTACCCTACCTTTATAAAAGTTACTTATATTATAATAATTCCTAATAATTTTATAAGAGGCTAGATTAAAAAGGATATTTATATAAAAACTATTAAGGGGGGCCTTATATTAATCCTTAATTAATTATCCTTCTTATATAGCCCTCTAATATCCGCTCCTATTTCTATTTAGTAAATAGTTATAATATAACTACCTTCTATTAGCTTTTAAGTAACTATCTATTATATATATTATAATAGAACTATATTACTAATATACTCGCCTAGTATACCCTAATTAGTAGCGATAATAAACTAGAGTAGGAAGAGGGTAGTAACCCTAAGTAGGAACTAAACTAGTATATTACTAGTAAGTATATACCTTAGAGTTATAATAGGTCTTAGCGAGTAATAAGATAATAATTTTATATAAAATAGATATAAGTAAGACTATTTATAAAGTAAATTACTAATAATTATATATTTAAAATATTAAAGGATATAAAAGATTAGAGTTAAAAAGCTTAGAATCCTTAATAAAACTTACTTTAATATAGTAAGATAAGTCCTAATATTAGGATATAATATTAGGGGAGGAGTTATAAGAGAGAATAGTAATAGTAGAGGTAAAAGAGGTAAGCTAGGAAGTAGAGGAGAGATACCTATATAAGGGCTAGGGAGCCTAGTAGAGGGAAAGGAACTTAAAGATAAGGGAATATATATTAAGAGAAGATTAATAAAGGCCTTAAAAGCTATTATAATTATATAAAATATATTAAAGGGTAGAATAATATATAAGATAAAAATGATAGTAAGGGTAAGACTTAAATATATAAAAGAGTTTATTATAAAGGTAGATTAATAATTAAAAGAGATATATAAGATTAAAAAGATAATAGAAGAGTAATCTTAAAGAGGGAAAATATAAGGAGGTAGAAGGAGCTAGGTATAAATAGCTAGCTAGAGCCTAATAAGTATAAGAATAAGTAATATAAGCCTTAAAGGGATATTTATTATAATACTAATAGATAATACTACTAAAAAGGGGTTTAAAGTAGTAAATAATAAAAAGGCTAGGACCTTAATAATCTAAATTAAGAATAAAATTAAGAGAGAAATAATAAGGGTACTTATTAATAATTAATTAATTAAGAGATTTAAAATAATTATATTTTTAAAGATATAAGAGATTATAATAATAAGGTATTTAATTAAAGGTAACTTAATACTATTTATAATAAAGATAGAGGTAAGAGAGGAGTTAAAAGAAAATAATAATTAAGTAAAGAAAGTATATAAATTAATAAGGGTATTAAGGTAGACCTTCCTAGTTATAATATATAAAGTATTAAAGAAGGTAATAAATATATTAAAATAAAAGAGGTAAAAGAGGTAATTATATAAAAAAAAACCTTTTAAGATTAAAGATTATAAGGATAACCTAATTATAAGTAATTTATAAGAGAGGAGAGAGGAAAAGGTAGTAAAAGAAAGGGCCTTATTACTATTAAAGCTACTTATATTAAAGATAGTAGATAAGGTAATTAAAAAAGGCCTAATAAAGGGATATAACCTCTTAAAATATAAGAGATAGGAGAGGAATAGGGTAGTAATATAATACTTTAATTATTAATAATATAAAGATATAATAGGATATTATAAGAGCTTAATATAATATAGAATTTATATTAATAAATATAATTTAAGGGAGTATAAAGTAAAGGAAGGGGAGGTTAAAAGATATAATAATTATAAAATTAATAGTTATATAACCTAGGAATAAAAGTATATAATTAAAGTAAAGGAACTTAATAAACTCTATTAAAAAATAATAAAAAATAAAAAGAAGTTATATAAAAGCTTTATAAAAGGAAATAAGTAATAAGATACCTTAGAGTAGCTTTAAGGGGAGTAGATAATAATAATAATAAAGAAGAAAAGGAAGCTTATATTAAAGTTTAAAGACCTTAATAAAGTTATAATATAAATAGGTCTTTAAAAGGATATAAAAGAAAGGGGAGTTATACTACTATTAATAATAATATTATAAAATAAGCTAGGAAAATTAATTACTCTTTAAGTAAAAAAGATAAGCTAGTAATATTAAAAAATATATTAATATAAGAGGCTTTAATTAATATAAAGATAAAAGTTATAAAGGATATCTAATAAGGGTTTTTATAAAGGTATAAAAGATAATAAAACTATTATAATATAATATATAAAGGGAGTAGTTAATAATAATAATAATAATATTAATAATATTAGAAAATAAAGAGATATAATAAATAAAGGGCGGTAGTACGCGTATACCCCATCCTAGCCCGCGTATACTATATTCTAGTACGCGTACACCTTATCCCGGTACGCGTATACCTATCTAGTTTAGGTATAGCGGACTACTAACTAAGTAAACTACTAACGCGTATTACCTATTATAATATTCTAATATTTTCTCTCCTAAGTTAATAACTACCTTACTATTACTATAAATCTTAAACCCCTACCTACTAACCTCTTAGCCTACTTAGTAGACTCCCTCCTTAAGAAGCTATAGTAGTATATAGAGCCGTAAGGCTATACTATAGTATTTAGCTAAACTAAAGTAAATTAGAAGACTAGAGAATATTATTACGCGTGGATTTATTATAACTATAGTAGTAAATATAAAAAGAATAGTAAAAGTATAGATAAGAGGATAACTAATAATAGGTTAATTACCTATCTATTTAAGATTATTACCTTTATTAATAATAATAGCTTATAGACTCTAGATATTAGGGATACTAGTTATAATTATCCTCTAATACTACCTAGGGTATATCCCTTATATTAAGTTAGATACTAAATAAGAGATATTAAGATATTAATTATTAATTAGACTAAGACTAGATTAAAGCTATTAATAATTCTTATAAGCCTTCTCCTTAATAGGGATAAAGAGAATCTATTTATTATTATATAAGATATCTATAATACAAAAAAGGCTACTAAGGCTATAGAGCTTAGATTATTAATACTAGAGTAGGCCTTAATAATAGACCTCTATAAGCGTAATAATTAGTTTATCTAAGTATAAAAGAATAGGATTAGTAATAGACTTAAAAATATATTATTTATATAGAAGTCTTTATAAGAGATCCTTAAGTATAATTATAAAGTCCTAATCCTTAATTATACCTATAAAATAAATAAGTATAAGCTCCTACTTATAATAATTACTAAGGTAACGGGCTTAAATATATTATTTTACGTAGCCTTTACCTTTATAAAAAGTAAATATACTAAGGACTATTAATTTATCTTATAATTACTACGGGAACTTTATAAGGAGCTTAAAATCCTATATCTAGATATTCTTTTAACTAATTATAAGGCGGCCTTAATTAGGGTATCTAGTAGGGTCTTTCCTAATACTAAGCGCATTATCTATATTTAGTATATTAATAATAATATACTAAAGAAATATAACCTATAATTTAATAGTAAGGATAAATAGGACGCTTTCTTTACTAACTAGTATTATATTATATATATAAAAACTAAATAGGAATTTAAAGAAGAATAGACTAAACTAAAAGATAATTATAGTAATAATTACCCTAATACTATTAATTATCTTTAGGATTATATTATACTACTTAAGAAGAGGTTTATCTTATATTAAAATAAGTTAGCTACTTACCTTTAGAAATCGCGCTACCTTATATAGTAAAGGTAGTAATAGGTAGATTAAGAGATAGATAAACTACGTCTTAACTAGTAAGTATATTAATACCTTTATAAGATACTTTACTAATAGCTTTATAAGTAATCTTAAGTATATTATTAATTAAATTACTATACTCCTTATACTCTAATATATAAATTATAATATTAGGATAGGATAGGTAAAATTAGAACTTAGTAAAGATATTAGACTTATAATCTTTTAAGACCTCTTTATAAAGGTAATACTATTTACCCTCTAATAAATACTACCTAAATACTAGAAGGTAATTTATTATATAATAAAGCTATATATAGGGCTATTTATAAAGAGAATAGGGCTTTTATACTCCTATAAAATTAAGGTATAAATAAGCGGTCCTAGTAGGGTTTTATATATTAATAATATCTACCCTTACTAGTAATTTAAAAAGCCTATACTTCTTAGCCGCCCTTATATTAGTAGTAATAGCAACCGTGAAGGTAATAGTAATAGCGGTAGTAATAGTAATAAGCCCCTATTAGATACTCCTAATAATAATACTAATAAGCTTCTTAGGATACGCGAACCTATTATTATTAAACTAAAAGGACGTCTACTAGAAGCTCCTAATAAAAAATATAATATTAAAAAGTATACGCGAGAGTAAGCCTTTAATAAGTCTACTACTTATAAACCCTTAGGTTTTAAGTATACTATTACCTTATAAGATTAATATAAGGCCGACTAAGTAGCTATTATATTAAGCTAAGTTAATAGTTAAATAGCTATTATAGCTAGTTAAGTAGAAGAGTATATACTTAATAAAGAGTTGGAGGTATACTTTAGTCCTAGGGGTAAGGGAGGTATAATACCACTATTAACGCCGCTATTAATACCGCTATTAATATTAAGGGGTAGAGTAAGAGCTAGATCTATACTAAGAGGAGGAGCTAATATATAAGGTAGATACGCTATATCTATATTAAGAAGTAGTAGTATATTAGTATAAGCCTAGTCCTTATTAGCTCGCTTATAAGGTAACCTATTAGCGACGCGCCTTCTAGCTTAACTAGTATATTAGTAATAATAAGGGACTATATTAATAATAGTAAGAGGTAGGCTAGCTACTATAAGTAGGGTATATAAGCTATTAGAATAGCTAGCTAGGTTTAGTAATAGGATATATATAGGGGTTTTTAATGCTATAGCCTAGTTAGGTAACTTATTAGGTAACCTAGCTAGCTAGATATTAGCTAATTAGAATATCTATAATATAAATATATCTATTTATAAAGATAACGGTAAATATATAATTTAGGTATTTTAAAACCTTAGATAATTTTTCCGGCCTAATAGTCTAATTTAGTAGTTTACTTAGTTAGTAGTCTATTATACCTAAACTAGATAGGTATACGCGCACCGGGACAAGGTATACGCGTACTAGGACTAAGGTATACGCGTACTAGGACGGGGTACACGCGGACTAGGATAGGGTGTACGCGTACTACCGCCCTAAATAAATATCCCAGCTATCTAGGAATTATTATATATAAAGAGGATAGGTTTAATATATAACTTAAGTAAGAGAGTATTCTACCTAATATATAAAGTTAAAAGAGATATAAGGATATATTTCTTTAATCTTTATAAATAAATATTAAAATATTAATAAATAAAGAATTAAATTTATATTAAGGGACTTATACTCCCTAGAGATATAAGTTATAAAGAAGGAAGGAGAAATATTAATATATCTTTAAATATATAATATATATAACCTTAGCCTAGAATTTAAGACCTTAATAAATAGCCCCTTTATATTATCAAGGGTAAAAGAGTAGTTAAATTAACATAGGAAGTATATATTGTACTAGACTTACTACGCCCTAATAATAATTTATTTATAGAAGGCTTTACCTAGGCTAATACCTATAATACCTTAGTAAACTATATAGAAGTCTATAGTAATAAGGACCTTATTATATTATACCCCGCTAATATAGAGGAGGTAAATCCTAGGCTAGCTTTTATAGATAAATACCGCCTAGTATATATAGATACTAAGGACGTAATTATATTTACCTCCCTTAAGATAAAAAAATATTATAACGCGTATTATACGCCGATATTCTTTAGAGTAGGGAATATAGTTAATTTATAATTATATTAGGGTTATAGAGTACTAGTAGGCTAGTAATAAGATCTACCTGTACGCGGTACTAACTATAAACCTATTACTTATTAATAGAGCTAAGAGGTCTCTAGTCTAAATATAGTTAGAATATAATTAAGATATTATATAATAGTAGAGCTCCTTATATAAAGCTTTTATACGCGTAGTAAGCGCGCCCTTAATATATATAATAATACCTACCTTAATTCCTACTAGTAGTATTAGCTCTACGTATAAGAGACTCTAGGTTAAGAGATAGAAGGTATTATACTAAGTAGAAAAGTTAGAATAATAGGCTAGGGCTACCCCTCCTAGCTAGGAGGATTATAACTACGCGTAGGAGTAGGAGTAGTAACCCTATAATTATAAGTATAACTAGCGGGATTTTAATATAATCTACTTTCTCTTATAAATAGATTATTATATAGCCTAATACTAAGAAATAGTAATATAAAGGCGGTAATAAAATATATTTATACCCCCTTAATAATTATAATAGCTCCCTCTTATATATTATAAAAAAGATATATAGTAGTTTTTAATAAAAATATTATAAACCCTTTATTAGGCTAATAATAATAGTAACTTATATATTATAAGTTTAAGAGAAAAGGATACTTTAATACTAGATAGTATAAGAGAGGAGTAGCTAGGGTAGTAGTAGAATAGTAGGAGGGCTAGGGGTACTTATTAGTATTAGTTAAATTATATAAGGAAGGATAAGAGGGTAATTAAGGAAATATAAACCTTTTAGGAGTAGAGAAAGGGGCGTAGCCCTAATAAGAGAGAGGAGTATATAGATATTAAGATCTAATACTAAGGTAGTATAGAGTATAACGGGGAGGATAATATATAATATCTAAAGGCCTAGAAGTAATATAATAAATTAAGTAGGTAAGAGAGGTTTTCTTCTATAATTTATAGTTTCCTCTAAAAAAACTAGAGTTAGAACGCCCTTATTAGCTCTAAGTAGCTAGATAATAGAGTATAAAATATAAATATAAATATTAATATAGAGTACTAGTAATTAAGTCTAAGAAGATTAGGTAATAACTTATAAGGTCTTTTAGAATTAATAAATATATAGGCCGGCTTATATATTAACTAAACCTCCTAGATAATATAAAGATTTATAATATTATCTCTATTATATACCTAGAGCCTATAACTAATCCTACTAACAACCTATATAAGCGGTATTAACTAGCGGTTCCCGTTATTATTAATAGCTAGGATAAATAGGAAATTAATAGGTTAGTTAATAAATAATAGATATATAGAGGATATAAGTAGTTAGTTAAATACTTAGTAAGATAAAAGAATAGCAGCCTTAAAGAAGACTACTAGATATTAGAAAGAGAACTAATAAGGAATACTACTAATATAATTAAGGATTATAATAATATATATAGTTTCTAATTAGGCATTATATAATTAGGTAGATTAAGGTCTTTATTAGGAAGTCTTACCTTCTAGCTATTAGGGTGATAGTATTATTTATTTACCGGTATTTATTATAGTTACTATACTAAAGGCTCTTATAAACGCTTTTATACTAGCTATACTATATTAGGCTTAGCGTAGTAGCTTATAGGGAGGCTCTCCGCCTCTCTACTAATACATCTTTCTACTATATCACGAAGTATTCGTTATGATTTAGGAAATTACTTTCCCTTTAAATTATAAGGGGAATAATAGTAATAGCCTCTAAGACCTTTATAGGTCTACTAGGCCGCTATTAAGGAAGCCTCTAAGGGATAGCCTTCTTAAAGCCCGTAAGGTTATAAATAAAAATGTTTATACTTAGATTTTACTTATAAGCCCTCCGATTTCTACTAGGAAGGTTCTTATAAACTATCCTAGGAAGAAACCTTATAATATTATTAAGTATTTATGATAGAAGATATTAAACCTAATAATAGTTTTAGGAATAATTATAGAAACTATTTCTTTATAACTAGTCCTCTCTTAGATTATAAATATTATTATTACTATCTAAGATTCCTATTAAAGAATAAACTCTTTAATTACCTTTGTAATTAATACTAGAAGACTAATTATTAAAGCCTTTTATAGTTACTCTACTAGTAGTAGATACTCTAGTAAATACTAACTTAGTAAGTTATTTTATAAGGGATCCTATTATAATTATTCTATTAATAGTAGGTATATAAGGGATAGGTTATACTTTTAAGAACTATTATTATACTAATATAACTATTAAATAGACTAATAATAATAAAGATATTAAAGTCTATTCTATTCTAGGATATATAATATTAACTATAGATATAACTTTTATTCCTACTAGTATAAAAATTAAAACTATACCTATTAATATTCCTATTAAGGGTCTTAGGTCTAACATTTATTATTCTAATAAATTTACTATTATAACTTATTTTCTTTAAGGCGTTATTAATAATAATAAGCTTATAATTATAAGTATTACTAGGGAAATTTATATTATAAATAATCTTAAGGCTAAAATACTTATAAGAGCTAATATTCTTGCTCTAGAAGCTATAATATTAAATTTTATAAAATAATAAATTGCTATTAATAGCTATTAAAATATGAGAATCCTAATAAGTACTTAGATTTACTCTTTACTAGTAAAATAAGTAATTAAGAATAAGAAATAATTCTTAATTCTTATAAAGACTACTATATTAGTAGCTATTATCTTTAATAAGATTTTATTAGATAATTAAGACCTTCTCTTTAAGCCTTCCTATAAGTTTAATCTTAGGTACGCTAGTAGTATATTTACTTATATTATTATTCCTAAGAAGGTAAGATTAGGGATTATAAAAGAGTTTAATTATAATAGATATTTTATAATTAATATATACTACTCTAGCCTTATAACTAGTAGTTAATATAATAGTTAGAAGGGTGAATAGGCTAAAATTATTATAATAGCTATTATATTAGCTATATTAGCTATATCCTTATTAATTATAATTAATAAGACGGCTCTTATAATATTTATATTATCTATTATATCTATTAATTAGGCTCTTTCTATAGAGTTAAGTACTAAAATTTAACCCTAGTCTTAAAAATACGCTTAAGAATAGAGTTAAAATTTATAAAGAAGTATATATTATAAATTAACTAGCTAAAATTATTAAATTATACTAGGATCTTTTTATAAATAATAGAGATATAGTTAATATCTTAGAAGAATAATAGATATTAATTTTATTAAAGCTAAATATATTATTTTAACCTATATAAATATATCCTCTTAAGTAAAAAGATAAAGATATTATTAATAAGACCTTTAATAAGCTTTAAGCCTAAGGAAAACTTATATAATTAAATTAGCTAATACTATATATTTAACTATCCCTACTTTATAATTTAGTAAGATACTCCTACTAAGTAAAAAGGCTATATTATAATAAATATATAGGAGCTTAATAAAATTATAAAGAATAATACCTATCTACTCCCCTTATAAGCTAATATAATAGTATTAATATAGGGTTATTAATATATAATAGTTATTAATATTATAAGATAGTTCTACTAATTCTAGGTATAAGTAAAGGATTAATATAAGCTTATAATAGTAAGCTATTGTAGCTAAGAATAGTTATCTATAACCCTTATAAGTTATAAGGGTTTCCTACTATCTATATAATAATAAACTAATATTATACTTTAAGAATATTAGGAGTTTATAAAGGCTTATATTAATAATATTATTATCTACTTATATACTTTATAAAAATATTTAAGTTATTTATATAAGGTTTTTAATTTCTTTTATTAAAAATAAGTAAGCTTTTCTCCTATAAAGTTATTTATTAGCTATTTATCTATTACTCTATTAAGATAGTATATTAATAGCCTTAATATATTTATAATAAAAGAGAAAATTATAGCTATTACCTCGCTATAATTTCTATAAAACCTAGCTAATCTAGTCATATTTCTTAGATTAACTAGTTAGCTCTATTCGTCGATTAAGAGATATATATAGAGGGTAGACCCCTTATAAAAGAGAAAGGTAGTCCTTAATAAGGGCCTTGATATAGGTATAAAGGGTTATATATAAAAAAGGAAGGAAATTAAAGTAGTTTTCTATAAATTTATATAAGAGGAGCTTAATACTTTTTATAATTTATAAGAGGCTTTTAAGACTCCCTAATTTCTTATTTATTATAATTATAATAGGGTTCTATATATAGATTTAGATACCTTAAAAGTAGTAGGATTTACGGCTATTATATACTATATAAAGGGAGATCCTATATAGTTATTAAAGCCTCTTATAAGGACTAATATATAGCCTATTATATCTTTAATTACTATCTTAATAATATAGAGAAGAACTATTAGCTTATTAAATTAGAAATTACTAGTATTATATAAGTTAATAGGAAGGTTTAGTATATAATTAAATTAAATTTATAACTACTTATAATTATTTATACTAATTATTCTACTATAATTCTAATATTAAAATAATTAATATTAAGGACTATAAGTATAAATAAATTAAATCTCTAGCTTATATAAGCTACTTAGTACCTTTCTTTATTTAACTTAGAATTATATTATAAATCTAGTAAATTAAATATAATACCTAATATATTATCTAGGCTCTATATAACTATAAATAGGAGTAAAATAGCTAATTTATTAGATAGGATTCTTAATATTCTTCTTATATCCTATAATAGTCTTTCTTATAATACTAAAGACTTTAATAGTCTTACTATCTACTATATAATGAATATAGAGATAATAGAGGATTTTAAATCTTAACTATAAACGGGCTATTAGAATAATCAGTAATAGTAAAAGATCCTTAATATATTAAAGCCTCCCGTAAGTAGTAATCTAGATAAAATTTTAGAATATAGTAAACTTAGAATATTATTTATTCTTAAAGATAGGCTTAATTTTTATATTAATACTAAGAAAAGGTAATAATTATATATTCTATTACGATTATCGCTATATAGCTAGTAGCTTATAGCGCAGAGAGCGGAAGCCTTCTACAGGCACGTATTAGGCCTATAAGAAGCTTCCCTTCTCTATAACCTTTACTACTTTACTATATTAATAATTATAGTTATAATATATAGTAGTAACACCGCATCGGCTACTATTAGTACTATTAACTGCTAATAAGCCGTATACAGTCTACTAGCTATTATAGTACTAGCTATCTATAGTACTAGCTATCTACAGTACTAGCTATTATAGTACTAGCCTTAAGGTATAAGTCCTTATAAGTCTTCCGCACGCTATTCTATTTAATACTTATTTAGGCTAGCTAAAGAAGCCTTCCGTAACTAATAATATCTATAGAAGTCTCTTTAAAACCTATAATTAATAAGAGCCTTATTTATTATATATTACTACCTCCTAATAGTATTAGGATTTCATTAGATTATCAGGATTTTTAGAGAAACCTTAGTATTTTACTAAGTAAATTTAGATATTTCCTAGATATTTCCCCGCTTACCGCTTACCACTTATCCTAGCTACTAATAGAGAAACCCTTATCCTTACTTTTTAATTATACGATTTTATTAATACTAGATATAATTATACTATTATTATTAATAATATTAGCCGTTTCCTGATAATACTTATTATTAACGGGAATCTTAGACTACTATAGACTAACTATATCTCTTCTAATACCTTATAAGAATAATAGTACTGTACTAGGTCTTTATCTTTAGAACCTAGTCTTCTTAACGTCGACGAACTATCCTAGCCTACTAACTAGGCTATTAATAAAAGCTAATTCCGTATAGTAAATTATTATTTTAAGAAAGCTACTATATTTATAAGGTACTATCTATAGTAGCCTCCCTTAGTACCTACCTCCCTAATAGGGACCTTAATCCGTTTACTACTAAGGTTAACCTCACTAATACTAATAGAGTCCACTTTATTTTCGGTAGATACTAGAGTAACCTTAGTAGAAGAGGCTATCTATAATCGCCTAATAGGACTAGAACTCCCTAGTCTACTAGAGCCTTTAGATATAGCGGATAATAGGGGAAATAATATTAGTAATACTAGCTAGGCGAATATACCTATTAGAGGCTTTACGCCCGAATAGTTTAATATAATATCTACCTTTTTCTAGAGTATAAATACTAGGGTAGGGGGTCGTTAGACTTATTAGCCTATAGTAGTTATAGCCCTAGCTCCTATAGTCACTACCCCTTAGTTTAAGCCCTAGGATATTAGGTATTTTAATCCGGATCCTAATATACCCCTAGTTAAAGTTAAAGATAGTTATAATATCTATTATAATATTTTTAGCTTTATTAATAGAGTTAAAGTAAAAGCTACTACTATAGATCTAACTCTTATATAGTTAAATCTAGACTTAAGTTTACTTAGGAAAGCTAATAATTAGTTTACTAATTAATTATTATATACTACCCGTATTAGTCTATAAAATAACCCTACTAGTATTACTAAATAGTATATAGCTTTATAGGAACATTTTCGGGACTCTCCTAGTAAGTCGCTAAGTCTACTAGAAAATATCTACTATATAGTAAAGGACGCTTAAAATTAATAGGATCTAGCCGACTATATCTCTAGTATTATCCTAAATAGTAAAAATACTAATATTACTCTTATAGAGTAAGCCTAAGTCCTCCTAGTATTTAAATATATAAATAGATAATTACGTCGGGATCTATTATTACTAACTAAGGAATTAATAATTAAGGGCCTCCTTAAAGAACTTAGATATAAGAAGGATACTTAGTTTAATATTTATAAAAATAAGGGCCTTATTAAGAAAGGCTTTAAGATAAAGTAGGATAGTTATTATAATAATTAATAAGATCCTTAATTAGGTTAGTATACTTCTTATTTAAATAACCCTCCTTACTAATTTAGCGGTAATAGTTTTAATTATAATAGTAGGGCTCTAAGGCTAAATTATAATAATTAGAATCTAGTTACCTAACTATTTATACTATTTATACTATATAGAAACTATTAAGGTAACTTTAATAATAACCCTTAATAGGTATAAATTACTAGTCCTTAATAACCCTTATAAATTATAAACGGAAACGCGTTACCTAGGTAGAGTTAATACTAGAACTATAACCTAGGTTAAGGCTATCTACTAAATACTTTAAATAGTAACTACCTATATAAGCTATATAATTAGGTATAATAATGGCTTTATATATACTAGGCTACTATTAAGGATAGAAATCCTTAGGAAGAGCCTTATAATAAGTAGGTAACTTATAATACTTATAAGGATAAATACTACTAGTCTATAAACTAAACTAACCCTAGTCTAAGCTAATACCTAGATAATTCTTAGGAATATAGTTAAGATCCTAAGAGTTATTAAGATAATAATACTATTAAAACCTATTTCCTAATAATCTAGCTATCTAATAAAGCCTTTAGTTATTAGAAATATCCTAGGATATTCCCGTCTAATAATACTCTATATAGTTATATCTATTATAGTATTTACTATAAAATAAGGGCCTTAATAGTTACTATAACGTTATCTAAGGAGGCTAAGGTTAGTAGTACCTATTAAAGCCTTCTATAGACTATTATTTAGAGTACTTCTAAATAGACTACTTTAAGAGGATATACCTTTAGGGGATATTATTTTATTATAACTTAGGTTAGGTTTACCCTAGATATTAGCCGCCCTCTTTATAAGCTTTATATAAATATAGGTTATATAATAAGTCTAATAGATAGGACTTTCCTATTAGAGTAGTTCCTATAAGCTAAAATCTCTAAAATACTAACACCTATAAAGGTAAGAGGTATTAGAAGTAAGAAGTATAATACTAATAAATATATTAAGCTACTAATATATATTCCTAGTAATAATAGTACTACTTTTATTGAGAGGGAATTATATATAGTAAATAATCTTTTAATAAAGGCCTTAATTAAGGTTAATATTCTTAAACCTAAGGGTATTATTATTAACCTTAATAGGAATTTAATAATAATCTATTCTTATTAAAACCTTAAAGTCCCTATTAAAGTCTCTAGTAAGGGAACTTATATTAATATTATAATATTTAGTTAGGCTAATATTATTATTAGCCCTTACTCTAATAAGTAAGTTTAAATTACTAGTCTTTATTATTAGTCGCTTAATCTTTTAAAGGATTAAGACTTAATCTTTAAGTTAGATAAGCTAGATAATCTTTCTATCTATACTTATATTATTAATTATAGTATATTATATATCTTTATTAGAAATAATACTAACTATAAAATTAAGTTAGTTAAGAATATAAAACTTAGCTAGGTTACTAAATATAATACTTTAGGCTATTTCCTTATAGAAGCCTTCTATAATAACCTTACTACTAGGCCCCCTAAAAGGGCTAAGGTAGCTAACTAGGTTAAAACTAGTCTCTAATATCTTATTACTACTATTATAGTATTTATAGTAATAGTACCTACTACTACGGCCCTAGAGATAGAATCTACTTACCCTTTAGGTATAATAGTCTACGGCTCCCCTTAATTAAGGGCCTTATTAGGGGACGTTATTAATAAGTACCTAAACCTATAATAAGATACTAGGACTATAATATATATCCTAGAGTCTTAATAGATAGATATCCCGCTTATAGATAACTAGCTATAAATCTATAAACCTAGCTAGGCTAGGGTTTATCTCCTAGGGAAGGTAGATAAAGAAGTTAATAATAATAAATTTAATAAGCTATATAAATAGGGTAGAATAGACTAGATAATAGAGTTAACCCCATTTTTATTCCTATATTTTATAGTCTAGAAGTAATCTATAGACGGCCTTTATAAAGGCTATATAGTAGTAGATAATAAGGTCTTAAATAAAATTATAATACTAGATATATATCCTATCCTATTATAGGCTAAGATATTAGCTCTATTAAAAGATACTACCTATATTAGTACTATTAACGCGGTAAGTTTCTTTTATTAATAGTCTATTAATAAGTTATATTATTATTATCTTATAATAGCTAGTTATTAAGGCTAAGAGTTATTTAATATCCTAGTTATAGGATACTATAACTCCCTAGCTTATATATAGCGTATAATAGATAGAATTCTCTAGCCGTTTTAGTATTTCTATTATATATATATTAATAATATTATTATCTTTTTAAGATCTCTAGAAGAATACCTTAACTATCTTAACTAGGTATTCTAGGCCCTTAATAATATAAATATCTACCTATTACCTAAGAAATCCTTTCTTAGTTTCCTATTAGTCTACCTCTTAAGCTAAAAGGTAGATGCCCTAAGACTTATTATAATAGAGGAGAAATTAGCTACTATTATTAATCTACGCTTCCTAATTAACTTAATAGCCCTAGAATAGTACCTTAGTTTAATAGGGTATTTATATTAATATATCGCCTTCTATACCGCTATTATAAAACCCCTTTAGTTATAAAAGACTTATTTTAATAAGTCTATATATAATATAGCGGTATAATAAGGGCCTTCTTCTAGTATTTAGGGTAATACGCGTAAAAAATTGGCTTATAAAACTTATCTTAATAAGCCTATACTAAAGGAGCTTAATATATTTTATTAACTCTAGAAACTATTTATTAGCCTAATAATCTTATACTATTTTAATAAGAAACTCTAACTATTTATAGATCTTAATATAAGTAAGGAATTTAGTTTTAGAGTATATATATATTATATTATAGGTCTAATAAAGGCTTTTATAAGTAACTTCCCTAGGTAGAAGTTATAGTTACTAATTCTTTTCCTTAGCTACCTACTTATTAACGCTGAGAATTAATACTAGCTAATAGAGCTAGAAATCGCTAGGATTATCTAGGTAGTAAAGAAGATTAGGTATATAATTAAGGCTACTAAGTAGGTAACTATTATCTATACTAATTATTTAGCCGCTATATTAATAACCTATTAGATAAGTCTAAATATAACCTTAATAGAAAAGCTAAATCTTTATCTTATTCGCGCCTCTAAATATCTATAATATTTTTAACTAGATATCTATTATAAGCCTAGGAAATCTAATATTATTTTAAATGCCCTTTCTAGACTAGCTACTTATAAGTACTACCCTATTAATACTAGTAACTTACTCGAGGCTATACTAGTAAAGGCTTTCCTAGTTAATCTAATAGAAATAAGTCCTAATTTTAAATAACGTCTAATTAAGGGCCTTACTAAACTACGTTAGGCACGATTAATATTAATAATAAAGGAGAATAAAGCCTTAAATAGTAATACTACTAAGCTACTATATTACGTTATTAATAAATTATTATATTTTAATAATAATAAAATAGGCCTTTATCTATATATCCCGACTTCTCTAGAAAAGGAAGTCTTCTAACTTACTTATAATAAGATAGGATATCTAGGTTATACCTAGACTTATAAGCGTCTAATTAAGGGACTTTATATTTATAATATAGTAATAAAGCTTTATAAATTTATCTAATACTATTTATATTATTAATTAAATTAGACCCTAAGATATTAGCCTTATAAGTCTTTATAACTAATCTTAATACCTTCCTAGCTATTTTATATACTTACTATAGATTTTATTCTAGCCTTATCCTATTTAACTAATAGGTTTAACTTAATTATATTAGTTATTAATAAACTCTTAAAGGTAATTACCCTAATTCCTAGTAAGAATGTATAATTAGGAAAAGACTAGGCTACTAAACTAATTAACTATCTTACCCTTTTAAATTAGGGCGTACTAAGGGCTATTATTTCTAACTAGGATTAAAAGTTTATTAGTTAAATATAGAAGTAGATCTTTTTAGTATTAAAAGTAAGCCTCCTCTATTTAATAGCCTAGTATCTATAAATTAATAGTATATTAGAGCGTATAAACTAAATGGCTAAGATAGCCCTCTAGTATTATATTACTACTCTAGATAATTCCTAGTAGTAGCCCTTAATTATTAATAGGATATTAGCTTCGTTAAATAACTCTATAAAATACAGCTCTACCCGTCTAGTACCTACTTAGGTCTTATATAAATTTAAGACTCGAGAATTACTAGACCTTTTATAACTAGAGGACCCTATTAAAGGCTTCTATAATAAGGCCCTTATTAATAAAGCCTTAGCTATACTAGTATATCCTAACTAGATTATAGCTAATTATAGGCCTTTATATATTAATATAAAGGATACTATTACCTTTATAGCTATAAAAATAAAAGACTACTATAATTCTTACTATACTCTAATATACTTTAAAGTAGGAGATATAGTATACTTATAACTATACTAGGGTTATTATATCCTAGCCGTCTAGTCTAGAAAGACTAGCTAATAACTAGTTAGACTATTTTATATAATTAGATAGATTAGTCACTTAGCCTATAAACTTACCCTCCCTAATAATATAAGGATTTATAATATTATATTAATCGCCTATTTATAGCCTATTATAGACCCCGCGGATAACCTATACTAACGTCGTCGACCGGCTATTCCTATTATTATTAATAGGTAGGATGAGGAGGAATAGGAAATTAAGAAGTTAATTAGTAAGAGATAGATATATTATAGCTATAGATAGGCCATTAAATACCTTATTAGATGGAAGAACTATGGCCCTAAGGAAGACTACTAGATGTTAGAAAAGGAACTGATTAGGAATGCTATTAACTTAGTAATAGAGTTTAATAATATTAATAGTAATAAATCAGCTATAGTATAAAGGGCCTTATTTAGGACCTAGGTTATTATTTTACTAATGTTTTCCTGTTACTATTAGGATGATAGCATTGTTTATTTGCCGGTATCTGTTACGATTATCGCTATATAGCTAGTAGCTTATAGCGTAGAGAGCGGAAGCCTTCCGCAGGCACGTATTAGGCCTGCGAGAAGCTTCCCTTCTCTGCAACCTTTACTACTTTACTATATCAATGATTACAGTTGTAATATATTCCCCCAATTATAAAGAAAGAATTATTTAAATAAGCTTATAACTTTTCTAATTATAGTAGTTATTATAAATATTATAACCGACTTTCTTATATAATATATATTAGATATCTAGCTAAGAACCTTTAAGCCTATATTAACTACTACCTTTAATATTAACTTAATTAGATAAGAAGATATCTATTATATAATAAGTAAGTACTTATACTAACTCCGCTTATACTATTTTATATAATTATAATAGACTTTATAGTTACTCTTCCTATTATATTATTAGGTATAAATTACCTACTAATAATTATTTATAAGTTCTTAAAGAAGGTCCTTCTTCGACTAGGTATTAATACTTAGAAAGCCCCCTAGTAGGCCTAGGTTATAATTTTATCTTTATTATCTTATAACTAGGGAATTCTATATAGTATTATTAATAATTAAGATCCTTAATTTATATTAAACTTCTAATAAGAGATCTTTAAATACCTTAAAGTTAAATTTCTTATATCTACTACCTATTATTTATAAACTAATAGATAGAGTGACTATATTAATTAAATTATAAGAATTATTATATAGTTCTACCTTATATACTATCTAGATACCTAGAATTAATAGGATTATATACTCCTATATATCTAGGCTAATATTAATAACTCCCCTACTATTATAAGATATACTCCTAATAAGCTCTATTATAGTTTTAAGGTAAATAATAGTATAAATATACTAGTAATTAGTAATATCCTTATAAAAGCCTTTAATAGCTTATAACTTACCTACTAGGAATAGGTAGAAGATACTATAACCTTTAATAATATAATAATAAAATCTAGGTATAATAATAAATATAAAGGTTTATAATTTAGTAAAAATAATAAAGTCTTTCTCTATTTATATAAAGGATATAAAATCCTAGGTATTATTAATAGAAAACTCTTATAATAGTATACTAGTCCTTTTAAGATTTTATAAAAGGTAGGATTACTCGCCTATTAACTTAAGCTACCCCTTATAATATATATATAGCCGGTAGTATTAATAGTATAACTTAAGCTAGAAATAGAAGGTATTAATTTATATAATAGGACTTTTAATAATAGGCTACCCTCTATTACTGCCGAAGACGGTATTATTTATAGGGACGAGTATAAAATTAAGAGATTACTAGATAAGAGGTATTTAAGGGGAAAGACTTAGTACTTACTTAAGTAGGTTAGCTATAATAATAAAGATAATTTACAGTATAACCTAGTAGATTTATCTAAGGCTAGTAATTTAGTAAAGGTATATAAGGATAGGAAGTATTAAATTAGTAAACGAGGTCGTTTACTTTTTTTATTTTACTAGTATACTAATATGGAATCCACTCTACTTTATACGTCTCGCTTAGTAATAGCGGAATGACTTCCGCCTCCCTAATACTTTATTATTCTTAATAGCCTGAATAGCTTTCTTATTTAATTAATCTAAATAAACTAAAAGAGTCCCTATTAATAAGGCCTAGCTTAACACCTATCCTCCCTTATAATCCTACTATTAGGATACCTATATTAATTAGTTAAAACTAGAAGAGGGTTAAATATAATATCCCCTTATATTTACTAGCCCTCTTATAAATATCCGCCTCTAGATTATTAATTATAATAATTTTTTTAATGTATAACTTATTAAGGGTATAAATATATAAGCCTTTATAACTTATATCTATCTAAGGCCTAGGATTAGGACGCGAATATAATTAATAAAGTTAAAGGGCTAAAAAGATATATATAAGGACTAAGATAAACTCTAAGTATAATTATTAAAGAACTATTTTATAAGAGATATTAAATTAAATATAAACCTTAAAATAAAAACGATTTAAATAAAGAATAGTAAGATTATATAAAACTTTATAAATTACTTTAAGACCTTAATAATAGATCCTTTCTAAAATAATTCTACTATCTATTATACCTTTAAGTAGAAGCTATTAAGAGAGATTTTAAACTAGATTTATTAATCTTAACTTAAATTACTAAATACCTTTATAACCTTTAAGATAGTAGTATAATAGGCTAAAAGCTACTTTAAGATTAAAGAATAAACCTTAAAGGATAGAGAAGAGGTAGAGTATAATAGGTAGAAGAAGGTATAATTTATAATTAATAAGATTAAGGAGTTTAATCTTTACTCCCCTTTAAAAGACTAATTAAATAACTTAAATTCTTTAAGGGATATAAGCTTAAATATAAAAAAGAGGTCTAGTATTTATAATAACTATTAAAAGAAATATTAAGATAAAGGATTATATATATATTATACTAAAAAGGGCTATTAGAGGAAGGATTATAAAGGTAACTTTATAAACTACTCCTACTTAAAAAATATATACCTATAATATTTAAGGCCTTAAGGAGTATTTTAGCCTAGGATTTATCCCCTCCTTTAAGGTAGAATAAGTATATCCTAAATAAATAACTTTTAAAGTTAAAGGAAACTCTTAAATAAGAATCCTTATAATTTATTTTAAATAATACTTTTAATATAATAGATCAAACTAATTACATTAGTACTTAAATATAATTATAAAAGGAATATATAAGTATTGGACTCTAATATATTAAAATAACCCTTTAAGCCTTTATTTATTATAAAGTTATAATTAACTTTATTAATTAAGACTTTATAAAGACTTTAAGGATTACGCCCCTTTATATTAGACCTACTAGCGTAGTAGATATTAATAGTAGGACTATTAATACTACCTTATCTTAAGTACTATATTAAATTAAGATAAATACTCTTAATATATTATATAACTATTTTCTATTTCAAGTAATATTTATATAAGGATAATAGTTAATCTTAAGTCTTTTATAATTATAATAAATTAATCCTATTATAAATTAAATATTAAGGAAGGTAAAAGTAATTAAAAAATATTAAAGATTTTAATTAATATAAATTTAATAAAGAAATTAAGGATAATATAGTTTATATTTAACTTTTTTTTAAGGATTACGAAATATACTCTTAATAAAGTACTTAAAATATATTAATACTTTTATTTTAGTAAAGAAGTAGGTACTAAGTTACTACCTTATTAAAAGGCCTTTAATTATATTATAAACCTTTAATTAAGTATCATCTTATTATTTAATCCTCTTTATAACCTCTTTTAAATAGAACTTACTATCCTTAAAGATTATATTAATTAAAATCTTAAGTTAGAGTTTATTAAATACTTTAAACTACCTATTAAGGTATCTATTTTATTTATAAAAGAGAAGAATAGGGGATTATACCTTTATATAAATTATTAAGCTCTTAATATTATTATAATTTATAATAAATATCTTTTCCCTTTAATTTTTAAGATCCTAAACTAGTTATAATATATAAAGATATATACTAAGATTAATTTAAAGGGAGTATATAATTTAATTTAAGTTAAAGAAGGTAATAAATAAAAGATAATATTTTATATTCATTATAATCTTTTTAAATATTATATTATACCATTTAAACTTACTAATACTTTATTAATATTCTAGTCTTATATTAATAAGGCTCTAGCTTATCTAATAGATATTATAATTATTATATACTTAGATAATATCCTAGTCTACTCTAATAACTTTATAAATTATAAAAATTATATAAAGGAAGTTTTAATTACCTTTAAAGAGTATAATTTATTTATAAAACTAAAGAAATATAAGTTTAATATTAATATAATAGAGTTTTTAAGTTATATTATTATTAACCTTAAAGGGATTTTAATAAACTTAAAGTATATTTTAATTATATATAATTAGCTAATCCTTAGGGTAATAAAATAGGTATAATCCTTTTTAGGGTTTTATAACTTTTATAAATAATTTATTAAAGCTTATAATATAATTATATAAGATTATATAAAATTAATTAAGCCTATTATATCCTTTTAGGTATAAAGGGACTAGTTCCTAATAGTACCTATTATAAGGAAAAGGAGTCTAGTAAATAAAAGCCTACTAATATTATTATATAAGAATGCTACCTAGAGGAAGGAGAATAGCTAGGTACTTAAAAGCCTAAGTCAACCTATTATCTAGCTAGATAACTTAGGCCTTAATAAACTAAGTAAATTTAATAGGACTATCCTATAAGCTACCTAATAAATAAAGATTATAGGTACTACCCTTAATAAAATTAATATACTTAAGGACCTTAGTATTAATCTACGGATTAAAGTTAATATTAATACTAATTTTAATACCCTCTTCTATTATATTAATAAGGTAAATAAGGAGAACTAATCTTAATCTACTTAAAAGTACCCTTTAAAAGTATTAAAGAAGAGACTAGTATTAATCTTTAAGGCTAAATAAGTAGCTACTTAGAAGGTAGTATATAAAAATTATATAAAATCTTTATAAGGGTCTAACTTAAATATAGAGACTAATACCTCTAATAGGAATAAACTCTAATACTTATTTAACTTAAAAGGGAAACTAGTTTATATAAAAACTACTAGAAGCTTTAATAGAAAGGATACTAAGGCTACTAGAAGCTTAAAGAAGAAAGATATTAATATAAATAATAAATAAAGTACTACTACTAATAAAGAAATCTAATAAAGGTATACCTAACTAGTCCTATATTAAAGCTATAATTAAGACTTAAAATTCCCCTAATACAATAATCCCCCTTTTCTAGGAAATAGTATTATATAAATATAATATTCTTACTATTTAAAAACCCTAGAAATATATAAAGAAGAATTAAACTTATTACCCTACCCTATCTAAATTCTACCTATACTACCTTATAAGAAAGGGTATAATTATAAGAGTCTATATTTATATTAGTACTAAAATTCTAATAGATAAATAGTATAATAGGGCTTATAATAATAACTTAGTAATAATAACCTTTAAGCCTTAAAGGCTAAATTAAAAACCTCTTTATATTTATAATATTTATAACGCCTCTCCCTCCTAAAGATATAAAGCCTACTCTTAAAGGATAAGGATTAAAACTACTTAAGACTACTCTTAGATCTTATTACTAAATATCCTTTATATAATAATTATAAGGAACGCTTATAATAAATATCTAGTAATAGGAGACTTAAACCTTTACTATCTAACCTAGACTAGCCTAGGGAAATACTAATATATAAAGGTAAATAAGCTAATTAAGATTATTAATAAGGTTAAGCTTATACTTCTAATACTTAAAGGCCTTCTAACCTTTAAGTAGAAGAGGTGTAGTAAGGCTATAATAATTAACCTTATATTTATTATAAAGAAAATAGCTAACTTAATAGTAAAATATAAAGTTACTAAGAAGCTTAATTATAACTCTAATTATAAGGTAGTTTATATTAAAATAGAATAGGAAGTATTACTTCTACCCCTAAGAGAGGTATATAGCTAGAAATAAATTAATAAAGAAATATTTCTTACTAACCTTAATATAGCTCTACTTATAATATTTAAGCCTATTAATACTATTAAGGAACTAAATACCTAGGTTACTTAACTAGTTATAATATTAATAATTATAATAATAGAAGTTATACTAATTATAAAGATCTATCCTAAATTAAAGCTATTTATAAATAAGGAGTATTAATAAGTAATTACTAAGGTATATAATTTAGAAAGACTATAGTAATAAACAAGGTTAAGCTAGGATAGATAGTACCTAAATATATAATAAAACTATAAGAAGAAACTTATTAAATTAAAATAAAAGGAGGGATAGAGGTAATATATAAAAGAATATAAAAATAATCAAAAGCTCTAGAGATTAGGTAAGTAAATTAAGGGAGGATAGGTATAATTATTATCTTTTACCCCTAAGCTAGTAGGACTAAATAATATAATAGTAATAAAGGTTAATAAAAAGATAATACTTTTAAAGAATAGCTTCTTCCCCTTAATATAATAGGCTAGACTAGATAACCTAGAAAGCTTTAAATATTTAATACTAAGGGAATTCCTAATAATTATTAAATAGGAAGTTAGATAGGTTATACTTACTAGCTACCTAAATAAAATTATAAGTAATAATAGACTTACCTTCTAAATCCTTTAGCTATCCCTAGACTATATTAAAGGCTAGCTAGGCTAGATATTTAATACTTATATTAACCTAGGATACTACCCCTAGTACTTCTACTATTCTAAAATAATAGTATTAAGGAAGCTAGGAAAGGATAACTATATATAACTAAAATTATATTAACTAATTACCCTCCTTAATATACTAGGGAAGGGACTTAAAAAGATTATTACTATAAGGATAAATTACTTTATAAAAGAATACTAGCTCCTCTTAAGGGAATATATAAGGGGATATAAGCTATTATTAATTAAAAATACTATCTATATAATATTAGAAGGGGTATATAACGCCTAGAAATTTAAAGATAATTAGGTTACCTCCCTACTTATATTTAATATAAAAGGCGCCTTTAATAATATCTTATACCCTAGACTAATTTATAATCTAAGGAAATAAAGTATTAATAAATAAGCTATTAAATAGATATAAAGCTTCCTCTCTAATAGGTTAATAGTTATTATTATACCTAAAGGAGAGTTATAAAGATATTAAATTATAATAGGAATCCCTTAAGGCTCCCTACTTTTACTAATTCTCTACCTTTTTTATAATATTAATATCTTAGATATTTATAAGTAGAAAGGATACCTAATACTATTATATATTAATAATACTAGTATATTAATAAGGGGACTTATAGCCTAAGCTAATTATAAGACTCTTAAAGATATTTATATAAATATTTAAGACTAGGCTACTACTTATACCTCTAAATTTAAGGTAGAAAAGTACTAATTTATTTACTTTTAACCTATAATAACCTAAGGAATAAGGAAAAGACCTAGAAATAACCTAGAGGTAGAGCTAGACCTTAATACCTTTATAATTAAACTAGTTAGGTCTACTAGACTTCTTAATTTAATATTAGATTTAGGACTAGACTAAAAAGACTACTTATAATCCCTTAAAGTAAAAGTTATAATAAAGCTTAATAGTCTTATAAGCTATTTTAGATTAATTTAGGATATTCCTTATAAAGGCTTATAAAGATTATATTAAGGTATAATCCTTTTTATACTACTTTTTAAGTATATAATATAGTATACCCTAATAGTAATAGAATATAAGCTTAAATAGAAATAGGTACTTACTATATTATAAGTTATTTAAAAGAGGGTAGCCTATATTATTTTAGAAGGGTTTAAGAATATCTTAAGGGTAGCTTTAAATATTAAATACTATTAACTTCTAGTATAATAAGCGCTAGAAAAGGTAGTTATAGATATAATATTATAGATCTATACCTACCTAAACTATAATACTATTAGGGCTATTTAAATACTAATAGAGCTATAGAAACTACTAGGAAAAAGAGTTAAATAGGAAAGCCCCCTAGAATAATTAGAGGTAAAGGTATTCTAACTTATTTAAGGTAGGATAGAAAAGCGGGTACCCTTTATTACTCTATTATAATAGGAACCTCTAAAAGTATAGATCTATAATAGTAAGGAAGAGTCTATTATAGACTATAACTAAGTTACTAAAATAGACTATACCTCCCTATATATTTATATTAATAGAAGCGGTATTAATAAGAAGATTAACGCCTTAGTATAAGTATTATAACTAAAGGTATTATAGATATTATACCTTAATAATAGTAAATACTATATAGTATATACTAGGGAACTAGAAGGGATTTATATAGCCTATAAACTCGCTATTAATATAGCTCTACTAGTATTAATAATATAAATAGATAATTAGGCCTTAATTAAGTCTATAATAAACTTATAAGGATAGTTAAAATAATATATCTTAAAGAGGATTATTAATAAGCTCTCTAGACTTAAAGATATAGGTATTCTAGTAATACTATAGTAGATAGCGGTATATTAAGGAGTCCTAGGTAATAAAAAGGTAGACGAGCTAGCTAAATAGGCTTCCTAATAAGGTACTTATAAGGATTAGATCTATTTACTCTTAGCTAGTAAATAATATATTAGAGTATTAATTAATAAAAGTTAGGCTAATACCTAGGAGGAATATAAGTAAGGTACTAAGTTAAAATAATAGGTACTTATACTAGACTACTAGATTATAGCTTTTTATACTAGGGTATTAAAAGTTATAAGCTTAGTAGTTACCTAATTAAGAATAAAGATAGCCCTTAAGGACCTCTTATATATATATTAAGTAGTTAAATCGCCTAAATATCCCTATAAAGAGGGATACTAGACTTAAGAGTATATTAATTATATCCCTTATTTAAGGATAAAAGGTAGGCTACTTAGGGCGGCTAACTAATTAATATTAAGATAATTCTTACTATAATAAAATTAATAAAATAGGCCGCGAAATTTATAATTAAGATAGGGACCTTAAAGGTCTTTAGCGAGACTATTATTAAAATAATAACTACCTAAGGGTAATAGTATTAAGATCTTTCTATATAGGGATAATATCTAGCCGTTACGCTAATAAGCGGAGGTACTATTTATCTAACTAGATTATAAACTAATAATAATAACGGTAGACGGGATAGTTTTTATTCGGGGGATAGACTAGTACTCTAAGGTATTATATAATAGTATAATACCGCTAAGCGACTATATTTTAACGGGGTTATTATAGATTTTAGATTTTATGTACTTAGTTACTTACGCGATTTATTCCAGCGTTAATTAGTTAGTTATATAGTACTTAACCGGATATAGCCCTAAGGCCGAGTAGGGTCTAGTCTACTCTAGCCTATAAAGGCTAGAGGGTATTCCCCTCCGCATAGGATTTATATATATATATACATACATACTGTATTAGACCTAGTAAAGCCTTTAATAAAGACCTTATTATAATAATAATAATAGTAATAATAGCTATAGTAGACGCTAATATATTAAATCCTTCCGTAGATAATCTACTAATTATCTATTCTTTAGTAGAAGCGGTCTAAGGAATAGGCTATATATTTAAGAACTACTATTATATATTAACCTCTATTAGCTAGATTACTAATAGGGAAAATATTAAGATATATACTAATCTAGGGTATATAATATTAATAATAGATGCTACCTTTATTCTTAAAGGTACTAATATTAAGACTATACCTACTAGTATTTTAATAAGAGGTTTTAGGTCTAAACTATGTTATTTAGATAAGTTTACTACTATTACCTTCTACCTTAAGGTTAGGGCTAATAATAAGTTAGCTATTACCTAAATTATATAAGAGGTCTATATTATAGATAACCTTAAGGCTAAAATACTTATAAGAGCGGATATTCTAACTCTTAAAGAGATAGTACTAGATTTTACTAGGTAATAAATTACTATTAGTAGTTACTAGGATATTACTATACTTATAAGTACCCGCGTATCCTATGTCCTAGCAAGGCTGGCATCCGTCTCGGCTGTACCTCGGTAAAAACCCTTGAGACGGATGCTATGCTAGGACATAGGATAATCCGCTCTAGTAAGATATATTATTAAGAATAAAGCTAAATTTATAATACCGGCGCGGTCTACTACCTTAGTTCTAGTAGTTTATAATAGGTCTTTACTAGATAATAGAGATCTTCTCTTTAAGCCTAATTATAACTTTAATCTTAGCTACGCTAATAGAGTATTCACCTATATTATTAATACCTCCCTAGGCTAAGTTTTTATTAAGAATAATATAGACTTAGATATAATTATTCCTAGGAAGGTAAGACTTAGTATTATAAAAGAATTTAATTATAATAGCTATTTTATAGTTAATATATACTATACTAGCCTCGCTACTACTAGATAGTAAAATACTTAGAAGAGTAAATTTACTAAGGTAGCTAGATTAGCTACTATTATAGTAATAATAGCTTTATTAAGAAGTTTATAAGAGGCTTTTATAACGCCTAATAAGGGCCTTAATTAGAACCCTTTACTAGATATTATAATTAACCCTACTCTAGAGTATATACTTATTAATAGAGTTAAAATCTATAGGAAATCTTATATAGCTAACTAATTAATAAATATTATTAATTTTTACTAAGACCTTTTTATAAATAAAGGTAATATAATAGATATATCTAAAGAATAATAGATACTAATTCTATTAAAGCCTAATATAATATCTAGACCTACTTAAGTATATCCTCTTAGGTAAAAGGATAAGGATATTATTAATAAGACCTTTAATAAGCTCTAGGCCTAAGGGAAACTTATATAATTAAATTAGTTAACTCTATATAGCTATCCTTACTTTATAATCTAGTAAGATACTCCTAATAGTAGGAAGGGCTAAGTTATTATTAATATTAAGGAGCTTAATAAGATTATAAATAGTAATATATACCCCTTACTATTATAAGTTAATATAATAACCGTAGTCTAAGGGTATTAATATATCTCTATTATTAATATAATTAGGTAGTTTTATTAGTTCTATATCTAGGTTAAAGATTATTATAAGCTTATAATTATAAGCTATTATAACTAGGAGTAGTCTTTAATAGCCCTTATAAGTTATAAGGGCTCGCCTTTATATATTTAGTATTAGACTAATATTATACTTTAGTAATACTAGGCCTTTATTAAGGCCTATATTAATAATAATATTATATACTTATATACCTTATAAGATTATATTAAATAATTATATAAAGTCTTTAATCTATTCTAAAAGAAATATATAAGCCTATTACTATTAAAATTATATATTAGCTACCCTTCTATTATACTACTAGGCTAGTATATTAATAGCCTAGGAATATTAATAATTAAAGAGAAGATTACTACTATTATATCCCCACGCTTTCCCTATAACTTTAGAGACCTAGAAATATTCCTTAGTCTTACTAGATAGCTCCGCTTATCTATTACTTAATACGCCTAATAGGCGGATCTATTATAAAAATATAAGGTTATCCTTAATAAGGGCCTTACTATAGGAGTAAATAGGCTAGTATAGAAGAGGTATATAGTATAAGTTATCTTTTATAAACCTATACCTAAGGAAATACTAGTATTCTAAGACTTAAAAAAGGCTTTTAGTACTCTATACTTTCTAATCTATTATAATTATAATAGAGTATTATATATTAATCTTAATACCTCTAAGATTATTAGTCTAGCGGTTATAGTATATTATATAAAAGGGGACCTTATATCCTTAAAGCCTTTTATAAGGACTAATATCTAACTAATAATATTCTTTAATAGATATCTTAATAATATAGAATAGAATTATTAGCTTATAAAACTAGAAATAGTAGGGATTATTTAAGTTATAAAAAGATTAGATATATAATTAAGTTTAATTTAAGGCCTTCTATTATTATATATATAAATTACTTTATAGCTATACCTATCTCTAAGTAAATAATATTAAGTACTACTAGTATTATAAAGTTAAATTTATAACTTATTAGAGCCTCTTAATACTTATCCTTATTTAATTTAGAATTATATTATAAAGCCGGAAAATTTAATATTATACTAGATACCCTATTATAACTACGTACTATTAATATAGATATACCTAGTTTAATTAGAGGCGTACTTAACGCCCTTTATAATAAGACTACTAAAGCCTTTAATCTAATTAAAGACCTTAATAAAGCTTATATTATAATATACTACGCGACCTTAGTAAATATAACTAATAAATTTAAGTCTAGGTTATAAAAGGCTTATAAGGTAGATAACTAATAGTAAAAGATTATAAGTATATTAAAGCCTTCTATAAATACTACTCCTTTAATAAAACCTAGTCTATTATTTATTCTTCATAACGACCTTATCTATTATATTAATAGTAAAGGAAAGTATAGGCTATATATACCTCTATTTATAGAATAGGAACTATTTAAATAAGTATATAACCTCTTAAACTATAAAGGTTACTACTAGTATTATAATTAACTCTTAGACTCTATATATATTTATTACCTAGCGAAAAACTTATAGATATATATCTCTTATTACCCTTAATACTAATTAAATTAAATAAAGAGGTACCTATTATATAGTATATAAGTTCTAATATTAATACTATTAATACCCTTTTATACTATTATAATAGATTTTATTATTACTTTACTTATAATACTTATAAGAATAAACTATTTACTTACTATTATATATAAGTTCTTAAAGAAGGTCCTTCTTTTACTAGGATTAGACACTTAGAAAGCCCCTAAGTAGGTAGAGATTATACTTTAAGAACTCCTTTTATATAACTAGGGAATATTATAGAGTATTATTAGTAATAGAGATCCTTATTTTATATCTAAATTCTAGTAATTAGTCTTTAAGCGTCTTAAAGTTAAGTTTCTTATAGCTATAGCCTATTACTTATAAACTAATAGATAGAGCGAATAAATAAACTAGATTATAGAGATTATAATAAGATTTTATCTAATATATAATCTTAATAGATAGAGTTAGTAGGATCTAATACTACTATATATTTAAGTAATAATAAATAATTCGCCTTTAGCTATTATAGGCTTTACTTTAAATAAGCTATATTACGGGTTTAAGGTAAATAATACTATAGATATACTTATTATAGTAGATAATCTACTAGCGGAAGCCTTTAATATACTACGGCTTATAAAGTAAGAGGATATAAAGGAATATATAGTATTTATAAACGCTATAATAAAAGCGCGCTATAATAATAAATATAAAGAACTTAATATTAAGACTAATAATAAAGTATTCCTATATCTATATTATAGTTATAAAATTCCTAGAGTTACTAATTATAAATTATCTTAATAATATATAGGACCCTTTTAAGTCTTATATAAAATTAGTTCCCTCGCTTATAAGCTAGAGCTTCCTCTAATTATAAAGGTCTAGCTAGTTATATCTATTATATAATTAGAGCCTAAGGTAGTAGGTAATAACCCTTATAAATAGGCGTTTAGTTAGAAGCCTCTCCTAGTCGCCGTTAAAGATAGTACTAAGTATAATAATAAGTATAAGATTAAATATCTAGTTAAAAAGTATATTAATAGACGGAAAATATAATACCTTATTAAATAGATTAGGTATAGTAATAAGTATAATATATAGTATAACTTAGAGGATCTTAGTAAGGCCGGTAACCTAGTAAAGGCTTATAAGGATAGGTAGGTAAAATGTCGATATTAAGGACCTTAATAGATATTACTATTACTTTTATAATAATAGTAAAAATAATAAGGACTTTAGTCTTATTTATTTTCTAGGCATGTTAATACGGTCGCTAGCCTATTCGCTTGTCTACGGAATACTTCCGTAGAGTATAAAAGTAGTCCTTAATAGAATCCTTAATAGCTAATTAATTAATCTATACAAACCAGACAGAGTACTTATTATGTATAATAATCTAAATAAAGAAGTAATATTACTAAGTAATTAACTAAAATTATATAACTCGTACTATCCTTCCCTTATAAGCCTTAAGCCCCTCTAATTCCTTAAGACTATCTAGTATAAATTCCCTAGCGCGCTTATAACTTATATAAGCCCTTTTACTAATAATATTATATCTAGCCTATAAGTATTAAATTATATTATAATTAAGGTAGTAATTAATATAATAAATAGGGTTAATTAGATACTTATAAATAAAAATAGAGTAAAGAATATACCTTTTATAAATTATATATTCTTTAATCCCTTAATATTAGATATTACTTTAATAAGGGTATAGATTATAACTAATAGCCTTATTAGTACTAATAGCTTTTAACTCCTCCTTAAGAGGGTTAAGCTATTAGACTCTAAGGTAGGGCTAGTAGTTACTTTAAGAGTAGAAATAAATAAATCTTTAATATAATAGCCCCTAGACTTTAATATAATAGGGTATACTATTATAAGTCTTATTAGAGTATATTAAGACTATTTATATATAATTAATATTAGGGATAACTATATTACTCATAAATAGTTTAGGTAGGAGGAAAAGATATGTATATCCTTTATAATAATAATACTTTTAACCCTAAGAAATATACTACCTTAATAATTACTTAACCCCTCTTGATTTAGAGGAAAGAAAAGCTCTTTAAGGGTTAATATTAAGCTTAGGCGTAAATTCCTTACCCCTATCCTTAGACCCTTTTAAAGGTAAAAAGTCCTTAAAGGCTAGTAAGCTTTCTAACTTAAAGATTATAAGTACTAAGGTTAATAAGCTTTTTCTAAACTTAAAAAGCTCCCCTTAAGGTAATAGATAAAGAAATATATATAAAGGGTATTATAAGTTTAAAGATATCTATTAGAGTCTTATAAAATATATTATTAATACTACTCCTCTACTATTAGGCTTAAGTTAATATAAAGCTATTAAATATTACTAATACCTATTAATAGTCCTTACGCCTTAGAGAGGCTAATACTACCTTAGCTTAAATAAATAAGGTATTTGAGAACCTTATTATTAAGTATATTAAGGTAGTAAACTACGTGGAATAGCTAAATATATATATTATAATCTAATCTAATATACTTATCTTAAAGGGAATATAAGGATCTATTATAATAGCCTAATTAACCTGAAATTTACTTTAATATACGGTAAGACGAGTCCTAATATTAAGATATAGTATAGGGGGAGGAATTATAAGTAGTAGTAGTAGTAGTAGAGGTAGTAGGCTAGGGAGTAGAGGGGAGATACTTATATAAGGGCTAGAGAGCTTAGTAGGGGGAAAGGAACTTAAAGATAAGGGAATACGCATTAAAAGAATATTAATAAAGGCCTTAAAAGTTATAATAATTATATAAGACGCGTTAAAGGATAGAATAATATATAAGGTAAAAAGGATAATAGGGGTAAAGCTTAAATATATAAAGGAGTTTATTATAAAGGTAGATTAATAGCTTAAAGAGATATATAAATTTAAAAAAATAGTAGAAGAATAATCTTAAAAAGGGAAAATAAAAAGGAATAAAAAGAGTTAAATATAAATAGCTAGCTAGAGCTTAATAAATATAAAAATAAGTAATATAAGCCTTAAATAGATATTTATTATTATAATAATAAGTAATATTATAAGGAAGGGATTTAAAGTAATAAGTAATAAAAAGGTTAAGACCTTAATAATTTAAATTAAAAATAAAATTAAGAGAGAAATAAAAAAGGTACTTATTAAAAAATAGCTAATTAAAAGGTTTAAGATAATTATATTCTTAAAGATATAAGAGATTATAATAATAAGGTACCTAATTAAAGGTAACTTAATATTATTTATAATAAAAATAGAGGTAAGGGAGGAGTTAAAGGAGAATAATAATTAGGTAAAAAGGTATATAAGTTAATAAGGGTATTAAGATAAACCTTCTTAATTATAATATATAAAGTATTAAAGAAGGTAGTAGATATATTAAAATAAAAGGAGGTAAAAGAGGTAATTATTTAATAAAATAAAAAAACCTTTTAAAGTTAAAGATTATAAGGATAGCCTAATTATAAGTATTTATATAAGAGAAGAGAGAGGGAGAGGTAGAGAAAGAAAGAGCCTTACTACTATTAAAGCTCTTTATATTAAAGATAATAAATAAAGTAATTAAAAAGGGCTTAATAAAAGGATATAACCTCTTAAAATATAAAAGGTAAGAGAGGAATAAGGTTATAATATAATACTTTAACTATTAATAATATAAATATATAATAAGATATTATAAGAGCTTAATATAATATAAAATCTATATTAATAAGTATAACTTAAAGGAATATAAAGTAAAAGAAGGAGAGATTAAAAGGTATAATAATTATAAAAAGAATAATTATATAACTTAAAACTAAGGGTATATAATTAAAATAAAGGAGTTAAATAAGCTTTATTAAAAGATAATAAAAAATAAAAAGAAGTTATATAAAGGCTTTATAAGAGGAAATAAGTAATAAGATACCTAGAAGTAACCTTAAAGGGAGTAGATAATAATAGTAATAAAAAAGAAGAGGAAGCTTATATTAAAATTTTAAGACCTTAATAAGGTTATAATATAAATAGGTTCTTAAGGAAATATAAAGAAAAGGGGAATTATACTACTATTAATAATATTATTATAAAATAAGTTAAAAAGGTTAATTACTCTCTAAATAATAAAGATAAGTTAATAGATATTAAAAGAAATATTAATATAAAAGGCCTTAATTATTAAAGGAGTAGAGGTTATAAGGAGTATTTAATAAAGATCCTTATAAAGGTATAAAAGATAATAAAATTACTATAATATAATATATAAAGGGAGTAGATTATAATAATAATATTATTATTAAAAGATAAAGAGATATAATAAATAAATATCCTAGCTATTTAAAAGCTATTATATATAAAGAGGATAGGTTTAATATATAATTTAAGTAAAGGAGTACTCTACTTAATATATAAGGTAGAGAGAGATATAAGGATATATTTCTTTATAAATAAATATTAAAATATTAATAAATAGGGAGTTAAATTTATATTAAGGGACTTATACTCCTTAAGGATATAAGTTATAAAAAAGGAAGGGGGAGTATTAATATATCTTTAAATATATAATATATATAAATAGCCCTTTTATACTATTAAAAATAAAGGAGTAGCTAAGTTAACTTAAGAAATATATATTAATAGGAGACTTTAACCTCTACTACTTAAGTTAGAATAATAAGGATAAATATATATATTATAAAGTAGTAGATATATTAATAAATATTATAAAAGAAAGGGGAATAAAACTTACTCTATTAAAGGATATAATAACTTAAAGGGTAAAGAAAGTGAAAAGTATTATTAATTTAATATTTATAATAAAAGCTATTAAATAAATATTATTAAAATATTATATTAAGTTAGACCTTTATTATAAGTTTATTTATATCTTAATATATATTAAAGTTAACTTTAAAGTAGAGGTAGTAGTCTTATACTTATAAAAGGTATAAAAGATAGTAGACTTAAAATAAATAAAAAGGTAAATAGGTACCCTTTAATATTTACTATTAGAAGGGGAGCTAATAACTAGGAGGTAAATAAATAGCTACTTAGTCAAAATACTTTAAAGCCTAATAAAAATTATTAAAAAAGTAATATTATAAGTAAAACCCTCTTTAAAAGTAAAGTCTTTTTAAAACTTAAATTATATAAAAGTTATAAAGATAGTATTAAAACTTATAATAAAATATAATTATAAAAGAAGTTAAAGGAGTTTAAAAGTATAAGAAAAGGCCTAAAAAATTAAAAGGAGGATATTAAAAAAAGTACTTTATTTTAAAGAGGTAATATATAAAGTATCTTAGATATTAAATAGACTTTAAAAATTAATTAAATAAAGTTAAAAGAGAAGTATACTACCTTAAGAAGGATAGGGAAGGCCTTAAAGTAAAGTTATTTTAAAAGAAGGTAGAGGTCCTTTAAAGGACCTTCTTCCCCCTACCTTTAAGGGTAGATTTAAGTAATATCTAAGGGTTTTAATATAAGATACCCTTAATAATAAATATAAAAATTATTAAAAAAGAAGTTTATAAGGTAATTAATAAGTTAAATTAAAATAAGGTATTAAAGATAAATGAAATCTTAAATAAATTTTTAAGAATAATAGAGAGGAAATTATTACCTAGCTTTATATACTTATTCTAAGCTTACCTAAGGATTAAATATTATTTAATATAGTTTAAAAAGGCTAATATAATTATTTTAAAGAAGTTAAAGAAAGATAATTATTTTAAATTAAAATTATATTATTTAATTACCCTTTTTAATACTTTAAAGAAGGTATTAAAGGTAATTATAATAAAAAAGCTAGATAACCTTATAAAAATATATAAATTACTACCTTAATAATAAATAAGAGTAAAGAAGGGAAGGTTAATAATAATATCCCTTAAAATAATAGTAAAAGTAATGTATATAATATAAAATTATAATGAATTTAATATAATAAATATATTATTATTAGATATTATAAGGGCCTTTAATAATATCTCTAATAAGAGGTTATTATATAATTTAAAGAAGAAAGGGGTTTTAACCCTTTTTATATAATAGGTATAAAGCTTCCTAATAAAAAGAGTTATAATAATTATATTAAGTTAAGAGATAAATAAGATAGAGATAATAGAGATTAAGATCTTTAAAAAAAAATTAATATTACTTATTTTATTTCTATTCTTTAAATCCCCGCTTATAAGAGTATATAAAGATAAAACTCTAAATATAAATTAAAGGCTTTATTAATAATATTTACTTAATAATATATAATAAAAGTATTAAGGAGAATTATTAAATCCTAGTAAAGTTATATAAAATATACCTTTATTAAGTAAATATATATAAGGTAACCTTTACCCCTTATAAGTATAGATTAATCTACTTATTAAAGAGCTTAAAAAGGTTTAATATAAAGGTAATAATAGACTTTAAAGTAGTAATAGTATACTTAAAGGTATTAATAAAAGTCTTTAAACTTTATATTAATAATAAATTAAAGTAGGATTTATATATTAATAAAATAAGATTAAAGATAGAGATATAAAAGCTAGCTTTATTAATTATTATTAACTTAATATAAAGTATTATACTTAATAGGATAAGATAGGTTTATAATATAATAGTCTAATTAATAATAACTTATATAATAGAGATATAATATAACTTATATAATAGAGATATAATATAACTTATATAATAGAGATATAATAGAACTTATATAATAGAGATATAATATAACTTATATAATAGAGATATAATATAACTTAAAAGGGATATTAGAGGTAAAGAAGGCTAATATTATAATATTAAAAATTATAAAAAATAAATACTTAAGGATAATACTTAAGGCCTTTAAAATAACTAGTATATAAGTATCAAAGGTAGAATTAAGGATCCTACTAATAAGGATAGGCTTTAACTAGTTAATATTATATATATTAATAATATAAGAGATCTATCTATTAATTAAAAAAGGGAATATAAGGATCTATTATAAGTTAAAAGGGAAAAGGGGAAGGGAGAAAAGGGTTATAAAGACTCTAATAAAGGAGAAGTAGTCCTAGGTAAGGGGAGCCCTCTAAGTAGTAGTAGGGGGAAGGGATACTAGGAGGATAGCCTAATTTACCCTTAAAGAGATTAAGAGGTAGGTAAAGGAGAAGTAAAAAAAGAGGTAGCTAAGATATTAAAAGAATATCCCTAATTATACTAGGATAATAATATAAAGGGGTAAAATCTAAGAGATAAGAGTTAATTCTTATATAGTCCCGCTCATAAGTCTTTGCACCCGAGATACCCCGCGCTACCCTACTAAAAAAACGTACTTTTCTTTATAGCTCCCAACACTATTATCTAGTCAATTATAAAGCTGAAAATTGCCTAGATATTAGAAAATATAGTATTTTATAGTTCTACTAAGCCATTTTCTGATTAGTTTACCCTAATACTTGGTATACTATCCTTCCGCCTTAATAACGGCCTTAACCCTCCTTTCTATACTATCTATTAACGACTGTAGTATATTATTATTAATAAGGTGCTAGGCTTCTAATATCTTATATAGCTTCTCTAGCCTCTCCTTATTATTCCTACTATAGCTTATAATATCTAGTTCCAGCTTATAATACTTTTCTTTAAGTAGTCGCTAGAGGTGTTTAATCAGATTTAGGTCCGGTAAGTAGGGTGGTTAATTAATAAGCTATATATTATATTCTTTAAACCATGCCTTTATAACTCTTATAGTATATATACGAGTATTATCCTATATAAACTATATACTAGGCTAGTAGATTATAAGGATCTTGTCCTTTAAAATATTAATATATAACGCTATAGTATATCTATTCGCCTTTACCTCTAGATTATATACTATTTATACTAGATTACTTCGCTTAGTATTATAGAATACTACTTGTATTATAGCTAACTTCGCCTTTCCTTTCCTAAATAGTTAGATTATATCCTTATCCTATTTCTAACTGACGTAGCGGAAAACCTATTCTCTTTTTTTCCCTAAACCTAGCTCTATTAAGCACTTATCTAACTAGACTATTAACGCCCACTTAGTTATACGCTAGTATCTCCGGGCCTTATACTAATTTAACCGCTATTTTATATATATCTTCTAGAGAAGTAGGCGCTTTACTACGAGCTAATTTATAATTCTATACTCTTTAAGTCATCACCGTATAGTATATCTACTAATTTTAACCCCTAGCTCTTTCTTAAGGTCTAAATAATATATCTTTAGTTTAATCTAAACTATGCGAAGGAGTTTACGCTCCGCTCGTACCCCTAGGAGCTATAACTAACTAGTTCTAGGCCGATCCTTTTATAAGGGTCGAGTGGTAGAGTTCTTAATAGTATAGCGAATTATTAATTTTAAGACGTTTTCAGCGCTTAAAATTGCCCCGTACCCTAAGCCCGCTATATATCGCCCAATAATACGACCTCTTATAGAAGGAGTAAGATACTTCCGCTAAAGCCTAGTATAAGATCTAGGGGTAGTAGGAGTTATAGTTAGTATATGGGAGGTAGGGGGGAATATAAGGCTTTTTAATGTTCTCGCTTAAATACGGTATGGTGCTAAAATTTATGGCCTAGTACTATATAAGGCTTCTTAAGGCTAAGAGCTTTATAAGTATTTAATTATATATAAAGAAGATAGGACTACGCGCCTTCTTATATTATTAAAATATACTCTTAGTAAGGAAGGTTTACTAAGATAACTAAGTATAAAGTCTTAGTATATATAGATAGATACTCTTATAATCTTAGATAAATTAAATAAGTATTCTACTCCTACTATTTTAATAGGTTATAAGCCTAGATATAGGGTATTTATTTAAATTACCTCTTATTTAGCTTACTAGCTTATTAATTAAGTATATAAAGTCTAGGGCGTTATATAGGTACGCTATATAATATATATACTATATTATAAGGTACTCTTTATTATAAGTAACCCTTAATCTTTAATTAATAAGTAAGCTTACTATATAATAATTAATTAACTAAAGAAAGTTAGGGGGAGCCTTAAGGCTTAAAGTTATAATTTCCTAGCTACTAGGATTCTTTTAAGGAAGTTAGTACTACTAGGTTTTTCTCTATAATAGTACCTACTAATTAGCTAAGTATACTAAATAATACTAATTCTACTTATATAGAATACTAACCTACTTAGTAGGATAAATATACTAGGGTAGTAAGAAAGGAGGTATAATCTTAGTCTACTAGGTAAAAGTAATATTAAAACTACTTTACCTACTCTAAAAAACTACCTATAAGATAGCTAATATAGCCTTAGCTAAGTAGTTATTAATATACTTTAATACTACTACTACTTATAAACCTTAAGGTAAAGGTAAGGAACCTCCTATTAAGTTAAAGGTTAAAAGAACTAGATTATTAGCCTATTATAATAACTCTTAACCTTTTTAGGTATAGGATATAATGTCCTAGCCCCTTTAAAACGCGATAGTTACTAAGATTATAAGGTATAAGTATTATAAAAGGTATCTAAATCCCCTATTTTTTCTAGGATAATTATCTTTTAATCCTATTATAATTCTATTAAATAAAGATATTCTTTTAAGTAATCCTCCCTTATCTTCTAGTACTTTAAGCCTATTATTTATAAGCTCCTCTACTTCTAGCTAAATATAAATATATTAGCTACCTATCTTTCCCTTAAATATTACTACTAAAGAGTTTAAGTAATAATAGAATAAAACTTATTAGAATTATTATATCTTTAAATATAATTTTCTAAGGTATAATAAGGTATTATACTTAATAAGGCGGCTAGGTAATATAAATATAAGTAGTTTAATTAAAATAGTTAGGACTATATACCTTAATACCTCTCTAATAGTTCTCCTTCTTTAAGTAACTCTACTTAAGAATTATCCTTTAAAGCCCTTAATAATAATAATCTTTTTAATACTACTATAAACTTAGAGCTACTTAATTTAAATTAACCCTTTAAAGCCTACACTTACCCTTATAAAAAGTAATATTAAAAGAAAATACTATTATTATAAGTAAGACTAATAGCCTCCCGCTTTATATTAAGAAGCTTAAAAGATTAAAAGGGCTCTAAGTATAGACCTAAGAAATATATAAGTACTTAATATCTACTTACCTTTTTAAATTTTATAAGGTAGATTAAGTTATAGCCCCTATTATTCTAGCTCTCCTTAATTATCTAATAATTAATAATATTAAAACCTATAAATCTACTTCTAAAGAGCTAGTTAAGTAGAAGCTTAGATATAAATTAGCTATTAATACTATTAAGAGCTACCTAGGTAATAATCTCTTTACTAATTATAAGGATATTAAAAATATTTATATATTATAAGAAGCCCTTAAGACTAATAATAAACCTATAGGCTCTAATACCCTTAATAACCTATACTATTAGCTACTTAAGCTAGACCTTAGCTAATATAAGGATATTATAGATTTTATAGCCTACCTTAAGTCTCTTTATAATAAAATTACCTTAATATCTACCTACTTAAAGCTAGAAATAAACTTCTTTATCTTCCTCTTTTATATAAGTCTTAGTAAAGCTTATAAAGGGTATTTTATATATTATATCTAGACTTATAACCTAACAAGTAAGATTAATACTACTAAGCTAGCTTATTCCCTTAAGTATACTACTAGGCACTTTATTTAGATAGTAACTAACCCCTTAACTAACTAGGAAGAATTAAACTTTATTATAATAGCTACTTATACTCCTATTACCGCTAGTCCTACTATTCTAATTAAAAATTAAAATAGGGCTATACCTAGACCTAATACCTAGCTTATTTAAAAGCTTATTAAATATTATACTTATTACTATATATATTATTATACTTAAAAGGAATACTCTAAGCTTAGGAATAATAAGCTACCTATAAAGAATAATATTAGTAGTAGTAAATAAGAGGAAATAGAGGTATTAAAGGTAAAATAGGGAAATAAATCTACCAAGGATAAGTTTAATAATAAGCTTAATAAGAGACGCTATTATAATAATAGTAACTTTAAGGCTAAAACCTATATAGCCTTTTAAGATAATATTAGCGTAGCCTTTACTACTAAATTAGATACCTAGCCTAAGAAGTAAGTACTTAATACTACTTACTTAGTATATTTAATACCCTCTTATATAAGTCTTATTAAATACTACTTACTTAATCCCTTACTAAATAATATCTAACCTATTAAAGGTATTAATAGTACTTAGTACCCTTTTAATATTAATAAGGTCTATATTCCTATTATAATAGATAGGAAAAGGAAGGACTTAATTCTTATTAACTACCTTTATATCCCTAGGTTACCTATTAATTTAATCTTATAAGGATAGCTTTAACATACCTTAATACCTCTTTAAATTATTTAAAATGGTATTAAGATTAGTAAGTAAGGTATTATAACTTAATTATAAGATAATAATCTTTACTATTTATATATATAAGAATCTCCTTATATTATACTATTTATAAAGATAGTATTATAAATATCTATTCTAGTATTAAAAATACCCTATTCCCCCTTAAAAGGGGTTATTAAAGTCCCTACTAAAGTCGTTATACTCTATACTATATTAAGGTAGAAGGAGTAGGCTAATCTAGTAGATAATATTATTCCTACTTTAGAATATTTAAACTTAGACTTAAAGTTAGACTCCTCTAGCCTAAAAGGTTAAATTAATAATAAAACCCTAAATCTATAATACGCTTATATAGGCTATTTAAGTTATTAAAATATTAATAAACTCGCCCGTCTCTTTAAAGGGACTAACTTTATTAAGGAACTTATTAATAAGGATTTATACCCGCTATATACTATTTAAAAAGTAAAGTAGGTACTATATAAAGCCTATATTTAACTAGGAAGAAGGTCTCTTAACCTTATTTATAATAACGTCTTAGGCCCTTATACCTCTAGAGGTTATAAGGGAGGGTATTACTTTATTACTTTCCTTAATAACTAGGATAAGCGGTTTAAAGTAGAGGTAGTAGAGGTAAAAAGTAAGATCTTTAAAGCCTTTAAATACTATTAAGCTTATAATAAATATAGTAATATTACTATAAATTACCTAAGGTCTAATTATAATAGTAAATATAAAGATTATAACTTTAATTCCTACTATACTAATTATAATATCTTATAAGAGCCTATAATCCTAGGAAACCTTAAAAGTAATAGAGTTATTAAATATCTAAGCTAGACCCTTTAATCTATAATAAGTACTATCCTATAAGATATAAGTTTAGATATAGACTTCTAGCTTAAACTTATCTTTATAGCTAAATACCTATATAATAGGAGCCCTATATCTAGTTGAAAGCTTATATTATATAAGGCTTATACTAGTTATTACCCTTATCTCTCTTATATTAAATACTAGAAAATGCCTGTAAAAATTCAAGATTTTTACTTAGGAAAAGTATACTTAAAAGTATAGTTCTTTTATTTATTAGTAAGTAATAATAGTTATAAGGTAAATTTAAGTCTAAATATAATAGATATTCGTATAAACTCTTATAGATACTAAGACCCCCCTTAAGTATTATAGGGGTTATAAGGTAAGCGTTACTAAAAATATTAATTTTAGACTAAAGGGATTATTTATAATAGTTACCTAGTACTAGGGTATTAATGAATAGTTATTAGGCCTACTTATATTATAACTCTATTATAATATTACTATTTAGGACTAATAGGGTATAACTAAGTATACTATTATTAGACGACTTATTATATTAATTATTATTAGGAAAAGACGTTATTATTATTAAGATAGAAGTATTAAAAGACTAACACTATCTATTAGGTACCTAACTAACTACGGGATATCTAGTATAGTGATATTCTATTCTACTAATAACTTCTACGCTACCGGACTATTTAACGTAATTCTTAAATTATTATATCCCTTATATTATAACGTATCTTTTATACTCTTATAATAATTATTAATAGTCCTACTAGATTTATTATATTAATATAGAGGAATCTATTAAATATAAGAGTTAGTATAGCCTAGTATTTATTTAGCCCTCTAAAGTTTACCCGGCGGTATTTAATAAACTAAATAGTAGAATAGCTTATTTTTATTATTAGAAAGTCTAATATTACGGTCTAATATAAAAATATAACTATATAACTAAGTATAGTATTAGGCTATTTTTATACTTCTAATATAATAACTAGTATTCTTATAAGCCGCTAAGTAGCTATTAATAGGATCTAGGCGTTAATAATAAGTTATAGCTAATATATTAATAGTAGTCTACCTATTATCTAATAGTACCTACTTATATATAATATTTCTTATTATTTAGCTAGATATATATTTAGGAGTTTTAGGCCTAATAATATAAAGGTTTCCCTATCTTATTACCCGCGATAGAGCTATATATAACTAATTATAACTAAAAGTAGGCCTAGTTTATAAGTTAATACCTACGTACTTTATAGATTAACCTTTTAATTTATTAATATTTATAGTAAATACTAGTTAGATAGGGTACTACTTATAGATAAAGGGGGTATCCGCCTATTATTTTCTTTAGACTATAATAGCGTCTTAAATAGTATTACCTTCTTACTATTATAGGTACCGCCTATAATCTCCCCTTTAAAGATATACTTACTATATCTTATTATTTATAATTAGGTCCTATTATATAGACGTAGTAGATTAAGATTCCTTAGTAGTATAACTAATACGCCTAGCTTAATATATAGCTTATAAGATAGTAGGGAGGGTTTATAAAACTTATAAAAGTACTTAAGGGGGAAGAGTTTATTATCTTCTTTTAATATAATATAATTAATACTCTAATATATTATTGTATTACTAGGGATACGTGATATTATCTTAGTATTAATACTAATAATATCTTTATTAATAATAGTAAGAATAGCCTATTCTAATAGATAAACCCTTTAAGAGATATTTACCCCTAATATTAATATAGATATTCTTAATTAAATTATTAATAGTATTTCTAGGGGTATAACTATATTTTTAATATAATACGTCTTTATTAGTAGTAGGGCTTTTCCGGATATTAATACTATTACTAATAGTAAGGAGATTACTTATAAATAGTCCTATTTTATAATATATAGTATCTATTAAGTTAGGATTATTAAGTCACTTATTAATAGTAAGATTTAAATATATAACCTTATTCTAGAAATAGGCCTTTTAGAGATACGCCTTAATAACCTAGCTACTAGATCCTCCTAGAATAACTAGGAGTATTTATTAGAAGTCCCTATAAAAGTAGACTACCTTACCCTTAAAATAAGCCTACTTATTATTATAGATATCTTAAAGGCTACGACTAATAGCTTCTATATTATATTAACTCTATATAAGAGACTTATCCTAAAAGATAATATAAGCTTACTTAATTAGCTTAGTAAGATTAGTCCTCTTTTTAATCCTATATAAAGAGGTAGTATTAGAGTCTAGGGGTATCTTAAATTATAAGTAAGTAGTCTAACCTCCTTATAATAGTATTAATATAATACTAGAAGATATTATTACTAGAGTAACCTTTTACTAGGAACATAGCCTTTTTATAATAGTATTTTATACTATTATCTTACTAGTCCCCCTAGTACTATTAAGGAAGAATAGTATACCTAGAGTACTAAATTTATTATTAATATTAGTATTAATAGCGGCGATAATCTAATTAGTAGTATAGCGTTAATTAGTATTTAGCCTATTCTATAAGACCTTAGCCTTATTAGGGGTAATTTAGTAAGATATTTCTTCCTATAAAAGTCTATTTAGAATATTATTAAAATTATTAAATAGAATAGTTAGAATAGGTAGGCTATATTAGGCTAGATCCTTAGTATATTTAGGGGTTAATTAAGTAAAAGGCGTACTATTTAATAAATAACTATTACTTATAATAATTATCTAGGATTTAAAGTATTAAAAATCCTATTATAGGAGGTATAAGTAGTTATTTAAGATATACTCTTTATACTTATTTTATAAGGTAAGGGTGTTAGTAGGTTAGAGTTTAATTAATACTAATATAAAAAGACTACGTAGCCTATAACCTCCCTAAAAATCCTTTCCCTTATTAAGGATCTTATTAGTATATCTATTATTTTTAGTTAACTTAAGCTTTATATAGGCCTCCTTCTAACCTATTAGCTAGCTATCTACTATCTAGAGGTTATTAAATAATATAGCCCCCTTAATATAATAGAGGAGTAGTTGGTAATAGTAGAGATCCTTAGTTTTAGGACTAATAAAATTAATACGCCTAAGTATCTCGCCTTTTTTTTATATTTTATATTATTTATTTCTTTTATTTTAGGTAAAGAACTTAGGAAAATCCGCGTATAAATAGTTAAGTAGATCCCTTATAATAGCTAGATATTTCCTATTCTATTTTATAAAAGGTAATAGCTAATTATTATTATAAGCTTCCTTAATAAGATAGTTTATATTAAAAAACTCTATTAATATAGTCCTACGGAGCTTATTACTATCTATTAGCTTTTATTTAGTAGCCTTATTAGTAGCCTAGTTATTAGCCTAGTTATTAGCCGGCTTAAAAAGGGTACGCTATTAGTCTAGGAGGTAGATCTATAAATACTTAATATAAGGCTTATAATACCTATACTAAATAAGAGTATCTTCTAAATAACCTTAATAGACTTAATCTAGTAAGTGGACTAGTACTTTATAATCTTATCTACTAACTCCCCTTACTATTATAGCTAGCTATTAGGAGTAGGGTTATTATTATTACGCGTATAATTCCTAGTAAGGGAGATATTAGCCTAATTAGGTCCCTTATAAATATATCTATATAGATAGAAAATAGACTTAATAGAGCCGTAGATCTTAATATTAATATAGGTACTATATTTCTTTAATAGGTACGGGTTATAAGGGATAACCTATCTATTATTAATAGAGGAATTAGGTTTAAGGGAGCTAACTAGACGCTTATAAAGAGGATAACTCCTATTAGGTATAAAAGACGTCTCTTAGTAAAAATCCTTTAGAAAAGCCTTATTATAATAATTCTTCTCCTAACTAAAATATCTATTACTAGGAACTCTAGTATAGTAATTATAAACTATATATTATAAGACTAACTTATATAATATATTATTATCCTAGTAAGGGGGGATAAATACTTAAATAATACTATTAATATTATTAACTATCTAGATCTAATCCTCTTCTTATATAATAAAGAGAATATAAGTATATAAGAGAGCTCGCTTTTAAAACTTAATAATATAATAGTGGCCTATATAAACCCTAAGAATATATTACTTAAAGAGGTCTTTTATTAACTCCTAGAGCTTCTAATTAAAGATATAGGTAATTAGATTATAGTAATACTCTAATATCTAAATAGACTCTAGTAAACTCTAAATATTAGGCTACTTAAGATTATATATAAAGGTAATAAAAAATTTAGGTTTACCCCTTTTTTAGACTATTATTATAGCGTCTTATATTCTCGCTTTTATAGCACGTAGGCTTCCTAGTATTATTAATAGGAGGATAGTTACCTTACTACTAATATCTTTAAGCGAGATATCTAGATTAGTACTAAGCCTATCTATTAGGCTAGAGTAGTAGTCTACCTAAATAGTCTATTAATTCTAATAATACTAATTTAGATTATTAAGCTCTATTAATATCTAGATCTTAGTAGCCTAGTAGCTAAATAGATATCTACTATTAATTATATAATTAAAGAAATCGGGCTAGATCTAGATATTAATTAACTAACTATTTAAATTATATTAACTATCCCCTAACTAATATCTAAATTATTTAGAACTATTTAAGATTAAGCGGATTTAGGTCTAGAAAATAACTAGGGAAATATATTTAATAGTCTTACTTATATCTATGTTATATAAAATTATTATCTTATTACTTACTAAGACCTACTATAACCCTAAGGTATATACTCGCCGGTAATGTACTAGTCTAGTTCCTACTTAGGGTTACTACCCTCTTCCTACTCTAATTTATTATTACTACTAATTAAGGTATATTAGGTAAGTATACTAGTAATATAGTTCTATTATAATATATATAATAAATAATCGCCTAGAAGCTAGTAGCCGGCTAATAGGAGGCGGTTATACTATAATTATTTACTAAAGGGAAATAGGAGCGGATATTAGAGGGCTATATAAGAAGGATACTAATTAGGAATTAATATAAGGCCCCCTTTAATAGTTTTAATATAAATATCCCACTTAATCCGGCCTCTTATAATATTATTAGGAGTTATTATAATATAAGCTACTTCTATAAAGGTAGGGTAATTATAAGTACCCTTATCCTATTATTTAGAATTTAGCTATTAGATATAGACGCTTATAATATTAATAGGATATTATAATTTATTCTCCTTAAGGCGGTTATAATAGGATTTAAACCCCTAGATATATAAGTTAATAGACTAGAGGGTATACTAAGTAGAAGTAAGGGTATCTTAAAATAAATTATTAAAATATTAATAGTAAATATCTAGTTACTCCTATATACTATCTAGGGTATAAATCTAGGCGAATTTTAGCCTAAGGCCATTATTAGTAATAAGAGGACCTATTAAATAATAAATAGACCCTTAGATCTAGAATATAATTTAACTAACGTAGGTATTAACGTTAGTCATACCCTTACTAGTAAAGGAGAGATAATTATTATAGCTAATAATATTATCTAAAAATTCTTTACTATATATAATCCTCTTTCTTATAAACTATCTATTAATAATAATATTATCTACGTTACTAAGTAATTTATTAATAAATTATACCCTAAACTTAGCCTCCTTTTAAGGCCCCTTAGGTAATAAGTTAATATCAGCTAGCTTATATAACTAGTTAGGGGATAGCTAATTATTCTTCCTACTATTAATATAGCTATTAACTATCCCCTAAGTTATTATATTAATTTTTTTATAATAGTACGTTATGATATAGATATCTATTAGTAGGGATATTAAATAATTTATTAACTAGGTAGGGTACTATATCTCTTATTATCTAGGGATCCCTATATACTTAATATCCCCTACCTAGTATCTACCCCTAATATATATTATTCTAACACTAGTATAAGTGCTATTAAACTAGAGGTAGATACTTAGGATTATCTTCTTTAGTAGCCTATTACTAGGTATACTAGCGACATATATATAGATAATATTTAAGAGGTAGTAGAGGAGTAATTTCTTAGGGGGCCTCTTTAAAGATTAGGGGAGTAAGTTATTACGGGTTCCTTAGCGGAATAATTACTTAAATAGTTATATTAGTAAGGGCTATATATTACTAGGGAGTAATACTATTATTAAGGTAGTTATAAGGGTAAGAACTTAATAGTATTTCTTTATAATAAGGTTCTATTAACGTAATATATCTAGGGTTTACTAGTAGGTTACTAGATCTAACTTAAGTATCTAAATTAGTCTTCTTTAAGCGCCTAGTACGCCTTATACTATTAGTCTTATAAGATCTAACCCTCTTATTAATAGTATTAGGGTGTAGGTTAGAAAGAGCTAGGCGCTTAGAAGGTATTAGTAGGGAGCTAGAGGAGCTATATTTAGTATAGGAAGGGTAATAATATATACTTTAAAGATAATTAATATAGCTTATAAGGCGGGGATTATACGGGGGAGGAATAATATCTATAAGAAGGTGTTAAATAATAAAAATCAGGTAGGAAGAAAAAATTAGTTAGGCGGTAGGGATATACTAAGATATTAGCTAGTTAGATTAATATTAGTAGGTAATTCTATTTATTCTAATATATCTTTTAAACTACTATATTATTTTTAAAGATTTTTAAAGTTTTAAATAGCTATAAGTAGGCTATATAGTTTTATTTAAGTAGAAAATATTATAGAGCGTAGGTATAGACGTAGGTAGAATATAAAGAAATATTAGAGTTCTAATATTCGCGCTAGTCCAGGAAAGGAATCTAGGGTACTTATTAACTAACTAATAAGCTACGATAAGCTTAGGGTCCTAAATTACATATTTTCTATTATAGTAAGAAGATATTAGAATAAAGGGCTATACTAACTATTAGAAACTAGCTACTAGCTAGGATTATAAAAAGGATTAAGTTAAACTTAATATCTTTATTAATTTTAAGGGTAACTATATTTATAAAATATTAATACCTAATAAGTAAGTTATTAGGGTTTTAAGGGTTACTTAGGGAAGGGAAAAGGATAGCCTATTCCTTATACTACCTATTATTATTAATCCCCTAACGCGTAAAGTATTAATAGTAGGGGAGTATAATATTAAAGAGTATTATCTTATTAATACCTTCCTATTTATAAATCTAATAGATATTAATAAACTTATTTAATTAATATAATTAAGGCCCTTAGTAATAGATCTAAGGCTAGAATTAATAGGAACTTAAACCTCTTAGTCTATAAAGTCCCCTTTAATTATAGGGATACTAGCGACTCCGCCCTTAACCTCTAATAAAACCTTATAAGTAGATAATATATAACCTAACTACTTATATCTTATCCCTTAAGATCTATTACTAGATATCTACTTATATTATATTATAATATTTAAAGCTATTAACTAAGAACCTTATAAACCTAAGATATTTAAGGAAACTATAGCTAATTACGCCTATTAAAAGTAATAAAAGGCCGGTATAATAAATAAATTTAACTCCCTTATTAAAAATAATACTTAGGAGCTAGTTAACCTATTAAAGAATTAGATTATACTTTATAATAAATAGGTTTATACCTTAAAGTATAGCTTATAAGGGGAAATTATTTATTATAAAGCTTACTAGGTTATTTAGGGGTTTAAATAATATAAGGGACTAGATTATAATAAAACCTTTACCTTTATAATTAAGCTTATAAGTTATAAGGCTATCTTTACCCTTACTACTACTAAAGATTAAGACCTAGAATAGATAGATATTAAGACGGCCTTCCTTTATAGATATATAAATAAGGAAATTTATATAAAATAACTAATAGGGTATAATAATTAATACCCTAGGAAGGCATATAAGTTAAATAAAGCCCTTTATAGATTAAAATAGTTATTATAAATTTAATATAACTACTTTATAAAGTATATAAAGGAGATTAGCCTTAAACCTATTAATACTAACTTTAATATATTTATTAATACCTCTTTAAGTGCTATTATTACTCTTTATATAGATAACATACTAGTTATAAGGCCTTTAAAGCCTAAGATCTAGTAGATTAAAGACGCTTTTAGTACTAAATTCTATATAACTAATTTAGGTCTATATAACTATTACCTTAATATAATAGTAACTTAGGATTAAGTTAATTAGATCTTATAACTAGAATAAGCTACTTATATAGAATATTTCCTTAGGTACTATAGAATATAAGAGTTAAAGCCTATTATAACCCTAATAGAAACTACTACCTAGCTTTTACTAGCTAAGGATAGGTATATAATACTATTAGATCTCCTTAAATAGTACTAGTTAGCCGTTAATTCCCTTATATACGCGATATTAGGTACTTAACCTAATATTACCTATATAGTCTTAGTAGTCTCTTACTATTTATTAAATCTTATAATAAAATACTTTAGAGTAGTAAAATATATCTTTTACTACTTTTAGTCTATAATTTACTAGTAACTTACTTATAAAGGGTTACTAGAAAGTCTTACTAGATAGATAGACTTAGACTAGGCTAGTAATTATAGTATTAGGAAGTCTACCTCTAGCTATATTTTTAACCTTAGAAGTAGTACTATCTCTTAGTTATCTAAGTATTAAGTAATAATAGTACTATTAACTTATAAGGCCGAATATATTAAGTAGATATAAGTTATAAAGGAAGCTATCTAACTTAGAACTCTCCTAGATTAAATCTATCCTACTAGTAATATACTCTAAATAGTTATTATCTTTAGGGATAATTAGGGTATAATTACGCTTATAAAGAACCTACTTTATTATAATTATATTAAGTATATAGATATTTAATATTACTAGATCTAGGATTAAATTACTAATAGTAAGATTAACCTTAAGTAGACTCCTACTAATAAATAGGTAGCTAATAGCCTTATTAAGGCCCTTAATTATAATAGCTTTATTATCTTTAAGGAGGTAATTAGTCTAGAAGAGATTATATTAAGGAGTATAAAGTACTAAGTTAATAATATATAAGAGCTATAATACCTTATAATCGCCGGACCTTTTAAGCCTTAGTAATATTATTAACTAATAACTATTAATAATATTACCTGCTAATAATACTATTAATTATTATATTAATAGGCCTAAGGCTTAATTATACCCCTAGGTATATATAGTTTAAGCTTAGACTTTATTAATTTATTAATAAAGTTATCGCACCTTAAATAGTAGAAGGTAGTTTTCTTGTAATTATAATATTCTAGGGTACTCCTAGGATCGACCTTCTAGGGTATAACTACCCTAAATCCTATAGTACTTATTCTATTAACTAACGTATTATTAATTAAGTATATGTTTATTCTATTAACTAACGCCTTATTAATTAAGTACTCTACTATCTTTATTATTATTATAATTATTGTAGGCTACTCTACTAACGGCTATAAGGACGTAAGCTTATAGTCAGCGCTATCTTATAACTAAACGCCGCTATACTAGCTCGTTTTCTACCCTAAGTCCTATAGTATTTCATCTCTTTTACCTATTAATTAACTAATACTTTATAGACTAGGTCCTTAACTATATCTTATTACTATTATTACGCTATTTCCGGCTACTTAATTAAAGGCTACAGGGACGCTAGCCTAAAGGTAGTACTAGTATTATAGCTAAATAGCACTATATAGGCTACCTTTTCTAAGGGATCTACCCTAAAACGGTATAATAATAATAGTAATATTATACCTCGTAGCTACTCACCTAGCTACTATTACCCTACTAAGCCTAGAGGTTAACTCTTACTAGTAACTATTAATAGTTACCCTCTTATAGTATATCTAACTACGTTTTAGTACGATTTTAGTATATATAACTTTATCTTAAAATAAAAATCTAAAATAACCGCGTTTCTATAATAAGTAGAATTTTTAGGTAAGCGCTTTAGATAAAAATAGTCTAGTTTAAATAACTTAGTTATTTTTTATTATTTAGTTTAATATAATTATTTTTAGATATAGTAGGGTTTACTTCTACTACCTAGCGTTAGGTTTTTCTACTTGTTAATTCTTAAGACTTCTAGTAATTATATAGGAGTATTGAAATATACTCTTAGTAAGGAAGGTTTACTAAGATAACTAAGTATAAAGTCTTAGCATATATAGATTGATACTCTTATAGTCTTAGATAAATTAACTAAGTATTCCACTCCTACTATTTTAATATATATAAGAGAAGGGTATTAAGGGTTAATAATATTAATTATAAATATAAATATAAATAAAGATATTAAGATATTAAGTATATACTTATATTCTACCTTAATTATATAAAAGGGAGGAGGTAGATACTTTAAAAAGTAGAGTTAAGTAACTTCTACTAGATAATATTAACCTTAAAGGAGTTAAAGATAGTAATTAAATAGGTTATTTAATAAAGTATATTTAACTAATTTATACTAATAAGGGAATAACTTATAAGGGTTATATAAGAGTAGATAAGCTCTAATTAAAGGATAAAGAGGTAGGTAACCCTAGTAAAAAAAGAGATAAAAGAATATAAAGAATATAAAATAGAGTAGTATATAATATTTAAAGTTCTAGAAATATAATAATAAATAAGATAAGAGATAAGGTTTTCTTTTATAAATTATAATTTCCTCTAGTAAGCTAGATATAAACTATTAAAATATAGGGTCCTACTAAGACGCTAGTATACTTAATAATATATAACTAAGTAGTCTCTTAGTATCTATACTTAGTTCTTATATATCTAGACTTTATAACCTAATTAACTATTCTACTATATATTTTAATAGGTTATAAGCCTAGAGGTATAGGTATTTATTCTAATTATAGCTATTATTTATCCTATCCTAGCTAATATAGTATTAAAGTCTTAGTAGCCTCTAGTACCCTTTAGTAAGTTAATAATTACTATTACTATATATATTACCTAAAATTCTTTAATTTCTTACTAAAGTACTTAGTTTTTACTACTATAAATAACCTTAGATAAATAAGTAAACTTAATTAATTTATAATTATAAGGTCTAAAGACTAGTTATAAGGGCTATTAAAATATTATTATTAGCGTAAGTACTACTAAGTAATTATACTTAGCCCCCTAAGTAAATACCTACTTCTAACCTTATTATTATAATAAATATTAATTCTATAAGTAGAAATCCTATTAATACTCCCTCTATAAAGCCTTCTTAGGTAGACTACTACTACCTTATACTTAGGGAAAGAAAGATACTTCCTCCTCCTAAATAATTATAATAGATACTATTTTTTATAATAATCTCTACTTTATTATATTACGCCTTTTATTATTATTTAGCTATTAAGCCCCCTAGAAAAATCTCTATAAAAAGAGGTTAGGCCCTAGCTATCTTAATTCTTCTAGATCTAATTAGGTAACTATTAACTACCTAAATAAGCCTAAAGCTAGCTTTTCCTATTATTATAAATACTAGCCTAGCTATTTCTATTAAGTTAGCCCCTTAGAGTTTATATCCTTAAGAATATAAGGATAGCTTATTATAATAAATAACTTATTAATCCTCCTCTTATTTCTAAGCTAAACTAGTTTAAGTTAATATTCCCTGAATCCTATCTTTATTCTAATATCTTAGTAGCTATCTATTAATATTTTAGGTCTAAGTTCTTCCCTTACTTACTAAAAGCTATTATAAAGGAAGTTAAGAAGCCTATTATTAAAGAAGATAATAGTAATTATAAACTATTATAATTACCCTTAAGCTATAATAATTCTAAGTTAGAAGCTAGTAAACTATTATTAAATACTCTTAGTAAAACTATTCTCTTTAACTTATAAGCTAAAGGTAATAGACTTACGCCTCCTCTCTTAATATCCTTATCCTTAGTATCCTTATTAGTAGAATCTTCTTAAGACTTTATAGAAAATACGCTAAGCTTAACTTACTAATTACTATCTAAAACTAAATCCTTAGAGGTAGACTCCTAGTAAAATAGTAAATAGTTAAAGTAATAGTAGGAGCTTTCCCCTTACCTTAATTATAATCTTTAAGTCTAACTTAGGTTATAACTATTAGGCTAAAGAAATTAATAACTAACTAGTTCTAAATAACCTTAAGCCCTTTTTAGAGGCTATATAAATTAAGGTATATATTATAATCTATAATTATCTTAGGTTTAATACTTATAAACTTATTAAAGACCCTACTTATTTTAACTCATAAGCTTAGGTTATCCTTAATAAAATTAAGATTAACTTTAAGTTAATAGGCTCTAGTATTTATATTAAATTAGTTTATTACCTTTATATAGTCTACCTTAATAGGTCTACTATTAAGGATATAGATAATTATACCCGCTAGTTTTAAAAGGTTAATATTATACTTAAGCAGTTAGATAAAGAGGTAGCTATACTAAAGGCCTATATAATCTAGCTCTACTTTATAGGATTAGGTAGTACCTTTAATACCTTCTAGATTACTTATACCTAGGGCTATACCTTCTTTAACCTAGGAAAGGTCCCCCTTAATTAAGTTATACTTATTACTTATAATAAGGAATAATACTAATAAGCCTTAGAGAGTTATACTATTACTATATTTAGAGCTTATAATACCTAAGGAAAAGGTAAGGTAGATAATAAGCTATAATAGAGCTATAGCTATTATAAGGATATCCTATATAAGTCTTACTATACTTATACTATAGATTAATACTAGGAGTAGTTCCCTTATATAAAGTATAATAAATTTAAGAAAGCCTTAGTAAAGGCTATAACTACTACTACCTAAGCTAATAGTAACTTAAAGAAGTAAAAGCTTAATAATACTCCTAGTAAATCTAACTTTATAGGCTATACTAATGAGTTTAATATCTATAAAACAGTAGGCGATAATATTATTATCTTAATAGTAGCTCCTAGGAAATTATTCTTAGACTTAAATAGTATAATCTTTATAGACTCTAGTTATAACTAGTATACTTTTTAGGATTATAGTATATTTATTAACTTATAACTAATTAAAACCTCTTATACTATTAGGGGTATTAATAGTATCTAATATACCTTATAAGGTAGTAGGACTATTAAGATTAATTATAATATTAATAATAAACTTAGGTTAATACTTATACCTAATATTATATAGGTACTTAACCTAGGTATTAATAGTCTCCTATTTATAGGTTAGCTCCTTAATATTAATATAGATATAGCTTATATTAAAGTAGGTTATATTATCTTAAAGGGTCTAGTAGTCTTTAATACTAGCTAATTTATAGGAGTCTTTATACTAGACTTATAGAAGCCCTTAGCCCTTAATACTTATAATATTCCCTTAGACTAAGTTTAATAGCTATAATACGCCTATATAAGGTACCTTAGATAGTAAAGTATTAATAAACTACTAGCTATATTAACTAGGATTAATTTTTTAAAGCCTATTTCTAGTAAACTTATATATAAATATTATATCTAAGGCCGCTAGAAGGTAGTACCTTATAAAGATACTATTTAGCTAGGGGAGTATTTAATAAATCTTATTTATAGTAATATTATTAGCCTTTTTAACCTAATAAGTTTTAAAGGGAGTTAATACTTTATAATATTTAAGGATAATTTTACTTATATCTTAATTATTATTTACCTTAAGTATAAGAGTAATACTTTCTAGTTATTCTAGTAGTTTAAAGTAGCTTATAAGCGTCTAGACTATTATATCTATTACCTTTATATTAATAATAGAGGTAAATATATAAGTTATACCTTTATTAACTACCCTAAAGACTAGGGTATCTACTATAAAGTTATAATACCTAGGAACCCTTAAATAAATAGGTTAATAAAGTGTTTTAAGTAGATATTATTATATAAGATATAACTAATTAATACTCCTTAGCTCTAGCCTTAATAAATCTTTCTAGCCTAAGATTATATTTATAGCTAACTACCTTAGTATCTAGTCTCCTAACTCTAAATTAGGGAAGACTCCTTATAAAGTATAATATAGATACTTATTAAAGCTCTTATACCTCTAAATAATAGGCTTAGTAGCCTACGCCTTATACTATATTTAGAAGAAGCTAGAAGATAAGAGTAATAAATACTACCTCCTTAATTATAAAGGGAATTATATCTTTTAACTATAAAACCTTATAAGATAATAAATTAGATAGGTAAATAATATCTATTTTTAGGAGAAACGCCCTTATTATATTAGTATTAATAAGTAGTAGTAACTAAACTTTAGGCTAAATAAGCGCCTATAAATATCCGCTTTAGGGGAGAATAATAAGAAGCGGGATATCTAGGATAATATTAACCCTATTTAATAAGCCGTAGCTCCTACTTAATAATAAGCCCGTACTTATAAGGTAGAATATATTAGGAGGGAAGAACGGGCTATCTAATAGGTAATATATAATTATCTTAAGCTAGCTCTACTAGATTTATAAGACCTATTACTAGACCCTCTAGTTATAATAGCCCTTATACTCCTCACTAATATTAATAGAACTAAATTATTTAAGTTAAAGACCTATTAATAAGTAATAGAAGATAGTTATAATATTTAATAAAGCCTTAAGATAGATAATAAAGTTAAATCCTTATAAGAAAATAATACCTAGAAGGTTATTAATTTACTTATAAGTAAGTATACCTTAGGAGGTAAATAGGTTTATACCTTAAAGCGTAGCCCTTAGGGATAGGTTATATATTATAAGATACGCTAGGTTATTTATAAGTTTAAATAGTATAAAGGTATTAATTATAATAAGACTTTTACCTTAATAGTAAAACCTATAAGTTATAAGGCTATCTTTACTTTAGTAGCTATTATAAACTAGGACTTAAAGTAAATAGATATTAAAATAGCCCTCCTTTATAATAATATTAATAAGGAAATCTATATTAACTAACCTATGGGTTATAAGTAAGGAAAAGGGGTCTATTAGCTTTATAAGGCTCCTTATAGACTTAAGTAGTTATTATAAGTATAATATTATACCTTTATTAACTTTATAAAGAAATTAGGCCTTATACTACTATTTACTAACTTAAGTATCTTTATTAACCCTAAGGAAGGGACCTTAATAGCTCTCTATATAGATAATATCTTAATTATAGGTTTAAATAAGTAGGCTATTTAGTAGATTAAAAATACCTTAAATAACTAATTTAAGATAATAGATTTAAGTTTATATACCTACTACCTTAGTATAATAATTACTTAAGACTACTAATAGTAAATACTATAACTAGGTTAGGTAGCTTATATTTAAAAAGGTACTACGGGACTTTAATATATAGGAGTATAAGTAAGTTACTACGCTAATAAAAATTAATACTTACCTAAAAAAGGCTAATAAAAAGTATAAAGTAAACCCTATATTTAAGAAGAACTATTAAAAGGTTATAAGATCTCTTATATATATTATACTAGGAACTTAGCTTAATATTACCTATATAGTATTAGCTATTAGCTATTATACTACTAATCCTAATAAGTTATATTAATTAATTATTAAGTGTATCTTTTAATATCTACGCGCTATAATTAAATTCTAACTTATATTCTAAGGCTCCTTATAAGACTTTATTAGGTATATTAACTCTAACTAGGTAGGTAATTATAATACTTATAAGTTAACCTTAGGCTATATCTTTAATATTAGTAGCGTAGCCCTTAACTAGTCTTCTAAGTAATAGGTTATAATAGCCCTTTCCTTATATAAAGTAGAATATATTAGCTAGATATAGGCCTCTAAGGAAGCTATCTAGCTAAGGAACCTCCTTAGCTAGCTTTATTCTAAAGAAGTACCTAAGATAGTAATTATTTATAGTAATAACTAAGGCGTAATTACCCTTATAAAGAACCCTAAGTTCTATACTTACTCTAAGTATATTAAGCTCTAATATTACTAGATAAAGGAGTAAATTACTACTAGAATTATTAACTTTAAATATATTCCTATAAATTAATAGTTAGTTAATAGCCTTATTAAACCCCTTAATAAGGAGATATTTATTATATTCTATAAAGGACTCAGCCTTAAGGAAGTCCTTTAATATAATAGGAGTATTATTACTAGCGGGAGTAAGCTTAAGGATACCCTAAACTATTACTAAGTTACGGGGACTAACTACCCTAAAGACCTAGCGATAGTAACCCTATAATAACGTAGAGCCTTATAGCTACTTACCTAGCTATTATAAATACTATTAAGCCTAGATAATAATAGTAATAACTAATAATATATTAATAGTTAATAATATTTACCCTCCTATAATATATCTAATAATATTTTAGTATAATTTTACTATATATAACTTTATCCTAAAATAAAAATCTTAAATAACTATATTTTTATAAAAAGTAGAATTTATAGTTTAATATAATTATTTTTAGTATTTAGTAGTTTAATATAATTATTTTTAGATTATTTTTAAAATATTCTTTAGTTTTAGGGATATAGATAGTTTAAGTAGGAGTATTAAAATATAGGGTCCTACTAAGACGCTAGTATACTTAATAATATATAAATAAGTAGTCTCTTAGTATCTATACTTAGTTCTTACGCATCTAGACTTAGTAACCTAATTAACTATTCTACTACATATTTTAATATAAACCGCCCTTATTAACTCTAAGTAGCTAGATAGTAGAGTATAAAATATAAATATAAATACAAATATAAATATTAATATACTTATCCTAGTAAAAAAGATAATTAATAAGATACTATTAATATTTATTATATTAGGGATAAAAGATAAAGAAGTATACGTAAAAATTAAAGATACTACTATACTTAATTTATTAAAAATAATTTAAGGGGACTAGTTAGTACTTATTTTATAATTTATAAAGGTTAGAAAGAGATAGGAATATATTAGGGAAAATATAGAATTATAATTAAATACTTCATATATATTTAAATACGGCCCTTTACCTACTTATAATACCCTAAAGGTCTTTACTTATATAGAAGGGGTATAAAATATAAAGGATCCTTCTAAGTAGTTTATAAACTTCTATCTAGTATAATTAAGTATTAATACCTTAAGGAGGATAACTTCTTACTCTAAAGATAACTCCTACCCCTTATAAGGGTTATAAGAAATAAGAGGGGGGATTATAATTTATAAAAAGTAAGTAGGTAGTAATTAGGGCTAATAGAGTAGGAAGGAGCTATTAGGTATAAGTCGCTATTAGACTTATAGTATTATAACTCTTATATAGCTAAGAATTAATACTATTATAATAATAATACTATATACTATAAATAAGATATAAGATAGCTATTATAATCTAATTCGACTCGTTAAGGTACTAAGGGCTTTTCAGGTTAGTACTAGAAACTAGTACTAAGTATTCGGGTTAGTACTAGGAGGTAGTACTAAGTATTTAGGTTAGTACTAATTTATAGTACTAAAACCCGACTTAATAGTTAGTCTGATCTTAAAATAGTTTATAAATAATAAGTATATAGATATAATTCTAAAATAGTTTTAAGTTATAACTAATAGTAAAAGATTAATAATAGGATATTAATAGAATATATTAATAGTAGAGAATTATATATAAACTTTAGTAGGGGTCTTTATAACTTAATATAAACTAATTCTTACTTCTCTTACAAGGTAATCTATATCCTTATAAAATTACAGCTACTATTATATAAGTTTTATATAGTAGTCTTAGTATTTCTAGAGAAAATTATATAATTAGCTTAGCTTATATACTAAAATATCTAATAAATCCCTACTTTTATATTCTAATTATATTAGTCTTAATTAAGTAATTCTAAAGTCTAGATATATTAATTCCTTAGTATTTTAAAGTTTATAATAATACATAGATATTATATAATAGTTATACGTAGAAAGGTATCTACTAGGTAGCCTACCTCTAATAGTATATCTATAGTAGTAGAGCTAATCTAACTAATAACTATATATACCTAACTAGCGTACTATTAAAGTAGTAGAAGCTGAAATTCCTTATTAAATAGCTACTCTTACCTTATTACTACTAAAGGAAGTAAGCCTAGAGGTCTAGAAGCTATAATAGGAGTAAGGAAATAAGTCTTATATACCTTTACCTACCTAACTATCCTTACTAATAATTCCCTTATCTATATTATAAGACGCCTAATTAAGAGCTCCCTTCGCGTCTTATAATATACTACTAGTATAGGACGGCGACTACCTTACCTAAGTATATCTCTTAGCTATTAAACTAATCTATACTTTACCTAATTACTTCTCTATTACTTAAGCGTCCTCCTCTTTACTAGGATAGCTAATAGTATATTCTTATTACTATATCTGAGGAGTAGATAGCTTATAACTTCCTATTATAAATAAGAGCTATTAGCCTAGGGTATATTATAGGTAGAAGGAGGTAGTAGAGGTAGTAATAGTAATAAAGGTATTAAGTAACTAGTATAATTATATAATTATATATAGCCTTAATTATAATATATTTAAATAGCTTAGATATTTATAAAGTACTTATTAAAGACTCTAGAGATATATTAATAGTTATAGTACTAATTATATAAGGATTTTCTAGTTTTCTTAGGTAGAATAGTACTATAGCAGTTTACAAAGCTATTGATTTAATACTAGTAGCCCGTAAATCGTCGAACGTCCTCTACTAAAATTAGGTAGTAAAGCCTTAATAATATATAGTCGCGTTTATAAGCTATATAGCTCTTATTTAATATCTTAATAAGTTATATAAAGCTATAAACTATCTTATATATCTAATCCTTAGTATTTTAGGCCTAGCTTATAGTCCTACTATTACCGCCCTTACTATTACTATAGTTCTACCTATTATACTAGCTATTAGGGAGTATATTAGATATAAGTTTAAGCTTAGTTATAATAATAATTAAATTACTATTATATATAAGGTTAGTATTAGTACCTTAAATTATATAAGATATACTTAGAATAACTAGGATATAGTCTATATCCTATTCCTAGTACCTTAAGTAGGACGTAATTATCTTATTAGTAACCTATTATAAGAGGAGCTCCTTATATACCCAGACTAACGCCTAATAGCTTATTTAAATAAAATAGCCTAATTCCTTTATAATAAGTTTAGGGTCTTAGTTAATAAGTTAATAATCTAGTAGTATTTATAATAGTTAGGCTAGTTAAGGAAGAATATAAGGAAGATAGCTTAGTAGCGTAATTAAGACCTTAGGAACTTATAGTTTATATAGCTAGCTAGCTAGTAAGCTAAGTAACTTATCTTCCTTAATAAGAGTACTACGTGTAAGTATACTAGTAAGAGACTTTATTAGCTACCTTTATACTTAATTACTAAGGGTAAGATCCTAGATAATAGGCGTTATAGATAGGTACCTCTTAGTAGAATACTATATTAGATATAGAGCTTAAAATAGTTAAAGAGATAAAGTATCCTACCTACATTAGTAAACCGGGAACCTGCATAGAAAATTCGAACTGCTAATTCCGCTAAAAGCGCATTTTTCAGGTAAAATGTAGGTAATAAATAGGAAAATTTCAGGTTTTTTTTATTCTAGCCTAAAAGTCCTAAATATAGAAAATCCGGATTTAAGGCCTTAAATCCGTGATTTTCCTCTAGCGCCGGGAAGAAACGGGAAGCTCGCTAGAGCTATAGCGGCTACGTCGTCAACGCTAGCGTAATATAGGTTTTAAATACAGTCGATTCACGTAATTTATATTCGCCTAGAGTAACTCTACTAGCCTAGTCCCGTTTCCTATATCCATATTACGCCTACGATTAATTCTCTTACTAAGTATTAGTACTATTAACTACTATTAAGACTTAGTACCTTATTATAATTACCTAGTTAGTACTAGCCTAATATAGTTATATTATAACTAATTAGTAGGACTTATCCCCTATTAGTCCTATTACCTAGTATTTCTAAAAGTTGCTAAATACGCATTTTTTAACTTACGGTGTCATTTTAATCTCCACGAGCTCCAGGGCTGACATATAAGCGCATCAGTCACGTACGTATTATGCAGGTATAATGCGCATATTTTTGTAATATACAGGTTTCCCAGTTTGCCGATGTATATTTATAACTAATAGCTACCTCTTATACCTTATCTATTAAGGCTCTATTAAAGCCCCTATATTTAATAACTTTATTTACTCCTAGGTTCTCCCTTACTATAACTAGATTATTAATAGTAATCTATTATTAGTAATTATAGTTAATAATATAAGTATTTATTAGAACCTAGAGCTAGTTAATATAGGAGATAAGGCTAGAGTTAAGTTAGCTTATTTACCCTTATATTTACTAGATCTAAACCCTATTAAGATGTTATTAAGATGTTATTTACTATTCTAAAGGGCTAGATTAGGAAATATTAGGATATTATTATTATATATAAGGAAGATAGATAATATAAGTACTTTTTAGAGCTTATAATTAAGGCCTAGGTAAGGTAGGTAAACCCTAGTAAACTATTCTAAAAGTTAGGCATTATATATAAGGGATAGTATATAGAAGGTAGAGATTATAGGTTAATCTAGTACTATATACTCTATAAATACTATATAAAGGCTCGCTACTATTATAATAGTTAAATATCTAAATAGTTTAACCTATTAAACTTAATAGGACTAAGTAGTAGTTATTATATATATTATTATAATTATTAAACCTCTTACTATCTACGCCCTTATTCTACTTAATACTTATTAGGATATAGCTATATTAATATCCTAATCTAAATAGTAGAGTAACCTTACTAGACGGGGTAATAGAAGGTCTAGCTAAATACTTATAATAATAAGGTAAGGGCCTATTAGGAAGCCTAGCTATAAACTAATTATATAATATAGTCCTATCTCTTTTATAATCCTATTAATTAATACCTCTAACTAGATATATACTAATACTATACTTAATATTAAGGGCGATTTATAACTCTCTATTAGACTTCTACTCCTATATTAGATTTATAATAAGGCCTTTATTTATAAACTTATTATATATATTATCTAGGTTAATAATCTTATTTATAAGCCTACTCCTTTTTATCTACTTAATAAACTTAGTAAGATTACCCTTAATAGGGCTACTCTAGATATCTATTAGAGGTACTAGTATAATAGAAGGTCTTAGAGTATAAGAGGCTCTTATTAGTACTATTATAAACTATAATTAAAGGCTAGATAGCTCTTATACTTACTCCTTAAACTCCTTTTATAACTCTAAGGTTCGTATATTATATAAGGTAGGTAGGAGGGTAGGTAGTAGGGTAGGTAGTAGGATTAGTAGGAGTTAAATTAGTAGGGCGAAAGCTCTACTATAAGGAAGATATAATATAAGAGTAGGTTATTAAAATACTCCTCTAAAAGTATTATACTAATTATATAAGGGAGCCGCCTAGGGGTAACTTCTAAATAAGAAAGGTAACCCTATCTATTACTCCTTTAATTACTTCTTCTCTTCTAACTTTATTATCAAGGCAGCAAATGCCTAATAGACTGATTGTAATTGTATAATTGATTATTAGAGAGGCGAAGCCTCTCCTAGGTATAAAGTGGCCTAGCGGAAGGCTTCCGCTCCCCGTAAGCTAGCTAAGGTAACTACTAGCTATATATATAACAATGCCGCTATAAAGAAGTAAAAGCAACGTCCACGTTACATAATACTAATTAAGGTCCTTAATAATAATAAAGTCGACTAGTAGGCCGATTATTATACTTACTTACTATCTACTACGCATTATTTAGATTAGTTATATTATACTATAAGTTATATTTATAACTATAGCCTTTCTACTTAACTAGATACTAAACCTTCCTACTAGATACGCGTTTACTAATAATTACCTCTATTTTATAATTATCTAATTTATCTATAGGGGTATCTATTTTATTTACTAGTAGAGGTTAATAGTTATAAATACAAGCGTAAGGATCTAATAATTTTAGTAATAGTTTAAGCTAAGTAATAGATATAACAGGGTAAATATATATAAGTAGGGTTAGCTAAAGTTAATAGGCTAATAGCCTAACCCTTTTAATTACCTTAAAAGGCCCTATATATTATTAATATAGTTTTAAATTTATTACCCCTAGGATTTTATAACCTCCTCTAAGTCTAAGGTAGGCTTTATTACTAGCCTCTATTAATACTACTTTATATTTACTATTATAATATAGTTTAAAGAAGATATTAGTAAAGGCTATTAACTCCTCCGCCTAGTCTTATTTAAGCTATTATAAGCGGCTAAAGTCTTCTATAGGGAGCTACTATAAGAGTATAGTAAGGGTGTCCTATATATTAAAACTATAAAGTACCTTATTAGGAGAAACGCTAGTTACTTAACTTTTTAAGTTATTAAGGTATCCCTATATATAGGGAAGGACTACGCTCTAATTAGAACTATCTATATTTTATATTATATAGTATTATAGCGCGATTTTAACTATCTAATTTATTTACTCTAATAGGCTATCTATTTAAGTATAGTAGGCCGTTAAGGTTAATAGTTCGTAGCCAAGCTTTTAAAATACCATTCTCTAGAAGGATAATATAAACTTACTATCTCTATTACTAATAATCCTGTAGGGTATACCCTAACTATAAGCTATAAGATTAGCGAGGACTACGTTAGCCTATTAGGCCACTATCTAAATAGTCTATCTAGGTATAAGTAAAACCCTTTTCAAGAATTTATCTATAATAGTAAGGAGGCTATTATAGCCTTCCGTACCTATTAATAGAAGCGCTATAATAAAATCTATTACTATAATATAGAAGGGAATTATAGGTCTATCTATAGGGACTATACTTCTATAAGGCTTATATTATTTTATCTAGTTAAGTTAATAGTCCGGATAGTACTCTATATAGGTCCGTAGGTACTATTATAAATAACGGATATATAGAGATACTACTATTTATTTATAAGTATAATAATACCTACTATAATACTACTAATTATAGGCTAGCTAGAATATATCTTTTTCTAAGGTATTTAGTATATATAATCTTTCGCGGCTATTATCGAAATTTATATAGTAGATTAGTCCATCGCGGACCTTAAAGCGCAACCCCTATAAAGCCTTAACTAGGTCCTTATTTGCTGGCATAAGCATTTCTAGTAGCTGGGACTATTAGCTATCCTATTAGTACGCCTAGGTAAGGCGCTTTTTAAACTCCTCTGATATCTTAATAAGTATAATGTAATAAATAAGACTTAGTGAATTATTATACCGTAGGTAAGCCTCTATAAAGGTAGCTACGTATAAGGTATTAAGTATAATAGCCTCTTATTAACTATAATTAATAAGGCCCTTATTACCAAAGTCTTTAGTATATAAGGTATCTAGTATTCTAATAGTATTAATAGAGTTCTTCCCGTCCCCTTAAAGCCTAGATAGCGTATCTAGGATAATATTAGATTTCCCTCATTTATACTTTATTATAAGGTTAAATTATAATAGATATAATAAGGCGCGGATTAGCTATAAATTAAGTTTATCTATTAAGGAAGTAGTAAGACTAGTTTATTATAAGATAGGTACCGCTACTAAATAATTAGTATAGATAATCGTTAGTAGTCTCTAGGATAATTTAATAAGGTAGCGAGTTCTTCTTATAACCTATATAATACTAGCTACTTCTAGTTTAGTTAGCTAGTAGTTCTATTCGGCCTAGTTAAGTATCTTACTAAGGAATATTATTAGTTAAATTAAGGTCCTAGGAAAGCCTTCTATTATATTATCCTTAATGTAATAGATTATTACTATAAATCCCTACTTTTTAGAAGTATCTAGATCTATAAATAAGATCCTTATTTTATTAAAATAGATAAGAAAGGTAGGACTATTAAAAGTAGACTTTAAGTCTATAAAAGCGTTCTTCTTATTATTAGTAGGATTATATACTACTTATATAAACTAAATTTTTCTCGTGAAGCCTTTAATACCCTTAGGAAGTAAGCTAGTAAGGTTAATTTTATATTTTAATAGTAGATCTACACGCTAAGCGTATCTTAGGATAGATAAATATAACTAGCTTATAAGTCCTAGGAAAATCTTAAGATCCTATAGTAAAAATAGGAATAGTAAGGTATTAATTACTTTAAGTTTCTCCTCTAATATAGATAGGCCGAGGGAATCTACCTTTTAGCCTAGTAAGGTAATAGACGGATAGCTAAGGAATATTTTCTTTAGATTAAGACTAATTTAATAGCTTTAATAGAGGCTAAAAAGCGCTCGTAGGTATATAAGGTACTCTAGTAAGGTTTTTAAGAAAGTAATTATATTATCTATATAAGCTCTTATAAACTTCCTAAAAGGATAGAGGAGCTTATTAGTCTATCTCTAAATATAGGGTAGTAAGCCCTTATAGCCTATTAGGGTAATGTAGTACTACTCCTATCCCTAATATAAAATAATAGTGAGTTTATATCTATCCCGTTTCTATATACTAAACTAATAAAATTAACTAGTACTATTTATAGTAGATATAAATAGGAACCTAGCTACCGCGGAGGTAAGTTCTAATTATAAAGGTAGGAGGTAACTATCTAATTAAGTAATTTTATTTAGGCCGCGTATATCTACTATTATATAGCCCTTACATCCTTCTAGCGTATCCCGCTAGACTATAAAAACTAGGTAGCTATAAGGTATTAGTTAGTTTAACTATAATATTTTCCCTTAGGAATATAACTTCTTAAACGTCTCGTTAATTAAGTCTTTATCTTTCTAACTAACTGGATATATATATAAGGGCTTAAGGTCTATATTAGGCTTTAGTAGTATTAATATCTATTTACTTTCCGGGATATCTACTATTATACCTTAATTAGTCTAGATTTTAGGGAACTTAACTACTACTTTAGTAATTTTCTATACTACTCTAGGTAGTCTATAGACTATAATACTATTAGGTAGTATATATTTAAGAGCGGGGTTAACTATTATAATTAAGGTCCTTATTATAGAAGGCTATATTATACTAATATATACTACTACTACTAGGACCGCGAAGCCTTTTATAATAGTCTTTTATAAGCTTATATTACTAGCGGCTTTATAGGCGTCTATTAGTATAGTAAGATAAGCGCCGTCTTAATTATACTTAATAAGCGACCTAAGCTATACCTTTTAAGGTAGCTATATAAATATAGGTGAAGTATTAAATATATAGACTTCTAATATAGATAAATTAGTAATATACGCGAAGACGCCTCCTTTAAAGCTGAAGTTTTAAGTATATTCTAATTTAAATAAAAAGTCCCTATCAGCTAGGATATCTCCTTTATAGACTACGGGTACCCGTATAGTTAAATATAGTAGAATAATAATAGACGCCTTAGTCTTGATAGTATATTTAATATTAGGTAATAACTATATATAGACTCTAACTAGTAATATAAGGTCTTAATAAGAACCTAATATTACTATTTACTTACCGAAATCTAGGATCGCCTTTTATAGTACTAGGATATCGTTACTAATAAGTAGGTTAGCCTTTAGATCCTCTATAATATAAACTTCTATAATTATTAAGGTAGTTACTAGTCTCTTACTAATAGTTCCGTTAATAAATATTTTAACTAGAGTATACTTATTAGTTATTATAATTTTATTACTAATACCTCGTACTAGTATTAGGGATACTATCTTTTTAATTTTAATATTTAGTAGTACCCTTATAAGATAGGTTCGGTTAATTAGTATAATGGAATAGCCGCTATCGAGGTAGACTTTAATCTACCTACTAGCCTTAGACTATACCACGTTGACGGTAGCGTATTTCTATCCCCTAAAGCTATATCCTAGGGCTTTTAATTAGTCTAGAAGAATGGTTAATTCTACTAATACTAATTAATTAATAGGTGTTATAAGATAGGCTATAATTATCTTCTCAGCTATTACGGGGGCGGATACGGCTATAGAAGGCTTCTATACTATCTAATATTACTTTTATAGATAACTAAATAACTTATTTCTTAATAAGAATATAGAGGTATAAGAGGAGTAGGTATAAATATTTATATTAGGCCAATCTATAAAGTTTACCTTAGGTCCTTATTAACTATAGTTAATAAGGTCCTTATTTATTCCTAAAGACTCGCTCGTATAGAATAAGTTATGCTAATCTTATAATAGGTCTAGTTATTTAACGCTGTAAGCGTCGCCCTATATTATAATATAATACTCCTAATAACTATTAGGATCGCTGTTAGTAAAGTCTTCTACTATATCCTCTATAATAGCCTAGTATACTTATTATAATAAAAAGCGTGGCATATAATTATCCTATAATCGACTACCTAGCTAATAATTCCCTTAACCTAGCCTTATAAGCTATAATAATTATTAGAGCTAAGGTTAATTAGGTTACTATATAGAATCTAACGCGTTTACTAGGCCAGCTATAATTTAAAGCCTTTATACTAGAGGCAAGATTTAAGGGGTATTTTAATGAAACTACTAGCTTTAATAAGGCTATTAATTTATTTAATAAGCCTAGTTATTTTAAAAGGGTAAGAATAGGGGGCGAGTATTACTATAAGACTAGTTACCCTACTAAAATAGCTAGTACCCTGCTCTATTATTAGAAAAACCGTACTAACTATATTACCTGATAGGCCTATATTCGTAACTAGGATATGGTTATAACCTATTACTTAGAGTACTAGTAGAAGCTCTCTACCTACTTATATAAACCTACTATTTATACTTCCTATCCTTAAGTTCTAATAAGAAGTTATTAATAGAGGTCTGGTTAATAGGACGGCGAATATTACGGCGAAGTTTAAAATTAATAGCATTATATATAATATTAAGTTAAATCTTTATATCTTTTAACCTAGCGTCTTTTATAAAGCGTAGTATCTTAGTACTAAACTCCTATAGCTTATAATAGCTAGCGGCATCCTTTATAATAAACTTCTTATATAGTATACTATTAATAGAGATATTTAATAGCTATTAGAACCTTTTTAGTAGTAGTTATACCTATTTATTAACGCTATTACTAAAGGTTACTATCTTTTATTCTATCTTAGAGAGCTTACTATTATACTATTTAAGTACTTATCTATAAAGGCTTAGTTAAAGGTTATTCCTAATAGTAGTAGGATCCTTAAGTAAGGATATTTACTTAGCTTGATTAGTAAATATATAAATATCCTAAAAGTAAGTATCCTTTCTAGTATACTTAATAGTTAAACTAGTACTAATAGATTTACTATTATATATAGGATTAAAGAATCCTAAGTCCCTAGGGTTCTATTAGAAATAATTATCGCCGCCGTTAACTCTAGTTAATATACCTACTTTACCTAGTTAGCTAGGTTAACTAGGCTAACTAGGCTAACTAGCTAGTCTAGGAGGGCCTAGTAGGCTAGGTATAGTAGGGTTCTCCCGAATATATTAAGCTATAGTAGTATTAATAGTTACTTATATAGTAGGGTTAATAGCGAAGGTTACTATACTACTAAATAATTATTAATAGCCGGAAGGATTAGGTTTAGGGCTAATTAGTTATTTATAAATAGCCTCTTTAGCTGATATTTACCTAGTAGTAGTAGTACTATTAAGAGACGAGGTAGTCTATAATTCACTTAGTAAGGGAGGACTATTAAGGAGCTTATAAGAGGCTTCTATTCCCTTATTAAAGCGTGAGATAGCCTTATAAATAGTAGGTTTATTAATTGCCTAGTCTTAAGGCTAAGACTATATAGTAGCCCTAAGGAGGCTAACTACTTCTAAGGACGTGGATCTAAAACGGGTACCTCCTTATCTAGCGGAGGAAGAGGCTTCTTAGCCTAATCTAGCAGGTCTAAGGGTATCCTTTATAATAGAAGAGATAATATAGCGAGCGGCGTTATTAATTAAAGATATAAAGATATATCTAGTCTATATAAATTTATCTAACTAAAAAGCAAGTTCTACTACTTCCTAAGAAGTTTAGGGAGCTATAATAACGGAATATAGAGAAGTATTAAAGAAGAGTAGTAAATTTATTAGGGCCTTAGCAGAAATTCTCTATCTTAGTACTAACTCTCTAGGGTATAGAGAATAAATACTTATTAATGAAGGCTTCTATAGACGAGAAGTCTACTATAATAGCCTTACTATAATATTTATATAAGGCCTCTAGTATACTATTAAGGTCCTTAATAGTAAGGTATATTATTATTAATATATAGTATTTAGGGAAGTCTTTCCTAGGCTAGGAGGACTTAATACTAGTACTATAGAGACGGCGTTTAGTTCTTCTTAAATAGTTAGATAGTATTTATAGAAGATATTAGTGTAAATAAAGGTATTACTACTATTATTAAGGTAGTAAATACCTAATAGACTAATTATAATTATATAATTAATTATTAGAGAGGCGAAGCCTCTTCTAGGTATAAAGTAGCCTAGCGGAAGGCTTCTACTCTCTGTAAGCTAGCTAAGGTAAATACTAGCTATATATATAACATTTATCTACTTTTTTATATATACCCTTATATCTCTTATAAGTATAATTAAAGGGGTCTACTTTATAATCCTTCTTATATTATCTTATAATATAGTACTAGCCTAGAGTATTACCTATTTTATTATAAAGAAGATATAGTTTAAATTATTATTAATCTAATAGAATACTTTAGGTATTATATTATTTAAATACCTTTTATTAGTATATTTCTATATTTCTATATCTCTTTATATAGCTTCTTAGTAGGGCTTGTATTCCTAATTTTACGCTCTTATAAAAGAGCTTTTATAGGATTACTAGGAGTAGGAGTTATAATATAACTACTAGGGTAAATAAGCTATTATTAAGTTATTAAAGTTATTATAAAAGTATTATCTATAAGCTAAGTATAAAATCTAAATATAATATTAATATTAAGGCTATTAAAACCTCTATTATAAAAGTCTTAGATCTCTTACTTTATACTTTACTACTAGTAAAGATTTTAGATATTAATTAGATATTAATATATCTTAGGTAACTTATTATAACTTATAATTACCTTAATTAATACTAAATAAACCCTAATAAGATAACTAAGTAAGAGTATTTATATAAGATATTCTTATTTAAACCTTTATACTTTAAAAGGAAGTTAATTATAACTTAGATCCTATATATAGGACTACTCCTTAGTTATATTTTCTAGAGTATCTTTTTTAAGGATTAATTTTAGGTATATCTTAAACCTTACTAGCTTAAGCTCCTTAATTTCTATAACTTATAAGGGTAATAAGGAATTATCTATAATAGTAACTTATAAGGGATATGTAGAATTATTTATAATAATAACTTAAGAGAGAGAAATAGCCCTAGCTTTTCTTTTTATAATAGTAGTATAAATATATCTAGGTATTTTATAGACTAGTAAACTATAAACCATCTTAGGTTAGAGGAGTTAAACCCCTAGTCCTTATCTTTTATATTATAAGGGTACTACGTAATAACGTGGCTATTAAGTACTATAAACGGTACGTGTATATATATATATAGAACTCTCTATTCTTATTAATTATAAGACTAATTACTACCCTTCCCTTTAGGGGGAATTCCCTCCTTTATATACTATAGGTAAAGGGGTAGCGTAGTACTATTATATACTATAAACGCTATATTAATAGTAGTATTATATTCCTAATTAATCCTTATAATTATCTCCCTATCTAGGCTCTTAGGCTTTAAGAGCATAAAAGGTTATAATTTATAAAAGATACTCCCTTAATAATAGAATATACCTTTAATAAGAGCGTAATAATATAATTAACTATAAGGCCCTCTAAGTTAAGCCTTAAGGAATTTATAGTTTTATTAAATTATAATAATTATAAATACTACTCTTATATATAATCCTTATATTATAATATATTCCTATTATACTTCCTATTATCCTTTATTAATTTATTATAAAAGTAGCTAGAAGTCTTAGTATTTTAAAGTAAATAGGAAGTTATTATTATTAAGGGTTTACTAAGTACTTAAGGCGTACCTTCTTTATATAACTTTAATATTATTCTTCTAGTTATAATATCTTTATTTTTTATTAATTATATTAAGACTTTTTTAAGTCTTATTTATATTATTACCCCCTCTACGCCTTATTATACCTCTTTATACTTCTAGTAATTATTTTATAAGTAATCCTTAGTAATAAACTTACCCTTACTACTAATTAAAAGAAGACTACTATTACCCCCTCTACTTATAATAGTATATAACCTCCCCTATTAAGCTACTCCTAGCTTATTCTTATATTATCTTATATAATATACCTTTATTATATTATATTCTAATCTAAAGAGTTATAAGTCTAATATTTTTAATTAAAGCTTTATTTACTTTTTTAGTAGGATAACTTATACGCGCGCCTCCCCTAGGTTAATAAGGTATAAATATTATAAAGATCTTAATATTAAATATTAATAAGAGATCTCTACTTATACTTACCGCGCTTATACGCGCCTTCTTTAGTCTTTAGATATTATAACTACTTTAAACGCCGGCTCTAACCTCCCTTAATTTACTAGATTCTAGTAAACCTTTAATAGGCTTATTTAATAGTATTATTACTACCTTTACTACGCCTCCTCTACCCCTACTACTATTATAGCTCCTATTAAGGTTAACTTAGCTATTACTATCTATATTATAAATACCCTAGAAGGTATTCTTAATATTCTTTATTAGTATATATATATTACTCTATCTCCCCTTTTAAAGTACTTTTAAAGCCTTACTAATATATTATAAGAGCGCCTCCCTCCTATTATAAAGGATAAAGAAGAGGATAATAAGGAGGATACTCCTATTACTAGTAGTAGTAATAGTAATAGGCCTAGTACTACTACTAGTATAATATAGTAGCCCTCTCTTATAACGCCTTTAGTAGTCTAGCTATATTAGGTATCTTTTTTTTTTATAATAATAGAAATCGTTTCCCCTCTTATATAATATAAACTTATACTCTAGAGTAATCCTACTTAAATCTTTCTAATATATCTAGTATATTAACTAAGTCCTACTTATATAGCTATTAATTATAATTATAAGACTAACCCTTCTACTTTACTAAATACTAAGGTTTATTATAAGAGATTTTATAATTAAGAATAGCTTTAACTTCCTATTTATCTTTATTATTTATAAGCTCTACTTATATAACTTTTATAATACTCTTATTATTACCCTAATATAGCTTTATAAGTAAGATATAAAAGATATTATATATATAAAAGGTATTAAGTAGCTATAACTTATACGCCTAACTACTAATATAATTAAAGACCTTAAAAGGCCCTAGATAATATTATAATAGTTTCTTAATTATTTATATTAATCTAATATACTTTATATTTAATAAGATATAATTACTTATATTATATTATCTTTACTTTTATTATTTATTTATATACTCTACTTATATAACTTATACTTAATATAAGTACTACTCTAAACCTTCCCTTTATTTATAAAGTAATTTAACCCTTTCTTATATTAATAAGACTTCTCCTAATAGTAGCTTTAAAAGCTTTATATCTAGCTTAGATAAGTAGTTATAAAGCGCCTTATATAGAGGTAACCTAGTACTAGTATACTTTATATAATTATATATAAACTCTACTAGATAAAGTAACTCTACCTAGTTATCTTATCTCTAGGTAGAATAGTAGTATAGATACTACTTAGGCGTACTATTCTATCTCTCTATTTAACTATTTATTTAAGGGTAGAAAGTAGTATTAAGCTTTCTTTTTATATTAGTATAATAATATATAGCTACCTAGAAGCTACTTATAAATACTATCCCTTAATTACTAATAATACCTTCTAACTAATTAAACCTTAAAAAGATATTATAATATAATAGGTTAATAATACTAATAGTATTAACTATCTTTATAATAAGTAAATACCTAGCTACCTTAATATAATAGTTTATAACTACTAAGATTATATTATAAACGCCACCCTTCTATTTACTTAAAGGGAGATCTATAATAAAATATATTATAATTTCCTAAAAAGGTCTTATAAGTATTAGTAATAGTAATAGTATATTATAAATAGTATATCTACGCGGCTTTATTAATTAATAGGTTAAGTATTCTTATATATAATTATAAATATCTTATCCTATTAATTTCTAATAGAACTTCCGCCTAATAAGCTCTTATATATACTTTTATAAGTAGTAGCTAGTATAAGGGTTATTATAATAAAGCTTTAAGATTTCTTATCTAATTACTTTATTACTAGGTATAAAAACTACGCTACCCTTATAAAGGACCCCTATCTTATCTATTAATAAAGATATATTAGCGGCCTTTTTATAGCCCTAGGACTTTAATAATTATTTCTTATTATAAATATCCTTATCTCCCTCTTAGAGATATTAGAGTATCTCTAATATTAAGTTATTATACTTATTTTATACGCGCTCTATTATTAATATAATTATAATATACCTTCTAAGTACTATTTAATTAATATTAAATTATCTTATAATAGGGTTTAAGCTTTACCTATACTACCCTATATCCCTAAGAGCGCGTTACTCTCTCCTATTTTTAAGGTATAAGGCTTTCTAAGCCCTATCCCTAACCTTTTATACTATTTATAATTATAAGCCTTATTATCTTATAAACCTTTATAAATATTATATATATAATACTTATTAAAAGGAATATACTTAATATTCTTTAACTTATTTTATAATATTAATAGATAAGTATCTTCTTTATTTATTACTAATATATAGTCTAGTCGCCTTAATAAGATATTAGCTAGGTTCTTAGTACCTATATAATAATATATCTTAAAGTTATATATTATAAGCTTTATTACTTAATATGTTTATCTCCTTATTAATAATAATATTATCTAGAAATACTTTAAGTTATTATAATTAATAATTATTATAATTAGGTATAAGCTACCTTCTAAGAAGTACCTTTATACCTAGAATACCTTAACTATTATAAGTAATTCCTAGTTATAAGTCTTATATCTAGTTTCTACTAAATATAACTTATAAGAGTAGAAGGTAATAAGATACTATTCTACTTCCGCCCCTTTAATATTAATTAAAAACTTTTATAATAAAATAGTTATAATAACTAGAATTAAAATATTAGTCTCTAGTTAGATTTCTCTTATAAGGTTAAAATATATAAGTAATAATACCTCTTAAAAGAGTTACTTTAACTACTTAAATACTACTCTTATAATATTACTTAATATTAACTTTCTATTTTTAATATATAAATAGTTATTTTTTAGATAGTCTATTAATACCGCGGTTATAAAGGAATAGTACTTAATAAAATAATAGTAGAAATTAGTAAACCTTAAAAAGATTTAAATATCCTTAATACTTCTAGGTTCTAGCTATTCTATTATAATATCTACTTTATATAAATCTATATATATACTATTATAACTAATAATAAAGCTAAGGAATTCTACTTCTATTATTATAAATTTATATTTCTTTAAGCTAATATAAAGTTTAAATTTATAAAGATATTATAATACTACCTTTATAACTCTAATATAAGACTTTTTATCCTAGGAGTAGATAAGAATATTATCTAGATAAATAATATATATAATATTAAGTAGTCCTACTAGGGCTTTATTAATATATACTTAAAATAAGGTAGATATATTAATAAGTCTAAAAGGTATAATTATATATTTAAAATAGCCGTACCTTATATAGAATATAGTCTTCTATTTATTACCCTTTCTTATTTATAAGTAATAATATATATCTTTAAGATCTAACTTAGTTAAGTACTTAATACTAATTAATCTTATTAATATTTTATTAATTAATAGAAGTAGATAGTAGTTTTTAATTATAATCTTATTAAGCGCCTTATAATTAATATATAAATATAATATTCTATCCTTTTTTAGTATGAAAAGAATTAATATACCTATTAGACTTATAGAATAATAAATCTATCCCTTTTTTAAAGCCTACTTAAGGTACTCCCTTAATATATATAACTCTTTCTCTAATAGGTTATAAAGTAGATTAAAGGGAGGTTCTTTAATCTCTTTTATATTAATTATATAATTATAATATATATAGTTTAATAGCGCCCTAGTATTCTTAATTAAGAAGATATCTTAGAATTCCTAAAATTCTAAAAGGAGCTTAACTTTAGGTAGTAGGCTTTTATTACCTACTCCTAAGTATATTATAATAAATATAATATTATTAAGCTACTCCTCTAAGCCTTTAGTAGTATTAAAGTACTCCTTAATATTACTTTTCTTAATAGGGAATTACTAGTTTTATATAAGTTAATCTACTTAGGGATTTTATTCTTCTAACTATAAATACCTAGGGTAGAAGTTATAATTAAGGTTTATTATTATATAAAAGGCGCCCTTATAATATTATATAATATTATTAGAATTAATAAATTTAATTTCTCTTATATAAAAACCTAGTAATAATATTAGGTTCCCTACTTTATTATATAAGGTATTACTAGAGCTTAAGTCTATTTCTTAATTCTACTCCTTTATTAAGTATATATTAATATAATTAATATCTACTCTAAAGTTAATTAATATAATAAATTCTCTTTATAAGCTCTTAAGCTCTATTTATATTATAATAATAAGTTATTATATCTACTTCTTCCCTTATATTATAATAGCAGATATAATTATAATACTTAGGGGTTTTTTAAATTTAAGCCTCTCTTAGCTAGCTTATTATTAGATACCTTATTAGTTATAGGCTTATTAGTTATAATACTTATAACTATTAATTTTATACTCTAGTAATCCTTAATTATATATCCCTTCTTTTAATAATTATAATACTTAATAGTAGAGTGGTTAGGCTTAAGCCTTTAAGGAAGGTATAATAATACCTTAATATTACCCTACCCTTCTTACTTTATATATAGGCTATTATCTCTTCGCCCTTAGAAATTTCCTCTTCCTCTTTAAGGATATTAACCCTTAGTAGGAGTATTATCCCTTTAATCTTTATATATAAGTAGTATTATATAAGGCTCTAATTAGGTCGCTAATATAATAAGAATATCCCTTATCTCTAGGATATTAGGTTATATTATAAGTTAATTATAAAGATCCTTATATAACTTATTTAAAAGGTTATTATAAAGTATATACTCTATTAATAACTTAAGCTATCTTTCTAACTTAATAAGGTAATTTATAAAGTCTATAATCTTTTAATATTCCTTTTACTTAGCTTCTAAGTAGTACTTACTAGTTATTAGATATTAATTTTAAAGATCTTTTATTTAATCTATTAAGAAACTATTAAAGTATTCCTAGGACTATTTATCCTTTAGTATATCCTTTATATACTCGCGTTATATAGCCTTACGGTCTAGGGCTATATATTATAACGCGTATTAGATTTTTATAGAGTTATTAAGAAAATAGGCTATACTTATTTTAATTATATTAACTATATTATTAAACTATTCTTAATATTCTTATACTAACTTCCTATTATATATACGTAGGTCTTATAACCTAAGAATATAGGTTTTATATTAAGGACGCTTTAATTCTAATTCTTCTATTAATAATAGGTAATATTAATAACCTACTTAAGCGGTATTATTAGTATATATTTCCCGCTCTAACTCTTATAAATATTATTATAGATCTTATATCTACTACCTCTTAGAGACTTCTTCTTTAAGTTCTTATATCCTTTATAATAGTACTTCTTAGGTTTTAAGTAGTAGGGACTAGGTTTATACGCCTAGTAACTACCCCTAGATAGTTAGTTATAATTATAATATATCTATTATTAATTTATTAACTAATTCTTAAGACTTACTTTCTTTATAAGCTTAATCCCTTATATTTAGGTAGGTTATCTACGCTAGTTAATTAACCTTTTTACTTTATACTTATAATAACCCTTCTCCGCTTATCTTACTAATAGTTAGGCTACTACCCCTAAATAGGGTAGAGTAATTAGAATATAAGGGTACTACGTAATAATATAGCTATTAAGTACTATAAACGGTATATATATATATATATATATATATAGAACTCTCTATTCTTATTAATTATAAGACTAATCGCTACCCTTCCCTTTAGGGGGAATTCCCTCCTCTATATACTACAGGTAAAGGGGTAGCGTAGTACTACTACGTACTATAAACGCCACGTTAATAGTAGTACTGTATTCCTAAGTAGTCCTTATATATATCTATTACTATAGATGTACTAGTAGCTAATAAGGTAGCTATCCTAGTCCTATTACACTAATTCTAACTATAAGTAGCTACTCTAAGAGTATAAATCTAATAGCTTATAGGTCTTTTTTAAAGAAGGAGTATACTTATAGTATCCTACTTTATAAAGGGAGACTAACTATTAAGAGCTTACTTAGTATAGTCCCTAGCTCTTTATAAAGTCTTTTTACCTACTAAAGTAAGATCTAAAGAACTTCGCTTATACTAGCTCTATTCTATAAATTAAGTAGTATAGTAGACCTACTATATAGTCTAAAGACTAACGAGTATTATACTAACTAACATTTACCCCGAACTTAATAATAGCCCTTATAGGATTCGAACCCACGTAGTAGCTATATCTAGTACAGGTCTATTATACTAATAGTAGTATATATTAAATACCGCTAAGGCGTTATAATAGTAGTATAAGTAGTAGTAATATAATTTCTAATCTTAGTTAGATTATACTTAAAATTAAGGTTCTTACCCCTATTAGGTCTAAGACCTAATATATTATTAATTATAAAAATAGTAGTATTATTTAAAGCTAGAGTTTATAAGTTACCTATTTTTATAAAAAGATTACTAGCCTTATTCTTAAGCTTATATTATTAAGTAGCCTAGTTAGAATACTAGGAGTTAAATAGATAATCTTATATAGATTCTATCTTATTTATATTTATATTTATATTTATATTTTATACTCTACTATCTAGCTACTTAGAGCTAATAAGGGCGGTCTATATCTAGCTCGCTAGAGGAAACTGTAATCTACGGAAGAAAACCTCCTCTCCTACCCTATTTACTATTATATATCTAGAACTCTAGATACTATATACTACCCTATCCTGTACTCGATATACCGTCTTATCTCTTCTTTTACTAGGGTTACCTACCCCTTTACCCTCCGGTTTTCTACCTTATTTCTCCTCCTATCCTTTAGTAAATAACGGTTAAGTAATTATAACTAGATAGAGGGCGTAGAATATCTAGAGGGTAACTTAGAAGGCGTTAATAGTATTTATTTAAGAGTATTTATAACTTATTACTTTAAGTTTAATACCTATTCTAGGATTAGCTAGAAGTTCTAACTTAAAAGTAGAAGAGAAGGAGGAGGAGGTAGAGGTATACTTAATTATAATATATTAGGAGGTAGAGGTAGACTTAATAGGAGTAAGATAAGAAGAAGGGATATATTATAAGACCTTACTAGTAGTTTAAGCCTATTAAGTTATAAATAAAGTATTTATAACTAAGCTTAAGGCTTTATAAGAAGTCTAAGTAATAATAATGTTATCTTAGAAGTACCTCTTAGAGTACCTCTACTAGTAGTTAGTATATTAGGTATAATATTAGGCTCTAGAATAGTACTTTTAATCTTAGTTATAATATCCTTAAGCTTATTATTAGATATATACTTCTTAGTACCTCTCCCTTAAAGTTAAGGCTTATTTATTAATTATAATTTAAGTTATAAATTAGGCTTATAATAGGCTTCTATCTACTTAGATTTAAGTAGCTACTTATTATACTAAGGAGTTATAATAAATATATTAAAAGTAGTAGTAGTAGTAAACTTTATAAAGATAAGATATAAGGTAGTAGAAGATTATATAAGTAGTAAGTAGGCTAGTTAATTATACTATTATAAAGCTACTATATAAATAGTATATTACCGCGTATTATTAGGACCTAGTCGCCTAGTAGGAATAATAATAGTATAATAGTAATAGCGGGATAGTAGAACTATAAGCTAGGATTAAAATACTAAGGATTAGATATATAGGATAATTTATAGCTTTATTTAGACGTTAAATAAGAGTTATATAGCCTATAAACGCGACCGTATATCGTTAAGGCTTTACTACCTAATTTTGGTGGGGGACGTTCGACGATTTGCGGGCCACTAGCGTCAAATCAATGGCTTTATAAACTGCTATAAGACCGCTATATGAAAATTTTCCAACGATACTTCCGCTGCCCGCTTAATTATTCACACTAGCCTCGATTCCTTCCACCGTCTTCTTCTCCTATCCTGATCGCAGACAAGCCATGCTTCTACTATTACTTTAGCGCTCCCTCTGCTAAGGTACTCTCGGTCGATGTAACTGGGACTATAGCAGTAAGGATTATAGGTAGCCTCCATCGTCGCGGACAGCTATAGGTAAAAGACTAACTATTTCAACAAATTGCACGCCCTATGAAATACGCTATTGTGGACTCATAGAATTGCTGCGACTGGCGTCAGTTGCGGAGCCAAGGCTTAATCACGTGGTCTGGTCTCCGACACTGCGACTCCCAAACAGATTCCCTCAACGAAAAATCTCTGAGTCGGTATTCAGTACCGCACAGAGACACAGCAATGTCTTCCAAAGACAATCACACGTCTTCGAAAAAGCGATGCGGTATGAAGCCCATTCCACTGGTCATTATGAAAGACATTGACTCACATTTCCCAGGTGTTTTAGGAGCAACTGGAGCGGTGGGAACGCGATTTATTCTCCTGCTTGCTCAACATCCGCTACTAGAACTGGTAGCTGTAGGAGCTTCTGAAAATTCAGCCGATAAAAAATACTCTGATGTCGTGCGTTGGAAGCAGTCGATCCCAATGCCCGCAGAAGTCGCAAATTTGATCGTCCGACGCTGCGTACCCATCGAATATACAGATTGCGACATAATCTTCTCCGGCCTCAATTCTGATGTGGCTGGCGATGTTGAAATGGCCTTTCTTAAAGCAAACTTTGCCGTCTTTTCAAATGCTAAAAACTTCCGATTGGCACCTCTGATTCCGCTGATTGTTCCGGTGGTCAATCTAGGACATATTGAGTCAATCCTAACACAGCGTCGGCATTACCAACTAGATAAAGGCCTTCTTGTGTGCAATTCAAACTGTGCGGTCATCGGCCTCGTCATCCCAGCCGCAGCCCTTATTCAAAGGTTCGGACCTATCGACCAAGTGAGCATGGTGACTATGCAGGCCGTATCAGGAGCAGGCTATCCTGGCGTCAGCAGTAAGTGATCAAGTCTTCTGCCCATAAAGCGTCCAGGGCCCGGTATATTCTACACATTATAGCTAACTGCATCAGGCATGGACATCCTTAACAATATCATTCCATACATCCCAGGAGAGGAAGCCAAGATTCCAGCTGAAGCTCGCAAGATTTTAGGTAGCTTGAGTACGGACCTGCCTGGATTTATCGATGAACCCCTCCAGGTTTCCGTTGCCTGTAACCGTGTCCCGGTGCTTAATGGCCATACAGTGTGTGTGTCGTTGCGATTCGTAAACCGACCTCCGCCGACCGTGAGCGAGGTCTGTAACGCGATGAAAGAGTACACCTCAGAGGTGCAACTCCTAGGGTGTCCTTCGGCTCCACAACACGCCATTATCGTTTTAGACGAGGCTGATCGACCGCAGCCTCGCCTCGATATAGAGACGGAAAGAGGATACGCGTGCAGCGTCGGAAGAATCAGGGAGGACGAAAGTGGTATCTTTGACATCCAGTTCGTGGCCTTGAGCCACAACACAGTTCTGGGGGCTGCAGGGGCATCAATTTTGAACGCGGAGAGTGCAATTCTGAAAGGCTACATATAGCCTTTGAGTAAGTTGGTTTTCAATCTGAATATGGCATGAGAATACGTTTTATCCTGATGAAACTTGAAATGTAGAACTTATACTTAGACATTTCCTAGCTGAGGTATTCTCTCCGTTCAATCGATGTCAACTCCCGACGCTCTCATCGATTTGTAAAACACCTATCGTGCTCTCGAGATCACGTCTGTTTCCGCGTGAAAATCAGGCCACCACTGCTACATTGGAGCAAAATGCAAAATCAGTTGGGGCTTCTCGTTCAAAACAAGCTCAAACGTGACAAGCTGCTTCCATGAACAGTTTTGGCGAGAGAATACGTATACGAGAAGGACATGTGCATGGTCGAGGATGGTCTTCGACATGGACTCAAACGAGTCAAAGCTGAGCAAACCTCTCCATTGAGTTGCACGCTCTACACATGAAAGCGTTCCCATTTAGTTAGATGTCAGTCTATCGGCCCGATTCTCGGTTTCCTGGTGATGGGAGACCAGAGTTGGGTCAACCAACCATTTCTCCAGAGTCTGCTGAGTGGGTTTAATATCAGAAAATTCTAGCCTTCCAGGACTGCCGATTGGTTTGGCAAACTCTTCAAACTCCGTCATGATAAGTCGTGTTTGCTGACAATCCACTAAAGCTCGATGATTACGCCAAACCAATTCATGGTAGGGAAATAGAATGGGAATTTTGTGGATAGAGTCGCAGGGAAGGGTTTCCCGTTGTGAGGAGGCACATTCGCGCGAACGTGAGGCATAAGGCCTAGGTATATAATATAATATTTCTTAGGCGTTTAATACACCTTATACTATTAAAGATCTAATCCTCTTATTAATAGTATTAGGGTATAGCTTAAAAAGAGCTAGGCGCTTAAAAGGTATTAATAGGGAGGTAGAAGAGTTAAATTTAGTATAAGAAGGGTAATACTATATTATTTAATAATAACTAGTATAATTTATATATTATAAATTATAAGGAGAGGTATTAATATCTATACTATACTATAAAAGGTAAAGAAGAGATAGAAAGTAAAAACTATTAATATAATAGGAAGGTGCTAAGATATAAGATAGTTAGATTAAATTTAGTAGGTAAACCTATTTATTTAGATATATCTTTTATACTACTATACTAATTTTAGTTATTTTTAGAGTATTAAGTATACTAATATCTTCTTACTATAATAGAATATAGCTAATTTAAGACCTTAAGCTTATTATAACTTATTAGTAAGTCTATAAGTATACTAGATTCCTTTCCTAGACTAGTATAAATATTAGAACTCTAATATTTCTTTATATTCTACTTATATATATTCCTACTCTTAACTATATTTTTTACTTTAATAAAGTTATATAATATATTTATAACTATTTAAAACTTTAAAAACTATAAAAATTAGTATAGTAGTTTAAAAGATATATTATTATTAATAAATTTACCTAATAAAATTCTATATACTAATAGCTAGAATAATTAGATTAATAATAAAAATCCTATTATTATTTATAAATTACTTATTCTACTACCTTACCTACTAATATATCTAATATTAGCTTAAATAGAGGGAAATATCTATCTTATTACTAGGTATATAATACTATTAGAATAATCTATATTACTATATAAGTTTATAAGCTAATACTATTATATTTATAAGCTATCTACCTACTAATATATCTAATATACTTCCTACGTCGGCAAGATCTTAACTCGCCCCTATGCCCTTGGCAAAGGCCTTTGGCCCGCAGGCCCGGGGCCGGCCCCGGGGGCCCCGCGCCAGCCCCGGGCCTGTTACAGCGTGTCGCAAGGCCCCGGGGCCGCTCCGGGCTCCAAGGGCAGCGTCACGTGACTGCTGACTAAGCAAAATTTTAGAAATTTATCAGTCTATAGATTTTAAGAAGTCACGTGACTGCTTACTAAGCAGAACTTTAAAAGTTTTGATGTTCCATGATCGACGGGGAACTCGGGTAGCGTACCCCGGAGCCACCCCCAACGCCACCCTAAAAGCGATCCCGGAATCGATCGATTCAGCCGATTCCTACGCGGGGGTGATGCGCCAGGGTGGGCCGCAATGGGGGGCGACAGCGTGGTAGCCATGTTAACTCGGGGTATTGATGATGATGCGACAGCGTTGGCTGCGGGAACCGTAACGCTATTGCCTAGCGCCCGGAAGCCTAATCTTGGGGAGGCGCGACGCTATTGCCTAGTGCCCGGAAGCCTAATCCTGGGGCGGCCCCGGGCGCTAGGCAGGTTGCCCCTGCGGCCCCTACAGCCCCAGGCGGACTCGTGTCTGCCCCTGCGGCCCCAGGGCAAGCTTTCTCAAACCACGGCCCTGGGGGCCCGGGGCGGCCCGGGGCCGGCCCGGGGTACCCCTCCGGGTTTTCAGAAATTGCCGACGTACTATTTACCTTAACTACTAATATATCTAATATTAGCTTAAATAAGGGGAAATATCTATCTTATTACTAAGTATATAATACTATTAGAATAATCTATATTAGTCTATTACTATATTAGCTAATACTATCGTATTTATAAGTTAAAAATCCTACTATTTATATTATCTACTAATATATCTAATATACTTCCTACTATTTACCTTATCTACTAACGTATCTAATATTAGTCTAAATAGGAGGAAATATCTATATTATTATTAGGTATAAAACGCTATTAGAATAGGTATATATATATAATATAGCTAATACTATTATATATATAAGCTAGCTACCTACTAATATATCTAATATACTTCCTACTATTTATATTACCTACTAAATACTAGGTAGTAGGGGTAATTTTCTAATATAAGAATCTTGAATTTTTATAGGTATTTTCTAGTAAGCTATATAATATAATTTAAGTAGAAAATATTAAGAAGTATTAGTATAAATATAAGTAGAGTATAAAGAAATATTAGAGTTTTAATATTCGCGCTAGTCTTAGAGGGGTAATTAGAGTACTTATAATTAATTAATAAGGTATAATAAGCTTAAGGTCTAAAATTAGATATCTTCTATTATAGTAAGAAGATAAGTTATTAAATAATAAAAATAAGATAGAAAGAAAAATTAGTTAAGTAGTAGGAATATACTAAGATATTAGATAGTTAGATTAATATTAATAGTTAAATCTATTAATAAGGATATATCTTTTAAACTACTATACTAATTTTTATAGCTTTTAAAGCTTTATATAGTTATAAATAAGCTATATATCTTTATTTAAATAGAAAATATTATAAAGGGTAGATAGGTATATTTATAAGTAGAAAATAAAGAAATAGTTAAGTTCTAATATTTATACTAGTCTAGGAAAGGAATCTAGGGTACTTATAAATTAACTAATAAGTTATAATAAGCTTAAGGTCTTAATTCCTAGATATTCTATTATAGTAAGAAGATAGCTATCTATAATATATAAAGGAAGGAATTCCCTTTAAGAAAAAAAGTAGTAACTAGTCTTATTACTTATAAGAATAGAGAGTTCTATATATATATATATATATATATACACTCCGTCTATAGTACTCGATAGCTACGTTATTACGTAGCACCCATACGTAACGCTACTGAAACTAGGAAGGTGCACATAGATTAGATAAGGACTCTGTTGTAGACTAATGCAATCGACATGCAGCGCGTAGAGCCCCGCCAACCTTTGTACTACCTATCAGCAGCTCTCGATTTGGCATACGATTGTTCCGCTCTTCGCGATTCTCATGTAGTGGATTCGGCAACCTATATACAAATCAGAGAGCCTCGGAAAGCAGTGTGTTGCTATTGAGCACGGTTATAGACAGTCGATTGACTGCCTAGCAGCCAAACCTACTTGGTGAATCGGTGTCGAAAGCATCGAGGCTTCATCATGAGCGCGTCTGCCCTAGCTCAATTCGGCACCAAGCATATTGCTAAAGGCATTGGTCGACTTGCAACGGAGGTTATCGAAAGTGGCTCTGGTAGTTATGTCACCATGGTGGGAGGCCGCAGGAGTATGTTGAGGTCTTTGTTCTATCACTCGGCAAAGCTTGCCTCTTTCTTCGTTGTGAGACACATACCATGAGTATCAATATACCGAGAATGGAGAAACCTGGTCTTTGTAACAGTGACACTAATCTCGAATACTTATAGTGCTTGATTTCACGTGCGGTATCGCAGTCACGAACCTAGGCCATTGTCACCCCGCTGTTACGAAGGCCGCCCAATTGCAGACCGGAAAGCTTGTCCACGGACAAATCAACATAGCTTTTCATAAACCTTACCTTGACCTGGTCCAGTCACTTTTACCTTTGATGCCCCATAAGTCGCTGGACACGTTCTTTTTTTGGAACTCAGGAGCCGAGGCTGTCGAAGCGGCGGTCAAGCTGGCTCGACATGCAACCAAAAAGCAAAACATCATCGTCATGCAGGGCTCATACCACGGCCGCACTTTCGGTACGATGGCTATGACGCGATCGAAGACTATCTACGGCGAGAGCTACGCTCCACTAATGCCTGGCGTATTTTCTGTTCCTTTCCCATATTGCGTACAATGCTCAGTCGCCAAATCTTCGAATGGCAAGTATAGCTTTGAGCACTGCTGTATGGATCCTGTGCTTCAATTAGAGCTTCTTTTGAAACGTGAGACTGCGCCGTCGGACACTGCAGCCATTTTCATCGAGCCAGTGCTTGGTGAAGGCGGATACGTCCCGCCTCCGTCAGAATTTCTTGGTAGGATCCGCGAGATATGTGATAAAAATAACATTCTCTTGGTAGCAGATGAGGTACAATCCGGATTTGGCAGGACGGGAAAGATGTTCGCGATCGAGCATTGGGGGGTCAGGCCAGATGTCATGATCATGGCTAAAGGCATCGCAAACGGCTTTCCTCTCTCCGGAATCGTCTCTCGGAAGGAATTGATGGACATGCAGGTACCCGGGTCGATGGGAGGTACATACGCGGGGAATGCAGTCTCTTGTTCAGCGGGAGTTGCCGTTGCGAAAGCATTCAAAGACGAGAAGATTCTAAACAATGTCGCTGCTCGCGGAGCAGAATTGAAGGCCATGCTTGACGCAGCGAAGACTGATCCCAAGACCAGCAAGGTGATTTATGACGTGAGGGGGTTGGGATTGATGTTGGCAATGGAATGTGTTCCTGGGCATGGTGAGTGATCCTCGGAGTGATTATTACTTGACCAGAAGAGTATTTTGCGACACGCGATGTATTTTGGCACTCTTTACTGACCAGAGGTGTCTCTCATTCACACATCGCTGTCAGAGAGCAAGAAACTAAAGTGAGGATTTCGCAGGCTACGCATCCAAAATACAGGCGAAGTGTATGGCGAAGGACATGCTCGTGCTGACGACTTCGATTTATGACACCATCAGATTTATACCGCCACTTAACATCGCGAAGGAAGATATGGCAAAGGGATGCCAAATCATCAAGGAAGCAATCAACGAGGTAGCCGATGGAGAAACACCACAACAATATGGAACTAGAGGTCAAGCTCTTGAATAGATTATAGTCTATGCTACTTGCTTGAAAGGATACTCTTATAACCTGTATGGATTGTTGATTGATTACCCTGTAAAAGGCAATGAAGGAATGATAAAGTGCGCTATTACTAGAGGGTCGCGATCTTATTACATATAAGACGGTAGTACGGGTACACCCTATCGCGGTATAATACTATATCCCGGTACACGTCCTATCTATATTAGGTATAATAGAAAACTAACTAAGTAACGCTAGCTAAATTAATTAAACAAAGTTATTAAATTAGATAAAATATTTATAGTTTTATAAGGCTTAATATATATATTTACTCCTATCTTAAATAGATATATTTATACTATAAATATTCTAATTAGCTAATATTCTAGCTATCTATATTAGTAATTTCTAAAAATCTAGAGGGGTACCTAGGGCTAGCCCTAGGCCGCCCTAGGCCCCTAGGGCTATAGTTTAAGAAAGCTTGCCTTAGGGCTATAAGGGTAGATACGAGTCCGCTTAAAGCCGCCCTAAAATTAAGCTTCTAGGCGCTACGTAATAGTATTACAGCATCCTATAATTAGGCTTCTAGGCGCTAGGTAATAGTATTAAAGTACTTATAATAGTAATACTATTATATTATTAACTACTTTAAGTATAGTAGTAGTCTTATATCTTACCTAGGGTATATAGTATTATTATTATAATAGTCTTAATTCTTACTATATAAGAGCTATAATACTATAAGCCTAATAGTAATATAAGGTCTAATAGCTCCTTCCTATCTACTAGCCCTAATTACTACCTAGTTACTATTTATAGTCCCCCCTCTTATTCCTTATAAACCTTATAAGGGGTAATAGTCTAACCTATTAGAGTAAGAAATTATTAATATTAGTATCTAATTAGACTAGATAGAAGCTTATAAACTATTTAAAAGGATCCTTTATATCTTATACCCCTTCCGCGTAGGCCTTAAAGGCCTTTAGGGTATTATAAGTAAGTAGGGGACTATATTTAAATATTTAAGTAGTATTTAGTAGTAGCTTTATATTTTCCCTAATATACTCTTATTCCTTTCTTACTATTAAGAATTATAAAATAATAACTACCTAGTCCTCTTAAATTATTTTTAGTAAATTAGTTATAATAGTATCTTTAACCTCTACTTATACCCTTTTATCTTTTATCCTTAAGGTAGTAAAGATTAGTAGTATTTTATTAATTATCTTTTTTATTATAATAAGTATATTAGATTAGATTATAATATATATATCTAGCTGTTCCGCGTAGTTTATAACTCTAATATACTTAGTAATAAGGTTTTTAAAGGCCTTATTATTTAACTTAAAGCTACTTTAACCTCTTTAAGGTATAAGGACTACTAGCGGGTATTAGTAATATCTTATAACTCTATATTAATTAGCTAATAGTAGGGGAGTAGTATTAGTAATATATCTTATAAGGTACTAATAGATTTTATTAGACCTATAATACCCTTTATATATATTTCCCTATCTATTATTATAAGGGGAGCTTTTAGATTTAAAAAAAGCTTTCTAGTCTTAGGACTTATAACCTTTAAGTTAGAAACCTTATTAGCCTTTAAAGATATCTTTCTTATAAAAGGGTCTAGGGGTAGAGGTAAAGAGTTTATTCCTAAGTCTAATAGAGCTTTTTTCCCTTAAATAGAGAGGGGTTATATAATTATTAAGGTAGTATATTTTTTAGGGTTAAAAGTATTTATATTTATATTTATATTTATATTTTATACTCTGCTATCTAGCTACTTAGAGCTAATAAGGGTAGTTTATATCTAACTTATTAGAGGAAACTATAATTTATAAAAGAAAACCTTATCCCATACTTTACTTACTATTATACTTCTAGATCTTTAGATATTATATACTACCCTTTTTTATATTCTTTATACTATCTTATTCTCTTCTTTTATTAGGGCTACCTACCCCTTTACCCTTTAATTAGAGCTTATCTACTCTTATACTACCTTAAAAAATTATTCCTTTACTAGTATAAATTAGCTAAGTATACCTTATTAAATTACTTACTTAATTATTACCTTTAACCTTTTTAAGGTTAATATTATTTAATAGAAGTTATTTAACCCTACCTTTTAAAGTATCTACCTCCTCTCCTTTATATAATTAAGATAGAATATAAGTATATACTTAATATCCTAATACCTTTATTTATACTTATAACTAGTATTATTAATTTTAGATACCCTCCTTTTATATAAGAAGGCGTATAGTCCTATCTTCTTTATATATAATTAAATACTTATAAAGCTCTTAGCCTTAAAAAACCTTATATAAAGGTTAACTCTTATCTCTTAGATCTCCCCTTTTTATACTACTATCTTTATATAATTAAGGATATCCTCCTAGTATCCTAGTTACCTCTCTTTCTACTTCTCCTTTACCTACCTCTTAATCTCCTTAAGGGTAGGGTTATCCCTCCTTACTATTTCCCTACTTCTAGGGCTCTAGTCTACTATTTTAATATCCCCTCCCCTTATTACTACCTAGAGGGCTCCCCTTATTTAAGATTACTTCTCTTTTATTAAAGTTTCTATAACCCTCTTCTTTCTTCCCCTTTTCCCTTTTAACTTATAATAGATCCTTATATTCCCTTCCTTAGTTAGTAGATAGACCCCTTATATTATTAATACTTATAAAATTAATTAATTAAGGCCTATCTTTATTAATAAGACCCTTAATTCTACCTTTAATACTTATATATTAATTACCTTAAAGGCTTTAAGTACTATCCTTAAGTACCTATTTTATATAATTTCTAATATTATAATATTTACCTTTTTTACCTTTAATATCTCCTTTAAATTATATTATATCTCTATTATATAAATTATTATTAGCTAGATTATAATATTATATATCTATCTTATCCTAATTAATTATACTCCTATACTAGTTAAAAAGCTAATAAGGGTAGGCTATTTAGGGGTACGTATTACGTATATATTATTCGGGGAGAAACCCTACTATAAGGATAAAAACTATACCTAATAATTACGGTTCTCTTAACCATTTACAGCTCCTTCCCTCCCCCCCCTAGCAGGCCTATTACTAGGGAGGTAGTAGAGGGGTCGGGTTTACTGCCTATTACATTAAAGTTTTTTTTTAGGGGAAACTTCTTTTCCTTATCTAGGGCCTAGCCCCTTTCTCTTTTCTATCTTTACTAGCTATTTTTAATCTAATCCGTTTAGTATAATAGATGAATCCTTATAATAGATAATTCCTTATAATCCTAGTTATAACGTCTATAACGGGGAGGGTATATATATAAAGGGAGGTAATAGAACTAGTACTTACCTACTAGTCTATTAATGCTAGGCACTACTAGGTAAGAAGGCTAGCGGCCCTAGCGTACTTATAAACTATTAGGTAGGAAGGCTAATATCTACGTATCTTTATACGGGTTAGGCCTCTACTACCTACTATTATACTATAGGGACTACCTAGGTATAGCTAAGTATCCCCCCGCCGTATAGTAGTAAGGTAGTAGATACCCGGTATATTTACCGCGGTTATATCGGCCGCTACTATTAAGGTATATACGTATAGAAGATAATAGGTACTATTAACTAACTAGACCGGCGGCCCTATCGCGCTTATAAGCTATTAAGTAAGGAGTCTAATACCTATATCCTATTTTAGGTTAGGTACCTACTACTTATAACCGTACTATAAGGACTACCTAGGAAGGGGACTAGAGTATCCTCGCCGCCGTACGGTAGTAATAACGGTAGTATATACCTAGTATACTATCTAGCTTATACTCGATTATTAAGAGGAAGGAAGGGCTAGCTTTATAATATTACTATCTTTTTATTATACTATTATTATCTATATATACTATAACTACCCTAAGGTAGGTAGACTTAGGCTACCTAGACCGCGCGGAGCGGAATCGGCTAGAGTATAAAGACGTGGCCTTATAAGAGACCTTATAATAGGTATAGGTATAGAAGTACTATATATATCTTATAATATTATAGAGGTTTTATATTAATAGTATTTCTATTATCTTATACTAGTATTACTAGTATTATTAGTATATCGCGTTTATAATACGCGTAGGGAAGCGGAGGCTATATTAAGGAGAGGTAGAAGGGTATTTATATAGTATATATTTTTTATCTATATTTATATATTCTATTATATTATATCTTTTACTATAATCTTCTAAGAGTTCTCCTTCTATCTTCTCTATTTTTCTATCGCGTTAGCGTTCCTATTCTCGTTATTATTATACTCTACCTGCGTATCGATTTCGTAATAACTAGGTAACCCTAGACGGTACTTCTAAAATACCGTAACACCGTGAGATCTCTTAGCTCTCCTAGTACCGAGGTACTAGAAGGTTCGTAGCCGGTACTACGTACAGGTAGATCTCGTCGCCGGCTAGAGTAGAGGATATACTCTTTATAAACTACCTATTCTTTAATCCCTTAATAAAGTTATAAATTATAACTAATAGCCTTATTAATACTAATAGCTCCTAACTTCTCTCTAAGAGGATTAAGCTATTAGACTCTAGGGTAGAGCTAGTAGTTACTTTAAGGGTAGGAATTAATAAATCTTTAATATAGTAGCTACTAGACTTTAATATAATAGGGTATACTATTATAAGCCCTATTAGAGCGTATTAAGGCTATTTATATATAGTAACTACTAGGAATAACTATATTACTTATAAATAGTTTAGGAAGGAGGAAAAAATAATATATATCCTTTATAATAATATTACTTTTAACCCTAAAAGTAAATAATATAAAAAAGTCTTTATTAAGGAAGATTTACTTTAATATATAATAAGATAAGTCCTAATATTAGGATATAATATAAGGGGAGGAGTTATAAGTAGTAATAGTAGTAGAGGTAGTAGGTTAAAGAGGGGAGGAGGGATACCCGTATAAGGGCTAAGGAGCCTAGTAGGGGGGAAGGAACTTAAAGATAAGGGAATATATATTAAGAGAATATTAATAAAGGCCTTAAAAGTTATAATAGCTATATAAGACGCGTTAAAGGGAGGAATAATATATAAAATAGGATAAATAATAGGGGTAAGGCTTAAATATATAAAGGAGTTTATTATAAAGGTAGATTAATAACTTAAAGAGATATATAAGTTTAAAAAAATAGTAGAAGAGTAATCTTAAAGAGGGAAGATATAAAAGGGTAGAAGGAGCTAGGCGTAGATAGCTAGTTAAAACCTAATAAATATAAGAATAAGTAATATAAGCCTTAAAGAGATAAATTATAATAATAATAATAGGTAATAGTATAAGGAAGGGATCTAGAGTAATAAATAATAAAAAGGCTAGGACCTTAATAGTCTAAATTAAAGATAGGATTAAGAGAGAAATAATAAGGGCGCTTATTAGAGAGTAGCTAGTAGAGAGGTTTAAGATAATTATATTCTTAAGAATATAAGAGATTATAATAGTAAGGTACCTAATTAAAGATAACCTAATACTATTTATAATAAAGATAAAGGTAAGGGAGGAGTTAAAGAAGAATAATAGTTAAGTAAGAAAGGTATATAAGTTAATAAGGGTATTAAGATAAACCTTCTTAATTATAATATATAAGGTATTAAAAAAGGTAGTAGATATATTAAAATAAAAAGAGATAAAGGAGGTAATTATTTAATAAAATAAAAAGAACCTCTTAAGGTTAAAAATTATAAGGGTAGCCTAATTATAAATAGTTATATAAGAGAGGAGAGAGGGAGAGGTAGAGAAAGAGAGAGCCTTACTACTATTAAAGCTCCTTATACTAGAGATAATAGATAAAGTAATTAAAAAGGGCTTAATAAAGGGATATAACCTCTTAAAGTATAAGAGGTAGGAGAGGAATAAAGTTATAATATAATACTTTAATTATTAATAGTATAAATATATAATAAGATATTATAAGAGCCTAATATAATATAAAATCTATATTAATAGGTATAACTTAAGGGAATATAAGGTAAAGGAAGGGGAGATTAAGAGATATAATAATTATAAGAAAAATAGTTATATAACCTAGAAGTAAGAATATATAATTAAAATAAGGAAGTTAAATAAGCTTTATTAGAAGATAATAGAAAATAAGAAAAAGTTATATAAAGGCTTTATAAGAGGAAATAGATAATAAGATACTTAGAAGTAGCCCTAAGGGGAGTAGATAATAGTAGTAGTAAGGAAGAAAAGGAAGCTTATATTAGGATTTAAAGACCTTAATAAGGTTATAATATAAATAGATTCTTAAAGGGATATAAGGGAAAGGGGAATTATACTATTATTAGTAGTAATACTATAAAATAGGCTAAGAAGGTTAATTACTCTTTAAATAATAAAGATAAATTAATAGATATTAAAAGAAATATTAATATAAGAGGCCTTAATTATTAAGGGAGTAAAGGTTAAAAGGGATATTTAATAAAGATTCTTATAAAGATATAAAATATAATAAAACTATTATAATATAATATATAAAGGGAGTAGATTATAATAATAATATTATTATTAAAAAATAAAGAAATATAATAAATAGATATTCTAATTATTTAAAAGCTATTATATATAAAGAGGATAGGTTTAATATATAACTTAAGTAGAGGAGTATTCTACTTAATATATAAAGTAGGGAGGGATATAAAGATATATATCTTTATAAATAAATACTAGAATATTAATAAATAGGGAGTTAAATTTATATTAGAAGACTTATACTCCTTAGAGATATAAGTTATAAGGAAGGAAGGGGGAGTATTAGTATACCTCTAGATATATAATATATGTAACCCTAGCCTAGAGTTTAAGACCTTAATAAATAGCCCCTTTATATTATTAGGGGTAAAGGAGTAGCTAAGTTAACCTAGAGAATATATATTAATAAGAGACTTTAGCCTCTATTATTTAAATTAAAATAATAGGGGTAGATATATATATTATAAAGTAGTAGATATATTAATAAATATTATAAAAGAGAGGGGAATAAAGCTTATCCTATTAAAGGATATAATAACTTAAAGGATAAGGAAAGTAGAAAGTACTATTAATCTAATATTTATAATAAAGGTTATTAAGTAAATATTACTAGAATATTATATTAAGTTAAACCTTTATTATAAGTTTAATTATATCTTAATATATATTAAAGTTAGCCTTAAGATAGAAGTAGTAGTCTTATAATTATAAAAGGTATAAAAGTTAATAGAGTTAAAAGAGATAAAGAGGTAAATAAGCGCCCTTTAATATTTATTATTAAAAGGGGAGCTAATAATTAGGGGGTAAATAATTAGCTACCTAGCTAAAATACTTTAAAGCCTAATAAAAATTATAAAAAAGGAGGTATTATAAGTAAAGCCCTCTTTAAAGGTAAAGTCGTTTTAAAATTTAAATTATATAAAGGTTATAAAGATAGTATTAAAGCTTAGGGTAGAGTATAATTATAAGAGAAGTTAAAGGAGTTTAAAGGCGTAGTAAGAGGCCTAGAAGATTAAAGAGAGGGTATTAAAGAAAGTAAAGGTACTCTATTTTAAAGAGGTAGTATATAAGGTATCTTAAATACTTAATAGACTTTAAAAGCTAGTTAAATAGGGTTAAAAAAGAAGTATACTATCTTAAGAACTCTTAAAGTTCCCTACCCTTAAGAAGGATAGGGAGGGTCTTAAGGTAGAGTTATTCTAAAAGAAGGTAGAGGTCTTTTAAGGGACCTTCTTCCTTCTACCCTTAAAGGTAGATCTAGGTAATATCTAGGGATTTTAATATAAGATACCCTTAATAATAAATATAAAAGTTATTAAAAAAGAGGGTTATAAAGTAATTAATAAGCTAAAATAAGATAAAGTATTAAAGATAAATAGGATCTTAAATAGGTTTTTAAGGATAATAAAAAAGGAGCTACTACCTAGCTTTATATATTTATTTTAAGTATACTTAAGAGTTAGATATTATTTAATAAAGTTTAAAAAGGCTAATATAATTATCTTAAAAAAATTAAAGAAAGAGGATTACTTAAAGTTAAAATTATACTATTTAATTACCCTACTTAATACCTTAAGGAAGGTATTAAAGGTAGTTATTATAAAGAAGTTAAAAAACCTTATAAAGGAATATAAGCTACTACCCTTATAATAGATAGAAGTAAAGAAGGGAAGGTTAATAATAATATCCCTTAAAATAATAATAAAGGTAGTTTATATAATATAAAATTATAATAAATTTAATATAATAAGTATATTATTATTAAATATTATAAGGGCCTTTAATAATATCTCTTATAAAAGGTTACTTTATAACGTAAAGAAGAAAGGGGTTTTAATCCTTATTATAAAATAGGTATAAAGCTTTCTAATAAAAAGAGTTATAATAATTATATTAAACTAGAAGATAAATAGGATAGAAATAATAGAGATTAAAATCCTTTAAAAATCCTTTATATTATTATTATTATTTTTATTTTTTAACTCCCTACTTATAAAAGAATATATAAGGATAAAACTCTAGATATAAATTAAGGGCTTTATTAATAATATTTACTTAATAATATATAATAAAAGTATTAAAGAGAATTATAAGATCTTAATAAAGGTATATAAGATATATCTTTATTAGGTAAATATATATAAAGTAACCTTTACCCCTTATAAGTATAAGCTAGTCTACCTTTTAAAGAGTTTAAAAAGGTTTAATATAAAGGTAATAATAGACTTAAAGGTAATAATAATATACTTTAAAGTATTAATATAAGTCCTTAGACTTTATATTAATAGTAAATTTAGGTAGGACTTATATATTAATAAGATAAAGTTAAAGATAGAGATATAAAAGCTAGCCTTATTAATTATTATTAACTTAATATAAGGTATTATACTTAATAGGATAAGATAGAGGCCGGCGACGAGATCTACCTGTACGTGGTACCGGCTACGAACCTTCTAGTATCTCGGTACTAGGAGAGCTAAGAGATCTTACGGTATTTTAGAAGTACCGTCTAGGGTTACCTAGTTATTACGGAATTAATACGTAGGTAGAGTATAGTAATAACGAGAATAGGAACGCTAACGCGATAGAAAAATAGAGAAGATAGAAGGAGAACTCTTAGAAGATTATAGTAAAAGATATAACGCGATAGAATATATAGATATAGATAAAAAATATATATTATATAAATACCCTTCTACCTCTCTTTAATATAGCCTCCGCTTCCCTACGCGTATTATAAACGCGATATACTAATAATACTAGTAATACTAGTATAAGATAATAGAAATACTATTAATATAAAACCTCTATAATATTATAAGATATATATAGTACTTCTATACCTATACCTATTATAAGGTCTCTTATAAGGCCACGTCTTTATACTCTAGCCGATTCCGCTCCGCGCGGTCTAGGTAGCCTAAGTCTACCTACCTTAGGGTAGTTATAGTATATATAGATAATAATAGTATAATAAAAAGATAGTAATATTATAAAGCTAGCCCTTCCTTCCTCTTAATAATCGAGTGTAAGCTAGATAGTATACTGGGTATATACTACCGTTATTACTACCGTACGGCGGCGAGGATACTCTAGTCCCCTTCCTAGGTAGTCCTTATAGTACGGCTATAAGTAGTAGGTACTTAACCTGAAATAGGATATAGGTATTAGACTCCTTACTTAATAGCTTATAAGCGCGATAGGGCCGCCGGTCTAGTTAGTTAATAGTACCTATTATCTTCTACACGTATATACCTTAATAATAGCGGCCGATATAACCGCGGTAAATATACCGGGTATCTACTACCTTACTATTATACGGCGGGGGGATACTTAGCCGTACCTAGGTAGTCCCTACGGTATAATAGTAGGTAGTAGAGGCCTAACCCGTATAAAGATACGTAGATATTAGCCTTCCTACCTAATAGTCTATAAATACGCTAGGGCCGCTAGCCTTCTTACCTAGTAGTACCTAGTACTAATAGACTAGTAGGTAAGTACTAGTTCTATTACCTCCCTTTACGTATATACCCTCCCCGTTACGGACGTTATAACTAGGATTATAAGGAATTATCTATTATAAGGATTTATCTATTACGCTAAATAGATTAGATTAAAAATAGCCGGTAGAGATAGAAAAGAGAAAGGGGCTAGGCCCTAGATAAGGAAAAGAAGTTTTACTTATAAACGAAACTTTAGTGTAATAGGTAGTAAACCCGACCCCTCTACTACCTCCCTAGTAGTAGGCCTACTAGGGGGGAGAGGGAAGGAGTTATAAATAGTTAAGAGAACTATAATTATTAAATAGAGTTTTTATCTTTATAATAGGGTTTCTCCCCGAATAATATATATATAATACGTACCCTTAAATAGCCTACCCTTATTAGCTTTTTAGCTAGTATAGGAGTATAATTAATTAATTAATTAATTAATCCTCTACTCTATTTCTATTTATAAGCGCTTAATTAGTCTAATTAATTATATTAATTACTACTTTAATTATAATATAATTTAATACTTATAAACTATTTATAGTATTATTAGTAAAAGGGCTTATATAGGTTATAAGGGCTTTAATAGGCTTAAGGCTTATAAGGGAAGGATAGTAGGAGTTATATAATTCTAGTAGGTTACTTAGTAATATTACTTCCTTATCTAAGTTATTATATATCTCTAGACTAAGTAAAATCCCTCCTAGGCCCTCTTTAAGACGCGTTTAAATTACTATTTAGCTTTATAAGTATATTAGGTAAGGGTTATATAATAGGGGTAATATAAGCTATTAAAGTAAATTATAATAATATTATTCTTTTAAAGGCGTATAGAGTATTACTAGGTATATAAAGTATTACTAGGCGTATAGAGTATTACTAGGTATATAAAGTATTACTAGGCGTATAAAGTATTATTAAAGGAACTTTAATACCTTACTTATTAATTCTATTTTATTATAAGATATTTATAGGACTAGATAATTATATAATATTATAACTATTAGCTCTTTACCTAATTAAGTAGCTTTATACTTATACTACCTCGCTACCTCACCTAATATAGGGTAGAGTATACTAAAACTATTACTATATACCTATTATAAGGTAGTAATTAGATTAAGAAGGCCTATTAAAGTCCTAGCTTAAATAGATATTTTTAGTAAAACTATTATACTAGCTCTAGGCTACTTTATAAGTACTTAGTAGGTTCCTAGGTATTCTTATAAGGCTAATACCCCTTTTAAGATACTAGGTATTAAAGCTTATAATAGTATAACTTTAAGTTAAGAATTTCCTCTACTTTATACTTTATATCTTCCCTATCTTTAATAATAATTCTAATTAGGGGTAGAGGTAGTATAATATAGCCCTTAATAGTATTTTAGTAATATAATTCTAATAAGGATATATAGAATACTAGGTAGATTTTTATCTAGTATAGTAATTAGAGGTAGTATAAATTAAATATAATAGTTTTAATTATAAGAAATAGTTTAAGTTTCTTATAATTAAGTTTCTTATATATCCTTTAAGATATAATATTATTATTTTAAAGTATTACTTAGTCCCTCTTTTAGAGTATAAAAGGCTTTTAACTCTTATTATAATATTCTACTTACATATTTTAAGCTTTTATAAGAATATCTACTAAATATAAGTTAAGTCATTCTAGCTCTTTAATAAGCTTAAGGGTATTTATACTAGGGTTAGGCGTAGGTATATCTAATAGTTAAAATAGTATCTAATATCTCCTAATATAAATATAGAAAGGGATATATTTTATAGTATAATAGGGACTATTATTATTATATATACTTTATTAGAGGTAATTAAGAAATCTAGTTATTCTATTAATAATTTATATATATATATAAAAGTACTATTTAATTACCTATTTTTATTACTCTATTAGCCTATCTATTTATTAGTAAAAGGCGGTTAAGAGCTAATAATTACTACTTAAAGCCTATACTAATATCTATTAAAAGTAGGAGGTAAATAGTATATTATAATTACTTATAATTATATTTAATATATTATATAATTAGAAAACTTCTTATATAAATATTATAATAAATTACTTTAATATTATAATTTTATAATAGGGGATATAATAGTATATTTTATTAAAATAGTTTAAAACTACTATAATATAATTATAAGTAATATTATTTATAGGACTCCTACTTTAAGGTAATTTAGTAATAAAGTTAATAGTTATAATTTCTTAAGAGCTATTTAGGACTAAAATAGGTATAAGCTCTTTTTAAGGTTTATATTTAAAATACTTTAATTACTAATAAGTATTATAAGTCTTAATATACTCTTTAATATCTTTACCTATTATAGGCTAATAAAACTATTACTAGTTAGTAGTAGTAATATAATCCTAGCTAAGATAGCCCGTAGTTATAAAGTTATAAAAATTCCTAAGAATCTAGAGTTATAAGCCTTTATTATTAGGTATATAGAATTAATTACCTTAGAAATATAATAGGCTTACTACCTACTTAAAGTTAGTACTACTAACTTTAATAGTATTATTATCCCCCTTAAGCTTTTCTACTATTTCCTCTAGGATAGTTTATAAGAGCTTAGGGATTTAATCCTTATCTTTAAGGTTACCTATATCGGTAAACTAGGAACGTGGAATAATACAGAAAAATGCGGAAAATACGTATATAACAGGCGCGCTTATATGTCAGCCCTAGGGCTGGGAATAATACTATGAGTTGGAAAAGGCGTATTTAGCTGGATTTAATAACTTTTAGAAATACTAAGTAATAGGACTAATAGGGGATAAGTCCTACTAATTAGTTATAATATAACTATACTAGGCTAGTACTAACTAGGTAATTATAATAAGGTACTAAGTCTTATTAATAACTAATAGTATTAATACTTAATAGGAGACTTAATCGCAGGTATAATATAGGTATAAGAAACAGGGCTAGGCTAGGGGGGGGTACTCTATACATATATAAATTACGTGAATCGACTGTATCTAAAACCTATATTACGCTAGCGTTAACGGCGTAGCCGCTATAACTCTAGCGAGCTTCCCGTTTCTTCCTAGCGCTAGAGGAAAATCACGGATTTAAGGCCTTAAATCCGGATTTTCTATATTTAAGACTTTTAGGCTAGAATTAAAAAAACCTAAAATTTTCCTATTTATTTCTAGTATTTTGCCTGGAAAATACGCTTTCAGCGGATTTTCTAGTTTCGGATTTTCTGTTCCACTTCCCAGTTTGCCGATATAGGTTAACTACTACCTACTAGGCTACCTAGCGGCCTTCCTCTACTACTATAATACCTAATTTAAAAAAGGGGATTATTATATAAGATATATTAAGTTTATTATAATCTACCCCTTTTAAAGGTATATCTACTAGGTTCTTCCTCCTAGGCTAATATTATATTTTAAAGTTAAATATTAATAGAAATTTAGCTTAATATACTTATTAATAGCTAAGGGTCTTAGTAGTTAAAAAGGATTTAAGGTTATAATAGTTTATAATAATTATAATTTAATATTAGACCCCCTTTAAATACTTCTACTAAGCCTAGAAGGATATTATAATAGCTAGGAACTCTTAATTAAGTATATTATAATTTATCTTAGCTAGAGTAAGCTTCTAGCTATAAAATATAATAGGATATATATAAGTATCTTCCTATTTCTAGAAGTATATACTTAATAGTATATAATTACTTATATTAGTCTTAACTTAAGATAGTAGTACTAGGTTATAATATATTAATAAGAGATTTATAATAAAGGTATCCTTCAATTAATAGAAGGCTAGTTCTACTTAATCTATTTAATAAAAGGATATAATAGGCTTAGTTAGTTTTATAAGCTCTTATATAATTGTATTATAAGCTTTTATAAATTATTTATAAAAGTTATAAAACCCTAAGGATTATATCTACTTAATTATCCTAGGGATTAATTAATTATTAATAGTTAAGATATACTCTAGATTTATAAAGATTACTTTAAAGCTAATAATATAGCCTAGAAACTCTATTATATTAATATTAAACTTATATTTCTCTAACTTTATAAAGAAGTTATACTCTTTAAAAGCTATTAAAACTTCCTTTATATAATTTTTATAATCTATTAAGTTATTAGAGTAGACTAAAATATTATTTAAATATATAAAAATTATAATATCTACTAGATAAGCTAGGGCTTTATTAATATAAGACTAAAATATTAATAGAGTATTAATAAGTTTAAAAGGTATAATATAATATTTAAAAAGGTTATAATAGGTATAAAATACTATCTTCTATTTATTATCTTTCTTAACTTAGATTAAATTATATATTCCCTTTAAATTAATCTTAATATATATCTTTATATACTATAACTAGTCTAGGATCTTAGAAATTAAAGGGATAGGGTATCTATTATAAATTATAATAATATTAAGAGCTTAATAGTTTATATAAAGATATAATCCTCTATTCTTCTTTTTTATAAATAGAATAGGTGCCCTAGTAGGTAATTTAAAGTATTTAATAAACTCTAACTTAAGATTTTAATTAATATAGTCTTTAAAGATAGCGAGTTTTATCTTAAAGAGGTTATAAAGAGGATTAAATAATAAGGTAGTACTTAATTAAAGGTTTATAATATAATTAAAGGCCCCTTAATAAGGTAGTAACTTAGCGCCTACTTCTTTATTAAATATATTAGTATACTTTAAGTACTTTATTAAGAGTATATTTCCTAATCCTTTAAAAGAAATATAATAAGTATAAATTATATTATCCTTAATTTCTTTATTAAATTTATATTAATTAAGAACCTTAATATTCTTAAGTATCTTTACCTTCCTTAATACTTAATCTATAATAGGATTAATTTATTATAGTTATAAAAGGCCTAAGATTAACTATTATCCTTATATAAGTATTAATTAAAATATAAAATAGTTATATAATATATTAGGGGCGCTTATCTTAATTTAATATAATACTTAAGATAAGGTAGGGTTAATAGTTCTACTATTAATATCTACTACCCTAGTAGCTTTAATATAAAGGGGCGTAATTCCTAAAGTCTTTATAAAGTCTTAGTTAATAAAATTAATTATAACTTTATAATTAATAAGGGCTTAAAGGGTTATCTTAGTATATTAAAGTCTAGTAATTATATATTCCTTTTATAATTATATTTAAGTAGTAATATAATTAGTTAAGTCTATTATATTAAAGGTATTATTTAAAGTAAGTTATAAGGATTTTTATTTAAGAGTTTCCTTTAGCTTTTAGAGCTATCTATTTAGGATATATCTATTCTACCTTAAAGGAGGAGATAAATCCTAGGCTAGAATACTCTTTAAGGCCTTAAATACCTATAATATTACCTTAGATATTATAAGTATATATTTTTTAAGTAGAAGTAGTTTATAAAATTACTTTTATAATCCTTCCTTTAATAGCCTTTTTTAGTATAATCTATATATAATCCCTTATCTTAATATTTCTTTTAATAGTTATTATAAATATTAGACCTCTTTTTTATATTTAAGCTTATACCCCTTAAAGGATTTAAGCTATTTAGTTAGTCCTTTAAAGGGGAATAAGGGTTAGGCTCTTTAGTTTTATTAATTATAAATTATACCTTCTTTTATCTATTATACTCTACCTCTTTCTTATCCTCTAAGGTTTATTTTCTAATCTTAAGGTAATTTTTAGCTTATTATACTACTATCTTAAAGGCTATAAAGGTATTTAGTAGTTTAAATTAAAATTAATAAATTTAATCTAGAATCTCTATTAATAGCTTCTACTTTAAGGTATAATAAATAGTAGAGTTATTCTAAGAAAGATATATTATTAAGGTCTTAAAGTAATTTATAAAGTCTTATATAATCTTATTATTCCTTATTTAAATCCTTTATATTTTAAGCTTTATATTTAATTTAATATCCTTTATAAAGTAGTTCTTTAATAATTATATTTAAAATTTATCTTAATCCTTAATTTTTTTTTACCCTTTAACCTTATTAACTATATTCGCGTCTTAATTCTAGACCCTAGATAAGTATAAGTTATAAAGGCTTATATATTTATACCCTTAATAAGTTAGAAGTTAATAAATAATTATAATTAATAATCTAGAGGTAGATATCTATAAGAGGGTTAGTAAATATAAGGGGTTTATTATATTTAACTCTCTTTTAATTCTAATTAATTAATATAAGTATTCTAATAGTAGGAATATAAGGGAGGGTAGGTACTAGGCTAGGCCTTATACTCTTTATAATTAATTCTAAGAGGTCTATTACCTATCTACTACGTCTAGTAGATATAGTAGGGGTAGAAGTTTATTATACTACTTCTACCTTTAAGGCGTCGATCCGCTCTAATAGCTATTAGTATATATCTAGATTAATTATATCTCTTTAAACTTAATCTACTAGTTATACTAGGGAAGATAATATTATTATAAGGGGTCTACTAGGTCTCTATTAGGCTATTATTATTATAGTTACTATAATTCTCCCCTTAAGTATTCTAGGGCTTCTAGCGTAATAACTATAAGCTAGGCTTTATAAAAAGAAGAATTAATATAGTAGTAGTCTTATATCTTACCTAGAGTATATAGTATTATTATTATAATAGTCTTAATTCTTACTATATAAGAGCTATAATACTATAGGCCTAATAGTAATATAAGGTCTAATAGCTCCTTCCTATCTACTAGCTCTAATTACTACCTATTTACTATTTATACTAAGTTAATATAGCTATTACATTATTAATCCCCTATCTAGGCCTACCCTAGCGTATTACCCTTACGTAGAAATTAGCTAAATTAATCGATTCCAGGGTCGCTTTTAAGGTAGCGTTAGGGGTAGCTCTAGAATACGCTACCTAAGTCCTCTATTAATTATAGAATATTAAAGCTTTTAAAGTTCTACTTAGTAATTAGTTATATAATATAGTTTCACTTAGTAATTAGTTATATAACTTCCTAAAATCTATAAACTAATAGATTTTAAAAATATTACTTTATTAGTAGTTAGACTAACCGCGTCGGGTTAGTACTTTAAACTTATATTAGGTACCTGACTTAACTCTTAGCAAGTTAATACTATATTTCTAGCCTAAGTATTTAGGTTAGTACTAATAATTAGTACTAAGTATTCGAGTTAATACTATAAGGTAGTACTAAGTATTAATACTAAAGTATTAACCCGACTCGCTAAGATATTAGTTCTACTATATTATTTTACTAAGACTATTATATCAGGAATATTTTTTATTTATAATAGTATTTCGTACTATATATACAACTTACTAATAGATTACTAAGCGTTATTATTATTACTAACTAGGTAATTCTTAATATTAAATAAGGTAATATAGAAAGGTAATAGCTAATTAGCTATTCCTATAAATATAATAAATATAATAATACTAATATTTCTTATCTTCTTACTATAATAGAATATATAGAAACTAGGACCCTAAGCTTATTATAGCTTATTAGTTAGTTAATAAGTACTCTAATTACCTCTCTAGGACTAGCGCTAACTATAGTAAATATTAAAAGTCTAATATTTCTTCGTATTCTACCTATATTTATACCTACGCTCTATAATATTTTCTACTTAAATAAAGTTATATAGCTTATTTTAGCCTACTTAATATCTTAAAAATACTAAAAATCCGTGTAGTACTTTAAAAGATATATTAGAATAAGTAGATTCACCTATTAAATTCTATACGCTAACGGCTAGAATAGAATATAGATTATAAATAATAAAAATCCTAATATTATTTATATTTTACCTATTCTATAATAACGCCTACTAATATATCTACTATTAGTCTAAATAAGGGGAAATATCCGTCTTATTACTAGGTAGGTAATACTATTAGTATAATCTAAATCGGTATATTACTATATTAGCTAATACTATCGCATTTATAGGCTAAAAATCCTACTATTTATATTATCTACTAATATATCTAATATCTACCTACTAACGTATCTAATATTAGCCTAAATAGGGGGAAATATCCGTCTTATTACTAGGTATAGAATGCTATTAGAATAGGTATATATAATATAGCTAATACTATTATATATATAAGCTACCTACTAACGTATCTAATATACTCCCTACTATCTATATTACCTACTAACGTATCTAATATTAGTCTAAATAAGGGGAAATATCCGTGTTATTAATAGCCTACTATATCTAATATACTTCCTACTATTTACCCTACCTACTAATATATCTAATATATTCCCTGCTATTCACGTCACCTACTAAATACTAGGTAGTAGGGGTGATTTTCTAACGTAAAAATCTTGAATTTTTACAGGTATTTTCTAGTCTATAATAGTATTTACTATTATATTACTAAGTATTATTATTATTATTACCTAGCTTAACCTAGGTAATTCTTCAAGGTAATATAAAAAGGTAATATATATCCCTAGGAAACTAAAGGGGGTAGTAAAATTCTAATTAAAAAAAATCTATTTTTAGTATAGAGGTAATTCTAGATTTTTTTTAGGGTTCCTTACTATTTTATTAGGGGCTTGGCGTCTTGGCGATACCTTGGCGAGTTAGGTCGGATTAACCCGACTCGCTAAGGTACCGAGGGCTTTTCGGGTTAATACCGGAAACTAGTACTAAGTATTCGGGTCGGTACTAATCCATGGTACTGAAACCCGACTCGACGGTCAGTCTATTAGCAGTTACGTAACGCTACCCTTAGAGCCCGGAGCGGCCCTAGAGCCTTATAATACGCTGCGACAGGCCTAGGGCCAGCCCTAGGCCTGCGGGTATAAGGCCTTTACTAAGGGTATAGAGGCGACTTAAGATCTTACTAATAAGTTACTTAATAAATTATCTAAGTAAGTAAGAGAAATAATCTTTAAAATTTAAGGTTTATAATATTCTTATATTATAATAAGAAGATTAATCCTTTTAGATATAGTATCTTAGTCTTAAGTTAATCTAAGTATTTTTATAAAGCCTCTTCTTATCTTCCTTTTCTTGGCGATATAGCTCCGAAAGTACCTACACTAGCGCTAAGAGTAAAAGCTTTCCTAGGCTCAGAATTTAGTCGCCCCAAACCTCTTCCATTAGGTATACCAAACCCCTTGGCACGAATTAATAGGCCGCCGTCACCTTTCACAGTATCTTCATTATCCTCGTCGAAAAGGGTCTTCCCGAGACCGCTCCCAAGTATTTTCCGCCTCGTCTTCTTTAATTGTGCCTCATCGTTGACTGCCTCGTCAGAAAAGGCTCTGATGCTTGCGGCTTTAGGGATTGGCACGGCTACGCCATCGTTCCCCGTGTCTTCTTCCTCCGCAACCTTGTCCAGCTTTGGCGTAGGCCTATTAGTATGCTTCCGTCCTGGTGGTGGACCAAAATTCGTTTCGGTGGACTTCGCATTTTCAAGGACCTTCTCATTCTTTGCTCGCACGGCGCCTTTGGTCAAGTTCAACTTTCTTGGAATGGGACCCGTCTCCCCAGCTACCCGTGTCATGTCTCCGACAGCAGACACATGATTAGCTAGCTCCGCTTCACATGCACCAGCGCTTTCCAAGGGGGGGATTTCCGGGGCCCCGGTTACTGTTCGATTAAGAAAAGGCGTGATCGAAAACGTAGACTTTTCCCCTACCAGAGCAGATGGTCTACTGTTCTTCTTTGCTGCAGGCACGTCTCCGGGTGTACCGATCATGCTGTCAGCATCCATCTGTGAAGCCCCTCGTTTTCGCGAATTCTTGGATAACGGCACTATTGGCTTGAGCGAAGTCGTTGAACGATTCGACGGTGCATTCGCATTCGTTTGCGCAGCCTCCAGCGCGGCCTGCGTATTCTTGAGTTGTTCCTTGGTGGTCCGTAGCTTGTTCCTGAAGGCGTCTACACGGGACTCAAGTGTCTTCGTCCTGTTTTCTGACTCGGTGGACGTCTTCTGTATACCGTACTCGATCTTTTGTCGACTACGGCGCTCGTTGGCGACCTCCGCTTGGAGCGTCTCAATCTGGGACTCTAATTTGGCATCTCCGGCTTGCAATTGATGCTCCTTAGCTACAGCCCGCTCTTTTGAGCGCCTTTCTGTCTCTAGCTCTACCTGCATTGTGCTCAGTCGCCGCTGCAACACTAGCTTTTCTGCCAGCAAAGACTGATGCGAGACGGCTTGAGAGCGCAGATGGTCAACTTCGGGCTTTAGTGCAGACAGCTCGCGTGCCAAAGTAAGCTTTTCCGTCAAAAGCCTAGTCGAATCCATGGTCACACATTGCAATGAGTTGAGCTCTACCTTCACCAGACGTCAGCACCATCTCTATCACATTTCGTAACTTAAGGCCAGCCTTACCTTCAGCGTCTCGATCTCTCGGGACTTTACCCAAAGATCGGTCTGTGCGGTTCCGAGCTTGGCGCTACAGACCTCCAGGTCCTCCTGGATTTCATGGCAATGTCTCCTCAATCTTTCCGTGCGCTCATCGGTTTTGTACAATCGCGATCGTAATTCATCATTTTCGTCCCCTAAAATAAAGATCTGAACTCGAAGCTGTCTTACTTTCTCGGATTCACAGACACCTTCGACCTGGTGGCATGCTCTCTCGTAAGCATATTCGAAGGCCTGAGGTTTAGGGTTTGCCTGTAACTACGATCACCGCCGTTGAGTCTAAGTTGCATTGCGACGCGACACTGAGGGGTTCACATACCTCTTGAAAGAAAACGTTGTCTTGCGACATCGTAGTCCTTTCGACGTCGTTCCGGCTGCTAATATCAAGATCAGGCTTTACAAGTAATATTTTCGGCGTAGATGTTCAATACCGTGATAGCTTGTGAGGCAGAGAAAACTTGCCACATCGAAATTGACTCTGTAGAAGCAAACAAACAAACGGGCGATCGCTGACCAACGCTAGTGGACTGCCGAACCTTTAGAGCTCCCACGCTAAGTTATTGGGGCCCCCGTTTTAGGCCCGATCAGCTTCTAGAATAAGCTTTTGTAGGAATATTTGCTATAAGATGTCATCCATTTAAAAAGCTCTACAATTCTATACGCCAGAATAACTTATTGAATACAATGATTGTGAAAAGCAAAGGGTGTGGACCAGAAAGGGTGAACTATCCTGAATAATCATAATAGACATTATGGCAGTCTGAACCTCCATGTTTCTTCAGCGTCCGACATCAGGCTCAAGGTATCAAGTTGGCCTCAAATGGAGCCAAGCTTCACAACGATACTCAATAACTTTTGCTCGTTGGATCTTCAAGCATAGACTCCCTCTGATACTGGTTTCGCCACACACAAGATGGTACGCCTCGTCCGCTTCTTCGAAACGATGGCAAACTCGGCAGGCGAAGGACCGGTTCGCTGTCAATGCCAAAGTGCAAGGCTTAAAAAGTCGAGCTGCTTTCAAGTTGTTGGAGGTCTGACTATACCATGCTAATTACGGTCCACGTGCTAATAGTTTCATGCAGATCAACGAAAAATACAGGATCTTCCACGGGGGCCAGACAATCGTTGATCTGGTGAATGCATGTCGGCTTGGGAAGACCAAGGATTCGTGCTGACTGACGTAGGGATATGCACCAGGCTCCTGGTCACAGGTAGATCATCTTGGCCTACCACAATTATATATTACATACTAACGACGAACCGGTTGCTATTGATCGCACATTACCAAATGGGAGGGTGCTAGGCATTGACATCATCCCGGCTCAACCGCCAAAGGGAGTCTCGACCATTCAAGGCAACTTTCTCTCCCCTGCCGTCCAAGCAGAGGTCAAGAAGTTTCTGCGAGAGTCAGATCGGGGAAGGACCAGGAAGAAATCGTCACTTGTTGCAGAAGACGAAGAGGAGCAGATGACCGAAGAAGATTTGGAACAAAGCTCGAGAAGCTACATTGAGATTGAGAGAAGGGCCGAAGATGGAAGAGCGGACGATGGGGCGTCAGTAGCACTCCCAATGCAGAGTTGCAAGGGCGTAGGAACAGACGGAGAGGGCAGGATGGTAGATGTAGTGTTGAGCGATATGTCCGAACCCTGGGCTCAGACCGAAGGCTTTTGGAAGAGAAGTCTAAGTGACCCATACTACAGGATGATGAACACAAGCGGCATGAGCTTCCGAGATCATGCGGGCAGCATGGTAATCAGAATGTCTGCCAGTGTGTACTCGGAAAGGCTGACCAAGTGCCCTGCAGGATTTGGCTACCGCAGCACTACACTTCGGCTTTGACACGCTGCGAACGGGCGGCCATTTTGTCTGCAAATTTTACCAGGGCTCAGAGGACAAAGCGTTGGAGTTGAGTCTGAAGCAGTTATTTGGGAAGGTTTATAGAGAGAAGCCTGAATCCTCTCGGACTGTAAACTCCATGGCACAATTGACGCTCATATCGCATGAACTGATTCTCCGCATAGGAATCTAAGGAAGCCTATTTTGTTGCGTTGAAGCGAAAAGAGAACGTGCAAGAAGGCGATGTATTCCCGAGTGAACGCTGATAACTTGAACGGAAGGCTTTGTTCTCCGCTCTGAAGATCCCTAGCCACGGTATAAAAGGAAACATCCTCCATACCCCGAACTACATTACAGGTCGCAAAACTTGATATAGAGCAAAAATAAACCTACACAAGAGCACTTCGACCTGATCAATCAAGAACTTCGTTTCAAGTCAAATTATCTCGCCCTCGCCTTCGTCTTCGTCAGCGACCCCTCCTTCGTCACTCCACTCAATGTCTGCCAGAGCTTTCTCGGCTACGCGTTGTACCTGATTATGTCAGTTCAACAGTACAAGACCTTGACAATGAACTTACTTCAGTCAAACCACTTAAATCCTCCACATAGCTCTTTTCATTAAGTGCTTTCTTTACAAATTGCCAACCATCTGTAATATATGCACTACTTATCTTGTCCGAGCACGCGCTACAAGAATCGTAGCTGCTGCCTCTGATTACTAAGTTCTGGAATGTGGAAAGAAAGCCACGAATCTGATGAGGGACGATGCCAAGGGGGTGATCACCGCGCTCTTCGGTTGGCTTAACGGGAGCCGGAGCTGAGGCACCCAGCGGATGCTGTAATATCGAAACTAGGATTTCGACGAGCAGTGCAGCAGCTATAGCAGCAACTCCCGGACGAGTGACAGTGCACTGTTGGTCAAGAGTTCGATCGGCAACAGACTTGGCGCGGAGCTGATCAGTATCAAGGGTTTCGAGTATCTCGAAGAGAGACTCACATCCGCTGGTGCTACCACATCGTTACAGAAATAGCAGCCAAGCTCTTGCTCCGGATGCGCCGTGTCCTTCGCGCCATGCCGCATGACAACGAAGGAATCAAAACCCAAGGCAGCGTTCATCACGATCTTGCCAGCGGCTCTGCCCATTACAGTGGGCAGCCACCGGCTCTCGCGGGTGTCCATCAGTAAGAAAATTATGTCATGCTCATCTACAAGTTGTCGCAATGTTTCAAAGTCGGACATGACAGTATCCTCATCTATGATGGGATGCCCCAGCATCGGAACGGACAATATATGACCGGTTGAATCGACTCCAGGATATATTTCCTTCAAAGATTCCGCCGCTCGGATTGCTTTCTTTGCTCCACCATCAAGACAGTCTTGGTAGTTGAACAACGGCTGACGTACAGGGTTGGAAAAGGAAACAGAGCCATTATCAACGAAGGTTATTTTTCGAACACCCCAGGCCTAGGGTAAGACTGATTAGCAGCACCGCGACTTTCGTTCGATCTTGGGACCTTTTACCTACCATGAGGTTTCGGGCGACATAGCTACCTAATGTGCCGGCTCCTAGCAAGAGACACTTGGCAGTCTTGATTTTCTCTAGATCCAAGCCTGGAGATATGCGCCATTTCATGAGCTTCAAGTTGAGGTCAACAGCTTGATCGGCCAATCTGATGAAATCAATAAAGAAAATTGCGCTACGCCATAGGACATTAAAGTACGTACCTTTGAGGATTCATATATTCTCCAAGATTTGCGATCCGGCTCATTATCTTGCCTGTATTGTTGCGTTCCCACCCTGTGACTTTCGGCATATCGGACGAACCTGTTCTGGCGCCATGGATGGATGGGGTAGTGGAGCCGCTTTTTGCAAGCTCGAGGGAAAGTATGATGCTCTTTGCGTCATCTCGGCGAGCTTGAACGTCTCTGTAGCATAGAATCTTGACCTTGTCAAGCCTCCACCGTATACGTATGAGCATCAAAAGATTCCGTAACATCCAACCTGGATACGTTGGATATGTGGATGGATCTACAAAACAAATATATTGATCTTCAACAGGCACACCTTCGAAGTAGCCACGTTCGTAGTTCGAGAGTGAACTGACGGACCAACTGAACCCTAGCATGTCACTAGGTGTTCCAGGCGTGATCGGTCGAGTAGCTGATTCTTCGTCTTTGAGAGGATCGGCTACAGACTCTCCGTCTCTGCCAGTGTGCGTAAGAGATGATCCTTTGCCCTGTCTTTTGGCAAGGAAGAAGCCATGCTGCCTTGAATCAACTCTGTATCGCCAAGTTTGAACAACGTCCACCAAAGCTGCGGTCTCTTGGCCCGTCATCTGCACGATCAAGTCTTCATCTTGCCTGTGGTCATTTTCTAATGCGCTCTTTGACTCTGTTCCTGGTACTAATTTCCAAGCAGGGTCGGAATGGATAGCGGGAAAAGCGAAAAGGTATGTGAATTTATATTTCTTGAGGTCTGCAAAGCATATCATGGTGAATGAGGCTAGCAGCGATGGGAAGGAATACACAGTGCCGTCGTTGATCGCGTCCCAGATCTACAGAAGATGATTAGCAAGACCTATCACCTTGGAGAGGGATGTAGGATGCGACCTCACAGTGCGCGCAGCTTGCGATAGGATGGCACCATTGTCAAGGCTTCTATATTCTTCTATTGTGTTGACATTTTTTATCATACCCTCTGCCCGACAATGCCCTGCTGTCACACTGAGCATTCATTGTCAGTGGTAGCCCCCAAAAGGATCGGTAGGCTGGACCACCAACGCATCGTTTGTCAGAGCATTACTATGGACCTGCAATCGACAAGATGCCTCTGGCAGATCAGTAGAACGAATCTCGTATGATCCGAGAAGCCTTCTAGCGGAGTCATCGAGTTTGTCATGGTTGATCTTGTGAGAGGCTAAGGAAGTGTAGAAGGCAAGCTCGATATCAGATCTGAAGGTGGCGAACTTCAGCATTCTGACTCAGCAATGGTCTAATCAAGTGCCTGCTTAACTTTAATATACGAGCTTAGGAGTGGGTGAGATCGCGACTTTGCTGTGTATGCAGAGTCTGAGTTCATGGTGCACAATGGACTCTATCTCATGTACCTGAAATGGAGGGTTGATCACCCGCCCGCTTATGCGAGAGAGCGGGCGCACCCGTATTAAATCACGCGCAGATCATGGACTAACCGTCTCCCGGCGCCCTATGAAAAGTCGCTGAAACTTTTGGCACCGACCTTTGGCCACACAAAATGGAGCTCTGAGCGATGATAAGTAACAGTTGCTCATATTTAATCTGCGAGTGTGCTAGCTAGAGGGGCCATTATCGTGCGTATCTAGTCACGCGTAATTATGTTTATTGGGCTGTGCGGCGGTGGGATAGCAATCAGTATCCTCGAACCTTACTTAGAACATTGATATTCCATAGGCATTTGCTCTGGCAAGAATTCTGTTGCAGATTTCTTAACGACGAGACACCAATTCTCGAGACTGCACTTGCTTCACCACCAGTATTTGGAAGACGACCCTAGCCCGCATGATGTCGAATGCAAGAACGATGTTAAAATAAGGTCGTTCACCAAGGTCGAATCTCTGCTCGAATTTGTAACGAAGAGGTGGAAGCAGCGATGGGTGACTACAGACATATGGAGCGAAGAAGTCCTAGAAGTCCTTCTGCGCCGGCCAAGTTTCATACTCGTCAGCGTAGATGCTCCAGTAAGCTTGCGTTGGAAACGCTTTCGAGAGCGGTGAGCTCAGAGTCCATCGGCCGTTCAGTCCAGTGCACTGATTTATGGAAAGATGCGAGCGACAAGAGCAGGTGCTGCCAACTCTCGAAAATTTTGTTGTCCAAAATGATGACCATCTCTACAATCAAAAAGTGGGTCTAGCCCGCCTAATTGACCGGGCAGAGGTCCGCATGGTAAATCAAACCTCATCGATGGACCAATTGCACGAGGCTTTGGAGGTCCTGAACCTAGCGAATGAGGAACGCCTGCGACCAAACTGGGATCAGTATTTCATGCAATTAGCCTCACTTGCTGCGCAGAGGAGCAATTGTATGAAACGACGTGTTGGATGTGTCCTAGTTCAAGAGAGACGAGTGATAAGCACAGGCTATAATGGAACACCTCGGAATCTAAAAAATTGTAATGAAGGCGGCTGTAAGTGAAATGCTGGGTCGTAGAAGAGGGAATGCTGATCGGTGCAGGTGCACGATGCAATGCTGGCTACAAAGCGGGCGTTAGTCTTTCGACTTGCTTGTGTATTCATGCGGAGGAAAACGCCTTGCTGGAAGCAGGACGAGAGCGAATTAGAGACGGATCCATTCTCTACTGCAACACGTTAGCTACACCTGGTACTTTCGCCCCGACAGTGCTCACATTATTGCTCTAGATGCCCGTGCTTGACCTGCAGCATTAAGATAGCCCAAGTCGGGATTTCTGAGGTTGTATACTTCCAGGGATATGGTATTGACAAAGATGTACGTCTTGAGCGGAGCAACGTAGCTGCAACGCTGATGGCTAGCAGGCGGCCGCTGTATTGGAAGAAGGAGGAGTCAAACTTCGCCAATTTTCACCTGTGAGTGCAGCTGATAACATTTCCAGGCTTGCGCTCACCAGTATCCAGCCACGCAAAGGCTTGGTCTATCTAAATCAAAAATGAATTTTATAAAGCATGCAAAACCCGAAGTATACCTAGTCATATTACTAGGAGTAATTGTTCCTCAAGTACTAGGTAGTAGAGATAGGTTCCCCCTTATAAGCTCTACTTTCTTCTAAGTATTAACAAGTAGTATTTACTTAGTAAGTAGGAAGTTAGTATATAATTTATATAGGTATTCTAGTCTAATAAAATAATAGTAAGTCTTGTAATTATAATTAGTAAGGAATTATAATTAAAATTTAGAGTTATTTTAAGTGTGAAGTAGTTCTATATATAGACTACAAAGGGGTTCACCTTATCACCTATCTCGAGTTTCTCGCTTAGGAAGAACGATTCTTATTCTAACGGCGATACTAAACCGACGTTCTGAAATGGATCCGTAGTTGCAGAATTTAGTGTGTCACAATATGGCTACTGTGCACCTTCTCGACTATGTTGCCGGTAATGTGCGATCACTAGTGAATGCGATTGAAAGTCTTGGTTATACGATAGAATGGATTAAGGAGCCTAAAGACATTGAGCATGCTAAGGTTTGTACAAATCAAATCAGCTCAATGCTAATATCTTCTGAGCTCTGTAGCAGTGAAATGGTAGCTGACGGTAGTCGCGTAGTCACTTATCCTGCCCGGTGTGGGTCATTTTGGGCACTGCCTCACTGAATTCTCCACAAGTGGCTACTTGGAACCAATTCGCAAGCACATCGAATCAGGGAAACCGTTCATGGGGATATGTGTTGGTCTTCAAGCATTGTTTGAGGGGTCTAGCGAGGACCCCAACGTTCCCGGCCTTGCGATCTTACCAGGAAGAATGTCTCGGTTTGACAATAGAGACAAGAGCGTACCGCATATTGGGTGGAATTCCGCAGTTACATGTGGAACCGCGGCGTGCATGAGCAAAAGCCTCTATGGATTACGCAACGACAGCAAATACTATTATGTTCACTCCTACGCTGTTCCATATCAAGAAGGACTACTAGAACGAGAGGGATGGGATGTTGCTACTGCAAAATATGGCACTGAACAGTTCGTTGGGGCAGTCGCTAAAGGCAAGTTGTTGGCAACACAGTTCCATCCAGAAAAGAGTGGAGTCGCTGGTCTGAGGGTGCTGAAGGCGTTCCTTGAGGGTCGACAATGGGGAGTGGGGAGTGAGAAATCAGGTTACGGTGTCTCTCAAGGACTCACGCGCCGAGTCATCGCATGCCTCGACGTACGCACCAATGACCAGGGCGACCTTGTCGTTACTAAAGGTGATGAGTATGACGTGCGGGAAAAAGTAAGTGCCACTGGCGAACGTCAAGTAAGAAATCTAGGCAAGCCTGTGGACATTGCACGCAAGTATTACGAGCAAGGTTCGGATGAAATAATTTTCCTCAACATCACTTCTTTTCGCAATTGCCCTCTCGTAGACCTCCCGATGCTGGAGGTCCTAAGGCGCACTTCAAAAAACGTCTTCGTACCGCTAACCATTGGCGGTGGCATTCGAGATTCTATTGATACTGATGGGACCAAAGTCTCAGCTCTTGACATTGCCACGCTGTACTTCAAATCTGGTGCCGACAAGATTAGCATTGGTTCAGATGCGGTTCTAGCTGCAGAAGAATATTTTAGAAGTGGGAGGAAGCTTTCTGGGAAAACCGCAATTGAGCAGATTTCGGCCAAATATGGCAATCAAGCTGTGGTTGTCAGTGTGGATCCCAAGCGTGTGTATGTTAGGTCGTTTGATCAGACGAGTCACCATACAATCAATACGAAGTACCCTGGCCCATTGGGCGAGCATTTCTGCTGGTACCAATGTACAATTAAGGGAGGCCGTGAAGCTCGGGACGTGGACGTGTTTGAGCTGGTCACTGCAGTGGAGGCTTTGGGAGCAGGCGAGATCTTGCTCAACTGTATAGATAAGGATGGCAGTAACAGCGGGTACGACTTGGAGCTGGTTCGGGACGTAAAGGCCTTTACCAAGATACCTGTCATCTCATCAAGTGGCGCGGGTAATCCCACCCATTTCGAGGAGGTCTTTCAGCAAACAACAACAGATGCCGCTCTCGGGGCCGGCATGGTATGTCACTCTGTCACTACCTGAGACTCTGTCGGTTTCTCTACTGACGCTGTTCTAGTTCCATCGAGGTGAGTACTCCATTATAGAGGTTAAGGATTTCCTTGTAGACAAAGGTTTGCAAGTCCGGAGATCTGAGGGTACACTCTAAGAGTCTAAGGATTCTATCAAAAAAGCTAAACATCAGGTATTTATTAGTTATTAGACCAAGGCTAAAACGTAAGATATAACCTTACAAGTAAGTCCGGTCGCTTAGTAGCGGCGGGAGAAGCCACTAATCACTACTTATCCTGATCTATTCCTCTTAGAGGAGGACCAAGACGCTAAACCTTAGCCTCGGGACGTACTTATGGTGACTAAGCTGAACAGTAGAGCGGATACGCGGAAGTGGAGTAGGCTCTGAATCCTAGCGTGCGCCCAAAAGTTTTGCAAAATGCTGTAGCGCGCTGAGTCATCATCGTTCTTTATCTGGAACCATTTCCATTTCTGCCTCAACCTCTTTATTAACGACCATCCCCCATCCATATTCGCCAACAGCGCGACAAATGTCAGCATCTCTCAGGCCTTTTAAGTCATCTTGGTGTAACCAGAACAGACTCTAGCTTTCATCAACTGCTCAACTCTCCTCTGTACTTCCGCGCTCGCTCTCAGCTTGCGACCGTATCTCCTTATCCCGGCCTCTCACCCTTCACCTTTGTGCGAGCACAAACCTTTGAAACCTTTTCTGGTATTCTGGACTGTTTGGACGTGTTCAACGAGGCAGACGAGAGTGCTGCCATTTGGCCTGTGTGTGGAGGGTGTTGCTTGGGTGACCTAGAGTCTTGGACCCAGTATTCCCCACTTCTGAGCTTATCATTTGTATACGCATTGAAGGCCTCTATCAAATTGTTTTTGCAAGCGTTGTCGATGTGCTAGCAAGAACACACTGATCTTCGATATTGCAAGACAATCAAACCTTGTTTCAGACCATTAACGACCACATTTGCCCATCGACATATTTTCTTTTATTGACTGGATCATCGCCGTTACGTCCCCAATCGAGATATTTAGCACTTGGTTTCCAACTGCAGCAGACGGACTCAGGAAATTCTTTTTCTCGAACGTTGCCGTCGCTACATAACGCTCGCTTATAGATTTGAATTAAATAACTAAGCATCATGTCTTCTTCCGTCTTCTTCCGTTTCAAATCGCAAAAGGAGCCGTCCAGGGTGGCTTTTGATGGCACGGGCATCTCCGTCTTCGAATTGAAACGCGAGATCATTACCATGAACAAACTTGGTGATGGCACAGACTTTGAATTGATCATAAGCGCAGAGGACAGTAATGAAGGTAAGCGATCTTCTTGCTAGGTGGCAACCGCCCAGCTCGCAATACTTACTACAAATCCAGTGTACGATGACGACACCTCCATAATACCACGATCAACGACAGTCGTTGCAAAAAGACTACCACCTGCTAGGCAGGGTAAAGGAGGCGCTGCACGATATGTATCTGGCAAAATGCCACAGAATGCGAAGAACTCTCGCCGATCAGAAGCGCCGCTTACAAAGCAGGCATCATCTACTCCTGCTAACGGACTCACACTTATGAACGGAGCACAGACGGAAGAACAGAGAATTTCTGCAATGTTCAAGATGGGTGCCGATCAGTGGGCGCAGCAACAACAGGAAATGGCTAAGTCAGTATACTATATGCAATCACGTTTTCGGTGTAAACCGAAATTGAATACTGACTTGTTGCATTGACAGTGTAACACCCGTGCACCGTTCTGGTCCCAACAAGGGCAAGCCTACGAATGTACCGGATCACCCCCCACCACCTGGATACATCTGTTATCGTTGTGGAGAAAAGGGCCATTGGATCCAGGTTTGTCCGACTAATGACGATCCCACTTTTGAGAACCGTCCTCGAGTGAAGCGCACAACCGGAATTCCGCGCTCGTTCCTCAAGACGATTGAAAAGCCAACTGCGCTCGCCAATGACGGTACCATAGATGACACCAAACAGCCGGCAGGAATTATGGTCAACGCAGAGGGCGAATGGGTTATAGCGGAGCCTGACAGGGCAGCATGGGATCAGTACCAAGCTAAGGCCAAGTCTTCTACAGCAGCTCAGGAAGCTGCCAAGCAGGATAGCAAAGAATTGCAAGACAGAGGGCTGGAATGTTCGATCGACAACCACCTACTGATAGATCCTACAAAGACACCGTGCTGTCACACGACGTTTTGCAGAGAATGTATCACCAATGCTTTGCTTGAATATGATTTGCGCTGCCCCGAATGCTCTAGCCCGAACATAATAATCGACAACCTGGAACCTGACCTGGGAATGATTGCAAAACTTCGGAGCTATGAAGAGGAGAAAGCTGCTATTCAGCCTAAAACGGAAAAGCCGTACTCTGTAAGCGCAGGCCAACGAGAAGCCACCAATTCACCATCAGCAAAAGGTCAAGTCATCACGTCGCCTCGAAGAGATTGGACACCAGAAGGTAACCCACGGAAACGTTCCGCTGAGTCCGAACTCTTGAACGAACGTAAAGCTACCGGTCCTACTGAGTCTGCCGAGCCGAAAATGCAGGTTGACGGCACCCCATCAAACTGTCAAAAACAGCCTCGAAACGGTACTTCGAACATGCCTCCCAGTACGCAGCCAGACTTAGAAAGCATGATGTCCCAGGGGATGAATTCAATGGCCTTTCCTACTATGAATATGCCAATGCCAATGCCAATGCCATTTTCCATGGCCCCAGCAGTGGGCATGAATTTAGCTTTCCAAAATCCAATGATGTTACCGAACGGATTCATAGGTAATAGTTGGAACCCTATGTGGAGTGGAGGTTTCCCACAACAGCATATGAACACGCAAATGGGTGGGTTTCAGAACGTGCCGATGGGGCAATACGATCAGCACAACAATCCCACGAGCTTCGATGGCACGAACGGAGTGGACATAAATTTGAATGGGGGGGGAATCAATGGCCAAGGAAGGGGCTCATTCGCCAACCAACAGCGAACTACCCTGGGCACTCGCTCGACAAGTATTGAAGAGAGCGCCTATTTCCGCAAACCGGTCAACCCACATCGTCATCAGGCCAAACGTCACGTTCAAAGACCTACAGACTATCGGGAAATTTGATTCACACTCTGGATCGCAGCAGGAGCGAGGTTACAGAGACCTGGAAATCATTGCTTGGGGATTCGCATACTGGCAGATATAGCCATTGGACTAGAAGACCATCAGCACGGCACTTTTCGACCACACTATGTCGTGCAGACTTCCGGCGTGCGGAAGACACCACTCAAGTTCCTCAAGAGGAGGATAGGCGATGCGTGAGCTGTGATTTGTGATTTGGAGGATCATGGGAAAGCCCGCTACGTACTCTACGACTCTAGCTAGTCTTTAGAGACCATTCGCCGGTCGACCCTCCAGTAGGGGTATGATGGAACAATCCGAGAAACCTGCCTTATTCTCATCCTATCAAGTGCCCAATGATTACTCGTATAAGTGAGCTAATCATATCTATAAGCGGTTTAAATGTTACACTGCCTCTCTGGCGATATGTATGTCTAGCGTCAAAACAACGGTCTCGCATGACCCTACCGTATGGACCCCACCATCACACGAGAGTTCCCTCTTGAGATCCTAGAATTTCTCCTTCTGCCATGCTCACGAACAGGATCATGAACATGAGATAGGAGCCACAGCAATTGCTCTTGTCATACTCGTCACGTCCTTCAACCGCTTCGCAGTCCCTATTCCAAGTCCGAGCTCGTCTGCTTTCAGTAGCGAGCGAATTGCTCCACCATGTTTACTAGATCGTCCCCCTCAATACTTTTCCCGGTCTACCTTCTCCCTTCCACTGATTTTCATCGTCGAGGCAGGAGCACAGACTCACTTGACTTCGCAGACTCTACGGCTCCAACAGTTTCTGCCGATCGTGCGCACGCGGGAGACTACCTGACCAAGCACACATCTCACCTGCAATGCGCCAAGTGTGCAAGCGATGTTTGCCTGACTTCCCAGATTATCAGCAAGGGCTTTACCGGCCGTCATGGTAAAGCCTATCTCGTGGCCCCTTCCCCTGTCTCGCACGAGGCAAGCATGGGCGCTTGTTTGCCCAATACGAAGACCGACGCACCAACCTCGCGCCATCTAGTAACGGGTGATCACATTGTTAGTGATGTACGATGCGCTTTCTGTAATTCCATATTGGGATGGAAGTATGACGAAGCCGAAGAGGAATCGCAACGGTATAAGATTGGGAAATATATACTAGAAACGAAAAAGATATGTTCATCTTCGGATTGGGAGAGTAGAGAGTTGCAGATGCCGCCAGTGAGCTTGCAGCATACCGAACTCGGTCATGATAGGGACGGTCCCATCGAGTTTGACAGTCAGGATGAGGATGAGTGCGAAGATCTCTTCGCTGGGGTTTGGACGCCCATGCTCGCAGCGAAGAGGAGGCACGGAAAATCATTCCGGAAAGTTGTGTCTGGGTGTGCTGTAGACACAAACGCAAGGCAGAGTTGAGATGGTCAAAGAGCATGATCACTACAATGAATTATGACTTCTAGATCTTAACAGGAGGCAAGGAGCGGGTTAGGCTGTTTGCTGCGGGCACTTCAGGACTTTGGCGTTTACTGGGTGTGGAAATCAATACCCCTTTTGCGATACGAATACCCATTTAGTCACATCAACAAGCCTATGAATACAACGGTCTTAATGCAAGGTATCTATCTAGCTCAATTCTTTTTCCTCATCAGAAGATCAGTAATCTAGCGGAGATATGGTAAAACGTGGTAGGACGGATTCTCCAGAGAACGTGCACCCAACTTGTGAAAGTGTTTCGTGAACCCGCCTGTGGGTTGGACATGAAGCTGCCCTCGAAATGGCCTACCATGTTAACCATCATCGCCGTTCGAAATCTTAGCCTTCTTTCTCATGCTCACGTCCTTGTCTCCCCCTGTAATGCCATTTTTTCTCTTGCCAATGGTCGCATTGGATCCAGGGTCAGGAGATTTTAAGCTTCCACTCTCGGCTGGTCCTTTCCTTCTGACACGATTGGTCAGGTCTTGTGCGCCTTTCATGGCTTCTTCCAGTCTCGCCATCTGCGCTGCCGTATCCTCTCCAAGATTCGATCCCAAAATATTGGTAAGGGGATTTGAATCATCAGTGATTCCAATACCTCTCGGATCTCCAAATGATATTGGAGATTGCCGTAATTCAACGACCTTGACAATGTCAGCAGGTCAATAGATGCATTGTTATTCATTCACTCACTCTCTGCTCCATCTCTTTAATCATCTCCTTCACATCCTCGATATCTTTTTTGGTCGCCTTTGACTTTTTAGTACATCCGTTCCTCGGTCTACCGTTGGATAGACTTGCTTCTTCCTTCTGCACCCTTAATTTACAGCTCGCAATAGCAGCCTCCATCTGGTGGACTGCCTCTTCTCTCATCGCTTCATCCACATGTGCCCCATTCCCGGCATCGATCTCTCCGGTTTCATTCGTTTGCTGGGTTACTGATGAAAACTCCAAAGCTAAAGACAATTTATAGTGAGCTTCGGCGAGGAGGCTTGATTCCTGTGGGAAGAGCACAAGCTTGAGTTTGAGAGCGGACTTCAAGTCAACGACAGCGGCTGGAAATCTCTCTCCTTCCAAAGATATTTCGGCTTGGAGGTCGTAGGTATCCGCTAAACGCTCCTTCAGGTGCCGAACCTCTTGAGACTCGCCTTCAGCCACGCCAGCAGCGCTCTCAACATCTCCAAGCTTGTTCACAAGGAGAATACGCGCCAGGTCAAGTACCTCGTAAGCATTGACAAAATCGTCTTCCTCGTCAGCGTCCCCACCATCCTCTCGATCCTGGTCGTCCTCATCCTCTTCTTCATCTGAGGTGTCCCAATTTTCGTCGCCAGTAAATTGAAAATATGGTTTTTTGGCTTTTTCTAGGGCGTCTTCCGGCTTGATCGCCGCTACGTTTCCCTCAGCAAATTTGGGCACATTCTCGTTGGAGATCGTCTTCTCCTTCCCAACCGACGTAGAAACCGCTCCCTCTTGGTACGTTTCCTGATTTTGTGGCTTTTTAGATCCTTCCGGCCTCTCCCCAGCAATCTTGGAGCCTAGCACGTCACTTTTCATCACCGCCACATGGTAGAGACATCGTCCGTATGCGTAAAGTAGGTCTGCATTTTGCGGTGACATCTCGCCATTGATCTTGGCCTGTAGCTCAGTGGCTTGTGAGTAGAGCTCTGCTGCAGCGTCATAGTCTTTCACCGAATACTTGAGCGTCGCTTGAGCTGTGAGATTGGTAAGAGATAGGGAGCTGTAGCTATTCGTCCTGAATTCGGCATTCATTGTCGAAGGACCCGGTGGATTCACTTGCGCTTCGGCCATGACGAACTCTCAAGAGCTCGTTAGGTGATGATTCTGTAACCGCTTGCGAACGTAGTAGGAGTATGCCTATGACATCAGCTTTGCCTATCGGTAATGGAACAGAACGAATGTTGCAATGGTGATTCTGCAATATCGTCTGGGAATGCCTTTGTCGTACCGAACACCAAACATCACTCATCCCAACCAGACATGACTCCTAATGCTAAGAATCTAGCGTCTTGTACGGAGTACCTAGTCACGAACGATTGGTGGCTTGCCCCGCCGCTAGAACTAGTGCCCCTGGAGCATCTACTATTAGAATAGTAAGGTACCGGGTATGCACGTGGCGGGGTCATGTGATCCGACGCGAAGCGCGATCGAAACTACTAATGTAAGGTAGGTAGGTACCTTACGTATTATATATTGTGCTGATGAATCGATGATGAGCTATGGACACCTCGAACAAGGCTACACGTACACGCAAAGCACCTTTGTTCCGCACGACCCAAACACCGGCTAAGCCCGATCTGATACCCTCCTCCTCACCAGCCTTCAGCACTCAAGTGCCCCCCAGCCGAGTTCCAAAGGCATCGGAGGCACCTAAACCGTCAATACTACCTGTCCTACTGCCACCAGCTACTCTACGACCTTTGGCATTCCGAACTTTCACGAAAAAACATAATCTTACACTTACGTCGTCAGCGCTGCAGCTGTTCGCTACTTTCATTGGCAAGAAATGTGGCTCAGGATGGCGAGAGGAGGGGCTGGCAGAAAAAGTCTTGGAGGAGGCTGCGAAGAGGTGGAAGAAGAATGGAGGCGGTGTCATCGTGCCGGGTGAGGGCGAAGAGCTGGACAACATACTGCGCAATTTAGAGGGCTGTATGAGTGGGGGGAAGCCGTGGGCTCAAAGCGGCATCAGCTCTTCAAACAGCTTTACCTTAGAGGCTTCTACTGAAGATACTGCAATCTCAGAGGCGAGCTCCAGAGAATTATGGCAAGATCATAGCCAAATCAGCCTGGAGAAGTCTTCCGTAGACGCTGAGGATGAAGAGAATACCAATAGCGCAATGGATCCGAGACGATGGCTCAAAGTAGTCGGAGCCTTCGATCAGCCAATCTTGATATACAACGTGAGTCAGAAGCATTTCGATATCGCGAGCACAGCTCCATCAATATTACCAGATCCCTCGCACAAAACCCATCTTTTCCGCCATCGCTACAATCTCATACACCAAAGGCTACTACGCAATGAGTCGTTCCAAACGTCTTCCGTAGCAACGGCGCGTACGAGTACATTACAGCGGTCTTCTTCGGCGGTAGGAACGGTCCAGCAAGCGTACAAGCTTACTCCCATTGCCAACCTGCTAGGCCGCAGCGGGAGTAGCCACCTCCTGCTAGGGCTGTTGACAATTTCTCCGATCGGTAAGTTGACTTTGAATGACCTGACGGGCAGCATTGGTCTTGATATCCAGCATGCCAGGCCAGTCCCAGAATGTGGTGCGTGGTTCACCCCTGGGATGATAGTCCTGGTGGATGGAATATATGAAGAGGAAGGATCTAGCGCTGGGTCTGGTCTAGATGGTAATCGTGGCGTCGGCGGCACGCTCGGCGGCAAGTTTATTGCGTTTTCAATGGGCGGACCCCCTTGTGAGCGTAGAGAAGTTACCCTTGGTGTCATTGAAACCGGCAAACATGGTATATTGAATGCAGGAAGCGGCTTTGGCTGGATCGATTTCCTTGGTGTCGGAAGCGAAAGGGCTGCTGGGTCCGCGATGCGAAAATTGGAATCGAATGTTCTCAAGAAAGATATCAGTGGAACCTTAACTGGGGGCAGAGGTAGAGTAGTTCTCCTTGGAGATGTTCAATTGAACAATGCAAGGACGTTGCAAGCTCTCAGAAAGGTTCTCGGTCTATACGCTGCAGATCAGGCAGACCAGACTCCTATGATCGTCATTCTTATGGGAAACTTTGTCCATTACGCCGTTATGACAGGAGGGGCAAGTGGTGATAGTATTGAGTACAAGGAGTACTTCGACTCTCTTGCGTCGGCCTTGTCTGAGTACCCAACCATGCTCCAGAAGACAACGTTCGTATTCGTTCCAGGTGACAATGATCCATGGCCTTCTGCTTTCTCGGGTGGAGCGGCCACTGTACTTCCGCGAAACAGCGTTCCTGAACTTTTTACTTCAAGGGTAAAGCGCGCATTTGCCAGCGCAAATGCCGACGTAGAGAAAGCAACAGGAGAAAAGACGAATGGAGAAGCGATCTGGTCGACCAACCCGACCCGACTGACTCTTTTCGGACCAACGCAAGAGATTGTCCTTTTCCGAGATGACGTGTCCGGCAGGCTTCGCCGGAATGCTGTAAGATTTCGACCATCTGAAAGTGCGTGCACGAACACAGAGAGTGCTACGGATAAGGAAAATGAAGGAAATCCAGCAGCTGAAGACGATCACCCAGATCCCAGCGACAGCATTGATATCGACTCCGCAGTGGAGACAGCAGAATCGCATAGACCGGTCCCTAGAAGCAAAGAGGTAGCGAACACTACAGCTTGCACTGACTTGAATATGGCGCGAAAACTGGTCAAGACGATTCTTGACCAAGGCTATCTATCACCATTCCCGCTCTCTGATCGTCCAGTGCTGTGGGATCATGCTGGGGCTTTGCAATTGTATCCGCTTCCAACCGCAATGGTGCTCATGGACCCGGAAGCTCCTCCCTTCGCGGTCACCTACGAGGGCTGTCATGTAATGAACCCAGGTCCACTTACTTCTCCCAGTAGAAGAGGTGTTGCTCATTGGATGGAGTATGATGCGAAAGCGAGGCGGGGCATGACAAGAGAAGTCAGGTATTAGGATGAGCGTTGTGTCCCCGTGATGGACGTTAAACACATAGTTGCTGCAGAGGAGTAAAGAAAAAATGTGGTGTTTTGCATGACAATATTTCTGGCAATCGATACTTCTAGCTGCTTGTGTGGGAGAACGGCAAAAACGATCATACGCCCTCAGCACTGAACGGGAGCGAGACGCGGGAAAGAACGATGAGTATGTTAGGAGACATGCTATCTTTCTCAACCAGGCAGATTAAACAGGTATTCTATGACGGTTTCATCAAATCGGGTGTCTCGCTGGACGTTGAATCAAGCCATGAGAGAGGCTGGTCTACCCCACACGGGCTGCTTGAAAGCAGGCAGCTTTGACCCGTCGTCCAGGTCGCGTGGCTATTGCAGACGCATTACTACAACTACGAGGTAATGCGCACCCAACGCGCCAAATCGATACGAGTCTGCGCCTTCAGGCAAGTAGGGGTGAAGCAATCTGCTTGTCTCGGACGAAAGAGCAAGCATTGACGATTCTTCTCTGGTCGAGTTGATAGTGACACCTAAGTAGACCATGGTATAGAGAGCAGAGTGAACTACAAAAGTATTTGTCCTATCCGGAGTACTGAATGTCCTTTCAATTGAACGGTGTGTGCTCGTATTCCGTTAGCTGTGCTATCTTTAAGCTGCAGCTCTGATTGGCTGGTTGGCTGAAGAAGCCGGAAAAGCTGCCCCTGAACCGTTCTAGGAGAGCCACTAGCAAAACGCCCCTCTTCGGTTTTCCATTGTCACATATCACACATCCTTCTCTCTCTGTCCGCGTGGCATTGCCGTCTTCAATCATTACCTCAACCTTCACTCCCTAATCTTTGTTCTTTCTTGCTTACATACAAAGTCTAGGTTCTTTCTTTCGCAGCTCACGACTTGCCTTCTCACCTTCTTTATCAACCAATCTTTTCACACCAAACGACGCTTAGGTTGATCCGAAGCTTTCGTCCAATACCATTTCCTATCCATTCTATTCCCCCAAAAGAACCATACAATTCGTTACTTCAGCATTTACTTGTACCTCATAATCGACTGTTTACTTTCCAGCCTCCATCCTGAAACACGTTGCCCCACGACTCTACGATCCTACGATTCGTCAAATATTGTCATGCACTACATATCTATCAAAGACAAGTAACAGAATTGCCCACACGCACGGAGGGAGATCGTTACGAGGATGAAGCCACGGCTTTCCGCCTCCAGATTGCTTACTGCAATTACCCTTCTCGAAGCTCTCCCCATAACAGTATCAGCCAACGATATCTTAAGAACAACAGGCTTTACAACCTGTATAGACAATTCACAGATCTCAGTCACGCTTTTAAATATTCAATATGATCGCACGACGAAGCAACTAAATTTTGATGTTGCCGGCACGAGTGCGAAGGAGCGAAATGTCACTGCATCTTTGTTTGTTACAGCTTATGGCAAGCAAGCTTACCAAAAGGACTTCAATCCATGTGACGCGGCCACCAAAGTCAATGAGCTCTGTCCAGGTAGGTGGTGGTATTCGAGTTTAACGATCCCATAATCTAACGTGAAACATCAGTCCCAGCAGGGGCCTTCGCAGCGAAAGGTGTACAAAACGTACCCGCATCATTTGCCGACCAGATCCCGTCTATAGCGTTCAATGTCCCCGATCTAGAAGGAGGGGCTAAGATGGAATTAAAGGCGCTTGACGGTGGTCAAGGTCTAGCATGCATACAGTCAGACGTTACCAATGGGAAAACCGTTGAAGCGCCTACCGTTTCCTACATCGCTGCGGGAATCGCTGGAGCTGCTCTATTGGTTTCTGGGTTCTCGGCGCTCGGTGGTGCAGGTACCGCTGGTGGGCATTCCCCAAGCCCTAATTTTGGGGACATTCTCGGTTGGTTCCAGTCAATCGCCGTCAATGGTATGCTGAGCAACCAGTACCCCCCTATCTATCGAAGCTTTTCCAAGAACTTTGCCTTTTCCGGAGGCCTTATACAATGGGACTCGATGCAGATTGCAATCGACAGCTTCAGAAAGGCGACTGGTGGCAATCTCACAAACGACAGCGTTCCATATCTGCGCAATGCTACCTTGGTATATGATAGTGGGTCCTCCAGTAGGGGTTCGAGTATCATCTCGAAGCGTGCGCTGAACTCTTACTTCGAATCTCACCTGTTTCCGAGAGACACTGCAGTCTCTGTTAATGGCACTCAAGCTGGCAATGGCGCAGCGCAAACCAATCGTACGACCTCCGGAGGCAATAAGGTCACGCACGTCGTGCATGGAATTGAGGGCTACGTTGAGCAACTCACCATTCCTCAAGCCAATACCTTTATCACAGTGCTGCTGATCTTCGCCATCGTGATTGCCGCGATTGCCGTTGGCATCCTACTACTCAAAGTCGTCCTCGAGACCTGGGCATTGTTCGGGTCTTTCCCTAAGAAGCTCACCAATTTTCGGAAACGCTATTGGGGCTTATTGGCCAGAACTATCACCAACCTCATCCTGCTTCTTTACGGTGTATGGACTCTCTACTGCGTCTATCAATTCACCAATGGTGATTCGTGGGCTGCCAAAGTTCTTGCTGGCGTCACTTTGGGATTGTTCACAGCGATCCTGGCCTTCTTCACCCTCCGGATCTGGCAGGTTGCTCAGAAGTATAAGAAGGCGGAGGGAGACGCATCAGCTCTGTTCGAAGACAAAGAGACATGGAGGAAGTACAGCTTATTTTACGACAACTATAAGCGAGGTTACTGGTGGTTATTTATGCCCGCGATCATCTACATGTTTGCCAAAGGATGCGTCATTGCTGCTGGGAACGGTCACGGGTTGGCGCAAACATCTGGACAATTGATTATTGAATCACTTATGTTCATTCTGGTACTTGGAACCAGACCTTTTGCGACCACCTCCGGTAACTGGATCCACATCGTTATTCAAACTGTTCGTGTTCTCTCAGTCGTCTGTATTTTGATCTTTGTTGAAGAGTTGGGAGTTGCTCAATCCACCAAAACTGTCACTGGTGTGGTTTTGATTGCTGTGCAATCGGTTCTGACAGTTGTTTTGGCAATCTTGATCGCAGTCAATGCTATCATTGTTTGCGTCAGAGAAAACCCGCACCGTAGGCGGAGGAAGCAAGCCGGTATGCTCAAATCGACCCCTATCTATGCTAGGGTATGAACTAACCAATTGACAGAAAAACTCAACCGTGATCTCGACGATCTCACCCCCCTCGACGCTCGAAACTCCCTCCTCATAGATCCCATGGAGTACAAAGACGTGAAGACCCTGCACGGAAAAAGCTACCCAATGAACACATACAGTCGGAGAAGCTCCTCTCCTATCGCACCATATCGGGATGAGGTTACTCCTCCTCGAAGAACTGAACATGGTCGTGACAGCTCTGAGAATCTTGTCCGCTCTGCTGCAAAGATGGGACACAGCCACAGCCGAAGTAAAAGTCGAGAGAGCGACCGGATGAGTCTGTCGATGGTGAGTAGGGAGCCGACCGTACCAGACATGGGTTACCGGCCTGGACAAGCGTACTAGCAGGGGCGAGCAAGCATAGGCCAACAGTAGATTTTGGGATGATTGGCGCTTCTCAATGTCCTTTGGGGGCAAGGCGTCTAGGTGGGTTGTTGTACCATATAGGACATATGTTTCACTGTTCAAGGGCTAGCTGCTCGTTCCTAAAATGCGTTTTCCCTGTCGTTTGCATAAAGATCTCAGGACTTGGACATAAGATTTACTTCGAGACTTACCCACCTGCTACCGAGTTAAATGCTAGAACGTGGTACTTGCAATAGACCAAGAAAGTAGACCTGCAGAGACAAGGATATCCAATTTAGGCAGGTAAGACATCGACGGCCGTTTATTAAAATTTTCATAAATTGTGTTCCGCCCTGTGGTGAAATTTCCTTTCTAACATCTGTGTACCCTTGTCTCCTTGTGATGAAGAACACAGGAAGCCGGCCAATGGCCGTTCGCTGCTAATGTGTTATAAACAGTGGGGTCATGGGCGTCTTCTGATGTACTCAATACCCTCATCAATTGACCTCACGAAAGTGTGACCTACCATGGACCCAATAGAAAGGAACGGCGATACCGTTGCGTGGTATGTCGATGGTATCTTGGCTTGCTACGCTGAGCTGTCTGGACTCCCCGATCTAGAGTCTTCACCACGTGTCGATCGTGCATTTGAGAAGCTAGTAGGCTTATGTAGCGAGACGCCAGACGAAAGTGTGGTAGCCGCGGTTCGTGTCAATTCCACCTCCTATTGCTGTTCCTAGCGACTAAAGGGACGTAGATATTGTCGGATCCTAGGATTATCGCCATAATCCCCCACCTACGACAGCTATGTTCGGACGGTGAAGACAACCTCGAGTTGTCATGGGCACGGAAGATCTGTAGCTGTGAAACAAAAGAAGAGGGTAGGCTGTGCTCTTTGAGTCGCGACTTGTGATAAGACTTGGGCTTACTATTGGTGTAGCGATTAAGACCTTGCTCGCTTTTCCATATCATGGAAACTATGTCGACCTCATTCGTATAGAGCTGAGTGCACTGACGTCCGTGAAGCCAGAGGGCTGCGACCTTTGCAAATTCGCTATCATCGGATCAGGTGCCTTGCCATTAACTTCGCTTTGTATCTCGGATTATCTCAACAAGGAAAATCATTCAGTATCTTGTCACAATATCGATCGAAGCTCAACGGCCATTTCTTTAGCAAAGACTTTGTGTAGCACTATAGGTCGTTCTACGGGGATCATGGGCTTCGAGTGTGCCGATGCCAATGATGCGGAGATTGACTTGAGCTGCTTCGATGTTGTCTATCTGGCCGCATGTACGTTATCGTTTCGGTCCCATCTGCTCTCCCCAGTTAGACCACATTGTGCCACACTGTGGGCCGTAAGAGACGTGCTAGGGGCGTCCATTCCCCATATCTGTCTGATGGGTCAAATCCATGCCTTCGAGTGAAAGCGCTAAATCCAAAATCATTCAGTGGTTGGAGCGTGCAGCGAACATAAGCGTAAGATTATTGGAAACTTGGTCAAGCGTATGAGGCCGGGGACGCTCGTCGTGCTTCGGAGTGCTCACGCGTTGAGAAGCCTCTTGTACCCGGTAGGCACACTGCGCCACTAAATTTCAAAATGCTTCTAACGTCATCATAGGTCGTAGAGGTGACACACGAGTTGCTGTTAATTGGATTGAAGCCGTTGCTGGTGTTCCATCCGTACAACTCGGTCATCAATTCAGCAGTAGTAGCAGTCGTTGAGACCCCGAGAGGCCGCTGGACATAGACTCGCCGTTTCCTGCTTTTTCGAGATAACAGATCTGTTCTTCGAATGAGGCTACAGCAAATCTCGACAGTGCAAGAACACACACAATCATGAGGTGCTTATAGGAGGGTGTGGTGTTGCAGTTGCCGCAAAGAACGGAAAGCCGTTCGAACACATCGCTCTTGATGCTGACGGGAAATATTTTTCCAGCGGACCTTATATCACTACACGTCTTTTGAGCATGGTGATAGAGACTTCGTGTATTCTATCTAGTATGAGTCAGTCTTTGAAAGCATTACAAAATTCTAGCTCGTCCTGATGCTCTGCGAAGCAATCAATGACGCCATTCTCTTTTCCGACTCGCCATCATAAATCATGAATAGCTTCAAGATCATCCACGTTCTGGGCTTCCAGGATCAATAGGGAGAAAGTGCGACCGAGGAAAGCATCATGCCCTCTAATTTGGCGGCTCAGATATAGAAGCCATGGCTTGATCTTCCGGCAAACCAAGACGTTAACGTTTACTTGTACGCTGTGCAGGCTTAGTCCACTCAGTAGCTGTGAATGGTGTCCATTTCCTATACTGTGGAAACCGTCTCGTGCTCTACATTCGGCCGGCGATTCCGCAGGTATGGCTTGCCAGGTTGGTGAGCAATTCAGCGCAGTCTATACAAGCACCTGCTAATAAGCTCTGTGTCTGCCTGTATATGCCGAATCTGAATGTTTCCAATGCTTTGCCATCTCTGTGTGCGTCGACATAGGTCCTCGAGTGACCCTTTCAACAATGTAGCAATCGCGCCGAGGTGTATTTGAGAATCCGAGGACATTGATCTCTCGGGTTAGCTATTTGGCATGGTAATTGCTAGCTTCACCTAGTAGAGCCTTTGGTGGGGGAAGTGTTGGTGGGTATCTAAAGAAATATACTGAACTTCAATGATCTACGTGTCTACCTTACCTACCTTAGTATCGGCATCCTAGCGTGGGTAGGAGACTAGTCTAAGCCGAATTCGAAAGACTACAAACGACTCGACCCCCTCCCAAACATCCCATTCTGATCATTCGCCGACGACACGTTCGCTTTGCATTGCTGATGGGCATTAGCTCTGGTCGAACCGAATATCAATGCTACTGTACAGTCAACCATAGTACAACTGGTTTGCGCTCAGTTGGACCGCCGACAAGAGCGGACAATTTCCCCGCTGCAAGAAGCGCGTTGCCAACCTCGCAATACCGCAATTATGCCTATGTCTTTTCGAAAAACCCTGGGCCCGATCCCGCCTCGATATCGGACGCCATCACCTCCAAGAGATGCCTTCGAACCTCTTTCTCCTGAACTCATAGCCAAGGGCGCCGCCATCGAGAACCTGGATCTACAATGCGCTGATATTCCGTGTGTTTGCAATGGGGTCAAATGTATTTCCTCCACATCGCTCGAACAGGCAAATGCCTCAAGCCGGCGAACTGACGTATCCGGGGGTGCGATGGACTCTTTCGCCTCTATTGTGCTGGCGACCAAAACAAGTCGATTATCTCGACCCACTTCCTCCACTGCCAACAAGCAGCCGCTTAATGGAGGTTGCGATGAAAGACCTTCAAAGCGAGCAAGATCAGAGAAGCTGCCATCTCCCGAGTGGCCGAAGAAGAGGGTTGCCGCAGACAGGCCTGCCACGAGTTACGAGCAATCACCAGAGGATAGGAGACTCGAGGCAGAACTTTTACTTAATTTTGCTCAAGCAGCCGCTAAACTCACATCACCTTCTCCAGTACTTCGTCATGTTAGTATGCCTCATACACGAAATACCGCTGAGAAGAGGAAGCATGGTCGGCTCGAGAGCAACTCCTACGGCCAAACGATCCAAGGCCAGCAGCACATCAGCAGACAAAACCGCACGATGGATGAAACTACAGGAGAGCCAAAGATGCAGAGCTTGCCGCAGACTGGTGTCATAACGGACGACAAGCCTCGTACCGAGGAAAACAGCTCTAGACAACGCACAGTCATATCTCCTACATTCACCATTAAGGTCACCGATAAATTTCTAGGTACTAGTGAAATCTCTTGCACTAACTCAGAAGCCACAACACCCGTGGCTTCAATGGATGATGGAGTCGATCTGATACTTGACAGCTCAGGGTTGGGGCAGGGCGTAGCTGTCGGGCAAGCAGAGATCCCAGACAGGATCGACACTCAGACCAACCTCATTGCTACTAGCCCGAGGGTGAGATCCTCGAGCGACCTGGTCTCAAGTGAGCAAACCACCTTGGGCAATGACGCTCAAGCACGAACAAACATAAAATTGCCGTTTGATGGTACGTTGCAAGCGTTGGACAACGCTATGCAGGTAGTGGAAAGCGACGGAAAGTTGAAAGGGGAGCCAATTGAGGAGCCCAATTCATGCGAGGCTCAACAGCTGCCTAATGAGGATGTGAAGAACGATTCAGGTACCATTCATGGTGCTTTGGGGGATCTTGGTCATACAGTGAATGAAAGCTCTAGCAGGCCTTCGGAAGATTTAGCACCTCATATAACCGAAGTCCACGATGCTACGCTCAGCGACGTTAGCGAAGGCACTCTTTATACCCACAATCGTCCGATAATGGCAATAGCTGTATGCGCAGCTTGCAGTCTGACGCGCAACTCGAATGGCTTTGAGACCGAGAATAATTCGACGTCTTGGATCAGCTGTGATGCTTGCAAGTCCTGGTTCCACTTCGCGTGTGCAGGTTTCAAGAACGAAAGAGAAGTACGGGGCGTCGACAAGTATAGATGTCGGAAATGCAAGCACGTACACGGACCTACAACTTACGTTAGGAAGTCATCTCGCGCTCACAGTGCCATTGATTACGCTGGCCTGCATCAAGGGGTCATCAAGACTTCCGACGAGCGGCCGGAACATCACTACATCAAACCCATCAAGGAGGGCACCATTGCTTTCTTGCCCGAAAACTTCGCAAGAATGCGTCCTGAATTAGTGACCGCTGAGTATTTTGAAAAGGGTACAGGCATGAAGGAACCAATTGTAATACCAGCATGCCTGAACCCTCGTCCAAGAGGGTCAGCTTTTTCAAGTTCTGGGAGTAGAACACAGAATGATAGATTATCTCCGTCACGCCCTTTAGAAGATGATACCGCCACGGAAGAATGGTTCTCTTGCCATCCAGAACCTGAAAGTGTACCGGATCACGGCCAAGACGCGCTGGATATGGTCATACCTCAGGGACTGACTGTTAGACAAGTCGCCGAACTTTATGGGCCAGACGAGAAGGTAGAAGTGATCGATGTGAAGTCGCAGAACGGAGAGAATAAGAAATGGAACATGAGACGCTGGGCCGATTATTACGAGAATCCGAACAACAAGGTCGTACGCAACGTCATCAGTCTCGAGGTTTCGCAGAGTAAATTAGGACGCCTGATCAGGCGACCTCAGGTTGTGCGAGATCTCGACCTTCAAGATTCAGTCTGGCCTGAAGATTTGCTCGCCAAAGGAGAGTATCCTAGAGTGCAATTCTACACGTTGATGTCCGTTGCCGATTGCTTTACGGACTTCCACATAGATTTCGGAGGTTCCTCAGTCTTCTATCATATATTGAAGGGAAAGAAAACTTTCCTCTTCATTCCGCCGAAGGAAAAGTACTTGAAGAAGTACGAAGAATGGTGTATGTCACCTGCCCAGAACTGGACTTTCCTAGGGGATCAAACTAAGGAGTGCTATCGGGTTGACCTTTCGGAGGGCGACACCATGCTAATCCCTTCGGGCTGGATCCATGCAGTGTGGACCCCCGAGGACAGTTTGGTCATTGGAGGCAACTACCTTACGCGCATGAGTTTTGGCATGCAACTACGAGTCGCGCAAGTCGAAAAGGCCACCGGTGTAGCTAGGAAATTCAGATACCCACATTTTCAGAAGCTCCATTGGTACACTGCTCTACACTATCTCGAAAATGATCCGCTTCCTGACAACGTTCGGAATATGCTCCACGGTGGCGGTAGCTTCCATCGAGAACAGGCTGCTTATTACGACTTTGATCGCTGGGGTGAAAATTCTCAAGCTGGTCCAGAGAATTATCATGCAAGATACTACTCCCAATCGGAACTCGAAGGATTACCTGATCTTACGCGCTATCTGCTGAGGACAGCATTGATCGACATCGGCAGTATCACGGACGGTATCTCTGCAGACACGCGCAATGCTGTGAAGAAGTCAATACCCAGAGGCCACGGCGAGCCACTCGACGTGATGAAAACCTTCGCTGCATGGTGTGCTTGGAAACGTGGAAACGAGCCAATTCCACACTGGGCGTATCCTGACGCCGTACCGGAAAATTCGTCGCCTGACAAATTGAGCGCCGCAGCGACGAAGAAACTCGACCGCGAAGCTGCCCTTTCGGCACCAAGGCGCCAATCAGCTCGAATGCAACACCAGCAAGAAGCTCTAGCAATAGCAATAGCGCCGTTGGAGGCACACACCCTAACGTCCCTTTCCAACTCAATGGCTGCAAGTGAGGTAAAACGGTCTTCTTCCGTAAGTTCACAAGGGCCAGCTGCTGGCACACTGAAGAAACCAAGAGTAGGATCAGGGGCAGGCACCAGCTCACATCGAAAGACGGCCTGTGAATCTTGTCGGAAACGCAGGCGCGCCTGTAAACACAAAGATGAGGTCGCGTCATCAATGGCTGCTTCTACGGCCAACTTGATCTCATCGGCGACCGCGGCTCTTCCACTGATGCCGCTCAATCCGTCTCCACCGCACGATACTGGTACGGTTGACCTGCTCTATCCATCAAAAGTGCGCGGCTCCAGCGAAGCACTATCAGCAAGTAATGATGGAATCAGAGTCCTCATCTCTGGACATTCACCACAGCCCCACCCCCATACGTTGGCTCTACCTCAAGAACTGATGGCCCCCTTCCCACCCACCACAGCAATCCAAGAACCAGGACCAGAAGCCCCAAACTTCGACTTGCTAATGCCCCAAGACGCAACCTCAAGTCTTGAAAATGGTCTAAGTTACACTATGCAAGCTCGACCAAGACACAAGGCTTGCAATGAATGTCGTAAGAGCAAGGTCAGTGTCAAAATCAAGCACTATTTTCCTGCTTGGCTAAACCTGCTACAGCGTCGATGCATACATGATGCTTTCGGTAATGAGGACCCTGTCAAAGTTCGTGAAACAGCGATCCCCAGGCCGCACGCACGTAAGTCGAATGTCCAAGGCAAAGACGATTGCACGAACATTGCCACAAAGTTCCAGCAAGGTGGAGCCCGTCAAACGAACAAATCGGGCCTCACCCTGAATCCGCCTACTTTGCACGAGCACACAGACCGAAAAGCACCAGTCGCGAACATGATAGCACCGCTAAGCAATCTTGAGCCTCGGATGGATGATAGTGTAAGATTGCCAGACACGGACATGCAAAGGAAGATCGCAGAGAGCGCGTCGCTCTTACTTGATCCAGCACTTTTTCTAGATGATCTGAGCATCTTCCATGAAGAACACAGTAAGTGTTGTATCTCGGTCCCGCAGCCAAATCGACAAATGGAGAACCCTGAGCATAGCGCTGCAGCCAAGCTACCGGAGCGTGCTGAAGATTCGTGGCACTTTAACATGTCTTACGCTGCGCATGACGCCAAGGTCGGGCTCGTGCAATTAGAGCCGAAAGAGAGCTCTGAACAACCTGCTGGCTCACTAGTATCCCCACCCGCATCGTCCCATGATGATGCCGGCAACAGTCCAATAGTCGCCAACGCCCAACGGACCCCCTCGGTATCTTCATCAGAGCAGTCTGGGGATCAGCCAATGCAAATGCAACGCTATACACCTGAGTCGGGACCTATCGGAAGAGCGAGCAGCAGCTCATATGGCGAACGCGTGCTGGAGAATACTGCGTCACCAAAATCGGCAGAACAGCGTTCAGGCCAAAATCCCAAGCCAGGGCCCAGGCCTGGTTCCATGCCGGATCACGAAAGTTTGCGATTGATAAAGGAGCTCCAAGCGCAAGAACTAGGACTTCGAAGGAGGGGCAAGGCGTGATGGGATATCGATAATGTGTATAAATGGGAATGTTTTATGGAAGAGGTCAAGGGGGATTGTCACGAGCATCTACGATTCCCAATTTGGATTTTGCATTTTTCGGTGTGTGCCAGGGGTTGGCAGGGAATGGTACTGAAATTCAAGGCATTTTGGAGTTCGTGGTAGTGGATATCGTTCCTCATGACAACGAGAACCTCTATGTTCTGGTCGTTATCATGAGAAGTAGGATACATGGCCTGGGGCCAAACTTCGTTACTGCCTTGTGATTTTCTTGGTCCTGTTGAAGGATGCTCTCGAGTATAGGTATTCTGCACGTGAAGCACAAAGGGGCCGGATTGGTTTCATACTCCAGAGCATTGGAAAAGCCATCTCACTCGTAGATATTGATGGCCACTCACAACGTAAAAAGGTCTATCGATTTCAACCATCGGCATGGCAGATGGTTGGATGTGCGAGTACTGGCTCCAGACAGCCGACGAGATGAAGTAGAAGAAAGCATTGTATGAGCTATCGATAGCAACCGATTGGGTATCGTACATTATCCAACAACGCCGGAGCCACCCAATCGCTCCCATTTAGACAAAACAATAAGACGCTCCGACGGGTAAGGTAATGCCCATACATACTCGCCTCATGACGTGCTCGAACCAAGGAGAAAATGTCTTGCCCAAAGCCTGTAGTCCACAAAGGCAAACGTAGAGATGTCCCTTCCATAGTACCACACAGAACCCGGGTATGAGTAGTACCCACATTACCTATAACACTTCAGACCTTCTTCGCCTTTGTCTTCCCAGTCTCCCCCTTCACCTTCTTCATTCTAGCGCCCTGGATAAAATATGCCATCAGCCTCTACTCCATCGTTGTGTAGGATATAGGCGTCTCGGGTTTCGTAGAACAATGAAATAGAAAACCAGCGTGCGCTCAGACGGCGTAGATGGTACGAAAGTGGGGGGGTAGACAAACCTTCTTCGCAGGCTTATCCTCCCCAGCGCCTGCGACCTTTTCGACAGCGTCCTTGAGCTTATCCCCATAAGCAATCGCGCTCCCACCCTTGGTTGCAGGCGCCTTCTTCTTCTTCTCGACGCGTCCGGCCGTCGTAGCTTTGGCGCGTGGCTTGGAAATATTCGCCTTGGGCTTTGCAGGCGTGGATTTCTTGGTTGCAGTAGTGGTCTTGGTCGTTGTGGGCTCCGGAGTGGGGTTGATGAGCTTGCGGGGTGCGCTGTTGCCGGTGGCCTGCCGCGTGGAGACCATGGTGGTTTGGAGACTTTGTATGTCGCTCAACGGAGGGTTCGAAATGGGCAGTAGAGGGTGGATAGTGGTTGGATATTGAAGTACGTGGGTAGCGCGGAGGGTTTGTTTACATCCTGATCACGGTAACGAATCAAGTAATAGTCATGGTGCTGCTTTTTTCTAATCGTCGGAAAATTACTTGTAAAGCCGGCTGAGGTTGCGATGTGTTTACACGAATAGCGAGTAACGAAGAAGGTGCAGCTGCAGGTTTCAAGATGATTATTGTGGTACCCTCACATTGAGAGAGTACCAAGATTATTCTCAGCTAGGATGACATGATCGCTTATCGGTATGATTCCTCATTCCATACGCTACGCTTGTAAATGCAAAGGGTGACGGGGCCCATATTCTTTTCATGTCTGGTATCAGTGCAGGAGTATTTCTCCCCAGTCTATCATAATATACAATTCGCCGTCCTTCAAGCGCCGTTGACTCTCATTGGTAGCTCACGCTGCTGATGCAGCTTTGCCATCCTCTTGCTCATGCTGGTGAGGTGTTAGTCCATGAACTTAGAAGGCAGAAAGGTGGCTTACAAGTCGAAAAACGCGAATTGGCTAGGACTACTACCATACTCGTACACAAAGCGGCTGGCCAAATAACTACCGAAGATCGCACGCAAGTAGTTATCAGGCACCTGGATTGAGTCAGCGAGTGTCGCCAGCGATCCCCCCAGAAGGCACGGAGGCTGTCATCCGGAATGTGGTAAGCTTACACGTTCAATGATGGTGCTCAATCCTATCTTCTCCAATAGTAATTGTGGCAGAGCATCTTTCAGCACAGAATCTCGTAAGTCGGTCTTTTGCCAAAGATCTTGCTTTTGCAACTCTTCATCAAGCTTTGTGATGGCAATACTCAAGGTATCGCTAAGAGTACTCCGGGCAATGCCGGTCTGTTGGTGCTCCCGCCAAATGGCTTCGAATTCTAGCGCGGCGTTACGCTTGATTGTCTCCTGGACTTCTCTGACATAGGCGTCGTAGAACGGTGGAGCTGTACCGTCATCTCGTATGCACATATTTTCTGAAAACCCTTGATCATCAAATGACAACGATGCCAAAACCTCAAGTGATGATGATGTGACTCCGCCCTTGTTTGCCGATGCATCCTTATACAAGATGCAGCCAGCCTGTTCGAGGCGCAGCTTGGCATCCTGCGTAATGAACAGATTGGCACCTTCGACGATGTATGGGATAGTGCTCTTCCCATCCACAATAAGCTTGTGAACAGTGCTCAAGTCGACGGATTCCGGCCTGCCGCCACAAGGCACAAAGACATCGAACTGCTTACCCCCACGCAGGTGGAAGGTGTTGCGGAAGATCATACCGCTGTTGACAGTCTCACCCGACGGCAGCGTCACACTCGACTCATCGACCAGAACACGATATCCCTCGGCAGAAAGTTTCGTGGCATCGTATTCAGAGATCATGGCACGTTTGGTGGCCAATCGGACGAGCTCTGCACGGTCCAACCCATTCGGATCGACCAGAACGCCAGCACCATCAACGATCGCTGTGTATTTCTCGTTCCCAAGTAATATCTCGTTGGAACCAAGATCACCGTCAGGGCCACCAGTCTGTAACTTTCTGACAGTATCGGGTTGAAGATTGAGCTTCCGATATATTCCCAGAATGTACTCACGTACCGACAATGTAGTCATTCCATAGGCATCGTGAGGGATTCCACCCAATCTGGGGGTTTTCCCGGTAAAGAAAGACTTCCACCATGGTGCTCCACGTGCTTTGGCATGTTCCGTTGCCCAATTGACAAGGTCCGCAGTGTTTTCGTCCGGGCCCATAAACAAGATCTCTTGCTGGCCATGCAAATCGACAATCGGATCCTTGATCCCCGGGCTGGTTGGAGGTAGCAGGAGATCCATTATGCTATCGATGTATTTCTCAAAGGCCACCTTGACCTTATCTTGGTGGTGCACATCTAATAGGATGACACCCTTTGATCCTCCTTCGGGGATATCTTTGTTCTTCCGTTGCTGTGTATTAGCGAGATTGTAGTTCTCGTCAAAGAGAGATCTGGCATTAATTGAGTATGCTTCCTTATTCCTTGACTTGACAATACGAATACCACCTCGGGCAATGTCGCGAAAGCGAAGATGAAACCCTCGAAACTCCGAGCTAATGACCAGAAACATGCCATACAATGGCTGTGGATACTCGACTTCAGGAAGAAAATTAGGGTTCAGCCTAAAGCTAAGAGCAACTTTTGTGGGCGTGTAAAAATTCGTCTTCAGAACGCCGGCGTTGAAGACTCTGAAAGCAGTCATGACCATTTGATCGTGCTCATTCATTGCCGTCTTCGAAATCAGCAATTTGAGTTGAGCATCGTCAAGGACTGTGTCCACTTTGAGACGTAGGTAGCTGAGCGTAGGAATGAAGTCATCTTGTTCGCCTCTCGTCTGGACGTAGTGAGTGCTGGCAAATGCTAGATACAGAGATCGCACCAGATCCGGGTACTTGTTGATGATTTCAAGGATGTATTCTGAGGTAAAAGTCTCCGTCCTAAGGCGGCGTTTGATCTTGGATAGCATCTCCGCATGAACACTGTTACTTGGATCCAGGATCGAGGCAAGCGAAGCGTACTCAGAACCCAGTCGGTTGAGAAAGTGACCAACAAAGACCCATACGCAATGGGCATAGATTGTCTCCTGCAAGCTCAAACGCCCGCTGGCAAAGTGACCTTGGAACTTGTTCTGGGGAATGCAGTAAAGCAAGGAGACTTCCTTCATTATTTGATGAATAGCGGCTTCGATTGGTGGATGCTTTGCGCTGGGTGCTGTCAACGGTAGTGGCCGCAGGTATATTGACATGATCGTAATCCCATTCGAGAATTGCTCCACGTATTTCCTGGAGCTCGTACATCCGTAATAGTGGTACAAGTCAGATAGAGCGCTGAACATACCCATAGCAGAACCTTGTCGATATGCAATGACAAGCCTCTTCTCCCTGCTGGATTCCATTTCGAACATTTCAATTACTGGTCCGGTTCTCCCAACAGCTTTTCCAATAACTTCCTGATAGATATCCTTCGTGTTCTGTGTAGCTTTCTGAAGGAATCTCGTCTCCCCAATGATATCTAATCGTGTTTCTTCTGAGCCCGGATTGGGATTGGCGAAATTACACTTGTATACAAAGTAACAGCGTAGCTGTTGTTCTTTCTCCCCTGGAAGATGACTTCCGGATCGGAAGGATTCAACCCGATAGCTGTCTTTGCTGGTAGAGCCATCGACGTACTTTTCATCTATCCGCTGCTCATACCTTGGACCGTCGATGATACTCACACCAGGCATGCTGGTGTCAATATACACCGCGTGATCAGCGGCTTCTTTGTCCAGCCGTATCGCCAATCGACCATCATCTCGAGCGAAAGCCGCGACTTTTCCCGCGTATAGCGATAGAATGTGGTTGACAATGGCAGGTACGGTCTCAGTCTGGAAGTACATGTCGTCAATGCCTAATTCATTGTAAAACCAACTTGTCTCCGACTCGACGAACTCTGGAGGAATAAAGCCCTTCTCTTCAAGCTGGTCCATGACTAGATATTGCCGTTGTCAGCTCAAGAAGATTAATGAGCAGAGGTTGGGCCTGCAATTGCGTACCCTGGTCCATCTGCAACTCCTTGCCTTCAAATTTTGGAGCGACATAGCCTGAACCTTCCTCATGCAGCATTTTGTGCTGGCTCGATCCAGGAACACTCAAATGAGTTGGTTGCGGCGAAGGCTGGCGGCCGGGCGTTCGAACGACTTGCTCGAGGATCTTGTTGTGGATGCCATTATGCGGTGCCCGCTCCTGTGGAGGTTCAGAAGTCAATTCCCGATGGGGCAATTGAATAGCATCGACAAGATCGGAGTTGTCGGATTCGGGGTCCGTCATGGCTGATAGCGAGGGGACACGATGGAGCTTGTAGTACGACGCGAGTGGGATAGCCTTCAGAGAGGGAAACAAACCTCCGCTAGATTGCAACAGCCGGGTCGGAGCGTTGATGTCGAGACCCTCAAGCGGTAGATGGTGTGTCACAATTTTCGAAGCTGTCAAAGACGGTTGATAGTGGTCATTGGGGAGGTAGTTGACGTGAGCGTTGTCGGAGTGATCAAAAAGTTGAAAACGGTCAACCTCAACGGCGTCCCCACCATGACTCGGATCTGCGGGACAGGGCATCGTGGAAATTCCGATTTCTCACCCGAGCACCTTATTTTTAGCAGGATCTGATACGGGCCGTTAGGCTTGGGCTGCCGCTAGAACTGAGTGATAGATAAGTGAAAACTCGGGTCGCTCAACGCAACGTTCCGAGATTGCTGATTCTCAATCAAAGAAAAGATGACAGCCAACGACTTCAGCAACGGGGTAAGTGTTTACATAGGTTATTAAGCCCGTCGTTTATTTGCTGAGTGAATTCAAATTCGATTCGCGAGCTTCGTCGTAGGATCCTACTTATCTTATATGTTTCTCGTCGCACCGTCATTGGCCTCACACTTTCCTTCGCGTCTATTCCTTGCATGCAAAACAGTATCTTGAAGAACACGGGTGAGAGGCGAACCTGTCGAAAGTATCGCGTCTGCAAATCTCTATCGCTTCTGGAGACCGAAATCGCTGAAAATACCGTATTTGTCCACCCCGATGCGCAGGACTATGGGGAAATCTGTGGCTAGCTTGCAGCAAGCGACAGCCGACAAGCACCCTAATGCATTGACCTCATCCTGCTTTACTAGGTGCTCTAATCATACGACAACCTTCTTTGCTTCCCTCTATGAATCTACAGAATGCGATCTGAAGATTTGGAAGTTGGGCACGCGCATTGCCTTTTGCGGGAGTGCCACATCATAAGAGTCCGCTAGCCGAGCGACCAAATAGATCACTGGCAGGTGGATCGATCTGGATAATCCTCCGCGATATATTGATAAGGTGGAGTAATCGCCAGGGCCAACGAGAGGCTCGTGTTCAGGGCGCTACCTCGGAAGATAGGTGGCGAAGCCGCAGGCGACTGTCACCATGGTCAATGGTATCCCGTACGCTCAGATACTTTGGGTCTGGGGTCCCCAGATCAACAAATGTGGAGAGCCTCTACAATGGGCCTTCGCAAAGAGGGAAGCCCCTTGAAGTCTGACAGGGATATTTTTGACGTATCTTCAAATCTCTCAATGAGGATTTTCCGAGTGCGCCGTAACATAAGCCTGCATCCCAATTTGATGGAGATCGATAATCAGACCTCTTTTTGGACAGGGTTGCTTCTCATTAAAGCAAGTGCTGGTTAGAAACACATGGCTAATGCTCAATCTATTTAGCAGCTTACCCTCGATCGTGTGACTCGGAGATTGCATGCTTAGCTAGTCTAATGGATGGCCTTGATGCTTCTTCAGCCGTTGGCTTCAAGTCCACCGCGCTTCAGCTCTTGAGCGGTTTCTAGCATTGAATATGAGTTATTGGCGAATTAAGAAGCCCACTGACATCACGCAGCGCCAGTATCTGCGCCCAAAGCCGGGTTGCGTTGACGCCATTCGCAATACCCACTGCTGCCACAGCAGTCCCATCAGTAGAGTACAGAGCAAAAGCTGATGCTCATATACGTAGTTCCTGAAACAGTGGGTCACCAACACCGGCGTATAGAAGCGATGTAGCGGTCACTATGGTGCTTGCTAGGTGGCAAGTAGCCGCAAAAACAGACTGTAGCTCACTGTAGCTCAGTGCACTCCGTGTTCAAATCGTTTCAAGTGGGCCTTCACTGGGTTCTGCATAACATTGCAATCGACAGACCTTGTGCAGGTGATGTGGCATTACTTCGCAGGCCCTAACAGCCCTTCCACTACGGTATCACTACTCTCGATGTTCTTAGATATTCATGTGGATCATTTAATATGCAGTACATGGAACAGACTTCATGTGTATACAGCCAAAACGATAGCTTTTGCATCGTAGCTGATGAATGCTTAAATACATTTAGTATTGGCAAATGGAGAACAACCCTATAAAGGGTATCAAGTTTTCCTATCGAACAAGCATCAATGCGAAGGCATTTCTCTGCATCGACAGATGCTGCCCCGAGCTGATAAAGCATGATAAAAGGAAGACAGAGAAGGTTTAAGAAAATGCAGCGTTTCTAGACTAGTAGTCCCCCTATTGCACTAGTATCTGTAGGACTGACAAGCTACAACATTGCGCTCACTATCGCGAAAATAAGGAGAGGTACTGCCATCCCCAAGATACCCATAGCCCAGAGAGCCGCAACGGCGCGTCTATTGGTATCACAAGCTTCGTGATGTGTAGAAGCTGAAACTTGCGGGTACGAAAGCCGAATTGCAAGCTCTACCTTGCCAAAATGTCTCACATACGGCAGAATCCATTGCAGTGCCCACGATAGACTCTGGCCATGACCACGACGTTTTTGGACCCAAGGAATTACATTATTGTGATTCGTAGTGGTGCCGAGTTCGGAGCGCTCCACAGGCTGGCCGGTCACCGACGGTTGATTGCATGGGATGATCATCTTGCCCTGGGTAGGCAAGCCAACCGAGTTTGAGCAAGATCCATAGTGACGTTATCGTTCTCAAGTCCCTCTCCACCTAGACGGATGATAGAATAGCACCTTCCTCCATCTACCGAATCCTGTATTCATCCGCTCACTGCAATAATGACCTCCATCCCGGGTCTTGGCTCAAACCGCAGAGTCAATCGGTAGGACTGAGCGGCCCACGCCCAATTGAATATAGCACCAGGAACGGATTAGGCTTCGCAGCATTCCTGGTACTTGTTCATGGAGTAAGGTGCCAGTCGACCCAATCGTCATCGCCATCATTAAATGCAAGGCTGTAGGAACGCTCTTCCACCGAAATCATCCTAGGTCACTCCAGGCAAAGCTTCGTCTGCGTACTCCGGATCAATGCCTCTGCTGTTATCGAGATCTCGTCTATTTCTGCGAATCCTAGGTATTCAACGATGACAAGTCTGCAGCGATATCTCCAGGAGGTTTGATTTGATACGCACAATATGCTCAATCATACAAGTCTATTCCAAGCGAAAAGGTCAAACTTGAACGCATCCGCACATGATTGGTGAAGGTAACCAAAAGCCACGCCCAAGCTAGGATCAGGGGACCTGCATTAGGGTCGATCTGCCATGCGACTAGCGAATCCGGGGTACATGCTTAGTATACTCGGGAACCTCCGGCCATCCTCCGGCGTTCTTTTTTGCGTACCAGATTGCCAGTAGGCAGGTAAATCGTGATCATTCTGTGACCATTGATTGCCGGAGCAGATGGCATCATATGGCCTACCTATCCGCGTGTCTAAACGTGGACATCAGGTCCATCTGAGCAGCCTGTTGAGCAGGGGGTAGAATATGTGACGGTAATCAGGCCTGAGCGGTACATGCGCTGGCAATCATCCTAAGCATCGGGCATCCTGCCGAGATTATCCTACTGGTACAGCGGTACCGGGAACACTCCTTCCCGCATAGATCTACTTGACAGATCATATTCTCTCAATATTGTGTGTTTCGGGCGAACCTGATATCAAGAAAGCATGATAACGTTGCTGCCCAAGAGTCCCATGGCAATCACAAACCCTTCATATTCATACCGGCATCTCTTATCCGATTTGATCCACAATACTCCATTCTGATCTCAAAGACTACAAAGGAAAGAGAAGCACCAAAATTGATCGGTAATTTGATGGGAGATTTGCGTTCATGAACCCGTACTGATATGGCAGGTTCTACATCGCACTTGCAGACAGCCCTTGAATATTGTTCGACAACCTATCTTGCCGTGCCTCGCGCATATTCTACATCTTCGTTATGGCGTCTCAGGCATCACACGAAGACCGTCAGATCAGCACACCCAGCTCAGCTGCCCTTAGCCAGCATCTGTCCAACGCCATACTTGCATCCTCACGACCCAGGACATCCCTGTCAATAAATTCATCATCTGCGTCCTATCAGCCAGCACCACCACCGCCTTCGCCTGTCGATTTCCCATACTCAACAAACGATCAGCACGAGCAAGGGGCAGGTGGCAAATTGTAGTGAGCACTGGACGTGGACGTCGAGCGTCGTAGTGGGAAGTTGGTTTTGTAAGACAGACACCAGCATCACGCATGACGTCATCATTGGGCTACTCTCATACGGCAAGGAGGTTGACTTAGGACATCTGTTTTGGAGAGAATGGAATACAAAGGACTGTGTTCCTCCGTGTGGACAGTCCAGATTCGAAGGGTCTCTGCTGAATAGAGAAGGCTCGCAATAATTATCAAGTATCAAAACGGAAGCGAATTTCACTTGCGCTTGCGCTTGCCATCGTCCTACATTCCCTGGTAGCCTCAGATAATTCCTTGAGTATTCTACTGTGTCCATGAAAATTAGCATTTGAAATTCTGCCTCGTCAGAGAGCATTGTGTTACTGGTCGCGGGCGTTGCTGGGACATGGAATTCCAACCAGCTATCAGAAAATGTAGCGTAGACCAAGTCTGAGAATGTGGAACATCACAGGTTTCGATAGCAGCGCCTTGTACATCGAGAAACGTGCAATATCAGGGCCGAGCGGAGCATTAACGGTTCTCGAATTGTCTGACACCTCGCACTCGTTACCCCAGTCTTTGCCACTATTTTTTGATTGTCGACCTGGTCATGCTCCACCAACGAGTACTCGGTTTATTGATATAACCCCCGAGCATTGTCAGCAGGTTGATTGAAGCTCATCAACGTGGAAGTCCTTCGTTGGTGAAAAAGGTGGAGACAATTGGTGACGAAGTCGGCTTGGCAAGGCTTGGCAATAGAAGGGCGACAAAAATCTGCCTCCAGCTCACTCGAGGCTTGCCCGGGCCCTGCCGCTTTGGCGAGCGCGCCGGGGAGCAGGGGTGATACGGCACTTCTCGACTCGATGATTGTTGCCCGCACCGAATGATCGAAGGCCGTCTAAAGGGAAGTCGGACCACCGTGGACAGTATCAGTTTCTTTCTTACTGCTCATGCTAGGATAGCCATACCTAGTTTTTCATAACGATAACAGGAAGGTGCTAGAGGTGTCACAAAAAATGAATGCTGTAAGACGAGGTGAATAGATATCTTCAGGTAGAATCTCTCGCACCAGCAGCATGGATTTCGCAGCAGATGTCCAAGTTGCTCTAGAAACGATGTTGTTATCCACAATTTTTGACATCTTCCAGAGTCCGGAATTTTCAAGTGACGGTTATTTCAGTCATTTTTCATCGAAGTTTGTATCACCAGAACTCGCAACGTCGACACTAAGGGTATGCAAGCTATAAGGCAATTGATTGTATTGGTTATGCAGTAAGAAGAAAAAACCCAGCATCCCCCAAATAGTCGAAGCTACAAGCGTATTCTATCGTGCAAATCGTTGGCGCTTCCTCGTCTTATCTTTCCCTTTGCATCCTGAATGTCTGACTACTCATTGAGACTCCAGAACCCTCAGGGCTTCCTTTGCCGTGGATTTGGCGCTTTGTGGGTTCATACCTGTCACGACTCTGCCATCGGTGACGTGGAAATCGTCCCAAACTCCGTCAGATCGGGCATCTGTTTGAACCCATTAGTGATTCTTCATTGACAACGCAGCCAGACCGATAGGTTCAACAGTAAGTGACGATAGACAAATCCATACACTTAGCCCCTAATTGCGTGGCCCACTCATCGACGAGCGGCTCCTTCCAACTTCGGATTTTATCCATGAGGTGCATGTCGTATTCTGCTTGTGTCGTGAAACCGGTAATGGTTCTGCCGTTGACAATGGACTTGCCGGTTGTGGGGTCAATGATGCCTGGGAAAATTGCAGCCCCATGGCACCTGCACGAATTGGTTAGATTTCTCGGTCAGACTACTGCCGCATATTGTGGGTTCTACTATTTCGGAGGCACTTACACAGCTGCTATAACACCACCTTGCGTCCAAATCTCCGTAGCTATGGCTTGCAACCCGCCTGCGTGAGGATAGTCAATTAACGCGGCATGACCTGCGCTGGCGAAGAAAAGACGGTACTGATAAAACATACAAGCGAATGTCAGCCATGTCATCCTAGACCACTTCACTGGCTGAACAGCGCAGGGTAAGAGACGCACGTTTTTCCCATCAATGCTGTGGACGTTCGGCATGTTGTCCAATTTCTTCCTAAATTCCCCGTTCATATCCTCCCACTGCTCCTTATCGGCACCGTTCAAAAAGTCTTCCTGCTGACTCAACCAATCCGGCACGTAAGTACCCTCTTCAGAAACAAGATCTACCTCGAAGCCGGCCTCCTTCAGTACTTGGAAGGGATGCAGCGCTTCCGAGATGAATAGGCCTGTGGGATTGCCATCGTGTAGAGGAGCTGTGGCAGATGTGACTGCGATGATGGCACGGCGTGGAAAGGACATTTCGTAATTTTCGCAAGAGATTCTCGTCGTTCGTTCTGAGGCGAATGTCTTACGTTGGCCATCCTTATACTCTCAGAGATGTTGCCTAAATTCGATGGACTTGCGCGAGACTGACAAAGCCAACACGGATCCCAGTAGCATGGGATTCGCGGAAGCCCTGAGGAAGTGGCTGGATTAGCGTTCCTGGAATGCGCCGTACTTCTAGCACCGTTGCATTTGTAATGTACGGATTTGCAAGGGTAGCGCATTCCCGAATGCGCCGTACTTCTAGCACCGCTGCATTTGTGATGTACACCACGTCAACGAGTGCAACGGATTTGCAAGTGTAGCGCATTCCCGAGTGCGCCATGCCCTCGTACGCAAAGTCTGGAACAGGTATTGATTATCCAAGATGTGCTGACCCATTGCCGGACTTACCCATGATTCCGACCTTCGACCTTGCTGATGCGGTGTGCCCGACCTTCTAATAAGGCAATGCTATGTATGTGCTTGGCGCATTTTTTAGTTTGTCTCCGAAACATTTACACTGCATCCTGCCCCTCGTCCCCTGCACGGATAAGTCATGTCATTTTGCACCGTTGCTGTTGGTAGTCTTGGCATCGACAATTGCTTGACAATCCAGTCACAAAATGATTTGAAACGAGGCGTTCAGATACAGCTTTCTGGGATCCGTCGCCCTATCTCTCAACCATTCGAGGTATGTTGATAATCAGAATCAGCAGCGGCCGATCACCTGTTCCTAGCATCGATCAATGCAATTCAGAGTACGACCGCCTCGATGCTGTAACCAAAAATTCTTCTGGCCGGTATTTGAAAAGATTTTGAGTATTCAGCGATACAGATCATGGTATCCGAGATCCTGAGCATAGCTGAGTCAAGCTGCAAAAGTATGAAATGCGAAGGATAGTAGTAGTATTCGATGGCCTTCATACAATTGAACCCTCTCGTGCTATAGATCTGAACGTAGACTGGCCATGGCACGCATCTCTGTAGCATAGCAATGTCACGAGTCCCCTCAGCATCTCTCCATCGACATCGTTCATGTTCCTGCTCGGGTCCTTCAAAAGCAATTCCCGTCTCCTCATCATCCTTGTGCTCCTGCAACTTTACCGACCAACATCGTCGGGCTTTTGTTGCTAAATTTCAGAATGTCGTCAAACACTTTGGTGTCTTTGCTCGCCTTTTCAAAGCCGGCCATGGTGTCAAATTCGAATGAGGCTTGGACGTTGTAGGGAGCATCACCCTCGAACTGTAGGACTGTCCAATTGTGGAGGCCGAGGGAAGACCAACGATCTTGCACGAGTGGTATGTGTGACGCGAGATAGTATTTCATGTCAAAGGTCGAATCGGATTGCTTGGGATAGAGAATGACTAGTGTGACTTTGTTCGACATGCTGGCAATTGTGTGTGAAGGTTATGCTAGGGAGACTGGAATGATACAGACGGGTGGGTGATGTTGACAAGTCGTTAGGATTCTAGTTATTCGCGGCTTCCTTTATATTCCATGCCCTCCTGGTTTACCAGCGTACAGGGTTGCTCTACACTGCATCATCAGATGAGGGGCAGCTCATGGAACTCCCGCAACTGGTTAGGCATGTCATAATGTTCTTCAATGAGGTGGCTGCATGTTGTCCGTGCAGCAAGGTAGGCTGCTACTACCGCATGAGTCGTCAGCCGGGACATACCGCCAATATCGTTGATTGTCTTATCTCTCGCTAGTCTTTACTTTGGTTGGAGTGGACGCCCCTATCAAGTTGAAGGAATAGGAATGTAACCACTAGCTGGCGCCTTTGAAGATGACCTAGGCTTGAGGCACGATGCCCAGACATGAGATGTGTACGGCACTACGAGATGACGGGGTATCAGCATTCCGGCCAGTCCGAATCTTGTCAGCTCTTGTGTAGACGAGCGCAGTTTGACTTCGACGGTCGTAACACTAGCTGTATAATTCTTCAAGCTACGTACCTTACCTTCTACGCTGTTCATACCATGGTATGCTCAACGCGCCAAGATAGGTGACTTCAACAGTGGCAAGAGACGCTCCCATGTTTCAGATTTTTTTCACCGGGGAAAGGACCATCGTCGAGAAGCGAGCCGTTTCCGCCTGTTATCATCTATACTAGATCGTAACCACCAGCTTCCCCTTAAAATCATGACTAGCGGATCTCTCGGGCAAATTCTCGGCCTTGGACATAGGCACTATCGTGAGGTGGCTGCGAATTCCGTGTTGAGCAACGACTTCGAACATCCTTTTCATATCGTCCAAACTCGAGTGTAACGCCCCTTTGACGACGACTTCCCGGAAGATGAGATTGATGGCGTCGAAACGGAATCCTTCACTAGGCAGTCCTAGTACCACCGAGGTACCTCTAGGTTGCAGTCGGAACAAAATCCAGTCGTTGTCATCCAGGTTATCTGTGCAGACTACGGCCGCGTGGAGACCGATCCCGTCAGTGAAGTCGGAGATCTGTTGGATCGCATCCTCACTTTTCCGACTGATAGTGAGATCTGGCCGTAGAGCTTCTGGCAGTTCTGCTTCCAGCGTTGGTTTGAGATCGCGGCTACTGACCGCAACGACACGATAGCCCAGCGCCTTTGCGAACTGGATACCGAGGAGTCCAAGGGCTCCGATCCCAACGATAGCTAACGTTTGACCTTTCTGGAGGTTGGCTTCCCTAATCCCGTTCCAGATCGTTGCACCGGCACACATCAACGGCGCAGCCTCTATCACGGTCACGAGTCAGGAGTGCTAGATGAGACCGATTCTGGGATGTGCTGGGACCTTCTCGAAATTTCCGAGGTACCGCACTCAAGAGCCAAGCCCGGCGCGTGCATCATAGGCTCTTGAGACAAGCGGAAAGGAAGGAAGTACTTACGTTCAAAGGGTATCTCCTCTGGTATTTTCAGGATCGCATCGTCTGTTGTGATCATGTATTCAGCAAAACCACCTTCAGCCCCCGAAATGCCGACCATCGTCTTGTTGTCACAATACCGAGCACTCGGTTTCCCTTCATGCGTAGCAGAATACCACTTGCAACCACCACAGGTACCGCAGGGCCTCGAGAAGAGATAGACGCCAACGCGGTCCCCAACTTTCCATTCGTCCGACACACCTGGACCCAGCGCAGCCACGGACCCTGTTGGCTCATGTGATCCCGTGAATGGCAGCTTCGTCTTGAAAGCACCCTCGTAGACCATGTGGTCTGTATGACAGAAGCCAGAAGCTGCGAGCTTGACAAGGATTTGTCCTTTTTCTGGGACTGGAACACGCACATCGTTTTGTAGCTTGTAATTCTCCTTAAACTAGAACCGCGGCCTATCAGCAGTGCTACAGATCGAGAACAGGGCTTTTCTCTATCCTCAAGTGAGTGAGGTAGGACTCACGTTCACCAGCCTCAGCGCCTTCATCTCGTCGGGGATCTTCTCGACCATGCTTGCGGACGGCTGACAAGGACAAAGGCTTGCACGAGGTTTGAATACTGGATTATAGAAGAGTTGGGTATTGGCCTTGTATGATTCAGATTGCGATGGGGTTGAGTAAATTGCACTGCTTCATGTACTTTTAGAGGCTTGAGGCCCCTCTTGGCCAGATGGACAGTGCCCTTGGAATCCTTGGTAAGCCAAATTGACGTTCCTGCTACACTGAAATTTATAGGCCTTGATGCTCGCCTGATAGTGAAACATCGCCCTGGAAACCGAGTCACTGGACCACTATGATACCATACTTACCAAGAATGGGTAAGCTGAGATGTCATCAGAGAGGCTACCTTACAATAGTATTGCCGGTCTCTGGCTTGATTGGTTTATTGTGGCGTTCCAGATTGCGGCGCATTCCAGGAACGCTATTGCAGCACGGACACACGAGCTTGCGTGATTTCGATGGGAAAGACTGTCTCAATACCAGTGCCCAAGCCTCTAGCTGCTTCCGTCAGAATAATCCATTTCGAATGACTGAGCGAGTGGTCAGTCACTAGTGTCAAGCAGGTTTCTTTGGCTTTGGAAGCGTACATTGGACCACCTCATTCATTTCATCAAAGCATCACAGCAACTTCCCGTACCACCTCGTTCATTATAGTTGAGAAGACATGGATGTCCCTCACTCTTTCAAGGCCGCCGTAGTGGACGAGCCACGAGCTCAGAATGTCATTCACGACCGTTTCTTGGGACCTGTGAAGTCCGGCGAAGTTCACATCAAAATCACCGCCACAGCCATCAATCCTGTTGATTGGAAAATGCGCGATCACAACAAATTCATTCACGATTACCCTGCCATCCTGGGATCAGACGCAGCCGGAATAGTTGTCTCTACTGGACCCGACGTCTCAAATCTCGCTGTTGGCGATCGTGTATTCTTCCAAGGTATCATTGGCAAATATGAGTCGTCCACGTTTCAGGAATATTGCAAGATGCCAGCTGCCCTAGTCTCGTTGACACCAAGCAGCATCAGTGACGAGGAGGCTGCGGGTATCAGTCTCGCAACAATGGTCGTCGTTGTCGCATTCTACGACGAGAAAGGCCATGGACTGATGCCGCCGTGGAAGAAAGGAGGCCAACAGGTTGGCAATGGCAAAGCGATGGTCATCACTGGAGGCTCCTCGTCTGTCGGACAGTACGCAATCCAAATGGCTAGATTATCAGGCTTCGAGCGAATTATCACCAACGCAAGCGCCACACATCATGAGCACCTTGAAAGGCTTGGAGCACACATAGTTTTGAACCGTGACCATTCGAATCCAGATGATTTCAAGGCCGCAATCGGTGATTTGCCCCTGGAGTTTGTCTTCGACGCCATTTCAGCGAAATCTACACAGATGTTGGGTGTCAAGATTCTTCAAGCCACAAAGACTGCAAATAGCCCTCTGGTGACCGTGCATGTTGTTGATCCAGAAGTCGTGGACCCAGAGGCTGAAGAGCTTGGTCAATCAAAAGAGCCAATGATAAACATCAAACAGGTTTTGGGTCTTGGTAGTAACCCAGCTTTCCGTCACTTAAGCGAACCTCTCGCGAACAATCTAGGGGGCAAAGAGGGCTATATTGCCAGGGGACTTTTCACTCCGAACCGGCCACATGTGGTGTCAGGTGGACTGAATGCAATTGAGGAGGCGTTTGCATTGAACAAGAAGGGGGTCTCGGGTGAGAAGGTCGTGATACGGCCTTTCGAAACGTCTAAGTGACGGGTGCAATGAACACAGATAAACCCACCATGGGTACCTGCGTGGTAGGTTCATGAAAGTCTCCAACAATTTTGAGTATGACGGCATGCCTCAGGACCACCTGAGAGCATGGCGCAATGCGTGTAATTCTTCACTATCAGGCTTAGGGTTCCGCCTATCGCAACCACGTTGTCCACGAAGTTCTAATCGAATTTGACTGTGCTTGTTATTAGTCTCGTAGAGGGAACGAGAGAGAGATTTTTATGTCGGGGCAGCAGGACGTACAGAGGACGGTGGCGGCGGCACAGGGCTTAGAGAGACTCGTTCAGTGTTTCGACATTGCAGCCGGCGCATTGCTTGTTCAGCGTTGCCATGAGAGCTTTCTGTTTGCCATGCCAGCGATACTGCCGAAGCCTGTGTTGATACCTGATATGGTTTACCTTGGGCTTGTCGTAGTGGCAGAGATCTTGCTCTCCTCTACCCATGCACGATGCACAGGTTCCTGTGACGGGTTAGACCCGTATTAGGGATTCGGTGCTTGCACCATGGTTTGCTTGCCTCAGTCCCTCAAATGTGTTCTATGCCGGGCGCTAAGCCCCTTCGGTTTAGAAGAATTCACCTACTTCTAGTCCAAACTTACTTCTAGTCCAGCCCCAAGGGGCTAGCGTCCCGGAGATCTCTACATCCATACTCCGGGGTCTTATTCTAGGGTTCTCTTAGGCTAGATTACTATCACTTCTGTAGATTAACAGTCGGGCTAGGTATAAGAAATATTTTACTATAAGAACTATTTAATTTTAGATATTCTATAATTCTTAAAGTAAAAATAAGTTATTAAAACAAATTATTATAAAAGGAGAGGGCGTAGACTAGAAGTAAGTATAAACTAGAAGTAGGTAAATTCTTCTAGTAATACTAACTCCGTAGCTAGGCGGTAATATATCTAAGTTTAAACTCTTTTTATTTTAGGATTCTAGAGCTTATAACTAATATTAATTAGTAAATTATAAGCGATCTTATTCTTTTTAAATACTACTACCCTCTCTTATTTAATATTTTAATACTAAGTTTATAAAATTTTAATAACTTAGTTTAATACTAGAGATAGTAGTTTATCTCTCTATCTTTAAGTATTTTACCTTTAACTACCTACTACTCTAATAGACTTTTAGACTTTAATAGTTAATTATAAATAATAATTCTACGTAGTATATATTTACTATTATATTTACTAGTTATAATATTAGAGAAGAGAAGTATTATTATATAAATCTATTATCTACCTATCTATTCTATTATAACCTTATACTACTACTTACCTCTCTTATTAATATATTTATAGATATAAGTTATTATATTTATCCTTATAACTTAATAGATATTATATCTATAAATTTCAGACCTATTTATAACTCTAGATAGTACTTATAAGTAATAAAAGTATCTTTAATACCCTAGAGTAGAAGGTAAAAAAAATCTAAGAATAGTAGTAATAAAAATTATATATAGATACTATATTAATTATTTTTATTTTGAGGTTTTTAAGATTTTAGCCTAGGCTAAACTACCTCTTAAAGAAGTACTTAGAAACCTCTCTAACTCGCTTATAAATTAATAAGTGTTATAACTAACTAAATAGGTTCTACGTTATATACGCTTAGTATACGTCACGTCCTTATATTAACCCGTAAGGGGAAATAATATACTAGGCTTACTAGTCTCCTTAAGGGGTTTATTAGATCCCCTATAAAATAATTCTTAGATTTCTTAAAAATTAGTCTTACTATAATAATAGACTAATTCTATATTACTATATAACCCCTATAATTTATAATTATAATAATTCTAATTCTTTTACCTATTTAAGGGTAGTAATCTATTATTAGTTATAATAAATATAACTCGCTCTAGTGGTATTATAAGTAATATATTATTATAGTAGAGTTAAGATAAAAGCGGTTTATTAAATACTATTAATAATAATCTTAGCTAATAGGAAAGGGAATAGGAAAGTTATATAAGGGATATAAATAAACTTAATAATACTAAAAATACCCTTAAAGGAGATTTAGAGAATTATAAAAGAAGTATTCCCCCTATAATAAAACGCCTTATATAGGTAAGGTATAAGCGAGAAGAGTTACTATAGATTTAATAACTTAAAGAAGTTAAAGTAGATATTACTACCCTAGAATTAAGGGAATAGATTTCTCTTTATAATAATAGTATTATAAGTTAGAAGTGTATATATAATAAAGCTAAGGAGTACTTAGGTCTCTTCTAAAGTATATTAAAGCTAACCCCTATTTCTAACTATTATAATAAGAATATTTATAAATATTAAGACTAGATATAATAATATAATATATCTTTTTTATAAACCCTATTTAACTTTACTATATAGATATTATATATTCTATTTATAATACTAGCGCTTAAGGGTAACCTAGAATAACTTTAAATTACTTATTTATATTCTTATCTATTAGAAATATTAAGTTAAAAAGATTTTATAAACTTTTTACTAAACTATATTAAGGATCCTATAAATAGGGAGTTAAGTATATATTAATAGTATATTAATATATACTAACGCCTAATATAAGTAATTTATAAGTTTAAAATATACTTAATATCTTTAAAAGCCTAACTTCCTAAAGTAAGTAGGTAATAAATTTATATACTAAGCTTATTAAAGAGCTTTAAATTACTCTTATAAATTAGGGGTCCCTACCTAATATAAGAGATAAACTCCTATTATTAGTAGTACGCCTTAAGGCTAATATTAATAAGACTAAAAGCTTAGATAAGAAAGGCTAGTAAAATATACTATATAAGTATATAGATTATAATAAAGGTAAAAAACTATAAATAACTAGGGATAATATTATAAGAGGATAAGGAATAAGTAGTTATAATAGTAAGAGTAGTTATAATAAGTCTAAATTACGCGACTTATTAGATATTACTTATTAAAATTATAAAAAGAAGGGCTATTATATTATAAGTTATCCTAATCTACTAAAATAAAGTAGATTCTAATTAAAAGGAAGATACTTAAACCTTAGTATTATAAGTAAATAGGGCTAATATATAAGTAAGGAGTAAAGAAAAGGCTAGACCCTATTAAGGACTTTAAATTATTAGGGGAGAAGTTATAAGGAGTAGAGGTTAAACCTCTAATACTATATTAATATAAAGTTAAGGTAATATTAAAGTATAAGCCTCTTAAATATAAGAGATATCTTAATTATAGTTCCTAGCTAAATATTATCTTATAAGCTTATACTATTAAAGCGAGTTTAAAATATATTAAAGATATTAAATTATTATATCTAGGCTTTATAAATAGTAAGCCTATCTTCTATTATAGTATATATAATATAATATATTAAATTATTAATAGTTAGGGTTCTTCTTATTAATATACCTATATCTTCTATATAATAGATAAGGTAGGACTACTACTATTTATTAATAGACCTATATAGTATATAGTAGGTATTAAGGTTAATATAAGTATAAGGAAGTAGTATTTTAAAATTAATAAGTTATTATTCTAACTAAATAATTTATAGTAGTTTATAATTTTTTTAAAGAAATAGCCTACTATTTATATACTTCTTATTTCTAATATTATTAATCTAGAACCTATATAATTAAGACTTAGAGTAGTAGGTATAAGTAATCTAGATAAAGAATATATAGTTAATTTATATATATTACCTCTAGAGTTTAATAAGTTCTTAGATATATTTTTAGTTAAAGAAGCTAGATATCTACTATCCTATTAAAGAAGTAATTATACTACTAATATAACTAGTAACCCGCCTTATAAACCCTTATATAACCTATTAAATATAAAGTTAATAAAATTAAGATACTATCTAAATAAAGCCTTAATAAAAGGATAGATTAAGTACTTTAAGAGTCTTATAAGATTACCTATCCTATTTATCTTAAAGAAGGATAGAGGCCTACGTTTATATATTAACTATTATAAGTTAAATAAAGTAACTATTAAGAATAGATATCCTTTACCCCTAATTAGTAAAATATTAGATTACTTAAATAGAGTAAAGGTCTTTATAAAACTTAATCTTAAGGATATATATTATTATATTTATATTTAAAAAGGAGATAAGTAGAAGACTATATTTTATATATAATATAGTTATTTTAAGTATTTAATAATACTATTTAGTCTTATAAATACTTTAGTAACCTTTTAAGCTTATATTAATAAGTCTTTAATAGGATTACTAGATAAATTCTATATTATTTATCTTAATAATATTCTTATCTATTTAGAATTATATATAAAGTATAAAGATTATATATATAGAGTACTTAAGCGGCTTTAATAGTATAAATTATTTACTAATCTAAAGAAATATTAGTTCTTTATAACTAAAGTAGAGTTCTTAGAGTTTATTATCCTAACTAAAGGTATTATAATAAATTAATATAAGGTAGATACTATCTAATTATAACCTAGGTTAAAAAGCTTTTATAAAGTATAGATTTTTCTTAGATTTATAAATTTTTATTATTATTTTTATTATTAGTATTTATAAATTATATTACCCTTAATAGGGCTATTAAAGAGTAGTATAAAAGGTATTAAAATAGGTCCTTTTAATTAGCTTAATAGAGTAGAGTATATATTTAATATACTCTATTAAGTATTTCTTAATATATTAATATTAAGATATTTTAGTCTTATATTACCTATATAAGTTAAGATTAATATAGTAGATTTTAAACTAGCTAATATTCTATTATAACTCTAGGAATTAAGTTAATAATATCTTATAACCTTTTAAAATAAGAAAATAAACTTAGTTAAAGAATACTATAAAACTTATAATAAGGAGTTACTTATAATAGTTATAATCTTTAAATAGTAGAGATACTACCTAAAAGGTAGTTTCTATCTAGTTAAAGTACTTATTAATTATAATAACTTAAGGGGTTTTATAAATATAAAGGCCTTAAATAATTAATAGGCGAGATAGGTAATAAGATTCTTAACTTATAACTTTATTATTAAGTATAAACTAAGTAAGATTAACGTAGCTAATATACTATTAAGGCGCCCTAATTATAGAAGTAAGAGTAAGGTAATAAATAAACTTATCCCTACTTTATAATAAAAGCTATTAATAGTAGTAGGTTTATTAAACCCTATTTTCTATATTATAACTAAGGCTTATATATTTCCTATACTAGGATAGGACTTATAATCCTTTAATAATAAAGGTAAACTTATTATAATATATAATATATATATACTAGTACTAGTTATAAGATTAATAGTACTAGGAATTATTAATATAATTATTAGAATAATAGTGTTAAATAGAGTATATCTATTAAGGCGTAGGGACCCTTAACTTAAAATTATAGGGAGTATAAGTAAGATACTACCTTAATATACTTATAATATAACTAAGAAATAGCTTAACCCTATTACTAGAACTATTAGTTATAAATAACTTATTTTATATTTTCTAGCTAGTATAATAGTAGAGAATAAAATAGTATATACTATAACTTTAAAGTCTATAATTAAATTAATTAAAGTACTTTAATAAGAAGATATTTTTATTAGCTAGTAACACGTAGGTAAAATAATAGATAGATAAGTTAAGAGAGCTAGTTAATAGATATTTAATAGCTAAGGTTTACTTAGGTATAATAAGAAGTTATATATTCCTAAAGACTTATTAGTCTATAAAGAGCTATTAAAATAATATTATAATAGCCTCTTAATAGGGTATTTTAAGCTTAATAAGACGCTTAGTCTCCTTTATTAAAAGTATACCTAGATAGGTATAAAGGTAGATATTAAAGAATATATTAATTCTTATAATATTTATTAAAGAGTTAAGGTAAAATAATATTAATTATATAATAACTTAACTATACTTTCTAAGCTAACTAGCTTATAAAGGTTAATTATAATAAATTTTATTATAAATCTTCCCTTATATAAATAGTATAAAGGGGTTTATAATACTATTCTTATAATTATTAATAGGTATATAAAGATACTTCGCTATCTTCTTATATAAAAGGACTTTAAAGTAACTAATCTTATAAATATCTTATTTAAAGAAGTCTTCCTAAAGTATAATATACCTAATAATATTATATTAGATTAAGGGAGTCTATTTATAAGTACTTATTAATCTAACTTATACTACTATTTAAAGTTAAATTATAGGCTAAGTATAACCTTCTATCTATAAATTAATAGTTAAATAAAATATTAGAATTAGATATTAAAATATTATTTAAGAACTTATTATAATAATAAATAAGATAATTAAGTAGGGTTATTACCCCTAGCTAAATTTATATATTATAATATAAAGAATATAATAATAGGTTATAATCCTTTTAAGCTTTATTATAACTATTAGCCTAAGATTCTTATATATTCCAAAGATAGAACTTATTAAGAGGAGGTACTAGATATAAAATAATATATCTAAAAACTTTATAAATTATATAAAGACCTATTAAGTTAATAGTAAGATATACTAAAAATATAAGTAAAGTTTTATAATAAGAAGTATAAACTAATATCTTTTAATTAAAGAGATTTAATTATATTAAATATAAAGAACTTAAAGTAAAAGTAATTAAGTAGGAAGCTATTATATAAGCTTATTAATCTATTCTATATACTTAGACCTATTAATAAGTAGGCGTACCGCCTAATATTACTATTAATATATATAATCTACCCTATTTTTTATATTTCTCTTTTAAAGTTATATACGCGTAGGTAAGGTAATACCTTTATACCTAAGCTACTACCTCTAGAACTTATTAATAATAATAAGTAGTAGGAGTTAAAGGAGATTTTAAATAAGAAGATAAGGAAGGATAAACTCTAGTATCTTATTAAGTAGAAGAGATATCCTCCCTAAAATAATTAATAGGTTCTAGAAGAAAATCTAGAAGATATATAAAAAATACGCGAAGACTTTAATAAGAAGTAAAAGTACTATTATTAAAAGTAGGAGTTATAAATATTAAGATGGAATTAATAAAAGTAAAAAAGGATATTTAATTAATTACTTAAAAGTAAGTATAAAGAGTATTAATCTCTTTTATCTTACCTATTAAAAGTAGGTAAAACGCCTTAGGGGCGCTAGTATATAAGAATAACTTAGGAAAGAAATAAAAAACTATCTAATTAAATTAAGAGAAGGGAACCTAGTATTAAGTAGTTAAAGCTTATTTAACTACCTATATAAATATAGGTAATATAATATTAATATATTAAGTACCTACTCTTTATTATTTATATCTATCTTATCCTTTAAGCTAGAGGTTAAGGGCTTAAGGCCTACTTATAAATATATAAGTAATAGTTATAATAATTAATAAATATAATAGAAGTATAAGGAAGTATACCTTAACTTACTTAATATTATAAATACTTATAAGGGTTTTAATAATATATTCTATTATTTAAAGAATAGTAGTTTATACTTCTAATATACTTATTAATTTCTTTTTACTACCTAGATATCTTATAATATATTTATAAAAAGCTAGCTAGGAGTAGATAGTAATTATAATATTTATAAGGGTAATACCTACTTCTTAAAGCTTTAATTTATCCTTTAAAGTATCTAGATAGTTAATATTATTAATTAATTAATAAAGCTTAATTACCTTATTATAAACTAGGATTATATTATTAGGAATCTAGAAGTTAAGTAATTAGTATATATTATAACTATAAAAATAACTTAAGAAGATAGGGAAAACCTACTAGTTTATAAGGGTAATAGACTTTTATATAATATTTATACTACTTTAATATTATCTTCTTCCTATTAATAATTATAAATATAGTATTACTTATATTATTAATATACGCGCTAAGTATAATATAACTATAAGTACTTATACTTTATAAGTCCTTTATTAATATAATAAATATACCTCTTATATATATTTTATTTTAAATAGGGAACTTTATAAGAACGCGTAGCTAGGGAGGTAGGTATAAGAATAATATACTACTTTATATTAGTTATATAGTCTAAATATACCTAAGTACTTGCCTCTATAAAAGAGGGATAATAAGTAGGTATAATTAGATTATTATCTAGATTAAAAGGATTATTAATACTTATAATAAAGTTAGGGTAAGAAGTAGGCTTAGAGATAGGCTTATATATAAGAGGAGTAGGCTCCTTAATAGGATCTTTAATAGGAATCTTTATAGGATTTATAATAGGAGTTTTTATAAGATCTTTAATAATTAGATTACCTAACTAGGTATTAGGATCTACTTCTACTTCTATTATAAAAGCTAGGCGTATTATATATATTTTATATTAAATTAAACTATATTATATTAGCTATATTTATATAAAGAGCTAGTAAACTAACTTATAAGTAATACTTAAGATATTATAAATATTAGATATAATACTATATAATTAGCTATTATTATATATATTATATATATTATATATATATAAAAAGAGAGGGCGCTAAGTACCTAGAAAGATATTAATAATAGTTATAGAAGAGAAAGTATTAAGGAAAATTTTAGGTATCATAATAATAATACTAAGGTACTAAGACTATATTAATATAACTATTATTATTATTTATATAGATTTATTATATATAATATATATACCTTAGGTTATAATATCTACTTATAATAGATAGCTATATTATAATATAAAGTTATAAGTATAATATATTATAATTATAATAATAATTATAACCTCGCTTTATTAAGTTCTTTTCTTTATATCTTATACTAGGTTTAAAGGTTTTTATTAAACTTAATTAAATAGGCTATTTATATTAAACTTAAAGATAAGTTTCTTTAAGGGAGGAGGTAATTATTATAACTAATTAAATAGGTTCTACGTTATATATACTTAGTATATATTATATCCTTATATTAACCTATAAGGGGAAATAATATACTAGGCTTACTAGCCTCCTTAAGGGGTTTATTAGATCCCCCGTAGAATAATTCTTAGATTTCTTAAGAATTAGTCTCACTATAAAAATAGACTAATTCTATATTACTATATAACCCTTATAATTTATAATTATAATAATAAGTCTAAAAATAGAGTCTAGATTTAGAATCTATACTAAAAATATACTAGTATAGTATATTTATAACCTCCTTCTACTTAAGGTAAGTAGTTTTAGTAGTTTAGTATTTTAAGTTAGACTAAGATTTTTAGCTAGAAATAAAAAAAATAGTTATATAAGTTATAAGTATATATCTATCTAAATAACTATATTAATACCTTATATATTATAAGGACTAGTTAGGAATATAGTACTACTATTAACGTGGCGTCTATAGTATATAGTAGTACTATACTACCCCTTTACCTATAGTATATAAAGGAGGGAATTCCCCTTAAAGGGAAGGGTAGTAATTAGTCTTACTATTAATAAGAATAGAGAGTTCTATATATATATACTATTTATAATACTTAATAGCTATATTATTACGTAGTACCCTTATATTCTAATTACTCTACCTTATTTAAGGGTAGTAGCCTAACTATTAATAAGATAAGTAGAGAAGGGTTATTATAAGTATAAGGTAAAAAGGTTAATTAACTAGCGTAGATAACCCGCCTAAATATAAGGGATTAAGCTTATAAAGAAAGTAAGTCTTAAGAATTAGTTAATAAATTAATAATAGATATATCGCGATTATAATTAACTATCTAGGGGTAGCTACTAAGCGTATAAACCTAGTCCCTACTACCTAAAACCTAAGAAGTACTATTATAAAGGATATAAGAACTTAAAGAAGAAGTCTTTAAAAGGTAGTAAATATAAAATCTATAATAATATTTATAAGAGTTAGAGTAGGAAATATATATTAATAATATTATTTAAGTAGGTTATTAATATTACCTATTATTAATAGAAGAATTAGAATTAAAGCGTCCTTAATATAAAACCTATATTCTTAGGTTATAAGACTTATATATATATAATAGGAAGTTAATATAAAAATATTAAGAATAGTTTAATAATATAATTAATATAATTAAAATAAGTATAACCTATTTTCTTAATAACTTTATAAAAATCTAATACGCGTTATAATATATAGCCCTAGACCCTAAGGCTATATAATATAAGTATATAAAGGATATATTAAAGGATAAATAGTTTTAGGAATACTTTAATAGTTTTTTAATAGATTAAATAAAAGATCTTTAAAATTAATATCTAATAATTAATAAGTACTACTTAGAAGCTAAGTAAAAGGAATATTAAAAGATTATAAACTTTATAAATTACCTTACTAGGTTAGAAAGATAACTTAAGCTATTAATAGAGTATATATTTTATAATAACCTTCTAAATAAGTTATATAAAGATCTTTATAATTAACTTATAATATAACTTAATATCTTAAAGATAAGGGATACTCTTATTATATTAGTAACTTAATTAGAGCCTTATATAATACTATTTATATATAAAGATTAAAGGGATAATACTTCTACTAGGGGTTAATATCCTTAAAGAGGAAGAGGAAATTTTTAAGGGCGAAGAGATAATAGCTTATATATAAAGTAAAAAGGGCGGGCCGGTATTAAGGTATTATTATGCTTTCTTTAAAGGCCTAAGCCTAACCTCTCTACTATTAAGTATTATAATTATTAAAAGAAGGGATATATAACTAAGGATTACTAGAGTATAAAATTAATAGTTATAAGTATTATAACTAATAAGCTTATAATTAATAAGATATCTAGTAATAAGCTAGCTAAGAGAAGCTTAAATTTAAAAAACCCCTAAGTATTATAATTATATCTACTATTATAATATAAAGGAAGAAGTAGATATAATAACTTATTATTATAATATAAATAGAGCTTAAGAGCTTATAAAGAGAATTTATTATATTAATTAACTCTAAAGTAGATATTAATTATATTAATATATACTTAATAAAGGAGTAGGATTAGGAAATAGACCTAAGCTCTAATAATACCTTATATAATAGAGTTAAGAATTTAATATTATTATTAGATTCTTATATAAGAGAAATTAAACTTATTAATTTTAATAGTATTATATAATATTATAAGGGCGCCTTTTATATAATAGTAAACCTTAATTATAACTTCTACCTTAAGTATTTATAATTAGAAGAATAAAATCCCTAAGTAGATTAGCTTATATAGAACTAGTAATTCCCTATTAAGAAAAGTAATATTAAGAGGTACTTTAATATTATTAAAGCCCTAGAGGAGTAGCTTAATAGTATTATATTTATTATAATATATTTAGGAGTAGGTAATAAAAGCCTACTACTTAAAGTTAAGCTCCCTTTAAAATTTTAAGAATTTTAAGATATCTTTTTAATTAAGAATACTAGGGTACTACTAGATTATAATTATTATAATTATATAATTAATATAAAGGAGAATAAGGAACCTCCCTTTAACCTACTTTATAACCTATTAGAGAAAGAGTTACGCGTATTAAGGGAGTACTTTAAGTAGGCTTTAAAAAAGGGATAGATTTATTATTTTATAAGTCTAATAGGTATACTAATTCTTTTTATACTAAAAAAAGGATAGAATATTATACTTATATATTAATTATAAGGCGCTTAATAAGATTATAATTAAGAATTACTATCTACTTCTATTAATTAATAAAATATTAATAAGATTAATTAGTATTAAGTACTTAACTAAGTTAGATCTTAAGGATATATATTATTACTTATAGATAAGAAAGGGTAATAAATAGAAGATAGCATTTTATATAAGGTATAACTATTTTAAATATATAGTTATACCTTTTAGACTTATTAATATATCTACCTTATTCTAAGTATATATTAATAAAGCCTTAGTAGGACTACTTAATATTATATATATTATTTATCTAGATAATATTCTTATCTACTCCTAGGATAAAAAGTCTTATATTAGAGTTATAAAGGTAGTATTATAATATCTTTATAAATTTAAACTTTATATTAACTTAAAGAAATATAAATTTATAATAATAGAAGTAGAATTCCTTAGCTTTATTATTAGTTATAATAGTATATATATAAATTTATATAAAGTAGATATTATAATAGAATAGCTAGAACCTAGGAGTATTAAGGATATTTAGATCTTTTTAGGGTTTATTAATTTCTACTATTATTTTATTAAGTACTATTCCTTTATAACCGCGGTATTAATAGACTACCTAAAAAATAATTATCTATATATTAAAAATAGAAAGTTAATATTAAGTAATATTATAAGAGTAGTATTTAAGTAGTTAAAGTAACTCTTTTAAGAGGCGCTATTACTTATATATTTTAACCTTATAAGAGAAATCTAACTAGAGATTAATACTTTAATTCTAGTTATTATAACTATTTTATTATAAAAGTTCCTAATTAATACTAAAGGGGTAGAAGTAGAATAGTATCCTATTACCTTCTACTCTTATAAGTTATATTTAGCGGAAACTAGATATAAGACCTATAATTAGGAACTACTTATAACAATTAAGGTATTCTAGGTATAAAGGTACTTCTTAGAAGGTAGCTTATACTTAATTATAGTAATCATTAATTATAATAACTTAAGGTATTTCTAGATAATATTATTATTAATAAAGAGATAAGTATATTAGATAATAAAGCTTATAATATATAACTTTAAAATATACTATTATATAGGTATTAAGAACCTAGCTAATACCCTATTAAGGCGACTAGATTATATATTAATAATAGATAAAGAAGATACTTATCTATTAATATTATAAAATAAGTTGAAGAATATTAGGTATATTCCTTCTAATAAGTACTATATATATAGTATTTATAAAGGTTTATAAGATAATAAGGCTTATAGTTATAAATAGTGTAAAAGGTTAGAGATAGGGCTTAGAAAGCCTTATACCCTAAAAATAGGGGAGAGTAATACGCTCTTAAGGATATAAAGTAGTATAAGTAATAATATAAACCCTATTATAAGATAGTTTAATATTAATTAAATAGTACTTAGAAGGTATATTATAACTATATTAATAATAGAGCGCGTATAAAATAAGTATAATAACTTAATATTAAAAATACTCTAATATCTCTAAGAGGGAGATAAGGATATTTATAATAAGAAATAATTATTAAAGTCTTAGGGCTATAAAAAGGCTACTAATATATCTCTATTAATAGATAAAATAGGGGTCCTTTATAAGGGTAGTATAGTTTTTATACCTAATAATAAAGTAATTAGACAAGAAATTTTAAAACTTTATTATAATAACCCTTATACTAGCTACTACTTATAGAAGTATATATAGGAAATTATTAAGTAGAAGTTCTATTAAAAATTAATAGGATAAGATATTTATAATTATATATAAGAATACTTAACCTACTAATTAATAAACCTACGTAGATATATTATTTATAATATACTATTACTATTATTAATACTTATAAGACCTTTTTAGGAAATTATAATAGATTTTATTATAGATCTCCCTTTAAGTAAATAAAAGGGCGGCGTTTATAATATAATCTTAATAGTTATAAACTATTATATTAAGGTAGCTAGGTATTTACTTATTATAAAGATAGTTAATACTATTAATATTATTAACCTATTATATTATAAAATCTTTTTAAGGTTTAATTAGTTAGAGGGTATTATTAGTAATTAAGGGATAGTATTTATAAGTACCTTCTAGGTAGCTATATATTATTATACTAATATAAAAAGAAAGCTTAATACTTAGACTAACTATTAAGTCGGGATTTAGTACTAAGAATTAGTACCGACTAAATACTTAGGTTAGGGTCTTAGTACTAACTGAAATACTTAGTACTAACTATTAGTACTAACTCGCTAAGGCCTTAATACCTTAGTATATTAGTAAAGTAGGAACCCGTATAGAAAATCCGAACTATTAAATACGCTTTCAGCGTATTTAATAGGCCCTAGGTAGGTTTATTAAATATTTATATATAGATAAAGTAGTTATTATATATTTAGTACATTTAAAGAACCTTTAACCTTTATAAATTATCTAGCTAATACTCGCGTATAAGTTACTATACGTGCTTAGGTAAGAATATTAAGTAGTAAACCCTTCCTATCTATTTTATTTAGTTATATAGTTAAATTATTTTATAAAGTATACGCTTTATATAACTGTTATAGACTTATTATATTTAATATACGTAGTATCGACTTATAATATATAAAGATATCTTAGAATAATCTTACTATATTATTATATTATTATATTTAATTTCTATTTAATTTATTCCTACTTAGCTCGCTATTATTTATTACCCTAGAAGGATTTTATACGCGTATACTATCTCTATATTATTAGCTAATAATCTAACCTTCTTTATTAAGTAGATTACCTTCTTTATTAATATTCTTATCTATAGTTATATCCTCCTTTAATACCTTATAACTACTATCTATTAGATCTATTATAGCTTCTACTAATTTATATATCTTAGGTTAAGTAGTAATTATATTAGATATAGCCTTTTTAAGTTCTAAGGAGTTATTTATAAGTTTAAGTAATATTATTTTCCTATCTTACCCGATTTAATTAACCCGTATAATACCCTACATTTTATTCCTTTATAACTATTTAAGGTTAAAGAGAGTAATAAATCTTGCTATTATATATATATATCCTATAAATAGAAGTATATTAGACTTAATAAGGATTTATAAGATATTATTAGTATATAAACTCTTCTTACTATCTTTACCTTCCTAGAAGAGTTTAATAATTTTAATAACCTTATACTTAGTTAGGCCTAAATAGATTAAGGTAATAGGTTTCTTTAATATATCGCGGATTACCTATATACTAATTAATACTTTAATCCTAAGGTAATTATTAATATAAAGTAATAGCCTATTAGGAATATATACCTAATAAATAATAAGGGCTAATATAGGCCCTATTATTAAGATAAGGAACTTTTCTTTATTTCCTTATATACTATTTAAGGTAACCTTTAGTACTAGTATCTTTAGGTAATTTAAAACCCTAGTAATCTAATATATTAACTACTTATAAGGTAAGCCTTATTATTCTAGTTTATATAATTTCCTAGGTATAGTTTTAAGCTACTTATTAGTTATTAGTTCCCTTAATATAAAAGCTAGTACCTTAGTCTCTTTTTAGAATAATAATTTAGGGAATAATAATATAATCCTAGCGCGACGCGCGGCTATTAGCTATATTTTTACTTTTATAACTAGTATAATAACCTTCTTACCCTATTTATAAAGTTTAACTTAGTTTAAATATATCTTCCTAACTTCCTTAATTACCCCTTTAAACCCCTAGTCTAGTACGTCCTTATATTATTCTAGGTATATTAAGCGGTATTTATAATAGTAGTTAGGTTAGAGGTCTATTAATAGATACCCTAGAAACTTTAAGTCGCTAGTATAACGTAGCTATAATATTTAGATAATAATAATTATTATATCCCTATACGCGTGATACGCCTCCGCTATTATATTTCTAGCCTTATATTACTTAATAAAGATATTATAAGTCTTACTAAATTTATTAAGCTCTAACTTTATATAACGCTATAAATTTTAGTAATAGTTATTTATCTAAGGGTAGTTTAGTATTATAAGATATAACGCCTACCCTATATTACTATCTTAGAGTGTACCTACCTAGCCTACTATATATATAGGTAACGCTTTAAATAGAGTTCTAGTAAGGAAGAGCTTCTAAGGTATCTAACCCTTTATAATTATATTAAGTGCCTAAACTCTACTAATTATCTTAATAGACTTATTAGATTTAATATATACTTTATTAACTATAATACGGCCCTATCCTATTATCTACTATTATTATTAAGCTATAATACTAGGCTTCCTACTTATCTTTAAGACCTCTAGAGTATAATCTACTAGCTTCTTCTTTACCTATTTATTATATAATACTCTAGTAGTAAAGTAAAGTATATATAACTTATTATTTAAGCTATTAAAGTAGGGGATATCCCTAGAGGGTACTATAAATTAATAGTCCTTTTTATCTAGTTTTAGTATATATACTTTTAATTTAGTATTATTATATATATATTATAAAGTCTACTTATACTTCTAGGCTTTTATATTTAAGAAATACTTTATTTATCCTAACTAATAGGATAGTAAAGCTAGAGGTATAAGTATAAGGGTTAAGCTATAACTTAGCTTTAACTTTTAGGATATTCTAGCGTTAATACACGTATATTAAATACTAAAGGGGTTATTAAATAGGTATTTAGTATCAGGCGGCTAAGGGTTCTTTAATATTCCCTTTAAAAGGTATAGGTTATATCTCCCTTTAATCGTAGCTTCTTTAATACTATTAATAACTAATATAAGGGTCCGGTTTAAGATAATTACCCTAATAGCCTTAATAGTCTATAGCCCTTATTAGCTAATAGTCTTAAGCAGGGTACCTTAGTTTATTACCTTCCTAAGTCCTATTATATTTATAAGGTATCCGCCGTTCTAGAATACCTCTATCTTAAAGTAGATAAATACCCTAAATACTTTAAATAGCTTAAGATCTAATAATAACCTAAATAACTTAATAGTCTTATTAGGGTAATAATATATATTAGAATTAAAGTAAAATAGATAAGCGTAGTCCTCCTACTTCTTATCCTATTAATAAAGCTATTTAGTTATTATAGTTAGATAATTATTAGCTAGTTTTATTATTATATCTTCCTCTCCTTCTTTTATAATATCTATTATCTCGCGTAATCTTATATCCTTAATATCTAGCTTTATAATAGGACTAATATCTACGCCTTACTTAATAACTTTTTATTTATATACTACCTAAGTATTATTAAATCCCTACTTTATTATAGATTATAACTCCCGTCTATTTAATACTCTAGCGCTTTCTAATAATTACTAGTTATCTACTATAACTTAGCCTTTAAATTTAGATTCCTATATTAGATTAATTACTTTATTTAATTTAATAGAATCTAGAGAATTATCCTTCTTTAGCAAGGTACTACGCTAAGTATAGACTTTAGCCTTTTTAATTAGTTTAATAAATAGTATTATAATATTAGGAGTATTAACTTCAGCCTTTCTAATTAGTTTAGTAGATATAATTATATTATTAGTTAGAGTATAAGCTTTAGCTTCTTTAGTTAGTTTAGTAGATATAATTATAATATTAGTTAGAGTATAAGCTTTAGCTAGTTTAGTAGATATAACTAGGTTATTAGCTAGAGTATAGGCTTTAGCTTCTTTAGTTAGTTTAGTAGATATAACTAGGTTATTAGCTAGAGTATAGGCTTTAGCTTTTTTAGTTAGTTTAGTAGATATAATTATATTATTAGCTAGAGTATAGGCTTTAACTAGTTTAATAGACGTAATTAGGTTATTAGCTAGAGTATAGGCTTTAGCTTCTTTAGTTAATTTAGTAGATATAACTAGGTTATTAGCTAGAGTATAGGCTTTAGCTTCTTTAGTTAGTTTAATAGATATAACTATATTATTAGCTAGAGTATAAGCTTTAGCTAGTTTAATAGATATAACTAGGTTATTAGCTAGAGTATAGGCTTTAACTTCTTTAGTTAGTTTAGTAAGGGTAATTAGGTTAGAAGATTTATATAATAAGAGGATAATTAATAACCCTACCTATATTAGATAAATACTTCCGTCCTTTACTAGTATTCTATCAAGTACCTCCCCCTTTTAGTCTAGCTCTACCTCTTAGCCGTAATCTATTAGTATTATAGTATTTAGTATTATATTATCTTTATCTTTATTATATAGCTTAATACTCTTATTCTTAGATAATTAGCTAAAGTATAATTAACCTATAATAGTAGTTTTTAATTACTTCTAAGTAGGTAATATATTATATCCTATTTAAAACCCTAATATTTAATTAGCTATTATTATAGCCTTTACTACGCCTTTAGCCTATTATAATTATATCCTTTTATTATACTTTATCTCTATTTCGCGCTTCTTAGTATTAGGCTATAGATATCCTATTTAAATTTAGGCCCTAGTTATAATAGTAGATATTAATTATATAATTTTTATTATTATAATAGATAGAGAAGGTAGTTACTTACTTAGAGTCTCTAATAGAGTAATTAATAGAATAGAGGCCTATTAAGCGGAATTATCCTATCCTACTATAAACTTAAATATAGGGTTAGTACTTATACTATTAATAACCTCCCTTATAACCTTATAAAGTTAGTAATTATTAATTAATTTAGTTAAAAACTAAGCTCCTTTATACTTAAATTATAGTATTACTTCTAAGGGCTTTAGCTCTAGGTCTTTACTATAATATTAAATAAACTAGTCTAAGGTTAAGTATATTAGTAGGCTTCTTATATCTAATAAAGGGTTAGGTAACTAGATAATATCTAATAAAAGAAGCCTAGCGATTTTCCTATTATATATTACCTTTAAATTAATATCCCTTATATCTTAATCCTATACGGCCTCTTATTCTATTTATTATTTTAGGGCTAGTAATATAGTTATACTATCTTCTATTATTATATTATCTAAACTTATATCTTAGAGGGGTAATTATTATTATTTTTTATATCCTTCCTTCTCCCTCTTAATGTTTTATTTAGTCTTATAGTCCTATTATCTAATATTTAAGTAAATCTATTATACTACCTTAGAGAGCGTACTAAGTTTACCCTCTCCGTTTAGACTACCTAGTAGGTATAGTTTATTATACTTATACTTTCGGCCTAGCTATATAATAAAATCCTACTCCTTTACCTAGGATTCTTTACCTTTAAAGTCTTTAATACCTACCTTTTTATACTATTCTTTAGTATCCTCTCTTACTAGCTCCTAATCCGCGTCTATTATAATAGTCTTATTATATACTTTAGCTATATTTATATAAAGAGGGTCCTCTATCTTATTATAAGACTTATTATATTTTATTAATAGTATTATATTATTAAATTTAAATAGGTAATATAGATTTTATCCCTTATTATTAAGGTAATATTTTCTTTAACTTAATAGTAATTATAATTTATATAGAGGTAGTAATCTTGAACGCGAGTTCTATTTATAATTAGTTAATAATACTTATTATAAATAAGGTTTATTAGTAGGGCTATATACCTTTACTTACCTTATTAAGTATAACTTTACTAAGTCTAACCTTACTAATTTAGACTAATAGCTATTATACTTAGTATATATAAATAATTATTAATATAATAAATAATTATTTATATATTATTATAAGGAGCTACTACTTAATATATCCTAAGTCTAATATATAGGAATATTTCCTGTAATTAATAAAGTATATAAAGGTAATAAGATAAAAACTTATTTAGGTAAAGATAATAAGATAAAAACTCGTTTAGATATTAAGTAAAGTAGAATATAATGTATTACTTTCTACTACTAAATATACCTTAGTAATTACTTAGGCTACTTACTTTAATTTAGATAGGGGTATATATTTCTTTTTAAGTAAATAGCTTATACTAAGTAAGGGTAGGTAATATAATAGTTAGTCTATAAGTTATACTTACTCCTATAAAAGGGGGCCTAAGAAAAGGATTTAATTTAGTATATAATCTACTAACTTATAATTAAAGCTTATTATATAAAATACTAACTTATAACCTAGTCTTATATAGCCGCGTGTTTATTAGTTTATTAAATTATACTAGGTTTATTTAACCTACTCTACTACTTATAATTAATTTTAATACCCTCTAGGCCCCTACTACCTATTAGCGGGTACTTTAACTGGGGTTAAGTTATTAGTACTAGTAGCTACGTTTTTATTATATCCCTCTCCCTTTACTAGTTTAGTTAGGATTATATTATTAGCCCTAGCTTCGCCCTAGTCCCCTACCTCTTCCTATTTACCTATATTTAAATCTACTCCTTTATTATCTAACTCTATATTATAGTTATATATACTAAGATTTAATAATAGTAGTTTAGTATTATATATAATATAGTTACCTACTCTAATTAAATATTAGAGTATTTTATATTAGGCTTACGCGTAAGGCTAATTACCTATTTAAATTCCTATATAATTTATAATAATTACTAAGACGTCGCCTATATAAGAGATCCTAGAAAGGAGGCGGGAAGGGAGGGCTATAAAGCCTAGTATATATAATACTACTATATAAAGGATTATTATAGACTTCTTATCTCCTTAATAGCTATTAATAGTTATAAACTTTATATTATATAATCTATCCTCTAGTTTTAATATTTATTTAGTAAGGTTAACTTATATAAGGTACCTTATAAGGATAATAATATTCTTACTTTTAATTCCTTATCTAATATAATATTAATAGAGCTTTATAATAACCTATAACTCACGTTTATTTTAACTAGATTAGGAGAATCCTATCTTAGTTACTTCGCTATTAGTCTTAATTTATATAAGTATAGTATTCTAATTAAATATATCCTAATATAATTATATAGCTTTACTATAATTAGGGCGGTTTACTAGATCTATTATAAAGATAATAGAACCCTTATACTAGATTTTTAAAATAATATTACTAATAACTAGAATAGTTTGGTATTACTTAGTAAGTTTATATTTAGGGTAGCCTAAGGTTACCTAGCGCTTATATATACTCTTCTTTATTAGTTAGGTAAATAGATTATATTATATATCCTATTTCTAGGGCGGTAGCTACTAATTATTACTAGAAAGATATATACTATTCTTATATTCTACTAAAGTAATAAAAAGATCCCTATTCTCTACCTTACTAGCTTTCTAAATAATTATATAGTCTCCTTTAAAGGAAGTTTTAATAATTATATAACCCGCATTTATAAGGGTTATAATAAGTATAATAATATTATTTTAAAGAATATCCTTAGATAGTAAATATTTAAATAATCTAAATACCTTATACTCTTCCTTTATTTTAAAGGGGATACTAAGTAAAGCTTAGAGGAATATCTCGCGAAAGTATATATAAAGTCTCTCGCGTTAGGATATACTATTAGCTTCGCTTAGTTTATAATTAGTTATCTCTTATACCGCCTTTTATAGCTCTATAACTACTAGAGTATTTATATTATTCTACTTAGGCCTAACCTTATATTTATAGTCTTTATTATTATCTTTAAAGGGTACGGCTTATATAGATTTATAATCTCAAATAGTTTTATTCTTATTTAATACTATCTAAATATTATTATTTTCTAGTCTATTAATATTAATAGTATTAGGGTCTAGTATAATATTAGGGTTTAGTATAACGTTAGTATTTAATACTTTACTAGTATTAGCGATATTCTATATTAAAGTTAGATTAGCGCTTAGCTTAGGCTAATTAATAATACCTATAACTTAGAGTAGTAGTATACTAAAACTCGTATTATAAAGTTAATATTAGTGATTTAAGATATTATATAAGTACTTATAAGATTTCTTAATAATATCTATTATAAGTTTATTATAGATAGAAATAGGGATTAAAGAGATAAAGTCTTATTATAAGTTACTAGTATTATAAGTTATATTACGCTAGCTATCTACTTAAATAACTACTTATTCTATTATAAGTAAATAAAAGCGGACTATATTCTTATTAGTAATTATAGTTCTAGCCTCCTTAAGCTAAGTAAGCTTAGTATTTAGTTTTATAATAAAAGAGTCTATTACTCTATTTATAGGGCTTAGTACCTTTACCTTTTTACTAGCTAATATAAGTAGTAACGCGATAATTATATTAACTTTTATTTTTCCTATTCCCTATAATCCCTTAATAAGTCTAAGGTTATTAGGTAAGTATACTAAGTACTCTAATATACCTATCTAGGAATAATCTAGCTTAATACCCTAGGCTATAAGCTTCTCCTTATACTTAATTTTATAGAAGAGGTCCCTTATAATATATATCTAGATGTCTTATCTAAGGATAAGTTATTACTATCTAAGGTTATAAATATACTTTTTATCCCCTTTATATATAGGATTTAAGGTCTTAATAGCCGCTAACTAGAACTTATATAATATATTAAATAGGACTAGTCTAATATTAACTATAATCGCCCGTTTATAGAAATAGTAGTATTAAATCGCGGCTAATAGTATCTTAGTAGTATTTATTAGATTAAAGACTAATCCTAATTATAAGTTACTTTAGACCCCTTCCTTAATAGGATAATAAAGTATAATAGTATAATTAATAAAACTAGTAAAAGGGAACGGCTCTAGGAGAATATATACTAAATACTCCTTATTTTTAAATTTAATAAGGAAGGAGTCTTTAACTAAGAATTAATATTTAAATTTAGAGGGTAATTAGAGAAGGCTTATATAGATATAATTACTCCTAGGTATAACTTTTAAGATATATAATTAGTATTTATAGTTCTAATATTTTATAATATCTTTAATATTATTTTCTTCCTAATAGATAATTAATATACCTTTTATAATCTAGTACTTATTACTATCTATATATATATAGGATATTAGTATTTAAATAGGCGGATAGTTTATATATAGTATAATCTAACCCTTTTAGACTTTATATTTTATATTAGCTAGTCTATTAAACTAGCGAGTATAAGGCGGAAAGGCTTTCTTAAGTATAAATACCCTTATAATTCTATTATAGGATATAAAAAATAAATTAGGCTCTAAAGTAATAAATAACGCGGTTAGCTTAACTATTATATTATTAAATATATTAAATATCTTAAGTAGTTAGTCTTAAATATATTAGTAATTACCTAGAGTTCTAGCTTCTTAGAGGATTCCTTTAATATATACCTTTATAAGGTAGAATATTAGAGATAGGAAACCTAACCTACCCTTTTAATAATAGGTAATTACTTCTTAATTATATATTATAATATAGAAGTCTTTAAATACTTTCTTAATATAATTTCTATTTATATTAACCGCTATAAATCTTATATAGGCCGTAGGATATATATAAATAACCGGCTAGTCTAAGATATTATATATAATATTAAGTTAGATTACTTAAGTATAAAGTAATTCCTCTATGTAAGTATATTTTAGAGTAGGTATCTCCTTACTTACTAAGGCCTTAATTTTAATCTTTATACTTAATAACTAATTTTTATATTTAATTATAAAGATCCTAGATATTACCTAATTACTATTATCTTTAAATTAGCTAATAGGGGACTTCTAGCCTAGAAAGAGGAGCTTTACTTTATATATAAGTAACTTTTTAGTTTTTATTATAGCCTTATTACCTATTATATCTTTAGTAGGCTTATAATTACCCTTAGAGCGGTCGTCCTTATAGTACTAGTAAGTATTAGGATTTATATAGACCTCGCTACTAGTTAAACCTAGGTCTTTATCCTATATATAAGCGGTTATAATATTTCTATAAGAAGGTATCTTAGGTCTAGAGTAAAAGCTTATAGGAATATTAAATAAGGTATATTATATAAGTAAGAGTAAACTTATAAATAAAATAAGTTTACCCGCTACTATTTATAACTTAAAACCTAGTTTTATCTTAATATTAGAATAACTAGAAGCGGATACCCTAAGGCTAAATATTTAAAGTAAGAGCTTTATAGTAAGGTTATAGGTCTATTTATTAGTAAGTAATATTATTTTATAGTAAGTTGTATTTATATATATAAACTATAAATATTTACTTACTACTACTCTAGTCCTTAAAGGTTAAAGAGAAATAATAAGTAATATATTATTAATAAGAGGTTAGTATTATATAAGTTAATTCTAGGTAATATTTATATAACCACGTTATATACTAGTTAAGTAAAATAAAATAATAAGACTATTTATTATCAGTATAACTTATTTTACTAAGGCTTTTATTACTAAGTTCTAAATAATAGTAAGTTTATTTAAGGATATTTTAAAGGTATAAAGGCTATCTTTTATTATTAAGTTTAAGTATTAGTATTAAATAAGCTCTTACTAGGTAAGGGTAGGTAATTAGTAGAAATTATAATATAAAGGATAGATTATTAAGTTTTTATAGGTAGTAATTAGTTTATAATCCCTAAGATAAGTAAATATAAGGTAGATACTAGTTATATTAACGTAGTATTAGGAGTAAAGTATTAATAATACTAAACCGGCGCTTATTTAATCTATTATATTTAAAGGCCTTAAATAGTTTTACTTTTATAGTCTTTTATTAGTTAGTCTTTCCTTATATATATTATAGAATAGGTATAAGTATATAAGTAGAATAATTATATTTACCTAGCTATTATATATTAAGGCTATACTTTTAGAAATATCTAATTAAAACGGGTTTAATAAACCTTACCCTAATATAACTTAAGCCTAAGTTTAAGCTCTAATAGTAACTACTATATATATAACTAACTAACTTCTACTACTAGGATAATAGATATATAAATCTCTTTTAAAGTTTACTATTTATATTACTATTATTATAGGCTTTTAAGTTTTCTAGGGGTTTATAGTAAGTATAATAGTAGTAGATCTAGTAAGAGATAGATAATAATAACTACTTAGGTATATTATATAATTAATTAGTAAAAGAATACGCTTTATAATAATAGAACTATTAAAGTATTTAACTTACTACTAGTTATAATATATTTCAAGAAATTAGGAAGTATAGCCTAGCGCTTATATTCTACTACGCGCTTCTAAGAGATACCTACTCCTTAATTAAAAATTATATTACGCCGATATATCTATTATATAGTAACTATAATAGTACTAGATACTATACTTATATAAAGTATTAAACCTACTTAAGTAGATATAAGGTTATAGATTTATTAGTATATCTATCCTATTATAGCCCTATTTACGCGGTAGACTTAAGACTTAATAGTTATACTTATTATATAGCGACTTACTACTAATATTAATAGACTTCTTATCTTCCTTAATATTATACTTAAAAATTCCTACTATTATATAATTATAAAGTAAGCCCTAAAGGTTAAACTACTTATTAAGAATATAGGAGAGGCTAATATAGAGTATTAGGATGCTAATACGCGGATAAGAGGTAATAAAGAAGAGCTAGTAATACTCTTAGATATTAAAGATAAAATACTTAGCCCTTCTACTACCTATTATATACTACTACTTAGCTAGATTACTTTTATGAATATACACCCCCTACCTATATTAATACTACTATATATACTATCCTTAGCTTAAAGTATATAGATTTACTATTATCTATTCTAGGTTAAGGAGTAAAGGAGCTTATTTAAGCTATCTAAGTATTATATTACCTAGGTATAGAAGATTTAGATCTATTATTCCTAAAGATAGTTATAGTTAATAATTAAAGTACAGGGAAGAGTTCTCTTATTAAGGGAATAAGTAAAATTAAAGTTTTATAAAGTACGGGTATATATACTTAGTACTTATTAGAGATTAATCTAATAGAGGATATTAATCTAGAAGGCTAATAGAGCTATAAAGTCTTCCTCTATAATAAGTATATCTATTAGAGTAGCTTAAAAGAGTATATAGTAAACGCTTAGCCTTTAAGTCCTTAGGCGGACTTAAATAGTAAGGATTATCCTTTTATATATATTACTTTAAAGGATAATATAATAGATACCCTAGAGTATATTTAACTAGTAATACTTAATCTAAGTAGCTCTTATAAAAAGTATAAGCTAGAAAACCCTCTATTAGATTATATATACTAGGTTTAATTCTTACCTAATATTATCTATCTTAATATCTCTAGTCCTAGCCTCTTAAACTTATCCTTCTTTAATCTACTAGGTATTATTAATATATCTAAAGTCCCGAATAAAGCCTATCTTATAAATCTTATCTAGAACCTAGTTAAGGAGTATATTAAAGCTCTAGATTATATTAATCTTCTTATACTTATTATAACTTATAATATAACTAATTCTAGCGCCTTTAATTTAATCTAAGAAATAAAGGTAGAACTTAGGATTATAAGCTACTTAATTAAACCTAATTAGATAATAAGAGAGGATATACTTAATTAATTAATAGGTTATAATAGGTAAGAGTTTATAAAATAGAGAATAATAACTTTCTCTATTAGGGGCTAATATAAAATCTTCTAGGCTTAAAGTACTAAGATATACTTAAGTTATAAGTTTAAACTAATATTATTTTATACTAACTATAGTATATATAGTCTTAAGGTTTTATAAGGAGGATTAGAAAGTAATTCTTAAATAATAAGTATCTTTAATTTTATAAATAGTAGAGGTTCCTTATTATAGTACCTTACTATTAATAGTTAGTTTTTAACGCCCCTTTAAACTTTTAAAGGTTTCTCTATTATAGATATTAAGTAGTAGTAATATAATAGTAGTAGTAATATATATATAAGTAATAGGTAAGTAATAAGTAAGTAATAAGTAAGTAATAGGTAAGTAATAGTAATAGTAATAGGGATAGGGATAGGGATAGGTAAGTAATAGTAAATTCTACTACTAAAAAAGAGGTAGCTTGTAAGAGGAATAAGCGGGGTCTATCTAATATTTAATTATAAGGTTAATCCAGCGAGTAGTAGGTATAGTCTCCCTATTTAGCTCTATTCTACTAAAGCTACGCGTCTATTAGACCCTTATAACAAAATTATTAGATATTACTAGCTTAAACTACCTACTTATAGAAGTTAGTCTAGATTAGGAAGTTTAGAATAGTAAAATATACTACTAAGCTATCTACCCTTATAATTATTAACTATATTACTATTTTAAGATATATACTTTAAATTCTATTATATATACCTTTTTATAAATATAGACTATTTATTAATTACTAAGACTACTTACTATCTACTTTTTAAGTTAATTACCTAGTCTACTATCTAAATATCTACTAGATAGTAAGCTCTATATCTCTATCCTTTATAATCTAGGTAATAATAAGATATCTAGTAATTTTATAAGTAAGCGCTAATCCTTAGCTTAATATATTAAGTCCGTCCTTATTAGTATTATCTTACTAGGGGGTTTTAGACTTTTTTATAATAGGGGAAAGAATAAAGGGGAGGGATAATAAAGAATAGGAAGATAAGAAAGGGATAGAATAAGCGGGAGGCGTAGAAGGATTAGGAGGAATAGAAGGGATAGAAGATATTAATAAATAAGGGTTTACATAATAAAATAATAGGATTATATTATTATAAAGTATATATATTAATTTTAGTACTAAATAAATAGAAAGTAGCTTTATAAGAGAAGATAGCTAGGATTATATTATTAACTTTTATATCTTAGGCGTAAAATACTATTAATACTATTATAAGTACTTAATCTTTATAACTATTAGGTAGAATAAACTATAATATTATATAGAATATAAAATATAAAATATATTTATAAATATTCTCTAGTTCTCTATTTATATACTTATAAAATAGGATTTAAGCGACTAATAATAGTAATATAAATATCTACTACTATCTAGTATAAGTATCTAGGACTTAGCGCGGGCTTAGATATATAGTTAATATATTAATAATATATATAAATATTATAAGATAATAATTAAATTATAATAACTATTATATTAATATAATTAATAGTATTTATCCTTATATCTTATATACCTTTATCTCTAAGTTTTATAAAATAATATTATAATAAGAGGAAATTATCTTCCTAATAGTAACGCGATATATATAAAAGAATAGTACTTTAAATTATATAAAAGGAATGCTAGCTCTACTATTAAGTACTTATCCTATTATAATTAATCTAGGTATATAAGTTTAATTCTTATTTAATTCTAAATTTTACTATATAAGAGGATAATATTATATAAGGTACTTAGCTCTAGAGTAGTATATATATATCCTGCGTATATACCTATATTAATAATAACTATAAAAATATCTAATTTATATATAAATATATTAAATTAAATATATATAATATAAAGGCCTAGTTATCTATTAATATAATACTAGGATAGGAGTTTCTCTTACTTATTTTTAATATTTTAAAGCCTTAATATCTACTTATATAAGTAATTAGGAGTTTGAGAGTAATAAATATAAAAGGGATATTAAATAGTAGATATTAATAGTAACCTATTATAAGAGTAATATTTAACTAATTTAAGAATTAAACCCCTTTATTCTTATAAGAATACTATTATATCCTCCTTATAAAATCTTAAAAGTATAGATATTATAATTAATAGGTACTAAGGTTAATCCTTTTAAAGAAGTTTAGTATTTCTTTTTAAGAATAGAATAGTCTAAACTTTCTACTACTTAATAATATTAAATATTCCTCGCCTATAAACGTAGATATAAGTATAATATTATATAAATACTATAATAGATTTAAGAGGGGAGGGAGAGAAGATATTATATAGTATTATATTAGGTCTCTACCTATAACTTACTAATATATTCTATATTATTACCCCCTTATAACGGCGTTATAAGCGGAGGTAATATTAATACTTTTATTAAGTAATTTTTCTTTCCTACTAGGTATTTTATAGGCCTTAACCTTATTATCTTCCTAAATTAATAGGTAGTTATAAAGGCGTAGCTACGCCTACCTTTATAACTTAATTTTATAAAGTAATATCTTTACTATCTAGCTTATAATAGTAACTATAAATTATAAGATACTAGCTAGTAGGATTTAAATAGTAAGGTTATAAGTATTTTTAAGCCTTAATAAGTAGTAGCTCTTTCTATTCCTTTATATTAATAACTGGCGTGCCTTTAAAGAAAGTCTCCCCTATATTAATAATAGGTACTTTACCCTTAAAAGAAGCTTACTTAGTAATTTTATTAGGGGCCGTCGCTTTTAAGGCTATATTCCTAGTAGGATTTCCGTAATAGATAGGTCTCTTTCTACCTATCTTTAGAGTAGACTTTAGGGTAGGCCCTAGGGGGGGTAAGAGGTTCTTCTACGTCGGTAGGGTATTATTAAGGAGGGAATTTAATATTTAAGTACTAACTCTATATATATATACTCCTAAGTTAGCTTTAAGCGTATTAATTTATAGCCTTATAATTACCTATTTAGGCTAGGTATAAGATAGGAATATAGTCTCTTAGAGTAATATAAGTTCTATATCTACTTAGGGCGGTTTTTTACTAGGGGAGCGGGTAACTTTTATATAGGCGGTTTTAATCCCATATAGAAGCTAACCTATTAAGGCTTAATACTTAGATTATCCTACTTTATAAAGGCTAGTATATCTAATTAAATTAAATATACCTAATATAGTTTATAATCTAACTACGTACTAACGTTTAATAAATACTTTTAATATTTATTAAACCCTATTATACTTAACCTTTATCCCCTAAGTAGATAGTTATAAATAGTAAGCTTAAAATAGGATATCTATCTAGATCTCCTTATTAATATAATATGCGTTAGAGCTAAATTATAATAAGTTTACTTAATAAATAGGGGTAATAGGACTATATATATATAATTATTATAAGGAAGGGTTTAAGAATAGTAGTAGATTTAATAGATATATCCTGTATTATAAGGTTTTAATTTATAACTACTTATAGAAAATTCTATAAAGCTTACCCTTACCCCCTCCCTCCTCCTAATAATAGCGACTATTATAACTAGTTATAAAGAGTTAGGAGGATATTAAGGATATAGATATTAATATTATAGTAGAAACTAATAAAGACCTACTCGCTCTTATTCTAAAAGTTACTAACTTTAATATAAGGACCTTATTATAAAGCCCGCCTAATATTAATATTACTAGGAGCGGGGAGGAAGGGGAGTTAATATACCTATTACCTAACCTTACGCGTTTAGGCTAGTAGTTAATATCCTTATATATTTAAGTTAAGATATTTATAAAGGCTACTAGTTATTATATAAGTATAGGTTATAAGCTTATAAAAGTAGATAAAGATCTTATAAGGCTTAGTAAAGATTTAGATTATACTAATAAAGATAGAGGAGAGTATTACTTATTCTTAAGTATATATAATTATATATTTATATAATAGGTATATAAAGAGAAAGTAATTAAAGGTAGTCTTAATAGGTTTTTTTATAATACTTAACTTAAATATATATATAACCTCTTAAGTTATAAGAATACTAATGTTATAATAGAGTTATAAGATAAGATTATACTAGGTATTAATAGGGATAAATAGAATAAATAAACCTTTAAGGTTATATCTAATATTAATAGTATAGAATTAAGAGAATATAATATTATCTATTAAGATATTATTAAGACCCTTAGATTCCTATTAGGTTATTACTTATTTAAGGAGGATATAATATTTAAACCTATACGCTAGTTTAATAGTAATAAAAGGCGTATATATATTAAGATATATACTAGTAACTAGTAGTAGGAGATATAAGAGAAGCTTCCTATTAGAGCTATTATAGTACCGCTATTAATTTCCTTAGATAAAACGGTACTTATATAGTATAAGGGTAATCTAGTTATATAGCTAGTCTACCTTATTATAAGAAATCTAAAGGTATAAGTACGCTAAGCTTAAAAGCGACTAGGTTTAATACTCCTAGTATTTCTACCTATTATACCTAATAATAGTAACTATATTAAATCTAATATATAATATAAGTCTATATTAATTATCTTTAAATATAAGTATATAAGTAGTATATCTAGTATAAGCCTATAATATTAATACCTTCTTAGTAATTTAAGACGCTGTGGTTATAGGTCTTAAGATTTTATATATAGATTAAATAATATAATACTACTACCTAGTTATTATAAGCTTTATAGTAGACTATAAAGAATAAGTATTAATTACTAGTATTAAGAAGGGCTAATAGTATATAATCTATATAGTACTACTAAATTAATAATAGAACCTTAGCGCTAATTAGCCCCCTTAAACCTACTCCTCTACCTATTCCTAAATCTAGCGCTAGAAGGCTAAGGATATACTAGAAAATAATAATATATAGGTATATCTAATATAAAACTTCGCTTAGTTATACGTAATAGTAGATATATATATAGGAATACTTATTAATATATTATATTAACTCCTAAAGGGCGCGGTTAACTATTTACTTAAATAGGTTAATCTCGCTATTAAAGGTAGCGTACCTAGTACTAGGAAAATAAAGGGATCTAAAGGGATATTAAAGGAGGTACTAGGGAAGGTATAATTAGATAAAAGATTCCGTAATATTCCTCCCTTCTATAACTTAAAAATTTTTAAGTATTATAATACTATTATATAGTAGACGGGTAAGGACTAATAAGCTATTATATAATAACTTATACTAGTAATTACTCCGCTATTTATAAATTTATATAGTTGAGAAATTAAATATACCTAGGTACTAGTAGACTTTATACTAATTTAATAAATTTAAGACCTATTTTAACTAGTATAAGCTAGTTAATAAGGCGAACCTAGGTAGCTATTTTAATATACTAAAGCTCTATATAATAATATATTATATAGAGTAGATTTAGTAATTTAGTACTACGGATAATTATAATAGTAAATATAAAGAGGTAGTATATTACTATCTAGTTAAGGCTTTCTTTAATTTAATTAATAAGCGAGAAAACTTTTAAGAATAACTTATACGCTATACTACCCGCTACTTATAAATACTAGCTATAGAGGATAACCTATTTTAATCTATAATAAGGCTATCTACCCTAAGAAGGATAGACCTTATAACTAAAGTACTAACGCTTAGTTACGAAGTTAAATTATTATATTTTTAGTATAAACTTAATAGGTAGTAAATATAAATAGTTTTAGCTATTAGACTAGATAATAGGGTCTAGTATATACTATTTATAGTATAATAGTATTTATAAGTAGAGGGCCTTATTAAGATACTAGCTGTCTTTATATACTAATACTAAGAAGAGATAGATAAGAGGATTATAATTAATAGAAATATAGATAGAAGGGAATATAATCTTAAGTCGGTAGATATATACTTTATCTACCTATATCTATTAATAAGATACTAGAGACTAGATAGGAAAGATTTAGAAGATATAAAGAATCTTATTATTAATAATATAATATATATAATAAATTAGTAGAATTAGGGAAAGTAGAGACGCGACTACGTCCTAATATAGGAATTAAGGCCTTAGGCTTATATAGTATTACTTTATAACTAAAGGCCTACTAAGCTTTAGCTTTTTATAATAGTATTAGATATAAGGCGTCTAACTATTAAGGGTTAACTATTAAAGTATAACGGAGCCCTTATAAATTTCTTAAGAATTTATAAGGGGGGGGCTTTATATAAGATCTATAGAATAGTAGAAGTAGAATTATAACTAATTAGTATAGCTATTAATCTAAGGATACTTAGAGCGCGTTAACTTATCCCCTTAATAGGAATTATAAGGAGTATATATATTATATTAGCGTATATAGGAAAGGGTATAAGAAATAATAATATAGCTTATATTAATAATTATACTAACTAGGACTTATATAATATAATATATAATAAGAACTCCCTCTAATAGACTAGATAAGTAATAAAATAGAAGGCTATTCTCTTTAAGCTAATAAAAGACAGCGAATTATTTACTAGATAGATAAAACTATAATTTAAGTATTTTTCTTTTCTTAACTACTAGATATAAGAAGGCTTAATATATAATATTATAACTATAATATAATAATATCCTACCTTTTATTCTTCTTTATTAAGGATATAGAATATAGTATTCTATATTATAATACTAGAGTAGCCCTAGTTATAAAGTAATATAATAGATGCTTCAAATATTATAATAGGGAAGTAGTATAATAATACTTAAATAATATTATATTTAGTATTTATATTTATAGTCTACCTAGAGGTAGGGATAAAATATAAGTAATAGACTTTCTATAGTGTATATATTACCGCGTATATTATATAGGTTTACTAATAAATAATATTATAATATTAATATATATATAATAATTTATTAAGCCTATAAAAGTTAGCTACCTAGACTAGACTTAGTAGGAATAAACCCTAGGGATTTTAATAATATAGGATAGTCTGCTAAGATTATAAAGGATATATTAGAAATTAATAAAACCGCTTATATACTTCTTCTCGCTTAATTATAAAAGTAATTAGAATCTATAAGACTACTAGGTTAAAGATTAAATATAAAGAAGGTAAAAGACTACTTATAATCTAGGTTTATTAATATATATAAAGAGTTTACCTATATATTTAATAGTATCCTTAAATAGTAGAAGGATTAATATCTCCTCTTCCTCGCCTAATAAAATAATTATAATTAGAGGAGATAGATAAGGGCTAAATAATGCTATAGGGATAGTAGAGAAGATTATAAAATATTAAGTACTAAATTATCTAGGGATTTAGATAAGAGACTATAATCTATATACTTAGTTAGGGAACCTAATTAGTATATAGGTTCTATTTATTATATTATATTATATATTAATAATAATATAGATAAAAGTATAATATATATAACTTAGGATATTTAGAAGAGTAATATATATATAGAACTACTAGATATAAATAACCTTATCTTTAGAAAGTTTAAGGCCCTAATTAGGTCTAACCTAGGTTATAATAAGATAAAGGACGCTATTATTTATACCTACCCTAGGTTACTAAGTATTATTATTACTAATAAATAGGAATAGAGGGTAGCGCTAGTAGAAATATATACTTAAGGTACTAAGCGCTTTACTTTTAATATATAAGGTTTAGTAGCTACTAGATAATATATAGTATATATCGGAATAAGTCTTATATATAATATTAATAAGTAGTACTAACTAACTAGAGTCTAGATAGTATTTATAATAAGGCGCCCTATACTTAAATATAATAAAGATATTATATTTAAGAGTAATAGTAGGTATTACTAGTAATAGTATTCCTTATAAATAAGTAGTATAGGTTACTAGTACTAATATACTTAATATAGACTAAAGCGATATTAGTTGGTTTATTAAACCCTATCTAGTTTAATTAACTTAGCTTAGCCCCCTAATACTATACTAAATAGGTTAATTTCCTAATAATTTAGGGGTTTTCCCCTTCCCTTAACTATAGTATTTTTAAATTTATTAATAATATAATCTACTACTTCTTCCTTCTATCTACTTATAAGAATATAATACCTATTCTTTATATAATACTAATATAGCGTATAAGAGGGTAAGACTACTATCCTAAGACGCGTAGTACTTAGTTACTAATATAACCTAACTCTAGAACTATAGGATAGATAAAGGACACGATTATAATAGGCGGAATAATAGGTAGTCTACTAAATTATTAGTTTCTAATAATAATAATAATTATAGGCGATTAAGTAATAAGGAGAATAAGTAACTTTAAGTTAGAGAGAAGTAAAAATATACTATATCCTCTATTAATAATAAATGTATATAAATAGAGGTACCTATCTTATATTATACTATAATTATCTACTAATATAATCTAAGGAGAAATTAACTATTAATAAGTCCTATTATAAGAAGTCTAGTAGGGGGAGCGAGTAGTATAATCCCTAATATCCTATTAAACCCTAATACTAATAAGTAATATTATAATAGTAATAGAATAGGACTATATCTCTAGTAAGATAAGAAATATTATAGTAAGGTAGTCTCTTATAAGACGTATACTATTATTATCCCTAATTATATAAAGTATCTAAAGGTAATAATTCTTGCTAGTATAGCTAAGAGCCTAGGGAAGGGAAGAGAGATATAGCTAGAAGATAATCCTATATAACTAAGTAGTTAAATAAAAGTTATATAAGATAAGGTAACTAAAAAGTTAGGGCTTAAGATTAGAAGTAAGTTAAATAGGGTAGATAGTATACCTATTAAAGTTAAAGCCTAAAAGGTTAGTATAATATCTATAATTACCTCCTATCCTAATTAAACTAAGTACTAGTTTATTAACTTATTTAGAGAATAGTATTTATACTCTTTAAACCTTATACGAGTTATAATAATATTAATATATAAATAGGATAGCTTATAAGAGGAGGTAACCGCGTAAGCTAAGGTATTATTAAACCTCCTAACTTTTATATATTATAATATAAGTTACCCCTCTATCTAATATTAATTCTAATTATATATTAGGTTTATAATAGAAAGGGTAAATAGGTAAATCCTATCCTAATAAAAGTACTTATAAATATAGTATATAAACTAATAAAGACTAGTTTTACTAATAAGGAAAGTATAAGGAAGTTTTTTAACCCCCTACCTAATATCCTATTAATTTTTATTATAATAATAGTAAGATATTATATATCTAAATACGCGCGTAGTAATTATTATATTAAGAAATTTAAGGGTAAAAAGGCCTAGGGTATATAACTAGCTATCTTACTATTATATATAAATATATAATAGAGAGCTAATTATATACTATTATAAGGCGCTAGTAAATAATATAGTATATATAAGATAACCTAGATAATAACCTTTATTAGAGCCGTATTTATAAGCTTTACTTAAAAGGGGTAGGGGATATACTTTATAATATTAGGGTTATAAATAGAAATAATAATAAGGTAAATAGGAGGGATATTAATAGTAGTTAACTAGATAACCTACTACCCTTAAATAATTTAGATAATAATAAATATAATAGTCCTTTAAGTATTTAGGGTAGGTATTCCTAACTAACTAATATAAAGAGGGATGTAATAGCTAACTTAAAACTATATAAGGTAATAATTCTAGTATTAATTAAATATTACTAAATAGCTCTTTAGAGTATAAGTATTAAACCTTAATACCGCTATCCTTATATACTAGTAAGGCTTAAGAGGAAACGGTTAATAGTATAATTCTACTTACTCTATCTATTTATATATAACTAACCTCTTAAATTAGATAGGATAATAACCTCCCTCCTCTCCTTTACTCTACCTTAAAATGCGGATATATATTACTAAGTAAATTAAAGATAGATAGTAGGTAGTAACTTATAAGACGCTATATATTATATATAATAGAAGGAGAAGATCTACCTATAAACTAAGGCGCTTATAGGTCCTAGTTAATAGAGGATTTCTAGGGTATATTTAGGCTAATATAATTAGATTAGATATAGTATAAGATAGTAAGGGGTAGTAATATAATTATTATAAATAGTAATAAGGGTAAATATATAAGGTTTAGGAAGTAGGTTAAAAGAAAGTTACGCGTAGAAATTTAACTAGAAAGTAGTAAGTTCTAAGAAGAGAATCTATAATACGGGGAGGTTAAGTAGGTAGGAATAAGTATATTAGAAGGTAGTTTATAAATACTAAGTAAATAGTATGATAAATATATATTAAGTATTATAAGCGTAATTTTATATATTATTAATAATAGTACCGGTATTAATATAAGCGATAAATTAGGGTAGCGCGGATAGACTACTATAATTAGAATAAGTAGATAAATAGTAATTCCTAATAATAATACTACTTATAATAATAGTATAAACGGCGCTATTAAAGGAGTATATAGGATAGGTAGATATAGTAATAATACCGCCTAATATAATTATAATAATAATAGCGCTAATTCTAAGAAAGATATATTTATTAAATACTAAGTAGGTAGTGTAAACATTAGCTATAATATTTAATAAACCCTTTTTATAAATATTATCTAAATTATAATATCTAGTTTATACGCCCTAATAAATAATTAGAAAATTAAGCGCGCTTTTAGTATTATAGAGGTGTAAATAGTAGCTTATAGTAATTAGAGGTATTATAATAAGCTCTAGGGCTAATATATAAGCGCATTAGTTATATACGTATAATACGTATATTTTTACATTTTACAGGTTTCCTAGTTTACTAATATAAGTCGGGTTAACCCGACTTAAATTACTAAGGTATTACTAAGACGCTAAGCCCCTAATAAAATAGTAGAAGGAACTAAACTAGTCTCCTTATAATATATATTTAGAATAATTATTATATTAATAACTTTATCTTCCTAGTTATTATAACCTACTAAATAGGTTATACTTTACATGCGCTTAGTATACGTTACGCCCTTATATTAACCCGTAAGGGGAAATAATATATAAGGCTTACTAGTCTCTTTAAGGGGTTTATTAGATCCCCCGTAGAATAATTCTTAGATTTCTTAAGAATTAGTCTTACTATAAAAATAGACTGATTTTATATTATTATATAACCCCTATAATTTATAATTATAATAATTATAATTCTTCTACCTATTTAAGGGTAGTAATCTATTATTAGTTATAGTAAATATAACTCGCTCTAGCGGTATTATAAGTAATACGCCGTTGTAGTAGAGTTAAGATAGAAGTAGTTTATTAAATACTTTTAATAATAATCCTAGCTAATAGGAAAGGGAATAGGAAAGTTATATAAGGGATATAAATAAACCTAACAATACTAAAAATACCCTTAAGGGAGATTTAAAGAATTATAAAGGAAGTATTCCCCTTATAATAGAACGCTTTATATAGGTAAGGTGTAAGTAAGAAGAGTTACTATAAATTTAGTAACTTAAAGAAGTTAAAGTAGATATTATTACCCTAGAATTAGGGGAACGGATTTCTCTTTATAATAATAGTAGTATAGGTTAGAAGTATATATATAATAAAGCTAAGGAGTACTTAGGTCCCTTCTAAAGTATATTAAAGCTAACCCCTATTCCTAACTATTATAATAAGAATATCTATGAATACTAAGACTAGATATAATAATATAATATATCTTTTTTATAAACTCTATTTAACTTTACTACGTAGATATTATATATTCTATTTATAATACTAGCGCTTAAGAGTAACCTAGAATAACTTTAAGCTACTTATTTATATTCTTATCTATTAGAAATATTAAGTTAGAAGGATTTTATAGACTTTTTATTAAACTATATTAAGGATCCTATAAATAGGGAGTTAAGTATATATTAATAATATACTAATATGTATTAACGCCTAATATAGGCGATTTATAAGTTTAAAATATACTTAACTTCTTTAGAAGCCTAACTTCCTAAAAAAGTTAAAAGTAAGCGGGTAATAAATTTATATATTAAGCTTACTAAAGAGCTTTAAATTACCCTTATAAATTAGGGGTCCCTACTTAATATAAGAGATAAACTCCTATTATTAGCGGTACACCTTAAGGCTAATATTAATAAGACTAGAGGCCTTAATAAAAAAAGCTAGCGAAATATACTATATAAGTACGCGGATTATAATAAAGGTAAAAAACTATAAATAAATAGGAATAATATTATAAGGGGATGAGGAATAGATAGTTATAATAGTAAGAGTAGTTATAATAAGTCTAAATTTTGCGACTTATTAGATATTACTTATTAGAATTATAATAAGAAGGGCTATTATACTACTAGTTATCCTAATCTACTAAAATAAGATAGATTTTAAATAAAAGGAAGATACTTAAACCTTAGTATTATAGGTAAATAGGGCTAATATATAAGTAAAGAGTAGGGAAAAGGCTAGACCCTATTAAGGATTCTAAATTATTAGGGGAGAGGTTATAAGGAGTAGAGGTTAAACCTCTAATATTATATTAATATAAAGTTAAGATAATATTAAAGTATAAGCCTCTTAAGTATAAGGGATATCTTAATTATAGTTCCTAGCTAAATATTATCTTATAAGCTTATACTATTAAAGCGAGCTTAAAATATATTAAAGATATTAAATTATTATATCTAGGCTTTATAAATAGTAAGCCTATCTTCTATTATAGTATATATAATATAATATATTAAACTACTAATAGTTAGGGTTCTTCCTATTAATATACCTATATTTTTTATTTAATTAATAAGGTAGGATTACTACTAGTTATTAATAGACTTATATAATATATAATAGGTATTAAGGTTAATATAAGTATAAGGAAGTAGTATTTTAGAATTAATAAGTTATTATTCTAACTAAATAATTTATAATAATTTATAAAGTTCTTAAAGAAATAGCCTACTATTTATATACTTCTTATTTCTAATATTATTAATCTAGAACCTATATAATTAAAACTTAGAGTAGTAGAAGTAAGTAATTTAGATAAGGAACACGTAGTTAATTTATATATATTACCTCTAGAGTTTAATAAGTTCTTAGATATATTCTTAATTAAAGAAGCTAGATATCTACTATCCTATTAAGGAAGTAATTATATTATTAATATAATAGGTAACCCGCCTTATAACCCTTATATAACCTATTAAATATAGAGTTAACGGAATTAAGATACTATCTAGATAAAGCCTTAATAAAAGGATAGATTAGGTACTTTAAGAGTCCCGCGGGATTACCTATCCTATTTATCCTAAAGAAGGATAGAGGCCTACGTCTATATATTAACTACTATAGGTTAAATAAGGTAACTATTAAGAATAGGTATCTTTTACCCCTAATTAATAAAATATTAGATTACTTAATAGAGTAAAGGTCTTTATAAAACTTAATCTTAAGGATATATATTATTATATTTATATCTAAAAAGGAGATAAGTAGAAGACTATATTTTATACGCGATATAGTTATTTTAAGTATTTAGTAATACTATTTAATCTTATAAATACTCTAGTAACCTTTTAAGCTTATATTAATAAGTCCTTAATAGGGTTACTAAATAAATTCTATATTATTTATCTTAATAATATTCTTATCTATTTAGAATTATATATAAAGTATAGGGATTATATATATAGAGTACTTAAGCGGCTTTAATAGTATAAATTATTTATTAACTTAAAGAAATATTAATTCTTTATAATTAAAGTAGAGTTCTTAGGATTTATTATATTAATTAAAGGCGTAATAATAGATTAGTATAGGGTAGATACTATCTAATTATAACCTAGGTTAAAGAGCTTCTATAAAGTATAGATTTTTCTTAGATTTATAAATTTTTACTATTATTTTATCTATTAGTATTTATAAATTATATTACCCTTAATAGGACTATTAAAGGGTAGTATAAAAGGCGTTAAGATAGGTCCTTTTAATTAGCCTAATAAAGCGGAGTATATATTTAATATACTCTACTAGGTATTTCTTAATATACTAATATTAAGATACTTTAGTCTTATACTACCTACGCGAGTTAAGACTAATATATTAGATTTTAAACTAACTAGTATTCTATTATAACTCTAGGAATTAAGTTAATAGTATCTTATTTTTTTAGAGTAAGAAAATAAATTTAGTTAAAGAATACTATAAAACTTATAATAAAGAGTTACTTATAATAGTCGTAGTCTTTAAGTAGTAGAGATACTACCTAGGAGGTAGTTTCTATCTAGTTAAAGTACTTACTAATTATAATAACCTAAAGGGTTTTATAAATATAAAGGCCTTAAATAGTTAATAGGTAAGATAGGTAATAAGACTCTTAACCTATAACTTTATTATTAGGTATAAACTAAGTAAGACTAACCTAGCTAATACGCTATTAAGGCGCCTTAATTATAAAAGTAAGGGTAGGGTAATAAATAAACTTATCCCTATATTATAATAAAAGCTATTAATAGTAGCGGGTTTATTAAACCCTATTTTCTATATTATAGTAGAGGCTTATATATTTCCTATTCTAGGATAGGGCTTACTACCCTCTAGTAATAAAGGCGAACTTACTATAATATATAATATATACGTAAGGTAGTTATAAATACTAGTATTAGTTATAAGATTAATAATACTAGGAATTATTAATATAACTATTAGAATAATAGTTTTAGATAGAGTATATCTATTAAGGTATAAGGACCCTTAACCTAGTAATATAGGGAGTATAAGTAAGATACTACCTTAATATACTTATAATATAGCTAAGAAATAGCTTAACCCTATTACTAGAACTATTAGTTATAAATAACTTATTCTATATTTTCTAGCTAGCGTAATAGTAGAGAATAAAATAGTATATATTACGACTTTAAAGTCTATAATTAAATTAATTAAAGTACTTTAGTAAAAAGATATTTTTATTAGCTAGTAACGCGTAGGCGAAATAATAGATAAATGAGTTAAGAGAGCTAATTAATAGATATTTAATAATTAAGGTTTACTTAGATATAATAAGAAGTTATATATTCCTAAAGACTTATTAGTCTATAAAGAGCTATTAAAATACTATTATAATAACCCTTTAGTAGGGTATTTTAAGCTTAATAAGACGCTTAGTCTCTTTTACTAAAAGTATACCTAAATAGGTATAAAGGTAGATATTAAAGAATATATTAATTCTTATAATATTTATTAAAGAGTTAAGATAAAATAATATTAACTATATAATAACTTAACTATACTTCCTAAGCTAACTAGGTTATAAAGGTCGATTATAATAGATTTTATTATAGATCTTCCCTTATATAAATAGTATAGAGGTATTTATAATACTATCCTTATAGTTATTAATAGGTATATAAAGATACTTTACTACCTTCTTATATAAAAGGATTATAAGGTAATTAATCTTATAAATATTTTATTTAAGGAAGTCTTCCTAAAGTATAATATACCTAATAATATTATATTAGACTAAAGGAGTCTATTTATAAGTGCTTATTAGTCTAACTTATACTACTATTTAAAGTTAAATTATAGGCTAAGTATAGCCTTCTATCTATAAACTAATAGTTAAATAGAATATTAGAATTAGATATTAGAATATTATTTAAGAACTTACTATAATAATAAATAAGATAATTAAGCAGGGTTATTACCCCTAGCTAAATTTATATATTATAGTATAAAGAACGCGATAATAGGTTATAATCCTTTTAAACTTTATTATAATTATTAGCCTAAGATTCTTATATATTTTAGGGATAAAACTTATTAAGAGGAGGTACTAGATATAAAATAATATATCTAAAAACTTTATAAGTTATATAAAGACCTATTAAGTTAATAGTAAGACGTATTAGAAATATAAGCGAAGTTTTATAATAGAAAGTATAAGCTAATATCTTTTAACTAAGGAGACTTAATTATATTAAATATAAAGAACTTAAAGTAAAAGTAATTAAGTAGGAAGCTATTATATAAGCTTATTAGTCTATTTTATATCCTTAGACTTATTAGTAAGTAGGCGTATTACCTAGTATTACTATTAATATATACAATCTACCCTATTTTTTATATTTCTCTTTTAGAGCCGTATATATATAGATAAGGTAATACCTTTATACCTAAGCTACTACCTTTAGAACTTATTAATAATAATAAGTAGTAAGAGTTAGAAGAGATTTTAGATAAGAAGATAAGGAAGGATAAACTTTAGTATCTTATTAAGTAGAAGGGATATCCTCCCTAATATAATTAATAAGTTTTAGAAGAAAATCTAGAAGATATATAGGAAATACGTAAAGACTTTAATAAGAAGTAAAAGTACTATTATTAAAAGTAGGAGTTATAAATATTAAGATAGAATTAATAAAGGTAAAAAAGGATATTTAATTAGTTACTTAAAAGTAATTATAAAGAGTATTAATCTCTTTTATCTTACCTACTAGGAGTAGGTAAAACGCCCTAGGGGCGCTAGTATATAAGGATAACTTAGGAAAGAAATAAAAAACTATCTAATTAAATTAGGAAAAGGGAACCTAGTATTAAGTAGTTAAAGTTTACTTAGCTACTTATATAAGTATAGGTAATATAATATTAATACGCTAGGTACCTACTCTTTATTATCTATATCTATCTTATCCTTTAAACTAGAGGTTAAGGGCTTAAGGCCTACTTAAGGATATATAAGTAATAGTTATAATAATTAATAAATATAATAGAAGTATAAGGAAGTATACCTTAGCTTACTTAATTTAAGTATATCTAATATAAAGAAATATATTTAGATAAGTAAATACTATTTATAAAAGCGGCTAAATCTATTATTATAAATAAAACTTTCTTTAACTTAGGTAAGTTATTTATAATAATATAAA